>Ga0209460_1000001_pt1 | contig 1148166 bp, 934 predicted proteins | sample EBPBio132013_DNA_FD_185868 | JGI IMG/M metagenome (GOLD analysis project Ga0209460, IMG submission 185868) | Wastewater treatment Type I Accumulibacter community from EBPR Bioreactor in Madison, WI, USA - Reactor 2_5/13/2013_ DNA (SPAdes)... | ecosystem: Engineered > Bioreactor > EBPR >...
GGGCCACCGGGACCACCAGGACCTTTAGGACCGCCAGGACCAGAGGGACCGCCAGGACCAGCAGGACCGCCGGGACCGCTAGGACCACCGGGACCACCAGGACCTTTAGGACCAGAGGGACCACCAGGACCGGCAGGACCACTAGGACCGCCAGGACCGGCAGGACCGCCAGGACCGGCAGGACCACCGGGACCGCTAGGACCACCGGGACCACCAGGACCTTTGGGACCGCTGGGACCGCCAGGACCACCAGGACCGGCAGGACCGCCAGGACCGGCAGGACCGCCGGGACCAGAGGGACCGCCAGGACCAGCAGGACCTTTAGGACCAGAGGGACCGCCAGGACCGGCAGGACCAGCAGGACCGCCAGGACCAGCAGGACCACCAGGACCAGCAGGACCACCGGGACCACCGGGACCGCCAGGACCGCCGGGACCTTTAGGACCGCCGGGACCACTGGGACCACCGGGACCACCAGGACCACCGGGACCGCCGGGACCGCCGGGACCACTAGGACCACCGGGACCTAAGGGACCACCAGGACCAGCAGGACCACCGGGACCACCAGGACCACCAGGACCTAAGGGACCGCCGGGACCGCTGGGACCGCCGGGACCTAAGGGACCACCGGGACCACTGGGACCACCAGGACCAAGAGGACCACCGGGACCTTGAGGACCACCGGGACCGTTAGGACCGGCAGGACCCAAGGGACCACCAGGACCGATAGGACCTGTGGGACCAGCGTCTGTGCTGCCCAGAACGCCGGTGGAACCACCGGGACCACTGGGACCGCCGGGTCCGCCGGGTCCACCAGGACCAGCCGGACCGCCGGGGCTACTTGTTCCTGTTGAAGCGCCGCCGGGACCGGGGGCGCCGCCCGTATTACCAAGGCTTATCGGGCCTGCTGTGTTGGTAATCGGATAAGTGTACAAGCTCTGGAATGTGATCAAACCGTTGCCTGCAGCGAGAGAACCTTGTCCGGCATTGGCTGCGTTACCGAAATTGGCTTGGAAGAATACGATTGGAGCCGGAATACGGGCAACAAGGGTAGTTCTTACCGAAACGAAAGGACCAGGAGAGCTTCCGGGACCTCCCGAACCAGGCAAAGGCACGCCTGCGGCACCACCGGTTGTTGTACCAATGGGTCCATTGGTACCGGTAGTTGTAGGCGAACCGTTGTTCGGTGCTTGCAGATAGTCTTCATAGGTTACTAGCTCGGCTGTCAAGCTTTGGATGACCGTGCCGTCTACAGGGTGGGTGCTTAGTGATGCTTGCATAGCATCAACAGCTTGACCCACTCTTGCCATTTGACCAGCTGAACGGGCGCAGTCCTTACAGGCTCTGTCGCACATATCAGCGGCAAATATTAATACGGCGATGTTGAGGGCGAGGGCGCATATCACAATAAGGATAGACACCACGGCTCCCAACTCGATTGCTGTGATACCGCGCAGTCGCTCCTTGAGCGACTTACGACTGCGTGGTACCTCACTATGGTTTTTTACCACCTAACCTCCTCCTGAATTTTGCAAGAGCTTTTGAAAAAGACCTTTGCAAGGATTGGGCACACTTACTCACATACAATTTTCCCCGGCGAGCGTGAAGTATGGGTGAAGGACAAAAAGAAACCGGTCTCATTTTTGAGACCGGTCCTTTGCGTTTCGCTATCTTAGTTAGCTTTTGGGTTAGCTTTTGGGTTAGCTTTGGTTTAGCTTCGGATTTAGCGCTGCGACTGGGTCAGACGTCTCGCCACGGCGGCGAAAGACTGCTCAACAGTTTCGGCGCTGGCGCAGGGGAAGAACTTACCACCGTTCTTGGCGCGACCGGCTAGACCGTTCGAACCATTACCGAGGAAGACCGACTGCGCGTTCTGAAGTACCGGGTTATTGGTTACGTCCAGACCGATTGTGAATATAGCGATACCTTTGGTGCGGCAGTTGTCTGCTCTGCTTCTGCACTCGGTGGCTTCCGAGCCGGTGTCTCCACCGGTAGGCACACCGTCTGTGAAGAAGACGATGGCATGCTTGCCGGCTGGACGGCTCTCGGTGAGGCTGTCCACGTTGTAGGCGCCGGCGTTGACGAACATGTTGTAGGCAGCAGTCATGGCTTCACCGCAGTCGGTTCGGTCAATCGGGCGACCATTTTCAAGTCCATTGGCGTCGGCGTTGTTGTCGAAGGCAGACCAGGCGGCAGACACACCGGCTGAAATATTGGCAGCTTTGCGGCAGCCGGTGATCGAACCGAGTGATGTGGCTTGGGCTTCGTTTTTGTTCAGAATGTGTCTGGGCAGACGGAATCCCGAACCGGAAGGTAGGGTCGTATTATTCTCTGATGGGTTCGCCCCGTTTGATCGGTTCGGCGACGTACTGTTAGTGGGATACCCTCGCTCGATATGTCTGATGTTGTAGCCGTTGAACATCATTGAGACATAAAAGGCGCCGTAATCAGAGAAGCCTGTGCCATGGTCGCATCCAAGCGAGTTGAAGGTATAGGATGCGCCCTGAGCGCCGGCACGGTTGGAGAAGCCAACCAGGCCGAAGCGGCAGTCGGTGAGAGTGTTGATTTTCTGGAAGAAACCTCCGTCGGCACCGTCGATGGCTGTGGCGATGGGCTGAGAGAAGAGCATAGCCAGTCTCTGGTAGGCAAGCTGGTAACCAGCCTTAACATCAGATGTGGACATGCCGGTGGCCGCTGCCGTGTACGAGGGAGCCAGATAAAGGCTTGAACCGCGGTCGAGCAGGGCTCTCTGGAAACGCAGGTTGGTGGAGCCGCTCTCAGGGTCGAGGTTGCCTCTAGCAGCTTCTACAAGATAAGCCAGGTTAGGGAAAGAATAGGACTGACCTCTAATTGTGGCGTCAGGCTCTTGCGAGGGGAAGGTGTAGCTGAAGCTGACGAAAGTATTAGGACCATTGAGCGGTTGTACATAAGGATATGTACCGGGACTGGCTATGTTCACAACCATGTCGGTGATCCAGCGGTTGGCTGAGATTGTGGCAGTGTTGTTGGGGTCATAGGCAGTGTGTGGTGTGGTCGGACCCTGCATGAGGGTGGTGACATCGTTCGGGTTATAGGCAAGGGCAGTGTTGTTGGCATTGCCCGAGTCTACGCTGGGTGAACCGGCGAAAAACCGACCGTAGCCACCTATATAGTTTGGTCCAGAGAAACTAGGCTGCAGAGTGCAGTTACCCGGAGGGGTGCCATAGTCGGCTCTGTGGTGGGTGAGGAAGGCATTGCCGGAAGTGAAGGTCAAAGAGGGGTTGAAAGCCAATAGATTAACTCTCAACTTTTCGTCGAACTTGAAGTGCGGGTTAGCCTGTGAGTCTGAGTTGTCGACCAGTTGCAAGTTCATAGGCGGCAAAACGTTGACGTTCAAGCCGGTGGGGTTGGCGTTGTAGTTGTGCACCAGATAGTTTGAAAGTCTGTTGCTGTCGCCCGATACAGTGGCCGATGGCACTTCATAATAGGCCACCTGACCGCGGTTGGCGACTCCTGTACCGCTGGACATCTCCAACAGCGAGCTGGAGGCATTGGCTCCAGACACCACAGCGCTCGGGTTCCAAGCACGGCGCATGAATGTCACCGATGTGGCGTCATCCATTGAACCGGAATAGTCGAAAACCAGTACCGCGTCAACCTGGGGCAGACCGCCGCCGGATGCAGCGTTCAAGCCTACGGTCGAGACACCGACCATGCCCATGAAGACCGGAGTATAGGTGTAGCCGGCATAAACCATGATGGCTCGCCCGTTGCGGCAAGCCGGTGAAGTCGGTGGTACACCTACATAGTTGTTTTGCGGGTCAGCCAGAGAGACCATCACTCGGCAGCTGCCGGGGGTGCCGAGCACCTTGGTGGCTGCATACGTACTGACCGTGGTGGCGCTGCTTAGGCTCGCACCCAAAAGGTTGCCCGCCTGAAACATATTTCTGGCATAGCCGGCAGCATTTTGCTGGGCTGCTAGTAATTTTGAGTCACTGGCGTCGTCGTCACTTATGTCCTGCGATGTGAGCATGGCTGTACCGGCCAACGCCGCTGCATCGCAAGTGGCGGTCAGCTCGCGCTGAGCCATCTGCAATCGGCACGTGTCAAACACGAAAAAGCCGATCATCATTATAAAAATGAATAGTGCAAGGACTAGTCCGGTGACTGCCGCTCCTTTCTGTCGCCTCAGTTTGGAATCAATCATTTAGTTTTGGTCCTTTAGAGAGTTACTCGTTTGTAGTTTTGCTTGGGGAAGACTGTCTTTTGAGACTAGCTGGCTAGCTGTACTTTTTTAACTGTATTGAATTAGAACTGAAGACCTGGGGGATTTTCGAACTGCGCCTGACAGGTGACGTTCATATTCATAGGGGCTGAAAGCCCTTGAATGCTGAACCATGGCACCGGTATGAGGGGATCTACCGAGCCCCTTATTGTAACCCTAATGCTGTATACAAATGAGTCAACGTCAGGAACATGACTGACGCTTTGCAAGGTAGCCGGACCAATCACCTTAAAGCCAGGTCCAGGCGAGGGAGTAACGTTTGGGATGGGCGTAACGACTATGTCTACTTCAGGGTTAATGGCACTCATGGCAAAGTTAATGCCGGGGAACATATCGCGAATCTGAGCCGCCCTCTGCTGGGCTGTGGCGTAGGCACCCGGGTAGGGTGTGCCTGTGGCAGTGTCCGGTACCCTGATTAGTGTGTTGAAGGTCTTGGCCTTGGCTGCCAAGACTACAGCTTGGTTGCAGGCGAACCACAAAAAGAAGGATCTTAGACAAACGGTTCCCAGGTTCAAGACTGGAAAGAATATAAAGAGGAAGAGAACATACATTGTGGCGACATACTCAGCCGCCATCGCTCCTTTTTTCTTCCGAGTGCCGCGCCTGTACTTAAACATATATATTCACCACGCTCACTTTGTTGAGGCCATTACCAAATTGCAAATACTAAAGCTAACCTATATTTTTCCCTAAACTTATTTAGGTATAACTGCTCCAGTCAGTTTTTTAGTCAAGTCAACAGAGCTTACGACCTCCCGAAAAAGATGACGTAATCTCTAAGTTAGTACTGTTACCAGGCTATCATGGCGAAAAAAACGTTGTCAAGCTGCGCCGCCTGCCTGGTTCCAGTCTTAGTTGCCGCTTGTCGGTTGGATCATGATGGGGCTTGTCTCTTGCGGTTGCGAAACCGGTTCAGATTCAGGCACCGGATTGGAAAATGTGCGCTTTGCTGCTTCTTTTAGATTATATGAACGCTGATAGAGGCTAAGAAAATATTTGCGCACCGAGGCATCTGTAGCTTTAGACAGGGCATCTTGTGATGTGCTGAAAGCTTCGTCGAACTCTCTAAGCTTGATTTGACTTCTGATTAATCCGGCCTTGGCGGCGGAGTATTCAGGGCTGAGGGTCAAGGCTTGATTGAAGCAAGACTTGGCATGGGCGGCTGCACTGGCTGAAAGATAGGCTTCGCCGAAGATATACCAGTCGAGGGGACCGGGCTGGGTAAGCTTGGCTAGGCTTTGCAGAGTTTTCAGCGCTTTCAGACTGTTGCCATTTTTGAGCTGGGCAAAGGCTAGGTAGCGTTTGGCTGAAATCGAGCTATCGTCGATGGTAACAGCTTTCTCTAGGGTTTGTTCTGCTTTCTGAAAATCACCCTTACTAAGTGATTCATAACCGGCATTAAGTAAAGGCACAATTTTTTCATTGACTAGTTTGACCGCTTTGGTGTCGCTTTCGCTTTTGCTTTGTTTGGCTTCGCCAGCGGTGTTTTCGGCTTTTGCAGTTTTTTCTGTTTTCTCTGTTTTGTCTGCTTTGACGGCCCCGGGAGTCGGTGCACCTGCAGCGGTGGCAACGGGTGCAAGCATAAAGATTGAAGATAATGCCAGGATCAGATGTTTTTGATTCTTGTTTCTTAGGGGATGAAGATGTCTCTCAGACATTCGTTTGCTCCTTTTTACTGACCGGCCCAAGCCGCATGAGGGCAGATTTTAACATCTTTATAAGTTGGTTGGTGGTAGACCTTGTCAGTCTGGGCAAAATTATTAGGGAGGTGAATGTATTGAACCAAGCGAGCAGCCAGACAAAAAGCAATAGCAAAACAAAAAGAGGGCAGGGCCGTAGAATTATCGCCCGCACTTTTGTCACCCTGGCAGCCTTGGCCCTTGCTGCTTGGTTGGCTGTCACTGTTTATATGGTCTCGCACGGCGGCATCACCACATACAACAACGATACTTTTCAATCGGAGCGACTGTTTGCTGATAAGGAAAAAGCCGAAGCTGAGGTGAATTTCGCTAGAGAAAGCGGCAAATCAGCCCTTGAACTATCGCAGGCATTGCAGAAATTGGCGCTTTATTACCGGGAGAGCGGCAATTTTGCCGCTGCCCGAGATACGTTAATAGCCGCCGACCGAAGCGTTGCCGCCGAGCATGACGATGTTTTGCATCTAGTAAGGCGGATGCAATTGAAAAGAGAAGCGGCCATGGTCATGGCCGAATGTGGTCTCTTTCAAGAGGCGGAGCCTTTGTTTAGACAAGCAGGCCGGCTATTGAGACCCCTTGAGAAATTAGACGGCAGCGCGGCCCAGATGGCTCGTGCGGCTTTGCGCAACGATCAAGGCGTGCTCTATTACCTCTGGGGTAATGCCACTCGCGAATTACCGCTGCGATTTGAAAGACTTGAAATAGCCAGGCGTTGCTTTGCTGAAAGCTTTGCCGGGGTGAAAGGGGTTGACTCAAATGAGGCATCCTCTTTACGCAAGGCAGTGGCTCGCAATTTGAAGGTATTGTCGGAAGATCTCAAATTTGAGGTCAAGACTTACTCTTGAACTTTAACAACTTCTTTCTCTGGGAGCAGCTTTGAACGTCCCCAGAGCAAAAATCTGCGCAAGTCTTCGCTGTCAATAAATAAGACATACGAGAAAATCATGATCCATTCAAAAAGCGGAATGTTCATATGCAAGTCGATCATCAGATGGAAAAATACTGCTAGAACAATGACGTAATAACGCAGTTCTTTAATCCAAATTAGCGAAAAGAGGGCGGCTTCGATGACCAAGGTGCCCCAGCTGAAAAACTGACAAAGCCAGAGTTGGTCGAAGATATAGGGTATTTTTACCCTGACCAGGTCTTCGATACGAGTACTGTAGTAAACGGCGGTGCCGTCCACCCAACTGTCGCCCCAGGCTTTGGCCACCACGGTATGCAAGTAGACCAAGTTGAGTTGCAGTTGAAGTAATCTCTGGGGCCAGATACTAACCGGTTTGTAGATCAGGTCGGCACTTTCTTTGCCCTTTAGCCAATTGTCCAGCGAAAGAGCTTGGCCGCTTGCCGAGAAGATAAGCCAAACGCTCATTACCCTCATATAGGTGTCGCCTGAATTGAATAAAAATGGATTTCTGTGATAGAGACTGGTGAGGCACAGATAGACTATGAAAGTAGAGAGTCTAGTTTTGTAGCCCACAGTCATCGAGACGGCGGCAAGAAAAAACAACGTAAAGAAAGCAAGCAAAAAGCCGTCATTGTCTCGATTTATATTGAGGACATTCAATCCGACAAACTGAGCGAAATTGCGGGCTGTTTGATTAGATGTAATGCCGTATTGGCCAAACCAGACAAATAGGTCGCATGTTAGAAGCAAGATAAAAAGAATGAGTATGATACCGATCAATATACGAAACACTGCCACCACGAGTGGTGAGGTTTCTGAAAACCAGAATTGATCCCAGAGTTTGATTAGGGTCTTGAGTGGCATTTCAAATCCTCTGGTTTAATTTGAATGGTGAGCAGCAGGTTGTGCTCATAGTGGGGTGGATTTGGCAACCACTTTGGATTTTTTTCTTCTTCTGATGTTGCCAGCGGATTTGGTATCGGAGCCGGTGGTATTTTGGATGAATATCTGATTAGCGAGACACTTGTCGGCGGATTACTTTCGTCTAGGAAAGAATTGCGGGCTATATATCTGGCGATGTCTGGCCAGGCGTGGGGAGCCTTGCTCCAGCAAGTGTTGTCGTCGAAGAATTTACGATAGCGCTCTTTGGGAATCTTCTCAAGAAAACCAAGTCTCTCCATTCTTGGCGATTCCCATAATATTGATGTGCCGTCGGCATAGCGCACTACGGCAATCATATGTGGATTTTGATCTCTGGGTTTGGGGGCAAAGACGCCAAAGTCTTGATCAAGACCCATAAAGAAGTAATAGCCGTGAAAGAGCAAGTTTACCTGGGCTATAAAAGGATGATGGTTGAACATATAGCAAAAATTGAGCATGGCATGAAAGACAATAAAGAAGCTGATCAAAGGCTTCCTTATTTTTTGCCATAGCTCCGCAGGCAAAATAAGCTTACCTAGACTGAATAATAGACTAGGGCGAGGTTCTTCTTTTTGGCTTTCGGTTTGCCGAGGCATACCGGACTACCTCCGGCTCAGCCAATTTACATCTTCTTCAGTTGTTCCTGTACGGCCTTGGCTTCTACAGTCTTACCCTGTCCAACCAAAGCTATATGCAATTGTTGCAGCGAAATTTTGCGCCATTCTTTGGAAATCAGATTTATAGGCGCACCGGCTGCTATGTTTATGCACTTTCTCCAATCTTGTTCGGCTTCCGCCCATTTTCTCTGACCGTTGTAATAGAGACCCGGATAGAGATGACAGTTGAAAAACCAATTGGGCATCGGGCGTTTTTCTTGGGGCTGCTTATAGAAAATGCGCTGGGCCAGAAGGAAATACTTCATCGACTCTTTGCACTTATCGCCGCCCTGCATCCAAAGTCCGATGCCGAGGCGGACGCAATATTGCCCTAGTTTGGTTTGGCCGGCTTGAGCTTTGACGGCATCATCTAGGTGTTTTTTCAAAATCTCGACGCCGACGCCTGGTTTGTTTTGCGTAAAGATGTAGGGATGCGCCTCTTTAAACTCAGCTTCAGGAAAAGCAACCTTTGTATCAGGCTCGGCATCAACATAGCGCGAAATTTCTTCGTCGGTGACAAGCGGCGGTTCTTTGGGTGCTTCAGGCTTGCTCGGTTTGCTTGATGTTTTGCCGCCGCTGGGTTCGCTGCCCCCGCTACAGGCTGTCAGAGAGGTAACTGCAATAGTAAAAATGGCGACGATAGCCAGGCTCTTTAAGCCAGCGCTTCCTATAAATACTAGAGGACCGTTTTGTACCTTGTCTTCAGCGGCTGGGGATTGCCTCATCTTGCCTACTCCGTACCATTAACTAAGAGAAACAGTAATAGATAATAAAGCAACTTACAACTATAGAACTAGGCGTCCCTATTTTTTGCCAGCAACTTTTTGATTTTTGTTCCGAAAACCACGGTTATTGGTGCCATCAACATAGAAGCAACAACCACTACAGCGCCTACGGCATTTAATTCTTTGAGGAAGTAAAGGCTAGAGACCAGACTGAGATTCTCTTCCAGGTAGATGGCAATGAGAGCGCTCAAGAACAAGACCCCGACATTGCGAAGGCTGATAATCACTCCGCTATTGCCGCTTTGGCTCAGACCGCCAAGAAATCGCGCTTCTTCGCCGATGGCTGTGGCTCCTGTCAAAGCCGCCGAGGCATAAAGACAGAAAACTGCTAGGGAGGAACCCTTGCAGATTGCACCAGATAGATATAGAGATAGTGATAAGAGTGACATCACCAGCCAAAGTTTCTTTATAGAGAGTCTTTGTTCTATAAAAGGAGACAACAGCGCACCAGCGGCAAAAGAAAGACTCAGTCCGGCTGCTAGCTCAGACATGGGCAGAAAGACCTGGGCTGATGTTTGCACCACCTGGCCCTGCACGGCAAATATCGAGCAAGCTGTCAGCAAGGCAATAGCCGGCAAACTCATCAGACCGACCATCAAGCCGTGTGGAAACGGATCTTTTGAACTGGAATTTTCTTTCTTTCTCTTGGCTTGAACTTGAATAGGGGTAGCGCTTTCTAACTGATTGAAAAACACAGTTATGATTGATATCAAATAGAGTATCAAGCATATATTGAGCGGCCAGCTGGCACCAAAAGTATTAGTAAGTGCCGGAGCCAATTTCAAACTAACTGCCTGCCCCAAACACCAGCATGCAACAGCCGGTGCTAGATTTTTATTGAAGCTCTCTTTGTCGGCGCTCGGCAAGACTTTCTTCAATATAAACAACAAAGACCAATGAGAAGAAAGCAGAATCAAACAAAGCAATGCGGCAATGATCTCGGGGCTTAGTGTCTGGCGCAATTGGCTTGAAGTGAGAGCCAAAGCCATCGTCAAGCGAAAAAGTTTGGCTTTATCCAGTCGATTCCAGTTGCTTTTGTAATTGTTTAACGTACTTAGCTTTTCAGACAGATAACCAGTCACTGTCATAAAGAAAATGAGCGGGATGAAAATCAAAAGACTGCCTCTAATCTGGCTGTCGTAAGTTGGTCCCGGTGTAGTAAAAACGGCGAACGAGGCTAGATACAAAAGCATCGACCAGTCTGCCAAACTAGTCAGAAATATAGGCGCCAAAGCAAAGGCAAACAGCTGTCCTTTTGACCGCCCCTTACTTTCAATTAAATCCGCTTCGACTAGTGTAGAAGCGGATACTTTGAGGACTCTGTTCATCAAATTGGCTTGCCCGAATACTCATCTAATTGTCCGCTATTACTTACCAGTCTTTTGAGAAGTGCCACAGTCCCATTTAATTCAAGCTGAGACTGCGCTTGCAAAGGGAGTTCTCTCGCTCACCCATATTAATTCCTTATAAGTTGATTGTGAGTTGTAGGCGGAACGAGCCGCTATGCGGCGTATATTCAATCGCTAGCGGCTCTGCATTAGCATTGTGAAATTACAGAACTGGGCGCTTCTGGGACAATCAAAGAGGTATCTCGCTAGGGCTCAGGTTTTGTTTTCGTAAGGTAATCGCCCATGCACTCCGCCATGCCTTCAATATTTTCGAAAAGTCTAAGCAATCTAGGTCTTGCTTTGCTTGCTCTTTTGGTCAGTCAAACACTTTGCTTTGAAAGAGCTTGCGCCCTTGCTGCTCGGGAAGGGGCCGCTTCAGATTTAAGGGCAGGTGCAATTACCAAATTGAGTTCAGAGACCAAATTAAATTCAAAGAGTAAAGTGAGACGCGGTAATGCACCGTGTTTGAGCTGGTACGAGTCGGACAAGCCGGTCAAAGCAGTCTTTCTCTGTGTTCATGGTCTAGGGCTGCATAATGGCACTTACGAGCCTCTCGGCAAAACGCTGAGCGCACTTGGTTATCCTGTTTATGCCATCGATGTTAGAGGCTTTGGCTCATGGATGGAGGCTCGTGGACGCGAGCGCGTCGATTTTGAAGGCTGCTTGGCCGATATAAAGAGCACCCTCAAAGTCATTCGGAGAGCCCATCCGGGTAAGCCGGTTTTTTTATTGGGTGAATCTATGGGCGGTGCTATCGCCTTGCGCGCCACTGCTCTATATCCTGAACTCGTCGATGGTCTTATCTCTTCAGTGCCGGCCGGGGACCGTTTCAAGCAGGGGCGCACTTCTCTCAAAGTGGCTTGGCATTTTCTTGCCGACCCTCATAAACAGATCAATGTGGGCGAAAGTGTGATCAAGCAAGCCACAGACAAACAAGAGCTAAGAGAAGCTTGGCAGAGCGACCCGCTTGCCCGCATGAAATTGTCACCTAAAGAGCTTTTGCAGTTTCAGCTTTTTATGAATCAGAATCACGAAAGTGTCAAAGAAATCAAGAACAAGCCTGTTTTGATTGTGCAAGGGGTGCAGGATAAGTTGGTCAAGCCGACAGGAACTGTGGAACTTTTCAACGAGATGGCCACTCCCGACAAAGAGATTGCTCTCATACCCAATGGCGAGCACCTAATTTTTGAAGAGAACCAGTTTACTCAAGAGGTAATCGAAAAATTGCTTACTTGGGTAAGCAGCCATATTGAAGGTGCAAAACTTGGAGAAGATAAAGTTGAGAAATAAGATCGCAGTTTCAGGCACAGTATCTTTGCTGGCTCTATCTTTGCTCTGTCTGCAATTTAGCCAGGTTTGGGCTGGTACAGTGACAAAGCCGGCTCTAGCTGAACTAGTGAAGGCAGTGGAAAAGAGCCCTGAGTCTGCTCCAGCTAGATTGGCTTTGGGCGAAGCTTATATAAGCAGCAAAGATTTTCAGAAAGCAAAAGAAAACCTGCGACTAGCTGTGCGACTTGGTAAGGGCAATGCCATTTCTCAGAAAGCCAATAGTTTGCTTGTGGGTCTGCCAAGCGCTGTGGTCAAGCCTAAGACCGGCCCTCAAACTAGAATGATTGCCTCTATGCTTGGTTTAGGGCGAGTGCGCGGCATGGAAGGTGCCAAGCCCACTGTAATCGATTTCTATGCTTCTTGGGCCCAGCCCTGCAAGCAGCTAAGCGGTGTCATGGATAAGTTTAAGACTTCATATAAAGACAAGGTCAAATTTATGCGTGTCGATGTTGATGATCCCGGCAGTGAGAGTCTGCTCGATCAATATGAAGTAAGCCCGGTGCCAACCGTGGTCTTTCTCAATGAAGAAGGTGAAGTTGTCTCTTACTCAGTTGGCTTTTCGGGCGAGAATAGTGTAAAAGAAGGGCTGAATAAAATATTGAGTGCTAACGCCAAGTAAGAGAGTGTCTTGGGCTTATGTCCCAATTGAAGCAAAGTCCTTTATTTAAGCTGTTTCTTGATGCTTGCTGCAAGCATCCACAGAAGACTTTTCTGGTATTCGGCAGCCATAGTTTTAGCTATAGTGATATCCAGCGCAAAGTCTCTCAGCTGAGCGAGAAACTGGCCCAAGTCGGTCTCAGACAGGGCGATAGAGTAGCAATCTATCTCTTTAATTCGCCCGAGTTTGTCGTTTCTTTTTTAGCCCTCAATTGTTTGGGCATCACAGTGGTGCCGGTCAATCCACTGCTTAAAGAAGAAGAGATTGAGCATATTTTGTCTGACTCGCAGGCGCGGGCACTGCTTGCTCATCGCGAGACTAAGATTACTAAGTTGGCGCAGCCTCATCTGGCTTTGAATTTAGATCTAAAGCTTGAACCCGATCTTGAACTCAATCTATTTAGATTTGATTCTTTGCAAAGTGCTGATCAAGAAAGCTCTGATCAAGATTTAGATAGTACCGCCGCCTTGATAGTCTATACCAGCGGCACAACCGGCAAGCCCAAGGGCGCGGTCCTTAGTTATGCTAATGTGGCTTTTACAATCGAGTCCTATCCCCATCGTTTTTGTCTCAAGCAAGATGACATGCTGCTTGGCGTCTTGCCTCTCTGTCATCTTTATGGCTTATTGGTAGTGCTGGCCGGTGCTATGAAGGCGGGCTGCGGCATAGTGCTCATGAAGCAGTTCGATGCCGCCGAGGCGATTTTGTTGCTTAGATCGGAGGCGGTGTCAGTACTGCCGGCGGTGCCGACTATGCATCACTTTATTTTGATGGAATTAGATAAGGAAGGCAAGGAAAGTCGTCTGGAAAGTTTGCGTCTTTGCACTACCGGTGGTGCGGCTATGCCCCGAGACCTTCTCGTTGCCCTGAAAGAACGTCTGCGGGTGCCTGTATTGGAAGGCTATGCCCTCACCGAAACCACCGTAATTGCCACGCTCAACCCCGAGGGCGATGCCAGGCTGGGTAGCGTCGGCACTGCCTTTCCGGGAATCGAGATAGCGATTGAGAAAGACGGTATCAGATCTAGCCGAAGCTTAGGTGATGGAGAGAGCGAGGTCGGCGAGATCTTGCTTAAGGGTGCTTGCATAATGAAAGGTTATTTCAATAATGCTGTGGCAACTGCTGAAGTAATAAAGGACGGCTGGTTTTACACCGGAGATCTAGGTTATTTGGATGCCGATGGTTATCTATATATAGTTGGACGCTCGAAGGAATTGATAGTAAGAGGGGGCATGAACATTTATCCCCGCGAGATAGAAGAAGTCTTGCTCCGGCTGCCCGCCATCGCCGAATGCGCAGTGGTGGGTGTTCCCGATCGCTATATGGGTGAAAGAGTGAAGGCTTTCATAGTTTTGAAAGGCGGTGCTTGCCTTACAGAAGATGAAATCAAGAGTTTTTGTAAGATTCATTTGGCTGACTATAAGATGCCCCGTGCCATAGAGTTTCTTGATAAGCTGCCCCGTAATTCTACAGGCAAAGTATTGAAACGCTTGCTTTGCTGACTTGGATACAGATAATAGGCTAAGATAGTCGGTGTCTAATGTGGAGTGTGCTAAGTGAAGTGGGCTTCTTCTCTAGAGCTAACTGAAGATCTATCTGAAGAAATTCCAGAGGAAATTCTGGCGCAATTGCCTGATTGCGGGGAGGACGCCACACTGAGATCCGCCCTCAGACTTTGTCATTCCTTGGCCGGCACCTTAAGCTTTAAGCTGGGTGGTAATCCTGATCTGCTTTTGCTGTTTGTCTCGCCTGAATATCGAGAGAAACTGGAACCAATTGGTCGCTACCTAAGAGAGCGCCTTTCTCCGGCTTCTTTTATTGGCTGCACCGGCGCCGGACTGATCGGTGGCGGCGTGGAAGCTGAAAATCAGTCAGCCATTGCCTTGACCGGAGCGATTCTGCCCGGGGTGGAAATGCGCGCCTTCCACATAGTCAGTGACGCCATTCCCGACCTGGATGATCCGCCCGACAGCTGGGAAAAGCTTATGCAGGTGCAGGGACAGGAAGAACCGGTCTTTATTTTGCTTGGGGACCCTTTTAGTTTTAAGATAGAACCGTTCGTGCAGGGTCTTGACTATGCCTTTCCCCGTTCGGTCAAACTGGGCGGCTTAGCCTCGGGTGGACATAAGGCCGGTGAGATTCGCATGCTGGCTCAAGACCGGGTTTTCCGATCGGGGCTTGTGGCTCTTACCCTCAAGGGCAATATTCAGGTAGATCCTGTGCTTGTCCAGGGCTGCCGTGCTTTCGGCAAAATCAGTCGGGTTACCCGCTGCGATCGCAATCTCTTATATGAGCTTGATGGAAAACCCGCTGTTTCGGTGCTTAAGGAGGCAGTGGAAAGACTATCCGAGAAAGATCAGAAACTGGTAAAGGATCAGCTCTTTATCGGAGTGGCTATGGACGAATTCAAAGACCAACTCAAGACCGGTGATTTTTTGGTCAGATCGATAATTGGTATTGAACCCTTGAGCGGAGCACTTTTGGTCGGTGAGGTCTTGAGACCGGAAAGGACCGTGCAGTTTCATCTGCGAGATGCTGGCTCTTCCGAGAAAGATTTGAACCAGCTTTTTTCACGTTATGTAGAAGATAAAGAAAGAAATGGCGAACCCCGCGGCGCCCTTTTGTTTTCTTGCTTAGGTCGGGGGCAGGGTCTCTACGGTAAACCCAATTATGACAGTGATACATTGAGGAGTTATTTGGGCGAAATTCCCATCGGAGGCTTCTTCTGTAACGGCGAAATAGGCACTGTCGGGAAGTCCACCTATTTGCACAATTACACTTCCAGTTTCGGTATTTTCAGGGAGAAATAGCTATGTTCAATGCGAAGCTTTCAGTTCAGGCAATCTTACTATCTCTGATATTCAATCTTAGCTCCGTCTCTTTAGCCCAAGCGGCGCCTTCCCAAAGCACAGGCAAAAGCCAGAGCTCAGCCGGCAAAAATAAAGCCAGCGCAGCCTCGTCCAAGAGCGGTGCCCCCTCTCAAAACAGTGGGGCCTCGCAGGCGGCTATTCGCGCCTATTGCAATCAGACTTGGAGCAAAATAATCGGCAAATGGCTTTTGGCTGACGGCAATAATCATGTGACCATTACCTGCGAAATTAGTTCGGACGGTTCTTTGGGGGATCTGTCTGTGACCAGTTCACCGAAGAGTGCCGAAGCAGAAGCTGCTGCCATTAATGCCCTACAGGAAAGCAAGCCGCTCAATCTTTTGCCATCGGGCATGAGCCGCGCTAAGATTACAATAGTGTTCGATTCAAAGGCAGATCCTCATGGTGATTCGTCTTCTAGTGGTTCTGTTCGTTTGGATCCTATTTAGCGGATTGAGCGGATTGAACGGAGGCCAATTGTTTCTTTTCGGACAGTCAGGGAAAAGACCTCTTAAGTTTGCCGGCACCTGGTATGACGATGAGCCATCCAGGCTGGCAGGGCAACTGCGCGACTATGAAAAACTGGCCTGGCAGCAAGCCTGCGCTAAGGGAAAAAATACCGGTGTCGGCCTAATAGCAGCCTCTAAAGAAAATACTGCGGTCAAGCCGGCAATACTAGCGGTGGTGGCACCCCATGCCGGCTATTCTTATTCGGGCAAGACTGCTGCCTTTTCTTATTTATCGGTTGGCAATCAACAAGTAAAGCGGGTCTTTCTATTAGGGCCGTCCCATTACAAAGGTTTTCACGGAGCGGCTCTGTCCTACGACAAGTCTTTCCAGACGGTTCTCGGTGAGATCGAATGTGATACTGAAGTGGTTGATGAACTGAAGGAAAATATTCTCTTTCAGGAAATGACCAGGGCTCATCATCAAGAACATTCACTTGAGTTGCAATTGGCCTTTATCAAATCTAAGTTTCCTAAAGCCACTATCGTGCCCATCATGATTGGTACTCTCAACGATGCCTTCGAGGCTCGCTTCATTGCCCGAGAATTGGCTTCACAAATGGAAGATGGCGACTTGGTGGTGGTCAGTTCAGACTTTACCCACTATGGTCCGCGCTTTGAGTACGAACCGTTTAAGACCGAAGGCGACGAAAGTAAGTTCTTGAGTCGTCTAAAAGCCCTCGATATGGAAGCGTTGAGCTATCTAGAGAGGGTAGACTTGGAAGGGTTCATGAGTTTCTATAAGCGCACTGATGATACCATATGTGGTGTTTATGCTCTTTCTGTCTTGCTTGCGCTTTTGCCCGAAGATTGTCGCGGCATTTTGCTCAACTACCGCACCTCTCTTGAAGCGACAAAAGAAATGGGTGATTCTGTCGATTTAGACCATGACTTCAACACAGTCTCTTATATGTCTATTGCTTTTGAAAGCAAGCGAGGCGGCTGGAATGCAGTCAGAGAAAGTTTGCTTGAGCCCAAGCCCTTGACGGCTGAAGAGCGAGAGAGTTTGCTCAAGATAGCCCGGATTACTTTAGAGCAGTTTGTCAGAGAGGGGCGTGTGCCAGAGCTTGCTGCTTTGGAGAAAGCCGGCGTTGTCATAAGCGAACGCATGAAGCTGCCGCACGGAGCCTTTGTTACTTTACACAAGACCGAAGCAGGTGAGCGTGATCTGCGTGGTTGTATCGGTTATATCTTCCCGGTCAAGCCGCTCTATCTCACTGTAATTGAAAATACAGTCTCTGCCGCCGCTAAAGATCCTCGCTTCAAGCCTGTAACAGCCGGCGAATTAGACTCTCTAGATGTGGAAGTGAGCGTGCTGACGCCGCCGCACAAAGTGCCTGCCTATACCGATATCAAAATTGGGCGTGATGGCGTTTTGCTCAAGTGTCGCGGTAAACAGTCGGTCTTTTTGCCTAGTGTGGCTGTCGAGTACGGCTGGACTCTTGAAGAGACGCTGGAGCAACTGGCTCTGAAAGCCGGTTTGCCTAAAGATGCCTGGAAAGATGGCAAGTTTGAAGTGTTTCGCAGCGAATCAATGCAGGAAGGGCAAGTGGGGCAAACCCATCAAGTAGACCAGTAGGTTTTGCACCATCACCTGAAAGGCGGCAAAGAGAAGGAACATGAGTGTATGGTCTTGATTGGCGAAGCGAGTTAACTCCGCTTCTACCGAAGGGGCTATGTCTTTCTCTGCCGTCTTTTGAAGATGGGTGGCAGACATAATCAGCCTGGGATTATTGCGCCAAAGGCCATAAGAGAAAACTTCCGAGCCATCATCTACTACGGCTAACTTAAGACCGGGTAGGGCTAGCTTTTGGCACTGGCTTTCCAGCATATTAGCTAGTTCAGGATTATCTTTGGCTACTTCTTCTAGAGCGAGGAATCTGGCTTTGAAATAGCGGCTCTCGGCCCAGTCTATTACCAGAGGCATGATCATGATGAACAAAACGTTCAAAGAAAGAATCATGATGGCGGCACCTCTCATGCCGACATCGTCTGTTCGCACCCAATGGGCTAGGGGAACCGTGAGCAGGAGCCCTAGAACGAAAGTAATTGAATAGTAGAGTTTAAGCGCTCTGGACGGCTTCATGAGAATGACCCGCTCTTCTAGTTTGGTTCCGACATCTACTATGTGCCCCTACAGATTTTGCGCAAAACCTGAGAAATTGCCAATAAATGCTTGACAACGGGCTCGATTAGTAGCACACTGGGGTCGTGCGAATTTATTAAATCGGTTCCTTCGCTTCGACCAATTGGTCTATTACTTTTTGCGCTTACAAAGCTTGCTTACCAATAAGCGTACTTACCAAAAGCATATTTAAAATGAAAGTGGATATGAGAGATGCCCAGGAACTCCTGGTAAAGGCCATACGTCGGCGCGAAGAAGCGTCGGTGGCAAATGATTTTGAGAAACTGCGGGCTCTTGAAGAAACACCGGACGACTATCTACTAAAGAAGGCCGCTTGGTCTCTGCTCTTTATCTCGGCTCCCATAGCTTTTCTGATACTGCCCTTGGTTATAGGACTGGCTGATAAATATCTGTCGGCACAAGCCAGCCAGATTTTATGGTTTTCGGCCAAGTCATTTATGGCGGTGGTGCTGCTCAGCTTTCTTGTTTCAATTTATCTGACTTTCAAAGAAAAGTCTTCTTACTAAAAGAGGACGACAACAGTCGTCCTCTTTTAAATTCTTAGATAAGCTCAGCTTACATAAGTTCTTGCATGATTTGCTTGAGCACGTCTTTGCCGGGTCTTACTACTGACTCGGGCAAAGTCGCAAGCGGAGCTTCTCCCACGCGTAGAAGCGAGGTGAAGTCCGGCTTTTCTTCATCGATATAGAGCAGACCAGTAAGGAACTGCTTATCTTTGTGGGCTTGCTTGATCGTTTTCATTGCGTTGATTGCGCAGGTTGGATCATAGTCATGATCGGTTTTCTTGAGGGTAATGCGAGAACCGTCATGCATTTCCACTTCTTGTACTGAACCCGGCTCATACTCGACGTTTATTTGTTCAAAGAAAGGAATGTAACCCAGCTCATGCAGAGGGGTTTCCATTTCTTTGGCATATTTATAGCTCTTGGTTGAACCTTCGTGGTTATTGAAGGTGACGCAGGGGCTGATGACGTCGATGACGGCTGTGCCTTTATGAGAAGCAGCAGCTTTGATCAGGGCGGTGAGCTGTTTAGGGTCGCCGGCAAAGGAGCGACCAACAAAACCGCAGCCCAGTTCGATGGCTAGACCGCATAGGTCGATGGGTGGAAGTTCGTTCAAGACACCAGACTTGAGCTTAGAGCCTAGGTCGGCGGTGGCTGAGAACTGACCTTTGGTGAGACCGTATACACCGTTGTTTTCGACGATATAAATCATCGGTACATTGCGTCTGACCAAATGGCAGAATTGACCAAGACCGATTGAGGCTGTGTCGCCGTCGCCAGATACGGCAATCATGGTCAAATTGTGATTGGCCATGCTGACGCCGGTGGCGATGGACGGCATTCTACCGTGGACGGCGTTGAAGCCATGGGCACGGTTCAAGAAATAAGCCGGAGTCTTGGATGAACAGCCGATACCCGATAGCTTGGCCACTTGGTGCGGCTGGGTGCCTAGTTCAAAGAACGATTTGATTATTTGGCTGGTGATGGCATCGTGACCGCAACCGTCGCAAAGTGTCGAAGGAGATCCTTTGTAATCGGCTAGGGTCAAACCAATTCGATTGGTTTTGGGTGCTGCTGCTGTCATTATTTTTTCTCCTCCCCTGATACAGCTTCGGTGACGAATCTGGCGTTGAGGGGCAGACCGTTGTAGTGTTTGATTGAACGAAGCTTGGTGGCCTGATTGGGCAATTCTAGAGCAATCAGGTCATGCAACTGTCCGTCGCGGTTTTGTTCTACGACATAAACGCGCTCATGACTGTCCACAAATTTCTTCAGCTCTTCGGTGAAAGGCAGAGCTTTCACTCTCAGATAGCTGGTCTTGATGCCGGCTTCCTTAAGCTCATCTCTGGCTTCTTCTACAGCAAAATGGCTGGAGCCGAAGGCGATGATACCGACTTTGGCATCTTTTTCAGTCACTACCTGTGGTTTCGGAACGAATTGACGGGCGGTGTTGAACTTCTTCTCAAGACGATTCATCAAGTTGACATAGTCTTCGGGACGCTCGGTATAAGTGGCTTTCTCGGTGTGACCGGAGCCGCGTGTGAAATAGGCGGCCAGCGGATGGTCGGTGCCGGGCAAGGTGCGGTACGGAATGCCGTCGCCATCTATGTCGGCGTAACGTTCGAACTTACCAGCCTTTTCTAAGGCGGCAGCATCGAGAACTTTACCGCGATTGATCGGTTTAGTTGGATATTCGAAAGGATCCGACATCCAGTTGTTCATGCCCAGGTCGAGATCGGTGAGCACAAAAACAGGAGTCTGGAATTTCTCAGCTAGCTCGAATGCTTCCATGGCCATTTCATAACATTCGGCCACCGAGCCGGGCAGAAGAATTATGTGTTTGGTGTCGCCATGAGAGAGCAAGAAGGTCGATGTCAGATCGGCTTGAGAAGTACGGGTGGGCATACCGGTTGAGGGACCAACCCTTTGCACGTCGAAGATAACGGCGGGAATCTCGGTGAAATAACCGTAGCCGGCGAATTCAGACATGAGTGAGATACCAGGACCGCTGGTGGAAGTCATCGATCTGGCTCCGGCCCAGCCGGCTCCCAGGGTCATACCGATGGCGGCCAATTCGTCTTCGGCTTGCACTACGGCAAAGCTGGCTTTGCCAGTCTCTTTGTCGATGCGGTGCTCTTTCAAATAGTCGATCAACTGTTCGCAAAGACTGGAAGATGGTGTAATCGGATACCATGCCACCACTGTCACGCCGGCGAACATACAACCAAGGGCTGCGGCTGCGTTACCGTCGATAATTATTTTGCCCTTGGTTTTGTCCATGGGCTCGACAACAAAATTGTCTTCTTTGGTTAGGTTTTCTTTGGCCCACTCTCTACCTAGTTTGACAGCATTCAAGTTGAGATCTACAGCCTTGGCTTTGCCTTCAAACTGTTTGGCGATGGCATTTTCTATTTCAGAATGAGTGATGTCGAGCAATTCAGCCACTACGCCGACATAAATCATGTTGGTGAGCAGTTTGCGCAGCTTCAGGTTCTCGCTGGCTTTGGCAGCCAGTTCGCTGAAAGGCACTTGATAATGTTTGACGTCGCTTCTTACTGCATCCAGTTTCAGTTCAACCGGGCTTATGCAGACTGCGCCGCTTCTTAGGCTCTTTACGTCTTCGATGGCGGTTTGCGGATTCATCGCCACCAGAATGTCAATCTCTTCCTTCCTGGCAATATAGCCGTTCTTGTTCACTCTGATGGTGAACCAAGTCGGCAGACCGGCGATATTTGAGGGGAAAAGGTTCTTGCCGCTCACTGGGATGCCCATCTGGAAGATGGAGCGCATGAGCACATTGTTAGAAGATTGGCTTCCAGAGCCGTTTACTGTTGCTACCTGGATGGAAAAATCATTGACGATTCGACCTTTCTCCAGTTTTTCTTTGCTGTCTGCAGCTAACGTTTTCACTGTGCATTTCCTATTAGTAGTCTTGTTAGTCGTAGCTTTCTCAAGGGCTTTTCGCCCTTTTGCTAAAGTTTAGCCCCAAATTAGAGCAAAAGGGCTGTAAATACCACTTTCGCTAAGCTTTTTGAGATGAATTTGAATTTCAGTAATAAAGAGCGTGTTTTTGGTTACGTTATCTTGACATCGAGCAGGGTTGGCCCCTCGGCTTCGAACATCTGCGACACCGCTGTCTCCAACTCGGCCATACTCTTGGCGGTAAAGGCTTTCATCGAAAAGGCTTCAGCCATTGTTTTGAAGCTCACCGGTGGAGAACCAAAGGGGAAGATGGCTGCATTATCGTGGGCGTGATGCATAAGACGGGCGGCACCCCCTGCCGAAAAGATCACGATTTTTAGTGGCAGACCATAATGGACCGCCGACCAGATTGTTTCCATCGAATGCAGGGCCGATTCGTCGCTGGTTAGACAAATGACTGGGATTTCTCTAACGCCTAGCTGGGCTCCAAGAGCGGCTGGTAGAGCATAGCCGTCTATACAAGCATTAGAGCCTAGATAGCTCGAACTTGTTTCCAAGCTCATCACCGAGCAGGGATCTGACTCAACACTGATCACATCGCTGACCACCACCGATTCTGTTGGTCTGACGCCGTCTAAAGTGCGCATCAACCAGAAGGGGCTTATCGGGTCATCCCCCGAAGGATACATCAAGCCTTCTTCTAATTTACGCCTCTCCTCAGAGATGAGGCGGATAGTTTCTTGAGCTCTAATCTTTGCTGTCGACAATACTTTAGAGTCGGTAATTAGCTGAATTTCAGCCCGCAACCTAGTGAGTGTTTCAGCAATATCGGCTGTGGCCGCCGCTATACAAGGCAGGCTCTTGCCCGACAAAGTGGGTTCGACATTGACCTGAATAATGGCTGCCTTGGGGTTGAAAAGAGACATTTTGTCGGCTTCCGCCGATAATCTGGTCTGCATACCCAGGGCAAGCACCAGATCATGTTCTTTCAGTTTGTCTCTGACACTACTGAGACCAAAATGCAAAACTCCCCCAAACTGCGGATGTCTATTGGGGAAATTGACACCGGTGGGCATCGGCTCCGTATAGACCGGGCAACCAAGAACCTCTGCCAGCACCACCACTTCCTTGCGGGCGCGGTACTGGCTGACTTCGTTGCCGGCAATAATGCAGGGGTTGGCAGCGCCTGATAGCGAGCGCGCCGTTTTTTTGAGAAAGTTGTCGGCAGCCGGACCCAGTGGGCTGGTATGGGGCGGGTTGATAACTTCAGCCTGGGCGAACTGATAGAGAATATCGACCGGTAAAGAGACCAAGACCGGCCCTTTGGGCGGAGCCAGGGCTTCGGTAAATGCTCGGCGCAAGAGTCTGGTTACTTCCACACTTGATCTTGCCTCAGCCGACCATTTGCAGATTTTGACCACAGGCGCCAGGTTGTCGAGGGCGAGCACCGGATCATCATTCAATATTTGGGTGCTTTGTTGTTCAACCAAAAGTACTAGCGGCGCTTGTATCTGTTTGGCGGCAAAGATTGCTGGCATGGCATTGAGCAGACCTTGTCCGGGTGAGAGCAAAAGCACAGGTGGACGGCCGGTGGCCTGAAAATTGCCTATGGCGGTGAAAGCCGCTGCCTTTTCGGTAAGAAGCCTTCCGCATTTGAGCATCTGCGAGGCCTGAGCCATCTGCACAAGCACCGAAGGATTAGAGCGTGGTGCGTGAAAAAGAGCGCTCGCCCCCTCCAAAAGAAGCTGTTCGATGATGAGATGACTGGTCAGCTTGGTGGCAGTATTCATTCCTATTACTATAGATGATCCAGTTCCAGGAATGGTGAAGGGCTGAGATCAAAAACTTCGTTCAGACAATCTTCCATAAGGGCGCAGTTAGCCGCCAACATTGGATGACCCCAACTACGTTCTTCAAAATAAAGTTCAGAATCTCTAAATATGGAGCCGAGGTGAAAACCAGGGTAAAGACTTTTCAAGGTACTTTCCCAGCCTCTTAGCTTTTTAGTTTTGAATTTAGATGTCAGGCATTTGATCGCCTCAAAAAATATTTGGGGCTCTTGCCAATCGATGATTTCAAGTATGCGAAGAGTGGCTCCACCGCATTCAAGTAGGGCATAGCCTCCTTTGTTTCGCAACCTCAAGGTGAGCAGCTGGGGCCAACCAAGTTGCGATCTTTGATGCAAAAAAAACTCTTTATCGGCTTTGTATTGCCAGTAGGACAGCTCTCTCTCAATTGAGAAAATTTGCCTGGCTTGCCACTGCCGGTAGTGGCGATCAAGTTCGTCCAAAGAGGTCATGCTCAGTGGTTCCAGTACTATATCGGCAGCCAGACTTTTGTTTTCTGCTTGACCCGACTTGAGGGTGAGGTTAAAGGCCGCCGAACCCATGTGGAAAAAGCCCAAACGGTTGTAAAAGTCTGCACCTATGTCTGAAAAAAGCAGTGCCCCATCAAATTGGTCAACTGCGCCGACCAGAGATGAAATGAGCTTGGCGGCATAGCCTTTGCCCCGCTCTTCCGGCGCCGTAAAGACAGCGCCGATACCGGCCAAACTAAGAGGCTTTTGCCTATAGCGAGCCTTCAACCTATATAGTTTTGCCGAACTCAAAACTTTAGAGTTTTCATCCACAAGTCCATAAAGCTCAAGATGGCGGCCCCAAGTACTGTTCTTTTGGTTGGCAAAATAAGTCTGGTAGTCGAAATAGCTTAGACCGCCCGACCAGATTTTGTGGGTGCGTCTCAATACCTGACTGCTCTGGGGGTAATCCAGCTTTACTAAATTAGTCAATTTTTCATCCGACCAAAATGAGCTATCATACTCAGTTCCGACTCTGCTTTTGAATTTTGGTGCAGTTGCTCATGAGTTCTGCAAAAACAACTTATCTCTATCGCGGCCATATTGTAAGCCCTGTGAGCAAGAAAGGGGCCGCCTTACAGTCTTTAGAGTATGACTTTATAGATCTGAGAGACGGTATTTTAGCTGTAGAGGATGGCAAGATCGTAGCTGTACTTGAGGCTTCAACCTTAGAAGCTCAAGCGCTTCTTGACAAGGTGGGATGCACTGCCGTCTTAGTTGACTGTTCCGAGCGTCTAATCATGCCGGGCTTGGTCGATATGCATTTGCATTTGCCCCAGGTGACCCAAACTGCTAAGTCAGGCCAGCACCTGCTTTCTTGGCTCAATCAATATATTTTTCCGGCTGAAGCTCGCTTTGCCGAAGACGAGCATGCCCGCAAGATAGCCCGTTGGTTTTTTAAGGAACTGGCAGTTAATGGCACCACTCTTGCTGTAGTGTTTACGACCATTCATGAGAATGCCTGCCGCATTGCCTTTGAAGAAGCCGAGGCAGCCGGAGCACGGGTGATTATGGGCAAGGTGATGATGGATTTCCATTCACCTGAGGCTCTTACCGAAAATACTGAAAAGTCTCTAGAACAGTCTCTGGCTTTAGCCAAGCGTTGGCATGGGGCGGCAGGCGGTCTTTTGCAATATGCTTTCACGCCGCGCTTCGGCGTTACTTCCACCAAAGAATTACTGAAAGGTTGTGGAGAACTCTGGAATAGTCTGCCTGGAACTTATCTGCATACACATCTTTCGGAAGCACGAGAAGAAATTCAAACAGTGTCTTCTATGTTTCCTGAGAGCCGCAGTTATCTAGATATGTACAGCCGCTTTGGTTTGACGGGAAAACGCAGTGTTTTTGCCCATTCAATTCATCTTGATGATTGGGATTTTGCCCATGTTAAAGAGAGTGGCTCGGCTTTGGCCCATTGTCCCAGCTCAAATTTCTTTCTCAAGAGCGGTGTCTTTCATTACAAACGCGCCAGAGAATGCGGTTGTCTCTTTGGTCTGGGTTCTGATGTGGCTGCCGGACCACATATGTCACTTTTCGAAGTAATGAAAGACGCTAACTTTATTCAGCCCGACTATTGGATCGAGCCGCGTGAACTTTTTTATAGGGCAACCTTGGGTGGTGCCAGAGCACTCTATATGGGTGAGCAGGTTGGTTCGCTGGAAGTCGGTAAAGAAGCTGACTTTATTGTGGTCGACCCGCGGGCAAAAAGCGGCATTGTAGACAATATCATGAGCCATCCCACCGATGAGATACTCTCTTGCTTGGTGTTTTTGGGCGATGATCGGCTGATAGACCAGACCTATGTAAGAGGACGCCTTTTGTTTGATAAGTCCAGATCTTGCGAGAAGTCTCAATAATAAGTCTAAACTCAAGCTGGCCCGTTAATTACCTTCTTCTGTTCACCTGCTAATATACATCCATTCAAGAGGGGCAGTTATGGCGACACCACAAGTAGAAAGCATCAAGACCATTTACTCTCAGGAAGAGATTCAAGAGAGAATCAAAGAGCTTGGCGCAGAGATCAGTAAAGATCTTTGCAAGCTTGAGAATCCTGTAATCATCGGGGTGATGAAAGGTGCTTTTTGTTTCCTCGCCGATATTGTCAGGCATATCAAGACCGAAGACCCTTTGCAAATCGAATTCGTCAGACTGGCAAGCTATGGCAGTGCCACTGAAAGTTCCGGTCATGTGCAGACCCCTTATTTAGAGCTGCCCAATATTTCGCGCCGACATATCTTGGTGGTGGAAGATATCATCGATAGCGGCAGAACCGCTCGTTTCTTTATGGACTATCTCAAAGACCAGTTCAATCCGGCTACCCTAAAGATGGCTGTCTTTCTAGATAAACCCTCTAGAAGGGTGGTGCCGATAGAAGCCGACTATGTCGGTTTTACAATTGAAGATCTCTTTGTGGTCGGTTATGGTCTCGATTATGCTGAGAAATTTAGAGAGTTGCCTTTCCTCGGTGAGTTAAAACTGTCTTCTTGATTGAGAAAAGGGCATGCCTTGTCAGAATTAGCTAGCGACGACGCAGACAAAACAAAGCCTGATGAAGCAAGCCAGGCTGAATCAGGTCTAGACTCGGGTCCAGAGTCTAAACCAGAAACCAAATCAGAATCTAAACCAGAATCTCAATCTGAAACACCAGAGAAACAAGATAGCGGCGAAACTCTGTCCTCAGAGTCATCTGACCTAGTGAAAGCTAATGGCGCCTCCAGCGCTGAGAAGCCAGTGGGTCAGGCAAAGAAAGTCAAAAAGAAGAAAGAAGATATTCTTGAACTTGGCTTTGGTACTTTGTTCCTGGCCTTGCTCTCGATCATTGCCATGAATGTGGCGGTGCTTGGTCTTGCTAAAGATTATAACAAGCGCTGTTGCAAGACAGCCGCCTATCTGGCTGGAAAAGCAGCCATGGACGGTAAAGATACACGCAATGTGCAATATGCCGCCTGGCATTATCTTGATGGTTGCGCCAATCCCGGTTTGTTCATCGAAAAGCCATGCCTGACTGGCTTGGAAGATATGATTACGCCGAAGCTGCGCAAGATCACAGTCACTATGTCCACCAAAGTGCTTGTGCCTGCCTCGTTTTTATTGAGTGATGCTTCGCTTCTGGAAAACGATCGCATGCATATGTGGTTTCACACTACATATGTCTTCAAGCTGAAAAATCCCAAGAACTGTCAGGGCACCCATAAGGTGAATCCGCCGGCGGGCTATAAAGAAGAGAAAGACAAAGAGTCGGTTGAGCAAAGCCTACCCGAAGAGACTAATAAATAAGTGAGACTAATAAGTGAATAAGACAAAGAAGTGAAAGCTAGCCTTCACTTCTTTGTAGTTATGTATTCATGTATTTTGGGATTTTCTGTTGTTACTGCTTCGCTACTTGCAGCACATCTTTCTTATTGCCAGACCAAATTTCGATCTCGTGCAAGGGTGGGGGCACATTCACCGCAAATGGTGCCGAGCCGTTCATTGGCATTGGCGGTGGTCCTGGGGTGATATCGGGAAGACCAGGCAGAGGCGGCGGCTCAAGTGCGGTGAGCACATTCTCGTTGGCGACTGTTTTCTTGGGTTGAGCAAAGAGCGCGGTCACGTCCACCGTAGTTACAGGACTGTGATCTCTGTCGTTGCGCAAGGAGAGATAGAGCTTGCTTGCGGCAACTGCTTTCACTAGTTTCTGTGTGTCTTCCGGCGTCACTGCCACTGTTACAGAAGAGGCTGGATTGGCACCACCTTTAGGGGCTCTTTCGTAGGTCTGACCGACGGCAATGATTTCAACGTCGGAAAGAATCGGTGCTACTCTGGTTTCGGCGCCATTGCCCACCATCGAGAGTACATCAACATGGCTCTGTGGTTCGATAAAGCCGGCCACTCCCGAATTCGAATCTACAGCAAAGGTGACGGCTCTCATGCCTTCTTTGAGGCGTGAGTTAAAGTCGATTGCTATGCCTAGCGGAGCGAGATCGTGTGAAGAGAGAAGTTGACCGGCGCTGACACCATATTTGGTCGTGCGACCAATGGCGCTGGAGGCGCTGGGAAGTGCATCCAGCGGGGCTCTTCCTGCTTCTATATCTTTTTCACTAAGCCAATCTGCTTCAATATTGGCTCCGGCAGGAATATCTTTTTCGGCATAAACCACCTTTAGTTTGGCCGATGACTTTTCTTGGGCTTTCTTTATGGCTTCTTCTAATTCTCGTTTGCTTGCGTCTGAGCTTGTTGTAATCGCCATAGTGATCACAACTGAGAGCCCGACTATGGTGGCTACCATCAGGGCTGGGGGCGTGCGTGAGAGCAGCAAAAATAGAGAGCGTAGTGGATTCATTCCTACCTCCTCGAGTTATTTGTCTTAAACTACTTATCTTGAATTTCTTCTGGTTTCGGCAACCTTTACCATTCTTCCAGAGCGCCATGGCGAGATACTAGTAAAAACACTGAAGCTTGTCAGGAGATTAGTCTAGACTTTGCCCTTTTGCAAAGTTGATGAGCGACGATTTATATTGCCCTTTACAGTCTCAGGATGGGCTTTCTAAATTGGTCTGCAGTCCACAGGCTGCATGTCTCTGGCTTCGATGTTGACATCGACTGGCATCTATGGCACCTTAGCTCTTTGTTCCAGCACACAAATCCAAACCTATATATAGGTAGAAATGGCTAGCTCAGAAACAATTTGTTTTGCCCCCGGCTCTTATCAAAGTGATCTAGACGCCGATCAGGAACTCTCTGAATTAGAGGAAGAGTTGCAAGGGCTGACCGCTACACTGGAGATGGCAAAGATAGATTTTGCCGGTGTTTCTTATAAGTCTGAAGAGATTAGGGACCAAGCATCTAAAGAGTCTCAAGAATCTCAAGAAACTCAAGATTATTACTCTGACTTTAGTCCTAGTAACAGAACTAATTCTGAACCAGATTCTAAATCTCACTCTAATGCTCCGGATGCCGCCGCCTCTGATATGGGCTGGAGAATAGCGCGGCAAGCCATGGTGCGCGATTTTCTCTTTTTGGCCGGGCGCAGTTTTGTTGGTATTGCTTTGGTTGGGCTTCTGTCAGTCGCCACTTATCACCTCTATAGAGCCAGTCAAAGTATCAAGCCGGAGGCTCTCACTGCCGGTTTCTATAAAGTTTTTCCAGCTCTCAAGCCGCACCAGCCTGTCTTTATTGACGAGGTCAAGGCTGCTAAACCGGAAAAGAATACTGCCGAACCAGAAAAAAAGACTGTCAGAAAAGAGCGTAAGCGCAAAATCGCTCGCAAAGGTCATAACCGTGTCAAGGTGGCTAAACGTTATAACTATTCGCCTTGGGCTGGAGACCACCCCAACGGTGGCGAGATTACATATACTGACGGTACAATAACTGAGTATACCTGGTACTAAGTTACTGTCACCCGAATAGAGTCGTGATCAAATGCTGCCACCAAAAGTAGTGCCCGGCGACCTGGATGTACTCGACTATCAAAGGCTAATGCTGCGTTACCAGGCTCTTGTTTGGTTGTCGCAGATGTCTTTCTGCAGCAAGCAAGTTTTGCGGCTATCGCCTGAGGACGCTATTCCTGAAGCAGAAAGGCGCAAGATGCTGGCTTTGATGACTGCTGTTCAGGCTTCTGTCTTTGTCACCGATACTGTCACCGGTGTACAGGAAACAGCCTCTGACTTGGTAAAGTATGCTGCTGGTGAAGGGGGCAGACTTTTAGACAAGAATGAGCTGACACGTAAAGCGAAAGACAAAGCTGTTTTTGCCTTTGACTTTGTCGGCAAGCTGGCCGGCGATACGGTGCACAAGGTCTTGGAGGACGTTGTTCTGCCTCATGTCGGCTTGCCTGTTCATTATGTGCCCGAAGGCGGATCGGCTAGGCAATATCTCACTATGGCTGAACGTTTTGAGAAACTTGGCTATGTCGAGCCGATGCGCAAAGCCTTGCAGCGCGCCATTGCCTGCGGCGGCGCCGAAGGTGAAAGAGCGAAAGTCTTGAGCAAGACTAGACTGCCTCTTAGAGAAATTCGCAATCAGTCTATGTCTAAGTTTCTTGATGCGCTTAAGTTTATCTACACAAAAAAAGAAAGTCAGGCTAGACCGCTTCTGCTTGAATTATTGCGCGACGAAGCCGGTTTTGACTGGGTCTATCCACGCTTGGCTTTGATTGAACTCTCCAGCGGCGAGGAAGAGCGGGCTCGTGATTTGATGGCAAGACTAATCAAAGAGAATGCTAACTCGATCTTTGCTTATTCCACGTTAGTGACAATTGAACTGGCTGCCTGGCAGATCGGTGCCATGGAAAAGCATGTAACTAAGCTATTGGAGCTTGATTCAGTTGCTCCTGAGACAATTCAAGCCGAGCAGATTTTCAGCCTCATCTGTCAGACCGGCCTGCGATAAAGAAGCTAAATCAGAGAAATACTCTCGCCTTACTTTAGTTTGCCGTCGGTGTCGTAAACCGCCACCGGTGCAAAGAGCGAAAGCTCATTTTTGATTTTGCCTGCATCGCCGACAACACAGATAACTAGATTGTTTTCGTTAATCAGTTTTTGGGCGGCTTTCTGCACATCGTCTTCGTTTACCGCCATGATTTTGTCGGCGTATTTCTCAAGATAGTCGTCGCTGAGATTATAGATATTGGCTTCTAATAGTCTCTGGGCGATGCCGGCTTGAGTCTCTAGACCTAGTTGGAAAGAACCAGCCAGATAGTTTTTAGCTGCGTTCAACTCTTCAGGTTTAACCCTTGTGGTGCGCATTTTGGTCAGTTCATAAATAAATTCTAGAAGGGATGGATTGGTGACTTCGGTACGCACTTCTGCTTTTGCAAAGAAAGCTCCCGGTTCACGGCGCGGAGCCAGACGGCTGTAGGCACCATAGGTGTAACCTTTGTCTTCTCTGATATTCATAAAGAGACGGGCATGGGCTGTGCCGCCCAGTATCTGGTTGGCCACCAGCATGGCGTAATAATCTGGGTCGTCTCTTCTGATGGAAAGATTGCCTACTCTAATTGAAGTTTGCACCGAGCCGGGTCTATCAACCAGATGGATCTTGCGCTCTCTTTTTTCTGGGGCAAGCTCTAATTTGTTGGCTTCAATAGGCTTGCTCAGCCAATTCTTCGCCAGGGTCTTTTCCAGATACTGCAAGGTTTCGCTGGGATTAACATCACCGACGATGATTAATACAGCATTATTTGGTACATAATTGGCGTGGTGAAATTCCACCAGGTCAGACCTAGTCAACTTGTTTATATCGCTTTCACTGGGCGATACTAATGAATAAGGGTGATTGCCGAAAACCACTTTAGAAAAGCGCTCTTCGACAAGAAAGTCCGGCTGAGCCCTTTTCATGGCAAGAGCTTGAATTGAATTGACTTTGAAAAGCTTCAATTCATCTTCAGGAAAACTGGGATGAAGAAGGACATCTCCCAGCAAGTCGAGCATATTTTGATTATAGGCAGAAAGGCAGGAAGCGCTGAGAATACTGTAGTCGTAGTCGGCACTGGCTTTGATGGCGCCTCCCATAAATTCGACTTTGTCGGCCAGGGCTTTACTGCTTAGAGTTTCGGTGCCTTCATTGAGCATCTTGGCCGTTGCATCTGCTACGCCGGTAAGGTCTTTACTTTCATAGGCCGAACCAGTCTTGAAGCCGAAATTGAAAGAAGTAAAAGGAAAACGGTGGTCTTCTAGAAACTGCACCTCTAGCCCATTAGAAAGGCGATGTTTCTCAATTTTCGGCAAAGTGAAGGGTCTTGGCTTAGGAAGAACCGGAGCTGATTTGCGGAAACTCTCGTCTATTGTTTCAGCCTTCAGTGCTTGCGGCTGTGAGGTCTCTTTTGGGCTTTTTTCTTTGTTCTTTGTTTCAAGACTTTTGCCGACTTTGCCGGCTTTCTCTTTAACTACCGGTGCCGCCGCCACCACAGCATTTTGCCAGCTAAATGCTAACGCCAGCAAAATCGATTGTCCCACTAAAGCTTGTTTGTTCAGTTTCTTGTTCAACATGATTGTCTCTCAATCCTATTTCTTTGCTGCTACGGGCTTAACATCCAAGGTGGTCATTCCTTCTTTGGTGAAGAGGCGGCGAGCCAAATCTTGGATGTCTTCGGCAGTGATGCTCATATAAGTATCGAGGTCTTTGTCTATCAAAGTGGGATCTTTGAAAAAGGCGGTGTACTCAGCCAGCAATTCGGCTCGTCCCAAACTTCTCTGCAATGAGTTGTAAGACGACGACGAGAATAAGCCTCTCAAAATCTGGTTCTTCGACTTCTGTAATTCTTCGGCACTCACCTTTTCCTTTTGCACTTTATCAATTTCAGAAAGCAGAATCTCTTTTACTTTCTCTGGTGAATGACCGGGTTTGAGAATGACAAAAGACTCAAAGAGTGAGGGGCCTCTTCGCTCTTCATAAGAGCAGCTGACCGATAGAGCTACCTGTTCGCCTTTGACCATGCGTTGATAGAGTCTGGAAGATTCGCCGGTGGAGAGAATATTCTGCAAAATATTGAGAGCATAAAAGTCTTTCTCTCTTCTTCCCGGTGCCTTCCATGCCAGCCAAAAAGCAGGCATCTGAGCTTGTTTGTCTTCTACTACTTCAGCTTTTGCCTTGCTTTGTTTAGGCTCGGAAAGGTCTGGACGCGCAGGTAATTTGGCCGGCTTAATCGAACCAAAGTATTTCTCGGTCAGCTTCACCATTTCATCGGCATTGACATCGCCGACAATGGCCATGGTGGCATTGTTGGGTGCATAATAGGTGTCGAAGAACTGTTTCACGTCCTTAAGACCCGAGGCTTCAAGGTCTTCGAAATAGCCGATGGTTGGGTGCCCATTGGCCCAATTGTCGAAGGCCAACTCTTCCAATCTAATCGATGCCGGTGCGTAGGCTTGGTTGTCCACTCGCATCCTTTTTTCTTCTTTTACTGTCTCAAGCTGATTTTTAAAATTCTCGGCATTTATCTTGAGCGAGCGCATGCGATCTGATTCAAGCCAGAGGCAGAGTTCTATTTGATTGCTCGGCACTTTTTCGAAATAATTAGTGAAATCGGCATGGGTAGAGGCATTGAGTGTGCCGCCCACATTTTCTATATATTTAAAATGGTCCATCTTGCCGACATTGTCAGAGCCTTGGAACATCATATGCTCAAAGAAATGGGCGAAACCAGAGCGACTTTTCTGCTCGTCTCTGGCGCCGACATCATAAATCAGCACGAGCGCCGCCACCGGTGCGGAGTGATCTTCTGAGACAATCAGTCTTAGACCGTTCTTGAGGGTATAGTCGCGAGTGACCGGAATCAAAGGTTTTTTGATATCGATTTTGACCGCAGTGTTTTTCTCAGGTTCGGCGGACTTGCTTGGCAAAGCCGATGTCTGCAGCATTGCCAAAAGACTTAAGGCCGCTAAGGCTGACTGGCGGCATTTATTTTTACGGCTGACCATCTCATTCCTCTTCGTCATCGTCGGTGCCTAAAAGAACACATGACCAGAAAATCCCCACAGCCAATATAGATAGTATGGCTCCACCGACGCAGACTTTGTCCGGAAAGTGGTAGCGGCGCAGGACCAAAAAGGAAGCCAGGGCCAAAACGAAGGCCAGGAGCGCCACTAAATGATTGACTGAGAGATTTCTGAACATGATTTCTTTACTCTAAGCGAGTCTTACTGTTGCGACACTATCTCTTTGAGCTTACTCAATGCGAGCATGCTTAAGGGTGTCGGGACAGTCGCATTTCTCGCGAACATCGGGAATCTCGCTGATCAGATTTTTGAGTAAGCTCTGTAGCTTTGAGATGTTCTGCCCAAAAACCTTCACCACTTCTGAATGCGAAACCGGCTCAACATTGCCGACCAGCCCGCTATCGAAGTCGGTAATCAAAGAAATGTTGACCACACACATCTCTAGTTCGCGAGCCAGAAATGCTTCGGGGTACTGGGTCATATTGATTACTTCCCAACCCATCGAAGTAAACCAGCGCGACTCGGCTTTGGTGGAAAAACGCGGACCTTGAATGACAACTACGGTACCTTGCTTGTGCATCTTGATGCCTGACTTTTCACCGGCAGCCACAGCCAATCCTCTTAGCTCTGGGCAGTAGAGTTCGGCGGGTGAAACGTGGGTGGCAATGGGTCCGTCATAAAAGGTATCGGTGCGTCCCGAGGTGCGATCGACAAACTGATCGCAAACTACAAATTCGCCCGGTTTGACGTCTGGTTGCAGCGAGCCGGCGGCGCAGGGTGAAATAATGCGGCTGACGCCAAGTTTTTTCATGGCATAGACATTGGCTCTATAAGGCACCTTGTGGGGTGGAAACTGGTGTCTTTCGCCATGTCGCGGTAGGAAAGCCACTCGCTTGCCACCCATTTTGCCGATGGCTACAGGGGCAGCCGGCGCGCCATAGGGGGTTTCCACCATCTTCTCTTCATAGTCGTCAAAGAGCTTGTAAAAGCCAGAGCCGCCGAAAATTCCTATATCAGCCAGCGCTTTGTTACCGTCAGCCACTTAATGCCTCCTCAGTCGCTATTTTCAGGCCAGGGTCTTCACCTGAGCCAAGATGCATATCGTAGCACCAGACAAAATCAAAAAAAACTGCCATTTACCCCAAAATAAAGTGGTTTGGCTGCATGAAACCTTGTTCTCGTGGGTATATGAGTCTCATATTGGGGTTTGATATCGAAATCGGACAAAACGAAATCGGAATCAATAAGGAAGATTCTAGTCATGTTGTGGAAACAGTTTTTAGCTATACCGGTTTCGCTCGCCTTTTTGCTTGGTGGTTCGAGCCTGCAGAGTAAGCATAGTCAGTACCTGGCATCTCTATCAGACAAAGATCCGGTCACCCACAGACTGGTTCTCAAAGATGCCACCAGCCCCGAAGACCTCTATCACAGCGTCTGGGTGCTGGTTAAGAACGAATTTTATGATGTTAAGTTCAACAATCAGAGTTGGGAGCGTTGGGAGCATCGCTATGACGGCAAATTGAAGACTTTGGATGATGCCCACAAAGCGGTCGAGACCATGGTCGCCAGTTTGGGCGATCGTTATACACGCTTTCTCGACCATGATGCCTTCGATGATGAAAAGTCGCAGATCGATGCCAAGCTATGCGGCATCGGCATCCAAATTGGGCTAAACAAAAGCAAACAAGTGATTGTCATTACTCCCATCGAAGACACTCCCGCTTTTGATGCCGGTGTACAGCCATCAGATGAGATTCTCGAGATAAACGGCAAGAGCACCAAGGGCTTTTCGGTGGAAGATGCCGCCAAACTGATTCGCGGTCCGGTCAATACGCCGGTGCATATGGTTTTGGGCAGGTCAGGCTCAAGGGTGAAGAAAGACATCGTTCGTCGGGAGATCCCCATCAAGGCAGTGCAGACTGTAAAAATGCTCGATGACGAGGTCGGCTATGTGAGGCTGTCAAGCTTTATCTCTCAGAAAGCCAATGTGGAAATGCTCAATGCCATAGATAAAGTCGAAGGACTCAAGGCTAAAGGTTTGATTCTCGACTTGCGCGATAATCCAGGCGGACTACTTTCCAATGCCATTGAAATCTCCAATATGTTCTTAGAGAGCGGCACAGTTGTCTCGACTCTCGACCGCGACGGCTATAAGACACCGGCGGTGAGCGAAGGGCACCCACGCTGGCGCAAGCCTTTGATTGTGCTGATAAACAAGAACAGCGCCTCCGCCTCCGAAATTACATCAGGCGCCTTGCATGATAACGGTCGGGCTCTCTTAGTCGGGCAAAAGACCTATGGAAAGGGCTTGGTACAGGGAATCAATCGCTTAAGAGATGGCTCCGGTATAAATATCACCATCGCCCGCTATCTCACTCCCTCGGATCATGACATTCACCTCAAGGGCATCAGTCCTGATGTAGAAGTGGAAATCAAGGCTGACGACGAGAGCCAAGGACCTTGGTGGAATGAACATAAACCGGGTCTGATCAGAACTCCCCAGGACGGTAAAGACCTGCAACTGAAGAGTGCCCTCGAACTGGTTCGCAAGAAAATTCAAGAAGCCGAAAATATTGCTTCCAAAGAGCAGTAATATAGGTGCATGACCGAAGAAAAATCGATTACAGCCACAAATGGCTTGACTGTGCTGGGCACCGACTTTGCCTGCGGCAAAACCGCGGCAACAGCTGTTGTTGGCTATTTGCTCGGCAAGAACCAGGCAATCAGGGTGGTGAAGCCGCTTCTTTGCGGTCCGCGTGAACGGGCAGAGGCTGAGGTATCCTTTCTTTCTTCTGTCAGTGGCGCCCCCAGAGGTTATGCTTTCAATTATGTTGAGCCTCCGGCTCGGTTAAACAGATCTGCTTGGCAGAGTATCTTGGCTGTGGCCATGCAAGGCTTGGAATTGAATCTGATTGAGGCCTATGGTGCCATATCTTCGCCCATTTTTGTGGAAGACACCGATGGCGGTATCATTGTTTTTGATAGTCTAGATTTTGCCAAGCGTTTGAGCTATCCAGTTTTGATTGTCGCCGCCCATCGCTTTGATGCTCCCGAGCGCTTACTCTCGGCCTGCGCCATGGCTGAAGCCCGCGGCCTAAACATAGCCGGCTTGCTAACGGTGGAGACCGCCGCCGGGGAAGGTCGCTTACTGGAAGCAAAATATTCGAGGCAGGATGTCGAGCTTCTCTTTCAAAGTCGCTGTCGCGCCCCGTATCTGGGTTGCATCAAGCATTCTCCCTCAATTAATGTACACCGGGTGAATCAGGGCAATCTAGTCAAGATGACCGAGTCTGGACTTGATATTCTCAGTCTCTACAAAAGCTTGGCCGAGCAGGGCTTGTCTTTGACAGTCTAATTGCTAAAAGAACTGGGCGATTAATAAGAAAGATCGGCAAGTGTGATAAATCTTTTTTGTTAATCTATCCAAATGGACTTAATTAGACGGGTTCTTAGACGGTAATTAGGCGGCTGAGGAAAAAATATGTCCAGGCTCGAAGGACAGGCGGAGTTCAGGTTGCCCCAAGGCACATCGGATCTGGTCATCTTTACCATGTCGGACTCTTCCGGCGAGACGGCAGAGGCGGTGGCACGTGCTGCTCTAGTGCAATTCGAACCAGGTAAGGCCAGCATCTATCGGCTTCCCCAGGTGCGCAGTTCGATGCAGATTCCGCAGTTGGTGAAAGAAATAGCCAGCAATCGCGCCATAATCGCCTATACCTTGGTTTTGCCTGAGTATAGAGAAACCCTTGAGGCGGAAGCCAATAAGTACAAAATTCCGACTATTGATTTGCTTGGTCCTTTGATCAATCGCATTGCCAATTTGAGCGGTGCCAGTCCTCTTTCTCAGCCCGGCCGCTTGCACTTGCTCGACGAGACTTACTTCCGTCGCATCGAAGCGGTGGACTTTGCCATTCGCTTTGACGACGGCAAAAATCCAGACGGTATTCTGCAAGCTGATGTCGTTCTCATTGGAGTCTCGCGCACCAGCAAGACACCCAATTGTATGTACCTAGCCCATCATTATGGTTTGAAGGCGGCTAACGTGCCCTTGATTTATGGTGTGGAGCCCCCGCTTTCACTCTTTCAAGTCAATCCGCGCAAAATTTTTGGCTTGCACATAGACCCATATTTATTGCAAGAAATAAGAACTACGCGGGCGCAAGTGCTTGGCATGCCGGGTGTGAGCGACTATGCCGATCCAGACAAGATTATGCAAGAAGTGAGAAATGCCCGCAAACTCTTCAGAGAGTTGAAATGTCACATTATCGACGTTTCCGCTAAGGCTATCGAAGAAACTTCTTCCGAAATATTTTTACTCGTCAGAGAACAACAACCCAACTAAATTACGATTCAGTATTACGACTCGAGAGGTGAGGTAAGAAATGGTCATGACAGGCACAAGCACCCAGGCTCAAGAAAAGACCGCAGTCAAGCTAAAAAAGAGAGTTTTTCTTTTTGAAGAAGGCTTTGAGGCCATGAATGGCGACCGCGATCTTATGAAAGATATGCTGGGCGGTAAGGGCGCTGGTTTAGCCGAGATGACCAGATCGGGAGTGCATGTGCCGCCCGGTCTAACCATATTGACCACAAATTGTCGCGAGTACACCGCCCTTGGTGGCAAGATGCCCGAGGGGCTTTTTGATGAAGTTTTGAAAGAGCTGGCTCATGTGGAAGCTAAGCTAGATAGAAAGCTCGGCGACCTGAAAAAGCCCCTGCTGCTTTCGGTCCGCTCTGGCGCTAAGTTCTCTATGCCGGGCATGATGGATACCATTTTGAATTTGGGGCTCAATGACAAGACCGTTGATTCTCTTGCCTCTTTGACCGGCAACGAACGTTTCGCCTGGGATAGCTATCGCCGTTTCATTCAGATGTTTTCTAATGTTGTTCTAGAAGTGCACAAAGACAAGTTCGAAGATATCCTGGAAGATATGAAAGATGAACTGAAGGTGCAAAACGATTCAGACCTTTCGGTGGCCAACTTGAAAGAGTTGGTAGAGAAGTACAAAAAGCTGGTTGAGAAGAGCACCGGCAAATCTTTCCCGCAAGATACTCGTGAACAACTCTCCGGCGCTATCGAAGCGGTCTTTCGTTCTTGGAACAATAGCCGGGCTGTCTATTATCGCAACCTCAATAAAATCGACCACAATCTTGGCACGGCAGTTAATGTGCAGTCTATGGTCTTCGGCAACTTCGACAATAATTCCGGCACCGGGGTTTGCTTCACCCGCAATCCCAGCACCGGCGAGAAAGTGCTCTATGGCGAGTATCTGATCAACGCTCAGGGCGAAGATGTTGTCGCCGGCGTGCGTACACCCAGAAAGATAGCCGAGATGGAAGGTGAGATGAAGTCGGTCTTCGATGAATTGAAGACCAATATCGCCATGCTTGAAAAGCATTATCGCGACATGCAAGATATTGAGTTTACAATCGAACAGGGCAAGCTCTATCTTTTGCAGACCCGCACAGGCAAGCGCACCGCTGCTGCTGCCGTAAAAGTAGCCGTCGACATGGTCAATGAAGGCATCATCAGTAAAGAAGAAGCGCTTGGTCGAGTGGAGCCGACTCAACTTAACCAGCTCCTATTGCCCTCTTTCATCAGCGAAGATAAAGAGCGGGCTCGCAAAGCTGGACTCTTGATGGCTCAGGGGCTGAACGCTTCGCCGGGGGCGGCTATCGGCAAGATCGTTTTCAACCCTGACGAATCTGAAAAGCGTTCTTTGGCTGGCGAGAAAATTATTCTGGTCAGAATTGAGACTTGTCCGGACGATATTCATGGACTAGTGCCGGCCCAAGGGGTCGTCACCAGTCGTGGTGGCATGACCAGCCACGCCGCCGTGGTGGCCAGAGGCATGGGTAAACCCTGCGTTGCCGGCTGCGAAGCCCTTAAGATTGATCTAGATAAAGAAGAGATGGTAGTGGGTGGTAAGACCTACAAAAAAGGTGATCTGATTTCTATAGACGGATCGACCGGTGAGATTTTTGCCGGAGAAATAAGCACCTCAGATCCTAAGTTCTCGGAAGAGTTCAATACCTTGCTTGACTGGGCCGACCAGGTGCGTAAGCTGAGAGTGCGCACCAATGCCGATACTCCTGCCGACGCTAAACTGGCTCGGGGCTTTGGTGCCGAGGGCATTGGTCTCTGCCGTACCGAACATATGTTCATGAGCCATGACCGCCTGCCGGTCGTGCAAGAGATGATTCTTGCCGTCAACGATGCCGAAAGACAGGTGGCTCTAGACAAGCTTTTGCCTATGCAAAGAGAAGACTTCAAAGGTATCTTTGAAGCTATGAATGGTCTGCCTGTCACTATTCGTTTGCTTGATCCGCCTCTGCATGAGTTCTTGCCCAAGGAAGAACACCTTATTGAAGAGGTGGCGATTATGAAGACCAAGGGCGAAAGCGGTGCTGCATTGCGCGAGAAGGAAGGCTTGCTTAGAAAAGTGCGCGAGCTGAAAGAAGCCAATCCGATGATGGGGCTGCGTGGTTGCAGGCTGGGCTTGGTCTTCCCTCAGATCAATAAGATGCAGGTACAGGCAATTTTCGAGGCGGCTATCGCTGTGAAGAAAGCCGGTGTGGATGTCTATCCCGAGATCATGATCCCCTTGGTTGGTCATGAGAATGAACTCTCTATAGCCAGAGAAGTGCTCGAAGCTGTGGCCCGAGAAGTGATGGAAAGGGAGAAGACTGAAGTCGCCTATAAGTTTGGGACGATGATCGAGATTCCCCGCGCCGCTCTAACGGCAGACGCTATTGCCAAACATGCCGAGTTTTTCAGCTTCGGCACCAATGACCTCACCCAGATGACCTTTGGCTATTCTCGAGATGATGCCGAAGGTAAGTTTTTGCAGCGCTACCTGGACGGTGTCGATTGTTCAGGCAAGAAGCAAAAAGTCTTGCTCAACAATCCGTTTGAAGTGCTGGATTTTGACGGAGTCGGCAAACTGATGAAGATTGCCGTTGAACTAGGGCAGAAAACGCGCCCCGACCTGAAATTGGGCATTTGCGGTGAGCACGGCGGCGAGCCGGCTTCTATCGGATTTGCCCACGAGATTGGTCTTTCTTACGTGAGCTGCTCGCCTTTCCGGGTGCCAGTGGCAAGACTGGCTGCCGCCCAAGCTAATCTGAAAGTGACCGAAAGGGATAAATAACAGCAGGTTAGTCGGATAATTCCGGCTGGCTCAAGGTGACCGCAAGGCGACCGCAAGGCGACTGCAAGGTGACCGCAAGGCGACTGCAGGGCGACTGCAAGGTGACTGCAAGGCGACTGCAAGGTGACCGCAAGGCGACTGCAAGGCGACCGCAAGTGATAAATAACACCAGGTTACTTGGATAATTCCGGTTAGTTTGGTGGCCCTGTGGTAATAAGTAAGTTAGTGAAGCTTTTCAAGCGAAAGGTCACTGGCTAGATGTCTATTGACGAAAATGTGGACGCTTTGCTCCGGTTATTGCCGGAGATGGAGCAGTCGCTGGGACCGGAGCATCCTGACCTGGCCGACTATCTGATTTCGCTCGGGCTTCTGCTCTACCACGATAGTCGCTTTGAAGAAGCCGAGGACTTATTTAGCCGGGCTTTGACAATGCGGCAGAAACTTTTGGCGGTCGATCACCCAGATGTCGCCGCCGCGCTTAACCATCTTGGGTTGGTTTATTTGGCTCAGGGCCGTTACGCCGAAGCCGAGCCACTCTTTAAACGTGCTCTTTCTGTGCAAGAAAAGACTTTAGGACCTGAGCACCTTGCCATTGCTTCCGCCTTATCCAACTTGGGCGATTTGTACATTACTCTAGGCCGCTTCCCTGAGGCCGAGGAAGTAATAAAGCGGGCGATCAAGATCAGAGAACGCTATTTGGGTGTGGAGGACACAGGTCTCATCGAAGTCTTGAACAGTCTCGCCAATATCTATTATGAACAAGGGCGAAATCTCGATGCCGAGCCTCTTTTCCGTCGCGTCTTGAAAATAGAAGAGCGGGTCCACGGCAACGACCATCCTAATGTCGCCAGTGCTCTCAATAATCTAGCCGCCCTCTTTACCGATAAAGAGCATTTCGACCAAGCCGAGCCTCTACACCGGCGAGCCCTGGCAATCAGAGAGAAAGTGCTCAGCCCCGACCATCCTAAAGTGGCCGAAAGCCTCAATAATCTGGGCTGGCTCTACCATCAACACGGCAACCATGCCAGAGCTGAAAGTCTCTATCGGAGGGCAATTGAGATATGGGAGCGGGCTCTGGGACCAGAACATTCTTTTGTCGCTGCCTGTCTCGAAAACTATGCCGACCTCTTGCGCAAGACCAATCGGTCTGGGGAAGCTGTGGCAATTGATCTAAGAGTGCAGGAAATTCGTTCCAAGTTCATGGAATAGCTCTGAGTGAGCTGAAAATCTCTGCCAAGTTTATGGGCTAGCTGTTACTTCAAGTATAGGCTTTGGTGATTGCGGCGTCCTAGGACTTTCCTAGAAAGTTACGGGCATTCTTTAGACTTGATATTTGTTTAGAGGCGGTCTCGCTGGCACGCAACCCGGTTTGTCCAACCAAGGCTAAAAGAAGCAGTGCAAGCAAAATGCCGGTTATTTGAAGGTATGAAAATGACTGCAAAAGAAAAATCTGCTCAAGCTGTCCACTATCCGTAGTGGCATAGGGAAAGACGCCTGCTGGATTAATCTGGGTAGAAAGAATAAAGCCCATCAAAATCAGAGCTTGGGCAATACGCACGGTTATGCCTTGCTTTAGGGTCGCCAGTCGACAGAGGGCCAGGAAATATATTGTCTGAAACCCGTTGAGAAATGAATAGGTGGCGGCGACAGTCAAAAAGAAAGCGGCGGCGACAATCAGCCCTAAAAAGGCGAGATTGCCTTTGCACCGACCAAGCAAGAGCAGAATGATCACAGCCAAAATGAGGGGCACGTTGTGCATATTGGCTTCGGTGATGAACTCGCCTTTATATCTGAATTGATTGGCTAAATTGTTGGCGACTACTTGCAGACCAGAGACAATCGTCAATAGCAAGATGACAATTACAGAAGGCGACACAATCAAATTCTTTGAAATCGAAGCAACCAGCGCTGCTACTTCGCCTTTTCCTGCTTCTAACTCGGTTGCTCCTTGATTCTCTGCCTCTATTGCCGCTTTCTTTTGTTCTTCAAGTCTTGTTTGTAGAGCTTGCAATTCATTCAGAGACTTTTCAGCAGTCTCTCGGCGTCTATCTGCATGCAGCGAATAAGCCACTACATATAGTGCGATGAGAGTGCCGGCGAAATTGAACCAATCGGTGTGCCAAAGGGTTTGAAAGAGCTGGGCTAGGGCATCACTACTGGCAAGACTGCTGCCGGCAAGATTGCTGCCATTAAAATCGCTGCCGCTAAAATTGCTGCTGCCAAAATTGCTGTTGAGCTGATGCATTTTTAGCGCTAGAGCAGTGGCTTGCGCCAGCATAAGTGAAAGAATTCCAGTCATGGGATTGGCATATGCGAGATAAACTAAGGAAAAAACACAGCTATATAGACAGGCATCTTCTCCTGGGGCTAGATATGAACTTAGTAGAGCGGCACCGAGGTCTAGAGCAAACAACACTGCCGGTGGCAGATTGACAAAACCAAGTGGTACCAGAAAGAGCATAATGCCGAGAGCAAAGAGGTCTGGTTTACCTCCAGCTTGGGCAAGAGACAATATTATGAGTAGCAAAATTCCCACTGCTCTCACGATGGCAATAATTTTCTTTGTTTCCGGTAAGTTTTTCACCAAATCTGCCTATGTTTGGAACATCTAGTATACGTTTGGAAAATCTAGTACGACTGTGCCCTTCTTTCATCTTCCTTAGCTAAACTTTCTTTACCCATAGCTCTGTAAACTTTAGCTCTTGCCCTCAGTAGTGGTGCTACTTCCGGCGACATTTCAATAGCGCTGGTGTAGTCCTTGATCGCCTTACTATATTCTTTTAGATTGAAATAGCATTCGCCTCTCATTCTCAAAACATCGTCATTGCTTGGTGCCATGTTATAGACTTTGTCTAGGTCTTTTATTGCTTCGTGAAAGTGCTTGGTGCGCAAATAGAATTGGCATTTGTCAAGCTTTAAGTTTAGTTTGTTTGGTCGAATTGAAATAGCTTTATCGTAGCTTGTTTCGGCTTTCTTAAATTCGCCTGCTCGTTCATAAAGACTGGCTAGAATCAAGGCAATGTCATAGCGGTCAGGGGCAAGTTTGGCTGCCTCTTCCAAATCGCGGCAGGCTCCCTGACTGTCGCCATTAGCGCTCAGTGCTAGGGCTCTACTCTTGAGAAAATCGGTATTCTTAGGGGCCGCTTTCACAGCTAGATTAAAGGCGGCAATTGCTTCTTTAGTTTTCTCTTGTTCAAGTAGTTTTTGACCGGCAAGATTATTAGCGTCTGCTTGCAGGGGGTTGAGCTGCAATGCTTTTCTCATGTCTTGTTCAGAGAGCGCCTGCCAGCGTCCACGTCCTTCCATTTGAGCGAGTTTCATCTCGGCTACGGCTCTTAAAGCGTACAGAGTCGCCTGGCTTTCAGCTTTAGATATGTTCTTGATTGCCGCACTAAGTGTCTGTACTTCTTTTTCGAAGTCCTTCGATTCTCTCTCAATTTCAGCTTTGATAAGATAGTTCTTGAGATTATGGGGATCTTCTGAAAGCTTTTTTTCTATCGAGCTTAATCCCCCTAGCTCCTGAATTCTTCTATTCGTTCTATTTTGCATTTGTGCTTGAGATTGAACGGAGGATAATTGCGAACCGCTATTTTGAGCAAGGGCTGAGCCGTTAGTTGTCGCGAAAGCGGCGACAAGCAATATTGCAGAGTGACTAGTGGCATAACGCAGTTTATTCATTAAATCGATTGTACTGTATCTCTAATGTACGAAAGTCGTCGATATGACAACCGTCGTTGTTCGAAAAGGGAACGGCTTCTATTTGCAATGGGAAAATTAAGTGGGTTAATCTTGGCTGTAGTTTTTATACCTGTTTTTCTGGGTTTCCGGCGAAATCGATACCTCGAAAAAGCAAAATCGATATGCACCGTTAATTTTGTAGTTCTTTCCTTGTCCAAAAGGGTTCGTCTTAAGTCTGGCTGTCAATAGTTAAATCGCTGAAAAAAGAGTCTTAGTATCCAGATTCAGGTTGTCGAGGCGGTGGGGGCGTGTCTTCGCCAAGCCCCCACCACTCATCGCGCATATAGGTGTCGTAAAAGAGCATCCAGGTGTACTTTGACGCTTCTGCCCGATTGAGCTCTTGCCTTATTATCTTGAGAGAGGCGTGCACATCAAGCAAAGCCAGGTCGATGAAACCCATTCCGGGCCCAAAGCCGGTGCCTAAACTCGCACCGACCCTTTCTTTTCTCAAGTTTGCATCTATAGCTTCTTCGACGGCATAAACCCATTCAACAGATTCGCTATCGAAAGGACTAAGTGATGTTTTGATATAAGCAAAAACCTCACCATGTTTTGAGAAGTTACTAGAGTGAAACAGATTGCGACTTAGTTTAGCCATAATCACATTTGGTGCTTTAGTGCTAGAGCTGATTCTTCCGTGATGCTCTGCACTAAGCTTCATTACAGAATAGTCTTCACTTTCAATATCAAGAACCGGATAATCCGGAAGATTATCAATCAAATCGGCGATCATCCCAGACAGCCTAGTTCTTACTTCATCAAGGTGAAAGAACTCGTGGCGCTCTTCTTCTTTCTTTGCCAGGGCGAAAACTTTCGCTAGCAGTCCTTCGTCCTTCGGTACTGTTGATATTATGTCGATCCAAATATCTATGTACTCTTGTCCCAAGAAAGTGTCGGCGGCAAGGAAAACTTCTTGCAGGTCAGACTGTTTGTCTCTGGATTTGATGAATTGACTGCGAAAAACTAAGTCAAATGCATTGGTTTCCTTGACTATGATTGCTGCTTCTAGGTCGTCCCAGTTTTGCTTGGCCATTGAGTGTTTGGAATTTTTGACATTTAGCGCCACCGGCGTCTTGTGTTGAGTGAAGCGCCAAGCGGGAATCTGCGGAGCCAACTCAATGATTGAGTTGGTCATTGGTCTTAAATGGTGATTCTCCTCTGGCGTGATCGCCAAAATGAGCCTGTCTTCCTCGCTAATGATGTCTTTGCCTATTTCCCACATCAAGTTTTCATCAATTGCTTGCAGGTACTTCACCAGCCAGCGCAACATGAAGTCACTTGCTCTCTGATAATAGGCTTCTCTGAGAGTCTTATGATCTCGCTCAAACTGAGCCCAAAAGGCCTCAATCAATCTGAGCTTTTCTCGCTTATTCTTCTGTTCTTCCGCAGTTCCATACTCGGCTAGATACCAGCGCATTGTTCTTCTAGCTAATCTCGATAAGTAGGTTTGATTTGCTTGGCAAGAAAGCGCATTATGCCTGGAGCGACACCATGTAAACGCTCTGCTACTTTACCGGGCAGGGTGAGAATAATTTCTTGTGATCCGCCTTTATCCATGGCTTCAATTATTTCTTTTACGCACTCTTCTGTGCTGATGCTCAGTAAGTGTTTCATCATTAGACCGGTAAGGTCATTCTTCTGAGCAATAACTGTAGGATTGCGCTCGTCGGGTAACTTGTTTTTTTCGAAGAACTCAGTTCGAACCCAGCCAGGGCAGACCGTGATCACGTCGATATTGTCACCGGCCAGTTCGGCGGCCAGTCCCTCTGATAGAGCTGTAAGCGCAAACTTTGAGGCGCAATAGCTGACTGAGCCCGGTATGGCGATTTTGCCTGCCACAGAAGAAATATTGATTATTTTTGAGTGGTCTTGGGCCTTGAGATGTGGCAGCGCATTCTGGGTCAGTTTGAGAGCGCTGAAGAAATTTACTTCGAAAACTCTACGCCAATCTTCTTCTGTGAGCTTCGAAAAACTGCCGCCAATGCCCATACCGGCATTGTTTACGATGATGTTCAATTTGCCGAATTGCTTCACTGCTGTCTCGACAAGGCTTTCGCTGATGGCGGCACTGGTGATATCACCGGCGATGACAACCGCTTCACCTCCCCGTTTCTTAACTTCTTCTTGTAAGTCCAGCAAGGCTGTTTCGCTTCTCGCTGTCAGAACCATGCGGGCTTTATAGATATTGGCTAGTGAAAGCGCCAGACCTCTGCCGATGCCTGTGGAGGCGCCTGTGATGATGACGCTTGGCTGTTTGGGAAGTTTCAATTGATATGGTCTCTAGTAATTAAAGAAATAGGAGAGTCTCAGGACCGTAGACCGCAAGCATGTAACTCATCTCAGAGTTATAACTGCCGTCTGTCAACATTGATTTTAAGGCATTGAAGCTGGAAAGTCCTTGATGTTTGGCTTTGATATCGGCGACTAGCTTCATGCCTCGAGGCGTTGCGCAGTCGTTCTGATAGAGAGTGTAAGCCTGCCAAAGCTGGCTAAAGATGGCTATTTGTACCAGTAATTGGGCTAAGAGCATGAGATAGCCATCAAGACCGGTGATGATTTGAGTAGCAAAGAGTATGAAAGAGCCAATTGAAAAGACCATGGCAAAGGCGAAATATGCAAGGCTGTAGAGAAGGAAGTTGATCACTTTTAAAAAACTTGTGAGCAGTTTCATTCTCCAGTTGGCTTTGCCGCTATGAGAGAGAATATTCATTACTTCGTTATAGTAAGGAATGTAATGCCTGGCGCCAATTGTGATTTTTATAAAAAGTGCCCCTAAGACTGCAGTCAAATAAACAGCCAGAGCCGAGGTCCATGGCCCAAAGGTGTAGAACAATATGAGAGCGGCGGCAATTTCAAAAATGACCGCAGCCAGTGCTAACTTCTGAGCAATCTTTTGCCTAACTGTCTCTTCGTAGATAAGTCCGCGACTAAGAAGATTCTTGCGTAATTCATCGGTTAGTCTTTGCTTGTACGAGGTTGCTCCGATTTCAGCCGCCAGTCTAGCTAGACCTGAGAGCGAAACATACTTCCTCAGATTTCTAGGATCTTTGATGATTTCTCTGAAAGTATCAATAAGACCTGCTTTGATTAGTCTAAACAATAAGGGCAGCCTCATCAAAAATCCAAGCGGATTGGTTTTGATGTCTAGGCAAAGCGCCTCTTCTACTTTTCGCTTTGAATAGTCGGTAATCGACTTTTTCACTACGGTGGCGAGGTTGCCGGCATAAGTCTGTCTGTTATCTTCGATGAGTAAATTGCCCGGTGCCTTCACTTCACGGTGCACCAGGTCGAATAGCAGAACAAAAAGAGCATAGCCGCCACTTTGTTGAGTGAGATAGGCTGCTTCCACTGGCAGAATTATCTCGTCTAAATTCTCGTCTGAATTGGCAGAAGGCTTATCTTTTCTAGAGGCATTGAGCAATACTGTCGCTGATGCTTTTAGGGCGACAAGCGTTACGATTAATAGGGCGATATTGAGTTGATGCAATTAGGTAAAGAGTTCAACTATTGAACTGAAGAATCAGCCCGCCTTGACCATGTATAGCGGTGCGCCTGTTACCACCTTTTGCTTCAGTCCGAACTTTTTTATGACATCCACCAAGTCTTTCAAAGAAACTTCGGGAGAAAGCTGGGCTTCCGATTCGGTTGCCAAAGGACCTTCGAGATCTTTCATTGCGCCGTCGTAGAGCAAGATGACCGGCAGATTTTGTCTGCTTTGCTTTAGTCTGCGCAAAACCGAAACTGCGTCTATAGAGGGGGTGGAAATATTGAGGATGACCAAGTCTGGTTCAGCGACGCCGAGTCTTCGTTCGAGATTGCCCGAGGGAAGAGATGTGCCGACTATCTCGAAGTCTCTAACCTGGTCTAGCCAAAGACTGAGAGTAACCAGTGAAAGCCTGTCGCTGTCGATAATAAAGATTTTGGTCGGGGGATTCATTTTGTGGTCCTATCTAGTTGGTCCCATTACGGAAATTAAAAGGGATAGGGTGGGGACTGAATTCTGGACTGATGCTTTGGACTAGGCGTTACTGATAGAGCTGGGGGAGGGAATCTCAGGAATTTTCAAGACTTTTCAGGAAATCTCAGGAAATCTACTAAACAAACCAATTTCATGCCAGAGCAAACTGGTAAACGCTTCCGCCCGAGGGGGAAGATTTACTAGGATTTTGCTGAGCAGTTTTGCCGAGCGGATTTGCTGACCGGTTGAAAAATAAAAACAACCTGAAGATGTATCTAAGTGTATACCCTTAGCTAGTGTTTTGGAATGTAAAGCATCTCAGCAAAAGGAAAAGCCTTCCTTCGCTTGAATCGGGCAACTGGTGAGCTTGTTGCCGCTTGAAGCAGGGGATTATGTTTGAAACTTAATCACTTAAAAACCAAGATCTAGAATTCAAGTGAGAGATCTATGTTAACGGCTGAGTGGGTGAGCGCTCCAATCGATATAGCGCTTACTCCCTCAATCAGATATGTCGCTAGATTGGAGAGATTTACACCGCCCGAGACTTCCACAAAGCAACTCTTCTTATTATTGGATATCGTCTGTATAGCTTGTCGCACTTGGTCCGGGTTCATGTTATCAAGCAGTACTGCGTTAACTCCTGCATCAAGGGCTTCCTGCAGTTCCGCCAAACTGGCCACTTCTACTTCGATGTCTTTCTTGAGGCGGACGCCGGCTTCTGGATGCTCTTTTAGATACAGTCTTACATTCTCAACCGCTTTTGTTATCGAACCGGCCGCCCTTATATGGTTATCCTTGACCAAGACGGCGTCATAAAGCCCCATACGATGGTTTGTTCCACCACCGGCTAAAACCGCCATCTTTTCTATTGCTCTTAACCCTGGTATGGTCTTGCGCGTGTCCAGAATCTTGATGCCGTAAGGTGCGGCTATTTGAGCATATTTGCGTGTATTGGTGGCGATGCCGCACATGCGCTGCACAAGATTGAGTGATAGTCGCTCAGCAATCAAGATTGCCCTGGCAGAGCCCCTAATCAAAGCAATCTCGACCTTCTCTCCTTTGCCTACATCTATATAGGTTCCATCTTGCTTGAGAATTTCGACTTCGATGTCTTTGTCGAGACAGCTAAACACCCGCCTACAAAACTCCAGCCCCGAGAGCACTGCCGATTCTTTGAGGAGCAGCCTGGCCTGCACTTGCTTATCTGCGGCTATGGTGGCCGCGGTGGTGATATCTAAGGCAAAAAGAGCGGACAGCTTCTCTTTGGAAAGCAAACTTTCTAGATGGCAAGCCTGTTCCGGCAGACCGCCAAGGTCTTCAATGAGACCAAGGGCGATGAGAGTGTCGATTAGTTCTTTAGTAAATTGTGCTTCGGTCATGGTTGTCTCAATCTTTTGTTGTCTTTTTCAGCAGCCGTTTCTTTCTTTCTTTCTTTCTTTCTTTTGGCTTGTCCAGGGAAATAGAACTGTCTTTACTGCTGCCTTTGAAAGGGTCCATTTTATTAGAAATGCTTTGAAAAGAGCTATATCTCGGTTAAACTGTCCTAGTAGCAAATATCTGTTGGGAGATAGTAGTTTATGCGTGCTTCCGGCGCCGTATCCAGATGGATGGTCTTTTCTGTTTTGACCGTGCAGCTTGTCTTTTCGGCTGCAGCCTATTCTCTGGCTTATGGGCAGAGTTCGCAACAGGTCTATAACAGCCTTGCTAGAAGCAGAGACTCTTTGCTTGATCAAAGACGTTATTTGCAGGCTGAGTCCGACCGACTTGGTCAGCAAATCAGTAGTCTGCAGGCGCAACTTGACAGGGTGAATGCCTACATGCGAGACAACGACAAGGCTCTGCGCGATGTTGAGCAGGCAATGAGGCAAGCACAATAATGACTTTCATTGAGACTATTAATGAGACCGTAAACCAGACTTTAAATAAAATCGCCAAAATTGAGTTGAATTGCCGGAGACAACCAGTCATGAAAAATAAAGCAATGAACAGATTTATCTCAGTCGTCGCCTTCTCGGCAATCTGGACTTTTGCCGGTCTGCCAGCACAAGCCTCGGCAATCGAAGATTCCGGTCACCACAAAGCAGCCGAGAAGAGCGAGCACAGTGAGAAGACCGAGCAGACCGATAAGTCTCATGGCTGTCATGTTAAATGCACCTCTCCCCATGCAGCCTGCGAAGAGTCTCAAAAGGTTATCGATACTCTCAACCATTTGGTAAAGGCTCTGAACGACGGCGATTTTGCCACTGTCGGCGAATATATGGACGAGAATATCTCTACTTTCGATGAAGGCAGCAAAAAGCTGATTGTCGGTCGTGAAGCAGTCTTAGCCGAAATGAAAAGGCGCTACGAGAAGTCGAAGCAAGATTCTGAGGGCGGTACCGTGTCTTATCATATTGAGCATCCCTATGCTCAGGTCAGTGGCGACCGGGCCACTGTCACTTTCGTGATCAGAAAGACTGTGAACGGCAAGACACCCATTGCTATGGAATCGCATAGCACCGATGTTTTTGTTAAACACGAAGGCAAATGGAAGAAGTTGCACTATCGCAGCAATTGGAAAAAGATAAGCGTCAAGGCTGATTCTTAGTTTGTTTGAAAATTGATTTGCGGTGCTGACTTATTAGAGACTTAGTCGGTGCTAGACTTAATTAGTTTCAGCCTTAACTGGTGCTGCTGACAAAATATATTCTAGACCCTTCAAATATTGGCTGGAAGGCGGCACTCCGTGCTTCTCGTCAAAGCTTATCAGTTCTGAAGCGATGCCCTCTTTCTCAAGGGCTGCCACGATGTCTTTTTGCATCTTCACCGGCACCACATCGTCTTGGTTCGCCGAGAGCACGGCAAAGCGAATTTTTTTTAGACCTTCTTTGCTCTCGGAGTCTTTCAGTCTCTCAAAGAGGCTGTGCCGTTTGTAGGCCTGGTTTTGTTCCGGCAGACCGAGCGCTTCGGCAAGACCTGCTTGTACTATCTTAGAATTTGTCGTCTTGAATAATTCTGCTAAATCGCCGGCTGCTTCACAGGCGATCACACCGACAATCTTTTCCTTTATGTCGGGTGCCGCTAGAAATGAATAAGCTAGAGCCGAGGCGCCTCCCATAGAAGTGCCCACCACTATGATTTTCTCAGTGGGGTAGCGATTTAGAACAGCACGCACGTTTTGATTAGTATCAGCCAAGGCTTTGTCGTTTAGCCAAGAAGTCTTGCCTCGATAATCGACCGAAAGAAAGGCGGCAGATTGCAGCCGTTCTCTCAGGGCATGAGCGATTGGCTTGTCCACAGGCGCCATATAGGGCTCCATATAGGTAGAGCCCATGCCATGGAAGTAGAGCATTAAATAAGAGTGTTCTTTTGCCTGTGGTATCATCGGCGGTGAGAGAGCATAGAGACTTTCTGTGCCGTCTATTTCAGCTACGAAATATTCCCGTTCCGGTGCTCCTTTCTCGCCCAGTTCACCCTGCTTAAAGGCGTTGATATTGCCCATCTGGTTGATATTGCTGGTCAAGACATCTCTTTCTTTTTTGATGCCTTTCAGCTTAGATTGATTGCCCATGTACAGAAAGAAAAAGACCATGCCGGCTATATCAAGCCCAATGGCCAGCACTAAAACTGCTATCAGCAGCTTCATTTTCAGAGCAGGTTGTTTGGGCTTGGAGTTCAGATGCCCCTCCACTCGCCGGTGTATTCACCCATAGCGTCATAATAGAAGGGTCCGCCCTGGTCATGAACGACCAGACGTTCGCCCAGTCTTGCTAGTTCTACCGACAATTGGCGCAAGACCGGCGAGAGGGCGCCCTGGGCTTGGTAGCGCAGCATTTGATAGGCAATCAAAGAAAGACGACTCTCAAATGACGGCAATTCCAGACATTTTAATAGCGGAGTCTCGAAAGGGCTATGGTCTCTTCGCTGGAAGGCGAGAGCCATAGCCATTCTGGTATGCTGGGCGTACTTGCTGGAGCGTCCGCCCCAGTGGTAGACAGCTTCATTCCACATAATGACCGAGCCTGCCTTGGCTGGTACCGCTCTTACGTCTTGTAGATTATCCACCCCCATAGTGGCCAGGTTGTTTGGATAATTGACGTCTTGATGGGCCGGCAGAATGTACATACAACCATTCATTGGATCAGCATCGGTGATGGGAATCCAGGCATTGAGAGAAATGGACCGTCCCTTTTTGTCGACTGTGGTCTGCCGTGTGCGGTCACGATGCGGGCGCCAACCGGTGTTGGCCGCACCAGGTTCCACACAAAAGGCCCAAAATGCCGGGATGACCTGATATTTATCGCCCAGAAGAATGCTGAGAAGCCCGTGCAGGTGAAAGAATAGTTCCCAACTCTCGTCATAGACAAAGGCAAAAGCAGAGGGCCAGTTCTCCGCCTTAATCTTCGAAACCAGACCGGCTAGCCGCTGCATGTCTTCCAGGGGCAAGACTTCATCTAGTTTGAAATAGCCTTCTTCTTGTAACTGTTCCTGTACCAGCTTCAGCTTCTTATCGTCTAAATTGACCTGCTTGGCTTGCACTATGTGTTTAGCGTTACTGCTTTTTTCCGATATGGAAAAACCAGGATTCATCTCCAGCCAGAAGTCTTTGCTGGTGGCCAGATCATAGAAGGATGCGTGTGTCAGGTCTATCATTGAGGCTAAGGTGATTAATGTCAGTGCTGTCTGGTTGGGGCTATTACCCTCTAGTATTCTATATTCTAGTGGCATTGTCTTTACTAAGATAGCTTATCTAGATTTGCAGACAAAGCTCTTTGGTGGGAACGGAAGCTTTGTATTCTGGGTATTATTCTCAGAGAATAGCTATGTGTAGTTGTAAAGATTAATGGACAGTCAGCCCGAGAAAACCAGCGAGCGGCAAGAGAAAGTTGTGTCTCTTGAGCTTTTGCAGCGTCGACTTACCATCGCCTTGCTTTCAGTGTTGCTGATAATTGCCGTCATTTACCTTTTCTATTTCTTCGCCGATGTTTTTCGCATCTTGGGCATTTCAATTCTCATTTCATATATGTTCATTAATCCGGTGGACTGGCTCAGTCGGCATCTTAAAAATCGAGCTGCCTCTATTGTGATTATTTACGGTGTTTGTTTGACCTTAGCGGTGATCGCCTTTCTGATTGTGGTACCGTCTATGGTGTATCAGATCAACTTGTTCTTCTCCAACACATTCAAGCAAGTGCCGCATCTGGTCGAGACTTTTCTTCGTTCTCTCACTCCCCTAGATGAGAGACTGGCGGCGGCGAAAATCCAAGTAAGAGCCATAGACATGATCTCAAAAATGGCTCAAGGTCTGCCCAGTATTGACAGCAGTGCCTTTGTCGGACGCATGAGCGAGATGGCAATGATGACCACGACATGGGCTCTTTATGGGCTATCGATATTGGTTTTGTCCTTTTATTTTCTCTTGGACGGCCATGCCATGAAGAATCGCCTCATTGAACGCCTGCCCTCGCGCGTTCACGATCTGCTCAATTCGATGGCCCATGAAATCGACTTGAACTTACAGTCTTTCTTTAGAGGGCAGATTGTTATGGGCTTTGCCTTCGGGCTTGTGATGATGGGTATCTATTTACTCTTGGGGGTGCAATACGCCCTCGTGCTCGGCTTGGTTTTGGCGGTCTGGGAAATAGTGCCTGTGGTGGGACCGCTTTTGGGTTTTCTTCCGGCTGCTCTGGTTGTTCTTGTAAACGGCATGGACAATGTGCCATTGGAGAGGCTCTGGCAGTTTCTGATAATTCTTGTTCTCTTCAATGTAGGGCAGTGGATCAAAGATAATCTAGTCGCCCCCCGATATATCGGCAACAAGGTCGGCTTGCATCCAGTGACAATTTTCTTGGCCATCATGATTGGTGCCAGGCTGGATGGCATTCTAGGCATCATTTTCGCCATTCCGATGGCGAGCGTAGTCAATGTCATCTATCAGCAGCTTTTGTCCGACCATCGCAATCGAAAAGCACAGAGCGCAGCCATAGCTCCTAGCGAATCTTTGCATACATCTTCTAACTAAAGCGCAAATTCAAGCGACAAATCAGAGCCAAACTAATCAGAGCCAAACTAATCAGAGCCAAACTAGTCAGAGCCAAACTAGTCAGAGCCAAACTAATGCAGTGCAATAGGCAGAAGCGCTTTGGGTGCAGTCTAAATTAGTGACCAGCGTTCTGTTGTCTTTCTTTTTGCTGCTTGAGAGCTTCTTTCTGGGCTTTTTTGGCAGCTTGATCAGGGGTCAATAGCTCTGAACCGCTCATTGTTTTCGACAAATTATTGGCAACAATCGACTGCAGTACTACCCCAAGGACCACACAGACTCCCAGACCGAGAAGGATTAACTTGGTATTGTTGGACATCGTCTACCCGCTTGACCGCTTAACCGAATATGTACTACTTCACATTATAAGAGAGATTGTGTGGATAAACCATACTGACTACCCCTATTTGGGTGGAGTGCTGTTTAGACCGAGAGTCGCGGGGTATGATTTAGGGGATTGACCACATAGACTAGTCAAGAAAGGAGCCTTTAGTGAATAGACCGCAGTCAGTCGCCAACCCGCAAGGGCAGGGTCAGAACATGAGCGCTGCCGCCAGAGCCCTGGTCCAGAATATGGGAAAAGCACTGGTTGGGCAGTCAAAATCCGCCAAGCTTGCCGTAGTGGCACTCATTGCCGGCGGACATGTGCTTTTGGAAGACGTACCCGGGGTCGGTAAAACTTTGCTTGCAAAGAGTTTGTCCAACTCTATCAAAGGCAATTTCAAGCGTATTCAGTGTACGCCTGACCTTTTGCCCTCAGACGTTTCGGGCGTAAACGTCTACGACCAAAAAGAAGGCGTCTTTAAGTTTGTGCCTGGTCCAATTTTCACCAATATCTTGCTGGTAGACGAGATCAACCGAGCCACTCCGCGTACACAATCTTCCCTTCTAGAGGCTATGGAAGAAGGACAGGTAACCAGTGACGGTACGACTAGACAGTTGCCTCCCTTGTTCTTTGTCATTGCCACCCAGAACCCAATCGAGCATCATGGTACTTTCCCTCTACCTGAAGCCCAGCTTGACCGTTTCATGATTTCTATGTCGCTTGGTTATCCCCAATCAGATATGGAAGGCGAAATTATCAAGAAATCGCTGCAAGAAGGCTCATTTAACGTAGATTCGATTCTCTCGGTGGATGATGTCATTGCTGCTAAACAAGCTGCCAAAAAGATTTTTGTGCACGATGCCCTAGTCAACTATATCGTTCAAATAGTGCAGGCAACCCGCAAAAACCCTTCCATACTCTTGGGTGTCAGCCCTCGTGGTAGCGGGCTTTTGGTTAGAGCGGCACAAGCGCTGGCCTTTGTCGATGGGCGAGATTTCGTCACCCCAGACGACATCAAGGTTCTTGCTCCTTGTGTTTTTGGCCATCGTGTCGTTCCGAAAGTTAAGACCAACCGGGTAAGCCATGGTGAACTCATCGAGAAAATCGTCGAGACCATCCCCGTCCCAGCTTGACGGTGGTGGTGACAAGAAAGCAAAGAAACAGAAGGTTCAGTCTAGACCTTCTGAAATGCCTGATCGGCCATTTGGCACCGGCGGAAAGTATCTAAAGATTCCGGTTGGCAGGGGTTATACTCTCTATTTTGAGAGCCGCCAAGTTAAGTTCTTGATGCTTTCAATAATCCTCTATTTTTTTGCTGCCTTTGTGGCAAGCGAGTGGATTTATCTTCTGTCGGCAGGCTTTTTCGTAGCCCTTTTCTTAGGGGTGTTGATTCCACTTTTGTCTCTTTCGGGCATCAAGGCTGCCTATACCTTGCCCAGTGAAATGGGCTCAGCTGAGTCCACCGATATAAGGATACATTTGGCTAGAAATTTCCCTCTCGCCCCTTTCTCCAATTGTGTTCCGACCAGGGCCCTGCGTTTGACCATGTCACTGGTTAAGCGTGGTGCCGATGGTAAGCCTTCCACTGTCACTCTTAACCCTGAACCTTGCTATATCGATTGGCTCACGCAAGATGATTGGTATACCTTTCCCACCCCCAGTCTGCGTCGCGGCATCTATTTCCTCGAGACCATCGAGATTTCCACCTGCTTCCCCTTCGGCATAGCCTGGTGGCAAAGGTCCATCAGTTTGAAAGACAGTCAGAACAAAGAAAATTCTACTGTTACCGTATATCCTAATGTGCACCCGATCTCGGGCAACTTTCTCTACAGGCTAAGCGGCATCACCTCGCCCATGGGGCATGCCACCTCTAGTTCGGTTATAGTGCCGCAGTCATCGAGTTTCCGCTCTGTACGTGAGTTCAAGAGCGGTGACAGCTTACGGCACATACACTGGGCTTCTTCCGCCCGCTTGGGGCGTTTTCTTGTGCGAGAGTTCGATTCAGAAACCTTGCCCATCTTTGATGTATTGCTCAATCTGCGCGGCAGTTATAAAAACGAAGACCAGTTCGAATTGACTGTCACCTTGCTTAACTCTTTGATTCATCTTGGTCATAACCTGGGGCATATGCCCCGCTTGCTGATCAATCCGCCCCAGAGTTCGCAAGATGTGCAAGCCATGCTCTTTGACCTACCGCAAATGCCACCCGGTCTCGGCTTGGTGGCTGAGATACTGGCCCGGGTTGAGCCTATCACCAAGTTGGCTGCCGACCGTATGAGTTTTGATGAAGAAGATGAAGTAATCGACTATCGCGAAACTTGGTCAAATGTTAATGATAGACCGATACTGACTGTGGTGCCGTCCAACGAGAAAATAGTGAAATACAGCCCAGGCAAGGGCGATGTCGTCTGCTGTCCGGTCGATATAATTGAAGTACCACCTAACTGGGCCGACTTTGTCGATTTCGAAGAATCGAAAGTTCCGGATGCTAAGGCCGCTAGAGGAACCGTGCGCCGTAACAAGGCTATTGAATTCGGTCCAACAACCGGTACCGAAGTGGCGCGGGTGGAATGGGAAGGAGATCTGGAAAGTCTATGAGCCAGCGAGAGCTTGAAGCCCCTGAAGATTCGATTCCGCTGAGACTGATTGTCTTTTCGATGACCTTTATTTGCATCGCCAGCTCCCTTGTATTCATCAATACAAGCTGGGGTGTTTCCATCTTGCTTGTCACCCTTTCTTTAATTGGTTCAATTGTTGCCTACCAAAATCGCAACGAGAGACAGAGCTGGATGCAATGGGTGGTTCTTGTGGGTGTTTTGGCGGTCGGCGCCAATGCCCTCAACGAATTTTTGCACCCGGTCAACTCAGCTGCTGATTTTTGGGGACCGGTCGTACACTTTGTGGCCGGCATTTTCGCCTTACACACTTTCGATTTGAAGAGTCGCTCCGATATAAATCTCTCGGCATTGCTTGGTGCCATCATACTCTGTGCTCTTTCGCCGATTGTGCGCGGTATTTACTTTGGTATGGTCGTCTTCAGCTATATCAGCCTTGGCTGCGCCATGCTCTATTTTGATTGCATGTCGCGCACCCAGCATAATTGGTTGACCAAGCCGATGCTGCCGGCACCTCTGGTGCGTAGTGATCGCAAGCGCAGACGTTCTGGTTCGACAGCTCTGACAATGGCTGCTCTGCCTCTGACTGCTCTGGTTGTCTTTCTCTTTGTGCCTCGTTCGGACAACCTTATCGATGTCATAGTCTCCAGCTTCAAAAATTTCAATTTCAAAGGTTTGATGCGTCTGCTTCCCGATCTAAATAAGAAATCGGAAGTGAAGAAAAATCCATATGATCCAAATAGCCTTAAGAAGATTGATCTGCCAAACAAGGAACTGAAGCCTGATAATGGCAAGAAAGAAGAGAAAAAGAGCACGGTGAAACCTGGTCAGGCCGACGCACCCAAACCTGACGCCAAGAAAGAAGAAGAACGCAAGAAGCAAGAGAAAGCTAAGGCCGAAAAAGAAAAAGCCGAAAAAGAAAAGTCTAAGAAAGCCGCTGCCAAACCGCCTCTAACTGAGGCTGAGAAGAAAAAAGCCGAGAAAGAGGCAAAAGAAAAGGCCAAGAAAGACGCCGAAAAAAACGCCCGCAAAGATGCCGAAAAGAATGCTAAGACTGATGCTGCTGCCGCTGTGCAGAAGTTGCAGGAAGAAGCGCGTAAAAAGGCTGAAGCCGAGGCCTTGAAAAAAGCAAAAGAGGCGGCCAAAAATGCTTCTAAGAACGCCGGTAAAAATGGACAGAACAAGCAGGAGCAGAAGGGCAAAGATGGTGCCGGGAAAGCTAAACCAAAGCCTTTGACACCGCTTACTCCCGCTCAAAAAGAGGCTCTTTACCGCGACTTCAAGCCGGAACTTTTCCCCTCGCAATTGAATGTCGATGCCAGACATAGCGATAGACTCTCTGAGCTGATTCTCTTCCGGGTAATGAGCACCCGTATCTTCTATCCGCGTCTCAGTGCCTATGATACTTTCGACGGTTCCACCTGGACACGCAGCAAAGAAAGTCTTTCGCACAAAATAGTCGAAATCAAGACCGATGCCGGGCCAAACTCCAAGCCTGTCTTAAGAGATGGAGTGCAATTAGACGCAAATGGGCAACCATTGAAAGAGCTTAGCGCCGAAGAAGAAGCAGATATAGAGCTAGCCCGAGAGAAATTTTTCAAAGAAGAAAAGGAAGAAGCCGGCTTTGGTCCTACTGAGAGCGTGCACTATCTTATCTCTAAGTCGGATAAGTCGCAGTACGATCTCAGACAGGCACAGCCTTTCCGCGTCCCTAAAAAGATGCCCTATGTCGATCTGACTCAGTCGTATGAAATATTGATGGATATCGGAAATGATCTGCCTTCCTGCTGGATTCCCCAGAGTCTTGGTTTTTCCGGCAGCACTGCCGTTATCGATGATTATGGACGGGTGAGTTTTCCTGAGCCTGTTGGCAAAGGGGCTCAGTACAAAATGTCGTCCAGCTGGCCGGTCAATGACTTGACTGCCATGCGAGAAGCCGAGCCTCTCAACCCTCAAGATGAAGCAGCCTTGCGCGAAAAGCTGGCAAACTACCTGCAATTGCCTGACGGCATAGACCCGGCTGTGAAGCAGTTTGGTGATACAGCAATAGGCGGTGTGGGAAACTGGTTTGCCCAAGCCGAGAAACTGTGCCTCGCGGTCCGAGCCAATTCCAGTCTATCTAACGAAGACCTAGATAAGGTTCCCCCTGCCGCTGCGCCCCCGACTCAAGAGAGTGACGCGGCAAGCGAAACTGCCCCGACTGAAGAAGCCGCCAGCCCACCCAGCGACAAAATCTATGATTTTCTCTTTGGGCGCCAGGCTGGAGACAGCAGACGATTTGCCACTGCCCTTGCCGTCTTATGTCGCCAGCAAGGTCTGCCTTGCCGAGTGGTCAATGGTTTTCAATCAGGCACTTTCAACAAAGTAAATGGTACCTACGAAATCCATGGTTCTGACAGTCTGACTTGGGTGGAAGTCTATATTCCAGACTATGGTTGGATTTCATTTGATGCCACTCCTGATGGTGTCTTGCCCGATCAAAAGAGGGAAGAAGGTTATAATCTCGGCACCTTGATCAAGGCGCTCAATGAACAATTAGGTCTTGATGAGGGTGAAGGAATAACACCCAAAAAAGTCTTTGCCGTCACCACTTTTGCTCTCTCTTGTTTGATTGCCCTTGCCGGTATCATATATGGTGTAATTGTCCTTTTGCGCTATTTGAAGAACCGCAAGGAAAGCTATCCCCGTGGTCCAGAGTGGCCGGTCTATAAAGCCCTGATGAAAGACCTGAAAAAAGCGCAACTGGAGCGAGAATCCACCGAAAGCGGCAAGCAATATGTCAGTAAAATCGGCGAAATTTCAAAAGAGCGGCGCGAGCAGGGCGGCACTATGCCCGATGAATTGCCTCAGGCTCTTGGCGATTTCTTTGAAGTCTATGAAGCTATGTTCTTTGGCAACAAGGGCAGTAAGGAAAATCTCGACGAACTGAAGAATCGAGCCAAACGAGTGAGCAGTCTTTGCAAGCAGGTGAAATTCTCTCGCAGTAGTAGAAGTGCTAAGTCTTCACCCCATGCAGCTTCTGGTAAAGCCAAGAATGCTAAGAAAGCAAAGAAAGACGAAGACAAGTCTATGCAAGCGGTTGACTCAGCGGTAAGACGCAAACGGTGAGAATTTATGAGTGATGCGGAGAACCTAGTTAGGCAAGCCCGAGCCAAGGGTGTAGAGCTTGTGCGCTTTTATTTCTGCGATAGTTCAGGCATCTTGAGAGGTAAGGTTTCCAGTCTCAAAACCTTACCCGAAAGACTGGTGTCCGGTATTGGTGTGGTCAAGGGTTCTATGGCTCAGAATCTGCTTGATCAACTACAGACTGATACCGGTCTTGGTGCGGTGGGAGAGGTCAGGCTCATGCCTGACACAAATTCATTCACCGCCCTTCCCTATACCCAGGCCTCGGCCGCCATGTTCTGCCGTATGGAGGAGCTGTCGGGTCAAGCCTGGTCGCATTGCAGTCGCAGTTTTCTGGAAAGACAGGTAGAAGAAGCGCGCAAGATGGGCTTTTCGGTTAAAGCTGCTTTCGAGCCGGAGTTTATTGTCGGCGAACAGAAAGACGGTGAGTTTCGCCACATAGATAAAGGCTTGTGTTTTTCAAGCGAAAGTATGGACATGGCCGATGGTTTCATCACTGAAGTGGTGAGATTGCTGACCTTGCAAGGTCTGGATTTGGAGCAGTATTATCCCGAGCTTGGACCCGGGCAGCATGAACTCAGTATTGCTCCTGCCTCGCCTCTTTCTGCTTGCGATCGATATTTGCTGCTTAAAGAAACCGTCAAGGCTTGTGCGGCGAGCCGCGGACTGCACGCTACTTTTACACCCAAACGCAGCGTAGAGGAAGCCGGTAACGGCTGCCATTTACATCTTTCACTTTATGATGAAAGTGGACGCGTCAATCAGTTCTTTCACTCTGAAGCCGGCAAAGACAGTGCCTCGGGGCAGAGCGGTCTTTCCAAAACAGCCATGCACTTTATTGCCGGTGTGCACAGTCATCTAAAGGCTTTGGTCTCTTTAACCTGCCCTTCGGTTAATTCCTATAAAAGACTTAGACCGCATTCTTGGAGTTCGGCTTTCACAGCCTGGGGTTATGAAAATCGAGAAGCAGCCATTAGAGTGCCCTCGGTTTATCGAGGTAGAGAAAGTGATTCCACTAATATAGAGATCAAATGTGTGGATAGCACCGCCAATCCATATTTGGCACTGGGGGCGATACTAGCCTGTGGTTTGGACGGGATCAAGCGCTTGGCTCTGCCGCCTGCTCCTGTTGAGGTTGACCCTGCCGATCTTGATGATGCCGGGCAGAAATTTCATGGGGTCGAACCGCTGCCCCGCAGTCTTAATGAGGCTTTGACCGAGCTTGAAGCAGATCTGTTCTTGATGAATACACTCGGTAAGGAATTGGCTAACACTTACATCATCGTAAAAACTTCAGAAGCAGCTGCTTTTGAGGACGACCCTGCTTTTAGCGATTCTGTGCACCGGGCGCGCTATTAGTGACTGACTTTATTAGAGCTATAGATGATTAGAGCTATAGATAACCATGCGCATAGCATCAGCGCCGATTATCTGAAAGTCTGCCCTGAGAAGGAATTCTTTGCTTTTTTGACCGAGTCAAGCCAGCCCCGAATGAAAGAGATGGCTTGCCGTAGTCTCAATGCCGAACTGCTAAAAGCCGAACTTTACCGAAACTTCAATCTCTCAAATTTTGATGACTATATGGCTTTGCGGGCAGGCTCTGCCCATGTTCATTTAAATCAGCTCTTTGATCTTGCCGGTCTCGATACTTTACTGATTGATGATGGCTTCTCTCGTGGCTTTTTAGATCTTGCGGCATTTTCTTCTATTTCTGGAAACCGCCGCATCTTTAGAGTTTTTAGGCTTGAGGCTCTATTTGAAGAAGCCATTAAGGGCAAAGATACCTTCGCAGGCTGTCTTGCCTTGGTCAAAGCAAGACTCAGCCATCTTGGCAAAAGTGAGATAAAGACTGTCGCCCTCAAGTCAGTTTTAGCCTATCGCGGTGGGCTTTCTCTTTCTACCAAGTTGGCAGAACTTGAGAGCTTTGACGATCTCTCCTCTCTTACTGACGCTGAATATGTCAAGTTTAGGGGCTCATTGCTCAAATCTGGGCGAATCGATTCGTCTCTAGCGCCTCTCTATTTGCTTCTTCTTGCTGAAGCCTTTCGCTTTGCCCGGGCTGAGCAATTGCCTGTGCAGATTCATTGCGGACTGGGGGACGATGATGCTCTTTTAGAAGAGTCCAATCCCTTGCGGCTACAACCCTTTATCCGGGCCCTTTCGCGTCTGGCAAAACTTCCCAAGCTGGTTCTTCTTCATACTTTCCCCTATGTAAAAGAAGCAGCCTATCTTGCTTCTATGTACGAAGAGATTTATTTCGACCTTTCTCTTTGTTCATTTCTTGCCGCACCGGCTCTTGCTCAAGGCATCAAAGAAGCACTGGCCATGTCGCCCTATGAAAAGCTCTTGGCTGGTTCTGATGGGCATAGCCAGCCCGAGAGTCATTTCTGGGGGATGTTCAACTACAGGTCAGCGCTCGGTGAAGCCTTGCAGGGTTGTCAGGCGTCTTTAAGAGAGAAGATTACTGAGTCGGTGCTCTGCCAGAACGCTTCACTTCTGTATCGTATATAGCTGGCATGCCCTATAATTTAATCTATGCAACCAGATCCTTCTAACAGTAGAAAAACGACTGAAATCAAGCGTTCCGAAGCCCTTGATGCGCTTGTCTCTTCCCACCATGAAACAAGTGGTGATAACCAAAAGAGTGAACCCGCCGAGGGGCAGTCAAGAATGCAGAATCGCCAAGCACAGCCAGGCGATTTTGCCGCAATAGCAGAGAGCGGACAGGCATCAGACAAAATTAATACGACAGCTGCCGCTCCTGGCGCTCTGCCCGAACCTGCCATAGAAAGGCTGGCTGAGGCACTCAATGCTGCCGTCAATGCCGGCATATCGACCATGCCTCAGAATACTTTGCCGCCGTCTTCGGTCTATTCCAGCTTGATACCGGCCAACCAACTCACTGAACCACCCCATCTGGCAGTGACTGCTCCCAGCGAGCCGATAGTGCTCAGCGATAGTCGTTATTACATCAATCGTGAGCTTTCGCTTTTGGCTTTTCAGTGGCGTGTCTTAGAAGAAGCAATGGATGCGAGCAACCCCTTGCTGGAGCGCTTTCGTTATCTTTCTATCGTCGGCTCCAACCTTGATGAATTTTTCATGGTGCGGGTGGCCGGTTTAAAGAGACAGATTGAGTCTGGTGTCTTCACCACTGGTTTAGATGGTCTTACTCCCTCTGAACAGCTTGATGCAGTCAGTTCGGAAGTGACTAGATTGCTTGCCACCGCGCATGATTGCCTAACCGGTAATCTTATTCCAGAGCTTAAGAATAAAGGAATAAACCTGACAAGCTTTGAAGAGTTGCCTGAAGAAGAAAAAGAACTGGCTCGTGATTATTTCGAGAAAAAGATCTTCCCGGTTCTAACTCCTTTGGCTTTTGATCCCGGACACCCTTTTCCGCACATCTCCAATTTGTCTCTCAATTTAGCGGTACTGATTCGCGATCATCGCGGCGAAGAACGCTTTGCCCGTCTGAAGATTCCAGACAGCCTGCCTCAGCTTGTGCCTGTGGTCAAGCAAGAGCCTCCCAGTCAACGCTCCTCTCGCATACAGTGCTGTCCAAACACATTTGTCTGGTTGGATGATCTGATTCGGGCTAATTTAGGTAGTCTCTTTCCCGGCATGACTGTGCTTGAGTCTTATCCATTTCATGTCACTCGTGATGCCGAGGTCGAAATTCAAGAATGGGAAGCCGGCGACTTGCTGGAGACCACCGAAGAAGGCGTTAAGCAAAGGCGCTTCGGTGATGTGGTACGGCTTTCGGTGCACCATGCCATGCCGGCTCACATACTCGAAATTTTGATGAGCAATCTGCAAATCGAGCCCTATGATGTCTATCTGGTTGAAGGGCGAATCTCTTTGAGTTCGCTCAAATTTGTCGCTGGTATAGATCGACATGATTTGAAATTTCCTAGTTTTGTGCCGGCTATTCCACAGCCTTTAGATCCTGAGCTATTGGAAAATGAAGAAGATTTCTTCGCAGCTGTCTCCAGGCGCGACATTGTTCTCCATCATCCCTATGATTCATTCCAGCCGGTGGTTAATTTCCTCAATACGGCTGCGCGTGATCCTAATGTTCTAGCTATTAAGGCTACCCTCTATCGAGTCGGCAAAAACTCGCCTGTGGTCGAAGCTCTATTGAAGGCCCAAGAGAACGGCAAGCAAGTGGCGGTCTTGGTCGAACTGAAGGCACGCTTCGATGAAGAGAGTAATATAGAATGGGCCAAGGCTCTTGAAAGTCAGGGCGTGCATGTTGTCTACGGTTTACTCGGTCTCAAGATTCACTCTAAAGTGGCTTTGGTCGTGCGCAAAGAAGGCGATACAATCAAGCGCTATGTGCACCTGGGTACAGGCAATTACAACGCCGTTACTGCGCATTTATATACAGATGTCGGACTGCTTACCGCCGATGAAAATGTCGCCTCCGATGTCTCCGACCTCTTTAACTATCTCACCGGTTATTCTGCCAAGCGTGACTATAAGCGGCTTTTAGTTGCTCCAATTAATTTGCGCGATCGCTTTGAATATCTAATCAAGCGAGAAATAGAGCAGACTCGCAAGGGGGAGAAAGGGCGCATCATTTTAAAGATGAATGCTCTTGTGGACGAGCGCATCATTCAGCTGCTCTACGAAGCCTCTCAAGCCGGCGTTAAGGTCGACTTGATGGTGCGTGGTATTTGTTGTCTGAGACCAGGTATACCAGGGGTTTCAGAAAATATCAGAGTGATTTCGGTAGTGGGGCGTTTTCTTGAGCATAGCCGCATCTATTATTTTAGAAACGGTGGGCAGGAAGAAATTTATTGCGGCAGCGCCGATATGATGCCGCGTAATCTCAATCGCCGTGTCGAAGTCGTCTTTCCTGTGCTAGATGAAAGATTGGCTCGTTATCTAAAAGATGCAGTGCTCAAGACTTATTTGGTAGACACAGCCAAGGCTAGAGAGATGAAAGCCGACGGCACCTATGTGCGTCTTTCTGCTCATGCAGGCGAGCCCTTTAGCTGTCAGCAATGGTTTTTAGCCAATGCCGCCTCGGGTAAAGTGAGATATTAACAAGGTCACCCTGGTCTGGTTCAAGAAAGATTTGCGCGTCGATGATCACGCGCCTCTTGCCCTCAGTGCCGATGATCTTTGTCTGCCCGTTTATGTTTTTGAACCGGCGGTTATGCAAGCTCATGATTTCGATGCTTCGCACCAGCGCTTTATCAATCAATCTCTCCTTGAACTAGATGCCGCCCTTAGGCAAAGAGGGGCGCGGTTATTGCTTCTCAGCGGTAATGTTCCTGAGGTTTTTGAGAAGCTACACGAGGCGATTCCCTTTAGTCGCATAGTCAGCCACGAAGAGACTGGTAATGCCATTACTTACAAGCGAGACTTGGCGCTAAAAGAATGGACCAGAAGGAAAGGAGTGGAATGGCATGAGTATGCGCAGACAGGTGTGGTCAGGCGACTGAAAAGTCGAGACCATTGGGCTGGTAAATGGCTTGAGCGCATGACTAAACCAATTATCGAAGCTCCGCCTCGACTAATTTTGCCGCCTCATTTAGGTGACTTCAGCTTCAGTCTGATGCCGCATGTGGTGAGCGACAAAGTTACTCAGCCAGGCGGCGAGTCTAAGGCCAAAGAAACCCTGGCAAGCTTTCTTTCTAGTCGAGGGCGAAATTATCAGAAAGAGATGTCTTCACCGGTGACAGCAGAGGCTAGTTGTAGTCGTTTGAGCCCTTATATAACCTGGGGAAATATTTCACTAAAGAGAGTCTATCAAGTTTCCAGGCAGGTAAAGAAAGCCGATTGGCAGCCCTCAATGCGATCTTTCCAGAGTCGTCTGTGGTGGCATTGCCATTTTATGCAGAAATTGGAAGACGAGCCTGAGATAGAGTTTCACAATTTTAGTAGAGCCTATGACGGACTGAGGGAGGACGAATTCAACCCAGTCTATTTTCAGGCCTGGTGTGAAGGTATGACTGGTTATCCTTTTGTGGACGCTTGTATGCGAGCCCTGCATCAGACTAGTTGGCTAAACTTTAGAATGCGAGCCATGCTTGTTTCCTTTGCCGCCTATCATCTCTGGCTGCATTGGAAGCCATGTGCCGATTTTCTTGCCAGGCATTTTCTCGACTATGAACCCGGCATTCACTATAGTCAATTTCAAATGCAGTCTGGAGTGACCGGTATCAATACAATCCGTATCTATTCTCCTGCTAAGCAGGCAACTGAACAGGATCCGCAAGGGCACTTCATCAGACGATATGTGCCTGAACTAGCTAATCTGCCCAGCCAATATTTGGCTCGTCCCGAGCTAACACCTCCTTTGGTGCAGCAGCTTTATGGAGTGCGCATCGGCGTAGATTATCCTGAGCCGATAGTGGATGAGAAAGTTGCCTTAAATAGAGCAAAAGAAAGAATCTTTGCTCTGCGGAAAACGGCTTTTGCCATGGCTGAGGCCGACAGGGTGCAAGCCAAGCATGGCAGTCGCCGCACCTAATTACTTTCTAAATAGCCTTTTGAAGTAGCCGAAAATTTGTCTGAAGAGATTTCCTTTTGTTGTCTTCTCTGGCGCTTGCGCTTTTGCTTGGGGACGATTTTGGCTTTCGTAGGCAGCATCAGCGGCGGCGGCTCTTCTGGCCTTTTCAGCCTGGCTGGTGCCGTCGTTGGCTAACTTGCGCAGGGTGGAAAAATCGCGCTGAGTAGTTTGGTCTACTTGCGGGACTTCAAATTCTCTAGCACTCATAGCCGAAGAGCGCACTGGCGGTGCCGGTGGATTAGCTATTTGCGGTGTGACGAAACTGCCGTCTAGTGCCTTTGTCGGTCTGTTATCAGAAATCTGGGGCTCTCTATTTTGGCTTTCTCTATTTTCGATTTCTTTATTTAGGGTCTCGGAGGCTGCCCCAATCTGATTGTTTCTTGAGTCTTCTTTGATAGGTTCTGGAGTAGGTTCTGGAATCTCGACCGCAAAAACTGGCTTTTTCATACAAGCAGTGTAGAGACCTCTCTTTTTGCCTGATGTACCTCTGATCTTAATAACTGCTTCTTCATTTTCCTGGTTGCTTGGCTGGTTTTGTTCATGCTTGCTTAGGTCTTGCTCTTTGCTCTCTGGCTGAGCAAGCAAGTCGGCCAAGCCATTGCCTTGCTTAGCAATGGCCATTCCAGCCTCGTCGTCGGCTAATAGTCTTGAAAAAAGAGACCCTGTCTTGAGTTCTTGGGTGGAGCGTCGCTTACTGAGTAGGGCGCCAAAACCCTTAAGAGCTGTACCTTCTCTTTCTTGTGCCGCTTCTCTTTCCGATTCTTGCTTTTCCCGCTCTTCTCTTTTCTTGAGGGCTTCGCTTGGAGACTTTTGAGCTTCTTTTCTGTCTTTATCTGGACCAGAGTCAACACCGGTTTCGGAGAAGGTCGAAACAAAGTCATCGCTTACTCGGTCGATCATGCGGGTCATAGCACGGCGCTTGTTTCGGTCATACTGCGAACGCTTTTTCGACTCTTGCTGAGCCCCTTGATTTAGCGATTCAGCCTGGCCGGCACGGGCTTCAAGGCTTGCAGCTTGGTCATTTTCAAGGGCGGATTTGTCTTCGGGAGCCATGCTCAAATACTCATTGCCGGGACTATTACTTTAAACCACTATATTTTGGTTTTACCCGCAAACCACTAAATTAGGAGGATTATTCAAATTCTATTCCCGATAGGGCAGCCGCTTTTTCGTCTGAAACCAGCATGTAGCCGCGATTTCTTACGGTTCTTACCAAGCTGCCCTCTTTCAAGCCCAGACTCTTTCTTAGAAGCTTAAAATGAGCTCTGACCGTGTCTGTAGAGACCATGGCGTCGTCGAGCCAGACTCTTTCTAGAATGGCGTCGGCGGAATAAACTTGATTGGGATGGCGCATCAAGAATTCAAGCAGGCTATAGACTTTGGGTCTCAGTTTTACTTCTTTACCACCTTTTGTGACTGTGCAACTGGCCGGGTCGAGGCAAATATCGGCTACTTCCAGCACTGAAGAAGCAAGAGAGGAAGGGCGACGCAGCAGGGCTCTGATTCGAGCTTGCAACTCTCGGTGCTCGAAGGGCTTTGTCAGATAGTCATCGGCGCCAGCGTCCAATCCGCGCTCCTTATCTTCAAGCAAGGTCTTAGCCGTAAGCAAAAGCACCGGCAACTTACCGCCCGATTGTCTATAAGAGGTGAGCACTTCCAGACCAGTCATGCCGGGCATCATCCAATCTAATATGATCAGGTCGTATTTGTTTATCACCAGGTTGTCGAGAGCCTGGCGTCCGTCGCTTGCCACTTGCACCATGTGTCCCTGTGCTTGCAGCCCGAACCTGGTTACTTCGGCCAGGGAGGCGTCGTCTTCTACTAAGAGTATCTTTGCCATCTGATTTCAACATTGAAGGAACAACTGTCTATTTTACCGCTACCACGTTCACTTCCAGTTCACGGTTAAGTAGGTAAATATTATTCAGGGTCCATAGGAAACAAGAAAGCAGTCTTGTAGGAGAAGAGCTATGAAAGTTGCTATAGCAGGTGCAAGCGGAATGATCGGGCAGGCTCTCACAGATCATCTACGTTCCAGTGGCCACACTGTCGTTCCGCTCAAAAGGAATGCCCCCGGTTCGTCCCAGGTGTTCCTCGGGGTAGACGAGAAATATTTATCTGAATTTGACGCGGTAGTCAATCTTGCCGGTGAGAACATTGCTGGACGCCGTTGGACTGATTCGCAGAAGAAACTGATTGAAGAAAGTCGCACATCGACAGCCGGTTATCTGGCTTCATGTCTTAGCCGCACCACCGGTAAGCCGGTGGTCTTCATAAATGCGTCGGCGGTCGGTTATTACGGCAATCGCGGTGACTTGGTTCTGGACGAATCTTCCAGTGTGGGAGAAGGCTTCTTGGCTGAAACCTGCAAGAAGTGGGAATCAGCAGCTGAGCAAGCTTGCCGTGAAGGTTTGCGCATAGTGAAACTGCGTATCGGCGTGGTGCTTGGCCGAAACGGCGGAGCCCTGGCAAAAATGCTTTTGCCCTTTCAGATGGGAGCTGGCGGCATACTTGGCGACGGAAAGCAATACATGAGTTGGATCGCCATCGAAGACGCTGTCAGAGCCATTGAGTTTATTTTGGCGAACGATTCGGTGACCGGTGCTGTCAACTTGGTCTCACCCAAGCCGGTGACCAACAGTCAATTCACAAGTGCCATGGGTAAGGTGCTCAAGAGACCGGTTATTCTTCCTGCTCCTGCCTTTGCCCTAAAGATGATTTTGGGCGATATGGCTAAAGAGATGCTTTTGGAAGGCAACCGCGTTTTGCCTAAGAAACTTGAAAGCGCCGGCTTCAAGTTTATGTATCCAAATGTAGAAGATGCCTTGGCTAGAGAAATTAACGGTGTTTCTCAGACCAAGACTGCTCAGGCATTTTAGTTGAGGTATCCGGGAGGTCGAAATGTCCGGCTCACATGATGGTGGAAGAGATGGTCGTGATGAGCCCTTAAATGGGTTACTTCATAATCTCAGGAAAACCTGGGACCATGTTGACAGTCTCGTCTACAACTGTGATCTCGAAAGATATGGGCGCGAGAAGGATGAACAGTTGCTGCTTTTGCAGCGCGCAGTAGAATCTGCCCGCAACGGTATTTGTATAACCAACCCGCGCCTGCCGGACAACCCTATTATTTACGTCAACGATGCCTTTCTGGTCATGACCGGCTATCGGCGTGAGCAAGTCTTGGGTCGAAATTGCAGATTTTTGCAGCGCGACGAGCGCGACCAGCAGGCTATCGATCTAATCAGGCGTGCCATCAAGGAAGAGACTTCTATAACCACTGTCTTGCGCAATTATAGGCGAGACGGTTCATTGTTTTGGAATGAGCTGACTGTTTCGCCGGTGCATGATGAGTCTGGTCGCTTGATCAATTTTGTTGGTGTGCAAAATGATATTTCGGCTCGAAAAGAAGCTGAGCGTCGAGTCTCTGAGTTTTACTCAGTTGTCTCGCATGAATTGCGCACCCCTCTCTCATCTATCAATGGGGCATTGGCTGTAATAGCCGATGGTTCGACCGGCAAGATCAATCCCCAGGCCATGCGCATGGTCAAGATTGCTCTGGAGAGTTCAGAGCGCTTGATGCGACTGATATCAGATATTTTAGATTGGAAAAAGATTGAGGCTGGTAAGTTCAAACTGGCTCTGACTAAAGCGTTTCCGTCTTCTATTGTCGATGCGGTGGTCGACTCGGCCTCTTCTTATGCTGAGGCTAGTGGAGTACATCTGAAGAAAGAAATTCTCTCTGACTTGCCGCTTACTTTAGATGTAGACCGAACTACACAGATACTAACCAATCTTGTCGATAATGCCATCAAGTTCTCGCCTCGTGACGAGACTGTCTTGGTTCGCGTAGAACATTTGACCGATACCACAAGATTTTCTGTAATCGACAGAGGTCCGGGCATCGCTCCGCAAGATCTAGACAAATTATTCAAAGTATTCCAACAGTTGGACTCCTCCGATAGCCGCCTCAAGGGTGGGACGGGGTTGGGTCTGTCCATCAGCAAATCGCTTGTCGAATTGCACGGTGGTCAGATTGGAGTTGATAGTGTAGTTGGACAGGGTAGCACTTTCTGGTTCGAATTTTATTGCGGACTAGGAGGGGGCAACCATAAGGAAGCACGGTGAGAACTATGATTGAGGATATGACATTTGATACCCACATGGTTCAGGGACTGTTAATTGAAGACTTCGATTTCTACCGCGAATATCCGGAGGCGGAGGAAGAAGAACCTCAAACTCTGACCAGAGTAGGGCGACCTAAAAAAAATACGAAAGATCAAGACCGCATTTCACTTGAACTAGAATCGAATGCCAGCGAGCCCGCTTTCTTTTCGTATCTGCAAAATATCAGTAAGAACAGTCTTTTGCGAGCCGATGAAGAAATCGAACTAGGCAGACGTATAGCCACGGGCGATAAGGATGCCTTATCTAAGCTCGTGATCGGAAACTTGAGACTGGTGGTCAGTATCGCCAAACGCTTTCGCAATCAGGGACTCGATATGGAAGACCTGGTGCAGGAAGGCAATATCGGTTTGATTCACGCCGCTCGTAAGTTTGATCCATCTATGGGCAATCGTTTTTCCACTTATGCCACCTGGTGGATCAGGCAGGCGATCATGCGGGCCATTGCCAATAAAGGGCGCACTATTCGCATCCCGGTACATGTGCGTGGGCAAGTGCTCAAGCTGAGAAACTGCGCCAGAGAGTATCATCAGAAATTGGGAAGATTTCCTACCACCAGTGAAATGAGCGCCGAAACCGGTCTCAGCAAAGAAGAGGTCGGCCGTCTTCTTTCGGGGGTATCGGGAATATTGTCGCTGGATGAGTCTTTGCCTGGTGAAGATAGAGAAAATCTAGGCAGCGTCATTGAGGACGATCTTACACCTAAGCCGGAAAGCCAAGCTGAAGCTGTTATCTTGCGCAGGGCCATAGATAAACTGACCAAGCATCTTACGCCTTTAGAGAATAAAACAGTACGTTATTTATATGGACTGGAAGATGGAGTGCCTTGTGACACCCGAGAAGTAGCGGCTATTCTCAAACTCGATGTGCAAGAAGTGCGGCGCATTCAAAAGCGCTCACTGAAGCGGTTGAAGCGGCATCTGTATAATAGAACAATCGACGACTACGTCTAATCTAATTTAGTCTAGTCTAAATAGACTGGCAATACTTGCCAGATCTATTTACTTATAACTGATTTGGCAATGCTTGCCGGATCTATTTTAATTGGATTGGCAATGCTTGCCAGATCTATTTTAATTGGATTGGCAATGCTTGCCAGATCTATTTTAATTGGATTGGCAATGCTTGCCAGATCTATTTTAATTGGATTGGCAATGCTTGCCAATCCATATGCGCACCATGTCTACGACATGGTTGTCGAACTGTTCTTTCTCAAAAATCAAATGCTCAGCACTGCCCAGCATGATCAAATCTTTTTGACTGGTCTTTAGCTCTCTGAATATTCTCAGAGTGCCGGATGGTTTAGATAGCTGGTCTTTATAGCCGTGAAACATCAAGACGGGTGTGCTTGTGATGTCTTTCACCATATCGTCGGTTTTGCTCATGAATTTCTTGAAGGCTAGTAGCTCTCCGGCACTGAGGCTCAGCCTGGCTTGTGGGTCATTGAGCCAGTCTTTGCGTACTTTCTCGTTGCTAGTAGAGTTGCCCACCACATGTTCAGATAGGTCAATGCCGCCGCCCGGCTTGAGAAACTCCAGGGCGACCTTTGTACTGGCTTCAAGTGTCTTGTAATAAGAATCACCTGGCACCGATACGATTACTCCGTCAACCGCATCGGGAAACATAGAAGTAGCTTGCAGAGCCACTGCGCCACCCATTGATTCACCGAGCAAAAATATGGGAGTTTTGTTGTGCTGCCGCAAATAACTGAGCGCTGCTTTGACATCAATCAGTGTTTTATAAAAGTCTAGTTTCTCGCTCTCCTTTTCCTTCCAAGAGCCGAAACCCCTCACATCCATGGCATAGCACGAAATACCAAAGCGATTCATGGCTGAGGCGAAACCTGCAAATGACTCTTTAGATAGACCAAAGCCGTGCAAAGATAGAATCACTGCTTTTGGGTTGGCTACAGTCCAGGCGGCAATTGTTGAGCCGAATCTGTTGCTGTTACCATCAATATTAAGGCTTGTGCTCGGTCTGATTTGCCCAAGTTCAGACTTTATCGGGTGCACCGAATTTCTAACTGGTGTTGGCGCTATTTTAGTTGTCGTATCTACTTTCTTTAGTGGTTTCATGCGCCACTCGTGAGGCACCTTATGCAAAGAGTCGGCGCCGGCGCCACCCAAGCTTAGGCTCAAGCAAAGAGCTAAGCTATAGAACTTGAGATAGGGGCTAGTTAAATGAAGTCTCGGCACGGGATTGCTGAACTCTTGGTAAGTTACCTCAATATAGTAAAAGGCTCTTCCGTTGCCTAGTACATGCAAAGATTAAACGCGTGTAACAAAAACTTCATGTGGCTAATTGCCTTACCGATATGTATATGCGAAGAGGAGATAATTAGGGCACTCTTTGGAATTTATTACTTATGACATTGCTTAGCGTAGTGGTTATTCTCGTGAGCACAATTTTGACCACCTTGGTCAATGATTATTTGCCTGTTGGTGGCGAGTTCAACGAAGACGGCTTTCACTAGCAATTGCGCTAACAAAAGGAAACTGTACCGAGCCAGCTTGATCAAGCTGACTTGTTTTTGTCAGCTCTGCAAATAAGCTGTCTAAATCAGTTATCTAAATCAATTATCTAAATCAGCCTGGCCAGCCTGCTGCATAGGGCAATCGCAAGCGCACTGCCGGTGGTGCTAATGCCTTTCTTTGCCGAGTTCTAAACCTTCTAAAATTTCTGCTTGACAAAATGCAGAAGGAGACTTTATTCTGGAGATCTATAGAGAGGGTACTTCCATGTTGTTCATCAATGCATCCGAACAATTTAAATCGATGCTATCGCAGCCGGCGCTGCGTATTGATGAAATACGCGCCTCCGAAACAGGCTACTTTGGCAATGGTGAGACGGGCTCTGTCGAACCGCCAATCGGCACTAATAGATTTAGTGTCTTGTCCTTAAGCAATTATCCCAAGGGCAGTGGTCGATTCGGCAGTCTCAAGGGTGGGCGCTAGTTTAGTGGTACTCTTAAGTAAGAGTTTTGGGCAATAAAAATTCGCAGCTCAATCTGATACCGAGTCTCAAGACATACTAAGCTCAACATAATAGGCTCAGTATTCTAAGCCCTGTGTATGCACTATGTTCAGTGCAGTTGCGATTGCCAAGTCACCCACTAAAAATTAGCTGGAACAAGTAGAGTTAGTGCAAGTCTTTGCTGTTCCAATCGAAAGATACTGAAGAGTATGCAAAGGTGTTGCTGAAGATAGCAATCTTCAGCTAGCCGAAAAGAGCGTAGCGAAAGCATACGCTGGTTTTCGGGCGGCTCTTGATGGCACTACCGGTAATATCACATGAGTGATTGCCGGTGCCATCAAAAGTCTTGTTTCCAGAATTGGAAATCGGTTAGACCTCAGAAATAGGAGAATCAATATGAGGTACGTAGTTGACGCTATATCAAACTGGATCTTCGTGATTGCTGCCAACCATGATTATGGTCCGTGCAATAGAGAAGTGAGGGTACTTTCTCGGGTTCAGACCCAAGATGACGCCGGCGCGGATTTTGGCGGCGAGAATAGTGTCATTGGGGCTGCACCGAATAAACGACAACTTTTTCTGGAACAAGTAAAATGGACAAACAAATTGAGCTTAAAACAATGAACGAACATCAAAGCACTGATTATGAAATCATTCATTTGCCCAGGCATAAGCCTATCAAGGCTTGGGTAAAGGGCGTACCGCTGGAAGAAGAGGCTAGACGCCAGTTGATCAACTTGGCCTCTATGCCGTTCATTCACAGCCATGTCGCCGTTATGCCTGATGCGCATATGGGAAAAGGCACCACCGTTGGTAGTGTCATTCCCACCACCGGTGCCATTATTCCTGCCGCTGTTGGTGTGGATCTTGGGTGCGGTATGATTGCGGTCAAGACCGATCTGAAAGCCAATGCTTTGCCCGATAACCTCAAAGGTCTCAGGAAAGCCATTGAAGATGCTATTCCTGTGGGATTCGCCTGCTGGAAAGATAGCCTCTCTTCATCACATCCTGCCATTAAGCGCATCAACAAAGCTTGGGCTAAACTTTCAGATCGCTTTGATGCTATTGTTGCCAAACACGAGCACTTAGACAATGGATCTCTCCGTTGCCGTTTGCAACTGGGTACCCTCGGTACCGGCAACCATTTCATTGAAGTATTGGTCGATGACTTGGGCTTTGTCTGGCTTATGCTGCACTCAGGCAGCCGCGGAGTAGGTAACCGTATTGGGACCTATTTTATCGACTTGGCCAGGAAAGACATGCAGCGTCAGCAGATTCATCTGCCTGATCGTGACCTTGCTTATTTGAGCGAGGGTGCGCAGCATTTCGATGAGTATCTTGAAGCAGTGCAATGGGCTCAAGACTATGCTTATCTAAATAGACAGGTAATGATGGCACTGCTCGTTGATGCTCTCAAATCACAGAAAGATATTCCTGAATTTCAAACCGAAGTTGAAGTGATCAACTGCCATCATAACTATGTGGCCAAAGAGCATCACTTTGGTGAGGATGTTTGGGTCACCAGAAAGGGTGCGGTTCGTGCTCAGAAAGGTGACTGGGGCATCATTCCCGGCTCGATGGGGACTGGTTCTTTCATCGTCAAGGGAAAAGGAAATGTCGAGAGCTTCAATAGCTGTTCGCATGGTGCAGGGCGCACCATGTCGAGGGCTAAAGCAAAAGCGACTATCTCGCTTGATAAGCACAAGCGTGATACAGCCCATGTTGAATGCCGCAAAGACGCAGGGATTCTTGATGAATCACCTTCGGCCTACAAGTCTTTGGACGCTGTCATGAAAGCTCAATCGGAGCTGATTGAAATTGTTCATCGCTTGAAGCCCCTAGTCTGTGTAAAGGGCTAGAGTAAAGCAGTGTCGGCAAGTCTATTTTTTGATTTGCCGCTCTAATTTTCTCTATCGGTTTAATACCGAGAAAGTAGGCTTGGCAAAGGGAGTCGAACTAGTTTCGGCTCCTTTTGTCATGACCGGCTCCATTGCCTCTGAAATGAACTCGGCACTTTGATGAGCAGACAAGTCGCTCTTTTCTTTCTTCTTCTCTTCAGCAATCAGTCTCTTCACCAGGTAGTAGGTGAAGAGTCGCATATCGACAAGGTCTTGGGTGGTAGAGCGACTGTCAGCTTCTTCCAATGGATTTTTCACACTGGCTATTTTGTTTGGACTAAAGTCAAACGAAAGTCCTTCGAATATAGATGTCACAGTGGCAGTAGCTACCTGACTGAAATGGGTGGAACGCTCCATAGCCGCTCTTTCCAAAAGGTCGGAGGCTTTGCGCAGCGACTCTTCTGAAATCTTACCGGCATCGAGAAGTTTACGCACTCTAGATACAAAGCCTTCCAGGGCCATCTCTATGAAACTACTCTCTGATTTGCCGAGGGCGGCAATGACTCGGCTGTATTTGCGCGACATTTTCATTATATCGGCGCCTTCCATCAGGCAAAGTTCGCCCTCATCAGAGCTTGGTTCTCTTAGTTCAACCAAGTTGTCGCTCATCAAATAGAAATCGCCTTTCATGATCAGGCGCAGAAAGTAATCTAATTCGGAGAGATTTGTCAGTCTCTCATCAAAGCCGCTGCTTTCTAGACCGGCCTTAAATGTTACTGTGCCGAAGTCGCCGACTAGATTGGTTAATGGGAAAAGGCAGGAATCTAGCACTTCACCGCGATAGTGGATGCGATTTGGCTCGAAACCATAAACAGGAAAAGCATTGAGACTGGCATTGGCTAATTGAGGCGAAGATAGTGGTTCGCTGTATTCATCTATAAGTTGATAGCCTGTGGCAACTATGCTGAGCTGATCGTTCTTCTCGAAACACCTGACGGTGCTTTCTAATGCCTCTGGACTGAGTATAGAGTCTTGCCTCAATAACTTTATATAAGTGCCGAGGGACTGTTCCATCGCCAGGTTGATAGATGCGTAAAAGCCTTGCGGTGATCCAGTGCGAAAATACTTGACCCTAGGGTCCTTGCGGGCATAGAGATCGACTATGGCTGCACTGCCGTCATTGGAAAAGTCATCGACTATGATCAATTCCAAATTCCAGTGGGTTTGTCTGAGAACGCTCTCGACCGCCGGAGCCAGATGTCTCTCGCCGTTGCGCAACGGCATGATTACAGTAATAAGCTTTTCTAAGCTGGAACTCATTTAAGTATCCTTCGAGTCTATGTAATAGATGGTCGAGCGGATATACGTTATCAATAGATTGAATTAGGTGGGCCATTTATTTGATAACTCTCATTTTCGGGGCAACATAAGTTTAAGTGAAATGCCCAAATAGTGAAGCTTTTGCCTTGATGTCAAGATTTGGTGCCGATTTGGGAATAATAGAAGTTAATTCTCGTATTTCTAAACAAGAGCGCGAATCGCTAAAGCGAGGATGGGATCAAAACTATAGCGATACTGATGATTCTATCGATCTTCACTCTCATCGGTGGAGAACCCCATAGCGCCAAGCATTTGACCGGGTCCAAGCTTTTTCCTGTAAACGCAGAGCACTCGCAAAGCCAGATTATCGTTAATGTAGAGCGCCCTGAGCAGTTCCGCTATCTCGATAGGTCGGACTTTCATAAGTGGGCGCTCACCGCCGCCTCTTCAATCAAAGCCTTCTATAAAGACTATCCGCTGGCTCGCACTGTTATCACTGTGCACGCCGGGGTGGGCGACACCGTGCTTTATGGCGAGAGCACTTTTAACGATGAACTGGCTCAAGGTGAGATAGAAGTGCAAGTGGGGCGCGAGACTAGCTTTGAAAGTCTTATTAGCAGCTGGACTCTCACCCATGAGATGGTTCACCTGACTTTCCCCATAGTTCATGAAGAAGACCGCTGGCTTGCTGAAGGCATAGCAACTTATGTTGAGCCCATAGCGCGTAAGCGCACTGGTCTCATCAGTGAAGAACAGGTTTGGCAGGAATTGGCGGAGGGCTTGCCCCAGGGCTTTAGCGAAGGCGGTCCGCCCTATCTGAGAATTGGTAATTTTAGAGGCACTCGCCACCGCGGCGAGATGTACTGGGGCGGAGCACTCTTTTGTTTGCTGGCCGATTTGAAGATAAGAGAGTCTACCTCCAATAGGATGGGGCTTGAAGACGCTCTTGTCTCAATCGTGCAAGCCGGCGGTACCTCTGCCTCCGATTGGTCGGCTCGAAAAGCTCTATCAGTAGCCGACGCCAAGCTTGGAAAACCTGTATTGCTGCCGCTCTTTGAGCAGTTTCAGGATGAACAAGTGGAGGTGGACTTGCAAGAGCTATACGACAAGCTTGGTTTGGTCTATGACCAAGGAGAATTTAGATTGAATGATGAGGCGCCTTTGCTTCCTTTGCGGCTTGCCATTATTGGTAATGGCGGCGGTAAGTAAGTTAGTGTCTTGAGAGTAGAGAAAGACTAGATAAGAACTAGACTTGAGAAATAAAAACTCAGAAATTGAAACTCTAAAAAACAAAGTCTAGAGCCGGCTTCTCTTAGAGATTGAGAGATTGCTTGAGAAAATTGGCGATATCATCGAGCAAATAGTCAGGCAAGTTTGCCTGCTTGGTATATTCTGAAGGCACCGATAGAGCACCGACATCACCTTCCACAAAGAGATGGTTGAGTTTCTCATAAGACTTGAAGGTGAAGTTTGGATTTCCTGACAAAAGCGCTTGCCAGGCTTCGAATTCATCCATATTGACTTGATAGTCTCTTTCACCCTGGACAATCATCACCGGCTTATCGAGAGCTTTTGCTAAAGCGTTGGTATTGAGCTTGTGCAGCGATTGAAAGTACTCAAAGGGAAGACCAAGGGGAAGATTCGGAGAAAGATTCGGTGACGGACCGTTCCGTCGTTCTTCGCCTTCAGCTGGTATCTCAGCAGCCGAAGCAGTCTCCTCGCTGCTTGTAGCCAGCAAAAACTTGAGAGTATCTACCTGTTTGGCGGTGGTGTCTACTATAGTTTCACTCAGACCAGACTCTGGTGCATATTTAAGCAGATAGCGCATTTGTCTGATGATCAAATCTTCAAGCGGTGAATAAGAAGCTGCCAGCATAATGCCTGCGCTGGCGCTGCTTTTAGCCATTAGATGGGGGATGCAACTGCCGCCCAAGCTGTGTCCAAGTAAGGCAATTCTCTCGTACCGGCTTTGAAAATGCTCCACCAGAGCCAGTACTTCATCTATAGTCTCGCTAAAGACAGTAATTTGATCTTGTGGCAGGGCAGCAAAGCGGCTTTGATGAGTGAAGGTTCTCTTGTCGAATGAAAATACGGCAAGATTAATCCTGCCAGTCAGACCCACCGCCAGGTCGGAAAAAACACTCACCCCTCCGACCTTTTCTTCACGAGCGTGTGGACCAGAGCCATGCACCAAAATAAGAAGCGCCTTGGGCTCAGAATCTGCTCGGGGTTGATAGAGGGTGCCATTGACCGACCAGCTTAGGTCGATGGTTAGTTCTTTTGTAGATGGCTCTTTAGATAGCTCTTTAGATTGGTCTTTGGATAATTCGGAGCTCATTATCTCTTGATTGCTTCTGTCTAGTTGCGCATGGTGCTATGCAGTAAATATACTTTGTTTATCGGTTTGGGCCGTTTGAAAAGCTCGGCTAATGTTTTAAAGTATCACTGTTAACCGGTCGCCTTGCCTTACCTGGTGTATATATGAAGGTTATTCTAGCCGAGAAACCGTCGGTTGCTCGCGACATTGCTAGTGTCGTGGGCGCCAAGACAAAGAAAGACGGATACTTCGAAGGTAACGGTTATGCCGTCACCTATGCTTTCGGACACCTGGTCACTTTGGCTGAGCCGGAGGAAATGAATCCAGCTTGGGGCAGTCCCTGGCGCCTGGAACAACTACCGATGATTCCAGAGCAGTGGAAGTACAGCGTAGTAGATAAGTCGCGATCGCAGTTCAATATAATCAAGAAACTTTTTCTTGCCTCAGAAACTGATTCGATCATCTGTGCAACTGACGCCGGACGCGAAGGTGAGCATATTTTTCGGCTCATTTATATGCTTACTGCCTGTAAGAAACCAGTGGAACGTCTCTGGATTAGCTCGCTCACCGCAGACGCCATCAAAGATGGGCTGTCCAAACTGAAACCATCAAGCCAATTCGACAATTTAGCCAGTGCCGCCAGTGCCCGGGCTCATGCCGACTGGGTGGTGGGTTTGAATTTTACCCGCGCCTATACATCTATCAATCGCGAACTTTGCACCATCGGACGGGTGCAGACTCCCACGCTGGCGCTGATTGTCGAAAGACAAAAAGCCATAGATAACTTTCAATCGACTCCTTTCTATGAGATCTTCGCTGCCTTCCAGCCGGGCTTTAGTGCCCGATACATAACTGAAGGCAATGACCCCCAGAGCAAAGTCAAAGATAAGAAACTGGCTGAGCAGGTGGTCAAAGATACTAAGCCTATTGAGACCGGCAAGGTTCTTTCTGTCGTTAATAGCGAAAAGAAGTCGAAAGCACCGGCTCTATACGACCTTTTGACATTGCAAAAAGAGGCAAATAAACGCTTCGGCTATACAGCCCAAGAGACTCTCAACCTGGCCCAAAGCCTTTACGAGAGCGAAAAGCTCATTTCTTATCCAAGGACTGAGTCTCGCCATCTCTCAAATGACATGGTAGATGAACTGCCTCGCATAGTTTCATCTCTTTTGAAGGCGCCAATCACAAATCAAAAGGTGAAAGATGCCTTCAAAAAAGAAGGTATCGTCCCTGGTGCCATCACTGCCAGTTTGTTGAAGCCCAAGCTCTCGAAAGCTTATGTTGACGACGCGAAGTTAACCGACCACCACGCCATCATTCCAACATTCAATCAAGCTCCTGCCAATCTCAACGACAAACTCAAGAATATCTATGAGCTTGTAGTGGCTCGCTTTTTGTCTATATTTTTGCCGCCTGAAGTACGAGACGAGACAGTTGTATTGATCGCTCTCGGTCAGCACAAGTTTAGGGCTAAGGGCTCGGTGATAAGAGATGAGGGCTGGACTGTAGTTGATCCTAAGTCTAAGGAAGGCAAAGACGGTAAGGAAGCTAGGGCTAAGAAGAAGACCAAAGACAAAGACGGCAAAGACTCGAAGGAAGGCGGCTCAAAAGACGATGACGATGAGATGCAGGAACTGCCTGCTCTTAACGTCGGTGATGAGCTGGTTAAAGATAAGGTTGAACTGAAGGAGCGCAAGACATCTGCGCCTAAGCCCTATGACGATGCCAGCTTGTTGACTGCAATGAAGAACGCCGGTCAAGAACTAGACGACGAAGATTTGGCTAGCTATATGAAGCAGAAGGGTCTGGGCACGCCGGCTACTCGAGCGGCGATTATTGAACGCCTTTTGCAGACCGGCTATGTAGAGCGGCAGAAGAAGAGTCTCTTGCCTACCCTGAAAGGCAAAACTTTGATTGAGCAAGTGCACCAGAATCTCAAAGATATTGCCCTGACTGCAAACTGGGAACAGAAACTTGCCGATATGCAGGACGGGAAGCTTGAGAGCCGTGTTTTTGATCAAGGTATAGCCGATTTTGTCAGAGCGCTTTTGCCTGATGTGGCTGCATCCGCCGGTCAAGCTATGATCAAAGCTGGCACAGGCATCGGCATGTGTCCACATTGTAAGCGCGGGGTCGTGAGACCGACGCCGAAAGGGGCCGGCTGCAATCGCTGGAAAGAGGGCTGCACCTTCAATATCTGGCGCGAGCAGCGAGGGAAGAGTCTCACCGATGCCCAGATTAAGGACCTGGTAGAAAATCGCTGTACCAAAGTCATCAAAGGCTTCAAGAAGAAAGATGGTTCTGGTACCTATGATGCTCGTTTAGTTGTTAACGAAGAGGGCAAGGTAGAAGTCTCATTTGATACCGGTGACGGTGAAGGTGATGAGCGCGCATCGGCGAGAAAGCCCGGCGGTAATGGCGGTGGCAACGGTGGTGGCAACGGCGGTGGGAAGGGGGATGGCAACGGGTATGCCCGCACCACTAGTGGTGTTGCTGCTGATACTTATGGTGGTGCTGAGGGCGAAGGCTCGTCTACCGCTATCGATTTTGGTGCCTGTCCTCAGTGTAAGGAAGGCAAGCTGCGCTTGTCTCCTAAGGCTCTTGGTTGCAGCCGCTGGCGCGAAGGCTGCAAATTTACCATCTGGCGGCGGCAATACGGACGCGAAATAGATGCCAAAAGCATAAAGGACTTGCTCGACAATAAATCTACCGAGGTGCTGGAGGGTTTTCCCAAGAAGTCTGGGGCTGGCACCTACAGTGCCAAGCTGGTTATGGATGATGACTTCAAGGTCAATCTCTCTTTCCCTCAGCCTGTGAGAAGACCGACCGGTCCCGAACCAGAAGACTCTGCCCGCCCAAGCGAAGGTGTGGGTGCAGCCGGTGCGGCAGGAGTCGGTGCTGCTGGTGCCGAAAAGTTGGACCAGGGGGCTGATGATTAGGATTGAGTGTGAGATTTGGATTTGAGCTTGCCGCAGTCATTTCTTTGCTCTGTGCGATAACACAGTGTTTAAGCTTGCTTGAGCCGGTACAATTTGAGCCCAGAGAGTTTGATAGTTGAGGAAGTGCTATCGAGTAAAGCTGTGGTTCTTAGGTTCGACATCTTTTGCTGGAGGGTGCATGCTGGAATTGGGGCGCGAAGACAGGAGACGTCAGTAAACAACGCTTGTGTTGCAAGCCCTAACCAGGAAATTCGTTCTCCTGGCTATAGGGATCTAGTTGGAGTTATCTAATTGAGAAAGCTCCGCTGGTCCCTATTGTAATTGAAGGCTTTGATATCAGGTCAGTTGGCGAGGTAATTTATCTAGCTGTGTTATTCTGGGATTGGAACTTTTGTGCAGCTAGAGGAGCAAGGTAGTTGCTGATTAATTTACTGAGTTCAAAGATTAAGGGTTCCTGCCTATGGCTTTTAGTCGTTTGTCTTTCTTTGCCTCTAGGAGCGATGGCGGAAAGTAAGACTCATTCGAAAGAAGAGCTAGAGAAGCGTCTCGCCGAGATTGAACAGCATCTAAAGAAGAATCCTCATGATATTGATGAATGGGAAAGTAAGGTGGCTACTCTTCAATTGCTAGGTAGAAGCAGCGAGGCCGTGCAAATTTGTGAGAGTGAAGCGAGGAGCGGAGTCGATAGACCTTATATTTGGAGATGCTTGGGAGTCCGCAAGTACAAGGAGAAAAAATGGGAAGAGGCTTTACCATTTTTCAAGAGAGCGGAGAGAACGGGCGATGCTGTCAGCGCTGGTTTTGTGGCCTACTGCCTGCGACGGTTGGGTAGAAATGATGAGTGTTTGAAATTCACCAGTGAGAAAATTCCGCAATATCCAGATCAAGCCATCCTTTACTTTAGTAGGGGGTTAGCTAGGCAAGCGCTTCAGCATTCAAAGACATTGGTTTGCGAAGATCTTTGGAAAGCCGCGCAGCTCGATCCCAAAGTAGTCGTTGCTTACCGGAGCATCTGTTCGGAGGAAGATGCAAGCAAATGAACGACGGTTTTGATTGTTAGACCGTTGATAAGGACATAAGAGAGTCTGTGAGTGATACTGGAAGTGGTGGCGTACGGATTTTCGATATCCTTTGATTGTATCGTCCCAGCGGTGCTTCTCGTTCATCCTGAAAGCAAGGGTTCTTGATCCCATGTTCTCCTAGTGTCGAGTCGATTCTTCAGACTATTTTCGGTGCGAAAGCACATTTACATTGGATTCTTGTGTTTGTAGCATAGAGCTGCTTTAGTCAATGCCACAACTATTCCTTCTTCTTCTTCTTCCTGTTGCTTTTCACACCTAAACAAATCAGAACTTATTCTAGAGGAGTAGGGGTGTGGAACCTAATGAGGTATATTGGAGTTTAGTGAATGTCTAAGGAACTTTGGGGTCTAGGTGCTTGCGAGTTGATTTGATAAAGAAGACTTACTTTCCTTGGATTTGCGGTTGTCTCATGATGGTCGTGTTACTTGGTTTAGGTGCTAAGACAGTAGTACAAGCAAAGGCTCAGTCTGTCCCGGAAGTGGAGAAGCGACTTGCTGAGATGGATAAGATTTTGGCAATTGATCCGAAGAACATAAGAGCTCTAGAGATAAAGATTTCAGGATTGAGTATTCTTGGTAGAACTCGCGAGGCTGAAGATATCTGTGATTATGCTCTAAAGCTCAGAGCAGACCGAGGTTTCTTGTGGTTCTTCAAAGGTTATTGCAAATCAAAAAATGGAGACTGGAAAGAATCTATTCCATTTTTTGAAAAGGGCTACAAATATGGCAACGTTGCGAGCCTGGGACTAATGGCATTGAGTCTTAGAAAGTTGAAGAGAAATTCTGAGTGTATTGAGTTTACGACTAAGTATCTTAAGCAGTATCCAGGGATGTATGAACTCTATTATAATCGTGGTCTGGCCAAGTTGGAATTGCATGCGTCAAAAGACTCAGTTTGTGATGACTTGAGAAAGGCTGCAGAGTTAGACGATTCGGTTTCTGAAGAATATCGCTCCACCTGTCTGAATGGTAGTGCCCCTTGAATGACTGACGATAGAGATGCCGCATTCTTGAATCGAGTTGCCGCGAGAGAATTCGCCAGCGATTTAGAGGCTGCTGGTGGAAGTTTTCATGAGAATGAATCGATAAGTGGTTCAACCTCTGAGGAATCTAATTCGTCAAGTCCCTCGGTCAGCGACCGTACTCCCCAAACTTCAATCCCTGAAGCCGGAAAAGCGCTTCCAACCCAAGACCTTCGCTCCCTTGACCAATCTGATCCAACCAAAGTTTCCAAAGCCCATCCTTCGAAAGACCCTATAAGTCAGGTTCTGGCAAGTTCGGAGCAAAGTGCGACGCAGTCTGGTCCTGATAGGCGTTCAATTCCTGTTTTGTCCGGAGAAGTTTCATCTACAGGTCCAAAAACTGGCCCTTCTCCTTCTGCCAAAGAGACCAATTCTGAGCAGCCACCGCAGCGGTCAGACCGCGACAGTCAGCCTGCACCTATTCGCGCAGACTCGCCTGGTTCAGGCAGCCGGGAGAACTCAGGACCCAAGCTTCTAGATAAGTCCCTAGAAAATGGACCGCCTGCTAATAAGTCAGAGAACCTCAACAAACCTTCCATACCGGATTCGTCGCAGTTTAATTCTGCTGGGCTGCCAAAAATAGGAGACTTAGAAAGAAGTATCAAGCGGAATAGCGATACAGATAATCCTGATTCATCCGTCGGAAAGAGTGGGAATCCTGGCGCAAATTCGGCGCCACCCTCTAATGACAGAGGTGTAAGTCAGGTCAAACAATCAAAGAATTCAGAGAGTGAATCTTTGGGCATTAAGAACGTCAGCATTCCTTTTAACCGAAATGACTTCCAGAATCACCAAGGATTTAAGACTCCTGACAAGAGCGGTGGATTAGAAAAATTAGAAAAATTAGAGAAAGGGGATTCTGGCTTAAGAGCCGGTGCTGCCTCAGAAGGTCCAATTAGTAAGGCTCTTCGGACTGAAATGTCTGGCGAGCCAAGGCGCTTGGAAAGTAATACCGATATGTTTTTGACTAAGGAAACTAATCGGTTCTTCGACAAAGCCTCACCCAAAAATGATAAGTCCTCGTCCTCTGGCAGCCCAATGGTTCGTCTAGAACTGCCGAAAGAAATGCGCGGCTCTGATGGACCGCTTGGTCTAATCATGGAGAACACCAAAGGACTGCGAAGCCTTGTTCTCCGCGCCGGAGACGTTCTTAAGACAGATGAATCCAAAACCGCCGCTAAGTCCGAGACCTCCAAATCCAGAGAAAAATCCTCAGACAAATCTTCCGACAAATCAGCCGATAAACCATCAGACAAAACACAAAATCAATCGCCACGAATTCTTGGTTTTTCTGTTTTTTCAGATCCAACCCAGACCATTCGTAGCTGGCAAATCAAGCTGGGCCTTGCTCCAGATACTGCTGCCTCCACCAGACCTGAATCTGGACTAAAGGCGCCCAATCAAGTTAAAGGCGATACCCACGTTGGCAAAAGCCAGCATCACATTTCCGGGGTTAGTGATTCGGCAACCGGTCAGAACAGACCAGACTCGAATTCCGCAAGTGGCAAAACGCCTCTAGAGACCAAGATTGATAACTTGATTTATGGCATTCAAAGATCGACTGGGCAAACCACCGATAAGGCTCCAAAAGAGGCGAAATTTCCCCCCGCTAAAGACAAGAATAGTGCTGATAAAGGCAACCAGGTGGGCGATAGAACCTCCGAAACAGCAGCCGGCTCTCAGCTGGTAAGGCGTCAATTTGGCGTAAAGGCCGTAGAGATTGTTGTCGACCGTCTGGGGCAACTCGGAGACTTTGGCAATCGAATCCTCTTTTTCCTGAACGGCAAAATAGACTCAAAAGATGCCTCTGCTAAAACTCCCGTTACCAAAACTCCCGTTACCAAAACTCCCGAGATTGCCGCGCCGAATACTCCTTTTTATCCGAATCCTCCCGATTCTAAGAATGCTTCCGCCGCCAGCTCCGAGCAAAGCTCTTCGACAAAATCTGATACGGGCGACAAGACTGTAATAGTGCAAGATCTGGTTCGGGAACTATTTGAGGGACTGCCATTGAAGACTAAGCCTGAGATAAAGCTGCATCTTCCAGACGGTACCTACGGCGGGCAACAAGTAGACAGAAGCCAGAAAGTAGCTCCGCTACTCAATGATCAGTCGCAAGAAAGCGAAACTCTGCCCCTTCAGGCTTTTTCTGTGAGCGGATCAGATTCTTTGGCTGTCCAAGGGCAAACTAAAGCCATGACCCCGATCGAGCCCGAGCTCAACCAAAATGAATCGCAATCTGGCGGGGCTTCCGACTCAGCGGTCGAAGCTTCCGACTCAGCGGTCGAAGCTAGAGTTGACAGCGAGATTGATGCTCAATCTCATAGTCAAGCCAATGCCTCTGAGCACGAGTTCTCCTATCTGACGAAAGAAGGCGATACAGCCGATTCGGTGTCCAGAGAAATACTTCTTGATCAGTATTTGGCGCCCCTCTTGCTCAAGCTAAATCCTAACCACTTGCTGGCTCAAGATTCTAGGCAATTTAAGCCTGGCATTCATATCCTTTTGCCTACACCAGCTCAGATAACCAAATTTAGAGAAGGTCGCTGAAAGAGCGACTCCTTTCGTCGCAATCCCTTCTTATCTGCCTGATTTCTTGCCGAATTACTTCCCCAATTACCTGCTTAATTACTTCCCCAATCACTTCCCAATCACTTCCCAATCACTTCTCTACTTATTTAGGGCTAGCGATTCTTTTGCTTGCCACGCCCAGCTTTACGCGTCTGCTCTTTCAAAAGGCTCTCGTTTTCTTTTATACTTGCTTCCAAATATCCAGAGAGCATCTTGGTTCTTTCGCCGCTCGTTTGTCTCAATCTGCCTTTGGCTAAATTGAAGTTTTCACTGGCTTCTTTGTGCTTAGCCCCTTTCATTTGTGCCAAACCAAGGTACAGATAAGATTGACCGACCAGCATGTCGCTGCAAGCATTGTCCACTGCAATCTTCAGCGATTCGCTGAAGGCAGATTCTGCTTCTTGCACTTTATTGGTTTGCAAAAAGATATTGCCTCTCAGCTGCAAATCTTCGACCAGCTTCGATTTCTTTTGTCTAGGATAAGTCCTGTCAACGGCGATGGCTTTGTCCAGCCAGGCAAGCGCCTGCTTGCTGTCTCCTTGGCCTAATAGATAGTTAGCTATCAATCGATAAGATTCAGGTAGATGCGGATGCTTAGGGTTGATAAAGTTCCTGATGCTGAGTGAGCGCATAAGGCAATCTAGATGATGTTCTTTGCTGCTGGTAAATTTCTGATAGACATTAGAAAGGTCGTCGAGATCGACCATTAGCTCGGGATCTTCATCAAGTCTTTGATGATGTTTGAGCAGCCTATCGTAATAGGTGTTCGCCTTATCGTATTCGTTATTCAGCAGGTGCAATCTGGCAATTCTGGCTTCAGCACGAGGCAACTTAGGGTTGGTCGGGTCGGTTTTACTAAAGCGTTCGAGCAAGTCCTTGTAGAGCGATATGGCTTCTTGTTCTTGCCCTTGAGTCTCAGCTGAATCGGCAAGCTTAAAAGCGTCCTTTATAGTGCTTGCCTTCAGCCTTATCGCATTGCTTGTTTCCTTTGCACTTGTTTCCTTTGCACTTCTTTTCGCCTTCGACTTTGAAAGATCGGTCGCGTCCCTGTCCTGAACCGGCACCATTGTCGCCGCATTTTTACTTCTTTCAGCTTTCTCTTTTGTACTGGCTTGAGGCAGCGCCATAGCCGAAGGCAGTTGCATCTGCCGCTCAAGATGAGCAAGTCCCTTTATCAACGGCAAATTTCCAGATAAGCTGTCTGTCAAAAATGAAAGCAGGCATGGCCCAAGCAATTGAGCCAGCAAAATAATCGCGTATAGTCTTAGCGGCTTGATAATCGCTTCTGCCCTTGTCTTTTCTGCTTCCCGAATTCTACTTCCTGAATTCTGCTTCCTGAATAAGCCAGGTTTTGCAAGATTTTTCTGACTATTTATTCTTACCCGCAAGCTTATGACATTCTTTCTTGAGACCTAGAAATTGTGCTCCAAATTCTGTGCCGCAGGCGATAGCTCGGTCAAATTCTTTCTCAGCTTCTTTGTATCTTTTGAGAGCCATCAGGGCCTTGCCGGCGATTCCATAAGCTTCGCCGACGTCCTTGTAATATGACGTGAGCGTGCGAGCCGTCACTAGGGCTTTTTCGAAGCTTTTATCGTCCAAGTATAGATTTGCTAGGGCTAAGAGTATTTCTTCATCCCTGGGACTAAGCCTGGCTGCCTCCTCATAGGCTTTAACCGCTAAGCCTGTTTGTCCGAGAGCTCTGTGACACTTGCCTTCTAGGACCAGAATGTCGCCTCGGTCGGGGGCTAGTTTATGCGCTTTCTGCAAATCAGTAATAGCTTCCTTGTATCTAAGCAGACTAATATTGGCAAACCCTCTTCTATAGTTCAATTCCACGTCGTTTGGGCAAAGCTTAAGGCCCTTCGTATAGGTTTCGAGTGCGCTTTGAAAGTCGTCTTCCCACATATAAGCTGCACCGAGCGTATAAAGAGCGCCACTACATTTGTCGTCAATGCCATTTGCTTTCTTTAGCAGTTTTATCGCTTCTGCAAAATCTTGCCTCTCATAGGCTTTAAGACCAGCGCCATAGGCCTTAACTGCTTCGCCGTTTGCCTGCTTTGATGCGGCATATTTCTGAAACTGCTCTCTGTCAGTGCGCCTTGGCTCACTACCTGCTTGCTGCAAGCAAAAGGCTGATACGAAACAGAGCAGTATCAGACAACACCGGAAGCGATTTTTCCACTGATTCTTCATACCTTCTATTAAGCTGGAAGCTTGAGCAGTTTGTCCAGTTCTAGACGGCTTGGCAGGCTCGGCGCTGCCCCTGCCTTTGTGCAGGCTAGAGAACCTGCAGCGCAGCCTTCTGCTACTGCTTGAGACAACGATTCTCCTCGTGATAGCGCTGCCGCCATACCGCCGACAAAGGCGTCTCCGGCTGCAGTGGAATCAATCACTTTGACGGGCGGTGCCGGTGTGAATTTGTAGAATATGCTGTTTGCGGCATCATTTTCAGCTTTCTCAAATGGTTCTTTGGCGATAATGACAGCGCCCCTGGCGCCTAAAGTGAGGATGGCACAGCCTATTCCTTTGTTGAGCAGCGCTTTACCAGCCGCCAGCGCCTTTGCTTCATTGCTGGGATTTATGCCGGTTAGTATTTCAGTCTCAGTCTCATTGGGGACAATATAGTTAATCTTGCTCAAGAGTTCTTGCGGCAGTCCGCCCACGGGGGCTGGTGCCGGGTTCAGCAGGACTGGAATGCCTTTGGCCCGTGCTAGTTCGGCTGCGTATATGACTGTCTCAAGGGGAATCTCTAGTTGCATAACCAAAAGGGTGGCATCTTCGAAGATACCGGCTTGCTCGTCTATATCAGACGGCTTTAGCTCGCCATTTGAATTGGCGATGATGACAATCTCGTTTTCACCGTTGCCATTCACCCAGATGTTGGCAATGCCGGTTCCCACAGTTTCTGCGCTGAGCATGTGTCGGCATTCCACTCCATTTTCAGACAGACAGGAGAGTATTGCCTCGGCATAGGCATCTTTACCAAGTTTGCCAAGCATAGCTGTTTTTGCACCGAGTCGGGCCATAGCGAGGGCCTGGTTGTTTCCTTTGCCGCCAACAAAGGTATTGAAGCTGTTGCCCTTTAGGGTCTCACCCACCTGCGGTAACTTCGGCATGGTCAAGACCAGGTCCATGCTTAGGCTGCCAATGACTGCTATGTGTCTCGCCTTTTCCATTGCCAATGAGCTCCAGATAGTTGTTTGACTGGTTTCGTTCGTCAATTTAATGCGATTGAAACGCTGAGAGGTTATTTTAGAGCTTTGCTGGGGTCATTACTGAGATTTTCGCTTAGATCTTTAGTGTGATTTTGGCATCGGCTGGATGTGTTGTGCGGTGCCGGCTCTGTATTTGCCTGTCTCAAAGGGGAAGAGTTTTGTCTAGTACTACTTTAGGCTCAGAATCATATTGCTCTGGGCAAATTGTGAGGATTTATGAGAACGGTGCTTCTTCTGTGCTTAAGCTTGAGGAGGCTGTGCCGCCAGCCTTGGCCGAAGACGAAGTGCTCATAAAGGTAAGCACGATTGGTCTCAACCGCGCCGAAGTGCTCTTCCGACAAGGTCTGTATCTAGAGCGAAATACTTTTCCTTCTAGAATCGGTTATGAAGCCTGTGGCACTGTTCTTGCTTGTGGTAGTGCGGTAAAAAGTATCTCTCCTTCCTTGTCTCCCGGCGACAGAGTAAGCACAATTCCTGGATTTTCTCAGACAAAGTACGGCGTCTATGGTCAATGGGCTGTAGTTCCGGCGCGCTATGTGGAAAAATGTTCGGAGGTTTTGAGTGATGAAGCCGGTGCTTCGATATGGATGCCTTATTTGACTGCCTACGGTGCAATCAAGGCACTGGGGGCGGTGTCAGCTGGTCAGTACGTTCTGATTACGGCAGCCTCAAGTTCTGTTGGCTATGCTGCTCTTGAAATAGTTAAGCGAGAAGGAGCTGTTTCTATTGCCACTACAAGGACAGCGGCAAAGAAGCAGTCCTTGCTAGATGCTGGTGCCGATCATGTTATTGTCACCGAAGAAGAAAACTTGGTGGCTGAGGTACAAAAGATAACCAACGGAAAGGGAGCCGACATCATATTTGATGCCGTCGCTGGGCCTCTCTTGTTGGCACTCGCAAAGTCATGCGCCTATGAAGGACAGATCTTTATCTATGGTGCTCTTTCTTTGGCTACGACAAACTTCCCCCTGCAGTTATCGCTCAAGCGTGGGCTAAAGATTTCGGGCTATACAATGTTTCAAATCACTCATGATGATAAGCGCTTTTCCCTTGGCAAAGAGTATGTCTTGACTGGCATTGCCGAAGGGACATTCAAACCTCGCATTGATAGGGTTTTTGACTTCAACGATATTGGTTTGGCTCAAGACTATATGGAGTCAAACAAGCAGAACGGTAAGATTGTGGTGAAGATATAGTGACACAGAGACATAGAAGAATTGACCGCTTAGGCAAGTGCCGCTGCCGTTGTTTTCAACTGGTACGACCTTTCGACCTGGTTTGATCTGGTGTCGTTGATTCAGAGCTGGTCAACCCATGTCAGCACCGAGCTTGTCAGCCCGTGTCAGCACCGAGCTTGTCAGCCCGTGTCCGCATCGAGCTTGTCAGCCCGTGTCAGCACCGAGCTTGTCAGACAGTGCCCGCACCGAGCTCGTCAGACCGGCTGAGCCTGTCTGTTGTTTCCTTCGTCTCTTAAAGTGTTTCCCGGCGCCTTTCGGTTAGAAGTCTGTCGGCCAGCGAGTTTCAAGTACATTGTCGACTATTCGTCCTAGTCCAAATGACATGGCGTAGATTACCGGAATAGAGCAAATGCAAATAATTTCTTCCATTGGCGGCACCTGTCTTTGTACTGATAACGAGCTAGGCTCGGTACCATGCTGGTTTAAATATTGGTCTGGGGATGGGGGCGGTGCAATCAGCGAAACAAATTCTGTCGCGCGAATTTTTGACCGTAAACTAGCCATGCTCACTGATTTGGTTGTGTCTTTGGGGACCAGCCAATTAGTTAGCAGTACTCTCGAACTGCTCGTCGCAGGGCAGAGAGCTATATATAGGTTTCCTTTAGATTTCTATACAATTGAAGGTAAAGCCAGCTTAAGGCAATGTCAAATTTTTTTCAGCTAATCTTTGCGGGAAATACCATGGTCGACTGGCTTATGAGTTGCCCGATGAGTAAAATCGCCTTCCCGATTCATTCATTGAATAGAGCAATTCGCATGGGCGTCTTTCCAGATTGAAAGCTGTGCGAGCGTAAACTGTTTCAATCGACTTGAGCACCTCAGGTATGCCTAAATGGTCGGCGTAGCGCAGCGGTCCACCGGTGAAGGCTGGAAATCCGGTGCCAATAACCATAGATAGATCTATTTCGCGCGGCTTTCTGACCACCTTCTCTTCCAGGCAACGAGCCGCTTCATCAAGCATCGGCATGAGGAAGCTTCTCTGCAACTCGTCTAATTCGGACTGGCTTAATTTGACTGTTTCGTTTTTCAGGTCGTGCTCGAAGAGAACATCCGGGCATGGTCCTAGTTTCTTGCCGCTCTTGTCCCACATAAAGAAGCCCTTCCCATCAGCTTTACCGGCGTGTCCAACTTCCCAGACTTTGAACATCGATTGGGGTGCTTTAAATCTTTCGCCAAAGTTTCGACTTAGTTCGTGGGCTACTGAAAAACAGAGATTGAGTCCTAATTCGTCAATCAAGGTAAACGGTCCCAGGGGGAAGCCGAAGCGAACCGCAGCATCTTCTAGTTGATACAAAGTAAAGCCATTCTGCCAGAGTCTGCCCATTTCCATCAAATAGACTGTGAGCAGGCGATTGACCAGAAAGCCGGGGCTGTCTTTGACGCTCAGTGGTGTTTTCTTCATCGCGCTAAGTAAAGACATGGCGCAGGCTGATGTGCGGGGCGTTGTGTTCGGATGGCTTACCACTTCAACCAACTGCATTTTGTCGACTGGATAGAAGAAGTGAGTGCCAACGAAACGGTCTGTTTTAGTCAGTTCTTGACCAAGATTCAAGAGCTCAAGCGATGAAGTATTGGTGGCGATGACACATTCTTTTGAAACGTGTGCTTCTAGTTCTGCCAGCACTTTCTGCTTTTTCTCGACATCTTCGACAATGGCTTCGATAACCATCTGACAGTCTTTTAAGATAGACATTTCGCTGGAGACTTTGACATTTTCATAGTCGGAAAAATGTTGTCTAAATTCTGCTGCTCTCTCGTCATTACTGGCTTTGGCAAAAATTTCAGCCTCTGGAATATTTTGCAACCATACCCTGACTATCTCAGTGGCCATGACTCCGGTACCGATGACGCCTAGTTTCTGCGGCGGTTTCGGACAAAATTTGCTGGCACTGCGTTCTGCCGATCTGGTTATGAAATCTTGCGAAAAGAATATCTGAATGAGATTGCGCGAAGTTGTGCCGGCCGCCAGTCCTGCAAAGGCACGGGCTTCAAAATCAAGCCCTTCTTGCAAATCTGATTCTAGAGCTTTACGGACCGCTTCTAAGGCTTTGAATGGCGCCGGGTAGTGGTTCTTGAATCTGATGCGAAAGGATCTTTCCATGGTGGCAAATAATTTTTTGATAGTTTCAGGTTTCTCCTGAGGCGCCACTCTCGGCGGTGCTTCGCCTCCTATCATTTCTTTCAGTTTGCTCTTTGCCTTTTCTAGCAAGTCACCTCTACTCGTCACTGCATCGATGATGCCTAAATTCAGCGCTTCTGTGGCGCTAATTGTCGATGACGTGAGAATTAAGTCTAGGGCAGCTCTGAGATTGATAAGACGGGGTAGGCGTTGGGTGCCGCCCAAACCAGGAATCAGACCGAGTTTGACTTCTGGAAAGCCGAGCAGCGTCTCGGGCGCATCACTGGCGAGACGATAGCTGGTGGCGAGTGCGGCTTCAAGTCCGCCGCCTAGACAAGGTCCATGAATCATCGAAAGAGTTGGAACGCCAAGTTCAGCAAGATCATTGAAAACCTGCTGTCCATCCGAGGCAAGCTTGAGAGCGGCTGTCTCATCGGCAAAGTGCAAAATTTCGTGCAGGTCGGCACCAAAGACGAAGTGGTCATCTTTCTTAGAGCCAACGATAACGCCCTTAACAGCAGCAGTAGATTTCAGAATTGAAAGTATCAACCTTAGTTGATCAAGAGTTGATCTGCCGAGAACGTTGGCGCCTTGCTGGCGGCTAAACCATAGGTAGGCAATTCCTTCGCGATCAAGCTCGACCAGAAAGTCATCCAGTTCGAGAGGCTTTTCTGGTGTAAGAGTTGGTTTATCAGTTGCGATGGTGTGGGTACCTGTCTGCTTTTGCATTTATCTAGACTCAGTTGTTCCCTTGAGTGTTGCTTTGTCCTAGTTTGTAACCGAATTTCACCGCCGAAGACATAAGTTGTGTCGGCAATAGATGAGCTTCTAATTGACCTGAGTCTGAATGCTTGAGCGAATCTATCAGAGCATCGGTCTTATCAATGTACTTCTGTTCTGCTATTTCGTAGCCGGCGAATAGTTTACCTTCATGTATGAAAATGAGGCTGTCTGTGTGCATACCGTCTCTCGAATAGGTAAAGCAGCCGGTCTCTCCTGCTAAATTCATCGACATGAGAGTGGTCTCGAATTTATCAGCAAGGGTGCCGCCTTCAAGCATAATCGGACAACCCAAGAAAAGCGATGCCATGCAATAAACCGTTTCTTTAGGCAATTCGTAAACTTGCAAGAATGTCTCACCATCAAGTAGGTCTTCTCTTATAAGTTTGATAGCCGCCTCTACTGGAAATGTTTCATGCGCATCTTTCCTGCCGTATATTGCTCCGGCAATTCGTCCATCCAAAATGAGCATAGCGCTGCGTGACTTCTGCTCTTCATTTCTCGCCTTGATGCAACCAGTAAAGTTGGCTAGTTCCAGTTCTTGCAGCAGAGTACCGGTGGTTTCAGGGGCGCATTTTAGCTCTCTGAAAAGTTTGCCTGAAACAGACGGCATAATCAAATCGACAGCGCGACGTGCCTTCTGCGATGAAGGGTAGCTGTCGACCCAGATAGAAAAGGCGTTCTCTTCGTCTGGTGCGGTAGACAACTGAATACGTTCAGTCGTGCCCAACATGAAGGCAAAGGTCATCAGGGCGCGATTATTGTGCATGCAAACAAATGTAGCCGGCACAGTTTGTCCAATCTTCAAAGTCTCTGTGCTGGGCAAGAAAGCTGATAATCTGGGCTTGCCGTGCTGGTGTTGATCATGTTCCGAAGGTGGAACACTGCTTTGAATCGTGGCCGTGTAGCCGCCCGGCTCAAGCCCTTCTACTTTGCACATCACGCACTGACCAGGCCTGTACTGCCAATCTTGCATCTGCTCTTCTGAAAAAGAACTAACAGCAGGCAGCATGCTAGCGGCTTTTTCACTTTCGCTCGAATTAGTTTGAGGCAGGCTAACCGGGGGCGGCAGGCTCTCTTTCATCGAATTTTTGGCAAGATCTTTCTCGTTCTGATTCTTCTTTGCAGAATTTGCAGAATTAGAGGACTTAGAGGACTGCTCTGCATTCGGCTTGTTTCGTTTAGGCATACTTTTCCCCGGCGACAACGGCTCTAGATTTTGATCAGTGAATATATTGCTGTTTCTATCTTTCTCTGCTGGTTTCTTGAGGTCTTATGCCGAATAGCTCTTTACTTCTCTGGTTGTCTCTCAAGATTAAGTAAGACATCGAGTGGTATGCAGCTTAAGGGTGGGCTAGTCAAGGACTCAGCTTGCTCCTCATTTCAGTCGGCTCTGACTGCCGTTTCTAAAAGTGTGCTTCTAGAGCCATAATTTTATCATTTGTTGCGTCCAAAGACTTTTGCTCGTTAGTTCTTGCGACTTATTTCAAAAATTCTGAATTCCTTAATGCGCGAAAGTCTGCGAAAGTCTGCAATAGTTTGCTAGGGTTCGCTAAGTATCAATAACTGTTCGATAATTGTGGAGAGCAGATAGTTTGGCAGCAGCTAGGATGCGATGATATTTCTTAAGCGGGACAAAGGCAAAGACAGTTAGGTGAGTCGTTGGTTTTTGATTTCGAGTAGGCAATCACGGATTGTCAAGTATGGCTGTGAAAAGGCTTCTGGAGCGGTTTCTTGTAGGGGAGAAACAAACTTGAACCACAAGGGACTATTGGCAACAACCTTTATTTTGTGCTTTCTCTTGGCAGGTTGCGTGGTTAAGGATGAAGGCATGTCGCCTAGCGCCCAGAGTCTGCGCGATAGCGCGGCAAAGTTCTATGAAGATATTCAGCTTGATGAAGTCGAGGCTATAACTAAGGAGGCTGATGCGGTTATTGCTGATGGGTGGATTTGTGGACGAGATCCGCGCTTCTTCAAGTCTCCGTATAGAGTTATCACACCACTTCAGAAGGCACAGTTCGCTCTTGCCTACCGCGACTTTGTATTGAGTCAAAATCAGAACCTAAACAGATCTCTCACCACTTATATTCCATACAAGAAGCGATCTGAATTTGCCAGGAAGTATTGGGAGAATTCGGACCTCTCTGCAAAGTTTAAAGCTGAGACTGAGAAATATCAGGTCTGTTGGATTCACGAATCGCTTTTGGATGCATCTGAACTAGTCTTTCGAGCGGTCGAGAAGAAGTTTGGACCAGCTCTAGACTCAACACAAATCATGGCGCACGATGTTGAGCAGAACATGGTTTCTAAGTATATGGAAGATGAACGTACTGAAAGTTCCTTTGCCTGGCAGTTGAAGGGGACAAAGTCTGGTTCGTCGAAACCTTCAAATCGTTGATGTGAACGATTAGGGATTATAATTGGTCGGACTGTTGGAGCCAGGTATCTAGATGTCTGAGAATCGTCAAAGAAGACTTTCTGAAAAAGAAGAACGAGAGCGCCTGTTCCAACGCAGACTTGCTGAATTGAGGGCCCGCAATAATCAGTTTCCATGGGAACTTTCAGAAAACGCTGATTTTGAATTACCAGCCGAACAAACAAAGCTTTTTGCCGATCGTTCTATTGAAGACCCGAATCTCACAGACGAGGAAGTAGAACGAAGAGCTCTTCTTGATCTAAACTCCTACAACTTCTGGAGCTTCTATAAGCGATTAAATTATGAGGTCAGGCGCGCTCGGCGCTATAATCGACCTCTTTCTCTTCTCTTTGTTACCATAGATAGGCTTGACCGTGTGGTGGAGAATCATGGATTGCAGGGCGAGAATGCTGTGGTGCTTGCCTGCGGAAAGGTTTTGTTGAGCTGTATCCGAGATGTCGATGTTGCCGGACGGTGTCGGGATGATAGTTTTGGCGTGATACTACCAGAGACTCCTCGCTCTGGAGCGGAGATTGCAGCCGAGCGAATCAGAACAAGAATGGAAGATCTTGGGGTGGATTTAGGCCATACAGCAATCTTTTGTACAGTCACTGTTGGCGGATCTAGTTTGGATTCAGGAGAAACTGCTGAGCAACTTATAGCTTTGACAGTGAAGGGGCTGAAAGCTGGTATAGCGGCTGGCGGCAACACCGTGAACTTTTTGATTGAATCTTGAGCTTCAAAACTTTCTTGCTTTGCGTAGGCGTTGCATATCGGTATTGCTATCTTGTTTCGTGATGCAACTTTGTATCGGTTTACTAGAAATCAAAGATAGCACTGGCTTTTGTTCTTCTTGGCAGGTCTTCGTCACCAGGATATTGCATTAAATCTAACCGGAAAATTCTAATGTTCAAAGATTGAACTTTTTAGGCGCAAATTTCGTTTCTATTACAGATGGTTTTCTGAGGATTCGAAGATGTTTCCCGAACACGATAATTTGCGAGTTCTGCTGAGCATAGACCTGTATAAGCGCAAATCTTTTGCTGAAAGAGCGAGAGCTAAAGAAGCGTGGTCATCGTTTTGTTGCAAATTCAGAGATGAAGCATCTTGCCGCAAGGATCTTTATATTGCACTCAATGAGTCGAACTCTTTGACCTGTCGGTCTTGCCAATCCGCGAAAAATCAATTGTGCTCGGACTTGAGGCGGTATTCTTGCTCGGCTTGTGGTGCTATCAATTGGGTGTCAACCGGTACTTTCTTTGAAGGGGTAAGCAATTTAAGGGCTTGGTACGCAGCATTTTGGTTCTTTGGAAGAGGGGCGATAGTAAGCTCTAGGTGGTTTAGTTTCATTGTGGGCGTATCACAGTCAACCGCATTAGAGATTTACTGGAATGTTTTGCATGTTCTAAAGAATGTCTGGTCTAGTGCGGGTCCGAAGGTTGGCTCTAGTCACTTTGTCGATCTGTTCGTTAAACGAAGCGTTTGCTCGGTTCGAAAGTCACATCCCAGTATGGAGGAACGGCAAGAGTATCTGGACTATCTAAGCTCTTTTTCTCATCCTAAGGATTCAGAATCTACCAGCGAATGCCGTGACGCAGCGGCAGCGGACTGGCAAGCAAACAACTGCAGTGCCTTTGATTCATCGTTATCGATAAATTCAGATTCCTTTTCATCCGCACTGCCATCGGCTTCGCCAGCTTCATCAAATTTATCAAGAATTGGCGTCAATACTCTTTCTGATCGCGCTGCAGATGGTAATTCATCTGATTCCTCATCTGATATTGGTATCATGATTGATGCTGGTACGTCGAGCCTGAAAGACAGACTAATGGACCTATTGCGACAGTCCCCAAGAACAGTTGACTCACTTATTGAGATTTTGGCAGCTGAAGCCAGTGAGGTTCTGGCTGAATTATCTGAGTTAGAGATTTTTGGATTTGTTCGTTCATTCGCCGGCGGTTTTGTCGGTCTTTGTAGCGAAAGTCATTCAACAAATGGCAGCCACAATTTCAACCAGCAAGACAAAAATGCTAGACAAGGGCGAGCAAGAGCGGCAGATGCATCAAAGAGTCTTTCTGGGTCTGAAGAAGGCGAAACATTCTACGAATGGTTTCAGTGTTCTAATCATGGATGTTCTATTTGTTCACCTGAGGGCGAACAAGGAGGGCTCATTCAGCAACTCAGTGAGAATATCAAATGCAATATTCGGCGGCTTTTCTCTGGACTTAGTCGAAAATATTTGGCGCTATACTTGCAGCTGAATAAGTTGACCGGCGCCTTACAAGAAGAGCCAAATTACAAGCAACATCTAAGGTCTCGAGCTGATCGCTCTAACACAGTCGAGCAAGAGTGGTGTTCAACGGAATTGCTAGACGACTACGAATTCAGAAGAGTTTTCGAGGCCTGTCTTGTCAATGGCAAGCCGGAAGCAGAGTGCATCACTCGTTTCGTTTCACCGCTTATGGTGTCTGTCCCGATTTTTTGCTAGGTGGTTATGAACCAGTTTCAGAACTAGGCAGTGGCATTTAATGGGCCAGTTTCAGTAATTTGGCGGTGGCATTTTAGGGGCCAGTTTCACTACTTAGGCAGTGGCACCTGCCCGGTGTGAGATGCCTCTATCTGAGAGTTTCGAGCTTTTCCTTTACTTTGGGTAGGCGCGGATCATTTTCTCTTGCTAGTCCAAGAAACGTTGTAAGTTCTTGTTTCGCTGCTGTTTTGTCCCCAAGTTTTTCGAATGTCGTAGCCAGCAAGTAGTGGGCATCAGGGTTATTGGGCTCAAGTGCGGCAGTCTCTTGATAGACTTCTTTGGCTTCTTCTACGTTTCCTTTCGTGAGCAATGCCGAACCCAGATTCATTTTTGCGGAAACTAGTTTGGGATCGAGCTTGATTGCTTCTCTGGCGTGTGCTATTGATTGATTCAAGTTGCCAGCTTTTGCAAAAACGTAGCTGAGCTTGTCGTGCAGTTGAGCAGAATTAGGAAACAAAAAAGCTCCTTGCTCGAGCAGGGTGATTGCATTCTCGAAGTTGCCGGCTTCAATACATTTGCCTGCTAGCGCCGATAAAATTACTTTGTCCTTTGGATTGAGCTGATAAGCGAGTTCAAGTTGTTTAATGCTTTCTTCTTCCTGCCCTGACTTCATAAGGGCTCTTGCATAATTTGCTCTGAATAGTGCGTCGTTTGGTTTTAGCTCTATGGCGCGCTTATACTTTTGAATGGCGCCGGTCCAATCGCCCTTGATAGCAAGCACCGCACCCCAGTCTCCAATTGCGTCTGCATAGGTAGGCTCGACTGTTGCTGCCGCTTCATACTCTTTCAACGCCTCGTCAAAATTTCCCTGGCTCACAAAGTTATTTGCCTTCAAATAATGAGACTCGGCTGCAACATAGTTCATAACGTTATCCGGAATCTCTTTCACTTCGCCTAAAGTTGGCGCACCCAATACAAGGTCATTGCCTTGCCATTGGCTCTTGAGCACGGGGGTTTGTTTTCGCTGCGAAGGATTACCGGTAGCAGTGTCATTCTCAGTTCTTGCCTGAGCATCGGCAAAAACCTGCTGTAGATTATTGAGACCATTGTTCGCTTTCATCGCCGCTATTAGATTATTGGAAAATGAGTTGCCCCAAGTCATCTGGTCTGGTCTGCTCGAAGACATTATTATGTAGCCTTTTCCTAGCACTACTTTATCGGTGTCAATCGCTTTACCTTTGAAAAGTGCTTTGGCCCCTGCTGTTAACTCGGCGGCACCGCTGTAAGGCGCTTCCAATATCATCACAATGCGATCTGTTTTTACCTCTTGCTTTAGGGTATCCATCAGATTTTGCATCGAGATGCAAGTTGAATAGACGTTGTCCAATGCACAGTCGTAGGCGCTCAGATAGGTGCTACCCTCAGTGGTTGGAAAACCATGGGTGCTGATGAAGACTACAACCAAGTCGTCCGGACCAGCCAAGCTGCCCAGCCAGCCTTTGCCGAGATTGTTCAAGATGTTTTGACGTGTAGCGTCGCTATTTATCAGGGTTTTGACGTGAGACTCTGGAAAGCGTCCTGCATTTGGATCCTTCAGGCAGGCAGCGAAGTTTCTTGCGGCAATATCCATTTTCGAGTCCATGCCATTGAGCCGGCTCTCTTTGAATTTTGCCGCACCTATGACCACAGCCCATTTCTGCCTAATTGGTCTATTTGTAGCTGTGGCATTCGGATTGAGATCCTGAATCTTGGTCCACTCGACTCCACTCGCAGGATTCGCCATGTTTGTATTATCTGCAGCAGACGCTGCGCTGTTGCTGTTGAGACTGACTAGACCAGCAAAGATCACCATATTGATAAATCTAGTGGACTGCAAAAATCTCATTGTTTAAACCTCAATCTGCTTCTGATCAATTATTTGTGAGCCAGTGCTACATCTACAGCCAATAGTCCAGTCGGATCATTAAATACCACCTTAACTAGGCTGTTTTTTGCGGGATTCTGCGCAAGTTTTTCATTCCCTCCAAGTTCCGGCATGATTACGGGAGTGGGATCATCCCATGATAGCTGCATCCTTGTAGGAACCAGGTCTTTGGCGCCTGTCATGTCGTTGTCCACGTAGGCTGTGAGATGGGAGGGTGGGTTGAGTTCAGCTTCGCTGGTAACACGATTCTTGGAGAACAGCAGACTAACCTTTTCGGTACCCGGTGTATTGTCGAAACTTAGCCAATCTGTGTTAGGGAGCGGATAATCGACCCCAGCTTTGATGAAATTATTGTTTGCAGTTACCTTGGACGGAAATAGCAGCGCTTTCTTACCGCTTGAGCTCTGCTTCATCATTATGTAGGCATAGCCATCGGTTTGCGGAATAACATGAAATCTAATGGCATCACCCGATTTGAAAGACATTTTGTTATTGCAGCGATAAATTTTGCCGTCCCTATAGAGTTCGATCCAGTATGAGATCGCTGGGGCTTCGCTCAAAGTGTTGTCAGTTGTTTGAGTCTGAGGTTGGGGTTTATTAACTGGTTTAACCTTTATGGCTGGTGCAAGCGCAACAGACTCAGATTGTTTTTTTTGTTCCATATCGGTATTACTTTCCGAAGCCGCAGCCACTTCCGCTGTGCTTTTGTTAATGACTGCTTTATCAAGCCACTTTACAACGTATCCGATATCATCTTTACTGAACTGACCTTCTTCAAAAATCAAGTGTTCCGCAGAGGTTGAAAGAACCAACTCTTTGTTTGGGGTGCTCAGCGAGTCGAACAACTTCCATGTCCCTGCCGGGCGAACCAGCTTGTCTTTGCAGCCTTGGATGAATAAAACCGGGCAAGTTTTAATAGCGCCTGCGCTATCAAAGTTCTTTTCCATGAATTTTTGGAAGGCAATCAACTCATTAGGACTGAGCTTGGTCCTTGCCATTGGATCGTTCGCCCACCGACTTCTTAGATCTTCTTTCTTGGTGGCTCTTCCGATCACCATTGGTCCGACATCTATAGGTTTGTCGAAACCTCCGAAAATTGCGTGCACGCCAATCTTTAGACCAGAGTCAACGTTGCTGAATCTATCACCTGCGGGCACGGAAGAAACGATGCCATCTATCAAATCAGGATTCTGCGCGGCTGCATGAATAGCAACTGCTCCACCCATTGATTCTCCCAACACAATAACAGGTAGTCCAGGATGCATACGTCTTATGTCGGACAATGCTCTTTTGATATCTTCTAGAGAACCCTCAAAATCAACTTGGGCATTGGGATTCTTCTTTGCCCAGGCTCCGAATCCCCTTACATCTATGGCGTAGGTAATTATTCCCTTTGGCGCCATAGTCTGACCAAGCTCTTCGTAGACACCTTTATGCAAACCTAGACCATGTATGCAAAAGAGAATTGCTTTGGCGGGAACTTGGTCGTCTACCCACCTTATACAAGGAATCTTATCCATGCTTGAAGCCTTGATTTTTGGCTGCGGATTGAGAGCCAGTGCCGTTGGTGCTTCAAATGATGAAAAAGACGCAGTTATTGAGACAGATACGGAAATGAGAGTGGTTAACGTTCTTTTCAGTTTCATTTTCTTACTCGACCTACCTGCCATTTATTGGGGGAGATTGCCTTGGCTTTCCATCAATACTGCTTAGCCAAGAATCACTCGGAGCATTTACGGTGGAAGGGCGCCTGCGTTGGACCTGCTTTGTATGGTTTAAGCTATTTATCCTAAATTGACTTCTAGCGCAGAAACCTAGCAGTTCCCTTGTTTTCACATGAAAGATTACCGGGTTGACCAATAATTTAGGCAGCCAACCCCTTAAATCTTAAATTATATTCCGAAGCTCTAGGTCGCGCTTGCCGGCTCTGAGTCTGTGGGCGATTCTGCATGTCCGGCGCCATTGCTCTCTGCTTCGCCAGCCTGTTCGCCTGTGCTGCTTGCGGAGTCACCGCCGTCGGCAGAACTGTCTTTCTGAGCTTCAGCCTGAGCCTGTGCTTCTTTTGCTTTTTCGTCGGCAACTTTGCTTCTGTGCTGATTTGCTTCCTGATCCATGATGACAATGTGGCCACGAAGTTCATTCATGATTTCGCGAGATTGGCTTTCATCATTATTGCCTACAGCTTCTTTCAGCTTTGCAATCAAGGAATGCGCACTGTCTTTAGTTCCTTCTGTCAGTGCTTCACCGGCTTCTCTCATTTGCTTTTCCACTGTATAGACCAGACCATCTACTTCGTTGCGTAAATCGGCCATTGCTTTGACCTTTTGGTCTTCGTCAGCGTTCGCCTGAGCTTCTTTCACTAGTTTGTCAATGTCTTCCTTGCTCAGGTTTGTGCTCGCCGTAATCGTGACCTTTTGCTCTTTACCAGAGTTCAGATCTTTCGCTGAAACCTGCACGATGCCGTTAGCATCAATGTCAAATGAAACCTCGATACGCGGTACTCCTCTAGGAGCCGGTGCAATGCCATCTAGTCTGAAGTTTCCGAGTTTTTTGTTGTCCCTAGCCATAGAGCGTTCGCCCTGGAAAATAACCACGTCTACTGCATTTTGATTGTCTTCAGCTGTAGAGCACAGTTGGGTCTTGTGGCAAGGAATAGTTGTATTTCTCTCAACTAGTTTGGCAAAGATACCGCCCTGGGTTTCGATTCCCAAAGAAAGCGGTGTCACGTCCAGAAGGACAAGATCGTGTACTTCTCCAGCCAGAACGCCAGCTTGCAGGGCGGCTCCAACAGCAACAACTTCATCTGGATTGACGCTCTGGTTTGGTTCTTTGCCTCCGGTGAGGCTCTTAACCATTTCTTTTACGGCTGGTATGCGGGTCGAGCCGCCAACCAGAACGACTTCATCAATCTGATTGTAGGAAAGTTTGGCATCGGCAAGAGCCTGCTCAATCGGCTTCTTGCAACGTTCAACAAGGTCATGGGTGAGTTCATTGAATCTAGAGCGGGTGAGTTTCATATCCAAATGCTTTGGACCAGATTCATTGGCTGTGATGAAGGGCAAAGAAATGTTTGTCTCAGTCACTGAAGAAAGTTCAATCTTTGCCTTCTCGGCGGCTTCTGTCAGTCTCTGCAGCGCCTGTGGATCCTTGCGGAGATCAATTGACTCCGCTTTCTGGAACTCTTCTGCTATCCATTGCACTAGCTTGTGGTCAAAATCATCACCACCCAAGTGAGTATCACCATTGGTCGACTTAACTTCAATTAGTCCATCTGAAACTTCCAAGATAGAAACGTCGAAGGTACCGCCACCAAGGTCGAATACGAGGATTGTTTCGTCTTTGCCTTTTTTCTCGACGCCGTAAGCTAGAGCCGCTGCAGTAGGCTCGTTGATTATGCGGAGCACTTCAAGACCAGCAATTGTGCCGGCATTTTTGGTTGATTGACGCTGCGAATCGTTAAAGTAAGCTGGAACAGTAATCACCGCTGTGGTCACTTTCTCTCCAAGATATTTCTCGGCATCTTCTTTCAATTTGCGCAGAATAATCGCTGAGATCTCTTCCGGAGTGTAGTCTTTCTCACCGATTGCTACACGGCAGCCACCATCTGGGGCTTCTTTCACTTTGTAGGAAACTATCTTCAGTTCTTCTGCTACTTCGGCGAATCTTCTACCGATAAAGCGTTTGATGGAATAGATTGTGTTTGTGGGGTTTACAACAGCCTGTCTGCGAGCCAAAAGACCGCAGAGCCGTTCGCCGGCTTTAGTAATTGCAACTACCGATGGAGTTGTCCTACCACCTTCGGTGTTTGCGATAACGGTCGGTCTGCCGCCTTCCATAACTGCTACTACCGAGTTTGTGGTACCAAGGTCGATGCCTACAGTCTTTGCCATGTTACTTTCTCTATCTCCCCGAAGGTATTGATCTCGTCCAAAGCCTAAAGTTCTGGGCACGTCTAATGTGTCCCAAGAATGAGTTGTGGCTGATTTTAACAGTTAAGGCTAGTCAAGGGTTGGGTTTGCTTGCTTACTGTTGAGTGGGGCAATGATTTTCGAAACAATTTGCGTTGTCATGAAAGTGCGCCCTCGGTTGGTAAGTTAATTCATCTGTTTGGATTTAATCTGGATTTAATCTCCGATTGGCTGTAATGCTGAAATAGTCAGAAAGAAGGATTTTTCTCGAAGCAATAACCATATCGGTATAACTCTTCTGCACCTTTTCCCAGCTAAGGCTATTTTGTTTTGCCGTTGACCCATTTGTGCTTGACAGGCTAATATCAAAACTGTCCTACCATACGAAGATATGTGAGAATTGTCATCAGTTTCAATTTCGATTAGAGATTTCGCCCTGCCGTCTCCCTTGACTGGAAGCATTGAGGCTAACTCTGGGTATGCCCAGATTTTCGGTGGCGCCGAGAAGATTGCAGCTGAAGGCAGAGACTGGCATAGCCGCCTTCAAAAACAGCGACAGAAAGAATTTGGTACTTACAAAATCGAATACAGGCTTGCCCATAAATTTGAAGGTAAGCGCTTCACTTTCAATGTATCGGGACGTGCCGATGGTTTCGTGGACGGAACTATTCCCTTAATCGAAGAAATCAAGAGCGCCATGAATCCGCTTGATCTCATCGCTCGACTGGGTGACTCCAGTCATCCGTATCGCTTGCAACTCGCCACGTACGCGTACATAGTTTATCTAGAGAGACAGGTTATTCCAGCCACGCGCTTTCTTGTGGTCGGAACTGCCGGTGAAAACCTACAAGAAATTTTGGTGAACTTTGACCTTGTTGAGTATGAAGAATGGCTCGCGCGGAGATTGGCTGAACTAGAACAGGCAGTCGAAAACGAATTGGCTAATCGCAGTCGGCGTGAGTCTCTGTCTGCTGGTATGTCCTTTCCCTTTCCAAATCCACGACCAGGACAGCGAGAGTTAATTGAGGATTTGGGTCATGACCTTGAGCATTCTCATCAGTGTTTAGTGCAGGCTCCCACTGGGCTTGGCAAAACAGCCGCCATAATTTTTCCGACTCTTAAGGAAGCCTTGGCTCGGGGACAAAGGTTGATCTATGTAACGCCTAAGAACTCGCAGCATGCCACCGCCGAAGATGCCGTCTCTCATCTTAGGAAGAATGGCACCAAAATCAAATCGCTGACTTTGAATGCCAAGGCTCGCATGTGCCTTAAGGAAGAGGTGATTTGCAATCCTAGCTATTGTCATTACGCAAGAGATTACTACGATAAAGTCGATAGAGAAAAACTGCTTGAGAAGACTGCGAAATTGGCTCAAAGAGTCAATTTGTCTGAAGAGATATTCAAGAAGTTGGGTGAGAAGTATGAGGTTTGTCCTTTTGAATTGTCTCTTGATAGCATCGAAAATGCTGATCTTGTTATCGGCGACTATAACTATGTTTTTTCGCCGAGGAATACGCTTGGTCGGTTCACTCATAGTCTTTCTAAAGACTACCAAAAGCCCAATCTGGTAATCGATGAAGCACATAATTTGCCCGGACGGGCCTGTGATTATTTCAGCAAAGGACTTTCATCGGCGCATATAGTCGAGTCCGTTGGTGATTTGAGTTCTCTCAATGTAACCGAGCAGATTAAGCTGCGCAGTCTTCTGTCTGAAACTTTGTTTGCAATTTCGAGCGTTGGAAAAGTAGCCGGCAAGAAAGAAGCAAAGGTTACTATCAGTCCGCAGCTATTCGACAAGATTAGGACTGAGCTGACTGCGCTGATGCTTGAGAGAATGAAAGGTAAAGGCAATGCAATCTCCACTCAGATGCAATCGCTAAGTCTTTCCAGTTCATCAAAAGTTTCTGGATCTTCCAACTCATCTAACGCATCCAACTCATCTAACGCATCCAACTCATCTAACGCTTCCAACTCATCTAACGCATCCAACTCATCTAACGAATCTGTCGCGTCTAACGCATCTTCTAGGTCTGCAACTGCTGCCTCTTCTGGCGCTGCTGCCACTTTTGCATCTCAGTCTGCTTCTCAGTTGCCTCTGCTGGCTGCATTGGCTCCTATAAATTCGTTGCCTCTCTTTGAAGCAATGTCGCCATTAAATTCCACGCAGCCGGAAATTCTCCCAAATTCTTCTATAAATCCAAGCCTTTCTATAAATCCAAATTCTTCGATAAATCCAAACCCTTCGATAAATTCAAACTCTTCGCCGGCAGCTTCGCTTCGCAAGATACAAGATCCGATCATTCTATTGGCTAATTATCTGAGCGACTTTCAAGAAGCTTTATCGTATGAGGGTGAGGCTTATCTGCATCTTTATACAAAAAACAGAGCTTATGGTAAGAAAGACTTTGGCGAGAGTTATGACGAGTGTTTGAAAGTTGTATGCTGCGATGCCTCCGATAGATTGAGGCTAGCGCATAAAGAATTTGCGCATGTGGTGGCATTTTCTGCCACCATCAAGCCATTTGAATATTTTGGAAAACTGTGTGGTTTTGATGAGGGCTATTCCTGCCGCGAGTATTTCAGCCCATTTCCTAAAGAGAATCGCAAAATTCTGGTAATTCCTCAGGTTTCTACTAAGTTCTCTGATCGAGAGCGGAACTATGAGAAGATTGCAGAAGCAATTCTGCGACTGACTTCGCGCAAAATTGGAAACTACTTTGTTTTCTTTCCCAGCTTCGCCTTCCTTGAGGAAGTGTATAAGCGCACCAGCAAGCTCTATGAAAACAGTGAATTTCGCTTACTGAAGCAGGAAAGCGAGATATCTAAAGCTCGCGCCAAAGAAGTTATTGAAAGTCTCAATCAGGGACTGCCGACAATTGTTTTCGCCGTGCAGGGGGGCGTTTTCGCTGAGGGGGTGGACTATCCTGGCGATATGCTCATCGGTGCTCTTATTGTCGGACCGGGTCTGCCAAACTTTAATTTCGAAAGAGAGCAGATTCGCAATTATTACGAAAAACAATATGGTCAGGGTTTCGACTATGCCTATGTCTATCCGGCTATGGCTAAGGTTATTCAAGCCGCCGGTCGTGTAATACGCTCAGGCACGGACAGAGGGCTGATTGTTTTGATGGATAAACGCTTCACCGAGGGGACCTATTTGGCGGCAATGCCTGCCGATTGGCATGGTGGCTCGGTGAATAATCTGGTGTCCAACAGTTTGGTAAAAGATATCGATTGTTTCTGGTCCTCATTTGAGAAAGACGCTTAGGGGGCTGGTCTGAAACTAAAGGAATTACCAGTCCTAATCATCGATTGTCAGACCACCGGCGCCAGTCCTCAGTATGGTCAAATTCTCGAGCTTGGCTATCAGCTTGTCAGAGGCGGTGAAATACTTGGTCCGCCTGAGAGTCACTTACTTGAACTAGATGAAGATCTACCCGAGCGTATTTCTCGGCTCACCGGCATTACAAAAGATGATATGCAGGCAGCCTTGAGCCGAAAGAAGTTGCTGAATCGCCTCAAAGCGCAACTAAAGCAGCCTGAAATCAAGTTTGCCGTTGCTCATTATGCTCAGTTTGAGAAAGGTTTTCTGGTCGATTTCTTCAAGCCTGCCAGGTTGCCCTTCGAGCTCATATGTACTTGCCAGATCGCTAAGAGACTCTTCCCTGATTTGCCTTCACGTGCTATTCGTGCCGTCTGTGGTTATCTGGGGCAGTCTATTGAGGAAGAAAAGCGCAGCGCTTCCCATGTACAAGCAACAGCTTTTATCTGGCGAGAGCTAATCGAGCGTCTGGAAAGTGAAGCCGGCATCAGTGACCTGGAGCAATTGCTGCAATTTCTCTCAGCGCCCCTACCCAAGGCTGTAAAGGAAAAGACCAGTGCCTACAACTTACCTCTTGAGCGTCTCAAGTTGAAAGAATTGCCCCCTAAGCCGGGCATTTATCGCATGATTTCCAAACAAGGTAAGGTTTTGTATGTCGGCAAAGCCACCCGGCTTAAGGACAGAGTCAAAAGTTACTTCACGGGTCGCAAAGGCAAGTCCGGCAAAATAAAAGAGTTGATTAGCCAGATTCACGACTTCCAATTTCAGGTGGTGGCAACGCCTTTAGAAGCTGCTTTGCTCGAAACCGACGAGATTAAGCGCTTAGATCCTCCATACAACAGGCAACTACGCAGTCGCTATCGTGAGCTGCGGTTTTATGATCGAGATTTTTCAGCATATAGTCTGGTTCAGTCAGAAGAGTTCTATCTAGGACCCTTCGTCTCAGATGCTCTCACTCCCTTTCTTGAGCTTGCCGATGCCTTTAGAAATGCCGCCTTTGAAGAATCAATCTTTTTCAATTTGGCCGAACTTTCAGTTATCAAAGATGGCGTGGCTTTATTTCTTGAGACCAACGGCCTAGACATTGAAAACCTTTCGCCTAGGCAATTGCTTGCTCTCGGGCTTTCCTTCTACCGTGCCCATCTCAATGCCGTGCGTGCCGAGGCTAGAGTTGCCTTGGTTAATTCTGCGGCGTCTAGAATAGATTCGCTTGCCGACCCATCTCAGAGCCTTGAAAGCATTCAAGATGGAGAAAAATTTTTAGAGCAAGAAAATCTAGAGCAAGAAGACCTCTCAAAAGATTTAGAAGATGAAGATTTAGAAGAGGAAGTGATGGATGCCGAGCAGATTGCTGAGATGATCGAGGGCATGTTGACTGGGTGCGCCAGGCTTTATAGACAGAGCAAGCTGTTGAGTCGGCTTTTGAACAGCCAAATCTATTTCAATGAAAATGGTCAAGATCGGTTAATAAAGATTAGCCAGGGAGAGACCCTGGTGGAGGCGGCATCGCTCAAGCTGCCTCCAGGAAAAGTCTTGCTAGAAGTCCCCGATTCTCAATTGCTTAAGGGGGCTAATCCTTGGAGTGGTCTGGATATCTCAGATTTCGATCGGCTAAGGGTTCTTTGTACCGAACTGAATCGTATTTCGGGCATTGGCGCCAGCTTGGGTCCCTTTTATTAAGTAAGCGTTTCGCCTGGCTGTCATTGAGCGACTAAACGACCAGAGCTATTACCTGCTTTTTACTAACACTTCATTACTTTGGTTTGGACTGAACTGACCGGGTGGTAGAACAGATAATAGGTGTTAGAAGAATTGTGGGGGTAGTTATGAAGAAGGTTATAAAATCATCCGCGCTTCTTCTCATTGCGCAAAGTTGTCTTTCTTTCATGCCGGGTCCCTTTTTTGGACCTGCCGCCCAAGCTCAAGTAGCCGGCGGCAATCAGGCAATTTATAACGATGAAAAAGACTTGATAAGAATGGACCAGTCAATGATTCAGGAATATCAGTCTGAAGAGCAGGCGGCAAAGTCTGAGCTCGCCCAGCAGGAAAATAAAAATCAGACGTATAGGCTCTATGCCGAGAAGCGGATTCAAGACCTGGAAAAAGCTAAGAAAGCCGGTACCCCGGTCAAAACCGGCAATTCTGATAAAGAACTGCAGGTCTTGGAGTCTTGGCTTAAGCGAGACGATGCCTACCGAGCCAAGCAGCAGGCTTATATAGCTCAACTAGACCAGGCTATTGCCAATTTGAGACAAGGGCAGACCGCCACAGTGGCCAACTTGGGCAACGACATAAATTCGATGCGTGAGTCTCTGCAAGATGCCCGTGATCAGCAGCGTTTCAATAATCAAATGACCATGAATATGTATAACGAACTGAAGAGTGAAATGGGTGCAGCCGCCTGGGGGGACTGCCCAAGAGACGGCACCTACAACTCGGTGGGCGGCTATGGTTTTATGGGTGGCTATGGCTACAGCCCTATGGGCGGACGCCGTTGGCTGGGTGGAGGCGGAGGCTGGTAAAGTTAATCTGAATTTTCTGAGCTGGAATCCTAAACTCTTTTCTTTGCCTGAGGACTGTCTTGACCGACGAAAAGCGCAAATCAGATGAGGAAGATGTCGCCACCGGCACCGCCAGCGGTTACCAGTACAATTTCGACACTTCCTTGCCTCTGGACTATGAATTTGGTCTGCCTGATTGGTTCAAGCAGACCGAGTCAAAATCCGACTTTGAGAAAGATACAATTGAGTCGGTGCTCGCTGTTGCTGAAGTCGAACATCAGCGCAGTGAGCCCTATTGGATTGAAAAAAATAGTCTCAGCGACCGGGACATTCGCACTTCTCCTCGCCAAAGAGAGCTTGTGGCATTACGCCTGATTGAAGATAAGCGTTTCTCAAGCATAGTGATTCGTTACGATACTATGGCGGCTCTAGAGTTGGAGTCGTCGCTTTCGCGAGTCTTTTCTCTGGTCGACCTCGACTTCAACTCTTTGGTCGATCTTGATGAAATGAACAAGGTGCTCGAACTTGAAGATTTAAGCGCCTCAGAAAAAGAGCTGGTTCGGTCGGTCTTACAAGTCACTGAAACTGTCTTGAATGAGCGGCTTGTCCAGGGGCTTGTCTCTAAAGATGCTCTGGCGGCTCTGAGTTTTGAAGACTTTCGTTTGGCTTTATACAGCACCAGGCGCGAGCCTGCCGACCACGGTACCAGACCCGAAGAGTCCAGCGCTGCTACAAACCATATTGATTTGAACGTACTAGACAACAGCGCCTCTAGTCCAATCAGTCCAGTTAATCTAGATATTGCCGCTGGCCCGAATACTGCCCAGCCTGTTTCTCCTGAGGCTCGAACCCAAGAGCCTCCCCAAGCTCTTTCACAATCTCAATTACAAGTCCCTGTAGAGGCTCAGACCAAAGAACCTCCAGAAGCGCCCTTTAGTCAACTGCAAGCTCCCCCGCACACTCCGCCGCTTTCATATTTCAAAACGCCCTCACCCAAGCGGCTGCTTTACGCCAATCTCGATCTGCCGCTCACCTCTATCAATGCAGATGCGGTAAAGCTATCGCCCGTCGGTGATTCTTATTTCGCCGCCGCTGTATGCTCTTTGGCTCGTCTTAATCCTCGCGCTATTTTGCGCATGATTCGCATTAATCTTGATGGTTCCTATTCAATTTGTTTTCCCGGCTCAAGACGCCCTCCTTTTGATGTCATGCCCCCTCGCCCGGAAGAGCTGAATTGTTATGGGATGACTGATAAATTTGGCTTTTGGTACCCTCTGCTCGAGAAAGCATACGGAATTTATGTAGCTAAGATAAGCCCTCTCAATAGCGTGCTTAGTACTGCCGGTAGCGGCAAGCCTCGTTCTCTTGTCGCTCGCCGAGCCTGTCAGGCAATTGAGACGTTAGCGATGTCATCCAGTTCTTATTTTGTGGTGGCTGATTTTGAGCCGGCTGCTCTCTTTGAAAAGCTTTTGACTCTAAACAGTGAGAATTTGGTTGTTCTAGCCGTCACACATGACGATACCGGTAAAGGCCCGCCTCCCAGACCCTATCCAGTTTTGTCGGTGCAGCCGCATCGAGGCATTGTTGAAATCAATAGTATCTACGAACAAGTGGCTGGTCTGGATCTTGAATTGACGGCAGAAGCCTTTGCAAAAGCCTTTCGCCTGCTTTTCTTTGAAGCGCCGCAGTCTGGCAAAGCCGAGTCACCAAACGCCAAGAAAACACAGAATTCCCAGAATTCAAATATTGGTGGCGTCCATACCAATCCATGGCGCAAATTTTGACCTTGAAAATAATGACAGGACCATGCCGAAAAGATGTCCAATTAGCTTTTGAAGTTGCCAAACTCTTCGATAAGACTTTTCATGGCTTCTTTTATCTCTTTTCCTTCGGTCAATTCTCTGATTTTTTCGTCTTGGCCAAAAGCTTTCAGTGCTTCGCCGGCCTTGACTCGCACTCTCTGGTTAGGATGAGATTTATAGACAAGATAAAGAGGTGCTATGGAAATTGTTTTTTTCTCTTTAGCAAGCTGGTCTATCGAAATAGAGGCGGCTTCAAAGTCCTCGCTTTTGAGACCATTGATCACAGCTTGAAACAGCATTTTGTCTATGGCACCGAATACACCGCGGGTAGCCGTGCCGACCGAATGCAAAAGCCCTGCCAATTGATTTTCAAAGTCGTTCAAGCTCAAGAAAATTCTCCAATTCCAAACAAAAGTGCTTTCTCTAGGTTATGCCAGTTTACCGGCATAGCGAAACAGGGTGACTGGCGCCGCCAGAGGCGAGATTTCTTCTCAGCCGCTGACTTTGCCGCTTCTTCTTTGAGTTCTTCTTTGGCTTTTTCTTTTCCAATTTCTTTTCTACTTTCTCTTTTTGCCTCTCTTCTTACTGCTTTTTTGATGCCTTCTCCGGCAGTGGCTTCTTATGACCACTATCTCTATGGTGAAAGAGAGCCCATTTCCGTCTGGAATGAAGATCGCAGCGACTGGGGTGAAGGTACGATCAAAGAAAGCGAAATGCTGCATGTTTATGTCGATGCGCTCACCATGCTCTATCTTGCTCCAAGCGACAAGAGTGTTTCCAACAGTAGTCTTTCTAACACGAGTATTTATAGAAAGAGTCTATCTAAGCTGCAATCTGAGCTAGAAATCTATCTGCCTGATAATAAGTCACTCAAAGAAGACTTGTATTTAAATCAGCTGCAGTTTGTCGGCGCCACTAAGGTCAATATACTGAAAGCTTATCTAAAGCTCTTTACTTGGCAGGAAGAATTGGCTAAGAGCAGACCGCTCGACCGGGAAGTGCTTTTCCTGCGTCGCTTGCTTTCTTTGATAGCAGTCGGCAAAGTCAAGCAAGCTGGTTATCTTGCCTCGGCCCTAGACGAGGTCGGTAAATCAAATAAGGCCTTTTTTACTCTTCATCCACTAACAGAGAGGCTTGTGGCTAGACTTAAGGCAGGCACTGTCGCTTCCAATCAGCCAGAGTCAAATCTAGAACATAAGCCAGAGCATACGCCAGAACAGAAGCCAGATCTAGAGACAGATCTGGTCGATTTAAAATCTTATGACAAGAGCATTCTGGGCGCGCTTGCCTATCTAGATAGCGGTGATGATGGAGCAAAACTTGTTCAAGCTCTGACGCTCTACGAAGATACCTATCCAGATAGACATTTTTACGCCCTTGCTTGTTTGCAGAAGCTGATCAGAATGACTGTCGAAGAGCCAGAGATGCGCTCACAGTATCTAGAGAAAGCCTTTAATTCGCTCCATTTTAGCGACAAGTGGTTGCGACCCGTTACAGACGAATTGAAGGGGCTGTTCCTAGAAGAACAGTGGCGAGAGCTGCATTCTCTCACCCTTCCAGAGTGTGAAAACGAAGTTAAGGGAAATTTCTCCAAGTTTGAAACGAGACAATTTTGTCAGACCGACTTAGAGCAAGGAAAAGACTACCTGCCAAAAGTATTGACTGAACAAGAAAAGATAAAACTAGGGCTAGTCTTGCATAGACTGGCATCTATCGCCTATATCGACAAAATAGACGGTCGCGCTGAAGAGTCTGGTCGTCTATATCGACTTTGCTTTCTTCTTGCCGATCGTTATCTTGGTGATAATTGCTCAATTCAAACCATGCTTCTCTATGATCTGGCAGAAAATTCCATGTGGAGCGAGCACTTCGATGAGGCAAGCTTCTACTTTAGTCATTGTCTAGGCTTGCGGCGGCGGGCAAACCCTGAGCCGGATAGCAGTATTGTTTATGATACCGATGAAGTTTTGGGCCGCACTTATATTGCTGCTTGGACTACAGCGGATGCCCGGGCTCATTATCTGCGCACTGTGGAAAGTTTAAGCGGTGCAAAAGTAAATTTGGATGAGCACAATGAGGTCGATGAAAAGAGTCTTTCTTTGGCTTTTGCTTTACTTAAGGCTAAATATAAAGAAAGCGGCGAGACGCGCAAAAGGTTGATTCTCAACGCTCTGCAAGGTCTTGCCGATGCTTGTGTCAATGGCAAATACTATGACACAGCCTTAGCTGTCGACCAGTTCATGTTAGATCTCAGACTAAATCTTTGCGACAAAGTCGAAGAAAGTCAAATTCAGGCTTTGTATTGGCAAATGGCTTGGGGTCAGCAAAATGCTATGCACCATGAGGCTGCTGCCCATTACTATTCAAAGATGATTGAACGTTATCCTGAAGACCCTGCTAATGTGCAGGCTATGTGGTATCAGTCTCGAGCTATGTGCCATGATTTGAGCGGTCGTTTTGCCCAGGCTGAAAGTGACTTTAGACAAGCATTGAAGTATTTTAGACTGGCCTATAAGAGTGAAAAGGTCGCCACCACTCGCGATACCTATCTTTGGTCAATCTGGGATATCAAATACAATCTCAGTACCCGCAATCTTTTGCGTACTCCCCACTATAACGACCATGTCTATTCTTGCTTCTTCAAAAAGGAAAGATTGCCGCTGCGAGTCTTTCTGCCTGACAATCGTCGCAACGGTTTTGGCGGCAAACTGCGCAGCATGATGTTGCAGGCTGTTTCAGAATGGACCGACTTTGCTGATTCGCCCATCAAAGTTGTTTATGTAGATAAGGCCGAAGAGGCTGATATCTTTGTGGAAAGAGTGACTACCTATACTGATATACCATACGGCTCAGCCGGACGCAGCAGTGCGGTCTATGGCAAGAAAAAGGGTGAAGATACAAGAGAGTTGAAGAAGATTCATATTCGGGTCTTCTGTCAAAGTTATGACGGTTCGGACAAAGAACTGTCAAACTATGCCCGAATTCATCTTTACACCCTTTTTATCCATGAATTTGGGCATGGTTTAGGTTTGCCCCATTCACCCAACGGATTGGACGTAATGTACTGGAAAGCCTGTGCACTTAAGCCTTCTGAAAGGGACAAAGAGACAATTCGCAGTATATACAGCACCGATGCATTGTAAAGAGTTAATTTATTAGCAAGCCGCTGCTATTAAACTAAATCTGGTTAGAACCTAGGGGAAGAATATGCAATCGGCAAAAGGCGCTAATAGCAAGAACGATACAAATGGTAGCTCTTCCAATCATCCCAATGTAATTGATCGCAATCAGGCCATCGTCTGGGCCCGTTATTTGATCGATTCGAGCGATTTTCTACTTTTCGGTACCAAGGTGACTTATATTCATCCAGACCGGGCTGGCGATGGTCTAGACCAACCTATGCTCGTTTCTTTGGCGGTGCTTACCCCCGATGGCAAAACTCTTTTTGAGTCACTAGTCAAGCCAGAAGAAATAGTGCCTAATCAGATTGTTGCTCAACACGGTCTTGACCAAGCCATAGTTTTCAATGCCAGACCCTTTAGCGACGTTGCCCATGCTCTTTCCCGGCTTATTGATGGAAAGCAGCTATTGGTCTGGGACATGTCGGCTGTGCAGGTTCTCTTTGATGAACTTTGCGTCAAATATGGACAGCCACCCTTTGTCTTTACCGGTCACAGCCTGAAAGATCAGTATGCACGCTTTGTCGGTGAAATTGATGCCGGCGGCGCCAACTATAAGCTGCAGCCCCTTAAGAGCAAAGGGATCTCAGCTGTGGCACAGTGCCGTGGTTTGATTGACACTCTTTATAAAATGGCTTCCTCCAGTCAGAAAACAAACACGGCTGAAACAGGCAATCTGGGCTGGACCGGCCAGTTTTACAAACCTAAGCTTTCAACTGCAGATAAGATCAAAGACCTACTGGGTCTCTAGAAGTTCCAGAAAGTCTTTCATAAAAGCAGGGTGCGCCGGCCAGGCTGGGGCACTGACTAGGTTTTGACAGACATGGCTATTGTCGAAACCGACACTGACTTCGACAAAAGTGCCTCCAGCACTTTCTATTTCAGGTTTGACTGTCGGATAAGCCGTGGCCGAATAGCCGTCCAATACTTTCGCCGCGGTGAGAATCTGCAAACCGTGGCAAATAGCAGCCACTGGCTTCTTGTGCTGAAAGAAATGCTTGACCATGGTTAAAACTTTTGGGTCGAGCCTGAGAAATTCGGGTGCCCGCCCACCTGGCAGAACCAGGGCATCCATTTTATCCAGGTCTATTTTTTCAAAATCGGCAGTAAGCATAAAGTCGTGCCCCCGCTTTTCTGTATAGGTTTGATCACCCTCAAAATCATGTATGGCAGTCTTTACTTTCTCTTTGCTGCGTTTTCCGGGCGATACAGCCTTTACCTTGTGTCCGTGCATGAGCAAAATCTGGTAGGGCACCATCACCTCCAGATCTTCGACAAAATCGCCGACTATCATCAGAATTTCTTTTGAACCGGACAATCTGGGCATAATATCCTCATGAAAAAGGTGGAAACAGCAATAATTATAGGTGGTGGAATTGCCGGTTTGACTACGGCCACTGCCTTAAGCCGTCAAGGCATAGCCTGTCGGGTTTTTGAGAGCAGCGATTGCCTCAGAGAAGTAGGCGCCGGTCTAACCCTTTGGTCAAACGGTATGTATGCCCTGCAAGAACTGGGTCTTAGCCAGACGGTGCAGTCAAGAGGACGTGTGGTTGAGAGTTTTCGCTTTCTCGATAGCAGTGGTACCGTACTTGGTGCGGTCGACTTGGCGCGTCTAGAGAAACTAGTAGGCTGTAAGTCTTGGACTATACACCGCCGCCGTCTTATTGAGGCCCTTCGCGAGGGGGTGGATGAAAAATGCCAAGTGAAGCTGAAGCATAAATTTTTGCGTTATAAGCAGTCAAACGGCATTGTCAGCGCCTATTTCGAAAATGGAGCCGTTTATGAAGCCGATCTGCTTATCGGTGCTGATGGTTTTAATTCTAATGTGCGCAAGCAAATGCTTGTAGATCAGAGCAAGCGTTATAGCGGTTATACCTGCTTTCGCGCCGTGACGCCTCTCAGCCCCAGTCGCATACCGAGGGGGGCAGTCTGGCATACCAATGGCGATGGTGCACAATTTGGTTTGCTGCATACCCATGACGGCGAGATGGCTTGGTACGCCACTGCCAATATGCCTGCCGGGGTTGTGGAAGACGGCAGAGAAAGAAAACGCTATTTGCTGGCTCGATTTAGGGGCTATCATGCCCTGGTTGGTGAACTTCTCGATGCCACCGATGCCGATACTATACTAAAAAATGATATCTATGACCGCGAGCCTGTCTATGACTGGACCGATAACCATGTCCTCATCTTGGGCGATGCCGCCCATCCCACCACTCCCAATTTAGGTCAGGGCGCCTGTATGGCTATAGAAGACGCGGTTGTGCTCGGACGGCTACTTAAGCCTGGTTTTGGCGTTGAGCTGTCGGCTTTGCTCGAGCGCTTTTGCCTAAGAAGAATGAGGCGGACCTCTTTTGTGACTAGAAGTTCAAGACGAGCCGGCAGCTTTAATCAAAGTGAAAATCCCCTTTGGATGAAGTATCGAGATAGCCTCACCCGTGCAGTGATGAAGGGCGGCAGCATGCCCACCATCGACAAAATCATGGGACACAAGATTTGATTTTATGAGGCAACTGCATCTAATCAAGCTCTTATTCTTAGTTTGTCTTTGGCTTTCTGCCTCTATTTCTTCACTAGCCAAGTCTGATGTGATCCCTACTGTTATTGCCGACAGCGACGCAAAAAAGCTCTTCCCTCCTTGCCGACTCTTAACACGCAGAGATCTTGAGTCAGAGAAAGGCATCTATCTATCTGGGTCCAATCGAGCCGGGTTTAGACTAAAATTGGCCGATGATCTATTGGTTTTTAGAGATGATGCTTCTCCGCTGGCCTGTTTAGGCGCAGACTGTTTCGACTTTTATAGTCTTGTCGCTGATTTCAATAAAGACGGCAAGAATGACTTGCTTTTGGTATCTACTCTAGCTGAAAATTCACCGGAGCCACGTCTCAGGTTGCAAGTTTTGTTGAGTAATAAAGATAAGTACGCTCTTGTCGATCGCAAAAGCTTTGGACCGTTAGATAAAGACTACCGTTGCCTCTCTCTTTTGCGATTAGACTCTTGTCCGGCTGTTTTGGTCAGTGAAGATATCGAGACTTTCAAGGTTGGGAAAAAGACTAAGTCTTATGTCGTCGCCGAGTTAATCAGGCTCGACAGGCAAAAGCCTGTCAACCTAAAAGAGTATCGAGGGCTCAAGACTCCGCTTTTGATTGGCTACGGTGCTGGAAAGAGAAAAATTTTCTCGGCTGAGAAACTAAAGCTCTTTGTCGATCGAAACAACTCTGAAAGGTCTAAACTAAAGGCTCTTGAGAAGGACGGCAATGGTTTAATTGCGGCAATTTCTTTTACAAGTGGACGCTTAGCAGTCAAGAAACTGGACAAGTTTTCACTGCCGCCCCAGGTCTTGGCCGATAAGATCTATAGTCTAGATACACTAGCAGTGGTGCCTATTTTGGAAAAGGCTAAAGAAACTGGGCAAGAGCTAATTCTAGAGTATAGTCAAACAGGACGTTTGGAAAAGATTATTCTTCCCACTTATATTCGGTGATACCCTTTTGGCTTCGCACCGCTTGTCCATGAGCCGCCGCTTTAGGGCGATTCTGATATTGTCCAGAGCTTGGAGCCGAGGCATAAGAAGGGTCGATTTCACTAAGCGGCACGTCATTGCTGTGACTAATTGGTTTCACTGCTTCATGCGGTTTGTCTAAGTCGTTATATCGAGAAGTCAAAAGCTCACCTTCCGGTGTCTTGACCGCCTGGTAAAAGCGCTCATTGAAATTGCGGAAAACTCTAGCCATGACTGTACCGCCGGTGACATTGCGGCCCAGGTCTTTCTTTTCGTCGCCGCCACCCCAGACGCAGGTCACCATATCTGGTGTGAAGCCTACAAACCAGATATCTTTTGCCTTATCGGCTGTTCCTGTTTTTCCGGCGGTGGGTCTGTCCAGTCTAGCCAAGGTGCCGGTGCCTCTGGCAACAACATCTTGCAGTATGTCGGTCAGCCAGGTTACTTGCTCTTGTGGAAAGACTCGGCAGATACTAGGCTGATAATAGCTGATTATCTTGCCGCGCGCGTCTTCTATACGGCGAATGGTCCAAGGCGGTGTGGCTAGTCCACCCCGCGCCAAGGTGGCATAGGCACCGGCCAATTCCAGAGGCGTCACCGCCGAACTGCCCAGGGCCAGTGCTAGAGTCGGGCTCATCTTCGACTTAATTCCTGCCGAATCAAGTGTACTGATCACGCTTTTGATGCCGACCTGTTCGGTTACTCTGATGGTACACATGTTGCGTGACTGCATAAGAGCGTCTCTGACTGTAATATTGCCTAGATACTTGCCGTCAAAGTTTTTGGGTGTCCATTTTCCGCCTTGATCATCCATTTCAAAGGGGGCGTCCAGCACTGTGCTTTCCGGGGTCATGATACCGGCCATAAAGGCGGTCAAATAGATAAAGGGCTTAATCGATGAACCGGCCGTATGCGGGTTGACAGCGCAGTTCCATTGATTTTGCCAAAAATCATGGGCTCCGCCCACCAGGGCTCTTATGGCACTGTCTTTTGTAGATAGAGCCACTAGTGCTTCTTCTTCAATTCCAAGAGGGGCACGTCTGATTTCCTGCGCCAAAGTTTTTTCTGCCAGTGTTTGAGCCACCGGGTCCAGAGTGGTATAGATTTTCAGTCCATTTAGACCAATTGCATGTTCACTGAAAGAACCTTTTACTTGTTCCAAAACATAAGATGTGAAATAGGGAAACTTGGTAAAGGGATAAGTCTTTTCTTTGACTTTGGCTCTTCTGAATTCGAGCGGCGTAGCCTCGGCTCTCATCATCGCTTCCATGGTTATGTAATTGCTTTCTTGCATGGCTTGCAAGACTTGTCTCTGTCTTTCGATAGCTGCCTTGCGATGACTCTTCTGCCCAAGATAAGAAGGAGAGCGAATGATACCGGCAAGAAAGGCTGACTCTTGTAAATTGAGCGCGTTGGCTGACTTGCCGAAATAGGTTTGGGCTGCTTGCTCGATTCCGCGTGCGCCTTCTCCGAAATAGATTTCGGTCAGGTAGAGAGACAATATCTCTTCTTTTGAAAACTTGTCCTCTAGACGATTTGCGACAATCATTTCGGCTATTTTGATTATGCCGGTTCTTTTTACATCTAGAAAAAATAGATTTTTGGCCAGTTGTTGGGTAATTGTCGAACCGCCTTCTTTCATCTGCATGGCTTTGGCATTGGCTAAAACGGCTCTCAAAATACCCTGTGGGCTAACTCCATGGTGTTCAAAGAAATGTTTGTCTTCAGCTGCCATCAACGCTAATACCAATACTCTGGGCAGGTCTTTATAGGCGATGACGGTACGGGGCAAACCAGCATCAACACTTTCTATCAGCTGATCGTCTTTATCGTAGATAGCAATTGAATCAACCGGTTTATAGTTTTTGAGATAACTTAGATCTGGAATTTTTACCAGTTCTTGCACAACCAAAAGCGAGACGACTGTACCGCCAAGAGTGCCGAAAACAAGGACGACTTGCAAGATCGCCTTGGTGAGACTGAACAGTGCTTTAAAGACATCTCTGGCATGGGTCTTGCCAGTCATCTGTCTTAAGTCGGACATCTCCTAACCTCTTCCTCGGACCTCTAGTTGCCGTTATCTCCGGCTGAATGGCTGATCTTACCTATGCGCCGATTATACTTTCATAGGCGGCTAAGCCTGTCAAACCTATTAAGACTATGGTCTATAATGGTTAGAATGACTAGCAAGAATGTGTTAATTGTTGAAGATAACGACCTGATGCGGCAGGGCCTGGTCTCGGTCATTGAAAGACAGGGAGAATTCAAGGTCGTCGGCGAGGCTCAAGATGGCGAAGAAGCTGTGCAGATGGCGCTTGAACTAAAGCCAGACTTGATTGTCATGGATATTGGTCTGCCCTACAAAAGCGGCATCGATGCTACCCGTGAAATCAAGATTGCCTTACCAGCCGTTAACATTGTTATGCTTACATCGCACGACAATGACGATGAAATTTTCGCCGCTCTTTCAGCCGGCGCTCAAGGTTATTGTTTGAAAGATAGTGCTTCAGAGCGGATCAAGATTGCTCTTAGTTCGGTTAGTCAGGGGGCTGCCTGGATTGACCCCAAGATAGCTTCCAAGGTGCTTGCTGTTTTTGAGATGCAAAGGAAGCCCCAAGAAGAGACAGATAAGACTCATGCTACTAGTTCTGGCTCTGGTTCTGGCATAAGTTCAAGTCTTTCTGATTCACTCTCTCAGAGAGAGAAAGAAGTATTGAAGCTCATGGTGGAAGGTTTTTCCAATAAAGAAATCAGTGAAAAACTGATTATCAGTATCTCTACTGTGCGCACGCATGTCGAGCACATTCTCGAAAAGCTCTCGGTGACCGGGCGTACTCAGGCGGCTGTGAAGGCTATGAAAGAAGGGCTTTTGTAGTCTTTCACCGACGTTTTCTACTAGTTCTGATCCGGCTCGTCGATGGCATCGATATCAGATGGTTTAGCCAGGCTGTCGGTGTAGGCCTTTATCCTGGTGCTGGTGATGCGGGCTTGATTTGGTATCTGACGAGCCCAAGAAGGACTGTTTTCTTCACCTTTTTTCTCGTCGCCTTCTTTGTTCTCATCACCAAACCAGTATTCTTTGGCTGAACTTGAGGCTTCGCTCTGTGCTACTTCTTTTATTTTTTCCATATAGCATTCGCGATAACCTTGCCCATCCAAGGCTTGCATGCGGTTATTGGTCATGCGAGCGGATGAGATCTTTTCTTTTGAGTCTTCTCTATGCAAAAAAGTGCGGTCAAAGAAAACAGAGACCCCTTTGAACAGTCCACGTTTTTTGATTTCGGCAATTATTTCGCGAAGATGGGGCATGTTTTTACTCAGTTTTGCTGTACTTAGTTTTGCACGGGCAGCATAAAGCTGAAAGTGGTACCGGTTCCCTCGCCCTCGCTTTTGCGAGGAATACAGTCAATTATACCGCCGTGGGCTTCAATTATGCGTCTGCACATATAGAGCCCAAGCCCCGTGCCCGGGGCATGTCTGGCACCGCTTGCTCTGGCAAAGCGGTTGAATAGCTCTTTCGCCTCTTCGGCGCGCACGCCCCGCCCACTGTCCTGCACACCGACTATTACTTTGTCTTGCACTCTTTGCACTGAAAGAGTAATTGAGCCTCGGGCCGGTGTGAACTTTATGGCGTTATCCAGAAGGTTGAAGATGACTCGCTTCAGATCTTGGCGCACAATTGTCAGCTTTACTTCTAATGTGTCTTGCAAGAGCTTGACGTTGAGACTCTTCTTTTCATAAATCGGGCGCAGTTCATCGAGACATTCCTGGCAGATTTTATGCAGGTCCACTGGCTCAGTATTCCTCTCGATTTTGCCCGCTTCATAGCGTGCCACCCGCAAAAGGTTGTCCACCATTGAAAGCAAGTCTTTCAGGGAACCTTCAGTGGTTTTCAGTATCTTTCTATACGATTCAGGCAGATCGCCGTAAATTCCTTCCTGGGCTTGCTTGCCGGTCATTTCCATGGCGATAAGGGGCGTCCTCATATCGTGGGTGACGGCATAGACCATTTCTTCCAACAAGATGTTTCGGTCAAGCAAATTACTCTGCAAAGTAACTAGTCTTTTGGCAGAGCGCAGACGAGCCTTCATTTCTTCGGCATAAAAGGGTTTGACTATATAGTCGTCTACCCCGGCGTTATAGGCGGCTATGAGATTTTCTCTAAGGCCTCTCGGTGCCAGAAAAATGACATAGGTGACTTTGCCCTTTTGGCTTTCTCTCACCCGCTTGAGCAGTTCAAAGCCGCTAATATCGGGCAAGTTTGGGTCGATAATCAAGACAGGCGGAAAATTATTGGACTGGAAGCGTCGCCAGGCTTCCTCACCGCTATTGCAGACGATGGGCTCAAATTTTAATTCTTTCAATATTAGATCAAGCAGCTTCACCGCTTGATTGTCTTTATCGGCAATCAGTATTTTCATAGTGGTTTTATCATTTAGCCAACATGAACTTTGGGTCTCTTTTCTTTGTTCGGTTCAGCTTGTCTTAGTATCTCTCTTGTTAGAAATGCCGTTTCCCCCTCTCCCAAAAGAATATATTTGAGCACATAAAATAGAGGATTGCCCTCGCTCCATTCGAAATAGACATGAGGCACCTTGCCGGTCAAGTCTCTAATATGAAGCAGTAAGGCGGCTATGGCATTGGCTGCCGAGGGGCTTTCTGCCCGCAAGACCTTATAGCCCTCCACAGTTCTGCCCTTTACCTCAAGATGTTCGTCGATAAATTCAGAAACGTCTTTCACTTGCACTTCAAAAAAAATGAAGTCACCTTCGGGATCTTGAATACTATGAGTTTCTCTTGCTTCGTTCTCTTTCTCTTTATAGCTTTTTGGCCCCGGCCTGTGGGCTAGTATGCGGACAACCCCCAGGTCTTGGCGGCTCGAATCGTTGATAAAGCGCAGGGCTCGACTATTTAGTTTGACGTCGCCTATGCGCAGTTCGGTGGAGCGAAGCGCCCTAGAAACAAAGGATGTGAAAAGGACAGTGGCAATGAAGAGCAGTGAAATAATGAGACCGTCTGGACGATCGTGCATGACTGCAAAACATGAGTAGACGAAAACAAGACTGATGGTTGAGAAGGCTAGACGCTTCCAGAAGCCCTGTTTCCAGACCAAGGTGGTCACGGCCACAGCTGCTGAGGTAATCATGACCAAGAGACCCGTGGCAAAAGCGCCTGCTTGTTTGTCGACGTCGGCTTTAAAGGCGACGGTCACTATTAGCGATACCAGAGTAAAGAAGACTACCAGGGGGCGCCGAGCTTTGGCCCAATCAGGGGCCATGCCGTAGCGCGGCAAATATTGCGGCACTAGACTAAGCAGAGCGGCCATACCCGAAGCGCCGGCAAACCAGAGTATAAGAATAGTAGCGATATCGTATATGGTGCCAAAGCCCTCGCCCAAGTAAAGATGAGCCAAATAGGCCAGGGCTCGACCATCGGCTTTACCGTGGGGTTGAAAGAGTTCAGCTGGAATGAGTAAGGTTGTAGTGAGGCTGCCCAGCATTAGAAAGATAGACATAATTATTGCAACGGTAAAGAGTAACTTGCGCGTGTTGGCAATGCGCCCGGGCAGGCAGGCTTTCTCTTTCTCCTGCTGCTCTTCTTCGCTCTCTTCAATCTCTTCTTTATGAGGGTCTAAACTATCGGCTGCAGTTGCCGCAGAGTCTTCTATCGTCTTAGCTGTTTGCGATGCGCCCTGAGCCGTTGACTTAACTAAGGGCATCACAGCCACGCCGGTTTCAAAGCCTGACATGCCCAAAGCTAGTTGGGGAAAGACTATGGCGGCGGTCTTGAACATGTCCAGATAAGAGCTATGCTCTTGGTGCAGATGGTTAAACCATTCAGTGAAATGCACCGGTGAACTTAGCAATTTGCTCAGGCAAACGCTAATAACTATTGTATTTACCGCCAAATAAAAGACCACAAGAAAGAAAGAGACCTTGATTGCTTCTGAAAAACCCTTGAGGAATATGAGACCGAGACTCAAGATCAAAAGCAAAGTAGTAAGTAGTCTATTTTGAAAGATTGAGGGAGTAAGAGGGTTTTCTACGATGTGAGCGGTGGCGTCGGCGGCGCACATAGTTATAGTAAAAACGAAATCGGTGAAAGCAAAACCGAGTAAAACCAAGACTAGAGTCTTACCTGTCCAGCCTTTCAAAAGGCGTTCAAATATGGCAAAGCTTCCCTGTCCGTGAGGGCTTTCTTTACTGACCAAGAAATAGGTCGGTAGGGCACCGAAAAGGGTAAGGATGATCAAATTGAGTGTGGCTAAAGGGGCAAGATAGCCAGCCGCAGCAAAAGAGATGGAAGGTTGAAAGCCCATAGATGAGAAATAGTCTGTGCCAACCAGGCACATGACTTTCCACCACGAATCTGGTTTGGCATGAAGACCTTTCTGGTTCATGCCTTGGAAGAACCATTTAAAGAAGCGAACCTTTAGTTTCTTAAGCCTATTCATTGCAATACAATAGCAAAAGGTCTCTCACTTAAAGCAGGATGTAGTCAAAATTCAAAGGTTCTTGACAGCGCTCGGCTCGGCTCTTCTGCCTGTTTCGTTCATGGCTCTTTTGCTCTGTTCAATATCGGCTTGCACTAGTTCTAAACCACAGGTAGTGGCAAAGAAGAGACTCAATTACTATTCAGAAATCTATAACCTGTCGGATCTCAAGACCAAAGATTTAATGGGACTTGATGTCGATTTGACCGAGAAAGATCAACCCTATACCGGTGTCGTTAAGGTAATCTTGGCTGGTCAATCGCTCGGCAAAGGCATGTATAGTCCCAACGAAGCCAGCTGGCTTTTGGATGATCTGGCTAATGATGAATATCTTGCCCGGGTGGTGAGAATTTTGCCTTTCTTGCGCAATTTCGCCTGTGCAGCCTATGGCAAGGAGATGGCTTTATTGGGCGGTGGTTCTTATGGTCGAATCGATCGCATAACTGAATCACCCACGGCCAAGACCTATCTCTATAATCTGATTCGTTCTGAGCTTTTGCCCGGGCCTAGTTTGCACCAAGCTCGGAGAGAACATAGGATGATCAATGTTGATGCCAATCGTGTTTTGATTCTTGGTGGTATCACCACCGGCAATGCTGCGGCTCTTGATGTGGAACTGTTTGATGCGAGCAGCGGCACGATCAAAACAGTCGGCAAAATGGCACTCTTTAGACGTGAATTCCTTTTGACGCGGCTGCCTAGCGGCAAGATTCTGGTAAGTGGCGGTATCGGCAACCAGACTAATGAAGCCCCCGGTGACTTGGTAAGCACTGTCGAAGTCTTCGACCCGGTAAAAGAAAAGTACTTTGTGGCCGGGCAGTTGCACGAGGCACGGGTAGGTCATAGCGCTATTGTATTGCCGGCCGGTGCCATCTTCCTTGGCGGGCGAGTGCCTGACGAGGGCGGCCAGCAGATAGACTCCAATACTGTGGAAGCGGTATTGAATCAATAAATAGATAAAGTTGTGTAGATAAAGATGAGGCTTATCTAGCTTATCTAGGTAAGCTTTTGCCTATCTGGGTTTTTCCCTAGCTTTTATCTAGAACCGCCAGTTGCGAGTCTATTGAAGCCAACTGTTTGTCGAGATCTTCTTTCTGGCTTTCTATAGCTTTCACTTTTTCAGGTGGCGCTTTCGACTTGAAGTCGGCATTGCCAATGATTTGATTGACTTTGGCCATTTCTTTTTCAAGTGCCTGGCGTCTCTGGTTGAGTTTATCTTTGGTTTTGCCCACATCAATCAATTTAGCCAGGGGCACATAGATATTCACAGAAGAAACTGCTTCACAGGCTGCCATCTGGGGCGGTCTGCAGTCCATCGAAATATCGAGAGGATTGACCCTGGCCAATCTTTCGATGTATTCACTGCCGGTGGCCAGAGTCTGCATTTCGTCTTCGTCCTGGCAGGTGATCATCACTTCGGCGTCGGCTGATGCCGGCACATTGTAAGTCTGTCTGATATTTCTTATCGAACGTATTACTCTGATGAGAAATTCCATTTTCTCTTCCGATTCATCGTCGATGAAATTTTCATCTGGACGGGGATAGGGAGCGAACATTATCGACTGGAAGTCTTTAGGGAAGAAGCTTGATTTAGGTACTCTAGACCAGAGGTCTTCGGTGATGAAAGGCATGATCGGGTGCAAGGCCCGCAACAAGCCTTCGAACACCGTATGTAATACTGCCTTGGTCTGACCATCGCCGCCATTGGCTTCTTTAGCCAGCTGAATTTTGGCTATTTCTAGATACCAATCGCAGAAGCAATCCCAAGTGAATTCGTGGATTGTGCGCGCCACATTATCGAAGTCGTAGTCGGCAAAATACATGGCCAGCAGGTCGAGTGTGACATTGTAGCGGTGCAAGATCCACCTATCTGCCAAGGTCAATTTTTCTGTATTGATGCCTTTGGGCTCAAAGCCCTCCAGTTGCAAGAGGGTGAAGCGACCGGCATTCCAGAGTTTGTTGGCGAAGCGTTTGTATTCGTCCAGCTTCTCTTCTCTGAAGCGAACATCTTGATCGCCTTTGATGCCCACCGATGTGAACCAAAAGCGGTTGGCATCGGCACCATATTTGGCGATCATATCGAGAGGATCAATAGCATTACCCTTCGACTTAGACATACGTTTGCCGTCAGCAGTCTGTATGACCGGGTGCACCAAGACATGCTTGAACGGTATGGTCTTGAGAAACTTCATCGACATGAAGATCATTCTCGCTACCCAGAGATTGATGATTTCGCGGGCAGTGGAAAGTACCGTGGTTGGATAGAAGAGTTTCAATTCTTTTGTATCTTGAGGCCAGCCTAGAGTGGCAAAGGGCCAGAGCGCCGACGAAAACCAGGTGTCGAGCACGTCTTCATCTTGTTTCAGCTCAGAGTCACCGGCGCCGCATTTGCCGCAGCTGGTCGGGGCTTCTTCAAAAGCATCTATGGTGCCGCATTTGCTGCAGGTCCAGATGGGAATGCGGTGTCCCCACCAGAGTTGTCTGCTGATGCACCAATCTCTTATGTTGCGCATCCAATCTAAATAAGTGGAAGAATAACGTTCCGGGATGAACTGCACTCTGTTTTCTTCCACCACCTGAATGGCCGGCTCGGCAAGCTCTTTCATCTTCAGATACCACTGATCTGAAAGCAGGGGCTCGATCACTGTGTTGCAACGTTCGCAGTGACCTACGCCATTGACATATTCTCTTTCTTCAGCCAGCAGTTCGGCTTCTTTCAAAGCTTCAACTGTTTCTTTGCGGGCGGCAAATCTTTCTTTGCCATGCAAAAACTCTGGGACCAATTCGCTTTGCATTAGTTTGCCGTGCTGGTCTATGACCACCGGTTTTTCAAGATTGTGGCGTTGACCAACTTCAAAGTCATTGGCGTCATGTGCCGGTGTGATTTTGAGACAGCCGGTACCAAAATCGCGCTCGACATAACTATCGGCAATAACCGGTATAGCTCTACCGGTGAGGGGCAGCAAGACTGATTTGCCGATGAATGACTGATAGCGATCGTCTTCTGGATGCACTGCCACCGCTACGTCGGCAAACAAAGTTTCCGGTCTGGTGGTGGCAACGGTGAGAACACCGCTGCCGTCTTGCAGTTTGTACTTGATGCAGAAGAGATGTCCTTTAGTTTCTTCATGCTCTACTTCCAGATCTGAAAGAGAAGTGAGACAGCGTGGGCACCAGTTGGTGACACGATTGCCTCTATAGATGTAGCCCTCTTTGTAGAGGGTGACAAAAGCTTTGTAAATGGCTTTGACATAGCCTGAATCCATTGTGAAGGCGACCCGATCCCAGCCGAAAGAAACGCCCAGGCTTTTGTACTGCGCCATTATTTGGTTGCCGTACTGGTTGCGCCATTCCCAAACCTTTTCAATGAAAGCTTCGCGACCCAGCTGGTGTCTGTTCTTGCCTTCTGCCTTCAGTTTTCTTTCAACCACCATCTGGGTGGAAATGCCGGCATGGTCGGTGCCTGGTTGCCAAAGAACGTTATAGCCCTGCATACGCTTCAGTCTGATCAGCACGTCTTGCAAAGTGCCGTTCAGGGCGTGGCCCATGTGTAAATTCCCTGTAATGTTGGGCGGGGGCAAAGCTATTGAAAAACGCGGCTTGTCAGGATGCACATCCAGATCGAAGAGTTTGTTTTCATGCCAATATTCGGTCCAGCGCTTCTCTACCTCAACCGGCAAATAGGCTGAGCTATTTTTATTAGAATCATCTTTACTGTTCACTTTACTGTCCAAACTGTTAGTCATTAACTTTCCTTCGATCTTCTTGGCCGGACCGCAGCCAGAGCCTCAGCATCAAGCTGTCCTTTCTCTTGGAAGCCCGATTATATCAGTGGCGAGCCCAGACTTTGGCGCTTTCCACCTTTGGCACAATTAGTTTGCAACCGTTTGCAATAAAAGAAACGTCCCCTATATGGATGTTAGAATCATTCGTCTTGAGTCGAGAATCTTCTTGACTACATTTTGTCGTTGTCGCGCGCAAAGCATACTGGAGCAATTTGGGAAGTTATGATTTCAAGTAACGATTTTCGTACCGGCGTCACCATCGAATACAACAACGGTATATGGCAAGTTGTTGAATTTATGCATGTCAAACCGGGTAAAGGTGCGGCATTTGTTAGAACCAAGCTGAAAAACGTAGAGACCGGCAACGTCCTTGAACAGACTTTCAGAGCTGGTGAAAAGCTTCCCACTGCCAACGTTGAGAAATCGGAATTTCAATATCTTTATAGAAGTGGTGAAAATTACACCATGATGGACCAGGTCAACTTCGAACAGATGGACATGACTGCTCAGCAGATTGGCTCCACGGTAGAGTTCATGAAAGAGGGTCTGGAAGGTATTACTGTTCTTCGTTACAACGACCGGGTCATCGGTGTGGAATTGCCCAACACCGTGGAACTGGAAGTGACTGAAACTGCTCCCGATGAAAGAGGCGACACCAGCTCAGGCGGCGGCAAACCTGCCACTCTTGAATCTGGTGCCACCATCACTGTGCCTTTTCACGTCAAAGTGGGCGACAAAATCAAGGTCGATACCAGAAGCCGTAAATATTTGACCAGAGTCTAATTGAGACTTTACGGTTCAGCTTTCGAGTCAATTCAGGGAAAAGTCGTGAAAATAGATTTGCAACAAATAAAGGAGCTCCTCGGTATTGTTAGCTCCACTGATGTGACCGAGCTTACAATCGAGTTCGGTGACCAGCGCATAACAGTTAAGAAAGAAAAGCAATTGGCTGGCACTATCGAATTTCCTCTGCCGAGAGACATGAGACCGATGCCTCCTCTGCACCACAATGGTGGCATCGACGGCACTCCTCCGCCTGTGGCTCCGGCAGTGGCTGCACCGCCTGCTCCTGCCAAGGTTGAGAAACCGGAACCGGTGGCTGAAGAGGCTAGCTCTGCCAACACAGTGGCGATTACTTCGCCAATGGTAGGCACTTTCTATCAGTCGCCCTCGCCCACCGCCGCTGCTTTCGTAAAGGTAGGCGACCGCGTCTCGGTGGGACAAACAGTCTGCATTATCGAAGCCATGAAACTGATGAACGATCTTCCCTCTGAAGTGAGCGGCAAGATTGTCAAAATCTGTGCCGAGAACGGTACCACTGTTGAATACGGTCAAACTCTCTTCTTAGTGGATCCGAAAGGCTAATCTAAACAATGATTGAAAAGGTACTGATTGCCAACCGCGGCGAGATTGCCCTGAGAGTAATTCGGGCTTGTCGTGAGCTGGGCATTAGAACTGTGGCGGTTTATTCTCAAGCCGACTCTGAGTCTTTGCACGTTAAGCTCGCCGATGAAGCTTATTGCATCGGTCCGCCCCAGAGTGTGCGCAGTTATCTGCATATACCAGCCATTATCTCTACTGCCGTGGTTACCGGTGCCGATGCCATCCATCCGGGTTATGGTTTCCTTTCTGAGAAAGCCAATTTCGCCGAGATTTGCGGCGTGCATCACATCAAGTTTATTGGTCCCAGTGCCCATGCCATAAATTCGATGGGCGACAAGTCGACAGCCCGTGAAAGTATGCGTAAAGCCGGTGTGCCGGTTGTTCCAGGCAGCCACGGCTTGATAAACGATGATGCCGAGGCCGAGAAATTGGCCAAAGAAATTGGTTTCCCGGTGATCATCAAGGCAACCGCTGGTGGTGGCGGCCGCGGTATGCGTATCGCCTCTGATGCCGGGCAATTGCAAAATGCACTCAATTCGGCTCGCAGTGAGGCTTCGGCTGCTTTCGGCGACGGCGGCGTTTATATTGAAAAGTATCTGCGCCCAATAAGACACGTCGAAATTCAGATCATGGCCGACAGCTATGGTAATTGTATTCACCTGGGTGAGCGCGATTGCTCGGTACAAAGACGCCACCAAAAGCTTATCGAAGAATCCCCCAGCCCGGCCCTTACCCCTGAATTGCGTGCCCGCATGGGCGCTGCCGCAGTGGCTGCCGCTCAGGAAATTGGCTATGAAGGTGCTGGTACGGTGGAGTTTATTCTTGCCGGACAAGATTTCTATTTCATGGAGATGAATACACGTATTCAGGTGGAGCACCCGGTCACCGAAATGATTACCGGCTGCGATTTGATTAAGGAGCAGATTCGTATTGCTTCCGGTGAGAAACTTTCTCTTAGACAAGAAGACGTCAAGTTCTCGGGGCATGCTATCGAATGCCGTATCAATGCCGAAGATCCGGCTCGTAACTTCCTGCCTTCTCCTGGTCGGGTGGATGCCTATATCGCGCCCGGCGGACCCGGTGTGCGGGTAGACAGCCATTGTTATCCTGGTTATGTCATACCGCCATATTACGATTCATTGGTAAGCAAGTTGATTGCCTGGGGACGAAATCGTCAAGAGGCGATTGAGCGCATGCAAAGAGCTCTCGATGAATATGCCGTGACCGGAATCAAGACGACTATACCCTTCCATCAAGAAGTGCTCGCTCATCCTGTTTTCGCTGCCGGTGATGTAACTACCGACTTCATTGAAAAACATATGACGCTGCAGGAAGCAAAATAGAGGTTACAATAGTGCCAACGGCTCCGTAGCTCAACGGTGGAGCGTGCGACTCATAATCGCCTGGTTACTGGTTCGAATCCAGTCGGAGCCAAGTTTTTTTGAAACTAAGGTTTGAGCAGAGTCTCTTTGACCGATCGTTTCATCTGTCTAAAAGTAGTCGAGATGTATTCGGTTAGCTCTTCCGAACGTTGTCTGGCGTTCACCAATTGCAATTGGCTGGCATCAAGATACTTCTGGTCCGGCTTACCTTTAGACTTGGCATAAGTCTTTTCCACCTGCACTATTTGACTGAGTGCTCTTTCAAGGTTGTGGGTGATTTCTTTCTGCATACGTTCCGACTCTAAAAGAAAATAGCCGGCCGAACCTTTGCCATGAGAAAGATTGAGAAGCATTGTTTGAGCCCTGTCGAATTTCTCTGAGCCTAAAAAGGTCTCTTGTGATTGAGCCACCGAAAATGTAGTACCAAGGGCAAAAGAAAATACTGCTGTGCCCATCAACAGCTTGATCAACTGCCTGCTTTCGATTGTTATTTTAGCCATTACCCACCTCCTGTCTTAATTATAGAAAGGAGAGTAGTATATAAGTCATGTCTAAAACCAGATTAAGAGCGCTTTATGGCGCCGGTTACTTTCTATTTGTCGTAAGTGTCCTGGCACTTAATATGGCTCCCGCCTTAGGCGCCGAACCAGACAGTAAGACTCCGCCCAATGCAGATGTTTCCGGCTTCGAGTTAACCGTGCCAGTGTCGGACGCCAATGTTTCTTACAGCGATCTTAATCTTGATACTGTCTCCAGTCGCGATATTTTCGAGTCTGCTTCTCAAGACATCAATGCCGGTCGTCTCGATGCGGCTGAGATTAAGTTGAAGGAAGTGCTGCGCCGAGAACCGGGAAATCTTTCTGCTTCCAACAATCTTGCCTGTGTGCATCGTCTAAAGGGCAATCAGGTGGAAGCTTTAAGAGAGCTTGAGAGGCGTTCGGGCGCTAATGACGTTTCTTTATGCAACATGGCCGCTTGCCAGATTGCTTTGGGCAAGTATGACGAGGCTCTCAGCAATCTGTACCGGGCCATACGCCTTTCACCCAGTGTTGATGCTTATCGCAAACTAGGTCATGTGCTTTCACTAAAAGGTGACGATGAAGGGGCTGTGGCCGCTTATCAGCAAGCGATCGAGATCTATAAAAGTTCGCTCTCACTGCCTGCTGCGGCAGATGGGGGCAAAGCCCAGCCCGAAGCCAAAGCAAGTACCCTGCTGGGTGATTTGCATTTCGATTTGGGTGATTGTTTGAGGCGGGTGAAGAGATTTGATCAGGCTCTGCTTGAATATAAAACGGCAGATAAGCTTTGCATCGGCGCCGGCCTCAAGTTCGGCCAAGATCTAAAGCTGCGTCAGGCAAAATGTCTGGATGGTCTAGGGCGCTATGAAGAGGCGAGAGCCATACTGAACGAACTCTTAGAGAAGAATCCGGACGACACCGACTCGCTGAATTGCCTTGGGGTGGTGCTCTGGCAGGAGAAACAGGTGCCTGAGGCAATATATGTGCTGGAGCGGGCACTCAAGATAGATCCGGCTTATCCTCAGGCGCGCAATAATTTGGGCATTGCTCTATATGAACTGAAGCGTTACGACGAGGCGGTCAATGTTTGGAAACAAGCCTTGAGTCTAAAGGCTGATTATCCGGAAGCGCACTACAATATTGGAGTGGCGCTCTATCAGTCGGGACTGATTGAGCAAGCTGTAGAAGCTTATCTAGAGTGTTTGCGTTATGCACCTCGCGACGCCAGTGCCCATAACAATTTAGGTTTGGCTTATATGAAACTCGGCAAGAAAGAGCAAGCCGTAGCAGAGTGGAAGAAAGCCATCGAATGCAACTCTGAATGCGCTGAAGCTTATACGAATTTAGGCAAAATTCTCAAGGAAAGCGCTAAAACACAGGTAAGATAGTCTTTCAAGAGACGGTGAAATATGGAAAAAGCCTTCGACAACTTTAGCTTTAGTGAAGTGGTGGCCCAGGTGCAAAGTGCTGCCATCAGCATCATTTGCCATATTATTTTCGACCTGGCCATACATGGTCTAGCCATTGCCACAGTTTTGCTTATTGCCGGGCTTGTCATGGGGTCTATGCGCCATAGACTCTCAAAACCCTTTCTAGTTGTTGCTCGCAAACTAGGCACTGTCTGCGGTATAGCTTCTTTGCCCGGTCTTATCACCCTTTGTGTCAGCCATACTTTGCCTCCAGTCGGCGTTTATAACATCAATTCACTTGGCTTCCTTTCTCTTTGGAGCCTTATCAGTGCCCATATGATTGGTGAAGAGACCAATTATCAGTTCACTGTTAAAGTCAAAAATGAGAGCAATTTGGAAGAGTCTCCCGAATAGAGCTAGACTAAAATCAGACAGTTTTCAGTAGACTCTTCTAGATTTAGACAACCGTCAATTGCGTCAGTGCCGTAGCCGTTCTAACTATTTGAGGAAGGCTCTTATGTTCAAAAATAGAAATAGGAAGTGGATACCGGTTTCTTTGAAAGAGACTGTCTTTAGAAGCTTTTTGGTCTTTGGTTTAGCTACTTTTGTATTGTCTGCTTTGCCGGTTCAAGCTCAATCTACATTAGGCAGCCCCTACAGCGGTTGGGCTCCGACCCAGCAGGTTCCCGGTGCTACTTTTATGCCGGGTACTTATCCTGGTTATTATCCCGGAGCTTATCCGGGCTCATATCCCGGAGTTTATCCGGGTGCTTATCCTGGTATGGGCACCGGCTTGCTGCCCAGTGCCATACCAGGCACTAATACCGGCATGTACGGCACCATCAATCCCATGTTTGCGGGCAATATCGGCGCGCCTGTCCCAATGGGCGGGGCTAATTTCTCCTTCCGCCTGGGCAATGTCAATTGCAATATGTGGCGGGCTCCCAGCGGCTATTACTATCCCTACTATCCCGGCTTTAGCGGCTTTGGACAGGGCTTGGTCAATACAATTTATGTCGCCCCCAATTCGCAAGAGCAGCCTGTTGCTAAGCAGCCGCCTGTCTCGGTGCAGTTCAGTGATACCTTCAAGTTTTTAGAAGATGCCAAAAAAGACAGCAAAATCAGCGATGCCGATTATACGCATTTGAAGAGAAGAGCCACCGACATTCAAAATAAAGAGCGCAGCTATCGCATTGCCCAAGGTGGAACTCTAGATAGCGACTATGAAAACGAGATTCGACGCGACCTAGACAATCTTTCCAACGAGATTGCTCAGCGGGTTAAACAATAGAAAAGCGGTCTGAAAAGTGCTCAATAATGATGCGGCGTAAGTCTTCCTGTACAGCAGATAGTGCCTTTGTTGCGTCAATAATCGAAAATCTGTGCGGTTCTTCCTCTGCCAGCTTGAGATAGCCCTGTCTAACTTTATGGTGAAACTCAATCGCTTCTCTTTCTAAGCGGTCGTGTCCGCCCGGGTGCAATCTGCCCAGACCTTTTTCACTTTCCAGGTCGAAAAGAATCGTCAATTCAGGAAGCAGACCGCCTGTGGACATCTGGTTGAGAGTCTTGATTGTCTCCATATCGATACCCCGGCCATAACCCTGATAGGCCACTGTGGAATCGATAAAGCGATCGCAAATGACTAACTTGCCTTCCATAAGGGCCGGCATGATCAATTCGTCGACATGCTGGGCTCGGTCTGCTTGGTAGAGCAATAGTTCGGCCATGGGTGAGACTGTGCCGCCCGGGGTGAGTAGTATTCGGCGTATTTGCTTGCCTAAGGGAGTGCCGCCGGGATCTCTGGTAATGACATGGGCAATCCCCAGAGCATCAAGCTTTTGAGAAAGCAGCTTGACCTGGGTGGTTTTTCCGGCGCCCTCAGGGCCTTCCAGCGTAATGAAGGTGCCGGGATAGTTTCTCTTTGGTTTGGTTGGGGTTGCCATTATCTGAAGCTGTTAATTTTTTGGGGAATCTAAATAATTGTTGCATAAATGCTATGATTGCCGCACTCTTGGGAAATTTCTAAGCACGGTCCAAATGCCTCTAACGGGGCGGCTCTGGGCTTAAACATGCGCCTGAACGGTGGGTGAGAATTTCCAAATCAAGGTGAGATATTAGCAAGTACTAGTGAGGTAGGTCATGGCTCAGACCCTTACGGCGCCCAAAGTCAAGGTTGATCGCAAATGGCAGTTGTTTATCGACGGCAAGTTCCAGGACGGTGAAAGCGAGCGCTCCCTTGTCAATCCAGCTAACGGAAAAGTTTTGACTAAGGTGGCGGAGGCTTCTCCCAGTCAGGTTGAGGAGGCAATCAAAGCCGCTCGGCGTGCCTTTGACAAAGGTCCCTGGCCGCGTCTCACTGCCTTTGAAAGAGCGCAGACACTCTTCAAGATAGCCGAGCTTATCGATGCCAATGCCGATGAACTGGCTGAACTAGAAACTTTGAACGGCGGCAAGCCCCTGCGTGAAACTCGCTATGATATCGCCGATAGTGCTAATTGCTTCCGCTATTATGCTGGACTTATCACCAAGCCCACCGGCACCACTGTTGATGTCCCGGCTCCTTCAGTAACCAGCATCGTGCGTGAGCCTATTGGTGTCTGCGGCCAGATTATTCCCTGGAACTATCCGCTTTTGATGGCTGCATGGAAGCTTGCCCCCTGTCTTGCCGCCGGCAACACCAGCGTGCTCAAGCCATCTGAATTTACACCTTTGACCGTTGTGCGTCTGGCTGAGCTTTTGCAGCAAGCCGGTCTGCCCGAAGGTGTCGTCAATATTGTTTTGGGCGATGGTCCCAAAGTAGGTCAACCGATAGCCGAATCTAAACTGGTCGACAAAATTGCCTTCACCGGTAGTGTCAAGACCGGTAAATTGATTGCCGCAGCCGCTCTGGGTAATCTCAAGAAAGTCACCTTGGAGCTTGGCGGCAAGTCTCCCATGATCGTTTTCTCGGATTTTGATCTTGATGTGGCGGTCGATTATGCCCTCTTTGCCATCTATTGCAATTCGGGTCAGGTCTGCTCTGCCGGTTCGCGCATGATTGTGGAAGATTCCATCTATGAAAGCTTTGTCAAGAAAATGGCGGAGAGAGCGCAAAAAATTAGAGTCGGTCCTGGTCTGGAAGATGAAACCGAGATGGGTCCTTTGGTTTCTGAAAGCCAAATGAAACGGGTTCTCGAATATATCGAAGTGGGCAAGAAAGAAGGTGCCAAATTGGTCACCGGCGGCGAAAGGCTGAAAGGCGATAAGTTTGGCGAAGGCTTCTATGTCAGCCCGACTATTTTCAAAGACGTAAAGTCAGAAATGCGCATTGTGCAAGAAGAAATATTCGGACCGGTGGTGGTGGTGCAGAAGTTCAAGAGCGAAGAAGAAGCTGTTGAACTGGCAAATGATTCAGACTATGGTCTGGCTGGTGCCGTATTCACCAAAGACATCACCCGCGCTCATAAGGTGGTTAAGCAGTTGAGAGCCGGCATCACCTGGGTGAACGCCTATCACAATACCTATACCGAATGCCCCTGGGGCGGCTACAAGCAAAGCGGTTGGGGGCGCGAACTGGGCACTTTCGGACTAGAGGCCTATACCGAGGTGAAACAGATCAATATCAATCTCGACCCCATCGCCGTCGGTTGGTTCGAAAATCAGGAATAACCTGCATGAAAATGCAGAGCCAACTGATTAGTGTCAGTTAAGAAAATGAAAGGGAGTTGCCTACGGGCGGCTCCCTTTTTATAAATTTCAGCTAAGGTTGCATCCCTTCAAGAAACATCTTGGCATGCTCTTTCGTCGTGCTAAAATTGACGGGTTCGCATCTATCGAGCTTTGATTTGTTTATCAGCGGCAAGACAAATTTGAAACAGGCAAAAGCAGGTCGGAGGACTGGTCTGCTTTTGATACTACTTGCGGTGCACAGCTCGCTCGCTTTGGCTTTGCCTGCCCAGGCAGAAGGGCAGTATCTGGTCGATGAAGTAAGGATTGAAGGCAATCGTCTCATTCCCACTGAAGACATCACCAGTGTGGTGAAGACACGCAAGGGCGATAAATTCGACCGCGATCAGGTCATGGAAGATCTGAAAGCGATAAACGGTCTCGGTCATTTTGATGATCAATCTTTGCAGGTCAATCCAGAGTTGACCGGCTCTGGCATTTTGCTCAAAATTCGCGTGCAGGAAAATGCACCGATTACTCAGTTTTCAATCAAGGGCAACCAGGCGATATCCACTGAGGAGATAAGCAAACTCTTCAACGATCAGCTTGGTAAACCGCAAAATATCAATGCTCTTTCAGCCGCTATCGAAAAAGTGGAGCAGGCTTATCATGAGAAAGGTTTTGTTCTAGCCAAAGTGACCGGTGTCAAAGATGATCCCGATGGCTCAGTGGAACTGGAGATCTCTGAGGGTTCGCTTGATAGTATCGAAATCGGCGGCAATAAAAAGACTAAAGACTTTATCATCAAGAATGCCATCAAGCTCAAACCAGGCGAAGTCTATAACGAAAAACAGTTAACCGCTGATCTACGTAAACTCTACGGCAACGGTTATTTCCAAGATATACGCCGCTCAGTTGTGCCCTCGGCGACTAATCCAGACAAATATACCCTCAAGATCGAAGTGGACGAAAAGCGCACCGCCTCAGTCGGTGTCGGCGGTGGTGTCGACTCTGTGGCTGGTCCTTTCGGTTCGATGAGCTTTTCTGATGGCAACTTTAGAGGGCGTGGTCAGGTTATCAGTTTGAGTTCGCAGATTGGCTCAGGCACGCTGAACAGCATGAGCAACTCGATTAATAACGCCGGTACAACATTTATGCCGACCGGACGCACCTATAACCTAGAAGCTTCCTTTATTGAACCTAACTTGAAGGGAACCAATACATCTATGGCTGTGACTGGCTTTGGTCGCAACATGGGTTCAATGTTTATCGACCAGGCCATGCAGCGTACATTGGGTGCCAGCGTGGTTTTCAGCAAGCCGCTCAAAGGCGCTTGGTCGGCTAATCTAGGCTTGATTGGCGAACAGACTACTTTGCGCAATATGGCTAATATTGCCGAAAACCAAAGTATTCTCACCAGTATGACCAGTCGTGCTCTTGAAACAGGTTTGGCTGCCAACTCGCTGCAGGCTGGACAGTTGGCTGAGCAATATCGCAATAACCAACTGAAGGGTGGCGCCTATCTTACGGTTAATCCTTCCATCACAAGAGATACTAGAGACAGCGCCATCGATGCCAGCAAAGGCAGTTTCATCAAGCTTTCGGCTAGTCCTTCCGCCGGCTTCTCGGGTGGTTTTCTCAAGGCTGGTGCCAGTGCTTCCACTTACAAATCGCTCGGCAAGGGTGTCACTCTTGCACTGAATGCTCAAGGCGGTACATCTGTCGGCGGCTTGCCCCAATTTGCCCAGTACCGCTTGGGTGGATGGAATGGTGTGCGTGGCTACCGAGCTTTCTCTGACTTGGGTACAGGCGCCGGCATGCTCATGGCCACCGCTGAAGTTCGCTCAAAGATACCGCTGCCTGAAACAAATGCTGTCTTTAGAGCTGTTAAGAAGAACGTCAAAGCTGTTGCCTTTGCCGATTTTGGACAGGTTATGGGTAACGGCATCACCAATAGTTTGCTATCACGCAATAGTATGGGGGCTTCAGTTGGACTGGGCTTGCGGGTGAATATGCCCATGGTTGGTCTGGTGCGTATCGATTACGGTCTACCAATTATCTCTTCTGTCCTCGGTCGTAATGTTCCAAGGCTGACCATAGGCTTTGGTGAGAAGTTTTAAATAGCTTGTCTGGATTTCAGGCAGCGAGCTTTGCAAATGGTGTAAACTGCCCCAAGACGCAGTTGTGTGTTTTGATTAGTTCTTTGGAGAGAAGAATGCAATACGTTCAGAAAAGTTTTGCTTCCGCCTTGGCTCTCGCCTTCTTGGCAATGCCTGCCATGGCTCAAAATGCTTCTAAATCGGCTATAGGCGTAGTCGATCGTGAAAAGGTCATCACTAGCTTTGGAAAAGCTCAGAAAGCTGCTGATGAACTCAAGAGAGTTGAAGATTCTGTCAGAAAGCTCTTGGAAGAATCGAATAAACAATACGAAGAAGCCAAGCTAGCCAAAAAGCCCCAGGCTGAACTGGAAGGTTTGCAGAAGAAACTGCAGAGCAGAATCGACGAAGAGTACAAGAAGGCTCAGACCCGTGCTCAGTCGCTCGAAACTTCACTTGAGACCGACATCGATTCGGCTATCAAGGCTGAAGCTGAAAGCCGTAAGCTCGAAACAGTGTTCATGAAAGGTGCTGTTCTGCTTGGCGGAACCGACATCACCGAAGGTGTAGTCAAGCGTCTGGCTCAGGTCAGCACCGCTCCGGCTGCTACCCCCGCAAGCAAATAACCAGTAACTGGTTTAAATCAACGAAAGGGCTTGCGTTCGCGTGAGTCCTTTTTCTTAAATCTGAAATTCAGGAGGTCTTATGCGACTGCCCCAGGAAATGCCCATAGCCATGATCGCTCAGCTTATCGGCGGACGTGTTCATGGTGATGGAAGTGTCAAAGTTTCGACTGTTTCTCCTTCACCTCTGCATGCCGGTGAAGATGATCTCGCCTTTGTCTATGACGAGAAATTGATCAAAGACCTGGGCAGTTGCAAGGCCAAAGCCATAATTGCACCAACTGGTGCTGAAAAAATGCACCCCGATCGCAATATGGTTTTAGTCGACAGACCTAACCTTGCTATTCAAAGAGTGCTCACCGCTCTGCAGCCAAAGCGCTATACACCGCCGGTCGGTATTCATCCCACTGCCGTAATCGATGAGAGCGCCGAGGTTTCTGAAAGCGCCGCCATTGGTCCTTATGTAGTGATCGGACCCAAGTCTAAAGTTGGCGCTCGCACAATCGTCATGTCGCACACTGTTATCGGCGGAGAGGTGACCATCGGCGAAGACTGTCTCATTCATCCGGCTTGTTTGATTGCCGATTATTGCAAAATTGGTAATCGAGTCATTTTGCAGCAAGGTGCCGGCATCGGCGCCGACGGCTTTGGTTATGTCACAGCCAATGAGTCCAACCTTGAGAAAAGCAAGCGCGGAGAAAAGAATCTATCTAGCGAGCCGAACCCACTCTTGAAGATTCCCCAGATTGGCAATGTGGTGCTCGACGATGATGTCGAGATCGGTTCTTATGCCACCATTGATAGAGCTACTATGGGCTCCACCGTAGTTGGTGCCGGAACCAAGATCGATAATTTGGTCATGGTGGCACACAATAATAGAATCGGCCGGGAAGTAATGATTATCGGTAATGCCGCCATCGGTGGTTCTTGCAATATCGGTGATCGCTCGGTGGTGGCGGGCAGCTCAAGCCTTTCTGATCATGTCACCATGTCATCTGATGCCGTTTTGGTCGGGGGCTCCGGCGCCATGCGCGATATCGCATCTGGTGAGATACACGCCGGTGTGCCGGCTGTGAACGCCCGTGATTTCTTTGGTCAGGTGGCGGCAGTAAAGCGCATGCCTAGAGTTCTTGATGATGTGAAAGATCTGAAAAAGCGTTTGGCTTTGCTTGAGCAGCAGATTTTAGAGAAGCAAGTGGCCACCAAATAAGATAAAAAAGAAACGGAGAAATGTCATGGCAGTTGCCGAAGATTTGAGAAAAAAGCTTGACCTGGGAGATAGACTGGCTAGTTTTGAGGGACCTGGTCTGACCTCTAAGCAGGAAGTTTTAGTCGAGATTTTCGGCGCTGCTAAAGGCACCGGTATAGTTTTTCTCTTGCCCGATGGCCAGGGTGATGTGGTAAAGGTGCCGGCTCGGGCTGACATGGTCGTCAATACTTTGCGCAACGTGGTACTGGGTGTCGACCGCATCAGACTTTGCATCGTCGAGCATTTTCTATGCGCGGCTGTGCTTTGGGGGCTAGATGATGCTTATGTCTACGTAGATGGTCCCGAGATGCCTTTGGGAGATGGAAGCTCTGAGTTTTGGATTCGTCTCTTTGAAGCCAGTGGTATCGCCAGAGGTGCAGTGTCGGCTGATCTGGAGTTAAAGGAGACGATTACTGTAGAGAGAGGCGATAGAAGTCTTATTGCCATACCGGCTGAGAAGTTCTCGGTCACTTACCTGATGGATTGGAAGCATCCTCTCATTGGTCAGAAATGGCAGAGTTGGGACAGCAGTCGAGACATCAAAGACATTTATGAGAACCGCACTTTCGGCATGTTGCAAGAGCATAAGATGTTGGGTCTCGATAAAGATGTGGTCAGTTTGACCGATGACGGCTTTACGATGCCGCTCAAGCACCCTGATGAACCAGTGCGTCATAAACTGCTCGATCTAATTGGCGATCTGGCCCTGGTGGGTGTAAACCCACTGCGTATCAAAGCCCGCTTTATTAGCATCAAAGGCGGTCATGAGATGGACGTCGATATCGCCGGCAAGCTTAGGAAATCTCTCTCTATTTAGAATTGAGTCTTTTCTTTATTTGCTTCTCCAGCAAGAGTGCTTCTTTAGAAGACGGTTCCAGCTTGATTGCTTGGTCTATGGCTTGCAGACCTTCATTAAGCTTGTCTTGACAGACAAGTATCTCAGCTTTAGTGCGCAAAATTTTAGGCTTAAGATAAGAACCGCATTTTTTCAGCTCTTCATTCAAGTCTTCCATAGCCTTATCGTTCTGATTGAGGCGGTGGAAAAATAGGGCTCTTTGCAAATAGCCCGGATAACCTTTGTTCGCTTTGATGGCTGCATCGAAGTCGCTAAGCGCTCTTTCGTTATCATTGAGCAGTTCATAGATCATGCCTCTGCGCGCAAAGTAAGAAGCGGCTTCATAAGTGCATGGGTTGAGCTTGATTGCCTGATCGAGATCGCTAAGTGCCTCTTGTAATTTATTGTCAGCTTTCAGTGCTGTTGCTCGGGCGGCATAGGCGCGACTGAGAGTCAATTTATTGTCAGCTGGACAAAGTTCAATAACTTTGTCATAGTCTTTAATCGACTCGCGCAACTTTCCGCTTTCGGCGAGCAAATCAGCCCGTCTTTCGTAAAGTTTGTAGTCAGGTTGTCTTTCAATCAATTTTGAAAGTGAGTTTAGTTTATCGAATTCTTCGCGTTTGCCGACGCCTTTTTTCGAGACATAGACCCTGCTTAAAAGCGGCACCCGCTCTCGATTGAGCCAGTCGTTAAGTTCGGCTTGGAAGAGTTGAGGGCAGTCAGCGATGGCGTCGTACTGCTTTGAGATCAGATAAAGTGAAGGCCATTCTTCGCCGTCGGTAAGAGCAATCAGCCCCTTTTTGCCGGCTATATCGCAAAGCAATAAACATTTTGCCGGGGCAAAATTATTCATCGATGCCGAAACAATCACATAACGGTTTTCAATTATCTTGATTGAATCGGGTGGTCCACCCATTCGGTCGAAGGCGCTATCTACCAAGCTAGAGCCTGATTCCACCAGATTATTGTGTTCCGGCGCAATTGCCTTTAATAGAGAGACAAAACTTTTGTCGCGTATTAGTTCGTTTGTCGAGCGTCCGCCATACTTAGTGAGAAAGTTCCAGTCGGACAGAGTTTTCTTGTGGTGAGAGCGCTCGCTGTTTGCTTGTTTTTTTGCGGCAATTGAAGGCGGCAGGTTATTAACTTGCCAAAGGGCAAGCGCAATCAACAAAATAGCGGTCTTATTTGCTTTAATCATCTTATGGATTGTACTCAAATCGGCGTTTTTGTAAATATGAGCTAATCGCTTGTCAAGGCTCGTAGAATATACCTTCACTTGTGGGTCAATATTGCTCCGGGGTATTTTCAATGGTTTTTCAGTCTGCTTTACCGTCTTGCAGAAAGATGGTTTTGCTGTCACTTTTGACAACTTTAGTTTTGGCCTTGCCGGCAGAAGCTCAGAACTCAACCAGCTCTGCGCTTGGGAGCACCGTAAACAATGCCTCTGGCAACTCTTCTGGGCTTGATGCTCTGCTTGACCGGGCAGCCGGCTCGGTGTTCAGTAAGCTGAAAGGCAAAGTCCCTGACAATCTGCAAGAGAAAATCAAGAAAGAAATCGATAGGCAGGTGTCTAAACAAGGCGGCAATCTCAATATCGGCAACACACAAGCCTTGCTTGATAAGGTTAATGCTAGGCTGCCTGAGTCAATCAAGGACCGTCTGCCGGCGCAGGTTCTAACTCGTTTGAACGGCGTCAAGATGAAACGCCTGGAGAACTTTAGCTATGAGCCCGGCAAGTTGGATCTTGCTCATCAAATGAGTCTCTACACTCCTGAGAGCGGCAGCAATTTCCCCCTCATTATTTATGTGCACGGCGGTGGTTGGACCAATCGACCGGCTGCTAGACCAACTTGGTTGGGGGCTGCCGTAAAGAGAGGCTTTGCTGTTGCCACGGTCAATTACCGCCTAGCCCAAGAGCCGGGCGGAATTTTTCCCGCCCAGATGGAAGACCTGAACACTGCTTTGCGTTATATCAAGGCCAATGCTTCTAAGTTTAGTATCGACGGCGGTCGTATCGGGCTTTGGGGCACGTCGGCCGGCGGTCATCTGGTAGCTTTGATGGGTGCCTCGGCTAAAGTGGGTTCGCTGGATATAGGAAGTGGTGATAAAACTTACAGCCGAGACGTCAAGGCTGTTTGTGATTTTTGCGGTCCCACAGATCTTTACGCTTTAGCCACCGAGACGATTCCTGGTCAAGCTTGGGATACCAGCTCGCCGATGGCGTCTTTGAGTCTTTTATTGGGCGGTCAAGCTGCCAACAAAAAGAGCTTGGCTGATCAAGCCAGCCCCATGTCTTATGTTTCTGGTCTTTGTCCCAATATCTTGATTGTGCACGGACGTAAAGACAACATTGTGCCTTTTAGTCAAAGCGAAAAATTTGCTGCGGCTTTAGCGCAAAGACAAGCGCCGGTGCAATTCGTGCCACTCGATAGTGCTGGCCATGATATTGAAAAAGGCGCCAATATCGATCTAGCCCTCAATTTCTTCGACCGCACCCTAAAGAACTAAGCGAAGCGAAACTAAGCGAAACTAAACTGTTTCGCATTGTCAATTGGACCGATAAATATCCAAATAGGAGCAGTTAAATGAGATTCAGCACCAGTGCCTTTCTAGCCCTCAGTCTTGTACCTCTTGTGCAGATGTCGGCGCTTGCCATTGATGCCAAAGAAAAGGGCAAAGACAAGGCTAATGATGGTGAGAGTGTGGCAATCACTGTCTATAACCAGAATTTCGGATTAGTCAAAGATATAAGAAAAGTCGAGCTGAAAGAGGGCATTAATAACCTCCGATTTGATGATGTCGCTGCCGCCATTGATCCTACTTCTGTCAGTTTTCTTTCTTTGACAGCACCAAATTCGGTGGTGGTCAGAGAGCAAAACTATCAATACGATCTTATGGATGTCTCGACTATTCTCTCTAAGTCGGTAGGCAAAGAAATAAAGATCAGACAATATTCCGGCGGCGGCATGCACGAAGTCAGCGGCACTTTGCTGAATTCGCCCTTGGTCACAGTATCGGACAGCAATGGCAATATTTCGCAGAGATCGCAAGCTATTGTTTTGAAGACACCATCTGGCATTGTACTTGGTGCAAACGGCGAAGTTGAGTTGGCTGAGTTGCCTAGTGGTCTTGTGGCCAAGCCGTCTTTGCTATGGAAATTGCAGGCTGATAAAGGTGGAGAGCATCGTGCTGAAATTAGCTATCAGACCCAAGGTATGAATTGGAAATGCGACTATGTGGCCGTGGCCAATAATGATGATACGGCTTGCGATTTGACTAGTTGGGTTACTCTCGACAATAAATCGGGCGCAAGCTTTAAGCAGGCTTCACTCAAACTTATGGCGGGAGACGTGCATAGGGTGACTCAAAATGCCATGCCTAGAGGCTTCGCCTTAATGAAGTCAGCAATGGCAGGTGCAGCGGCGCCGCAATTTAGCGAGCAGAGTTTTGCTGAATATCATCTCTATAGTTTGGCTGGTCGGACCGATCTAAACAATAACGAGACCAAGCAACTGACACTCTTTAATGCAGCCTCGGTGCCGGTGAAGAAACTTTTTGTTTTTGAATCTGGTTCGGTCAATCATTATCGGCAGGCGAATGGTCAAGGGCAAAAAGTCAATGTCAAATTGGAGATAGCCAATACCCAGGGCAATAATCTTGGTATGCCAATGCCGAAGGGCAAGGTGAGGGTCTATAAGAAAGATCAAGATGGCGCCATGCAGTTTGTGGGCGAGGACCTTATCGACCATACCCCTAAAGATGAGAAAGTGCGTCTTTATATAGGTGATGCTTTCGACATTGTCGGCGAGCGCAAACAGACCAACTATCAACAAATTTCGCAGCGCCTGCTCAAACAAAGCTTTGAGATATCACTGCGCAACCATAAAGAGAAAGAAGTAACCGTCACTGTTATTGAGCATGCCTATGGTGATTGGAAAGTAGTGAACAGCAGTCAACCATTCACCAAAAAAGACAGCCATACCATTGAGTTTGCCGTCAAAGTGCCGGCAAATGGTGAAAGTAAAGTGACCTACGATCTTGAGATCAAGCATTAGTAAGAGGAATAGTAAATGAAGAGAATGAAGCACTCGGTCTTGCCCCTTCTTGCATTGCTTGCGGTATCTTTTCCCGCCTTTGCTGAGGAAGTATCGCCATCTAAGGACGTGGCTATAACTATCTACAATCAAAATTTCGGTCTAATAAAAGATCGCCGTGACATTAAGCTCAAAGACGGCATCAACTATGTGCGTTTTGAAGATGTTGCAGCCGCTATTGATCCCACTTCGGTGAGCTTTACTTCTTTGACTGCTCCCAATGCTGTTAGTGTGAGAGAACAGAATTATCAATACGATCTTATGGACAATGACACTATTCTCTCTCGGTCCCTGGGCAAGACTGTCAAATTTAGACAGTTTCTTTCCGGTGGTGCTGTGCGCGAGCTTACAGGCACATTGCTTTCTAGTCCAGCGGTGACTGTGGCCGATAGCGACGGCAATCTTTCGCAGCGCTCTCAGTCTGTAGTTCTCAAAACAAGCAGCGGCATTGTGGTTGGTCCCTCTGGAGAATTGGAATTAGCCGAGCTGCCGGAAGGACTGGTCTCTAAGCCATCTTTGCTTTGGAAGTTGGAATGCGACAAAGCTGGTAGTCATGAGAGTGAAATCAGCTATCAAGCGCAGGGGCTAAATTGGAAATGTGACTATGTGGCTGTGGCTAATAGCGATGACAGTGCTTGTGATTTAACCAGCTGGGTGACCATCGACAATAAGTCCGGTGCCAGCTATAAAGATGCCTCTCTTAAACTTATGGCCGGCGATGTTCATAAAGTAGCCAATGTGCCGCCTCCGGCACCGGCCGCTCCGATGATGGCTGAGATGGCGGCTGATGCAGCTGCCCCACAGTTCAACGAGCAGACTTTTGCTGAGTATCATCTCTATAGTTTGAAGGGCCGCACCGATGTGCGCGACAATGAGACCAAGCAATTGACACTCTTCAATGCTTCGGCTGTGCCGGTGAAGAAACTTTATGTCATGGAAAGCGGTCGTGCCACCGAGTATGGTGAAGACGGCAGCGAGAAGATTAAAGTCAATGTCAGATTGGAAGTGAATAATTCGAAAGAGAATAATCTTGGTATGCCCCTACCAAAGGGCAAAGTCAGGGTCTATAAGAAAGACCAAGACGGCGCCATGCAATTTGTCGGTGAAGATCAAATCGACCATACACCTAAAGATGAGAAAGTCAGGGTCTATATCGGTGATGCTTTTGACATAGCCTGCAACCGCATTCAAACCAGCCAAGAGCAAGTAAGCGATCGAGTGCAGCGTCAGAGCTTCAGCCTCAGTATTCGCAATCACAAGAAAGAACCAGTCACGGTTACTGTGGTCGAGCATTCTTACGGCGACTGGAAAATACTCAAGTCTAGTTTGCCCTACACCAAGAAAGATTCTCACACTTTTGAGTTCTTGGTGAAAGTAAGTCCTGATACCGAAGAGAAGCTGACCTATACAATCGAAACTAAGTAGCTAAATGGCTGTCTTTCTAGACGGCGATTCTATCGAGTAGATTATCCAAGACCAGCTGGGCTGCGCCGATAATACCGGCCAGCCCTTCTAGTTCTGATTTGTGTATGGTCATTTTTTCGCCGATACGAGGCAGTACGCGATCTACCACCATCTCTTGCAAGAGGGCGAAATCGACACAGTCGGCTAGTCCACCGGTAACGACAAAAAGATCCGGGTCGAGAATATGGGCAAGACTGGCTATACCGGCTGCCACATGCTCATGCCACATATGAAGAATGCGCTTACCGACTATGTCTCCATTTCTGGCAGCTTCTACTATGGCATGGGTGGTCAAGCCTTCAATGTCTTTGGCAAGCGGCGTCTGCTCTGCGCTCAAGCCGCTCAATATGTCTCTACCTGTGGCGGCTAGTCCACGTCCCGAACCATAAGCCTCCCAGCAGTCAAAGAGACCACAGGTACAAAGACGCTTATTGCCCAGGTTCAGTCTCAGGTGTCCTATTTCGCCCCCCGCCCAGTGGGCGCCTCTAAACATCTTGCCGTTGATGACCAAGCCGCCGCCAATGCCTGTCCCTAAAGTGACCGCCACGACGCAGTTTGAGTGCATCAGACCGCGTGCGCTGGCTTCACCGTAAGCGGCGGCGTTGGCGTCATTGTCAACGTGCACCGGCAGTAAAATTTGGCTTTCAATCACTTTCTTGAGTGATGTGCCGCTCCAGCCTGGCAAATTGCCGGTCGAACCTAATATCTCACCGGTATTGCAATCGACTATGCCTGCAGTGGCGATGCCCACCCCGGCTATGCCGAACTGCGCTTCGTTTCCATCATGTTGGAAGGCTTGCACCAGATCGACAATACCCTTGATTATGTTGTCGGCTCCATTGGGGGTAGCGATTTGTCTTGGCTGAGAGACTACTCTTCCGTCTTTGACCAGAGCTGCTCTTATTTTGGTTCCGCCCAGGTCTATACCGAGGGCCGGCAAGTTGTTCTTGAGTAGGCTGTCTATACTTGTGCTATCCAACATCCAGTACCGGTTTTAAAGCGAGTTTAGATATACTGCCTGAGGTTACTTCCTCAAGGCAAAGCACTATTCTAACCGGCAAGAGCACCAGTCGGTCTATAGACCGCTCAAGTTACCGTGATCTGGGTTACCTTTGATTACAAGTTTATTGAAGCCGACAGGCTGACCATAGAAGATGTCGAAGCCGACCCTGTTCATACCGGTGATGAAGTTTCTAGTTACCATTAGCTTCAGATCATCTTGTCCGATCACAGCCGACAGAGACTTTTGATAGGGCAGATTGAGGTTGAGGTTATAGCCGTAGGTACCGCCCAGTGTGAGCCATTTATTGATTTTTACATCACCCGAGATATAGGTTGAACGAGTACCTTGAATAAAGCGGTCGAAGTAGAAGGGCGATGAACCGCGCACTGCCGACTGGGTATAGCCCACCTGGAAGTGCAGTCTGTTCAATCTTGTATCTAAAGTGGGTCCGCCTTGCAGCAAAGATCTGGCCTCGCCTGTGGAATAGGCGCCTACGCCTAAGCCGCCGAATAAGAAGGCTTTGGCACCGTATTTGTCGTTACCCACGGCAAATATAGGTTGGGTGGAGACCGAAATCTGTTCTTGTATCCGGAAGGCAGATGGCTGGGTCTTTACCGTGGTTGGACCGCCGAAGAGCGCGGCATAGTCGGAGTTGAGGTTGATTAGCTGCGGATTGTCCTGGGCCCAGCCACCGGATGATCTGAAGTTGACACCGGCGATGCCGGGTATTTTTACAGAAAGGCTCTTGTTATGCACTACTTCAGCCAGCAAGCGTGGACGTGTGAAGCCGAACATACCGTCGTTCATAAAGCGGTTGATACCAGCCTGGAAGACGGTGTCCTTATTGATTTTGCCTCTGAAGTCTGCCACCAACAGGTTAGACACTGAACCATAGGCTAGGTTGGAGGTGATTCGACTGTTTGAGAAGCCCACTCTTCCTGAAAGACCAATGCCGCCGCCGGAGGTGTCTCCGCTCACCGAATTGCCACCGAGTTGGACCATGGGAGCCCAACTGAGAACGCCGGTCTTGCCCACAGCCGTATTGAAGCTGGGACCTATATTGATACCGCCGGACATGAGGTTGTTTGTCAGCATCGGACTGACTGGCATACGAATCTTCGATTCGTTGCCCACTGTGGTGACAAATTTAGGAATGGGCACATTGAATTTGCCAAAGCAAACTCTGCCGCCGAAAACTGTCAGGTTGCCCACATCTTTGTAGCGCTCATAAACCATCTTGCGCGCTTTGAAAGTATAGCTGGGCTTGCCTACGATATCGGGGTGAGCGACCTTCTCGGCAATTTCTTGACCAGTACTGAGTGTGCCCCACATGGCATTTCTGCCCATGTGGATGGGCTTAGGCAAGGTGAGATTGCCCTTCTTGAAAGAGAGATTTTGCTTGTCGCCGTAACCGCTGCGGGCGATTACTTGTGTGCCATTCAATTCGGTATCTGGGTTGGTGATTAGATACTCGTCGGAATTGACATTGAACTTAAAGGCGCTGCCTGTGGTGAGCTGACCATCTCGCAAGATTTTGACATTGCCGCGAGCATCGATCATTTGGGTGTTTTGATCGTAAAGAATGAGGTCGGCTTCCAGTTTTGAATTTTGACCGCCGATGATGGCAACAGCATTACCGGTGCCCAAGAAAGTATTTTTGTCTTGGTCGTATTCAGTATCGTCGGCGACGATTTGAATTGTGCCTTTCAGGGTCGTATCTTCGGTGACGCCGCCGTCCATTTCGGCCATGCGCAGATCGTCTTCCGAGACTTCCAGCTCTAGTCTGGAAGAACTATCGGATGGAATAGAGCCTTCAGCACTGACCCGATTCGGTTGGTCCTTAAGCTCGGTGGTTTCTAACGTGTCTAACTTAGGCTCTTCTTGCTTGAGTTCGCCAATTTCTCCGGCATCGTCCAGTCTTTCTGAACTCTTATAGGCACCTGTAGAAGTCTCAGGCTTAGAACTTTCTGGGGGTTGGCTAGTCGATGGCTTTGTAGCAGGCTGACTTTTGGTTGGCTGAATCTTTTCTTGAGGCTGGCTCTTGCCTTGTGTTTGGCTCTTTTCTTGTGTTTCTTCGAGCGGCAATTCGGCATCGTCAATACGAGGCGTCAAAGGCAAGAGCATGGTCGAACTCGACTTCTTGCTGCTTGCAGCCAGCGCCGAAGATGCGTTTGCTAGTTGCAGCGAGGTCGATAAAGCCAGACTACTCAGATATAGCAAGCCCAAACCGAAGGCTGATCTTCTTTTGTTTGTATTGGCGGTTTTTTCTGGCACCGTGTAGCGTTTCCTGTTTGCGGCTCTGCCTGTTGGCTCTAGTTCGTATAAGAGTCTGGACGAGAATCTCCAACTCAGGTTCCCCGATAGAATCACTATTGTCTCAGCAAAACGCCTTCTCTTTATTACTTCCTACAAATCAATTGCGATAAGTATCAAGCCGATTTTTGGCTACATCTTTATAACTGCCGCACTTGTATGGCAAAATAAAGTTTCACTAATCAACATTTAGTTGAAATTATGCTCATCATATGCGGTAATTGCCCTGTGAGTTAAGTATGAATCCTTTTGTCTTTCAGTCTCCTACCAAAGTTCTTTTCGGCGAATTCAGCATCGCCGATTGTGCCGATGCTTTGATAGAACTGAAAGCCAGTAGACCTCTTTTGGTGGCAGATGGCTTTCTCTTCGAAAGCGGTGCGCTTGAGCCTCTGCTTGAAGGTTTGCGCAGTCTGGGGCAGGAACCGCCGGTCTTTACCGAAGTGCCTTCCGATTCAGACCTTGAATGTGTCGTAAAAGCGACCGAATTAGCTCGTCGCCATAATTGCGACAGTATTGTGGCTGTGGGCGGCGGCTCGGTCATAGACACAGCCAAAGTGGTTGATATATGCCTTAGTTTGGGCGGTGACTTACTTGAATATCAAGGATTGAACATCATTCAGTCACGTTTGCTGCCTCTAATAGTCGTCCCCACCACCGCCGGTACTGGTTCGGAAGTCTCTTTTGTGGCCATGATCAAAGACCATAAAGAAGGTCGTAAGCTCATGTTCGGCAGTCCTTACTTGGCACCTGATGTGGCTGTCCTAGACCCTTCTTTATTGCTTACTTTGCCCCCGCGACTGACCGCCGCCACCGGCATGGATGCCATCACCCACGGTATTGAAGCTTTTGTCGCCTCTGGTACTTTCTCTGTGGTAACTGATGCTCTCTGTCTTGAGTCTATTAGGTTGCTCTTTGACAACCTGCCCCTGGCTTGCAGTCAGGGTGACAGTATCGATGCAAGGGCCAATACTCTTGCCGCCAGTACAATGGCCGGCATAGCCTTTACAAACTCTGGGGTGGGCATTGTGCATGCTTTGGCTCATTCGGTGGGGGGCATGTTCGGCACCCATCATGGCATGACTAATGCCGTTTTCCTTCCTGTGGGCATGGAGTTTAACTTAGAGTGTGCTGCTGACCGATATGCCCGAATTGCTTCCTATGTCTTTTCTGAGCGAGTCCTGCCGGCTTCGGTGGAAGAGCGCGCCGCCTTCCTCATTGATGAAGTACGTGGGCTTTTGCAGCGCCTTTCCATGCCAAGTCGTCTGAGCGAACTAGGTGTGGCTGCTTTGAATGAGAACCTTTTGAAGGAAACGGTGCTAAACGAGCTGTCATGTATGGCCAGTTCAGATCCTGCCATAATGTTCAATCCAAGAGAAGCCAGCGGCGATGATTTGATAGAACTTATAAAGAGGGCGTACTGATGGCCGTTTTTGCCAACACCGATGAATTGAACAGGGTCATGCTCGACCTCTGGTCTGCAATCAAGAAAGACGAGCAGATGTCTCGTGCTTTGCTCGATTCGCGCTTGGTTGTGCGCTTTCACTATCGTGAGCCCGAAGGTCGCTTAACTGTCGATTGTTCCGATGGCAAGGAAATGGAAATATCGGTGGGGGAAACCAGCAAGAAGGCCACCATAGAGATGTTTATGAAGTCAGACGTGGCTCATGAGTTTTGGCTTGGTAAAGTGAATGTGCCCATGGCCTTGATCAAGGGTCAGATTGTTGCCAAAGGTCCAGTGAACAAAGCCCTTGCGCTCTTGCCGGCTCTTAAGCCCGCCTTTCCCATCTATCCGACTATCTTGGAGTTGAAGAGAGCCAATTGTCAGAACTAGATAGTCAACCTGAGCAGTCATTATTGACCATAGGTGAATTGGTGGTTGACTGGATCGCCACCACCAAGGGCGCTTCTTGGTCTGGTCCGGACACATTTTTGCGTTCGGCCGGCGGCAATGCTGCCAATGTGGCCACTGCTTATGCTCGGCTTGGCGGCAAGACTCGCTTGGTGGCCAAGGTTGGCAGCGATATTCATGGACGCTACTTGCTTGAAACCTTGAGTGATTCGGGCATTGATACTCGTTTCGTCTTTGAAACCAGTCGTTACCCGACCGCCCAGTGTTATGTCTTGACCTCTGAAGACGAAGAGAACATATTTTTCAACTGGCCAAAACCCAATGCCTGTCACCAGCTCACAGTCAAGGAACTCTCGCCCGATATGTTTGAGGGGTCATACGCCTTGCATGCTACAGGCATTTCACTCACGGTTGAGCCCCGTAGTCATTTTGTTATCGCTGCCATGCGTCGAGCTAGAGAACTGGGTCTGCTTATTTCTTTCGATGCCGGCTTTCCTTACGGTGAGGGAGAGTTGGCTCGCAAACTGACAAAGGAAGCCATGTCGCTTTCTCATCTCTTGAAGGTCAACTTGCCCGAGCTAATATATTGGCTCGGTCGCAGCAAGCACGAAGTGGCGGTGAGCGAGTTGGCTGCCAATCCCACTAAAGAAAAACATCTGGAAATCTTACTGACTTATAGCCGTGATTTTCTCAATCAAACCGGTGCCGAAGTGGTGCTTTGCACCCTAGGGGCGTTCGGATCTATTGTCGTTAATGCCGAAAGTGAAAAGTTTTACCCGCCCTATAAGGTCAAGTCGCTGGCCGGGGTTGGGGCTGGTGATGCCTATGTAGCGGCAATTCTCTACAAACTATACGATAACTATCAAAAGCTTTTGGCAATGCCGGGCGGACCTCCTAGGCAGGCGGTGCTCTTGCCGGCTAAGATGCAGCAAGAATTAGAGCAAAACAGGCAAAATTCGGGCAAAATGCCGGGTGTCAATTTCATTAGACCGCAGGATATTTTGGCTCTCGATTGGGATGAAGCTGCTCGCTTTGCCAATGCTACCGGCGCTTTAGCCACTCGCACCATAAGTGCTTCGTCAGGTCTGCCGACTCTAGCCGAAGTGCAAGCCTTGCTTTCCTGATTAATTTATCTGCTTTTCGTATTAACACCGCTGCCAAAATATATACACTTGCTAGTATTGGCTGAGGAAACATTTCACAGGCGGTATCCATGCAAGCAATATTTGATCTGTTCGAAGCCTTTCATGAGATGGCGGTTTTCTCGACGATTGCTTTGATACTGCTAGCAGTGGCTGTGATTGCTGTGCTCTTGCGAGTGTTTAAAAGCGATTTTTCGCAAATAGACTGATTTGTTTGCACTTAAATAAAATAGCCCGCTATGGGCTCAGTACCTTTTCCGCGGCGAAAAGATACTCGCAGATAGCGTACATATTGGTTATTTGTTCGGTCTTGACCTTTTCTTTCAAGCCGTAATAATCAAGGCATAGCCCACAGGCCAGCACTTCTACTCCCTTTTCTTTCAGTTCATCGAGCACTTTCACACAGGGCGACTCAGGGTCCATCAGTCTGACGCCGCTATTGGCCAAGAGCACAGCCTGCACATCGTGTCCGCTTTGACTAATTGTCTGCAGAAAAACATTGAGTAGGTTCAAGCTAAAGGCTTGATTCTTCTCATGTTCTTCGCCGGGCGGGGCGGCTACCGGTTCTCCAAATCTATCCTTACTTATAAAGATCACTACACCTGACTTGGCCTTACTTTGTTTTGCCGCCGCCGGTGGTTCTGGCGCCGTATTTGGTGCAACCTCTTCTTTCGAGATGGTGGCGACAAAGTGTTCACCTTTTGCTGCACTCTTGAATCCGAAATTTTGAGAACGGGCCAATCTGGCTAGATTCTGGATATTTACCTCCGAATCGACCAATGCTTCCACACTGGTCACGGTCTGGTCGTCCAAAATTTTCTTGGTCTTGAGCACCGGCTCGGGGCAAAGTAAGCCTCTAAGATCTATATCTTTTTTCATTGATGGTCCATTCTCTTTCAAAGTCAGGGTTTGATATCTATGTGTCCTGGAATACCTTCTTCAAAGTGTCCTATGCACGAGGCTTCAATGCCTACCAAAGCTAGAGCCTTTAGGCAGTCTTCGCTATGCTCGGGCTGCACGGCGAATAGAAGACCACCAGAAGTTTGGGGATCGTAGAGTAGGTCGGTAACCTCAAGAGGCAGATCCTTTATATAGGAAACATTTCCTTGGAATGATTTGCGATTGCCATAGGCCGCCGCCGGCACCAAGCCTTGGCTGGCTAGTTCAAGCACACCGGGCAGGAAGCGGATGCTGCTAACTTCCACCACCGCTCCTAGTTTGCTGGCTTTGGACATCTCTTGTATATGTCCTATCAGACCGAAGCCGGTTATATCTGTACAAGCATGTATGTTGGGCGACAAATAGCTAAGTGCATCAATTGCCTTATCGTTAAGGGTGGTGAGATTGGAAAAGAGTCGACTTTTGGCTTCATCATTCAATAATCCGGCTTTGAGTGCCAAGAGACTAACACCGGCGCCCAGGGATTTTGTGGCGATGATTCTGTCTTTAGGCTTGGCACCACTATTGGTGAGCAGTTTATCGGGATGAACAAAACCAGAGACGCAAAGTCCATATAATGTCTCGCTGCCCTGTATGGAATGACCACCAGCGATGATGGCACCGGCTTTGCTAACCTGGTCGGCACCACCTTTGAGAATTTCAGCCGCTATATCGAGAGGAAAATCGCAGCTGGGAAATACCAATAGAGCCAGGGCTAGTGCGGGTTTCGCTCCCATGGCGTAGATGTCGGATAGGGCATTGGTGGCGGCTATCTGACCGTAGAGATAGGGATCATCTAAAAGAGGCGGAAAGAAATCTACAGTTTTGACAAGAGCCAGATCGCCGTTCAATTGAAAAGCGGCCGCGTCCTCGAAATTATCGATGCCGGTAAGAAGCCTGGGATCTTTTGCTTTGGGCAGATTAGCCAAAATCTGCTTTAGTTCGGACGAACTCATCTTGGCTGCACAGCCACCAGCTTTGACATTACTCGTCAAGCGATGTGTGTTGTTCGTGTTGTCGTCTTTTGGATTATCGATAGACATATAAAAGGATGATTGTGTATTTGCTGAGTATCCGCATGAAAGCTAGCTTTTGGACAGTTTGCTTAAAATTTTTCTGGAGTCTCCTTGTTGATGCTTTTGTTTTCGTTTGCTTGGGTCTTATGAAAAGCGTCTATCTATGCGGGTTTTCTTGTTGGCGGCTTGGGTGTCTTTTGGGGGCTATGTCGGGGACTTTTAGATTAGTTTGATAGAGCTTAGGTTTTATGGGCGTTTTAGCCCTTTAAAAAGGTTAGTAGAGCGTGTAGATTTAGTTATGGAAATCGGCGGTCACGCCTGGCAAAAACGGTGAGCTTGCGCACTGTTTCACTTGTCGTGCCAACCAACTTGTCGTGTCTAGTTTACCTGGCACAGCCTGTTTGTAACTTGGCTGATTTCGTAAATTTTGGTGATACTTTTTTGGAATTTACAAAAAGGAACTTGCATGCCTAAGAAAGTACTAGTTGCTCTACCCCCTGGTTTACTTGAGCAAATCGACTTTGTTGCTTCAGTTGAACATCGCACACGTTCCGATCTGATAAGAGAAGCGCTGCGTCGTTATATCGACGGTTTTAAGCGTAATCAGGGACCTAGAATGCAGGTCAGTCAGGTCGGTAATCAAAAAATGGCTATTCTCACCGATAGTGAGTAATAGTTAGCCAGTCTCAGTAGTATTTCTCCCATCGTCTTTAATCTTTCCCCTTGTACCGGGGTCCGATTTCTCATAATATGAGGGTCGCCCCGGAATTTGGGGCATCTGGCTTCTGGATTTTTAAGAAAACGAGTTTTTCAGTAAAATTCAAGCGAGTTTGATGAACAGGTTTGAGAACCGAGTGTTCGGAGTAGGACGAAGATGAACTTCTGGAATATAGCCTTAACAGAGTTTGCCTTTGTGGTGGTTGTTATTCTGGGCTTGGGTTTTGTTGCCAAACCCCGTTTTATGATGCGTCGAAATCTAATGAATGGCTTTCCTTGGGGCTATTATGCCGACCAGGTGCCGCAAGGAGACCCAGCTCTCTTTCCCGGTAATGACAAAGACTTCCTGCACGATACCGGCACGGCTTTCGGCGGTTTGGAAGGCTTTGGTGAGTATGGCGAATTCAGCGGTTTCGGGCAACTGGGCGAATACGGCAATACCTTCTTTACCGGTGGTGTCGATGCCACCAGCTCGGGCGAATAACCGGCGAACTTATATAAGAATGCAACTAAGAGCCGGCAATTTTGCTATTCTGTAGTTGTGTTTAGCGTTGATAATATCAGTCAAGCTCTGCAAGTATTGGTTGTTTTACTTGCTTGTGTCGCCTTCTTTGCCAGGGAGACGGACTTCAAGGTTATTACATTCCGCTCTCTATTGGCAGCCGCTACAACCCTTGTGGTGGTTGTGCTCGGTCAAACACTGATTAAGCGTGAAAGCCAGGACCGTTCCGGCTCAACTATGGATTTAGCCCAGGTTGAGTTTTGTATGCGCCTTTACAGTGCCATTAAGTCGCTTTCCGGCACTTTTGACGACATGCCCGGCAGCGCTGAGGTTACCGGCAAGTTTAGCGAAGAGGCTGACCGCATTAAGGAGCAAGCCCGCAAGGCAATGTCCCTAGCCGCCGACAAAGACAGTAAGTCTTTCATGCTTTGTCTGAAAAAGGCTGTTCTACTAGGAGAGGTAGGCGGAAAAGGCTCAGTCGCCGAAGTGAAGGAGTTGGTCAATCGCATCAAGCTTGCCAAGGTTGAAAAACCTGAACTGGCTATCCTCGGCTCTGAACTAATCGATAAACTGTATCTGAAGCGCTCGCTCAATAAGTCCGAAGTGGAAACCTACGCTCAGTTTGTGGAAGGCAAGGTTCCAGCCGGCTGGTTTAGGGACGTCACCCGGGTTGAGCTTTACCGCGTTGCCGGTATGAAAGCCGAAGCCGACAAAGCCTTGAATCGCTACAACCAGGCTGCTTCTTCTTTTGTGCAGAAGATTTTGCTCACTTTCTTTACCGCTCTTGTTTGTGGCTTGGTTGGTCTAGTCGTCCTTATCGTTCAGCTTTTCCTCATTCCACGCAATATCAGCCAAGGACCAGCTCTTGAAGAGATTAAGGCGCCAATCAATTACGGCTTTGAGAAGGTCTTTGCCGTTTTTGTATTCTGGCTTGCCCTTGAATGTATGATTTCGCCGGTAATAGTAAATGTTGCTCGCCCCCTCAAGGGTTTGGGCATGAACTCAAACACAATCGCCTTGATTACCATGGTGATTTATTTGATGAATAATGTGCCTTCTTTGCTTTTGGTCTGGTTGCTTTGCTTGCGCGGAACAGGCATTAAGTTTGTCGATGCTGTTAAGTTGAAATTTAAGACACCGCGCCGGGGCTGGTTTGGCCTTGTTTTGGCGGGAGTCCTCACCTGGTGCGCCTGTCTGCCCTTGGTTCTGGTTGGTTCGGCACTGGCCAAAGGCTACTTAAACTCGAATGGATCTTCTAATCCTATTTTGGCTGTAGTAATGGAAGCAGCGCGCAACGGCGACGCCTTCACTTCCGTTTTGTTCGTAATTGCTTTGGGTGTATTGCCGGCTCTCTGCGAAGAGACCTTGTTCCGAGGTTTTCTCTATACATCGTTAAGAACCAAACTTTCTGCTTTCCTATCTATGATTATTTCTGCGGCTGTTTTTGCCGGTATCCATCTTGATCAGGGGGCATTTATTCAGCTTTTTGTACTAGGCTTTGTTTTCGCCTTTGTTTTTGAACGCACTCGCTCACTCATTCCTTCGATGGTTGCGCATTGTATGTGGAATAGTGGAACTTTTTTTGTCATTAGTTCTATTTTTGGTTCTTAGAAACCGGAATTTTTCCTTCCTTAGCGGGCATAATTTAGCTATTGGCATCTTTGGGTGTAAGCGATGCTTTTGCTTGGCGACAATGGTCTTAAATTTAGCTGTGCCGCCGGAAACAAAGGTGGGCGCAGCAGCAATCTGCCCTTAGTTGTTGGTCTTGCTTTAGCCTTAGTGCAAATTGCCGTCACTTTGGCTCTGTCATTTCTTCTCTTTGCTCAGAATGCCATTTTTGCTCTGCTCCTTTCAGCGTCAGCTTTGGCCTTTCTTTTCATTGTTCTAACTGTTGCCTGGCGTATGCTCTCAAACGGGCAGCGCCTTTATAACTTTGAAATTACCCCAACCGAACTTATTCTTGAGATATCCAGCTTACCGCCAGAATCGTCAGATCAAGTCAAGAAGCAGAAGCAGCAGCAAAGCCGAGATAAGCGCTCGCAAAGACGTAAAATTGGGCGAGTCATGGTCTATCTGCCTGATGTACGCTATTGCGAATACTATCCCTACCCCGATTCGGCATCGATGATTTTTCATACAGCCTATAGCCATCTCGAGGTGCCGCTCTGGCCTCTAGGCGAAAGAAGAAATGACCTGGTTGACTATTTGATTGGGCTAGGAATTGAAGTGGTCAACGTGCAGTTTGATGATGAGATACCATCTTTAAATTGAGCTTTCGCTCAAGATCTAAAAGCCAGTTGTTCCTTATTCGCCATTGCGGATCAATCTCACATTTGTAAGCCAGGAAGTCCTCTATCTCAGGATAGGCATGTCTGATTTGATCTTCTCTGAAATAGCGATGGTAAGTCAAATAAAAGCTGCCTGCCAGAGCGAGAGCCAGATCAATCAGTTCTCTCAGTGTTTCTTGTGTGTTGCCTAAAGTCGCTTGATCGACATGCAGGTTAAAAACGATGCAGGCTCTTTGCTCCCGTGCCCAAGGTAAGGCACTGATGCTGTCTTTTTCAATTAAGCGAACTGTTCCATAAATAAGGTCAGCCATTCTAGTTCTCAAAATAGTGGCTGCTTTTCTTAGGAAATAGGGCAAATAGGGCATTGGTACATAGAGTTCGGTGATGATTTCAGAACCATGTCTCAAATGCTCCTGCTTCATGTCGCGGTGATAGTTCTCAAAATAGGTGCTCAGCTGCATGGCGTCGGTGAGATATAACTGGCCATTTGTGCGCAAATAATGATCGCTATACAGTTTGAAAGCTTTTCTCTTATCTGTATGCGCCAAATAGATAAGTTCTCGCCAGTTCTCAGGTGAAAGAGACGACTGTTTACCTTGCAACTCTCTAACTTGGGCTTCTGGCACCGGCACCGGCTTATAGGTGGACAATATGCCAAGTGAGAGAAAATCGTCGCTTTTGCTATCAATGGCAAACTGAAAATCACCGTACTCTGCACCGCCGGCAATGCGCTTTTCCAAAAGTCCGTTAAGATCTTCGCTGCGGCAAAGGCTGACCTCTCTTTGCACAGTATGTCTTCTCTTTAGGCGCAAAGTCACCGATGTAATCACTCCGAAGAGTCCAAAGCCTCCCAGCACGTGCCTGAATAGCTTGTTATCGTCGGCGCTTGCTCTCTCTAAATTGACAAGCTCTCCTTGCGGTGTCAGTAACTCAATTGCTTCGACATCATCGGCAAAGGGAGACATCTTCAGCCCTCTACCATGAATATTGGAAGAAACCGCACCGCCCAGAGTAACACTGTCGACTCCGGTGGGCTTTTGTCTAATTGTCCATTGTTTATCGGCTTCGCTGCCTTTCTTGTTTTGATGATCAATGAGCTTCTCGATTACGTCTTTAAAGGTGGCACCACTTTCAAACTTAGCGGTGCCGGCGCGGCAATCTAGAGAAAGCATTCTATTTAGATGACGCAGATCAAGCATGGTGCCGCCATCAATGAACTGCTGACCGCCCATGGCATGCCTGGCGCCATGGGCAATAAAATGAGAGTTTTGCGGAGTTTGGTTAGCCAGGACTTTCTGCAGAGAGGCAAGTGAGCTGATTTGGAGAATCTTGCCACTCCCACTTTCTAGCCCTGAATGTACATCATAGATAACAGACATGATTTCCCAATTGCAGAGGTTTTACTACTTTAGTTCTCTGGTTTTTTGCTTTTCACCTACTTTCATTTTGGGGCAGATAGGGAAAGCTTGGCAGGCTTCATAAACAGTTTGACAATTGATAGGTGCTAAAATCACGCCTTACATAACCATGACTGAGGAGATGGCTTCACCTATGGCCACGATATCGGCAGCTCTGGATAATCCTTTATTGGCCGGTTTAGAACCGGAGAAACAGGTTGAACCCCTGTCCTTTGTCATTTTTGGCGCCAATGGCGACCTGACCAAGCGCAAGCTCATTCCAGCCGTCTATGCACTGTTTTTGCAGGGCTTGCTGCCTGCCAGCTTTGTGCTTTTGGGCACTTCGCGCACAGTCTTCAGCCATGATGAATTCAGGGCGGCAATGAAAGAGTCGCTAATTAAGTTCGCTCCAGACCTGTCTTTTACTGAAGAATCTTGGGGACGCTTCGCCCAATCAATTTACTATCAGCCTGCTGATTCCAGTAAAGATGAGGGCTTTCAAGAAATCAAGAAGACCTTGTCCGAACTTGATGAAAAGCATGGTACCGGTGGGCGGCATGTTTTCTATCTTTCTACTTCACCGAGTCTTTATCTGCCCATTATCAAAGGACTCTCTGCAAGTGGTCTGGTTGTAAAGACGAAAGCCAATGAAACCACCTATCCGCGTGTGGTGATTGAAAAACCTTTTGGTCACGATTTGGTTTCTTCTCGCTATCTGGACGAGCAGATTCATGAGGTAATGAGAGAGCATCAGATTTATCGCATCGATCATTATTTGGGCAAAGAGACTGTGCAGAACATAATGGTCTTTCGTTTTGCCAACGCAATTTTTGAACCACTCTGGAATCGCAATCATGTTGATCATATTCAAGTGACCAATGCTGAGACACTCGGGGTGGAAGGGCGCGGTGCCTATTATGATGATGCCGGCGCCTTGAGAGACATGATGCAGAATCATCTTATGCAACTTATGGCTCTTGTATTGATGGAACCGCCCATCTCTATGGATGCCGAAAGCACCAGAGACGAAAAGAATAAAGTCTTGAAGAGTTTGAGACCGCTTACCAAAGAGAGTCTCGCTAGTGAGGTTGTCCGTGGTCAGTATGCCAACGGTTTTATTTTAGGCAGCCAGGTGCCTGCCTATCGCGATGAGCCCTCTGTGTCGAAAACATCAAATACACCTACTTTTGCCGCTCTCAAGCTTTCGGTCGATAACTGGCGCTGGTCGGGAGTGCCGATTTATGTGCGCACCGGCAAACGTCTTGCCAAGTCAATTACTGAAGTGGCGGTTGTTTTCAAAGAACCACCTCATCGTCTCTTTGATAGCAAAGATCAAGTTTCGGGGGAAATGCGTCATATTCCAGGCAATGTTTTGGTTATGCAGATTCAACCTGATGAAGGCATTTCGCTCAAGTTTGCCACTAAGCAACCTGGTCCTCACACCACTGTGCGCTGGCTAAATATGGATTTCAAATATGGCACTGCTTTCGGCACCCGTACTCCGACTGCCTATGAAAGACTGATACTAGATTGTCTGCATGGTGACCCATCGCTCTTTGCTCGTTCCGACTTCGTCGATGCTTCTTGGTCTTATATTCAGCCCATCATCGACGCCTGGCAAGATGCGCCTGAGATTCCTAAGTATGCTGCCGGTAGTTGGGGTCCGGTGGAATCGGATCAATTGCTTGCCGCCACTGGTCATAGCTGGAGAAGGCTGTAATGGCTCAGACCGAAGTTACGGATACAAATTCAATTCTTTCTTTTCTATCGGGACAGATGGCTCTTGTTGAAGTGGCGAAGATTGAAAGAGAGCTTTCTAAACTCTGGAAAATGAGCACCGAGAATGGAGAAGGTGGTGCCTATGTAATCAAAGCTTGCGCCCTCAATTTTGTCTTGCTGGTTGATTCCAGCCTGGATGATAGCGGTGTCGACTTTGATAATTTGTTGGCAGATATTACTTTGACCCATCCGATGCGGGCGCTTCTTGCCCTGGTCAAAACAGATGAGAGCAGAAGCGAAGAAAATGCCCTAATTGAGGCTTGGGTATCAGCCCGCTGTCATTTTCTACCCGGCCGCCTAGACAAACAGATGTGCTGCGAGCAGATTACGGTCAGCTATACCGGCCGTGAATTTTGTCCAGCCAGTCTTAGCTCGGTGATATCGCCCCTGGTGATAGCCGACTTGCCTTCCTGGCTCTATGTTCCCCAATTGCACTTCCAACCTTCTGAGCTGAAGACCTTCTTGCCCTCTTTTGACTATCTGATAGTCGACTCTCGCTCACCGCAGCCCACTTTTGACCAAGCAACATTCGAAAGATTTTCTTTCCTCTTGGAAGAGGCTAAGAACGTCAATGTTATCGACCTGGCTTGGCTGGCGATAAAGCCTTGGCGGCAAGCTATTGCCTTTGCTTTTGATGAGAAAGACGTCTCATTGAGCACCGATTGTCTCAATGCTATTGACACCATAGATTTGGTTTGCGGAGACAAGGGCGGCTTTATTCAGAGTCTCTTGTTTGTTGCTTGGCTCGGCAGCCGACTCAAGCTTCGTTTTCTCAAACTAATTAGGCTGGATGACGGTGCTTGTCGCCTTGCTTTTATGGGTGCGCACGAACCTTTCACAGTCAATATTCGGGCAGATGGGCCTGTGGCAGGTTTAGCCTCTATGCAGGTGTCTTTTCATAAGCTTGGCTGTTGTTCGGTTGAAGAGCATTTGCATGTTACCTTCCAAGAAGGCGCTCTCACTGTCAAGCATGAAGATCGCAAAGAGTTTGTTGAATTGCCTCGTCTACAGTGCCGCGCCGGAGTCTATAGTTCTACCGAATGCGGACGCTCTGAGTTGGTTGACGATGCGCTAGCTTGTATTGAACAAGACCCTATCTATCTCGAGACAGTTTCTTATCTATTGAACATACTAAAGTCGGAGGCTTGATTGGAACTTGGGCGAGCGTAAGGCTAATTTGGGCGGTCAGGTCTTGAATGTGGCATCAGATGAGCGCGCCTTGTTTGATTGTCTTGCAGAGAGGATCGCCGCTTTGGCTAACGAAGCAGTCCAAACAGATGGATTGTTTACCATGTTACTTTCCGGCGGTAGCACTCCCCGTGGTTTGTATCAAAGGCTTTCCCAACTGCCTGAAGGAAAGATGCCTTGGGCTAGTACTTATCTTTTTCTAGGCGATGAGCGTTGTGTCGGTCATAACGACGGTGAGAGCAACTATAAGATGATCTCTGACTCTTTGCTCAGTCGCATTGATATCCCCAGCACCAACGTTTTTCCGACGATTAAGCAAGATAGCGACCCTAAAGAATCGGCGCGCATTTACGATCAAACAATAAGGCGTTTTTTCAAATTTGAGAAAGATGAAACTGCGCCCATGCCGGAGTTTGATTTGGCTCTCATGGGTCTTGGCGAAGACGGACATACCGCCTCACTTTTCCCCGGTACAGAGGCTTTAGAAGAGCGTAAGCGAATTTGTGTGGAGAACTATGTGCCAAAATTCGCCGCCCATCGTTTGACTTTGACAATGCCGGTGTTTGCCGCCTGTAAGAAAGTCGTCTTCTTGGTCAGCGGCAGCAAGAAAACTGAGATTGTCGGAAAAGTTTTGAAGAGGGAAGGGGATTTCCCCTCTCTTTCTGTAATTGATATGTGCCCGCAAGGCACAGTAGAGTGGTATCTTGACGAAGCTTGTGCATCAAGCCTGATATAGGAGCGTTGGAGAATGCAAGAAAAGAAAAGTGACATAGGGCTTGTCGGTCTTGGAGTAATGGGTGAAAACCTCGCTCTCAATATCGAGAGGCACGGCTATCAGATCTCGGTTTTCAACCGCTCACATGCCAAAACAGTAGACTTTATTGAGAATCGCGGCAAGGGTAAGAAAGTTGTTGGTTCGCCCGACGAAAAGTCTTTTGTCGAATCACTGCAGAAACCAAGAAGAATTATTTTATTGGTCAAGGCCGGCGATGCTGTAGACCAGACCATAGATAAATTGAAGCCCTATCTAGAGAAGGACGACATCATTATCGATGGCGGAAATTCTCACTATATTGATACGCAGCGCCGCGAGAAAGCTCTCAAAGCCGAGGGCTTGAAGTTTATCGGTTCTGGTGTTTCTGGTGGCGAAGAAGGCGCGCTCTGGGGACCTTCTTTAATGCCGGGTGGCGATAAGGAAGCCTACGAAGAGATTAGGGCCATATGGGAGGACATTTCGGCCAAGGTCGAAGGCAGCCCTTGTGTTACTTATCTCGGCGGCGACGGTGCCGGCCACTTTGTCAAGATGGTGCACAATGGTATCGAATATGGTGACATGCAGCTAATCGCTGAAGTTTATGACTTTATGCGGAAGACCTTGAATCTCTCTGCCACACAAATTGCTGATATCTTTTCCAAGTGGAATGAAGGAATTTTGAATTCCTTCCTGATTGAGATCACGGCAAAGATTTTGACTGCCAAAGACCCTGAGACAGGAAAGCCCCTAGTTGACCTTATTTTAGATAAGGCTGGTCAAAAAGGTACTGGCAAGTGGACTTCTGAAGCGGCCTTGGAACTTGGCGTGCCTGTACCGACCATCGATGCTGCTCTTACCGCCCGTGTTCTTTCTTCCATGAAAAATGAGCGTATGGATGCCGCCAGGGTTTTCGCTGCAGTCTCACAAGATCTCGGTCAGAGCAAAGGCGATACTTCTCATCCTCTTATCGATCATCTGGAAAAGGCTTTGTATGCCGCCAAAGTGTGCAGCTATGCCCAAGGTATGTCGCTTATCAAAGCAGGTTCTGATAAATACGGCTGGGGTGTAAATCTCTCTGAGACCGCTCGCATTTGGCGCGGCGGCTGTATCATTCGCGCCCAGCTTTTAGAGCGCATCAGAAGAGCCTTTGATCGAAACAACGATCTGCCTAACTTGTTGGTCGATGAAGACTTTGCACCATTTATGGTGCAGTCTCATATGAGTATGCGTGAAGTGGTAAAAGCGGCCATTGATCATGGTGTGCCCATGCCGGCTATGGCATCGTCACTCTCTTATTTCGATTCTTACAGGTCGCAGAACTTGCCTCAAAATCTCACTCAAGCGCAAAGAGATTTCTTTGGGGCTCATACCTACGAGAGAGTCGATAAACCACAAGCCGGCTTTATGCACACTGAATGGGCTGAGCTTATTCAAAAGTAGGATGCTTGACCAGTTTCACTCTTAATGCCGTAAACATAGGCACCTTCCCTCTTGGTGAAGCTGACCGCATTGTTGTGCTTTTCTCTGCCGAGAAAGGTCTCCACCGAGCTGTCGCCAAGGGGGCGCGCAAGCCAGGTTCAAAGATGTCAGGTAAGTCAGAACCTCTAAATATTTGCAAGTTCTTGCTTGCAAAGGGGAAGAGCCTAGATATCATCACCCAATGCGAGACACTGGAAACCTTTCCCGGCTTGCGTTCTAACCTGGAAAGATTGACCTATGCCCTATATTTTGCCGAGTTGAGCCAGGTTTTTGGTGCCGACCTAGGCGAAGACTCTCAAACCTATTTTGAAAGATTGTCTCTGGCTATTGCCTATATGGCAGAAAGCGAGACTCTGCCTATTTTGCAATGTTTGGAATTTGAGATGAGTCTGCTCAATATGCTCGGCTTATTGCCCGAGCTTACCTTTTGTGTTTCCTGCCGCAATCCTCTAGAAGAGCGCACCATAAGCACCTTCAATTTTGAGCTGGGGGGTGTGCTTTGCGAGGCTTGCGAAAGACGAATGCGTGGTCAGGCTAGTCGCGGCTTTCAGGTGGCCGAAAATGCCAGAAGTGAAGCCAGGGAAGGCAAATTAGCCTCGGTGATGATCACCCCGATGGTTTGGCAGCAACTTGTCTTGGCGAGAAGCATCGGCACCGCCGGGCACGATTTAACCAATCTAGAGACCGAAGTTCGCTCTGTCACTTCCCCTCAAAGGTTTACAAGGGATGACGGAGATAAGCAAGTGCATAGCCGCTTGACGGCTGCCCAGAGATTGGTTCTTGGCTATATCGAATATAAGTCCGGGCGAAGAATGCGCTCTCTTGATGTCTTGGGTGCAGTTTCTTGAAACTAGTTTTAGAGGCTAGATATTACTAATAGATCAATACCTTGAAAAGCGACTACAATACTCATGTGTGGCATTAACCAAGGAGTAGTCCGGTGCTTTCAAATAGCGATCCTGAATTGGCAAAACTCATCGATGAAGAGTTGCACCGGCAGAAAAATTGCATCGAACTTATTGCCAGTGAGAACTTTGTTTCGCAGGCAGTCTTGGAAGCGCAAGGCTCGGTTCTCACAAACAAGTATGCCGAAGGTTTGCCTGGAAAACGCTATTACGGCGGCTGCGAATTCGTAGATGGCGTTGAAAGATTAGCCATCGAACGCATCAAGACCCTATTTAATGCTCCGCACGCCAATGTACAGCCCCATAGCGGCGCCCAAGCCAATATGGCTGTTTTCTTCGCTATGCTCAAACCGGGCGATACCATTTTGGGTATGGCCTTAGACCAAGGCGGGCACCTTACCCATGGCTCACCTGTGAACATCTCAGGCAAGTGGTTTGATTCAAAGTTTTATGGCGTCGACCCCGAAACCGGTAGGCTTGATTATGAAAAGGCGGAAGCCGTCGCCCTGGAAGTAAAGCCAAAGCTGATTATTTGCGGCGCCAGCAATTATCCCCGCATTATCGACTTTGAAAGAATGCGCAAGATTGCCGATAAAGTCGGAGCTTATCTCATGGCTGATATTGCCCATATCGCCGGCTTGGTTGCCGCCGGTCTGCACCCCAATCCCTTTCCGCATGCGCATTTCGTCACCACCACCACCCACAAGACTTTGCGTGGACCTCGAGGTGGTGTGGTCATGTGTCAGGAAGAATTTGCCAAAGAAATCGACAAGGCTGTTTTTCCTGGCATTCAGGGCGGTCCGCTTATGCATGTAATAGCTGCTAAGGCTGCTGCTTTCGGCGAAGCACTCAAGCCTGAGTTTAAGCAGTATCAAAAGAATATTGTCGTGAACGCCAGCACTTTGGCGTCTGCTCTTATCGAGCATGGTCTGGCAATTGTATCCGGCGGCACAGACAACCATCTTATGACAGTAGACTTGCGTCCGGTTGGTATGACCGGCAAGAAAGCCTGCCAGATTTTGGAAGAAGTGCATATCACCACCAACAAAAATGCTATTCCCAACGATCCCGAAAAACCAATGGTCACATCGGGCATTAGGTTGGGAACCCCAGCCGTGACCAGTCGTGGTATGGGCGAACGCGAGATGAAGCTTATTGCCGAAGCCATTGCCGATGTGCTCAAGCATCCTGAAAGCGAACAAGCCAAAGATAAAACTCTCGCTACAGTAAGTGAACTCTGCCGCAAATTCCCACTCTATGAGAACAAGGTTGAAGCTGTAAGATGACCATGACCGAGCAGGAACTTGAACCGGATCAGAGCACGACCACCAGGTCGCGTGTCTCTAAGGTTTCGCAGCGAGTCTGCCAAGTCTTGCTCTTGGGGATTGGCTTGTGGTGGGCCTTTGGACCCGCCCAGCAAAGGCTTGATCAGGCGCAGATTCCAGGTTTCTTGATTGCTTTGGCGGCAAGCTGGTGGCTTACACCTGAGATTCGTTCGCGAGCAGTGAAATTGAAATTGCTCGACAAGCCCGGTGACGATAGGCGTATTCATAAAGTAGCTGTGCCCAGACTGGGTGGAGTGGCTATCTATATAAGTATTTTGGCCACGGTCTCTGCTTTGATTGCCATCGCCGGGCGTCTGCCTAAAGATGCTCGCTTTACCGAAGGCATAGCCGGTATTGCTGTGGGCGGTACTATTATTTTTGTGCTTGGTTTGCTAGATGATCTTGAAAATCTCAGGGCCAAAACCAAGTTATTGGTTCAAATTTTAGCCGGCTGTGCTGCCTATTCTTTGGGTGTGCGCATCAAGTCTATTCCCATACCGGCAAGCCTCAATATAGATTTGGGCTTTATTCATTTAACCGGCGGAGTCCCTATTGAGTTAGGGCAGTTGAGTTTGCCACTCACAGTTTTGTGGCTTGTTGGCGTAGCCAATGCAGTTAATCTTATAGATGGTATGGATGGTCTGGCTGCTGGAGTTTCGGCTATCTCGGCTTTGACCATATGGAGCGTCGCCCTTGGTGATAGTATCTCGAGACCTTATGCGGCTTTGATGGCTGCGGTCATGGCCGGTGCTTTACTAGGTTTCCTCAGATGGAATTTCAATCCAGCCAGAATCTTCCTCGGTGATTCGGGCGCCTATTTGACGGGCTTTACCTTGGCGGCAATATCAATCACCGGTGTGATTAAGGGGGCTGCGGCTGCCACTGTGATTGTGCCCACTTCTTTATTGGTTGTGTTTATCCTCTTCTTTCCTCTGCTTGATACTTCATGGGCAATTGTTAGACGTGTGGCCAAAGGGAAGTCAATTTTCTCGCCGGATCGTCTGCATATTCACCACCGTTTGTTAGATGCTGGTTTAGATCAAAAGAAAGTCGCCTATATCATCTATTTTGTTTCGGCACTACTAGGACTTGTGGCTACATTCTTTGTTGGGCAGCAAGAATACTATCTCAAGCTCATCGCCAGCGTGCTTATTATGGCTTTGTTCTTTGCTGAAGTTTTGAACCGACATCGGCAGCGTCAAAATAAACCGCAGTGAAGGCTTAAGTCTTGATGGTCTTTAAAGCTAGGCGAGAAGCTGTCTCTCTTTATTTGCTTGTAGCCTTGCCCATACTTTTGCTTGTCTTCTATGACTGGCTTTCGTCAACCGGCGACTTGTCAGCCTTTCCTGCCATGCGCCTTTGTCTAGCCTCGCGCCTAGAAAGTGGAGTATCTCCCTACAGCGGTTTTTTTACCTTTGATAGTCCTCTCACTTTGTATCTTGGTGCTTTGCCGGCTTTTGCCAGCAAGGCTTTCATTGCTATGGGACTGCCTCTTGCAGTGGTTAGTTCTTTTAAGGTGTTGCTTGGGTTGCTCATTTGCTTGTCACTTTCGGCTTGTATTTCTATCGTATACGGAGCCAGAAAATTGGAGGGCGAACTGCCCCTTCAACAGAGTGATGGCACTTCTCTTTCGGCTACTTGTGCGGCACTAGCTCCAGCCTTTTTGCTCTCACATTACTTAGTGCGCTTTCAATGGGGTGACGAACAACATCTTTTTTTGTTGTTCCTTTGTCCCTATTTATTTATGCGATGGCTATCTTTTGCTGGTATTAGATATGGTGGCTTTCTCTCTTTTGTTTCGGCATTCTTTGCCGGTTTAGCTGCTGGCTTAGATATCGTTTTTCTGCCTCTTGTCTTAGGGCATGAAATATTGGTTCAATGGAGGGCCAGGAAAGTCAGTATTGATAGTGCCTGCTGGGGTCTAATTGGCGGCTTTCTAATTAGTCTCGTGCTCATTGCTTTTCTACCCGAGGTAGCTAAAGAAAAGTTCCTTCAGTTTGTTTTGCCCTTGAGAGTAATGAAGTTGGGCTTATTTGATGATGCGATGACCAATATCAGCTGTGCTCCTGACCTGCGTTATCAGTTGATTTTCTTTACCGCCTCTATGTTCGCCGGGCTTCTTTCGTTAAGAAAGAACATCTTGCTTGCTCCATTTATGTATCTTGCCTGCGCTGGGCTAGTTCTCTATGCTGCAGAGATGAGAGGGCTCTCCAGCGACTTAGTCATAACTCTCTTTGCCTCCGGCATGACCATCATTATCAGCGCTTTTACCTATGTTCGAATTCTCTTGCACAAACCGATGGCAATGACAATAATCTCGGTAATTCTCTTGTTTGCTTCCGGCTCGCTATTTATCTCTTCTCGCAGAGCAATTGATGATTCTTTGTCTCTGCCTGCAGTTTTGCGACGTAATGCCGACCCCGATCTGGCTGAGGTGCTAAATAATGAAACCAAGCCTGGGCAGCAAGTATTGATTGTCAGCCATTTTCCTGAGGCAGCCTATCCCAGTTTGCTCTATTACGATCGAAAGCAGGCTGGGTATCTTACTTATGGCGAACCTTTGCATCTATTGCTTTCTTTGCGTACAAATGCGCCCACTAGAGTGTTCGCCGAAAATGGAGTGAAGTTTTTAGCTGAGATGATTCGCAAAGATCTTGAGTCTGACAAGATTAAGCTCATGCTCATTCATCTCAATCATGAAGTGGAAGATCTGAAAACCATTGGGTTGGCATACTTCCTCGATGTGAAGTATACAGAGTTCGGCAAGGCTTACTATTACACGCGCAACCGTGAGCCTAAAGAGTCTAATGGCTTGAGACTGCCTTTCATAATCTATAGGTTAGACGGGAAGTTAGACGAGGTGAGTCGGTGAGACTGAAAAGACTGCTCACACTCTATAGCTTTATTCTTCTAGCACTTTCATGTCTATCGCTGCTACTTAAGGGCCTAGGCTTTTTCTTCTTCCATCCTTTGATTATCGGCAATGATCAATCGGTCTATTTGGCTATGGGTCAGCTTCTTCTCAAGGGCTGGATACCATATCGAGATTTCTTCGATTTTAACTTGCCGATGATTATCTATTTGAGCAGTTTCCCGGCTCTTATGGGTAAGCTCTTTCCTTTACCTATATCTTTGCTTTTTACTCTGTCCATCTATTTGTGGTTTCTCTTAGCAGTTAGCCTGATTTTGGCAATTTATATTAGGTTTCGAGAGTCAAAAAAATCCCCCAAAGACCTTGGTTTACTTCTCTATATTCTTTTGGGGTTTGCTTATTTTCAAAGTGAACAAATAATCGATTTAGGGCAAAGAGAGTATTTGTTTGTAATTGGCTTTTTTCCTTTCTTACTATTGCGCTACTTCAAGGACAGCACCACCTCTGAAAAGAAAGATAATGAGGCATTAAATTTTTGTGCAGCTCTAATGGCGTTTTTGGCGCTGTCGCTCAAGCCCTACTTCGTTTTGTATTGGCTGGTAAGTGAATTCGTTCTCTCCCGTTTGAGAAGATGGCAAAATGTCACTGGCGGTAAGAAAAAGACTTTTAACTCAAGCGAAGTGCTGTGGCTTTGCTTGTTTCTTTCACTCTATGGCTTACATTTTCTGCTCTATCCCAAAGCCGCTCTCGATGTTCTACTTGGTCAAGCCCTGCCTCTTTATGCTGCCGGCATGGGTTGGTATGAGACTTCAACCCTGGCTTGTCTCGGCGGTACTCCCGAAAATTTCACCACCACCTTACTCTTTTGCCTTAGCTTTATCTTTGCCATTCCGCTATTGAGGCGGTCGGCACTGATTGTGCCTCTTCTCACCTTCAATTTGACCGCCTTTGCTCTCTTCATTTTCTTTAGTACTTCTTGGACATATCGCTATCTGCCCTGTCACTTCAGTAGTTTGATTCTACTTTCAGTTGAAGTCGGTCTTGTCATTGCCTCTGTTTTTCAGATGCTCAAGCCGCTGCCTTTCGCTCATTTGCTCGTCAGGCTCTTGCTTCCCTTGGGCATGCTATCTTTTTGTCTACAAGACACGTTTGCCTCTTTTCAAAAGTGGACAAAGGAAAGACTTACCTCTCCTTCCTTTTCACATTTGAGTATGGGAGCACTTGGTGATAGTTCTACGCGCGAGGTATCGCCGCTTTTGCGTGCAATTATTGCCCATAGCCAGAAAGGTGATGCCATCATCAGTATCTCTACCGGCGTTTTCCCGGGCTATCCACCAATTGTTCTTGCTAATCGCCGACCAGGATCTAGATATTTGCACGGTATGCATGTGCCTATGTTGGATCAATGTTTGGGTGAAACTAGCGATTTGAAATATAAGGAGAAGCTTGACCGGGTGGTCACTGAATACGGTGACGATATTTTGAAGAACAAGCCGGCTTTAGTTTTTATTCAAGGTGGACCTGTTTTTGAAGTTTTTGCTTCGCGTGATTTCTTCCGGAAGTATATGGGCGATTACTTCAGTCTTGGCGATCTTGGCTTTGAAAGCATGAAGGTCTATAAATTGCAGAAGAGCAAAGATGTTCCAGCCACTGGTCAAGAATTGCTTTTGGTGAAGAGACTATTAGCCGGTGAAAAGCCTGAATCTTTGGCTGCCAGTGCCGGTGTATCGTCTATCTATTTGCGTTCGCTTTTGCAGCGCACCGAGGCGGCCTTGGAAGAATTGCTTTCTAATGCGGCTCAGGGCGGCGAGATAGCCCTTATGGAAGAGTTGAAGAATGCCAGGCTTAGGATAAATGAATTAGAAGGAAAGTTGAGAGATACTCAGACAATCCAAGTAATCCAAAAGAAAGGAAAGAGCAAGTGACTGAACTTAGTTCGAGATGGAACCTGACTGGAAAGACTGCCCTGATCACAGGCGCTTCAAAAGGGATTGGTCTTGCTACCGCAGCAAGTTTGCTTGCCTTGGGGTGCGACGTGATCATGGTAGCGCGAGGCAATGCCGAATTGGAGCGGCGCGCTGCCGAACTGCAAGAGACCTACAGTGAAAGAAAAGTTCTTTGTCTAGCTGCCGATGTATCCAACTCAGACGGCTTGGCTAAAATCGAAGAGGGGATTTCTTCTTTGGAGAAAATCGATGTTTTGGTGAATAATGCCGGCACCAATATTCGCAAAAAAACTATTGAGTTTACCTCTGAAGATATTAAGTTCTTGCTTGATACCAATTTACTTTCTGCCTTTGAATTGTCCAGAAGACTGCACAGTAAGATGAAAGCATCAAAAGCTGCTTCATTGGTTTTTGTTTCATCAATCGCCGGGATAGGTTCTGTCTTGACTGGCAGCGTTTATGCCATGACCAAGGCGGCACTCAATCAATTGACTCGCTCGCTTGCCCATGAATGGGCTAAAGACGGCATCAGAGTCAATGCCGTTGCCCCTGGATTTATAAGAACGCCCTTGACTGGTGCGCTTATGGCCAGACCTGAGGTTAATAACCTGCTTGACTCAAGGACGTTCTTAAAAAGAGTAGGCGAAGCTGAAGAGGTCGCCGATGTCATAGCTTTTCTGGCACTGCCGGCAGCATCGTATATGACCGGGCAGGTTTTGGTGGTGGATGGAGGTATGACTAGTTTGACCGCCCAAGGTTTGCTCGATATTTAAGTTACGATGCGAGCGTCTGATAATCGCCTTAGGTGTAGAGTAATCTCCCATTTTGTGGCATAAATTGGACTAGTAATAAGAACTCTTATTTATTGATGGTCTGATGATAGATAAACCGCGACTGACAATAATTTGCCCGGTTTGCAACGAAGAATCTACAGTTAGTATTTTCTTCGAGAGAATCAAGCCTGTCATGGCGGCGCTTTCTGAGAAGTACGAGCCGGCTCTAGTCTTTACCAACAATGCTTCAACAGATGGCACTGTTAGTGCCATTTTGAAGATAAGAGAGAGCCATCCCAATGTCTTTTTGATAACGATCAGCAAGAATGTCGGCTATCAAAACTCACTTGAATGCGGTTTGCGCACTGCCAAGGGTGATGTATTTGTCTTTATTGATGTCGATCTTGAAGACCCGCCCGAGATGATTCTCGATTTCGTCAAATATTACGAAGAAGGCTATGACATCGTATATGGTGATAGGCGAGATCGTTCCGAACCTACTTTGATTAAGTGGGGTCGAAAACTCTTCTATCGGGTTTTGAAAGTTGTGGCAGATGACGATGTCATTTTAGATATGGCTGAGTTCTCGCTCATGGCATCCCATGTCAGGGATGCGGTGGTCAAGGACCACACTTCATTTCCCTTCATAAGAGCATCCATCGGCAGGGTTGGTTTCAAGCGCAAAGGATTGCCCTACAAGCGCCACAAACGGGTCGGAGGACAAAGTCACTTCCGCTTTCTGGGTATGGCCCACTTTGCAATTGCCGGAATTCTTTCTTCCTCCACACTATTCCTGAGGCTGCCGATATATACTTTACCTGTGTGGCTTTTGGCGGTTACCGCATGCGCTGTAGCACGCGTGTATATCGACAGCCGCTGGCTTGATGTCATCATCTTGCTCTTGGTTTGCTCATATTTCGGTTCGGCTATTTCCTTTATCGCAATCTATGTGGGAAGGACTTATAAAAACTCTCTGGGTAGACCAAATTTCGTAATCGATCACAAGCACTCGATTTTGCAGGAATAGTCTGTGACCGACAATTCGCAATTTAACCAGGCTTCCGCCTCACAGTCGGCTTTTGTCTCGGACAAACGCCGCTTTCAGTCTTTTGATGGCGGCGTGGCTGCTCAGGGTAACTACGCCAGACCCCTAACCAATAATCTGAAAGACTTTGTCGAAATTGAGCATAAACTGCTCAAACGGCAGAAGGCGAGGATTCCAATGGGGGCTGGTTTATCATTCGCCTCACCGCAGTTTGGCGAAGATGTAACTTCTATAGACCATACTGCTTTTACCAGGGTTCTTAGCTACGAAGAAGATACCGGAATTGTGGAAGTTGAGTCAGGTGCCACCATGGCTCATATCTACAATTTTTTGATTGATAAAGGGCGCTATATAGTCACCCAGCCTGGCTACCCCTCTATCACCATCGGTGGTTGTATTGCCGTAGATGTACACGGTAAGAACCAAATGCGTGACGGCAATTGCACAGCGCAGGTAGCATCGCTTAAGCTCTATCATCCGGCCTACGGAATAATCGAAGCCTCACCCGAGGTCAATAAAGAAGTATTTGAATTGACTTGCGGTGGATATGGATTAACTGGGCATATTTTAAGCGCCAAGTTGAAGACCAAAGCGATTACCTCTAGACGAATGGCTCTCATTAAGCTTCCATTTGATGATGTATCGTTGACACCTTTGATGCTTAAGGAATGTGCCAAGAATAATGATTTTGTAGTTTCATGGCATGATATGACTGCGCCTGATACGGCTTTCGGACGCGGTTTCCTTATGATGGGAAAATTCTTTCCGTCAGATGCGGGCGAGCCCGAGCAATTCGGCGGCAAGATGTCGGAGACTTGGGGGCTTGATGCAGAAAGTCGCAAGTGGCCTATGTCGCCTCTCTTGGGCGCGTCTTACTATAGTCTGCCCTTCACAAGATTGATGAATGTCTTTTATGGCACCCTTAGTCGCTCTAGAGCCGAGGCAAGCACTATTGCCATCTATGATTGCTTGCAGCCCATGACCACGCTTAGAGAGTACTATTACAAGATGTTTGGTATCAATGGTTTTCATGAATGTCAATTGATCATTCCAGAAGACAAATTTATGGTCTATATCGAACAGATTCAATATGCCATCAATAAGTTCGAAGTACCAATTACCCTTGCTTCAGCTAAATACTTTAGTGGGCGGCAAGAACTCTTGAGGTTTAATGGTGACGGTGTTTGCTTTGCTCTTAATTTCCCTCGTTGCCAACCTGGTCGTCTGCTTATTGAGTTCCTCGATAAACTTTGCCTCAAGGAAGGCTTTCTTCCCTATATAGTGAAAGATTCGAGGTTGCCACTATCGGTGGTGGAGCGCTGTTACGGCAATAATTATCATGATTTCAAAAGACGTTTGAGAGACTTCGATTCTGAGCGCCTATTTCAGTCTGAGGTTTCAAAACGTCTATGCCTATAGACCAAGATGTGCCTCTGGCTTTGTTGATCTTTTGGCTGGATGACAATCGTTATGCTGTGCCTCTAGAGAACATCGATAGGGTGCATCCGGCTGTCGAAATAATGAAGTCGCATGAGAGTGCAGAGTTTCTGGGCTTTGTTAATGTTCATGGCGAAGTTATACCGGTAATCAATGTGCGCAATCGCTTTAATCTGCCGTCAAGAGAGCTGACTCTGCACGATATGCTCGTGGTCGCAAAAGAAGGAGAGCAAAAGCTGGCTTTCTTTGTTGACGGAGTGGATGGAGTCTTGCGCTATCAGAAAGATGAGCTGGTAGTGGCTGATTCTATGCTTTACGCTAGTTCAAAAGTTAAGCTGGTCAAGTTTGAGGACGGTTTGGTAATTTTGAATGAATTGCGTGACTATCTTAGCGAAGAAGCGAAGAAATGGTTGGCTAAGTAGCCCTCAGATAATTCTCTTTAGTATGTAAGGCTGCCTATTTGAGCTTATACTTGCAAACCAGAGTTTCAAGAACGTCTTGGATGGCGGTCAGACTCTTGGCCGCTTCATCTATTTGTTTGCTAGATAGAACATGCTGTTTGGTAGCTTCTTGTATGCCCTGCATGGCTGTTACAACTTGATCAATACCGGTCAATTGTTCTTGGCTGGCTGCAGCAATTTGGGCTGCCGCATTAGCCGACTCGGCAACTGCATGAGCCAGTGATTCAATAGCTCTTCCAGCTTCCGCAGACTGCTTCACAGCTACTTCGACCGTGCGGCTGCCTTCTTCGATAGAAAGCGCAGCTTGGGCGGCGGCTTGCTGAATGTCTGAAAGTATTCTTCTTACTTCGGCAGTGGCTTGCTTGCTCTGATTAGAAAGAGCCTTCACCTCTTGAGCGACAACGCCAAAACCCTTACCCATTTCTCCGGCTCTGGCTGCTTCGATTGATGCATTAACCGCAAGAAGATTGGATTGCTGTGATAGTTCATCGACTGAAGCAGTGATATCGGCGATGGCTTGGCTGCGGTCAGTCAGTGTGGCCATAGAGTTGGCGATGGCTCGCATTTGATGCCGCACAGAAGTCATCTGATTGATGGTATCTTCGGAGGCATTCTTACCCACAAGTGAGATTTGCGCCGCCTGCTGGGCGAGGTCGGCTACGAAGCGTCCTTTTTGGGTAGCCACCATCGTTGTTTGACGCACTTCTTCTGCAGAAACCGTAGTTTCGGTGACAGTCGCGGCCGTTTGACTGGATGAAGCCGCTGACTGACTGGTGGAGATAACGATTTGACCGACAGAACTGCTTAGAACGTCAATGGCCTCGGTTATGCGGCTGGTGTCTTCTCTTAACTTCGTCACCATAGTGTCGAAGGCGGAAGTGAGACTGCCGATTTCGTCGCCATCACTAAAGCGCGGTATGGGGAAGTTCAGTTCGCCTTGTCCCACTTTTGCTGCAGCGGATGTTAGCGACTGCAGCGGATCGACCACTTCATGGGCGACAAAGGTCTTGATTTTGTGGGTGGTATAGATTGTTGCCGAGATGACTAGGAAGTAGGCAATACCAAGGTAGAGATTGTCTCTCTTGAGAGTGTTTGCAGCCTTGAGTGCTTCCGGTGCCAATTGTCCAAGATTTGGATAGTCGGTAATGCTGCCTATGGCTTGCGATATCTGCCACCATTCCCAACCAATGAATACCGTCAACACCCCAAAGCCAATCGATGATAATACGAGGGTGCTGCTAAGTTTGGATTCTAAGCCTTTATATTGAGTACTCATATGTTGAGAATTAGATGCTTGAGAATTAGCTCGATTGTATTCACTATTGGTGTAATCTGGGCTCACTCTAATATCCTGCTTTTGAAACTACTGTAAATGTACTACATGAAGATAGGCTTGTGAGAAAAAAACAGCTTCTTTTGTTTTCTCTTGCTCTAGCAGTTTGATGGCGTGTTCGACCTGCTCTATGAACTTATCCTCTTTACCTGATTTGAATACAATACCGTCGGCGGTGCTAGCCAGAATTTTCTCGGCTTCATCACCCTGGGCCGGCGATAGGAGCAGCATACAATGCAAAGTCTCGTTATTGTCAGCCCTAAGTGCCTCAATAAGCTGATATCCGTCTATGCCGGGCATATTGATGTCGGTAAATACTAAGGTAGGTTTGTCGCTTGTTTGAGCCATATACTCGAGTGCTTTTTCACCAGAGCGACTCAGCTGAACGGAAAAGCCCATCTTTTCCAGGCAATGTTGCATAAATATCGCCTGGGTTAGCGTATCTTCCACTAGTAAGACTTTCTTGTTAGCAGTCAAGATTTAGCAACCTCTCTTTCGCCGGTGTTGTTAATGCTTCTAATACGTTTTTCAAGCTCAAGAAGTCCACTTGCGATTTCTTCCAGATTCATAACATGGGTGGCAGCTCCCAGTTCTATCGCTTTCCCCGGCATGCCGTGGACAACCGAACTGGCTGCACTTTGAGCTATAGTCGTAGCTCCGCGCTCTTTCATTTGCAAAAGCTCGGCCGCTCCATCGACTCCCATTCCGGTTAAGATGATGCCAAGTGCGCGTTCGCCGTACTCTTGGGCTACCGATTGGAATAGCCTGGCCACAGATGGCCTGTGCCCGGCTATGGTGGCATCGTTACTATAGACAAAGCGTCCATCTAGAACGGTAATGTGTTTATCTTCTTCGCTGAGGTAGAGATAGCCTTTTCTGAGTTTTTCTCCTTCCTCAGCAATTTTGACCTTGAGCTTGAGATTTTGACTGAACCATTCTTTCATGCCCGCTGTAAAGCCAGGAGATATATGTTGTACCAAAATGATCGGCAGCGGAAAGCGGAGCGATAATTTGCTGAGAATTTGTTGCACCGCCTTTGGTCCACCGGTTGAGGCTCCTATGGCTATCAACTCCAGATTGGTTGGCAAGGGGGGAGTTTCGACCTCAAGTGTCTGGGAGATATTATTTTTCTCGGTTAGCTTGCCTCGCGAATTTCTCTTCACTACCTTGACATTAGCCATTGATTTTATAGTCTGAATCAAAAGCTTTGACGACACTTTGAAATCACCAGTGCCGATGTTTATCGGTTTAGCAACCGCAGTAAGTGCGCCAGCCTCTATCAACTCAAAAGCACGTTCGATATCTGTCACCAGTGTTGAGGCTGATACAACAATTATCGGTACCGGAGAAAATCCCATAATTTTGCGAGTAGCGGCAAGCCCGTCCATTCCAGGCAAATGAACGTCCATCGTAATGACGTCTGGCTTTATCTCCTCAAGTTTGGCAAGAGCCTCTTCTCCACTGCCTGCCACGGCAATTACTTCTAGGTTGGGATCTGAATCAATAATAGAGACAAGAATCTTCTGCGCCGGTAGAGAGTCCTCGACCACAAGCACCGTTGTCTTTCGCTTCTCTGTTTTTGAATCAGCTTCGATTTTCATAGAGCCGCCTAAAGCAAAGTCTTAACGGTATCTAGCAAACCTTCTTGATCGAGATTGCCCTTGATGAAGTAGGCATTAGCTCCAGCTTCCACTCCTTGCTTTCGATCGCTTTCACTTCCCAACGAGGTGACGAGAATTACGGGAGTATTTCTCGTTGCTTCATTTTCTCGAATTTTCTTGACAAAGGTTAGTCCATCCATCACAGGCATCTCGATGTCGCTGATGACAAGATCAGTCTTCATCGTTGCTAGAGCCTTAAGTCCTTCTGCACCGTCTAGAGCCATTCTTACGATATACCCGGCTGATTCAAGAATGTTCTTAAGAAGTACGCGAGAGGTTATCGAGTCTTCAACAACTAATACGGTCTTCCTCTCGCTGCTTGGTTTTGTAGTATTGTCCTTGGTGTCCAAACTGTCTAGCAAATTGGCAAGCATGGAAGACGAAGTATCTGTCTTTACCGTATGGACTGCTTCTACCACATCGTGAATATTTAAGATGAGCACGACCTCACCACTGGACATCATAGTTGCACCCGAAAAGAGCGGAATTCCTTGCAGCGGATAGCTAAGGGGCTTAACCGTAAACTCACCCTGGTCAACCACCTGGTCGACCAATAGACCAGCGTATTTCTCTCTGTGCTGCAAAACTAGCATTTCCAGATATTCAAAAGTATTGCCGCTGTGCTCTGCTTCCGGCAAATCCAATACTTTCGATAAAGAAGCGACAGGGATGAGTCGACCGTCCACGAAAAAGGTACGTTTCCCTCCGGCTGTTTCGAAAGCTAGCGGATGCACTCTGATGCCGCGGAGTAGCCCGGCCACAGGTACGACAAAGCTCTGTTGTTGGCTCAGTATTCTTATGCCGCTAAAAGCCGCCATTTTGGAGGGCAGAACCATTCTAAATGTAGTGCCGCTACCGGTGGTGCTGGAGATTTCCAGTCTACCGGAGAGTTCTTCGACCTTTTCTTTGACAATAGCAAGACCTAGTCCTCTGCCTGAAATATCAGATACTTCATCTCTGGTAGAGAAATCCGGACGAAAAATCAGGCTAAGGGCTTGGCTATAGGTTAAATTTGTCGCCTCTTCCAGGCTAAGAAGATTTCTCTCGACTGCCTTGCGCTTGACTATATCGGCGTTGACGCCGGCTCCATCATCGATAATGGAAATTTCGACATTTTCGACATTTATGTTCTTTATCGAGAGTTGCAAGCTGGCTTTACTTGGTTTGCCTGCTTTTGAACGGAGCTCCGGAGATTCTATGCCATGGTCTAGAGCATTTCTAATGATGTGAATGAGTGGGTCTTTTATTCTCTCAAGAAGCCTTCTATCGATTTCGAGATGACCACCTTCCACTGAGAAATCTACATCTTTGCCAAGATCTCTCGCCAACTCTCGCACCAACTTAGGAAAGCCCTCAAGAACCGTCGATATTGGTTGCATCGTCAATGACTTGGCTGTTTCTAGAAAGCGAGAGATCATTTGTGCCGAATTATTGTTATCTCTGCCGATTTCTCTTAGGACTTCGTCGAGTTGGTTTGCCAAAAACTTTAGGTCACTGCGCTGATACTGCTCAGACTTTCCTTGATGCAAAAGCTGTTGTCTAGCTGCTTGGTCTAGTCTGGCTTTAATCTCAGTAAGTTCGCCTAGCCGTTCAGTCATTCTTCCTTTTAAGACCAAGAGTTCTTCAGATTCGCCAAGCAATCTATTTAGCCTTGCCAGAGGTACTCTAATGGTTTGTTCTGTCTTTTGAGTTGTCTTGGATTTTGACGCGCTTTGCTCTGTACTGTTATCCAGAGTGCCGAGCATGTTCCTCAGTTCTGTAACATTGAAAGTACCGGTTTGCATCAGGCTCTCAATTGATGAAGCGCTTTCCGCAGTTCGGATTGATTCTGGTGAAGCTTGTTCTTCGGGCTTAACCGGATCTAGACTCAAAGATGTTATCTTGAGTTCGACCATTGCCTTGAGTCCTTGCTTTTCGACATCGGTTAGACCATCGCCGGTGATACCGCCTTCGCTGTCTACGAAGCTCTCAAGCGCGTCAATAATTTCAATGAATGTGTCAAGATTGAATAGTAGCGTTCGCTCAAGTGCTTCATCAGGAAGCGGTTTGTAGCTGAGCACGGCTGTCTCCAAGAGCTGACAAACTGCCGTCAGTTCGTCTTCGTTGACTGCTCTCGCGGCTCCTTTAAGGCTATGCAGTGAAGATGCACACTTTGAAATCGTCTCGCGGGCGTTGTAACCCTTCGAGTCGCTTTTCTCTGCCTTGTTTCGATTGGCAAAATGGTCGAATGCTTCTTTGATCTGGGCGACAATCTCTTTGCCTTCATCAAGAAAGGCTGCGCGCAGTCTTTTCAGGAACTCTTCATCTGTGCTCAATTCTATCTACTGAGCTCTTTCTTGATGGGGGCGTAAAATGACACCAGCTCATCATAAAATTTCTTGGCTTCTTTCCACTTAGATTTAGAAGCAGACTGGGGGATCTTTGAAGACAGGTCAGCAAGATGATTGAGCTTGAGCGAAGAGAGCGGCCCTTTGATGGAATATGCGAAGTGATTGGTTGCTTCCAAATCTTTAGATGTTATGGCTAGCTCCAAGCATTCGATGAAGGTCGATGTCACACCAATAAATAGTTTGGCTATTTCTTCCGCTTCAGCTTCACCGTATATAGAGGCAAGTTCCTTATAGGTCAGCTTGTCTTCGGCAATCGGCCCGTCTATCTTCTCTTCTTCAAAGAGAATTGCTCTGGCAATACTGCTGCTTCCCTGCAAAGATTCTTCTTTCTCTTGTTCTGCTTTAGCCCTTTGTGCAGCAACTTCGCACCACTCTAGAATGCGCCGCTTTAGCTCTTTTTCAGGTGATCCTTTGGTGATGTAGTCACTCATCCCTGCATCTAGGCACTTCTGTCTGTCGCCTTCGCGGTCATAGGCAGTGACCGCGATGATTGGAAGTTGACTGAATTCGCCGCCTAGAGACCTGATTTCACGAGTGGCGTCGTAGCCATCTAGCCGAGGCATGTCACAGTCCATCAGTACCAAATCAAACTTGGTTTTTCTGCTTGAGACTGCATCCACGGCCTCTCGCCCATCGTTTGCAAGTGTGACGGCAAAGCCTAACTTGTCCAGTTGCAACTTCAGAAGCTTTTGATTGACTGCCACATCATCAACTACAAGAACATTGAGCCCCGCACCCAGCTTAGTCTCTTTTGGCTGCTCCGCCGGTTTCGATGGAGCGGTAGGAGATGCCACTGACTGCGGGGACTCAGACTTTTTTGAGGCTTGAAGTTTCTCCGTTAGTTGCTTGAGTTCATCAAGTCCTTTTGTGAAATCCTCCAATCTAGCTTCTGTTTCTCTGCAGATTTGGCTGAGTTCGTTTACGACTTTGACGTGGTCCGTGATGTCTGCCAAGAATGCAATTAGACCTCCCGGACTGCGTCCTGGTTGACTAGAGGCTAATGGACTAACTGTCACTCTAAGGTAACGCTCTTGCTCACCAGATTTCAGGATGATTTCGCATTCGCTTTGCTTCCATTCGTTGGAGACTTGGGAGAAATTCCAAGGTAAATCTTTTTCCTGAAGACGCTTATGTCTGGTATCGAAGATTCCATCACCACCGGCTTCAGAAATCTTGGATGGACCTTTGCCACCGAGTTCTGGTGTGGAGAGAAAATCGCCCAAGAGCTCTAGCGCTCGGTTGTTAAGGAGCAGCCTCTCACCCTTTGCACCGAATACGAGGGCGCCTATTTTAGGGTTTTCGAGAATATTGGAGAGAACTCTCGGCAGTTCGTAGAGGGGATCTATTGAGGTGCGAGAATTTTGTGAGTTTTTCAGCTGCACTAGAGTGGAAACTTCACCGGTGGCGCGTGTCAGCTCGGGGCGCAGTTCATCTTTACATTCCTCAATCGCCCGTAAGGTCTCGCGCATTTCATTTAGCTCATTGGTGAGCTTGTCGAGGGGTTTATCCCAATCGCCTTGCAATCTAAATACCTCATCAAAGTCTCTGTCATTTTAACAAACCGGGGGTTGTTTAAGCCCGCACCTGCTGATTAGATTGGGCTGTAAAGGGAGTAAGAAAGTAGCAAGGAGACTTTCGTAAGGTCGGATGGAATTACCAAATAAATCTCTCCATATACTTCAGGATGCTCGGAAGATCGTTTCCAGGCATATTGGAGTTTCGGGCAAAAATCTGGAAGATTTTGTAGCAGCCCTTACCCTGCTTGCCTCTTCGTCAGTTGAGTGGCAAGCTGGCGAGATAATTCCGCTGGAGAGAATTTTGTCTTTAATTCTTGGCACTCAGCCCAACGAGCAGCTGCCGATAGGGTTGGTTCGCTTACTTGCTCCTCTCTTAACTAATCAGGAGACGTATTTTTTCAGGGAGCCAAGAGTTTTTGACTTTTCTACCAAAGTCTTACTTGATAGAAGAAAGGAAAGTCTGGACTTTTCTCGCTCTCCTAGTCTGAAGGTATGGTGCGCTGGCTGTTCAAGTGGAGAAGAAGCCTACTCTCTGGCTATTTCTCTAAAAGAGAGCGGTCTTTCGAGCGCCGATGTTAGTATTCTAGGTACTGACATCAGTGATGAGGCTCTCTTTCAGGCTGTTTCGGCTCTATATACTAGGCGCTCCTTTCGCAGTTTGGGTGAGGATTCTCGATACGAAGACTTACTCCAGCGCTATGTCAAACCCAAAACTGATGAAGAAGCCGGAGATGTGAGAGAAATCTGCGAATCTCTCAAGCCTATGGTTCTCTTCGATTTCTTTAACTTGGTCGATTTTGTAGGAGAAGACAAGCGAGTTGAGAGAGAAATTGCCCAAGGTTTTGACTTAATAATCTGCCGGAATGTTCTAGTTTATTTTGAACAAGCCGAGCAATTGTTGGTTGTGGAATCTCTGAGTAATTCTCTCAAGCCAGGAGGATATTTGGTTCTCGCCCCGACCGATCTGGTGCACGGTCTGCCTTCCGAGCAATGTACACGTCTCAACCTATCACCAACTGGCGATCTTGACGGTTGTGTCTATGCTAAATTCAACAGACCGGTCGCTTACAACTCTCCTTCACTCAGCTTGGGTTCAGAAGGTGTTCTTACAAGTGCTAGAGAGCTTTACTTGCAGTCACTAAAGTGGCAAGACCTTGACCTAAAGGCAGAAGCCATAGAATCTTTGGAGAAGTGCTTGGCTTTGAATTCGGATATGCATATGGCTTCCTTTCTATTGGCTGGTCTATATTTCTCAACCGACAGAAGAGATTCGGCGCGGGCATTACTTCTCGGTCTGCGTTCTAAGCTTTTTACTTTGCCATTGGCAGAGACTTTAGAGTTTGGAGAGGGTTTGACAGTCGATTCTCTATTAAAATTGGTTGACAATCTTCTCGCTTTGGAGGACTAGCTAAGTTGTCGGACGATCCTAGCGCCAGTTTGAATAGAGTACTTACTCAGAAGATTCTCAAAGCGCGAGCCCGCAAGCTAGCTCGTCCCATAATTGAAGAAGGCAAGAAAGACCTTGCCCATAGACTAGTGCTGGTTTCTATCGGTGGAGGACGCTTTGGTTTTGAGACCAAGTTTGTTGAAGAGGTCCTTAGGCTGCGGAGCATTACACATGTGCCTGGACTGAATTTGCCTTTTGTGGGGGTGAGCAATGTGAGAGGTGATCTGGTCACGGTGGTCGAACCAACAGCACTTCTGCAAGACTCAGCGCCGATGGCTATACAATCCCCGGTCTCTTCACTTTCTTCCACGCGAAAGAGCTCTTCCACGGATGGTCGCAGTCATGCAGTGCTTCTTCGAGGGGAAGAGCGCTTAGCTCTTCTTGTCGATGACTTACTCGGAGTAAGGGATGTAGACGCCTCCGAACTGACGGTCGATTATTCCGGATTATCCAGTCGGTTGGCTTCCTTTGTTGTGTCTGTAACCCGTGAGTATCTGATAATTCTTGATGCCGAGAAAATCATTTCTGCAGTTGGGCGTTTTTCTCCCCAGCTTAGTTAGCAGACAGCAATAACCTTTTGCTTAGGGCTGAAAAGCCCCGGGTATATGTAGGCTATCTTACCGTTCTACTTATGTAATTTAGTTTCTAGGTTTTGGCTGGAGATTTTTTGAATGACATCGTCCGATAATGCTGTCAAGGGTGCAGACCGCGCTACTGAGCTGATTCATCAGCTTGAAAGGCAGGTGAATGCTCTCAAGGACGATCTTTCTGCCAGTCGCTCTCAATTAGCCTCTATTTCTGGTTTGGAAAAGTCGGTTAAAGAGATTCTAGAGAGCGAGAGTCATTTGGAACTGTCTAAGGTTCCAGGCATCATCATGAAACTCTCCAAGGAGCACAGTGTTGGTGCTGCTCTCACTTCTGAAGATGGTCAGGTGCTGATGGCCAGCCCAGGGTTTTATGCTCTGACTGGTTTAACTTTAGGAAGTCATGCCTCAAGCTATCGCTTCTTCAGTGCCTCTGATAGTCTCTCTCTTGACTCAGAGAATCTTAGGGAGCTGGATGGCTGTCCTTGGCTTAAGCATGATAGCGATAAAAACTTGGGAATTGGTCTTGCCATTCACCGATACCTCGCCAAAAAAGATGAGGACCAAACCGAGAAATGGCTTCAGTTTATATACAAAGCTCTCACCGAGGATGGTGGCGAGACAGCAGGCGCGCTTATCTTTGTAGTCGAGTCGACCGATGAAGTGAACAGCGAAAAGCAGATTGGTGCCTTAATCAATCAATTGAAGGAAAAAATTGACGCAATCAGTGCTCCGATAAATAGTTTCCGTTCTGTTCTAGATCGGGTGCTGGAATTTAAAGAATTTGGGCCTGTTAGTGCCACTCTCCCAGTATCGGATGCTTCCCTGGGAAAGCCACAGGCTGATGATTTCTTTCCCCCACCCGAGCCTGATGCAGATTTAGGTGAACCCGATTTTGGCACCTTTGATCAACTTAACTCTGATGCATTCTTGCCGCATGAACACCAAGAGATGGTGTCACCTCCGTATGTCGAGACTGCAGAGACTGATTCGGCTATCGATGAAATTCTTCCGGTTGGTGATATAGTCGCATCCGAGTCAGAATCTGAACTGGCAGTTCAAGCCGATGAGAAAGAAGAATCTGAAGCCGAATCTGAAGTGTTATCTGACGATTCGGAAGCGAGAGCAGACGATGGGGCTGAAGCCAAGCCAGAGCTTAGTTCAGAAGATAAATCAGAAGATGACGCCTCGGTAGGCGGACAAGTAGCTCGCGACCATGACAATAGCTATATTTCTGAGATGTTCAGAGCTGAAGATCAATCTTTGGAACCTATGGAAGACATTATCTCGTCCGACACAGCTCAGGATTTGCAGCCGGATGCCGATATTTTGGTCAATGAACTTGAAGATAGCGATCTTCTGGTAGATGAAGGCGAGGGCGCTCTGTGGCAAGAATTCTCTGATTTCGTCAAGGAGACTCCTCTTTTGGCAACTAAAGGAGATGAGTCTGTCAGTTTTGAAGAGTTTGATATAGAGCAGGGTAGTCACGATACCGCATCTTCAGCCGTGCCTTATTCAGAGCCAGAATCAATTTCAGAGCCAGAATCAATTTCAGAGCCAGAATCAATTTCAGAGATAGATCTGATTTCAGATGATAATAGTGAGCCTTCATTGACAGAGATCGAGGTTGGCATCCTTGAGTTCAATCCGCTATCAGAAACTGAACCTACTGATCATCATTTAGAAGTTGTAGAAGTGCAGTCAGTCAATAGCGAGGTCGAGAGCGTCAGCGATGTTTCGGGTCCTGTGTCTGTCGATGAAGCGAAACCTTCTATTTCTGAACGTTGGGCCTTGGTTGTTGATGACATCCCAGTTAATCAGAAGTTGTTAGTTCATCAGTTGAAGAAGTTAGGTTTCAAAACTGATATCGCGAATAATGGCGCTGAAGCACTTGAGATGCTGAGAAAGCCTTACACGATAATCTTCATGGATTGTGATATGCCTGTGATGAATGGCTATGAAGCTACAGCTGAAATAAGAAAGAAAGAGAATGGACGCTCACACGTGCCTATTATCGCCATGACATCGTATGACCGTGAGACTGATAAAGAGAAATGTCTGGCTGCCGGTATGGATGACTATCTCACGAAGGGAGTAAACGAGGGAACTCTCAGTCGTGTGATCGAAACCGCATTAAGTGGTGAAAGTTTGCAGGGCAATGGCTCTTCAGATCAGGTAGTTCAAGCCCAGATTGCTGATACTATGACTGGTGGCGAGACTATGCCGTTTGATGCTGATAATATTGCGGCTACCTATAGTCGTGATGAATTGAAAGACATCATGCGTTCTTTCTTGTCTTCCATGGAAGTTTTTGTGGGCTCGATGCAGAAAGCTATAGATGATCATGATGTTGAAAAAGTTCGACACCTTTCCAACTCAATAAAGGGTCCCTGTGCTTCACTGGGTCTCAAGCTGATGACCCGGGTCGCGGCAGACATAATCAATTATGCTCAGGCTGCCGATTGGCCGCAGGTAAGACTCAAGTATCTCAAGCTCAAGACAGTCTATTTACGGTCACAAGCCGATCTGCGTAAAGCTTGTCCGGAAGTTTTTGAAGAAGCCCACCACATTATTGGATGAACAGCGATTCAGCAGAAAGGATGCCATTGGAAAGCTTAGAGGGACAAGAAGCAGGAAACGTCGCCAGACCAGCGCGGCTGGAAGAGCTTGAAGCTCAATTCGATCGCGACATGGCGAAAGAGCTTGTTTCTGCATACTTGGAAGATACAGCAGATGTTATGGAGAAAATGCAGGAGTCGATTTTCAACCGCGATGGAAAATCTCTCAAGTCTCATGCCCATATGCTCAAAGGTGCTTCGAGGATTGTAGTGGCACAGGAATTGGAAGGTCTCTGCAAAGAAATGGAAGAGTATAGTTTAGGGGCTAATTGGCTCAAGGCTGAAGCCCTATTCGAGAAACTGAACAGGGCTTTTCAAGAATTAGTGGAATACCTGAGGCAATACCTTAAATGAATCACGATAGTTTAGTTTATGCTGGATTGATTGTTTCCGTTGCCTCACTTGGCTTTGGTATCTTCATCTATATTACTCTTAGACGCTTGATGGAGATGTCGAACCCGGGTCGCAATCGCGCTCATAACCAGACTATGGCCGATATCGCCAATCTCAAGAGAGAAGTAGCCCTATTGAGTGAGACAGTTGCCAGATTTAGAACCCAGAGTCTGGCCGGCATAACCGAGTCTATTGCCGAGCAAGAGCGAGGACTGAGAGAAAATCTCCAGAAAGATATCAGCAAAGAGGTCAGTGGTCTCTCGCAAGAGTTCGATAAGGCAATCAAGACTATAGTAGATAGATTTGAGAGAAAACATACCGAACTTCTCAAGGAGTTGGAGCCGGTCAACGAAATCTCAAGCATTAAGTCCAATATGACCAGGTTGGTAACGGAAGTGAATGAGGCCCTTTCCAGCTTACCCCAAGGGCAGCAGAATGATTTTGACGGACAAGCATATGCCAGAGCATCAGTTCTAGATCGCTTCATTGCCTCTCTCGAAGATCCTGAAGATCGCCGGAAATGTCTGCTTTCTTCTCTTGATTCAGTCTTAGACATTCCAACCTTGGGAAAATTGGCGGTAGCTTATCCTTCAGCCAATTCCTGGCTAATGCTCAAAGAGTTAGCCGATCATGGCGTAGTCTCTGATGTTGCCGGTTGGGCTTTGGTGGTGGGAGCAGTTGTCGCAGAAGCTGATGGTGACGACGATCTAGCTGAGAAGCTTTATCAATCGGCGCGTTTATCTTTTGCCATTGGAGGCTCGGAGGATCATGAAGGTCTCTTCTTTGTCACAAGGGGCTTGGTCAATGTACTAGAGAGAACCGGTCGCGAAGATGTCTCGGAAGCTCTGAAGATGAGTCTGGAGAACCATATAACTGCTCTGCGCAACGAGCCTCCAGTTGAGCCTGTGAGGGCTTGCCATAATTTGGCAGATTTTTATCTGCAAGAGGGGCGCAATGCCTGTGCGGCGATACTCTATTTAAAAGTGTTGCAAATGGCAGAGATGATGGGCGGATACGAGAGTCAAGCTGACAGAGCGTGGAATGGTATCGCTCGCGCCTTGAGATTTATTGTGCTCAATGACAAGGGCGCACCGAGAGAGAACTTCAAGTATTTTTCAGCAGATACTGCTGCCTTCCTCAACAGAGGGCTCAATCGTCCGGATACCCTTCTCAACGAAGACAGTGAGAAAGAAGGTATTTTGCTTTGCACAATTAGGTTATTTGATCGAGATAAAGACATAAATGGTGCCCTTTCTTCGATTGTGGCTTTAATGAATCACCTAGAGTCTGCCAGATTGAGCAAAGATCATAAGACGTTTCTTGCCACTGAGGTGCTCTACGCCCTAGATTCTCTTGGGCTGAGTCGCAAGGCGGTCGGTTTGCCTATTTTGAAGCAATTGGTTGAAGTCTTCACACGCAGTGGCAGCTATAACAAGGCGGCTTCAGCTGGTGCTAAGCTGGTTGATGTTTCTCTAGATCTCTTTGGTGATGCTTCCCTTGAAACAGTCGGACCAATTGAAATGCTGGCTAGAGTGTATAGAGCGATGGAGCGCTTTGATCTGGCTGAAGAGTGCTATAGGCAGATCTTAGAGGTTCAGTATAAGGTCTATCCGACTGAGCATGAGAATATGATAGATGTCCTTCTCAACTTGGCAGAAGTATGTCTGATTCAAAAAGATGAAGGCGAATGTGAGATCTTCATGGAAAGTGCTGCCGAGATGTGTATCCATCTCCTAATGGAAGAGGACCCAGAGCTTTCCAAAGAGGAAGTCGAATCTAGGAGAGTGAAAGCTCAGTTGATCAACGAGCGTATCGAAATTATTAAGAGGCAAATGGGCGCTAAAGTCGCTTGAAAAAGTCTGCAAAAGTGTAGAGCATATAGTCTACCGACTGCTGTGTTATGCCGGGGTAGACGCCCACAACAAAAGAGCCTTTCATCACTTGATCTGTATTGCTAAGGTCGGCAACTGTGCGTTTGTCCACATCAATAAAGGCAGGTTGTCTGAGTAGGTTGCCGCCGAATATGTGTCTGGTGGCAATCTGCTTACTCTCAAGATGTTCAATCAAGCTCTTTCTGGCGAATGGGGCTGTCTCTTTCACTGTTAGCGGAAAACCAAACCAAGAAGGGTCACTGCCAGCGGTGGCTTCTGGAAGGACCATAAACTCCTCAAAGTTTTTGATTTGCTTCAAGCCTTCTTTGAGGCTGGCAAAGTTCCGGCGTCTACTAGAACCGAAACTTTCTAGTTTGTCTAATTGGGCCAGTCCAACTGCTGCTTGCATGTCAGTGAGCTTCAGATTATAACCGAGGTGACTATAGATATATTTGTGGTCGTAGCCTTCTGGCAGCGAGCCCAGTTGCCAACCAAAGCGCTTACCGCAAGTATTGTCTTTACCCGGATCGCAATAGCAGTCGCGACCCCAGTCGCGAAAAGATTCCACAATAATCTTGAGTTGGGGATCCGAGGTGACAACACAGCCTCCTTCGCCCATTGTTATATGGTGGGCTGGATAGAAACTACTTGTTGCCAAATCTCCTCTAGTGCCTGTCAGTTTGCCCTTGTAGAGACTGCCTAGAGCATCGCAGTTGTCTTCAATCACAAAGAGATTGTGTTTTTGAGCAAAGCTCATAACCGTATCTATGTCAAACGGATTACCGAGAGTGTGCGCCAAGATTATTGCTTTGGTTTTTGAACTATAAGCTTCTTCAAGTTGCTCGGTTCTGACATTTAGAGTTGTGAGATTCACATCAAGAAAGACCGGAACTAAATTGTTTTGCACAATCGGTGCTACAGTTGTAGGAAAGCCGGCAGCCACAGTAATGATTTCGTCTCCAGGCAAGAGTCTTCGCTCTTTTAATCTATATGATGTAAGCGCGGTTACAGCCAATAGATTGGCGGACGAGCCGGAATTGCAAAGAAGCGCATAGCGTCTGTCTAGGTGACGCGCAAAAGCCTGTTCAAAGTTGCGGGCGAATCTGCCTGTAGTTAGCCAGAAATCAAGTGATGCGTCTACCAGGTTGACAAGTTCTTTCTCGTCAAATATACGCCCGGCGTATGGTATGAATTGCCCTTCGCTGAATTCTTTGTCAGGCCATTTCAGCTTTTGGTAGCGAGCAGTCAATTCCAGAATTTCGAGACGCAGTTTCTCTGCTTCATCTAGGCTATCCGACATCGAGATCCCCTTTCTATGGGGCTATAATTATAACTTCAGTCGGCTCTCAAAACTAAGCGAGTTCATAAACCCAAAAATGAAAGTAGTGATTTTAGCCGGTGGGCTTGGCACAAGGCTGCAAGAAGAAACCCACGTCAAGCCGAAGCCCATGGTGGAAGTCGGTGGTAGACCGGTTCTATGGCACATTATGAAAATTTACGCTCATTTCGGGTTTAGAGAGTTTGTAGTTGCACTTGGCTATAAGGGTGGAGTGATTAAAGAGTACTTTCTCAACTATCGACATCGCGATAGCGATCTTGTGGTCAAGCTGCGCTCTGGCGAAATTAAGGTCTCCGGCGGCGGTGACATAGAAGATTGGACTGTGCATCTTATCGATACAGGGCAGAACACCATGACTGGTGGCAGAATTAAAAGAGCTTCTGAATACATCGGCGATGAACCGTTTCTCGTTACTTATGGCGACGGCGTTGCTGATGTTGATGTAAAAGGGGTAATAGATCTGCACAAGAAACAAGGCAAAAAAGCCACTGTAACTGCAGTGAGACCACCGGCTCGTTTTGGCGAAATCTATTTTGAGGAGGGTGCGTCGCGCACTGTTTCTAGATTTGAAGAGAAGCCCCAGACAGATTCAGGCTGGATTAACGGAGGATTTTTTGTTCTTGAGCCATCTGTGCGTGATTACATAGCCGATGATAGTTCAATATTTGAGAGAGAGCCATTGCAGCGTCTGGCGCAAGAGGGAGAATTGAGTTCTTACTTGCATTATGGTTTCTGGCAATGTATGGATACAGTGAGAGATGTTGAGACATTGCAAAAATTATGGCGTGAAGATGAAGCCCCTTGGAAGTTGTGGTAGAGCAAATGAGTATCGATGGCGTTGTAATCAAAAAGCTCAGTCAGATCGCCGATGAGCGTGGCAAGATTATGCATATGATGAGGGTCGACGATCCTCTCTTTGTGGGTTTTGGTGAGATTTATTTTTCGCAGGTCTTTCCAGGAGTGATCAAGGGCTGGCACTTGCATAGCGAGATGACCTTGAATTATGCGGTTGTGAGCGGCATGATCAAGCTGGTCCTATACGACGATAGACCAGATTCGAGCACGAGAGGACTTTTACAGGAAATTTTCCTGGGTGATAGTGATTACAAACTAGTGCAGGTGCCACCAGGTGTCTGGAACGGCTTCAAGGGTTGTGGTGTCGCACCATCTCTAGTGGCTAACCTTGCCAGTCATCCCCATAGTGCTGATGAAATATCACGTATGGATCCCTTTGATAATCATATTCCTTATGACTGGTCTCTGATGCACAGATGAGAGATCTCGTTATTGGTGCTTCCGGTCAAGTAGGGGGCGCTTTAGTTGACTTCTTACGTGGGCTTGGTGTAGATGCCATTGGCACTTATTCGACGCATAATCCACCTCACTTTCCTCTGCGCCATCTAGACATAACCGATAAGACAAAAGTCTTTTCGCTGCTTAACGAGCTTTGTCCTCGCCATGTGTATCTAAGTTCTTCTTTTACGAATGTCGAGGGCTGCGAGGAAGACCCAGAGCTGTCTCATAGAGTCAATGTTTTGGGTGTCGAAAATGTTTTTGCTGCTTGCCAGCAGGTTGGCAGTAAATTGATTTATTTCTCTAGTGATTATGTCTTTGATGGATCAACTGGACCTTACCGCGAAGATTCGCCTGTTTCTCCTATTTCAGTCTATGGCCGACACAAGGTCATGGCCGAGAAACTTGTGCTTGCCTCTGCAGATTCTTTGGTTTTAAGAACCACTGTTGTTTATGGACAAGAATGGCAAGGCAAAAATTTTGTGATCAGGCTGGTCAAATCTTTGCTGGATGGCAAAACAATCAAGGTACCAAGCGATCAGGTGGGAAATCCAACTTTTTCTCGCAATCTTGCCGAAGCGGCGGCTCTGCTCGCTGAATGCGCCGAAGGCATATATAACGTTGCCGGTCTCGAGCGTGTCAGTCGCTACCAGTTCGCTCGCGAGGCGGCTTATGTGTTTGGTCTAGATGAAGATCTCGTTATTCCGGTAAAAACTAGTGAGTTAGGACAGAAAGCACCCAGACCCTTAGAAGGTGGTTTGGTCATGGAAAAACTTCTGACAAAGCTTCCACAACTGGAGATTATTGGTTGTAAGAAGGGATTGCAACTTTTACACAAGGAACTCGAGAGGCGGTAAATTGGCTGAGCGCTTGACAAGGGTCGGTTTACTCGGTAAAATTCCAATTCAAATTTGTCGCTATCTCAAAAATCTAACCCTTAGTATTAGCCTTACCTTCAGTTACTAGAAAAGTAATCAGACTTTTGTCCTCTGCCCCAGTTTTTCATCTAAACCTCTTGTGAGGTGGTTTTATGCATTCATTTTTTGCCATTTCGGTGGCGACATTTAATGTCGCGCTTCTGTTTCTGTCGCTGCTTTCGTTTTCTGTTCTTGCTTGCTCGTCTGCGGCCGCTCAAGGTCAGCAACGCAATCTACCGCCGGTGCGCATGGATAGCTTTGTTCAACAGGCCGGAGGGATGGCTGAATCAATTTATGGAGACGAGAGTTTCAAGGGACCGCCTCCTTACTATAATTTCACCAGGGAGCATCGTATCAATACCGGCATTGTCGGTACTCGAGATGCCGGGCTCACAACCGGTCACGGTTCTCTCATGCCTTCAGCTTGGGGCGCCGATGAGTACATCGGTGGTCCTGAGATGGACTATTCTGGCGCCAATCATGGTGTTCATACCCCAACCAACCCTAACGATGTTGGTTATGACCTAAGCCAAATTGAGAGAGAAAATAGAGATTTGCTTGCTGCCTATTCCAGTTTGCAGTATCGAATTACACAACTTGAAATGCAGTTATTCAACGGTGCTCTGGGTATTTTGGAAAGAGCAAGAGCTGCCAAAGAATTAAAGGACGCCATGAGCCAAAGTTCTGAGATGGCTTCGCGTCTGGCCAATCTCAACAAGATGAGAGAAGTGGCAAGCGGCCTCTAAGTCTCTTTATCTTAGCTACTAAATTGCAAAGACTTCTTTTAATCTGCCTCAGTACGGCAGCTTCTGCGGTAGCATAGCTGCGTAGCTCATAGCTCTGAGGATAGTGTAATGCGTCACCCTAATGTTCCTGAATCTCTTGAAGGCTGGTGGATTCTTCACCGCATGTTTGAACTGGATAGATATTCTTGGGATCGTCTTGCCGAGCAGGAGCGTAACGAGCTTGTTAGTGAAGCCCGCTCAGCTTTAGCTCAGTTTCAGCAAGGCAAGGAAACCGATTTGGGTTTGGCTCAAATGGTAGGGCACAAGGCTGATTTGATGCTCACTCACTATTCGAAGGATTTTGATGGTCTGGCCTATGCCCAGATGACCTTTGATAAGCTCGGAATATGCGAATTCCTCACCCCGGCGCTGTCCTATGTTTCTATCTTGGAACTAGGTCTTTACGAAGCTACTGGCAAAATTCATGCAACCTTAAAAGAAAGAGGGCTGAAAGCCGGCAGTCCTGAATGGAATGCTGCATTCGACGAATTGCTTGCTGAGCAAGAGAAGCATCCTCATTATGGCGGCAGACTCTGGGCTCGTATTCCGCAAAGACGTTATGTTTGCTTCTATCCTATGGATAAGAAGAGAGGCGAAAATGTGAACTGGTACATGCTGCCCTATGAAGAACGCGGCAAAATGATGCTTGAGCACGGAAAAATTGGACGAACCTACAGTGGTCTTGTCACCCAAGTAATCTCCGGCTCTATTGGTTATGACCGCTATGAGTGGGGGGTTGATCTATATGCAGATGACCCGCTTATCTTCAAGAAACTGGTTTACGAGATGCGCTTTGATGAGGCAAGCGCCAAGTACGGAGATTTTGGCGACTTTTACTCCGGTCTGCAGTTTTCTCTCGATGAATTGAAGACTTTCTTTGAGGGAACGTCAGTGCCGAAGCTAAACACCTTACAGCCCGTGTAAGAAAAGTCGAAATTTGTAACTAGTAAAGGAAAGAGCCCGAAATTCTCCGGGCTCTTTCCTTTTAAGTTTGTCCTTGTCCAGGCTTGTTTTGGTTTAGCTGGGCACGCTCTCGGGCTTCTTTCTCAAGCTCCAACTGCTTCATCATCTCATCTTGCTTCCGTTCGGCGGTTAAGGTCTCTTCTTGAGTCTTTTCTCTCTGTTTATCTCTTACCATTTCATCGTAACGGCGTCTTTCTAATTCTTCCATTTGCCTTCTGCGTTCGCGTTCCTCTTTCTGGCGACGCTCTTCTCTTTCGCGATCGGCTCGTCTTAGAGCTTCCTCTTCGCGTTGTTTCCGCATTTTATCGACTGACATGGGTATTTCTCCGCAAAGTTATGGCATTAAATACATGCCAACTTGGCGGTCTTTATAAACATGGCTCAGACTAGCTCTGGCTCAGACTAGTGCCGGCTAAATCCAGCATGACAGCAGATTGAGCTTATTCCAGATAATCGTCGGTTTTATAGCGTCTCGCCACACCGGTTTTCTGGGCCGCCTGGGCCACAGCTTCCGCCACTCGCGAGGCCACCTGACCGTTGAAAACGCCAGGAATGATGTAGTCTTCATTCAGCTCGTGATCTTGAACAGAGGCGGCGATGGCGTAAGCAGCAGCCAGTTTCATCTCTTCGTTTATGTCGCGAGCATGGCAGTCCAGTGCACCTCTGAAGATGCCGGGAAAGCATAAGACATTGTTGATTTGATTCGGATAGTCGGATCTACCTGTGGCCATGATTCTCACAAAAGGTGCTGCTTCTTCAGGCATAACTTCCGGAACTGGGTTAGCCATAGCAAAGACAATTGGGTCTTTAGCCATTTTCTTGAGAGACTCAGCTTTGATCGTGCCCGGTCCGGAAAGCCCGAGAAATAGATCGGCTCCGTCCAAGGCGTCTTCTATAGACCCTTTGAAGCCGGTGGGATTGGTATTTTCAGCAAACCAGTCCTTCATATAGTTCATGTGCTCGCCTCTACCTTTGTAGATGGCGCCCATACGATCGAAGCCGATAATATTCTTGACTCCCGCATTCATAAGAATCTTCGAACATGCGACACCGGCAGCGCCAACTCCCGAAACAATCACTTTGAGAGTGCCGATTTCTTTTTTCACTATCTTGAGCGAGTTGATCAAGGCAGCCAGAACTACAACGGCTGTGCCGTGTTGGTCGTCATGGAAAACTGGGATATCGAGTTCGTTCTTTAGTCTTTCTTCAATTTCGAAGCAGCGAGGGGCAGAGATATCTTCCAAATTGATGCCACCAAAGGTGGGGGCAATGGCCTTGCATGTCTTGATGATTTCCTCGGTATCTTGGGTGGCAAGGCAAATGGGAAAGGCATCAACTTTTCCGAACTCTTTGAAGAGCATGGCTTTTCCTTCCATTACCGGCATGGCGGCTTCCGGACCAATATTGCCCAAACCCAGCACGGCGCTACCGTCTGAAACTACTGCTACTGTATTGCGCTTTATAGTCAACTTGTAGGCATTCTCAGGCTCGTTATGGATAGCCATGCAAACTCTTGCCACACCTGGAGTGTAGGCCATAGATAGATCGTCTCTTGTAGCCAGAGGGACTTTGTTTGTTACTCTGATTTTTCCGCCTATGTGCATGAGGAAGGTTCGGTCCGAAACATTTACGACTTCAATGCCTTCGAGCTTCTTAATTTCTTGAACGAGTTTCTCTCCGTGTTCGGTATCTCTTACTTTGATAGTGATATCTCTCACTATCGCGTCTTTCTCGAAGCCGTGAATATCTATCGCGCCGATGTCTCCACCCACCTCGCCGATGCGCGAGGTTAGCTTGCCTAGCATGCCCGGCAGGTTGGTTATTTTTGCTCTTAAGGTGAGACTATGGCTGGCACTTGGTTTGAGGTTCTTTTCTGAATTGGTGGAAGGCTTTTGAGTTGTAGACATCTGATTTTTCTCTTGAATTAAGGCTAACTGTACCAATGGTTCTCAGGAGGCGAACTGAATAATCAATGAGGATATGTTAAGCTGACGAGCACCGAAATCGTGCTGCTAAACCAAGTTTTTTAATAGCTTGGCAAGCAAAGCGGGAACAATTTACTTCGTTTTTGCCACAGTAATAATAGACCTTGCGCAAAAATTACGACCTAACCCAGAAAGAGGATATTTTGATGGTCTCTGACAATAAGGAAACAATCGGAAATTATGAAACTAGCCAGAGCGGCAAGAGTGTTGTCACCAGGCGTGATGTGCTATTGATGGGCGCTGTTGCCGCAGCTGGTTTGTCCACCGGCAAAGTTCTCGCCGCTGATGCCGCTAATTCTGGAGCAGCCGCACCGGCTAAGAATGCTGCAGCTGGCGAGCTATATGTTGCTAGAGACTTTAGTGGTTTGGTCGGCAAGAAGCTTGACGGTCTTTCTCAGTCTCAAATTGAGCAGCATTTGAAGCTCTATAAGGGTTATGTCGGGAAGTCTAACGAGATTCTCGCCAAACTGAAAGAAGTGGACTTGGCCAGTGCCAACGCTACTTACTCTCCGCTGCGCGAACTTCTCATGGAACAAAGCTTCGCTGTCAACGGCGTCATCTACCATGAACTTTACTTCGGCAATCTAGGAGGTTCAGGCGGTGAACCTACCGGTGATCTAAAGGCAGCTCTTGATGAGCGTTTTGGTTCAACCGGAAAATTTATGGATTTCTTGAAAGCAAGCGGCAAAAGCATGCGCGGTTGGGTGATAGTCGGCTTTAACCTGAGAGGCGGTTATCTGGATACATTTGGTTTGGATACGCACAATATGTGGTCGCCAGCCGGTTTTGTTCCGATTCTCGCATTGGATGTCTATGAACATGCTTACATGATCGACTATGGTGTTGACAGAGCTAAATATCTAGATGCTTTCGCCCGGAACGTAGACTGGGCTGTCGTTGCCAAGCGTCTTGCTTCGGTGAGCAAGTACCCCCTTGGTCTCGAACTGACTGTTTAGTGATGTAGTTCACTTAGACTAGATCTGAAGAAATGGAAAGACCCTGTCACTATCTTTGGTGACAGGGTCTTTCCAAATGTCCTTATCTGCGCCCTTCTACTCTTTGCCCTGTTACTCTTCGATAGTAAGGGTCAGTTCTATCTTGTTAGGAGTAGTGATGGTTTCGTGGCTCGCGGGTCTAACTGAGCCGCTCTCCTTTTTCTTGCTTACCACTTTGATTTCGCGAGAGAAGAATACCTTGGATTGGTTTACCATTTTTCTGTACTCTTCAGGGGTCATGTCTGCGGCTCTGAACGGACTTTCGGGGACTGCGTTCATGGCGATAGAAAATGGTGCCTCATTGACCGGATAGGCGAAAACAAATATCTGTTCCTGGGTTTTCTTGGCACCAGGCTGCAGTCCTACTTTGAATTCGAAATCACTCTCTCTTCCTCCAATGCTGACCGTCTCGCCAGCCTTTACTTGGGCACTTGATTGGAAGGAATTGGGGAAAATCTGGGTGAGCTTGCCTTTTCCGTCAAAGTTGTAGATGGTGATATTGCAGTCTCTATTAGCCTTGACGTTCACTTCCATAGTCTCACCGTCTTTATAAGCCGGCTGCTGACCAGGCTTGTTCAACCAAGCTGAGATAATACCCTCTCCGTCATAGGCGACAGTTTTGATACTCTGGTCTGTCGGAGACGACTTCTTCACTACTTGAATGCTGGTTGGCTTGTGATTTTCGACTGGTTTTTTTACTTTTGTTTTGACAGTAGCAACCTTTTGGGCCTTGCCGGTACTCGATGAATTGCTGGAACTTGTCGAAGAGAGAGTCGGTGCTGACTTCGGTGTTGTCTTCACCTCTTTAGCTTTGGGTTTGGCTTCCGGAGTTACCGCCTTGACCGGTGGGTGCTTGATTGTGGGCTGCTCAATAAAAAGCCCCCTTTCTTTTGAATTCTGCAGATCTGCCTGGCTTGGCTCTTGCACGGTGCCTTCAGCTAGAGCGCCTGAAATGAGAATTGAGGATGCCAGAAAGGAAAAACCGGCGCTTAGTAAGAATTTGACTGTGTGATTGGTATTGGTCATTTCGATATCCTCAGTTTGTCGGTTAAATTGCCGACCGCAATCTTTTTGCCTTAAATCGGTTGCCTGTGGTCAAGACCAGATTCGGGAGTAATTTAGGAGGAATTCCTAAATTTATCTTTCCACCGCTAAAGGACCTTCCATCTCAGAGTAGATCACTTCATCAGGATGCTCTGCTTTTAGTTTGAGAAGTTCATCCAGTATTTTTCTATTGTCTACGAACTGAATATTATTTGCTTCGTTGTCTGTGTATGAATCACCTAGCTCGACAGTCTGCAGGTTTGTGCTGACGGCAAAGAGGTGTAGGCGGTCTTCTTTGTCGTTTACCAACAGTTTTTGAGAACCTATGCTTTTGAATGAGACCATTTCGCCCCCCTTAACAAAAGCGGTATTGCCTGGTGGATAGGCCCGATAGACCGGCTTTCCGGGGCTGTAAAGGTCTTCGTCAAATATATAAAGATTGCAGTCCGAGCCAGGCAAAAGAGTGATTAGGGCCTGTTCGCCCATTTTGTAGCCGTTTCTTGGTTTGTTATAGCCAAGTTTGACCGGCTTTAGTTTGGCGGCGTCCACCTTGAGGGCATTCACTTTTGGATAAAGAAGGAAGGCCGCGCCAATCGCAAAACTAAGAAAGAAGGCAAGGGCAAACTTGAAGAGAGAGAGAGGCATTGCCTCCGACGGTTCTCTTGCCGGCGGTTCAATTTCGCCTTCCACTTCCAGATCTCTCAGGGCGTCGATCCAGAGCGCCAGTCTAATAGAGGTGGTTGGCAGATTAAGCCCCGGCAGGGTAGCTGTGTCGCCGCAGTGAAGCCCCACCACTGAACCGTCTGGGGCGAATATCGCAGCACCGGAGTCACCCGGGGACAAGGCTAAATCGTGCAAAAGGTGAAAATTATCGTTCTTGCGAAGTGGTCCTAATAGGCTGCCGGCCTGGGCTAGTGGGCTCATTGACGAGCTAAACTGACCTAGATGTACGGGGTATCTGACCGCAGTGAGAGACATCTGCACCGGTAGAGACTTCTCGTAGGTAATCGGCAGTGGCTTTGCCGTTATATCTGGAGCTTTAAGCGAGACAAGCAAAAGCGCGGCATCGAAACGGACCAATTGGTCTGGTTGTCGCACAAAACCCGGGTGCATTTTGATTTGATTGACTGGATATCTGTTTCCCGAAAGTGGAAAGAAGACCGAGATTTGCTGGGGGGCGCTGACAAAGGCGTCAACAACATGACCGCAAGTAACAAGCTGGCAAACACCAGACACCCATGCTTGGCCTAACAGTACTTCTTGCCCAGCTTCTGTCTTGACCACATGGGCAAGCGATCCTGCAAAATCGTCGGGGTTAATAGTCAAGGACCGAACTTTCCTGTCTTTTTTGGGTCATGGCTTTCAAATTATAGAGCACGCTAGGCTGGGCCTTAAACAAACTATTGATCGTTTATGAAAGACCCCGATTGCCTATACAATTAGGAGGTCTTAGAAAGAGTCGCGGATGAACGAACAGGCAATTGAGAAAACCCAAGAGGGAGCCCCAGGCACAAATGCAGGCGCAAAAGCTTCTTCTGAGAACAGCTTGTTCAAGAATGTAAAGCGGTTCTGGTGGGTATTGCCAAGCTTCTTTATTCCATATGCCGTCTGTCTCTGGCGTTTTTCGGTAACCGACGAAGAGTTAAATGCTGCTCGAGCCCTCCGGGCTGGTCTCATCGGGCTGGGTTGCGCTGCCTCAATCTGGGGAATCTGGCGTATTGATGTCATGTTCGGTACTAAACAGAGATTGAGCGGGGCTTCAACTGCTGTCAAGGTACTAACCTATTTCAGTGGGCTAAGTCTGTGGGTCTGCTGGCTTGTGGTTGGTGTTGTTATTGCCATGGCGTATGATCAGGTTTACGACATACCTCCGCTTTTGCCTAATTTACCGGAGTAGAGACAATATTCAATGCTTACCAGCCGCACTATAGTTGCAGAAATATTAGCTCTGGCTCCAGATTGGAAGCCAGTTTATGACAGCTTGATGGCTGATTCCGGCGGAGCTAGTGTCAGTGCTTATCAGCTATTCGAGAGGCTGGGTGCTCGTTCTGTTTTTCTGAAATGCTTGGCTTTGTCCAATGATTCTCCGCAATTGGTGCGGATTATCAAAGATGAGTATTACCAGCCAATGCTTTCCAAGATGCTTTCTTCCAACCAGAGCTTAAAGCGCTTCTGGTCTCAGCGCCGGCATGATAATGAGTTCCAAAAAGCTCAAGCTCTATCTCTGGCAGCCGAGCTTGCTACCAAAATGGAAGGCGTTCTACGCAAGCACTTGGATCAGCGCAATGAAGATGGGTTCAAGGTTCTGCTTCCTGCTTATGTGCAGCGTTCTGTGCACAACGCCGCTATTGATTATATTAAAGAGGAGTGGCAGTGGGAGAAGGAAACCCTCCAGGATCTCAATCTAGATCCTGAGCAGGAGGACCCTCGGCACTGCACCGCCGATGACGTTAAGTATGCGCCTGAGAACCGAGCTCTTTCAGCCGAACAAGTTGACCAGCTAAATGAGTTGCGAGTGGTATTGAAAGAGATGCTTGAGGATAAGTCGGTCAATCATGAGCCTTTGGTAGTTGTCGACATGATGTTTGGTTTGGCATTAACCGAGAAATCTACTATTGGTAAAGAACTGACAATGAGAGAAGTTTGCGAAATTCTCTCGTTGCCGGGCGAAACACAAGCAAGAAAAATAGCCCGCTGTCAGGTTCTGCTTGATAAAGGTCTGGATATGATTCGCAATAGAATCAGAACCCGTATGCCGAGCGTCGCTGAATGTTGGCAGTCCGATATCAATGTAAACACTGCCTCTCGGAGAGAACTTACTCACCAACTTGGACTGACCGAAGGTGAGGTCGACCGGTTGGTAGCTGGTCGGCAATATAAGACACTCGATGAGCTGAGCGCATCGGTTCTGCAAAAGTCAGGAAGATTGGAAGAAATTCGTCGAAATGGCGCCGTGGCTGCCTTTGTACCTGTTGATATAAATAGTTGCACCACAAGAGATATGATCGATATTCTCGGTGTTCAGAAGGATCTCGCGCAGAAACTGACCAGTCTCCGACCCTTTTCCAGCTTCGAAGATCTCACTGAAAAGGTGAATATTACTGCCGAGCTTGCCGACTCCTTAATGCGAAGAGGATGCACTGTTCGTGCCCAGAGCAAAGAGGGAGAGAAAAGACTAGATTTGAATTCATGCGATTTGGAAGGACTTCTCGCACTCGGCTTGCCAAGATCTGTCGGTGAAAAGATTTTAAGAGGACGTCCATTCACAACCTGGGGTGAACTCGAAGAATACCTTGCCCCGGAGTCCCAGGTTTGGCAAATAATCAGGCAAAGATCTTGTCTTGCACTTTTTCCCCACTAATTTTTTCGAGCTTGCCGTTGAGATTGCCACAAGATAGTGCGACCTCCATAAAACTAGGAGCCTCCCATGAATAACCTTTCCAATCTGGACCTAGCCAGCGATCCCTCAAACGGGGCTGTATCGATCAGTCCTGAACAGGTGAGAATGACCCAGAAGCGAGCTTCGGGCAGGGCTTTTAATGATGAATTAGCTAGGCTGGTTGTTGAGAACCTGGTTTACTCTTTAGATCCTGAGTTGGACATATTGATAGATGAAGCTGCTGCGATGTGCAATTCAGCAAATCTTTGTGCCTCCGTTGGGGTCAGTGATGTTGTTGTCAATGGGCACCGCATTGATGTGCGAGCTTTGGATGCCGAAGGCAAAGTAAGCATTGACAGGGCTTTGATCGGCTCTCAGTATCTCAGTTTGGGTACCATGGTGGTGGACCTGACAAACGATATGCAGTTTAAGGGGCAGGTGCTTGGCTTTATTGGCGCCGGCGTGTGGATGAAGACCGAAGAAGCTTGTCGCGCATCTCAAGATGACAGGGTCGCTTATGCCTTCAATGAATTGAAGCCAGAGGGCTCTTTTGATTTCGCTTCTTGCCTAGTCGAACTCTTGGCTAAGCCAATCGTTAAATTGCCCCAGACCAGTCGTTTGGCTGACCCAAAAGCCGATATTCAAGAGCTGCTCAATGGTTCAGAGAAACTTATCTCTGCACGCCGGAAGCAGATTTTTTCTTACATTTGTTCTTCATGGTCGGAGCAAACTTGTGCCATGCTTGATGAGTTTCGCCTTCTCTCTGCCAGGCAGCTGAAGCAAGTTCTACAGGATGCATCTATTTGGAATGAGCGAGTAGAGAAAATTGTAGATAGACTGAAAGTGCGATTTGAGCGTCTTTCTAGAGAAGATCTGCGTTTGCTGGTTGAGAGAACTGGAGCCACCTGCGGTGGGCAAATTGCTTCTCCATACTTCAAATCCACCCTTCTTAACGAGGCTCTAGCCCTAGAACTTAAGGGTAAGACTGTGCCGGCTAGAGCCAATCAGCTTATAGAGAAAATTATCAAAGGTGTCTCAAGCATCGAAGCAGTTAAGCAACTGGTCTCTAATCAAGTTGCCGTCGATTTGGCTTCGGTTATCAAGAAAAGTCGCGGTGAAGTAGTCCAAGGTTTTGTCAGTGCTTCAGTTGAAGAGATTGGCATGGCCTTCCAGCAACTTTCTCTCAAGCCGGCCTATGCCACACATAGTTCATCTGAGAGTGGTGTCGATGCTATTAATGAAGCTCTTGGTCTCCTCGAGGTTGCCAATCTAGCCGAGTCAACCAAGGACCTCGTTGCCGACCTTGAAGTTCTTGATTGAGGCTATATGCTCTCGACAATGTTGCCCTCATAGCCCCCAATTGGGTACAATCGGCTCATGCAAGCGGGTGCGGCAACATCGGTAGATTGTAAGAGTTGTGGGGCGGTAAATAGCTCCGACATGTCCTTCTGTGCCCAATGCGGCAAGGTCCTCTCTTCCTCTGTGGAAGCTCTCAGACAAGCCCGAGGAGTCAAGAAGCGCTCTTGTAATTCTTGCGGGCGCTCTGATGAACTAAATAATAGATATTGCGTATTTTGCGGTTCGGAAATTGAGATCTTTCAAACTCGTAAGACCTCAGCAGAGGCTTTGGCAAAGTTTAACGACGATCTCAATTCGCTATCTGCGCCGTCTTCTTCGTCATCGCAGTCATCGCCTATAAATATTTCCTCTCCTCGCCAGTCTCAAGTGGCTTTGCCGGCTCTGCCTGTACAGGCTAAGGCAACGCCGCGTCCTGACCTTTTCATTATTTTGGGCTTGGTTTCAGGCTTGGCAATGCCATTTCTTCTAGGTTCAACGCTTCTTAGCCATGTTTATCTTGCCAGTCAGATTCCGAGTCAGGGGCTACTTGTCTTTTCAGATAAACCCAATGCTGGTGTACTTTTAGAGTCATTAGACAGGAAGGAATATGTGGCTGGGCAAACCTCAAACCGTGGCGTCTTTTATTCAACAAATTTGTCCTTGCCTGCATATAGGTTGCGTCTTAGCGCCCCTGGCTGCCGCACTCTTTTGCAGAAAATCGAGATGGCTAAAGATAGACTCAACTGTCTCGGGCTTGATAAACCAATTTCTCTGCCTCTATTACCCGGCATTCCCGGAGGTAAGTAATGAGTCAGGATGCAGCCTTTGTAGTCTGTCCAACTTGCGGTAAGCAATTGCCTCGCGCGGCCAAATTTTGCGGCTATGATGGGACTGATCTGACTTTGGCTCGTACAGGTGGAGACGTTCGCAAAATCTGTAATGTCTGCGGCAGGTTTTTTCCAGGTTATGCCAATTTTTGCGCTTTCGATAGAAGTTCTTTGGAAGTCTTGAAGGGTCAGCCTGTAAAGATTACGACTACTCCGGAAGCCTTGCCCACCGCACCGAGAGTTGCTAATCCGACTGCGGCTGAACTTGGCGGCGACACCGTAGACGTCAGCAAATATTCTCAACCGGCTGAGTTGACTGCCGGACCAGGAGATTTCGATGACGATGAAGAGGCGGATGGTCCTTATTCTGCTTTGATTGGCAAGACCATCGATGGCAAGTATCTAATTCAAAACGTCCTTGGTGAAGGCGGCATGGCCGTTGTCTATAAGGCCAACCATGTGCAGATGGAGCGTACTGTTGTTATCAAAGTTATGCAAGGCTGGCTTTTGAGCAACAAAAACTCGATTGAAAGATTTGAACGTGAATGCAAACTGACGGCTAAGCTCAATCATCCAAATATTGTTTCTGTTTACGATGTGGGCTCGATTGGCGGCAAAGAACCATATTTGGTTATGGAATACATCAAGGGTGAAGCTCTTGCCGACAAGATACATAGTCAGGGGGCTTTGCCCTATGCCACTACAGGCAATATCATTGTTCAAATGTGTCGTGGCTTGCAAGAAGCCCATAGTATGGGAATTATCCATAGAGATTTGAAGCCGGATAATGTCTTGCTGCAGCATAAATCAGACCGACCTGACTGGGTCAAAATTGTTGACTTCGGTATCTCTAACTTAGTGCACGGCAGCAAACGTCTAACCAAGACCGGAAGAATGGTCGGAACGCCGGAATATATTGCCCCCGAGCAGCTGAAAGATCGCCCCATTGATATCAGAACAGATCTCTATGCCATCGGCATTATGATGTTTGAGATGCTCACCGGCAAAGTGCCGTTCGAGGGCGAGTCGGCAGAATCAATATTGATGAAACATTTGCTTGAGGATGCGCCTCCGATTTCATCAGTGCGCCCGGATATTCTTGAGGTCGGCAATCCTTTTGAACCGATTATTTCCAAGTTGCTCAAGAAGGAACCTGATGACAGGTATCAAACGGCAACCGAATTGAGATTAGATGTAGAGCAAGCTCTCAATACTGTCCTCTTGAAGAAAAACTGATCCGACTAATTTTGGCGATAGACTGGTAGATAGAGCTACTTTTCAGATTGGGTGCAGTTATGCTGAGTAAACTCAAAGCTGTTTCGGTCAACTTGCTGCTTCTTGCAATCTTTGGCGCTCCTGGAGCGGCTTTGGCGCAGTCTGTCAGTCCTTCTTTTCCTTCTGCTCCGCCGCCGGCAGTCAGTGCTCCTGTCATTCCGGTGGTTCCAGTTCAGACCCAGCCTGTCTTTCCGGTATTCCCGGTTTTGCCGCCGCCACGTACCGACTTCACGTTACCTTTAGTACCCACCGATTACACTAATGCGTCGATGGTGGCTCCGCTTGGTGTCTCGGGGCCAATTCTCAATCCGGCTAATGCAGTCAAAAAGATTGACTTCAACTTTAAAGATCCGCGTTCTGAGACAGAAGATGGAATCATGGTCAAGCATCTGCCCGGCGCTCAATACGAAAGACCGCAACCAGCTGCCATCCACCTCAGTGAAGGGACACTTTTGGTCAGTGTGCGGCGCCCAGCTCATCTAGCAATAGTGACCACGCCCCGTGGCGATATCTCAATAGATTCAGATGCCGAGGTGATTATTCGGTATGAAGATGGCATCTTGAGGGTGCTCAATCTATCAGGCTTAGGGGAAGGCATTAAGGTAAGAATTCATGGCTCGGAAGTTAGCGCCAGCCTGAATGGCCAATCTTTTGAGTCTGTTAAGCATGAGCCTAGGGCAATGGCTCTCAAGGTTGGGCATGAACTGGTTAGTTCTGATCATGCTCTCAGTCGCGCTGATCTAAGACCCCACGATGGGGTGGCAAGGCGCCACTTTGCTTTACTGGAAGACAAATGTATGGCTGTAAGTGAGTTTAGCTTGGAATCCGCTTTAGACAAAATGACTCTATTGGTCGATTTGCAAACCAAAGTAAGCGGAGTTAAAGAGCGAAGAATTCTTGGAGACCTAGCCAAAATGGCAGCGGTGCTAAACTACATGAATGGCGCCCAGGGTTTTGAACACGGTTCGGAACACGGCTCAGGAAAAAGACCGCAATTGGGCTCAAATTAGCTGTAAGCTTCAAGGAGTAACATGTATTTTTCGCGTGTGGCAGGACTTTCAAGGAAAGTTGCAGTTTTTCTCGCCCTTACCCTGAGTCTATCTGCCAGCCTTACATTTGCCCAAGGCGACGAAGAGGCGGGGCTGCGCTCAAAAATAGAAAAACTAAGAAGTTCTGGCAAAAAGAGTGATCTCGGTTTAGCACTGTATCAGCTCGGTCAATATCTTGCTGAGAAAAGAAGATTTGACGATGCTCTGCCTTTCCTTGAAGAGACTCTGGCTATTGATCGCAGCATTGCCAAACCAGCTGATGTATTCAAAGACATTAGTGCTATTGCCATGGTGTATGGCTTTAAGAAAGATTTTGCAGCGGCTGAGAAATTTTATGGAGAGTGTCTGAATATAGCTCGTGAAACTGGTTCTCTCAAGTTGGAGGCTTTGACTTATTCCAATCTTGGCACCAATGCTATTTTTGCCAGACGCTATGAAGATGCCCGCGGTTACTTTGAAAAGAGCAAAGACTGTGCCGCTAAATCAAACGATTATGTTTTAGAAGCTCAAGCGCGTCTAAATATCTCAAAAATATTGAAGAGCGAGGGGAAACTGAAAGAGGCTATAGCCGAGGCTGAAAGCGCGCTCAAGTTGCTTGGAGATAATGATCAGGAGTCGCTGGTCGGTGAAGTGAACCTTGCTCTGGCCGAACTGAAGGAACTAGCAGGTGATATCGCCGGTGCTATCACCGCATACCGCAAATCGGCAGCAGTTTTCCTGAATTGCGGAGAGCCTTTGAGAGAAGGCAAGGCTCTTCTCAATCTTTCCAACGACTTACTCGCCTATGGTAAGCCAAATGAAGCTCTTACAGAGCTAAATAAAGCCCACGAGATTTTTGACCAAGAAGAAGATAAACATAGTCTTGCCTTAGTATTGTCTAGACTAGGCTCAGCTTATGCCGACATCGGTAATTTTGCAGAGGCGCAGCGCTTTCATGGTGACTCTGCTAAGTTGGCTTTAAGCCTTTCTGAGAATAGCTTGGTCTTAGAAAATCAGTTTGAGCTTGCCTATGATTATTATCTTGAGGGCGCTATAGATAAGGCGCTCAAGCGCTTTCTGGAGATAAACAGCATGTTGTCCGGGCAGACTTTGGAAGATAAAGAGCTGCCTGGCGAGACCTTGAATTCAATTGCTATGTGCTATAGAGAATTAGGTCAGTACTCGGCTGCAAGCGAGTATTACGAACAGGCTTTCAGAAAGTTTAGTTCGCATGGGAATCAGCTTAAATCGCTCGCAGTTATGAATAGTCTTGCTTGTCTTTATCTTGACTCCGGTAAGTTGGATCTTTACCAGAAAAAATTTGCTGAGCTTGAGAATGCTATGAAGGATCTTGGTAAAGAACAAAAAGATTCACTTGAGTTCAAAAGACTGGCTGGCTATGTCTATTTCAACCATGCTCAGTTTCTCAATAGATTTGAAGATAGCTATAGCAAAGCATTGGATGAATTCAAGATCGCTCTTCAGGACTTTGAAGATGTAAGTGACCGCAAGGGACAGATTAGAGCATTGAATGGTCTCGGATTGACATCGCTGAATCTGGCAGGTGTAGCTAATCGTGCGGACAAGCAAGTCAATGATGATAAGGCTATGCAGTTGGCTTCAAATGCACTGTCTTATTTCAAGAAAGCCCAACCTCTGGCGGTTGATTCTGGGATTATCGACCTGCAATGGGAATGCTCGTATGGTTTAGGTGCGGCAAATCAAATATTGAATAATCTCAAAGATGCAGAGACTTACTATTTCAAGGCTATCAGCTTGTTTGAAAAGGAAAAAGCAAAACATACCAGAGACGATTCAAAAACGCACACACTGGACTTACGTGGCGCTTGCTTTCAGTCTTTGGTTACGCTTTTGGTGAAAAGTAATCGCTTTGATGATGCTCTAGAGATTGCAGAAAGAGGCAGAGCAAGAGCCTTTCTAGATCTGCTCGAAGGTCGTAAACAGGGACTCAGTACTGTCTCTACCTCAAATTCGGAAGAGCACCTTAAACTGACTGAGATTGGCAGTCTTTCAAAGAAAGTAGGTGGTTCGGATCGAGCTGTCGAAATAGTTCCTAAAGTCCAGGTAGTGGAGGGTGATTCTATAACCTCGGAAGCGTCGGCGAAAGCTCCGGACAAGGCTGAGTTGAAACAGCTTGCCATTGAATCGGACAGCACTATAGTTGAGTATTATTCAGCTGGTGACAGTATATTCGTCTTTGTGGTGGAAGGCGGGCAGGTGAAGACAGCTTTACCTCTCTCTATTTCATCCCGAGACCTCAACAATCTGGTGGCTAAGACCTATGATTCTATAATTTCTCCCCCGCAGTCGTTGACGGACTTACAGGCTTCCAACGAGCGGCGGCAGAGAAATTTGCAGGAACTTCATAAGCTCCTTATTTCTCCTATTGAAGGACTTCTTCCTTCCGAACCTGCAAAGGTTGTTACGGTCGTTCCGCATGGCGCTCTTTATAATGTGCCATTTGCCGCATTGACCGATGTGAAGGGAAACTTATTCATAGAATCGCATACTCTTGCGGTCGTTCCGGCGATTGGTGTCTTTCGTGGCACCCATAAGCTGGCTCAATCTCTAAGTGGCAAACCTGCCAACATGTTGGTTTTTGGCAACCCGACTATGAGGAGCGATCTAGGTATTCCGCCCCTTCCTTATAGTGAGCGCGAGGCGAAGAAGATTGCTGAGCTTTTTGGTGCAGGTGCAGTATTGAAGACAGGAGCCGATGCTTCTCGGACTAATTTGCGGGAGCTTGGTCCCAAGTCGGAAGTGATTCACCTTGCCACCCATGGACTGATTGACCAAGATAGACCTATGGACTCTTCAGTGCTTCTGGCATGCAGTGCAAATGATGATGGTCTATTTACAGTGAGAGATATTCTTAAGCTTCCCCCTCTCAAGGCAAGATTAATCACACTCTCAGCCTGTCAAACCGGTAGAGGCAGAATTACTGGGGATGGGGTTGCTGGACTTTCCAGAGCTTTTCTCTTGGCTGGTACACCTTCCATTATTGTCAGTCTCTGGAATGTCGACGATGTGATGACAGAGTTTCAGATGAGTGCCTTCTATCAAAGTTTTTTGAGCGGAAAAGATAAGGCGGCAGCACTTCGTGAAGCGCAACTTAAAACCGTTAACTTTATGGAGAAAGATATGAAATTTCCTCCAGCCAAGGATGGTACTAAGATTCGAGCTAATCCAAGGTATTGGGCCGCCTTTCAGTTAATTGGCGAACATAAATAGAAGCTGTTTTGGGGAATAAAGCTGAGGGTCTGAGAGGTGTATGCTCCATGAAAAGAAATCTCTCCAAAATTCTCACTTACTTTACTGGCGCGCTTCTTTCTTTCTCCTTTGCAGTCCTCCCAGCAATTAGCGAGTCGGAGGCCGGATGGGGCGGCTGGAGTTCCGAGGCGCAATGGGGCGGGACGAATTCGGAAGCAAAATGGGGCGGTTGGAATTCAGAAGCGAAATGGGGTGGCTGGAATTCGGAAGCTCAGCATGGCGGTACTAATTCAGAAGCCACTTGGGGTGACTGGAATTCCGAGTCGGGATTTCCAACCGGTGCTCGCGGGTATCGAGGGCGAAGACGATGGTATAGGAACGCTCAAGTTCCTCAATTTGCCAACTATCAAGCTAGCCAAAATGCTACGATGCGGCGAATCGCCAGCGATCAGTCGGTGGAGCGGGCTCACGAAAAAGATCTCGCCAATAAGCCTGATTCTTACTTCGTGCAAACCTACGGAAACACTCCGAGTCCAACTAGGATGAGTGAAAGAACTTATTCTGGCTCTGATAGTTACCAGGCGAGCTACGGCAGTGCCTTACCGCCAGCACACAAGCCAGGTGGCATAATCGCAACCTATCGCCGTAATAACTCAGGCAACTAGTTGCTTATCCCTTCAGCTTGATTGGGAAGATTGCCGGCTTGGCTATCTCGGCTCTCAATCCACCAAATACGCGGAAGTTAAATCCTGAAAAGCCGGGCGCTCCATTGGCGCCCATATTGAAAATTGGTTCGGCTCTGACAAATGCAGTGACCGGAAGTCTTGGATTTAGTCTTCTTCCTACTTCTCCGGTAATAATAATTACCTGGTTGTTCGGACCGCCCCTCAATCTTCTATTGCCAAAGTTAGTGACCAAGGTGGTATCAAAAAGATAAGACCACGGACCCTTTCTCCAAACTCCACCTGCTGAGTAGAACTGGTCGCCTTCCTGGAAATTTGAGAAAGGATCTCTGAAACGTATCTGTCCGAGCACGCTACCGTATATGACACCACTCATGCCTACGCGTCGACTGATCGTGGCAGAGGGAATGATGTCGTAGAAGGCTACTGATGGAGCATTTACCGTGTTGATAAAGAGAGCGCGCGGGAAGAGCGTGAAGGTCAGTTGGGTCTTTTGATTGATGGGAACATCATGTTGTAGCTGTCCACCAACAGAATGAATATTTCTAGAAAGACTGGAATCGCGTTTGTCGTACTGATCTCTGAAGAAGAAATAGTTAGCAGAAACCCTGGTTCTCTTACTCAAGGCATAGCCTAGGTTGACGTTGGGAAGAACCCTGTAAATCATGTCGGACAAGTACGGACCATCAGTCTGGAATGTATTCAATTCGAAGCGCAGACTATTCTCCACTGAAGCGTTGAAGAACACCCGCCCCGGCAATCTGTAGAGAGCATGAGCTTTGAAGTTCTCAAAATTGTTGAAGGTTGACACTCTCTCCGGCAGGCGAACCGGAGTCAGATCTATTGGAACGAAGTCATTGCCTCTTGAAACCGCGGATGCATCTGCAATCGCTCGTGGTTTATCTGCTGCCAGAGAATCTGCCAGTGCGTCGCTTGTTGGCATTGCTTCAGGTTGACTTGCATTGTTGCTTGATGCTTGATTGACACCGGCGTCTGAAGAAGCGGCATTAATGCTGACTGATTTACTTTCTTCTTTTTTTTCCTCTAAATCAGCACTAGCAGATTTCTCATTTGTCGATGGCTGAACATCTGCCTTAATAGCTGGTTCAATCACCGGTCTTAATCTGAGAGTATCGAAATCAGCAGTATTCACTTCTTGCGGAACTACAGGCGGTAGCGTTTCAGCCTGTACCTCATTACTAAGTGTCAAGCTGAAAGCGAGAAGTGCACAGCACAGAAGACCTTTTGTTGATCTATGTGGTCTTCCTAAAGAATAGTCGATATCAGCTGGCGGCATACTTTTAGAAATGAGCCTGGTCCAAAAACACTAGTAAGAGAGCTGCAAGAAGGTTGTCAGAAGGATTCCTGGGCATAGAATGCAAAGTGATTATAGCCGCAAGTTTAATCTTTTGACAGTCATTATTTTTATATACGCTTTTCCTTAGCAGCCAAGCAGACCACTCTTAAGCGCTTTAGCCATCTGCAGGTGTTATATTTGCTTATCTATATGTACAGGAAGTACTGGAAACACGGAAATTTGCAATCAGATGCCTGAAGAGAGAGAGCCCGAGCCGAGGCAGTTATCCACCAGTGGTCGAGACCCCGCCATAAGGGTTGTGTTGCAGCCAAAAGATACCAACAACCAAGGTACGGTTTTTGGTGGCATTATTCTTAGTTATATTGACCTTGCCGGAGCTGTCGAAGTTACTAAGCTAACTCGGCAGCGTATTGTAACCGCCGGTATCAAAGAGGTGAATTTCCTCGCTCCCGTGTATATTGGCGAAGTGGTTAGTTTCTATACCAAAACTCTTCGTGTTGGAAGAACTTCAATAACCGTTAAAGTTGATGTCGAATCAACCAGAGGGCATGAAGCCGTTCATGTTACTTCTGCAGAGCTCACTTTCGTCTGTATTGATGAACAGGGTCAGCCAACTTCAATTGTCACTTACTAAGAGATAAACTTGCGAAGGAATTTGTCATGACAACTTTGGATCCAGTTTTTGAGAAAGCCGGCACTGAGCGATTGAGGCTTTATCTTGGCACCGGTTGCGGAAAAACTACTGCTACTTTCGGGCTCACTCTTAGAGCTTTGAGCAAAGGTTTGAATGTTACCCTCGTATTTTTCGATAAGTTGGAAGAGAACTCTTCGGAGGGGAAAGGTCTGAGAATGCTTTCAGAGAATCAGGCTGAAGGATTCGGTAAGTTAGTAATGAACTACACCGGAGTAAATAGAGTCGGAACCGGACCGAAAGGAAGCTTTCGGCTATATAGCTCGCCTAACGGGATCCTTCCTGAAGACAAAGATGCCGCCAAGCAAGGACTTACCTATTTGGTTGAAGGCTTGATGCGCAAAGATGATATCGTAATTGGTGACGAACTTCTTGATGTAGCTCGGGTTGGCTTAGTCGATTTTGATTATGTCAAACAGATTCTCAATTTGAGACAAGATCCCACCGTCCTTGTATTGACCGGCCGCCGTGCTCCTGATTGGCTCATGAATGAAGCTAGCACCATATCTACTACCACGCAGATTCGGCATCACGGTAGAGCAATTGAAGGAATAGATTGCTAACTTGATTCAGGTTTGAATCAAAAAGAGAAAGGAGCGAATCGTAAATCGCTCCTTTCTCTTTGTATGGTTCCTTTGTTAACAGACTAGCTCTCGGCCAGTTCTAATTTTTGCCTGCGCCGGCGCTCTGGGGGAGAGATGACGCTTTCTGAGCGTTCTGCCCCGAACCGGTTTGCGCTTTAGCAATCTCTTCCTTCAGCACTTGTTCTGCCTTCATCAGCTGAACATCGTTACCGTCGTTAGGACTGCGTTTTTTGGTCAAGTCTTTCATTGTGGCGTCAACCCACCAGGGACCTTTGTATTCCTTAACTTCTTTGGAGTCGAGAGAAATATCGTCGTTGACCGGAACAATGAAATCAGGCTTGATACCAGACTTGTGAATGTCTGTATCGTTTGGAGTGAGGTATCTGGCGATGGTGACGTTGATGCCGCTTTGATCATTAAGTCGGTTGATTGCTTGAACCAGACCTTTACCAAAGGAGGTTTCACCGACCAACTTGGCTCTGCCGTTGTCTCTCAAGGCACCCGATAGAATTTCGCTGGCGGAAGCTGAACCTTTATTGATCAGCACCACCATCGGTACCGAACAAATTGGTTGACCACTAACTGGTTGAACATTCTTGTAACCATCGGCATCAATCGTGCTGACGATAATGCTTTTCTCTGGCAGGAAAAGTCCTGCCATTTCTATAGCATTATTCAGAAGTCCACCCGGATTGTGTCTAAGATCAAGGATGATGCCGTCGGCTGTCTTAAGTTGATTCAGAGCTTTTTTCACTTCCTCTGTTGCTTTATTGGAAATGAAGCTCTCTAACCTTATATAGCCAATATTTCCAGGCAGGAATTCGGCGGTGGTGACTGCTTTGATTGGAATCTCAGCTCTCTTGAGCTTGACCTTTTTTCTCTCACCTTTACGCAGATAAGTGATTTCTACTTCTGTGTCGATAGGTCCTCTAATTTGCTTTACTACTTGGTCAAGGGATTGAGCCTTGATTGACTTGTTATCTACTTCGATAATTTCGTCGCCAGCCATCATGCCAGCTCTAGAGGCCGGTGTATCAAGAATGGGCGCGATTACCACTACTTTGTGTTCTCTCATGCCGAGCTGCATACCAACGCCATAGAGGTGAGCTTCGATTTGGTGCTTCTCTTCGTCGAAGGCTTCTTTGTCGAGGAAGCGAGTATATGGGTCAGCCAAGCTGGCGAGCATTGTTTCAATTGCCTTATGGGCATCGTCCATGGTCTTCAGCTTAGTGTCATAGTGATGCTGCCACCTAGACCAATTCTGACCGTTGAACTTCTGGTCGTAATATTGCTCTTTTAATAATTTCCAGGCCTGATTGTAGAGACCTTGAGGGTCTGTGCCGGCTCTTGGCACTTGAGCTAGAAAAGGAAGCGGTTGAGACGCTCCGCCATCGGCGATGATGATCTGGTCGGGCGCTGGTGCCTTATCTTTTGCGATGAGCAGGCTTTGTAGTCCGAAAAAGAGCAAGCAGAACAGCAGTGGTACGCCTACTCTTGCAACGACTTTTCTCTCTAGCAACTTGAATACCCCTTTTTAACCCGGAAAGCCTTGTTAGGCTATGGATTTTGTTGATTTCTGTTTGTGGGTCGGCTAACCCACATGGCCTCGTCTAGCACTACTGCCGGGCGGGCACATTTAGCTCAATTTCAATATTAGATCACTATGAGCACTCTATGCCTCAAATTGCCCCATTTTTTAGGTCAAATTTGCAAATTTGCGAGTTTTGTTGCCCGGGATTGCTTTCTCTTGATTAACAGATTGACAAATTTTAATGAATTGTGAAAATGCCTTTCAAGTTCGACTGGCTGGAGTGTCTAGCTTTCAGTCCGCCTCGAAGGAAATTTCTAATCATGGAAACCTTAGGCAGCTTAAAAGAACGAGGTTTTAAATATCTTGGCATTTGCCGTATGATAAGCCGGTTCGAGATTCTAAGATTGGCTACCATTGCAGTTCTCAGTCCCGTCAGTCTTGATTTTGCATATCTCCCCGATATTCAAAAGGTCTCTAACGGGGTTCGGTTAGTAATAGTTTGAGGGGGAGCTTGATGTCGCCGAGTCGCAGCCAGGGTACCAGCATTCTGGACCCCGCCCAGCTGGACAATTCATCTGTGGAGGCGTTTCCGGAGCTAGCTCCTCGCTCAGATAAGGACGCGCAAAAGTCGGTAGTCAAGCGGTCGGGGTCTCACCCGGAAGCGGAAAGCAAAGTGTCTGGTTCATCGTTATCTGCCAAGTTGGCATCAATCAAGATTTCAAAGGGTACCAAGCTCAAGGTAAAAATCTGTATTTCGATTGTTTTGTTCGCCAGTCTCTTCGTTTTTGGCAAAGTTGACCTGCGAAAAGCCCTTGATGTCGCCATGACAGCCAATAGAGGTTATCTAGCCGGAGCGGTGCTCTTGTTTCTCGCCTCTACATTTTTGAATGCTCACCGCTGGCAACTTTTGGCTTCGGCTGTAGGTCTAAATAAGAGCCTGCTGCAGCTTGTTCAATATTGCTTTGTTGGATTGTTCTTCAATTTATTCTTGCCGTCTACTGTTGGTGGTGACTTCAGCCGTTGCTATTATTTGTCCAAGGGTACTGGCAAATACGTAAACGCCTTCTATTCTGTTCTTGCTGACCGGACTGTTGGAATAGCCGTTCTTTTTGCCTTCGCATCCGTAGGTATTATTTTCGGACCGGGTGGCGGCGGCTTACCTCTGCAGCTCAAGCTGCCTATCTTTGCCGGTACACTGGCAATCTTTGCCGTTGTGCCCTTTATGCCTGTGCTTACAAATAAATTCCTCGGACCGGAAAACTGGATAAGCAGACAATTCAATAATTCCTGCGCTCAGGCTTACTGGAACAATAAGGGGCTGATGGCTACGACCATCTTGCTTTCAGTGATTATGCAAGTCGTGATTGTCGTATGTCACGTCGCTATAGGTATGGCTCTTGGCTTGAATCAAATACCGCTTTGGTATTACTTCGTTTTCTATCCTTCTGTGGCTGTTTTGGGCTTCATTACTCCTAGCTTCAACGGTATTGGTATAAGAGAATGGGCTTATACCTACTTCTTGACCATGGCTGGTGTTGATAATGCTCATGCTCTGACCTATGCAATTATGTGGTTGGGCTTGACGACTCTATCGTCTCTGGTGGGCGGATTAGTCTACTTGCTTGGACATTTTCAGAAGCCGCGCGAGGAAGGTTCCTTCGAATCAGAGACCGAAGTCGGTTTCATGCAGTGAAAACCAGATAAGTTTCAAATGCCGCTGATTTACAAAAAGGTTCGTTTTTTGGACGGGATGTGTCCTCTTTCCCGTCCACAAGTTGCAGCGGTCTTTCAAAGGGCAAGAGAAAAAGGGCGTAAAGCCTATCTGGTTGGCGGATCTATAAGAGATGCCATAGACCTGCCTGAGAACAGAACCCGTCGAGCTAATTTGGATTTCGATTTTGCTATCGATGGTGGTGCTGTTGAATTTGCCAGAGAAATTTCTGAGAAATTTGCCGGTCATTTTGTCCTTCTCGACGACAAGTTTGATATAGCCAGGGTGGTGCTGCAAGATGGCATCGTTCTAGACTTTGCAGGCTATTCTGATGGAATTGAGCAAGATATCTTGCGGCGGGATCTGACTATAAATGCCCTGATGATGGACGGCGAAGAATCTGATCAAGTCGTTGACAATGTGGGCGGATTTGAAGATTTGCAGGCTAACCTGATAAGGGCAATAAGCGAAGCGTCTCTCATTGATGATCCGCTCCGTCTTTTGCGCGTATATAGATTTGCCTGTGCACGGGCTGCACAAATCGACGCTGCTACGATTTCCATAGTAAGAACACACTCTGAAAAACTAGCAAGAGTTGCTCCAGAGAGAATAAATTACGAGCTTTTCTCTTTGCTCAATTATGAATGCTCAGAGTACATTCATGAAATGGGCAGCTCAGGGTTGCTTGAGGCAATTTTTGAAGAATTGAAAGAGTGCCGCAGAGTGACAAGCAATAGCTATCATCATCTTGCGCTCTTTGATCATAGTGTCGAAACTATTCCTCAGCTTGAGGCAAAGTTTCCATCTTTGCCCGAGTACATACAAATGAGCAGCAGGCGAGAGCTTATTCCAGGAATTTCTCGTCTTGCGGCAAGCAAGGTGTCAGCTCTCCTTCATGACATAGGTAAACCGGCCACTTGGCAAATTCAAGAAGACGGACGCCACAGCTTTATCGGTCATGACAAGGTCGGGGCCGAGATGATTCGACCTCTAGCTGAACGAATGCGCTGGGCGAAGCACCTTACTCGTTTTGTCGAAAAGCTGGTGCTTTGGCATCTAAGACCAGGTCAACTCTTTCATACCGGCGAACCAACTCAGAAAGCCCTTAATCGCTTTTACAGAAATGTGGGCGATGACTTCCCCGAACTTATGCTCATCACTTATGCAGATTTCGGCGCGACTATGGGACCAGGTCTTTCTGGAGAAAAGAGAGAAAAACTTGAGAATTCCTTTGATAGGCTTTTGACCGGATATCTAACGTATAAAGAGCAAATACAAAGCATGCCGAAACTACTCACAGGCGAGGATGTCATGAGGGAGCTTGGTATTGATCCTGGGGTGATTGTCGGAGAAATCTTGCAGGCTTTAGAAGAAGCCCAAGAAATTAAGGAAGTTTCGGATCGCTCGCAGGCTCAGGCTTTTATTCGAAACTATTATGATGCAAAGAGACCTGCAAGATGAAATTCTTCGCTTGATAACTGAATCTTGTGATTAAGTCGATCCTGTAGGGGCATAAAAGAGACAGCGAGATACACGCAAGAAACGCTGCTAAGCAAAAGACCTAGTGTATTTCCCAGATGAGAAGACCTGAATGGCTTTCAACAGCCTGCAGGATTTCTTGTCGGTAAAACACGGGTCCAATCCGGTGCTCCAAGTTATCTTCTACAGGTGAAAAAAATGAACGCTAAAGTGGACAAACTACACAACTACACTGTTATTGCCAGACTTGATGATGCTATTCCTCTGAATACCGAAGAATGGCTCGCCGCCGAGAGACTTCTCAATCAAGTTAGTGAGTTTGTGCCGATGAGTATGCTTAACGCCCTTACCGAAGCCATCATCAGTTATGCTGACGATCAAGCTCGCAGAGGCTATATTCTTGGACAAGAAGATCTTGTTGCCGAACTCAAGAAAAAGGCTTCCAAAATAGCCTAAGTGAAACGCTCTCTCTTGGGCTCCAGCTTGGAGCATTGGATGGAGAGCAAGACGAGAGCATAACAAAGATATTTCTTGCAGATACAAAATAAGCACCGGCCCGAGTTAATCTTGCGCCGGTGTTTTGTTTTGTCTATTTTTGTATAATTTGAAGTTCGAATCGCATGCGCACCCGGCGGATTTCCCTTGCATACCTTCCTTCCATCGATCTCCAGTGTCCGGTCATGGACCACAATCAAGAGAGAAGAAATTGCCGATTGCAGGGTGTTTTCAGTACATCGCAATTTCTCTCAGCGTGAAGCCGGTAAGTCTGCGCACTTCTATGTTTTTCATCCAAGAGACTGGGTGAACGTCATTCCTGTCACAGAAGACAATCAAGTTATCTTGATCGAACAGTATCGGCACGGTGTCGAAAAAATTACCCTTGAAATACCTGGAGGTATGGTTGATTCATCCGACGCCTCTACCTTTATCGCCGCTGAGAGAGAACTCCTCGAAGAAACTGGTTATGGTGGCGGTGAAACTTTCTTCCTCGGCAGAAATCATCCGAACCCTGCTATTCAGAGCAATGTTTGCGATACTTACTTTTCCTACGGTGTTAAATTTATCAAGGCGCCTCAATTTGATACTAACGAGGAAGTGGCAATCAAGTTAGTGCCATTCGAGGCTATTCCTGAACTGATCAATGACGGCACAATTTCTCACGCTTTGGTCATTGTTGCTTTCCACTACTTGGCTCAGTTTTCAAGGAAGAATCCTAGATTTGAACATCTAAGCCGCATGCTCTAATCCTTTGGTATCGCCGGCGATGTAGGAAGTCTGTTTTGCAATGATTCGATCTGGTACGATCAAGTCATTGTTTAGAGGACCGTGCGCATGAATAAAATTCTGGAGTTCATAAAGAACAATGCATCGCTGACAGTAATTGCCTGTCTTGTTCTCATCTGTGCGTTCTCTTTGAAGTTTCAGGAGGAAAAGCCCCAGAACGTCAAACTAGAACTGGCTGTCCAACCCCTCGCAAATGAGCAGAAGAGTCAAACTTTTCTCCTCACTGTCAAGAACGCCGATACTAAGCCTTATACTTACCTTCGGGCTAACGATGCATTAGGCATGCCTTCTCGTCACTTTAGAGCGGAAGTGACGACCGGAAGTGTCACGAGAAAAGCCTTGAACCGCGGTTGGGACGAAATTCCATTCAAGATTCCCGCGGACCAGATATTCATTTCCAGCAAGCAGAATGATGGTCTTGGTTCTCGAAGCAAAGTAAATATCGAGCCCGGTGCCGTTGCTACTTCAGAAGTCAGTCTTGAGAATCTACCCTCTGGTAATTCGCAAGTGCTATTCACCATAGATGATACCATCAAGGCTGCGCCGGTTCAGATATCAATACCTTAGTGACGAACTAGAGTCTTTTTTGAGTAGTCTTGATCATTTGTTCCACCTCAATCAGCTTTTGTTTGAAATAGGTGTTTTCCGGTTTTAGGTGCACCAATTCCTTATAGTCACTCAGCGCTTCTGTCAGTTTCCCTGCTTTTACCTCTGTTTCAGCCCTGAACTCAAGATAATCGCTGTCTGACGGTGCTCTTTTCACCAAGACTGTATAGTCTGCAATCGCTTTATCATAGTCTTTCAAATTAGTGTAAGCCACTGCTCTTTGTATATAGGGCCAGTAGAGTGCGCCATTCTCAGTGATTATCTGAGAGTATGTTTTTACAGCCTCTGAGTGTTTCCCCGAATTGTCGAGCAGTTTAGCTTTAGCGCCAAGCGAGTCTAAGTCTTCTTTGTTCAAACTATGAGCTTTCTCAAAGTCTTCGATAGCCTTAATGTACTGCTTTTGACTTTGCCAAACATAACCCCGGTCTCGGTAGGCTTGGCTAAAGCTGGGATTTATCTTTATTGCACTATCCAATAGACCTTTGGCTTTGAGGAATTTTTCTTGCCAGCAGTAAACCTGAGCCAATAACAGATAGGTTTGCGCATCATTCTTGTTTAGCTTGAGAGAATTTTCTAGATAAAGCTGTGCCCGCTCATAGAGATCAGCCTTGATAAGATTTGCTCCGTAAACCCTGCATCTCTCTGCCTCTTTGATCCTAGTTTGTTCACTAAGCTTTTCAGGCGCAATAAAGGACGGCTTCGTCTTTTGCAGTCTTTGAATGGTCGCTACTCGCTTTCTCAGCTGCCCCGCCTTATCTTTCTTCCCGAATTTCTCAAGAGCGCCAGCATACTTCTCCAATGGATAGATGAGGGTTGAATCTTCCTCGACTTCACATTGTTTCTGGCGCTGGGAGAGCATCTCTTCATAGTAATGAAGGCACTTTTCCGAATTGCCACCTTTTGCATATAGGTCGCCGAGAAAATCAAGTTCTGAGAGCAGGTCAAGTCCTAGAAGCCTTCTTTCGTTCAAGGTCTCTTCGACAATTTTGGCAGCATCTTCTCTGCGGCCTTGACTAAGGAGTTTTTCTGCCTCCATTCTCCGCTTTGACCAAATTTCGCTTTTCAGCTTTATAGATTCATTCTGTTCAGGCGTGCGACTAGCGGGGTCGGTCACGGCACTTTCAGCAAGTGCGGAAGAGATTTGCGACAATGAAACTATCGCTGAGAGAAAAAGGTAGCTAATTCTCGTACGCAACTTGTGAAGATGAACTTTCATGAGACGGTCCTTTAATAGGTACTTTCTTGCTAAACTTTGAAATATTCTAAATTAGAGGGGCGGGAAAGAGTGCAGCCGGTTGGATCTCCTTTAGAAATGGCAATACATGAACCGGTTCTTCACCAGTTTATGCATTATCTCTCTTCTAAGAAACAGGAGATGGAGGAGGGAACCGCCAAGGTTGAAATCAAGATTAGCAGAAGTCTTCTTTTCTCTGTACGGGAGGCCTTTCGTCAGAGCATTTTGGAAGGCGAGAGAAACCTTCATACTCTTGCCCATCTATTGGCGTCGATGCTCCTGGGAGAGTTCGAGCTGCATAGCAATGTTATCGGTACGCTTCCTGGCTTTAGTGAGCGTCCATTTCTGATCAGAGAGAAAATCGATAGAGACACGTTGCTCAGTGTCACCGATATAGACCTCGGTGAACATATGCTTGATCGCTTCAGATATCGCAGCAAAGATGGCTGGGTGCCTTTAGAACTATCTGCTAACTTTGTAGAGTATATTCCGCTAGAACATAGATTGTCTAAGGTAAATCGTCTTACTAGCAGGGTTAAGGCTGAGGAAGAGCTTTGGAATAAAGTGACGGATGAACTCTTTGGCGTTGGTGAGCTTGTTTCCAGAGACAAGCACTTCAAGCAGTTCAGTAAGTATGTCAAAGACATCTTCGGCATCAAGATAGTCTGCGAAGATGATCAAGCCTGCATGAAAGTGCACGAAGAATTGGAAGCTCTTACCGCAAGTCGCCTCAATCGAGAAAGGCTAGAGTTATACAAACTCAGTGATGAAGCTGTAGACATTGACACCGAATCAGAATACGAACCTCAAGCTTTGCACTTTATTGAAACCAAAGACTATCTCAACTGCGCTCCTGAAGTTATGAAACAGACGGGTTGGCGAGCCCTTAAGAGTGTAGTTCTTTGGAATGAGAGACTCTTCGAGATTCAGGTGCAGCCTCTAAGCAATTATTATCTTGAAATTGACCATATGGCTGGACCTTCTCATCGATCTTTTAAGAGGCGGCGCGACGCCATGAGAGCGGAATTAGCAGAGAGAATTCCACTTTATGGATTTTATAGAGATCTCTTGCGCATGCTTTTTCTAGCTGAAGAGACATCTTTCGAATGCGATTTGGCTAACGTTCAGATCATTCAGAGTGATTGAGAATCTATTTTATGGATGAGCCTAGACCTGAAGATCAAGCTGGGACGAGAGGCTTTCACATAGTCACCTCATCCGGTTCAATCAAGAACTATTTGCCGGGCGATAAAGTCGACAACACTTATTTGCTGCTCAAGTTTCTTGGTCGAGGTGGTATGGGAGTAGTGTTCTCATGCCGACACATGATATTGAACCGTGAGTATGCCCTAAAGATTATCTCTGGTAAGAATTTGAATGCTGAGACTTGGTCTCGTTTCGAGCAAGAAGCTAGAGCCTTGGCTAGGCTTGATCATCCAGGTATTGTCGGCATTCATAATATGGGCGTTGATGCTGGCGTTTGTCCTTATTTTGTTATGGACTTGCTTAAAGGTCGAGGTCTTGATCAGGTTCTCAAAAGAGATGGTCCACTTAGCCCTCAGATTGCATTGCTATTGTTTCTTGAGCTTACATCGGCACTAAGTGCCGCTCACCGCAAAGGTGTTGTCCATCGAGACATCAAGCCCTCTAATTTGATGGCTATCGAATCTGATTCTGGCAGAGTAAGCCAATTGAAGCTGACGGACTTCGGTCTTGCCAGGTTAGTTGATTCAACCGGACGTTCACAGGCTATGACTGCCACCGGTTTGGTGTTTGGCACGCCATTTTATATGAGCCCCGAACAAATTGAAGGAAAGAAATTAGACCAAAGGGCTGACATTTACTCACTGGGCTGCACCATATTTGAGACCTTGACTGGTCGACCTCCATTTGTAGGTGACAATGCCTTTCAGACTTTTGAGATGCACCAATCCGCGCCTGTTCCTGACTTATGCGATTTTCTGGGCGATTCGAATACTGTCGATGCGCTGCAAGTATTTATGGAGAAAATACTTGCTAAAGGTCAGAGCGAAAGATACCAGAATATGGAAGAGGTGGCTCATGACCTTGAGCGTATTCTTGCTGGACAGACTGTACAAAATTACCGAGCCGGTCGGACAGGCGGAGATAGAGTTTCCACTACTACCGAGAGCCCCAAGAATCGTAGTTCATCTCGGCAGTCTAATACTAGCAATGGTACGCATGCAAATACTATTGACGAATTCGGCGAATCATTTGAATATGAATCTGTTTCGCCATTTGCCGCCGCTAATATTGGTTTGCGTAGGGTTATTATTGTCGTTATAGCAATTACATTTATCATTGGCGGAATAGTATTGGTGGTTGTTCTGCGAAGCGAGAAACAGAAATCAAATGAAAGCGCACTTGATAAAGCTGTGGTTAAGAAGCTCGAACCTGCCCAAGTTCAGGCGACTGGAGAAGTATTGGGTAGATCGGAGGGAGATGATTCTCCAGCTTCTTCTATTCTTGCTGAGATAGCTAGCGATCAATTTGATTCTGCAGGTAAAGATTTGGTTTCCAGTTTCGCTGGTTCGACTATCCTTTCAAAGTCAAATCTTGCCGCAGTCGGTGCTTTGCCTGAGGAAAAGCAGCGAGTTGTCGATATCAATTGGTCAAAGGTCTTAGGCATTGATGTCGAAGATTACAACTCTCGTTATCGGAAACATGCGAATCCAAAGGGTAGTGATTGTGTGCCTCTACTGTCAGTCACGAGGAATGTTTCAGGCTATAGACTCAGATTTCCTGAGGACATTTATGTTTGTGCGCTAGCTGTCGGCGCTAATAAGCCTCGCTTGGTTTATTCGACAGTCTCCCTAAAGAGTGATGACAGTGTTTCTCTATATTTCGGCTATCAAACAAGAGTTTATCCTGCTGTTCTGCAAGAAGTAAAAAAAATGAGTCAAGCTGGAGTTCGAGTCTGTGCGTTGGAGCTGGCCTTTAAGAAGCTAGATAATGCTTTCGAAGTCCTTACTACCCTTCCAGATCTGAAGGAGATTTGTTTCTTTAATTCAATAACTAAGTGCATTAGTAGTCTTCCGGAGTTCGAAGAATGTCATATTTATCCGCAAGACTTAGTTCTAGTTGATAAACTGGAATCTTTGCTTTCCCTTGGTTTGCCTGGAGCAAACTTAAAGGCGCAAGATCTCGCTAAGCTCCGACTACTGAGCAAGATAAAGACCTTCAAGTTGAAAGGCAGTAAGGATATAGAGAAAGTTCTACTCTTACTCAAGCGCTATCCCAACATAAAGGAACTCTGGATTATTGATTGCGGATTGAAGGATAAAGATCTTGAGGCTCTATCAGAGTTGAAGAGTCTTGAACGGCTGCGCATTCGAAGGTCATTCCTTACTCCTGCCAGCGTTGATGCCTTCTGTCGAATGTCTAACTTGAAGACTCTCTATTTGGATACAAAATGGATCAATAAAGGCACATCAAAAGAATTCCAGAGACTCAAGAGCAAGATTCCTGATTGCCATTATGAACCAATGGTAGATTTTACCTATTGGGAGATGTTTCCGGGGCGTTCTTTGTTCCCAGCAGCGGCAAAGTAGTCCAGGTTGAAAATTGAGTAGGCAATGGATATCATTCTATCCACCTGACTTATGTAGACTAAAAAAAGAATTGAGTCCTAGTTCTTCGAATCTTGGTGGTACTGGTGGTTCCGGCTTTTCTGAGCGCGACCGTATCTCAGCTCAGGAAGATTCAGAATCATCGCTTTCTCCTTACGGTTTTCCTTCTGAACCTACCAGTCCAATTCATAGCCCGGGTTTCGTATCAACAGCGTCGGTCTTTAGTCAGCAGTACAAAGTTGGCGATGTTGTAGATGGCGTATACGAGCTTGTCTCTGTTTTAGGGCGCGGCGGCATGGGTGTGGTTTTTGCTGCGCGCCATAAATTACTGGGTAAGCTTTATGCGCTAAAACTAATAAACAAGGCGGAAGTTGACGAAATTGTTCTGGCTCGATTTAAGGCTGAGGCTATGGTGCTGGCGCGACTTAGACATAGAGCCATTGTCAGCGTCCACAATATGGGTGTAGACCGTGGTCGATGCATTTACTATGTCATGGATTTGCTTGATGGCGAGACTCTCTCGGCTTATATCAAGAACAATGGTCCTTTGCATTTCGAGCAGGCTATCGGCATTTTCTCAGAGGTCGCAGAAGCTTTGGGGGTTGCCCATGAGCGTGGCATTGTTCATAGAGACGTCAAGCCTTCAAATATAATGCTTGTCGCCGGTGAGAAGAAAGGCGAGTGGCAGACCCGGTTGGTAGATTTTGGCATCGCTAGATTGAATGTCGGCTCTCAGAGCCATACTGCAACAGGGAGCATTTTTGGCACTCCCTTTTATATGAGTCCCGAACAATGCGAGGGCACCACTGTTGATGGAAGATCCGACATCTATTCACTCGGTTGTTCTCTGTTTGAAACCCTGACCGGCCGTCCTCCTTTTAGAGGCGGCAATCCGTTTCAAACTTTCTATATGCATTTAAATATGGAACCTCCGACTCTCGCTTCCGCGAATCCTCAAGGTGATTTTCCCGGTCCACTGGAAGACTGCTTGAGGAAAATGCTAGCGAAGAATCCAGAGAATCGTTATAGAGATACTAAGGCTTTGCTTCATGATTTTGAGCGGGTGCTTGGTGGCAAGCCTGTTGCTTTAGAATTGAGATCGCATCAAGATGAGATGCTTGAATCCGATCCGGACGAAGATGCTGAAGATTCAGAGCCTGAAAGTGCTGGAATTGGTAGCCGAATTTTCGCTCCAGCATTGATAGCAATCTCTCTTGCCTTTGGTACAGGCGCAGTTTTCTGGAGTCAGCAGAAGTTTTCTACTCAACCTACAAAAATTGAGAAGATTATGGACAGGCAGGTTGCGAGCGCGGCAAAGGATCTTCAGCAAGATCCACGCAAAGAGAGTTTTGAGCGACCGTATAAAATGAGAAGTGTTTTGGAGTCGCCGCGTGTAGAGGCTGGTGCGGGATTAGATGCAGCTGGGGCGACGCAAGAAGAGTTTGAGGCAGTTGATAGCTTTTATTTGTTTCGCTATAAACCACTGGAACAAGCTCACTATATAGCTACTCAGAAGTTCATTTTGTCAAAGAGACCAGGATTTAGGTACGCTACAAGAAAGCCGCAACCTGGTTTTGTCTTCCCAAATGATTTTGTAGCCGGAGAGATACAAATTGGCTCCAGCAATCCGAGACATGCTTATGGCTTTATTGCAAGAAAGAAAGATGAACCGGTTACGTTCTATTTGAATGCCGGCACTAGAGACTATCCTGAGCTAATTGATTATTTTGCTGATGGCGATTTGTACGGACTCGAGTTCATTAGCAACAAATATGAACACATACTCAATCGCTGCATGTCCTGGAAGTCGCTGAGGGTGTTGTCTTTCTTTAATCCGCTTAGTAAGTGCATACCTCGGCATGAGCGTTATGATGAGTGCGACATCGATAAGACAGTCTTGTCTAAACTAGAAAAGATGCCTTGGTTGATTGGTTTGGGGCTTTGCGGTTCCAAAATAAGTGGTGGCGATATTGCGCGTTTACAGATTTTGCCTAAGTTGAAAATTCTCAAATTGAAGCGAATCGCAGATACTCCCTCGCTCTATCCAAGCTTGCAGAAGTCCTCTAATTTGAAGGAGTTATGGCTGGTCGCCACTGATACTACTGATGGTGAGCTTTCTGAAATTGCTAAGATACCTAATCTTGAAACTCTAAGAATTAGAAGGAGCAAGCTTACTCCTACATCTCTTAAGGCGTTCAAGCAGATGAAGAAGCTGAAGCGCTTGTATCTTGACCGACATTGGTCTGAAGTTGAACTTGCTAAGTTTAAAGCGGCAATTCCTGGCTTTCAGACAGAGCCGATATATGACAGCACCTACATGCAACTCATGCCTCCAGGCTTGGAGAGCCGGAGCGGCGAAGATTTCTAATCTTCTTACCTTACGTAGCTAAGCGGGTTCTGTGGCTTACCGTTGACGCGAACTTCGAAGTGCAGGTGAGGGCCGGTTGAATAGCCGGTGGTGCCTTCGTAAGCAATAACATCGCCCTTGGTGACATTATCTCCGACAGATACGGCGATTCTAGAAAGGTGAGCGTATAGGGTGGCCATATTGTTGCCGTGGCTAACGATGACCACTTTGCCGTAGCCACCATACCAGCCGGTGAATAAAACGTTGCCGCCGTCTGCAGCTCGAATGGGAGAGCGGTTTGGTCCTGCTAAGTCCACACCTGTGTGAAATTTCCTCACTCTAAAGATCGGATGCGATCGCCAACCGAAGGGTGATGTAACAGGAGCTCTCAATGGCATGCACATATTGCCGCTTCCTACAGCAATCGGTCCGCCGCGTTTGCGGTTGCTGTTTTCCATTCGAAAAATTTGGGTTTCAAGAGCAGCCGATTCGTTAGCCAGCTGCCTTTCGGCTTGTTCGTAAAATGCCCTTTGTCCGCGCAGCTGATCTGCCACTTGCTGCTGACTGAGCTTTTCTTTTGCAATTGCCATAGCTTTTTGCGCTATCTGAGAGACCATCTCTCCGAGGGCATTCTTCTTCTCTGACAAAGCTTCTTTGTGCTTAGCAAGCTGAGCCTGTCTTGCTCTCAATTCTTCGATTAATTTACGATCTTGTTCGGCAACTCTCTCTTGGTAATACAGTCTGTCCAAGAGGCTTTGAAGATTGTCGACTTGAAAGAGCATCTCGACGAAGGATAAGCGTTCGCCTTCATAAATTTCTCTAAGTCTTCTGCTGGCGCAGGCTTTGAGACTACCTTCTTTATTTTGAACTGTGGCAATTCTGGCTTGGGTTTCCACCATCTTGTGCTCGGTGACTGCAACAGCTTGTTTTGTATTTTTGAGCTCGCCCGTAGTTTGATTTAGCTGCTTCTGAATAACGTTCAATTTCTTCAGAGCTTTGCCTTCAGCTTTGCGAAGTTGCATCGCCTTTTCATGGTAGCTGCGCTTCTGGCTTTCCAGCTTCTGCCGCTCCTGCTGTAGCAGTCGCTTCTTAGCTTCTGTGGGGCTAATCTGGGTTTCATAGAGTACTGATTGCGAAGAGACGCTGATCGCGTGCTCGCGAGCCTGTGCCGGCACTCCTACAGACAGAGCTTGCATAGAAGCAAGCACCGATAGTGCCAGAAGAGCTGCGGTTCGATTTGTTTTCGCTTGCATAAGCTCCAGAATCTAAATATCCTGCATTGCCTGAACGGCTATGACTCACCATGCTTTGCCAGCTAATAATCTACCATTGAAAACCTCCTAATTCCTTTATTCTGAACTTGGTTTAAGTGCTTTTCAAGTGGACCTTATCAATGGAACCTGAGTTCGATTTAGATATAATTTGATGCTGTTAATACTGCATAACCGCCATGGAGTTGTCCCAGCTAGATATATATTTGGCGAGCACCTCTCAACGTGGCGAGTTTACGGTCACATTATTAAATCCTCTTTATCGAAGGTCTAGATGAAAATGCTCAAAGAAATTGTCAAGTACCCTTTGTCCATTCAGGGACTGCCCGAAAGTTCTTATGAGTATGTGGAAGTCAGAAGTCCTTATTCTGGAGAAGTCGTAGCAGCCATTGGCCAGGCAGATGAGAAAGCCATCGACATGGCTTTAGAGCAAGCTAAAAAGACTTTTCATTCGGTAATGAAGTCGATGCCGGCTTACAAGCGGTCTGAGATTCTCAATAATGCTTCAAAGCTAATCCTTGAAAATCTTGAGGACTTAGCTAAGACCATCTCACTTGAAGGCGGTAAACCAATCAAAGATGCAAGAATCGAGGTCAGCAGAGCCTCGAACACCTTCGCAATAGCGGCTCGTGAGGCTCTCAGTCTGGATGGTGAGCAATTAGCCATGGATAACTTACCTGGCAATGAAGCTCGCCTAGCCATGGTCCTAAGAGAGCCAGTAGGAGTTGTTGCTGCCGTCACTCCTTTCAATTTTCCTCTTAATCTAGTCGCGCACAAGCTCGCTCCGGCCTTGGCTGCAGGCAATACAGTTGTCCTAAAGCCCTCATCTAACACGCCTGTGTCCAGCTTTAAGCTGGCTGCCTTGCTCGCTAAAGCCGGTTTGCCCGAAGGGGCGCTCATTTTGACGCCTTGCCGTGGTTCTAAAGGGAATGCCTTGGTTAGGGATAAGCGTATTGCCGTTCTTACATTTACTGGCAGCCAGGAAGTGGGCTGGCGCCTCAGAGGTGAGGTGCACCCAGGCGTGCGTGTGATTCTAGAGCTGGGCGGTAATGCTGGTATTGTTGTGCATTCTGATGCCGACATTGAAATGGCTGCTAAGGCTGCATGTCGCGGAGGCTATGCTCACGCTGGACAGATTTGCATTTCGGTTCAGCGTGTTTATGTTCAAGAGAGAATTTATGAGAAGTTTCTCTCTCAATTTAGTTCTTTGGTAGGTGCCCTCACCGTCGGGGACCCTCTGGACGAAAAAACAGATGTCGGCCCCATGATAGACACCGGTTCGGTTGAAAAGACATGTCAGTGGGTGCAGGATGCCGTTAAGGCTGGAGCCAAATTGGTGCATGGTGGTCAGCAAAAAGGAAATAACTGTTTGACACCGGTTATCCTGGCTGATACTACCAGTGATATGAATGTTGTTTGTCAGGAAGTGTTTGGACCGGTAGTGTCTGTGATGAAATATGACACTATAGATGATGCTCTTGCATTAATGAATGATTCTCAGTACGGATTGCAAGCTGCGGTCTTCAGCAGTAACATTGATGTCGCCTTCAAGTTGGCACGTGGTATCGATGCTGGTGGTGTTATAGTGAACGATACTCCTAGTTTCCGCGCTGACCACATGCCGTATGGCGGACGTAAGGAATCTGGTCTTGGCTTAGAGGGTGTTCGTTACGCTCTTATGGAGATGACACAACCTAAATTCATTTGTCTCAATTTGAACAATCAGGTGCAATAGGTACAAAGCTACAAGTGGAAAATCACCTCAAGTCGAAAGACGCTTTATTCAGTGCGCTGAGAGGGAAGCTCGTGGTTTCCTGTCAGGCTTCGGTTGGCGAGCCACTCTGCCACAAGAGTCATATTCTTGCTCTCTCCCTCTCCGCTCTAAATGGTGGCTGTGGAGGGCTTCGCCTAGAGGGAATCGAGAATATAAAGTACGTCAGAGAGCATGTTGATAAGCTCTATGAAGGTTTCGTGCCGATTGTCGGCCTTACCAAGGCAGATGTTCCGGCTCAAGACCGGCTTAGCTCTGCTTACATAACTGCTAGTTTCGTCGAAGCTCAGCATTTGGCTGAAGCAGGAGCGGACATCATCGCTTTAGATGCTACTGGCAGGAAGCGGTCCGACAATCTTAGTCTCGCTGAAACTATCGCGAAGATTCATGCAGAGCTGGGATGCCTGGTTTGGGCCGACTGCGCCACCTTTTCTGAAGGATTGAATGCCGCTCAAGCTGGAGCCGATATCGTGTCCACAACATTGTTTGGATATACTGCCGAAACAGCGTTGCCAAAGGATGTTGGACCCGGCCTGGAACTTCTGAAGGAACTGGTGTCCCATTTAAAAGTTCCAGTGATTCTTGAGGGAAGGGTTTGGAGACCGGAAGAGTTGACTGAGGCTTTCGAACTTGGTGCTCATGCTGTAGTTGTTGGTTCGGCAATTACACGTCCTCAATTGATAACTGAGAGATTTGTCCGGGCAATTCCCCAGCCTCTGGCGATGCCTGTACAGTTTCGACCTAATGATAACTATGTGCAGCATCTAGATGAAATCGCTAGTTCTAGGTGTGGCACTTGATTCCAAGTCTTAGCATAGTTTGGGTTCATCTCTCGTTTTTGTTCGCCCTATCTGGGCTGTCTCTATTTGTAAGGTTGATGCAACCCTTGCGCTGGGGAGCCCTGAATGCCTTGCAGCCAATAATTGTTCTAACTGGAATTTTAGTTCCTCTTCTTGTAGTTAAGGATGAACAGTTGGCGATTTGGACTGGCTGGTGCCTCCTATTGTTTTTTCATGTGCCTGCAATCTATGTAAGCAGGGCGCTGACTGACGCTATGTACGATCTTGATGCAAACGCTATTGAAACTTGGGCAAATATTGAACCTTGGCTCATTTGGGGAAAATCTGGGAAATTTCGCCATGACCTTCACATGGCATATGCGGCTTACCTTCTAGAGAAACCAGCGGAAGCCGAGAAATATCTTGAGCCATGGTTGAAGGAAAAAGATATTCCTCCTATGTTCAAACCTTGGCCCCTTAAGTACAAGATTGATGGCGAGGCAATTCTCTGGAATTGGGAGAAAGTAAGCTCACTCTACGATGAGCTTGCGAAGGACGACGAGGTCTTTTCTCGTAGCTTAGGACTTCTAATAGCTAGAATGAAACTGGAATTTGGTGAAGTGAAAGAAGCTGCGGATAAACTTCGAGAGGCACATTTCGAAGAGTCTATTTTTCCTCTCTCAAGCATAGCAACAAGCGTCTTGCCATTTTTTAGCCTCACCGGTGCTAGGACGGAGTTCTATAAGCTGGTAAAAGTCCTCGAAGCCACAAAGGCTCGCCTGGCGCCAGGTCTGATCAGTCTCTGGAGCGCAAGGTGCGAGCTGGCATGTGGCGATAGAACCAGAGCCCAATCGCTTTTAGAAGATTGCTCTAAGTCGAAAGTCCATCTGATTCAAAGTCGCGCTTCTCGTTTAATGACTCCATTATTAGATGGCGCAGAATTAGAAAGAAAAATTGACCCCAAAGATCCCTCTGTATTGAAGGAAGTCTCATCTGTTTGGCAGCTATTCAAGCGAGCTGCATTTATTCAAGAAATTCTCTCTCCAAGAAGACAGTCAATCTGTGTGAACGTAATCTGCATTACTTCGATAATGATGTTTGTTGTCTCAGTTAGTTTTTTGCTGCCACTTGGAATACCGGTTGAAAGCCCAATTAGTCCTCTTTCCATGGGGGTGGATTTTGAATCGGTTGTGAAGAGAGAGCAGTACTACAGGCTTATAACTTATCTCTTCTATCACAGTGATGTATTACACATAGGCTCTAATCTGATTGGATTGTATGTTTTTGGGCGTATAGCTGAGAACATCTTTGGCTCAAGCCGATTCCTGGCGATTTACTTTGTTGGTGGAATACTTTCAGGAGTTTTCCATCTTTTTCTCTCTGACAAGATTGCAGTGGGGGCTTCGGGGGCTATTCAGGCTGTCTTTGCCGCTTGCGCTGTTGGAATATACAAAATAAAAATCTTGCCGCGCAATCTCAAGCTCCGATACCTTAGCTTTATGACTGGTTTGACTTTGTTTCAAATGGTTCTTGACCATGTCATACCTTTCATTGCGGTGTTCGCGCATTTGGGTGGTTTGCTATCAGGTTTCTTGATGGGCTCACTGATTTCTGTGAGAGATCCTGCGAGCTTGGCTTCGCTTGAAGGAGAAGTTGATGGCACACAAACGTTTATCTAGCCTAAGGTGCTGGCTCAAAAGATAGGTAAGGTAAGGGAGTTTACTAAAACGCAAATGATGCTAGATTTATAGCTACGGTTTTATGGAAGAGATTAATGCACGATTGTCCTACTTGTAAGGTACCACTGCACGGGCATGAGGAGGTTTGTCCTTCTTGCGGAACCCCTCAACGCCGTCGTAGAAGCTATAGCAAAATGCTTGGCGAGGAAAGCAGAAAACCTCCTATTAATCTTCTGCCTATTGTTGGGGCAATCATGGCTGTAATTGTGGGACTTATTGTGATGGCACAGGGCAGCTGGGTCGGCCAATTGATGAATAAGAAGCCGCAGCCTGAGGATCCCATGGCAAAAGTGACCTATTTGGATGCTAGGCAGATTATTGAGGGGAAAATAACTGAAGGTGTGACCGGAATAGGAGGGACCGCCTCCTTTAAGTGGTTAAGAGGTGGCGCTGAAGTTGATAAAAATAGCGAGGGACCAGTAGAGGTCAATTGCGAAGTTGCATTACAGGATAAGGAACAACGTCATCAGATCGTTGATCCTGTGAAAGATTACTTTGAGAAAGCACAAATCACTACCTTCACGATGAATGATCCAAAGCTGAAAGCAACTTGGACATATACTGTATCTCCGCCAGTTCAGACGGGAGCAACGTCACCTGAGGGCGCGCAGAACGCTGCACCGCCGGCGGAGCAATAGGCGCAGCTAAATACCCGGTTTCATCTCGAAGCGAAGCCGGTCAACTGCAGAAGTTTTGTAATTGTGCTTTTGGAAGCCAGCCTTTCTGTATATGACGGTTTCAGGGAAGCTATAAAATCCAACGTCATTGCCATTTCCATCAAGTGCAATCACTCTCAATTGGTATAGTCCTTGATCCTGAAGGTTGGCTGTATCAACTGAGAATCGCCTCGACTTTGTCTCGAATTTTGTAGTAAGAGATTCTGTCGGCTTAGCTGTAATCAAAGCTTCGTCTTGATCGGCAAAAGTCTGGTCCACCTTGCCAACCTCGACTCTGTAGTGAGAAATTTCTCTGTTTATCTCTTCATCTATTTGAAATTCTATTTTCCCTGAGGTAACCAGAATGTCCTCGAGTTCATCAGTCTCAACGCTGGAATATGTATCCTTCTCTTCTATAGGGAGACTAATCACTGGACTAATTCTTGGTATCAGGTGATTTCGGCAAAGCTCGATCCTCTCAATCTTCCAATTCGGTTCTAAACCAAGCAAATTCAGACTTCTTAGGTTGCTTGCTAGGCGAAAGGATACCTTGTCAGCAACTGGAAAACGATAGGTGATTAAGTCTGCATTTAGCTGGCTTGGATGCTCTGCCGACAAGCATGGACCGGGAAAAATTGGCTTCGTTAACTCTGTTTCCCAGGCTAAGGTAAATCGCTCTGCTGGAAGATTGTTGTAGCGGGGGAATGCATAGACTATTTTTCGAGCTTGCGGCCTGCTACCTTCCTTGCGAATGTCAATTTCTATCCATTCGCATTCTCGGAATTTATTTGCTACCTTGCTTTGGCTAGGAATTGGGATGTAAGAGATCCTGTGATTTATCTGTTTAGCAAGATTTATAGGCAGAAGCAACTTCTCAGTAGAAGTATCTATCCAATCTCTTGCTATTGATACATTCGGCGAGAGAAATGGATTTTCTTCCCCAGGATTTACCACCAAAAGCTGGGTTCTAGCTTTTCGAATTTGTCTCCAGACTTTAGTTGGATCAAAGAGATCTTGATATGGACGGCAAGAAATTGAAGTAATGACGTTATTGCTTGAATAGAAGCTTTCAAGATTTGCTTTGCTCAGAGCCACTCTGGTTTGCCAGATGTCAGCCAAGAGCGCTTCAGATCTAGTATTGAAAGGAATGTTGAGTATGCACAGCCTGTATGCTTCGACTCTTCCGTTTAGGAATGGCTCACAATAGGTAATTAGCCGACTTTGAATTAGATCGAGTTCCTTGAATGGAATCAGGTTTAACCAGCAAATTGTGGCAGATAGCAAGACCATACAGAGGGTTTTGGACGCCAGAGATCGCTTTTCCACTCCTGAAACCATGACGCCAAAGAGGGAAAAAAGGAAAGCCATCGGAAGGTAGAGAAATCTTGTTCCGAATAGATTCGGAAGAACTTTGAATACTTGAAGAGCTGGTGTCAGTGTTAAAAATGCTGCGGTCAATGCTAAAAGGTTTAACCGTAGCTGCAAGCGAAACCTTTGTCGTGCTTCCTTAAGCAGCACTACCGCCAATAAATAATAGGCTGCTATAGGCAAAATCAGGAGGGACGAATCTGGGTATCTCGCATGGTTGAAAGGAAACAGAATATAGCTAATTGAGTCGAAGAGGGCATGCGGGAATGACAGCGTCGAGACGGTGTACGAGCTTTTATACCCAAGTAGGTGGCTTCTAATAAGTGCAAATATAAGGTCTGTCGCCAAAAACTGAATTAGGAAACTTTGCTTGAATGGCAGTTTATGACTATTGGGAGCGAATGCAAAGAGGAGAAAGAGCACCACTGGCAGTATTAAAGCGGTTTCTTTACAGAGTAGTGCCAAGATAAAGTAAGTAAGAGATAGGTATCTTCCTCTGGTGGTCCTTAAATAATCAATGTACTTGCTAATTGATAGCAAGGAGAATAATGCCATCAGACCGTCGCATCGACACGTGATCCAAACTACCGTTTCTTGAGCCAAGGGATTGACGGCGAACAGGCTGGTAGCAATCATCGCCGCTACTCTAGGTTTCTTTGCTTGAGTCCATACGGCTAGCTGGAACGCCAGTTTCCCAACCATGTAGCTGGTTAGGGCGTGAATTAGGCAGTTTGATAGATGGAATAACCAGGAAGGCGTCTGAGATTGAGAAGATTGAGTCAGCGCATGGAAGTGCTTAGAAAGTATGACTTCAAGCAGAAATGAAAATTCGATTGCTGGCCTATAAAAGTAGCCGATGCGAGAAGTCTGTAGCCAAGGTCCCGTGAAATTTTGGACCAGATAGGTTAAATTTCCATCGGCACCAAGCTTGGCAAAGAATACATGAATCCAGTCTTCGGAGATTAATCCAAGACAAAGGCTTTGACCGTAAGCAAAAGCTGAACCAAATATTCCAAGGAACAACAGCCAAAGCTTTGGGAAGTCACTACTGCTTCCAGGATACTTTTTCACCGATGCTCTTGCTGGAATTGGCTGTATTATTTTTTTGGTCAATCTTAACCATTATCCACTGCTCGGTTGTATCTTTGCCCTTGTGTACAAGGGCGCTGCACTGCGGATGTAAGAGGTTTGAAAGACCCGCTTCGTATACGACTTTGGAATTGCCCTCGACAATCCAGGCTGCGCGCATCGTCTTCTTATCTACTTTGCCGCGAATTGGTTTGTTTTCATCAGTAAGACTGTTGAAGTAGTTACCTCGAAGCACACCATCTTTATTCACGGCTAATTGAAACATCGTTGTAGATGGTTCACCGTTCTGGCTCAGTGCATAAACCCCTAATGGTTTCCACGAGCTTGCCGGTCCGGTATTTGTTGGTTGGCCATTCGCCATCACTGCTGGTGCTGGAGTCGTTGCTAGTGACTGCGCCTGTTGATAATAGTCCGAGGCAGTTGCTACCGGTTGTGAGCCGTAGTAGACATTATCGTTCTGATAATAAATATTGTCACCGTAATCGTAATCTGTTGGTGCATCGACTGCCGGAATTCCCCAGTATCCAGCCAGGTCTCCCCAGCCTACATAAGCCCACGGATAATAGTCACCCCAGCCTCTATACCACCAAGAGCCTGGATAGCGATTCCAGTATCCATTTCGGAAAACATCGTATCTGTTGAAAGCATTTCTTAACTCTGAGCCTCGGCCTGTGAGATATGCCGGGGAGAGATTCCTGGTAATTGCTCCATCTCTCATGCCAAAGTTAAGACCATCACTGGCTAGCCCGTCGTCTCTGTTATTCCAAACTCTATCAGCGCCAGCCCTTAAGTCCGATTCACTAACTCTATTTAGAGGTCCATTATCTCCTCTAAAGGAGTCGTCACCGAATCCACGATCTCCAAAACCTCTGTCGCCAAAACCGCGGTCACCAAATCCACGATCTCCAAAACCTCGGTCACCGAATCCTCTGTCGAAGCCTCCACCCATGCCACCTCTAAAGCCGCCACCTCCGTGACCACCTCCGCCTCTAGCTTCGCATGGAGGCAGCAAGAATAGAGAAGCGCATAGCACTGTTAGTTTGAATAAAGGCAAAAATTTGGTTCTCATTTACTTGCCCTCGCCTTTTGCGCATCTAACCATCTGAACTGCTTTTCCATCCGCTAGTCTATTGCCAGCAATGTATCTAGAACTGGAATTCCAGACAAATGAGTCAGGGGACAAGACTTTTAGATTGTAGACTGCTCCACTTTTGAGCCCTGAAACCTCGTAGCTCTCTGCCATCTTGGTCCACAACTTACCCTCTCTTACCCAATATGCCGTTCCCACGCCGCCATTGGCACTGAACATCCATGATGAGAGTAGACCGTTCTTCGGATTAATTCCAATCTTCTCTTCTGCCACGAGTTTTCCATTGAGTAAATAAGAGACCGAGAGAAACTTACTTTCAAGCTCCTTTACCTTGACCTCCATCAAGTTATCTTTGCCTTCAGCTTTCCAATCGCCAATTAACCAAGAGAGGTCTGAGAGTTTTGCTTTAGCATTGCTGTTTGTTTCCATAACATCGAGCATTACCCATTGACCGCCGCGCTTAACGTGCACAGCTAGATAATTTTGCTCGCTCAAGGCGTCTGCAACTGTGGTGCCTTCTTCAACTGCGACAGAATCATTGAGCTGTCTGATCTTGTCTATCTTGACTTGCAAGGATGGGTGCATTGGGCCTGAGAGAATTTCCTTGAAATATCTGGCTATCGATTCCCTTCCTGAATACCTGTTCCCGTCCGCATCCGTGAAAGTTCCATCTGTAGCCCAGCAGTTTGCCACAGCTTGAAAGTCTCCAGCTGAAAATGCTTTGGCATAGTCTTCTGCTTGCTTGCGAAGAGTTGTCTCATCCGAATCAGCAGAGAAACCTGGCAACGTAAAAACTACAGAGGATCCAAGCGCTAGAAATAGAATGGATATTTGTGGAAATCTCAAAATTGTGACCTCTTGGCTTGAGAAGCCTCTATTTTACTTGATTAAATTGTCTGACAACTAAGGTTTCAAGTAAAACCCTTGTACAGGCTGTTTTATGAAAGACAAGTGGGACGGTGCGGTCTCTAATTCTTATCAGCGCGGCTTCTCATTACATCGTTGAATTAATCTTTTTGATTGAACTTTTTGCCCGCAGAGTACGTCTTTAAGATAGATGGAGGGCTGCAGTATGGCTGGAATTTTTCAACAAATAAGAATGTACGTCTATTCGCTGGAGACGGATCAATTCTTCTCTACAAAGGATTTGATTGGTATCGGCAAAAGAAGCACCATAGACAATGGTATCGCTCGCCTAGTAAACATGGGACTCGTTGTGCGGGTGGCTCGCGGATTGTTTGTGAAGCAAGGGTTTGATCTGAGCACCTTGACCATAGATTCTATTGTGGCGGCTAAGTCAAAAGCGTTTGGTCGGGAGATTATTCCAGACCCTGATAATCCAGGCGAATTCTTGACGAATGGTTCTTCTAGTTCCTTCGATACAATATTGGGCCGAGTTACTGTTAGAGGAGTCTGTCCTAGGAAAATGATGTTAGCTCGAAATTCGCTTGCATCACAATTGTTGCGTATTTGGGATGGACTAAAGCTGAACAAAAGTTGCCGAAGAGTAATTGACTGTATCAATAGCTTGAGAAATAGCTATCGAAAAGAAACATTAGGCAGGTACCTTAGGTACCTGCCATCATGGATTACAGATCAGCTTTCAATTAGAGTTGAAGCTAGCTCTTCTTAGCTTTCTTCTTATCGGCACCGAGCACGCCGCGCAGGAACTTACCGAGAGGATCATAGAACTCATCGACTACGCGTTCTTTGAGCGGAATGATTGCGTTGTCTGTAATGTGAATGTCTTCAGGACAAACTTCTGTACAGCACTTTGTGATGTTGCAGAAACCGATATGGCCTTCGTCTTTGAGGAACTTCAAGCGGTCGGCAGTATCTAATGGGTGCATCTCAAGGCTGGCGGTTCTGACCAAGAATCTCGGTCCCATAAAGGCATCTTTACGGTCATGATCTCTTAGAACATGACAGACGTTCTGACAAAGGAAGCATTCAATACACTTCCTAAACTCTTGAACGCGATCGATGTCTTCTTGATAGAAGGTCCAGTCTGCGTCTTCAGCAGGAGTGAAAGCTGTGATTCGCTTATTCACTTCATAGTTCCAGCTGACATCGGTAACCAGATCTTTGATGATCGGGAAGGTCTTGATGGGTTGAACCATAATCTCTTCATCCGGACGGAATCTATCCATACGGGTCTTGCACATCAAAGACGGCATACCGTTCACTTCTCCGCTGCAGGAGCCGCATTTTGCTGCCTTGCAGTTCCAACGCACGGCCAATTCAGGATCGAAATTTTGTTGAATGTAATGGATAGCATCCAGCACAACCATGCCCGCTTCAACAGGCACTTTATAGGTCTTAAATTCGCCTTTTTCTCTGTCGCCTCGGTAGACCTTGAGAGTGGCTGTTCTAGTGGAGGTTTCAGGCATTACTGGGCTCCTTCTTCTTGGCGAATAGCTCTTTCAAATCAGCTGGCATCTCCGGTAGAGGGGTATGTTCCAACTTCATACCGCCGGAGGACAATTCCACTGCAGTGTTAACCTTGCCCCAATCGGCTTCAGTGTTGGGATAATCGAGTCGACTGTGGGCGCCTCGACTTTCTTTCCTTGATAGTGCGCTTCTGGCAATCGCTTCTGAGCAGACAAGCATGTTGTGCAAGTCACGGCAGAGGTGCCATCCGGGGTTGTAAGCTTTGGAACCGGTAGCTTTGGCTTTTTTCGCCATCTCCTTAAGTTCTTCGAGCTTACTGATGCCAGTTTGAAGATCGCTCTCTTCTCTGAAAATGCCAACATATGTCGACATTATTTTGTTCAGTTCTTTTGCGACATCATAAGGGTTGACACCGTCGGTACGCTTAAATGGAGCCTCCATTTCATTGATGGCTTCTTCAATTTGCCCTTTGTCAATCTCAGGATGACCAGTGAGAGCCTTTACATAATCTGCGGCACCTAGACCGGCTCTTCTACCGAAAACTACTAGGTCGGAAAGAGAGTTTCCACCTAATCGATTGGCACCATGCATGCCTCCGCTAACTTCACCGGCGGCAAACAATCCGGGAACTCTGGTCATACAGGTGTCGGCTTCCACACGTACACCACCCATGATGTAGTGCATTGTCGGTCCGACCTCCATGGGGCCTGCTGTGATGTCTACATCGGCCAAGTCTTTGAACTGGTGATACATCGAAGGTAGCTTCTTCTTCACACGCTCTGAGTCTTGATAGCTGATATCCAGGAAGACACCGCCATGGGGAGAACCTCTTCCTTCTTTCACTTCGGTATAGATAGCTCTTGCTACGTTGTCTCTAGTGGACAATTCCGGAGGTCTTCTAGCCTCAGTCTTTTCTCCGGCAACCGCTGCGTTAACCCATTTAACGGCTTCTTCTTCAGTAGCTGCATAATCATTTTTGGTGGCTTCAGGCAAATACTTGAACATGAAGCGTTCGCCTTTGTTGTTGCGAAGAATACCACCTTCGCCCCTGACGCCTTCCGTTACCAGAATGCCTCTCACACCTGGCGGCCATACCATGCCGGTGGGGTGGAACTGCACAAATTCCATGTCAATCAGGTCGGCGCCAAGGTCATAAGCCATGGCATGTCCGTCCCCAGTGTACTCCCAGCTATTGGAGGTGACTGTGAATGATTTACCGACTCCGCCGGTAGCCAGTACAATCGCTTTGGCTTTGAAGAGTATGTAGCGACCGTCTTCTCTGTAATAGCCGAAGGCTCCAGCTACTCTGTCGCCATCTTTGAAGAGTTTGGTGATTGTGCATTCCATGTAGACGTCTATGCCTTGGTGCACACCACGGTCTTGTAAGGTCCTGATCATCTCGAGACCAGTGCGGTCTCCTACGTGACAGAGTCTTTTCCATGTGTGACCACCGAAAGCTCTTTGGAGAATTTTCCCGTCTTTTGTTCTATCGAAGACAGCGCCCCAACGCTCCAGCTCTTTGACTCGATCTGGTGCCTCTTGGGCATGTAACTGGGCCATTCGCCAGTTATTCAACATCTTGCCACCATTCATGGTGTCCTTGAAGTGAGTCTGCCAGCCGTCCTGCGCATCCACGTTGGCTAGAGCGGCGGCGACGCCTCCCTCTGCCATGACAGTGTGCGCTTTGCCGAGCAAGGACTTGCAAATCAGTCCCACGCTCACGCCCTGGGCGGAAGCCTCAATGGCTGCTCTAAGACCGGCACCGCCGGCTCCGATGACTATGACGTCATGTTCTTTTATTTCGTATTGGCTCATGATTAAAACAACTGGAATGCGAGGGATGTATTTTGGCAGGCCATGCGGATGTAGACATCAGTCAAGGCTACCGATATGAGAGAAGTCCAAGCCCATTCTTGGTGCTTCTCGTTGAGAGCGGTAACGCGCTGCCACTTCTTATAGCTGTGTTTATTTTCCGGACAAGAGAAATTGTTGAGATTTCCTCCGACCAAGTGTCTACAGGCATGGCAGCCGAATGTGTAACCGGAGAGCAGGATACAGTTGAAGACCATCACTATAGTGAGAACGCTCATATGCAGACCATTGTCATACCAAATAGTCTTTAGAGCGTCGTACCACAGGATACCGACGATCGGAACTGCGAAATAGAACGCATATCGGTGTAGGTTCTGAAGAACGAAAGGAAATTCGAATTCGCCTGTATATCCCTTTCTTTTGAACCATGTAACGGCACAACCCGGTGGGTGTGCGAAGTAAGACCTGTAATAAGCCTTCCTGTAGTAGTAGCAGGTGGCTCTGAAGGCGAGAGGAAAGGGAAGTATGAGGAGCGCCGCTGAGAATGGCAGATCTGGGAAGAACTCCTTCATGTTTGGCGAATAGAATGGAGACAGGTAAGGTCCGAACTCATAGTAGTTGTTTTCAAAAGCTCGGTAGGTAGCGTAGATACCAAAAGCTGTGAATACAACAGCAACGAGTAAAGGCTCAAACCACCAATTATCTGTTCGCGCCGTGGCGCCGGAGTAAGCGGGTTCGCCATTAGAGGCAGGGACCTTCTCCGTCAATTTAGTTTGGGTCATATTCCGTGTCCTTAGTACTCTCAGTCAGTTGAGCGAGATAATCTGAATAAAAAATCCTTTTGACTTTTCAAGAGATTACTTCCTGACACTAGAGATTATAGCTACCTGAGATCACGGCTGGCACTAGTGTTATCTCATATGATCTGGGTTTACAAGAAGGCGCTGTTGCTGACGTCCCTTTGAGGTCTCTGTTAGTTGTATTTGGCTAAAGCTCAACCTTTTACTTAACTGAAGAGTAGGTCTTCTCATTGACAGGCTGACATCTCCAGGACATATCAACTCAGCTTATTGGATTTCGCATTTACAAAAATTAAGTTGGCTTTCTGCACATTCTGGAACCGCTAGGTTGCTTCGACGTCCATCAGCTTGACTTAGAAAGCAGAAAAATGGGTGAGGTTCTTTACTACCTTTTCCCTAATATTTCAGAACTAAAAGTCTTACAAACACCGAGACAAAAGGTGAGGTGAAAAATGGCTAGAGGTAACCAGGAGAGACGGAAAGCTCGGAGGGCTAAGGTCACAGGGGAAGCTTGCGATAAGCTGGAGAAAAGACTTGATTTATCGGGTAGCCTGGCGCTTGCTTTCGATAAAAATGCCGAAATTTCTCGCAGATTGGACCGAGCCATTCCTCTTAATACAAACGAATGGCTCAAGGTAGAGCAGCACTTAATGCGCCTATCAGAATTTGTGCCTATTGAAATGCTTACTGGGCTCACTGAGGTGATTGCACTTTATGCTGACGATCAAGCTCGAAGAGGCTATATACTTGGGCAGGATGACAGCCGGATCGTCCAGCGAGAGATTGCCTGATTTATCGGTAGTTTCTGCTGTGCTGACCCTGTCGCCTTGTTCAGCAACTCTGGAAACTAAATTAGATGACGGATTCATCCCTTCCACTCAATTCGGTCGAAGTTCTTAAAGATTTAGTGCTCAGAACTGCCGAGCATAGGGACCTCACAGCTATTTCGTCTCTGTACAATTTTTACGTAAAGTCTTCCACAGCAACTTTCGCTTGTGTTGAGGAGACTCTGGAAGAGCGGAAGAGTTGGTTTCAGGCACATGTTGATGACAAAAAGCCTATCTACGTTGCTGACCTGCACGGACGTGTTTTAGGTTTCGCTTCACTTTCCTCCTACAGCAATAGGTGCGGCTACAAGGACACATGTGAAATTTCCATTTATATTGATCCGGTTTGCGTCTCCCGTGGTATCGGCAAGTCCCTTCTGGATAGGCTTCTTGAGGATTGTCGTCGGCAGTATCACGTAGCACTAGCACTTATCTGCTCTGAGAACGAACATAGCCTCAGGCTTTTCCGTTCCAGGGGCTTCGAGGAGGTCGGCAAACTAAGGCAGGTTGGCTATAAGTTTGATCGTTTTTTGGACGTGTCGATTTTGGAGCTGATCTGCAGAGGAAGCCGAGTTAGCAGCATGGCTCCATGATGCAAATTGGCAAAGCACTGCGCTTATCAGCTTTGTGTGCAGCTCTAGTCCCAGGGGCTATCTATCTTGCACTGTCTCCGCGAAATTGCTTGCCAATTTACCGGAATCTTTTGTTCCATCCATCAGCTTTTGACAATGACCTGGCAGACGAGCAGTTCCTTCAAATTTTTGGAGAGATTCCTCAGCAAGTTTACTTCTCTAGCGGGCTTAATCTTTTGCATGGGCTTTATTTCTCCGATAGTTTCTCCTGTGAACCGGCAGACGTTGTCACAGTCCTAGTCAATCATGGCAATTCCGGAAATATTCTTGACAGGTATACCTTAGTCAAATGGCTTAGAAAAAACGGACTTTCAGTCTTTCTGTACGATTACGCAGGATTTGGATTGAGTGAGGGAATTCCAGACACTAGCTCAATAGTTTCTGATGGCGTCAGTGCCTTTGATCTCTTGGTGACAAGGGGCGTTTCACCAAGCCGAATAGTACTTTACGGCGAGTCATTGGGCGTGGCCGTATCTACTGCCGTAGCGCTTGTCAGAAAACCTGCTGCCATGTTGCTGCAATCAGGATTTAGCTCACTGCGTCAGATTGCTGTTGATACATTTCCAATGTTAAGCATTTATCCACAGGAACTGTTTCCAACTCCCTCTTTAGACAGTGCGGCAATGCTGTCTGGAAGGCATCCTCCTATCCTTATTGCGCACGGTATGAAAGATCCGACAGTTCACTATTCTCATGCGCAAAGACTCTTTGACTCGGCATCTAGAGAGAGGAAGCTTCTTTTATTGCCTAACGCTGTGCATAATGATCTTGTTACGAATTTCTCGGATGAGATGACTCAGGGTCTTTTTTGGTTACTTTCGCATTTGAATTAGGCATTACTTACTTATTGTGTTCTAGTGTTTTCCAAACAGGAGGCCTCCTATGGAAAGCGAAGACAGTGAGTCAGGAAGCCGTTTGAGTTTTGTGTTAAGTAGTCGGAAACTCTGGAAAGAGGATTGCGAGTCCTTGTCTGCCTTGATTAAGGGGCTCTATAAAGTTGCTTCTGGCTGGCAGTCCAGGGGTAACTTGCATTGCGCTAGGAGAATTTATGAATTTATTCTGGCAAGGCAGGGGGCTTGCTCGATTCCGATTTCAGTCGAAATCCTAAAGACTGAAGCAAATTTGGCGTTGATTTGTCTTCGGGAGAAGCATTTTCAAGAATCCGAAGCACATTTCCAGCGCTGCATCGAACTCAGCAAATCTCTCTTGCAGGAAGAGACTGAGATTTTCCAGAATCTCATGGATGAGTACGTATGTCTGCTCCGCAAAATGGGGCTTTATGGTCAAGCGGATTCCTTTTTAAGGAATAGCCTAGGTCCTTAACCCTTTCGTTCAAAGGCAAAGAAAGAGAAAACCGTCGAGAAATCTCTCAACGGTTTCACCTCTTAATTTGCTTAGCCCTATTAGGCTTTACTCAATTTTCTCTCTCTAATCAAGTTCAATGCGGAACCCGCTTTGAACCAGCCGATTTGTTCTTCGGTCATGGTGTGCTTAAGTTCGATAACTTCTTTGGTTCCATCTTCATGCTCAACAATCATTTCTACTGTTTTGCCTGGTGCCAGAGAACTTAGACCCCTCAGGCTGACTCTATCCGTTTCACGAATCTTGTCGTAATCGGCAGGTTCTGAAAAGGTAAGTGCCAGTATGCCTTGCTTCTTCAGGTTGGTTTCGTGGATACGAGCAAAGCTCTTCACAACTACGGCTTTGCAGCCAAGGAAGCGAGGCGACATGGCTGCGTGTTCGCGGCTAGAGCCTTCCCCATAGTTCTGATCACCGACTGCAATCCAACCAAGTCCCTCAGACTTATAGTGTCTGGCGACCTGAGGATAGGAGGCTCTCTCTCCGTTGAGGACATTTAGCCCGACTCCGGTTTCTTTTGTGAAGGCGTTGGTCGCACCAATAAACATATTGTCTGAAATTCTATCTAGATGGCCTCTAAATCTCAGCCAAGGACCTGCTGCAGAGATATGGTCAGTAGTGCATTTGCCCAAGGCTTTCATCAAAACAGGCAATTTCTCGTAATCTTTGCCATTCCATGGAGCAAAGGGCTCGAGAAGCTGAAGCCTTTCGGAATCAGGCTTTACGACAACAGAAACCTTGTCTCCGTCTTCAGCCGGTGCGATGTAGCCTTTGTTCTCGCAGACAAAGCCGTTTGCCGGTAATTCATCTGCTGTAGGCGGAGCTAGCTTTACTTCCCCGGAATCAGTTTTGATGGAATCGGTCATGGGATTGAAGGAAATTCTTCCCGCCAGTGCGAACGCTGTAACTATTTCGGGGCTGCCGATAAAAGCTAAGGTCTCAGCGTTTCCGTCATTTCTCTTTTGAAAATTACGGTTGAAGGAAGTGATGATCGAGTTCTTCGTGCCACTCTCGATATCTTGGCGTTTCCACTGTCCTATGCAAGGTCCGCAGGCGTTTGCCATCACAACCGCGCCAATGTCGGACAGTGTTTTCATTTGTCCGTCTCTTTGAATTGTCTCGTAGATCTGCTCAGAGCCTGGTGTGACAAGGAATCCACAGGAACTTTTCAGTCCTGCCTTTACGCCTTGAGCTGCCACATGCGCAGCTCTGCTCATGTCTTCATAAGATGAATTTGTGCAGCTGCCTATCAATGCGTATGAAAGCTTGTCCGGATAGCCCTTCTCTTTTATTTCAGCGGCAAAAGTAGATATCGGTCTTGCCAAATCGGGTGTATGTGGTCCGACAACATACGGCTCAAGTTTATCGAGATCGATTTCGACAATCTTGTCATAGTATTTCTCAGGATTTTGAAACACTTCCGGATCAGCTGTAAGCTCTGCTTTGTGCGCATCAGCAAGGTCTGCTATTTCTTTTCTGTCGGTAATTTTGAGGTAGGCGGCCATTCTCTCGTCGTAAGGGAAAATTGAGGTAGTGGCCCCCAACTCTGCACCCATATTGGTGATTGTGCCTTTGCCGGTGCAAGAGATAGAGCCTGTGCCTTCGCCAAAGTACTCGATGATGCAACCTGTGCCGCCAGCTACAGTCAGCTCACCGGCTAGCTTGAGAATGACATCTTTAGGAGAAGTCCAACCATTTAGTTTGCCCTTGAGGTGAACGCCGATTAGCTTGGGCCATCTAACTCCCCACGCTTCTCCGGCCATTACGTCTACCGCATCTGCGCCGCCCACACCGATGGCTATCATGCCCAACCCGCCGGCGTTTGGTGTGTGCGAGTCTGTGCCAACCATCATTCCACCAGGGAATGCGTAGTTTTCCAAGACGACCTGGTGAATAATGCCTGCTCCTGGCTTCCAAAAGCCGATACCGTGTTTGTTAGATGCAGAGGCGAGGAAATCATAGACTTCCTTGTTCTCATCGCAGGCTCTGTCCATGTCTTTGTCTGCACCATCGCGCGCCAGGATCAGGTGATCGCAGTGCACCGTAGATGGTACTGCTACCTTTTTCAGTTGCGCCTGCATAAACTGAAGCAAGGCCATTTGAGCCGTGGCATCTTGCATGGCTACGCGATCGGGTCTTAGAAGCGCATAGCTTTCCCCACGCTTCAACTCACCTTCAGGATAATGGTCAAGGTGGGAAGTAAGTACTTTTTCAGCTAATGTAAGGGCCCGTCCCAGTTTCTTTCTCGCTTCAGCATGCTTGCTTGAGAGCTTTTCGTACAGGGCTTTTACGTCCGATGCGTTAAGTTGAGGCATTTGGTATCTCGTCTTTTGGATGGTCGAAACTAGCGCACCATTGACCGCTGCGCGCGGCTCAAGTTGCGTTAAGTCGCTATTTTACATTGTTTTATAGCCAAAATGAACCGCTTGCCAAGGGTTTGGAGTTCATTTCCGTTTGCCTTTAATTCGTGATAACAGCCTTTGTTGCTTGCTCTAGCGCGCTATCCAGTTGTCGCTGATAGACTTCGTTCGATTTCATCGGGTTCCTTATTTCTAGATCAGGCTTCACGCCCTCGCCTTCAAGAGAAACTCCACCGATCAGGCAAGTCGAAACTGCTAGGTAAAGAGCAAAAGGCTCTAATTTCCGCCTTGTAGCATAATGGTTCTCAGTTTTCAGAAGAATTGCTCGAAGCTCAGATGATATATCTTCTTCAGAGCCAATTGCCTTAAGGTTTGCACTATCGAAAAGCCTTCCGGCAACAGCCGCCCCTGCTGTTTGCTCGCCTACCAGAAATGAACGTTTGCTGTTCTTTAGAACATGAGCCAGCAACTCTTTGCCGCTTGTAGTCTCACTATCAATCAAAGTTACGATTGGCTTATTGAAACAGAAGCTTCGCTTCTTCGCTTGACCATCTCTTCCTCTATATTCCAGGTCTGGATGATACTCTTTACTCCTGAAGACACAGTCCAAATCAGTTGTGTTTGCGCCCCCATAGCCTTGTCTAAGGTCTAGAACCAATGCGTCCAGTTCGGTATTCATGAGCAGATCTTCTAGTCTCTCCTTACTGGCGCTTCCCCCCGCAAAAATGTGTACATACCCAATTTTTACTATCCGTCCTCCAGCCAGCCTTTCGTGAATTCGGAAACTATTCTCTAAGGCTTGCAGATAGAGTTCGTACAGGTCCGTCTTAAGAGGCAAGATAGATAGAGTCTTTTCCAAGCTATTTCTCTTGATTCTGACAAGGATTGCATGCCCAGTCCGATTCACTAGGTTCTTGTAAGTCCAAGAGGTCTGACCATCAACTGCTATAATTTGATCCCCTGCCGAAAGTCCAGCTCTCTCTGCGGGGCCGCCATTTAGAACATAGCGTACGGTCCCGTCTGGTCTTCCATAGCCACCGGTCGCAAATCCACAAAAATACGTCTGCGAGTCTTTATCAACTAGCTGAAACAGAGAACGTAGAAAGTAAAAAGCCTCATCATCCTCTGTTAGGAATCTACAATGGCTAGTCTTAAGGCGCTCAAGAGAATGATTGATAATCTTAGAAAGATCTCTCATCCCATAAGCACTTTGGGCTTCAAGTTTCATTGTCTTTGTAAAGGGGAGCCATCTCTCTTCAATGAGAGATTTGAATACGAATTTCTCGCGGACCAAGCAGTCCACAAGATCGGAAATTGCTAACAAGTTGTCAGTTTGATCCAACTTTTCTTCAGCCACTTTTGAGAGGGCGGCTGGAAGGCTACCGAGCAAAACAAATAAAAGTATGCAAAGTCCCGATCTATATATAGTCAGTGAGCTTGTTTGGCTAGTTTTGATAGCCAATCCTCCCCTTTCTTAAGATGCGTTGGCTCTGCATCCGTGGTTTTCCTTGGTCACAGGCAGTTAAGTAGAATATCAGAATCTCAATGGTTTCAAGATGTTTAACTGCAAAAGCCCGAATATTTACGTTCCTACCCTCTATTTTATTGAGGGTCTACCGAACGCGCTGGTTGCCCTTTCTTCGGCTGTTCTGTTTCAGAATCTCGGCTGTAGTATCGAATTTATAGGGCAAGCGACCACTGTCCTTACTCTTCCTTGGATGTTGAAATTTGCATGGGCTCCCTTGGTGGACATGTATGGCAAGAAACGTCAATGGATTTTGGTGGCACATACGGTGCTGGCATGTATTGCCTTCTGTCTGGCATTAGCAGTTCAACCGTCTAGCGAGAAGAGCCCTCTTTGGCTCATCTACTGGCTCGCGTCGATAATGGCAACTATGGCGATTGCATCAGCTACCCAAGATATTGCCATGGACGGGTTCTACATCGAATGCCTAACTAAGGAACAGCAGTCGTTTTTCGTTGGTGTGAGAAACGCCGCTTACAGGATGGCTATGCTTTTCGGCCAGGGGTTCCTTGTTTTCTTGGCTGGTTCTTTATCGCACAAGTTTGGTATTGGAACCGGTTGGTGTGTTTCGTTCTTAATCGCCTCTTTAATCTTCCTTTCGGCCTTCTTCTTACATCGAAAGATACTGCCGCTTGATTCCCGGACAGTTGAGTCCGACTTAGGGACAGCGGTTGAAGGCATCAAAAGCGTTGAGAAAATTAGATTCACAGAAGTCTTCAGTACATTCTTCGACCGTCCACGACTTCTACCTATTCTTGCATTCGTTCTTCTGTTCAGGCTTGGCGATACCTTGATGCTCAAGATGGCAACTCCCTTTTTGCTTGCCAAGGTTGGTGAGGGCGGTTTAGGTATTTCAACCGAAACTGTAGGATTGATTTACGGTGGTGTGGGTGTTGCTTTGCTTTTTTGCGGCGGTATTGTGGGGGGCTATTTGGTATCAAAGTTTGGTCTCAAACGAACTCTGTTGCCAGCTGCAGTTGTGCAAAATACAGCGATAGTTCTTTACTATGTAATGGCTGTCATCAAGCCAGGAGTTCTGGTTGTCGCAATATTTAATGGATTCGAGCAGTTTGCGTACGGCATAGGACTGAGTGCCTATACAGTCTTCCTTCTCAGCCTTGCCTCAGATCGGTTCAGAAGCGGACATTATGCAATCGCCACTGCGCTAATGGCCCTTGGTGGGCTGATTCCGGGATATTTTAGTGGAAGTCTCTGCACCCAGCTGGGATTTGAGAAGTATTTTCTCTTCAGTTTTTGTCTATCTATTCCTGGTATGATTGCCATCCCGTTTTTGCCAATCGAGCCTGAGCGGGAAGCTAGTTCTGCTTAGACTTTAATATTGGGAGAAATTCTTTGAATTATCGCCGACTTGGAAAATGGGGAGCCAAGGTTTCCTCCGTTGCTCTGGGTAGTTGGCTTACCTATGGAAACACTGTAGACGAGAAAGCTGCAGTTAAACAGATTGCCAAGGCTTTCGAACTAGGTATTAATTTCTTTGATACAGCCAATGTCTATGCTCAGGGGCATTCTGAGGTAGTAGTCGGAAAAGCTCTTAAATCTCTCCGGCGGGATTCATGCTTTGTCGCCACCAAGGTTTTTTTCCCAATGGGCGAAGGACCAAATGATAGGGGACTATCCAGAAAGCATGTTTTTGAGCAGTGTCATGCCAGTCTTAAACGTCTTTCGCTGGATTATATCGACCTTTACCAATGTCATAGATTTGATCCTGAAGTGCCACTTGAAGAGATTGTCGCTACTATGCATGACCTGAGTCGGCAGGGCAAGATTTTGTACTGGGGCGTTAGTGAGTGGAGCGGCTCTCAGATTGAGGAAGCCTGCAAGGTCGCCAGTGCCCTTGGGGCAATGCCACCTATCTCTAATCAACCCTGTTACAACATGCTTACACGCAACATCGAAGCCACCGTAATTCCCACTTGCGAGAAACTCGGTGTTGGGCAAGTGGTTTTCTCTCCTCTTGCGCAGGGTGTCTTGACCGGTAAGTACGCTGTGGGACAGCCCATTCCGGAAGGAACGAGGGCTGCAGACAGTCGTGTAAACATGTTTATGCTCGGACGCAGTCTGATGTCTGATGAGACCCTAAATCTGGTGGATAAGCTTCGAGCCGTGGCGGAATCATTGGGAATTTCTCTCAGTCAATTAGCTCTTGCTTGGTGTCTAAGGCAGAGCAATGTTTCAAGCGTCATTATTGGGGCAACTAGGTTGGCGCAGATCGAAGAAAATGTGAAGGCTTGCGAGATTAAGCTAGATTCGGAAATCCTGGCTAGAATCGAATCTATCTTGGGACCGGTTCCGGCTAAGTAACTTCCCTGGCTCAGTCTTAACCTTTCAAGATTCAAGTTTATGCCTACTGGGCACAAACTCAATGACCTGCTTAGGTGAACTATGCTCATAAACAAATCGAAGAAACCGACTTTATCCGACAGGTGGCGCACTTTAGCAGTGGCAATAATGCTAGCTGGCACCTTGAGTCCCTATGGACAACTGGCTTGCTTCGCTCAGGATCCACAGGTTAAGAGCGACTGGGCAGTAGATGAAGCCCCAAAGCCTAAGCAAAACTCGGAAAATTCTCTCACACCAATTACTGATCAGAGTACTAAAACAGGCAGTCCTGAGCCGTCTGTCGGGAATGCTACTACAGGCGGTGTGCTTGGCGTCGGCGACGGTCCTCCGGCTGGCTCAGACCTCAAATCCGTTAACTCCAACTCCTCCGGCTCTTCTTCTGAGGCCAATGGCAGTTCTGGAGCGGCGACAGCTGCCGATATACCTATGGTGGTTCCGGTGGTCAGCCCATCGACAAAGGCTGTTATTGAAACTGAGGCTAAGAAACCCGCAGTGGAAGCCCAAAAGACCATTGCACCGTCAACTGTAATTAAGGCAGGCACAAGCTCAGCTAAGCTTTTTGGCAGAATTGAGCAGATTACCAGTGGCAAGGGCGCTAATTTCCCTATAGTCTTCAAGGCAGCTACGCCTTCTCTCGATACAAGTTTGACTGCATCAGCCTTGAAAGGGCAGGCTCAGGATATAACAATGTATTCTGGAACGGTGGCCAAGAGCTTTCCCGAAGATTACCGCGGTACATGGGGTGGTTCTCTAAAAGTCTGGACTCTTGAACAAGCCCCCATCTGTTTTCAGATAGACCCGGAAGAAGCATCAAAAGTGCAGCGCATATTCACCAATAAGGCTGAAGGCTCAGTTAACTTTATGTTCGCCAACGACACAAAGGGCGGCATTTATCTTGCGCCGGCTCAGATTATGTTTCAGGTATCAGGCAAAGCAGTTGACCTAGACAAGCAGATGACACAGATGATGGGCGGACAGAGTCTTGCTTCCATGGGACCCATGGGGCAGATGATGGCACAAATGGCTAATTCGATGCCTGTTCCGATTATCTTTGCCTTCGGCGACCTTCAGACGAGTTCTATGGCAAAAGGACTGTCAGGAAACGAATTCGTGCAGAGAACGCTGCGAAATACCGTCAGGCAGCTATCTAGAGAAGTTATAGAGCAGCAGATCATCGCTCAGATGAACGAAGTTATGAAGGCTACAGGGCGCCCTCGTGTTCGTTATGAAGAGTCGGTTATTCGATTTACCAAGGTGAATCCGCAGCAGATGTATGTCCAGGCTGCTCAAGTCGTTTATGGTCCCGACCGCAAGTTTCAGCAGAAAATCGTCATGTATGGTTACGTAACACGTGGACAGGTCGTCAATACTAATCCCTACTCTGGTATCATGCAGATGCCCGGACTGCCAGGCATGACCCCTGGCAGCCAACCGAGTGGCGGGTTCCCCCAAATTAATCCAGGTTCAATACCTGGACTTACACCGGGGCAGAATCCTTTTGGAAACGGCGGTTCCATACCTGGCCTGCCGCCTGGATTCAATCCTTTCCAAGGGTTATTCGGTCAGTAAGAAAACAAAAGAGAACAATGAGCACCACCTATTCACCAGAATTACTCGACGAGTTAGCACAGTTCGTTTCAGATCTGATTACACAGAATGATTATCCTGGTTTCGAAGCAAGAGCATTTAAGGTAGGACTACCCGACCGATTTTTCTCGGCTAGTTCAAAGCTCTTCGGGGCGGCTCTAGATCACGAATCAGTTTTTGTAAGATTGGTTGCCTTGCGTTGGTTTGAGGAAAAGCCAGGCACAATAAAACCCTTTGTCAAAGCAATTATCGATAAACTCTCTGATGCTGATGAGTATGTGAGAGCCGAGGCTTTGCACGCATTAGAAAAGTACCATACCCCCACTAGCGGCAATGCGCTCTCTTGTGCGGAGCTATTGCTAGACCAAAGCACTTTAGTCAGAAAGGCTTCTGCAAAAGCGTTAGCAAAGATGCTTCCTCGCGTCAACGAAGGAAGCGCAAAAGAACTCGAAGATGTGAAAAAAACAAATCTTGAGAGAGTGCACAAGTTGCTTATGGATGCTTATTCCGACAATGATGTATTGGTTCGTCAGAAAGTAGAAAAGGCTATGCGCAAAAGTGGAAGTTTTGAAAGAGCTTGACTTCGCCTATTGTTTTAGACTTTTGCCATTCTCTGCAAAATTGATTTAAGTACAGACAGATAGTCTTCGTCATTTGTGATGCGGCTATAGAAGCCGTGTTCAAAATACTGTTCAGTGAAGTTCAGATCGTAAGAAAGAGACTTGATGAGATCGTCAAGTTGTCTAGAGATTTGTTTTTGGACATCCACAAGGTCTTTTAGCGAGTCTTTAAGGCTTACGATGGCTTCCGTCAGCTCATTATCTCTAAAGCCACCGTCTTCGGGCTTAAAAACCATTTTGCGGACTCTTTCGGGACTAATATAGATTGCTCGCATTTTTTCATGAATGAGGGCGTTTAGATTGTATAGGCAAGTTGCCATTTCATGGTAATGACCTCTGATCATCTTTTCTTCCAGGGTCACCCGTTTTTCACTTAGTCTGCCGATAACTTCATGCACTCTGGCTGCCAGAGCTAGACTTGCATCCATGCAGGCCAAAATCTCTTTTACAGCAAACTCCTCATCCTGACTATGAAGGTTCATTTTTGTCTCCGACTAAAGAATAACGGCTGCCATAAATGGCAGCCGTCATAATCATTACACACTTTATACCTAATCCGACCCAATCGATTTATGTCGAGGAACCGGTTGTGCTGCCAGCGGGGGTTGCGGTCGAGAATGAATCGCTAACTTCCATGGTGCTTACTGATAGGTGTGTACCTTGCTGTCTTCTGAAGTTGTCCAGATATCTGCGAAGGGCTTCTCTTATCAGGTCGGAGCGAGTTCTGTGCTCACATTGAGCGATAAAATCAACTTGCTCGAGCATAGCTGGTGGCAGTGCGATCAGGACCTTTTTGGGCATATTCGATTCCTCATGGAGACTTTTGGGGTGACGAAAACCGCCTCTGAAGTAGCGACTTGCTTCTTTAGAGGTTTTCAGTTCAACGGTTCTTAACTATAGGTAACCGCTTCTTGGGTGGCGAGTGGATTTATCAACCACCTTCAACGGCTATTCAATTTACACATGAAAGTCGATATCGTAAAGGTCTAAAAGGGGCATAAATACGGAAGTTCCAAGAAATACACTTAAAAGGTTTTTTGGAAAGTCTAGATCGTAGACCTGGTAAGACTCTGAGGGAATTGGCTGCAAAATTTCAAAAAACGGTATAGATACTAGGTCTTCCAAAGGACATATCCAGCTATTGCACTTATGAAAATTTGTGCTAAGAAACTGCCTGTAATAGCCGCTTTTGGGGTCTGCTCTTTCTGAAAGTGGCTTTGGCTCACGGTTTGATTAGCAATGGCGATGTTTTATCTGTCATGCTAGTGACGGGCTCAAGATTGCTGGCTTTTGCGATATCTCTAGCATGGCCTAAAGCATGGCTGATGCTATGCCTTTGGCATTAAATGATATCGCTAGTGGTATCATTCTTGCATATGTCAAAAACGAGAGTTCGGTTGGGTGAGCTTCTTCAGGTTTGAAAGCCTCACCAGTGCAGGTTTTGAAGCCTGAGAAAGCGTGGCTCTGGGCCTTGCCTGGGTTTTCTACAGGATTTGCACTGTATATGCATTATCTCTTGGTTTTAAAAAGTCAAGGCTTGGTAAAAAGAGAGGAAACATTGGATCATTGAAGGCGTATCACTTATTGGATCAAATCAATGCTCATCGCCAGTTGGAATGTCAACTCTATATCTGTAAGGCTACCCCACCTGCTTTCCTTCTTAGAGCAGTGGAAAGTGGATCATCTTGGTTTGCAAGAATTGAAATGTACAGATGATAAATTTCCTTACAGTCAACTTAGTGAAATTGGCTACAGCAGCCATGTGAAAGGCGAGAAAACATATAACGGTGTGGCTCTCTTAAGCAGAAACAACTCTGAGCAGAGTTGCGAACTCTTCGCTGATGTGTTACCCGGAGCGCCGGACCCACAACAAAGTAGACTAATCGCAGTTCATCTTCCTGACTGCGATCTTAATATATTGAATTTGTACGTGCCGAATGGTTCGGCTGTAGGTTCAGAAAAATACGAGTATAAGTTGAAGTGGTTTGAAGCCTTGTTGAGCTTTGTAGAGACTAGCTATAGGCGCGATGCTCGCTTGATAATTATGGGTGACTTTAATATCGCCCCTACCGATCTTGATGTGCATGATCCCGAGCTTTGGAAGGACCAAGTCTTGGTTTCACAGCCCGAAAGGGAATGCTTTAGCAGGCTATTGGACTTGAATCTTGTCGATAGCTTCAGAGCTTTAAATCCGGAAGCCGGTCTTTTCTCTTGGTGGGACTACAGACAAATGGCTTTTCGTCGCAATCACGGATTGCGTATAGATCATATTTTGGTTTCTCGACCACTAATGCCCCTAGTAAAAAAGGTCTGGATAGAGAAGGCTCCTCGAAAACTCGAGAAGCCTTCAGATCACGCACCTGTAGTTATTGAATTAGACCTTTAGCTCTGACTCTAATATTTGAAGAGAATCTCAGAAGCTTCTACATCACTCAGACCAGGGAATTTTCCTTCAATTACTTGGTCGGCTAGCTTGCTCACCGCTTTGAAATAGCTGTCTGAGGGTCTTTCTCCAGTTAGTTTGCGCCTCAAATCTTGACAGAGAATATCTGCAGCGGCGATAAGGGTCGGATTGCCTTCTGAATGCGCATAAAGGCTTGTCACCAAGATAATGACAGCATCTTGGATGCGTGCGCTCATTTCGGCAATTCGGCATTGTCTATCGGCTAGTTTGAGCTGGTGCTTGACCATATTTTGCGAAAGTTCGAGCGGTGACTCAGAAAGAAACTCTAAGGCATAGTCAACGTGAGATTTCAGACCCTCGTCCATACCTGGCACTTCATGTTGGTCAACACCTTCTAACTGCTTGCCGACCCACCACATCGAATATGGAATCAACTCGTTTCTGAGCGCAAAAGCATGACCCGGATTGAATGGGTTGAAAATCTTGATTCCTGATGCTGCTACCTTCTTACCTATGGGCTCGAAGTAGGAGACTCCATGCTGCTTTGCCAGCGACTTGAAGAAGGCCATGCCGAGCATCTCGCCTTCTCCTTCGTAGATGCAGGGGGCAAGGAAGTCATGAATGTTGTCGCCAAGCAGGTGCCCGCTCAAGAAAGACCTTCCTCCATGTGTCTTCATGAAGAGTTCAATGGCACATTCTTTCTCAGCTTCAGAGCCGAATATCTTCGCAATTATGCATTCCAATTCCCCCCTATAGCCCTGGTCGAGCAGCCAGGAGCCCCAGGCCACAAGGGCGTCTGCGCCGACAATCAAGGCGGCGGCTCTGGCTATTCTTCTCTTGACCAGCTCTCTGGTTTCAATTGCCTGACCATAGGTCTGTCTAAACTTAGCCCAGGGAAGCATATTGGCGAGCATGATGCGCATCACGCCGGCGGCTGTGGCGCACAGAGCAAGGCGACCCATGTTGAGACCGTGGTAGGCGACTGTGAGACCATCGCCGGCAGTAGGGACAAGCAAGTTCTCTTTTGGCACTTTGAAGTCTTTAAACTTTAGACCGTTGTTGAAAGCATGCTTAAGCGCGTGCAGCGAGTATGGCACTACTTGGAAGTGCTCATCTTCCTTCTCGGGCAATTCGGCTATCAAGGCAGAGGGCTTGCCGTCAATAAGGCAAACTAAACCAACTGTTCGCCCGGGTACGGCATTAGTGATGAAGAGCTTCTCTCCGTTAACCACATAGTGGTCTCCAGACAGTTCTGCTTTGGTCTTCAGGGCAGTCAGGTCAGAGCCGGCGCCAGGTTCAGTGAGGGCAAAGCCCGAAAGGGCTTCCCCGCTAGCCAGCTTCGGCAAAATTCTCTTCCTTTGTTCATCCGTTCCAAAGGTTCTTACTGGGTCAACAGCACCTATGCAGCCATGCACAGATGCTAGACCGGCAGCCGTGGGCTCGATAGAGGCAACCTGGCTGAGGAAGGTCATAAACTGACGTACAGTGGCACCTTGCCCACCGTATTTATCCTCAATGAGCATACCCCAATAACCGGCCTGCGCCAGTTCGTTAAACACTTGCTTGCTGATCTTGCCTTTCTCGTCGAGCATTGTGCCGGCTTTTTTGTGCTTGCGCAGCAATTCCAGCGATTTCTGCATCGAGGGTAGGCTCAAAGAGCCCTCTGGCATTTTGGGAGGACAAAACAGTTCTAGTGGCACCTTCGCGTCCCAGACAGCTTTATGGACCGGACTGTTGGATGTTTTGTATTGCTCAGCAAAGAGTGCCTCTACCTGGTCGTCGGCCCTATCGACTGCGCCTGTGCGCTTGGCTTCTTCTTCAGACTTGCCAGCCAACTGCATGGCGGTCTCGGCGAAGCTGGAAGCGTTGGCACCGTTTGTGCCGTTGGTGCCGTTTTTTCCTTGAGAGCCATTTTTGAGATTATCTGCCGACTCAGGTTCCTTAACGGATGTCATATCATCACCTCATCGAAAGAGCGCAAACTCTGCCACTAATCTAGTTTTAATAGATTCTACTAGACTGAGGTTAACGGTTTCTCAAGTGCTTCGTCAACGTGTAGTTGTGTAATGGGCGCTCAAACTTCAAAGATTAATAGAGATGGGATCTTGGCTGCTCGAATTTATCTTGATGGTGAGTGGTGCACCGCCTATGATGCGCTCCAACTCAGTGCCCGCCAATCTATAGCGCCAGCCTTCAAGAAGTTGAAGTGGTTCACTATCTGCTTCTTGAGCCCCCTTCACAGCTCGCACAAAGCGCTGTAATTCGTCTCTTGTGGCAATCAGCTCCGGCGCGATTTCTATTTCTTGAGATCTCACCTTGAGGACAGTGTAGAGTACGTCGGCAATCAAGACATCCGCCTTGGATGGGACCTTTCCGGATGGCCATTGGGGGCATTCTGATTCTTTCATAGCCAGGGCTTCAGACACGACTTTCAAGATATTTTTGCTGTAGCCGGCCAGTTGCCCTTCCTTAATTCCTCTGATTCTGCCAATATCCGACTGACTTTGGGGTGGTTTTTTCGCTAATTCCAAAATGATGTTGTCAGAGAGGACAAATCTTGGTGGTTTGTCAATTCTTCTGGCTTCTTGGTCTCTCCATAGACAGATGGATTGCAAGACTGCTAGTTTTCTTCTGGTAAGGCTTTGGGCGCCTTTCACCTTCATGAATTCTCGACCAGACTCCTTTTCATAGTAGGAAGGGTCTTCGTATTGCTTGCATTCTTCCAAAACCCAATCCAAGCGTTCTCTTTTTTCAAGGCGATTGCGCAAATTCTGGTACAGATCGATGAGGTGAAGAGCATCATCAATGGCATAGTCAATTTGAGATGGGGTGAGCGGTCTAAGAGACCAATCAGTGAATGATTCAGTTTTGGAGAGACTTAAATCGAAAATGCTATTCAAAAGCTTGCCATATCCGGCTGGATATCCTAGCCCTACAAAACCAGCAGCAAGCTGGGTATCAAAGATATTGCGAGGAATTAGCGATGATTTCTGATTGATTATCGCCAGGTCTTGCGAGCCTGCGTGGAGCACCTTGATCTTGCTGGCATCAGCCACATATTGCCAAAGTTCATTCAAGTGACCGTTATCCAACTCAATCGGATCAACCAGATAGACCTTCTTGTCTACGGCTACTTGAATTAAGCAAATAAGTGGGTAGTAGCTTCTTTCTGGAATAAACTCAAGGTCTATACCGAAGATAGAAGATCTCTCAATGCTACCCAGCATCTCCTTAAGGTCTGCGGCATTGTCGATAAGCTTGCCGCTGGACTGGGAGTGTACCTTGTCAGTCATCTTTTATTGCTTCCCTTGAGAGATGTTTTCGGCACCAGTTCAGTGCTCCAGGCTTGCCCATGATCACTGAGCATTCTTGCAGTGTAGCAGGCAAAGGAAATTCCAGGCTATCGCTATCAAGGCAACCCACATCTAAACCAGCTCCTAGCGCGATGGCGGCCGGTCCTGCTGTATCCCAGGTCTTGAGCTTGCCTGAAAGATGAATGAAGAGGTCAGCTTCCCCTTCTAATATTCTTGCCACTTTCAGTCCAATGCTTCCTGTCTTGATTAGCTGTAGCTGCTGAACAGATTGAACCCAGGGATGCGCTCTCCTGTCTCGGGTGCCCATCAAGACACGGGCCTTGCTATCAGAAATTAGAGAGCCATCAACGCGCAGCTCCTTGTGTTCTTTGCTTTCGTCGTTTAGGTCTATGCGATAGGCGCCGCAATCTACACCACCGTGGTAGAGTCTTGCCGTTTGGGGAGCGAGAACGAAACCGTAAATTGGCACCGGTGCCGGCCTAGCGTCTGTGCGTGCCAAAAGACCAACCATAACGCAATAATCATCGTGGTCCATTATGTAGTTCTGGGTGCCATCTATAGGGTCTATCAACCAAAACCTTTTGAAAGACTCAATAGCAACTTGATGGTTCGCATCTTCTTCTGAGATAACCAGATCTTCTCTAAAGCGCTCAATAAGCCTATTCTTGATTAAGGCAGAGATCGCCAAGTCGGCGTTGGATACTTGGTCTTCTGGGCTAGTCTTCTGGCTTACTTGCAAATTGGAACGCATAGAAAGTGCCATTCTACCGGCGTCTTTCATAAGTTCAAGCACGTAGTCTATGTCTTGTCGGCTAAGTGGCCCGTTGCTGGCGATAATTCTGCTTCCTTCGTATCTGCGGCCTTATCTGCGGCGTTCTTGGGACTAGCCTTTATAGAGCCGACAGCCATATTCTTCAGCTAATTTGTTATCGAGAAGGTCTGCTACATATGCAACATGCCAAACCAAGTCGTCAAGCTCTTCTTGGTCTAGATTGGCAGTCGGTCGCTGGGCGACAACGAGAACAACGTCTTCATGAGTAGAAAGGGCGCATAGCGAAAGGTTGGCGTTGAGGTCCAAAAGTCGCCGATAGAAGAGTTCCTTATTAGATTCAGGAACATGCACCAGAGGCGACGTTATTCTAATGAGCGAAGAAGACCTGCCGCGGACGTCTTTTGGCCCTTCCTGCACCAAGATATAGACCTTGGCGCTGCCTTCCATGAGCCACCAGCCAAGACCACCTGCATCCGACAACTGAAAGTCGGCGGCTTTCATACCACGCTTTTCAAAATAAGACTCGACCATGGCTTTGGCGTCTTGTGCCGTGACCTGACTTACTTTTTCTGCTCCAAAAATGCCCATTTGCTTCTGTCCTGCTTGGTCCAATCAAAATCTTCTTCAAGTATACCGAAGACAGTCTTCTACATTATTTATTAAGCGTGCTTAATAATGTGTTACGTAAAAGAATGCAACTCAACCCTTACGCATTCTCTTCGCGAATGCTACTATTTTTCTACGCTTACTTTCCCGAGTAGCGCAGCGGTAGCGCAGGTGACTGTTAATCACTTGGTCGCTGGTTCGAATCCAGCCTCGGGAGCCATATAAACAAAGAGAGAGGAGTTGCGGCTCCCCTCTCTTTGTTTTATATGCCTTATCTTTATAGATTAGGTTTATTTGCTGTCGGAGGAGGCTGCCTTTTTGTCCTTGACTGCCTTTACCGACTTTGCCAGCCTGATTATGATTACAGGCAGAATTACTATTCCAGCAAAGACAATAGCCATCGAGATGAAACCAGTATCCATTCTTTACTCCTTCTTGAGAGATACCTATTTAAATTAAGACCTAGAACGCCAGAGAGAAAATCAGACTAATTATAGTATTGCCCTAACGATAATAGGAAATAAAGGGCTATTTTTTTCCTTGTAGCAATTGATCACCTAATTAGGCAAGCTCTTTTGCCAAATTTCGGGGGTGACGTTCTCAAACTTGTCAATTAACCAGTTGTTTTCTTTGAGTACGACGACCACCATGTAATAGACGGGATTACCGGCAGAGTCGTTGTTGGCTATGTAATTGCCGTTGACGAGAAAGACAACTTTAGACTTGCCACCTTCTTTGATCATCAAACAGCCAGGAGGCATAAAGTTTTCTCTGAAGCTATCTTTGAAGTTCGGCTCCGATTGGAATTTCTTGACGAAATCCTCCAAGTTCATGTCTTCCTTCTGGAATCGTTCCGAGGTTAAGTCCCAGGCCGTTCTTAGTAGACCTTCAATCTTCTGATTGTCCCTCAGCGAGGTAAAGAAGCTATCAATGCACTCTCTAGCTTTTTCGTATTGATTGGAAGCATCCTGAACATAGGTGCCGCCTTCTAGAACTAAGGAGTTGTTTGGACCCATTGGACCTTTAAGGTCCCATCTTGCTCCCACCCTAATATCAGCCTGATTAGCAGAAGCCATGTAATTGGTGATGTCGAACTTACTGAGATCAACTTTGAGCATTTTTGACTTGTTGCCCAGAGTCTTAAACAGGAAAAGACCGGGAAACTCTTTGCCATCGTCTGTTTGCTCAGGCGGAGCGTAGTAAAAGAGAGTGCCTTCGTAGTGTTTGGTAATCAGCAGTGGGTTGTCGTTACCCATCTGATTGAGCAGCATGACCACGCCGGTTATCAGTGCGGGAATAAGAAGAATAACAGCGCCAATTGCCGCGTTTCTGGCGGTAAGCCAATCTGGTTTGGTTAGTTTGAACGGCTTGCCCTTCGACCCCTTTTTATCGGTGGTCATTGGTTTCCTTACACCGGTGGTTCGCCTTGCCGACGTATCAGAAAGAGAAGAAGGGGGTCTTGTGGAGCGGGAAGTAATACGACCAGTGGTGCCACCACCTTCGGAGCCGGAAAAATGACCCGTGCCTGTTTCAGTGCGCCGAAAAGTTGTTCTTTCACTTGCCGCCGGCGGATCGTCTCCGAATAGGCCGCCAGATAGATCAAATTCCTCCAGTTCTTTCGATGAGCCTGGGGCGATTGTCGAGAAACCCATTGACGGGGGTGCGCTGAGCAAAGAAGGCATGGCGCCGGTATCGAACTGAGTACGCATACATTGCTCTAATGCGTCTCGAAATTCCTGCATGCTTTGGAAGCGCTGCTCTGGCTTTTTGGCCAGTGCTTTGAAGGTTATTTGTTCCAGTTGCTCTGGAATGCGTAAATCTGGTCTTGCCCGAGCAAAGCCTTCCGGCATTTCAGACACATGCATTTTCATGGTGGCATATATAGTGTCTCCCATGAGTGGCGGCAAGCCGGTCAAGGCTTCATAAAGAACCGCCCCCATAGAATAAATGTCCGAACGATTATCCAGAGTCTGACCCAAGCATTGCTCTGGACTCATGTAGATAGGGCTTCCGAAGATTTCACCTGTTTGGGTAAGATTTTGCTGCATCTTGCCAGAGGCATTGGTTAGTTTGGCAATACCAAAATCAACTACTTTGACAAAGTCTTTGCGCCCTTCAACTTCGACCAGCATTATGTTGCTAGATTTAAGGTCTCGGTGAATAACGCCTTTTTGGTGGGCATGGTCCAATGCATCGCAGGCCTGGGCAAAAATCGGAACTGCTCTTTGAAATGGAATGTGATTATCTCGCTTGATCACATCAGTGAGGCTGTCGCCCTCAAGGAAGTCCATAACGATGTATGGCTGGCCGGTCGCCACCACGCCGCAGTCGTATACGGTTATCACATGTGGGTGTTGCAGGTGTGAGGCCGCCTGAGCCTCTTGTTGGAATCGCTTGATGCTCAGTTGGTCTGTGACATGTTGGGCTTGGAGCATCTTGATGGCTACTGTTCTGTCCATCATTTCGTGGAGCCCACGATAGACAACGCTCATGCCGCCTCTGCCGACTTCCTCTATGACCCTATATCGGTCGTTGAGGATGGTTCCGAGCAATTCGTCCTTTTGCAAGAACATGAGCATACTCTTGTCGTAAGGACAAACGGAGATATTTGCCGGAAACTCTCGTTTACAGCTTGTGCAGATTTTCTTTTTAGCGGCCTGATTCAGGTCTTCGAAAGCCATTTCTACCCATGAGCATTAACAGGTTCGATTTTAGCAAAATCTTAAGCGAGGCTCACAGTAACTTTGAGATCCTTGAGAATTTGCTCCGCCGCACGTCTGCCCGAAACCATAGCCCCGTTGATTGAGGCATTGTCTCTGTGGTCTCCACATACGTATAAGGTGCGACCTGCATCGTCTATCTTGATTGCTTTACGGGGCATGTCAAGCCATGGAGGGGACTGATCTGGCAAAGCCCGTTCGATTTTCATAGTCTTCAAGTGTTCTAGCTTGTCATACTCCTGGCCAAACCAAGAGATAAGTTGCTTTCTGACGCCTTTCTCAAGGCTTTCCGGGGATTCGCCTTCTTCCAAAACTGTAACCGAGTAAAGGTGCTTGTCTCGCGGAGCTAGAGCGGGCGAGCAGTTGGTCAAGATTGCCAGGTTGTTCACGACTCCGCCTCCTGAATTTTCGCTTTCCAGATTACCGTTTAAGAAGAGCAGCGGTTCAGTGCTTGGCACTATGTCATGGCTGAAATAGAGACAATTGACAGTTCTAGTCTTTGGTTTCTCTATTGATGGGCAAAGTCTTCCCGCTTCAGTGCCTTCTGTGGCAATAACTACCGATCTTGCCAAAATCTTGCTGTTGTCTGCCATGACCACAGTCAGAACATTTTGCCCTTCGAAGGAAGTTCTATCCGGTTCAATATTACTGACGCGAGAATTAAATCGGATTGTCTCTGCCGGCAGTTTTGCTGCCAACTGTTTGCTGATTTCTCCCATTCCAAGTCTTGGAATCGCCACGTTTCCTTCAGACATCATTTTGAAGACGAAATCAAACATCCGCGCGGAGCCAGACAGACTTGCATCAAGGGTGATACCGCCAAAAAAGGGGCGGAAGAATCTGTCTATAATCTTGGGTGAGAAGCCGTAATCATTCAAGAGAGCGTCATGGATTGACTTTTCCGGGCGTCTGAATATCTCATCAACAGAAGTGTTCATAAGCTTCTGTCTCAGATAAGCAATTTTGATTTTGTCACCCAGTGGTGCTACATCTGACATCAAGGTCGATACCAGGGCGGTTGGATCTCTGAATGGGTCAGAAATGCGGGTAAAGCCATTTCCGTGTCTAACCATGGCGCCACTTTGGAAGGCGCAAAAATCGAGCTTGGAATAGTCTAGTTGTCTGATTGCTTCGGGGTAGGCCGTGAGAAAAACTTGGAATCCCAAATCCATTCTATAGCCGTTATCTACCAGAGTGCGAACTCTGCCGCCTGGTTCTGAATTCGCTTCCAAAATACAAGTCTTGAAGCCACCTTTGATCAGTTGGTGGGCTGCACTAAGACCTGCAATTCCTGCTCCTATAACGACCGTATCAAGTACTTCCATTGTGACCCCATCCAGACTCTAGAGTTATTTTCTGCTTTCTAAACTTCATAAGGAGCCATGATTTCCAGAGTATTGCCCGAAGGATCCTTTATGTAGACCGACTTGGTGCCGTCTCTGTGAGTCTTTAACTCTCCAAAATTTTCAGCCTTCTCGTTTACAAATGCTATGTGAGGTGGATGTTGTCCAGGGATGACGAAGGCTAGCTTGATGTTTTGAAATTTGAGAAACGCCCAAGTATCGTCCTGATAGATAACCTCACATTGGAAGGAATCTTTGTAGAAGTTGACTGTATTGATTAGATCATCGACTTGAATAGCAATATGGTCGATCGGATCAAGACTTTTGCTCTCAGCTTTTTCAGACATGCTCATTTCCACTTATTTTAGTGCTGTGCGAAGGTGCCACAAATCGGGAAAGCAGCGCTTATAGAGGGTGCTTCTCAAATAACCTACTCCTTCGGAGCCGCCGGTTCCTCTCTTAAATCCGATGATTCTTTCAACCACCGTTACATGATGGGTACGCCAGAGCGAGATAAGCTCGTCTAGATCTATAAATCTCTCTGCTAGGTCATGCAAGTCAATATACTTGCCATCGGTTTCATCATCATATAAAGCTAGCAACTCTTCAATGCGGGCGGCCTCCAACTTTCGGCTTTCCTCTTCATCTGCGCCGGCTGGAGTAGATGGCAGCTTGAAGCCGTGTCTTCTCAGGTAGGCATAGAAAACTTCTTCCAGGCTTGGTTCATTAAATCTCTTGACTAGGTTCTCGTAGGCTTCTTTGTCTTGGCGAAAATGTTGCAGAAATCTCTCTTCTTTCAGTCCTGCCATAAACTCTATCTCGCGGAATTGAGATGACTGAAACCCGGAAGCTGGATTGAGTTTGTCTCTAAAGCCAAGAAAGTCTCTGGGCGCCATAGTCTCTAGAATATGAATTTGCTGAACAAGTACTCGCATAATCGCTACCACCCGTCGCATGTAGTGAGTGGCTCTTCTCACTTTGTCCTCGTTCAGCAAGCTAACGACAAGATCTAGCTCATGGATCATCAGCTTAAACCAGAGCTCATAGGTCTGGTGGATGATTATGAAAAGTGGTTCGTCATGATGAGCTGGTTCGGACTGGCAGACCTGTAGCTTCTTCAGCTCTTCGACCATAAGGTAGGAATTGTAAGAAAGCGGAGAGTGCCCACCAGAGGTGATACCACCGTAGGAGCTGCTCTGTTTCTCTTTCTGACTGCCTTCTTTGTTTTGCATTTCCCTCAGAACCTCATTGCGAACTCGATCAGTTGTTTCCGGTTTCCTTGCCTGTCTCCGCTGGAGCGTTCAACTTTTCCATACCGTTACCGGCTGAGTCGACGGGTGCAGTTTGAGGCTTAATATCTGATTTTTGCTGGCTAGAAGTCGGAGTTTTCCTTTTATCCACACTAGCCTTTGATGCCTTTTGCTTTGGTGCCTTTTTCTTCTTTGGCGCCTTGAGGGGCAATGCACCAGGCGCAAAGGGAAGAAAAACGTTTCGATCTAACTCCTCTCCTTCCACTACTTTGAGAAAGCTGAGAGGCTTACGAGATGAATATTGAAAAGACACACGAGAAGATGACAATTCTCTCTTCGCCTTCTTAACCAATGCTTCATAGGTTATTTGATAGGTCTCTACAAGGATGCCATCAGACTTCACTCTGAAAATTTTGAACTGGCATGGATAGACAGTTAGCGAAGGACAGGAAACATACCAGATATCTCGCTCTTTCTGAATTTTGTTGATGCCTACATGGCCACTTAGTACCAATCTGACATCTTTTGAGGCACCCAGAACCTCCCTTGTTTGAGCACCTTGTTCAACAATAAACTCTTCCCAAGGCGGTCCACTATCGTACGGGGGCGGCGGTAAAAGGGGATGGTGACTGACTGCTATAGTTAGTTTGCCCCTATTTTCTCGCAGGTCTTTCTTTAGCCAATCGAGCTGTGCTTGCTTGATGAAACCAGCGTTGGAGTTGGCTTTAGCTGAATCTAGTCCAATTAGATGCACTCCCGGAACCGGGTCAAGAGACCAGTAACATTCGGGTCCACCGTCTTTAGGTTCCATTCCGCGACCTTTCAAGTCGGGTCCGTAAGTTCTCATACGGTCGACCGGTGCCGCTCCAGTTATGTCTTGTTCTCCAAAGACGAAATACCAGGGGCAGTTGAGAACCTGAACAACATCAATGAAGAGCTGCCAAAAGGTATCGTCTCTGCCGGGACTTTCGACTTGGTCTCCGCCGAAGAGAACAAAATCTACAGCCTGTTCTGATACTGTCTTCAAAGCGTTTTGCAAGAAAAGTTGGCTCTCGGCAAGGAGCTTGACGTTATCTGGAATTCCAGAAGATAGATGCACGCCTTCGATAAAGGCAAAAGAGAAATCTCCAGAATTTGCTGCACAGGCGTAATCAAAGGCGGATTCAAGAGAGAGGGCGCCCAAGGAGGCTAAAAAGAGACTCGTTTTGGAGAGAAACGAACGCCTAGTAAGGCGGAATTGGCTTCCTCCCTCCTTATTTCCTAGCAAATCATCAGCTTGAGACATGCCATTAAGTTTAGCGGCAATTCTTTATTGGCAACCGCAATTTGTACCTGGCAAAGCGTTACAGCAGGATAATTAACTTTAAGCCCTGGTAACCAGACTCAAAAGTTCCCTTCTCAAGTCTTGGTCTTCCTTGTATACGCCTCGACTTTCCATGGTAACTGTCAGGCTACCTGGTTTCTTTATGCCTCTGAGAACCATGCAGGAGTGCTCGGCTTCTACCATTACAAACACGCCAAGAGGGTCAAGGGTGGTTTCAATCGCGTCAGCGATCTGAGAGGTCATTCTCTCCTGAACTTGTAATCTCTTAGAAACGCACTCGACAACTCTGGCTAGCTTGGACAGTCCAGTTATCTGTCCTTCTTTAGGAAGGTAAGCTACATGTGCTACCCCGGTGAAAGGAAGCATATGATGCTCGCAGGTGCTAGAAAATGTGATGTCCTTTACTAATACGACTCCAGCTTTTTCTTCGTGGAAGCGGCAAGAAAGCTCCTCCTTTTCATTTTTATGGAGTCCTTCCGTGAGCTCTTTAAGCATCCTGGCAACCCGGGAGGGGGTCTCTAGCAGACCTTCCCGCTCAGGATCTTCACCGATAGCAATGAGAATCTCCTTCACGGCCTTTTCAATGCGATTTGAATCGAAGGCTGCAGGCTGTGACCGACATGTCTTCGCCAGCTGTAGCTTCTCAGCCTGCGCAAAAAAAACATCACCTTGGATTGTTCGATCTTGGCATTCGGTTTTCATATGAGCGCCTTCTCCTGATGGTCAAGATTCTTGTGCCGGTTTAGATACAAAGTGTCGAGCACTTCTAGATACTACTTGAAACCCTGTGAACGAAGTATGAACCGGGACCAAGGTGACAGAAAAGTTGACAACCATTTGGGCAAAGATTACTTCATTGAATTATCAGGAGCCCCGGTTGAGGCGCTATACTTTTCAATTCTGTAGTTAGGACTGCGCTTTGAGGACTTTCAAGAATGACAGCAACTGCCACCCGTGAGATGGACATAAATCAGATCAAAGAGATTTTGCCTCACCGCTATCCATTTTTGTTAGTGGACCGGGTCACCGATTATGAACCTGGTGTGAGCGCAAAAGGTTTCAAGAATCTGACCGCTAATGAACAGTTTTTTGAAGGGCACTTTCCTGGTAGACCAATAATGCCGGGTGTTTTGATGGTTGAGGCATTAGCCCAGTTGGCCTGTGTCGCTCTTTTGGTGAAAGACGAATATAAAGGAATGCTTGGAGTCTTCACAGGCATGGACGGTATCAAATTCAGAAATATGGTTGTGCCTGGCGATCGGCTTGATCTGGAAGTAGAACTCTTAAAGATTAGAGGCCCGCTTGGCAAGGTAAAGGTCTGTGCCAAGGTTGGAGATAAGGTTGCTTGCGAAGGAGAGATTTCTTTCGCTATGGTCAAAAAATAGATTGTTGAGTTTTTCTCGCCCCAAATTGCTGGTTCACTAACTAAAGAGAGTATTGCGATGCCATACGAGTCGTTGATCCATCCCACTGCCATCATCAGCAGCGGTGCTAAGGTCCATGAAACCGCCAAAGTTGATCCTTATGCGGTAATTGGTCCGAATGTCGAGATAGGAGCAGGCACCAGAATCGGCAGCCACGCCATAATAGACGGATACACCAAGATTGGTGAAAATTGCCGAATTTTCCCCGGAGCGTCAATTGGCTTAGAGCCTCAGGATCTGAGCTACAAAGACGAGCCAACGGGTGTAATAATCGGAAATCGGGTTCAGATTCGAGAATATGTCACTATACATAGAGGGACCGGCGATAGATTCACCACCATCGGTGATGACTGTTTCTTTATGAATTACAGTCATATCGCTCATGACTGTCGATTTGGTAACGGAGTAATCTTGGCGAACAATGCTACTTTCGCCGGACATTGCCAGGTTGGAGACAATGCTGTTGTGGCAGGCTCCACAGTTTTTCACCAGCACGTTCGCATCGGTCGCATGGCTATGTTGTCTGGATTGTCTGGTTCTCGACTTGATATTCCACCGTATGCAACTTGCGATGGTCGACCCTTTAGATTCCGCACCGTCAACCTGGTTGGCATGCGTCGCCAGAAGTTTTCGGCTGAGACACGATCTGCGATTAAGCAGGCTTACATACTGATTTATAGATCAGGCATGAATAACACTCAGGCGATCGAAAAGGTTATTGAGAAGTACGAGGCTGTACCAGAGGTGATGGAGATAGTCGAGTTCTTCAAGTCGTCCAAGCGAGGCGTTGCTAAAGGTTATGATGCCGACAGCAACGATGAAGATCTGGAAGCGGAATAGTTGACTTCACCAGCTACAGAGCAAGACCACCAGGCTGCCGGTACCAACGCCTTCAAGAGTTTGTTCAAAAATCGGCAGTTCATGAGTCTGTGGATTGCGCAGATTTTTTCGCAGTTCGCAGACAGGGCTGTCTTTGTATTGTTTGTCGCAGTCTTGACGGCTAATGAGAATGCCACCATAGCTGGTAGACATTTCGGCGCTGCCCAGCTAACTAGCCTGCTGTATGTAGCCTTTACTATACCTGCTGTAATGCTAAGCCCGATAGCAGGAGTATATGTAGATCGATGGTCCAATAAAATGGTTCTCTGCCTCTCAAATATGGCGCGAGCAATTTTTGTCTGTCTAGTTTCTCTTCCTTATATAAAGCAATCGCCGGTAGCGGCCTTTTCTCTTGCCTTTCTGATTTCAATTGGTTCGCAGTTTTTTGCTCCGGCTGAGTCTTCATCTATTCCAAGGTTGGTAAAAAAAGAAGAGCTTTATGCCGCCAACTCACTCTTCTTCACTACTATGATGATTGCTCTCGGATTTGGTTTTGCTATCGGTGAACCGGTGGTATCGGCCACAGGTATCGGTAAAGCTCCATATGCGGTGGCAATTACCTTTTTTCTAGCTGGCTTGTTTGTACTGCAGATTACCGACAACAAACGAGGCAAAGAGCAGCCCGATGTCTGGTGGGAAGAGTTGCGCTTTGGCATCGCCTACATAGCCAACAATCAAACCGTATTTCGTGCAATTTTAAAGATCACTTTTCTCTTTTCCACAATCATCACCCTCAACATTATTGCAGTAGCCTTGGCTCAGCAAGTAATGAACTTGGAGGCTTCAAAGTTCGGCTATATAGTCGCCGCTGCCGGCATAGGCATGGGTCTGGGCAATTTCTTGGTCGGGCACTACTACAGTCATATTTCTCCCGCTCTTCTCGCCTACAGAGGATTCAGTCTGCTAGGCCTGTTTATGACTATGCTTGGTAGCCTTGGCTTCATCCAAGATCTGTTGTTTCCTGCCATTGGTTTGGCTGGTCTGCATTTCCATGGTCCTCTCATCGCAGTTCCTTTGGCTGTGGCCGCTTGCATTGGTGCTTCTTGCGCCTTTGTGGCCGTTCCGACCCAGTCACTGCTACAGGCAGCCGTTCCGGAAGAATTGCGCGGTAAAGTATTCGGAGCTCAAAATACTGCTATGTCGGCGGCTTCGACAATCCCTGTGCTTCTCGCTGGTGTTTCGGCGGATAATTTGCCAGGCGGGGTTTCTACCACCCTGCTTATTATTGGGGTACCTACCTTGATTGTTGGCTTGATTAATCACGGCAGAACGTCCTCTGACTTGAAAAAGGCTGGCACTGGCAAGGCAGGTAATTAGACCGCTATAATATTTATCAGGCGTTTTGCTCTTCAAGCCCAACTACTGGAGCTCTTGGCGATAGAACTGCCTATATAAAGTAATACTTAGACAGTTATATTAGGTTGCCAGGTTGCCAGAATCTAATAGACTATAACTTGGCGACTACTATCTTGGATTCTTATGCGGAACCGAATAATCCTTCTATCACTCATAGTTATGGTCTGGGCGGCGCTCAAGGCTATAGACCTCTTTGTGACCGGTCCGGAGATTTTGTTCATTCTTAGCGGTCTGATTTTAGTTATGGCGACTCACAGCATTTGGCTTTTGACCGCCCAAAGTCGTCACCGCCTTCGCATTCGCAGGCGAGCGCAAGCCGTCAGGTCGGTTGAATCTGTGCTGCCGGCGAAGGCTTATGAGCCTTTTGTTGATATTTTGATTTCTGCAAAGAACGAATCTCGAGTAATTGAGACCACCGTTCGTAACATGTTCAAGCTCGATTACGAGAACTATAACCTTTGGGTCATCGACGATATTTCGGATGATTCGATGCCTGATATTTTGAGGAAGCTGCAACTTGAGTTTCCTCGCCTGAAAGTGATCAATAGATTGCCCGGTTCCTGCCCCGGTAAATCAGCAGCTCTCAACGAAGCTTTGGCTCAGTGCAAAGGTGAAGTGATTGCAGTTTTTGATGCCGATGCTTATGTTGATCCTGATTTCCTCAAGCGCATTTTGCCTGACCTTGAGCCTGAGAATGTTGGGGCTGTTCAGGCTCAAAAGCGAATGTATAAACATCAGAAGGGCTTTCTGGTCGAGTGCCAAGCGACCGAGTACGCCCTCGATACTTATTTCCAAGTTTCTCGTGACCTCATCGGTGGTGCTGTAGAACTGCGCGGTAATGGTCAACTAGTTAAACGTCAAGCTCTGGTCGATGTCGGTGGCTGGAATAACAAAGCTATTACCGATGACTTAGATCTCTCGATGCGCCTATTGGTAAACAACTGGGATATTAGATTCTCTTCTGAGGCAATTGTTTGGGAAGAAGCTGTAACCACATTCAAGTCTTTGATCCGCCAGCGTAGGCGCTGGGCTGAGGGTAGCATCAGACGCTACCTCGACTATATCTTTCCTCTCAATTCGCCCTTCAGGCTTTCTCTGGTTGAGCGCTTAGACACCTTGGTGTTTACTGTTTACTTTGTGGTACCAGCTTTGATGCTGCTGCAGATTTCATCTGAGTTCATCAATCTGGTCTCCGGTGTACCTACTTATGGCAAGTTTCTTGGTCTTGTCGCCCTCGGTATTTTCGTAACCACTCAAATAAACGTCTTCATAGCAATGAGAATTTATCGGGCACCAATTTCGGTGCTAAAGGCTATGACACAGAGTTTCTTTGTGACTGCCTATGTGTACGGACATTGGGTTCCAGTTATCGCTGTTTCCTTTTCAAAAATCTTGTTCGGCAGACAGGTGTCAAAATGGCACCGAACTGAGCATGCTGGAGTGGCAGATCATGCTTTTCGCACCTAAAGATAACTAGGTAGCTTTATAGATTTGGAATGAGGTGCCACTGAAAATGGTGCCTCATTCCCTTTCTGAACGAAATATAATCAGACGTGGATGGGCTGGAATATGTTCCCGGGGCGAAAATGCACCTGACAACCGCTGCTTTGCAACCGTATTTGGTGCGACAGGCTTGTCAGTATGCCCGGAAGTCTGAAGATCCCCACTGGCTCTATATTTGAGAGAAGGGCATAAGGCTCATGATTCGATATACCGCTTGGAAAGTGTATTCTATCCAACAAACTTTTTACAAGCCGATATTATTCCCGAAACGCACAACAGTTCCGCTCTTCACTCTGCCTACTACAAAAATACGAGTCATTAAATATGGACCTCTCGGAGAAAATGAGTAAAATGGGGATTGGTCTCGGGCCGAGTTGGTCCAGGTCTGGTCAAATCATTCGAAAAATGATTTCCAAAACACGAAAGCTAAGAGATGGAGATTTGCATGCTTAAAAAGTTAGCGTCCTCTTTCATACTAGCCTCGGCTCTGGTTGGCACAATGGTCGCTCCTTCGTATGCCGATGACGACACATTCAAAACAGTTTGCCTGTTCCCTGTCAGAGTTCTTGGTTCTGGTGTAGGCACCGTAGTTGGTGTTCCCCTCGGTGCGGTTAAAGATGGTACCAAAGGCGCCATCATGTCCACCAAGTGGGTAGCCGGCAAGCTCGGTAACGAAGATGGTATGTATCAACAGTGGACTGGTGCCCTTGTTGGTGGACCCTTCGGTATCGTTGGCGGAGCTGCTTATGGCTGCTTCGACGGCGGCTGGCACGGTATGAAAACCGGCTTCGAAAAGCCGTTCAGCAAAGAAGCTTTCACCTTCAAAGAAGACTAACTTCATAGTTGGTCAACTGAGTATTTAAATTAGATACTAATGGTGTGCTTCTAAAACAATGTTGGGAATTGAGAGGGTGGTTCTCTCAGAACCATCCTCCTACTCCAGGTGGTAAGGAAATGAAAAACAAAGTATTCGCTCTTGTGACAGCCTCGGTGCTGACCCTTGGAGCTGCAATGCCCTCGATGGCCGCCGACGGCCCTCTCGGCAGCGTTGCTAGCTTCTTCGGTTCCGTAACCGCTGGTGTGTTCGACGCTCCTCAGGGTGTTCTCGTGAACTCTCTCTGGCGCATGCCCTACAAAACTCAGCGTATCCTCGCTGAGAAATTCGGTGATGAAAAAGGTCTAGGTCAGAATTTGGCCGCCTTCGTAATCGGCGTTCCGACTGGTTTCGTATGGGGTATGCCCTACGGTGCCATCACCGGAGCCCGTCACGGCTTTGTCACTGGCTGGGAAAAGCCCTTCAGCACAGAATCTTATCTGGTAACTGAAGAGAAGTAATTAAGGAAGAGTTGCCCGGCATATGCCAAGTGATGCCGGGCACCCCCAACTTAGTCTTAGAAATTAGAAACGGTGGGAAAAATGACTAAAAAAGTTCTAGGTAAGCTAATTCTTTCGGCTCTCGTGGCCGCTGCTTATCTTCCGGCAGTAGCTCCGGAAGCTCAAGCTATCGACTACGAAGCCAAACCGGTCAACTGGGTGCTGCAAGCTCCGGTTCGTACCGTCGGTGCTGTCAGTGGTGCTCTTTTCACCGGTGCTGTCAGCGGTCCGATCGATGATGGTTACCATTGGTTCCTCAAAGGCACCAACCACGTAGCCGAAAAGTTCGGCGACGAAAAAGGTTGGGGTCAGCGCATGGCTGCTGTTCCGATTGGTGGTTCCACCGGTCTGGTGTTGGGTAGCGCTCATGGTGTTTATCGCGGCTTCTTCCACGGCTGGAAGAAAGGCTGGGAAAAACCCTTCAGCCGCTGGTCCTTCCTGACTATGGAAGAGAAATAATCGATTTTAGCGAATCACTTTTAGGAAGATGGTGAGGATAATGCAAAAGAAATTTCTGTCGTCATTGCTGGCTGCTGCAGGACTGCTAGTCGGTCTTAATGCGCCCAGTATGGCGTACCCCGAGCGTCCTGAATCCGCTCGCGTGATCTACGAAATGTGGTACTTCCCCTGCCGCGTGGTCTCGGCTGCCGTGACTACTGCTTGGGACGTTCCCACTGCTGCCTTCCAAGATGGCATCAAAGGTGCTATCGGTGGAACCAAGATGGTTGCTCGCAACCTCGGCAAAGAAGATGGTGTCTACGAGATGGTAGCTGGAGCTGTGACTGGTGGTCCTATCGGACTGCTCGGCGGCAGCACCTATGGCTTGCTGCACGGTGCAGGTTATGGCATGAAGCATGGCTTCATCGGCTATCCTAGCCCCCACAGCGGCAGCCATAGCATGATTTTCCAGGGCAAAGGTTTTGTTGTTCCTTACGACGACAACTACTAATTGCTAGATACCTAGAAACTTAGAAAACTTGGCTAAATAGCAGGCATCAACTCGGTAACGAGTTGGTGTCTGCTTCTTTTCTTTGTCATCATGAACTACGGTTAATCTGCTTTGCTGTCATGTTCGATCCGCAATAGTGGCTCTTATTCGAGTTCAAAACCCCTCAATTTTGCTAGACTACTAACTATGGAAATATCTGGTAGACGCGTACCCCCTAAGCGTATTGGCGAGCTGCTGGTGGCGGCTAACGTCATCAGACAGGAAGTATTGCTTGAAGCTCTGAAGATATCAAAGAACTCTCAGACACCAGTTGGCCGCGTGCTTATGACCATAGGTGAGCTCTCTGAGAGTGATGTTGAGACTGCTCTTTACGTTCAGGGTCTCATCCGCAATAGCGTCATATCCGCTGATTTCGGCGTGAAAGTAATAAACGTTTCGGTCAAGGGCAAGATTCCTCTCGACGAGGCTTTTCGCAGACTGGGCTGGACTCCTCCCGCCGATATGGAAGAGCAGTCTGGTACTTTTGGTGAACTAGGCAGTCTGCTTGTGCAATCTGGATTGATTGACAAATCAGTTTTAGAGCAGGCGCTCTGGCAGTCGCAGGAGAATAATCTTCCCCTTGGACGTTGCTTGGTTCTCAATCGAGCCATATCCTCCAATCTTTTGCAGTCGGCTCTTACTGCCCAGGTCTTGATGAGAGACGGCAAAATCACAGAAGAGCAGGCAATTAACGGTCTTAAGAGTGCCGCTCGAAAGCAGCAGTCCCTAGAGCAATCTCTTGTCGATGCCGGTGCCTATCGGCAAGGGCAGAAAGAGTCAGTCAAACTTGGAGATTTGCTTACCCAGGCTGGTTTGGTTACTGAAGGCGACAAGATTTCAGCCATTGAAATCGGCTTGAATGAAAATCAGAAGATAGGCGAAGTCCTAGTGCAATCTGGCATGATCGCTCCTGGAGTGGTTGATGAAAGTCTGCGCCTGCAAGAGATGGTTTCGAGCGGACAAATAAGCGGTCTGCAGGCCGCCGACATCCTTAGGCAGGCAAATAGCCGCAAAGTTGGCATTGATGTAATCATCGAAGAAAGAGCCTCACGTAAAGACGAGATCGAGAAAGTAACCGGCGTGCTGGAATTACTTCTACAGTCGGGCGCTCTTACCGGTGAAAACTTCAATAGAGCTCAGTCGTTGGGACGGCAGCTGAACGTTTCTATCGCCGAGGTCATTCTCACCAAAGAAATGGTGGAGAAGCGTTTGATCCAAGCCGCCTATCAAGGTCAAGGCTTGGTAGTAGACGGAATAATCAATAATTCGCAGTGCGTCTTGGCGATGAAAATGTGCATCAAGACCGGACAAGAGTTTCATGAAGTTCTTAAGGAACTTCCATCTGACACAGCGCAAGTAAAGACGCCTAGTCAGGAAGAAGTAAGCGCTGATAAAAAGAGTGGTTGGCTTGGTAATTTGTGGTCTAAAGTGACCAAGAAGGATTAAGTGCTGAAGTTTTCCGTTACTGAGCTTAGCGGATTAGCCGAAACTGAGCTTGTCCTCACTGGTGGTGCCAGTGCGCCTGGTTTCTTGGCGCCTGTGGTTACTGATACTCGCAAGGTCGAAGCCCAAGATTTTTATCTAGCTCTCAAGGGAGAGCGCTTTGATGGGCATCGTTTCGTCATGGAAGCCGCCAAAAGAGGCGCTTCTCTTGCCATAGTAGAGAAAAGTCAAATCGAGGCTGTCAGACAAGAGATCGGCTCAACAGCGCTGGCACTATTGGTAGTGCCTGATACATTGCAGTTCTATCAAGCTATTGCCTTGCATGCCCGTCGTAGGCATAAACCATTTGTGATTGGGATAACAGGATCATCGGGCAAGACCACTACCAAAGAGATGGTCGGTTGTGTCTTCTCGGCTTCTGGCAAAGGCGTGCATAAGTCACTGGCTAATCAGAATAATGAAATTGGAGTGCCCCTAACAATTCTTTCAATGCCCGAAGAGACATCTTATTTAATTCTTGAAATGGGCATGCGGGGGCTCGGTCAAATAGATGAGTTGGCTAGAGTCGGCGAGCCTGATCTCGGTATCATCACCGGTGTCGGTACCACCCATATTGAGTTATTGGGCAGTAAAGAAAATATTGCCCGGGCAAAATGCGAATTGTATGCCAACCTGGAGAAGCGCGGCGGCATTGCCATTTGCGGAGAGTTGTCCGATTTGGTGAGAAACGCCTGCACAGAAGTCTTTTCTGGCAGGGTTTATGATTTCGACTCTGACAAGGTCGAGATCACTGCTGTTACTTCTTCAGGCACCGAGTTTTCACTTAAGATCAATGATCATAGCGAGCGATTTTTTGTGAAGGCGCATGGCTCTTACTTGGTGCGCGATGCTTGGTGTGCCGTCAAGGCTGGCATTCTGGCTGGTTTGTCAGTTGCCCAAATCAAAGAAGGATTGGCTTGTTGGAGCACAGTCGAAGGTCGCGGCAATGTTATAGAGGCTGCGAACGGACTGACCATCGTGGATGAGTCCTATAACGCCAATCCCGATTCAGTGCGCTGTGCCGTTGATGCCATTCTTACCTCTAGTAATTTCCAAAATAAGCGCAAGTTTGTCGTGCTAGCTAAAATGGCAGAGCTGGGTGACTATACCGATCCACTGCACCTCGAGCTTGGGCAGTGGCTTAGAGATAAAGCAGTCGACTTTCTATTTACCGTTGGTGCGGAGGCTTCTCTCATTGCCAAAGGTGCTAGTGGCGCTATGTTTAAGATTTTCGCCTGTGCCGATAAAGCAGAGGCTTTTGATCGCCTGAGATCACTGCTTGCTCCCGGTGATTGTGTGATGATTAAGGGATCACACAGTACAAATCTTGATGAGTTGGTTTTGAAGCTAAATGAGACTGGATCTTTCTCTGCAGAGAAAACCGTTGTCGGTGACGGTTCTTGACGGCTTTCGCTTAAGATGTCTGCTTTTCTAAAGAAACTAAAGAATAGCCATGCTGTACTGATGTTTGCTTGGCTTGCCTTTCTTGAGCTGGCTGTTTTTGGAAGAACTTTCCGCAATACCGGTTTCTATTTAGATGACTGGACAATGCTCGGTTACTTGCATTTTGCGCCGCAGGATATTTTTGCCAAAATTTCCTATTATTTCTTTATTGACGGCAGAGTGGCCATGCGACCTGTCGAAGCCTTGCAGTTTCCTCTCATGCAGGCTTGTTTCGGCGTTGAACCTTTTGGATACCACTTTACTTATGCGTTTTTTGAAGTGCTGGCTATTTTCTTCTTTTATCTCTTGCTGGTCAGACTCTTCGAGAGTAGGGGCTTAGCCTTCATTGCCGCCAGTCTGGCATTGTTGGATCCCCGCCACGACACTACCCATTATTGGGTAATGTGCAATTCGGTCTCGCTATCGCTCTTCTTTTCTACCTTTAGTCTCTGGTTAGCCGATCTTTCTACATCAGTCAAAAGGCGCAGTCGTCTGCTTGTCTTTCTCTCATGGCTAAGTTTTACAGCAGGCATTTTTAACTATGAACTTTTTTTACCTTTTGCTGCTTTCAACGCTCTCATTCTTGCCAAGTCAGCACCAAACAAAGGTGCGAGATTTAAGTCGTTTTTTCTCGCTGGTTTTTTCTTTGCCTTGCCTGTGCTTGCCTTTGTTGTCTATCAGAAGATATTCATTCCGATGTTCGTCCAACCTTTGGTGCATGTGCCGGTTTTTGACATTGCCGAGATAGCCTCCACCTTGGTAGACGGCCTCAATATTCAGCTCGGACCCAAACTCTTTAGCGAAATTGGTCAGCGAATTTGGCTTGAAGGTTATCTCTCCAGTCTAAGTACTCTTCTGCCTATGATGGGATTGGGTCTAATTTTTGCGGCATTGAGCTTTCTGGTGTTGCGCGATGAAACCCAAGCCGAGTCATTTGTTCAAGCAAAAAAGACTTATTTGAGAGCTATCTTGGTTGGTTTAATAGCAATACTCTGTTCTTATTCTATCTTCGGGCTTAATAAGGAGTATCACCCGCTCATTGAAAGCATCTTCAATCGGGTCAATACCGGTGGCGGACTTGGCGGTTCCTTGGTGCTCTCGGGTTTGGTTTGTTATTTGACAGTCATTTTGAGAGAAGTCTTTCTCAAGCGAGGTAATTCATTACTGGCAAAACTATCTACTGTTTTGCCAGCCGGCTTCTTGTTCATTTTGACGAGTTTTTATTGCCTGGCCGACCTTGTCACGGCTAAGCAATGGCAAGTCTCTTGGCTGCTGCAGCGCACTGTCATCGAGACCTTATTGCAGAACAAAGCTAGTTTTAGTAAGCAGTCATCTATCTTTCTGGTGGGCTGTCCGCGTTATGTTAATTGGGCGCCAATTTATGATGGGGTTTGGGATTTTGGCATGATGTGTCAGATGATGCTTAATTCGAGAGATGTCAAAGGCGGTGTCGTATGCGATCGACTGGCTTTGTCTAAAGAGAAAATTCAAGATATTTCCAAGGGTTTCACGGTTGAAACATACCGATTTCCTGATGTCTTTATCTTGCATACTTATAGGCATGAGGTAAAGAAAGTGCCAGATGTTGCTTCCTTCCTTCAATATCTTGAAGACGGTGGTCTTTTGGACAAGTTTCTTGACAAAGATTTGCTAGAGGCATGGAAGAAACAGGTAAGCCACTAGTTTTGGCGAACTTTTTTTGATGCTCGACTCTTGTTGCTCAATTATTGTTGCTCGACTATCGGCGAAGTTTTTGTTTTTTGCAATTCCAGCCTTTCGGCATCAGGCGTGTGATAAATGGTGCCATGAGTTTCGTAAACTTTTCTTGGTTCCAACTCGCTTGGCTCGGACAAGATAGTTTCCACTTTGGTGTTTGGCTTCAAGGCATCGGTGCAGTCTTTGGCAACTAGGTCACCTTCTTTGAGGTCTCCGAAAATCTCAGTTAGTCCATTCATCATTTCGCCCCTCTCTACTGGTATCCAGTTGGTCAAGCCGTTTTCTATTTTGCAGACAAATGTCGAAAGGGTTGATTTGGTCTCGACTGATTGGGGCGGAACAAATAGTGATGGTTTTTCTCTTCTGGTGGGCCACAGAACGCGGCAAAACATGCCGGGCAGTATCTTCCACTGCGGGTTGAGATAGTTTAGCTCCACCGGCATAGTTCTGGTTTTTTGTTCGAGAGAATTTCCTAGTCTTGCGACTGTGCCTACAAACTTGGCACCAGGATGAGTGGAGACTGTAAATTCCACCGGAGCTCCAGGCACTACACCAGCTACATTTGCCTCCGGCACCGGGGTAATGATCCTCAAAAGACCTAGCTCTTGCACTCTAATAATTGGTGGATAAGCACCTTTACCCAGAGGTCCGACAAAGCTGCCCACATGCATATTCCTTTCAGTGACATAGCCGTCAAAGGGCGCCTTTATAATCAGATAGTCGGCAATATCTTTGTAATTCTCGCTTGCTTCTTTTGAGGCTGCCAGGCTTTCTGTAGTCACTTTAACGGCATTCATTGCAGATTGTACATTCTCTTCCCAGGCTTTCACCCTTTCTTTGTCCGCTTGCACTTTCTCTTCAAGCACGATGACATCATTGGGAGCAATGACACCCGGCGTCAGCGAGGCTTCTTTGGTTCGCTTGTATGTATCGTTATCGCCTGCCAACTGAGCTTTGGCTTCCAGTAGGGCCGCCTTTGCCGCCGATAGTCGTGATTGTGCCTCAAAGAGGGCGTTCTGCATCGATCTCGATTTTGAAAGATATTCGTCTTGTTGGGCCTTTAGCTCTGGTGCAGTCAGACGGCACATAATCTGACCTTTCTTGACTATAGAACCCCGGTCTACTCCTATCCATTCGATAAAGCCAGGCACTTTAGGATAGATCGCCACATCCTGATAGGCTTGAATTTCGCCGGGCAACTCATCAATTCTGAAAAGCGAGCGCTTCAATACCTTAACCACTGGTACCTTTTGAATGATCGACTCATGCTTAGCAGCAGGAATTTCTACACCCTTGCTCTGACAGCCGGCTAGAATAGGAATCAAGAGTAAGACTATGGCTTGTTTCTTCACGGCTTTTGTCTCATTCTCCTCTGTCGTCAGGGTGTATAGAAGGCGAGGTTCTCGAACTATGCTTTTGCACTACGGCAAAAAATAGCGGTAGAACAGTCAATGCCGCCAACGTAGACATTGTAAGCCCGCCAATAACGGCGCGTCCAAGCGGGGCACTTTGTTGTCCGCCCTCACTGAGAGCGAGGGCCATTGGTATCATCCCTGATACCATAGCTATAGAGGTCATTAAAATCGGTCTTAGTCTTTCTTGGGCTCCATGCAGAGCTGCTTCTTCGGCAGACTTACCTTCTATTCTGCTCATCTCGGCATAGTTGACCAGCAAGATGGCATTGCTTACTCCGATACCAATCGACATGATCGCGCCCATAAACGATTCTATGTTGAGGGTGGTGCCTGTCAGGTAAAGCATGACAAGGACACCGCAAACGATAGATGGTGCGGTAGAAAGAACAACTATCGCCAGCTTAGGTGATTGGAAGTAAGCGGTGAGCATTAGGAAAATCACCACCACTGCCAACGATAACCCGAGGAAGAGGTGCGAGAAAGTATCATTTAAGACCGGAGCCTGTCCTGCCAGCTTGACTCGCACGCTTCGTGGCGGCTTACCTGCTCTATGAATTGCATCTTCAACTAATTTGCCGACAGTGCCAAGGTCCATCCCCTTGATATTGGCTGTCAGTGACACCAGTCGCATCATATTGTCTCGGTCGTATTCGCCGGCGCAATGCCCGAATGTTACCGATGCAAGATCCCGCAGAAGAGGGTGCTCATGCTGATCACTCAGCATGGTTGGGAAGTTCTTCAGTGCCTCAAGGGATTGTATTTGTTCTTGTGGCACTTGAACCTGTACCTGATAGGCTACACCGGTTTTTCTGTCCATCCAGAAGTTTTCTAGTATGTAGCGGCTGCTTGATGTGGCGGGCACTAGCGCGTCACCCACTTTAGCCGGAGTTAGTCCAAACTGACCGGCCATTTCTCTATCGATGTTTATATTGACGGTGGGATAATCAAGGGGTTGTCCAAATTGCAAATCTCGCAGATAGGGGATTTTTGCCATTTCTTCTTTGATCTTGCCGGCGTGCTCCTTGCAGCGTTCCAAATCCGGACCTTTGACAATTACTGAGATCGGTGTGGGCGAACCTAGGTTCATAATTTGACTGACCAGATCGCCTGGTTCGAAAGAGAAAGATATTGTTGGTAATTCCTCTTTGAACTTTTCTCTCAACTTGTCTTTGAAAGCAGGCAGTTCAATATTGGCCTCTTTTCTTAGGCTGACGTCTATAACTGCTTCATGCGGACCGCTAGTCCACAAAAAAACCGAGCTTATGACAAACTGTACTGGTTGCTGTCCGGCATAGCCTAAGGTAGCTTCAACATTGCCAGGTCCAGCTTCTCTTGCAATAAGATCGAGCATTTGTTTGGCTCTTTGCTCGGTTACTTCCACCCTCGTGCCGGTGGGGCATCTCATACGGATTCTGAATTCGTTGGTGTCAGAATCAGGAAAGAGTTCGCGTCCTATTTGAAAGAAGAGAAAAATGCTGAGAGTGGAAAAGAAAATCAGATAAACCGGAATGATCACTTTTTTCCATTGCATTAGTTTTGCAACCAGAGCAGCATGGGCATTTTTAAAATGCGAGAAAAATCCTTCTTTTTCTTCTTCAGCTTTCTTGTGCTTGATTAAATAAACCGCCATCACAGGCACCAATGAGCTGGACATAAAAAAGGACCAGACCATGCAAAAACCAACAGCCAGAGATAGCGGCACAAAGAGCGCCCTGGTCACTCCGGTCATGAAAAAGGCCGGTACAAATACAGCAATAATGGAAAGCATTGCCAATAGGCGAGGTACTCTGGTTTCAAAGCCTGCTTTTAATGTGGCTCTCGTTACAGGTTCACCCCTTGCCATATGGGCGTGGATGTTCTCAATATCGACTGTTGCCTCGTCTACAAGAATGCCTATAGCTAGTGCCAGACCTGAAAGGGTCTGCATATTGATGGTCTGACCAGTGATATAGAGTGACAGACAAGCTCCCAGCAATACACATGGAATGGTGGTCACCACAATGAGAGTGGCTCTGAGATCTCGCAAGAAAAGAAAGATCATCAGACCAGGCAGTATTGCCCCTAAAAGTCCCTCGTTGAGAACCCCCTTAATTGAATCAGTGACATGCTTGCTCTGGTCGAATTCATAGCTTATTGTCACGTCTTCCGGTAGGAGCTTTTGCATTATGGGTAGATGCTCTCTTACGGCATTTACTACCGAAATAGTAGAAGCGTCGGCTCGTTTAACAACCGGGACATAGACTGTGCGCCTACCATTGTGAAGAGCATAGCCGGCTAGAATATCGCTTGCATCTGTTACTTCGGCCACGTCGCGCATAAAGACAGTTGGACCCGCTCCCATCTTGATTGGCAGCTTGTCGAGCTGGTGAATATCAGGTAAGTCTGTATTGATGGGCGTGATCTGTAGATAGTCTCCGATGCGGGCATTACCTGCTGGTACAACTTTGTTGCCCGTGGCCAAAGCGTTTACGATGGCGTCGCCAGATATATTGAATTTGCGCAATTTGTCTGAATCGACACTGATAACAATTGTGCGGGCGTTACCCCCGAAGGGCGGAGGCGCCGAGGCACCGGGGATGGTTCCAAGTTCGGGTCTTACTCTAACAAAGGCAAGATCTTGCAGTTGATCAATTGTTTTTGTGTTGCTCGATAAGACTAGCTGACCAACAGGCAAACTGCCGGCATCAAAGCGCAATACGAAAGGTTCAAGTGTGCCCGGCGGCATCAGGGTGCGGGCTCTACTCACCATGGCTACGCAGGTCGAAAGCGCTTCAGACATATTGGTGCCCGGATGAAAATAGACCTTCATCATCGACAGGTTTTGAATAGTCTGCGACTCGATATGATCTACCCCAGGAACATAAAGGAAGTGTACTTCATAGGTTGAAACTATGTACCCTTCCATCTGGTCTGGAGCCATGCCGCCATAACCTTGCACCACATAAATTACAGGCATGTTGAGGTCGGGGAAGATGTCTTCCTTCATCGATGTAATGGCAAAGATGGATCCAAGCATGATACTTATTACTGCCACAATGACAGTAATCGGTCTCTTCATGGCAAATATCTGCAGCCACATATCAGGGATTTCCTCCCTGTCTTTGTGATAGTTCTACAAGCTTGAGAAAAGGCTTGATGTCACCATGAGCATAAGCCGTGGCAAGCATGGCTTGCCAGACTCGCGCCTTAGAAATGGCATCCTCTACTTCTGCCTTGGCTCTGATGCGCTCAGCTTCAGCTACTTCCACCACATTGGTCAGCCCTACTCTGTATCTTTCTCTGGCCTTGATTTCATTTTCTCTTGCCGCTTCAACCAAGACTGGTGTTTCTCTTGCCACTTCCTTGGCTCTATCGAGCATGATCTTGGCTTTAGCGTCTTGCCTAATCAGCTCTTGCATAGCCAGGTCATATTCAGCTTGCCTGGCTTGTATTGAAGAACGCTCAACAAACTTTTGCGCTCTTATTTTGTAGTAATCCATGATCGGAAACTGCAAAGTAAAGCCGACTGCATAGTTAGCGTTCTTTGGCAAAATACCTGCCGCCACAGGCGGTGTGATACGTTTATCCCCTGAGCCCCTGGCCCAGATAGCCGATTCCAACCAAAGGTGGGGATACCAGGAGCGGTCAAGATAATGCAGTTTGGCCCTCGAAACTTCTACTTCATTTGATCTAAGCAGGGCTAAAGGGTGACGGGAAAGATCGCCTAAAGTTCTAAAGTTAGGAGCTTCGGGAGGCATAGCCAGAAGCGGACCCTCGACAGTGGCTATGAGCGAACCGGCCATACCGATAGCTTCGGCTAGATCCTGCTCCACCAATTCAGCTTCTCTTTCTGCGTCAATCAGGGCTATTTTTGAAAGCGATACTTCGGCATCGGCTCTAGCTGCGTCTACACCAGGTCTAAGGCCTTTGTCGCAGAGTGTGTGCACCACCTTTGCCCATTCTTTCATTCTTTCAAGAGTGGCTTGATAAGCCATAATCTGCTTTTTGGCCATCAACACTTTGATATAACTGTCTGCTGCTCTGGTCTCAACATCAAGACTAGTGAGATTGTAAGAAGCCTTTGCTCTGTCTTGCCCTCGCCTAGCGATAGTGACATTAGCTTTACGCTTACCAAAATCAATAAGCTCCCATGAAAAATTCATGCCGGCATTTGAGTTGAATATGCTGCTGAACTTCGAGGTGTTCACCCCTGGTCCAGACTGAATTGGGATGACGTTCAAAAACTGAGGCAGAATGGTACCGGCATTTACGTTTTGAGTGGCCCTAGCTTCTTGCAGAAGCATATCCATACGGGGTAAATATTGAGTCTTTGCCACTGCAATTTCGTGACCTGCGAGTTTTGTTTCGCTATCAGATCGAGAAAGCGATGGATATCTCTTCTTGGCAGTTTCTACCGCCTCATTTATTGTCACCGTCAGCTTGTAGACACTGGCGGATAGAGGTGGTCTCAGCTCTGGCTTGGGACCATCCTGCGCTTGGGCGCTCTGAGGGGTTGTGGCAATTTGCAGGCAAAAAGCAACTAGGCAAAAGACAAAATTGAGCAACGAGACGTGGCAGTAACCGCCCTTCAATTTGGACAAGCTCACTTAGTAAATGAATATACCACCTAAGTATACTAAGATTCGCCTTGATTTTGATGGTTTACAATCGGCTTTGATTGGCTTTACTTGGCTATTGTTTATTCAATCACGCCATCCTCACGCAGGCGCGAAAGCTCTTCATCGCCATAACCCAAGGCGCGCAATATCCGGTTTGCTTCTTCCTTCGTATCTAAACAAATGAAGTCATCAGGTGCTTCGTCATTGTTTCGATATAACTGATATATCGGATTCTTCATTTGTGAAAGCTTTCCTAAAATTGGATGATCAATTTCGCTAATTACTCTCTGCCTGCCTTCCGGTAGGAAGTCCAAAGCTTCATCGACCGTATTGACCGGTGAAACACAGCAGTCTGGTTCTTTGAAAATCTCCATCCATTCTGCAAGGGTTTTGCGTTCGATCTCTGGAGCAATCTGCTGCATCAAAAAGACTTTGTCTTTGAGTGGATGCTTACCAAGCAAGTCAGTGCGTCCGATTTTCTCTAGAAAGATCTGCCAGAATTGTGGTTCGACCGGGGCAGCTGCCAGATAACGACCATCTTTGCAGCGATAGAGCCTATGGTTTGGCAAAGCTTCAGGATACCGGGTCTCTCGTTCTCTGCCCGCTTGAGATGGGTGCAGCATGGCAGTGGCGACAACTCCAAGGGTTGAAAGTGCACTCTCGAACATACTTATTTCAACATGCTTGCCTCGACCCGTCGTGCTTCTCTCCAAAAGCGCTGATACTACTGCTAGTGCTCCATAAACACCCGACATATAGTCTGAAACGAAGACACCTGGCACAACCGGTATACCGCTTTCATCCCTTGTTTCATCTAGTATGCCGGCTTCTGCCACAAAGGTAAGATCGTGTCCCGGACGATCTTTCCATTTCGACTCTTTGCCGTAGCCCGATATAGAGCAATAAACAAGCGCCGGGTTGATAGCTTTGAGATCGGCAAAAGCAAGACCGAGTCGCTCCATCGCCCCGGGTCTGAAATTTTCGATGACTACATCGCAGTTTTGGACAAGTGACTTCACTATCTCTATTGCTTTTTCTTTCTTGAGATTGAGTCTGAGCCTTCGCTTGTTGCGATGCATGCTCCAATAATAGAGACTTTCCCCAGCCACCAGCGGTGGTAGGTTCTCATTCAGACCAGGTTTCAGTCTGTCGATTCTAAGAACCTCGGCACCCATGTCGGCAAGTAAGGTGCTTGCAGTTTCGCCGGGTAGCAGATGGGTAAAGTCGAGTACTTTTATTCCAGCTAAGCTCAAGGCTTACCTCTGTATTCTTCACTAGTTTAGAAAAGAAAGGCGGATCATAAACTGACCCGCCTTTCTTGATTAGCCAACTAAAGGGTCAATTAGCCCATGTTCTCGATGATGGCATCGGCAAACTCGCTGGTTTTGAGTTTGGTTGCGCCTGTCATCAAGCGTTCGAGGTCGTAAGTGACTTTCTTTTGCTGAATGGTCTTGGCCATCGACTCATGAATGAGGTCGCAGGCTTTGCCCCAGCCCATGTACTCAAGCATCATTGCTCCAGAGAGAATGACCGAGCCAGGATTGATCACATCTTTATCTGCGTACTTCGGAGCGGTACCGTGGGTGGCTTCGAAAATAGCGCAGTTGTCGCCGATGTTGGCGCCGGGAGCGATACCCAGACCACCGACTTGGGCGGCGCAGGCGTCTGATAGATAGTCGCCGTTCAAGTTTGTTGTGGCGAGAACGGAGTATTCATCGGGACGTGTGAGAACCTGCTGGAACATCGAATCAGCAATGCGATCGTTGATGAGAATTTTGCCGGCAGGCAGTTTGCCATCCATTTCAGCCCAGAGTTTTTCTTCTGAAACTGTTTCTTTAGAGAACTCTTTCTCGGCAATTTGATAGCCCCAATCTCTGAAGGCGCCTTCGGTGAATTTCTGGATGTTGCCTTTGTGCACCATGGTGACAGACTTGCGTCCTCTCTGAATGGCGTACTCGATGGCTCTTCTCACAAGTCTTTGCGAACCGGTTTCAGAGATAGGCTTGATACCGATACCTGAGTCGGGACGGATTTTCTTGGCGCCGGGAAGCGATTCGATCAGTTCAATAAGCTTCTTAGCATCCTCAGAGCCTGCTGGATACTCGATACCAGCGTAAACGTCTTCGGTGTTTTCACGGAAGATAACGACATCGAGCTTTTCGGGGGCTACGACTGGTGAAGGAACGCCTTGGAAGTAGCGAACCGGACGTACGCAGCAGTAAAGGTCGAAGATCTGACGGAGTGTGACGTTGAGACTTCTGATACCGCCGCCAACTGGAGTGGTCAAGGGACCTTTGATGGCTACGCCGAATTCTCTGAGAGCTGAGATGGTGTCTTCAGGAAGCCACTCTTTGAAGTTGTCGTGAGCTTTCTCACCGGCAAATACTTCAAACCAGGCGATTTCCTTCTCACCGCCGTAGGCTTTCTTAACTGCAGCGTCAATAACGCGCTTGCTGGCTTTCCAGATGTCTCTGCCGGTTCCATCACCTTCGATAAAAGGAATAATCGGCTTGTTCGGAACTACCGGTTTACCGTCCTTAAAAGTGATTTTCTCGCCCTGGGGCACTTTCAGCCCGTTATAAGTCTTGTCTATTACCTGTCCCATGAAACCTCTACCTTATTCGAAATGAGCTTTGTTTAATTCAAATTTGGTGCTGAAAAATTCAGACTGCGTCCGAGATTACCACCCACTTAGGTGAGCTAGCCGAAACGGTAATCAAAATGTAAGAAGTTAGAGTTGCCAGGAGGCTTGTTTAAGATAAGGTGGCTGTACCGCTGCCCCTACTGATAAGTGTATATACTGCCTTTGGAATCCCGGGTGTTGGTGAATTTCAAAGAGGTACTCCTGTGAATCTGGCAATTTCGTTGCGCCGAGCTGTAGAACTTTGGCCTGATCGTGAAGCCTGTGTAGATGGTCTGAAAAGGTTATCTTGGTCCGAGCTAGGTCAAAGAGTTGCTTCGTTGACTCATGCCTTTCGCGACCTCGGGCTGACCAAGGGTTCAGTGGTTGCTTGCATGGCGCCAAATTGCGTTGAGTATCTCGAACTCTACTATGCCACCAGCTGCTTGGGTCTCGTCCTGGCGCCAATCAATTTCCGCCTTTCAGAACAAGAGGTGCGCGAAATATTGGTGCACAGCGGAGCCGAGATTCTAGTTTGTCACACCGATTTCGCCTCAACTGCCGCCACAATGCTCTCAGATCTTGAGAGCGCCGGTGGTACAACTAATCTCAAACTAGTTGCCTGGCTCGGACCCGGTATCCTTCCTCAGACAACGGTAAAGAGCACTCATTACGAAGGTTTCGTTATGAGTTATTGGCGCCGCGAACCCTTAGATATTGAACTTTATAGCGAAGACTTGGCTCAGCTGTATTACACATCCGGCACCACCGGCCAATCTAAGGGCGTCATGCTCACACATGGCAATGTGGCCAGCAACGCATTAGGTGCTATCGCCGAACTGCAGTTGACCGATAAAGACATTTGGGCGCACATAGCACCAATGTTCCACTTGGTAGATGCTTGGGCTGTTTATGCCATTACCTGGGTAGGTGGTAAGCATGTGTTTATGCCCTATTTTAAAGCCGACGATGCCCTCAAGTTGATAGAGACTGAGAATGTCACTATTACTGCCCTAGTACCGACCATGGCTAATGCTTTGCTAAACTCCGGCAAAGTTTGGGAGTATTCCTATTCTAAGTTGAGAGCAGTGATGACCGCTGGGTCTCCTGTGGCACCAGATACAGTGCGGCAGTTGGAAGAAGTATTTGGCTGTGACTACATTCAATTTTATGGAATGACCGAAACCAGTCCCTTCCTGACGATTAGTCTGCCTTTTGCACCGCATCTGGCCAGAAGCAAACAGGAAGTGCAAGCGATTAGAGCCAAGACCGGGCGCACTTTTATAGGCGTTGAATTGAAAGTGGTCAGACCTGACGGTAAGAATGTCGAGAAGAATGGACTTGATGTCGGCGAGATAATTGCCAGGGGACCGAACGTATTCAGGGGTTATTGGCACAATGAGGAAGCCACCCGAGAAACACTTCGAGATGGTTGGATTTATACAGGTGACCTGGCTGTCATCGATGAAGATGGCTATATAAACATTGTAGACCGCAAGAAAGATATGATTATTTCGGGCGGTGAGAATATTTATTCAACAGAAGTTGAACATGCCTTGCATGATCATCCACAGATTGTTGAATGCGCCGTATTTGGCATACCCGATGAAAAGTGGGGCGAGTCTATCAAAGCTTGCGTTGTTCTTAAGTCTGAAGCAACTGTAAGCGAGTTGGAAGTAATTGAGTTCGTCAAAGAAAGATTGGCTCATTACAAAGCGCCAAGAGAAGTTGAGTTCCTTTCTGAGTTACCGAAGACTGGCAGCGGCAAGATTCTCAAGAAGGTTCTGCGTGACAAATGCTGGCAGGGCAGGCTTAAGCGAGTCAACTAATTTAGAAGATCTGGAAATTCTAGATTTTCCAAATCTGCCGGCTCTTTAGGTCCTAAATTAGTCAATCCTCTCTAATCTCTTTAATTGAGGTCTCTAATGCAAAATGACAATGCCTTGACAGTTATAGAGAGTGAATTGATTCCGGCGAGAGTGTGGAGTGGTTTTTATACCGAAGACGAAATCTTAGAAGAGGCCTTGGAGTCTTTGCTAGAAGGTGTTTATGATGACACTGAAGTTGAAGAAAATTCAGAAGAAATCTCACTTGATGAAGCCGAAATTGAAAGACTTAGGCTAGTCATAGCCCAACAGTTTAAGCAGAAACGTCTAAGCGAAGCCAGCTGGCCTGCCCATACCGATTGCGATAGGCTAAGTGCAGCTTTTGCTGAATTGACCGAACGAGGTATTGTTTCTCTAGAGAACGCCGGGTATACAATCAGTGATGGCTGGTCCGACTGGGACGAAGTCATTACCAACGAGTGGCATGCCCAAGGACGCTTGAATAAAGTTAGGGGAGGCTGCTTCTATCACGGTCAAGATCTAGAAAGGGCAGTGCAGGGAGCCGGTCTTAATTTCGCATTCTCTGCTATTTCTGGTGATGACTCGGATGGGCTAGTTATTGGCAAAGAGATTGTTGAAGTCCTAGAGAAGCATGGCTTCAAGCCACTTTGGAAAGGGTCAATATCAGAAAGAATCTTCATGCCGATAGTTTGGCAGAAGAGATGATTCTTTATAGCTAGTCTTGCTTGAGAATTTCTTGCTCCAGAATTTCTTGCTCCAGAATTTCTTGCTCCAGAATTTCTTGCTAAGGTAGTGAATCTTACGTATACTTTGCTTGGCAGATTCACAGGTGTTCCTCTTTCAGTTGTAATCGCGCTTAGGCGAAGTTTGAAAAATATAGTCAGAAGAAATAAATTGTATAACTACTTCGCCTCGTGCCTCTATTAGTGGTGGCAAAGGGTGTATATGCTTTCCTTATCTAAACTGTTTATGACAGCGTTGTTGTCTATATCGTTGTGCTGCTTAGTATCGCTAAACGGTGCTTACGCCCAGGCGGGCAACAAAGTGGCATCGACCGATACTAGCGATCTGGCTACGCAGTTGAAGGCTGCTAAGGCGGCTTATGAGCAAGGAGAGTCGAACCTTGCACGCAAGCACCTTTTGGTGCTGGTTGAGAAGTCTCCCGATATATACGAAGCACACTACTTGCTGAGCCTCATATATGGTCAAGAGTCAAACTTTTCTCTAAGTATTGTCCACGCCCGCAAGTGCATTAATCTGAAAGGTGATTTCGCCCCGGCTTATGCTGTTCTAGGGCGGTCATTGGCGAGCATGAACAAGTTTGACGAGGCCATTCCGGCTCTAGAGAAATCTTGTCGACTTGATTCTCGATCTGCTAGCAATCTTTCTAATCTTGCTGTAGTTCTTGCTAAAAGCGGCAATTACAAGAAGGCTCTTGAATGCTTTAAGTTGGCTAGTGAATTGGACCCCCATTACGTTAACGCCTATCTGGGGATGTCGTCGTGCCTCGGCAAACTTGGCGACTTAGATGGGCAGGTCGCTGCTTGTCGCAAAGCCTGCGAAATGGTTCCGGAATCTGCCTTGGGTCACGCCAGATTAGGAATACTTCTTTCAGAAAAGGGCGATTTCGTCGGCAGCTTGTCAGAGGGGTTCAAAGCTAATGTTCTCAGACTTAAGGAATCTTGGAGTGAATTCCTCGGTACTTTCTTGACGGCTTGGGCCTCGGTGTTTCTGGCATTCGCTGCTATTTTCGCAGTGGTATTCGCGGGTTCCAGGTTTAAGCCGCAGGAGGGAGAGACAGTTGTTCGCTCTTTCTTTTTGACCTTTTACAAGGACAAGCCGGGTCGCTTTGTTGTTACCTCTGATCGCTTAGTCTTTGTTCCTGAAGCCTTTTCTGCATGGTTTGGTTCGACCAATGTCAGTATCCAAAGAGGACAGATTGAGAGCATTAATTATCTCAGCACCGTGGGTGGAGGCACTGTTTCTATCCTGACTCGCGATGGCAGTGTCCATCAATTCAGAATGCCTTTGCTTGTGCTCGATCCGCTTCGTTCATTACTTGTCAGTCAGGGTTTAGTTTCCCGCGATCCAGAAGCTCCACCATCCGGCGCGGTCTCGCCAGATGTTCAAGTGCAGCCAGCCGAAAGTTCAGCGGCAAAGAGTGAGTCTGAAGCAGTTATTGATGCTGTAAACGAGAGTCAATCCGCAGCAAAGGACGAGGCGAAAGTCTCTGAGAGTGGTATAGATGCAGAGTCCGATGTAGAACCAATCGCCGAGCCAAGTAGTGGTAACGACGAGGCTAAAGAGCCTGAGAGTGCGGCGGAAAGCACACAAGAAAGTTCAGAAGAAAATTCAGGCTCTGAAGCGAGTGTAACAGAGGAGAAGAAGGAATGAGTGTTATTCGTAACATTCTAGGTTCTAATTTGGTGCCCTGTTGTCAGACTCCAGCCACTGGCTTTTACCGCGATGGTTACTGTGTGGCAAGCGAGGAAGACCCTGGTTTGCATACAGTTTGTGCTGTAGTAAGTAAAGAGTTCTTGGACTTTACTAAGAAACGAGGCAACGATTTAAGCACTCCAAACGAGCGCTTTGGTTTTCCTGGGCTCAAGCCCGGCGATCGGTGGTGTCTTTGTGCTGCTCGGTGGTTTGAGGCATACCAGGCCGGTGTCGCACCACCAGTGGTACTGGATGCGACAGATGAAGCTACACTAGATATAGTCGATAAGCAGATTTTGTTGGACTATTCCTACAAGCCGGAGGAGTGAGTCTGCGTCTTGACGGCAAAACGGATGGTCGTCTCGTCGATATTATTTGTTTCATTCTGCTTGATAGTATCATCGGTAATGGCAGCACCATTTGTTGCGGTTGTGCTAGTGATTTTCTTTGCTGCATTGCCTTGATCATAGACGGTCAAAGCTAGACTATCAGCACTAGCAAGTTTTCCTTTGATCAGATCTATCTCCTCAAGCCAACAGGTGTCTGCTTTAATTTTGATTTCTCGAGCGGTGAGCTTTAATTGTTGCGAGGCTAATATCTTGCCTTCTTGGTCAAGGTAGTCTAAGCGAAGAATTTGACGGGTCTTGATAGGAAGATTGGTTTTCCACAAGAGAATTAGTTTGCTTCGATCGTCTGAGAGTTTTCCGGCGATTAGTGCCAGATCTTTGTCTAGCTCAAACTGCTGAAAGAGGCTCTCTCTTTTATCAATAGAAGCGATGTTCGCGGTCTCAATCTGGGGATGGCTAAAGAATATTGCAAGAAAAAGTATGGCCATTTCGCCTGCATTAACTAAAGTGCTCTTCGATAGTACTTTCCCAGCTGTTTGCTCTCTGCCAATCTTAAGACCATTGACGATTAATTGACGCATCGGGGTCTCTACAAAACGAAAGAGAAAATGGCTGCCGATGGTGAGAATAACAAGGAAAAGGAGGAAGTAGAAGTCGTTTCTGAATTGGGGCAGGTATAGCCCGTGATAGCACAGCAGCGGGTGATGCAGCAAATACATTGCAAAGCTAATTTCGCCTAGAAATACGAGCGGCTTGATAGAGAGGAACTTTGAAACGACACCTTTATTGATAGCCGCTAAAAAAATGATTGCGGCGAAGCCAATAATTGGGGCTCCGGCTTGAATGCACCAGTATTTTGTGGCGGTTCCAAGTCCACAGCTAGTGGCAAGAAAGTGGGCTATAGGTTTGGTATGCCACATAAGCAATCCTGATAAAAGCAGCGCACCTAGCTCTAACAGAGTCGCTAGTGATGCGGAGATCTGCAGGTTTTGAAATCTTTCTCTGTAAAGTTTAGCGAGGCACATGCCGGTGAGAAATTCAAAGAGACGTGGAAACGGGCTTATATAAAGCATCCCACGCATATCTACAGAAGTATCACTCAACTCAGGTAGGCCAGAGACATTGCAGAAATAGATAAAGGTGACTGTCAGCGCCAGCGAGCCAATCCAAGTAATTAGCGGCTTGCGATTAACCAAAGGCAAAAGCAATGGAAAAACAAGATAGAAAAAGAACTCGGTAGATATAGACCAAGAGGGCGCATTGTACGAAAAGTAGAACTGGAAAAGTGGAATCCACGCATGCAGCATGGCTAGATTGCAGATAGTCACCAAGGTAGCGTTGGCCGTCCCTGGAAAGGTGAGAAGGTATTTCGGGAAGAGGAAGAGTCTGATTATGAATATGGCTATATGCAAGGGCCAAATTCTTGCTACGCGCTTTATCCAACAGTCCTTTACTTGATCAAAGCCGGTAAGGTTGCTATAGACGTAACTAAGAATAAAGCCAGATAGTATGAAAAAGAAGCTAACAGCCTGGCAGCAAGATAGTTGCTGAGGAATATCGTCTAGCCAGGTAAAATGCCCTTGTCCGTGATAAACGACAATGAGGAAGGCGGCAAATATTCGCAGACCGGTCAGTGCATCGAGTCTGCTTTTGCTTGCAAATTTAGCCGTCGGTGGCTGTGACATCTTTGATTGGCAGGCAAGAATATTTAGATGACTGCGAATATCTCATTTTGACGAGGTGGAAAGTTGCTGCATTAAGTACAATTCTCAACCAAAGCGCTAATAATTAGCTAATAAACTTCCCACAGGAAGCCATTTTTGAGGCTGATTGGCGCATTTTTTATACAAGTAGGTATTGCTTAGGTGCTTTCTTGGTAGTAAACAAGAGCTCCCTATGCTAAGCTCAGTGGCATTTTGTCAAGCATATCAGTATAAAGCCTGGAACCTCTAAAACGTGGCAGAAAAGGTGTCAGAGAAAGTGGCTGAGAAAGTCACAGAAAAATTGGCGCAGAGCGGCACTGCAGACCTAGTTGGACTTAATTCCAACAGGTATGGATTTTCGCCCGGTTTTATAGAGTTTGCCACCAAAGACGGCTCAAATAAGTATTTCGTCTGTGGATTAAGTTTGGTCTTAGTTCTCAGCACTCTTCTTTACCTGGTAGAAGCAATTTGCCAGCCGGCATTTACTATTGCCGAGTCTTGCTCTGCTTTGGCGGCCGTGGAGATGTTGCAGTCAGGCGATTTGCTGACGCCGACGTATTACGGCAAGCCCTTCTATCACATCCCTGGTCTAAGTTACTGGGCAATGTTGCCCTGCCTGAAGATTTTCGGGCAGTCTCTGTTTGCAGTCAGGCTTCCTTCCATTCTGGCGGCTCTTGCATTGATAACATTGACTGGTCTTGTCGCAAAAGCATTGGCTGGTGCTAGAGCTGGTATCTTGGCTGCGCTAGTGCTTGCTACTTCACGAGAGTTTTCTCGGTACGCAGCTCTTTGTATGTGCGATATGTTGTTCTCGCTCTTTTGCTGCCTCGGACTTACTTTCGCCTTCATGGCTTATGCTGAGAGTCGAAAGCGTTCACTTCCCTTTTCTGTGAGTTTGGCTTCCTGTGCCGCATCTGGCGATGGCGATCTTGAGGAGGTTTTACCTAGGCATAGTTTTTCGAGAGAAGCATTGTACGTTTGCTTAACGGCTTGCTCTCTTGCGCTGGCTGTATTGACAAAGGGACCCATAGGGGTACTTCTGCCAACTTTGTCTCTCTTCATCTTTCTTCGTTGCTATCGTAGTTTCAAGCTTTTGCAAGGCAAGAATATCTTGCTAGCTTGTGCTTTATTTTCTGCTATAGGCTTGCCTTGGTTCTTCGCAAATTATCAGGTGCAGAGCATGACCTATTTTGATGCAATGTTCTTGCATGAAAATTTGCAACGCTTTATTGGAACAGCCAAGAATATTGGAGTGATTCCGTACAATCAGATGTTGGCTTTTCAGCATCCGCCTTATTACATGCTCAAGGGTTTCTTCGTTCTCTTTGCCCCTTGGACTGTGCTTATGCCATTGGTTATCTTTAGTCTTGTGCGTTTGATGCGAGCGCCAAATGAGACAGCGAGGCTCAAGCAAGCAATTGGCTTTAGCATTTGTTGGATCTCTGCAGTTATTGCATTTTTTACTCTGGCTGATAGCAACTGGTCTTACTACGTTTTGCCCACCATGCCGGCTGCTGCCGTTCTTATGGCACTCTGCGCCAGTCGATGGAAGCTTGGCTCTGCGGCTGTAAAGGGCGGTGTGAAGTGCCTTGCTTGGCTGGTTGTTGCCGCGGCATTTTTCATGCCAATTGCCCTGCCGATTCTATTCAAGGGGCAGTTAAATGCTGCTTTGCTTTTCGGCTTTAGCATTGCACTTGCCTCTCTAGGCACTCTTTTGTTCTGGGCAGCCAGCCGAGGAAGTCTATATTCAGTTCTCTGCACAACTGGCCTAATTACTTGGCTGATTACCATCTACAGCGGTGGTCAGATTGTGCCGACAGAACAAGCTCTAAAGAATCCATTGCCCCTGATGTGTGAGACGATTGCCAAAGCAGGTAGAGCAGTGTCCGTAAATGTTCATAGTTCCTTAGGAATGGACTATAACTTGAGAGACTTGCTTACTTTTAGAAATCAGAGAGCTAGTTCTCTTTGCGATGATAATGCTTGTCGAGAACTTTCATACGCCGGCCGCGGCGGTTTCCTTTTGATTCCGCGCAGCTACTGGCAGCAACTAGGTTTGAGTGACAAGAGTTATTTCATCATTGCCAGTGGTCAGTACTCATATCAAGACCTTTATGAGGCAATTAAGCTAAAGTCCTTGCCTCAATGGAAACGTGAAGATCTGCTTTTGGTGCAGGTGCGAAGATAAGACTTGTTTTCCTATTTCAGGATCTGTGGGGATTTCAATCTTCTCTTTTCAGCAAAGAGATTGATTTGAAATGGTGCTGCAGGAACGCCACTTTTGTTAGTAAGATAACTTTCTGAATAGTCGCTGTAGCAGTATCGTAGATGCACTGGCTTATCGACTTGGTCGCTCCAGACTTTGACTATGTTTGCAGATATCTCTGCGTGCGCGGGTTGAAATTGGTTGTTTATACCGGCTATTTCAAAGCAATCCTTACCTACAAGAGTTAAACCGGTTCCAACCTGGTCGCCAGCGTATTCAAAAGTAAGGGTGACTTTGTTGCCTTCTACATCTACTGACTTGAGTTGTGGTCCAAAACTATTCAACTTTTTTCCATAGATTCCTTCTGCCACTTGATTGGCTGCACGCACTCCAAGTTCGTACTTCTTGGGGGGATGAATCTGCTGGGCATTGCCTAGATCGAAGGATGTAATTTGTCGGACGTTGCGAATTTCCAGTGCCTTTGCTTGCGCCTCACGCAACTGAGCCCAAACTCCCTGTCCAAGCGTTTCGGTAAGACTTTTGCAGCCAGGTAGTTGAATGTACACAAAGGGCAAGTCAGTTTCCAGCTTCCATCGCTCACGCCAAGAATCTATAAGCAAGGTGAAAAGGCTCGAGTATTCTTTTGCTTGTCCTAGGTTGGCTTCGCCCTGATACCATAGAACGCCCTTAATTGGAAATTGGAGTAGCGGACTGATCATGTAGGTAAAACCAAGAGAGCATGCGCCTCCATTCAAAAATGTGATTTGCTCTTTGGGGATGTTTGGCTGGCGAAACTGTAGAACTCTAGAATAGGGAGAGACATTTTTTAGATGACTGCTGGGAATCCAAACGTCTATTGGACTACCAGGAATTGCTGCTGTTATTATTCCGACTGGATTATTCAAGCAGGTTTGCAGCTTTTGTCCGTAGCAAAGAGGCAAGGCTGCGTAGTTCAAGGTTTTAATATCGCTACCTTTTGTCCAAGAGGCTTTCATCGCTGCAGCGTCGCTTTTGGCTAAGGTAGGAGGAATTTGCATTATGCGCAAACTCGCGCTTAGATTGCTTACTATTCGTTTTTGTTGATCGGCAGGCAGTTCTTGCAATAGTAGAGCCATGTTCGACTGCCCGGAACAGAGCCAGACCTCGCCAATCATCACATCTTTGACGATAAGTTCTTTTGAGTCTTTTGTGCTTGTTTTGCCGGAAACCTTGATTGTGTGTGGACCGCCTGCAGACAAAGGTTCAAACTCAACCTTGAAGTTTCCTTTCCCGTCTGCGGTTACAGTTTGAGTTGCCTGATCTAGCTTAACGGTTATAAGTTCATTAGGTGCGGCTTTACCCCAGATCGGAATCCTACTGCCTTGCTGGATCACCATGTGATCTGAGAAGGGTAAGCCTAACCTTATTGACTCATCTTTCTGCAGAGAGGTCGCTTGGGCTGAGTTGACGTTTCCGATGCTTGCAAACAGCGTGAGCAGAATGATGGTAAGTAGACTTCTCAAATCGGATTCCTTTGTTATTGGGCTAGCCCAGGCAAGCATGCTTGCTTCTCTGCTGAAGCGTTTGTACGCGAGAACAAAGATGCACTACAGTATACACAATAATAGTGGCATGCCAGTAATTATTGCGAGTTTATTTGCCTCTTAGTGAGTTTCGGCATTCTAAGTTAAGTTAGTTCGCGCGCCTTGAACTCTGAATCAGGCAAGCTAGATAAGCAAGTGCACAATAACTCTAGTCCCACCGTTCACAGTTTTACAGTAGGTATTGAAAAAGTGTGAACGGGAGTACAAGTGGACGGTACTACTTGTGGACGAGAGAACGTGAACACGCTTCGAAGATAGCACGGTAGTACGGGAGGAATGTAAGTAGAGACGACGGTGCGACAATACGACAATACGAAGTTGGCTATTGAGTCTTAGTAGCGAACGGCTCTAGCTAGTTCAGTGATTAGTTTATGGGCTTCAAGGTGACTTTGTCTTCGGGATTCTCTAATCAACTAGCTGTTGTTGACAAAAGGACAACCGTTCAAAGGCTTACAGCTTTGGTAAAGGACGTCCTCAACTAGCTGATGCGTCGAGCATAAGACAATACGAATGAACGTACTTACGTAGGCTTTTAGACTTGACTCGTTCTGAATCTTCGGATGAAGGGTCTATCCGCCTACCCAATAGATTTAGGAGAGAGTAATAGGGATAGGTGTGTATCTTGAGATTTGGATTATTAGGACTTTGGGCGTAGGAGATTTTCTTCTATTTTTAGCTTCAGAGAAAGGCGAAGGCTGGCTATGCGAGATCTCTTAGTTAGTTGTCCCGAGGGGACTAAGACTAAATCGGACGGCCCCAATGTGAACCGAATTCACTTTGAGAAAACTCTAGAAATTTCTCGGGAGTGATTTCTGGAAAATTCTCTTTGTTTGCTCTTCTACCTTTGAATAGCTGTTGAAGCCAAAGGCAGCGGCAAATGAGGACTACGGAAAGCCTGACTGTTGGTCCGATAATGTATATTATGTTTCATCGACTAAAACCGGAGCCGAAAACGAGTACTGGGCGGGCTTTTCGGGCAATCGAATTTTGCTGGCGTTTTTCGCATTTATCGAGCTTTAGGAGAGTGATTCGTCAGTCGTTAGAAAAAACAGCCTCGAATATCTCACTTTGTAGCCAACCTCGTCGGGCGAGAACTTCCTTGAGAGAATTTCCGCTGATTCTCTTTTCAAGCAGTCCGATAGCAATTGCCTCTTCGGTGATTAACCCTAGTGCCAAGAGAGAAAGACCTTCCTGGTCCGTGCACTCTTCTTCGCCCGTGATTAGATCCTGCGCTATTAGCAAGCCATCTAACTCTTCTTGAGAAATCCATTGCTTAGCCAAAAGAATTTCTCCCAAAGGAATATCGCTCGTGTTCTGCAGAGCCATAGCTTCGGCGAGTTGCTCTAGGCTGATCATTCCAGAGGCTAAGCAGAGCTGACCGAGGCGCAAGCGTTTATTGAGTTTTTCTCCTTGCGCCTTTGAAACCTCATCAGCCTTTATATTGCCCTTCAAGCTTTGCGAAACCAGCTCGATTGCTCTATCTATCTTTGAGTTTGGGAAAGCCTCTCTAAGGCGCCCTAATCGCTCAATAAGCTTGTGCGCCTTTTGTTCGTCAAGAATAAGGGAGATTTTGTCCAAGTTAGAACCACCGAAAAAGACTTTGTCAGAAAAGTCTCAGATGCAACTAGAGAAAAAGAATACAACAAAGGCTAAAGTATAACTTTCAAGCATTCTTCAATGGTTTCTTCGAAGCGAACCTCTTGTCGAACTACCGTATTGTCGCATTGACGATAATACGTATTGTCGACAAGAAGACGGTAAGACGAGAGCTATTGTCGTGTGTAAGTCCAGTCGCATGTAGGTCTAGTCGTATATTAGAAATGACGCAGGTAAGCATTGTGGTATTGCGAAAGTGTCGTCAGTTTCTAATGTCGGAATTAGGACAATTGATAAAGGATGCAAGAAGAGATTGAATGCTAAACAGTGCTGCCACTATCAATAAAGCCATAGACTTCAAATACCTTTTCGCCGAATGGAAGGAGATGTTCAATCCTTCCACTGCCGGCAGAGATTTGATGGCCGGCATTACCGTGGCCATGGTGGCGTTGCCTCTCAATCTGGCATTAGCTGTCGCCAGTGGCGTCGATCCATCGATCGGACTCGTTACTGGTATCGTAGCCGGTGTGATTACCGCTCTCTTTGGTGGACAGCGTTATGCTGTTACCGGACCGGCTGCTGCGATGGCCGTAGTTCTGATTGAAATTGCTCACGGCTACGGTCTCATTGGTATTTGGTTCGTCGGCTTGGTTGCCGGTCTTTTGCAAATAATTGCCGGATTATTGCGACTTGGAAGGCTCATAACCTATATTCCAATGCCTGTAATAGTTGGCTTTGCCAATGCAATTGGAATTCTCGTTGTCTTCAATTCCCTAGGCGATTTTTTTGGATTGCCCAACAAAGTTTTATCAGAGCCAACTGATGCGGCGCACCTTGCCAGCACTCCTTTCATTCCTGAGTTCTTCAAAGATGTTTCGATACTGTTTGAGAAAGTCGTAGTTAATCATTCAACAAACTATCAGGCCTTATCGATAGGTATCCTAGTAATTCTAGTTGCAGTATTGGTACCAAAGCTTACCAAAGCAATTCCAGGTCAACTGGCGGCAATCATTGTCGCTTCACTGGTCGCTTCGGCCTTTCATTTTGATGTACCGAGGATCATTGATCTTGCATCAATTCCTCCCCTAGATCTAATTCCTCAGCTTCCGACTTTCCCCACTAATCTCGGTGCCGAGCAAATTCAAGCTCTCTTGGTGTATTCACTGACTGTCTTTATGTTGGGTTCTATAGAGTCTTTGCTTAGTGCGGCTGTCGCTGACGGTATGACAATGTCGGCGAGGCACCGCCCTGATCAAGAGCTAATTGGTCAAGGCTTAGCCAATGTCTGCATGCCGTTTTTTGGCGGTGTACCGGTTACTGGTGTTATAGCTAGGACCGCTATCAATATCAGCGCCGGTGCAAGGACAAGATTATCAGCTATAGTCCATTCAATCGTATTAGCCTTTATGGCTGTTACTCTGACAAAATTTGCAGAACAAATTCCGCTCTCGGCGCTCGCCGGAATTCTAGTTTTGACCGGATTCCGTCTTATTGAGTGGGATGAAATTCGAGAGATTTGGAGAGGTTCTCGAACTGAGGGCTGGGTGATCATAATCACCACCGTTGCCTCGGTCGCCGTCGACCTTACAGCTGGTGTTCTCGCTGGTCTGCTGCTTACTTGCGTACTCTTTGTCAGACAGATGAGCTCGGTTCGTCTTGTGTCAGAGGGGGATGACCTTGATGAACGATTAGCTGTTGGGCAGCAAATTCCAAGTTGTAAGTTTGTAAGAACTTACCTAGTTGATGGTCCGCTTTTCTTTGGGGCGGTGCAAAAGTTTACTGAAACGATCCTCATCACCCAAGACCTCAAAGCTGTCATTCTTCATATGCGTGCAGTTAACGTGCTTGACATGACTGGTGTCGAGACCCTTTTGTCTATTCATTCACAGTTGAAGCGCAGCGGCGTGCGCATGGTCATTGCTGAATTGCCCGGACAGCCTCTTGAATTATTGCGCAATAGCGGTGCCCTCAAGGTTCTTGGACCAGAGAATTACTTTTACGATTATCGGGAAGCGCTTTTGGACGTCAACGAAAAGCTTCTCACCACCACATGCCAGGGGTGTTCGGCCGGCTTGAAGAGCAATGTCAAAGACGATGGACCTAGAGACTGTAAGTTGCGCTCCGCTCTCTTAATGGACAACAGCAAGTTGACCAAGATTCTCAAGGCGAGAATGGACCGTACCCAGAAAATGCTGACTGGTCAGTTTGAAGCAATTAAGAGAGACATGTCGCGCCTTGTACCGGTTAGAGGAGAAGATGATATTCCAGAAGCCCTCAGGGAAACGCCTATTTCAACCTTGCTGAAGTGTCAGAACATGGGACAGATAGATAGCTCTCTCAGTGACAGTCCTGAGCTGATCATCGGTATGTGTATTGACTATAGAAAGTCTCTCACCCTGCCTCAAAACTGCGCCTACGTCATTCGACGAACCGGTGCCAATATGCAAGGCTCTGAGTTTTCTCTGGCTTTGGCTTTGTCGGCAGGCATTAAATATATGGCTCTGATTGCCCATAATCATTGCATCATGTCTGATCCACATAAGAAACGCGATGATTTTGTAAAGTCGCTATCGACGATCCACGGTTGGGAAGTCGCCGAAGCCGCTCGCTTCTTTGATAAGCACGCCAGCTCTAGAGAGATTTCCGATGCCATCGATTTCTCGGTGAAAGAGTCGCGGCGCTTGTCTAAGTTGTTCAAGGGCGCCACCTTTGTACCGATGCTCTTCTTGATTGAAGACAATATGCTCTATCTGATCAAAGACTGGGTCGAGGATGAGTTGGGCAAAGACCCTTTGGAAATTGCAGAGGATCTTGATGTCGGAGAGTCTTTGGTGTGAGCGATAAGAAGAAGCTTAGCGGCCTTGCAGTTTTGCTGACTTCGATAGCGGTGTTGAATGTGGTGGCACTGCTGCTTGTTTATTTTTCACTTCTCAATCGAGGCATCTTTGATCTAAAGCCTTTGGACAATAGCGCTTCGAGCGGCAAAGGTGAAATATCGGTTTTGCCAAATCGAGAGTCTGCGCATCTTGTCATTGCTAAAAACACCGATGCTTTAAGTAATCCAAAGCTTGACCCCGAGGCAAAGATAGAGCTGCTGAGGACCCGCGCTGATGCTTATTTGCTGCTTGAGCAGTTTGCCGAAGCCTTGAATGATTATAGTGCGGTATTGGCTGTCAATATAGCTGCTGCAAGTGATAAAGCTAATTACAAGCAAATTCGCAAAGATTGCACTTTTGGAGCCGGAATTGCCGCTTCTCACCAAGACAAGTTTAGTCAAGCAGCTGACTTCTTTGCGCAGGGAGAGAAAGAATTCCCCGAGGATTCTGCCTTTGTATTTTGCAGTATCGACTCTTTAATTAGGCTTGGTCAAAGGAAGAGAGCTGTCGAAAAGAGTAATAGTTTGCTTGCCGCCAAGCCCAAAGATAGTGAAAGAGTGAGAATAGCCGAGGCTTTCTTTCGGCTTTCTGATTTTAAACAACTTGATGCTTGTCTGGGTGAGGCAAAAACTTTCGAGAATGATTTCGACCGTCAGAAAGCGCTGCTTCTCAAATTGCGCTCGGCTATCTGCTTAGGTGAATTTTCTCGTGCCAAGCAACTCTTGGAGATTCTACCCAATCGTCTCGCAGCAGAGCCTCTGTATCAAGAGAGTCTACTTTCTTGCTTGCGCGGCTCGAAACTGAGCAAATCGATTGGTTTTGAGCAAGTACGCGACTTTATCGAAAAGGTGTCTGCTGCTGATGACAGCAATGTGTTTTTAGATCAAGACAGCGATCAAGACAAATTCAACCGTCTTGTTCTTGCTCGGCAAATGCTTAAGTTGACCAATGGTTGTTCTGCCAAAGATGAGCATGAATTAGAGGCGATGCTTTTGCGTAAAGCAGACACTCTTAAGGTAACAGGCAGAGATTGGTCGCGCCTGATTCGCCTTCTTAGTGCTGCTGAGCGTGAGCGGCAACTGCAAATGAGACTGGCAAAAACATCAGATGATGTTGATGATCGAGTCAGTTACTTCGAGCTTCTTACTTACTGCGGCGTTTCCGGAAAGAGCCTGCCCACGCAGTCCGCATTGGAGTCGCTCGAGTTTGGTCCTTTTGCAAGGAAAGTACGCGTAGCTCAGCTTGCTTTAGACCTTCATTATCCAGCATTTGCTCAGTCCATCATCAAGAGATTAAGCGCGCAGCGACCGACTTCGAGTGATGTTGCTAGGCTAAATCTACTTCTTGTTTCTCAAGCCCTTTCTCAAGCCAGTTTTGCAAAAGTACTCAACGCAAAAGCTGAAAGTTTAGAAGATCTCGACAACGCCTTAAGCCAATTGAAGCTGTCTGATCCAGCTGTCTATGACTGCAATTTTTACACCAGCGGCTATTTGTCTGAGTATAGCAATGCTCAAGATTTCGAAACTGTCGCCCTTGCTTTACAAGGCAGAAAGGATAGGGCAGAGCAGCAGCAATCAGCTCTACTTAAGTCTGCTCTTTTAGGTGGTGCAATTGCTGAAGACCTTTTTACAAGATGAGTAAAAGTAAATTTCAGATTCTCCTCTGCAAACTCGGCAGCTGAAATCGTTAGAGACAATTAACTACGCTTATCTATTTATATCGGGCTCTTTTGACTGGAGCAGGTCGTCTCTTGCTTTATTATTTTGTCAAGCGATGGCGAGAGGCTGAATATGAAAGACCGCTTTAACGTAATAGTCATAGCTCTAGTGGCTATTTTGGTTTCCACAGCTATTTTTGTAAAACCGCGTGAGCGTGTCACTTCCCTTTTCGATGCAGACAAACTGGTAGCCGGAGCATCGGCCTCTGGTATTTGGGATACTCGCTTTGCCGAGAAGGTCATGAATACAGTCTTCTTCGGCTTGGTGCTTACCAAAGACGAGTACACTATTCAGAATGCCGAAGCTCTCCAAGCTCTGCGTTCATGGGCTGCCCAAGAGTTTCACAAAGATCCGCGCTTCCTGCATCCGGTAATTCTTCCCACCCCGGTGGCTAACTCGACATATATCAACGCTAGTGTTTACAGCGCATTTGCTGCACCCTATTACAGTCTTAGGGCTATGACTGGGGATTTGATGAAATGGCGAATGGAAGCTTACGCTCAAAGCAAATCTTTCAAAACTTTCTTTGAGAACTGCTATGACTATTTTGGCAGAGAGCCAGAGACTGCTTCATTAATTGCTCGCTATCAATCAGATCGTGCTGAGCTGGCTATTAATCCACTTCTCTCCCTATTATATTTCGGCTTTTTTACTTTATTAGCACCACTGGTGGTTCCTAAATTGGCTCTAAAAGCGGCAGGCTGGCGGGCGCCTTTTCTCTTTCAAGATTGTGGCGGTTCGCCTCGACTGGCCGCTGCTGTCGGCTACTCTTTTGCTGTCACTGCTCTATTTTACTTTTTTCAGTCGGTTGTGGAAGAAGGATTGGCCGGTCAGTCACTACTAGCTGCTGCTTGTAGCGGGCTTGTTTCTCTTTTCCTCCTTTTCCCGATCAAGATTTCTATTGATGGTGAAAATATTCATGTCTTGAGAAGCGGACTGCGTGATCAAGTTGTGAAAACAGTGCTCTTTGGTGGGGCTAGTTTGGTGGTGATCCAAGCCTTAAACTGGCTTAAGCAGGGCGGTTTGACAAGTCCTGATCCCCTCACTTTACTGATTTCCGCTTTCGTCGGTGACTTTTTGCATGAGCCAGTACAAGCTAAAAAGACCGTGGCTTTGGTCATCTCCGCTCTTTGGGCGGCTGGCTTCGCCTTTACTTTGCGTTCGGTATTGCGTAGAGGCGGTGTCAGTACTGCCGAAGTAACCAAAAGGCTGGCTGAGAATTCTAGAGTGCTTAAGTAGTGCTAGAATTAAAGCTTGCCAGCCCTTGTGTCGGAACTGGTATACGAGTCGCACTTAAAATGCGATGCCCGTAAGGGATTGAGGGTTCGAATCCCTCCAAGGGCAATTTTCTTTACAGTTAGGCTTCAGTCTTCGGCTGGAGCCTTTCTTTATGGCTGCTCGGGCTGTGCTTGCGGAGATTATGATCAATTGCCAAGGACTCTCATATTGAATGTCTGTAGAGTAAAGTAAAGTGAAAGGCGAGGTTGGTTTGTTGTCGTGAAACATAGCGAAGCATTCGAGAAATTGGTAGCCGAGGTTATGCCTCGCATCAAAGAGATATCAATCGAAGAAGTTCTAGAGAAACAGAAGAGTGAACATGCTTTTGTTCTTATCGACGTACGCGAAGACCATGAATGGCAGCAAGGACGTCTTCCTGGCTCTATTCATCTTGGTCGCGGCATTCTAGAGCGCGATATTGAAAAGGTTGTAGCAGATAAGTCAACTGAAGTGGTGCTTTATTGCGGTGGTGGCTTTCGCTCTGCTCTATCTGCAGACAACATGCAAAAAATGGGCTATGTAAACGTACTCTCTATGGCCGGCGGCATTCGCGGCTGGCGTGAGCGACAATTGCCGGAAGTGAAATGAAAACTAGAATTTTCACCCTGTTTCGTTTCTTGATCGCCTCATCACTTTGGGTTTGCCTCCTGAGCCTGCTTAGTCCTTCTTGTGCCTTTGCCGGCGGGGTTGAAGACTATTTATACGACTGGTCTCAGATGCGAAAGACCGATCCTAATGGCTTTTACTTGATGATTGGTGGAATCTCACTGATTGTCTTCTTGTCCCTCACCATATTTGGTGGCTTTATCTATTATCTGTATAAGGGCTGGGGCGAAGAACAAAAAAGTGAGGCAAGAAGAGTTGCCGCAATGAGGGCCAAGGCAGAGGCAGAAGCTGAGCCGAAAGCTTCATCAGAACCTTTATCAGAAGCTGTATCAGATAAGCCGGATGATGCCTCAACTGGTTCGTAGCTCTCAGTTTTGGACTGATAAATCGATCACTGTCGGATAATTCAATAAAATATCACCGCTAGTGGTGCTTGACGGAAGTCAAGTGTTGCTAGTCATGGCGCCACTGCCCATAATGTCATAAGTACTTCCGATATCTGAGGGTGCTTCTATGGCTCAGCGCAAAAAACAAAAACTGATAATTGAGCATGTTCAAGCCGATGCTCTCAGTCTTGATGGACTTGAACCGTTGCTGGAAAATGGTGCAGTTGAGTTGGCGCAGCCCACTGAAGCAATCGACTTTAGCCCTGCTGAGACAACCTACAGCGAAACCGGTTTGATTTTGGATTTGCTTGCCGAGCTTGAAGGGGTTAACACACTGGTTCTTGAAACCAGCCGCCAGCTGATGCAAACCAAGGCTAGGGTGCAGGAACTCGAGGCTCTACTTATGGGTGAGGAGATCCTTGTGGCGCGCATCAAAGAATTGGAAGGCGAAGTGCAGCGCGTGATTGAACTAGAAACATGGCTCGATGCCTTGAAGGTTGAGAATGCTTCTCTCAAGAGACCTTGGTGGAAAAAGATGCTGGGTCTTGCTTAAGCCTTTACTCTTCGTTTTCTTTGACCGGCGGAATCTCGTTTTCTGCCACCAACGCTAGACCGTCTTTGAATGGTCTAGCGTATTTGTATATTGGCTTCAAGACAAACTTGCCTGATTTGTCGACAAACCCATAGGGACCGGCTTTTTCAGTCTGTACAAGGCCTAAGCCTTCAGAGAAAGGCGCCGCTTGATAGAAGCGAAATTCCTTACTGTTCCAGATGCCCGATTCAGCCTCCGGCTTGCCGCCGCGATAGTCAAAGAGCCCGGTAGTGTCATCATAGACTACGAAATAGCCTTCCTTGACTGGAAAGATATAGTCATAATTGCCTGTGAATGCCGGCGCGGCAAACTGTTCGTTTATACAAAATTTGGTATCAGCTTGACCGATTGATTTGTCATCGAAATATGCTGGAGACACTGCTCTGCTAAGGGCTCGGTTCAGTTTCTCCGGCTCTTTAGGTGTTTCGGTGGTTAGGTATCTTACCCACATTTTGGGGCGGAGGTTGTTTAGGGTTATACCCTTGAATTCGGATTTGCGCATCAATCTGCCGAGATTATCAAAGTAGAAAACAGTTTGGTCTGGGTTGTCGCCAGACAAACCGGTGCCATTTGCCGCAACCAGCTTCCCGCCTCCAGAAGCATAGGCAATATCAAAACGAGCCGGCACCACGAAAGTGCCTGTCGTATCAATGAAGCCCCAATGTCCGTTCAATTTTACTGGAGCAAAGCCATCTTTGAAGTCGCCGACATCTTCGAATGTGAGCTGGAACAACTGCTTGCCTTCTTTGTTGATAAAAGTCCAGCCTTTCTCGACTTTGACCGCGGCAATATCGGCACTAAAATCGTGTGCACCAAGAAAGTTGGGTACTATTTTGATTGCACCAGTCTTGTCTATAAAGCCCCATCTATCTGCATCCTCAAAGGCGGCAAGACCGCCAATGACCGGACCGAGGCTTTGATAGGGACGAGTGAAGACAATCTCTCCCGACTTATTCAAGAAGCCTAGCCCTTGAATCGTCTTTATTGGCGCCACACCTTCTGAGAAATTACCTATAGCCAGTGGCTTCTTCTCTAACTCGTCAAGACTAACAATAACCGCACCAGATTTGTCGATGAAACCATTTGGTGATTTCTGCGGAGTGCTGCAAGCCGTCAGAAACTGAGACAAGATAGCCACCAGCATTACTATTATTTTGTGCACGGTCTTTGGTCCTTTGTCTGGCAATTTATTTGTTGTTTGATTGGCAAGCCGTAATTTCTTTTACATCTACATCATGACCAGCTTTACGCCAAGCCATAGTGCCTCCTTGCACATTGTGCAAGCTTTCGAAACCATGCTGCAAGAGCAAACTGACAGCCATCGTAGATCGATAGCCACCGGCGCAAATTACGTGAAAGGTGGTGTCTTTATCTAGGTCACTGACGGCATTAACAAGCTCACTCAGGGGTACTGAACGGGCGCCGGGAATGTGTCCACCCACATATTCACCTTTGCGTCTCACATCAAGAACAACAACTTTAGGATCGTTCTTTAGCTTCATTGCCAGTTCATTGACTGAAAGTTGAGGTACCGAGACGACTTTTAGTCCCGCTTTCTTCCATGTTTCAATTGGAGAGCCATCGGTACTTTTAAGATAGCCGGTGACGTTCTCTAGACCGGCTCTGGCCAGTCTTATCACTGCTTCTTCGGCTTGCTCTTTCGAGCCGATAATTATCTTTTCTCTTTCGGCGTCTACAAGAATGCCGCTGAAAGAGGCAAACTGACCGCCCAAGCCGATGTTTAATGCACCGGCCGGATGCCCCTGACAAAACTCGTCTGCGCTTCTCACATCCAGCAACAATGCGCCGCGCTTCTGTCGTGCTTCAGTTTCTTGGGCAGTCAATTCTTCCAGCTCTGGTAAAGCCGCCAGTTCAGCGGCTCCACTGCGATTCTTTTCCACCGCTTTGGTAAAGTACTTTGGTACTTCCGGCAGGTCTTTGGTGAGCAAATCTATGAATTCGTCTTTGCCCATAGGCTTGAGGGCCCAGTTGAATTTCTTTTGCTCGCCGATGGTTGAGTGACGCTCTTGCGAAATATTCTTACCGCAGAGTGAGCCGGCACCGTGGGCGGGATAAACAAGGGTGTTATCCGGAAGAGTGAGAATTTTGTTCTGCAGGCTGTCATAGAGATGCGCCGCCATTTCAGCCGGTTCATAACCCCAGTGGCAGACCAAATCGGGACGACCGACATCACCGACAAAAAGAGTATCGCCGGTAAAGAGCATGCTTTCAAACTGATCAGCGCTCTTCTCTTTTGCTTCAGCCAATATGCATATGCTCTCGGGGGTATGACCAGGGGTCTCAAGAATAGTGAGTTCGAGCTTGCCCAAGGCTAGCTTGTCTTGATCCTTTACTCCTAGATGATCAAATGCCGCTTTCGCTCTGTGAGAAATGACCACAGAGGCTCCGGTGCGCGCTGCCAACTCTATGTGTCCTGAGACAAAGTCGGCGTGCAGATGAGTTTCAATGATGTACTTGAGCTTCAGCGAATGAGCTTCCAACTCGTTCAAATATTCACTGACATCTCTTTGCGGGTCTATGATGCAAGCTTGCCCTTCTGATGCCAAAACATAAGAGGCATGAGCCAGACATCCAAGATAATATTGTTTGAAATACACCATAAAATCTCACCTTTAGACCTAAAAATGGCAGTCTTAATTAGAGGCTGACACTGCTTCAGGTCTTCTCAACTTTAGAGCTTCAATTATATAGGCAAATACATGCTCTATTGCTCTTCTTTGCAAGGTGCAAGCTGGTCACTTTAGAGTAATATTTGTCAGTCTGTCATTTCCGGAGTGCCCCATGTCGTATCGCAGGCTTCTAGCCCTTTCTTTGCTACTGACTTCAGTCTGGGGCGCTTTTGCCCTGCCCTTGCCCACTGGTGCCGAGGAAAGTGCGAAGAGCTCCGCCGCAGCTAAAAAGAGAGATAGCCTGCGTTTGACAGCCGATGTTGTGCCTGAAAAGTATGACCTCTTTTTTGAACCAGATTTTGAGCATGGCGAGTTTGAAGGCTCAGAAACAATAGTGATCAAGGTCCTCAGGGGCACCAAAACTGTTGTTTTGCACGCCAAAGATCTCTCAGTATTTGACGCTTCGGTGGCAAGAAGAGGCGGTAAAGATTCCTTTGTTAAGCTTGATATCGCCATCGACCGTGATACTCAGATGCTTACTCTCAGCAGCAATAACTTGCTTGCTCCAGGCGATTATGATCTGGCTGTAAAGTTCAGGGGCAAGCTGTCCGAAAAGCTGGCTGGCTTTTATATGTCGTCCTTCAAAGACAAGAGTGGCAAAGAACAGAAAATTGCCACAACCCAGATGGAACCAACTGATGCCAGAAGAATGTTTCCCTGCTTCGACGAGCCGGCTCTAAAGGCTAAGTTTAAGGTCAGTGCTGCCATACCTCAGAACATGGTAGCTATCTCAAATGGAGCTGTTGAATTTGAAAAGCTTGATCAACGCAGCGGCAAAAAGATAGTCAGCTTTAAGACCACCCCACCATTCTCGACCTATTTGTTCGCCCTTGTCATCGGAGACTTTAAGCCGAGCCGTACAGTGGAAGTGGCAGGCAAGAAGATAAGGGTATTTGCTCCAAGCGGCAAGGAGGACTTGACCGACTTCGCCTTGACAGTCGCCGAGCGCTTGCTTCCCTATTACCAAAAATATTTCGGTATCGACTACCCCCTCGAAAAATTGGATCTTATTGCCATTCCAGACTTCTCAGCCGGCGCCATGGAGAATCCTGGGGCGATAACCTTTCGCGAATCAGCTCTATTGGTCGACAAAGGGGCGTCACTAAGTACGAGGATGAATGTGGCCGGCATTGTCGCCCATGAAATGGCCCATCTCTGGTTTGGTGATTTAGTCACTATGAAGTGGTGGAACGACCTGTGGCTGAATGAAGCTTTCGCCACCTGGATGGCCACTAAAGCCCTTGAGGCTCTTTATCCGGAATGGCGTCCATTTGATGAATTTTCTTTGTCTAGGGTGGCCACTCTTGAGTCCGATGGCTTGCTTGCCACGAGAGCCGTCGAATATCCGGTCAAGACTCCAGAAGACGCAATGGAAATGTTCGATGAGATCACCTATGAGAAGGGCGGCTCGCTCCTTCGCATGCTTGAGACCTATCTTTCTGAGTCGGTTTTTCAGACCGGCATTCAACAGTATATGAAAGAGTTTGCCTTTGGCAACGCTGGAACCGATGATCTCTGGCAAGCTTTGTCGAATGCAGCTCGTAAATCTGGTCAATCAGGCATTCAGAATGCCGATGTGCAAGCACTCATGCAAAGCTGGGTCTTTGAGAAAGGCTGCCCGGTTGTTTCGTTTAGCTATGTCAGCGAAAAGAGCAAGCAGGACACACAGTCAATTAGTCTAAACCTCAGTCAAAATCGCTATTTGCGTACGGGGCAGAGCGAAAAGTCAAAATCTAAAGAGACAATTTGGCAGATTCCGCTCAACATTCGTCTTGCCCCTGCTGCAAATGGCGGGCGCTCAGTGCAGCCGGTCTTGCTTTCCACTCCTATGGTAAGCAAAAAGCTTAATGCTCTGCCTCTCTTTCTCAACGGCACCGGCTGTGGTTTCTTTCGCACCAGATATGATGCAGTTGCTTTAGACAATCTGCTTGCAAGCAAGGTCGATAAATTGCTCAACTGCCAAGAAAGAGTGAGTCTCTATAGCGATTTACACGCCTTGGCTGTCTGCGGCTCTAACGCCAAGGCAGTGGGTGTCGAGAATATGAAGGGTTATCTGAAAGCTTTGGCTCAACTGAAGGCAGATGAAGACCCTTATGTGCTTTCTTTACTTATTGGTCAGACCGCTTACTTTAAAGATTTCATCGCCGAGGGGCAGGAAGAAAAGTATGCTGAGTATGTTCGCTCGCTGCTTAAACCCCATCTCAGTCGTCTAGGTTTTGAGCGAAAAGAGAGTGACAGCGAATTGCTCGGTCAACTGAGGGGGCGTCTGGTCATGACCCTCGGCACAATCGGCAAGGACATTGATTGTATTGAGTTTTGCCGCACAGCTTTCGCTAACTATATCTCAGATGAGACAACAGTCGACCCCGACTTGAGGCAGGCGGTCGCGCATGTCAATGCTTTTAACGGAGAGGCTGACGAATATTCCAGACTTTTGCAAAGCGTCAAATTGAGCAAGAATCCAGAGGCATATTACCGCAATCTCGGTGCTCTGGCTTCTTTCAGAGGCGAGAATCAAATCGACTATACACTCAATATGGTGCTAAGCAAGGATGTCCGTGCCCAAGACGGTCCTCGTATTCTTTCGCGCTTACTGGGCAATAAGGCAGCAAGAGCGGCATGTTGGCGGTTCATCCAGAGCAACTGGTCAAAGTTGGAAGCCAAGTTTGATGATAAACATTTGCCCGATTTGATCGAATCTTGTGCCGTCTTTACCGAACCAGCCGAGCTTGAATCATTGCAGCATTTCGTTGAGGCTCATCCTCTTAAGAATGGACGCCGCTCTGTGGCCAAGACTATAGAGATTGTCAGCGCCCGTATCAAGTTCAAAGAGGGAGCAAAAGATGGTGCGCTAATGGTCTTTAGAGATGCTCTTGACCAAAAGACAAATTAGATCGGTGACTCGTACTGGAATCGTCCTTCTCTGCTTGTTCTCTTTCTTCTTTGGGGTGAGCCCATCTGCGCTGGCTTCTCCGCAGGTTGTTTTTTGGTCGTGGCTACGCGATGATGATCTGCGCAACGCACCTGGGGCGGTGGCATACTTGGTTGGACGCTGCGTTGTGTCTGAGCAGACTATAAAGGTCACACCTCGCCTAAATAAGCTTATTTTGCCTCCTAAAGCCGAGCTTTATGCGGTCATTCGCATCGAGACTGAGAATCCATCGATGCTCGCGATCGAGCCTCTAGTCTCTGATATTTTGGCATTGGTGCAAAAACGCGCTCCGGTTAACGGCATACAAATAGATTATGATGCTCGTTTGCGGGAGCGTGACTTTTATCGTGCGTTAATGAAGACGCTGCGCCGGAGAATGCCTAAGCAATTAAAGCTGAGCATGACCGCCCTTGCCTCTTGGTGTTTGCAGGATGACTGGCTGGCTTGTATGCCTGCCGATGAAGTTGTGCCCATGGTCTTTAGCATGGGCGCCGATCAAAAGCGTGTTCTTAACCTTTTGCAGGACCGGCGACTGAAAGTGCCTTTCGGTCCTAGCTGCGTCGGCTTAAGAATAGACGAACCTTTGAGTTTCCAACAAGTAATTAAGGACGCCGATAAATATGAGCGAATCTATCTATTTAGCAGTAAGGGCTGGAATGCCGGTTTGGTAAAATCAGCTCTTTCCTGTATTCGCCCAAGTCTCAAAAATCAGTGATTGAGGAGTTTGCTCTAGCCATGCCGTCAATTTCTTCAATAGTTAGTTCGCGCCGCTTTCTCGCTCTAGCTACTGCACTCTTGCTGGGCTCGGGGCTACCGGTTGGCGCCTGTGGACCCTTCTTTGATGATGTGGTTTTCTCTTACAAAAGTCATCCTGATCTACCTTTTCAACGCTTTGTCGGCGGCGAGGTTGGCATAATCAAGCCTGGTTATGCTCGCTCTTATCTTGTCATCGCTTATCGCTATTTAAATGGTAAGCCACTCAGCCAGGAAGAAAAGAGAGCCGCCCTTAGACTGATTGCCTACAGGTTGGGATCTTCTCTCTTATATCCTTTTGAGCCGGTGTCGCAAGCTGCCAAAGATTCCAAGGGGGACGGTGGCGTAGAACCTGATGCAATGAGCAAATGGTTTGAGACTCGCAAGAAAGTCTCTGGGGTAAAGAATAGAGATATGACCAGCTTCGATGTCTACAGAAATATCGAGGGTGAAGACTATATTTCCTATTTGAACTGCAGTCCCGATGCCTTCGCTACTGCCTCACGCACTCTAGAAGCCTATATTGCCAAGTACGGCAGCGGCGGCAGTGAGGTAAAGGAATGGCTTGAGGGGCAAGACCAGGTCTTTAGTCATTGCACTAGTCCGGGCTATGATTATGAGAAAAAGGCGCAGCGTCCCACGCCTCCATTCCCTGTTCCTCTTGCCGCTACCGCCTCGCTCAGTCAAAGACAAGACAGGCTCTATCAAATCGCTGCTGCAAAGTTTTATTCTGGTGATTTCGATACCGCTAGGGGTCTCTTTAATGAGATAGCCCAAGATAAGACTTCTGTTTGGAATAAGATTGCGGCGTATATGGTGGCACGCACCTTCATTAGAGAAGGCACTTTGAGCAAAGACGCAGCCAAGGCCCGTAAAGCCCTAGAAGCAGCCCTAGAGAAACTCAACTCGTTGAGCCGTAGTGCAGATTTTACAAACCTCGCCGAGTCGATTGATGAACTGAAGCACTATGTCGCCATTCGTCTGCAACCTGATGAAGTCTTCAAAGAGCTTGTCGATCACCTAGCTAACGGCAAAAGCAAGAATTTCTATAGAGACTTAGGTGACTTTACTTTTGTTCTAGATAAGTACTTTGATGAGAGCTCAGATGACTATAGCGACACTCATCAGATTGCCAATAAAGATCAGGCCAAGTTAGTCCGTTCATATGACCTTTCCAACTGGCTCTACAGCTTGCAAGATTCTTCCCCAGAAAGTCTCAATGAAGCTAGAAAACAATATGCCCATAGTAAAAGTCTTCCTTGGCTTCTCTGTCTAGCTTCAAAGCTCAAAGCTTCGGACAAAGCCTCGGACAAAGATTTTGCCGAAATCAAGAAGGCTCTTGCTAATGTAAATGGCGTTGGTATGACTGCTGCCCGCTTTCATCTGAGTCGCTTGCAAATTGAGTCGGGCGAACTGGCACAGGCTCGCGCCACTATCGATCAGATGCTTGCCAAAGACATCTCAACCTCAGATAAGGCCGATCTGTATCGACTTAAAATTAGATGTGCCAATAGTCTTGAAGACTTGCTGAAATTGTCTTTCGTGGTACCGGCGGCGGTGGTATCTGGTTGGTCGGCAGTAGAGCTGCCTGAAGACTTTGAGAAAATAGAAAAGACAGGCAAGTATTCCAGCCGAGAATCAATGCTTTTGCCAGAAAGTGCAGCCTTTATCAATACTGGTCTTACCTTGAAGAGTTTTGGCAAATTGGCTGCTTCACAGCAGGTAAAAGCAAGGCAGAAATTTGACTTTGCCCAGGCTTATTTTGTCAGAGCCTATCTCTTGAAAGACAAGCAAGAGATGGAAAAAGCTTTCAACTTGCTGAAAACGCTTTTGCCTAAAGAAAATGCTGCTATTGTTTCGCAGATGCAGGCGCAAGTGGACAAGCAAGCTGTGGGAAGCGATCAGTGGAACTTCCTGGCTGCCTATCTGATCTTGAGAAATCCCGGTGCCAAGCCAGTAGTTACTGCCGGGCTGCCCCGTCGGGAAGCTTTCTCTCGTATTGACGATTATTCAGATAACTGGTGGTCGGACGTCAGCTTTGATGAAAAGGATGACGACAAGCCTTTTGAAGTGCCCGTAAAGGCTTTGCTGGAACCTGCAGCTAAGCCGGAAATCGAGAAACTTAAGGCTTTGGGCTGTGCTCCAAACAAGCTTGGTTCGGTGGTCGTAGATTATGCATCTAAGTATTCGTCGGATAGATTGTTGCCTGAGGCTTTGCATCTAGCCGTCAAAGCTACCCGTTTTGGTGCTAAAGACGATAAAACCACAAAAGTCTCGCAGGCTGCGTTTAAGTTACTTCACAGCAGGTTCAAAGGAAATGTCTGGACACAAAAAACTCCCTACTATTATTAGGCTCTCGCTGCTTGCCAGCTGTTTATTGGCTCAGTCAATAATTGGTGCTAATACTCTAGTAGCTTCGGCGACGGAGCAAACAGCTGCTGTAGCACCGCCTTGCAAGACTTGGATCAAACCTCTCGGCAAGCCGCTCGCCGCTTTGGTTTGTGTCCACGGTCTTGGTCTAAACAGTAGTGCTTATGAAGATTTTGGCTTGCGTGCTTCGAGACAAGGCATAGCTGTTTATGCGCTTGATGTGCGCGGCTTTGGTTCTTGGATCAAGTCGAAAGGAGCAGAGAATGTAAATTTCGACGACTGTCTCAATGATGTTAAATTGACCCTTGAAGCCGTGCGCAAGTCTAATCCTAATGTACCGGTATTTTTGCTCGGCGAGTCTATGGGCGGGGCTATCGCCTTGCGTGTGGCTTCTCTCTACCCAGAGCTTTTGGATGGCGTCATTTCGTCAGTGCCTGCTGGTGAACGCTTTCAGCAAGGTAAAACCGACTTGCAGGTGGCAGCCCATTTTTTGACTGGGCCAAGGCGTAAATTCAATATTGGCAAAACCATAGTCAATCAAGTCACCCAAAATGAAGACCTTAAGAACGAATGGACTTCCGATCCACTGGCGCGTCTAGATCTCTCTGCCAAAGAACTCTTGCAGTTTCAGGTCTTTATGAACGGCAACCATGACTGTGTCAAAAAGCTTGTTAAATTGCCGGTTCTGATGGTGCAAGGCAATAACGATAGATTGGTCAAACCCGATGAGTCTTTCGATTTGTTCAGACAAATAGCCAGTCCCGATAAAGTATTCTTGGCTGTACCCAGTGAGCATTTGATTTTCGAGCAGTCGCAAAGCCAAGATCCCTGGCAGCGTGAGCAGAATATGCGCCTGGTGGCAATTTGGATGTTGACCAAGGTCTTTGGTCATGACCTACACAATGCAGATATTATGGCGTCATTTATGCGCACACCGGCGCCCGCCCTGACTCAAGTCGCAAGCCAAACAAAAGCAGTAGAGTCGCTGCCGAAAGAGGCAGCCGCTGAAGCTGCTAGCTTTGCCAAAGATAAACCAGCTGCGCTCTTGTTCTACACAAAGTGGTGCGAAGGTGCAGACCACGTGGCCAAGCTTATGGAAGAGGCGAAAGGACAGTGGGGCAATCGGGTCAATCTGGTCACAATTGATAGTGATAGCAAGGAAGGCAAGGAGACCGCAAAACGATTTGCCGTTGGTGCCATTCCGAGCATTTATTTCCTCAAAACTGGTGGAGAACTAAGTTCTGTAATGGTTGGTCAGGCTAAGTTTCCCAACTTTATCAAACAGTTAGCCCAGGCAATTATCGATTCAGACAAATAGCCTGCCGCTCAGTTATCCCTGTCTGCGCGCTTCAGCTGTCGGTGCAGCTTACGGTATTCCTTCCTCACTTCATCAACGATAGGACTGTCAGGTCCAAAGACTGCTTTGTATTTTTCTATAGACATCTGATAATAATTCTTCGCTTCATCAAAGCGCTCCATAGAGGCTGAGCATTTGGCTAGATTTCTGTACATACCGGCTTCGGCATCGCCCATATTGAGTTTCTTGGCAATTTCGAGGGCTCTTTTATATTCAGCTTCGGCTTCTTGAAAGCGACCATTGGCGTAAAGAACCAGGCCCCTTGTGCGTCTGGCATTCTCTACATAACTATTCTCCGAGCCTGAAAGCCTTATCTTGATCTCTACAGCCTTGGTGGCATGGTCTACGGCATCTGAGCGCAGTTTTGCAGCCTTCTGCAAAAGCTCTTTGGCTTGTTCACTATCATTGCTTTTCTTGGCGGACAGCTCCAAACGACCGGCTTCGCCAATTTCTGCTCTAGAAAGATAGTCTAAAGTGTTGGTATATCTGAGGGTATCTTGCGGCTCTACATCAGCTACATATTTGAATAACTTGTAAGCTTCTGGGTCGTCGTCGCGTCTAATAAATAGCAGAACGGCAATTTCGTATTCGATATCAGCCAGTAAAGTTGGCTTAGCGCCTGCTTCCTGCGCCATAGTCAAAGCTCTGCGCAGACCGGCTTCAGCAGCTGAGGCATCGATTGAACGCAACTGCATGGCTTCGTTTACGGTTTGAGACCATGGATATTGCTCGGGCCTTTTGAAATTGAAATGAGGAAGTGCTAGAAAGGCGAGCACTGCTGTGGTAAGTAGAGCGGTCGCCAGCACGCCAAATAAAACTAGTCTGCGTCTCTTTTGCTGTTTTGGTTGGCTATAGAGCTTGGAAGCCGGGATAACAGCCCCCGCTTGCGCCAAAGATTCAAGCTCAGTAAGGAGGGCGGCGGCACTTTGATAGCGATCCTCGGGGCTTTTTTCCATGGCATGAAAGACAATTCTTTCTAAGGCATCACTTATCTCAAGGTTCTTGTCTATTTCTTTGAATGGCTTGGGTGCCTGGCTGACTTGGGCAAGGAGCAAAGCAAAAGTACTATCACCTGCAAATGGTGGTTTGCCGGTCAATACTTCATACATCAGACAGCCTAATGAGTAAATGTCGGTGCGATGATCTATTGCCTGCCCCTGGCACTGCTCAGGGCTCATATAGAGAGGCGTGCCGAAGATTTCACCGGTTTGAGTAAGTTTTGGGGATGATTGATCTTCGGTTAAGACCTTGGCTATGCCAAAATCCACCACCTTGACCAACCAAGCCCCATTGCTTCGTTTTTGTAAAATAATATTCGAAGGCTTAAGATCGCGATGTACCACACCTTTTTCGTGGGCATGAATGAGTGCTTTACTGACTTGCTTGAAGATATCTATTGCTTGGTCTTCAGAAATAGCTTCTTTCTGGTCATATAGATCATCCAGCAGATCATCGAGAGTCTGACCCTCAACAAAGTCCATGACGATAAATGGATGTCCTGTATCGGTCAGTCCAAAATCGTGCACCATGGCGATATTTTCGTGCGAAAGCTGGCTGGTGGTGCGAGCTTCTTGCTGAAAGCGCAGAAATATTTTTGACTGTCGGCTGAATTCTTCCTTCAAGACTTTTATCGCCACTATCTTGTCGAGAAGCAAGTGTCTGGCTTTGAGAACTACGCCCATAGCTCCTTCGCCAAGCATACCTAGAATTTCAAAATTAGCACCAATAGGACCAATAGCAGCGATTACAGCGGCCGGGTCCTTTTTTGTTGCCTCACCCACGGTTTGGCTAAAGTCTTCTGTATGCAGAGAGCCGTTTTCAGTCGGCACCGAAACTAAGGTGACGTCGTTTAGGAGTTCCTGTTCTTCCAAGCTTGCTCTTCCTTAGGTATTTTTGGTAACCCTGTTTGTGTGCCTATCTTTAGGGTCTGTGTTTTGCTTCCCATTGTCTTAGCTTGGCTACGCCTTCTTCAAAACTCTGGGCATTGTTGTAGAAAGTATGGGTGCCGTCTGCTTTATCTGGATCTCTCACATAATAGATAAAATCGGTGGAAGCAGGGTTAAGTGCCGCTCTCAGGCTCTTCTCGCCGGGGCAGCCTACCGGACCAGGGGGCAAACCCTTGTATTTGCGGGTGTTATAGCGACTCTTAAGATCAAGATCGCTTTGATAGATGATGCCATTGCCCTTCCATTTACCGGCCAGTTTTGATGCATAGACGACAGTAGAATCCATGGCTAGAGGCATGTTGAGCTTTAATCTATTGAAGATAACTGAGGCGACAACCGGTCTTTCTTTATCTAATTTAGCTTCTGTCTCAATGACCGAAGCACAGGTCACCGCTTCGTGGACAGTCAAGTGTTTGGGATTGGGAGTCTCTACGACTACCTTCTTGAGGATCTGTCTAAACCGCTGGGTCATTTCTTTGATGATGCTGGCCGGCTTGGTATCACTCTGAATAAAGTATGTGTCTGGAAAGAGATAACCTTCTAGGTTACTTACGTGCGAATCTAAATCGCTGATCAGGCTGACTTGGTTCATCAATTTCAAAGCCTCATCTCGGCTCGCTAGATGAAACTCAGGAATTCTCACCATGGCATCAGCTATTTCATAGCGGGTCCAGCCTTCAATAACGGTCAATTTACGAGGCTCTATACCGCCGGCTTCCAGTACTGAAAGAGCCTCCAGACTGGTAAGCGGTGAAGGAAATTTGTAGTCACCGGCTTTGAGCACCGGTGTTTTTCCTGACAGCTTGATATAGAGTCTAAGAATTGACGCATTACCAATCACCCCTTGACTCTCAAGCTGCTTGAGAGTCTCTTCCAAGCTGGTTCCGCGCGCCACAGTAAAAATTTGATTGGCATGGCTGTGGCTGATCTTTGTCTTGAGAGCGCCATCAAAATAAAAATAGACGCCAACCAACGAAAGTATTGCTACCACCGCCAGTATCAGCAATATTTTTATGGCTCTCATCAATTAGAGATTCGGCGGAACACTCAAGATCCAACGAGGATTCTCGGCGGAGTAATCAGCTGCTTTTGTCAAATAGAGATTGAGCTTGACCAGACGTTCCTTAATCTTGTTGCGAACGGCGTCTTTACCGCTTTCTCTCTCAGACGCTTTGCCGGCAGCCTCGTTCTTCTTGGCTTTGCTCCGTCCTCTAGACTTTGCCACTTCTTCCATAACTTCATTGGCTGAAACATCAAAGTCGTTGCTAACAATGAGAGGCTTGTTTGACTCTCTATGCAGCCTGATGCAATTTCCTTCTATTGCATAAACAAGATTATTGAGATCAAGGACCGGCACTTCAATGAGAGTATTTTTGATCAGTTGAGTCTCTTTATTCAGCACTTTTTCAAAAAACTGCACCGACTCTGGGCAAAGACGCCGTTCTTTGTCCAGCGACTCTTTATAAAGCAATTTCAGTTTATCGGGACGATGCTCTTTTATTGCATTGTAGTAGCTGCCGAATGCTGATTGAATAGCTTTCTTGTCATGTTCGCTCAGTTCTTTGATGGCGACAGTTTCTTCTCCTTCAGGAATATTGAAGCTCAGTTTCTTGTGCCCAATCTCGCCTTTCGAATCATCAGCAGCTATTACGATTCTGGCTATCTCTTCCGATTTTGGTCCAGGGGTTCTTTTCTCTACAGTGACCAAAAGCTCCGAATCAGGATGGCTGACATATTCCAATTCGATTTCGTTTAGACCTTTGTTTATATAGCCAGTAATATTCAAAGGTAATTTCATAAAGACTATTGGACCGCCCAAAACGTTGACACCGTCAATAGTGGCAGCTTTGAAGGGGAGGGCCCGCCCCTTTACTTTCAAAACATAGGCTTTGTCGCCAACTGTCTGAATTTGCTTAACTGTCTGAGCTTTTTCACTTGTGCCGGGTTTTTCTGCTTTAGCATCGCTGCCTGTCTTAACCGGGGTCTTAACCGTTTCGGCAATTTTTTCTGTTGTTTTCTCCGACTTCATTTCTGTAATCTCGGCCATTGCCGAGTTGCTAGATTGAAAAAGGAAAAGACTAAAGACCGTTAGATTCAAGAGAGCCACATTCTTGGAAGGCGATCTCTTGGCTTGGTTTGGCAGTTGCATATATCCCGTTCCGCTTGCATCTTGTTGACTTGAACGCCTAATTTTAACGGAACAAGGCAAGTAAGCAAACGTCTGTCGCTTGTGATAAGCCACCTGGCGCATTAAAATCCAATTACAAATTGTGGAGTCCCGATGAGCGTCCCGAAGACAGACTTATTGAGCGAAGTAACGGTCAAGCTTGCCAGAACTAAAGAGTTGGGCAAAACCAGCAAGTTGGGCAAAACTAGCAAAGTAGACAATGCTGCCAAGCGGCTTGGAGCCATAGGCTTGTTCTTGTTATTTGGTCTCTTTTCGGTCGGCACATTCAGCCCCGCTCAGGCACAGAAGACCTTGACTGGTTCAGTTGAGACCTTGCAAAGTGGTGGCTCTCAGGTTTATTTGCCTGGCTCTATCGCCGGCTTTACAGATAACAGTCGGCTTGAGCTTGGCGCCAGCCGCAGTTCGGTGGTCAAACCAACCATTTTCAAAGGCTGGCTTGAAAAGAACAATCCAGATTTGCAGGCAATTCTCTCGGCCAATGATGAAAATGCCATAGTGGAAGTAGCCGGGCGCTGGGACCACGCCGACAAAACCCTCAAGTCATTAGGGCTTAGCTTTAGGCACATCAAAAGCAAACAGATTACAGAAGAGCTTTTGCAAAACACTAAAGTTTTGATTCTCAATTGCGCCGGCGAGCTAAAGCGCGAAAAGCTGCAGTTGGTGCGCGATTTTGTCGCAAGGGGTGGCTACCTGCTCAGTACCGACTGGGCTCTTGATAATGCCGTGGAACTAGCCTTTCCTGGTACCATCTCATTCAATAAAGGGCTAAACAAAAAGCCCATATATCAGGCTAATTTCGTCAGTCCCGATGCAGTTCTAGCTGCTGGAGCTGTTTCTAAAGCCTACTGGAAACTTGACCAAGAAGCTCACATGATAAGAGTGCTGGACCCTCGCAAAGTTAGAGTTTTAGTCAACTCGCCCGACCTTGCGCTTGAAGACCCCGACGGCAAAGGTATCTTGGCTTGTATCTTTCCTTTCGGCAGAGGTTATGTTTTACATATGACCGGACATTTCGATAACAATGCGGCCATAACCATTGGCGATTTTCTGCCTGACGCAGCTCCTTCCTTGGGCATTGCCCTGCGGCAGGCTCTAGCCACCAACTTCGTCATGGCGGCCTTGCGGGGGCAAAGTCTTGGCGTTGCCCACTGACTTACTATCACTAAAGGCATGTGAGTTTTTCTCAGGCATCGGCGCCTTCAGCGAAGCTCTGCAGTTGAGTTTTGCTGAGAAAGTTAGTGTGATTCAGGCTTTTGACCAGAGTGCCTGGGCCAATCAGGTCTATTTGCTCAATCATGGACTGGCACCGGATAAACGATCTCTAGCCACCATAAAGCCCGCTTCCATTGCTAAAGAGGCATCGCTGTGGTGGCTCTCTCCTCCTTGTACACCCTTTAGCCGACGAGGACAAAGGAAGGACCTCGAAGACGAGAGAGCCCAGCCTTTTCTGCATTTGCTCAGTCTGCTGCCAAGTTTGAGACCGACCTATGTGTTTATCGAGAATGTCATTGGGCTTGAGGGCAGCCGCATGGAAAACCATCTGCGCACTGTCTTTGCCGAAAATAACTATGCCCTTGGCTCGATTAAGATTTGCCCAAGCCAATTTGGCGTACCAATGCTCAGACCACGCCTCTTTTACTTAGCCATTGACGCGCTGTCCGATGCGCCAAGCAGTAGACGCTTGGAAGATGGGTCAATCTTTTTACCTATTGAAGACTTTAGAGTGTCAGAAGAGAAGCGCCGATTGTCCGCCTATCTTTTGCCGGAAGCAGAAGCCAAGTTGAGTCCCAGATTAAGCCAGGAAGAGTTTGAGCGTTATGAAAGCGTGCTTAACGTGATTAATGTACTCGATGTACTTGATGGCAAAGACCAGACAGCACGGGCTATTTGCTTTACCAGTGGCTATTTCAGATGCCGTAAGGCAGCAGGCAGTATGCTCCGCGATGAAATGGGCGTGCGATATTTCCATCCCCGCGAGATTCTCGCCTTGCTCGGTTTTTCGCCGCGCTTTGTCCTTCCCCAAGACCTCAGTGCTAAAGTTGTCTATAAACTTTTAGGAAACAGCGTCGATGTGCGGTCGATAGTTTATTTGTTGCAGAGTTTATTCGGAGCCGGTCATGCCTAAGTTCGCTAAAGGGCAGAAAGCATTCAGAGCCAGGGCCGGGGCAAAATATATCGCCTTCAACAAGCCCTTTGCCGTGCTCACCCAGTTTAGCCCAGAAAAACTAGCCGACGGGACCATTTCAGACAAGCAGACTCTGGCTGATTTTTATTTGCCCAAACAGGTTTATCCAGTGGGGCGTCTAGATTTTGATTCGGAAGGACTCTTAATTTTGAGCGATGACGGGCGTCTCACCACCTATTTATTTGAAGGACGGCATCCCCGCACTTATCTGGTGCAGGTCGAGAATGTGCCATCGCCGCAAACATTAAAAGGCTTGCAGAGCGGCGTCGTTATTGGCGGCTACAAAACCCAACCTTGCCTTGCTCGATTGCTCAATGGCGAGCCCGATTTGCCCGAGCGCAGCAAGCCGGTGCGCTTTAGAAAGAATATTCCCACCACCTGGATTGAACTTACCCTCTGGGAGGGTAAAAACAGACAGGTACGTAAGATGACAGCGGCAGTCGGGCATCCCACCTTGCGCCTCTTTAGGCAATCTATAGGTAACCTCTCTCTGGCACAATTAGACTTGGCGCCTGGTGAGTGGAAAGAACTGAATCTTGAAGAATTGAGTTTGCTGCTCAGTACAGGGTGCTCGAATGAAAGAACCTCACGAAGAGAATCTCAATAGCAAGAGTGCTTCAGGCAACAGTGCCGATAAGACTTCTCTATCTAAAGAGAAAGAGAAGAAAGAGAACCTGAAAGATCTCGGTCTGGAATCTGAACCAAGGAAAGTTGCCGGTGAAGCGCAAAAAACGGCTGTTGATCCTGTCAGTAAGCTCTTCAAACTAGATGAAGTTGGTAAGGGCTTTGCAGTTAGTACGGGTATGGAAACCCTTGGCCGTCTACGCAATGACCTGCTCAACGGTCTCGTTAAGCGCCAGGTAGCAAGTGAACTGGTCAGTAGCATTAGCCTGGACCTCTCGAAAAAATATATGCAGGGCAAGGTGCTAGCCGATCAATTAGAGAAAGGAGGACAGCCTACAAAGCCGCTCAGTCGAGATGAGCATGCAGCTCTTGCTGTTTATAGGAAGATCAAAGACGAACTGCCTGCCAAGTTTCCCTTTTATGATACTGCCGTGCTTAAGAAAGACCTTGATGCCGGTATAGCCCTAAAGCTAAACAAAGCTAGAGCCGAAAAGCCTGACGAGAAATCTAAAAGCGAATTGCCTAAAAACTCTTTGTCTAAGCCTGATAGTACCAAAGATAGTGGCGAAAGCAGAGTTAAATCAAATACTAAGTATGACGTAAATGCAAACTCCAGTACTAAATCTAGACCCGAACCCGAGACTAAGGCTGGCTCAAAGTCTAACTCTCTGCCCCATGCTCCAACTGAGCCCAAAGCTCAAACTGATAAGTCAAATCAAAAAGAACGTACACTGGCTGCGCTAGACGGTTACGCACCTGGTTACTTATCTGCAGAATCTCCTAAGAGCAAAGTGGAGAAAGCTAACCCCACGCCTCAATCAAAGAGCACAATCGATAGGTCTGAAGAGCCTCTCAGGCGAGAAAATCTCTTAGGACAGGCGACTGACATCGAAGCGGGTAAGACTAAAGAGATAATTCAGAAGTCGCAGCTAAATGCGCTCACAAGCCACATTAGTAAAGACAACTTAGATGAAAGACCGCAGAATTTACATCAAGACAAAGAAAGACGGCAAGAGCCGGAGAACCACAGAAAACAAGACAGTGTCAAAGAACAAGACAGAGAAGACATAAAAACCAAGGCTTTAGATCATAATATTTTAGAGCCCAAAAGACCGGCAATCAAAGAGGAAAGTAACCTCAAGGAAGGGGCTTGGAATCGCTCTGAGACCAAAGATGCGCTAAAGCTTTCGCAGAAGGAAGTAAATATCTTTGTCGTCCTTGATATTTTATTACATAAAATAGCCCGCTCAAGCCTAGCCGGTTTGGTTTTTCATCGCTCTGCCGAAATTACTCTGGCCCGTCTTGGCGAGGTACTGTCTGTACAGATACTCAAAGACATTTCGCAAAAGAAACCTTTGCTAATTACTAATGCTCCGGACCGTTCGGTAAAGACACTCATACTCTTTCCGGTCAATCTACCTCTAGTGGATACTGCTGTAAAACCAGCTAGTGCCAAAGCTCTAGAGACTGGCAAGAAGGGCCTTGACAGTGTGCTTTCTTTGCCATTTACCGAGCAATGGCAGCAAGAAAGATTGCTAAGCTACAATACCGCCTATAGAACCACTGCCAAAATATGCACTGTCATAGATAAAGTGTCTCATTTGGAAAATACCAAGACCCACAGTCAGTTTGAGTGGCTTCGGTCTGATAGAGATGCTAAAGTCGCGGTAAGCAATTCAGGAAGTAAATCTGGAAGTAATTCAATAAATGTTTCAGGCAATGTTTCAGGGAATGTTTCAGACAATGCTTCAGGAAAATCAGATAAAAGCTTAGATATTGTGTTGGATCAAAATTCAGAAAAGCAGCCCAATCTGGGTGCAGAAGCAGCTTATGCCGGGCGGCAAAGTAATGATATTGAAGTAGAGCATCCTGCCAAAATCGACTGGCCAGAGCCTGCACCTGATGGCGACGATGAGTTATCTGCGCCAGGCAGTGAGATGGTCTTCGCCGCAATAATTGCTCTGGCTGCTGTGGCCAGAACAAGACAGGAGAATTTAGCGAGCTTTGGTGAGGAGCGTACGATTGGTGTTGGCGGTCAAGTCTTGCACCGTCCAAAGATCTTGATTGCTAAAGACGATACTCTTGCCTCGATTGCAGACCGGTTGTTTCATGACCGCTCTCTCGCCCATCTGATTGCCGACCTCAATACCAAGGTCTCTGATCAGTTCATACTGAGTGGCAATCGAATCATCAGATTAAAAGTAAGACAAGAGATTCAACTGCCTGTCTATACCGACATAGTCACTTTCAAGAAAGAGCGAGCAAACACTGCTCTTTACAGTGCAACTTTGGTCACAATAGTGGAAGACACAGAAATTTCTAAAGAAGCTTTGAGAGAAGCCTTTAGCCCATTTGTCAAAAGTCTTTGATAAATTATAGTCAACTACCCGGCTCAAGTGCCCGGTTCAAAGCCAAATTCGGAATAGAGCCAAGCATCGAGCTTTGTTTTCTCTTCGTTGATGCTGTCAAAATCGATCAAGCCTCTTCTAATTGCTTCAAATACAAGTCTAGTGCGCGGGTTGAAGATCTCGATGCCGGCAGTCTCTCTGATAAAACTATCTTCGCCCTTAAGTAACTTGTTCAAGAGATTTGAGAGTCTGTTCTGTGCCCCTCTGTATGAAATATGCTCTTTCTTGGCTATTGCCTTATCGGTCAATCCAGCAAAAATATCCATCAAAGTTTCATACTCGGCATCGGTTATGGCAGTGTCCTTAAGCCTTGTACGCACGGCTTGAATTTGGGCGCCGATATAAGGAAGGTCGTTGAAATAAATACTTTCTATTGCTTCTTTGAGCTTTTCATCATCTTCACTCTTTAGTAGGTAACCATGAATCGCTTCATCGGGTACGATTTTGCCGAGCTCGCGAATATAGGCTTCGTGTTTGTATTGCGACCAAAATAAGATCTTCAGCGTCGGCTTGTCCTTCCAGATGGCGCGGGCGGCCTTAATGCCATTGGTGCCTGGCATAGAAATATCCATCAAAATTAGGCTTGGATTGAAAGATTTACTTTTGGCAATAGCTTGCTCGCCGTCTACCGCCTCATCGAAAAGTGCCTCAAGCTTCTGTTCAAGAAAAATCGACTGACTAACTTTGCGGGCATGTTCGCGCAGCGAGGGAAGGTCTTCGCAAATGAGAACTTTATGCTGCATACCGAAAACTGCCTCAAGACGACTTATCTAGAACACGCAATTCAAATTTCACACCTTTATCTTTCCCAGCAGAATCGATCTTTATTCTTCCGTCAATTAGTGCTGCTCTTTGCTCGATATAGCGAAAACCTCTGGAGTGAAAGGCACTGGAGTTAATTCCCTTAAATGGCGTTCCCTCAATCTCTTCAAAGCCGCAGCCATCATCTTGCAAAAGAAAAACTATCTCGTCGCCTTCCCTGCTAACCGTCAATTGCACTTGTTTAGCCTTGGCATGTTTGACCACATTGTTTAAGCCCTCTTGAATGATGCGATAGATAAGGAGCTTCTCTATGTTGTCAAATTGAAGTTGATCATCCTCAAAACTTGTATTGAGACGCACCATATGACCAGCCTTTGCTGCCGAGCTCTGCAAGAGATCTTTCAAGGCGGCAATTAGTCCTAATTCTTCTAGAACCGAGGGAAATAGGCTATCCATTACCTGTCTGATCTGACTTGAGGCGCCCTCTATCTGCTTGTTAATTTCATTGATGGCCGCTTGATCCAGCATACAGTTCTCAAGCTTCTTGATTGAGATCTTCAAAATCTTTAGGTCGTTCAAGACCTGGTCATGCAGGTCACTCGCCATGAGTCTTCTATCTCTTTCGTCTTGTTTGACTAGCTCCAGTTTGGCGGTATTGAGGTCTAGGGCTTGTAATTGCAGCTTTAGGTCTTTGTTCCGCATTTGCTCCTGGTCTTGCTCATATTTGTGCAGGCAGAGACCTAGTAAAAAAGCAAGCAAGATAATGGACGAGAGTGAGAGTGGAAAGATAGGCAGCTTGATTTCTGTTAGCAAGTAGCAGGCTAAGGCAAAAATGGCAGTCACTTGCAGCAGTGCCGGAAAACGAAATCGGGCTGATACCGACTTAACTGTAAAGGTTGTAGCTGCTCCAGCGATTGATACCAATAGTAGTGCCGGCAGTCTATTTAGTTCAATTTGACTGGTGAATAGTTCGTCAAGGCTTCTAAGACCCAATACCAGAACGAGCGCAATGAAAAACATACCAAAGAAGAGGGCACATTGACTTGATTTGAAATTTGCCTTCATCTATTTGTTCGCTATTTCTTAGTCTTTATTTTCTGTATAAAGCCCTTTGCCAACCAATATTCAACCGAATTTACCGTGCCATGCTTCTGCACGAATTCCATGCGCCTCAGGCAATCATCTTTGTCGCCGCCGTAAAAGCTAGCCAGACCTAAAAAACATTGCGCTTGGGCGAGATTGTAAGTACTATCTTGCGCTTCTTCCAAGACATCCTCTTCAGTGGCTTTTCCTTGCCAGTGTTTGATCAGTGAATAAGGCCACTTTAGTCTATCTAGTTTGCTTCTCGATTCTTGCAATAGCTTGGCTTGCGCGACCTTATCTTTGGCGGACATCTCTGCCAAGAGAGAAAGCACCGCCGCGTGACCGGCAAAGTCTGAACGCCAGCCGCCCTTGCTCAGCCATTCAATAGTGGCTTGGGCTCCAGCTTTGGGTGTATTGGTGAGCAGATAGGCGCCAGCCCGATTTACTGCCGCATACTTGTTACCGGGATTGAGAATCAAGGCTTGATTAAAGTCCTTAATGGCTTCCAGAGGTCTAAGAGTGCGCAGATACACAGCACCGCGATTATTGAAAGAAAGGTCGTTTCTGGCATCGAGAGCAATTGCCCTATCGAGATCTTTGAGAGCTAAGTCATACTGCTTCAGGTCACTATAGGCGGTGCCTCTTCCCCTGTAGGCTTTGGCGCATTCTTTGCTGCGACCGCCGTCAATTTTAATCGCTTCGTCAAATTCAGTTATAGCTTGCTTGAAGTCTTCTCTTTGCAAATAGTCTTCGCCGATTTCATAGTGCCTTTTAAACTGAGGGTCTAGGGCCAGAGCTTGGTTTTCTGGGCTGGTGGAAAACAGACCAGCCAGGCAGAGAAGAAGGCTAAGGTTCATGGCCGTAAAATAGCGAGGGCGTGCAAAAATCATAATTTTCTCCTGCCAGATATTCTAGCTTCGTTGGCTAAAATATGGCTGACATGACCTTAAGGTTCGCCATAGCAAATAGTTTGTAAACAGACTCTTTACATCTTTGATCTATAGTGATCAAGAAGGTTCAACTGCGCCGATTTGGGTATGTCTAGAAAAGGTTGTGAGGTTTTGTCAGTGTCAAATAACTGGGGGTCGCAAGAATCCGACTGGCAGCTTAAGAAGTTGCAGCAGGATTGTTTGCGCACCAGCGATCGCATTCTTGGCGTTTGCTTTGACTCTTTGCAGAGAGAAGTAAAACAGGTTCACCAAGAGTACGAAAAAAGATTTGGCCCTCAATCGGCTCAGTTTACCGAGTATATCACCATGCTCATGCAGAAAATGCAGGCAAGCGGCTTGACCACGCTCACTTGCATGGAATGGTTGAGCCAGGCTTCTAGTGGCTACCTGCCGCAGGCTAGCGCTCCTGCTGATTTCGACACTCAATCACAGACCCTCAAACATATTCCCGAAGAGTATAGGCAAGGCTTTCTTCACGAGACTCCCCCCAGCGAACCTCCTGGTTTTCAGTCCAGCTATCCAAATGACGATGAATTTGGCAGCAGCGAAGTGGATGCCCTTAATGCCAACCAGAATAATCCTTTGCAGAGTAATCCTTTGCAGAGTAATCCTTTGCAGAATCCGGCGGTCGTACAACCTAATTTGCAACCTTTAGCTTCAGCCGAGCCCGCCGCGCAGTCTCCAATTCAGAACAGTTTGCAGCCTTTGTCTGATAATAATTCGGTTTGGGGCGGTGCCCCAGATTCGAACGAACTGCCCTTTAATCCTTGGGGCGAGCCTCAAGAAGTGACTCCTATGCCGGCCTCTCGTCCAGCCCTCAATTCCTTGATGCCGACCACTTGGGAAAACGGGGTACAGGTTAATCCTTCTTTCAAAATAGCACCACCAGCTGCGCCGGTTGCTGCCGCCGAAGCTGTTTCGAACCAGGCTGTTTCGAACCAGTCTATATCGCAGAATAACCAGCTAGCTAAATTTGAAAGCGCTGAGTCAGGGTTTGATCCCGGTAGCACCTTGCAGTTTCAACGCAGTCCTATTAGCGAGCAAGGCTTGCATAATAGCTGGGGGCAAGATTCATCCGGCGGATGGTCTACCAATCAAGCAACGCCCAGCGCAGCCGAACTTCCTCAACCCGCACCGGCTCCTGCTCCTGCTCTTCCTCAGGCTCCTAATCAGGTTCCAAGTCAAGTTCCTAATCAGGTTCCTAATCAGGTTCCTAATCAGGCTCCAGCTCCTAATTTCCCAGTTGAACCGCCTTACCAACCACAACCGCCCTATCCTCAATCACAATATGGTTGGGGGCAACCTCAGCCCCACGAGAGTCCTTCGGCTGAGCCGCAGTTTAGAGTAAGCAATTCAAGTACGAGTGAATGGGCGAAACAGCAGCAGATTTCGCAGCAGTTTCAGATTCCGCCTTCGGCACCCTTTGGTGGTCCAGACCTGCCTCCCCAGCCTCAGATAAGCCAGAATTGGTCGCCTCAAGGCAATTCAACTTCTGCTCCAGCTTGGGGGCAACCACACCAAATGCAAAATCAGCATAGCAATATGCAGAACCAGCAAAGCAATATGCAGAATTTGCAAACTCAGCCAAATGGATATAGTCAAGCTAATGCTCAAATGCAGCAACAGTTTAGCGAACAGACTGATCGACGCGAAAATCAGCAAGAACAAGACTATGAGTACAATCCTGCCACCGCATGGGATTAGGCAATATCGACTGAGCTATAAGTAGTTCAGAATTTCCACCAGAAAGCGTTCGGGTGGAAGGTATTTTTCAAGGCGCCAACGCTGCACATAAGTTCCTTTTGTACTTACTTCCAGCACTGCCACTGTGGGCATAGAGCCATTGGTATTTTTCTTGGCAAATTTGATCTCTTCTTGACTGCGCTCGGCATTGACCTTGACAAAGATGGCTCGATTTTTGAGTTGTCTACCTATAGTGGGATGCTCGAAAACATCATGGTCTAGTTTGCGGCACCAGCGGCAATTATCTATGTAGAAATCGACTATGAGCGGTTTTCCGCTTTTGGCAGCTAGTTTGAGGGCTGAGGGTAGGTCCTTTTGCCAAGTGATTAAGCCAGGCTTGGCAGGTTCAGCGGCTTCAGCGGCGCAGCAAAAGGAAGCCTGTGCCAAAATGACGAAAAGAATCGGCAAGAGCGCCATACCGGCTAACTTTCCAAGATACTTGCTCATTCTTCTTCTTCTTTGTGTTCTAGCTTGTGATCAGATTTGTGATCAGATTTGTGTTCTGGCTTATGCTCAAGATGATGGTCGCTATCGCAGCCAGCATCTTCGGTCCAGTGCTTGAGATTGGCAAGACGTCGCCTGACATCTTTCAAGGCCGAGTTGCCAGCTATCTCTCTGGCAAAGGGCACGTTTAGCTTCGCTTCGGTGTAACTGCTCAGCTTTACAAGAGTCTTCTGTCCACCGTCTAGCGGCGAGAGGTCCCAAACACCTTCGAAAAACCGCAGTTTATCGGAAGACATGAGGCTGTATTCCACCTTCTTTCCAGGGGTCTCAACTTCTCTGTAAGTGCAGTGCGCCTTGCCGATTATCGGTAGATCGTCAAACTGCTCTTCGATTACAGCGACTCCATTAACATGCGACACAACTCTACGGCGTCCTGGTTCTTGACAGCGCGACAGCTTGATATGTTCGAATACCTCTTCAGGAGGTGCTTTAATAACTACTGAGGCTTCAACCGGCTTGTGATCTTTCGCCAATGCAGGAGCCGGTTGCGCCAGCCAATAGTTGATGCCGGTGCTCACTAATAGAGCAGTAAGAATATGCCTCTGATTCATAAGTTATGATTCTAACCTAACAATAAGGGCGAGGAAAAGCTCCCCCACCCTTGATATTTTTCCCAAGTGTAGGATGATCGATGGTGTTTTCTAGAATCAGCCTTGAATCTTGAACCTCTAGATAATATATTTTGCTAGTTCCCCGGGTGGTTTTGGAGAAGAGCTTGAAGATTAGTCGAAAGTATATCGAATTGAGTAAGCCGGACCTCTCTAAACTTGTCGTCTCCAAACTAGTATTGGCTTGGTTTGTGGGCTTGCCGGCTCTGGCAGATCCCGGCATGATCAAGCGCATCGTTCCCGCCAAAGTAAATCCGCCGGATCCCTTTTGGGTCGGTTTTTTCAATATTCTCAACTATGCTTCCGGCATAGCGGTTGTTACTTTCATCGTGCTCGGAATCATTTGGTTCATCAAAAACAGGAACATTCTTGACGATGCCGATGAAGAGATAGAAGGCGAAGGCGCAACATCCTCTGAGCCGGAAGTGCGGGCAGATTCGAGCGGCTCTGAGAAAAGTGAGCCGGCTGCAAACTAATTGAGCCTGGGGTAGATCAGATTTCGTATCTAACCGAAATAGCGATCATTTCTCCGAAGTCACTGGGCATGGTTGTGACTCTAATTTCGACATCTTGTCCGGCAAGATTGATCGGCATCTTTTTGTCTTGTGGTTTATTTGTCTCAGTTGGATCCAGTCCGACTATTTTCTTATAAGAACTGGCCAGAGGCTGATTGATCTGCAGTGGCAATTTGCAATCAGCCTGCACCTGTCCAGATTTGATATAGCGCAAATTCATCGAAACTTTGTCAGGTTCTAGATGAATATCCGTCCATCTCTGTTGAATCGCCTTTGTCACTATCTCTTTGGCTAAGGATAACAGCTGTTCGCCGGGCTTGAGAGGCGGCGCTTTGCTCTCAGCCTTGGCAGTAGCTACAGCCGGCTGCGGTTCGCTAACAGTTTGCTGTGCATCTGATTTGGGGCTTGCAGACTCTCTGCCGCTCGCGTCTGCCACAGCACTTTTGATAGGCTCGGGTGATGGCTCGTCGGCAATAGCTGCTTCCAGAGGAGCAACTTCAGGTTCTGATATAGATACTGGCTCGGGTTCTGTTTGCCGCTCTGGCTCTGATATAGGTATTGGCTCGGGTTCTGACTCTGGTTCCAAGAGATCGTTGTCTTCGCTTTCGAGAGGTGCCACCTCTGGTAGTGGCGCTACCAGTTCTTCCATAAAAGTGGTGTCTTCATTCAGGTCTGCAAACTCAGATTCGACCACTTCTTCCAGCAAAATTCTCTGCGGGTCTATCGCCAGAGCCGGAGCCACTTCTGATAGCTCACTAGCAACATTCTCAAGCATCGAATCAATAACGACTTGCTGTTCAAGGCGACTTTCGATATCGCCGGCAGTGATGAGAAATTCTAAGTTTTGCGGGGTCGTTTCTTGGGGCTCTTTGTGTCCATTACCATTGCTCGGTTCACTTGCCTCCTTTATTTCAGAACTTACAGGCTGGTCAAGGCTCTTTGTCTCAATAACTTTTGCATCGAGAGTATTCTCGTCTTGTTCTTTTAGCTCAGGTTCTTTTAGCTCAGGCTCTTTCGGCTCCGGGTCTGCAGCAATCGGGCTTTGGTCCTCTTGCTGCTTGCCTTCTGTTTTGCTCGGCTCCTTCGGAACATTCACCTTACTGAGACTATCTAGATCATCTAATTCGTCGTCATCTTGAAAGAGCGCCGACAACTGTTTACGAGCCGGCATCTTGCTAGTCTTTGTCGCAGGCTTTTTGACCGGTTCACTAACAGAGCTTGGCGCCGCGGTTTCAGAGGCTTTAGCTTCAGAGAGCTTGGCTTTCAGTGAATTGCAGAAAAATTCAAAATCATCAGCTGTGCAGACAAGCTTTTTCAACTGTCCACTTTTGAGCTGAATTTTCAGTGTGTCTATGGCAATCAGATCATCTGGATCGACCATGGCAATGGTATATTGCGTGCCGTTTTGAGCTATCGGTAGAACCTTGTGCTTCAGTCTTATTTCTTCCGGCAACAATTCGACTATTTCGGGTGAAGGCGGCTGTTTTGATAGATTGATATAGTTGACGCCGAACTGCAGTTCCAGAGCGTCTTTGAGCTGGTTGTTCGAAATCAGAGAGAGCTTCTCTAGAACGACAGTAAGCCTTTCTCCTGAACGTTTTTGTTCGGCATGGGCCGCCTGAAGTTCTTCAGGTGAAATGAGACCTATTTCTAATAACAAATCTCCAATTTCGTTGCCGCTAACCAAGCTGCTAACTCCCAATCAGGCCTTATCTCTTCTCTATCTTCGCCCATAAATTTTGTGCCACTGGGCTACTCACCCTAAACAGGGTAATTAGTTCGCTCTAGTTCACTGCTATTCTTCGCCTTTACCAGGCAGGAACTTGAGAACAGGCGCCTTGCTTAATTGGTCGATGACAATTTCTTCTACAGTGTAATGACAAGTGCTGCCGGCATTGTCGACAAGCACCCTGGTACTGCCTTCTTCGCTGGAAAGAGCCTGCAAAGCCTGGCTCTTGTTTGTGCTTGCGGCGTCAAGGCGATTCTTTAGCAAAATTGCGTAGACCTTGCCGGCTGGACTGCCGTTCTGGCTGATCCAATTGAGGGCATCCAAAGTTTCTGCCGCTTCTTTCGGCTCTTTTGCCGAGCCTTTCCTTAGTATTTCTCGAATTGCCATAGCAAGCTCACCTTTGGAGCCGCTGCGATATTCTTGCAATTTAGTGGTTTTGGCAATAACCGTCAAATAGGGAGGCAATTCTATTGCTGGTTCTTGGGAACCTGACTGGCTTACTGGCTGCTTTGCTTCAGGCAAACTCGGCTCAGCCAAAACTTGAGCCCAAGCCGGGCAAGAGACTGATAAAGAAAAGAAAGCAGCCGCAGTAAGCCAAGTTTTTAAGTCGATTAAGGCGAACTTGGCGGCTGCTTCTTTCATAGTCTTACTTCAAGCCAATCAGGTCTACTTCGAAGACCAAGGTGGCGTTGGGGGGAATGACGCCGCCGGCGCCGCGAGCACCATAGCCAAGTTCGGCAGGTATGATGAGCTTGCGCTTGCCGCCGACCTTCATGGTCATAACGCCTTCGTCCCAGCCTCTTATTACCGAGCCGGTACCAATCAAGAACTCGAAGGGCTCGGCGCGATCGACAGAGCTATCGAACTTCTGACCATTGGTGAGCCAGCCGGTATAGTGGACAACAACGGTTTGACCTTGTTTGGGGCTTTCACCTGTGCCAACTTTAAGGTCTACATATTTGAGCCCGCTCGGGGTTGTGACTTCGGCTGCTTGTGTCGGTTGTTGCATTGAATTATCGCCTGTTTGTGATGGATTTACAGTTTGAATTTTGGGATATGGATCAGCACCGCCGCCAGTGGCGTCACCTTGTTTGTCGCCGTCCGACTTTGCCTGGGTTGAGCAGGCGCTCAAGCTAGTTACAGTCAGTGCTAGAACCAGTAACTTTTGCCAAAGGGCAATTGATTTCATCGCTTTATTTCCTTGTGACGATAACGATCCAAGTGGCATTTATAGCAGAGATAGGAAGACAAGTTATTAATCGGGTCGTAGTTTCACCATTTACCAGCATCGGGGCTTCTGGCAAACTACCTCTTGAATATTCAAAAGGCAGTTGGTATTTGCTTTGAGCGACAAATTGGCATCGATTGACGAGTCTAAGCCGGCTATACAGCAAGCCGGCAGTCTGGCGCTTTTTGAGGCTAGTGCCAAAAATGACAGAGATTTCTTTGTTCCTAAAGTCGATGCTGATGCAGAAAGAAACAAGCTAAGCGGCACCGATAAGCTCAAACTATTGGTTGAAGGCACGGCTCAGGGCATTTTCACCCACGGTGCCAGTGAAGTAACCGAGCACCCATTAAGGCTTTCGGCTGAATTAGCTGGAGGCTATGCCCTGGGTTTGGCAATGAAAGGACCAGCCTGGGTCAAGTTACCGGCTCTGACAATTGCCACGGCAGGGGGCGCAGTTTTTGCCCATCAGGCAGTAGGGACTATCTCTGAGACCAATAAGATTCTCAACCGAGCCGATTCGAGTAATCTTGAGCAGACGCAGCAAGAAATAGCAAAGACCATGGGACCGCTTGCCTTTAACGCAGCCCTCATGGGGCTTACCGCCAAGATGGGCACCAAGACCGAATTACCGAAAGAGCCGCCCAAACTGCCGATATTTAACGGCGAACTAGCCTTGCCTTCTACATCTTTTGGCTCGTCTATGAGACCAGCCTATGCCGGAGTCGGCGAGATGGTCAAGCCGCCAGGAAACTTATTGCCCGGTAGGAATGCTGAAAGTGAAGGGCTGCTCTCTAACATCATGAAAATGGTTGGAGGCAATAGAAGCGAAAGAATCACCAGCGGGCGAGGCATTTACGGCGAGATAACCCACCGGTTAGATAATATGCAGCCTGGTGAGAGGGTTCCGATAGTGCATGCCGATGGCACCACCACCACTTTCGACCAGTCAGGCAAGATTCTAGTCGGTTTCGGCAGTGGCGAAGCCAGACTGCTAGACCTGGGCAAGCCCATTCAACAGGTGCATGCCTCAGACTATTCTGAAGGGATAAGACATTTCAGAATCAATGGCGCCCAGACCCCCAACCTTGAGGTTAATCCCCTTGCCCATACTGTTAGGGCTGAACTAGCCGGTGGTCATCACCTGCATATGGTGGACAATACGGTCAATGGTTACACCTTCTTCCCTCACCGAGACGGCACCAAAACCTGGATTGAATATGGCGGCAGGGTGGTGATGGAACTGCCAGGCGGAGTGGCCGAACATAATTTCGTCAAAGAACTTGCCCATGTCAGGCTTGTTGAAAGAGCCGACGGCAGCAAACAGTTCCGTTTCTTGTCTAAAGATGGAGACCTTCTCCCTCATGTTATTGAGCTTGCCTCTAAGTCGGAACTCGATGCCAAAGAGACCTCTAGGTATCTGCGCAGCTTGGCCAGACAAGCCCAGCAACAGGAAAGGCAGCAACCTACTTTATCGCTTGAGAGAATGCAGCCGGGAGGCATACCACAGGCTTCCACCGGTGCAGTGAGCGACCCAGTTAAGCGAATGTTGCCGCGTTATCCAGGCTCTTTCGACCGCGTTTTCGACAGACATATCGCCGGCGTAGATACCCGGGTGATGCGCAGCGATAGTCTAGATAGTCCCGCCCAGATGGGTCTAGCCCAGCAAGGTCATAGCTGGTTGGTGACCAATTATCTCAATCACTTAGGTGGCAAGCGCTAAAGCCGAAAACTCAGCCGACTGCATCCTTGAGAGCACTTCTTGCCGCCAAAAACTTAGTTGTCACCGAAAGAACTTTGGCTTCATGCTTCAACCGGTTGTAGGTATCTTGCAATTCAAGCAGAGCTTGCTGGTCTTCCGGCACGCTATACATCGTACCTGCCACCCAGAATGATAAGCGCATGGGGTCTGTGGGCAAGTCTTCAGGCAATTCGACGATGCGATTATTGATCTTGCTTGAAAGTCGCAAAATGTCCTTGATATAGGTCATGATTTCGGCTTGCACTTCCTGGCAGTCTGTATGACTGGGTTCATCTTCCAGCCACTCAACTTCGCCCTGCAGATAAGGCAGGTCTTCGATGGTGCGAGTCACTCTAAAGCGACGGTCACCTTCAGTCAGTATGTTCAGACGTCCATCGGGCAGCTTTTCTACATCGATGAGTTTTGCCGTGCAGCCTATAGCCCGCGCATGCGAAGATACCGGCTCATACAAAAGCACTCCAAATATTCTGTCCCCTTCCAAGATGGTGTTGACCATCTGTCTGTAACGGGGCTCGAATATGTGCAAGGGCAAAGGGCTGCCTGGAAAGAGCACCACATCAGGTAGAGGAAACAATGGAATGATAGTACTCTTTTCGCTCAAACCCTTCACCTGTCAAACTGGACGCACGGGCGTGTAATTACAGCAATCGGCAGGACATTTATAGACCAACGCGGGGTCTTTATTAACCAATTCTATCTGGTCTATAACAAGTTTACCCATCAGCCTTTTGAAAAGCTCGCTATTGCCGCTCGATAGGCTGCGAATAAAGTTCATACCTAGTTCTTTGGCTTTGGCGCTGGCTTCGGTGTCCAAATCATAGATGATTTCCATATGGTCGCTGACAAAACCAATCGGATGCACCAAGACCGACTTGCAGCCATTTTCAGCCAGGCTGGTCAAATGATCGCAGATATCTGGTTCCAGCCAAGGTTGGCTGGGCGGGCCACTACGGCTTTGATAAACCAGCGACCAGCCTGCAGTCTGAAAACCTTTTTTCTCTAGACCCTCTATGGTCATTTGACAGGTCGCTTCCAGCTGTTCTTTATAGGCGCAGCCGCTAGCCATAGACATCGGTATGCTGTGGGCGGTGAAGGCAATCTGAACTGTTTTGGGAGCGTCCGGCTGCGATTTCAGTGCCTTTTCAATACAATCCACATTGGCTTCAATAAACAGTGGATGGTTGAAGAACACCGGCAACTTATCAATTTCTATAGAAGTTTGACTCTCTTTGGACGCCTTTTCTATATCTTCTAGATATTGTCTGCAGCCGGAATAAGAGGCATAGGCCGAGGTGACAAAGCAAAGAGCCTTCTTCACACCGGCCTGCGCCATCTCTTTTAGGGTATCGGCAAGCATCGGATGCCAATTGCGATTGCCGAAGTAGACTGGCAAATCGATGCCATGCTCTTTCAATTCGCTTTCGAGAGCGGCAATCAGTCTCCTGTTCTGCGCATTTATCGGCGAGACACCGCCAAAGAGCTCATAGTGGTGAGCTACTTCTTTCATACGCGCTTCGGGTACATTCTTGCCTCTCAAAACATTGGCAAGAAAAGGCATGACGTCATCCATGCCTTCGGGTCCGCCAAAGGAGAGAAATAGCAAAGCATCATATTTTCCGGTCACTTTTACCTCAGCTGTTTTTCTTTCAATAACTCAAGCACTTCCGACTGATTGGGAAATCTGCCTGATTTTGACTTCGAGAAAATCAGATCACCGCCGACTTCGACTTCAAACACACCGCCGTATGATTGATGAAGAGTGGCTTCCAGACCTAATTCTTTCTTGAGTTCAGCCGCCAAACTGACGGCTCGCGATTTGTAGCCTCAGGAACCGCAATAGGTGATGTTTACTGTTTTCATCTCCAATGAATACCTCGTGTAATTTTTTGATTTAGAGCCTTTTCAGACCGCTGTTTAGGTTATAGCTGCCTGCGAAGAGACAGACACTTAATTTTATTAGATATTCGAGACTGCTTGCACGTTCATTACTATTGCTTGATAATTCGACAGATTCTTATGGCTGGCTTAAACAAATGAAACTATGTCAAGTGGCGCTCTTTCGCTCCCGTGCGAATTTAAACACTAAGAGCGCGACCGCTCTTGCTTTAGCCTCTTTAGCATTGGCATTGTCTTTGGCTAGCGGCGGCATTAGCTGCGGTGCTGCTTATGCCGAGCCCGCCAAATCAAATGTAAATGCGGAAAAGCCCCAAGAGCAGGGAATCTCTTTTGAGATTAGGGCTCTGAGCGGCAAGCTTGATGCTCTGCCTTTATTTAATAGCAACATGCCCGAAGTGGTGCCGACCCAAAATGGAGAGCCAAAGGTACTGCTTTCTACTCTTGAAGCCGGTGCTGCCGAATTTCCCGATGCTCATCTTTCTTATCGGTTTAAGGGCAAATTTGGTGTTTTCATCCACCATATAAACAAGCAAGACCAGTCGCCGCCCAAACTGCTGCGATTGTCACTTTATGCTAAAAACGAGAGTGCTAAACCGGCTCGCATCAAATTGCTTAAACGCAGTACTTATCTCAGTCAACCTGATGCACCATTTGTCAAAGATATCCCCGATCTAGAAATACTCGGTGAAAGTGGCGACTGCCAGATCAAGGCTCGTTATGCCGGTCCCGGTGATCGCTTAAGTTATGACTTTGCCACTGGCTTGGCTCAAAAAGACTACCCGAAGGGAAATAGTAAAATTGTAGAATGCAAGCCCCAGGGCTGTACTTTGCTTGAAAATCTCGATGTGCCGACCCGAGCGCTTACCCCCGCTCTAAACGGCAGGTCTTATATCGGTTGGTTTGAAACAGATAGACCAGTGCGATTGTTTTTAGTCAGCAGTTTTGTCGACAATGCCGAGGACTTGGGTCCTGACCAACCTCTCAAGCTGGCTATGAGCATCGATCGTCCCTTGCCCCGTGAAAGCGCCAAGCATTTTCCCAGTAATCCTGATGCTAAAGGCGGAATAATTTACGGACGAGTGGCGGGCATTTCCAAAGGTTTGACTTTCAATAGTCACAATCATATCGATATCAATAACAAAGCTCTCAGTCTCGCCTTTCCAGTCTCCACTCTCAAGGGTGGCACCTTTGGATTGGGGGGAAGTATTCAAGCCGCTCCAATGTATCGCCGCTATTTTGATACCGCATATAGGGCGCAAGGCAATTATGCCGTCTATCACAAACTAAGTTTCAGAATCGAGAACACTACTAACTCTGCCCGTCTTGTAAAAGTTTCTTTTGCTTGTCCACTAAAGAAAGACGGCAAGAATGGCAAGAAAGAAAAACAGCTGTATTTCTTGCCTGGCGATATGAAGACTGCACCGGTCTTTTATAGAGGTTCTATAAAGCTAAGCGAAGACAAGAAAGAAACTTACTTCCATATAGTTTTGCACCGCGGACAGAAAGCCGAATCTCTAAAAGAGCTTCTGATAGAGCCTTATGACTACAAAGATGTCAGCATTGAGTTTCTCTACCCTCCTGATGCTACGCCGCCTCAAGCGATTTTGTTTGAGAGTGCTGTTTAAGAGCCTCGGCAAGCTTCTATTTCTCTGACTTTTGCTCGGGATCTGCCTTAACTGTTTCGTCTTTATCGCTCTTTTTGTCTAGCTTGTTTTCTTGAGCCTGCTTTTCAGTCACTTCCGATTCGGCTGACTTTGGTGCAAATCTTTCATTCAAGGCACTCAGTTCAGCCGTTTTGCCCTTCTTACTAAGATAGCCGCCATAGCTTTCTATAATCTGCTTGGCCAAAGAACCGTCAGTCTTACCAGGGTCGCTTTCGGGCAGGGCAGCAAAGGTTTTCAGACATTTCTCAAAAAGCGGCTCGGTGTCGGCTTTATCTAAGAGCGAAGAGACTCTAGCCAGGTCTAACCTGGCTTTGAGAGCCTTGTTGCTGTTTTCGCCATCTTGTCTGTCGATGAGCTGCGAAACTTGATTGAAGTTATCGACCGCCTCTTTGAGCTTGCCTTGTTTTTCATAGAGCCGACCAAGGCTCTGCAAACTTGGCACTCGTTCATAACTGCTGCCATTTTTCTTGGCTTGATAGACCAAGGCGTTTCGATAGCAAGCTTCGGCGCTGGCGGTCTGACCCTGCTTTTCATAAACTGAGCCCAGTTGATTGAGCAAGATGGGCATGGAAGGGTCGCTATAGCCCCAAACCGAATTACGCAGAGTGATTGTCTCGCGCAGGGCGGTTTCAGCCTCTTTTAAATCTTTAGCACTGGGTTTGCTGATCTTTAGTTTGCTAAGAGCCGTTTGATAAGACTTTTCAGCCTTGAGAGAGATTTCCTTTACTTTCTTAGGGTCGATGGTTATCGAGCCGTCCGGACCAATAGACTGCACTGCCGACATAACGCTTCCGGCTGCGCTAGAGCCACCTGACCCACCTCCCGGCAGGGACAACTTGCTGTAGGGGCTAGTCATGGCGTTGATGGTTCCGGCCGAGGGCAGGTTCTTAGGCATGGCCATCAAGCCGCCGTATTCCATTAGCCCCTGCGCCCCTCCAGACCTCACGCTACAGGCTGAAACCACCAAAAGTGAAAGAGCGTAAGTGATTGCTGTGCTTTTACGGGCAAGAGGCAAGATACGGAACATAGTCCCTCCGGGGGCGAGCTAGAATTTGTTCATCTACGCCCATGTTATGCCCGCTACGGGGCAAGGTCTCTCTTTTTTATATCTGTGGGGACGGTTTTGCCTGTAAAATGGTGGACATAACATATATTTGGACTTGCGGGGCGACTGCAGGTCTGTGGCGTTTCCAAGCAGGGTAGACCAGTGACATCTTTAGAAGCCAGTAAGACCAGTGAAATGGAAGACAGCAGAAAGTCGGTTAAGGCCGTTAAGGTAGGTGAACTTCTAGTTGGGGCTTCTATAGTTAGTTCAGCTGAAATGACTGAGGCCATTCAAGTATCGAAGAGATTGGCCGTGCCCATTGGTCGGGTCTTGACCATGAGCGGCTGTGTCAGAGAAGACGTGTTGGAAGGCGCTCTGCAACTGCAAAGACTGATAAAAGAGGGGTCTCTTTCTGTCGACGGCGGCATCGAGACGCTTAAAAGAGTGCATGAAGACCGCATCGAGTTGGCTGAAGCCTTAACCACTGAAAGCCAAAGAATGGCTTTGCTCGATACTGCCGAAAGTTTAGGCGAGCTTTTGCTCGATTCGAACATCATCTCTGAAGATGATCTGGTCAAAGCCATGCAGACAAGCTTTGACAATGGGGTGCCCCTTGGCACTACTCTTGTTCTTCAAGGTTTACTTTCACCCAGTCTCTTTCCCTCAATCTTGAGCGTTCACAAAAACATCGTCAGAGGCGTGACCGGCAGAGACGAGGGTGTGAAAGAAATTCAGGAGATTTTCTTGCATTGGCTCAAAGCAGAAGAATCTTTGCGCGCCCATTCAACTTACAAAGAAAGTGAGCGCAAGAACGACCAGATAGAAGCCACTGCCGTAACCACCGTCACAATTGCACCGGAGATAGACAAAAAGGCAGAAGAAAAGCAGGCAGCCGAGAAAGCAGTCAAGGCTAGTGAAGCTAGAGCCAGCGAATCTAAAGAACCCAAAGAGTCTAAAGAAGCGAAGAAAGAAGCCAAGCCTGTTGCCGATAGTGAACTTAGATTGGTCGACTTGCTCAAGCAGTCTGGTTTATTCAGTCAGGGCGATGTGCAAAAGCGATACGAAGCCATGCTGCGCGATCCAGAGCGGTCAGCTCGTTTCTTTATCGAGCTTGGTTTGATTGGTGTCGATGATGCTAAAGTCGCTCTCAGAGCCCACGGACTTCTGGCTAAGGGCACTCTCAGCAAAGAAGAAGCGATTTATGCGGTACGCAACGACCGAGTCAGTGATTATGAAAAGCCGATTGTTGAAGTTAAGGAAGAAAAGGTAAAGCGCTATATGGACCAGCAGTGGCGGGGCAGAATGTCCTCCGTCATTGGTGGAGCCTTGGTGGGAGCCGTGGTGGCAGGCTTTTCTATCTCACGCAACAAAAAAGGCAAATAGCCAAAGTCTGAGCTAGCGGCTATTTGTTGCTATCTTTAGTGCCTTTAGGTATTTCTTCAGCTTGGCTCTCGCCCGTAGCTTTGCTGTCGCCTGTAGCTTGGCTCTCGCTGCTTTCGCTCGGCTTTGCCTGAGGGCTATTTGGCTCGCTTTGGCTTTCAATTTTCTCTGGATCAGCAGGGATCAATTCCAGTCCCTCTAACCTTTTGATCGCTTCTTCTTTGTCGCTTGGTAGGTCCTTCTCCATTGAAACAGCCAGCTCGCGCGCTGTCTCGGCATCTTGCCCAATACCTTTGCTTGCTTCTAAGAGTAATTTGTAGGCTTGCAGACGGATCTTTGTCGCATCAGGATCATCTTTAGATTTGCCCTTGGTCTTTTGCCAGTTAAGCACACCGAGGCAAAGCTCAGCCCGCTTATTGCCAGCCAAGGCGGCTTTAGTCAGATATTTATTGGCTAAAGTAGGGTCGGCGGTGCCGCCATAACCGAGCAAGCTATAGACACCGAGTTTAGAGATTGCTTCGATATTACCGCTCTCAGCTTCTTGTTCAAGGCTTCGTTTGGTCTCACCTGCATACATTTGCACGCCCTCTTGCCTGGTCAGGTAAGAGTTGAGATCGAAAGTTTCGACACTCACTGCACGGCTGCAGCCGCCCAAAAACATAGCCAATATGGGCAGACTGAATGCAGTCAATAAAGCTAGACTGAGCTTGGTTTTGCTTCGCTTTTGTCTTCTCAAAGCTTTCAACCGTTTTTCTCCAAGCTGTCGCAAAAGAGCTGCGGACAGAGCGATCACTTAAGCTACCGACTTAGGCAGTATAAGACCATTTTCAAATGAGTAAAAGAAACCAAGTGATAACTGTTTCTTATCTTTAGCAGCAGAGTGTTCTAGTTTTGCTTGTATTCAGAAGAAAGATAGCCGCCTATCATTGTTTCGACTGTCTGCAGTTGATCATCCAAGAAAGCAATATCGGCATGAAAACCTGGTGCCAGTGTGCCTATCAGCCCAGAGAGCGAAATGGCTCTGGCGGCATTGGTCGAAGCCATCATAGCGGCCTCGCCGAGACTGCAAATACCCCAATCAATCATATTGCGCAGGGCATCATCCAGTGAAATCGATGAACCGACCAATTCGCCCTGTGATGTGCCGATGGCGGCTCGGTCAGAGACAAGAATCAAGCGGTCGGAGCCTTTCAGTTCAAAGATGAGCTGGCAGATAGGGGGCAGAACGTGCAAGCCGTCTGCAATCAAGCATGTACTTACTCTTTTGTCCAAAAGGGCGGCACCGATAGCGCCGGGTTTGCGGTGCAATAAAGGCGCCATGGCATTGAAGGCATGGGTAAGCAAGCGAGCGCCGCGGTCAAAAGAGCGATTTGCCTCTGCAAAAGTGGCATTGGTGTGTCCAAGCGACACGGCTACCCCTCTAGCCTGTAGAAAGCTTTGGAAACTGCCGTCCGGGTCGCCCTCTAGAGCGGCAGTGACCATCTTTATCGAGTCGTCAATGAGGGTAGCAAGGCTGCCTTCTTGCAAGGCTGTTTCAATTGGGAGCACCCATTCGGGCGGGTGTACACCCGGCTTGAACGGCGACAGATAAGGACCTTCAAGATGAATGCCCGGCATGCGAGCAAGACCACGCTCAGCCTGGTCTATTTTGGCATTGTCGATAGGTTTGCCGGCACCCTGCTTCTTAAGAAAGTCTCGGTGCTTGATTAGAGAAGGCAGCGAATCGGTAATGAGCGTAGGAAGGAAACTGGTTACACCCTTTTGGGCTTGCTCCAGTCTTAGCTTCTTTACATCGTCCGGGCTGAGGTCTTGCCAAAAATCGCAAAAGGGGGCGCCGTTCATCTGTAGGTCGATCATGCCCGGTATGGCAAGCAATTGACGCAGGTCTAGAGTTTGAGCTTGCTTTTCCAAGGCGGCGGGGACTTCGTCCTCTTTATAGAGGGCTTTGATTAGGCCGTCTTCTAATAGAAAGACTGTTTCTTCGGCGGCCTCGGGCTTGAAAATGCGTTTTGTGTAGACCAATTTTGCAACCATAGAGACCTCAGGGCTTTCCAAGAGTAATCGGGGCGTATAAAATCAAGAAACGTACAGCTAATTTTTGCACTTATTCGATTTTAAGCATCTAATTTGGAATAAGCCTTAAGCCTGTACAATTGCAGCCGAACTGATAAGCATTTTAAAGAAGCATTAGTGTGCCCTGAACGAGCCAGTAAATGACCGAAAGCCAGAACAGTCCAAATAGTTCTTCGACCTCTCTGCAGTCGGTGCAGAATTTGGATTCGGCCGGTCTGGCTGCCAAGATAATGGAATTGCAGGAAGCCCTAGTACAGAGTCAGGAAAAGAACCTGATGCTTTCAGCGCAACTGCGTGAACTGGAGCGTCAAGCCCGCGACGGCGAAGATCTCAAGTCTGAATTAGCCAACCAGGGTTTGCTATTGAGCGACAAGAGTCGAGAAAATAAACAGTTACACCAAGAGCTTGGTCGCCTTGCTACCTTGCTTGAACAAAAACTGCAGGAAGTTGAAGAGCTAAGAGCCTCCACCACTGAATTGCAGCATCAACTCAAGACCCGCGAGTCTGAGCGTGATCTGCTTGCCGTCATGTTGAATGAGGCCGAAAACGCCCAGCGCCGTCAGCATACCGACGATCAGGTGCAGCAGGCAAATAGAGAAACACCAGGCTGGCTCAAGGCCTTCAAGGGCAAAAGCCCCTAAATTAGTAGCAAGTAAATTTTGGACAGTACAGTGGAAGCAATATCAAAAGAAGTTCTCTCGGGTAATAGAAGAGCGCTGGCTCGCGCCATCTCTGTGGTGGAAAATGGTGGAGAAGAAGCATCACAGTTGGTGCGCAGTCTTTTTGAATATACCGGTCGCGCTCATATTATTGGTGTGACCGGCTCGCCAGGTGTCGGTAAATCGACCTTGGTAGATGCGCTAATCACCGAATGCCGCAAAGAAGATTTGAAAGTGGCAGTTTTGGCTGTTGATCCCTCCAGCCCTTTCACCGGTGGTGCCATACTTGGTGACCGCATACGCATGCAAGGACATACACTCGATAAAAGTGTCTTTATTCGTTCGATGGCTAACCGCGGGCATCAAGGCGGAGTGGCTCTGGCAACCTATGATGCCATTCGCATGCTGGAAGCCTCTGGTTTTGAGGTGATTATTATTGAGACCGTGGGCGTCGGACAGTCCGAACTGGCAATCGCCCAAACCGCCGATACAACCGTTCTTGTTTTGATGCCCGGTTCAGGCGATGACATTCAAGCGATCAAATCAGGCATCATGGAAATAGGCGATATATTCGTTGTGAATAAAGGTGACCTACCTGGTGCCAACAAGTCGGCCAGTGAGATCACTGCCTCTCTGGAATTGGCTTCTACTAAAGCTGAAAAACACTGGCATCCGCCGGTTATCGTTTCGATAGCCGAGACCGGTCAAGGCATAAATGAACTTTGGCAATCAATAAAGAAACACAAGCAGCATCTCACCGAAGCCGGCTTGCTATCTAAAAGACGCATGGAGCGCATACAAGCTGAACTTTCTGAGATAGTTGCCGATATAGCAAGGCGCAATTTGAAGAAGTCATTGAATTCAAATAACGAAGTCAAGGAAGTTCTAGACGATATAGCCACCCGCAAGGTCGATCCTCATACCGCTGCCAGACAGCTGATCGGCAATATGTTTCAAACCATCCAATACTGATAAAGATATCTTGGATAAATTTCAATAACTTTGTATCGCTCTAGATAAGCCACATAGCAAAGATAGTCAGGTTTTCTTATTGGATTCACATAAAATTCTATGGCGGTTGCATATATGGTGCGTATGTAAGCCGGCTTGACGTGCGGATTGCCAGACAATACGATATTTGCCAAGGAACTTTACATTAGTTCTGATTGCATAAATTCTTCGGGCGGGACTTTTCGCATGTCTAAAATTGCCATTATCAGTCAACCCGACCAGGGCGTCTTTATTGACCTCGGCGGCTGCTCAAACTTGCAAGAGGCTCTAGAGCATCTCAGCTCTACTTTGCAGTCCTCCAACAAGTTCTGGAAGGGCTCTAAAGTCATTCTCGGCATGGGTTCTCTCAAGCTCTCTAATGACAAAGCGGCGCAGGTCTTAGCCATAGCCAAAGGCGTCGGTGTTTTTCCCGAAGAAATCTATGCCAAAGAAGAGAAGACCAGAGCTGCTTTCACCGACTGCGGTGTCAAAGTTTCTGATGTCAAACCGATGAATCTGCCCAAGGTCAATCTGGAAATACCTAAAGACCAGATTCCTGAAGCTGAAGCCGAAGCTGAAAATGCAGGCGGCAAGTCAGTAGTTAACTCGGTCAGTCTAGTCGAACTCGAACATGACTCTCTCGAACATGACTCTATGGAAGAGAGCGACATCGAACTGCAAGAGAAACTGCCTGAAAGCAAAGACGGCACCGCCGAAGATACCGCCAGCCAGATTCAAAAGCTGCCCCAGGTGCTCTACATCAAGCAGACCCTTCGTTCTGGTCAGACCGTTAGTCACAAAGGCGATCTAGTCATTGTCGGTGATGTCAACCCTGGTGCCGAGATTATGGCTGAGGGCGATATCACAGTCTGGGGCTCGCTGAGAGGCATAGCCCATGCTGGTATCGGCGGCAATATCGAAGCTGAAATCAGAGCCCTCAATTTGCAACCGATTCAAATTAGAATCGCGCATGCCATTGCCCGGGCTCCCGATCGCAAGAGAGTGACATATGCCAACGGCAGCGGTCCTGAAACCGCCCGCATATTCGAAGGCAAAATTCGAATCACTAAAAACAAGTTTGACTAAATGTCGAAGCGATTGAGCACCACACTCAATTGGTCAGAAAAAAAAGTAAGTACGTAAAGAGAACCCAAAGTAACAGCCACACGAGGAAATTAAATGAGCGGTCGAGTAATCGTAGTCACCTCAGGCAAGGGAGGAGTCGGAAAAACTACGGCTTCAGCCAATATCGGTGTCGCCCTTGCCACAAGCGGCGCATCGGTAGCCCTTGTCGATATGGATATCGGACTGAGAAACCTGGATATTTTGATGGGTCTGGAAAACAGAGTCGTCTATAACCTGGTCGATGTGGTTGAAGAGCGCTGCAAACTCCGGCAAGCCCTTGTAAAGGACAAAAAGCTTCCCAACTTGAGTCTTTTGCCGGCTGCCCAGACCCGGGACAAGTCGGCTGTTGATGCCGACCAGATGAAAAAACTCTGCGAAGAACTGAAGAGTATGTATGACTTCGTTCTGGTGGACAGTCCTGCCGGTATCGAGCAAGGCTTCCAAAACGCCGTAGCCGGCGCCGAAGAAGCAATCGTGATCACTACTCCTGAAATGTCTGCTGTTAGAGACGCAGACCGCATCATCGGTCTTTTAGAAGCCCGCAAAGATGAAATCAAAGAGTATCGCCTGGTCTTGAACCGCTATCGCCCAAACATGGTTCAGAACAACGACATGATGAGCATCGACGATGTACTCGAGATTCTCTCAGTCAAGCTTCTGGGCGTTGTTCCTGAAGATGAAGAGATCATCATCTCGACCAACAAAGGCGAGCCTGTTTCAGGCACCGACAATGTTCGCTCCGGTCTTGCCTATCGCAATATCGCCAGAAGAATTCGCGGTGAAGAAGTTCCGATCATGGACCTCGAAGTCAAGAATCCTACCTGGATGAGCAGGATTGTCAGTTTCTTCAACCCGACAGTCAGGGTTTAAGGAGGTCAATCATGCAACGAATATTTGAATGGTTCATGCAACCTAAAACCGATGGAGCCCGCACCACAGCCAAAGATCGCATGCGTAACATGCTCACGCATGACCGTCTAGAGCTGCCTGCTGGGCGTCTAGAAAGTCTGGAAGAAGAACTGGTGGCAGTTGTATCCCGCTATTTCGAGCTGGATAAAGACACAACCCAGTTTGATCTGCAACAATATGAGCGGAGGGCATCTTTGATCGCCAATTTCCGCCTGCTCAGATCAAAATGCTGAGGCAGTTGCTGCCTGGCTCACTAGCCTAATTGGCTTCAGTACCTCAAAGAAGGGTCTCGCAGGAGACCCTTCTTTGAGACCCCAATTGGGAAAACCATAGCGGCACTGACTAATCGCAAAGCCTAACGGCAAAGCATAACCGCAAAGCATAAATAGAGAACGCTTTGACAACCCAGACCCTAGACAATCTCAACTTCGTTCCCGGTGCTCTGAGGAGCCTGATTCGTGCCGTTCATGGCATCGACTTTTGGCTTCTTGGAGCAACTGCCTTTTTGATCATGGTGGGCTTGAATGTGCTGCATTTTTCGCAGCATACCCAGGGCTATTTCGAAAAGCAGCTGCAATATATGTGGGCTGGACTTTTCCTTATGGTTGTCATTTCTCGCATTCCATACAAGCTCTGGACCAACAAGTATATGGTCACATTCTTGTATGTACTCAACCTAGCCTTGCTTGTCGCGGTAATGGTCAAGGGACACTCTGCTCAAGGGGCGCAGCGCTGGCTGGCTCTTGGTCCGATCACCCTGCAGCCATCAGAGGTAGCCAAACCAATTGTGATTTTTTCACTGGCGGCCTGGCTGCGGCGCTTCCCGATCAATGGCTTCTTTGATATTTTCAAGATCTTGCTTATCTTAGGACCCCCTGCAGTCTTGGTGTTTAAGCAGCCAGACTTAGGTACTTCGCTTACCTTTGGTGCAGTCTTTTTGGGTCTTTCATATTGGGCGGGTGCCACAGTCACCGACATCTTAGTTCTGGTCAGCCCTCTAGTCAGTCTTATTCTCAATGCTGTAAACATCGAATGGTGGCACTATTTCTTAGTGGCTCTAGGCCTTGTGCTTTTGCTTTTTTGGCGGCGCTTCGACTTCAAGATTTGGCTGAGACTTTTGCTCATTGTCGCCATAGTTGCCGCCAATTACGGCATTGGTCATGCCCGTCCGCATTTGTGGGGGGTCCTGAAAGAATATCAACAAAAACGCCTGACCAGTTTCGTCAATCCATATGACGATCCGCGCGGCTCTGGCTATCACATTTTGCAGAGTTTAATTGCCATCGGCTCGGGTGGTTTTGCCGGCGCCGGTTTAGGGCACGGCAATCAGGCTCAGGGGGCTTTCATTCCAGAGAGACATACAGACTTTATTTTCGCTGTAATTGGCGAAGAACTCGGCTTCAAAATCTGCGGATTGGTTGTCTTAGCCTACTTTGTCATCTGTCTGCGGGCTCTATTTATTGCCCACCAGTCGCGGGGCGACCCGGCTGGGGCGGCCATAGCCATTGGACTCATGTGCATGTTCTTGTTCCACTCTTTCATCAATATCGGAATGACCATAGGCATTATGCCGGTGGCAGGCGTTCCGCTGCCCTTTCTCAGTTATGGCGGTACGGCTTTGATTGTGGATCTGGTCTCAATTGGTTTATTGCAGTCAATCTACTATTACAATCCACGCGAGAAAAAAGACGATCTCTGGGGCTAGTAATGGCTTGAGGAAAGATCGCCCTAATTTGATGTTTGCAGCCTTGTGTCTGAACAGCCGCTCCTAGCGGGTATATTGCTTAAGTCAGTCAAGGGTCGCATATGGGTGATCAGCCGGTAGAGACAGAAAAGCCCAAGGCGGGCGAAGTGCCTACTAGACCGGCTGAGACAACCGGTCTAGAGTCTGAGCGCTTTTCTGCCTACAGTGCTGGAGTGTTACAACCAGCCGAAAAAAGAGACAGCACCCATCTTCCTAAGGTAGATATTGATTTTCCGGTATTCCAATTCAAGCCTGCCAGTGATAATCAAACTGGGGTCTTAGATAAAAGAGACGAGATCAAACTAAGGTCAGAGGTCGATCCCCTGCTTTCGCAAGACGGGCGCAAACTGGTCGCACTGGCCGAGAACAGAGAAATTGCCATTATGTAGCATTGAAAGAGCCCCCGCCGGGGCTCTTTTGATTAGAAGGCTCGAATTTTTTGACCAGCTTAAGTCCTAGCATCTTGTGCTGATTGCCGGGAAATTCAACACATAGCAAAACGCCATATTCATCGTGATACGTAGCTATTCGGTATACTTTGCCAATACCGTAGTCTGGATGTTGAACACTATCACCAACATCGACCTTGTCACCGTTAGCCAGTTCTACAGGTCCGTCAATATGCTCTGGCAATTCCAGGACCATTTCAAACGGTGGAGAATCTTCTGGAACCATTACTATGCCTCACTTACTCAACTTGAAATAGATACGGGGAATAACTGATTCATCCTTGAACCGAGGTAGATTATTGACCCAGCCTCGTTCTTGCTGCGCAGAAGGCACCGCTTTTAGTGTCTTCAGGCATAAGATCACGAATGGTCTATCATGATCGCCGAGAGCTATATCAACCCGGGAAGAGTCCAGTTTGCCCCAAGAAATTGGAAATCCTTTCTTGTAACTCGCTTCTGTATGCAAAATGTCATCATGACCAAGCTGCTGGCGCAAGAGTTCATGAAGCCTAGTGCCATAAGCTTGGCTAACGCCTGCCTTGCCTTCTCCCGTCCAGGCGCGGTTAGGTCTTTGGCATACTGGGCCAAGTCCTCCAGAGCGTCTATCAGCTTGCCCGATCTAGCCAGCCTATCAGCCGCTCCAATGATCGACCCTACGCCCATTTCCGCTACTAACTCGCTGGCTTTCTCCGTTCGCTTTTCTAGCGGCATGGCTTCCCAATGCTCATTAGCTAGCGTCATTACTGTCTGCAAGTCCCTTAACGGTCGGATGTAGTCTCCGCTCTGCGCCACTTCCTGGCTGTAACCAGCTATCACCTGCGAGACTTTCACCCCGCTCATGATCGCCGCTGATAGGTGGTCTGCCAGCTTCTGCGCCGCTTCCGGTATCTTCTCCGGTCTATCTACCGCCTCTATCATAAAAGTCCCGGCGACTATTGCGCTGTCATACAGCCCCTTTCCCACGTTGTAGAAGCCTTGTGGTACTGAATCCGATACCGCCTGAATCTGGCTCTTGTAGGAGTCCTGGGCTATGTTTGACGCCTTGCCAAACGCTTCGATTATCTCCCTTTGCTGCTTCGGGTCAAGCTTGTTGAAGCCCTCCCACTCGTTTCCTTGATACTGCACATACCCATGCAAGACTACCTGGTCTGGCTTTACGGCTTCATGTACGCCGCCTTCATCGAGCCCCGCCGCCTTAATCCTATCGTTTACCTGCGCCTGCTGCTCGGCTCTAGCCTTAGCTTCCGGCGACAGCTCCGCCATTTGGTCTCTGACTAGTTGGCTGTAGCGCTCCTTCTCCGGTCCTTCCGGTAGCTGCTTCGCCCATGTATGCAGGTTCTGCACCGGCTCGGCTGCCGGGTTGCGCTTCACCTCTTGAGCCAACAGCGTTCCTGTGTCCATCTGGTCTAGGGCTTCTTGCGGCTTCTCTGCTTGCCCCTTCGGTCTGTAAACCGCTTCGGCGTCTTTCAAGACCTTGGCTATTTGCGCGTCTTTGTACGGCGCCGGTAGCTTTTCTGCTTTGTCTAGCTCTTCTACAAACTTGCGAGCCCATATGTCCGGCTGCCTGGCTTTCTCTCTCAAATACTCGGCCGTTATCTCCGGTTGCAGCTTGGCTTCTCTTTGGCGCTCTGCTACTACCTTCTGCTTGCCGCATTCGTCCAGGGCAATAATCTGTATGCTCTCTAGCTGGTCGCCTCCGGCGCTGCCATTGTGTGCATTCTGGTTAAGCGCTTGCACTGCTTTTACATCAGCCGCCCCGGCTACTCTTGCCGCCTGGGCTTCCGGCTGACTTTCCAGCACTCGGCTCTCTACTTGTCGCCTGTCGCTTTTCTCGTCCACATCAGCCATACAGGGGCGCGCCTCTCCCTCGGTTGCCCTATTATTCCCTGTTACGACCAATAAAAAACTAGCGCTCATCTCTGCTCTATCTCGGGTATTGCTCTGGCTTTGCACCTAGCGCCCTTATCCATGACTCTCTCGCTTCTTCCACTGAAGCCGCCCCAAAACTCCCCATTAGTGCCTCTTTTGCTTTCTTGTCCGCTACCATTCCTTCTACAATCAGGTTCTGTATGTCCACGGCATAGCTCGCCATTAGTTCACCGTAGTAACGAATTCTTGCTGCCTCCTGATGCAGCCCTGTTAGCACACACCCGAACCCGACCAGGGTACTCTATCACTAGCTGGTTATCTGCTTGGCTTGAGCCATTTAACCCGCTTACTATCACTTCTCTTGCTACGTCTGAGATAAGAGAAACTGGTTCTATGGACTAGAAGACTTGTTTTTCCAGTTGAGATTGCAGCACTATTGACCATTTTGCTCTGCACCAAAACAAATATTCTCTGGCTTTGTCTTGGTTTGCATCTCGTCAATGAGTATTTGCAATACCGCTATATGAAGGACAATTTGATCTTGGTGAAACCAGCTGAGAATGCTCGTTTCACTATGTTCGAATATTTGAAAGACTAGAAGAACTGCATAACGCAAGAGAAATTAGATCTAGTTTGCGCTAGTAAGAGATTTTGCAGCAAAAGGGTATGCAGAATATGTAGTTTCAGTGAGCCATTGTCTATGACTGATAAACAACAGGACGATCTCAGCCCAGATGAGCGTAAGTTGCGCATAGACGAACACAAACTCGAGATCGAACGCGAGAAACTAAAGCTTGATAATCATAAGTTTGCCCATGATCGTTCATTTAAAAAGACCTGGTTGCCGATAATATTGCCAGTTTGTACAACGGTTGTTATTGCCATAGTCTCATCAACCATAACTCTTATAGATAAAAAGGCACAGGAAGAAACCACTAGAAGAGCCGGCATACAAGCTGAGATAAAAGATAGACACGACTGGTCGGTCAAAGTGGTCGAGCTATATTTAAAAAATCCTGCTTCATTCGACCTTTCCAATGACCGCGAAAAAGCTGGGCGCAATTTGCAATTGCTAGCCTCTGTGGCACCAGCCGAAGTGCAGTCGTTATTGGAAATAGAAGTTGCCAAACTAACCCCGACCACTAACAGTGACGGCACCGCGTCATCTGATTGGCTTTCTACCCTGGGGGCAATCTCTAGGGTGCAAAAAGCTATTGGTAAGTCAAACCAGCTCAAGAAAGCGGCCTACGGTCATGAGAACAATGCCTCTGAAAGCCTAAGCCAAGCAGCGGCAGCAAAGCCTTTGTCCTGTACAAAGTTTGATGAAATGACAGTTTATATTCAATACCCTGAAGGCAGTTGCGAGCTAGAGCATGAGGCAAAAGAGTTCATCACTTCAAAAGGGGCGACCGTGCATTGCCGAGCCGCTAAAGAGACCGGCAAAACTCTTTTGGTGAAATACTATCTGCGCCGTGAAAAGGAATTTGCCGAAGAACTGCTGCTAAGTCTTAAAGAGAAGCTCAAATTGAGCGATGGCGAAGCTAGGCTAATAAAAAGTCAAGGTCACACCATGCCTGAAGGCTTTGTTGAGGTCTGGCTGCCCAGTGCCAGTCAGAAAGACGGTTCATCCTAAATGGTTTTTATTGTTTGAAACTGCCAAGTGCTTGGCATAGATGCTCAAGAGCACGGATAATTTGCTCTGGATATTGGCGATGCAAAGATGGAAACTAACAAGTCCGTCTGGAAACTAATTGGAAGTTTACGGGTCAAAAGAGGTAGCAATGACCAGCATCCGAAAGATTGTCTTAGAACTCGCCGCAATCAGCTTCTTCTCTCTCTTCCTCGAACTCATGATCATCCGATGGCTGTCATCAGAGATCAGGACTTTTGCCTACTTCAAAAATGTCCCGCTCATGGCCTGTCTATTTGGCCTGGGTGTGGGTCTGGCCTTGAGCAAATCACCCAGAGATTGGAAGAAATGGGTCCCCTTTGCTTTGCTCGGCATAGTTTCATTGATTTGTTTTGCCGATCCACTCAAACTAGTGCACATCACCATCGTCGACCCTACCGAATATTACATCGTCGGTCCGATCGCCTGGAAAGCTATGGACGTCACCCGACCGGTAGATTATGTCTTGCAGACCTTCAAAGGTTATGCCGTTTTGATGGGTGTATATTATCTGCTTGTTTTGACTTTCATTGGTGTTGGGCAAAAAATAGGCTCTCTTTTTGATCAGCTCAAGCCCCTGCAAGCCTATACAGTCGACATTGCCGCCAGTTTACTAGGCGTGTTTTGCTTCTCACTAATGTCTTTTTTCTCATTGCCACCAGGTTGGTGGATGCTATTGATCTTTGTGCTGGGTAGTTATTTCTTTCGCAAACCCTTGCAAATCCTGGCTTTGCTGGTAGCAACCATATTGGGCTTTGCCACAGCCGATCCAGGTGTCATCTGGTCACCTTATTATCGCATCAGTGTCAGAGACGGTATCATTCCGGCCGACGGCAACAGTCCCGAGCTATTTTATGGTTACAACATCGACGTAAACCATGATGGCATTATGGGCGCTTACGACAACCGACCCGAGACAGTATGCCGCCTAACCGAAAAGCAAAAGGAAAAGGTGCTGCGCTACTATGACATGCTCTACGATCTAATCGGAAGTAAACCTAGAACAGCAATGATCATCGCCGCCGGTGCCGGTAATGATTTAGCCTGCGGACTCAGGCACGGTTTGACCGCTATAGATGCTGTTGAACTAGACAAGACATTTATTGAAAAAGGAAAGCAGCTTCACCCTGAAAAGCCCTACGATAATCCTGCGGTGACGGTTCATATTGATGATGCCAGAGCCTATATGCAGCGCTGCCAAAAAAAATATGATCTGGTAGATTTTGCCTACCTAGATGCTCACGCGGCCTTTTCGTCTATGTCTTCCATTCGCCTAGATAACTATATTTACACCGAAGAAAGCTTCAAGAATGCTAAGCGACTTTTAAACGATAAAGGAATTTTGGCAGTGACCTTTTATGCCATGACTTGGTGGCAAGAAATTAGGGTGTTTAAAACAATCGAGAAGGTCTTTGGCGAAGAACCGCTGGCTTTCTGGTCTCCAAATGGACAAGCTGTCACTATCTTGATCGGTCCTGGTCTAGATAAGCAAGCCGCCCTTGCTGCCGGCTATAAACAATTCAATCGCAAATATGTTGAAGACAACCATGTTCCCAAGCTCATAGCTGACTGGGACCGAGTAGAAACAACCACCGATGACTGGCCGTTCCTATTTTTGCGCGGCAGAGAGATGAGTCTTACCTATTGCGCTGGTCTGCTCTTTACTCTGCTTATTGGTTGGACCTTTGTGCGCCGCTCTTTCGGTGCCACTACCAAAGAAAATCTCAGCCGGGTTATGTTTTGTCTAGGCGCAGGCTTTATGCTGCTTGAGGTGAAAAGCGTTTCGCAAATGGGTTTGGTGCTGGGCGCCACATGGCTGACAAATGCTTTTGTGATTAGCTCGGTGCTCTTTATGATTTTGGTTGCTAACCTTCTTCAACTCAAGTTCAAATCGAAAAACCTCAAGGTCCCCTATATTTGCATATTTGTCAGTTTGATACTTTCGTATTTTATTCCTATCTCGGTCTTTGCCGGGCTAGATATAGTGCCGCGAACGATTGTTTCAAGTCTCTTTTTAGCCTTGCCCATTCCATTTGCCGCCTGGATTTTTGCCATTACTTTCAGTAATTGCAAAGACCAATCGAGGTTGCTTGGTATGAACTTACTGGGCACACTGGTGGGCGGAGCCATGGAATATGTCTCGATGATTACAGGCATTGCCGCCATGAACCTGCTTGCCCTGGTTTTATATGCTTTGGCCTTTCATTACACCTGCAAGGCGGAGCGCGAAGGCGGCTATGCTAAAGCTGATTGAAGAAAGCAGACCTAAAACTCGTTCCGACTCAATTCGCGCTCGATAGAATCAATCAGCAAAGTAGCTTCGTCATCAGTCATTGCATCGCTGTAGAGCACTGCCGCCACCAGTGAGCCGCAGAATGCATCCAACCAATCATCTTGATCTGGGTGATTTAGCAATGAGGTTCTCAGATTTGCTGAGAAGCCGATATCCAGCAATTCATAAAGTCCATCGGTGAGGCATAAAACGGCATAGACGCCTTTTCTCTCGGCGATATCCCAGGGTCTATCAAAAGGACCTTCGAACTCGTAGCGGCCAATCAAAATAGTGGGCTTTTGCTCAGTGGCGCACATACTTGCCGGGTAATCATAAACTCCGCAGCCCATAAAATCTTCCTTTCTTACTAGTGACGGGCAGAGCATAGGGCTTAATCGGTTAACAAGGTGTAGTGGCGAGATTACTTTGCGTTTAGCGATTTAATCACTGGGCAAAATACTAAGGTCGCGGCTATGGAAGTTCTTCCTTCTATATCAATGAAATCAGAGTTTCCGCTCTCCGCGACAACCTTACTAAGTGCGACAGAGCCATGCAGACGACCTCAATTTCAGGCGATCTCAATAGAATCTTTTTGCGCAGAGCCTGCCGACTATATCTGCCCAACCTAAATAATGCTCATGAAGCCCCAGCCAATATGCATGCTTCTTTGGTCGCCAATCTTGAGTATTTCGGCTATCTACTTTCAGAAGACCTGTTCAAACAGCTTACTCAATTACCGCTAGATGCCTTACAAGAGTTAAACGAGGCTTGCTGTGATGCCCTGCGGGCTCGCCACAACTGGGCTCCGGTGGTTCCACCCATGTATCCAAATTTTCCTCAGCAAGTGATGGAAATGGCAGATGCTCTCTTGTATATCAATGCTCTCAGCCATTACTTTACCGATGGCAAGTTCATACCTCCGGCAATAAAGAAACCACGAGCGGCCTTAGCTGAATACACCAATTATCAAAAGATTGAACTAGGCAGCTTGTCCCAATTTGAAGAGCTATTTAGACCACTCTTAGACTCTCCAGTCTCTCTGGACCAACAGGCGCAAAGCGATCTGATTTGGTTCTTGCGCATTTATCTACCGCAATACGGTCGAAACCCAATTGATTTTATTGAAAAACCCATCAACAATCGCGAGATCAAAGCGGTTGTTCTTAAGGCTATTTATTTGTACGGCAAAGACAAACCCGAAAATTGGACACAAGTAAGCGACTATATTGTCAGTCAACTTAGCACCGCCATTGATGTTCTGCGCTTTTCTGCAGCCTTAAGCGACGGCGACATTTCGCTTGCCACCGGCACAAAGTATAAGACCTTTGATAGAAAGACAAGACATTTGCTCATGAGAGCTCTTGAGCTAACGCCGCATTTAGCTGAAGACCTCTCTCGCTATCCCAAGCCTTTTGTCAGACTGGCAGAGAAACTTCACCCTGGTGAATTCAAGGACAGATATCCCAAGCTTTTTGATGCAATCACAAAAGTCAGAAATAATAAGCCGCTGGAAAGATTCAATAGTCTTTTAGAAAGTTATCTTGTCTCAGATATTAGACAAGCACTTAACTTATTAAGGACTCGACCGGGTGAGCTTTCTAGACGCCTGGATTTGCTATTGAGAAGATCACCTGATCAGCCGAAGTCTGGCTCAGATACTGATACAGAAACAGAAAAATCAGATTGGCAAAGGCAAGTTCTCAGTGTCTATGATACCGTCATTGGTGAAGTGCCGACACCAAGCCTTTTGCAGATGGCTGAACACTTCAAGCATCGCCATAAGAAGCGTGCTTGCCGTGTCTTTATGCCTAAAGGACCGATCAGTAAGGCATTTTGCCTAAAAGACATGTTACCGCTCTTCTCTGAGACTCTCTGTCTTAATGTGGTGCAGCTTATTGAAGACGAGCTCAAGCAGCGCTTTGCCAAGCTACCGCCCCTCGGTAAATGTTATGTTTCCTCTGATCTTAAGAGGTTCAATCAACCTTTCGCCTTAAGGTCTGCATCAAAGGCCCTTTATACGGCCGCCCGCGGCAGCCGGTTTGCTCTAAGCACAAAGGACACTCTGCGTCTTTTTGTTTTCTGGCGCAATGGTCTTTATCGCACCGACCTTGATCTATCAGCTATCTTTTTTCAAGACGATCTGTCCCATTATGCCACCATAGCCTATTACGATCTAAAGCATGAATTTGGCTGTCATAGCGGCGACATTGTCGACGCACCGCAAGGGGCTTCAGAGTTTGTCGATTTTTCAATTAAGAAATGTCTGGCCAAAAAGATTCGCTATGTGGTGATGTCGGTGTGTAGTTACACCCGACAATCATACTGCGAACTGCCGGAGTGTTTTGCCGGCTGGATGTCTAGAGAAAAGCCACAGTCTGGTGAAATATATGAGCCAAGAACAGTAGAAAACAAGCTCGATCTCTCTGCCGACTCAAAAATAGCGGTGCCGGTTATTTTTGATTTAGTGGAGAGGCAAGCTATATGGTGCGATCTATCGCTTAAGGCGGTGAGTCTTAACAGGCTTGCACCACAACAGGTTGGCGAAGCACCATTGCCTGCACCCTTACCAACTTCATTACCTGCTTCATTGCCTGCTTCCGGGCCCACGCCCTTTCAGCGCATAAGAAATGCCCTAATTGGTCTAGCGGGGAATAATCCAATCAATAATCAAGTTGGCTTTAGCATGATGCTTAAGGCTATGGTCAATCTCAAGAAGGCAAACTTGTATGACCTCTTTAGACTGCATGCCGAGGCAAGAGGCGAACTGGTCAGCGATAAAGCCATGGCTGATCGGGTCTTTGCCTATGAGGAAAATCCACGCTTTATACTCGACCTAGCTGCCATAGCCGCTGAATTTATGTGAGTTAGACCGGATCAACTACTTAGGTTTACCGCCGACCGAATATGTTGCACAATATTTTGTACGAATCGAGGGAGGCGTCATGGCATCTATCAAAATTCAGAAGAGAATTGGTAAAGCGCAAGCTCGTGACGAGCTCGCGACACTCATTGAAGCAGTTAATACCGGCGATGGAGCGGTAGAAATAACCGACTACGGCAAGGTTGCCGCTGTTTTGCTCAGCGTGAAAGATTACGAATGGTTGTGAGAGTTATTCTCAAAAGTAGTGTTTTGAAATTTTGAATAAGGCGGCGTATTCTTTCAATCGCCAAACCAAGAGAGGATACGCCTAATGAAGAAAGATACAGTGATCGGACTAAAGAAGCCAGAGGTTCGGGCTGAAGATCCTCGCACCGAGGTGCTGCGGCGGGGTGCTCGGCAGCTGTTGGTTCAGGTTCTGGAGGCTCAGATCGATACCTTCTTGACTGCTCATGCTCACATCAAGGACGATGCTGGCAACCGCTAGGTCGTAAGAAATGGATATGGTCCAGAACGAAAAATACAGACCGGCATCGGGGAAGTTGCGGTGCATGCACCGAAAGCTACGGACCGGCGCAAGCACACCGGCAAGGTAAAATTTAGCTCGACCATTCTGCCGCCATACTTGCGGCGAACCAAAAGCATCGAAGAACTTCTGCCCTGGCTCTATCTGAAAGGCATATCTACCGGGGAATTCGGCGAGGCTCTTGCAGCTCTGCTCGGCAAGAACGCCGCAGGATTGTCGGCCTCGACAATCAGTCGACTGAATGTGAAAGCCGTAAAGCCGACATTGCCAGTTCTCAAACCCAAGTTTTACTTTTGCAGACTCGCCTTAAACTCGGGTGTAAGCAACACCTGTCCACTTGATTTATAGCCGTTCTCTTTGATCAACTCCTGCACTTCTGCCTTTCTTTTGGCAGTGTCGGGGTGGCTGCTCAAAAACTCAAGACCTCTAGAGCCTTTCGAAAGTGTAAGAAGCTTATCCTTTACTTGCACCATGCCTTCGGGATCATAGCCGGCTTCAACCATATACCTTAAGCCGGCTTGGTCGGCTTGGTATTCTGCATCGCGGCTGAACTTTTGAAACATCACATACTTGAGAGCATTTGTCACTCTAGATTGTTCAATGTTTTTGTCAGTCAGTTTTTGCATTAGTCTGACTGCAAGAGCGGCTGTAGTCTGGTCGCTCACCCTCTGCGAGACGTGGCGCAGCGTAACATGGGCCAGCTCATGCCCTAAAACACCTGCCAATTGGGCATCGTTATCGACTAGATTGAGCATACCGCGAGTTACATAAATACGACCGCCCGGAATAGCGAAAGCATTTACAGTTTTGGAATCTTCCAGAACAGTGATTGTGATTGGGAAAGGGCTCTTGGCGTTGGCTGAGAGCTTATCCATCATTACCTTAACAAAGCCTATCGCCCTAGAGTCGTTTGAGACAGGAAACTGTTTGCGCACAGATTTGTCCATCTCTGTACTCAAAGCTTCTTCCTGGGCAGTGGAAATTTGAAACGATCGGCGAAAGGCACCTAGCAACCTGTCTTTAAGCGAGACTTTATCAGCCGCATAACTGCCTGAACCTGCAAGCAGGCAGAGAGATAAACTGAGAACGGTTAACTGTTTTCTTTTCATTTTGCTTTTGTCCGTTTCGCTTTCTAGTTTTTCGGCTTTTTCTTGAGGAAGGGGCTGGATATATTTTCTTTCACTACATCGGTTGTGTTTTTGAGGGCTCTAGTCAAACTGCGCTCGGCATCGAGAATGGGAACCGCCGGAAATTCATAACCGAGGATCAGCTTCAGTAAGGCAGCCATCTCTTTGACGTCAGCTTTGCGGTCTAGTTCCATATTGCGCAGAGCTGTCTTTACTACATCAGCTTGTCTTTCATCCTTCAAACAGTTTTCTACTAATTCTGGCAAGCTTGGGTTTACATATAGCCTTTTTAGCATGTAGAAAATTAACCAGCTGGAAAAATTATCTAGATAAGCGCCAAAATGCTTGAGTGAACGGCGGGGATGCTGAAAAGCCGGATCACCCGTCTCAATGGCAGTTTTGCCCATCAAGGCGGGAACATACATACTGTCGTAATCAACTATCTTTAGATCGTTATTGCAGAGCAAGATATTATCAAAACTAAGGTCACCATGGGCAATGCCCTGCCTCCGCAGGCACAAAATCATCTCGGCAAAACGGTCGGCAAGATAGCTCGCTGTTGCCTCATTAATTTGAGTCTTTCTTAGCTGGTTTAAGGTTTGCCCCTTAAGCCAATCCATTTTAAGAGCTGGTCGCCATTCGCCGTTTACTTTGATGCCACGCGGCAAATAATAAACCTGGGCGACATATTCTTTGATGCCCCCCTTGAGAGCAATCTTTATCGCCTCATAATGTTCCTGTCTATTGGGCACATGCGACATAAAGCACTTGAGCGCTATCTCTCTATCTTCACCAAGAAAGTGATAGACCCGCGAATTCTTACCAATCTGAGTGTCTTCGAGACAGCAAATTGAATTTCTCAGCTCAATATCTTCAAAATTATCATTTGACTTGACTGCTTCATTGAAGTCTTTGAAGGTACCGTATGTGATGCCTTCATTTGTCTTGCGCTCATGACTTAAGCTAATCATAGATTTGCCCAGCTTGGCTTCTCTAGCTTTGATCCAGGCTGGCACCGTACTGATTGGAGGCAAGGGCTGCAAATCTATTTTGCATGTAAGTGCCTCGCTTACAGATGGAATGGCCTCAAGGCCGTTTTCACTTTCACAAAATGATCTAATCAGTTTAGCGGTATTGCGAATCTCTGGATGGCTATGACTTTCAAGCAAGGCAAAGGCATAAGATTTGAAAGGATCACCATAATCTTCTTGCCTAAATAAAAGACATTCATCGCCCCCGGCTAGTTTGTGCCAAAGGCTGGTATCGAGGGTGATGCAGTGCAGCGATGAAAAGATAATCCAGGCAGAGAAATTATCAAGACTGAGATTGAAGTGTTGTTTGTCCCGGCGTGGATGCTGGTAATTGTAATGCCCTAGCTCTAGACTGTCGTGCCCGTCTAATTCGGGCACAAAAAATGTGTCATAGTCTATCAGTTTTATGCGGTCCATCTGGACAAGCAAATTGCCGTGTTGCAAATCGAGATGGGCGAGACCGGCGCGGTTTAACGTTTGCAGCAGGTCTTGAAAGTCTCTTTTGACATTTGCGAGTCTATCGGGAAACTGAATATTTGAAAGTATGTAAGAGTCTAGGCTCTCGCCTTCAACCCACTCCATCTTGACAATGGGATACCAGGCACCGGCGGCCTTAACTCCTTGCTTGATGTATTCGAACTTGATCAGATAACGGCTGTCTACCGACCTTAGGGCTTTTTCTATGGCGCGATAGCGCCTTTCATGGCTTTCATCATGCCAGTGAAAGCATTTCACAGCCCAGGCCTTTTCGTTTTTCACCACCCGGAAAACCGAGGAAGAATTACCCACCAGAGCTAGGGGCAGCCCATTGTGATCAACATCTACTTCGCCGTCTATCAGCTCATCGTCGGCAAAGCAAAGCCCTGAATCTCTCAGGGCTTCAACATAATCACCAGAGTTTGGCCAGGGCATGACCTAATTATAATTGCTTAGAGTAATTTCTCGATGTCTTTGGAGATGTCTTCAGGCTTGGTATTCGGCGGATAACGCTTAACCACATTGCCTTTGCGGTCGACGAGGAATTTTGTGAAATTCCATTTGATTGCTTCGCTGCCGAGCACACCGGGCGCTTCACCAGTTAAATACTTGTAAAGCGGGTGGGCGTCCTTGCCGTTTACGTCAATCTTCTCGAACATTTGAAAGTCGACGCCATAGTTCTTCTTGCAAAAGGCGCCAATCTCGCTGCTATTGCCCGGTTCTTGAGCACCAAACTGATTGCAAGGAAAGCCCATTACGGCCAGACCGCGCTCAGCGAATTTCTTGTGTAGTTCTTCCAGACCGGTATACTGCGGTGTGAAGCCACACTGTGAGGCTGTATTGACGATGAGCATTACCTTGTCTTTGTAATTGTCGAAAGACAGGTCTTTGCCATCCAGAGTCTTGGCTTTGAAGCTATAAATTTTTGACTCGCTCACGATTTTCTTTTCTCCCTGGGACTTATCTTTGCCTACGCTAGCCTGTTGAAAGATTCCGCAAACGGAAACTGCTAAGAGGGGCGCAAGGCAAAAGCTCAATGCTTGCAGTTTACTGACTTTATTTGTATTCACAGTCGAGCCTCCTCTTTTCTATTTCGCCATCTTAGACTTGGTGTTATGAATGGCATGTGAACACTTTCAAAGGGAGTATGATAGCCGAGAAGTTGTACATCGTGTCAGTGAAGGGTTAATCGATGAGTCTCAAGGAAAAAATTTCAGAAGACCTTAAGGTGGCTATGAAAGCCCGCGAGCAAGTGAAAGTCGACACATTACGCTCGGTTCTCTCTGCTTTTACTTACAAGAAAACCGAGCTTAAGCGCGATATCAACGACCAAGAAGAGATTGATGTTCTGGTCAAGCTAGTCAAGCAGCGCAACGATTCAATCGACCAGTTTACTAAGGCTGGACGCAACGAACTAGCCGAGAAAGAAACCCTCGAAAAGGAAATAATCAGCGCCTATTTGCCTGCCCAAAAGTCTGAAGATGAAATCAAGCAGATTGTCAAAGATATTATTGCCGGTCTAGGCGAAGGCGAACGCAATCAGGGCATGGTTATGAAAGCAGCTATGCCCAAGCTTAAGGGTCTAGCCGACGGCAACTTGGTCAAAAAGATCGTTTCAGAACTTTTGGCTGGTTAATCTAAGGGGCTAAATTAAGGGGCTGACTTAAGGGGCTAGCTTCGCCACCTAGTTGAAGAGGTTTTTGGGCAAAATTGCCTTACCTATAGTATTGCCGAAAGCTAAAATACCAAGCGGAATGGCAGCTTCGGGACCTGAGGCGGCTGATACTCCGGTGGTAATGACGCCGACCAGCATCGCCTCGGGCATTTTATTTACGACTCTCTGGGCGGTATCGGTGACAGTCTGACAGCTTTTGCTCATATCTAAAGGCAGTCTGAGCGGTCTTTGCTCTCTCTGGGTCATGGCGTACTCCGGCAAGAAAACTGGTAAGTGCCACAAAACTAAGCCTGCATTCGTGAAAAATGCGTGAGTAAAAGGGCTGTTGGTCTTAGACTATCCGGTCGCTAGGCATATGATACTCAGGGCGTGGTCCTCAAGCTCGCTGGTTAAAGGAGCCAGTATTTCTAGCTTTGCAAGAGCGCCAAGGTCATCATTAAGAATGAAAAGCCGATCTGGCTTTATGGTCTCAACTTCTTTGATGAAAGGTCGTAAGCAGTCTTGTATTTGCTCTTGTCTATTGCCAGCTGGCTCAAGCTCGATGATAAGCTCTTGCGCAGCACTAGTACTAGCACTAGTACTAGTTTGCTCGTTTAGGCTTGTCGCCAAAAGATAGGCTTGCCTCAGCTTGGCTCTTTTGGCAGGCAGTGCAACTATGCAATCTGCCGGCATGGGCTGGTCAAAAGATTCAGGCAAAGGCACCGTGCTATTGACGAAAAATATAAGTAGATCTGTTTCTTGCTTATTGTTCATGGTTTAAATCTTAATAGCTGGGGCGCGAGCTTTCTTGTACATCGGCTGGGAAAGGCTTACCGAAGCGATTTATCGATGGTTTTAGTTCGATTTTCTCTTTTATTGTCTGATGCAGTTGGGGAATGGTTACCCAGCCATCCATTCTTTCGCCGTGTTGGTTATCCAGCAAAACTACTGTTTCACCGGCAGAGTTCCTGGCGATGTCATGAATTGTTTGCACATGCGCACCACCTATAGTGGGCACGCCCATAGGCAACATACCGTCTTGCTTAGCTTTGTTTAGGCGCGGCGCATCGGGCAAATCATATACCCATGGGTCGTTTCCTAACCTATAGGGTCCGGCTACATACGGCATCGCACTCTTGAGCAGCATTTTTGATGCCTCTATATTATCTTCGACAGTCAGGTTCGGACCGCTGTCTTCTTTGCCGACAAATTGGCCTTTGCCGTTGCGCAGACGATCTTCTCCGATGGTGCGGGTAACCTGTACCATCTGACCGTTGTACAATTCCTGACCTGTTACTTTCTGGGACGGTACCATTATGTAGTTCCAGTCTCGTCTTGATTCAACTTGCTTGACACCGTTCACTGCGGTTTCTTGATCCATGCGACCGGTGGCATACATAGCGTTGATTAGGCTCATCTGCACCAGTTGGCTTGAGATATTGCGCACCTTATTGCTTGGTTTGTCTATATCGTAAGCTTTCTCGTCATCACCCGGTCTTAAGGCTTCTTTGGGCGGTGTGCACTTTTCACCTTCAGCAGTCGTCCAACTGCCTTTTGATGCAACATCTCTAACTAGTTGGGTGTAGACATCTGGATGCTTTGTGGCAGTGTAGATCTCTACTGTGGTTATATTGCAGGTAGGGTGAGCCCCTTGATCAATTTGCATAGGATTGCCAATATTGTGCAAAGCAGTTTCAGCCAATTGATTCAATTCTTTTCTGGAGTAAAGCGGGCTTACCAGCTTTTCATCGAGAAGCGCGCGAATGTTGTCGAGTGACTTCACTAGACTCTCTTCTTTGACACCCCATTTAGTGGCATTCTTTTCTAGATCGCCGACAAATCTATCAAGCCTTTCAGTATTCATGTTTTGCGCTCTGGCGGCGCTCAAAAGGTCTTCCTTGGCTTCTTGTAGATTGTCCGAGCTGAGCGACAACTCGCCCCTGGCGATTCTTTCTAGATCGTAGCTCTTAGAGGTTCTGCTGGTTTTATCTTCGACTTTGTTTCTATACTGATAATCGCCGTCAGGGTCAGGCAGTCCCTCAATTATTCTCTCTTTCTTGTTTTCGTCTAAAACGAAAACATCGCTATCACCTTTTCTTGTTAGAGTGCGCTGTTTTTCCTCCCCTCCAGCGGCAGTGAATGTATCTTTGATTGCTTGCAGCTTATCGCCGTCGTATGTAAATTGGCGTTTTGCACCACTTTCAAATTTTAGCTCTAAGGGACGACCAAGCTGATCATACTCAGTGGTCTTTCTAAAGTCGTCTCTAATGAGATTGCCGTTTTCTTTTTTGTACTCAATCGCTCCATCAGCTGTAATTTTTAGTTCTTGTTTTTCTTTGTCTCCTTCTTTGACTGCTAGGGTCTCTGTCTTGCTAGCTCCGTTTTTGTCTTTACGCTCTGTTGTTACAGCGGCGATTTTGCCATCTTCCCATTCGATGTGTCTTTTATCGCCGTCTTTATTGGTCAATTCAACTAGGTTGCCTTGAGCGTCCGATTTCCTGGTGATACCGTTCTCGGTTACTGCGCTGGCGCCGTCTTTGTACTTGGTTTGCAGTTTGCCTTCCTGGTCTGTAAAGCTAAGGGTGCCGTCAGGCTTGAGTGACATGTTCTTGCGCACTTCGCCTGGGTAAGCCGGATTGGTGTATGAATCACCGTCTTTCTTCCAGATGCTTATCTCGAAAGTATCTTCGTCAAGTTTTCTAGATTCTTCCAATTCGTCAAGAGTGGTGCCCTTATAGTGTCCGGTCAGTTGGCTGCCGTCATTTAGTGTGGCAGTTAGTTTACTTGGCCAAATACCATCGGCTTCGCGCTTGAGTCTGTTCTCTTCACTAATGGCGCGACTGCTTGCATCTAAATGATCAAGAGCCTTACTGCCATCGCCTGTGGTGAATACACCATTTTTGCTCATCGACAGGGCGCCGCTAAAGTTGCCTGTGAGCTTGCCTTTCTCATAAATTGCATAAGACGACATTTCGTAGCCGTCTTTTTTGACTATTGAACCATCTGAATATTTATTGTTGCCTACAAAACGAAACTCACGTTCACCATTGATGGTAAGTGAAGTGACCCTATCTGGATTTTGCTTGTCTTCGTATTTTAGTTCTCTGACTGTTTTACCGTCGCTCGAGATGGTCTTGGTGATCTGACCGTTCTCATTGCGTTCATAGGTGCCTTCTTCCAGTTTTACCGACTTGCCGATTGACTGCTCATTGTTTTGGCTTTCTTCAAATTTGCTCTTCACCGCCGGTTTTTCAAGTGTTGCATTGCTCTTGGCCATCTCTTTCTTTAGTGTGTCGCAGTCGGCATAGAGGCTGTTGAACCAGGCTTGACTTTCGCTAGGGTTAAGAGGAAAGCCCGAAAGATCTTTGCCTTCAGAGGCAGCTTTACCATCTTTGTTTAGAGGCAATAATTTTAGGTATGGCACACCTTGAATCTCTTCAGGTTTAATGCCTAGTTCCTTCAGTATCTGTTTTTGCTCTTTAAGTTGGGCTTGTTCGGCAGCGGGGAGCTTGGCCGGATCGCTTAGTAGTTTATCGATGTCGAGTTTTACAACTTTAGCCTTGCCGTTCAGTTCGGCTTCTTTTGTGCTCATGGTACGGTCAAGGGCACGGCAGGGTCCGCACCAGGTGGCGCCGATGTCTATCAATATCGGCACTCCGTCTTTCAGAGCTTGCTCTCTAGCCTGTTTGAGTTCGCCGTTCTTAAAGAGAGACTTACTTTCACTTTCTGCCTTTTGGGCTGGGAAAGTGACGGTTTTTTCCGAAACCAGATCAAGGGTGGGCATGAAGGGCTGGGCTGTCTCTTTAGCTTTATCTGCCCCTGATTTAAGAACGCTTAGCTGCAAGCTGCGCTCGTCTTTAGACGGGCTAAAGTCTAGGGGCTGCAAGGTCTCTTTTTCATTAACTTGCTCTGTGGCAGGCTGTTCTTGCTTTATGGGCTGTTCTTGCTTTGTTTCGGCTGGTTCTTGGACTTTACTGAGATTTGGCTTCTCTGACTCTGACTCGTTCTCTTTCTTTTCATTGCGCTCAAAACTCGACATGGCTAGCCTCAAAAGAAGTGCTTTAAGTCGGTGCTGTTTCAGTAGTAAGGCAATTGATTCACACCTGGACCCAGCCTAGGTGAGAAATGTTTCAAAGTGGTTGCAAGCCAGCCTAGCCTAGACCCGCTTGCCGTAACTACCCTTCAACTCGACAGAGGCAATAAACGAAATGCTGTGTCGTACCGAATGGAGTTTTATGCAATTCTGCACTATGTTCGACTAATCGAAACTTTGACCCAAACTGATCATGCAGCGACTCAGAATCATAGCGGACAACTTCAAGCCCGCTGCACTTTTCTGGACCCTCAGGTCCAAAAGTCGCGACAATAACGTGACCTCCAGGTCTGACTGAAGCAGCCACTCGACTTACGTAAGCCACTCGGTCTTCTGGGCTTGTTAGAAAATGAAAGACAGCGCGGTCGTGCCAGATATCAAATCGTTGCGCTGGCAAAGAAACTTTAGTAATGTCGTCAATAATCCATGAAACAAGAGCTGCCTTATCTCTGAGACGCTGCTTTGTTTCGGCAATAGCCCTTTCCGAAATATCCAACATTGTAATGTCGGTAAATCCTGCCAACAGCAAATCATCGACAAGATTCGATGCTCCTGAACCTACGTCGATGATGGCGCAGTCTTTGGCACCATGGCTGCTCTTCATTATTATGTCTATTGACTTGCTGAGACGGGGCGTATACCAGCTTACAGAGTCTACCGGCTTAGTTTCGTATACTGTTTCCCAATGATTTTTTTTGTCTGCCATTGATATTTACCTTAACCAAGCTAGGTTCGCAAAATCTAATGATACAGCAAATGAATATAGTGGCAGCTATAGCGCAGTCGCCAGTTTGGTTTCGAAAATGCCTAAGCTTGCCAATCTTTGAAGATTTTATTGACCTGTCTGCCTGACTAGCCAATCAACTGGCCAATCAACTAGCTAGCGACCAATTATCAATCAGAAAGTTCCCGCCACAATACAGTTCTAAAACTGTAGCCACCGGTCACTTTTCAGCCTTCAAGACTTGTAGCATGCACTTGATGGCTAGTTTACCGAGGCACTACAGATTTAACCCTATGACTACGCTCAAATGCAGACAGCCCTTCAACAAGCGCTTCGCCCAATATCTAAAAGAACGCTTTGCTCCACTGGAATATGGTTTCCTATCTCTCATATTCAGCCTGGCAGGACTTTGCCTTTCTTCCAGCCTGCGCCTCGGCACGCTCAGCCTGCCTTTGCAGAGCACCCTGTCGTCAATGGCTGTCACTTTGTTTATGTTCTTTCAGTTGCGTGTTATAGATGAACATAAAGACAATGAAAACGACTGCCTTTATCTGCCTGAGCGCCCTGTGCCCAGGGGGCTAATCTCGCTCAATGAACTAAAAATTGTCGGACTTAGTCTTTTAGCTATCCAAATAACCCTTTGTCTAGCTAATAAAACCACCTTACTATTGCTCGCGCTCTCTTTCGGCTATATGGGACTCATGGCTCGCGAGTTTTTTGCCGGTCCTTATTTAGCACGCCGCCCCATGGTTTATATGCTGGTTCATATGCCGGTGATGCTCTTTATCGACCTGGTCATAACCAGTTTTGACTTTGGTCTTAGCCGGTTCGATCCGAGGTTGCTTTACTTTTTTGCTGCCAGTTTTTTGAGTGGTGTCATTGTAGAAATGGGCAGAAAAATCTTGCCCCGGCCCAAAGCAGGAATCACAAGCTACAACCATGTTCTAGGGCTCAAAGCTGTAACAATCTGGCTGCAGCTTTGCATAGTCTTGGCCCAAGTTTGCCTTTGTCTTGCTTTGGCACCGCTTTCATTTAGCTGGCTGGCGATTGTTGCCTTTCTGGTTTTCGATGTTTTTGTCTTGCCTGGTTATGGCAAAGCCACACAGCAAACACTTTCCAAAGTGTTTGCCGGACTCTCTAATCTCTCGGTTCTCTTTGGTTATGTAACCGTCTTGATGGTTACGCTCATAAATTATTTGGTTCACTAAGTTCTCTAAATTCTCTAAGGTCTAAGCATATGAAAGCGTTAGCGTTAAATTTAAGAAATAGCGATGGCGAGCAAGTTCTCGGCAGCAAGGCAGAGGGTCTTTTTATGCTTGCCGAGCTTGCAGAAAAGGCAAAAGCAATGCACCCTCTCAAGGTGGCGCCCTTTTCTGTACCGCCTTTTGTCGTGGTCAATGGCGACTATAGAGAGCTTGAAGAATTTCTGACTATGTATGCAAGCGAAAAGTTCGCAGTGCGGTCGAGCGCCCTAGCTGAAGATCGAGCCGACGCTTCTTTTGCCGGACAATATGATAGTTTTCTTTCAGTCAAGAAAGAAGATGTAATCGAGTACATAGCTAAGGTGCGCTCTTCTTATCTATCTGCACGCAGTGCCGTCTATAAAGAACTGCTCGATGGTAATAATGCTACTGGCTCAAAGACACTAGAGGCACCGGTGATAGTGCAAGTCATGGTCGAAGCAAGCTATGCTGGTGTTGCTTTTTCCAGTCATCCTCTTTATCAAGGACAGCCTGTTTTATCAATGACCACAGGTCTAGCAGATCGGCTGGTGTCAGGTGAAATAGACGGACAGACGATAATTGCGGCTCGGGACCTGCCCCCTGAATTTAAGAGCGTCTGGTATCGCAAGATACTGCATGCCATCAAGCTTATTTCAGAAAACTCTGTTATGGCTGAGAACTCTGGAAAGACCGGTGCAGTTGATATAGAGTGGTGTCTTGATAGGCGCGGTCGTCTTTTTATTGTGCAGGTGCGCCCCATTACGGTCAAACCGCTGCCTATAACAGTCTTTGATGCCAGTAATATTCAAGAGTCTTATCCGGGCAAGACCAGCCCACTTACTTTCGCATTTGCCCAAGAGGCCTATCGCGAGGTTTACAAAAGCTTTGCCCTTTTTATGGGTGTGCCGGCAAAAAAGGTCGAGACAAGCAAAATATTCGAGACAATGCTCGGCTATTATCAGGGCAAAATCTTTTACAACCTAGCCAGTTGGTATGAACTGGTTTCTATGCTGCCGTTCTATCGCACCAACAAAAGCTTTATGGAAGCGATGATGGGCTTAAAGGCGCCTTTGGCAGAAGAGCTTGCGCCCTCAAAAAAGGTCTCTGTTTCTGAGAAACTGAATAGCCTCTATTGCTTGGGCAAGATGTTGGTGGCTTATCTGACGCTCGATGCGGCTGTCTGCAAATTTGAAAAACGACTTGAAGCTGCAGTCTCGCTCGACCGAGAAAAGATCAAGCAAATGGACCTTGTTGAGCTTAGAAATATCTACCTAGCTCTCGAAGAAAATTTGCTTAGACATTGGCAGACTCCTGTGGTCAACGACTTTTATACAATGATCTTTTCGGGTATCTGCACCAAGCTGTTTGAGCGACATAATCTATTAGACTTTCTACCCGGCTGTCTTAAAGCCGATATACCGGTGGTTTCTTCTGAACCACCACGCTTGCTTAGCGAATTGGCTTTGTCAATCAAAAATAGAGATGAGTTCTGCCGACTGGTCAAATTAGAGCACTTTGCCGATGCTATCGCCCTCTTGAAGCAAGAAGAGCTAGCCTGGCAGAAATACAAAGACTATCTGAGACTCTTTGGCGACCGCAATCTCTCTGAGCTGAAGCTGGAAACACCAAATCAGGAAGATTGTCCGGCTGTACTTTTGGGAACGGTGGCGGCGCTTTGTCGCAAGCCATTGACCGAAGTTGGGAAAAATAAGATAGCAGCCGAGACTATAGAGAAAAGAGCGCCGTTTTTGCTTAAGGCTATAGCCAATCGCACCGCCGTACTGATTGCGCGTCGCGAGAACCTTCGCTTTGCCCGAACTAGAGTCTTTGGCTTGGTTAGGCTTATCTTTAACTGTGCCGGTGAGAGACTTTATCAAGCCAATCTTATCGATAAAGCCGACGATGTTTTCTATCTCAAGCGCGATGAGATATTCGCTGCGGCAAACGGAACCAATCTATCATCTTTGCGCTGTCTTATAAAAGCAAGAAAAGAAGAGTGGCTGGCTTATCCTGAACAGTCGCCTCTGAGAGTCAGTTTTGTCGGGCTTGTGCAAGCCAATCAGACAATTGATGCAGACAGCCCTGAGCAAAAGATGGCGGCTAGCGACTGCTCTGCCCCCTCTTGCCCAGATCGCCAATATATAGGTAAAGCGGCTTCATCTGGCATTTTTAGAGGGCGGGTGCGGGTAATTAGAGATCCGCATCAAGAAAAGCTTGAAGCAGGTGAAGTCTTGGTGGCGGAGCGGACAGATCCTGGTTGGATCATGCACTTTAGTTTGGCCGGCGCCCTAGTGGTCAGCCACGGCAGCATACTCTCGCATACCGCAATTGTAGCGAGGGAAATGAAGATTCCCTGTGTGGTGGCACTAGCCGGCGCCGAAGAGTTGCTCAAGAACGGCGATCTGGTGGAAGTGAACGGCTTTGCCGGCACAGTAAAAGTATTAGAGCGCAATGACGAGGTCTGTCATGAAAAATCAAAAGTGCAAATCTAAACTTAGATATTCGCAGTGCTGGGAAGATGTTAACCCGCTCTTGCAACAGATCTCTGGACTTACTAATGCCAGAGTTTTATCGGTTGCAGCAGCCGGTGACAATACTTTATCTATAGCCAGTTTGCCCCAGGTCAAAGAAGTGCTGGCTTTTGATTTTTCAAGGGCGCAGTTAGCCCTTCTTGAGCTTAAGATGGCAGCCTTTCATTCACTGAGCCACCTTGAAGTATTGTATTTTCTTGGTGCCAGAGGTGATAGAGCCTATGCTGACTATCGTTTGGCAGTTTATAACAAGTTGAGAAAGCAGCTCAGTCAAGCTTCACGAGAATTTTTCGATAGCCATAGAGGCAAAATAAAAATTGGCGTCATACATTCGGGTAAGCTGGATAGTTACTTTAGACTATTCTCAAGCTTTGTTTTGCCCCTCTTGCACGACAGTAAGACAATAGACGACCTGCTGCAGGCAAAGTCGTGCCAAGAGCAAGAGCTGTTTTACGAACAGCGTTGGCACACCGGGGCATACAAAATTGCCTGCAGAGTCTTCTTTTCTCGTCTGTCTATTAGCCTATTGGGTCGAGATCATGACTGCTTCGATCAAGCTAGTGATTCATTTGGCAACTTTATTGAACGAGCTGTAGAACAGCATCTCAAGTTTGGGCATTTGTCGGACAATCATTATTTGCATTACATACTAAGAGGCGGCTATGGAGAGCAACTGCCCCATTATTTAGAGGCTCGCAACTATGAGGCGGTGAAAGACTCGCTTTCTAAAATCAAGCTGGTGGAAGCCGATCTACATAGTTTAGCCTCTAATTTGCCAGCCAACAGTATCGACGCCTTCAACCTGTCAGATGTCTTTGAGTACATGAGTGATGCTGAGGCTGCTAAGCTTGCTCATTCTTTGCAGAGAGCTGCTAGACCCGGAGCTCGTCTGGTCTATTGGAATATGCTGGTGAGAAGAGATCTTGGCAGCTATTTGAAAAATCAAGTGCAAGATGTCACTAAATATGATGCCTACTTGCCCACTTATTGCCGGACGTTCTTTTATAAGTGTTTTGTCGGACAGGAGCTGCACCGTGATCAATTGGTTTGAAAATACTGCCGCTTTGTCTGCCTTGTTTGCAGTACCGTCAATTTTGACGATACTTCTTTTGGCGCTTAGATATGGAAGAAAATTCGGACTTAGTCTATCTGGTGAAAGCAGCCGCAAGTTAGTGCATTTGCTTATGGGCTTGGTCTGCCTCAGTTTTCCCTTTGTCTTTTCTGACCCAGCCCCGGTCAATTTTCTGGCTCTATTTATCTGTCTATTTTTCTTGGTATTAAGGGTCAACCCGGGGGCTGCCGAGCTTAGAAAAGTTCTATTCTCGGTGGATCGATTTTCACTTGGTGAAATGTTCTTTCCTATAGCCGTTGCCACCATATTTAACTTAGCTTCCGCCCCGCTCTATTATCTAGTACCAATGGCGGTACTGGCTCTGGCCGACTCTGTGGCTGCTCTTGTGGGCGAGCGCTTTGGCGCCCATATTTATAGGCTGCAATATGGTGCCAAAAGTCTAGAGGGCTCTCTGGCTTTCTGGCTTACGGCAATGCTAGCCGGTTTGAGCTTGCTTGTCTTTTGCGGCGTGGGAGTAGTGAAAGCCATTCTAGTGGCTGTTTTACTCGCCTGTATGGCTTGCGTGGTTGAAGCAATATCCTTTGGCGGCGCCGACAATCTGCTCATTCCGGTATCAATTCTATTTGTACTTGAAAAGGCTTTGCCTTTGCCTGAGGCTAATCTAGCAGTTCAGGTACTTATATTTGCCGTGCTTACTTTGGCTGTGCTCACCAACAAAGAAAGAAGCAGTCTCAATGACGGCGCCACTCTTGGTAGTCTGGTTTTTCTTTATTTTGTCTTCACCGAAGGCGGTGCCGCCTATCTGCTCATGCCGCTAATTTTGCTTTTTTCATACAAACGACTTTTGCCGAGGCGCTTTCGCTATTTATCCAACCGACATGGCAGTGCTGCTATTTGGTGCTTTATTCCGGTTTTACTTTTTCTGTTTCTACCGGCTCTAACCAAACGTTTTCAGCCTGCCGATTTACTTTCGGCTTATGGGCTGGCTTTCGCCATTCACGGCGCTATCATTGGTTCGGCTCATATTAGTCTGTCCTCAAAACGCAAAGGCAGAACCTTCCTACTAATCATCAATGCTCTCAAGAGTTGGGCTTTGCTCTTTCTGCCTTCATTTATTCTCGGGCGCGGCATAGACATTGATCTTTCCATCTGCATAACAGCCCTGAGCGGCCTAATGTTTGTATTTTCGGCTACATTCATTTTTGCTTGTTTTACCAAGGCCGCCGATGTCGATGAAAGAATCGGCAGATCTCGCTGGTTCAAGCAAGGGGCGCTGGCTTATCTGGGTTCTTTTGTTTACTTAATGGCGGTCTAACTATGTCCAAGCAAATTATCAGTCCAATAACAGAAAAAAATACAAACTCTGATGCCGATGTATTTTTTGCATGCAGCAATGCTTTTGATCTAGCACAGACTTTGGCGACAGCCATTCAAAAGGCAGAGACTACCGACGGCAAGTGCGTAATCGGACCGATAAATTCAAATACCTGGCATCGCTACAGACTAGTAGAGCGAGACTATAGCCAAGAGTCTTTGCCTGCCTTTAGTGCCGAGCCCTACGACAGTGACTATAAAGAGCAGCTTGCCATTCTCGCCGAGTATAGATTTACAGCGGCGGCTCGCTATTATTCATCGCTTTTTATTTTCGATTCATATACAGATTCATTTCTTAGTATCAAAAGGCAAGCCGCCACCCAAAGCTGGTACATGCCGGCAATTGAAGTAGGCGACTTGGCAAGAGATTGCCACTTTCAGACCTTACTTGCCGAGATCTACAGTCTTTCTTGCCTGGCTTTTGCCGACAACTATCTCTATCAGCCGATTTCATTCGAAGAATTCAGCAAACTATACCAGGGTCTAAAAAATATCATCATAGACTTTCCGCCTGTGCTTTGTAGGTCTAAGAGCAGCGGTGAATTGCTTGGTTATTGTCTAATTTTGCCTTACTTACAAGATACGATTTTGTTCAAGACCATAGCCAGAAAACCAGGCGCTCAGTTTGCCGGCATGGGAAAAGCCATGGTTCAGACAGCCATCTCGCGTTATTTGGCAAGGGGCTACAGCCGTGGAGTTTTCGCCCTATATAAAGATGATGGTTCCAGCCGCTATATGCAAGACTGCTTTGGGGCACAGATATTTCGCAGCTATGCCTTGTTTAGTCGCCAGCTCAAGACCAGCCCTGAGGAGTTTTAGAACTATGAATATTTTTGATGTACTACGTCAACAAAGCACGCTGGGCGATAAAATTGCCATCGTCACCGCCGGCGGTGAGATAAGTTACAGAGAACTCTTTGAGAGAGTAAAAGTCTATATTGCTTGGTTGAAGAGCAGAAAGTCTATTAAGCGGGGCGATAGAGTGGTGCTTGCCATCAAGCCATCAATAGATTTTTATGTAGCTCTAATTGCCCTTGCCGGAATAGGCGCTGAGGCGGTCTTGATTGAACCAAGCGATTTGGGTCGGGCTCTGCGCTGCCTCAAGTTTGCTGAACCGCAATATATTTTGCTTGGTCTAAAGCTACTTTTGCCGGTCTGCGGCAATCTGAAAAAGGCTCCGCCTAAACAAGACTCGCCAGAACAAGACGCGGGCATGGCTTTGATGACCTTTACTTCCGGCACCACTGGCGGCATCAAGGCAATAGAGAGAAATCATGATTTTCTTATGAAACAAGCTGAGATTTTAGAGAATACTCTTGAGCTTAGGCAGTCGAAAATTGTTCTAACCACCTTACCTGTTTTTGTCTTAGCCACTTTGCGGGCGGGACAGACTTCAATATACGTATCTCGAACTGATCTGCAGTTTGCTAAAGCGATTGCCGCAAAGAAGCTTGCTTTTGAGCCTGACCTTATGCCTGATAAAATTATTTGTGCGCCGCAGTTTGCCCAAATGCTTGCAAAAGATGGCGACACAGCCAATTTGCTTAAGGGGAAGCATGTCATCGTCGGCGGTGCACCGCTTTATGCCCCAGTGGCAGCAGCAATTAGAAGTCATTGCAAACGTTTGACCTTGGTTTATGGTTCGTCTGAAGCAGAGCCGATAAGCCATCTAGAAGTAGATGAAAGTTGTCTGAGTGAAATGTACAAGGCAGCAAAAGAAGGGTTAGGCTTGCTTTGCGGCACAATTGATCAGTCAGTGGAACTAATTATTTTGCCTCTCGCCAGCTTTGAAAAGTACCAAAAGATAAGCGCGTCCCAAAAGACTCAGGGAGAAAAGCTTAACTCAGAAGATCTTGAGAAAGCTCCGCCATCTTTAGAAGGTAAGGTCGGCGAAATACTTGTGGCAGGAGAGCACGTCAATAAAGCCTATTATCGAGGGGTCGGTGAAAGTGAAAACAAGCTCTCTATAGGCAATAAAGTTTTTCACCGCACCGGTGATACCGGCTATCTTAAAGATGGCAGACTTTATTTGACCGGGCGCAAGTCGTCACCTTGGTCGCATGTTGTAGAAAGTTTTGTCAGCCTAGATGGTGCTGTAAAGAGATCAGCCTTTCTGGCCGCTGGCAAACTATTGGTTGAACCTTACAAAGGTGCAACTTTAAGCAAAGAGACCAGAGAACAACTGACCAAAGCCAATATAGCCATTGAATATACAAGGCTAAGCGTGGATGCCCGGCACGGCTCTAAAGTGATTGCTTAATTTAGTCTCTTTGTCTTTGCGGAGCGCTGACCACAGCTGAGCCTTCTTGTCTTTCGAAAGCTTCAATCTGGGCCACCGAAACGGCAGCCGCACCCAACTTATCGCTATGACCGAGGGTGACCATACGGTCTTGAACGGCAAAGATATCTTCTATATGTCTGGCTAGAGCGCGGGCTTGCGGCATGACTTGCTCAACTGAAGCGGAGAGAACAAACTCTGAATTGACGCCGGAAGTCATTAGGTGGCTGCGCTCACCGCCCCAGGTGGTGCTGAAGCGCAGGTGCAAATTGGCGCCGGGGGCGCAGGTCAAGGTCAGCTTGCGGGCAAAGCCGTGGCTATTGATATCAATCTCGCCGAGCAATTGATTGAAAGTGTCGGGGCCATTGGGCAGTTGACCGAGCATTTTGCCGGCAGGCACACCCAGTTCTTGCGAGAGCACATCTACCAGGGCAGCAAAAGAAGCAACACCTTGCAGATCTATAGTTTTTCCAGTTCCGTCAAAATTCATGGCAAATACTCTGTTTATAGACTAACCTTATCTTAAACCTTCCAAATGATGCCAGTTGTTGGCAAATTCTTCAAGTACAGTAGTTTTATGCAATCAGATATATCTTTCAAGACTATTGCCGAATGGGCAGAGATGATCAAGATAGAGCATACGGTCTTTGCTCTGCCTTTCGTCCTCTCTGGTTTCATCCTTTCCACACCGGGCTTTCCTTCTGCCTCCACTTTGGGCTGGACTGTTCTTGCCTTTGCCAGTGCCAGATGCGCTGCCATGACCCTGAACCGGCTCATTGATGCTGATATCGATGCCAAAAATCCACGCACAAAAGATAGAGCCATTCCAGCCAAGAAAATAAGCAAAGGGCTGGCACTGACAATCAGTATTGTCTCTTTTGCAGTGATGCTTTTCGCTGCTTCTATGTTGCCGCCTATCTGTCTCTGGTTGTCGCCAATTGCAGTGTTTTGGCTCAGTTTCTATTCCTTCACTAAACGCTTCACCTGGCTCTGCCATATTGTCCTAGGCATAGCCTTGGGCGGCGCCGCTCTAGGAGGCTGGGTGGCGGCAAGTGGAGCCTTAGTTGGCGCTCCACCTTGGCTGCTGGCTCTGGCTGTCACTACCTGGGTGGCTGGGTTCGATATCATTTATGCATGTCAAGACACCGAATTCGACAGCAACCAGAAATTACATTCGATTCCATCTCGGTTTGGTGTGGCTGGCGCTCTCAAAATTTCGCGGGCTCTGCATGTTTGTACAGTTCTTTTCCTGCTTGCCTTGGGGCTCGCTCTCAAACTGGCTCTTTTTTATTACCTTGGGCTTGTATTGATTGCGGGCATGCTGGTTTACGAACATCGCTTGGTGAAAGCAGATGATCTATCTAGGGTAAATGCTGCTTTCTTCACAGTGAACGGCGTGGTCAGCATTATTTCTTTTCTGGCTTTTCTAGCCGATAAGCTAATGCCGCTTCGTTTTTAAGGTCTAGGGCGATAATTTCACCATCTACGGCGCCAAAATACAACTTTGAGCCGCTTATTAGTGGAATCGACTCGACTTCTTTCTTGAGAGAATAGCGCCAGAGCGAAGCACCGCTTCTGGTGTCAAACGATTCGAGGGTGCCGTCTTTACCAAGCGACAAAATCTGATTGCCTTGAATAATCAGATTAGCTGCCGGTTTGGCTTTGAGCGGTGCCTTCCACTTTAGCGAACCGTCATATTTTTCACAGCAATAAAGCCAGCGGCTATTGGTGGCAAACATAACCGAAGTAAAGACGATAGCGCCACCGCGGTTAATGGCTCCGGCCATGGGATACTCCCAAATCAAACGACCGGCTTCGGCATCAAGGGCAAAGAACGAACCGCTTTGGGTGCCGATATAGACTGTATCGACCGATGTCACAGGCGAACTGACAATATTGCCCGATGAGACAAACTTCCAATTGAGCCGACCGGTGGCACAGGCTATAGAAAAAACGCTACCGCCGCGGCTGGCAAAATAAAGAGAATCGCCATGTACACGCGGCTGCGAAACGATGGCGTCGCCGGCGCTGAAATTCCAGAGTTTGCGCCCTTGTCTAAGATCTAGACCGGTGACTTGCCCTTGCATATCGCACAAAATAAGGGTGTTGCCGTAAGCTGTAGCCGGTGCCAAAATCGCAGCCTGTCCGAAATATTGCCAGAGGGGCTCGGCAGTCTGAGGATTGAGAGCATGGGTGACACCCAGACAATCGCTGATAATTAGCTTGTCGGCCAAATAAAGTGGGGCGGAGAGAATGGGCGAACCGGCATCATAGGCAAAATTCAAAGCACCGCTCTCACTGGCTAAGCTATAAAGTCTGCCGTCGCTCGATGGTACATAGATGTTCTTGCCTTCTCGATCTTGCACCGGCGCCGCCGACCAACCGATTGGACCATGGCTGGCAAATTTCCAGAGCACCAACTGCCCCGAATTGGTCGATGGGGTAAGATTGGCGTCATTAGCCGGTCTTGCCTCTAGTTTGTTCTGCGAACTGGTGGCCACCACTTTGGTTGTGTCTTTGCTTTTGGTACGCGGCCGGCTGGGCGGCAGTGCCGTGACATCGTCGGCTCTAGGAGCCGCCGGACCAGCATCAACACTGGCTGCTTTTTCTTTAGGCTCGCTTTTGGGGGCTTCAGATGCATCCCCGGCTAGTCTGCCGGTTTCCAGCCTGCCTGCCAGCCCCATTCGGGCCACGCGCAATTCAAAAATCAGGTCGTCTACTATTCCCAGCACGTCGGCCATCGACTTATAGCGTTCTTCTGGAGTCTTGGCCATCATACGCTTGATCACTTTATCTAGAACTTCAGGCACATGGGGATTGAGCCTTTTGGCTGAAGGCACGGGGGCGCTAGTATGTTTCATGGCCATTTCGATCATGCCCTGCGCCCGGAAAGGCAGTTGCCCGGTGCACATTTCAAAAAAGAGAATACCCATCGAGTAGATATCGGACCGATGATCTTGCTGCTCACCGCGGCAAAGCTCGGGGGACATATATGCGGGTGTGCCCATGCCTTTGGTGGAAGAGTTTAGATAGACCCGGCCCACAAGCAAGCGCGCCAGTCCGAAATCGCCAATTTTCAGGTCGCCTTCATTGGTGATAAAAATATTGTCTGCCTTGATATCTTGGTGTACCACCCCTCTTTTATGGGCAAAAGAGAGCCCCGAAGCCAGTTGCTTCATCCAGTTGAGGGCATGTTCAAGAGGCAGAGGCCCCTGGGTGACTCGGGCGGCTAGGTTGCCGCCCGGTAGATATTCCATAGCTACGAAATGGTGATCGCGGTTGGCTCTCGATTCCACACCAATGTCATAGACAGTGACTATATTAGGGTGCTCCAGCTGGGCAGCTAGCCTGGCTTCTTCCTTGAAGACTTCAAGATTTTTCTTATCTGCCATCAAGCTCGGCAAGAGCATCTTAATGGCGACATCCCTCAAAAGCAGTTCGTCGCGGCAGTGATAAACCACGCCCATACCGCCCACGCCTATTTCTTCAAGCACGGTGTAATGCCCGTCTTCGAGCTTTTCTCCGCGTGCGAAAATCTTAGGGGGCATCTGATTTCCTTAAGTAAGTCTCAGAAAATGAGCGGAATCTTGGTGAGGTTTTACAGCTTCCATTATAAACAGTTAGAGTTTGTCAAGAAATCAAAGCAGCCCAGGTTGTAAAATAAAGCTCTTAGTGCCGAGCATTAGCTAAAGATTCAACTAAGTACCAAGATTAAGGACCAATCGATGAACCAGTTTGATCTCGAAGTCGGGCAAGTATTCAGTGCTTCCCCTTCAGACCCTGATGAAGCCAAGCCCGAGACTGTAGAACTTTCGCTAATTGAATATGGCGCCCAAGTATTGCAAGACGAAGCCGAAGCTATTCTGCGCATTAAGGACCGTCTGGCACCAAGCTTTGAACATGCCATCGAACTTTTGGTTGAGTGTAGCGGCAAAGTAGTAGTAACCGGCATGGGCAAGAGTGGTCATATAGCGACAAAGATTGCCGCAACATTTGCCTCAACCGGCACCCCAGCCTTCTTTGTTCATCCAGCTGAACTGCGCCACGGCGACTTCGGCATGCTCGATAGTCGCGATCTGGTCATCGCCCTTTCCAGTTCGGGTGAAACTCAAGAAATCAAATTGGTGCTTGAACCAATCAAGCGGACTGGTCTCAAGCTTATTGCTCTTACCGGCAATATGCAGTCTACATTGGCTCGTTATGCCGATGTAGTGCTCGATGTCAGTGTCGACAAAGAGGCCTGCCCCCTCAATCTTGCTCCTACTTCATCCACCACGGCCGCTTTGGCTATGGGGGACGCTTTGGCTATGACTTTGATGGCGGTCAAGGGCATTGCTCCGGAAGACTTTGCTAGAAGTCATCCCGGCGGTAGCCTCGGTCAGAAACTAATTACAGTCGAGTCGATCATGCGCTCTGGCGTCGATGTCCCGATTGTTTCGCTTAATGCCGCCTATGAAGCGGTCTTGGAAGAAATCACCGCCAAGAAACTTGGCTTTACTGCTGTATGTGAAGACGACGGCAAGTTGAGAGGTGTGATCACCGACGGTGACTTGAGACGTTCCATCTCAAAATATAGAGAGTCGGTTTTTGAGAAATGCGCTCGCGATATCATGACCACATCACCCAAAACCATCTCTTCGCAGAGCTTAGCTGTAGAAGCCCTAAAGCTGATGGAGAAGTATTCTATCGCCGACCTGCTCATCGTCGACCATGCCACCAGACCGGTTGGTTTGATTGACTTGAAAGACTTGCTTAGAGCCGGTGTAATCTAGTTCTTCTTATTCTTGAGAAAGTCAGCCTGCTCAAGCAAGCGGTTGTTTCTTATTTCTTCGCCGCTGAAAGTGCCGTCAGGGTCGCGATAGGGCAAGGCTGAGCTGGTGCTGAGGCGGGCTTCCTCTTCTTCGCTCAGCTCATAGATCAGTCCGTTGGATGCTTGCATCAAGTCTTTGTCTATGGTCTTATTGGCTGCCATGGTGCCGCCTTTCTTGCCGCCCACCGCTGTAGTTTTATAGACATTAAGGCCGAGGCTGCGCAATGTGCCCCTTACCGCCGGTGCTGCCGAATAAGTAAAGAGCATGCCCCAGGCAGAGAGCAGTCTTTTGTATTGACTAAAGACTTCGATGGTCCAAAGTTCTGTGATTTTGCGCGGCGAAAAAGGATCATGAAAAACCAGATCATAGGTGGGCTCAAGTTGCTTCAGTGCAAGCCTTAGATCTTGATTGAGAAAGAGAGTGCTTAACTTTAGATCGCCAAGCTGCATAGAGCGAGGCTCAAGGCTGGTAAAGATAGAGCAGTCGATGTCACTACTTAGAGCCTGAAAGCAAGGCTGGGCAAGCACACGGGGAACGGCGTCGCAAGCCAGGTCGTGGTCAGTGTCTATGGCGCAAATCTGCAGTTCTTTGAGACCCAGCTGCTTATATCTCTCTTGCTCAAGTAAATAATCTAGCAAAACCAGGCTGTTATAGCCGAGCCCAAAACAGGCGTCTATAACCGCTAGACGTCCGCCTTCTCGGGCAAGATCCTGGGCAAAGCCGAGGCGGTCAAGCACAAAGAAAGAGGGACGGGCATAGTCTTCGAAGGCTTCGGCATAGGCACCGTGCAAATTATGATAAAGCTCCTTTACTGACGGTTCCTTCAAACTGAGCGAACCATCGGCGGTGGCAACATATTCTCTTTCTCTGGTCATCTAAATAACCATAACTATCTTGCCAAAGTTGGCATCGGCTTCCATCATCTTATGAGCTTGGACAATCTGCTCGAAAGGCATGGTGCAATCGAGATTAGCTTGTAATTCTTGGCTGGCAATAAAGGGCAAAAGTTCGCTTTCGAACCGTTTTGTCAACGCTATCTTTTCTTCCAGGGTGCGCGATCTCATTGAAGTGCCAATCAGCTTCAGCCTTTTCATCAGAATTAGGTTGAGACTAAGCTCGGTCAATGTGCCACCCAAAAGCCCAATCAACATAATGGTTGCCTTGGCGGCAGCACATTTAATATCTTCTTCCACATACTTGCCGCCCACCAGTTCGACAAATAAATCGATATCGCCAAAAGACTCTTTGACTTGTCTGGAAAAACTCGCATCTTTATCGCATTTCAGAGTGGTGAAACCCTCTCCAATCAGGGCTTTGGCTCTATCTAGCTTGTCTTGGGTGCGACTTGTGCCGAGGGCTTGGGCTCGATACAACTTGGCTATCTGAGCGGCTGCCAAACCGACACCGCTGCCCACTGCCGAAATAAGAACTTTCATGCCAGGCTTGAGCTTTCCTTGTAAGACCATGGCATCAAAGGCGGTGACAAAGGCTTCAGGATAGGCAGCCGCATGGGCAAACGAAATGTCCTTAGGTATGGGCATGGCAGTCTCGGCATGAACAAGCAGATATTCTTGATAGCTGCCGCCGCCTACCAAGCCAAAGACGCGATCACCCTTCTTGAATTTGCTTACACTGTCTCCGACGGCTTCCACCTCTCCGGCATATTCAAGGCCCGGCACATCGGCAGGTACACCTTGAGGAGCGGGATAGCGTCCGAGACGCTGGGCTATATCGGCACGGTTAAGGCCAAAAGCGCAGACCTTAACAAGCAATTCATCTTTGCCGACAACCGGTTTTTCTCTTTCCACTATTTTTAGAACTTCGGCTGCGCCTGGTTCTGAGACTATGATTGATCGCATGGGCACCCTTTAAATGACTTAGCTTATCTTACTAAAAGCTCGACAAGCCAAGTTGGCAAGTTGTATTCTTTTTGCGTGAATGAAGCAACAGAAAAACAAATTAGTACTCAATCTGCTGATCTAGCCGCAGATGCAGAGAATGCTGCCGGTGAAAAGAAGCCCCAGAAAGATGCCTGGGACAAGCTCGGGGCCGTGGCTCCAATAATTTCAGGCGTTCTAATCTTTATTATGGGCGGCTACTTTACTTATTCTTTTAACCAGCAACAGTTGCGCCTGCAAGAAATACAAACAATCGAGAAATTTATTCCCCACCTGATGGGCAATGACAAAAGTAAGAGAGCGGCTATTTTAGCCATTTCTTCCTTAACAAATGCCGAATTGGCATCCAAGTTCGCCCAGATTTTTGCCAGTCAGGGCACAGTTTCGGCTTTGCAGTCAATTGCCGAAACAGGCTCAGAGAAAGATAAAAGTGTTGCTGCTTCGGCCTTGGCTGAAGCCCTAGAGAATCTCGCAGCCCGTGAAAGTCGGCTCAATGAGATGGAAAGCGCCTTTCAAAAGGCTCTCGGTGAAAGCGATAAGGCCAATGAATCGCTAAACGGTCTCGATAAGCTCGACGAGGCTACCAGGCTTGAGAAATTAGCGGCTATGTGCCGCGAACGCGGACAAAATAATGTCGCCGATAGCCTACTGAAGCAGGCTCAGCTGATAAGAAGCAGGCTTTCGGATAAAGCTGATAAGTTGGACAAAGAAGACAAACCTAGTAGTCCCCCTCTACCGCCGGCTCCCAGTCATCCGCATCAACATCAGCCCCAGACTCAGCCCGAAGGCAATGCAGAAAAGAGCGAAGAGAAGACGCCGGAAGCTGCCAATCAGACAACACCAGATAAGGCTTCGGCTGAGGCAGAGACTAAAGCAGCGCCATAAGCTTAGTTATTTAGGTCTTTGGCCAGGGCTTTAGTCTATTCAACTATATATTGAGACCAGAACTCGGTTCTTTCTTTCCAATCGCAGTTGCCACAAATCAAGGTAACTTTGGCCCCAGCCGTTTCATGGTTGGAGTCACCGGCGCCGTCCCAAACCGAAGCAGTCATCTCCACATACTTTTCATATTTCTTGACAGCGCCTTTGCAAGAAGGACAAAGCATTTTCCCTGAATCGACAGCTTTCTTGATGGTTGATAGAGACATCTCTTTACCTGAACATATAAAGTGGGTCGTAATTGAATAGCGGCTGATTTGGATTTTACAACTAAACTTTGCCTTCTTAATTTCGAGCTTTTAAAGACTAACCTTCTAACAACCCAGCGAACAGGCTTGACAGATTCTATACTTAGAACTATTCTAAATACAGAACCGGTAAGCAGCGAGCAGCCGGATTTATTTTTAACCCTTAATTAGACTAAGTCTATTAATAGAAGAAGCCTAAGGAGGCAGACATGAATACTCCAGATAAGAATGACACCAACGTAAACCCCAAGACAGATTTGACTTCACGTAACCTTGAACAAGCCTTTGCCGGAGAATCTATGGCTAATCGCAAATATCTATATTTCGCCAAATTAGCCAGGCAGCTGGGTGATGAAGAAGTGGCAGCTCTTTTTGAGAAAACAGCCAATGAAGAAACTAGCCATGCCTTCGCCCATCTCGAACTTATTTATCCCCTTGAGGGCATGACCACGGCAAAACTCTTGCAATTAGCCTATGAAGGCGAAATGTACGAAACCGAGGTTATGTATCCCCAGTTCGAAAGAGAGGCGCTAGAAGAAGGTCACCTTGATGCCGCCGGCGAATTTATCGAACAAGCGCAAGAATCAAAAGAACATGCCGAAAGATTCTACAAGGCAGCCAAGAGATTTAAGGCTTTCAAACATGTCGAGGCTTTTCATGCTAATCGCTATAAAAAGATGCTCGACAAAAAAATATCCTAAAGAGTTATGATCATTAGGCCTGCTAACCGCTAGGTGGAAACCCTTTCTTCGTGAGACTCTTTCTTCATAATGAATGCAGAAACTGATCGTTTTCTGGCTGTCACCCTTGATGTTAGGGTATCGACCTACGATATAGACTATGCCGGGCACGTTTCCAATATCAGTTATTTCCGCTGGCTGGAAGATATGAGGCTGAAGATTCTAGAAGAATATTTCCCCCTTGATGAACTGATGCAAGAGGGCTATATGCCTATTCTTGCCGGCAGTCAGATTAAGTACAAGCGTGCCATTCGCTTGTTCGATAAACCCAAGGGCGAAATGTGGATAAGTGATATCACAGCTGCCACCATGACTTTTACCGGACGCTTTTTGGTGAATGGTGAAGTCTGCACCGAAGCCAGTCATCAGGGACTTTTTATCAGTAGTACGACCGCTAGACCTTGTAGGCTTCCACCTCGAATTGTGGAAGCCTATAAGACTTGGCAAGAGAAAAAATAGGATATTGAGGTAAAGACAAAAATGACTTCTTTGAAGACTCAGGCAAAAGTCGCCGTCATCACTGGTGCCACCAGTGGTATCGGTAAGGCAATCGCTAAAGCCATGGCTGAAAAGCATCTCAGTTTGGCTATAAACGGTTTTGGCTCTGAAGCTGAGATTGCCGGGGTAATCAAAGAATTGAAAGAAGCTGGTGCCAAAGACGTGGTGCACTTGCCCACTGATATGTCACGCACCACAGAAGTTGAGCACTTTATCGAAGCGGCTATTGAAAAATTCGGCGGTGTAGACGTACTGGTAAATAATGCCGGTATTCAACATACCGCCCTTGTGGAAGATTTCCCGGTTGATCGCTGGGATCAAATTATTGCCATCAACCTCTCGGCAGCTTTCCATACAATTAGGATGAGCCTGCCTAAGATGAAAGCTAAAAATTGGGGACGAATCATCAATATCGCCTCGGTGCATGGTCTGGTGGCGAGCACCCATAAGGCTGCCTATGTGGCGGCTAAACACGGCATAGTCGGGCTCACCAAAGTAGTGGCGCTCGAATGTGCCGACACTGGTATCACCTGCAATGCCGTCTGCCCCGGCTGGGTAGAAACTCCGCTGGTGGAAAAGCAAGTGGAAGCTATAGCAGCAGCCAACGATATTACTGTTGATGAAGCCAGACATAGACTAATAAGCGAGAAACAACCTTCCAATCGCTTTGTTTCTTTAGATGAATTGGGTGCTCTCTGTCTATTTTTAGCAAGCGACCTAGCTGGTTCAATAACCGGCAGCAGCATGCCTATAGACGGCGGTTGGACAGCCCGCTAATGACACGGTCACATAAGCCGCCCCTGCTTACAGCTTTATCGGTCTTTAGTTTGGCTTGCCTAGTTGGTATTTCGACTTTCGCCTGTCCAAGTCAGGCAAGGGCTAGAGAAGCTCAGAAAAAGCCAAAAGTCGGTAAGCAATCATCAGTGAAACAAAATTCGGCTAAGCCGGCGGCAAAAGCTGCTTTTGGCGGCGATCTTAATCTTGCTGTCAAGACTTGGCTGAATAGACCTGAAATTAGACATTCGCGTGTCGGTGTTGAGGTGATGGACCTAGCCACCGGCACCGTGCTTTTTCAGTCCAGCGGCGACAAAAGACATACCCCGGCGTCAACCGCCAAAGTAATTACCACTGCCTGTCTTTATGATCTGCTCGGTCGGGACTTTGTCTATAAAACAAAACTGCTCACTGCCGGCACAATTAAAGATGGTGTTCTAAATGGTGATTTAGCTCTTGAAACCAGTGAAGACCCTTCTTTTTCCCGCGGAGACCTGGCATCTTTGGTGCTCTCTTTGCGTAACTTTGATGGCGATAAGAGCGGTGTCAAACTACAAGCAGTAAAGGGCAAAATTTATCAGCTGAGCCCTAATAATGGTGCCGACAACTTTCATGTGCACTGGCTCTTAGAAGACTTTGGTCAAGAGTGGATGCCGGTTTCATCTAGTCTGGTGGTAGATAAAAATATCGCTTATTCAGCTGGTATACCGAGCACTATAAAAATAGACGATGGCGGTTCATCTTTAAATTCAGTTTTGGACGGTGTTCTTTCGGCCGATCTCGCCAGTGCCTTTCTAATTTTTGATGAAAGTACTCAGACAGCCAAACTTTGCCGTGGTATCGCTTCCGGTTCTAACGGCAAGCCTGACCCAAAGGTACATAAAGATGGACCTTTTGTTGTGGCTAACCCTACCGCCTTCAACTTGGCTTTGTTCTCAAGCACCCTGGCTGAAAGCGGCGTTGAATTTGACCGGCGTATTTTGAGAGACAGCAAGGTGCCCGGCTTTTTAGCCAAGCAACCAACCTTGGTCTTGGCTGAGCATAGTTCCAAACCGTTACCCCAGCTAATCAAGCTTTGTCTTTATGAAAGCGATAATCTCTATGCCCAGCAGTTTCTTAGGACAATTGCCCAGATAGGTCTTAATGCAGATAAACAAGGCGGTGGCAAGTTGGCATCTAAGAGAACCTCCGACCTTGAAGAGCGAGGTCTGGCTCGCATTGGACAGTGGCTTTCTTCTATTGCCGTGCCTAATGCTGAGGTGATTTTGTTTGACGGCTGCGGACTTTCTAGAAAGAACTCGGTCACACCCCATGCACTAAATCTGGTGCTGCGTTATATGGCGCAGAAGCATCCTGAATATCTTGATCTTTTGCGCAGCCAAGGTGCCGGCAAAGGTGAAAGCGGTAGATTTAGATTTAAAACCGGAGCCATGGAGACTGTCCGCGGTATAACCGGCGTGCTCGATACTGCCCAGGGCAAGAAACTTGCCGTCACTGTTCTTGTCAATGGTCACAAGGCTTCGGTCAGTGATGTACGCATAGTCATAGCCGATCTAATTGAGCGACTTAGAAGAGTCAATATAAAGGAAGCCAATTCTAAAGAAGATAATAATGCTGATAAGACGCCGACAGCGGCAGAATCGAATTAGATACCTACTGACTTAGGACAACTCTTTTGCCTTATTTTAGCCATCGACGACTATGATGCCGCCCTCGTTGACGGCGATTGGAACCATGGCAACAAGCATTGGCAAAAGCGTTCGGATCTCGTCAAGAGTGCGAGAGTTTCTGATGTCACGCCCAAAGTTGACTAGTTCCATCCAAAAGCTGGTGTAGCCTACAACTGAGGCTTTATTGTCAAGTTCGAGAAAAAGGGCGCCGAGAATTTGCGCACTGTCGACATAGCGTTTGGAACCATTGCAAATCCACTCGAACTTTAGTGGAACAGTCAGAGAGGCAAGTCCACCCTGCTGCGAGTTGCCTCGCATCCTGTGCCAAGAAGTGTTGGAAGATGGGAACTTGGAAACAAAATCCAGGTAGAGCTGGTCGCAAATAGAATCTTTGACGGGAAGCTGCAAGCAAAAGTAATTGAAAACCAGCTCTTCGAACACCCCGTCCACTGGATAGGTGATGTATTTGTGGCAACCGAGTGGCTGCCCGAAAGCAATCGGACAACTGGCACACTCGCTAAAACCGTTTTCAAAACTGCTTAGCTCTTCGAGTATCGTTTGATAGTTGAGCTCGATTGACTGCCGATTGGTGCCTCGGAGCTGCATGCGCAACTGATGTCGCTGGTGTTCGGGCACCTGTGTCTCAACCATTTCACGCATAGAGAGAAGCTTCAGCTTCCAGAGAAAGCCTTCTCTGCCGTTGTCTCTTTGCAGTGAACAGTTTCGCCAGCCTATTATGTCGGCGCCCATGCTTCCCTCGATTTTGTTCAGGTTGTCAGACGAAGCAATCGAATCTTTAGCAGGCAAAGACTGATGCTTCCGATTTACTCTATGGCTTTAGAGAACGAGACCGTACTTTAGTGAACAGTATGATGGGCGCTTATATTGGCTGCCAAAATATTATGAGCTTCCGGTCTGGCCTTTTCTTCGTAGACATCTTTGATGCGTTTGCGCAGAGCCAAGAGGGTGCGAGGCAATTCACTCTTGACGCCCTCGCGCACAATCCACTGTGGCACGAAGAAACCTGGATCTAAATACATACTATATGTAAGTTCGGTTTTGGTGCCACCGCAGGTAGGGCTCATTTCCCAATAGCCGCGAAAATCTTTCAGAGTACCTGCAATTCTTCTAAATTCTATTCTGCCGCCTTGCTCGTCTTGCTCATAGCGAGATTCGACTGTATAAGAAAGCTGGGGCAAGAGAGGCAAGGGATTTGTATCCATAGTCATGCGCAGAACTGAAAGATGACTTTGATCCGTCATCACTTCCACGTTCTTCACACGGGGCGAAATTCTGCCTCTGAACTCAAAGGGATTGACCATAATCGGCCAGACTTTGTCGGGCGACTGATCTATGACAATTTTTCCCATGACAAACTTGGTGCTGCCGACATCTTTGAGACCGACTACGACCTCACCTTTATCGAGCTTTTTGCGCTCTTCAGCTGTGGCTGTGGAAACTTCCGGGGTTATGCCTTTTGTGACGCTATGCACTATTTGTGATTGAGCAGGCAGACCGACTTGGAGACTCACCGCCAGCGATACCATCAATAGTAAGGCGGCTTTTTTGGATCTTGCGACTTTCAGCATCTTTTAGAAACTTCCCCTTGGCATGAGCCGGGTGGCTTTGCTGTAAGAAGATCACAAGTGGTCATAAGCAAACTTCTTTAGCGTACTCGCATATAGTCGAACATATATCGACGGCCGTCAAGAGGCTTGCTTAAGACAAAAATATATATACAACATGGTCTAAAAATCCCTCATAGAGACATTATTCAGAGATCGAGGAGATTTCAAGTGATGGCTCTGCCAAGATTTTTTATGTTTGTCACTGAGAATTAACTCATTGATAGAGATAATATTCACGTATTGCGCACCAATTATGGTGTCATAACCGGCAGGCTAAAATTACTCCGCGGTGTGCCGGTCACCTATAAGGACTATCAGTCAGATAATTAGCGGTGGTTAATTTCCCCCTTGCTAGCCTCGATTTTGTAGTTAAAACAACAGCACCTGTTGACAAGCGGCGGATATGATATAAATATTGTCTGACGATCTGTTTTAGTTAGTCGGTATTAGTTAGTCGGCGACTTGTGAGGAATACGATGCCAACCTTCGACAAAGACCAGGTTCCTTTATTTGCTAGAGAAGGTCTCTTCAGGCAGAAGTTGAATCAGCTCAGAAACACCGGCAGTGTCAACCAGCCGGTCAAGCCTCAAGGTGATGCCCACAGCCGCTATAAAGAGCTGGAGCAAGGCTCTTATCTGTCTAATGTTCAGTCCACCATCGGCACCTCTAAAGGTGACCAACAAGAAGCTGAGCGTATTGCCCTGCTTGATTCGGTTACTGAACTTTACAATCGCAACACGGTCACCCGCATATTAAGGGACGAGTTGAAGCGCACTAAGCGTTACAAGCATTCTCTCGGCATCTTGGTCATTAAAGTAGATGAACTGACCAAAGCCGGCAAAACCCATGGTCAAAACACCTTTGATTCCATACTCAAGGGCACTGCTAACTTCATCATGAGCAAAGTTCGTGACGTAGATATCCCGGCCCGCTACGACACCGATACCTTCCTGGTTATTTGCCCTGAGACTGACCCTAAAGGAGTTTCGGTCTTGGCTGAGCGTATTCGCAGCAAAATAATGCTAGAGCGCGTCTCAGATGTTGGTCAAAACTGGCATGTTACAGTCTCTCAAGGTATAGCCGGCTATCCGGGTAATGCCCTCAAGGCCGAAGACCTCTTGCAGTCTGCAATTGATGCTGCCAATAAAGCCAATGCCTCGGGCGGCAATCAGACTGTTACAGCGGCAACCCAAGCCTAGACAATCTTAAAATTCAAACTAAGACCGGTGATTAGATCAGTTACCGGTCTTTTTTAATCACTATCTAGATTACGCAAAATCTGCGGTGCACTAAGCGCCTCTCTGCGCGCCAAAGCGGTCTCGAGCTCTTCTACTTTCTGGCTTAGCAGTTTACTTTTCGCTCTCTCTTCAGAGAGTTGCTGCTGCAAAAGTTCCACCAAGCCGTTGTATTCAGAATTATGGTCTCTGAGGTGGGTGGCAGGTGAGACAGCATCTGCCGAACCGGCATGGCTGTTAGTATCAGAACCTTGCACAGCTCGTCTCAGGTCATAGCCCTCGGCGGCATAATAATCGAGAACATGATTGAAACAGATCTGAAAAATTATAAAGTGCAATCAAAATAGCTGTCCAACTCAAATTTCTCAGTGTCGCCCATGGTGCTACATAGCTGGTTCTTCGTCAGCCAATCGAAATACAACTAAGAAGACTAAGGTGATTCATCTATCGATGACCGGAAGCGTTCAAATAATGCAGAGCTGCTGTTCAAAAATCAGAAGAAGTCGCCGACCTAGAGGTCTAATAAACAGTATTTGATTGAGCAAGCAGGGTGCTCACTGACCTTAGGGAAACTCAACTAAACCACATACTTCGCCACGTCACCACATATGGTGCGGCTCAGTATATAGACTTTGCTAAAGAGTTCTTTCAAAGAGAAAGCTCCGCTCACCAAATTGCTTGGCGAACTGATAGCTTGGACCGGCAGTGGCGATGCTGGCGCCCCTAAGTCAATCACTGTCTATTCACGCATGCTGGTGGTCGAGAAAGGCGAAGCGACGCCTGCAGCTAATTTTCGATTGCCTCTTAATTAGAGCCAGAAAACATATATAAAATAACAGAGCCGACTAAGCTTAGACTAAGTTACCAGGACAATTGCTTGAGTAAGAGTTCTAGGTCGCTCAAGTCGGTACAAGCCAACATATGAACAGCAAAAGCACACTGGTCATCATCTAGGCGGCCGCTGAGATAATGCTTATAGCACTGAAAGACTGGTTCTTCGATGGCTGGGTTCAGCAAGCCTTGCTTATGCAAGTAATCTGCCAGCGGGCGATTTTCAGCCTGGCTCTGCTCTTTCAACTGCCCAAGCTGGGGAATGTTGACGCCAAGGAAGCTGAGAAAGACATCCAAGGGAGCGGGTTCTCCCTTCTCTTCTGCCTGGCTTTTCTGCTTGTCGCTTTCGGAAAGAGCCTTGGAAAGCGACATACCAGAGCCTTTGACGGTTGCTAAGACAAAAGTAGCGTCATCGGGCGAAAGGGTGCGGTTATTGATCATTTCTTGAATAGCCAGGGCTTGACCAAGCTCAACTTCTGAGATTATGCCGACCCTGGTCAAAACCTTACCGAGGGGCTGCTCGTCGGTGAGACCTTCCTGCACTGCCTGCACTATGGCATTATCGTCTACCATGCCTGAAAGCAGCAAAAGTTCGCCCAGCCTAAGACTGTTTGCCTTTTTGAGGGATATGGCGCCAGGTTTGGACGAGAGTCCAAGATTTTTTAGATGGGCCAGATTTTGCTTGACCAACTTGATTGAATTGACGGCAGATTCGCGGTCGAGCACGCCTTCTCTAATCAAAGACTGACAACAAAGGGCAATAAAAGCCACTTCCTCGGCAATGGCGCCGCGCATAGAAAGCACCCGAGCCAGAGGCAGTCCGGTTGTGAGACTGACCGAAAGGGTTTCAGATAGAGTCTCATTGTCTATAATTTCGGCGTCAAAAAGCAGTTCGCCCAGTCTATTGGTCGATTCGAAGAAATCACAGCTTTCCCCTAATTGATCAAGGGCTTCACTCAAGCTCTTGCCCAGTCTGGTGAGCTTAAGCGCCTCTATACCTGCTTCCTGTGAAATTAGATGGTCACGAATAAGACTTTGCACGGTCAGTACGTTCTTAAAGCCTTCTTCAGTCAAGAAGCCCGATGCAATCAAAACTCGCCCCACCGGCAAGCCGGTTTTGAGCGAGACCGGCATGGCGTCGGCAAACTGTGCCAGAGTTATCAGCTCTGATTTGACGAGCAAATCGCCTACTAAGATTTTGGAACCACGCTTTGTCATGGCTAAAAGTCTACAGCATGTCCGATTTTTTGATCAGGGTTGGCAACTAGTGTTCAGCCAACTTAGCCTTTATATGTTCTACGCGATGTCCGATTTTCTCGCTCTCGCTGGTCCGTCCACATTCCTTTAGAAATTGCTGATATTCTTTCAAGAGCTCAATTAAGTTCGGGGTTTCGATTCTGGAAGAGGCTTCTTCCAGGCTAATTGCCCTGAGAAACAGAGTTTCAGCTTGACTATCTTTACCATGCCAGTGATAAAGCCAGGCGAGATCTGGCATGTAATAGCCAAAACGAGTGGCACTGGGACCAAAAACCGACTCGGCATTGCGCATAGCCAGCTCGTAAATTCGTTCAGATTCAGCCTGGTTGCCCTGCCTGTCTAAGGCAAAAGCCAGTCCCATCAGCGAATTGATTACACCGGGGCTGACCATGTTCAGGGCTTCAGCCTTACTAATTGCCTCTTTGAAGCCTCGTTCGGCCTCGTCAAACTGTCCTTCCGAAAGCTTATCTCGGGCTGACTTTTCCAGTTTGAGCCAGTCTGAAAAGCCGGCATTTTGCATACCCTGGCTAAGATCGGCCGGGTTAATCTTGCCGAAAGTTCTAGATTCAAGTCGACGCTCTAACTCTGCTGAAAAAACCGCATTCACTGCAAGAGAGGCGGTAATGCAAAATGCAAGCCATTTCAAATTGCTAAAGCCAGAGATCACTGTCCGGCATTCCGCGCTTTCAGATCATTCATTTGCTGTTCGAACTTAAGGGCTTCCTGCCCTCGTCCAGCTTTCTTAAGAGTATCGATAATTGAAGGCAAAATCTTGTTATAGAAATTGGGATGATTCTCACCACCCTTGAGCTTGCCTTTCAGGTAATTCACATAACCTTCGGGATCTTTCAAGATCACACCGGCATTGTCTATGACTGCCGGTGCAGAAGCGGCTCCAGAGCTTGCGGTGCCTGCACTGCCAGAGTCTGTTTTCCCGGCTTTAGCTGCTTGATCCTTACCGCCTGCTGCCTTAAACTCCTTCGCCCTTTTGAGATTCTCTTCGTACTTGCCGATAAAGTCAGAAAGCTTGTTTATCTTATCTCTCAGTTGTGTCTCGTCTAGCGAATCAAGCGCATTTTCAATCTCGACCAGGTCTCTATTGATGTCTTTGCTATAGCCGACTCCGGCTTCCTTGAGGCCTTTCAGTCGATTCAAAAGGGCTTCTCTTTCTGCCTTTAGCTTACCGTCTTTGGCTTTATAACTGGTCACATCAAAAGCTTCAGGTGAAAGTTTTGTAGCCTGCTCGCTCTTCAATTCTTTGTCCTTGAGCAAACTAGCAAGACCCTCAGAAAGAGTCTTCTGTTCATCACGGTTGAGTCTGATGGTGCGATTGGTCAGATCAGCCGAGGCATCATAAAAGGTAATCTCGGCAATCTTTACATCGGGCACTGCTTCAAAGCCTTTCTGGGCCAGTCTGAGAGCCTCCAGCTTGAGAAAGTCGTCATCGAGGGTGGGGTCGAGTCCAGCTGAAATGATGATGATATCTTTGTCTATCCTCGAACTCACTTCTTTTTTCTTGCGCACATATTGATTTTCTTGCAAATAGCTAGTGGCGCGGGCATTGGCATCTTTAGTTTCTTCCTCAGTGAGGGCAAGCGAGGCAAGAAGCTGATCTTCACTCATGCTGCCGCTGGCGAAAGCTTTAACATCTCCGGCTGAAATACTGATTTTCTTATATCGACTGAGGGCGTTCTGATGAAAGAAGCGCACCTCCACTCTGGGCACCTTACTGTCGAGATCCATAACCGTTTTAGCCAACAAGACCGCTTCGATTTTGCAGTCATGGTCATTAGCCTTGGGGTTTTTATAAGTGGAAACATAAACCAAATCGGGCGTCACTTGAGCGTTTACCCTGATAGAAGCGTCCAGCACTTTAGCCTTATCAATTGCTGAAATAACTTCTGAAGAAGTAAGAGCGTAGGACTTTTGAGCCAGCGAAAAGCTAAAGGCGAGGAGGAGTGCCGTCGCTGCTAGATTGATTTTTTTCATTTCTTATATAATCCGCTAGATGCCTGATAGAAGTTTTGTCCTAGGGATTATCCAGGTCATCGATAAGAATAACTCTGCCCTTGGGCAAATTTCTTTTGAAGGCCCTTCCCACACATTCACTTATGCCCGATACGGCGTTCAATGGTGCAAGACGGCGCTCAATTTTATCTTCCTGTAAAAGAGACTGTGTGGCCACAGTACTGGCTGTAACATCGCGACTGAGCCGCACTACTGTTTGTAAGTCAGCTGCCGGTTGGGCAGATAGAGAAGCAAAAGAAATGGCTTGGTAAGCAAAAAATGCCAGACTGCAAAAAAACAGTCGGCATTTTTGAGGATGTTTTATCGAATTTGCCCTCAATTTTTGAGTTCCTAGCAAAGACCTAAGAACTTACCAAGTCGAAACCAAAATGTTTTTTCGAACAGACTAACTTTGTTCTGGGTTTCGATTAAATGAGAAGCAGTTGCCTGGTGCGCCACTCTCTCAATTTCCAGTTCTTCAAGCAAGGGCGCCTTGATAAGCTCTGGCAGGGCGGCAATTTCATCGGTTTTGTCGGCGAGATCAAGCTTTAGTAGTCTGATTTCGTCATTGGTGATCTTTAGCACATTGCGCAGCGTAATCAGTTCACGACGTTGTGACGCAATAACATCATTCAAAGCAGAAATTTCGTGTTTATAGTCTGGAATGTCATCAGCTTCGATGATGCTCTTCCAGCTATTGCTCTCTATTATTTCGCTTTCCTCAGCAGTCTCTTCGCTGAAGAAACTCTCGACACTGAAGTCGAGCAGGCTGTTTAATGGCACCGAGATCTTTGGCTGAATTTCAGCTCTTTCGCGACTGATGGCATGTTCAATTTCGTCATTGAAAATCTTGCCGAGCAGCTGCTCAAGTTTGTCCACCGTCTGTGATTGCTCACTAAGAGGCGGTTTGACAATTTCAAGATTTGGTTTGACTGAAGGGCTAACGCTATACATGATCAACCTCTGATAACACTTAGTTGTCATCAACAACACGCTTAAGTGTATCTCAGCTTCCTTTAGTTTGTATAGAGTTAATCTTGCGATTTAACCGCTTGGCTACCCTGCATTAAACCGGCATTTTCCTTGGCACCATCTACTTAGCGATTGTGCCGCTTGCCACCAAGACAGCCTTGTCCGGGTGTATATATTTGCGCAGCGCCTCGTCGACTTTTTCCTTGGTTAAACTGAGATAGCGTTCAGATATATGATCGAGTTCGGCAGCACCGAGCCCAAGGAATTCAAATTCGGTCAAGACTCTGGCGATGCCAAGCGAAGAACTGAGTCCAACTTTAAAAGATCCAAGGGCTCTGCCTCTTTCCTTCTCTAAATCATTGACATCTATACCTCTGTCCATAAAGTCTTTGAGAGTGACTCTTGTCAGTTGCACAGCTCTCTTGAGATTGGCCGGATTAGTGGTTAATGAAACACTCCAGGGTGCGCCACCAAAAGCAGTGTCGGAAAAACCGGAATAAATGCCATAGGTTAGACCGGCGCGATCTCGCACCACCTGCCCTAGTCTTGATGTGATTGTATCTTGGCCCAAGGCGGCATTGGCTATGCGTGTGGCATAGAAATCACTACTGGCTCTTGTCACCTGGCAAGGATGAGCCAGGACTATGTCCAGGCTCGATTTCTCCGGCAGATAGACGGCAATCTCTTCAAACTTCTTGGGTAGTGCAGTCTCGGGAATCAGCACTGTTCTTTGCGAAAGCGGCATAGCCTTGGCATTGGTCCAAGCACCAAGCCTTTCATCTACCAGCTTGTGAGCCTTATCTAGGTCGATATCACCAACAATGGTGACGATCATCGAAGCCGGATCATAAAGGCGACCATGTATATCGACCAGTTTCTGCCGGTCTATTTTGGCCAGATCTTTTAGCTGTTTATCAAAGTCTTCATCATAAAAGGGATGATCTTCGCTGTAGAGAGACTGTCTGAGCTTATTCCAAGCCATTGACTTGGTGGAATTCTTGCTTTCAACATAGCGAGCATTCCATTCGATTTTGAGCTTCTCAAGCTCATCAGTGGGCAAGAGTGGATTAATGAGCAGATCGCTTACCATATCCAAATAGGCGGGTAAATCTTCCACAGCAAGATGGGTGCCCATTCCCACTCGGTAATTGTCGACATAAACTTCCAGACCGCCGGGTATACCCATCTCTTCCAGGTTTTCAGCAATCTTTAGTTTGTCGAAATTCTTTGAACCGCGGCTGAGAAGATCACCAAGCATTTCAGAGGGAGAGCCCGGTTCGCCGTGGGTGAAATAACGTCCGGCTCTCAGATTGATAGCAATACCTAGTGACTCTGTGCCCGGATTGTTCATCAAGAGCAAGGTGAGACCGTTCTTGAGGACTACCCGCTTCACTTTCGACAAATATTCGCTTTCTTTAGCCTTTTCAAACTTGATGGTGACCGGTGTGCTCTGCCAGGTCAACAACTCTTTCAACTCTGCATCTGTATAGACTTGGTTGCTGGCGCCATGGTCAATGGCTGCCGGCACCGAATCTTCATCATCTTCATCTAGATCTGCATCTAGATCTAAATCGCTATTTTGGGCAACTTCATCTTTAGGATAGAAATATCCTACCGTGCGATTGCTGCGCTTGAAATAGGTGCGCGCCACCCGCATGATATCGTCTTTGGTGACCTGGTCGAAATTGTCATCATAGTTCAAAAGCCAGGTAAAGTCGGCTCTTGATTCGGCCTCACCAAGCATAAAAGCTAGCGATGAAGGGTCGGCTTTGGCAAGAATCGTACCTTTGCGATTACTGGCTTTGATGCGGGCCAGCTCTTGATCGCTGACCGGCTCTTTGGCCAATCTTGCTATTTCATTAAGCAAGATATCTTCCACTTTTTGGGGATCTACATCTGGATTGACCATGGCTCCCACCATGAGCAAACCAGGATCTCTCAAATCATCGTGACGGGCAAAAACATCGGCAGCAAGCGAGGTATCGATAAGAGCTTTGTAGAGTCGACTTGATCTTTCATAGGTGCTGCCCAAAATCTGCCTGGCGGCTGAGACGGCATAGTTATCCGGATGGGCCGCTTCCGGCACATGATAGCCAAGCCAAACTCTCACCATATCGCCTGCCCTGGTGATCTCAAAGCGGCGCTCGCCTTCTTGGGGCGGTTCAACTGTATAAACTTGCGGTATCGGCGACGGTGCGCTTTCTATGGCGCCAAAATATTTGTCTATTACCGAAAGAGCTTCTTCAGTCTTGAAGTCTCCCAGAGCAATAACTGTGGCATTGTCCGGCCAATAGAAAGTATTGTAGAACTCTCTTAAGCGATCCATTGGCACGCCTTCCACGTCAGAGCGCCAACCGATAGTGGGATGGTGGTATGGATGCTCGCGAAAAGCAATGGCATAGAGTTCCTTTTCCAAGGCTTCTTCCGGTTGATTCTCGCCGCGCTCCAATTCATTGCGAACGACACTCATCTCGCTGTCATGATCTTCTTGGCGCAATCTGAGATTACGCATGCGATCAGCTTCCAGCTTGACACAAAGCTCAAAAAATTCGGTCGGCACTACTTCATAGTAAGAGGTGCGATCAAACCAAGTGGTAGCGTTCCAGTAGGCTCCGATCTGAGTAAGTAGGTCGTCTAGACTATTACCCTTCTCGGCGTTGTGTTCAGCCGTACCCTTAAAGAGCATGTGCTCTAAAAAGTGAGTGGCACCGGTGTAGCCAACCCCTTCATTGCGACTGCCTACCTTATAGATAACCAGCAAGGTGGCAACCGGTGCCGAATGGTTTTCTGAGATCAACACCTTGAGGTTATTTGCCAGCCTGAACTCGCTTACCCCTTTTTGCTCGGAAACTTTCTTAGGCATACCTGCCTTTTCCACCGACGCCTTTGCCAAATGCTTACCCTCTTTAGTAAATGTTGCCTGTTTTCTAAAAGATAATGTCTAAAAGAACCTGCCTACAGAACACTATAGCGGTCTGCCCGCCATTAGCGCTAAGCGGCAATTGTAATACTTTCATCATAGACTTTCAAAGCGGTAGACCGTAAAATATCAGACTGTCGACAGGGCGAATTTATAAGTACCCAAGAAGTACCCAAGCTGAGTGGAAGCAGTCGCCCGCAAAGCTCTTGGAAAGCCTGGTCGGCTCAGCCGTTTTCTATATCTAGGAGATATTTAGAGGCGATGCGGTTCCTTCGCTTTTCTATTTTGAGAGCTGAAACTTTTGTATCTGGTGTACTTGGTGTACCAGGTGTACTTGGGGTACTGGCAGGGTTTTGTTCAATTTGTTTACTGAGTCCGCCTTGCCAGGCGCTCGATTCTGCCGCTTGGCACAAGAACACAAAAGAAGGCGGACGCGCCTATGAAAACGGCAATTTTGGTGAAGCGGAAAGACTCTTCAAGGCAGCCATAGAAGACCTCAAGGGTGCCCCGCAAAATGACATAAGGCTGGCTGAAAGCTATAACAATTTGGCAGTGCTTTATGTCAATCGCAACCAACTTGCCAAAGCCGAACCTCTCTTTGAGAAAGCTCTCAAAATAAAGGAAGCGGCTCTGGGCGGAAGCGATAAAGATGTAATTGCCTTGACCAGCAAACTTTGTGTTTTCTATTTCAACAATGGCAAGAGAGCGCAGGCGCAGCCCCTCATTGACAAGATGGTCAACTATGGCGAACTCGAAACCAGACAGTTGATTGAGATAAATTCAGCCTTTTCTAAGTTGGCTAGCTATTACAGCAATCACAAGCAAAAGCTTGAAAACGCTGAAATTGCCATCAAGCAAGCTGAAAGCGAAACAATGAGCGAAGCCAAAAGCCAGGCTCAGGAAACAGCAGTCATGCTCGATAGTGTCGGCGATGCCATCAAAAGCCAGGGCGACTTGGTCAGACAGGCAGAGAGGCTATACAAGTCATCATTAGCGCTCAGAGAACGCAGCCTTCCGCCCCAGCATGCCGCCCTTTCTGCTTCATTGGAAAATCTTGGCAGAGTTTATCAAGCCCAGGGAAGAACCGCCATGGCTGAACCTTTGCTGCGCAAGGCCTATGAAATCAGTTTGACCACCCTGGGCATGGAAAGGCGTGAAACACAAAAGAGAATGGAAGCCCTAGCACAGCTCTTTACCCAACAAGGACGCTTATCCGAAGCCCGTTCCCTTTATACAGCCGCCCTGGAAAACAAAGAGAAGTTCAAACCATCAGCTGATTTCTTGGCTGGCTATGCAGCTCTTTTGGTAAAGGAAGGACGTTACAGCGAATCGCTTACCTATTATGCCCGCGCCGTAAAGATGCAAGAAGCTTTGAACGGTCCCCAACATGCCAGTTTGGCCGCCTTGCTTGATGCCTATGCCTATGCTTTGGCAAAAGCCAATAAGCAATCTGAGGCAAATAAGATTAGTCTGCGCGCCAAGGCAATTAGAAGCTAGCCGGCAAATTTTTGTTGTCAATTTTTCTGATTAGCTGGTCTAATCTAATTGAGCCAGTTCTTGCAAAATAAGAGTAAGACGATCTATGCCCTTGTTGAAAGAACTGATGGGCAGGCGCTCATCTTTGCCGTGCATGGTCGCTAAGTGCTCGGCGTCAATCTCGACTGGGGCAAAGCCGTAGGCCTTTAGACCAACTTCTCTAAACCAGTGCGAGTCGGTAAACCACGGTACTATAACTGGTACCACCGGCGTCTTCCCATCTTTGCTCTCAAGGGCATTGACCTTCTTCACAGCTTTTACAAAAGCGCTTTCAAATGGTGATGGCTCAGCCTTTTCCCATTGAATTACTGAAACTTCAATGCTGTCGTCTTGCAATATTTCTCTGATTTGTTTGATGAAAGCCTGATGATCGACGCCGGGCAAAAGGCGACAATCAAGTTCGCAGTATGATTCAGCCGGTATGACATTGGTCTTATAACCGGCTTTCATAACAGTAAGAGAGACTGTGTTGGCCAGCATGCTTGATTTGAGCTTGTCTTCTTTCAACTTAGATGCTGTAGCTTTGTCTGCACTAGTCGATTTTTCAATGTTGCGATAGAGCGTTCCCAGTTGAGCCGGTTCAGTATGAGCGATACTCTCATAGAAATGCTTTACCTCAGGCAAAAGCGTAAAGGGCGGCGGGTTATCGGCTAGTCTTGCCAAAGCGCGCACCATGCGATTATTGGCAGAATTATCTTGGGGCATCGAAGCATGCCCGGCTAGACCTTTGGCAGTCAGACCAAGCCAAAGAATATTCTTCTCGGCCACGTCCACACCCCAATATTTAGCCTTACCGTCGCTATAGGCGTCGATAATGAAGCCTTCATTGATCAAGTATTCGCAGTCTTTTATCAGTTCGCCCTTATTCTTGACGAACCAGGCTGCACCATGGGCGCCACCAACTTCTTCGTCGGGTGTACCGAGAAAAACCAAATCACGATCTAATAGTTTGCCTGAGCGCTTGATGGCAATCATCGACATCAGCTCGATTATCCCCATACCTTTCATGTCTATGGCGCCGCGTCCCCAGATTTCGCCGTCTTGCTCGGTGCCCGAAAAGGGCGGGAATTTCCAGTCGGGCGCATGAGCCGGGACTACATCTATATGGTTGAGCAAGACCACGCCTTTGCGCTTGCCTGTTCCTTTGAGACGGGCATAGACACAGGCTCGTCCGGGAGCAGTTTCAAAGACACTGGCTTCGATGCCGTTCTCTTTCAATACTTTGGCTAGATAGTCTGCGCCGAGCTTTTCATTGCCTGGAGGATTTGATGTATCCAGCTGTAGATATTCTTTAAATATAGTCAGAGCCTGGCCCTTAACCTGAATATGAGTATCAGTTTTCCGATCTTCAGCCTTGACGGCAGCAGCACTGCCAGAAGCACTACCAGCAGCCATGCATAGATTGGGATTGGTCAAAAGAAGCTGCAGCGCCAATAGAGAAGAGAAGATTGACAATTGCGATTTGTAAGAGAAAGTAGATGATTTCATTAGCTCTAACTTTTTTGCATTCAATAGGGTGAGACCGAAACTATTCTACCGACTTTGAGTCTATTATTTGAGTTATGTTCGGTGGTTCCAAAGAGGATACTTCAATGAAAACCCTGCAAATAGCCTTGCTTGCTACATCTCTCACCTTCATCGGCGCAGCCAGCCAGGCTGAAGATGCTGCGGCACCTAAGGCTGCCCCTGAGAAAAAATCGGCCTTGAAAACAATTGAGGGCGATATCAAAAAGGTCGGTGTCGGTATCGGCACTGGTGTTAAGAAAGGCGCAGTCGGGATTGTCAAAGGCACAGAAGCAGTTGTCAAAGGCACTGGCAAAGGAATCGAGAAAGTCGGTGAAGGGGCCAAAAAAGGCGTAGAGAAACTGACTGGGCATGGCAAAGCCAAAGCCAAAGACTCTGCCGATAAAGCCAAAGACGCCGCCGAGAAAGCTAAAGACGAAGCTCCGGCCCAGTAAGACCCAAGCAAAAGAAAGGAGAACCCCGTGCAGTCAAGACAGTCAAAACAGTCAAGAAACAAAAGGTCAGGAAAGCTACCTTTGGCGAGTTGTCTGACTCTCGGGGTTATTCTTTCGCAAAGTTTGGCTCAGCCTGTTTGCGCCGAGACAACAGGCAAGAGAACAAGCGCGAGCGCATTTAAAGCTGTTGCAAAAGATCTCAAACATGGCATCGAGGCATACAAACTGCCGAATGGTCTGACCGTACTTTTGGTAGAAAGAAAGACCGCACCGGTGACGGTGGTAAACATGGTCTACCATGTCGGCTCAAGAAATGAAGCAGTGGGCTATACCGGCTCTACCCATTTTTTAGAGCACCTCATGTTTAAGGGCACAAGCAAGCATGACCCGCTTAAAGGCACTGGTCTTGATGATGTTCTCAAGAAAGTCGGTGGTATCAATAATGCCACCACCTATTTTGACCGCACCAACTATTTTGAGGTGGTGCCCAAAGATTCACTGGCACTTGCTCTAGAACTGGAAGCCGATCGTATGCGCAACCTGCTCTTGCGCAAATCGGATCGTGATGCCGAGATGACCGTGGTGCGCAACGAATTAGAAAGAGGTGAAGACGAGCCTTCTGACTTGCTCACCAATATGACTTTTGCCACAGCCTTCAAAGAGCATCCCTATCACCATCCTGTTATCGGCTGGCGCTCTGACGTAGAAGGCGTGCCCCTTACCCGCCTGCGCAAGTTCTATCAAGACTTTTACTGGCCAGATAACGCCACATTAATGGTTATCGGCGATTTTGAAAAAAGTAAAACTCTAGAGCTTATCAACCAATACTTCGGCAAACTGCCCAAGAGCCCATCTAAGTTTCCGCCTGTCTATACAAAAGAGCCGCCGCAAGAAGGTGAAAGACGCTTTGTCGTTTCGCGAGGCAAAGAGCTTCCCCGGGTGATGATCGCTTTCCATACTCCTGAAGCCGTTTCTAAAGATACTGCACCACTCGACATTCTCTCTTTCGTACTGGGCGACAGTTCGCGCAAGTCTACCCGCTTATACAAAAGCCTTATTGAAAGCGGCTTATGTTCAGAATGTTCCACCTCTAATATAAGCCTGCTCGATCCCGGTCTATTCATTATTCAAGCCACCGTGCAGCCGGGACAAAATCCGGTAAAAGTAGAAGAAGTGATCAAGGCTGAGCTGAAGAGGCTTGCTGATAAGGGAATCACCGAAGCCGAGCTGAACCGGGCAAAGCAATCTATTGTGAAGCGCTTTAAACTCTCGCTCAGTGATCCGATGGGTCTGGCGCAGTCATTAACCGAAGGCATAGCCTGTGCCGGTTGGCAATGGTGGTGCAATTATCCTGATCAAGTTTTGGCTGTGAAGAAAGCCGAGACCGATAGATTGACCTCCACTTTCAATGAGAACAATCGCACCGTCGGCTATTATTTGCCCAAGGGCGAAAGTCTGAGCCAGTATAGCGAGCAATATCTGAAAGCGGCTGAAAAAATTGAGCTGCCCGCAGTTGCCCTTGAGCAGAGCTTAGTTGAGAAACAGCACTTAGTTGAGAAAGAGCCTTTAGTTGAGAAAGAACCCTTAGTTGATTTAGTTCAAAAAGAACCTATAGTAAATAACGAGACTGTAGCTCAGGACAAGCCAGCCGCTAATGCAGTTTCGGCAACGCCAAAGCCTGATCGTGTTAAGTCAAAGCCTGATTACAGCAAGCCTTTGCCTGATTCTAGCAAAGCCGGCGGCAAAATTGCCCCGCGCGTCGAGCGTATCGTGCTCAAGAACGGTCTGACCGTGCTTATGCTCAATATAGATCACTGTCAGACTGTGGCTGTCTCAGGCAAAATACGAGCCGGCGACTATTTTGCCAGTACCGGTCAGGCCGCTTACCCAGAGCTACTCGCCCGTATTTTGGGTTATGGCACAAAGAAATTCTCAAAAGAAGAGCTAGCTCGCAAATTAGAGAATATGGGGGCAAACCTAGACTTTAGCTCGGAAAGCTTCTTCCATACTTTCGATAGTGAAGTAACCTCGGACGATCTGGAAGATATGCTCAAGCTGGTCGCATCTAGTTTGATGGAAGCCAAATTAGACGAAACCGACTTGAAAGAAGTACAGAAGATTTACGCCGCACAACTCAAAGAAGAGTCGAGTCAGACGGCGATGCTGGCTTGGAACAAGCTTTTGACTCGTATGTATCGCAAAGACAGTGTTTATTTTGCCGATTCTTACGAAGACCAAATCAAGCAAGTTAATGAAACGACAATAGATAATCTGCGCGACTATTACAGCAAGCATTACTGTCCTGCCAACACTGTGCTCACCTTGGTCGGCGACTTTAAGGGCAAACAAGGCAAGATCAAAGAGCTTTTAGAAAGCGAATTTGGTCATTGGCAAGGCTCGGCTCGGCAAGAGATCAAGGTGACCGACCAAGTGCTAAACAAAGAAGACGAGATTAAGTCCCCACTGGTAAGCAAGTTGCCCGATAAAGCCAATGTCGACATCGTGCTTGCCCGTCCGGTCGACTTAAGCGTCAAGGCACCCGATTACTTACCTAGTCTTGTGGCCAATGCCGTACTCGGCTATGACAGTTTTGCCTGCCGCCTGGCTCCGGTGCGTGACCGCTATGGACTAACCTATGGCATTTACAGCCGTATAGTCGACCCTGAATATCCCTTTGCCCCTTGGTCTATAGAGCTTTCGGTCAACCCTGAAAACGTCAAGAAAGCACTAAAGATTGTCGATGGCATTGTCAAAGATTTTAATGCCAAAGGCATCACCCAGGCTGAACTAGACAAAGAGAAATCCCATCTTGCCGGGACTTTCCAGGTGGGCTTGCGCAGTCCTCGGGCTATGGCTCGCAAATTGAGTGAGTATGAACAATTGGGTCAGCCCCTCGCCAATATTGATAATTTCCCAGAGCGGCTCTCTAAAGTGGGCTTGGGCGATGTAAACAAAGCTATTGCTAAATATTTCGACCCCAAGAAGCTCAAATTATCGGTGGCCGGCAACTTGAAAGGTGAGCTTGATTAGAAAATAAGCGCCTCGGGTAAGTTCTTGAAGTAGCTATTTTAGATCTAGAGATGAGCGACAAGAAATTCGACATTGACGAAGGCTGGTCTTCAGCCAAAGAGAATAAATTCACCAAGATGGTGAATGAAACTCGCACTGACAGAGAAAAGTTCAAAGCCGATAAGGTCCGAAAAACCTCTGAAATCGAGGTGACCAAGCAGCTTTCCGACGAAGAGCTATCTGAGTTGGAAAAGTCTTCAATGCTCGATCCCTTGACTGGGCTTCTCAATTTCAAAGCATTTTTCAAAAAGCTCGACTATGAGCTAAGAAGAGCCAAGCGCTATAAGCGTCCGCTCTCGCTCATGTTGGTGCAACTAGACAATCTCGAAGGTTCCAAGCGTCAGTACGGCGCAATGATCGAAGAAGAATTGCTCAAATCAGCGACCCAGACTCTCAAAGCCTGCATTCGCGATATCGACTTCCCGGGTCGGGGCGAAGGTCCTTATTTGTTGGTAGTTTTCCCTGAAACCTATTCATCAAAAGCCATGGTTGTAGCCGAGAGAATGCGGGAAAGGCTGACCACCCACAATATCAGCAAAGATCTGCGGCATCTGCGCGTCACAGCTAGTATCGGCGTAGTGTCCTTCCCTACCCATGCCAGAGACGAGCACGACTTGTTAGCCTTGGCCTTGGAGTATGCCAATCACGCGCAGAGCCAAGGCGGCGACCGCGTCTATAACGGCTAATGCCCCACAAGCAATAAGCTAGCCTTTCCAGGCTAAGCTAGACTAAGCCTATTCGAGATCTTTCAGGGTCTTTTCTTCACTTGGTTGTCTAGGCTCTTCTGTTTTCTCAGGTGGACGAGCCTCTGGACTGCGTGTATCACCGCCGGTGGAGGCAGCGCCACTAGACTGGCTGCTCTGGCTATTCTCACTGCCATCGCTCTTCTCTATTTTCTTCTCTTTGATGCCAATCGGATAACTGTTATAAAGTTTACCGTCGAAGTAAACCTTAAATTCGCATTTGCCATCAGCCTTGACCGAGACACCACCGGTGATATCGACAGCCTTTCCTTCCTTGCTGCCTAGAGGTGGTACATATTCGTCAACCACTCTGGTTTCTTTGCTCCAGAGCACTTCACCGTCCAGGTTGACAATCTCTACTTTCATACCAAGCGAATTAATCGGATCTTGATTCGGATTCCAGACCTGTCCGGACAAGCGTGGCATGCCCTGGGCGAAGTCTATCTTGACCTGTTTCATCGTCACTGAAGGCACAGAGTTGGAAGGATCCATCGACCGGGCCTGTTGCAGATAGGCATAGCCGGTCTCTTGTTCACCTTTATCGAGCAATTCTTTGCCCCGTTTGGTCAGAAGCAAAGCCAGCTTCTTGCGAGCGGCATCATCTCGGGTGGAGAGCTTGGTAGCTTTGCGCATCTGATCAATAGCCAATTCCAACTGGCCGGTGCGCTCATACAAGTCTGCCGCCATCTCATAATTGCGGGGATTATCGGCTATAGCGTTCAACTTAGAGAGATAATTGAGCGCTTCCTTGTCTTTCTTCTCTGCTGCATATTTTTCAGAGAGTCTCTGATAGATCGTCGCCAGTCTCGCGTCGGCTTCGGTATAACGAGAGCCTTCTTTCAAATCTTTTACTTCTTCCCAGAGTCGCAAAGCCGACTCCAACTTACCAGCTCTAAATTCTTCATCGCCCCAAAGGGCTGCCAGATCAGCCAACTCAGCCCGTTTACCAGGCACATTCTTGAGGGCTAAAGGTCTAAGCAAGCCAACCGCTTGGTCATATTGAGCATGCATCCGATAATAATTAGCCAACTGACTTGCCAAGCTTGGATCTTCTGCAATACCGCTGCCTAACTGATTTGCTTTCGCGATTGCTTCATTTGCCTTCTCGACTTGATCAACACCGATATAGGCACGAGCCAAAGCTAACTGCACTCGGGCTGCGCCCTGTCCACTACTGTTATTCTCAGCGGCTTTGCTGAGAGTAGAAACAGCAAAGGCATATTGCCCGTTTTCAAGCTCTTTCAGCCCCTTTACCAACAATCGGTCCGATTCAGGGGCTTTGGTCAAGAAGTAGAAAGTAGCACCGGCCGAGACAGTCAAGATTACTAGAGCAGTGACTACTCCAGCGGCTTGGGGCGCGCCGCTTTTGAGCATGTGTTTCATGCCCTCGGAGCGCCGTTTTCTCCGCGGTTCATCGAACTCCCAAGCTGTTTCGCCGGTATTGCGACGCACATCGTGATGCTGTTTTCGCCGCCCCGACTGGCTTTGCTCAGCTCTCTCTTGTTCAGATCTTAAGAAAGCGGCTTCCTCATCGTGCCCTTGGACACGAGAGAAAGCCGCTTCATTGTTTCTATTTGAATCTAGGCTAGTTCTTGAATCTAGATTAGATCTTGGATCTAAGTTAGTTCTTGAATTAAGTCTATTTCCTGATTCTAATCTGGATTGAGAAGCCGAGTCGACTCGATTGTCTTCAACAACCTCGTCTTCTATTGCTTCTCCACCCTCATAGAAATCTTTGCCGCATGAGACACATTGCTCATAGTGAGATGGATGGGATGTGCCGCAGGCAGGACAACGCATGATATTTGATCGCTCCTTGGTATCAAGGGTAGATCATACACCTTACTTGATTTCTACTTTGGCGCCGGTGGCTTCCAGTTTCTTCTTCATTTCTTCTGCTTCTTCTTTCTTCACTTTTTCTTTGAGTGGTTTAGGAGCAGAGTCTACGAGGTCTTTGGCTTCTTTCAGACCGAGACCGGTTACTTCACGAACAACTTTGAGAACTTCGATCTTCTTGTCGCCAACGTTGGTGAGGATGACGTCGAATTCGGTCTTCTCTTCAACAGCAGCAGCAGCGCCGGGAGCAGCAGCAACAGCCATTGCCATAGGAGCAGCAGCGGTTACGCCGAATTTGTCTTCCATTTTTTTCTTGAGGTCAGCGGCTTCAAGAAGGGTGAGGGAACCGATAACGTCGAGAAGTTCGTCGACGGAAATTTTAGTAGCCATTTAGTTTATTCTCCAATTTTCTTTTTCAAATTAAGCAATTAAGCGTTGTTTTGTTTCTTTGCGACTTCTTCGGTCAAAAGGGCAATGTCTCTGATCAGACCCTCGAAGATACCGGCAATGCCTCTGGCGCCGGAATCCAGACCACCCATGATGGAAGAGAGAAGTTGCTCTTTGGAGGGGAGTTCGGCTAAGCCTTTAACTTCCTCTTTAGAGAGACATTTACCTTCCAGTACGCCGCCCTTGACTGAGCCTTTCTTGAGACTTTTGAGAGTCTCAACAACGGCTTTTGCCGGAGCAGCAGGATCGTCATAACCAACCACAACGGTTGTCGGTCCTTTAGCTAGCTTTTCGATAGCCTCAAACTCAGTGTTCTTACTGGCGATTTTCACCAGGGTGTTTTTCGTTACTTTGACCTTAGCATTAGCTTTATCAAGGGAACGACGAAAATGAGTCAGTTCTGCTACCGTAAAGCCGCTGAGATCAGCAACAATAGCCACTTTGCCGTTAGCAAAGAATTGATCAAGATCGGATACTACTCCGGCCTTGTGTTCTTTAGTTGGCATTAGGCCTCCTTAGAGATTGCTATCTCGGGAATACGGTACTTAAGAACGCCTTGGTCGGGTTCCTTTAAGAAAGAAGACTAGCTGGGCATAAAAAATCCCAGTCTTCCTTTTTAAAGGAACCAGACCGGGGATCACAAAGCGAGAATTCGCTAACGACTGCTCGATAATTGTGACCTAAAGCCGGTGTTGCCATTAAATCCTTACGGATGCCGAGCTATCTGCGGTCTTAACAATATAGTCAGTGACAGAAATGTCTCTGACATATATCGAGGGCTCATTCTCGCCAGATTATTCAGTTTCGTCAAGCGCTAGAATGCTGATATAAAGTAGGTGTTACGTCAATGATCATGAGTTTTATCAAATGAAAGTCTTTGAAAAGCACGTTTTTGTTTGCACCATGGGCAAGACTTGCGCCGAACAGGGCGGTGAAGAGCTTTGCAGTGCCCTGCGTCAAGCCGTACTTGACAACGGTCTGAAGGGCAAGGTCAGAGTCAATAAAGCCGGATGCTTTGACCAATGCGGACATGGTCCGATGGTGGTCGTGTATCCAGAGCAGACCTGGTATGCCCATGTCAGTTGCGAAGATGTACCTCAACTTGTCGCAGACCACCTAATCGGAGACAAGCCTGTCGAACGTCTTTTGTACGATGGATCGGGTCGACTCGATAAGACTAAGAAGATTAAGTGATAAGCAAGAGCGTTGCCAAGAGCCCATCCGCCTGTCTGAACTGAACTTAAAAAAAATGCTGATCTCGCTTTTGTCTATAAACCGATATCGGTTTGTAGACAAAGAGGCTGTTTGAAAATTTGCCGAAGGAAATGCCTTACCAGCCAGTTGCTAAGAGATGCGCAACCACAGCTCTCACTTTTACCAGTCTTGCCAGTTGGTTATTTACTTAGCAGCAGGTTTGCTTTCAGCTTTAGCTTTGTCGGCAGCTGTCTCTTTAGGAGCCTCTTTAGGAGCTTCTTTCTTGACTTCTTTACCGGAGTCTTTACCGGAGTCTTTATTGGGTTCTTTATTGGGTTCTTTTGCAGGTTCTTTTGCAGGCTCTTTCGCCGAATCTTTTGCAGGTTCTTTGCCTGCGGCGGCTGGGCTTACTTCTTTGGCATTTCCTTTGGCTTCTTCTTTAGGGGCATCTTTCTTGGCATCACCCTGAGCATCGGTTTGATTATCGGCTTGAGTACCAGATTTATCTTGCCCCTCATTAGAACCAGTGCCTCCGCTAGTATTAGCTGAGGTATCACCAGTCGCTGAGGTATCAGTTCCTGTTGCTGAAGTGGAAGCAGTCATAGAAGCATGTGGATCATTTTTCCTTGCTTCCTCAAGAGCGGTTGCCGAAATATTGCCGTCGTCGCCAACGAGCCTGGAATCAATCTTGACAGCAGCCAGTTTCTCAGCAAAAGAATGAGCTTCGTCAAAAACAGGTGGTATTGCCAGTTGACCAGTGGTGTCGATAAAGCCACGTCGAGAGTTGCCGACAGCCACTACAGCAAGACCTTCCGAAAAATCTTCAGCATAAGTGAAACGTCTTTTGATGACTGTCTTTCCGGCTTTGTTCATAAAGCCGTATTTGCCCTTTTTGAGCGATAGACCCAAACCATCATGGAAGAACGAACGCGAATTGAGCGGATCGCTCATCGATATAGTTCCGATATCTCCGATGATGACAAAATCAGCGCCAAAATAACCTTCCGCCACTCTGTCTCGGAAGGGTTTTACTCGATCAAACTTAAGCTCGGTAATCTGCTTACCTTCTTTGTCAATAAAGCCCCACTTGCCAAGTTGCGATACTGCGGCAAAACCTTCTGAATATGGTTCGACGTTCTCGTACTTGGCTTCAATCTTGGGATCACCTTGCAGGTCAATGTAACCCCACTTACCGCCCTCTCTAAAAGGACAATAAATTAGATCGACCGGCTCTAGAGGTGTGGAAGCTTCACCGCAATCACCGAGTTGTTCATACTTCGGCGGTACAACCACATTACCGGTCTTGTCGATCAAGCCCCATTTGCCGCCAAAAACCTTGACTGCGGCATATCCTTTATTAAAGGGATGGACATCTTCGTAAGCCCTTTCGATAACAAACTTGCCGGTATTGTCTATAAAGCCCCAGCGAGCCGAGAGGTCGGCAGCTGCTAGTCCTTCAGAAAAGGAGAAAACTCGTCTGAACTGCGGTTTGATCACAAACTTACCTGTGTGATCAATAAAACCCCACTTCGGTCCCAGTTCAGGAGCAGCCTGAATGGCTGGCTCTTCTTTCTTGCCCGCGCATCCAGTCAGGCTTACTAATAAAACTGTTGTCAGAAAGCCCTTTACGACCCTATTGGGAATGGATTTGTTCTTGCAAAGAGATTTCATCGAAATATCCAGCCTGTGTTCTTTTGCCTTGAATTTTTGCGACATATTGCCTGTAAAGATTACCGAACTACCAGTTTAAATAATAAGCTTTAGAGCGCGCCTTGTCCAAGGTCACCAAATCAAGAGCTGGGGAAATATGTCGAATTATCTATTAGAAGTTGGCGTGGAGGAGTTGCCCGCCGGATTTGTTCCAGAAGCTATGGAACGTCTTGGCAATTTCTTGAAAACTGAACTAACCGAGAATCATATTGAATTTGGTGGCATTACTACCTTGGCCACGCCTAGACGGCTAACGGCAATCATCAAAGACATAGCGCTTGAACAGAAAACCACAAGCAAGAGGGTGAAGGGACCGCCGGTCAAGAACAGTTTCGATGAGAGCGGCAAGCCTCTTGGTTCGGCTACAGGCTTTGCCACCCGCAATGGTGTCAAAGTAGAAGATTTGGAACGTGAAACCATTGGCGGTGTCGAGTATCTTTTTGCCACAGTGGTCAACCAAGGCAGACCGATTGCACAGGTGCTGCCACAAATCATCGAGAAAGTTATTGGTCAGATTTCTGGTGAGAGACTTATGCGTTGGGGCAATTCCACCATGAAGTTCTCTCGCCCGCTGCGCTGGTTTGTTTCGCTCTTGGATGACCAAGTAGTTCCATTCAACATAGCTGGTATCGAGAGCGGACGAAACTCGATTGGACATCGTATTCTCAAACCTGAGACTGTTGAAATCAAAGATGTAGCCAGTTACGAAACGACTCTGGAAAAGGCCTTTGTTATGGTTGACCAGAACAAACGCCGTGAAAAGATTGTTGCCGAGGTCAAGGCAAGAGCCGCCGAACTGCAAGGCCATGCCATGAGACTTGAGCTAAACGAAAGCCTGGTGGACGAGGTTGTTTATCTAACCGAATGGCCAAAAGCCGTGGTGGGCGATCTTGAAGCCGAGTACTTGGCCCTACCATCGATGCTCATCGAGACAATCATGGTGCACCACCAGCGGTATTTCCCTGTTTCTAAACTGGAAAAGGTCAACGAGGAAGAAATTGACCATAAGCTTTTGCCGCATTTCATTACAATTTCAAATAATGACAGAGAAAATGCCAAAGCCAAGATCAAACAAGGCAACGAGCGAGTTTTGCGCGCCAGATTGGCTGACGGTAAGTTCTTTTATTTTGATGACGCCAAGTTGAATCTAGAAGATCGACGCGAAAATCTTGCTAAATTGACCTATCAAGAAGGTCTGGGCAGCTACTTAGACAAGACCGAGCGCATGACTAGACTGGCCGAGAAGATGGCTGAGCTTGGTGTGGCCCGCGGTGCTGAAGCCGCCGACCTCAAAAGAGCTTGCGCCTTATTGAAGCTAGACTTGGTCACCGGCTTGGTACGCGAACTCCCTGAATTACAGGGCTTTGTCGGATCTTGGTACGCAGCCAATGCGGCAAATGCAGCAGCAAAAGCCTCAGCTTCCAGTCAGACAGCTAGCAGCGTTAGCAGCAGCAGTGGCAGTAGCAGTAGCAGAGGAGAGAATGCCGCCGTAGTGCGGGCTATAGCTTCGCATTATTCTCCCAGAGGCAGTCATGACAGTATCCCAGCCGATACTGTTGGTCAGATGGCTGGACTCATCGACAAACTAGATCATATTGTCGGACTTTTCGCCATCGGCAAAAAGCCTACCGGTTCTTCAGATCCTTATGCTCTAAGACGCTCGGCTCAAGGTTTAGTAGATATTCTTTTTGACGGTCTAGGCGACCGCCAGGTCGATGTGGAAGCCTTGGTCAAGTTTCTTTTGGACGATTACTCCACCCACCTACAAAGTTCGGGCAAATTCGATGCCAAGGCTGTAGAAAGCGAGGTTCTAGATTTTCTAGAGCAAAGATTGAAAGGCAAACTACTCGATCTCAATTACTCGAGAGAACTGACCGACTGTGCCCTATCTTGCGGAGCACTCTCTGATATAGCTTCCTTAAAAGTAAGACTGGCTGTACTCGATGAATTGCTTTCCGATGCCAAATATCAGGGTCTGATTAGAATGGGTGTGCGTGTCGGCAATATTCTCAAGAGCGATAGCGGCGATAAAGTTATCGAAGACAAGCTCAGTGAACCGGAAGAGAAAGCCCTCTGGCAAGCCTTTAAGGAGAAAGTAAAACTGGATGAAGGCGCCAAACTCACCAGCAAAGCTGATTTCCAAGCGATGCTTGCCATGCTCGGTGAACTCTCAACTCCAGTCGACGCCTTTTTCGACAAAATTCTGGTCAATGACCAAGATCCGGTAAAGAAAGCCAATCGTCACGGTATTCTCAAGAACATCGACAAGTGGCTGAAGCGACTGGGTGATTTCACCAAGCTGCAGTCTTTGATTAATTAATTGACAAGTTAAGTAAAAGCAATCAAGGGTGTCGGAACAATTGAGACGCTTTTACGCCTGTTAACTTAGTTCAGCTTATCCAACCCATTGAGACCCGATCAAATTAAGACCCCATGTATCTAGACAGGTAGACCTTGCTTAAGACTACAAATCAGAGCCGCACCGCGCCAAGCAACAAGACTAAGCAAGGAGGCTGCCTTACAGGAGCCGGCTTGATAGACGCAGCCAAACCTTTTTTGGTTTTGGAATTGGGCAATGGTAAAAGGTTCTTACTTGCTGTCACTCTCTTGAGTCTGACTTTGGGCTTTGGTGTTCTTTCTCTAAACGCCGGGGCAGCCAATGCCAAAGGGGTGGAGTTACCGCCGGAAAGTTTGCGCACACCGCCTCTGGCTAAAGAAAACTCAGTCAGCACCTATGTGCCTTCAGAGACCTGCGAAGGGCAAGGACTGGCGGTCAATTTGATTTATGGCGAGAAAGCTCGTTATGAAGAAGGCGCACCGGTAGTGGTGGTAATTCCGGGCGGCGAAGGCGCCGACGGTTTGTCTTTCAATACCCATATGGCCCAGGTCGGGCTCATCGAAGTTCGTTTTGCCTTTCCCGGTGGCGGTAGCGCCAAGTTTGGCAGCAAGGGCACTTTCGACAACCGCGGTGCTCTTTCGATAGAGGCTCTGCGCGATGTTCTGCTTTTTGCCGGAGGCAAGAAACCAGACTACAAGGGCAGATTTATCAGCGATCTGACCAAGCAATCCGGTGCCCCCCGCCCCCTCTCAGACAATATCGGTATCTTGGGCTGGGACAACGGTGGCAACCAAGCCCTGGTGGCTCTGGCTAAGTTTCCCGAAGATCTAGGCTTCATCACCTGGCTGGCCTTTTATGAAAGCCCGATTGGCTCTATGTTCCATCCATCCAATCTCGGTTCGCAGCAAGATCTGATGATCAATAAACATTACCGCGAGGGCTCGGCCTCTTCAGGCAATCTGGTGGTTGATTATCGCAAACTGCGTTGGCTGCCCCAGGGCTTTCGCCGCCCCAACCGGCTCACCGGCACCAAAAGAGGCACCCCAGGACTAAAGGGCGTACTGTTCTTTGATGAAAACGAAAATGGACAATGGGAAGAATCGAAAGAATTCGCCTTCAATTCATCGCTTGATGTAGCTCTAACCAAGCAGTTTTTCCCGCCCCAGGTGGCGGCAGCCTGTGAGCGCTTGGATGTCTTCAAAGGTGCTTGGCCGGCTAATGTCGGCACAGTCAGCGAATCGGAAGAATTCTTCGCCAACCGCGACGGCTCGCTGTATGTCAGTCAAGTGGCGGCCAAATACCCCAAGCTCATGGTTGGTATCTTTGCCAGCAGTGTGGACCACAATCAACAGCAAATCGACCACCCGCATATCACTTTTCTCTACAACTCTTTCCTGACCAATAAGGTCAAGTGGCTCAGACTAAATCCAGACCCGGTCTATGTGGCTGCTATTGCTGCCATGAACCTAGCCAACTTCGTCAATAACCGACCCAATACATCAATCGATACAACCACTGATCAAGGCGCCTTGCTGGCTCATCTTGAACCTGAAGGCATCGTGCCCGACTATGTCTATATGCAAGCTTTTGCCGCCGAAATGAGCGACAGATTTAAGCTCAAGAAATTTAGAGAGCTACTGAAAGCGCCCTTGGTCAATTATTCCAACGGTGCCCAAGATGCCCCCAAGCCTGAGTAATAGCTAAATTAGACTGTAAAGAGGGTGTGCTACTATCTATAACAGATAGAGAAATATCAGGGTGAGCGAGAGGGTCTAACATGTTCAGCAGTCCAGTTGATGTGGCGATTGTTCTAGGAGTGGCGCTCCTGGTATTCGGCCCTAAGAAGCTGCCCGAACTTGGCAAGTCTCTGGGGCAAGGTCTGGGTAATTTCAAGAAAGCTCTAAGCGATGCTCAAGAAGATGTCACATCTATAAAAGAACGCGACACAACCTCCAAAAATACTGTCAAAGCCGACGATCAGGCAAAAGCCTTGGCTCAAGCCGGCTCAGCCGTCAAGCCAGACGAAAAAGCTGCCACAATACCCGCCGGCTCCGGTGCCAACACCGCCAGTAGTAATGCTGGCAGTGACGGCGAGACCTAAAGTAAGCTAATCTAAGAAAATGCCGGAATTCAAGGTAGTCTCTAGCTTCAAGCCTGCCGGCGACCAGCCACAGGCAATCGACAAACTTTCAGAGGGTCTCAGACAAGGGACCCGCTATCAGACCCTGCTTGGCGTCACCGGTTCGGGCAAGACCATGACTATGGCGAGCATTATCGCCGAAACTAAAATGCCGGCGCTCTTATTGGCTCACAATAAAACCCTGGCGGCCCAGCTCTGCAATGAGATGAAAGAGTTCTTCCCCGACAATGCCGTCGAATACTTCATCTCATATTACGACTATTACCAGCCTGAGTCGTACATACCGTCGACCGATACTTTTATAGAAAAAGAAGCCAGTATCAATGATGAGATAGACAGGCTCAGGCATTCGACCACACGCTCTCTCTGGGAAAGGGAAGACGTTGTGGTTGTCGGATCGGTATCAACTATATACGGTCTCGGCGTACCCGAACGTTATCTATCTGCCGCTCTCGAACTGAGAGTGGGGGTGGAATATGACCGTCAGGATATTCTCAGGAAACTGGTATCGATTCACTATGACCGCAACGATCTAGTCGTGGAAAGATCTAGATTCAGAGCCCGCGGTGAGATTTTGGAAGTTTATCCTTCTTATGAAGAACGCATCATAAAAGTAGAATTTTTTGGTGACGAAGTAGAGCGCATCACCCATGTAAACCCGGTCACCGGCGAAGTTGAAGAGATTTTAGAGAGCATTAGAATCTATCCGGCCAAACACTATGTGGCCGACGAAAATGAAATAGAAGAATCAGTCAAACAAATTCAAGCAGAACTGGAAGAAAGGCTCGGCGAGCTGGCTGCCCAAGGCAAGTTGGTAGAGGCTTATCGGCTCAAACAGCGCACCAATTTCGATATCGAAATGTTGAAAGAAGTGGGCTATTGCAACGGCATCGAGAACTATTCGCGCATTCTGGAAGGGCGTAAGCCGGGCGAGCCGCCCAAGACCCTCATCGACTACTTTGTTAGAAAGTACGGCAGAGACGGCTTCATAACCTTCATTGATGAATCACATGTGACCGTACCTCAATTGCGGGGCATGTTCCACGGCGACCGCAGCCGCAAAGATACTCTCATTGATTATGGCTTCCGACTGCCCTGTGCCCGCGATAATAGACCGCTTACCCCGGATGAGTTTTTCGAAAGAGTAGGCAAAGTTGTCTTTGTTTCAGCCACGCCTGGAGACTGGGAACTTTCGGTTTCAGAGAATGTTGTAGAACAAATCATCAGACCAACAGGTCTTGTCGATCCGGTGGTGGAGATTCGCCCGATTCAGGGGCAGATAGACGATTTGATTGGTGAAATAAAAGAACGCAGCCAAAAAGATGAGCGAGTCTTGGTCACAACCCTGACCAAACGTATGGCTGAAGACCTGACCGATTATCTTAGCGAGCTGGGCATCAAGGTTAAGTGGCTGCATTCAGACATCAAAGCAATTGAGCGAGTCGAGCTTTTGCGCGATCTTCGCCAAGGTGTTTTTGATGTTCTAGTGGGCGTCAACCTCTTAAGAGAAGGCTTGGACTTGCCCGAAGTATCGCTGGTGGCAATTATGGAAGCAGACAAAGAAGGCTTTCTAAGAGCTGAGCGCTCGCTGATTCAAACAATAGGCAGAGCCGCTCGTAATGCTGAAGGCAAGGTGATTTTGTACGCCGACAAAATGACCGATTCAATCGTCAAAGCCAAGGGCGAGACCGAAAGAAGAAGAGCCTTGCAAATGGCTCACAACCAAGAACATGGCATTGTGCCTCGCACAATCGTCAAACATTCTTCCAATATATTGCTTGATACTCTGCGCGGTAAGAGTGAAGAAATTGAGCTTGAACAGGCTAATGTCAAGAGGAAGCGTAAAGAGAAAGGTGGTAAGGTCAACCGTCCAGAGCCTATACCTGAAGCCGTGCTTGAGCTATCGCAAAGAGATCTGTTACTGGCTATAAAACGTATAGAAAAGGAAATGAAGGACGCCGCCCGAGAACTGGATTTTGAGCGGGCTGCCGACCTGAGAGATCAATTAAAAGTATTACATGAAAGGGCGCAGCAATTGCGCAAACCAGGTAATAACTAGGCTTTTCAGCTCTTGGATCATATTTAGCAGCTTTTTAAAGGTGCTTAACTAAATGAGCACAACATGCTAGGCGCACTTATACTACAGTTGAGGCGTTGCCAAGCAACCTGTTCAACTCATAATAGGTTTTGCCGATATTGCAAAAAGCGCAGGGCAAATATTATGGAATTGTTGATTTCCCTCTTGGATACATAAAACGCACATACGATATTGCCGTCAAACAGACGAAGAGCAACACCGCCGCTATAAATGGTCCTACGGGGACAGCCAAGTCAGAAACAGTCGGCCAGTGCTCAATGAAACTGTGGCTCTTAAACAGCCTGCTCAAGGCAGACTTTAAGGCGCGCATATCATTTCGATCACAAACAGTTAGATCAAAAGATCTAACAGCATCGGTAAATTCATAACGAGGCAACTATGGCAAAAAGCAAGTCCCCGGATACAGATCGCATCATCAGTCCTATCCTCATCGAAGATGAAAACCTGGCTAAAAGAAACGAGTTGGAAGAACTCGACCTTATTGATGACTCAGACCAGTTCACTATTCTAGATGACGAAGACGATAGCATCGACGATGACGATGAGCCGGTAGAACTTCCTTCCACCCGCGAGATCGCCACTGAAGATTCAGTCAGGCTCTATCTCAGAGAGATTGGACGTATTCAGCTACTCAAGCCCGATGAAGAAATCGAGCTAGCCCGTAAAATTCTGCAAGGCGACATGATGGCCAAGCGTAAGTTGGTGCAAGCCAACCTGAGACTGGTCGTGTCTATCGCTAAGAAGTACATCGGACGCGGACTTTCCTTCCTCGACCTGATTCAAGAGGGCAACCTCGGTCTCATTAGAGCCAGCGAAAAGTTCGACCACGAGAGAGGCTATAAGTTCTCGACCTATGCCACCTGGTGGATCAGACAAGCCATCACCCGCGCCCTGGCAGACAAATCAAGGACCATCCGTGTGCCGGTGCACATGGTTGAGACCATCAACAAACTCAAGAAAGTGACCCGTCAGTTGGCTCAAGAGCTCAATCGCAAGCCCACTGAACAGGAATTGGCCAAAGCTATGGATGTATCCATAGTGAAACTGCATGAAATCATCAAAGCAGCCAAAGAGCCAATTTCACTGGAAACTCCTATCGGCAAAGAAGAAGATTCTCGCCTTGGCGATTTCATCGAGGATGCCGAAACTGACAGACCAGAAACCACGGTCACCCACGAACTGCTGCGCCAGGATCTGGCTAAGATGTTGAACGAACTCACCCCCAGAGAAAGAGATGTGCTCAGACTTCGTTTCGGTCTAGATGACGGACGTCAGCGCACCTTGGAAGAAGTCGGACAACTCTTTGCCGTAACCAGAGAGCGTGTGCGCCAGATAGAGTTCAAAGCCCTGCGTAAACTGAGACAACCCGGTCGGTCTTCCAGACTGCGCGAGTATCTCTAAATTCAGCTCAGCTTGAGACAAAAGCTGAAGCCAGAGCTGAAAATATTCAGAATCAAAAGAAAGGGTGGATATCCGCCCTTTCTTTTTTTACAATGGTCCTATGTTTCCTTTTACATTGGACATCCAGTCGGGCTTTGCCATCATCCTCAACAAAGAAGGCGGTAGATTACAGCTTTCAGTGCGGCGCAAGATTGGCACGCCTCCCGGTAGTCAAGTCGTGCTAACAGCTGATGAGAGCCAGAGACTAGCCAATGCTTTATCTAGTTCTCTTGCCGGCTCTGCTTCTTCTAGAGCTGGTCAGAATCACAATTACAACCAAGATTACAAACAAGATTACAGACAAGAGCCCAATTTAGGGTTGCCACAGGCAGCAAAGCCGAACTCGCCAGCAGAAGATCTCTCCGATATGGAAGCCTTCCTCGCTTCTGAATTTCCCGATCTAAAGCGCAAGAAGCGCTCTAAAGCACAGAAAGCTGATTTGACCATACTAAAGACAGCGGCTCTGGGACTTGGTTGTCTGCTTGTCCTCGGGGTTATTTTTGCCATGTCGGACAGAACGCCTACTAAAGGCGCGAGCCCAAAGCGCCAAACGCAGTTGGTCGACCCCAAAGCCAAAGTGGAAGATTTTGCCAGACTTTATGTGTCGAGCATGCTTGACTTCCGTCGCGACAGCTATAAAGCCAGCCAGATCAAGGCCATGTCTATGATGGGTGAAGAGCAGCTGGCTAAATATCTCAAAGAAACTGCCTTTCCACTTTCGGAAGAACGCATCAAGTCTTTGCCTGCCGAGCAGGATGTGCGTATTGAAACAATCGAATTTGGCGATCAAGACAAAGACTCTTATTTGGTAAAAGTCAAAGGCGGGCTGGTGGAAATGAGCTCAGGCACGTCAAAATCGCATCCACTGGCTCTAGATCTAAAAATCAGCAAAGACCCTCTAATGGTCATCGAGCAGACCGACCGCGTGAACCAAACCAAATAAGCAAAAGTCCAATTAGAGACCCGCTTGCATCAACCATAACATCAGATAAAGTGGCAGAGCGCCCCGGTACGAAAGACTGGTGCCATTCATCGCATAAGGCATAAGCTATGGCCATAAACAAGGCTAGAATAGCCAATTTTAGGTGATTGACAGAGCTTACTGAAGCTCTTCCTGAAGCTCTTACTGAAATGCTTGCTGCGGCGTTTTTTGCCGTTTCTTTATTAGCGATTTTTGGTGAGATTTGCGTTGAGAATTCTCCCTCAATTTCTAAGGACTTTTCGCCAGAAGAATCACCAGAATAATCGGCAGCATTTGTGGCAGCATTACTTGCAGAATTAGTTGCACAATTACTTGCAGAATTATTGGCAGAATAATCTGGGCTTTTTTGAAGAGCTAAACAAGCCCCAAGCAATAAAGAGCGGTAATAAAGTATTGCCAGAACGGCAAACTCGAACATATGGGCAAACTTGCGCACCGGCACATTGGCACCACCAAGATAGTCTTCGGTAATGCGCCCTGAATTAGCCTGGTGCGAAAAGCAAAAAATGACAAGCATCCAGACTGCTGAAAGCAAAAGACATAACTTAAATTGTCGCTCTTTGGTCAAATTGACTTCCTGCCTTGTCTTCCATAGTTTAATCGACTAGAAAACGCCAGAGTCTATCGGCATCTTTGGTGATACCGATTCTTTTGGTCGTCTTGATTTGCCTGGGCTCAAGCGGCTCTTGCTCTGGCAAGTCGATGAGCTGCAAAGGACTTTTAGGACTGGTAAGAGATATGCCATTGTAGGACAGATCGATATTGAGAGCCCGGCACAAGCGACCTGGTCCAACAAGGCTGCTTTCTTTGCTAAAGAATTTGTCCTTAAATTGCTCGCTTGACCGGCTGAGCGCAAGCGGTGCCCCAAGCCCCCTGATCAAGACGGCGCAACCACGCCCTTTCGGCTCGGTGACAACGTTGAGACAATGATACATGCCATAAATGAAATAAACATAGGCCAAGCCTGGTTGGTCAAACATGACGCGACATCTAGGAGTAAGCCCTTTGTATGCATGACAAGCTGCATCTTCTTGGGTATAGGCTTCTACTTCGACAAGGGGGAAAGCCAGTTCTATACCGGGTTCAAAGCGCCTAAGCAGATACTTACCTAATAGTTCAGGGGCGAGAGCTACTGTCTCTCTAGCAAAGAAAGAGCTTGGCAAGCACTTGTGAGCAGTTTTACTTAATTTGCCGTCTTTTACCATAAAATAAAGTCTGCAAGCCTACAGAGAAAGTTGAAATATGTGCGGCATCGTCGGTTATCTCAATCTAAATAAGCATCATATCGAAGAAAAAGACAATCATCTGGGAAGGATGTGTAAAAGCATCTATCACCGCGGTCCCGATGAAGAAGGCTATACCGTGCTTGGACCTTGCGCCATCGGTATGACCCGCCTCTCGATTATCGATGTAGCCGGAGGACAACAACCAATTGCCAACGAAGATGAAAGCATTTGGATAGTTTTCAACGGCGAGATCTATAACTTTCAAGAATTGCAAAAACTGGTCTTGGAACGCGGACATAAACTCAAGACCAAGTCTGATACAGAAGCAATTGTGCACCTCTATGAAGAGTTCGGCATCGACTGTCTGAAATATCTAGAAGGCATGTTCGCCTTTGCTATCTGGGATAAGAATAAAGAAAGACTTTTTATAGCCCGTGATCGTATGGGCGAAAAACCGCTTCATTGGGGTGTCTTCAACAATAAACTGATCTTCGGTTCAGAACTGAAGACCATCCTCGCCCATCCAGACGCAAGAAAAGAGCTGGATGACGAAGCCATGCAGAAGTATCTCACCCTAGAATACGTGCCGGCGCCCCATTCAATGTTCAAGGGCATTCATAAATTACCGCCTGCCCATTTTATGCTTGTGCAAAATGGTGAAATTCACACCGAACGCTACTGGCTGCCCTCCACCGAAACTGTCGATATCGGCGAAGAAGAAGCAGGCAAGAAACTAGTCGAATTGCTCTCCAAATCGATTGAATTACGCCTAATTTCAGAAGTACCCCTCGGTGTTTTCCTTTCCGGCGGTATTGATTCGAGCGCTATTGCCGCATTGGCTGCTAAGAACTCGGATTCGGCCATCAAGACTTTCTCTATTGGCTTCGAAGACAAGTCTTTCGACGAATCGAGTCATGCCCTAGCCGTAGCCAAGCATATCGGCTCACAACATGAAGTGGTGACCTTCTCGCCTTCTCTCGGCTTCGAGACCCTCGATGAATTATGGGGTATTTTGGACGAGCCGATTGCCGATGCTTCGATTGTTCCCACCTATTTCCTCTCAAAGATGACAAAGCGACGGGTTACCGTTGCCCTCGCTGGTGAAGGAGGGGACGAGCTATTCGGCGGCTATCCCACTTATCAAGCCCATAAAATGGCGCCGATGTGGTCTATATTGCCCCAGGCAGTGCGGCATGGTGTTCTAGAGCCGGCTCTTAGCAAGTTGCCGGTCAATATGAACAATCTCAGCTTTGACTATAAAGTGAAACGCTTTATAGGCTCGGCAGCAGAACCGCCGGTGCGTAGGCATTTACGTTGGATGGGCTCAATTCCTATGTCGAGACAGGAAGCCTTAGTGAAAGAAAGCCACCGGGCGATTTCCAGCGCCGTGATGGAGGAAGCTCTCTTTGCCGACCTGCCCCTGGTAAACAAGAATGGCTTGAGCGGCAGAAACAGCAAAGACATTCTAGAAGTAGTCAACAATATCATGCGTCTTGACATGACCACTTATTTACCTGATGACCTTTTGGTCAAGTCGGACCGAGCCTCAATGGCCGCTTCACTGGAAGTACGCCTGCCCTTCCTGGCCTATCCACTTGTGGAATTCGCCCTCAGTCTGCCCCCCTCTTTGAAGGTGCGCGGTATGACCACTAAATATCTGCTCAAGAAAGCAGTGGCCCCTTATTTACCGCCCTATATTTTGAAGCGACCAAAGAAAGGCTTTGGTATTCCGGTGGCTAAATGGCTAAGACAGGAATTTCGCCCTCTTGTAGATGAACTCTTTAGCCGTGAATTCGTGGAGAATCAAGGCATTTTCCACTTTCAGTACATAAACAACATGCTTGAAGAGCACATGTCTATGCGTGTTGACAGACGCAAAGAGCTCTGGACCCTGCTGATGTTCCAATGGTGGTGGAGGAAGTTTTTCCTCTAAACTTACCTCGGCTGCGTTGAGTAAAGAAATAAAGCTCTAACTATTAGGCATAAAGGCGCAAGTCTTGAGGCATATAGATCTAGTGTTCAGAAGAACCGGAAGAGGTAGATGACCGGCAAAAGCAATCTCAACTCAGACCAAGCTCTAAAAATGAGCGCCGCTCCGCGCGAGGAATTCCTCGATGCGGTGGAACGCCATATTTGCCAAGTTCTCGGTTTTGATTATGGCTTCATCGACATTGTTTCGGGGCATGACATTGTCAATCTTGTCGATTTTAGCGCCGCCGAAAAGGACGAACAAACCCTCAACCTGGTCCGTAACCTCCTCGACGAGAATAAACAGCCTCTAGCTGTGGCTAATTCTTTACTGTCTCAGAAGGTCAAGTCGACACAGCGAGCCTGGGTGGGACGCGCCTATCTGAAGAGCGATACCCGCTCTTCATCGAGTTTGCCGAGTGATGAAGGGGCTATGCCCTACGCCATCGTGCCTATTCTTTGCGATGCCCATGCCACCAGCGCCATTTCGGTTAAGGGCTTCTTGCGTGTGGTATCTTTCGACGCCTCTCGGGAGATAACTAATCAAGATCTCACCACCCTCAGGTTGATGGGCGAACATCTAGCCAATCGCACCCAACTTTTCATCGGCGCCGATACCGAAAAAGACAATGGACAGGCGGCAGTGGCAATGGCTCTCGCCGGCTCTGAGCGCAACCTCTCCGATAAGAGCGGACACGAAGAGCGCGACCACATCTTAATTCTTCATTCCAACCGCGTTTTGCGAAGAAGATTCAGCCGCATACTTTCTGAACGCTATTCGATCTTAGAATGCGACAACGAAGAGAAAGCACTGTCTTTTTTGGGCGAGACCCGCATCGATTTGATTATCGTAGACAGCAATCTGACCGGCACTTCCGGTTATGGTTTCTGCAAAATGGTAAAAGACTCTCCTGATTGGAAACATATTCCAGTCTTGATAGTGACTCCAGATTCTGGGCCGTCCGTGCGTGTAGAAGCGCTGGGAGTCGGAGCCGACGATTGTCTTGCCGATAGCTGTTTCGACAGCGAGCTTCTGGCTCGAGCCCAGTCTTCATTGCGGCATCGCCGCATAGAAAAAGAACTGGCCGTGCAGTTGGAGTTACTGGAAGATTATGCCCAGCGTCTAGAAAAGGCGCATGAACAACTCTCACAAGATAGACAGTCTCAAATGCAGCGCAACACCATGCTGGAGCAACTGAGACGTGAATCAGACATATTGCGCAATCAAGAGTCTTTGCTGCATCGCATCAGCAACACGATTAGACGCTCTTTCAATATCAAAGAGAATCTCACCGAAATGCTCGAAGAACTCTCCGGCTATTTTGCTCTCGATTGCTGCTTTCTTGTTTTGCCATCTGAGGAAGAGCCCGAAGACACAATTCGAGTAGAGTATGTAACCGATGAAAGTTACAAGGTGATTGATTTTGAGCGAGACATATCGACTCTTGAACTCTATTCCAAGCTATTTGCACCAGATCAGGCGATAATCGCCAACGACGTGGCTAATGATCGACGTCTCGATGCCTTTCGTTCACATGTCTTGAACGGCTATAACATTCTCTCTCTCTTTTACGTGCCGGTTCATTACAGCGAAAAACTGCTGGGTCTATTGGTTGGCTTCAAAGGTGAAGTGCCGGCTAACTGGAATAGAGTCAACGAAGCCTTTATGAAATCGGTCGCCGACCAAGTCGCATCGGGAGTCACCAACGCCAGACTTTACGCGAGAGTGCAAAGACAAGCCACCACAGACGGTTTAACATCGCTCTTCAATCACCGCACCGGTCAAGAGAAACTGACTGAACAGCTGCGCATGGCTGAGCGCTATCAAAGACATCTTTCAGTGCTTATGGTCGACGTCGACCATTTCAAATCAATCAACGATAATTACGGACACCCTGTAGGCGACACAGTTCTCAAGGCTGTGGCGAAACTGATCAAGAGCAATTGCCGCGACGTCGATATACCAATTAGATACGGCGGCGAAGAGTTCATGCTGGTTTTGCCGGAGGTCAGCAGAGAAGGCGCCCATGTTGTAGCCGAACGTATTAGACGCAGCCTCTCTCAAGAAGTAATCCATCACGAAAGTTTTTCGCTCTCAGTTACAGCCTCTCTTGGAATTTCTACTTTCCCGGATGATGCAATCGAACAACATGTGCTATTAGACATGGCAGATAAGGCCTTATATATGTCGAAGCGCATGGGACGAAATCAGGTGCGCACAGCCGATGAACTCAAGGGCAATCAACCGCAACCGACGGCAGTAAAGCAAGAAAACTTTGGATTCGATGTAGACAAGCTATCTGACGAAGCCAGAAATAGCACTGAACTAATGCCGGAAGTAGTGGAAATGGTCAAGCAACTTGCCCAGAATCTCTATTCGCGTTCGGACTACAACAAGATTCACCATCTCGAAGTCGCCAGACTCTCCGAAATGCTTGGAAAGGTCATGGGACTCTCCAAAAGTCAGATTGAACAGATTCGTGTAGCCGGACTTCTGCATGATGTTGGAACGCTCCGCTTGCCGGACGATATCCTCAACAAAGTCGGGGCTTATACACCGGATGAAAGACGAATTGTCAATCAACATTCGTTGATGGGCGCGGAGATGCTGCGACCAGTGAAAGCTCTGGCAGAAGTCTGTCAGATACTAGAGAATCACCATGAACGATGGGACGGGACCGGTTTTCCACGAGGTTTGCGGGGTGAAGATATTCCCTTGGCCGCGCGCATTGTCTCAATAGTCGACAGCTATCATGCCATGATTTCAGCAAGACCCTATAGACAGGCTCTAACGGTAGAAGAAGCCATCGCAACTCTGAGAGCCGGAGCTGGAAAACAATGGGACCCGTTTTTGGTCGATATTTTTATCGCCGTGATAGCGAACCTCAACGCTCCGATTTAATCCAGCTTGCAGAACCGCAGAGAGCCTTTTTAGGAGCCTTAAGATGCATAGTTGCGTAACGTGCACTATACACTGGACTCTTGAATATCCGGACTTTAGTTCCAAACCCCGAAATCTTAGATCTTGGGTCAGTGGTCCAGAATCATAAGCTCTATAGCATCCCCTGAGCCTCTATTTTGAATAACCTCATTGGCATTTTTTGCCACAGAATAGTCTTTAGCCGGCTGAATCTCGAAAACTCCTTTTTGCACGGTTACGCGATACGTTGAAAGGTAGTTCCTCTTGTCTCCGCCTACATTTTGATAATCGATCTGCAAAGGAACACCTTTCCTGTGCCGCTTACTATCTGCAATGAAACCAGTATCAATATCTTGAAGTTGTCCCAAAAGTTCTAGAGCTTTTCCCTGTTTACCTGAATTCTTAAAGCAGTTTGTCAAAACTACAACTCTAGCGCTTATAGGCGCTGAAGAATAGATTTCCTGTCTCTTCTTCCTCTCGTTCTGAGCTAGACGAAATGCCTTTGTGGTATCAAAACAGACCAATTGATAATCGTCTGGCAGATTAAGCTTCTTTCTTTTGGAAGACTCCTCTTCTGCCGGTAGCTTTGCTTCTGGTCCATATTCAACGCCACTGAAGCTCAAACCAGTCAACAACATACTAGCCTTAGTAAATGGATTGGAAACATGACCTGTCTTCCCGATCTCTAAATCAGCAATCTTGCGGCTGTGTTCATTGAAAATTTTGACGGATGTCCAACCTTCTTTGTAGGAAAGATTAACTCCAGTATCTTTGACTCTTAGAAGGAAAGAGTCTTCGTTCAAGTACAGAAGATAGTCACCTAGAAGTTCACTGCGCTGTCTCAAAACTATATAGCTCTTATCGCCAGCCACTCTGGATTCTGAGTTAATCACTTTGCTTATAGCATGCGCCGATTGAACTCCTTTCTCGGCCTCTCGTCGTTGTGCTGAAACTGGACTAGCAAAGGAGGGTGAACCTTGAACATTGAATTCAAGCATCATTACCAAAAGCGAAAATAGAACCCAAACCCATACTCTCATGCGATGCTGAGATTTTGACCAACAACGCACTTCTAATTGGGAAACTCGCTCAGATTCAAGATAACTAGCCAAAAGCAATCTCCCAAAAGGCAATCTATTGACTTCCAATTAATAGGTTAGCATTTATGCCGGCAAGCGAGGGGCGATTCCAAGAGGGGTGAAGGTTCTAAAGTCTCTGCAGCTATTTTCGGCAGAAGATTTCTGGTTTTGGCTATAAACCGATATCGGTTCATAGCCAAATTAATGAAAGCCTTTGAACTTTTTCTCGTCAAAATACGTCTATATATCAGAGCCCTTCTTGGAGTTGCACTATGCTAAAGAGCCCTGCTGACTCTGGTCTAGACAAAAAACAATACAGAGAAGCTTATAGCGCTTTCCTTGAAAGTGTTTGGGAGCATTTCGAGAAGCAATTTCCCAGCGAGGAGAGTTGCTGGCTCAGACTCTATGTGCTCTTGAAAGAGCGGAACCTACTCTTCTGTAGAAACTGCAACAATGAGAATATCGACCTTAAGCCGGGTAAAAGAAGATTCCGGTGCAGTGAATGCCACATGAATTCTTCCATCACAGCAGGAACGTTTTTTCATAGAGTCAGAAAACTAAGGGCTTGGTTCGCAGCTATTTGGTTCAGTGAAAATGGTGCCTTGATTTGCTCCACGACATTCTCGAAATTTCTGAGAGTAGCCCAGTCATCAGCACTGCACATAGTAAAAAGTATTAGAGGAGCAATTGACCTGTACTGCTCTGAGAATGTGGATTCACGGTTGCCAGTCAACACAGTCCATTTTATAGAGCTATTTGATAGAAGAAGCATATTGACATACCGCTTGATGCCGCCATATCTAGAAGAACAAGAGGCATCAGCAAGAAACAATGAAAGCCGAGCCTTCGATAGTTCTGAGGCTAACCAAGAAAATGGAATGGACGCTAAAGTGGCAGCAAATCCAGCACCAATAGATCAGCAGAAAGACCTACAAGATTGCCAAAGTCTCTCGGAAACAGATTCACTTGTACTCTCTTGCCTCAATCATGGTTCAATGACAATTGACGAACTAGCAGCAGCGGCCGGACTGAGTCACTCTCAAGTATATGAGTCCTTAATTGAGCTTGAGCTAAGCGGCGAGATTGAGCCTCAACCAGGAGGCAGATTTAACCGCAGCGAAAAAAGAAAGCAGTTCAAACTTACACTGGTTCCAAGTTCATCGGATGGAAAGAATTCTAAAGATACCGAGAGATACTGGTGGGAATTCATCGATAGCGAATCAACCAAGCTTCTTTGGCAAGACCTCCTGAAGCGCGGTCAGGCGCAGAAGTCAACATTCGAAGCCATTGAAGAGCATGGACTCCTGCGCAATTTATCGATGTGGCAAATTGCAAGAGCACGCATTATAAAACGAGAGCAGAAGGACCTGAGTGCGTTCAGCCGCGCGCGCTGCAACGCATCTAGCTGCAGTTTGTGCACGACCGCAAATGGAGCCTCTGCTGCAAATGAACTATTCAGGAAGACTTCGAGCCTGATATCAATATTGAAGACTTTAGGCATCGGCTCAGCGAGAAAGCACATTCAACTATTGGTCAATCTTTCTCTATATTTCAAAGGAACCATAGAGAAGATAGACCAAGCAAATTCTTCTTTAGTAGAAGATTTTGGTGATTCATTGACGCTCAATAGTAGTGAAGCCTGCAAGAATCAGCTTTTTGATGTGTGCTTATCTCTGGGCTATTTAGGATCGCCCCTGCTGCGCGCCACAGGCTCCCCGCCGTTTGTTCGGGTCTAACTCAATCTATATCTTATTTATTGAGACCTCAAGAGCCAGGGCTCCTTCAACAACTATAGATCAACCAGCCAGAGCAGCTAGCTCCTAGATAATATCTTCAAAGAGAGCCGTTGAAAAATATCTTTCGCCAGTGCTGCAAATGAAGGTGACGATCTTGAGCCCTTTGTTCTCTGGGCGATTGGCGATAGACAAAGCAGCGTGTACATTTGCCCCACTAGAAATTCCTGCCAGTATGCCTTCTTGAGTGGGTAGACGTCGTCCCATTTCTAAGGCTTCCTCATTAGTGACATGGAAAACTTCATCTATAAGGTCGAGATTTAGCACTCCAGGAATAAAACCGGCGCCGATTCCTTGAATCTTATGGGGGGCAGGCTGCAATGGCTTGTTAGCTAGTTTCTGGCTAATTACTGGGCTGTCTGCAGGCTCCACAGCAATTACCTTGGCAGCGGGATTTCTTTCCTTAAGAAAGCGTCCAGCACCACTGATAGTACCACCGGTGCCCACGCCAGCGACAAGAATGTCCACGCGACCATCGAGATCTTTCCATATTTCTGGTCCGGTATTTTCGTAATGAGCTTTGGGATTGGCAGGATTATCGAATTGCTGAAGCATGTAGGCATTGGGGCGGTCTTTCACTAAAGCTTCGGCTTTAGCAACTGCACCTTTCATTCCTTCCGGTCCCGGTGTCAAAATCAACTCGGCTCCGAGGACTTTGAGCATCCGGCGGCGCTCCTGCGACATTGTCTCGGGCATGGCTATGATCAGTTTATAGCCCCGGGCTGCGGCGACAAATGCTAGAGCAATGCCTGTGTTGCCAGAAGTCGGCTCGACAAGTACGGTCTTGCTCGGTTCAATTAGTCCCCGCTTCTCAGCATCTTCGATCATCGAGATGCCGATTCTGTCTTTCACTGAACCAAGTGGATTCATAGATTCCACTTTCACATAGACTTCTGCTTCCAAACCAAGAGCCAGTCTGTTGAGGCGAATCAAGGGCGTGTTGCCGACGGCAGAAGAAATACTTGCTTGTAGTGGCATCTTCTTACTGTTTAGCCTCTTCCGGACTTGCCTGCATCGACTGACCAGGAAGCGGATTGTTTGTTTTCAAATTCTCAAGGGCTCTTTCGCCGACCCCTTTAAGTACTTGACCCTTCTTGAGCAGCTTATTGTCTTTTCTCGCTTCTCCGTCTTTGATCATCTTATCGGCTTTAGCAATCAAAGTTTGAGCGTGCTTGATGGCTAGTTTGTATTTTTTCTGCATGCGCTTCTCGTCATCGGTGAATTCGGAAGCACTTGGTGACGAGCTTATCTCAGAAGGCGAGGAAGAAGAGGCAGCAGGTCTAGAGGAACCGGAGGGGTCGCCCACTGTCGGTATGCTGTTGCCGAAAAAATCATTGGTGCCGCAAAAAGCCGGATTAGCCGCTAGCGAAGTAAGAGTAAGAGATGACAAAACGACTGAGAGGGTCAAAAATCTAGGCCACCCAAGTTGGCTAAATTCGACAGTATCGAGTTCGGGTTTTCTCGTCGTTTGCAACATGTTTTGGTCCTCCCAGTTTCCGAACTAATTTCGGCTTATTTGCTGCTTGTTTGCTGCTTATTTGGCTTTCTGCAACCGTCATAAAATATGGTGACGTAGAAGCAGGGCGAAAGATTCCTTAGAAATAGATTTCTCAGACAAAGATTTTTGAGACAAAGATTTCTTAGACAAAGACTCCAGAGCTGAATACTTTCTTGGCGAAGGAATTATTGCCTTCAGAAGGAGTATTTTAAGCCAGGTTTCTAAGAGTGAGACTAACTGCTCTTAATTTTTGCCTTGAGAAAGAGACTGTCTATCTCAAGGTTAAGTAGACTTTCTAGACCATGAGCGGCTCTCAAGAGAGTGCCGTCGCTAAGCGGTTCCCCCAGCATTTGTAAACCAATGGGTAGTCCATCAGCCACGCCGCAGGGCAAAGAAATACCAGGCAGTCCGGCTAAATTGGCTGGAATCGAGGCAATATCGGACATGTACATCTGCAGGGGATCACTCGTTTTCTCGCCGAGTTTGAAGGCGGTAGTAGGCGAGGTTGGCGAGATAAGCAGGTCATAGGTTTCGAAAAGCTTGCTGAAGTCATTTGTTATAAGCCTTCTCACCTGTTGTGCCTTCTTGTAATAGGCATCGTAATAGCCAGTGCTGAGCGCATAAGTACCGAGCATTATGCGTCGCTTCACCTCGGCGCCGAAGCCCTCGCCCCGGGTGGCATAGTACATGGCATGAAGTTCCTCGGCATCGAGATTGCGGTGTCCATAGCGAACTCCGTCAAAGCGTGCCAAGTTAGCCGAGGCTTCGGCGGTGGCGACAATGTAATAGACCGGCAAGGCATAGCGTACATGGGGTAGTGATACTTCTTCCACTATGGCGCCGGCCTGGCTCAGTCTCTCGGCAGCCTGTCCGACTGATTCTCTGACACTGGCATCGATGCCCTCACCCATAAGCTCTTTGATCAAACCAACTTTGAGACCCCTCAGTTTCTCTTCGCAAGAGCTAGCAGCCAGCTTGGCTATAAAGGCTGCGTTCACGGGCTCGCGGGTGTTTTTCTGGCGATAGTCGGGGTTCAAGCTGGTTGAATCTTTGGGGTCAAAGCCTTGAATGAGGCTGACCATTGTGGCGCAATCTTCTACAGAGCGCGCAAACGGACCAATCTGGTCGAGGCTGGAGGCGAAAGCCACCAAACCAAAGCGTGAAACAGTGCCGTAGGTTGGCTTCATGCCCACCAAACCGCAAAAGGCTGCCGGTTGTCTGATGGAGCCGCCGGTGTCTGAACCAAGTGAAGCCGTGCAGAACCCCGCCTTGACCGCAGCGGCTGAACCGCCGGAACTGCCACCGGGGACGTATTCCAAGTTGATGGGATTGCGAGTTTGCTTGTAAGCTGAATGCTCGGTGGATGATCCCATAGCAAACTCGTCCAGGTTGGTCTTGCCTAAGACAATGGCGCCTGCATCGTGCAGCTTTTGAGGAGCGGTGCCCCGATAAGGACTGGCGAAACCAGTTAAAATTTTGCTACCACAGGTGGTGTGAAAGCCGGGCTCGCACATATTGTCTTTCAATGCCACCGGAATACCCGCAAGTGGCGCTTGCTCCGCACCCGAAGCGAGGAGGGCATCTTGTTCGGCAGCTCGTTTGAGCGAATTTTCGAAATTACATTCGAGAAAGGCGCCTACTTCACTTTCGTGCGCTTCTATTTGGGCTATGTGCGCCTTGGTAATTTCGACTGCTGAGACTTTTCGCTTAGCTATCAGGTCTTGCAGGCTTTTGATTGATGCGCCGACAAGTTCTTTTTCGCTAGACATTCGACACCTGTTTTATTGCTTGAACCGTTTGAAAATCAGAGAACAGTTATGTCCACCAAAGCCAAAACTATTAGACATAGAAATGTCTATCGAGGCATTGTGGACTGCTTTATTAGGAACATAATTGAGATCGCATTCGGGATCGGGATTTTCCAAATTGATCGTAGGCGGCAATATAGATTCTTGGATGGCCATAATCGACACGGCGGCTTCTAGGGCACCGGCTGCACCAAGAAGGTGTCCGGTCATAGACTTAGTGGACGAAACAGCCAATTTATGCGAAGTAGCATGCTCAGCAAAAACGCGCTTGATGGCATTGGTCTCGGCTTTATCGCCAAGCGGAGTCGAGGTGCCGTGGGCGTTTATATAATCGACTTGGTCTGGTCTAAGCCCTGCCTGGTCTAGAGCCGCCTGCATGGCCCGGGCGGCACCGGCGCCGTCGGCACAGGGCTGAACGATGTCGTAGGCATCACCGGTGCTACCAAAGCCCACCAGCTCGGCATAAATGTGAGCACCACGGGCGAGGGCATGACTGAGCGATTCCAAGATCAAGATGGCGCCGCCTTCGCCCATGACAAAGCCGTCTCTGTCTTTGTCGAAAGGACGACTGGCTTTCTCTGGTTCATGATTGCGGGTGCTCAAAGTACGAGCCGAGGCAAAGCCTGCCATAACCAGAGCCGCTATTGGTGCTTCCGAACCGCCGGCGAGCATGATGTCTGCTTCGCCTCTTTCAATGATGCGATAGGCATCACCGATGGAATGCGAGGAGGTGGCGCAAGCAGTGACGGTACAAGTATTCGGTCCCTTAGCGTTGTTGAGCATCGAAACCCAGCCGGCTGCCATATTGACGATCAGCATGGGTACAGTGAATGGCGAACAACGGTCTGGACCTTTGTCGAGCAAAACTTTGTACTGGTCTTCGATAGTCTGAAAGCCACCGGCTGCAGAACCTACTGAAGTACCAACCCGTTCAGGGTTTTCTTTGGACATATCGAGTTTGGCATCTTCAACGGCTAATTTGGCTGCGGCAATGGCAAATTGAATGAAGCGGTCGGTCCGCTTCACTGCTTTGTGATCCATAAACTGCGCTGGATCAAAATCGAGCATTTCAGCAGCTATCTTGCAAGAGGGTCGCAGTTCAACAGGAATGCGCTGCACCAGCTTGACGCCGGATCTGCCTTGCACTATGCCCTGCCAAAAGTCTTGGATGCCGACGCCAACGGCGGAGACAACTCCCAGACCAGTTACGACTACTCGCTCTTTAGTCATTGTGACAACTTTTCTCTAGCTAAACCCAACCAGAAAGGGCCGACACCCGAAGGGCGGCCCCGTTCTGAACAATACTCTGGCAAACGCCTGCTAAAAACTGATTTTTAGAGGTGCGATGCAATGTATTTAACGGCTTCACCGACGGTGGTGATTTTCTCGGCGTCCTCATCCGGAATTTCCATTCCGAACTCTTCTTCAAGAGCCATGACGAGTTCTACTGTATCGAGCGAATCAGCACCTAGATCCTTAGTGAAGCTTGCTTCCATGGTCACTTCATCACCATTGACATTAAGCTGAGCCACGGCGACCTTCTTGACTCTTTCGAAGGCTTCCTTCTCTTCCATGAGTATTTAACTCCCCCCTGAAAACGCACGTAAATCTAAGCTGGACACTAAGGAGTGCCAAGGCAAAATAGAATAACACGTACGAAGTACAACATTAGTTTTGTGAATTAGGTGTAAAGCCCGCCGTTCACTTCCATGACCTGACCGGTTACATAGGCACCGGGACCGGCGAAAAAGCATACGGCTCTGGCAATATCGTCTGGTGTTCCCATACGTTTGAGCGGAATACGCTCCACGTATTTATTTATAATTTCCTCACCAAGAGCTCTTGTCATATCTGTATCGATAAAGCCTGGAGCGACCACATTGGCTGTGATGTTGCGGCTGGCATATTCAAGGGCTACTGTTTTGGTGAAACCAATCATGCCGGCTTTGGCAGCGGCATAGTTGACCTGTCCAAAGTTGCCATGAACACCAGTGGTGCTGGCAATATTGATAATGCGACCGCTTCTCTGCTTGCTCATTATTTTCAAGACAGGCTGGGTCACCTTAAAGGCCGAAGTCAGGTTGGTATCGATGACAGCTTGCCACTCGCCTTCGGACATTCTCATAAAGAGATTGTCGCGGGTGATACCGGCATTGTTGACAAGTATGTCAATACGTCCCCATTTTGCCATCACAGTTTCCACCATTTTGGCAACACTCTCAGACTGAGTGACATTGCAGGGAGCGGAAAGGGTTTCGCCGCCCTGTGCGGCTAGTTCCTGTGCTGTTTTGCTGCACAGTTCTTCGTTAATGTCTGAAATTACGACTCTGGCGCCTTCTTTCATGAGGGCCTCTGCTATGGCTCTACCAATACCCCTGCCGGAACCGGTGACCACAGCGACCTGATTAGCTAGGCTGGCTGATGTAGTCATTTTCTTAGTACTCTCACTTCTCTATATAGATAAGATTTCCGGGCTGCCCCGGATGCAAGAGCAACTCTAAAGCTAAAAGTCCGAAAAAAACTCTTAGACTCTTCTAAGACACCCCCTCCCGCAGGGGGTATTTTTTTTGTGATACCCAGCTAATATAAAAACTCACCTTAATCCATAGAAAAAACCTTACTTGCAGTGGGGTTTCCACGTAGATGAGCGGATTAACTCGTAGTGACATGAAATACTTTCTCTATTAATCTCTTGACATAACCGGCGGGCGTGAAACATTTCGGAACATCAGAAGGCTTTGGCTATCTGGCTGTTTTGTCGCGTCCAAGTCGGCGCCAAGTAGGAAACAGGGGAAAAGCCAATGGTAGAAAAACGACCTTTGGAAGAAGGGCAGGACGCTGGGAAAAATCCGAACATTGCTAAAGATTCGGAAGGAGAAACAAAAGCAAGAACCGCTGCCGAACAAGCGGCATTAGAGAGCAAACAAGCGGCGCAGAAACTTTCTGATGCTGCTTTGACCGAGCCCAGCCTCACTGGCAAAGGACCAAATCTCAAAGCCGGCTACCAGTTTCAGCTACTGAACGGCAATGCCTATGATTTCGAGACAATGAATGTGGCGGCTGTTAAAGGTGGCGCCGCCTCTGCTCCAGAGTCTTCCATGGATCGCAGAACTTATGTGCTGAGCCGCGGCTTAGCCAGAGCCCCTGAAGGTGTAATCAATGCCGTAGTGCATGACGCCACACATTTAGATCAGTTTGCAGCCAAGATGGGAGTGGCTGCCAGTATCGGTGTGGTGATGAAGACAATCTTGCCCAAGACCGGAGTCGGTAAAGCCGTAGTGGGAACGGTGATGCTCGGCGCCATGGCCAGAGATGTGGTCAGACCCTTTTATGAATCGATGGGCGAGGCTGGCCAAGCCAAAACCATGGATCAGTTGGATAAGTCAGCCAGCAAATTGGGCGACGGAGTGGGAATGTTCGCCTGGGATACTGTGGCAGGCGGCGTCGTCGGTCTAAAAGCGGAAAGAATGACCGGTCGTTTTTTAGAAGCGAGAATGGGCACGGCTCGTTATGCTGCTTTTGAAAACAAGAAAGTGGATATCTTCTCTTCCGACGAATATTTGATTGGTCGCACACTCAATAGCATTGCCAGACCAGTTGATGCCTGGGCGGCAAAAACTGCCGATCGCTTGACCCCGAAAGAACAAGAGATCAAAGTGACGCCAGAGGCCATCAAGAAAATGTCTGAGGCTCATGCCCAGCATGCTGCCGACTTCAAATCAGTAGATATGTATCTATTTGGTGTGACCGGCAAAGACGGCAAGCATCACGGCTATTCACGCATGCACGACTTGCTTGAAATGGGCGTCGATCCACGCAATGTTTCCACCGAAGAAGCAGCCCGACTGCTGGCTAGAAATGGCGTCAGAACTGAGACCAGAGGTATTGTCGGCAAGGACAACTTTAAAGGCGAAGAACCGCAAGTACCAGGGTCTAATTCTGGAAAAGACGCTGGAAAAGACGCTGGGGCAGAGACGAGCAAGGGTGGCGATGCCGCTAAGATTCCGCCGGAAGTGCCGGCCAAACCAGGCGATCAAATTCCAGCTACTGCACCAGTGGCGGCGGCAGGCAAATATGTCACTAGGGCCGAGCAAGAGCTAAACGTAAACACAGTCAGCAAGCTGGCTGAGATGAATAAGAAAGACATGGATAGCTGGACCGAAGAAGCGGTCATGGTGCAAGATGCGCTTGGGCAGATGATTGGTCCCATGCACGCTGCCACCTCACCAAGCTACAAGCCTTTAGATCCAGGCTATATGACTATTCGCAATGCTATGGTGCAAATTGGCAACCAGGTGCAAAGTCAAGCCGACCTCAAGCATGTTTATCCACTCTTCAACAGAGCCTGGATGGCTGCCAACCAGCACATCGGCATCGGTCTCTCGGAAGTAAACGGCTACTCGCATGAATTCAACTTGTTCGGTCGCGAGATCCACTCTTCACTAGTTAAAAATATGAAGGCTAATGGTATCGACCCCGATACCGTATTGCGCTCCAAGAACCCGCCGCTCTTCTCTATTTCGGCAGATGGCGGCGCCGGTCCTCATACAATGAGACAAATTGACGGTGTCTGGCCTCTAGACCATGTCCTCTATCCACGCAATATGGTGGGAACCAGAAGTGTCACCGCCAGCGGTATCTATGGTCATGAAATCGGACACGATCAATACGGCGGCATCTTGAAGTTCGATGAGTCTATCCGTGAACAGGTGATCAAAGATGCAGTCAAAAACGGTCTTATGGCCCTAGAGAAGAAACTCTACGGCACCGAAACCGGCAAGCTAGCAGGCGAGAAGATAACTGTGCCCGGTCACGGTGAAATGACCAAGGCTGACCTCTACGAACACATTTTCAAAGCACAAGCCGACGAAAATACAGCCGACATATGGGGTGCAGCCTGGACAGGACACAATGGCGGCGGCGCCCTCGGTATTCTCTTGCAGTCGCTGCGTACCGGCGGCAAACTCGAAACCCGCAACGTCTATGGTAAAGAATTCGTCGATCCTGTAGAAAATCCACTCGGTTTTGAAGTGCACGCTTTCGACGCCCTGCGTCCAAAGATAGTGGCCGAGACAATGAGAGCAAGAGCCAACGGCGACAAGCGAGTCTTGGAACATGCCGATGCCCTAGAACGTTATGGAGCAGAAGCTTCTAGACCAGGCGATTATGTCTTTGCCAATATAGATACACCGGCCGAGCGCATCGTCATTCCTCGACAAGAGTTAGAGGCGGTCGTGCCCGAGCTTATCAAGGCTCAGATGAATACACCTTTGCCGGCCTTGCAAGGCAAAACTTTCGGTGATGTTCTGCCCGACCTACCGAGCCATGTGGCAAAAATGGACACCCTGGCTGAGCTAATGGCCGATGCTGTACTGAAAGGCAAACGTCCCCAAGAAATTCCTTTCGACACCAGCCAGTACACCATCAACCAAGTTTTCGGGGCCGGCATGCCTGCTGCTCTTAAACTTGTGGCCGGCGGTATGGACGCCACCAAGGCCAATGCCGAAGTGAACCGTATGTCCGACTTCCTGCGCTCGCAGTTCCACGCCAACGACCCTCACATCTCACCGCTGCGCCCGACATCACTGCAGGCGATCAAACTCAACTCTCCTCGCTCTTTCGTGGACGGTACCCGTATACTGGGCACCGAAACCAAGAATGCAGTAAGCAAAGCACTAAGAGCTAACCCTGCTATACGCGATTATGTGGCAGAAAGAGCCGCGGCCTATAGCGGTGCCTATGGCGCTCTCTATGCCGACAAAGTCATGCGCGAAAACAGCAAAGAAGCAGACCGTCCAATAATTTCGGCCCTGCCGACCAACGGCAAAGATCTTGAATGGCTGCAGAACAAAGACCGTACCATGCAAAACATACTCTTTATGCAAAAAGCCGGTCAGGAAATAGTCAACCCTCAGCAAAAACCTGAAATCTAGAACTTGACCAGGGGGAAAGGCAAAAACATCTGAACTAATAGACTGAACTAATAGACTAATATAAGTGGCTTATCTGGGAGGCTAATCTGATTTTCAAAGAGAATCGGATATCATAACCAGTATGATGCCTCTTAATCTCTTCAAAGCCAGACAAACTAGTAAGAACCCTCGTTTAGGGATTCTTCGAGATTGTTCCTCGCTCTCTCGGCTTGGCTTTTTGGGTCTTTCCGTATCTCTTATTTCAGTTTCTCTGACTTCAGCCATAGGTCTCTCTGCTTCGCTTTGCAGCCCCGGCTTGGCCCAGGCGCCGCCCACTTTCGAGGCTAGTAATGCCAAAGGCTCAATGCTCTATATGAAGGCAGTACAGGCCTTCAATGCCCGCGATTATTCCACCTGCATTCAAATCTTGAAGCAAGCTTCCACTTTGGAAGCCTTCAACAAGAATGTCTTTCATCTGCTTGCCCTTGCCTACTGCGAAAATAATGACAGCTATAATGCAAAAATGCAGTTCAAGGGCGCATTGCAGCTTGATCCTAATTTTGTCGAATGTCGCAATAACTATGGTGTCATGCTCAAAAAAACTGGCGATCTGGAAGAAGCCCAGAGACAGTTCAAAGAGTGCATCAGAACCAATGCCAATTACCCAAATGCCCATTACAATTTGGGCGCGCTTTATATGCAAAGGGGCGACTTAGACGCCGCAGTCACCGAGTTAAAGACAGCAGTGCGCCTCAAGCCGACTTATTTTGAAGCCCAGAGAGATCTGGGTTTGGCAATCTATCAAAAGTTTGAACGAGGCGACGGTGGCGACATTGCCGAATGTCTCGATAAGCTCACCACAGCTGCGCGTTTGCTGCCGGCCAATGCCATGATTCATTATCATTTAGCCAATATTCATTGCGCCGACGGCAATTTAGACGAGGCCGAAGCTGAATTTAGACAAGCGCTCTCTCGTGACGGCAATCTTGCCGCGGCCCATTTTGAACTGGCCCGCCTGCGTTATCTCAGAGGCGACCCCAACCGCGCTCTGCACGAAGTCAAGCTGGCTCAGAAAGCCAGTCCAATGTATAACGAAAGCAAGAACTATCCGGTCTTAGACCGCATCAAGGTCAAACAATTGCAAGCCAAGTGCGAAGAATTGTTGGACGACTATCAAGCTGCCGCCGAAACAACTAAAGAAGTAGCTTCCTTGCAGGCTAACAATAAGGAGACCTTAAAAAAGGTCACCGAGCTAAATCGGCTCGCTCGTTCAGGCGGCAAACGACGCAAGGGCGAAGCCGATCCGGAAGAAATCAAGTCGCTTATATTGACAGGCATCGCTGAAAGCGAAAGTGGTCAAAGTGAAAGTGCCGCCGCTTCCTACAGCAAGGCTTGCGAGCTTGATCCCAATTCATTTCTGGCTTTTCAAGGCTGGGGCGCCATCTTGGAAGCCCAAGGTGATTTGAGGGGGGCAGCTGAAAAGTATCAAGCAGCTTTAGACTTAAGACCTAAATACGACGGGCTCTATTACAATATGGCTTATCTTCTCGAAAAGCTAAATATGCGCAGCGAAGCCGGTCGCTGGTATAAGCGTTTCCATGAAATGGCTGGCAAGTATCCCTACGACCCTAAACATATTGTCTCGCTGCAACAAGATGAAGCCCGCGAGAGAATGCGACAATCAGGACGATAAATCATGACAAAGGCAGTCTCAACCTTAACTCTGCAAAAGTGCAAGAAAGACGGTCGCAAGATCGTTTGTCTGACTGCCTATGATTATTCGATGGCCAAGATTTTGGACCGTGCCGGTGTAGACCTCATTTTGGTAGGCGACAGCTTGGCTATGGTGGCACTCGGTCATCGCACCACCCATGCCGTAACCATGGAAGAAATGCTGCACCACACAAGGGCAGTCACCCGTGGCGTCAGTACAGCCATGGTTGTGGCCGATCTGCCTTTCATGAGCTACCAAGTTGATGTCACCCAAGCAATTATGAATGCCGGCCGCTTTGTGAAAGAAGCCCAGGCCCATGCAGTCAAGCTAGAAGGCGCCACCAAGCTCAATCTCGAGATAATTGAGCGACTGACCGGCATGGGTATTCCAGTGATGGGACATTTGGGCTATACCCCGCAAGCCATTCATGGTCTAGGTGGCGCAAGGGTACAGGGCAGATCTGCCGATGAAGCAATTAAACTTGTGGAGGAAGCCAAAGCTCTTGAGAAAGCCGGCTGTTTTTCAGTGGTACTGGAAATGGTGCCGACCGCTGTGGCCAAACTGGTCACCGAAAAGCTGGCAATTCCCACTATTGGTATTGGGGCAGGCAATAGCTGTGACGGGCAGATTCTTGTCACCGACGACTTGCTCGGCAAGTTCACCGACTTTCTACCGCGCTTTGTCAGACGCTATGCCGACTTGTCTTCGGTCTGCCAGGAGGCTGTGGCCAATTATGCCGCCGATGTGAAAAGTGGTGACTTTCCAAACGCATCTGAATCCTTCCTCTTTCCCAGAGAAGAAGAAGCTTTGCTCAGCAAAAAGGTAGAGGCCGAAGTTTAGACATCTTTGCTTGGCTGTCAAAGATCAGCTAAGTAAAATTAGCACCTGATATTAGCTTCTGAAATTAGATTCTCTAAGATTAGGTGCCACAAAAGCTTTTGCAGCACCTAATTTGATCTAGTGACAAGTGCCGCAAGAATGACTGCTGCAACTGCCGCAGCCGTGTCCGCCTCCGCCGCTTGCTTCTTTGCGCGTGCCCTGCCCGACATCGGGAGTGGTACCACCGGCACGGATAAACATGTTCCAAATGCGCGATACTTTAGCGCTTTGGCAATGGGGACAACTAGTCTCGCTCGAATCAGTCATCGAGCGCTCTACTGTAAAGTAAGAGTCGCAACCCTGGCAGCGGTAATCATAACTCGGCATCTATCTTCTCTCTCTGCTCTCTATCTTATTTTCTCTAGCGCCCCTTAAGCTTTTCCTTCATCTCAGGCTTGATATCAAGCTCACCATTCATTAGGGCTGAAACATCATTGACCATAACCAGAACCATCAAGGCAATAAGGCTGAGAAAACCCCATTTAACCATCTCTCCATGGGCTCTCTCTTCGATTGGTTTGCCCCTGATTGCTTCCACCAACATGAAAGCCAAATGACCGCCATCAAGAGCCGGCCAGGGCAAAAGGTTGATAATAGCCAGGTCCATAGAAATCATGATCGTAAACATGAACATCGAGCGCCAATCTATCTGCACCATACCGGCACCAATCTTGACCACAGCCAAGACACCATGCAGATTTTTGAAACCAGGTTTGGGGGGCGCCCCTGGTTGGGCTGGTCCAAAATCAGGAGTGAGAGCTTGCACCATCTCAGCCAAACCCACCACCATTAGACGGGTGCGGTCTACCAGTTCGCTTCCGGCCAGACCTAATGTTTCAACCGGTCCGGCGTCTATTTTGATGTATTGGGCTGGTTTTTGACCCAAGACCATGCCCACTTTACCCTTGGGGCTTGTGGTCATGACTAAATCTAATGGTTTGCCGTCCCTGATCAGACTAAGAGTGACCGGGGTAGACTTGCGGTTACCCAGATAGGCAATAACCTCGTGGGTGCTGGTCACCGGATGCTTGTCCAAGGCGACAATATCGTCACCGGCTAAGACTCCGGCTTGCTTGGCTATGGGGTTACTGGGATCAAGGGCGGAAACATAGGTTTGCTCAACTTGCCTTCCCACGGAAAAGAACATGACAACCATCAAGAAATAGGCAAAAATGGCATTAAAAGTAACGCCGGCCACAGCCACCAAGGCTCTTTGCCAGATGGGAAATTTTTTGAAAGGATTGAGTTCTACACCGAAAGCTTCGGAAGAATTGCTGGCATTGGTTTCATCGCCCAATTCAGGAATGGCGACAAAGCCACCCAAAAGAAAGGCATATATTCTGAACTCGGTGTTCCACTTCCGTCCCAGACTGATATAGGGACCAAAGGGCAGACCCACACCAAAGACTGGAGTCTGAAAACCAAACAAGCGCGCCACCAGAAAGTGACCGCATTCGTGTACCACAATGAGCACGCTCAAAATGGCGAGCATCAAGAAGATACCTAGAGCCTGTTCAAACAAGGGAAACCTCTCAAGGACTATATGGACGACTCCTGCCTCAGTCCATCTAGGAGGCTGGTGCCGGGAAGAGACTCGATCGTCACATCTTTATAGTAATACGAAAGAATCTGTGCTGCATTATAACCGCGATCGGCTAAGGCTTTAGCTCCCCATTGAGATAGTCCGAGACCGTGGCCGAAACCGCGTCCCCCAAAAATAAAGGCGTCACCATTCTGATAAACCGAAAACTGCGTACTGGGCAGGTTAAAGAGCTTTCTGGCTTCCGCTCCCGATAAGAGCCTTATGCGCGATTCACCGACTACCATAAGATTCTTTACGCGCTTGGCTTCTCCCGGGTAACGACTGACAACCAAAAGAGCAAGCACCTTTTCACTGCGGCTACTGCCATCCGACAAAAGCGGGCCGCTTTGGCTCTGGTTCAAACTAGGCTGCTGTTGCAATAAATTGGTTAAAGTCGGTACTTTCACCTCGCGCTGCCAATTGAAATGGGGCGATTCATCGTCATAGTCGTAGACTGCCTTCAAATAAGGGAGAGGCTTACCCCAAACCGACTCGGAAACTTCGGTGGTGCCACCGCTGGTACTATGAAAGAAAGCTGAAATCACCTTACCATTATGTTTCAAGACTATGCCGCGGGTTTCGGCACAGGCTCGGTTGGTCTCTTCGCTTTCAGACTGAACCCCCAAATAAACCTGGTCGTCCACTGTGTCTCTCACATCAAAACCAAGTTTTTGATTCTTGTTTAAATTGGCATAGGCGTAGGAACGGGCGGCTACGGCTTGAGCCTTCAAGGCTTCAGCCGGCCAACTTCTTGGCACCTCTGACGGTACCACCGAAAGCAAATAGTCTTCTATCGGCAAAAGATTGATGGCACTGATTTGGGTAGCGCCATTTTTCAAGGTCGGCTTAAGCAAGATTGAGCCGCGATAATACCGATTGCCCACCCCGATCAAGCAATTGGCTTGGCGTCCCTCGGGCGGCACAATAATATAGCCTTGCGAACCGTCAATTTTGACCTTGCTAGAACTTCCTTCAGAAGAAGTAAGCAAGTCTTGCGGCGCCGCTAAGGGCAAAAGCTTTTCGGTGACGCCCTTTAGAGAAGGGGCAGTGGTGGGTGTAAAGACGACATTCTCGACCGGTCCCAAGAATCGATCGCCGGCACCCTTGCCCCGCAATGCCAGTTGCTTGCCTTGCTTGAAATCGAGCAAGGCGGAGAAGCCGGTGGCGGCAGGCAAGTTACCCACTAAAGCACCATCTGCGACACTATAAACAGCGGCACCATCAGGAATATCAAGGTCGAGACGCTCGCCTTCCTTGACCAGCACTCTGATATGAAAGGGTGGAGCGGTCTTGGCGGCTGCCAAACTAATTTCTAACGGCTTAGCCGAAGTTTCAGGCGCAAACTGGGGGGCCGCCAGAGCCAAGTTTGTTTGCTCTTTATCGCTGTAAAGCTCTTGGGCACCGGCGCCGGTGGCAGAAAAGGCGGAAGCCAGCAAAACTGTAAAAGACAAAGTGAGGTTGCGCCAAGAAGAAGGCATCACAGACGGTGTGGTCGGTCGCCCCGATTTTGCCCAATTGCTGCCGTCGTCAGACTTAGGCTTGCCTGCTTTTTTTTCATCTTGCCACTGCAAATAGGCTCGCAAAGCGGCCATGACACCGGCTGCCTCATCATCACTGATGGCGCCACCGCTGATGTCCAAATAGCCGGTTGAGCGAGATATTTCGACAGAGATTTTCTTATTATCCATCATGCTTTAGCCATCATGCTTTAGCCCAAAGAAAAGACCTAAGGGCATTATATAGCCAGAGAAAGCAAGTATGGAATTAATTATATGCGCCACAAAATAGGCTGCCGGGCAGCACATTTGTATGCAAGGCTTGATACCCATCAGTATGGCGTTAATTAGCCTTTGAGAGCTTCGGCACCACCGACGATTTCGAGCAATTCTTGTGTGATCGCCGCTTGTCTGGCTTTGTTATAGACCAGGGTGAGGCTGCTTATCAGATCACGAGCATTGTTCGAAGCATTGGTCATGGCATTCATTCGCGCGGCAAGCTCTGAAGCTGAGGCTTCGAGCAGAGCCTGGAAAATGACGTTCTCAATGTACTTAGGGAGAAGCTCTTCTTCCATGACCGTTAGGATGGAAGGCTCGAAAAGTCTAAGAGGCGTGGCCACTGTCGACTTTTCCATGGCGGCTGGTAGTTCCACAGGCAAGTATTTGGTGTTCACGACTTCAGAGCGCAGAAGCGAAATGAAATCGGTGCCAATTACCTCTACGGCGTCGACCTTGCCCTCTGTATAGAGTTCACCGGCATAACCGGCGATAAGCTTGGCTTCTTCCACAGTGGGAATAGCGGGCAGGAGAGTATAGCTCTTCAACTTTTCTACTTTGATCGACTTGAAGAAGGAATTCGCCTTCATGCCGACCAAGATCAGCCCCACTTCTTTGCCTTCACCTTGCAGCACACTGATTCGGCTCATCACTTCACGGAAGACCGAGGTGTTGTAGCCGCCGCAGAGACCGCGATCGGAAGAAAGCACGATAATCGCTACTTTTTTGATCGGGCGCTTCTCTAGAAGTGGGATACCGTGCAAGTCGATAGGGCTGACTTCAGCCACTACTTCCCGCAAAATCCTTACCACAGCTTGGGTGAAAGGTCTGGCACCCTGCACACGCATCTGCGCGCGACGCACCTTGGCAGCAGCAACAAGTCGCATGGCTCGGGTGATTTTCTGCGTCGACTGAACAGATTTGATTCTTTGTCTAATAGCTTTCAGGTTAGCCATTGTTTATCCTAGCCTAGGGTTTGAAGTAATTTGACTTGAACTTGTTGAGGTGGTCGACCATTGATTGCTCTTCAGCATCACTGAGTTTGTCGCCGCTCAAGAGTTTGGTCTCGAGATCTTTAGCTTGGGTGGAAAGATATTTGAACCACTCGGCTTTGAATTTAGAGATGTTCTTGCCTTCGACATCGTCGAGAATGCCTTTGTTTGCGGCAAAGATAATCGATACCTGTTGAGCCAAGCTAAGAGGCTGATACTGAGGCTGTTTCAGAACCTCGGTCAGTTTCTGACCGCGACGAATCTGATCTTGAGTGGACTTGTCTAGATCGGAAGCGAACTGAGCGAAAGCTTCCAATTCTCTGAACTGAGCCAAGTCGAGACGCAATTTACCAGCTACCGATTTCATCGCCTTGGTCTGGGCGGAACCGCCGACGCGGCTAACCGAGATACCGGCGTTGATAGCGGGACGGACACCGGCGTAGAAGAGGTCGGTCTCAAGGAAGATCTGACCGTCGGTGATTGAAATAACGTTGGTGGGAATGTAAGCGGATACGTCACCGGCTTGTGTTTCGATAATTGGCAAGGCGGTCAGTGAACCAGCGCCCAATTTATCGGACAGTTTGGCGGCACGCTCCAAAAGACGGCTGTGCAGATAGAAAACGTCTCCAGGGAAAGCTTCACGACCCGGAGGACGACGAAGCAGCAAGCTCATGGCGCGGTAGGCGTTGGCGTGCTTGGAGAGGTCATCATAAACGCAGAGGGCATGCTGTCCTCTCTTCATAAAGTACTCACCCATGGCCACGCCGGCGTAAGGGGCGAGGAATTGGAGAGCGGGAGCGGCTGTTGCCGGAGCATTGACGATGATGGTGTATTCCATGGCGCCGTGCTCTTCCAAAATTTTCTGGATTTTACCGACGTTGGAGTTTTTCTGACCGATGGCTACATAAATACAGATGGGGCGGTTGGGCTGATTCTTCTGGTTGATGATGGCATCGATGGCGACGGCGGTTTTGCCAGTTTGACGGTCGCCGATAATCAATTCGCGCTGTCCGCGACCAATCGGGATCATGCCGTCGATAGCGGCGATACCGGTCATGAGCGGCTCGTGTACAGACTTACGGCTGACGATACCAGGTGCTTTCACTTCGATAGGCGAAAACTCGCTGGAGTTGATCGGACCTTTACCGTCCATGGGCTGACCGATAGCGTTGACTACGCGACCGAGCAGAGCTTCACCCACTGGTACAGAAGCGATCTTGCCGGTGGTGCGCACTTCCATGCCTTCAAAAATCTTACGGCCTTCACCAAGCACAACCACACCGACGTTGTCTTCTTCAAGGTTCAAGACCATACCCATGGTCTTTTCTTCGTCATCGAATTCGACCAGTTCACCAGCCATGGCTTTTTCCATGCCGTAAATGCGAGCGATACCATCGCCCACCTGCAGTACGCTGCCGACATTGGTGACGTTCAGCGAAGAACGATAATTTTCCAACTGGCTTTTGAGAACTGATGTAATTTCGTCGGGCCTGATTGCCATGGTTCGTCTTTAACCTCTGCTTCTTTGATGTTCCGTACTATCGTTATTTGTAAAACCGGTTTCTAAACTGAAAGTAGTGCTTTCTCTATGGTCTTGAGCTTGCCTTTCAAACTGCCGTCAATGACCTGGTCACCTATCTTGAGCACCACTCCGCCGATAAGCGAGCTATCAACTTTCACTTCCAGTTCAAGCTTCTTGCCCAGATGTTCAGTGAGCTGAGCCTTGATATTGGCGATGGCGGCATCACCCAAGGGCTCGGCACAGCTGAGAGAGGCGGTGAGAATGTTTTTGCGCTTATTGAGCAGACCACGATAACTCGACTCAATAAAAGGAAGAATATCGAGTCGACGCTTGTCTGCCAAAAGATTGAGCAAAGTGCCTGTCAGCTCACTCAATTTGCCGCTGAACAATGAAGAAAGAAACTTCTTCTTCTCTTCTGATGAAATGGACGGGTGGTTGAGCACCACGGTCATATCTCGGTCCGAACCGATTACTTCATTTACCAGCTTGATCTCAGCCAGAACTTTATCTGCTTCATTAGCCTTTTCAGCCAAATCCAAAACAGCTTCTGAATATTGTGCAGCTATGCCTTGCAGTTCAGTATTCATTTACTACTCTCCACTTGCATCACTCCCTACTTGCTACTTTGTTGCCGAGAGCGATGCGCCGGAGCCGGCAGTCATCGATCCTTTACTAGTGTTCATGGTCTCAAGCTGCTCCATAAACTGATTGAGCAACTGAGAGCGAACCTCAGGGGTGACAGCAGATGCTAGTTGCTCGCGGGCGAGTTCCATAGCTGCTTTCACCGAAGCTTGACGCATCTCGGTGACCAGCATTTGACGCTCAGCAGCAACAGCATTCTCAAATTTTGCCAGCATGTCGGCAACATCTTTACGGGTCTGCTCTTCAATAGATGCCTGCATATCTTTGGCGGCTTTCTTAGCCTCATCCAAAATCTGATCAGCTTCTTTCTCGGCGTTTGCCACGGCTTCCTTCTGCTTGGCGAGCAGAGCTTCGGCTTGGCTGCGAGCTTCACGAGCGGCGGTAAGAGTGGCGTTGATGCCATCTTCTCTAGACTTGAAAGCCGGAGGCAAAAATTTAGCGAGCACCCAATACATGAAAGCAACCAGCAAAAGCCAGTTGATCAAGTTATTTTCAAAGATGCTCATGATGCCGGGCGCTTCCACTTCTGCAAAAAACATTAGCAAGCCTCCTCGAGCGAACGTTTGACTCTCTCTCTGTCAAGGCTCTGGTTACCGCCTCCGACTCCAACTAACTTAGCAATTATGGTCTGCACAAGCTTCACCTGCTCATCGACCAACTGGTCGACAAGCTGCTGCTTTTCAGCTTGCAGTGTGAGTTTGGCGGCAGTAAGCTTTTCACGGCCCTGCTCCATTATCTTGCCTAGTTCTTCGCTACGAGTTTTCTGAGCCGCCGCCACTGCATCACTGATGGTGGCTTGAGCCTTGTCTCTCACTTCAGCCAGATGCTTCTGGTACTGGGCGAGAATCTCTTCAGCTTCGACCCGTGCCTTTTTGGAGGCATCAAGGTCGTCTTGTATTTTCTTGGCTCTGACTTCCAGAACCCTGGAAACTGGTGATACGAAAACTTTGTCTAGCAAATAGATAAATGCTAGAAAGCTCACCACCAGAATCAGTAATGTGCCGTTTACTTCGAGCATCTTGCCTGTTTCTCTCTTCAGATGTTGCTACCGACGGGCTGAGCCCATAGCACAGCTCCTCCTTACATGAGGAGGAGCTGCTTGCCAATATTAGTGATTGGCGTTGCCGATACCGACGAGCTGAAGAGCGACGAGGAAGGCGAAGAGACCGAGAGCTTCCATCAAAGCGGCGAAGATGATGCCGTTGACGAGAAGTTTGCCCTGCATTTCGGGTTGACGAGCCATACCTTCGAGAGCTCTAGAGGCGGCAATACCGATACCGATACCAGGAACGCCTACGCCGATTGCGCCGATACCTGCGCTGAGAAGCGCTGCGCACTTGATCAGGGTAATATTGTCAATACCGCTTGCCGCTGTTCCAGCCTGGGCAATCAATTGGTGGTCCACTGCAATTCTCCTTAAAATGACCGTTTCGCCAGCCGCCCCAAAATAGAGACCCTACCTGGTTCTCCACGAGGCAATCAGATTATATCAGGCTGAAAGTGCCATCCTGTGGGGGTGAGAGACCGTTAACACGTCTCAAAACCCGAACACCAGGCAGCTTTGAAGGGCTGGAGAAAGCAAACCGCCAATATTTTCATCAATCAAAAGTGAACAATTTCCTAAGCAAGTCTATTAATGCTTGCCATAAGCGCTTGGCAAGCCGGTTGCAAAGCGGCGGGTTTAGACAGTCTTAGCAATGAAAAATTGAAGGTTCGATTTTGGCTTTAAACCGATATCGGTTTAAAGCCAAAAACAAGACCTAAGAAAAAACGGGAGAGAAACCTCCCCCGTTTTATATCTTGATAATATCTTCTAACCTAGTGGTGTTCAGCCACAGCAGCTCCGATATAAATCGAAGTGAGAAGTGTAAATACGAAAGCCTGCACCAAGGCGATGAAAGTTTCGAAACCCATAATTGCCGTAGGAACAAGCATGGGGCAGATTTTCAAAAAGGCAGTTCTCAACATTTCGTCGGCTGTAATAACCAACAAAAGACGAAGTGCCAGGGTTGAGGGTCTGATCACAAGGTCAAGCCACTCAAGCGGCGCTATTGGTTTCAAGCAGAAGAGCTTCACATACTCAAAACCGTGCACCATAACGCCGGAGCCGAGATAGGTGAGGATTGAGATAGCAGCCAGACCGGCAGTCAAGTTGAAATCGGTGGTGGCGGCTGCCACTTCGAAATGCTCATGACCAACATGGGGCCAGCCTTCCATATGCTCGAAAACAGGATAGGGGAAGATGCCTATCAAGTTGGAAACCAAAATAAAGAGGAATAGTCCGCAAAGTAAAGGCAAATAGGGTTTGTAGCGATGGTCGCCGATAGAACCTTTGGCGATATCCGATACGAATGTATAGATACCTTCAAGAACCGCCTGACCTTTACCGCCTGGTCCTTCAGCCACCAGTGAGCCGCTTATCGACGCACAACCTACAAGGATGACTATCATCGCCACCCAGGTAAGGATGATTGTATCGGCATGTATGTCGCCGACAGTGCCGAGCCCCATGGGGAACTGTATCGAGGTAAGGGACTGATCATGAACCAGTGTTGAAAGCGGCAGATTCTTTCCAAGCATTCTGTTAGATAACTCTCTGGAGGGTTTCGTGACTTAATGAGGACTAAATTTTCTTTTGGGCTTTGAATTTCGTGCGCAGAACGCAGTACTTATCAAGAGAGGACCTGAAAAGGCACTCTGTAACGGCAATTATGATAACAGATGGCTGAAGACGCCCAGACAAGGCAGGAGTTGCCTGAATCAAACCTAATTAAACGACTATTTGCGGGATACAGCCTTCTTATCAAGCTCGTTGCTGCGCTTGACGACAAAAGCCAGCCCCAGGGTCAAACCAAGCAAAATGCCCACCACCACACCGTATGGAGCACAATGCACTTGTTGGTCGAGGAAGTTGCCGGCAAAATAGCCAGCCAGAGACAAGAAAACGATGGCCGAGCCCATCTCTGAAGCTATGAGGATCTGGGCTCCAAGGCTTTGCCCGCCTTCGTTTGCGGATTTTGCCGGGTCCTCCGGCGGCTGACTTTCATTCTTCATAATGTCTTCAACTTAGAAGGGGGTAAAGGCTCATTGTTTGAGGTTAAACAGTTATTTGCAGGGGCGGTTGGCTAAATAAAAACCGGGGCATAAGAGTTACAAGCGATTCGTCTACTATCATGTTAAGAGCAAATTCATGCTATGACTAGATGTTAATTGAGGCGGGTCTAACAGGAAGGAGTTGCCGTCGATGCTGGACCGTTTAGTACAAGTCATCAAAGCCGCTTTCAACCACCTATTGGGTAAGGTTGAAGATCCGGCCATGATGCTTGAACAGTCGTACAACGAGTTGCAAAGCAATGTCATTTCGGTCAGACAAGCAGTGGCGCAAGCCATCGCCACCGAAAAGCAGCTTGAGAGAGATTTACAAAAGAACAAAGACCAGGCAGCAACCTGGCAGAATCGCGCCGCCATGGCTGTGCAACAAAACAGTGACGACCTAGCCAGACAAGCTCTACAGCGCAAACAGGGCTATGCCCAGGCTGTTTCTGACCTTGAGACCCAGTTGAAGGTGCAGAAAGAAGCAACCGCCGGGCTGAGACAGCGCCTAGCCGAGTTGGAAAACGAACTGCAAAAAGCCAATACCAAGAAACAAGTGCTCATTGCCCGAGACAAGGCAGCCAAAGCTACCATCAAGGCCAACGAAATTCTTTCTAAAACCAGCACTTCCGGTGCCTTGAGCGTCATGGAGCGCATGGAATCTAAAGTACAAGAGAAAGAGGCAAAAGCCCTTGCTCTAGGCGAACTTTCAGGCGACTCATTGGAAAAGCAGTTCAAGAGTTTTGAAGGCAAAAGCGATATCGAGCTTGAGCTATTGGCACTTAAAGGCGAGATGGGCAAGAGCGAAAGCTCAAGCAAGCTAATTGTCGGTGATAAACAGGCAGAGGCAATCTTGCTGGAAAAACCAGCCGATGATTCGGCTATTGAACTGCAAGAGGTCCGCGAGTTGAAGACCAACGACTGAAGTATTCTTGGAAGCGTCCCTCCAAGATAGCCTTGCGGCAGCTCTGTGCTTCTTCAATCAAGAATGTGACATTGTGAATGGCTAAGAGCATTAGCCCGGCCATTTCACCTTGCCTGACTAGATGGTGCAGATAAGCCCTGCTATGGTTTTTGCAGGTCGAACAAGAACAGTTTTCGTCGAGGGGTGAAAAGTCTTTGCGAAAACCAGCATTTTTCACAGCCATTTGACCATTTGTGGTAAAGACCGTGCCGTGCCGTGCCAAGCGAGTGGGCGACACACAGTCGAACATATCGATACCACATCTAATGGCATATACAATATCCCAAGGCGTACCAACACCCATAAGATAGCGCGGTCTTTCGCGCGGCAAGAGAGGGGTTGTATGGGCAACTATTCTTTCTATGGTGCGTCTGTCTTCACCGACAGCCACGCCACCGACTGCATATCCGGGCAGGTCGAATGCGGTGACCGCCGCCACCGATTCTTCGCGCAGATGCTCATACATACTGCCCTGGACGATACCAAATAAAGATTGATCTTCTTTGCGCTTGTGTTCTTCAGTACAAACTTTGAGCCAGCGGTGGGTGCGCTCCATGGCCTTGCGCGCCTCTTCTTCAGTGGCGGGGTTCTTCACACATTCATCAAAAGCCATCATAATGTCGGGGCCGATGGCATTTTGAATCTCCATCGACTGTTTTGGTCCGATGAAATGCTTTTTACCGCCGCGATGGTCTTTAAAAAAGACACCATCCTCGGTGATTTTGCGCAACTGATCAAGACTGAATACCTGAAACCCACCCGAGTCTGTAAGAATGGGCCGCGACCAGTTCATAAACTTATGCAGACCGCCAGCCTCTTTGATAAGCTCGTGACCTGGTCTCAAATAAAGATGATATGAGTTGGAAAGCACTATCTGGGCGCCGCAATCGGCAGTCTGCTCCCAAGTCAGCGCTCGCAGGGCGGCATTGGTGCCGACCGGCATAAATACCGGTGTCTCAATACGACCATGGGGTGTAGTCAAAATGCCGGCTCTGGCTCCCGACCAGGGACAGACGGCTTCGACCTCGTAGGTCAAACTGCTGGTTTTGAATATAGATTGCATACAATGCATAGTCATAGCACAGCCGGGGAAATCAAGCTATGCCATAATGCTTTACTACTTCACAGTACTTTTTGAGCTTGCCGCCTGTGTCTATCAACAGATCAAAAGCCAATCCATTTCCTAAGTCCACGCCGTCATTAATTGGCTCGATTCTGGGACTAAATCTAGGTTCATGCCTAGCTTTATCTCTAGCTTTATCACTAGCCTTAAATATAGTCTCAAATCCAGCCTTAGCTCTGCCCCTAGACTTGGCCTTGGCTGCTCCTGTTGCCGGCCAGACCGCCACAGAGACTATGACAGACCCTGATAAAGGGACCGATACAGGCACTGATAAAGACACTGATAGAGAGGCTGGCACAGATTCCGCCGAAGCGGCTCAAACTGCCGAAACTAAAGAAGAAGTAATGAAACTAGTTCGATCCAACTCCAGACTGAAGCGCTGGTTGGAAAAGGACAAGCGCATTTTTGTGAATACCATCTCTGGTGGCAGATTTGAAGTTGTACTGGCCCAGAAGAGTGACCCTCTCACATACTTTTATATAATGGGACGCTATCAGGAGCAGACTGGTCCGCAGGGCACCGCCGACAGTTCAAGAAATATTTCGAAGAGCAGTTCAAAAACCGGAAAAGAAAAACTCTTCGAAGCAGTAAAGAAAGAGGGTCTTAGCCTGCTCAGAGACAGCGACCGCAATACCCTCTTGCTGGACGAATACGGTAAAGAACCACCAGATCCTTATTTAGTTAAAGTTTCGGATGATTCTAATTCCTTCTTTCCTTTACTAGTGGAAGGCAAGCCGAGTCAGGCTCTTAAGCTCTTGCGCAAACTAAACGAAAAACAAGATTTGCAGTGCACCATGCTGGTTAATCTGGCCATGCTGGAGGCCAAAGCCGGCGACCTCAAAAAAGCTATTGACATAATGAATAGGCTCAGCGAGCCAGAGAAAGAGGGAGCCGCCCTCTATGATCTTGCTTTTCTTCGCATATATTCTGGCAAGACCGGTTTTGCCCGCACCTGTCTAAAGAACCTTAGCAGTAACTCTGACGGCGGCAACAGTCGCTTAAGACTCTATAGCCTCGAGAGCCTTGCCCGTCTTTCCATGATGGAAGGGCGATTAGATGAAGCGATTAAATTGGGCAACGAGCTTTCGGCTTCCTATCCGGCTGCACTGGAAGGTAAACTGCTTAAGGCTGAGCTAAGCTTTGCCCAGAAAGACTATCGCCAAGCCCAAACTCTATACAAGCAGCTGGCGGAGCAAACCGGTCAGGCGCAGTTTAGCCTAAAGGCAGCTCAGTGCCTCAAGCTTGATGGTGACACCACCGGTGCCATCAAGCTGCTCAATAAAGTCTGCGATCAAATGCCCGAAAGTTTTCAGGCTCATTTCCAACTGGCCCAGTGCTACTTAGCTGCAAAAGAATTTATTCCGGCTCGACTGCAATTTGAGCGGGCTCTTGAAGTAAAGCCGGGCTTTGAAGAGAAAAGACAGTTATTCAGCGGCTTCATGAAAGTTTTGAATGCCATGAACGACGATAAGGCACTAGACCAGTGGACCCGCACCTGGGCGCAGGAATATCCGGATCAAGCCATAGTGCATTACAATCGCGGCTGGTTTTTAGCTAAACAAGACGAAGAGAAGAATTCAGGAAAGAGCGGCAGCAATACAAAAGAAGCGATCAAGGCTTATGGAGAGGCTCTCAAGCTTGATCCCAAAATGACTCTAGCTCGCTACAACCTTATTTATCTTCTCTATAAAGATAAGCAACTAGATAGGGCTAAACTGGAAGGCGAACAGTTTCTAGAAAACAGCTCAAATGAAGAAGACAGGCAGAGAGTGCGCCTGATGCTCAAAGAATTGGCTAAGCAAAAATGAAAGTAGAAGAAGCGAAAACTAATTGCAGTTAAGGAAAAGCCTGGCTTGCTGCGGTTAAATATACTGACATCCACATGGGGTTTTATGGGCACGGCGAGAAAATTCAGCAGTGGTTGCACGGCAGCTCTAGCTTTTATGGCTCTGAATGTGAGCCTGGGCGTGCCGCTTGGCGGCGACAGCGGTGTTATAAACAATCTCTCGGCCAAGTCTAAAGCCGGCGCCGGCGCAGATCTCGGCGACCAAATTCAGCGCAATCTGGTCGAGGCGAAAGAAGCCCTCGATCAAACACCGCGTCATCTAATCGGCTCACCGGTAGTACTTTTGGGCTCTTCTTTGGTGATGTCGCCACTCTGGGCGGTCGATGTCAAGAGAGGACATTTCGGCAAAGACGTTAATATGCACCACCGCTCGATAGGTCTGAGAGAAGACCTATCGAAAGTAGGCATTCAAAAAGACGTAGTCTCACTGGCCACACCCGGGCAGTTTGTTTCTGATGCTTATTTGGCAGTAGACAAGTGCCTTACTGAAAAGGCACCTCCGGAAATCCTTATATATGGAATTGCTCCGCGCGATTTCATCGACAATACAGCCTCTGGTTTGGTCACCTCAGTCTTCAATAAATTGGTCGGACTGGGCGATATGTCCAAAATAGATGGACTCTTCCTCGAAACTTTCGATGAGAAAGTCAATTTCATGCTGGAGCGCACTGTTTTTCTCTATCACAAGCGCGGCCGCTACAAAATCAAGACGGCTGAAACAGCCGAGCGCATTGCCTCTCGCTTTGATCCATTTTTAGAGAAAGAAGAAAACAAGAACCTGACGCCATTTTTGATGGGCACCAACCGGGATGAAGTCTGGAAAACCAGCCTGAAAGAATACAGCAAGCGCTATAAAGAGCCGAACGAGGCGCTTTTTGCCAAGCAGAGAAAGTGCTTACAGGCGCTCTTACAACTTTGCCGTCAGCGCAACATAAAACTATATGTGGTGGCTATGCCTATATCGACAGCAAATAGGCAGCTCTTGCCGCCCGGTTTGTACGACAAATATATGGCCACCTTACAAGAAGAAACAGCCAAGGTGGGAGTGCCTTTGGTTGATATGGCAGCGCTTGGCGGCTACCAAGATGACGACTTCTATGACACCGTGCACCTCAATCATAAGGGTGGACAGCGCTTTATTAGTCAGGTCACCTCAATCATCAAAGCCGATAAAGACGACATCGCCTACAGCCCGGCTCTGCTTAAGTTGAACGAAAAGGCAGTCAAGCCTGTGCAAATCGCCAGTCCGGCTGGTTCTAAGGGTAAGACCCTGTAAGCAAAGTAGACCCTTAAGCAAAACAAGACCCTTTAAACGAAGTTACCAGCCTAAGTTTTTCACGAGCTTGGCAAAATCGCCTCTTTCCCAGAGCCAGACATGCATAGCAAAGACTAGTTGCTCCAGGCTAATCTTCTCGCTGTGCACCATATCAAGACCCAGGCGCAATGCGGCTAGAGCTTCTGGGCTGAGAATGCCCTTTTCAATAATAAAGTCCTCTACTTTCTGTAAGTCCAAGGCTTCTTGTTTCACCAATTTGATCTGATCTAGATCTGCATTGCTGATCAATCCAAGTAACTCCAAAAGCTCCACCTGATCAGCGGGTCTTTCTTCAAAAAACTGGCGAGGCTTGATAGACGCCAACTCTTCCAGACTAAATTCAAGCAGTTGCCCGGTGCGAGCACAATACTTCAGCATCTGAGCAGCGCGCAAAGCATCCACCGTGCCCTGCTCGATATATTTCTGAGCACGCAATGCCGATTGCACCAGCTCTTCGGCCATGATGCCTTCATCCACAAGCACCTGCCCCAGAGGCATAGCCAAAGCAAGACTGCGCTCCACACAGGTGAGCAAATCAATTTCGCTAATTAATTCGGACAGGACCAAAAGTTCGCCTAACCGCACTATATTGCCGTCTCTGAACTTCTTGAAACCGCCGAATTCGAGAATCTCTTCTATATTTTCACCATGCATATGGGAAAGTTTGAGAGCACCGACCGCTTCGCCTCGGGCTATATGGCCTTCTTTGACCAAGAGCATGGCTGTGAGACCGGCATAAGCAGTCTGTTCGCTTAGATCTCGGTGCAAAATCAAGACCCGGGCGAGAGGCAGCCCAGAAACTATGCTGGTGTCCAGAGCTTCGCGCAGAGCCTCTTCACTAATTGCCCCGGCATCAATAAGCAGACGCCCAAGAGCAATACCAAAATCTAGAGCTTCAACTCTATAAGAGCTTTCCAGCAGGCAGTCGACAAAGCTCTTGCCCGACTGGCGTACTCTAGAAAGCAACTGCAGGGCGGCATCGCTCTCTAAAAGCTTCTCTCTAATCAAGTTCTGGGCTTGCAAGGTACCGAGCAACTCGGTTTCGGTCATCAACCCAGATTCAATTAAGATCTTTCCAAGAGGTTGTCTTCTGGTACCAGACATAGATAGAGCGCCGTCAATATTTTCTCGTTTGACCAGACCTGAAGCGCTAAGCAGGTCCCCTAGCTGACTAGATGTAAACTGTGACAAGCGATCGCTATCCTTTTTATGATTAGTAGAACCAGTAAAGTATATCGCCTAGTGCGATCAGAAGCCAGCCTAAGCAAGACTGCTAAAAGCGATAAATACATACACTAATGTATATCAAATCGACAGAAGGTGACAGACTGCGGCTTTCCAGCTAGAATGGAACCCTATACTTGACACCAAATGCAGTGTGTAGTCTAATTCGGCTGTACACTGACAATTAGCTGTATAAGGTCCTCTGTCCGATCTCCATTTCAGCTCTTCGGGGAAGCACTCTTGCGAATCAAAGAAATCGAACTTGATAATTTCAAGTCATTCGGCAAGCAAACACTGGTCCCGCTCTTAGACGGATTCACCACCATATCGGGACCAAACGGTTCTGGCAAGTCGAATATCATCGACAGCTTGCTCTTTGCCCTTGGTTTGTCTTCGACCCGCACCATGAGAGCTGAGAGATTACCCGACTTGCTCAATAACTTGAGTGGGCGAAATGAAGCAAGGGTGCGAGTAAAGTTCACCAACGACGAAGGCGACGAGTTGGAAGTAACTCGCCGCATCAAAGTGAAAGACAACGGCTATACCTCGACCTATATACTGAACGGTAAGGTCTCTACTCTTTCAGAAGTACATGAAGAGCTGATCAAATATAATGTCAGCCCCACAGGCTATAACGTGATCATGCAGGGCGACGTCACCGGCATTGTCACCATGAGCGCCACCGAAAGGCGCAAGATTATCGACGAGCTTGCCGGTGTGGCAGAATTCGATCGGCGTATAGATCAAGCCCAGAACGAACTCACGGCTGTGGGCGAGAAAATTGAGCTACAAAAGATAGTACTCACTGAAATCTTGGCCAGGCTTGAGGTTTTGAAGACTGATCGAGATCAAGCTTTGAAATATCTTGATCTGAAAACTCAGAAAGAAACAGTCGAAAGAGATTTGGTTTTTGTCAGAGCGGCTGAATTAGAAGAGAAAGCAGCAGCCGAGCTGAAAGAAATTGAAAAGCTCAACGCCAAAGAAGAGAGCCTCAATGAAAAGCTCGACAAGACCGAAGTTGCCTTGGTTAGCCTGAGAGCCGAGCTTGGTCGCATCGAACAAGAAATTAGAGAAAAAGGCGGTAATGAGCAGCTTCTGATTAGACAGGAGTTGGAAAACAAGCGAGGCGAACTGACCAGGGAAGAGAACAAACTCTCCAACTTGGAAGGCGTCATTGGTGAGAAAACCAAGCAAGCCAAACAGATAGGCTCGCAAATCAAGACTATTGATAGACATTTGAGCGACCTTGGCAAGCAAAAGAAACAACACACGGCCGACCAACAGGCAGTGCGCGAAGTGCTTGGCGAGAAGCAGGCGGCACTCAATGCTATTTTGGCTGAAATCGACGGCTTGCGCGCCGAAAAAGACAAATCTTCAGACAAGATTGCCGGTTTGCATACCGATTTGCAAAAGCTGAGAGACGAAAGACATCAGTTTGAAGTGCGCAAAACTGCTCTGAAAACCAAGCGAGAAAGTTTAGAGCGCGAACTGGAAAATCTGCGTAACCGTGCCACTGAACAGATTGGCCGGGTATCGCAAGTGAAAGGGCTGCTCGGCAAACTGGAAAGTGAATATCAAGATCACCGCGCCTTGGTGGCTGGTATTGAACGCAGCATCATGCAATACGAAGCAGAGCTTGAGTCAACCAGAGAAGAAATCGAAACCAAACGCCAAGCGCAAGATTCGGTTAATCGCCGCCTGATTGAACTGGAAACCACCCGCGAAGTACAGGGTGAGAGCGGCTATGGTAAGGCTGTGGAAGCCGTACTTGCGGCCAATATTGCCGGCGTGCACGGTACTATCGGTCAATTGGGTCGGGTGGACGAAAGATTCACAACTGCTCTTGAAACTGCTATTGGCCCCAGGCTCGGTCATATAGTCGTCGACGATGATGAAATCGCTAAGCGTTGCATTGAATTTCTCAAAGCCAATCAAGCAGGAAGAGCCACTTTTGTGCCACTCAACCGCATTCAAACTCAACCCCCGGGTCTTTTGCCCAATCGCCCCGGGGTAATAGATTTCGCCTACAACCTGATCGATTTCAATCCACGCTTTGTTAAAGCTTTTCAATATGCTTGTGGTCAGACCATTGTGCTTGACACCATGGACAATGCCCGCAAGTTAATCAACCAGGCCCGCATGGTCACCCTGGAAGGAGAGCTTTTCGACAAGTCGGGTAGTATCTCGGGTGGTAACGATAACAAAGCCAGAATGCATTTTGGCAGTCGCGGCGAGACCGACCTGTCGGTTTTGAAGCAGACCGCCAAGAGCCTGGCCGAACAGCTCAGATGGCTGAAAGATTCCATCAAAGAGCTTGAGAACTCACTGTCCGAAGAGAGAGCCAAGCTAAATAAAGCCAAAGAAAATATGGCGCACAAGCTAGCCGAATTGGAAGCCAAACGCAAGCTGGTCAAAGATACCGAAGAAGAAGTGGAAGGTATCAAGCCCAAGCTTAGAGAAAAGGGCGACGAAATAGACGCCCTTGAGACAGAATCGAACGCCCTCGATGCCTCAATCAAAGAAATTACCGTCAAAATTGAGTCAATGGAAGGCAGCCTGGAAAGCGCCCGTGACAAAGGTCACAAGTCTAAGCTCGACAATCTCATTTTGCAGTCGGAAGAGCTTAGACAAACGGTCAACGCAGTAGATGCCGAGAACAAAGAAATTCAACGCCATCTGGATCGCATCGAAACAGAAGAGCGTGTCGAGATAACCAATCGTGAAAATCTCACTGTGCAAGCCAACGATCTCGGAGTAGAGCTTGACGACCTGGAAGGTCAAAAGCCGCTCTTCGAAAACAATATCGCCACCCTGCGCGCCTCTATCAATGAAATGGAAGCCAAAGTCTCCGAACTATCGGAAGAGCTGGAATCGATGCGCCAGGCTAAGGAAGATATCCACGAGAAGATAACTCAGAGCGAAATTGAACGGACCAAGCACGATCAAGAACTAATTAGAGTGAAAGAGCAGCGTAATGAGCGCAAGATCAGTCATTACGATGTCGAGCAGCAGCTTGTCTTGGTCAGAGAAGAAATCGAACGCATCTTGGCTGAAAATCCGCAATACGAAAAACCAAATGCCGGCACGGTCGAACAGCTCAAGCAGCAGGTAGAAAGACTGGAGCGCCGTATGCGCGCCCTCGAACCGGTCAATATGAAAGCCTTGGAAGAATACAATCAGACTGCCGAGCGTCAGCAGGAACTATCCGAAAACTTGGATACACTTGCCGATGAGAAGGAAGAGATCATTCAGCGCATCGACGGCTATGGTCAACTAAAGAAAGAAACTTTCTTGGAGGCTTTCAACGCCATCAATACCAATTTCCAACAAATTTTCGCCGAACTATCTCATGGTACCGGCAGATTGGAATTGGAACATCCGGAAAGCCCATTCGAAGGTGGACTGGTTATCAGAGCCCAACCAAGAGACAAGAAGATGCAGCGCATCGAAGCTTTGTCTGGAGGCGAGAAGTCGCTGACCGCTCTCTCATTTGTGTTCGCCTTCCAACGCTTTGCACCGGCACCATTCTATGCCTTTGACGAAGTCGACATGATGTTGGACGGTGCCAACGCCGAGCGTCTGGCCCAGATGGTCAAGCGGCAATCGGAAAGCGCCCAGTTTGTGGTGGTCAGCCTGCGTCGTCCAATGATCGAAAACGCCGACCATGCCGTGGGTGTATCGCTGAGAGCCGACGGCTATTCACGCACTGTCGGCATCAAAGAAGTTGTCATACCGGATGAAGAACCACTGAAGGCACTGGCTTAATTTATGAATGAAATCAATCTAGCCGCCGAGCTTTCCAAATTAGCTTTAGCCGAAGTGCAGTTCAAGGAGACTGCACCACAAGCTAAAATTGCCGATAAAATTGCCGAAGAAGACAAAGTCGCTGATGGCAATGCTTTAGAGACTTCAGAACCTCAAGAGACTATTTCTCAAGAGATTGAATCTCAAAATATTAAAGCTCAAAATGAGCCGCAAGAGTTTGCCCCAACAGCAAAAGGCGGTCAAGCGGTCAAGAAAAAAGGAAAGAACAAGCGCGAAGAGAACAGCGGCGAGGCTATGAGTCTCGATAGTGGCGTCCTCTCCGCTGATTCCGGTATTGAGATTTTGGTCAAGATGGCCGAGAAAGGCGAGATTGATCCAAAGAACGTCGATATCATCGATGTCACCGATAAGTTCCTCAAGACCATTGCCACTTCGCCAAAGGAAAGTTTGAGACTATCAGGCAAGGTTATATTCCATGCTGCCGTACTTTTGCGCATGAAAGCGGAAGCTTTGCTTACCGAAGCGAATAACACCATCAATCCACCTGTGGTCGATGACTTCTTAGATTTTGATGCTGATGGCGGCCCTATCCTTTATGACTCTGCCAAGCAAGAAGTAGGAAGGCAGCTCACCTTCAAAGATTTGGAAGGGGCGATTGTCAGACGAGCCCTGAGAAAGCATCAGCCGGTGAGAGAACGTAAGGTTACACTGGAACAGCTAATCGCCGCCCTGAAAGAAGCGGAAAAGCTGGAGAAAGTTAGACAGGATAAGAAGCCGAAAGCCAAAATTGATCTATCCGGCTATCATGAAGTACATGACGTTGACGACATATTAGATCTCGCCCATGACGAAGATATTGAAAGTACGATCATAAAGATAGAGCAATGGATATCGGAGAATCTCGATCTTGGAACAAATATCGAGCTTTTCGATCTAGTAAATAGATACAGTACAAAAAGAGACTGGGTGGAAGCATTTTTGGCAGCGCTATTTTTATCAAACGCCGGTAAAATAGATCTCGAACAAGACACCTTCTATGGCCCGCTATATTTAAGTCTTTGTCGTTCTGTTGCCACTGATATTAGTGCCAACTTCGGCACCGACACCAGTACCATTTTTAATGCCCTGCCAAATACAAGTCCAGATACCGCTGCTGGTGATAGCCTAGAGAGTGAGGCGAGAAAATCATGAGTTTGAAAAAACAAATCGAAGCCCTGTTATTTTTAACCGACAAGCCCCTGAAAGCGCCTGTGATTGCCCGCAGTGTCAATCACGATGTGCAAGAAGTACGTCAAGCTCTGCTCGAGCTTATCAACGATTATGAAAGCCGCGACGGCGCCATCGAAATAGCCGACGAAGACGGCTATATGATGCAGGTCAAAGATGAATATTCCAATTTAGTCGATGAATTTGCTCCCTTTGAGATGCCCACCTCACTGGTGCGCACTCTTTCAGCCATCGCCATCAAGCAACCGGTGATGCAGTCTGAAATCATCAAGCTTAGGGGGGCGGGTGCCTACGATCACATCAAAGAGCTTCTCATCAGAGAACTGATTCACCGCAAAGAAGAGGGACGTTCTCCGATTCTCACCACCACCAAAAAGTTCCAAGAATATTTCCGTCTATCTAAAGATGGTCAGACCTGGCGCAAAACCATGGAAAAAACCGGTGCCGATAAGGCAGTTGCCGCTGCAGATGGTGGCGTCAATGATTATTCAGTGCCCGAAGAAATAGTCGCCGCCCTTGAGCAACCGGTACAGCTGGGAATGTTCGATGCTTCCCCCGAGGGGCAGTCTGATAATACTTACGTGACACCAGCGCAAACTGCTGCTTTGGCTGAATAATGTCTGATCTAAAGCAAAATACTTTCGCCGCGGTTATCACTGCCGGTGGTAGCGGTTCGCGCTTTGGTGCGGAAGAACCCAAACAGTTTCTCGACCTATTTGGATATCCAATGTATATATGGTCGATATTGAATTGCATACAGCTAGATGTCTTTGAGGCTATAATCCTTACCTTGCCCGAGCCTTATATAGATCGGGTAAAGGTTGACCTTGCCAAACTTGCCGCTCAATCTAATTTGCCCAAGGTCGTCGATAAAGTGCAAGCTATAGCCGGCGGCCCATCTCGGCAGATGTCGGTTTATTTGGCCCTTGAATTTCTCAGTAAGCTCAATCCACAGTATGTGCTAGTGCATGATGCAGCCAGGCCCTTTGCCGGGGTTTCTTCGTTCCGTCTTTGTCTTGAGACCTTGGTCGAAAAGGGGGCTTGTTCTATCGGCACGCCGGTATCTGACACAATCAAAAGAGTTGAAGGCGAGAAAATAGTCGAGACTCTTGACAGATCAAAGCTCTGGTCGGTACAAACACCGCAGGGTGCCCCCTTCCCTCTTTTATTAGATTGCCATAGGCGTGCCTTCAAGGATGGTATTAGTGTCACCGATGATGCGGCCATCTTAGAGAGCTATGGAAATTCGGTTTTTATTTTCCAGGGATCAAATCAGAACATTAAGGTTACTCTTGCCGACGATTTTAAGACTTGTCAGCTACTTGCCCCCTTATATCTGTCCAAAAGCCCCATGGAACCATAGATGGTGCATATTGAACAACCTCTATATTTCTATAGTTTTTGTTCCGCCACCACGAATAACACCACTTGCAAGTTCTAGATAATTGACTAAAATTGTTCCATCTCTGTTTTTATCCGTATTTTCAAATTTAACTAAAAGGGTGTGGCCATGGTTGACGACTATAGAGAAAGCCCCCAGGAGAAGCCCAAGTTCGCCAATGAAACAAAGTCGAACAAGCGGGAAATTGATCTTTTCCCAGCCTTGCAAGACCGCAGAATGATGGCGCTAGGCTCGGCTAGACAGGCGGCGCCAACCAGGATTGGCACGCAGATCTCCATTTTCAGTCCGGTTTCTTTTGAGGAAGCTCTCGAAATAGTTGAGTGCTTGAGAGCAAGAGCAGCCACGACTATTTCATTGGAAAACATGAAAAAGCTCGATGCCAGCAGACTGGTTGATTTTGTTGCTGGCGCTTCCGCCGCTCTTGATGGCGACTTCCACAAGTTGAGCGAACAGGTCTATGTCTTCTGTCCGGCCAATATCAAGATAACTGCCCAAACCAAAAACGCTGCTAAAGAATCAGCCAACTACGGCGATGCCTTTACCGGCTCCACCGAGTCTCTTAACAACCTCAATAGTCTCGGCATGGGTGCGCTTGATTTCTTGTATCCAGGTAGGGCTCAAGATTCAGCCAATTCTTCCACTTGGTCTACCAAGCAATAAGTCCAAGCCGAACATTATCAGCACTTCGTTGAAAGAAAGTTCTGTTAGTTTTTTTTAAGACGCCATCCCTGGCGCTTATGAAACCAAGTTCAAGTTTTTTAACAGCCCTCTTTCATTGCCGCTGGTATTATTGGAGTACAGCTAATCCATCCATACAAATAGCTGTGTTTCCTCCTATCCTAATCCACCACAACATTTCTTCCCCTTCAGTCTCTGGAGGGGAAGTTGTTTTTCGGTCTAAATTACTGCAATAAATTAGACCCAAAGTCTTTTATCGTCTACAGCTTTCTGATTGTCATTAGTCTGAGCAGCTCGGCAATTATTAGCCGCAGTACTCAAATCTATGCAAATAGTTTAAGCAGCTTGAAGCATTGCCAGGGCAAAAGTTGAAAGACGCCTCGCTCGAGCTTGGTTGGTAATTCCCCTAGACTGGGCCAACATGCCAAATATATAAACGAAAAGGGACTCGGCTAAATGTTCCGCTGACATATCCACTCGGAAATCGCCGCTCTCTTGACCGTGGCTTATCAGCTTAGCCAAGAGCTTTTCCACTCTGATTAGGTGCTTTTTGAGGATCTCACCGGCCTTTCCATCGCGCTGGCTAAGCTCCACGACTGTGTTGACGGCGAAACAACCTCTAGCTGTCGTTTGCTTGCAGCAAAGCTCCTCGACCAAACCCATTAAAGCGTTCAACGCTTGCACCGGATCGCTATCAGAGTCCACGGTCTCTTTCATTCTTTCAAAGAGGTGGTCTAGATAATCTTGCAGAGAGAGCAGAAAGAGATTGTGTTTATCTCCAAAAGCCTTGTAGAGACTTCCTTTCGTAAGTCCCATTGCATTGAGCAGGTCATCCATCGATGTAGCTTCATAACCGTGCTCCCAGAAAGTAGAAATGGCAGCATCCAATGCCTCTTCAATATCAAACTCTCTCGGTCTAGCCATTCACTTGTTTTTCCTCAATGCAAAATGAGAATAACTTGTTCGGAACTATTTGGTCAATAATTCCGAAATATTTCATACTGGAAAACATTTCTGGAACTTGAGCAAATGCACTGGATTGCCTGCTAGACGCAGCTTACCTGTAATCAGCCCCAGCGGTATAGAGCAACGATGATTGAGAAAATCAATCCAAAAACTGGAATCAGCAGTCACCTTTAGGTCAGCCTTTCCTTCGTGAGTTCTGCTCACTTTGAGCTTGCCTTTGCTTATTTGCACGCCGGCTATAGCTGGCTCTTTACCTGTAAAGGTGAAGTGCAGATTAATATCAACATCACTTGCTCGCTTTCTTTGAAAGACAGATCTAAGACCGCTGATAAATGATTCAATCGTATTTGGTATCAGTGAATTATTCACAAATCTAATTGTTTTGTGTGGAAAGCGCTTTTTCACGTATTCTTCAGCGTCAGTATCGGGCACCACATAAATGGGCTCCTCCTTTTTCTGAAGCGGCTTTAGTACTGTATCGAGGAATTCTTTTCTACCACTGAGAAATTGACCGATAACGTCATCGCCCGCTGGACAAACAGACATGCAGTAAGCGGCTTTGTAGTTCGGTCCGAACGATAAGCTTTGCCACATTGAAGCCGTCTCGTTTGGCGCTACTTTTGCTTGGTATTCTTTTCGATCACGACTGTCTGCTATCGTCCCAACCCAGTCAGTGAACCCTCCCATGAATTCGCGATAGTTATGGGTGTAGCAAGCTGAAAAGTCGAATTCGCCTGTTGGGGCTATGGCGCCCACCGGACAAGCGGAGACGCAAAGTTTGCACTCAAAGCACGGATTATAGTCAATCGGTTTGTCATAGCGGCTAATGCGGGCGTCTATGGCCACAGTGCCGAGAAGTATGAAGTTACCGAACCTTGGATGAATGACGTTCCTATGAATGCCCTTCTTTCCCAAGCCGGCGGCTTCGGCGATTGGTTTATGGGAAATCAACCATACTCTTCCTGGAAAGCGCTGCATCTCCATCGGAAAGCCCATCGATGGATTGAGGGCTCGAATGCCGAGACGCTCTAGTTTTGTCACTAACTTCCTTGTGATGGAATTTACTTCCTCCCCTTGGTGGTGAAACTCCAGATTGGCAATGGAACGGGCAGAACTCCTAATTGGTTCTTGATTCATCCTGACGACAATGCTTATAAAAGATTTGGCAGCAGGGAAAATTTTTTCTAGTTCGTACTTCTCGTCGGCAATAGAGGGTCGATCAATTTCTACGAAGCCTACGTCGTCGGCACCTAAGTTCAAAGCGAATTGCTTGAGAGCATCGTAGTCTAGCGTCCCATCCTCAGAGACAATCTCTTTTAGTTCAGTTGGCTGCATTTCTGTGTCACTACGCAGCGACCCGCCGACTTCTTTCATCGCCCGGTCCTCCATCTATGTTTATATGTCCTGTTTACTCGTTCGGAACCGAGCGGTCCATAATAACAAGATAGCAGTTCGGAACCGTTTGGTCAATAATTATTGATTTAAGCTAGGAGGGCGGACGAGAAGTACCCTCTAAGAGCCTAAGCAAAAGTGAAAAGCGCCTGCTCAAGAAAAGGCTTACAAAGAAGTAGTTAAGTTCGGCAATAATTGCCTATGACTAAGCTGAAAGCAAAGCCAAGATTTGCTCAGCCGCTTCATCAAGATCAGAACCATCCACCCTCAATAAAGGCTCATCGACGAAATGGCGGCTATATAGAGGATCGTAGTAGGTCTCCAAGATCAACTCCACCGACTCTCTAAGCTTACCTTGACTAATCTGGTCGCTAATCTTTAGGCGCAGTTCTTTGCTTAGCCCTTTAACATAGCCGAGTAATTCAATGGCTTTAAGCAGTAATTCATCGGTAGAATCAGGCAATTTCTCAAAAGCGCCTCCGCCCTCTAAATAATCATGCAAAATGCGCTCGGCTCGAACTCTCAAATTGCTCTCGACAATAATGCGCTTGGCACTGTTTTGAATGGCAAGATATAAAAAATCCGGCACTCGCAAACGCCCAATCTTGCGCGATTCTGCTTCGATAAAGTAAAAACCGTTAGCGGCAAGTTTGTCTTTCATCTGCTTGATGGCAAAGAAAAGCTCAGCCTCGAAATTTTTCTGGCTGGGTTGAGCCGCCAACCCTAAAGCACCAAATATAGAGCCACGGTGATTGGCCAACTTTTCTAAATCTATTACAGCCTGACCACGCTCAGAAAGACGCCCTAAAAGTTCGGTCTTGCCGCTGCCGGTCAAGCCGTCGATGACGACCGCCTGATAATTAAAAGTTCCGGCTTCGAACTCGGCGACAATATGACGACGGAAAGCCTTGTAGCCCCCGGTCAAACGCCAGCAGTCAATGCCGACAATACTTAAACAACTGGCAACAGCCTCAGAGCGCAGACCGCCCCGCCAACAGTGCACTACCAGTGGTGCACCACTGCGCCTCAGGGCTGCTATCTGTTCCACCAAGTCTGAAATTTTGGGCGAGATAATCTTGAGCGCTTTTCTTCTTGCCACCATCTCGCCTTCTTGGGCATAAATGGTACCAATTTCTGCCCTTTCGGCATCGGTGAACAAGGGCACATTGTGCGAGCCTGGAATATTCTCGGCTAGATACTCGCAAGGGGAGCGCACATCGATCAGGCAAACACGACTGAGAGATGCCACATCTTCAGCACTGATCTCGCGCCAAGTCATGACTTAACTCTTGCTTCTCTTAAAGGTGATGGCGCCTGTTTCTTGTTGATTACTTAAGCCACCGGTGCGCATAACCACAACTTGCACCAGTGGTTCAATCTTATCGGACTCTTTCAGATAGGCAGAGAGCTCTCGTTCCACCAAAGTCTTGACACCGTCCACACTGCCCCTCTCATTTGCCGAAGCAGCTTTGATAAATGACTCCACCTGTTTGCGCAAAAGCGAAATAAAGTCTTCTGCCGAAATATCGCGCGGCAAGATTATGCCACGCAAGGTTATATCAGGACCAGCCAGCACTGCTCCTTTTTCTGAAACAGTGAGCACCACCGAAACAAGACCATCATCAGCCAGCTTACGTCTGTCAGAGACGATCTCTTCAGAAATTTTCCAATCGCGGTTGAAATCCACTAAGACAATACCGGCTGTAACAGCACCGGCTTTAGCCCCTTCTTCTTTCTTCATTTCCAAGACATCGCCATTGGCCATGATAAAGATATTTTCGCTCTTTACCCCGCATTCATGCGCTAATTCGCCATGCTTGACCAGCATGCGATACTCACCATGAACCGGCATAAAGTAACGGGGCTTGCAGAGATTGATCATGAGTTTCTGCTCTTCCCGACAAGCATGACCGCTGACATGCACGCCGGCGTCTCTGCCATAAACGACCTTGGCACCGCGCTGACAGAGGGCATTGATTGTATTGGCCACCGATCTTTCATTGCCCGGAATGGGAGTTGCGGAAATAACCACAGTGTCACCACTAATGATGCGCACCAGACGATGTTCATCGTTGGCTATACGGGTAAGGGCAGACATGGGCTCACCCTGACTGCCGGTGGTGAGAATGATAGTTTCATTGAGGGGCATCTGTCGCAAACTTTCAATTGGTACGAGCAGATCATCGGGATAAGACATATAGCCCAGTTCTCTGGCTATTCTGGCAAAGGTCAGCATCGAGCGACCAAGCACACCCACTTTGCGATTATAATCCATAGCCAGCTGCAAGACTTGCTTCATGCGGTTGACATTGCTGGCAAAAGTAGTGACGATGATGCGACCTTGGGCCCCGGCAAAAACTTCGTTTAACTTGGAATAAACTGTTCTTTCGCTGGGTGTGAAGCCTTCTCTTTCGGTATTGGTGCTATCGGAGAGCAAGAGCATTATGCCTTCAGGGCTATCGGCATAGGCAGTGAGACGGGCAATATCAAATTGTTCGCCGTCAACCGGAGTAAAGTCAAACTTAAAGTCCCCGGTATGGACAACGGTACCCACCGGCGTCTTGATCACCAAACTGTATGAGTCGGCAATAGAATGGGTGCAGCGAATGAACTCCACTTCGAATACACCAAAACGTACAGTCTGCCTAGGGCTGACCTGACGCAGTTCGGTGCGTCCCTCCAAGCCAACTTCCGAGAGTTTTCCAGCCAAAAGACCAAGAGCCAAAGAAGGTCCATAAATAACCGGCACGCTCACTTCCGAGAGCATAAAGGGAATGCCGCCAATATGATCTTCGTGCCCATGGGTGATGGCTATTCCTCTTATCTTGTCTTGATTGCGCTTCAAGAAAGTGAGATCAGGCAGAACCACATCTACGCCGAGCATCTCCTCGGTGGGGAAAGCCATCCCGGCATCAACCATAAATAGATCTTGCCCATAGGCAAAAACAGTATTGTTCTTGCCAATCTCTCCCAGTCCGCCTAAGGCGATGATGCGCAAGACTCCATCATCGGGCAAGGTGTCACCAATCAAGGTGCCGGCTAGAGTTTTGAGAGGCTCTACTTTCTTTCTAGTTGATCCCAATTGCTGTTCCTTATTTACTTGAGTTTTTGAATCGAGAATTAGCTTCTTAGACGAGCAGATCCATAGAAGCTTTCTGTGCCGCCGACAGAGGCACCAAAGGCAGCCGCAAGCTATCGTTAATTAGGCCTTGGCGCCCAAGCAAATACTTAACACATGTCGGATTGGGGGCGATAAAGAGCCCCTTAAAGAGAGGCATCAGCTTATAGTGCAAGGCCCGGGCTTGATCCAAGTTGCCGGCAAAGAAACTTTCCATCATTTCAGAAATTTGAGGACCGGCTAGATGGGAAGCCACTGAAATTACACCGCAAGCTCCGACACTGAGAAATGGCAAGGTCATATTATCATCGCCTGAATAAATACGAAAATGTTCCGGTGCTCGGTCGGCGATGTCGGAGGCTTGATCGACATTGCCGGTTGAGTCTTTGAGGGCGGCTATGTTCTTATGATTCTGCGCCAGTTCTACGATTGTATCGACGGCAATATTGATTCCGGTGCGACCGGGGATGTTATAGACAATAATGGGTAAAGAACCGGCTGAGGCAATCGCGCCAAAATGAGCCAGCAAGCCAGCTTGACTGGGCTTATTATAATATGGTGCCACCACCAACGCACCATCGGCGCCCAGTGCTTCGGCTTCTTGGGTAGCCTTGATGCTTTTAGCAGTGATATTAGAGCCGGTGCCCATAATCACCTTGACTCGCCCCTTAACAAGAGCGATGGTGCGCTTCAATAGCTCTTTCTTTTCATCATCAGTCAAGGTCGGACTTTCGCCGGTGGTACCGGCAACCACTAGGGCCGTGCTGCCTGTCTTGATCAGATGCTCAACCAAGGTCTCTAATTGGTCATAATCTATAGCAGAGCCATCGGCCTTAAATGGGGTGACCATGGCTGTGATCAATCTGCCGAAGAGCGGCTCGGTCTTAATCAAGGTAATCTCCTTTAACTTAGAGTATTGTTTCCAGTCCGATTTGAAGTTCAGTGAGCTTAGGAGCAGCTTTGACCGCCATCACCATGCCCTTGTTGAAGCAACTTGTGTTGAAGCTGTCGTGCTTGACCGAAAGTAATTCACCGTCGCTGCCGAAGAAAACTTCCTGATGCGAAATGAGGCCCGGCAGCCTCAAGCTATGCACCCGCAATCCTGAAGCATGGGCAGCGCCGCGGGCCCCCGCCATCAGTTCTCTTTCTTCCACATCTCTTTGGTTGAATTTCTTAGCGCCATCGCTTGCCGCCATTTTATTAAGCGTGTGCATGGCTGTGCCCGATGGAGCATCCAGTTTTTTGGTATGGTGCAGTTCCACCACTTCCGAGTTTTCGAAATAGCGTGCCGCTTGCTTGGCGAACTCCATCATCAAGACCGCCCCTAATGAGAAATTGGGCACAATCAAACCGCCTACACCCTTGGTCTTTGCTTTCTGAGCCAGCCTTTTCACTGCCTCTTCCCCTAGACCCGACGAACCGATAACCGGATGGATGCCTCTCTCTATGCATTCCTGCGCCAGTTCAAGTGAGGCTTCTGCAATCATAAAATCGAGGACCACATCGGGCGAAGCCTTGAGCACACTGCTGAACGAATCGGCTATGGAAAGATCAGCCAGGCTCTTATGTTCGGGTGCTAATTCGCTGACTAATTCTCTTAGAGGCTTGCCCACATAATGGGCGCCCTTGCGGCCAAAGGCCCCGACCACATCGATACCCGGATCATTAGCCATGGCGGCAAGAGCCGCCCGACCCATTCTGCCGTTGACTCCGGCAATGACCACCTTCACTCTAGTCATAAATAAGTCCTATTTATTTGCGCTCTTACTAGATTAGTCGGCAATTTTTCTACCGGTGGAACCAAAGCCGCCTTCGCCGCGTTCACTGCTTTCAGCCAACACTTCCACTTCTTCTATTTCCACTCTTGGTACAGGCAAAATGAGGAGTTGGGCAATTTTCTCACCCGGCTCAAAAGTATAAGCCTGGGAGCCGTGGTTAATGATGAGCACCTGGACTTCACCGCGATAGTCACTATCAATGGTGCCAACACAGTTGGTCAGCGAAATGCCGGCTTTGTCAGCCAAGCCAGAACGAGGACGAACTTGTCCTTCATAACCTTCCGGTATTTCAAGTTGAATGCCGCAGGGAATGCGACGTCTATCGCCAGCCGGCAGAGTAATAGGCTCGGCGATGGCAGCAGTCAGATCGAGCCCAGCAGAGCCATTTGTCGCATACTTTGGCAGACTATGACAATGCGGCAGTCTTTTCACTTTCAGCTTCACTGTTTCTCTCTCTAAAAGTTTCATTGATGCGTGCTCTCCTTTTTCTTACCTTCAAACTTAACTCTGCCCCTGTGTCCTTTACCCGCCTGCGAATCTTTGGCACCGCGGAACAAAGATTTCAGCTTGTTCTGCGGACCGACAGCCACCAGCGAATAATCATCAACAAAGATCAATCGAGCCAGATCGATAATCTGGGCGTTGTCCACTTTTTCCACCCGAGCGAGATTTTCACCTATATCGCTCAAGCGTCCAAAATACATAAGATCTGAAGCATTAGCAGTGGAGCGCGCCGCCATCGACTCTTTCTCGGTCAAGATCTCGGTTCTCAGTTGGGCCTTGGCTCTTGCTATTTCTCTATCGGTCAGTCCATTTTTCTTGATATTCTCCAACTCTTCAAATATCAAAGACATGACCGCCTCGGCATTGCCGCATGAAACCGAAGCCCCAAAACTATAGAGACCAAAATCTCTATAAGAATGCTGAATCGAGCCGATACTATAAGCCAAACCGCGTTTCTCACGTACTTCTTTGAAGAGACGGGAAGAATTGGAAGTGGCAAGACAAAGGTCTAGAATCTGCAGAGCCTCTTGCCTCTCATCAAGACTAGAAATAGCTGGAAAAGCCAGTGCGACTTGGGCCTGCTCGGTGTCCCAATCGACCAATTCCTCAACAGCAAAATAAGCCGGCGCCTGGGGACGACTTAGCGCTGCGGCGCCAGCCGCCACAGGAAAAGCCTGGCTGAGAGCCTGCGAAACCGAATCAATTAGACGCTCTTCGTCAAAGCTGCCGGCCACCGATACAATCATTCGCTCTGGTCTAAAGTAAGTTTGGAAATGATCACGCAGAGACTGCAAAGTCAAAGCCTTCACTTCTTCGGCGCCGCCTGTGATCGGTCTGGCTTGGGGAGAGCCTTTCCACATACCGGCATAAAGCAGATCTTGGGCAACATCAACCGGGTCATCGGCATACATGTCTATTTCATCTAAAATGACCTTACGTTCCAGTTCGAAATCGACAGCATCAAAACGAGGCGCCAAAGCCATATCGAGCATTATGTCTGATACCACCGGTAATGCATCGCCGAGGGCATAGCCATATAGTTTGACTGTGTCGCGAGAAGTGGAGGCACTGACCATACCGCCCACGTCTTCGATTTCTTCCATGAGACTCTCGGCATCGCGCTTGCCTGTGCCCTTAAAGAGCATATGCTCGATAAAATGGGTGACGCCGTTATTGAGCGCCTCTTCATAGGCTGAACCAACCTCGACCCAGAGGTCGATAGCAGCAGAATAGACTGAATCGACCTTTTCGGTAACGATTCTCGCCCCATTTGGAAGACTGGTTACAGGCACCGTGCTTAACTGAGGTTGGGAAGTATTTTGAGCCTTTAGAGCTAGTGTATTCTAGCACTCTCACCAAGCGAAATGCCCCGGACAAGCTTAAATGCCCCCAATACTGAAAAGCCGCCCGGCCTTTAGCCGCAGCGACTTTCAGCTACTGTCTGGATGCCTTTGCGGGGCACAGTATTTCATTGCGCTCGTTCCAGCTCCTCACGCAATGCGGGCTGTTTGCTTTCGTTTCCGATTTGGCGCCTTTCTGGCGTTTCCACAATGCCCCTCAGCTTTCGCGGTCACTTCGCTTAACCACTCACCGTTAGTATTTCCACTCTAGTCCTCCAGACCGGGCCTGCCTAGATTTGAGATATCTAAGTTTAAGCAACGATTCACACCTGCAAGAGACTGAATGGCACAGCCATTGCGCCATTTGGGGACGAACTCCATACGCGTACTTAACAGCATTGTTCAGTTGCCCTAGCGGTCATTTAACAGTGGGCACACAATCTAACAAAACCTGAATATTTGCCTTTAGCTTATTTGCTTTTGCGAAAGACAATGAGAAAGTTGCTCTTGCCGTCTTGAGAACCTGTCACACCATAGGCAGAAGCAAATGCAGTCAAATCTGAGCGCATGACCGGATGGACCGCATCAGGCTTTTGCACCAGTGTTTTAATATTGCCGCTGCCCGGCAAAACAGACTCAACAAAGGCGGCATGGGCGTACACAGAGGGGCTAAGCCCGCTCTTATTGACCACAAGCACAACATCGCCGGCTTCAAAACGTCCCTTAACCAGCTGTTTGTAGCCGTGGGCGTTCAGATAGTTTGCATCTATCTCTTCATGGCGACCGTCACCGGGCGGCAGACGCCCCTCGATGCAGGCTTTGACATAATATTTGCAGTTATAGCTGTCGACAGGCTTGGCAGCCAAAAGTTTATGAACCGGCGGTCCTTCTTTATCTAATGACACTTTAGCCCAGCCGGGGCCTTTCAAGACATCTTGGTCATGGGCTCTCAAAACATCGCCCAAAGGTCGAAGAGCGTCATCAAGCGCCGTCAGAGCCTTTTTGGCGGCGTCTCTGCCCTGCTGCCAGATATCGGGGCTGCCAAGCCCCTCGGCGCTACTGTGCCCCGATTCAGACTTGGCTTCGGCTCTTCTTAGTTCATCTTCTTTTGGCATGTCTCTAGTTTAATAAGTCTATGCAACTTTGTAACCAGGTTAGAGATAAGACCCCATCTTTTATAATTCGCATCTATAATAACTTGCAGCAGTGCCGACGTAGCTCAGCTGGTAGAGCAACGGTTTCGTAAACCGTAGGTCACGGGTTCAAATCCCGTTGTCGGCTAATTTTTCGGGAATTAAGAAATTTGCCGGTACCACGATAGTACCTCGTCAGAGAGAAATCTCTGTGAGTAGAGGGAAACGGTGGTGAATGTTTCTTTGCAACTATTGGGCATTGGTTTCTAAAAAATATCCAGAGAAGAAACACCTTCCACTTCGCGAAATGTGCTTCTTCTCTGGATGCAATATTGCAGCTGATACTATGGGCGAGGGCAAACATGGGCAACCGGATTGTGATCAGTTCATCCCTCCAATCTAATTCCGAAATGACGGTGTTTCAGGGACATGATAATATTGATATGTCGGGAGGTGCATAAATGACTCAGTCAAAACCAGAAAAGGTTTCGCTGGACGAAGTTGTTCACCTCGTCAAACAGCTGCCTGCGGAGCAACAGGAGCTGCTACGGCTTAGGCTAAATGAAGATGCTGAAAAGCTCCCTACGATTCCTCCAAACCGGCTTATGGTTCAAAGGATTGATATTGACCAACTTGCAATTGAACAGGGCGTTCCAGAAAGTTGTACCATTGAAAGCTTGAAATTTGATTCTTGGCCAGAAGACGAGGATATTGAGGAATTACTTACTGCCCTCCACCAGTGGCGCAAAGAAAGCAGAGCTTCGTAAATGTCTGAGCGAGTCGTGGTTGACACTGACGTGATCTCGATTGTATTAAAGGGAGACACCAGAGCAGCCAGCTATGCAGCATTACTTGATGGCAAACAGCCTGTTGTTTCATTTATGACCATAGCAGAGCTCAAAAAATGGGCCCTAAAGAGAAAGTGGGGCGCTAAGCGCATGGCCTGGTTTAGTCAGCATCTTCGGCAAATGATTGTGTATTCGGTGGATTTAGAACTCTGTGAGCGGTGGGCGGAGGTTGTAGTTAAGGCTGAATCATTGGGACGCGCTATCTCGGCTCAAGATGCCTGGATTGCAGCGACTGCCCTGCAAGAAAAATTGCCACTTGTCACCAACAATGCAAAAGATTTTGACTTTCTTAGCGATCTCACCATCCTTACATCAAAATGAACCTCAGCTGGCTTGTCATCGCATGCAAGTGAGGTGAACTTCATGGAATCAAATAACTGAACAAGAACTGTGACGCTCTTTGATAATGCATATTTTGAGGTGTCCATGCTCATTCTTTACACTATGCGCAAGATCACCTAAGGCTCATCTGGAATAGGACCTAGCTTCTCTCTCCAACCAAATTTAGCTATATCAAGGAACTGTCTTGTAGCTTCCCTTTGCTCTTCAGTCCTTTCTATTGAACCCACTAATCACTTCGATACTATGTCCATGTCATGTATTTCTCATATATTACCCTTGCGGGCTTGGCTTCATATTCTTCAGATGATATGCGAAATCTATGGTTGACCATCTCCAAGTGGTGTCTTCGGCACAGAACACTGAGAGGCATATGGAACTTCTCGCAACCTTCAGACTTGCATTTCTCCGGACCTATTTCTGGCTCCCAATTCTGAATTATTGAGTCACTGGCGTTTCTCAATTGCTCAGAACTAGGCTGAGCTTCCTCAATGTGAGCTTTGCCATATGGCTCCTTATCACCGTGAAGCCAGTAGAGTGTTCCTTCACCACCACCGAATGCCAACACGTCTGAGAGGAACTCCGTGAAGCTGAGTGCTATGACTTCACAGTTGTCCGGATCTTCATGCCAGAGATCCAATATTGGATAAATTCCACCTTCAGAAGGATTAAGGTCAATCACGATCCAGTCTCCGCTGCCTCCATGAGTTGCGAAGGCAAACCAGGAGTCTGGCAAAAACAATTCAACGGAATTACAGTTTTCACCATATATTGACGCTGTAGCTGGCACAATATCTTGAATTGGAACAATAACAAACCCGTCCTCAAAAAGGTCAGCAGAATTGATATGCGAATAGAATTCTTTCAAATCCTCTGGCAACTTAAAGCCATACTTCTGCTCAAATGCTAGAGCGGTGGCCATCCAATTTGAGTCCTGTGCCGTAAAACTATGGTCTGATTTTACTTTTTCGATAAGTTCATTTAGTAATTGCTTTCCTGTCATTTCGGCTCCAATCCGGTGACCCCACCCATTTTCTTGTACCACGTCAAGCGGACCGTTTCTGTTCTCGAAATTGCTGAGCGAATTCCGACGGTGCAATTCTTCCCAGCGACCCATGCGATCTTATCGTGTTGTAGTCGTGCCTCCATTCCTCAGTGATTGTGCGCGCTTCAGGGCTTGCCATAGCGCTAGGCGAGACGGTCCAAGACTCTCACAACACGCTCTCCAGGCAAACTGAAATCCACCTCTATCGCCAGGCACTCGTGCGTAAATTCGTCGATGACGTTCAGCGTTCTGAATCTTCTGCCGCTGAATAAGCTGTCGCTAACGAAATCTAGCGACCATCTTTGACACGGATATGTGGCTGGTTCAAGCGGTTTGCGAAGTCGGCGTTCTCTCTTGCGGCATCGCTACATGAAGTCCTTCTTGTTTGTATATTCGGTAAACGCGCTTTTGGATTGCCGCTGACATGCGCAGACCGTCACGTTGCAACAGCCAGCTTATTCGCTCGTAGCCAAATCGTTTTCGAGCATGCACAATCTCCTTTATCTGTTCACGCAGTTCAGATTTATCCTTCTTGGAGCTTCTGTGTCGATGAGTGCCCCGGGGCAAGCTCATGGAATGCAGGCTTTGCGCTCACTAACTCCCACCTCTTCAAACGCCGCCACAACGGTTCTTTTCTGAGAGGTGGTCAATACTTTTTTGAGAGTGCATTCTTGTAGCCGTCGATAAGAATTGCCTGTTCGCCGAGCAGCTTTTTCATCTGCATGTTCTCTTCTTCTAGCTGCCTGAGGCGCTTGACGTCAGTAGATTGCATACCTCCGAATTTAGCTCTCCAGTTATACAGAACGTTGTTGGAGATTCCGTGTTTGCGGCAAAGCTCGGCGTTGGTCGAGCCTGTTTCCGACTCCCTAAGTATGGCTACAATCTGCTCATCCGTGAATCTGCTCTTTTTTCATGCTTCTGATGCGCTCTTTCCACAGCATCGTCAAAATTGTTCCTTAAGGCTCCGAGTTCTGCCCGCAGCCGAGCTGCTGATGTTGTTATGCCCGGCAGATATCACAGAGTTCCGCAAACTGCTTGCTGGATTCAGTTTCCAGAAAGATTGTCGAATTCTGTTCGCTCATAGAAATATTTGAATATCCTCCGGGGTGGCTCTGTTTTCGCTGACATCCGGGGCTCTTTCTCATTTCGCTTTTGCTACTTTCCTAACAAAATCGGGATGAATTTCTTCTTTCACACCATTACCAAAATCGACATAAAAACAAGTGCCAACAGAGTCGTAACACCAGATACGTTCAATTCTGCCGACGCCAAATTCTGGATACTCAACCAGATCTCCTACGGCTAAGATGGTGCCGTCTTGTCGCTTTATTGGGTCTTCTATGATAGTCGGTAAAGTAATTTCCATTTCAACTCGCGCCACTTTTGAGTTTTGTTCTTCTGTCATGACCAGCTCCTTTAGGGCTTCTCGGGAAGTTTTAGGTAAAGCCTTGGAGGCACGGAGCCATCCGGCAGTTTCAGGAAATTACGAACCCATACTCGCTCTTGCTGGGCTGAGGGAGTGGCTTTTAGCGTTTTCAAACAAATCGAAGCGAAAGGTTCAGCTTTATCACCCAGCGCAATATCAACCCTGGAAGAGCCTAGTTTACCCCATGAGGCTTGCTGTGGTCATTGAATTTCTCAGATGCTATGACCTTCTCACTGGGCCTAACGTCCTTGAGCCCCTTGTCGCCTTTCATAAATAGGACGTTTTCGGGCTCCTGCTTCGGGATCGGCATTTCAAAGCCGTTAGTTGTTAGCCCCTTAGGCTGAAAAGCATCACCCAGAAACTTGCTTATTGCCTGCCTTGCCTTCTCACTTCCTAGTGCGGTCAGGTCTCTGGCATACTTGGCTAAGTCCTCCAGGGCTTCTATCAGCTTGCCCGATTTAGCCAGCCTGTCAGCCGCTCCAATTACGGACCCTACGTCCATTTCCGCTACTAACTCGCGGGCTTTCTCCGTGCGCTTCTCTAGCGGCATGGCTTGCCAACGCTCATTAGCTAGCGTCGTTAACGTCTGCAAGTCTCTCAGCGGTCGGCTGTAGGCTCCGCTCTGTGCCACTTCCTGGCTGTATCCGGCTAGCACCTGCGAGACTTTCACCCCGGTCATGATCGCCGCTGATAGGTGGTCTGCCAGCTTCTGCGCCGCTTCCGGTATCTTCTCCGGTCCTTCCGGTAGCTGCTTCGCCCATGTATGCAGGTTCTGTACCGGCTCGGCTGCCGGGTTGCGCTTCACCTCTTGAGCCAACAGGGTGCCTGTGTCCATCTGGTCAAGGGCTTCTTGTGGCTTCTCTGCTTGCCCCTTTAGTCTGTATACCGCTTCGGCATCTTTCAAGACCTTGGCTATCTGCGCGTCTTTGTACGGCGCCGGTAACTTCTCCGCTTTGTCCATATCTTCTACGAACTTGCGAGCCCAGATGTCTGGCTGCTTTGCTTTTTCTCTCAGATACTCGTCCGTTATTTCTGGTTGAGGCTTCGCTTCCTTTTGCCGCTCGGCTACTACCTTCTGCTTGCCGCCTTCGTCCAGGGCGAATATCTGTATGCTTTCTAACCGGTCGCCGCCTGCGCTCCCGTTGTGCTTGTTCGGGTTTAGGTCTTGTGCCGCTTTCACGTCAGAGCCCTCGGCTGCTCTTCCTGCCTGGGCATCGGCTGTGCGTATAGCCGTACTTTCTCGGCTTCCTGCTAGCCTCAGGTCGCCCTTCTCTTCGCTTTCTCTGTTGGACACCAGGGCGGCCCTCTCTGAAGATACCTGCTGTATTCCCATTATTGCCGCTCTGGAAACCACTTACGCCCCCAGCCCGTTCTTCACTGCGGCCGTGAATTGGTCTATTACCTGGTTCGCCTGGTTCCTGTTGAAACTCGATACAACATCCCATTGGAATGTAATCATCGTCTTGTTTTCGTGGCCCGGATAGAACCCGGTTGTAAGTACATTTGCACTCTCAGTCAACGGCACAATTTGCCAATCTCCATTTTTGGTGCGTGGAATTTTCCAGGTGCCCATGTTCAGATCAAGTTCGGACCTTATGTTCCAGTTATATGCTGCGCGCATCAGGATCAGGATATGCTTGGGAACCGGAGAAATGACACAAGCGCAGTCAGTGCAAGGACTCGAGGGGGATTTTATCGCTTTCCACAAGATCCCGGAAACCCAGTATCTACATATGCCCACGGTTTCGTAAACCGTAGGTCACGGGTTCAAATCCCGTTGTCGGCTAAATTTTCAAACTGACTAATTAAAGATCAGACAGGCCTGCGGTATGTCTGTAACGCCGAGCATAAAAACAAGCACCTGGTAGATGACCTGGGGTACCACCAGCACAAAGGCAGCGGCGTTCAAAACGAAAAAATTGCGGCGCATCTCTTTTGCCACAGAAGAATTGAGCAGGGCCAGGACAACCACGAACAAAACAGTGACTATAGCAGCCAGTTCGATGTTCTCGCGGTGGTCATAGTGATAGATGAAAAGCTCTTTGCCGCAGTGGCGCACCTGGGCGAAGAAATCGCCATCAGCCGCCCCATTAATCGCCTTATTAGGGGCTGGCGTTAGCTCGACGACACTCATTGATGAGGCTGAATCTTTGTCCATGGGTGTTCTCTCGAGAGCTAGATTTTGTAGGTGAGCTAGTAAGTCAGTCAATAATGGGCTAGACAAGCAGCGTTGTCAAGTGAAATTGTCGCCAAGCTTACTTTAGAGACTCTCCTGCAGAGTCTCTTAGGCTAGAGCCTGAACCGCCTGCCACCAAAGACGCCTAATTTCAGAAGCCCCCAGATAACCGGGCTCTATCGGATGAGGGCGCCAATACCAGAAAGAACCATCGCTAGACGACATACCATGCCCTAAAAAATGTTTGTAGATATTGCAGAATGAGATAGATAAGCCGCCTTCTTTTGTTCCGGCAGATTTCTGGGCAGAGTTTTGGGCAAATTTCTCAATCAGATAGTTGAGATAGACCAGAAGCTCCACCGGCAACTGGCCATCAAAAAGATTGCTCTCGGTAAATCTTCCGGTACCATCGGTAGGGTCATAAATAGAATTGATAATCAAATGACTCTGGGGCAAGATTGTCTCAATGGCTCTGACAATTTGCACCAATCTATCAAATATACTCTCCACTTCAGAAACAGGCACACTGCCGTAAACAGCCTTCAGTCGCAAGCAAGCGAGCAGGTCATTGCCGCCGATCGTCAGGGTGACAAAACAGCGTTTTCCGGCAAACTGCCGCAAAGCATCAAGCTCTTGCAGTAAATCACTGGTGGTGGCACCGTCAAAGGCCAGATTGGCAAAAGACAATCTCTTATTGAGGGTGGAGAGATCTTTGCCCGTAAATTCGGGAAAGAGAAAGTCATCATTGACCAGCAAAAGGGAAGCAGCACCGAGATTGTCGTTATGACAGCCATCGATGTTTTTGGCATCGGTAGCCGGATAAAGATCGATAGACATGGAATCGCCCAAGGCAATGTAATAGTCGAATTCGAACTTCTCTGCAGTGTTTTGAGTCTCCATCAAGACTCCTGGAACAATAAATTGAGAGCCTCGCACATGGTGGGATGACTGAGAACCACATTAGCAAGCTGGTCATAGGTCATGCCGGAAAGCATCGCCACCTGTACAGTAGAAGCAATCTCACCGCCATTAAGACATAGAGCGGCAAAGCCCAAAATTTTAGAGTCTTTTTTGTCGACAATGGCTTTGAGCAAACCCCTGGTTTCACCCTCGGTGGCAGCGCGCGGAATCTTAGCAGCCGGAAGTTTGAAGACCTTGAAGTCGAGCCCTAGCTTGCTTGCCTCCGCTTCGGTCAAGCCCACCCGCCCTAATTCTGGCTCAACAAACAAGGTATAGGGTATCAAGCGCCCTTTCGTGCTGCGCTTGGGCTCAAGTCCGCGGTAATGCTGCATCAAATTATCGCGGGCAATACGATAATCATCCCAGGAGGCATGGGTAAAGAAGGGACCGCCTTTGCAATCACCCAAGGCATAGACGCCCGGCGCACTAGTTTCAAGCTTCTCATCGACTTTGATAAAGCCGCGTCCATCTACTTCCACGCCAATACTGTCCAAATTGAGCCCCTCATTGACGGCAGCCCTGCCGGTGGCGGTCAAAATCTGATCACAGACAATAATCTGACTTTCTCTTTCTCCGCCCTTTTCAATTGTCAGCTCTAAAATCTTCTTGCCATGGTCACCGGCGGTAATGGCATCTACCTTCACCCCATAAAGAATGTCGATGCCTTCGCCGTTCAAGATAAGTTCAACTTCCTTGGCGATATCTCGGTCTTCGCGAGACAAAAACTCATTGCCTCTCTCTAGAATCGTGACATGGCTGCCCAAGCGGGCGAAAATTTGGGCAAACTCTAAAGATATATAGCCACCACCGATAATGACAAGACTCTCGGGCAAGGCTTCCAGTTCCATTATCGAGGTCGAATCGAGTATTGCAAGATTCTCTGAGCCTGGGCTCAAAGGCAGATCTGGTTTAAGAGGCTTGGTGCCGGTATTGATAAAGATAAAAGGGGCGCTTACGGTGCGATTCTCCACTTCGATGAGCTTGGCGCCGTCTCTGCTTTCGATAAAGCGACCATAACCCTTGATAAAAGTGAGATTCTCGGTGCCTGTAAAGAGAGCCATATGAGTATCAATCATCTTGCTGACCACGGCTCTCTTGCGAGCCAGTACTTCTTTCAGACTATCGCCCGCCTTGCTGAAACCGTTTCGCCGCGCATCATATTGCAGACGGGTGGAGGCCACCATGGTCTTGGTCGGTATACAAGCAACGTTTATACAAGAGCCGCCGATCATCTTGCTCTCTATAAGGCAGACCTGCTTGCCCGCCTTGCTCATTGATAGAGCCAGCGACTTGCCGCCCTTGCCACCGCCCAGGACCACTATATCGAAGTTTTCAACAGTCATAGTTCACTCATCTTGCCCACTCATATATTTTGGACCGCAATGGTCTAATATATGTTCGTCCATATTTTACTTTAATGTTAGCGGGAGAAGCCATGTCCGAGTCTAAGAGCCAAGATAACAAGGGCAAGGCAAAAGCCAAAGACGATAAGAAATCGCCCCCACAAAATATGAGTCCTCAAAATATGACTCAGAGCCTCAAAGTCATTCAAGACCTGCGCATCACCCGCAGCGGGCTGAGCAAGACAATGAAAGCGATCAAGATCGAGCAAGAGCGCCTGCAAACAGCCATTAAAAATGAAAGCAATCGCACCGCCACATCCAAGTTCCGCATCGAGGCTCTGAAACAATACGGCAAAGGCTCTCTCGCTTATTCCAGCTTGCAGTCGGGCATGGAATATTTCATGAGCGAAGACAAGGGCTTTATTGCCTATGTCCAGATGCGCGAGAAAAATTCGGTCTGCGTGCTTGCCGACCCTATTTGCGCCGATGAAGATCTGAAAGAACTTATTGAAGAGTTCGTCAAAGAAAAAAGTGATCCAATCTTTTTGCACGCCTCGCATAAAACGGCACAGGTACTGGCTGAAATGGGTTTCTGTGTCAATGAATTGGGCGTAGAGACCATTATCGACGTACAGAATTTTTCGCTTTCGGGCAACAAGAAACAATCTTTACGGCAGTCGCGCAACAATGCCAAAAAAGACGGCATTCAGGTGGTCGAAGTCAGGACTGTCGACGAACTACTCTTCAAAGCTTTCAAAAAAATTTCAGACGCTTGGCTGAAAGAAAAAGTGGTGAGCAACACAGACATGCAATTTATTGTGCGCCCGATAGTCTATGTTGATGAACTAGACGTGCGCCGCTTCATTGCCGTGAAAGATAACGAAGTCGTCGGCTTTGTGATTTTTGACCCTATGTACGAAAACGGTGAAGTAATTGGTTATATCGCCAATCATCTGCGCAGCAATATCGATCGCAATTATTCTCTAGTAGACGTAATCATTATCGAAGCCATGGAAAAGTTTAAGGGCGAAGGTAAGAAGTGGCTATCTTTGGGACTTTCTCCACTTCATAAAGTGGATGACGGCGACGAGTTCAAACATAGCAAGCTTTTGAAGGCTAATTTTCAATATGCCTTTGAAAATGCCAACTATCTGTACAACTTCAAAAATTTAGCCAGGCATAAAAGCAAGTACCGTCCCGAAATGCCCGGTGCCAAGGAAGAGAAGGTCTATTGCGTTCTCAAGACTCGCTTCCTTTTGACACGCATGTATGAGGTTTATCATGTACTTGGTGTAAGCCCGGTCAAGCAAACAGTCTCACACCTGACCAAGAAAACCGTAGACTGGATTAAGGGCAATATGACACCGCGAGCCCTGATTGGCAAAGCCAAATTAGTGACTAATTTGACGCAACCAGACCATACTAACGATACTCTGGCAAAAGATAATGACAGCCGACAGTCAAACGATAAGACTGAGTGACGGCCGCACTCTCGGCTATGCCAAATATGGTGCCGTCGGCGGTCGCCCTGTACTTTATTTACATGGCGGCATGTCCAGCCGCCTAGATATTGCCTTTGCCCATGAATATTGTCTATCTCAAAATATCGAACTGATCGCGCCTGATCGCCCAGGCACAGGACTGAGCAGCCCTCAACCGGGGCGTCGGCTGCTCGACCTGGCTAAAGACATGAAAGAGCTGTCCGCCAATTTAAATTACGAAACTATACCGCTCTTTGCTTGGTCATTGGCTGGTCCCTATGCCTTAGCCTGTGCTTTTGCTTATCCTTCCACTTTTCCCCGCATTGCCACTATCGGCGGTGTGGCACCACTCAATAACCAGGAGGCCATTAACGAGCTGGGTCTATTAATAGACCGACTTGTCCTGACCTGGCCTGTTTCCTGGAAATGGTTGCTATCACTCTTACTGGCTTCAACCGGCAAGTTGCCTCCGGCAATCTTGAAATTCCAAATGGAAAGAGAGGTCAATTCAGAGCCTGACCGAGCGATCATCAAGGCTCTTTCTATTTCGCAAGGAACCCGCTTTGTCTATGAATCGGTCAAGCAAGGCGGCGACGGCATCATCGCCGACTATGACGCAGTGGCTGCCCCCTGGGGTTTCGCCCTACAAGACCTAAAATGCCGTCTCGATATCTTCCACGGCGAACTAGATACCATTTGCCCCTTCAAACATGCTCTCCATCTGCAAGAAAGCGTAAAGGGCTCCAGACTTCACGTTGTCAGGGGCGAGGGGCATTTTCTTTTGCATAGACGCCTGCCTGACGTTCTCAGTGTTCTATTGGCAAGTTCCTAGCTATTGCCTAATTGCAGGCAAAATTGCCCGCTCTGCATCTATTGTGAGAGGGCGTTTTTAGGGACATTTTTAGAAACACTTTTAGAAAGCATTTGTAAAAAGCAAAGGTAGCCAAGCCGAATTGAGAGGCAAAGACCTGTATCCTTGGCTCAGCTAGAGGAGATCTTTGCTCATGACAATCAAACCTGCATATTTTATGCTTTCTCTGAGCCTCTTGGTTCAGTCTTCCAATTTGGGCGTACTTGCTCAAATTCCCGGCATCCCGCTTCCGGGCAGTCAGCCACCTGTTTACGGCAGTTATTCAGCCGGCCAGAATCTCGGTCAGAACGGCAGTCAAGCCGGAGCGCAGGGCACAAACGGCGGCTCACAAGTTCTCTCGGGTCGAGTCAAGCATGACATAATGCCGGCCGAAAAACTTCTTTCGCAAGGCAAATATGCCGAGGCCGAAGGCGCCTTCAGAGACGCCCTGGTCAATAACCCCGCCGACATGCAAGCCACTTTAGGCTTGGGTGTGGCTCTGGCTAAGCAATTCAAACTAGATGGAGCCGAGGATCTTTTCGATCGAGTCTTGGCTACAGATCCAAATAATGCCGTGGCTTACGCCGGTAAGGCGACGGTTCTATTGAACCGCTTGCAATCATCCTCAGGCTCGGTGCGTTCACAAAGAGACAGCTATCTGGCTCAAGCCGAAAGCCTAGCCAATCGCGCCGTACAACTTTCGCCGGCTGCCGCCGAAGCTCACTATGCCTTGGGCTGTGTCTATAAAGAACAAGGCAAAATGGATCAAGCGGCCAGTGAATTTAGAAATGCGGTCAATTTTGACCCTCAACATTCTTATGCCTATTCTTCTTTAGGTCAGTGCAAACTAGATCAAGGCTCGCTGGTGGAAGCGGCCCAGAATTTTCAACAAGCTATTGCTCTCAATTCAGGCAACTCTTCAGCTCACTTCGGTCTGGGCAGCACCCTCTTGAAACAAGGTAATGTCGATGATGCCATTAAGGAACTGAACATTTCGCTTTATCAGTTCCCCAATAGCTGGCCGACCAGAATGATGCTCGGTCAGGCTTATCAGACCCAGGGCAATTCAGTGGCGGCCTTGAAAGAGTATCAACTCTCCACCTTGATCAAACCTGAAAATGCCGAGCCTTACATTCGCATGGCCGATATCAGACAAGAAAGAGGCGACCTGGAACTGGCTTTGGCAGACCTGCGCAATGGTCTAACCCAGATACCCTATAACCTCGACCTGCGCATGCGCATCGCCGACATCACCCTCAAGCTGGAAAAGCCGGATGATGCCATCAAGAACTACAAAACTATCTTGTCGATGAGCCCAAATAATGCGCAAGCGGTCAAGGGTCTCAGCCAAGCACTTTATCAAAAGGCACAAAAAGCAGCAGTGGGAGCCTTGCTTGCTTCCAACGACTATGATGCCGCTCTCAAAACTTTGGATGAAGCAATCAAGCTCAATGCCAATGATATGGAACTGCAATTGGCCAAGACCAAGCTTATGTCTCTATCGGGCAACAAACCAGACCTGGCCTCGATGGCACAGCCCACCAATGATGGCGAGCGTATTGCCTATGCCGAAGCTCTCATGGCGGCAGGTGAGTTCCTGAAAGCACAAGACATGATCAAAGGCGTGCTGGCTGACCAAAACGATGCTAAGCAAACCTATGCGGTTGCCGACATTGCCTTGATGGTAAAAGATCTGGACAATGCCGAAGCTGCCTATAAGAAAGGCATGAGCTTGGCTGGTTCGCAAGAAAGAGGTCAAGCCGGTCTCAATAAAGTGAGCCAAGCCCGCACCACTTCGGCAGACGATACCAGAGTAGCCAACGAGCTCTCTAAAAAGAATCAGTGGGACGGCGCCATATCAAAATACAGAAGCGCCATCTCTACCAATCCCAGCCTGGCAGAAGCCCATTTGGGCCTGGCACGTGCCCTAGAAAAGTCGAAGAATCCAAATTCACAGACTCTCTTGGAAGCAGTGCAGCAATATGGTTATTACCTCAATCTGCGCACCGATATGCCCAGCAAAGATAGAGAGAAAATGACCAAAGATGCCGACAAGCTGAAAGAGAAAGCTCTCAAGCTGAAAGAAAAAGAAAGCCGCAAACGCTAATTCGGTAAAAGCCAAATAAAGAAAATGACTAAGCAAACTCGCCCCTATAACTTCAGCGCCGGTCCGGGTGTTCTGCCCGAAGCGGTCTTGAAGGAAGCACAGGCTGAAATGTTGGACTGGAAAGGTACCGGCATGTCGGTCATGGAAATGAGTCACCGATCTAAAGAATTCGGTGAAATCGCCCAAAGTGCAGAGAAAGCCCTGCGTCAATTGATGGAGATTCCAGACAATTACAAAGTGCTCTTTCTGCAAGGTGGTGCTTCGGGGCAGTTTGCCGCCATTCCCCTCAACCTGGCACCGATGAGCGGCAGCCAAAGGGCTGCTTGCGACTATGTCGTCACCGGTTTCTGGTCGCAAAAGGCCTTTGAAGAGGCTGGCAAGTACAGTCAAGCTGCGCTTGCCGCCCAGGGCGACGGCAATAATATTCCCGCTCTCGATAGCTGGAAACTGAGCCCCAAATCTTGCTATTTGCACTATACAGACAATGAAACCATCCACGGTGTCGAATTCGATCAGGTGCCGGCAGTTGATATACCGCTTGTGGTCGATGTTTCATCCAGCATTCTTTCTAAACCAATTGATGTGAGCAAGTTTGCCTTGGTCTATGCAGGCGCCCAAAAGAACTTCGGACCGGCCGGTCTAACTATAGTGATCGTCAGAGAAGACATGCTCGGCAAAACAAGTGCACTCACTCCTTCTATTTTCGACTATAGCGAACAGGCTAAAGCCGAGTCGATGGTGAACACACCGCCGACCTATTCTTGGTACATTGCCGGACTCACTTTCAAATGGCTGCTTTCTATTGGTGGTATCAAAGCCATACAAATGACCAACCAAGAGAAAGCTGCCTTGCTTTATGAAGCCATTGACGGCGCCGCTCATTTTGAAAATAGAGTGGAAAAGCACTGTCGCTCCAAAATGAATGTGCCCTTTGTCTTCAAGAAAGAAGTGCTGGAGAAACATCCCAAGCTGGAAGAACGCTTTCTCAAAGAAGCAAAAGAAAACGGCTTGCTCACCTTGGCCGGACACCGCAGCGTAGGCGGTATGCGTGCCAGTATCTATAACGCCATGCCGGTTGAAGGTGTGGCAAAACTAGCACAATTTATCAAAGACTTCGATCGAACAATCAACTAAGAAGTAGAAGCTAAGAAAGTAGAAAAAATGTTCAAGATTCAGACCCTCAACAATATCTCTGTGGCGGGCTTAGAACGTTTCCCACGCGATCGCTATGAAATTGCCAGCGAAATGAATAAACCTGATGCTCTCTTGCTCAGGTCATTCAATATGCACAATCTAGAATTACCAGCCACACTGAAAGCAGTCGGCAGAGCCGGCGCCGGGGTGAACAATATACCGGTAGACAGCTGCACAAAACTAGGCATTCCAGTTTTCAATGCACCGGGTGCCAATGCCAATGCCGTTAAAGAACTGGTACTGGCGGCGATGCTGCTCTCATCGCGCAATATCGTGCAAGCCTGGGATTTTACAAGACAGTTGAACGGCAGCGACGAAGAGATAGACAAAATTGTTGAAAGCGAGAAGAAGAAGTTTCTCGGCATCGAGCTTGCCGGTAGAACCCTGGGTGTAGCAGGTCTGGGCGCCATCGGCGTCAAGGTGGCCAATGCCGCTCTCAGCTTGGGTATGAAAGTTATAGGCTACGATCCCCACATCACAGTGAGCAATGCCTGGCAATTGCATTCAGATGTAAAAGGGGTGAGTTCGATGAGCGAAGTCCTGGCTTCCTCCGACTTTGTCACAGTGCATGTGCCGCTTGTTGCCGAGACCACCAATCTTATCGACAGCAAACGTCTGGGCAAAGCCAAAACCGGCATCACCATTTTAAATTTCGCCCGTCCGGGCATAGCCGACGAAGAAGCGATTTTGCAGGCGATTAATTCGGGCAAGGTGCGCGCTTATGTTTGCGATTTTCCATCTAATAGATTGAAAGGTCATCCCAAAGTAATCAGCCTGCCCCACCTTGGGGCCTCGACCAGCGAAGCGGAAGAGAACTGCGCCATCATGGTGGCTGATCAGCTGCGCAATTATCTAGAATTTGGCGAAATCAAGAACTCGGTCAACTTCCCTGATATGCATCTACCTCAAGGCAATGCCCACCGTATGTTGGTGGCCAATGCCAACGTTCCCCATATGATCGAACGTATTTCGGCGGCTGTTTCTAACGCCAATATCAATATACTTGATATGCTTAACCGCTCGCGCGGAGAAGTGGCTTGCACTCTGCTTGATTTGCAGGAACCAGCACCGCAGGCGGTGATTGACGAAATCTCTGCCGTGAAAGGTGTTTTGAAAGTAAGAGTGCTGGATCTGAAATAGCGGCTTTATTTTTAGTCAGGCTGGGCTTATTATAGTCATATGGGTAAAGCTCACCAGTCTCTTATTATCAGTCCCGAAAGGGCGCGCAGCGAAGAAAAGCTTTTTCGCTCGCCTCTGCGCTATCCGGGCGGCAAACAAAAGGCTATCGAAGCTATTGGCCGGCATCTGCCCAGACATGTTGCCGAATACAGAGAAGCCATGGTCGGTGGTGGCAGTGTATTCTTTCATGCCCGCTCCATGGGCTTGGCAGAAAGTTATTGGCTCAATGACAAGTTCGAAGAATTAGCGTCTTTCTATTTGACTGTACAAGACGAAAAAAAATGTCGCCGTCTAATGAGAGATCTAAAAGATCTTCTGCAAAGTTTTAAGACTGCCGAACAAGCCAAAGCTTTCTTTCTTGAAGCTCGCCAAAGAGAAGAGAAAGATGCATACAAGCAAGCCCTTTTGTTTTTCTTCTTCAATAGAGTGACATTTTCAGGTACCACCAGGGCTGGTGGCTTCAGCCGCAGTGCTGCTGAAAGTCGCTTTACCCTCTCTTCTATTGAGAGGCTGGAACCAATGCCTCTCGCTCTAGAAAATGTGCGCATCACCTGCCTAGATTTTGAAAGCCTGATCAAAGAGCCTGGCGACGATGTCTTCATTTTCTTAGACCCACCCTATTACACCGCCTCTAAGCTCTATGGCAAAGATGGTTCATTGCATTCCTTCGACCACGAAAAACTGGCTTCGCTCTTGCAAAAGACCAAACATCGCTTTCTCATAACATATGACGACTGCCCGGAAGTTCGTAAACTTTATCGCTTTGCCAATATCAAGGGTTGGAGCCTGCAGTACGGCATGAATAACTGCTCGGTAACCAGAGAGAGCAAGATCGGCAACGAGCTTTTCATCGCCAATTATCCGCTCAAATAAGATAAGCAGTAAAATAATGAGGGCTTTTTGCCGGCACAGACAGATCAAAACATATCAAATCAGGTCTAGATCTAGGTCTGGGTCTTTATTTTGGGTGAGACATGGCCACAACTGAAAAACTCTTTGCCACACGTATGGCAGTAGGACGCATGGCTTACGATATGGGCTATTTTGGCCAGGCGGTGAGACATTTCCATACGGCTCTAGAGCTCGCCGGCAAAGAAAACTTGCCTGCCCCCAGCCTTGCCGATGCCAATCTGTCTCTAGGCAAAGCCTATGCCTGCCAAGGCAGATATAAAGAGGCGGAAGAGTATCTCACCAAAGCACTCAATCTAGACGCCGCCGAAGCCGACCGCCCAAGAAGTATCGAACAAGCCATGGATTATATAGAGCTGGCTTTGCTCTATAGCAAGACTGCGCGCAAAGAGCAGGCCATCGACTATAACAAGAGAGCAATCAGTCTACTCGACAAGTTGAAAACTTCGCCGGTGGAGCAGAAAGCCAAAGCTCTCAAACAACTGGCTTTGATTTATTGTGAAGAGCAAGAATATGAAGAAGCCATGGCCCACATTAGTATTGCCGTCGACGCCCTGGAAAAGGCCGGCGGCTTGAAGCAGACTTTAATCTATGGCGAATGTCTCATGGTCAAGTCGATAGTACTGGTAGAACTGGGCGATATAGACTCAGCTAGAGAAATTTATTACACAGCCATGCAGACCATCGAATTAAATCGTGGACCATTTCATCCAAAAGTGGCTAACATGATGGATATGTTCTCTGAGATGACAGCCCAAGCTGGTCGCACTAAAGCCTCTGAAATTTTGGCTAAGAAGGCAAGCAGGATTAGAAAAGTAATCAGTCGTCAGGAGCAGAATTCAATAGACTAACTAGAGAATATTATGACGTCGCTCTTCAAAAACGAACTGGCTGGTCTAAGCAAAGAAATTGATTACAAGAGCAAGCGTACTTGGTTTTATCTGCCCTATGACCAGGTGACAAGCAAAATTGGACCGCTCAGTCGGCTGCCGGCCTCGCAAGCCGGTGTCATCTTGATTGAAAATGCCTGGAAGCCATCTTTGCGCCCCTACCACAAGCAAAAATTGGCGCTAATCTTAGCCAATATGCGCAACTTCGCCTTAGAACTTGCCGGCCAAGGCATCGCCGTCGAACATATGGCTGTCAGTGGTCACTATAGCCAAGCCCTAAAGGAAATGAGCAAGAAATATGGGCAAATAACCATGATGGAAGCGGCCGAATATGAACTGCGCGGCGACCTAGCCGGTTTACAAGCAAGCGGCGCACTACAGGTGGTGCGGCACGAAGGTTGGCTGACCGAGTTGGAGGACCTCAAGGGTGTCTTCAAGAGCGGTAAATTCCGTATGGATGCCTTTTATCGTCATCTTAGACAAAAGACCGGCATTCTCATGGAGGCAAACAAACCCATCGGCGGCAAATACAGCTTTGACAGCGAGAACCGCTTGCCATGGAAAGGCAGCCCTGCCGCCCCCTCGGCACCAAGCTTTGCACCAAATGCGGTGACAGAAGAAGTCGGCTATTTAATTGAGAAATATTTTGCCGATCATCCAGGCAAGCTCAATCTAGAGACCCTGCCGGCCACCGCCCAAGACGCCGAAAAGCTATGGCGCTTCGCCAAAGAAGAATGTCTGCCCCATTTCGGACCTTATGAAGACGCCATGTCTACACAGTCTAGCGGGCTCTTTCATACCAGGCTTTCGCAACTGCTCAATATAATGCGCATATTGCCTCAAGATATCTTGCAGGAAGTCTTAGAAATGGACATTCCACTTGCCTCTAAAGAGGGCTTTATCAGACAGGTAATCGGCTGGCGCGAATATGTCAGAGGAATGCATGCCTTGACCGATGGCTTTAGAAACATTAAAGCAGTCGAATGCCGAGAGAAACCAGGTGATGCCGGCTATAGCAAGTGGCTTGGCCGCGACTTTGGCAATGCTCTTTGTAAGGAAAAAAGCACTGGCTCATTAGCGCCAATTGACGGCGGTGCCGCGCCAAATTACTTAGCCAGCAAGGAAGCTTTACCGCAGGCATTCTGGGGTACGCCGTCGGGACTGAACTGTCTTGATGTCGTTGTCAAAGACGTTATGGAAGAAGCTTATAGTCACCATATAACCCGGCTGATGATTCTCTCTAATTTAGCCACCTTGCTGGACATCGAACCAAGAGAATTAACCGATTGGTTTTGGGTGGCCTATAGCGATGCCTACGACTGGGTGGTAGAACCAAATGTTCTTGCCATGGGCACTTTCGCCCTGGGCGAATTGATGACCACTAAGCCCTATGTAAGCGGAGCGGCTTATATCAACAAAATGAGCGACTACTGCAAAGGTTGCCGTTTTGACCCAGCTAAGAATTGTCCAGTGACGAGACTTTACTGGGCTTTTCTAGATAGAAAGGCGGACAAGCTGAAAGGCAACCAAAGAATGATGATGCCTCTCAATTCACTTAAGAAGCGCTCTGAGGCAGAGAAAGAGAAAGACCGTGCTCTTTTCCAAAAGGTAAAGACAAGACTCTCACAGGGTCTAGAGCTAGACTAATAAAGAGATATAAAAGAGCCATCTTCCAGGCTCTGATAATTACTTAACTACTACAATCTCTTGAATACCTTTATCTTTAATAAGGCTATCTAAAAGTCGGCTTGAGATTGGCGTTATGTTCTCAAAATCACAGGTTAATGCAAGTGCAGTGACAGCTCAGGGGTTGAGCCGTCATATTCTTGATAATTTCAAAAAGACCAGTCGCTCTATTAAATCTATTTCAGTCAAGCCTGAATATCTAGATTATCTATCTTCTAAAGCCGAGCAATATTCCCGTCTTAGTGAGCAAGCGCAAAAGCCGGAACCCGCAGCAAAAGAGTCTATGCGGCTGGTGCAAGCCATTTATGACCTGCTTGAACCTTATGCCGAAGAAATGACCCGAGCCAATGGACGCGGGCCACTAGCCATTTCGATGCAGGCGCCCACCACGACGGTGGAAACAGCAGAATTTGACCACATGCGCCGACCAATCAAGACCAGAGAATTTTTTCGCAGCCGCTTTTCCACCTCGCTGCTTTCTTTGGTGATTAGAGGTGAAGACCAGAGCAAAGAAAGACGGGGTGAAAGGGTCGACTTTTTTCTTTTACCCACTTCAAAGGTAATGGGGCTGTCGCAGAACGAAGCACTCTTCGCCCCCCTCATGTCTTTCATAAAGGAAGGTTTCGAAAATTCTTGGACCGTAGAAAACAAAGCACTGAGCGAAGATCGTTTTGAACGCTTTAGCCTGCTTGCCCTTGAGCATCTAATCGACCGCACTTCAGAAGAGCTGACCCTTTAAAATAGGTTGATACTTTCTCTATCTCTCTGATTTTCACTCGGTAAGCAGCCTTGAAAGATACATCTCTTCTTTCTCTCTTGGACAAACATATTCGTACCCTGTCTCTTTCTATCGGCGAAAGACACAGCGGCAAGCCGGAGGCTCTCGACAGTGCCGCCGCCTATATAGAGCAAGAAGCACGAAAACTGGCTCAAGTAGAAGTGCATACTTATCAGTATCGCGGTCAGAATTTCAAAAATATTGAAGCGGTAGTGCCTGGTGCGTCGCCGCAATCTCTGGTTATCGGCGCTCATTATGACACCGAAATAGGCACGCCTGGAGCTAACGACAATGCCAGCGGCATAGCGGCTCTGCTTGCAATCTTGCACGACCTGAAAGACTACAAGCCCGAGCTGACCATACGCTTTGTCGCTTTCGCCAACGAAGAAGCCATGTATTTTGGTGGTGAAGGCATGGGCAGCCTGGTCTATGCCACCGCCCTAAAGGAAGCTGCGGTCCAACTTAAGGGCATGGTCAGCCTCGAAACCATCGGCTATTTCACCGCCGGTGCCGGGACCCAGTCCTATCCTGAAGAGGTGGACGCTCATCGGCTCGGACTAAGCGATGTCGGCAATTTCTTAGCCTTCATATCAGACCTATCGTCAAAGAGTTTTCTTGATGAAGCTCATAAACAGTTTCAACTCTTCCAGACCACGCCGAGTGCAGCCCTGGCTGCGCCTGCTGAGGTAAGAGGTATTTCGCTTTCAGATCATTCCAGCTTTTGGAAGATGGGCTATCCTGCCATAATGGTCACCGATACTGCCCCTTTTCGCTATCCCTATTACCATCATCAAGACGACACCCCTGACAAAATCAATATGAAAGTGTATAAAAATGCCGTTCTGGGACTGACAGCCATGACTGCCGCTTTGGCTGGTAAAGTCTGAATTACCTTAAAGGGAATCCGAGGAAACAATGAAATTTTTTGGTGTCACCGACAAAGCCATCTCGATTGATGACATAGCCGACTGGCTGCAAGAAAATATGATCGATGCCGAAATAGAATCGGATCAAGAAAGCGAACCAGGCGACTGGCAAGAACTAACTTTGCTCTTAGATAGCGGCGAGCCGGTGGTCGATGTAGTGAAACTATCTTGCGCCACTTCTGAATTCGATGAAGCCATCGAAGAAACGGTGAGGATGCTGCTGGACAGTCCGGTGCCAATCAATCCGGCATCGGCGGTACGCTGGCTTTGCCAGTATATGAAAAGAGTGAAGGTGATTTACAACTTCAGACCTTTGATCGGACTGGACAGCGAAGCCGGTTGGGTGCTGTTCGACACTGTCTGGAAGAGTGTCAGAAAAGAATTGAAAGGTATTGTTTTCTGCGAAGGCGAAGGCTTTACCAATGAGGAGGGCGCCCAGATTACCTGTCAGTTCACAGGTACCATGTCTGGTCAGGTCAATGCCGCAGTTCTTGGCGAAGATGGACAATGGCAGGAATTTAGTCTGGATCTCTCAGACAATCAAGCCCTTGAATATTTTCAGCGCGGACAAAAGCCTGCTTAGCCCTAAAAAAAAACAAAGGGTCGCAGCTCTTGCCGCGCCCTTTGCCGACCATTTTGTTGGTCTTTTTCTCTCTTTTCTCTTCGCGTTTAAACTTGTCCTAAAAATTAGGCATTGGCAGCCATTGGCACAGAAGCCTGTTCTGCTTCATGGGTCAAATCACAAAGAAGATTACGAATTTCCTTGATCTCGGCATTGATTTCTTCTTGCTGGGAAGTAAGCAAGGTCAAGACTCGATTGAGCGAAATAAGCGCATCATCGAAGTTATCGTTGACATATTGTGTCATGCCGAGATTGTAGAGAAAAGGAACAAGGTCGTAAGCCTGACCGCCCACTTCCTTGCACTTCAGGCTGAGTGCCTTTTTGTACAGTCTCTCCGCCTCGGCATAGTTACCTTTCTCTTCATGGAGTTCGGCTCTTTCCATAACATCGGCGGGATTTCTCATGATGACCTCCTGGTATTGAATACAGTGGCACAGCACGGCTGCAGAGTAGGTATGGCAGCGCGCTTATGCAGGACTTTAGGGTATTGGGATGTGGATTGAAAAACGAAACTGGAATCAAAACGAACGACTCTTTGAAAAGTCAAACCCTGAAAGTTGGTGCTTTAGGATTTTCTTTTCGAAAGTCTTATCTACCGAAGAAGATCGAGAGTGGAAACTCGCTTTCCGACAGAGAAGATTCAATTGCGTTTCTATGCCAATCATCATAAGCCCGGTCTAACCAACTTTGCAAGACAGCATGATTAGTACACTTTAGATAGATTTGCTATATACGTTGCCTGAAACTCAAGAGGCACGAACATCTTGAAAAGCCCACTATCAGCCCTCGCAGATGAGCTAAGATAAATTTTTCAAGATGCGCATCTGGTGAGCTTATCGAGACACCTACTACATCGAAACATTGAAAACGGCTACAAATGCCACTTTTCATCGCCATTTCATGAACCTTTCAGACTTCGTATATACAAGAAAGCATGCTAACTTAGACGAAGTATAGTGGCTGACAACCCAATCATTGCTATTGTTTAGACATGCTCTATCTATTCGTATTTCTAGGCGGATTTAGCTCACTGGTCTATCAAGTGCTCTGGCAGAGGCTTTCCGCATTTTCGCTGGGCTCTGATGCCGGCGCTGCCGCCATAGTTGCTGCTGCTTTCATGGCTGGTTTAGGGCTAGGCAGCTTGCTTGCCTCTAAGATCACTACAGATCTCAAGAGGGGAAAAGCTCTATTCCTTCTTATATTGATTGAAATACTCATAGCCCTTTGTGGTCTTGCCAGCTTGCCTTTGCTTTACCGCTTCTTCTATTTAGAGCTGACAGCAAAGCTATCCACCACTCTTATCTCAACCTTGGTCTTTCTTTCTCTTTCGGCTCCCACCCTGCTTATGGGCATGAGTTTCCCCCTGGTTACCAAAGCTGCAATAACAGAGCTAAAAGAAGCTCCAGTTAAAATAGCCTGGCTCTATGCCGGCAACACAGCCGGAGCCGCCCTCGGGGCCTTAGTTGGTGGTGTCGTGCTCATGCGCCATCTGGGCATTGAACTTTCTATCTTTATTACTGCTGCAATAAATTTTCTGGCCGCAGGCTCAGTTCTGCCTCTCTGGCGCCGGGCCAACAGCGAGTGCAAGAAAGAAATAGAAGATCCAGAAGCAATATCTGCTCTCGCTTTAGACAATGGCGCCTTTAAAGAGAATAAAAAGAATCAAGAGAATAAAGAGAATCAAGAGAATAGTGAAAAAAAGACACTGTTTTTTTGGTCGCTGCTCTATGCCTTATCTGGCTTTATCAACCTTGGACTAGAGATAATCTGGTTCAGATTGCTTGGCGTCATGCTCAAGTCAAACACTTTTACCTATAGTTGGCTGCTCTTTCTTTATCTCTCTGGTCTGGCGCTGGGCTCATATATAGCTGCAACCAAACTAAAGAAGTTAGCCGGCGATCGTTTCTTACTCATGCAACTCTCGCTCACTGCCTATACTGCTATTTTCCTCACCATAATTTATAGAGAGGCTAAGCCTGAGGCAATGCTGGCTTGGTTGAACAGCTACTTTGCCCAATATAATCCCCTAGAGATTGCCGACTTTTCCATCAGTGCCTTTCTTTCGAGCGAAGGTGAACTAATTAGATCACTCTATCTTGGACTGGCTTGTCTAATGATCTTGCCACCGACCATCCTGATGGGCATTTCTTTCTATGCCTTACAAAACACTGTGCATGACAATCTCAAAGAGCTAAGCAGTAAAGTGGCCTTGCTGCAACTAGCCAACATTATCGGCGGCACTCTAGGTCTAATTTTGCTTGCCCTGGTCGGTTTGAAATATCTTGGCACTTTCGGTTCGCTCACTGTTCTCATTGTCTTAAATCAACTGTTTCTGCCGGTCTTTCTTTATCTGCAATTTAAAAGAGAAGCAGACAGTAGCAAAGCTAAAAATTATCTGCTCAAGGGTATCTTGATCTTTGTCTTGTCCCTTTTGCCCTGCCTGGCTATGCCGCAAACACAAAAACTTTGGGTGGCTTTGCACGGCGCCTCCGATGACTTTGATTTCGAAGAAGACCACACCGGCTTGTCTGCCATCAAGCATGCCTATGAAGATCATCACTTTGTTTTTATCAATGGCGAAGGACATTCTGAAGTGCCCTTCGGCAGCTATCACACTCAAGTTGGTTTATTGCCGCTGTTTCTGCATCCCAATCCTGAGCATGTGGCAATTATCGGCTTTGGTTCAGGTGACACCTGCTTTTCGGCCAGCCTGCACAAGGAAACCAAGACTGTCACTTGTATTGAAATCATCGAATCGCAGCCAAAGCTATTAGAAAGACATGGACAAAAGACAGGCTACCAGCCCCTCAATCTTTTGTTTGCTGATCCGCGCATCAAAATAGTGAGCGGCGACGGCAGAAGATACATTGAGAGTTGCGGCAGAAAATTTGATATTATCGAAGCCGATGCGCTTAGACCCTTTAGTTCAAGGGCGGGTATGCTTTATTCGAAAGAGTATTTTGAGGCTATGAAAAACTGCCTCAATGAAGGTGGGCTGCTTGTCACCTGGCTGCCGACGCCAAGAACTTTCGAAACCTTTAGAGCTGTCTTTCCACACCATCTTTATTTCGGCAACACCGCCATAGGAAGTAATCGCCCTATTGAATTAGCACCAGATGTAATACTAGCCCGCTATCGTCAATTTTGTCTGCACGAAAAATTAGAGAGCACTGGTCATAACGGCGAAGACTTGATCAAACAATTTCTTTCTTGCTTGATGGAACCACCCAAAGAAAGAGCGGCTCTAGAGGCAAAACATTTAAACACCGATCTGCATCCTAAAGACGAGTTCTCTTTACCGCAGGAAAAAGACAACTAATGATAGAAAGAGACGACCTTGCGGTCGTCTCTTTCTGCCACCCCCGTGGTACCTTTATGCTTTGTCAGCAAAATCTTTCTATGTTTGCATAAGACAAGATCTGGTCTAGTCTGATCTAATCTAGTCTAATCTGTCTCTGATTCTATCCCCGGTGGGATAGAAAGTGCGGTCTTCTACATTACCGCCATCTAGGTGAATATTTGGTCTGATGGTGGAATTGCCGTCGCTATAGATAGCCGGTCCAAAATCGAGTACATCTTTACCAGCCTGCAGACCAACACCGACACCAGCACTGGAATTTTGATCATTGATTGAAAAATGCGCGCCACTGCGCACACCGGCTTGATCAAGCACATCCACATTGGCTCCGGTATAGGCATCGACACCGTCAGGTCCAACACCGGCACCGGCATCAGCCTGCACTTCCACAGGGAAGACTTTACCGCGCACATCGCCGTCTACACCGGTATCGCGACCGAGCTTGGCACCGAAATCGGCATCACCATTGACGACATTGAAGAAATTAGCCCCAGCGCCCACTTCCGAATGGAAGCCATCGCGGTTTACTCCCACTCCGGCACCGGCGCGGGCATGCAGTGGTCCACCAATTGGCATAAACTCGGCATCGACACGGTTTTCTAGACCAACTTGCAGATCGGTCTTGGCGATACCAATATTGACACCAAGATCTAGAGAACCGTTGCTATTGACCCCAGCACGCAAGACGCCTAGATCAAGTCCATAAAACTCTGGTTTAGGCTGATTATAGGCCCGATCAAAGGCAGGACTGGCCGGTGGGTTAGGTGCAAACTTGCTTTCCGGTGCATAGCCTGGATGCACGATGTTTACATTCTCAGCTTCAATTTGCAAGGGAGGCAATTCTTTCTCGTTGGCGGTCTTAGGCTCATTGGCTCTACCGACTTTAGGCTCAGCGGCTTGAGCTTTCGCATGCGCATGAGGTTTATGTTTCTGTTGCTCTTCTTGTTCATCGATGTCATGCATCGCTTTCTTCCAGGCCTTAGGATTGGTTTTATTTATCCTCTCTCTTTCATCAAGCGCCTTATCCCAATCGCGCGGATCACTGCTCTTCCAGAGTTCCCAAGCATGTTGGGAAGCAGCGATGTCTTTGGCGTCGTCGCGTTTATGGTGCTTATGAGCGCTTGCTTCTAGGTTAGACATAAATAGAACCTCAGGGGAGACAAAAGGGGTTTATAAGTGGGCGCAGAGAATGAGTGATCTCTCACTAGTATTGCTTCAGGGGTTGCGAACTTTATTTATATTAAGGGCGTCGCAACTGCATGCGTTTGTTTTCCATGCCCTTAATTTACATGCGCCTCGCCATGTTGGCAAGTGGTATTTTTACCATAGGCCGCTTTTGGTCCAATCCCAGAGACAGCCGCACCGCCTGCGTTTCCAGTCTCGCTAAAGCAAAACAATACCATCGCGCCAGATTAAATTCACAGTACCACAACTCCGCCACAGATAGAACACAACTTCGCCACAGCGGCTCTCCATCAGGGTTTACAGAGCAAGCAAGTTTTACTGCAAGACAAAACAAGCGCACCACTGGCGGTGCTCCCTTCAGACATTCACTCTAACGAAGCTCGTCCAGCTCTTGTTTTTCACCAAGGCGACTATCTGCATATTTATGCAAAACAAGCTTGGTGCTCTTCACTAATTCCGCGGCTTCCTGCTTACGCGAAGCTTTCTTCAATGCTTTAATCTGCTTCAAGCGGGTCTGGAAGAAATCGGTAAAAACAGTCTGCACCCTGGCGTCGTCACCTTGAGCATAGGCGCTCTCAAGCTCGTCTATATAAAGACCGGAAAGTTCATTCAAAGCGTTAATGGCCCCTTCCTGATCAGATAGCGCCTCATAGGCTCTGACCAAGGCATAATAGACAAAGGGTCTTTCTCGACCAAGCACAGAGCTATCTAGAGCCTGTCGCAAAACTTTTACAGCATCTTCCGGGCGCTCGGCTCTCAGATAGAGTTCACCCAACTGATAGCGAATATTTTCTATATGCCAATCTTTAACCAGTGACTGAGTGTCTTTCTCAAGGGGCAAGCCTGCCTGGGTACAGATATCTATATAGTGCTCAAAATTCTTGATGCTCTCTAACTGTGCCTTGTATGCCTGCCCTTTATCAATTGGCTGCAATGACAATTCTTGATTGAGAAGGGCCAAATGCAAATAGATCTGTTTATATTTGACCGGCTCGAGCTTTCTTGCCTTAGCCACCGAAAGAACGCGCCGCAGATTGAGGATGCCATCTTGCAACCGACCCACTGCGCCCTGATAGTACGCCTTGTCTCGATAGACAAGCGACGAAACAAGATACTCGCCGTATTGTGCTGGATTGCTATATTTCAAAACTTTCAAGGTGATCTTCTTGCCCACCAAATGCAAAGGCTCTTGCAGTAGACCGATATAAACAAGACCAAAGAAAACTGCGCTCAAGGAAAACAAGATCAATGCCGCTCGCTTTTCATATCGCGAGATCTCTTTAGAGCGGCGGGCTTTACCCGACTCGCCAGTTTCTGCTATTTCGCCTACTGCTATTTCGCTAATTACGCCGGTGGCCGCCAAACGGTCATAGAGCATACGTTCTGATCTTTTCCACTTCAATGCAAAGCTCAGGGGATACCACCAGGGCAGAACAAAGTCTATATATAAGAGTCTGAGAATCTCTCTGGCAAAAATATTGAGCCAGCCGGGACTAGTGGCGGCTTGTATATCAAAGCCATCTTGATCAAAACCTTTTATCTTGAGACCGAGCAAATGCTTGCCTGGCGTTGTGCCGCAAAGCTTTTCAAAGAGCACGTTATAGAGCACCGGTGAGGTGAGATAGACAATCTGAACAAGTAAATAATGCCCCGGTGAAAGATTGTCGCTCACATCACCCGGACTAAGCAAAAGAGCCAAGAAAGCCATTATTGCCACAGAACCTGGCAAACTAGCATTGATCAAACTAAGCAAGAAAACAGCCAAGACCGAGGCAATCAGGGCATCTATACTAAGAAAGCCGGAGGCGAAATCTCCAGGCAAACCAGAAAGATAGGCGAGAACAGCAGCCAAGGAGCGCTTATTTTCCAAGTCTTCGCTTATGCCAAGCAAGAGATAGAAAACAGTACAGAAAGCAGCCAGAATCAAAGCATCGATAACATGGGCGGCCAGACGTCTAGGTAATAAAGTACGGGCCGGGGCATCTTTTTCGGGCAAGATGCGGCTGCTGGTTTGCTTTAGTGTATCGACCAGAGAAGACTTTTGCCGCGCTCTCTTTTCATCTCTAGAGTGGTCGCTTTCTTCCGTCACCCTGAGCTTGATCTCGGGCTCTATCTTTTCTTTTTTAGCGAAGGAAGGCTTTTGCTCGTCCATATTACCGTGTTTCTGGTAAAACTTAGTATCTTACTAAGTTACCGCCTGCACATTAAGGCCGTTATGCAAATACGAGAAGCTAACAAAGTTATGACAGAAAACCAACAAGTTACAGGCGTAGAAATAGAAAATACAGGTGTAGCCGTAGAAGATACAGGCACAGCCCTAGAAGGCAAAAGCGGCATAATACCAGGGCATCCAGCCGGTCTACCGGTGCTTTTCTTCACCGAACTCTGGGAGCGCTTCAGCTATTACGGCATGCGCGCCATCTTGGTGCTCTATATGACAGAAACAGCCGCTCGCGGCGGGCTTGGCATGGATGTCAAAAGCTCTTCAGATATTTTTGGCAATTACACCGCCTCGGTATATCTGGCTTCTATATTCGGCGGTCTGATTGCCGACCGTTTTTTGGGAGCGCGACTGGCGGTTTTGGTGGGGGGCGTCATCATTGCGCTTGGTCATTTCACCATGGCCGTACCTTCACTTATGAGTTTTTATGCCGGACTGGCTTTGATCATTTTAGGCACAGGCTTTCTCAAGCCAAATATATCCACCATGGTGGGCAAGCTTTATAAACCGGACGATAACAGACGCGATGCCGGCTTTTCAATTTTCTACATGGGCATCAATATAGGTGCCATGCTCTCCCCTCTGGCTTGTGGCTACTTAGCCCAGTCTGAGCATTTCAAGCAAATTCTCAAATCTTTTGGTCTGGCCCCCGAGATGAGTTGGCACTTTGGTTTTGCCGCCGCCGGTGTAGGCATGTGTATTGGTCTAGCCCATTTGATATTTCAATATAAGCTGCTCGATGGCATTGGTGAAAAGGTTACTGACAAGCCCGTTGAAAGTAGCGCAGTGACTGAGATGGAGCCGGCTAAAGAAGGCGGCGGTAAATGGCAGTTGACTGAGTCGGAATGGCACAAAGTCGGGGCCATCGCCTGTCTCTTTGTCTTCAATTTGCTCTTCTGGTCTATATTCGAGCAAGGCGGCTCTTCGCTCAACTTATTCGCCGAGCGTCTCACCGAAAAGAATATTTTGGGCTTTAGAGTGGAGGCCAGCTACCTGCAGGCGGTACAGGCACTGGATGTGATTATTCTCGCCCCAATATTTTCGTTTTTATGGATCAAGCTTGGACGCAGACAGCCCTCAAGCCCGGCAAAATTTGCCCTGGGTCTTATGTTTCTCGGTCTGGGCATAGCCATTATGGTGCCAGCTGCCATGCTTTCCAGTCACGGTTTGGTCAGTCCTTACTTTCTCATTGCCGTCTATTTTGTTGAAACACTGGGAGAAATGTGTCTCAGCCCTGTAGGTTTGTCCACAGTATCAAAACTTGCCCCTCGGGCATTTCAGAGCATGACCATGGGTGCCTGGTTTATCTCGACTGCCCTGGGCAACAAACTGGCTGGGGTATTCTCAGGCTATTTTAAAGAAGACCCCCAGAGCCTCATCTATCTCTTTGGCGGTATGGCTGTGGCGGCACTGGCAGCCAGTGCCGTGCTCTTTCTGCTCACCCCGACCATCAAAAAACTGATGGGTGAAATTAAGTAAGGGCGGCGAATAGACTTTCTTTCAGCTTGGCTAAGCCAGCTTTGAGATCGCCTTTGATATGCACTCGCAAAGCCCTTCTATCGCGCTTGGTCAAGACCTGAAAGTCGCCGCGAGCCTGGGCTGCTTTCACCACCGAGAAAGTATATTTGGCATCAGGCACAGGCAAGTCTTGACTGTCATCGGCAGTGACCTGCAAGAAGACACCACTGGCGGCACCACCTTTATAAGCCTGACCGGTAGAATGCAGGAAGCGCGGACCAAAGCCCAGGCAGGTGGCCACATGCTTTTTGTCACGAACTTGCATACGCATCTTGAAGAGGCTGCTCTCGATATCGCTGTGATCCATATGCAGATAAGCCAATAAAGCGAAATAATCACCGGCGCTGAGCCTGTCTAGATGGGCTTTGAGCATGCCGACCAGAGTCTTTGCCTGCGCATTCTCTTTGATGGCGGCAGCATTTTTTTCGTCGCTGTAGAGTGCGATATCGCCTTCACTAAAGAAAGGTGTTTCTGCCGGCAGATGCCCGGTTTGTTCGTAAGCAGTGGTCAGTTCTCTGGTTTCGACCTTGCTAAACTCGACATCGGGCTGATCAAAAGGATTGATATGCATAGCCGCACCAGCTACGGCAGTGGCAAACTCAAAGCGGAAGAATTCACCGGCTAAATCTATTTTGTCGGAGAGAACAATCTCTACAACCGGCGACTTTCCTTGCATTTTGTCGAGGAAAGCTTCAATGGCTTCATTTTGCACACCATGGGCGGTGCGGTCACCGGCTAGTTTGACAAAAACAAAAAGACGGTCTGTACCATAGACAGACGATTCACCAGGAATTTCCTGGTCGACCGGTATTATAGCTTTGCCGACTTTGCCGGTGGACTCGGCCACTAGCTGCTCCAGCCAGGCGCCAAAGTCATACAGCGAAGGACTTGTAAATATAGTCAGCTTGTCGATGCCGGACACCTGTGCCTGACCCATGATGGCGCCCAGCACCAGACCAGGATTTTCTTTGATATTTTGTCTGCAGGAATTAGCCATCTGCAAAGCGGTAGAGAGAAACGCCTCGGCATCCATGCCAATTAGGCACATAGGCACAACGCCAAAGGGCGAAAGTGCGGAATAACGGCCGCCTACACCGGGCAGACCGTGAAAAATACGTCTAAAGTTCATGGCTTTAGCTTCGCCTTCCAGCTTAGAGCCTGGATCGGTGATGGCTATGAAATGCTCGCCGAACTTCTCGCCCAGCTTTTCTTTAGCTTGATGAACGAAGTGCCGCATAAAAATATTGGGCTCAAGTGTGCTGCCTGACTTAGATGAGACCACAAACAATGTGGTGGCGTAATCTAGACTGGCGTCAACCGCTCTAATCTGGGCGGGATCGGTGGAATCTAGTATCGAAAGGGCAGGATAACCGGGAGCATTGCCATAGGTCACTGAAAAGACTTCGGGGGCGAGGCTGGAGCCGCCCATACCAAGCAGCAGGACTTTTTTGAAGCCGGCATCTTTGATTTCGCTTGCAAATTTCTTATATTCGGCAATATTTTTCAGTTCTCTTTCGGGAAGAGTGAGCCAGTCAAGCCATTTGCTCTCGTCTGCATTGGTCCAGACCGAAGCTTCGCGAGCCCAGAGGGCATCCACCAACTTATCCTTGACAAAGGCGGTCAAGTAGTCTTCCACCGCCTTGGTCAGCCCGGTCCCGGCTGGAAGATTAACCGTCATAGAGGTCTTATGGCTTGCTTCAGCAGTTTTCATCTTGACTAATACTCCAAAAAGCACCGTTTTTGCGGCGGCTCGAAACATATTGCGAAAAGATATCAGAAAACTGCATTTCTTTTCTAAGGTTGTTGACGGAAGCTAAAGATGTAGTAGCTTATGTGGAAGTGTTTTCAGGCAAAAGACCCAGGTAATACGTGACAGAAGGCAACCAAACCGGACCCACCGCCGAAGTGCGTAAATCGGTCAAGGGATCCCCCCACGGCGATTCACTCTTGTCTTGGTGGCTTGCTTCAGCCATTGTCGGTGCCGACATAGGTACATCGGTTTTTTACACCACCGGTGTCATCTTCCCCTTGGTCAGTTTCGCTGCTCCAGCAATTATTGGGGTGGTCTGCCTTTTGATGTGGTTCTTCAAAGCCACCTATGAAGAAGGCTGCGCCGTCAGTCCCTTCAACGGCGGCGCCTATATCATGGTCTTGCAAACCATCGGCAAGCGCTTTGCCATCTTCGTGGGCGCCCTCACCATTCTTTCTTATCTAGCGACGGCGGCAGTAAGCGCCCTTTCAGGCGCCTTTTATATCGACTCTATCGATAACATAATGAACTGGCCGCTCTCTTCTATTGTGCTTACAGCCATAGCCCCTGTGGTTATTTTCGGCTTGCTCAATATAGTCGGCATCAAAGAGCCGGCCATGATTGTTTTCCTTATCGCCCTCTTCCATTTTTCGCTCTTGCTTTATATGGATGTTAAGGGCGTGATGATGCTGGTTGAAAAACAAGTCGATTTATCTAAGTTTCTCACCTGTTATCCCAAGATTACCCCGGAACATCTGGTGCACGGCTTTGCTGCGGCATTTTTAGGCATTACCGGCTTTGAGTCGGCAGCCCAGATAGTTGAACAGCTCAAGACCCCTACCTGGCGCACACTTAAGCAGATTTATCTTTGCGTAGTAATTCTGGTGGGCATAACCGCCCCTGTCACTTCATTGCTTTGTCTATCTTTGCTTGATGCTCAGCAAATCGAAAGCTTCAAAAACAGCTTGCTGAGCGGTCTAGCCTTTGTGGAAGGGGGCAAGCAACTGCTTATTATCTTGGTGGTGGACGCCGCCCTGGTGCTCTTTGCTGCCGTCAATACAGCTTATGTTGGCTGTATCGGTCTTTGTACAACAATGGCAAAACAAGGCAATCTGCCTGCCTTTATTTTGAGACGCTGGGCCCATAAGTTTCCCATGTTGCAGGGCTATCCTTTTGTCTGCCTGCCTTTCATGGTGGTCTGCGCCTTTATGATTTGTATTCTGCCGGGTCAAGTGGACAATCTTGGTCAGGTCTACGGTATGGCCTTCTTGGCGGTTATGTGCTCTTTTTGTCTGGGTGTGATCATGCTTAGGGTGCGCATGCCCCTCAAAGTTGAAAGAGCACCTTTCAAGAGCAAATTGACCATAACCATAAACAATCTCAAATTACCCATACCGCCGATGATTGGCTTGCTCGCCTTATTTTTCGGCGAGGTGGTGCTCTTGTTCTCGGCAGAGAGTGCCAGATCACTTGGCTTCCAGATTTTGGGCGTCATTATTATTGTCATGTGCTTTTATCGTATGGGAGTGCTTGAAGGACGTCTGCGCGAGCTACCCGACTTGCGACTGGGTATGGGCAAGTTCGTCAATCAAGAAGAGATTCCCGAAAATTTGCCGACATTTGTACTTTGCACCGGTGGTGCCAAAGCGAGAAGCTTGGCCACCATGCTGATCAAATTGCTTGAACAAGAAGAGCCCGGTCCCAAAGAGATAATCATTTTTCATGCCGAGGAAGAATCGGCAAGACGCGGCATGATGCATGAACTGTTGCAGCGCGTAGTCTCGCAACAGATTGCCCCGAGTTTTCGCAATCATGATGTGGTCTTGACCGTAAAAATCTTGCCCGAGACCCTTGTCGATGGTCTAATCTATCTCAAGAAAGCGCATCCTTTCTCTAAAGTCTTTATTGGCACTGGTTCAGACCCAGATCTCGCCGACCGCTACGCCCGCGATCTTGAAAGCAACCTGGGCGTCAGCGTTGTCAACATTGGGCGTCCTACACTTTTGGAAAGACTCGGCAGCAGTAAACAGTCCTAATTGCAGGAAGAAAAATGACTGAAAGCGAAACCAAGGCGCTCAAAGAACTTCACTTTCCGCAAGAGAGATCGCTTGGTGCCTTGTATCAGATTTATCGCACCGGCACCATGAGCGGTTGGTGGGAGAACAAACTGGGCGAAGCACAAGGCACTGTGCAATTAGTCAAAGAAGCCAATTTGCATTTATTGGTATCAGCCGATGCCGACCTGCGCGATTTCAACTATTTGCCGGCTGACGCTCTGCAATCAATCGACTTTCGCATGGTCGACATAGACAACCAGTCGCTTGAATGCATTTCGCACTTGACTGGTCTAAGATATCTCAGCTTACCCGAGCGCAAAATAGGCGACGACGGTATGTATAGTCTGCGCAATTTGCGCTTCTTGCATACACTCGACCTGGGCGGCACCGAAGTCTCAGACTATGGCTTATCAAAACTAAGACATCTCACCGAACTGCGCAAACTCTATGTCGACTCTACGGCGGTCAGTGGTCCAGGGGCAGCCGAACTCAATCAGTTTCTGCCCAACTGCCATATAGTCGTGCATTCAGGGCGAATGCTCAACTTTCCATTTGAAGTCTCACCGGGCAAGCTACTGGTGGCGCAAGCCGATCCAGGAGGGCAGAGAACCTGGAGCGAAGTAGGTGAAGCCCTCGGGACAGTGCAAGTCTCGCGCCGCGCTTTCGTGCGCCTAGAAGTGCTTGACCGCGACGCATTTCAGAAGTGCGAAAGACTAAAGCCAGACGATATACAGTCGCTTGATTATTTATTCGACGAGATAAGCGACCTCGATTTTGCTGTAATCAACCGCCTCTCCGGCTTGCGAGAGCTTAGATTGGGCGGACTGGAAATTGAGAAATATACTCTGCGTGAACTAGCCAATTTGCAAAGGCTACGCACCTTACAGCTGACCAGTTGCAATATAGTCGATCCGGAAGCGCTCAAACCAATTACCAAACTAAGCAGTTTGAAAGAGCTTAGACTAAGTCATTGCCAGCCCGGTCCCCTCGACCTAGGCGATCTGCTCAGTCGTACACCGGTGAAAAAACTGCTTTTAGAAGGGGCGGCGGTAGACGATAAGCTGCTCAGTACAATCGCCGGCGAAAACAGCATCGAAGAGCTTTATCTGGTCTTTTCATCAGTCACAGATGAAGGTCTGCAAGCCCTCAAGCACTTCAAAAACCTGCGCACCCTGGTCTTGCGCACCGACAGCATCACCGAAGAAGGTCTGGAGAATGTTCTCAACCTCACCGACCTGGTGCGCTTGGTGGTCAGAGCCGATGACATAAGCGAAGCTGTATTTGCTTCTTTTCGCTATCTCAAGCAATTGGAAGAACTCTCCCTCAGACAGGTCGACCTTAAGGGCGAAGGACTGGAATATCTCAGTGAATTGGTCAGTCTCAAAAGACTACACCTTGGTATCAGTAGTGATGCCACCAAAGAAGAATTCGAAAGCTATAAAGACCGCATCAGACTCTTTATCGATAATTTGCCGGCCCTGGAAGAACTATCTTTGCGCTATGACGGTCCTGATATTGAACTTGGTTATCTGCCTCGTTTGCGGGTGCTCGACTTATCGAATAATCCGGTGCAAGACCGGGGGCTGACTGGCTTAGCCGGACTGATTAATCTAGAGACTCTGCACCTCAAGGGCTGCAATCGCATAGGCAGCGAAGTGGTGTCCAAAATTAGTCATCTACCCCATCTAAAAGAACTCGACTTATCTCTCACTAGAATCAATAACGAGCAAGCCCAGGGACTGTCCTCCCTTTCCGAGCTGCGTTATCTCAACCTGGCTTCCACTGCTTGCGATAACCGAGTGCTAGAAAGTTTAAGCGAACTTTCCGACCTGAGATATATCGACTATCCCAAAGCCCTCACCGATGCCGACATGCCCCATCTAAGCAAGCTGCGACATTTACGTAATCTGCGCCTGGGGCAGGTGAGCGACCAAGGGCTCACCCATATAGAAAGCTTGATCATGGTCGGCGAAGTCAATCTCTCCGGGCAGCCGATTAGCGATGATGGACTGGCGTCTATTCGCAATATGAGCCATTTGAAAGACCTCAATCTCTCAGATACCCGCATCACTGATGGTGGCATGGTCTATTTGAGCAATTTCAAAGAATTGACCAGTCTCAATCTAAGCAGTACCCAGATATCAGACGACGGTCTCTCCGCCCTGACCAATTTAGTTTCTTTGCGCTCACTCAATCTCGAAAACTGCAAGCGTCTAAGAGATCGCGGTATCGCCTGTATAAGCTCGCTTACCTCTCTCAAATGGCTCAATCTCTGCAATACCAGGGTGACCGATTCGGGTATCGCCAGTCTGCGGCGTCTGCCCCATCTAAGCACACTCAGACTCTCATTCACCCAAATAACCGATGATGGCTTGGCGGTTCTCAATCAATTGCACGACCTTAATGTGCTCGACTTAGAAAATCTAGAAATAAGCGGCGTCGGCTTCAAACATATGACTGCTTGTAGGCGCCTGAAAGAATTGAAGCTCTCTAGCAGCAATATAGTTGATGATGCGATTGCCTACCTCTCTGAATTGCCTGCTCTGGAAGAGTTGGATCTGCGCAACACCCAGATAACAAAAGAGTCTTTGAAGAGTCTTGCCGCCATCAAGTCACTCAAGAAGCTTACCCTCATAGGCTGCGACATAGCCTACGGCGACCTGGTAGAACTAGCACCGCTGACCGCCCTAGAGACTTTGAATTTTCACGAATGCGAATATACCCGGGTGGAAAGAGCAGGGCTGAAGATGGCTTTACCAGGCTGTCGTATCGTGCTCTTAGATAAAGACGTCAACTGGACCTGAACAGGAGAACTAGTATGGTAATGGTAAAAATGGTGGAAGACGGCAATGCACCACCTGAGGTGCAGGCTGTTTTCGACGAAATAAAAGCGGCGAGAAAGACCAATTGGATCAATAACTTTTGGAAGGTACTGGCTGCCTCGCCCCAGACCATGAAAAGAATCTGGACCTCGGTCAAACTAGTTATGACCCCGGGCGCCCTCGACGCACTCACTAAAGAAATGATCTATATTGCAGTCAGTGTGACAAATAACTGCCCCTATTGCATTCATTCACACACAGCCGCTGCCCGCGCCAAAGGCATGACCGATGAAATGTATCACGAGCTAATCGCCGTTGTGGGCTTGGCCAATGAAACCAATCGTTTGGCTAATGGCTATCAAATGCCCATCGATGAAGAGTTCATCCCCGTCAAATAAGTGGTCTAGCGAAGATCGCTCCATTTATCGACTTTGACCAATTGAGCGCTGCGGCAAGCGGCGCTTTTTCTTTCACCACTTTATTCACCCCTTTAGACGAAGAGGCATTGATAAAATGCAAGCCGTCTTCTTCCCGACTGATGATACCGAGATGCAAGATGTCTAGACCAGGCATGGCAGTGGTAACAAAGACAATATCACCGCTTTGTAGACCGGCATCTTTAGGTAGTTTCTCAAGTGAGGCAAACTGACCTTTGGGCAAATATTTTAGGAAGCCTGAGGCAAGCACATTTTTGCTAATCTCATTTTCAATGCGGGCTATTTTCTCAAAGTTAGCTGAGCCGACCTGGCCAATTTGCTTGTAATAAGATGGATGGCTGGTCATAAAATCGAGCTTCTTGGAAAAATCAAGAAAAGTGAGACCGGGTAAATCTCTTATCAAGGCAAGACGACCATTTTGGCAGTTCTGATAGAGCCATTCACTTGTATAGTGCAGGCGACTTGCATAACCATCGACGATACCATAGCGATAACGCAAAGCGGTTATCTCCTTTCTTAGATCGTCAAAATTAGTCCAATCAATCTTTGTTTTGACACTATTAGACTTAGCACTATTAGATTTAGCTATTAAGGCACTGAGAGCCAAACAAGTTTCTACAAAGGTGACGCAATCAAAACTACTGAGGTCGACCAAGCACTTCTCTATACTGCAGTCTTTATCAAGACTGCCGCCTTGATAGGGTATAGATAGACCGGCCAGATAAAGAGCCACACGGCAGAGCCTCTCACCGGCAGGAAGACTGGACCAGTTGCCCTGATCGGCAGCCTCTTTGATTTGAGCCAGTGAAAGTGCGGGCTTGGGCGTCGAAGCAAAGAGTGGTTCCAAACGAAAGCCTGGCACTGCGAGCAGGGCAGCCAGTCCAAGGAACTCTCGTCTTTTTATGGGCAAATTCAGCATTCTAGTTTAGCTTAACCTCGACGACACTGCCCTCATTATAGAGCGGTATAAAAATGCGATCTGCACTTTCAGGTTTGATAGTAAAGGCTCCGGTAAATGTTCCAAAAGAAGGCAAAACCAATCTTCTTTCTTTTTGTCTAAGCCAATAGCAGGGCAGACGCTCGCTCAAGCCGGCGCCGCTTAGTTTTACTGCCGGATGAATATGGCCGGAGAAAGCGAATTTCTTGGCAGTCAAAAGCGCCTGGGGTAAGGGACTATCGCCATGATCAAAAATAAAGCCCTCTTCTTCAAAATAACCGCTCAACAGGTTCAATTGCCACTGCTTACTAAATTTCACTTTGCGATCATGATTACCAAGCACAAGGCTAATTTCCACATCTTTTGTTTTTTCTCTAAAGGCAATAAAGAGTTCATCGAGTTCTCTATCGATACCGTCTCTGCTATGGACAAGATCGCCTAAGACAATCAAACGACTGGCACCACAGTCAATAATGAGCCTCAGTAAGCGATCGAGATCACCGGCGCACAAACCCGGTGGGGCGAAAAATTGCCGGGCCCGAAAAGCTTGCCCTTTACCAAGATGAACATCGGAAACAAGCAGGGTCTTTCTGTCACTTAGAAAGACAGCTTTATCGGGCAGTATTGTAATCGTCTCGCCCAGGCGGCGAATTTTTTGCCAGTTAGCCATGTGATTTATGTATGCTGTGATTTATGCAAGATGTTATTTATGTCTGGTGTTATTTATACATGGTGTTATTTATACATGGTGTTAATTATGTCTGGTGTGATTTATGCATGGTGTTAATTATGTATGTTTATCTTTATGTCTGATGTTCTTTTAAAAGAATACTCTCTATAAATAATAGCGAGCGCTCTGCATTTCTTTGGCCATTTCGACTTCCATTCGTTCAATACGACTGGCAAGTTTTTCAGATGATAGTTTGCCGCGCAGACGATCCACCATAAGAGGCAAAGCAAAAGGGCTTGCCTTGGCTGTGTCAAGCTCCATGACTTTGCCGCTGACGATGCGTTCGAGGGCAAGTTGCATGCGCCGCACTTCCAGATGTCTATCGAGCACCTCTTGGTGGGCCTGCCTGATCAAAAGATTACCCGGATCGTGATCGACAAATACGTCATAAAGCAGAGAAGAAGAAATCTGCACCTGTTTGACCGTGCGGGGCGCCCCCGGATAACCCTGAAAAATGAGCCCGGACACCCTGGCAATTTCTCTAAATTGACGTCTGGCCATTTCACCGGCATTGAGACAGGCAAGTATGTCGTCCGATAATTCTTCCTGCTTGAACGAAGCAAAAAACTGCGACGCCCCTTCTTCAAACCGAAAAGGTCTATCAGAAAGTATTTCAAAACCCCAGTCATTGACGGCAATCGAAAAAGTGGCAGGCGACTGCCTAGCAAGCTTAAAGGCGGTCAGATGGGCGAGACCTTCGTTGACCAGACGGCCCTCGAATGTATAAACAAATAGATGATAGCCATCCCTCGACTTATGCCATTCGACCAGCACCTCATCTTGGCGGGGCAGAGCCGAACGCTGCGACTGCAAAAGCAAAAGAGGTTTGATAAAAGCCATTTCGGGCTGATCATAATTACCCTGCGACGCACTGTCTATAAGCTGGCGCACATGGCGTGAAAGCTCGCTCGACATAGGCAGACGTCCACCCATCCAACGGGGCACAGGACCGCTGCGGCGATTGGAAAGTCGCACATAAGCCTTCATACCCTTGACTTCAATAAGTTCAAGATAACGACCGGCAAAGAGAAAAGTGTCACCAATTTTTAGTCTTGAAATAAAAGACTCTTCCACATGGCCAAGTGAGCCACCCCGAAAGAAGGCCACTTCCATCGACTGATCAGAAACTATGGTGCCGATGGAAAGACGATGCTTGAGGGCAAGTTGCTTGCCCTCCGGACTTTCGCTATCGACTTCATAATAACCGTCTTTAAATCTAATTCTTTTAAACTCGGGATAGGCGGCAAGTGCACTGCCGCCGGTGGCGACAAAACTAAGGGCCCAGTCGAGTTCCTCTCTGGTCAACTTGCTGAAGGCTCGGGTTTGTCTCATCTCTTCTAAAAACTGTTCAGGATAGAGACGACCAGAAAGACAAGTTGTGGTTATATGTTGGCAAAGCACATCAATTGGCTGCAATACCGGATAACGTTCTTCGAGATGTCCCGAAGCAATAGCAATGCGAGCAGCAGCCAATTCCACCAGTTCGAGGGCATGACAAGGCACCATATATAATGTGCTGACAGCACCGGGTCTATGACCGCTGCGTCCTGCCCTTTGCAAAGCCCGAGCCACGCCCTTGGGGCTGCCCACCTGCAAGACTCTTTCTACCGGCGAAAAGTCGACGCCCAAATCTAAAGACGATGTGGATACAACCAGACTGATGCGCCCAGTGCGCAGATTTTCTTCGACAAAGCGCCTGACGTCGTTATCGAGAGAGCCATGGTGCAAGGCGGCACGTCCGACAAAATCAGGTTCGATTTCAATCAGTTCTTGATACCACTGCTCGGTCTGCGAACGCGTATTGGTAAAAATCAAAGAAGAGCGCGCCTGACCGGCCAGTTTCGCCACCTCTTCCACCATAGTCAAGCCGGTATGACCGGTCCAAGGCAGATTAGACAGACGCGGCGGCATCACCGAACAAGTCTCAATTACTTTCTTTTCTTTGCCTGCGACAATTAGCTTGTCTTTAGACCCGCTTATACTTGGGACGAGGGTGTCGAGGGCAGTCTCAGCATTACCTATGGTGGCAGATAGAGCAAAGACCACCGGCTGGCAATAACGCCTCAATCGGGCTAAGAATAACTCGACCAGGGTACCCCGCTTGCTGCTCAAAAGCTCATGCCATTCATCCACCACCACAAGCTTTACTTGTCCAAACTTATCGGCAAAGCCGGCATACGACATCTGAATTGAAATAGACTCGGGAGTGGTGATCAGACAGCTGGGCAGAATCTTTTTTTGTCTGGCTCTGGTGCTCGCTGATGTATCGCCGGTGCGTGTCTCGACAGTAAAGGGCAGGTCTAGATCTTTGACGGGTGCCTGCAGATTCAGGCAAAGATCTTGAGCAAGGGCGCGCAAAGGGGTGATCCAAAGGACAGTGAGGGGCAAGGCTTGGTTCTTTGTTTTAGACAAATTATCGGAATCATTCAAGAATTCTATTAGGGGACCAAACCAGGCAGCATAGGTTTTGCCGGTGCCGGTAGAAGCCGTAAGCAGAGCGCTTTGTCCGGCAAGATAGGCTTGCCATAGTTCTTCTTGAAAGGAAAATGGCACATATCCCTTTTCGCTAAACCAATTTCTTACCTTTGCCAAACCTTGCATCTTCAGGTGTTGCTCTCAAATATATTTAGCTGCCCTTGACTTGTCGGGGTACTATTGGCTTTTTCTCTATTTTCGTTTTGTACATCAGCCAGCGCTCTCAAAAATTGCAATGTGTCTGCTTCTTCAATCGGCTTATCGGTGCGTATGCGCAATATGCGAGGAAAGCGAACCGCCACCCCCGACTTATGGCGACTACTGAGTTGTATCGCTTCAAAAGCAAGTTCAAAAACCAATTCGGGTTTAACACTGCGCACCGGGCCGAACTTCTCGATTGTATTGGCTTTGACAAAACGATCTACCTCTTTCATCTCTTCATCGCTCAGTCCCGAATAGGCCTTAGCCACCGAAACCAGCTTGCCTTCATGCCAGAGAGCAAAAGTATAGTCGCTATAGAGCGAGGCTCGGCGCCCATGACCTCTTTGGGCCGCCACCAAGACGGCATCGACTGTGTATGGGTCAACTTTCCATTTCCACCAATCGCTGCCCTTGCGTCCAATGCCATAAACTGAACCGAGCCTTTTGAGCATCAAGCCTTCGACTTTCATGAGCCGACTTTGCTGACGCAAAGCATAGGCGGCGCTCAAGCTCAGTGGTCCCAGTTCAGGGGAGTAACGCAACCGGGGACTGAGAGCACCGGCACAACTCGGCGTATCGAGACAAGCACCGGGGGTAAGCAGCCTCTGCAGATACTGCTTTCTCTCTTCTAGGGCGTGCAAACGAAGGTCTTTTCCCTCGAATTCAAGTAAATCGAAAGCCATGAAAACACAAGGCACCTCATCAAGCAAGCGAGCCCCGATATTTCCTTCTTTGCGATTCAAACGCTTTTGCAACTGCCCAAAAGGTAGGACATCGCCTTCCCGAAATGCGAGAATCTCGCCATCAATAACGATACCATCAGGCAGTACCAAGGCAGCTTTGGCAATTTCAGGAAAAGTCTCGGTCACCAGCTCTTCGCCTCGCGACCAAATAAAGACCTGCCCGGCTCGTTTCACCAATTGACTGCGGATTCCGTCCCACTTCCATTCGACGCTGAAAGGCAAAGTTTTATCAAACGGACTTATTTCGGCAGAAGCTTTGTTTTCTGAAGCTCTATTTTCTGAAGCTTTGTTTTCCAAAAGCTGCTCAGCGACTTGATCAAGAAGCGCCTGAAGCGAAGCTTGCCCAGACGAGGTTACTGTGTCATTAGCAGTCAGTAGATTAGCAGTAAGTGGCTGGGCGAGAAAAAATGGATAGGGTGTAGCGGGCGAACGTTCAACGCCTTCTTTACTGATGAGATTCTGGAAGGCTTGCACTTCCGGCTTGTAAGAAATTAGTCGCTCTTGGAGAACGGCTTCGCTCAGACCCGAAAACCGACTGAGAGCCCGAACCACTAGTTTTTCAGAAACTCCCACCCTAAAGCCCCCGGTTAAGAGCTTACCTAGTAAGAATCGCTCAGTCTGGTTGAATTTCTGGTAGACAATAGAAAGGGCGACAAATATTTCTCTTTCAGGCAAACCGCGCAAGCGATCAAGAAAATTCACCAGCTCAGAGAGTTCAGTAGAAACAGATGAATAGTCAAAGTCATTGCCAAAAAGGATCATCTGTTTGCTTAAACTCAATTGAGAGGTTGCCGTGGAACTAAATTCATCAGCCTGGTTAGAGAGAATTTCAGGATCGAGCGCTAAATTCTGTGGCAATAGCAAAGATACACATTCAGCCAAGTCGCCCACATTGTCATAGCATTCTTGAAAGAGCCAGGGCTGCAAGTTCATGCCCGCATGTTGCATACAAAAACGACGCAATTGTGTAGAAGAAACGACCCTTGTAAGCTTGCGACCAGAAAGAAAGAAAAGAGCCCAGACTAGATTTTCAGTCGGTGCAGAGCGGAAGTATTCCTCCATAGCCTTTAGCTTGGCTTCTTGGGAGGTGTTATTGTCCAACTCATTGAAGAGTCTGGCGAATTCTCTCATTCGCCCCCCTCAAAGCGAGTCTGAAGGTCATTTGCCTCTAGACCATGTTCGCGCAAGAACCGCACCAAAGATCCAGAAGATCCATGCGTAACGAGAACAGAAGCGGCACCGGTGGCAAAAATAGTTTTTGTAAGTGACTGCCAGTCAGCATGGTCACTCAAAACAAAACCTCTATCGACATTGCGCCTACGACGTTGCCCTCTCACCTGCATCCAGCCGCTGGCAAAACCAAGCGAAACATTTGCACTGCGAGCCAGCTTACTTTCTGCTAGAGCGGGCGGGGCAATAATCAAAGCGCCACCATTCTTTAGCACCGACGAATTGTCGCCACTCTCTAGTTCTTTGGATTCTAAATCTAGGTCTGAATTAGATTCATAAGAATTTGCGTGAGAAGAATTTTTGTGAGAAGAATTTTTGTGAGAAGAATTTTTGTGAGAAGAATCTGCCTGAAAAGTATCTGCTTTAGAAGAATCTGAAGCAGAACCGGACATTGAGGGTTGGTTGCCTTGCGAAGAGCTAGCCTGAGAATGTCGTCCCATCACCTGATAGTCAGGAAGTTCAACTCCTTCAGCACGATAAATTTCACAAAGAGAGTGCACTGCAGGATGCACTAAAATGGGTCCAGGAAAATTACCAGAAAAATTTGGCGTCAGCGAGCCGGACAATGCTAGCTGACGGAGGGCAGCGAGCACACGCTGCGCCTTACCAAGGCTGTAAGCGAGGAGCAAGGCACTGCGGCCAAGGCGAGCGCATTCAACCCACCAGTCATATATCTCAGCTACTACTTCTATAGTTGGTCTAAATTTGTAGATTGGCAACGCGAAAGTAGACTCGGTGATGAAAGTATCGCATTGAACCAATTCAAAGGGCTCACAAGTAAGGTCATCTAATGCCATAGAAGAGACTTTGCTGAGCTTATAGTCGCCGGAAACCACGGTAATCTTGCCTTTGTGCTCGATTCTAACTTGGGCACTACCTAATATGTGTCCTGCCGGGTGCAAGCTCACCTTAACATCTGAAAAATTGACCGATTGCCGGTAGGGCACTGGATGCATCTGGGCAGTAAGCTCGGCACCCAAACCTGCTACATTCTCAAACAAAGGCAGCCCTGCGCTGCCCGTTTGCGCAAACCTATGCTGCATTATTTTTACCGTACTTGGATGGGCAAAGTACTCAGACGAGCCAACGCGAGCATGATCCGAATGCCCATGGGTGATGATTGCCCTAGCCACCGGAGCCCAGGGATCTATATAAAATTCGCCGGCTGGACAATACAAGCCTTTTTCAGTTAGATGAACCAGCTCATCAGAACAGACGCTCATTTAGCCCCAAAATTCTCTCTCTACTACAGATCTCATGCAAGTATCTCAAAGATGTCTGAACGCTGGCTGAACAGTAAGATAATAACTTCAAATAACCCAAACTAGACACGCAATGTGACCTTAAGCGGCGTCACAAAGGATCTAATTAATGCTGAACCTATGTAGTCTGAAGCCAGGCAAATAGAAACCGGACCGGAACTGTTACCGCCAAATCTTGAGGCGCCGACTTGCGAGTCGATAGTTTGTAGTTTCAGAGTATTATCTTCAAAAATCTCCAGAATCGCCGGGTCATATCTTCTGTAAGGATTGAGAGCGAGATAGTACTGCATTGTCTTTCGTGAAATGCCACCAAACAGACCATATACGAAACCTTTGAAACTCCGCAATAAAGTTTTGACTGTTGCCAAATTCAGTTCACTAGGCTCACTACTTGCTTTGCAATATAGACAATCGAAGTAGAGACAACCCTCTCCGTCACTTCTGGTTCCGTTTGTCGGCGCTTTCTCTGGCTCAGGTGATCGCAGTTGGACTCTTCCGCCAGCCAACGTGACAATAAGTTCGTCAAGTTCTAATTCAGTAATAATAGCGTTCAGTTGCTGTGGTTCGATGCCTGTTGCATAAAGTAAGTGATCAATTGACAAAGCTCCATCGCGCAAAAGGTCAAGAATCTGTAACTCTTCGGCAGACAGTACTCGCGAATAGCTAGCTCCTTCAGTAGGTGAAGTCTCCTTATCAAGCGGGATTTCACTTGATTCTTCTTTTCTAGATTCAGAGGGACAACTGCTACCCTCTGATTTAACATCTTCATCTTGTGAAAAAGCCGAAAGTGCTTGCTCGTAGAATTCCTCATCGCGAGGACTTTGCCAACGCGGCGTAATTAGACTTCTTTTTCTAAAGGTTTCCAGGAAATGTACTGTTCCTATTTCGAATGCTTGGAAAGCATTATCATTACACAATTCTTGCCTGTCTAGAGCAGCCATGATGCTTCGACTAATGTGCAGAGCACTTGACGGTGAGACTCTTGCGAACTGAGCAAGTGCCGCTGAGTTGACAAAGGCTCTATGATCAAAAAGCCAAAGAGCACCAAGCCAAGCCCTAATCTTTCTGACCCGATGGAAAAAGGTTTTTGCTGTTATCGAGCAGGTCTTCTTGCACGCAATGCAGTATAGAGAACGGTTTTCATTGCGCGCAGAAACTTCAAATGAGCCGCAAAGGCGACAAAACAATAGGCTTCTTTTCTTAAATTCGTCAAAGAGCCAGAACCAACAAGATTTTTCATCTGGGAAATTGATTTCAAAATCAGCCCAGACTTTCTTTACGAAGTCTGAATAGGAATTATCTGGTGGTCTCTTCATAGTCTTTAAACCCAACTCTTTGAACAGCGGCTACGTATATAGACGGCTTTTCGGAAGAAAAAGTTCAAAGAAATTTTGTTAGATTTTGGATTAACCGAATTCGGTTAATCCAAAATCCGCATTGCAGCAGAGTTTATAATTACGAGTACTGACATTAATTCACCACCACTTGGCATCATCCGGGTTCAATCTATAATTTATGGAACTATCTCTTAAAGGGAAAAAAGCTCTGATAACTGGAGCAAGTTACGGTCTCGGCTACTCTTGCGCAAAGGTCTTGGCTGAAGAAGGCGTCGATCTTGCAATCTGCGGAAGAGACAAAGATAAAGTTCAAAATGCGGCAAAGGAGTTGGCAAGCAATAGCAGCGCTCGCGTTCTAGGCGTCAGAGCAGATCTGACTGTTCCTTGTGACCTAACTTCACTTGTGGAACAAGCCAATAACTTTCTTGGAGACATAGATATCCTGATAGTTAGTACGGGTCATCCCCCAACCGATCCCTTCACTGTCACAACCGATGATGACTGGAGGCAGGGATATGACTTAGTTCTTCAGCCACCAATAGCCTTATCTAGACTTGTCTTGAAAGGCATGAAGGAGAAAAAATACGGAAGAATCATTTATATAGGCTCCATCTTCGGCATCGAACCTGAGTATTCTTCGGTGGTTCAAAGTACACTCAGAACTGGTCTAAACGCTCTTTCTAAGTGTATTGCCACCGAAGTCGCGTCGTACGGCATAACTGTCAACGTCATCTGTCCAGGTTACTTTGATACGCCACTGGTAAGGGAACTAGCCAAGAAGTACGCTGTTTCTGAACATGTCTCTGTTGATGAGATTCTTAGCAGTTGGGCTGCACATTCACCCGTGAAGAAATTCGGCAATCCAGAAGACCTCGGAGCTTTGGTAGCTCTTCTTGCCTCACCACGCGGTGAATTCATCACAGGTACAACCATCACCATAGATGGTGGCGCCGTCAAGAGATTCTAAGAACAAACCTAACCTTGCTTGGTTCCCAAAATCATCTAGACCAACTTAATCTCGCATGACTTATCTATTGTTATAGACCTAGATGGGGCAACAAAGGCTTTAGGCCCGGTCCCTAATTATTTTTGCTCTCCCGAAACTTGCGCGAGCAACTGTTTTGCTTTTCTGTTCGAGCTATTCAACTTAACAGCCTCTTTCAAATTCGTCAAAGCCAAATCTTTGCGCCCCATCGAATATGCCAATCGTCCTAGTAAGAAACGATAGTGGTCGTTATCTGGTTCGAGTCTTACCACAGTTTCTAGGTCGCCTAGTGCTGACTCTTTCAAGCCAAGATTCAAGTATGCCAACGCTCTATTTGAATAAGCTTCAGGAATTGACCTATCGATTCTCAAAGCTGCTGTGTATTCTGAAAGTGCACCATTGAGATCGCCCTGTTTCTGGAGGCAGTTGCCTAATACCTCATGTGCCTTTGCTGTTTCAGGTTCAATGCTAAGTGCTTGTCTTGCGAAAGTTTCAGCCTGCAAATTGTTCCCTTTCATTGAGAAAACCAGAGCCTTTCCAGCTAAGCCCGCGGCTTTAAGCTTCATATCCCCTTGTTCTGCAAGCGCAGAATAATCGGCAAGCGCAAGGTCAAGGGAATCATCTCGACAATAAGCCCAAGCTCTATCTTTCAGAACATCGCCGTCACCCGGAGCAATAGTTAAAGCTTCGGTCCAATCGCTGAAGGCTTCTTCGCGCTTGCCGCGGCGAAAGTTAAGACGAGCTCTCAAACGCAAAAGGTTAGCCTCACGTCTGACAGAAATAGCCTCATCTAATATTTTCTGGGCCTCTGCAAAACGTAAATCAGACATAGCTAGCTGATAGTCATTTCTGAGGCGCTCCAGCTTGGCATCGGAACTTTCCATTCGAAAAATTTGGGAGAAGGCCGCAAAGATATCGTTGGGGTTCTCTGCATTTTGAGAAGTTGCACCGCCAGAGGAACTAAGGCTAAGGCGGCCATCTCTAGCACCAATTAAGGAAGACCAATTTAAGGCGGTAAGCAGGGCACAGCCGGCCAAAGCAACAAGAATGAAGCCAATGGGAGGTTTTGACTTTTCTTGTTGCCTCTTCTCTTGCTTAATTCGGGACAATTCCCGCACAGACATCAAGCCGCTGGCAGAAGCAGTCTCACGAGCACCTTCTTTGTTGCGAAAACTGCCTTTATCGGCTGCAGCAGTCGTCCCGATAGCGCCAGCCACACCAGCAACTCTAGCAGTATCACCATTTTCAAAAGTCCTACCAAAGCTACCAGTCGAAAGCTCAGATTCAGACGAATCATCATCTTTGCTCACAAACTCAACCGCACCCTCACCCTCACCCTCACATTCTCTGCTCCAAGACCAATTGTTCAGCCCTTCGGCAACTTCGCTAGCGCGGGACGGCATCTGAGTTTGACCAGAATCTTGACCAGAATCTTGACTAGAATCTTGACTAGAATCTTGTCTAGAAGCTTGACCAGAATCCTGACTGGAAACTTGACCCGAGACCTTTTCAGAGACCTTTTCCAAGCCAGCTCCCGGAGCCGAAACTGCAGCCTGTCCCGCCGCAAGAACCTGCAAGGTTGGCGCATCGCCGCCATGCATGCTGTGCTTGCTGTAGCCGCCGGAAGATTCCGGGCTCGCTTCCTTGGCGGAAGGCGATTCTGAGTTGTTATTTTCGTCTGATTCGGCGTTCATACTTGGCAAGAGGTAAAAATGAGAAGCCTGCTAGGAATTCGCAAAGAAGAAACTTTTCCAAAGAAAGATAAAGCAAAGCTGTATGGCAAAAGCGTCAGTTTCCATGGTCAATATAATGAACTTTAGGTCTAATTACCAGACTATTTGGAGGCACAGATGTCCCTGAGGTCAATAAAGTCCCTGAAGTCAATAAAATCCCTGAAGTCGATAAAGTCCCGGAGGTCCCTACAGGGAAAACTTGAAGCGTCGTCTTTGACAATCGGATTGGCGCTGGGCTTAGTCTTTGGAGGGAGCGTCACCGGTGCCTACTTGGTAGGAAAGAACTCGCAGGTGGGGGCTCCGGCAGGGGCGTCGGCGGGCGACTCTAGCGCAGCCGCTCTCTCGACCGGCGGTAGTGCCGCTCTTTCGGCGGCAAGCGTCGGCGCCCTCGGCGTCGAAACCATAGCCAATATTGCCGACAGCGCCGGTAAAGCTGTGGTTAATATCGACACTATGACAGTGGTGCAGTTGCCATACTTTGCCGAGACTTTCTCGCCCTTAGACTTTTTTGGCTTCGGGGGCGGTGAAATGGTCCCCCAGCCCATATTGCAGAAGCGGCGCGGGGTTGGCTCGGGGCTTATCATCAGAGAAGACGGCTATATCTTGACCAACAACCATGTGGTCGGTAATGCCCAGCAAATCAAGGTTTCGCTGCAAGACAAGCGCACTTTCGACGGCAAAGTTATAGGCAGAGATCCCTTTACCGACCTGGCCGTGGTCAAAATAGATGCCAAAGGTCTGCCTGTCTCAAAAATAGGTGAAAGCAAGTCACTTAGACCGGGAGACTTTGCCATCGCTATCGGCAGCCCCCTAGGCTTTGACCACACGGTCACCCTGGGCATTATCTCGGCTCTTGGTCGGTCAATCGATGCCGAGAACAAACCAATTTCCAATCTTATTCAGACCGATGCCGCCATTAATCCAGGAAATTCAGGTGGTCCACTGCTCAACATCAAGGGCGAAGTGGTGGGGGTCAACGTCGCTATCAGAGGCGACGGGCAGAACATAGGCTTCGCCATACCGTCTGAAGTATTCTCGGAAGTCTCTAAACAGCTGATAGAGCAAGGACATGTCTCGCGCCCTTATCTCGGCATAAAGATGCAAATCATGGACGAAGCAATGGCTCAGGCTCTGGGACTGCCGCCCAACACCAAAGGCGCCCTAGTTGCTCAGGTCGGGCAGGGCAGCCCAGCCGAAGAAGGCGGACTGCAAATTCAGGATGTGATTACTTCTATAGACGGTCAGCCGGTGAAAGATCCGGAAGATGTAAGAGCCTTTGTTAAGAGCAAGAAAACGGGCGATATCGTCCGCATAGCCGTGCTCAGACAGGGTTCGCTTACATCAATCAAAGTCAAACTAGGCGAATTCAAAGCCCAATAGCCAATTGCGAACATTGCTCATCGATTTCTGGGTATAGAAGACCAGGAGTTTTCGATGGCAAAGAAAAAGCAGCTCAAGTTTCCGATTGCTTCTCCCATGGCAAATATGAGTTTGTCCTGGCGGTCGGTATTTCTTTTGCCGATTTATGCCCAGGTCTCATTACTTGTGCTGGGCGCCTTTTCTTACAATCAGCCGCTCAGTACAAGACTAAGTCTATTTATCACCTATCTTGCCTTTTTCTTTTACCGATTCTTAGCCAACCTGGCTTCCAGGCATCTAGTAATCGATGATGGCATGATCAAAGTCGGTTATAAAAGCTATGAAATAGCAGATCTGCAAAAAATCAGCGTGCCCATCAACAAATATGACTACACAGACGGCACTATCATTCTGCACTTTGGACCAGGCAACAAAAACAATCTCAAACTAGAACTTGCCAATCTCGGCGCCGAGAACTCTGAGAAGCTAATTGAAATTCTCTCTCGGAGGGTCTCGGGTCTACCCATCGAGCCGCGCATCGAAGAAGCCTTGCAAAACCTTAGACCCCTGAAGCAAGATAAGCTCACTAATCCAAACGAATTGGTCCTGCCCTATAAACTGCATGGCTTCATCCGCGACTTTCCAGCCCAGCTCAAAAGTGCCGCCAATTTCTGGCTGCAATCTCTAGGTCCGCTCGGCACCTTGGTTATAGCAACACCAATCTGGCTGACCTCGGCTTTAGCTTTGTTCAATGCCCTGCGCAATTGGAGCGATGTGCAAGGCAACAGACTTTTCTATGAATTGCTCTCGTCCTTTCTCTTCTGTCTGCAATCTTATAGTTTCACATTTCAGACCATCTGTGACAATTCAGGAATTGGGCGCCTTTTTGCCTATATGATTTGGGCGGGGCTGGCTCTTTTGATCTATTACCTATTCAAGGTCATCTACAGCACTAATACAATTACGGTCAATCGCCAGGGAGTGGAAGCAGACTTCATGGCAGAACTGTGGTCTGAGGAAAGAGGCAGAGTCAACTTCGACTATCTAAAAAAAGTAGAACTGGTGGGAGGCACTAGATCGGCCAGCCCGGACAAATGGAAGATCAAGCTCACTTCGCGCATTTCAACATTTTTTGGCGAAAGGAAGAAAGAAGAAGTTATAGAACTAGGGGCGGTGGCACCTAGCGATCGAGATAAATTATTGAAAGCCTTTCAAGAATTTGCCCCGCCAAGCACACTCTCTCTTGAAGTGACTGAAACACTAAAGAGTGGCGCGGAGAAATCTTATACAGATCTTTGGCTGCAAAGTCTTTCGGACGGCAATATCAGAAAAAATATCGAGCCACTTCGCGAGGGTGCCCTCTTGCAAGAAGGTCGCTATCAGATAATCGACAAAATCGGTATAGGCGGCGAAGGAACAGCCTATCAAGCCCTCGAACGCGAAGAGCTGGCGAGCGGCAAAGTCAAAAAGGTGGTCCTCAAAGAAACAATTATTCCGCCCTATCTAGACCGCCCCGCCGAATACGAGACCCTCGAAAAAATCAAGAAAGAAACTGAGATTTTGGCGTCAATCAAGAGCGATCTAGTGGTGCAATGTCATGGCTTTTTTCTAGAAGATAGAAGAACCTATATCGTTCTTGAATATATCGAAGGAAAAAATCTCAGGCAGTATGTGAAAGAACGAGGTCCGCTGCCCCAAGCCGAGGTAGTACGACTGGCTCTAATTATGTGCGACATACTCGAGGCTTTGCATAGCAGGCAAGTGATACACCGAGATTTCACACCCGACAATATAATCATCGCGCCCGATGGTTCGCTCAAACTAATCGATTTTGCCGTAGCCACAGAAAATAGAGAAGGCGTGACAGGCACCATAGTAGGCAAACATTCTTATGTGCCGGCCGAGCAGTTCAGAGGTTATGCCGAGAATCGCAGCGATATCTACGCCATGGCTTCTACTCTCTTTTTTCTGCTTACCGGCATCGACCCCGAGCCTATAACGCAATCAAACCCAAGCGAAAAAGGAATTGCAATCAATCAAAGTCTCAATCAGCTAATTGAAGAGTGCACTAGCCAAATTCCTTCCGAAAGACCGGCCAGTGCAGCACAGATAAGAGAGCGTCTCAGCGAGATAGAGCTGGACATGGAAGAGTCATTTGTAATAAATATCGCCGGCGATCTGAAGAAGCAGGTGTTGAGTGGCTGAACTCTGCATCAAACTAGATTATCAAGATCCAGTGAAAGAGGGTGCTGCCACCCTCATCAAATCTAACTTCCCACTCTGGTCGATATTGCCGATTCTAGGTGCGACTTTCTGCGCCGGCATTTCAATTTTGATGACTGTTCTCTTCGCCCTTGTTCCCTTAGTCTTCTTGACTCTATTGAAAACACTTTCGACCAGGCAAATACTCATGGACAAACGCGGCATAGAAATGCCGTCAGATCTATCCCGCGGTCGTCTGAAAGGCAGTTATCTCGGTTGGGATCAAATTGCCCGAGCCTTTGTATCTGGCGAAGGAACGGCCAAAGAAGTTGTGTTTTTGCCTTTGACCAAAGATCTACCGACGATAAAGGTGCCTCTAGATCGCCTTGATGGCAACCAGACTGAAAAGCTGCTTGTCACTATTCAGCACTTTATGCCCGGGGAGAAAGATGCCAGTTTAGAAGAGCTAAGCCAGACTCTCAAGCGCTTGAACGCCGGATTGAGCAGCGAAAGCGAATTTTCTTACACCGATATCTGGGAAGATGAATTGAAGCGCCGATTTCGACCGGCGGCATTTATGCCCCTAGAAGCCGGCGTGAGCGTGCGCGAAGGCTCAATTAGAATTGAAAGAGCCCTTGCATCAGGCGGACTTTCGGCAGTCTATCTAGCCAGTACCAAGCAGGGCAAACTGGTGGTTCTCAAAGAATCAGTCATACCTGAGTCTTACGAAAGCGAACTGAAAGAAAAAGCGAAAGAGATGTTCGCCCGCGAAGCGCGACTGCTCATGAAGCTTGATTTTGACAAGATAGTGAAAGTGCTGGATTTTTTCAGCGAGGGCGGCCGCTCTTATCTGCTGTTGGAAAGCGTCACCGGACCAGATCTCAGACAATACGTCAAACAACACGGCAAGTTGCGCGAGTCTTTGGTGCTTGATTTGGCTTTGCAGATGGCTGATATTTTGGTTTACCTGCATAGCCAAGAGCCGCCGGTGATTCATCGCGATTTCACACCTGACAATCTGGTCTTGCAAAACGACGGCAAACTAGTGGCTATTGATTTTGGCGCCGCCAATGAATTCATCGGCAATGCCACCGGCACCTTTGTCGGCAAACATGCCTATATCGCCCCCGAACAGTTCAGAGGCAAAGCTTCGCCACAGAGCGATCTTTATGCCATGGGAGGCACGCTCTATTATCTTTTGACCGGCGAAGATCCGCTTGCACTAAGCGTATCCGATCCGGCCGAGAAAGTAGCAGTTTCGCCGGCTCTGGCCAAACTGGTATATGACCTCACCTTGCCCGAAGGACGTATAGCCAGTGCCGCCGTAGCCAGAGCCAGACTAGAGATTATCAAGACAACCTCTTGATTTAGATTTTCAGTCATTTCAGATATACTATTGACCAGATTTTAAGCGCCACCTAGCAATGTGAGGCAAGCAATTGTCCGGTCAAGAAAAGAAATTCGATGAAGAACATTGGCGCCAGGTCTTAAGCGCCGAAGAATATCATGTGGCTAGAGAAAAAGGCACCGAGCGAGCCTTCACCGGCAGATATTGGAATAATCATGAGCCTGGGCTTTACAACTGTGTTTGTTGCGGCGCCCCCCTCTTTGATTCCAGCTGTAAGTATGACTCAGGCAGCGGCTGGCCCAGTTTTTATAAACCAGCGCAAGGTGCGTTGATAGACGAACACGAAGACCTAAGTTATGGCATGCGCCGAGTAGAGGTCACCTGTACCCAATGCGGCGCCCATCTTGGTCATCTCTTTCCCGATGGACCAAGACCCACTGGTCTGCGGTATTGCATCAATTCACTCTCACTCAAATTTAAAAAAAATCCAGAATAGAAAAAAGCAAAGCAAAAAACTAAAAATAGAAGAAAGTCAAAATAGAAAAAACTCAAAATAGAAAAACAGAATAAATTCAAATCTGAAATATAAGAAGACTGCCCCAATAAATGTCGCGAACCATCCTGCACTTAGAAATCGAAGACTCGGTAAAAGAGCTTCTCAATGCCTTGCTCAGTGCCCGCGGACATAAAGTAGAAAGTCTGGCTTCCGGCAAAGCCGGGCTGGCAAAAATCGCCCAAGAAAATATAGATCTTGTTGTAGTCGGCGCCGAATTAGAAGACATCGACGGCATTTCTTTTATTTCAAAACTGCGAGCAAGCAACCGCAATATCAGCATCATCTATGTTTCTAAAGTTTGGCATGATGCAGCTATATACAAACAGCTGCGCAGCGACCTGAAAGTGGACATGGTGGTGCACCGACCCCTCAAGGCTTCACTCTTAGGAGCCCAAATCGAAAGTATCTTCCAAGAAGAAAAGAAGATTACCTCTCATATCGAGCAAGAAGAAACTATATTCAAAACTCTGCAAGCCAATTATCTCAAGGTCTTGCCCGAGCGCGTCAAAAAATTGAATACCGCCATACAAACAGCCAAAACCAATCCGGAAGATCAATATTCGCTCTTGGAAGCAATTAGATTGGCTCATAATCTAAAGGGCACCGCCTCTAGTTGCGGCTTTGGCGTGCTCGGTGAATCGGCAGGCTCGCTTGAGAAAGCTCTGGCCAGCATCAAAGACAATCGCCTGGAAAAGAACGAAGCGGCCTGGGAAGAAATTGATTTGATGGTGGATCTGGTGCGCAGCAATGCCACCGTTCTCGGTGGCACGCCTTCGGCCCAAGTAGACAAACGAGCTTTCTCGACCCTAGAGATAGATCCTGAAACCGACATGAGCCTGCCGCCGGTAAGTGGACCGCCCATACCGCAAGACAATTTTGATGTTTTCGATGATTCGGCCTCGGCGAGGGTCTTGGTGGTCAGCAAGGCAGAGCTTGCCGGTGGTGGCGTACTGAGCACCAGAGCCGGTATGAAAGTGCATGTGCTAAAGGTCTCTGACCGCGAAGAGGCCCTGGAGCGGGCAGCAAGACTGACACTTGATGCGGTGCTAATAGACATCGATATCAAATTACCCGGTCCCTCCCTCAATTTAGCGCGCGAACTGCGCTCGCTTGCCCAGTATGAAAGCCTGCCTGTGGCCTTTTTAGCCGGGGAAAGAAAAGAGAAAGACTTAGAAGACAGCACCCATGCCGGTGCCGCCCTTATGCTCTCAGACGGACAAGAAGGTCATTTGAGCGGTGGCGACCTCAGTCAGGCTATCGACTATTTGCTCAGCGCCCGCAGCGGCGGACGTCCGCGCATTTTGTTGGTCGACGACGATCAAGATTTCGTGCATGTGGTGGCTTCGGTACTGGGTCAAGAAGGCATGTTGGTGAAAGTGGTGGAAAGCGGTGCCCGCATTCTTGCCGAGATGAACGACTTTCATCCTGACTTACTTTTGCTCGACGTGAATATGCCGGGGCTATCGGGCTATGATGTTTGTCGGCTGGTTCGCGGCGAAAGTCGCTATCACGATCTGCCGGTGATTGTCTTAACCGCCGCCACCGGCTTAGAAAACAGACTGGCTGCCTTTGAATCTGGTGCCGACGATTACTTGCCCAAGCCTATCGCCAAAGTAGAACTTTTGACCAGGGTAAAAGTTAGACTGGAAAGATCGCGTCTTTTAAGAGAGAGAGCCAACCTCGATGTTTTGACCGGGCTGCCCATTAGACGAGCCTTTATGGAAGAGCTGGATAAGATGGTGCAGGAAAGCGAAAGAAACGGACTAATCTTTAGCTTGGCTTTGATCGACGTCGACCATTTCAAGCAGATAAACGACAGCCATGGGCATTTGGCCGGCGACCGAGTATTAGCTGCCCTCGGTCAGTTGCTCAAGAAAAGATTCAGAGTGGAAGATATAAGAGGCCGCTGGGGCGGGGAAGAATTTATTGTCGCCTTCCGCCATATTCCTAGAAATACAGCCCGTGGCGCCCTGCAGAGAGCCCTAGAAGAATTGAGCAAGCTAGAGTTTAAGGGAGACCGCGATGAAAGCTTTTCAATTTCATTCTCATCGGGCATAGTGGAATATCCGGCTGAGAGCAAAGACTTGTCTGACCTGCTCAGACGCTCGGATGAAAAGCTCTATCGGGCAAAGGAAGCCGGACGCAATTGCATTATCGCCTAGGCAAAATCTCAGACTAAAGAGACCAAACTAAAGAGCATGAAAAAAATTCTTGTGGTTGAAGACGATGAAAGTTTGCGCGAAACAGTGCAAGACTGGCTGGGCTTTGAAAAATTTATGGTGGAGACAGCCGCCGACGGGCAGGAAGCGGTGGAGCAACTGCAAGTCAATGATTTTGATTTGATAGTTTTAGATTGGCAATTACCCCATCTAAACGGCATAGAAGTCTTGCGCCGATACCGAGGCGCCGGCGGTACCACCCCGGTATTGTTCCTCTCAGGCATGTCCAGCGCCCAAGAAAGACAAGCCTGTTTAGAAGCCGGTGCCACAGAGTTTTTGCCTAAACCGTTTCAATTGCAAGATCTGTCTAAAGCAATAAAGAAAATAATTGGGTGAAACAACTGCTAAATAGGAAGGAGACTCTTTGTAAATGAGTTCATTTATTCATCTAGTCTGTGACTACGCCCAGGGTGACCTGGCTTGGGCAGAGGTTGTGGCGGCACTGTCTTGTAAGTTGCATGACGACACCCGCATTCATACCACTTCGGTGCATCCTTTCGATACTGTCTCGACTGGCTTTGTCGTCGCCCAACTAGCCCTTGCCGATCGCGAATTGCGTCCTAAAAATATGCTGGTCTTTGCCAACTGTGCCCCGCGCAAAGACAAGAAAGATGCCCGGCCGGGCAACGAAGGCGAAGGTCTCTTGTTTGCCAAGCTAAAAAATGGCGTGCAAGTGCTAGCAGTCAATTCGGGCTATTCGCTCTCTTTTGTGCGCGACCAAATTACCGAAATCTGGAGCACAAACGTGGAAGAGGCCGGCAGTCAATTCAGGTCTCGCGATTTCTTCCCTCTTGCTGTTTCAAAAGCCTCTAGAGGCGATTTTTCTTTCATCAAGGCCAAGATGCATGCCACTGAAATCGTGCCGCAAGAGCCCGCCGAAGTGGTTGGTTATATAGACTCTTTCGGCAATATCAAGACCACCTTGCGCGCCGGCGATGCCAAACTAGAAAGTTTGACGCCCGGCACCCGGTTAAAAGTAACAGTCGGCACCCATACTTCCACGGCCACAGTGGCGACGGGCAGTTTCAATATTATGGAAGGCGATCTTGCTTTTGCCCCAGGCTCTTCCGGTCACGAAAGACGCTACTGGGAACTCTTCAAAAGAGGGGGCAGCGCCAGCGACGAATTTGGACATCCACTGGCCGGTACACCAATAAAAGTTCAAACAGCGTAATTAAGGGGTAATATGCGTTACTTAACCGCTACAAATTGGTACAGTAGAATTACCCAATAAATTCAGGGCACCTAGTATTAGATGCTCAGAGACGATCAACTACACCGGCAACTCTGAAAGAACCCATGCTCGAAAAACAGGCAACGGCGGACGCGCTCCCCACTCTACTAATAGGGGCGAGCATCATCTCACAGCAAAAGCTGGAAGAGGCGATGAATACGGCTAAAAGTCTGAACGTGCCATTGGCACGGGCTCTCACCATGCTCAATATGGTGGGTGAGTCTACCTTGAAACTAGTGCAAGATGCCGAGCAATTGGTAGTTAGTAAAGAAGCCACAGTAGACTTGGCTCTCAAGGCTCTCAGACTGGCGCGCCAGAATAATATGAACATGGAAGACGCCATAGGCGTCATCACCTCGGTTCATAAAAAGACCCAGACAGTTCAGTCTATTACCAATCCACTCACCGAGTTATTGCTCAAAGCCGAACTTATCACTAATGAGCAGCTTGGTCGTTCCATTATTCAAGCCAAAGATACAGGCATGCAGATGGGACGCATTATGGTTCTCAACCGCGATCTCTCCGGCTGGATGATGAACGCCGCCCTAACTGCTCAGCTTTTGGTCAGAGACGGCAAGATTACCAAAGACCAGGCTGTTCAGGCTCTTTTGATTGTGGCACGGCGCAGGGTCAGTATCGAACAGGCTCTTTTTGAGCTGGGACTATTTTCCGAGAAATCTGGACAGACAGTTAGAATTGGCGAACTGGTGCTCATGGCTGGTTTCCTCTCGGAAGGAGACATGCTCGAATGTCTAGAAATTGAGCTAATTAAGGAAAAGCAGTTCGGCCAAATTTTGCTCGAACAAGGTCTGGTCACCCACGACCTCTTAGAAGCCGCAATCGTTTTACAAGATATGGTTTCAAACGGCACTCTCAAGGCTTTTCAAGCTGCCGACGCCCTCAAACAAGTGAAGGCGCGCTCGATTTCGGTCTATCAGGCGGTGGCCGAACTTTATCCAGCCACCCAGGCCGAACCCAAAGAATTTTTGCCGGCAAAACTGCTAACCGACGCCGGTCTTATCTCGGCGCCAGATCTAGAGAAAGTGATTGATCCTACCGAGAAGAGTTCTATCAAGGTCGGAAAGAAAGTGCTCTCCACAGGCGCCATCTCTGAAGCCGTGCTCTACACCGCCCTTAGAACCTATTCTCTATACAAGCAAGGTTTCCTATCGGCTGAACAATCGGTCAATGCCCTCAAGAAAAGCCGCAACGAGAACCTTACTCTCGATGAAGCACTCTCTAAGCTAGGCTGGATTGTACCGGCGAGAATGCAGTGGATCTGGTCGTAAAACTGCCTTGGCGCAGCCTATTTCTGCTTTCAGCAGCCTCTTTTTTATTTGCCTGCATTTCTGTCGGCTTTTGCACCGGCGCCTGTCATGCCGATGAAATCCATCGACCCAAGGTAGCAGTAGTCCTCAGCGGAGGCGGTATGAAAGCTGCTGCCGCCATAGGTGTTCTCAAAGCCCTGGAAGAAGAAGAGATTCCGGTGGATATGATTCTCGGCTCTAGTATGGGAGCGGTTGTCGGTGGGCTTTATGCCGCTGGCATGACCCCTGAACATATTCAAGAGCAGTTCGAGAAGAAGAAGCTCATGCACGCTTATCTCACTATTCCGCTGAGCCTGCGCATTCTTGTCATTCCCCTCTTTTACACGCCGCGCCTAGTGGGCATAGAGCCTTACGACGGGCTTTATCGAGGCAAACGTTTCGCCGACTATTTGAACAAACAAATTCCTGAAACACAAAGATCTATAGAAGACCTAAAAGTGCCTTTTGGAGCCGTTGCAGTCAATCTTTTGGACGGTAAGGTGAAAGTCTTCACCTCGGGCAATTTGAGCACCGCTCTGCAAGCCAGCTGTGCCATACCAGCCCTGCGCAAACCGGTGAAGATAAAGGGTGATGACGGTCTTTATGTGGACGGCAGTGTGCTCAATAATTTGCCTGTTAATGAAGCGCGAAAAATGGGCGCCGACATAGTCATTGCTGTCGACACCACCGACCGCAGCGAGACCAAAGACTCCGACTATCACAAAGTAGGCAGTGTCACCGCCCGCGTCATCAACCTGCATATGGCCCAAGTGGACCGCGAATCTCGCCATTCAGCCGACTTCGTCATAGATCCGGCGGTGCAGTCGGTGCCGGCTGTGTCAACAAGCCCAGCCCAAGCAAGAAAGCTGATTGAAGCCGGCGCTAAAGCCGCCCATCAAATAGCTCCGGCAATCAAAGACTGCCTCGAGAAGCATACTGTCAAATAGGGCTTTAAGTGCCTAGGAGTTTTAGGGTCCTGAATCCTAAAGTCCTAAAATCCTAGAGTCCTAAAATCCTAGAGTCCTAAAATCCTAAAGCTCTAAAGTCCTAAATTTAAGAAAAAGACGGGGCTTTCTCCATAGGTGTTTCTTCACCATAGGCAGCCATATGGACATAGTTCTCCAGACCGCCTTCCAAGAGCTTCTTGACGTCGTTCATAAAACGGGCAGCCGGAGCGCCGTCAATGATGCGATGGTCGAAGTTGAGAATAATGGTGAGCATCGGTCTAACTTCGATGCGTCCTTCTCTGACCACGGCTCTCTCTTCTACTTCGCCCACCCCAAAGGTTGATGTCGAAACACAAGGCGGAATCAGGGCTTTCATGCCCCATTTGCCGATGGATGAAAGACCAAAAGTAGCACCCAAGAACATCAGTCTTACTTTGGGGAAACGCAGTCCGGCCCATAGAATAAAGCGACGGAACCACCATGGTGTGCCGTTGAATCTATTTTGCAAGTTGAGATGATGCACGGTTTCCATATCAGACTCGGCATATTGCCTCAGTTCACCGGCGATTTCTTCAACCGACTTGGTATCAGGATTTTCGATGGCTCCAAAGAATACTGCCGGTTGTTGACCGATGACTCGCTCGACTGTGAAACCGGCGACTATGTCGTTGAAAGTGACTGTTTTGCCAAAAGGCAGAACCGCCGTGCGGCTCTCAGGATGGGCTCTTTGGGCGATGCCTATAGCTTTGAGCAAGATTGCTGTGACAGTCACTTTCTGACCGTAAGACTTGAGTTTTTTGCGCAGTTCTTCAGCCCAAGTCATGTCTATATCGCAAAACAGATAGGTGGGAACAGAATCTCTACCGATGATTTGGATCAAATCTAGAACGTTCCAACGGGGACGAGGAAGGTCTCCCAAGGTAAAGTTGAAAGCTTTCTTCTGATTATCCATAAAAACCGACTGACCTCAAAAACGAATATACAACCCGTAAACCTATTATATGTTACCTCTTGGCTTTCCAGAAGAGCACCGGATAACTTTGCTTACGACAAAACAAAAAGCCATTTTGCTTTGTCTTGAGGCAATTGCACAACCTCAGCATGCCCTAAATTAGGGCGGCAATAGGCAAATTTCTTTTAATATTGCCGGCTAGATCGCCAGACTAACGAGCTAACAGACCAAAAGAACCGACAAACCAACTAACTTACTAGCGCTGTATATCCTGCTCAAGAGGCGAGAGAGCGTCTTGGTCGGTCATCTGTCCTTCTTCACGGTCGATTTGGGCTTCACCAGATATCTGAGCGCGGCCCGCAGGCTGTATAGGCGACTGGCCGGAATTGACCGCATAAGATGGGTAGTTCAAAGCGCTGGGTGCGCTATTGCCGGAGTTTTGTTCGGCGCTTTGCATCTGCTGGGTGCCACCACCGGCGCCACCTTGAACTCTGCGCCCTTTGCTTTTGTTGGCGTTCAGTTCTTTGAAAAGCCCCGATATAGACATGTCTCCGCCGCCGCTGCCGCCGCCGATATTACTTCCTGCCGCCGGCTGATTATTGCGCGCGGAGGGAAAGCCAAAAGAAGGGAAGCCGGATGGGGTGCCTGTATTAGTGCCTGAATTGGTGCCGAATAAGTTATTTGCATTAGGGTTTTGAGGCATCTGTGAGAAGAGAGAAGCAGGCGCTTGCCCTTGATTCAAATTATCTTCTTGACGCTCGCGCATCAGTTTCTCCATTTTGGCCACTGTTTCTTTCTTAAGACTGGCTTCTCTGGCTTTTACTTCGGCTATGTTTTTTTCGTATTTACTAATCTCACTTTGCTTCTTGTCCACTTCGCCCTTGAGTTCGACAAACTTGCTATAGGCAAACCAGGCACCCACCGAAAGGAAGGTAATGAGCACGCCAACGGTCAATTCCACCCAGCGAAAACCGGATTTTACTTCTTCTTCGCCTTGCAGAACAAATTCCAGCTCTTCTTTCATGTCTTGCGCCGACTGATAGCGCAAATAAACATCTTGCTGGGTGGCCCGCTGCACAATCAAGTCGGTGGCTTCTGATATTTCTTCATCAATCTCAGCCGGTTTACAGATAGTCAAGGCGAGAGGCTCGGCACCGGTAAGCAAGAAGTGCATGGTGGCGCCAAGGGCATAGATATCTGAGCGCGGGTCGGCGCCGCCCCAGTACTGTTCGGGGGGCGAATACCCTTGAGAAACCACATGGGTATTGTCGCCTTCGTCTTGATAGAGCCGGGCAATACCAAAGTCGACCAGCTTAACCCGGTCTTTGGTATCAATCATGATATTGGAAGGCTTCAAGTCACGATAAATAACCGGCGGGTCATTTGAATGCAAATAACTAAGCACATCGCAAATCTGGCGCGCCCAAACCAAGACCTGCTCTTCTGAGAAGGGCTCTTCTCTTTCTTTGAGCATGTCGTGCAAGTTATGCCCCTCGACATATTCCATGACCAGATAGTAGTCGTCTTGATCTTGGAAGCTGTCGAGCACCAGTACGATATTTGGATGCTGCAATTTAGCCAGCACATTGGCCTCGCGCAGAAAGAACTGCTGAGCCTTGGCTTTGTCTTCTTCTCTAAAGAAATCGTCGCGCAGCTTTTTGACCACGCACTTGCGCTTGTCTAAGTTGAGGTCGTAAGCCAGATAAACGGTACCCATACCGCCCTGACCCAGATAGTCGACCACCTGCCAACGACCACGCAGAACGAAGGGACCGTCCCGTCTGGGGTCCCGCTCATTCATGCCAATCTCGTTGCCGAAGCCGCCTACCATAGCTTCTCCCCTATCAGATACTTCAGTATAACAACGTTTAATCTAGACAGGAAGCTTTATTTAAGGTTAGACGACAAGTAGCTTATGTTTCTCGGCTAATTGCTCGAAAAGCGCCAGGGACTTGATATGTTGCTCTTCAAAGTCATATTCGAGCTGGTCTCTGAAATACTCTTGCAAAAGAGAGCGATCCAAGCCGGTACGGCGCACCGCTTCATCCAGCACCTGATTGAACTTTTCGCCCAGCCCCCGACGCCAACAGTCGCCCAAAAGCTCGGCAATTGTTTGAAAGTCATCAAAAGAAGCCTGATAGTAAGACCGCCTGGCCCCCCAAAGACCAAAGACCATGGGCAGTCCATAATGGCGCCGCCACCAACTGCCCATATCAAAGCGGTGCAGCTGACCTAGCTCCTCGGCACTTCTTTTCTTGAGCGACTCATCGAAATCAAGAGCAGCGTCCCCAATCATAAGCACGGCATCAAAGCGGCTGTCATCGAGACTGGGGTCTTTGCCATAAACAAACTGCGGGCAAAAACCCAGTTCTTCGGTGAGCAAAATCTTGAGAAGACAAATAGAAGTTGCCGAAGAGACCGGCACCCCGATAACGGAATCTTGCATTCTGAGACGATTGAGGGGCAGCTTGCTATAGAAAAAAACACTGCCTACTTCGTTTTGACTGGAAATAGAAAGAGTGGGAATCACTTCAAAGTCGCCACTGGCAAGCAAAAAATGGGCGCTCATTGCCCCTATATCGAGTTTGCCCTCGCTATAGAGCTGATTTAGCTGGCCGGGCGTGCCCATGGTCAAGCTCATGCCTTCAGGCAAAGATTCGAGCAGAGGCAAAGTAATGGGCAGACAATTGACGAAGTCAATCTGACCGAACTGTACTGGGCGACTAAGGCTATAGCTCTTTGGAATAACCGACTCCTGCTCAAGACAAACTAGATCATGACAGAGCTTTGACCAAGTTGGAAAAATTTGCAGTTTTCGGTAACAAAAAGCGCCGCCTTGACAGGGCAGCGCTTGCTATAAAAGTGGGAGCGGACCAGTTAAATTTAGTATATTCTTGGGTCCGGCTCCCTACTTCCATTATGCAGGTAAGGCGGCAGTCGTCAAGTAGTTCTTTGCATAAAATTTCGCCATCACCTCAAGAGGTACCCTGGACAGATGAAAATGATCGACCTGATACTGGCTAAGCGAAGCGGCGGCTCCCATAGTCGAGAACAAATCCAGTTTCTGGTGGACGGTATCATGGACGGTTCCATCCCCGACTATCAGCTTTCGGCCTGGCTTATGGCTGTTTGCTGGCAGGGCATGAATATGGAAGAAACTGCCTTTCTCACCGACGCCATGTGTCATTCAGGGCAAGTATTAGATTTGAGCGAACTGGGCTCGGTGGTGGGCGATAAGCACAGCACAGGCGGCGTGGGCGACAAAACCACCTTGGTTTTTGTACCGCTCTTGGCGGCGGCGGGCATACCTATGGCTAAATTATCAGGACGGGGTCTCGGTCATACCGGCGGCACCATAGATAAGCTGGAAGCTATTCCGGGCTTTAAGGTCGACCTGAGCACAGCCGACTTTATCAAACAAGTAAAGGGTATCGGCATGGCCATTGGCGGTCAGACAGCCGAACTGGCACCTGCCGACGGCAAAATCTACGCACTCAGAGACGTCACCGGCACGGTCGAATCGATTCCTTTGATTTCGGCTTCGGTCATGTCTAAGAAACTAGCGGCTGGAGCCAATCTAATTATCTTGGACGTGAAGTGCGGCAAAGGCGCTTTCATGGAAACAGAAGAAAAAGCCAAAGAACTGGCCGCCACCATGGCTAGTGTTGGTCGTATTCTCAAACGCCCTGTGCTTGCCGTGGTCACCGATATGGAGCAGCCTCTAGGTTATGCAGTCGGTCATACTGTAGAAGTAATCGAAGCAATCGAAACACTGAAGGGCCGTGGACCGGACGACTTGCACGAACTTTGCATGGAGCTGGGCGGACTGGCTCTTATAGAAGCCGGCAAGGCCAAGAGCAAAGAAGAAGCTGAAGCTAAATTGAAAGAACTGATAAGCTCGGGCAAAGCCTTGCAAACTTTCGCCAAGCTAATTGAAGCCCAGGGCGGCGACAGCAAAGTGCTGGAAGACTATAGCCTTATGCCCACAGCCAAACTAAAGAAAGAATTTTTGGTGCCGGGACAAGCTGCAGAAAATAAATGGATAGCTCATATCGACGGCAGAAAAATTGCCGAAGCAGCAAAAGTAATGGGTGCCGGTCGCACCAAGAAGGGCGACCCCATAGATCTCAGTGTCGGTCTGGTTTTGCAGGGTAAATGCGGCGACAAACTAAAGGGCGGAGAGGCGGCAGCCATCGTCTATTGCAACGACGAAAAACAGTTTGAAGCAGCCTGCGCCAAACTGAGCGAAGCCTTTACTTTCTCGGACAAAGAGATAGCCAAACCGAGCTTGATCAAAGCGACAGTCAAGTAAGAGCTAGGCAAGCAGCATATGCAAACTGAATTTCCCAAAGGTCTAAGGACATTTCGCCTGATACCATATGAGGTGCAAGATCCGGTCACCAATATGGCTATAGACGAAGCCTTGCTGGAACTGCACATTAGAGGAAAATGCCCGCCCACACTGCGTTTTTATGGCTGGGAGCCGGCGGCAGTGAGCTTTGGCTATAGTCAAAAGGTAAGCGAAAGGGTAAGCGATCGCCTGAAAGAATTGGGCTTAGGCATGGTGCGTCGCCCGACAGGCGGACGGGCCGTACTGCATCAGGGCGAATTGACCTATAGCTATGTCGGCCCTGTAGGCTCAAAGAGCGTGCAGCAAGACTACAAAGAAATCTGCCGCGCCTTTATCATCGGTCTAGAAAAACTGGGCGTAGAAGTAGAACTGGGGCGCGCCGACAGCGGTTATCGCAGCCATGAAGATTGCTTTGAAGCGACCACCCTCGCCGACTTGCATCACAATGGCTCGAAACTAGTGGGCTCAGCCCAGCTAAGGCGCAAAGACAGCCTCTTGCAACACGGTTCGGTAATTTTGGATCAAAAGCAAGACGCCATGGCTTATGCCCTTGGGCTTGGTTCGTTTGCCAAGACAAAAGAAAATCAAGAACACAGTGAAAGCCAAACTGCTCTAGCCAGTAAGCGGCATGCCTGCCTGAAAGACCTGGTCGAAGTCGATAGAACCAGCCTGGAAGAGGCTATCGGCTTTGGCTTCAGCAAAGTCTTCGACTGCACCTTCAGTGTCTACGATCTCACTTTCGAAGAATGGCAAGTGGTCGATTCACTCAAGTCAGATCCCGAAAAATATCGGGTCTGATTTACTTAGGACCAGCGCCGGCTTTTGCCGCTACTTGCTCTTTTTGTTCCAGTTCTTTTTGTTCAAGCTCTTTCTTTTCGAGCTTTTCTTTCTTGAGGGCTTTGACAATCTTGCCAAGCTTTCTCAGCTGCGCTTTCGCCTCAAACTGCTCACTGATATCGGCATCGTGATAAGCAATCATTTTCCATTCTTTCACGACCCGGTTGAGCATGTCTTCGTCGTAAGTGCCATCGGCTTTGCGCAAAAGCCCGGTCATCGAACGAGCAAGAAGCACGTGTCCAGTCGGGTCTCCGGAGTCAAGCTGCACGGCTTTGCTAAGCACGCGATAAGCATCTTTGTAGCGCCTTTCTAGCAAGAACTGTTCACCGTTGAAGCGCAGATGCGAAGCCTCAGACATGCGCCCACTGATACCGCGACCAAAAAATGCGGCATTGGGCAATTCACTGGAATAAACTTCTTGTTCTCGATCTATACTCGGCGAAATGACATCGGCTTGACTGGGCTGAGCCCAAAAAAGTACAGCAAAAATAATTGCAGCTGGCATAATTGCCGCCAAGAGACCAGGAAATAGAGCGCGAAAGCCAGTCACAGAGAGCGGATTTCTATTGGATTTAGTCATCAGCGATTATCCTCCGGCGATGTGCCTTCGCCACCACCCGTGACATCAGTTACGTTTACCGGTTGCCCTTGCAATTCGGCCACTTCGGCTTCCAGTTCTTTGATGCGTTCTTCGATTCGTTCTATCTGCTTTAGTTCTTCCAAGACTTTCTCTTGCAGAAGCTTGCCGTTTATAGACTGATTTTCAATAAATAAAGTATAGGTGCGCTGACCGACGGTCTGCAAATGCCTGGTCTTTTCGGTGTTGAGAGACATGACCGTCATCTTCAGCTTAGCGGCTTTGGCTGCCTTATTTGTCTCGCTAGCAGCCTTATTGGTCACCTCTTTCATTTTATTGAATATGTTATCGAAACCGGGACCTGGCATGTTTCACCTATCTCACTGCTTAAGCGACCCTAGAACTAAACTGTAATCGTGCCTTCTTCTAAATTAAACCTTTGATGTATCTTGCGAACCGCCTCGCGTCCAAAACGAGCCGGCATCAAGACACTCACCCTCATATCACCCGTAGCCACCATCTGCACAGGAATTTCAGCATCATTCAAAGTTTCAAAAACACCAGCCACGACCTCGGGACGACTGGTGAGGCGACGTCCGACCACGCTAACTTTAGCTGTGTCGGTCTCGATCTGCATAAGCGGATTACCAAGGGCCGATGCCAACGATTCGATAAGTTGCTGCACCCGCGCCAGAGCCGACTTTTCTACAGTAAAGACCAGTTCGGAAGCCGGTTCGTCTTCACGCTTCAAAACCATAACCATATCGGTCTGAATACCTAGCTCGGTCAATCTGGTAAAGAGCGAAGAAACCCCTTCTAAAGGTCTGGTATCACTGACGGCACTGAGCGACTTAAGCTTCAAGACTGCCGAATTCATATCAAGGGCAATACCGGCGATGGTGTACTCGGGCGAAGCCACTCTGTGGGTAATGAGAGTGCCGGGATTCTCAGGGGTGAAAGTAGACCTTACTCTTATCGGTACTTGATTATCCATGGCAAGCTCAACACTTCTAGCGTTCATCACCTGGGCTCCCGTAAAGGCTAGTTCCAACATCTCTTCATAGCTCACCGAAGGCAAGCAGCGGGCTTCCGAAATAATTCGCGGATCAGCAGTAAAAACACCTTCAACATCTGTGTAGATATCGCAGCGATCGGCTCCTATTGCCGCAGCTAGAGCCACAGCCGTGGTATCCGAACCACCACGTCCTAGGGTGGTCAATTCTTCCGACTCGGTAATGCCCTGAAAACCTGCCACTACAGCCACTTCACCACGAGAGAGCGTGGCTTCTACTTTATCTGAACGCACCTCTTGAATTCTGGCGCTTCCGTGGCGATTTTCTGTGATTATTCCGGCTTGCGCCCCAGTAAAGCTGCGGGCATTGACACCGAGACTCTGCAAAGCCATCGTGAAAAGAGCAATCGAGACCTGCTCCCCGGTGGCAAGCAACATATCCATTTCTCTTGAGGCTTGCCCGTGAGGGTCTGCCATTACTTGCTCGGCCAGATCGATAAGATGATCGGTGGTATGCCCCATGGCTGAAACCACTGTTGTAACTTCATGACCGGCAGCGGCAGCTTGCGCAGTAATCTCAGCAGCGCGCTTGATCTTTTGCACGTCGGCGACTGAAGTACCACCAAATTTTTGAACTAGACGAGTCATTCACTCTTGCCGGGCGACCGGATATAGACACCAATACTTTTGAATATACGTGGGGCTCAGCTCTGCCCGATTAAGACACGTCTTCAAATGATATCCCGGCCCTAAGACCAATTGTCAGAAGCAACGACAAAAATTCTTTAATGAATAGACCATGCCTGAGCTGACTGGACTCACTTACATATACAAAAGCAGACACAGAAGTGCTGCCAAGATATAAATACAGGGACGGGCTGTCAAGAGATTGCAGGCGATATTGCTATTTTGAAATGCAAGCGTATTGGGACTTTTTGAATTAACCGAATTCGGTTAAGACAAAAACTCAATTCAAAATTTTGAAATTTGACCAAAAGAGCTGGGTGCAAAACACCTAATGACAAGCGCCTGCCAAGAACACTCGACAACCGCTGTCACAATTTCGCATTTGCAATTTATTCCTAACCGAATTATTGGCGAAGCAAATTAATTGGTTGAACCGAAGCTTATTCCCACATGGGAATCCGCACATCCGATTTCTTGGCGAATTCAATTGCCTCATCATAGCCGGCATCAACGTGACGAATTACGCCCATACCGGGATCTGTCGTAAGGACGCGACTTAGTCTATCTGCTGCTTCGTCGGTGCCATCGGCAACTATCACCTGACCCGAGTGCAAGGAATAGCCCATGCCGACGCCGCCGCCATGGTGCAACGAAACCCAGCTGGCGCCGCCCACTGCATTAATCATGGCATTGAGGTAAACCCAATCGGCTACGGCATCAGAGCCATCTTTCATGGACTCGGTTTCGCGATTAGGAGAAGCCACCGAACCGGAATCAAGATGGTCGCGACCGATGACGATAGGCGCCTTGACCTTGCCGGTGCGCACCATCTCGTTCATTATCAAGCCCATTTTCTTGCGGTCGCCATAGCCAAGCCAACAAATACGCGCCGGCAGCCCCTGAAACTTGACCTTCTCAGAAGCCATTTTGATCCAACGGCAGAGGTCTTCTTCATGAGCAAAGTTTTCCAGAATGGCTTCGTCAATTGCTTTGATATCGGAGGGGTCGCCGGATAGAGCCGCCCATCTGAACGGGCCCTTGCCTTCGCAAAATAGAGGTCTGATATAGGCAGGCACAAAGCCAGGAAAGTTGAAGGCGTCTTTGACACCGTGATTGAAAGCCACCTGCCGAATGTTGTTGCCGTAATCGAAAGTAACTACGCCGCGCTTCTGAAACTCGAGCATGGCTTCCACATGTTTGGCAATAGCCTTCTCTGAAAGTTTGAGATAAGCCTCGGGCGACTCTCTCAGATGGGCAGCATCACCAAGCTCCATGGGCTTGCCACTTTCATCGAGAGGCACATAACCGTTGAGAGGATCATGAGCCGAAGTCTGATCGGTGAGAGCATCGGGCAAGAAGCCCAGAGACAGCATGCGGGGCAAGATATCGGCGGCATTGCCGTGAATGCCTATTGATACGGCTTCGCCTTTTGCTTTGGCATCAGCAGCCAATTTGAGTGCATGTTCAAGGCTGTCGGCTTTTACATCCAAATACTTGGTGTCTAGTCTTCTTTGAATTCTAGTTTCATCAACTTCAATACAAAGAGCCACGCCGCCATTCATTGTAATTGCCAGTGGTTGGGCACCACCCATGCCGCCCAGTCCGGCGGTCAGCACTATGCGTCCCTTCAGTGAGCCACCAAAGTTTTTGCGGGCTAGCGAAGCAAAGGTTTCGTATGTACCCTGCAAAATGCCCTGGGTTCCTATATATATCCAAGAACCAGCGGTCATCTGACCATACATGGCCAGACCTTTCTTATCTAATTCGCGGAAATGCTCCCAGGTTGCCCAGTGACCAACCAAATTAGAATTGGCAATCAAGACTCGGGGAGCATTGGCATGGCTCTTGAATACTCCGACCGGCTTGCCGCTTTGGATAAGTAAGGTCTCATCTGACTCCAGCTTGGTGAGCGCCTTGACGATGGCTTTGAAGCAATCCCAGTTGCGCGCCGCCTTGCCTAGACCGCCATAGACAATAAGATCGAGAGGTCTCTCAGCCACGTCCGGGTCGAGGTTATTGAGCAGCATGCGCAGAGCTGCCTCTTGCACCCAGCCTTTGGTATGCAGTGTCGAGCCATGAGGAGCTCTCACTTCAATAGCTTCCTTACTTTCCAAAATTGTTTTAATCAAATCGGTTCCGGACATGACACTTGCTTGCCGCGACATAGAAGAAATGCCTCTTTACTGAGATAATATGTAAAAATTAGGTAGTGACGAGGATTTCCCGCGTCGCTAGAGATCATATCCCAATTTCGGGACAAAATCCCAGGAGTTATCCATGGTCAAGGAACTGACTAAGCGCGATGCATCTAGTAGCTCAAATAGCTCTAATAGCCCGAACAGCTCGAATCAGGCTGAAGAGTCGATAGCGACAGCTACAAATGCTGAGGCAACGACCAAGCCCGAAGCTAAGCCCAAGTCTGAAGCTAAGCCCAAGTCTGAAGCTAAGCCTAAAAAAGAAAGAGAGTATGAAACTCTCTCGGGCATTCCGCTCAAAAGCGTTTACGGTCCTGAAGATCTAAAAGATTGGAAATATGACGAAGCCCTGGCCGACCCAGGTATCTTCCCCTACACCCGCGGCATCCACGCCGACATGTATCGGGGCAAAGTCTGGACAATGCGCCAGTTTGCCGGTTTCGGCGGTCCAGAGGAAACCAACCAGCGCTTCAAGTATCTCTTAGCGCAAGGTCAAACCGGTTTGTCTACAGCTTTCGATCTGCCCACTCTCATGGGTTATGACTCTGACCATCCCAAAGCTTGCGGCGAAGTAGGCGTTTGCGGAGTAGCCATCGACACCCTCGAAGATATGGAGATTCTCTATAAAGATCTGCCGCTCGATAAAGTGTCGACTTCGATGACCATCAATGGTCCGGCTGTGATTATCTATGCCATGTTCCTCGCTAACGCAAGAAAGCGCGGTTTCGATTGGAAGAATCTGAACGGCACCCTGCAAAACGACATATTTAAAGAGTACATTGCCCAGAAAACTTATCTGATTCCGCCGAGACCGGCTCTTAAGCTCATTCAGGACATGATGGTTTTCTGCACCAGAAATGTACCTAAGTGGAATACCATTTCGGTATCGGGCTATCACATCAGAGAAGCGGGCGCCACCGCTGTACAAGAGCTGGCCTTCACCTTGGCCGACGGATTTGCCTATGTCGATGCCGGTATCGAAGCCGGCTTGGAAGTAGACGAGTTCGTGCCCAGGCTGTCCTTCTTCTTCAATGCCCATATCGACTTCTTCGAAGAGATTGCCAAATACCGCGCCGCCCGCCGCATCTGGGCCAAGCGCATGCGCGACCACTACAAAGCCAAAGACGAGCGTTCGCTCAAACTGCGCTTCCACACCCAGACCGCCGGTTGCAGTCTCACTGCCCCGCAGCCTGAAAACAACATCATTCGTACAGCCATCGAAGCTTTAGCCGGAGTGCTGGGCGGTACACAGTCATTGCACACCAATTCGATGGACGAAGTGCTCGGTCTGCCCACCGAGAAAGCCGCCCATATCGCGCTGCGTACCCAGCAAATCATCGCCTACGAAACCGGTGTTGCCAATGTAGTCGATCCCCTGGCCGGTTCGTATTATGTCGAATGGCTGACCGACGAACTTGAGCGTGGAGCCAACGCTTACTTCAAACAGATTGAAGAAATTGGTGGTGTCATACCTGGTATCGAAAAAGGTTTCTTCATGAAAGAAATCGCCGATTCGGCTTATCGCTTCGAGCAAAAGCTGCAAAGCCAAGATCGTGTCTTTGTCGGCTTGAACGGCTTCAGAGAAGAAGCGCCCGGTTCTAAGATTGAAATCTTGAAAATCGGCAGCCAGTACGAAGAAAGGCAAAAGGCTCGCATCCAGGCTGTGAAAGAACGCCGCAATGCCGAGCAGGTGAATAACACCCTCAATGCCCTCAAAGATGCTTTACGCAAAAACGAGAATGCTTTCCCGCTTCTGCTTGAATGTGTTGAGGCATATGCCACAGTCGGTGAAATCTGCGATGCCATGCGAGAAGTACATGGCGCCTACAGAGAAACCGCTGTTCTATAAAGTGAAACAAAAGAGCCCGGGTCTACCGGGCTCTTCTTTATTTTCTGGTATCAAATTGATTTTCTTATAAGTCTTCTCGTAAGTCTTCTGGTAAATATTCTCGTAAATTTTCTCAGCAGTTAACTGGATCTTTATGCGTCTGATTTTGATTTGCTTCTTGCTGTTCTCTTTCATCGCTTGCGCGCCAGGCTTTGCTGCCGATACTAAATTGCAAGAGGCAATCAAACTCTATAACAACAAACAGTTCAAAGAGTCCCTGGTGCTCTTTGAAGAAGTAATTAAAAGCAATCCCCAAGATGCTTACGCCAGCTACTATGCCGCTATGGCTAGCCAGCAAACCGGCAATATGTCGGCAGCCAAGCGCTATTACAAGGCTGTCTACAATCTTCAACCGAACGGACAACTGGGCGGCTATGCCAAATCGATTCTCTTGAAGGTCGACCCAAGCAGTGTCGCAAGTAGTCTCGCAACCGGCACCAATAGTGGTGCTGCCACCGCCGGGCAGAAGGGCGAAGGTAAAGGAACCACCCCTGGTGCCGCCGCCTCGCAAGAAGATAGCACCCCCAAGTTTGACCCACGCTATCCGAAAGAATTTACCGTCAGGTGCCGCAAAGAACACGGTTCAATCATGGTCACCCCGACCCTGGACGGCAGACCGGTAGACATGGTCTTCGACACAGGTGCACCGGGCATAACTATCGGCAAAGATCAATTAGAAGCGATCGGTTTGAGACCGCCGAGCGGCAAACCCGATGGTGTGACAGGCGGGGCCGCCAATGCCAGCTTGATAAACTTTTGGGACATGAAAACCAAGGTCAAGCTTGGACCGGTCGAGAAAGAAATGGATCTCTGCGTGCTTGAGAGCAATAGCTCGCCGCCGCTATTTGGACAGACTTTCTTTAAGCAGTTCGACTATACAATCGACCAGGGCGGCGGCAGCATATTCTTTAGGCAAAAAGGGCTCGCCCAGGGCAAAGATCGCAATGCATACAGTGTGCCCTTCGAATTTATCAAGCACGGCAATCGCATAGTGGTGACAGTAGAAATAAACGGACGCCCAGGCAAAGTTATGTTCGACACAGGCAACTCAGCCTCGGCAATAAAATTTCACAGCCAAGAACAGGCAGAAAAATATGGACTGAGAGTGCCCGAAGATGCCGCCATCGGCTACACCCAAGGTGTCTCAGGCAGAGGGCGGGTGCGCATTTTTCCAATCAACCGCGTCAAACTTGGTCCGATCGATCAATCGAATGTCGAATGCGCCGTCAACGACGAAGGTCATGACGGGACCTTGCCGCTCTTGGGCGAACCTTTCTGGAAAAACTATCAATACACAATTGATATGGACAACAAACAGATTCATTTTGTAAGACGCTAAATAAAAACGCCAAATAAATACTTTAAAGATTCAGGACGCCAATCAAGAACTCTAATTTAAGACACTCGCTAAAATCGCTTATGAGACGGCAAAAGTCAGACTTATGAAAAGACAAAGCTATTTTTGTACATCTATATTGCCTCCTTCACTCTCTCTTTGGATTTCTCTTTCACTAAATTTAGCGCTCGCCGCCGTCTTCACTGCGGCAACACCGCCGGCACGCAGCCAGCCCGCCTCCGATAGCCAGACTTCTTCCAAGAGTGAGCGCGCATCCGATCAGCCAACCTCTTCTAATAGTCAGGCTGAAGAAATCGGCGATCGCCCCAGGACTTTCGAAAGCGCAGAGCGAAAACACGCCCGCGCCTGCATCAAAGGCGGCAAATATCGCGATGCTGTTTATTTTCTCGACCGCCATATCAGACGACATCCGCAAGATGGTCGTGTGCTGGTCAATCTCGGCTATTGTCTTGAAAAGCTGAAAGAGCCTGAGAAAGCACAAAGATATTACAGCCAGGCTATGCAATGGGGCGATGCCCAAGACAAAGTCTATGCCGAAGCAGCCCTGGCCCGCCTGCCCCATCTAGAAAAACAAACCCCTCGCTATTTTAAAAGCGAGAAAGACGGCAAAGAAGGCGAGACCAAGGTGCGCTTCATTAGAGGCGCTCGCAATATCAAGATCGAAACCAAGATGCAGGGTCGCCCCCTCGAAATGATTTTCGAGCCGGAAGCTCATAGCACCATTAGCATCGACCAGTTGCGCGCCCTCGGGCTGCCGGCACCGACCGGTAAATATGTAGACTTCACGCCGGTAATAGGCGGCTCAGACGTTAAGTACTGGTTGGTTAAGGTCAACCTCACCATCGGCAGTATCACCCTAAAAGACTACGAAATGATGGTGCTTGAAAAAAGCCACGACGAACCTATCCTTGGGCAGCCCTTTGTCGGTCAGTACAACTTTAAGGTCGACCCCGAGGCCAACACCATAACTTTTAAGGCAAAAGCAGGCGGCAAAGCCTCAAGCCAATCTATTCAATCAATTTGCTTGCCGCCAAAAATATAGTTATGGCGCCAAACAAAAGACGATAGCCGACAAACACATAAGTATTGCTATTCTGCAAAAACTTGATTAGCCAGGCAATCGACAAATAGCTGACAATCAAACTAGTGAAAAGACCAACCGCTAAAGCGCCCATACTTTCGCCCGATAGTCCGGCGTCCAGCATTTCTTTCAGCTCAAGCATGCCCGAGGCAAAGATTGCCGGTATACCAAGCAAAAAACTAAAGCGCGCCGCATCGGCTCTTTTTAAACCAAGCAACATAGCAAAAGTCAAAGTCGAGCCACTGCGCGAACAACCGGGCACAAGAGCCATAGCTTGGCCAATGCCGACGATCAAGCCGTCCTTGGCACCCATCTGTTCGATACCTTTAAGATGTTTCGCTTTCTTTTCGGCATAAAGCAAGAACAAACCCATAAAAATAGCAGCGCCGCCGATAACATAAAGCGAACGCAACTGCTCCATAAAGGGCTTCAAAATAAGACCAAGCACGACAACGGGAATGGTACCAATAATAATGGCACCGGCTAGACGCACTTCCGGACCGCTAAAGTCTTTGTTTTTGAGAGCCTTGATTGTGCCGCCGGCAATTCTCACCAAGTCTTGAAAGAAATAAGCCAGCACAGCCACCAAAGAACCAAGCTGAATAACAGCCGAAAAAGCCACCCCGAGATCAGGCCAATGCAGCAAGGCCGGCACCACCCGCAAGTGCGCCGTCGAGCTTATCGGCAAAAACTCAGTCAGCCCTTGCACAACACCCAGCACCGCCGCCTCTAAATAAGAAATCGAACCGCCGGCAACACCAGCTCCGTGCGCTAAATCAGCCAATTCCGCCTAACTGCCTCCCGACTATTTGAGACCAATAAACTTATATACAAAGTGTTTATCAGGTCTTTTCCGGCAAAATCATATGGTATCACCTGCAGCGCCGCTCAGACTTGATCGCGAAAGAGACGCACTGCTTCTTTGTATATATCTGCTTTGACTATCGAAAAATATTGAGCAGTTAATTGACAGGCTTTTGAAAGTTTCAAACCTTGACTGAGACCTCCGCGCACATGCTCCATCACTTCGTCATGCAAGCTTGGCTTGCTCAGCCATTCGCTCATATCTTTCTCAACCGCCTGGTCGCCTTCCAAGACGAGCACCATCTCACCTTTCAGTTCGCGCTCGTCGCAAATTTCAATCAGACGACTGAGGTCGCCGCGCAAAAACTCTTCGTAAAATTTGGTCAGTTCGCGGGCCAGGCAGGCGCGGCGATTGCCGATTACTTCGCGCATCATCTCAAGAGTATGCTTGAGCTTATGCGGCGATACATAGAAAGCCAGGGTGCGGCGCTCGCCTTTCAATTGATTCAGCTTCTGTCGCAGAGGGGCATTGCCGTCAGGCAAAAAGCCTTCAAAGACAAAGCTCGATAAGTCAAAACCTGACCCAACCAGAGCCATTACAAAAGCGCAGGGACCAGCCACCGGAATCACGGTCATGCCAAGCTCTATTGCTCTGCGCACCAAGGGATCACCGGGATCGCTTATCAAGGGCATACCGGCATCGGACATGAGCCCGGCATTGCGCCCCTCGGCAGCCACTTTTTCAAGAGCCTTGAGACGCTCTCGCTCATTGTGTTTATGGCAACTGAGCATCGGAATAGAAAGAGATAGATGATTGAGCAGCTTGATACTCACTCTTGTATCTTCAACAAATAGCAAATCGCATTCTTTTAGAGAGCTTTCCATCCGAGTCGATATATCGGAAAGATTACCGATTGGAGTTGCGATTATGAACAGTTTCCCTGACACCTTGACAGCCCTCTCTTTCCGCTTGTCAAAAACCAGAGCGTAGTCTAAAACGCTGCACATCTGGCACCTTAGAGCATTTTATCTTTCAATTGGCTTAAGGAGATCAGACTGGTCAGGCAAAGTTTTCTACAGGTTATCTACAGTTGTGTGTAATTTAATTCGTAAACTTAAGCAAGCACACTTGCCTGGAAAATTTTTCCTGCTCAACTGCCGCAGTTAATCTCTTGCAAAAGCCTTGATTTTTCTCATAGTCAGGAAACACGCATGGTTAAGCCAAAAGCACCTAGCTTGCAACAGAACATTGGCTCACTGAGCCACTTTCAGCCGTAGGCACCACTGCCAAATTACCCTTTGCAGGTACAATTTCTCAAAAACAAGTAACAGACAAAATGTGCACTAATAAGATCCGCCACCTTTAGATATCTATTTGAAACAAAGCAGTGGATGCGCGAAAGACATATACTGGCAGTACTATATGAAAAACCTGTCGCTTGCAATTTTTTTGCCTTTAGCCTCCAAGTGAAAAATATGTGCTTCGTCCCAGCAATCAAGACATACATATATAGAAGGCTTTCACAGCGGCTTTTCAGCAATTCGCAGCGGCTGGCGACAAACAAAAAGCAGTCTATCGGCGATCTGTTTTCGCCTCACTATCTATTACGCAAAGCAGCTCACCGAGCTACTTATAACAGCTTTCGCCCCAGTCTTTTCCGGGTGGCTTTCGGGGCATATTTGTATGCTCTTTTGACTCTCACTTTGTCAACACCGGCACTGGCAGCCGAAAAGAAAGCAGCGCTTTCTATACATGACAAATGGGCTGTCTTGATAGGTGCCACAGACTATGCCGACAAAGCCATAGGTGATGTGCCCGGCGCCACCCAGAACATACTCAATCTGACCAAAATAATGATTGACCCAAACTTCGGAAGATTTACCCCCGATCATATTTTGCTCATCACCGAATCAAAAGTGACCAATGCCAATCTAGGCACCGCCCTGCACAGTGACTGGCTTTCAAAGAAAGCCCTACCCAACCATCTCATCCTCTTATATATAGCTCTCAGGGTCAGCCCCAGCAAACACACAACCGACCTCTATCTTTTGCCGCCCGCCACCGCAAGCAGCGATATAGAAAGGCATGCAGTCTCGCTCTTGGGCACAGTCAGAGAGATAAAGAGACGCACCCAGTGTCAAAACATTGTGGTCGTGCTCGATTCGCTCACCAGCAAAGCAGACAAAGTAGGGGCAAACGAAGTCGCCTCGCGCTTGCAAAAAATAGCCGCCGACACCGGATGCATCATCTTATGCCAAGATCAAAATCTGGCAAACTCTCAGGTTGTGCCGGGCAGCGAGGGCGCCACGCTCTACACCAGTTCTTTGATAGAACTTTTACGCGCCTCAGGTGGGCTGATGCCGATCGAAGCCATGGCTCAGTATTGCGTGCAAAATTTGGGCGCCCCCGGTCAGATACCTTTCTATATAAGTTGCGCCGACCCCGATTTGGGTAAGCAGACCCTCGGTCTCAAGCCCAAAGGCTTCGACCCGCGCTATGTCAAAATCGGTCACTCTTTGGAAAAGCATCCAGAGCTGGCAATTGGTCTTTCAGACTCTTTCAAAGCACCAATCAAGCCGGAAGAATCAAAGATCAAGCCCAAAACAATGAACGACATCTTGACCGAGAGCAAACCACACAAGCCCACATCTATATTGAAAGACCTGCACGCCGCCGCTGAGACAGAGAACCCCGAAGCAAATCATGCCAATATCTCGACAAATAAGGTTCTCGGTAAAGTTCTCGATAATGGACTAGATACAAGCCTAGATAGAGGCTTAGATAAAGTCTCCAATAAAGTCTCCAATAAAGTCCTAGATAAAGTCCCCAATAGCGCCTCTAGTAACCAACCTATAAACCAAGTCGGTAACCAAGTCGGTAACCAATCCAGTAACCAAGTCGGTAACCAACCCGGTAACCAACCCAGTACCCGCCAACCTATAAACCAGCCTATTATCCATAACCATCCCAATAGCCCTCAACCTAATGCCGCAGCCAAGCCTGTGCCAAAACCTGCCCCTTTGACCGCCGACAACTATCAAGAGCATGTCATGGACCTGCTTGCCGATAGATTCGAGAACGACCCCCTGGTGAAAGAAGCCCAGAGCAAAAGCGGCCTGGTCGACCCCGCAGCCGTGTTCTCAATAGCCCGGGGCGGGCAAATCTTTGATATTGAATTGCTTGAGTCTTCAAAAGACAGCAGACTCGATGCTCTTGCCCTTAAGACCCTGAAAGAGGCAAATTTGCCGCCTTTGCCAAGCGAACTGGGCGAAGAAGTGCAGATTCGCTTCCGCTTCCATATATATGCTTCCCAACCTTAATTCGCAAAGGGGAAAGTGCCGTTTGGTGGTATGATTCCAGCTTGCAAAGATGCGACTACGTAGAAACCACATTGACGATCGCATTAACGCTGGGTAATCTGAATACAGGTGATACACACCTAATTCAAGTTACTAAATACAAATTCCCCATATTTCTAAGGAATTTCCTTAAAGGCGAAGGATTGCACCATGGCTGGTCCACACGAAATCAACGATAAAGCTGACAACAATGCGCAGAAAGCTCCAGAGGCTCCGCATCCTGATCTGAGTCTTATCGGACAAGCTAAGCCTGAAGCTCCGACTAAGAACACCGAAGATTTTAAACCCGCTCAAATCGTCGATAACGGCGACAAAGCCGGTGATAAGGTTCTGGTAAACGACAAAGGCGCCGATCCTGAGACCTTCAAGCAAATGGAACAAGTCGTGGGCGGCATGGCCAACAAGCTCAGCGAAGGTTGCCAGAAACTTGGCAATGCCTCAGATGCCGACAAAAAGATGTACAAGAAAGATTTGGAAGATGCCATCGACTTCTTTGGCGATCCCAAGAAAGGTGGTTGCTTCTCAGAAGCTCATAAGCAGGCCATGAAGCAAGCCATTACCGGCTCGCTTGAAAAATAAGCGAACGCAGCCAGTACACCATTACAAAGAGAGCCGCCCAGGCGGCTCTCTTTACTTTAACCAGAGTTTATTAAGCACTTGAAAAACTAGGGCGCCTGTTTCTGAGGCATAGGCGGGGCATATGCTAACATGACTGTGATTTGTCAATTAACAACAGAGCGGAAGAAAGTCGTGCCTAACATCAAGTCAGCCATCAAAAGAGTCGAAGTCGCCGAGCGTAACCGTGAGCGCAATCGTAACTGGAAATCCCAGATTCGTACCGCCACCACAAACGTAGAAGACGCCTGTGATTCGGGTAAAGCCGAAGATACAGCCGCAGCTCTCAAGAGAGCCTACTCGGTTATCGATAAAGCCGTTACTAAAGGCGTTCTGCATAGAAACACTGCAGCAAGACGCAAAGCCCGTCTCGCTAGTCAGCTTGTAAAATCGAGCGCCAAGAAGTAAGAAGCAGGCAAAATAATATTTAGAGACAGACGGAGAGCCAATCCGTCTGTTTCTTTTTGGCGTCCAACCAGTTATATTTGAACAGAAAAGTCGAGAAAAACAGCCAGAACCCAGGCTCTATGCCGTTTGTAGAGCAATCGCATATAAACTGGATACCAGACTGTATAGACGACAAGAAAAGAAGCTGGCCGGCAGCTGCTGCTGACATCTTTAGACCACAAGCGAGGCTCTGCATTGGATACAACAAACGTCAAAACCGTAGCTAAAACCAGCGCCGGACCTCTTATAGAACAAAATCTGGTTGCGGAGAAAAAGAATCTGGCTATGGACTTGAAGTCTCTCGATGGCAGTATCCACTTCGCCGGCATTGGCGGCATCGGCATGTCGGCGCTAGCTCGTATTTTGCTTGAGCGCGGCTATAAAGTTTCAGGCTCTGACAAGCAAGCCAGCCCCATCACCGAAGAATTGAAAGCTAAAGGCGCCCGCATTTGTATCGGGCACGAACGCAAAAACATGGATGGCGCAGGCGCCCTGGTGGTATCAACCGCAATCGTGAGCGGCAACCCCGAGTTGGAAGCCGCAAAAGAAAAGAATCTGCCTGTCTATCACCGTTCAGACATGCTCAACTATTTGGCCAGCCGCGAGAAACTGATATCTATAACAGGCACCCACGGCAAAACCACCACCACGGCCATGGTCGGTCAAGTAATGATGGGCTGCGGTCTTGACCCGAGCATCGTCGTAGGCGGCATTTTCGAACACATAGGCGCCAACTCTCGCACCGGCCATGGTGGCTATTTCGTGGCCGAATCAGACGAGTCTGACGGCACCCACGTCAAGTCGCATTCCTATGCAGCAGTTATCACAAATATCGAGCCCGACCATCTAGAAAACTATCCTGGCGGCTTTGAAGAGATTCTCTCTTGCATGGAACGTTTTGTCGCCAACACATCAAAGTTTGTGCTGGTCTGCCAAGACGATCAAGGCATCAAGACCCTGGTGAACCGCCTAGCCGGCAATAAAGAGCAGTCAGCCAAACTAATTACCTACGGCAAAACTCAAGATTGCCACTACAGCTTCAAGAGCCTCTCGGGCTTTGACATGGCTTTCTACAAAGGCGACAAAGAGCTTGGACGCCTATCTTTATGCGTACCGGGCGACCACAATCGTTATAACATCACCGCCGCCATCGCGCTTGCTTTAGAGCTGGGCGCCGATTTTGCCGCCGCCAGCCAAGCTGCCGCGGGCTTCAAAGGTGTCGACCGCAGATTTCAGCGCATCGGCGAGGTAAAAGGCACCCTGGTGGTCGACGACTATGCTCACCACCCAACCGAAGTAGCCGCCTTACTGAAAGCTTCGCGCGAATTTATCAAACAAGAGCGCCAAGGCAAAGGACGCGTCATCTGTCTCTTCCAGCCCCATCAACCGGGCCGCCTGCGCGACCTCTGGAAAGAATTTCTAGTAGCCTTCGATGATGCAGACCTAGCCTTTATTTCTGATATTTATATCGCCAGAGGCGGCGCCATAGATGGTGTCAGCTCAGAGCTCTTTGTCAAAGAAGTAGCAAACGGTCATACCCATTATCTGCACGGCAAAGTGGGCGAACTAGCCGACAATTTGCTGCCCCATCTAAAAGAAGGCGACCTGGTCTTGACCGTCGGCGCCGGTGATATAACCAAAGTAGGCCCAGCTCTGGTAGAAAAGCTCAAAATAGAGCTGGGGTCAAAATGAACTCACAAGGCATTCAGTTTGGGAAAGCATTTATGGGCCCAGAGCAAGATAAAAACGAGCAGAAGCCGCCAATTGAAATAGCTGAATCGGCAAAAGACTCAGCGTCTATTGCTAATACTATTAGCCAAAGCTCAGGGGCGGTGACAAAAGACGCTCCCTTGGCTCGCTATACGACTTTGCGCATCGGCGGCAATGCCGACTATTTCTATCAACCCGCCTCGGTGCAAGAGCTAGTCACTCTAGTGAGCGACCTGCAAAAGCGCGGCGAAAAATGGTACGTCTTGGGCGGCGGCTCAAACCTGCTAATTTCGTCTGAAGGTGTACGCGGTCATGTAATTCGCACCGCCGGTCTGACCGGCATCAAAATACTCGAACCAGGTCTTTTGGAAGCCGAAGCCGGTGCCCGCCTGCCTCACTTGGCAAAAATGGCCGCCCAGTCTGGTCTGTCTGGTTTAGAATTTGCCGTCGGCATACCCGGAACCGTGGGCGGTGCCGTGATAATGAACGCCGGTGCGCATGGCAGCTCTATTTCAGCCATACTAAAGACCGCCCTGGTCTTAGACTCGGCAAGCGGCACAGTAAAAGAAATGACCAATGAAGAGCTAGCCTTTCAATACCGCCGCTGCATACTCGACCCGCTCAGGCATGTGGTCCTCTCAGCCAAATTTATAATGCCGCAAGACCTGCCCGAACTGATCGAAGCCCGCACCAGACACAACGAAGAATACCGCCTAAAGACCCAGCCCATAGGCTTTCCAAATGCAGGCAGCACCTTCAAAAATCCATTCCCCGATAAAAGCGCGGGCTTTTTAATCGATAGCTCTGGGCTGAAAAAGACCCAGGTGGGCAATGCCTGCGTCAGCGAATTGCATGCCAACTTTGTCATAAACTTAGGCAACGCCACATCGCACGATGTCGCCGCCTTGCTCAAACAAATGCAAAGCACGGTCAAAGAAAAGTTTGATATCGACCTCACTCCCGAGTGGAAAACAATGGGAGAATTCAGCGACGACGAATTATCCGTCTGGAGGACAAAAAAGTGAAAGTAGCAGAAAAGATCACCAAGCAAACTAGAATCGGCGTCCTCTATGGCGGCTTATCCAACGAAAGAGAAGTCTCGCTCAGGTCAGGCAAGAATTGCTTCAACGCCCTCAAGCGTCTCGGCTATGAGAACGCGGTCTTGATCGATGTCGGTGAAAATCTTTCGGAAGAACTGAAAAATCACAAAATAGAAGTCGCCTTTCTTTGCCTGCATGGCAGATTTGGTGAAGACGGCACAGTGCAAGGTCTACTTGAACTGCTCAAAATTCCTTACACCGGCTCAGGCGTCTTAGCCTCGGCACTTTCCATGAACAAGCCTCTTACCAAGCGCGTTTTGCTCTCGCAAGAACTGCCCTTCCCCAGAAGCTATGTCATTCAAGAAAACGACGGTCAATGTCTCGATGAATATCTAGCCAAATTGCCCGCACCGCCGGTGATGGTAAAGCCCCTAAACGAAGGCTCGTCGGTCGGTGTCTACAAAATAGACAAAGCCGAAGAACTGGCCGACTGCGTCAAGAAAACAATCAAAGAATTTGGCGGCGCCATAGTAGAAAACTATGTAGAAGGTCAAGAAATTACAATCGGCGTACTGGAAGACTTGCACGGATACGGATACGGACACGGGCACAGCCACGCAAACGGCAATGGCACCGGCAATAGCCCAAGCAATAGCAATGGTAACGGCAACGGCAAAGGGCACAAAGAAACCCTCACCGCGCTACCGATACTTGAGCTGATTCCCAAATCGAAAGCCGGTTTTTATGACTATGAGGCAAAATACACCAAAGGTCTAACCGAATTTGTTTTGCCTGCCAAACTATCGGATACACGCACAAAAGAAGCCCAAGAACTGGCCAAGAAAACATTTAGAGCCCTGAACTGCAGCGGTTATGCCAGAGTAGATATGATTGCCGGCAAAGACGGCAACACATACATACTAGAAGTGAACACCTTGCCGGGCATGACCGACACCTCAGATTTGCCCGCCATGGCCGAAGTAGCAGGAATAAGCTATGACGCCCTGGTTGAGCGCATCTTGGTCTCAGCTGGTCTAGACAAATAGAAAAATCAGTCGTCTTTGCGGGTAAACCAGCCTAAGAGCTTCTCGATTAAGCTGCTCTCTGTCTTTTTCTTGGCGCGCCCACCGCTCTTGCCATAGGCAGAGTTGCGCCCAGTGCTGCTCGGATTGCGTGTTTCGCGGGTAGTGCGGGTTCTGCCGCTTGATGTACTTCTATTGGGCGGGCGTCTAGTCTCATACTCTTCATCATCATCATAGTCTTCTTCGTTGCGACCACGATCGCGATTAGAATCTTTCTGCAGCTTTTGCACTTTGCTCGACGAAATACGCTGATGCGAAGAGCTGTTTGTTTTGCCATCACCCTTGATGCCGCGCAACTTATCAAAACCAGACTCGCCTTCACGCCTCTTGCGCTGCTTGTCTTCTTCGCTGCGCAAAGCAGTGGCGGCGGCAGCCATGCCAGACTTCATAATGCGCTGCGAGATAAATTGTTCTTCTTTTGTAGTATTATGCGCCGGCGCCTTGAACACTTCATCGGGTATCTCAAACTCAGGATGCAACTCTTGATAGCATCTATAAAGAGCATGCCTGACATGCCTGGCTGTGGGTGGTCTATCGTCGATGGCATGGCTGGTCATGCGCTTTATCAAGATATCCAGCGACGGCAAAACTTCGGGCTTGCTTTGACTAACCACGGTAGAGGTAAGAGGCTTAGGTCTAACACCAGTAACAAGATGACCAAGAGTGGCCCCTAAGGCATAGATGTCGCTGCGGGTCTCGGGCTTGCCAAAATATTGCTCGGGCGGCGAATAACCGGCAGTAACAACGCGTGTGGCCGCCTCTTTGGCAATGAAATTGCGGGCGATACCAAAGTCGATAAAGACGATCTGACCAGAAGGCGTCAACATCAAGTTGGACGGCTTAAGATCTCGATAGATAATGGGCGGGTCTTGATCGTGCAAATATTCAAGCACTTCGCAAATTTGAATGCCGACTTTGACCGCATCGTCATCGTTGAAGGGGCCAAACTCGTTGATAACACTCTCAAGCGAGCTACCCGGCACATAATCCATGACCAGGTAGTATTTTCCCTCGTCGGTAAAATAATGGTCGTGAAAACGCACCACGCCAGGGTGGTTGAGGCGTTGCAACATGGCGGCTTCACGTCTAAACAGACGCACCGCCTCGGCTTTCTCGTCGGGGTCGGTAAACGTACTACTAAGGTGTTTGACGACGCGATAAGCTTCGTCGCTGTAGAGATCCTGAGCTAGGTAAATCACGCCCATGCCGCCGGTGCCAAGCATCTGCAACCAGCGATAGCGCTTGAACCAGGGATCGTCTGATGTTTGGGACAAATTGTGACTCCTGAATTACATAATATATGTTCCCCCTTGGGCTTGAATAATCGCCTATATATAGAAATATGGGGCGTTTCAAAGGAATCGACCTCTTTGCAGCAAGGCTAAAGCCCGACCCATTGGGCGCTTAGATGGGCAGAAATAATATTGTATGTTCATGTAAAAATGTCATAAATATCAAGGATTTGAATTAATCAAATACCAGACAAAATTATGTTGACAGACGTTTGTATGGGTGTTAATTTATAAGAGTCTCCCCCAGCCGAGAACGATGGAGGTAAAGATATGAGTCTTTCCAATGTAGCTCTGGTTGGGAATCTAGTAAAAGCACCAGAAAGGATCGAATTTTCGAGTGGACGGGTTAAGACAACGATGGTTGTAGCAGTTAACAGCTTTATTCGGTCATCGGGCAAGACCGATAAAGCATGCGACTTCTACAAGGTCGAGACCTGGGGAAAGCTGGCTGAGCTTGCAGCCCGCTGTTTAAACAAAGGCAACCAGATTACAGTCACGGGCAGACTCATTCTGGACCATTGGACCGACAGACAGGGCACCAATCGCATCACTCCTGTGGTTGAAGCAAGCCAGCTATCCCTACCCCAAAAGGGCAAAAAAGCCACTCAAGGAGATCCCGACGAAATCTTCGACAACTCGCAAGAGGTAGACGAAGAGCCGGAACTAGAAGAGCTCGACTGAAAGAACCATGAGGGTCTCGTGTAGATTCTTTTGACTTCGGTCGACAACTTTTATTCTCCCTGCCACCACACAAAGAAAAGAGAGAAAAAGCGAAGGGTTAGGTTATTCCTATCCCTTTTCTTTTTGTGTTGATGCTTTTAGTCGGGTAATTAGCTTAAACCAGAAGATTGCCAGTATCGCCAGTGGTGGCAAGAGCCTGTTAGAGCAATCAGCTACCGCTCGAAGTTCTCAACAGGGATTTCTGCCCCAAGCGGACGGACCTGCCCAGAGAGAAATCGAGTCACATCAACGCTAGTCCGATGTACCAAAGATTGCAGTCCTGCTTGCATTTTGAGCAATCTTTCCATTTGAATTGCAAATGTATAGCCATTTGCGCAAGTTGGGTGTAAACTAGAGAAATCAAGGGATTTGATTATGACAGACGCGAAAAGGGAAAGAAGAGCGCGCATAAAAGGCTCTCTAAAGGATGGTGGAGAATATAAGTTCGCTTCTTCGGCTGCTGAACAAGAAGCTGAATCTATCGTTGTACAAGCAGAAAAAGATCTTTCGGAATGTCACGTAAATTTTCGTTGGCAACGCGAGCAACTTGATCTAGTTAAGAGAGCAGCAGAAGAAATTGGAGTACCCTATCAAACATACATAAAGTTGTGCGTTTTTCGGCAAGCGAAGCAAGATCTTGGCTTTACTGCCAGCGAGTCTGCCAGCAAAGCCGAGTTTAATTCGCTGCGTAACTTAGTGCAAGCAAATGAGCAAAAACTCGAAGCTATTATACAAGCGAATCTTAGCAAAGCTAATCTGCAAACACAGACAGTAATTCCAACAGTGGGTTATCCTGATATGGTCGGACAGGGTTCGAACACTTCGATGTGTGAACCTCCGAGTGATCAGGGTCTTGTCAAGGAAGCTCCTCAATACTCGCAACTGCTCAGCCAGCGCGAAGACGATAAAGAATGACTCAACCACGTAATGATTTGAGCCAGAAGATTGCCAGTATCGCTAGTGGTGGCAAGATGAAGAGGAGCGATTATTCAATTTCGTATAGCCATTAGCGATACTAAAGGATAAAAACAAGAACGCTACTCATGGACTCTAATATAGAGAGGGAAGAGATTTATCACTTCTGATTCTCCTTGATTAGCATCCGGTCTTCACTGCATAAGGACTTAGTTTGCGGCTCTCGAAAGACCGGAGCAAACTCAACTCATTGAAATCATTTCAACTAGATGAAGACAGCTCATCATCACCCTTACAAACCAAATCGATTTTCATAGGTTCATCCTGATTTACGCCACGATAGTAGCTTGCCTGGTCAAGAAAGATAGCAGTCTGAAGTAAATCTGCATGAAGCCCTCTCTCACATAAAACAGATGAACCATTACTTGAAGTTTCAACAGAGTGAACACCCTGTGCGTCTTCAATCGAAATTTTGCCACCATCGCCTTGAATCACCCTAAACTTCAATTTGGTGTGTTCTGTATCTGACTCATCAGAAAAACTGGCGCAGAAATTAAATACCCACTCAGGTCCCTCTCCAAGATATCTAACTTCAGTTGGGTGAAGTTCCTGACCCGCACTACCCTTGAGGATGGATGATTTCCTTGCACCATGGAAACTGAAGACGGTCTGGTAAATAAAGAACTTGGCTTCATCTTCAATAGTCGCATTACAGAAACCTAAATCCACATAATCGACCATGCTATCGCTATCATCGCTAAAACGAAAGAGATACTCCACATCGCCACTAGCAGTCCTAAAGCCCAGATAATAAGAGCGCGGACCGTGGACTCTAATATAGAGAGGGAAGAGATTTATCATTTCTGATTTTCCTTGATTAGCATACGGTATTCATTGCATATTGCCCAGTTCTGCGGCGCTTGAGAGACCGAAAGAAAACTCAACCAGTTGAAAGCAACTCAACCAGCTGAAGCCTACTCATCATCACCCTCATAAACCAAATCGATTTTCATAGATTCAGTAGGATTTCCGCCACGATAGTAGCTTGCTTGGTCAAGAAAGATAGCAGTCTGAAGTAAATCTGCATGAAGCCCTCTCTCACGTAAAACAGATGAACGATTTCTTGAAGTTTCCACAGAGTGAACACCCTGTGCGTCTTCAATCGAAATTTTGCCACCGTCGCCTTGAATCACCCTAAACTTCAATTTGGTGTGTTCTGTATCTGACTCATCAGAAAAACTGGCGCAGAAATTAAATACCCACTCAGGTCCCTCTCCAAGATATCTGACTTCAGTTGGGTGAAGTTCCTGCCCCGCACTACCCTTGAGGATGGAGGATTTCCTTGCACCATGGAAACTGAATACGGTCTGGTAAATGAAAAACTTGGATTCATCTTCAATGGTCGCGTCCTCGAAACCAGAGTCTATATAATCGACCATGCTATCGCTATTATCGCTAAAACGAAAGAGATATTCCACATCGCCATCAGCAGTCCTAAAGCCTAGATAATAGGAACGCGGACCATGCACTCTAATGTAGAGAGGGAAGAGATTTATCATTTCTGATTTTCCTTGATTTGATAGGTTGGCGAAATCTCGGGCGATTTCTGAAAGACCGATCTTCCGTTCCAGACTTCCATAAATGACTCAATAGTCAGCTCAAAATGTGTACCTTCAAGAGGATCTCTTATAAACACATTGCCGTTTGGATTAACTTCATGCATGAGCACAACATGACTTATTCGGGCGGCGCCCATAATCTCCACAGCCGCCATCTTGGTATTGGCAAGGAACTCTTTAACTTCCGACAAATTCGGGTTGATAAAAGTTCTAGAAAAGTCATCACCTAACTCTTTCTTAAGCCAAGCTAGGTCAGCAGACATTTCTTGTTTGCGAAACTGTTCAGGAACATAGAGCTGAAACTGCTGCAAAAATTCTTCCTGTTTTACAGCGCCTCTTGTCAGCATTTCGCCCACGGCAGCAACACAAGCTTTGGGATGCACCTGCTGAACCACAGTATATTTCTCGATAATTTCAGGCGGTACATTATTTTTGTCGGGTAAACCGGCAAGCACTTCGTCTGGAATTTGACCGCTCTTGCCTTCCTTAATCTTTGCTTTCTCAAACTGATCGGTCAGACCAAGAAATCGGTTCCACTCTTGACGCTCATTGCGTCCAAATTTCTCCTTAAACCCAGACATGTAACTGACAAAATCTTCAAAAGTCTTTTTGCCAGCCTGAGAAATAGAAGCGCTCTTATCGCCCGCATGAGCAGCCATGCCTGGACTAATACCGGCACCAGCCTCAGCATAGGCAAAGCTTGGTCCTTGATTTGGAAAATGAGGGAAGTCTGAAACCAAAGCGCATATGGAACCCCATGTTTCGGCTGACAAATTGCCTAACTGTGATAGCGATTTATCAATCATGACTGAAACAGTCTTGGTAAATTCGCCATTGGCAGAAATTACAGAGCCTGTATCGCCGCCAAAAGGCGCACCCGGCAACACGTCTGCCGCGCCAGACTTGCCTAGTTCGCCTAGATGCCCAAAGCTTTGTTTTGCCCCGGGTATACTCACTCCACCTATGACCAGATCAAAGGTACCATCGAAAATTGCTGGTCCGAGACTTTGCTTGGTGTGGTTGGCATATCTGACCAAGTCAAGCGGCGTCAGCCCCGACCCTGTATTGTCAGCGAGCACCTTGAGCTGAGCATTTCTCTCTTGGGCTTGAGGCGACGTAACTAGCTCGTTTCTCATTGCGCCCACGCCGAGGGCTAAAGCTCCAGCACCAACAGCTGGGTTCGCTCGCTCTAAGGCATAACCAATAGCGGTGCCAAGCACCACATTCGATGCACCTCTCTGCGCTAGCTTATCTCGCTCACTCGTGACCTTATGACTACCACTCTCAAAGGCACCAAATAAAGGGGCGATACCAAATATGATGACATGATCCCCGATTGCCTTAGTGGCTTTCGGTCCAAGGGCTCTTGCCGTATCAACTCCGAGCATGTAAACAGTCAGAGCAGATCCAACATCATCTTTGGCTATACCTAAGGCTTCGACTTTCTTAGCATCGCTGCCTTCGTTTATGGCGGCTGAGAGCAGTTTGTCGCGCCCTTCAGACACTGCTGCTAATCGTTTGTCTAACTCGTGCGGCTTAATCTCATGGCGGGAAAGAAACGAAAGAGAATCTTCCCTGGCAGACTCTTTGCCTGGTTGGAGGCGCGAAACCTTACTGCCGTCTTCAAAGACCAATTCAATACTTTGCATCTGGTCGCCACCGGCGCTGCCGCTATGCCTGTTGGTTCGAGACTTCTCAAACCTCGCCCGCTCAGCGCTACTGCTATTAGCCGCTGCATGCACATTCAAGCCACGCTCGGCGAGCACGTACACCCTTGCAGACAACTTGAACAGCCGCTGTTCCCCGTCCTGATTGTCTTTAGAATCTGGCAAGAGCGTGCTCCCTAGAGGCTCAATTATATCAGCCTCAAGTAGAGCAAACGTGACAGCGCAGAACAATGTGGATTTGCACAGTTGTTGAAAAATTGGAGGCGGTTAAGGGTATACCGAAGCGATGACATTCGATTAGTTAAAGTCGAGATACAAGGAAACTTTGAGCGCTGCGGCGGGTTAGACCGGCTGCAATAAATCACTGTCGAAAATATCTGCAGGGCTAATGACTGATTCAGATAGCGGAATAGCAGTACCGTACCTTTGCTTCAGCTTCATCTGCACTTCTCTTGCCGATAGGTCGAAGCTCCTCAGTTCTCTGAGTTTTCCAACTTCAACGCCCAATGCAGTCCTATAGACTTTCCATACAAGCTCAGAACAATAAATCTTGTCGTTAGACCAACCAAAATATGGATCATAGGGCTTTCCAATAAATGAAGACCCGGCCAGCCACAAACTTTTCACTGCGCTTGCAGAAAAATGCTGCTTACGCAGTCTCTTCACAACATACTCAGATCTTACACCGCGCCTAATCCACGACTCAATTGGCGTAAGCTTAACCGGTCCGACCGCTTCAAGAACCCAGAGGCGCCCATCCTTGCGAAAGACGATACCCATGTGTGAATACTTAGAATGCGTAGCAATCTGAATAACTCGACTTTGGCTAGACCTTGATGTTTGAAAGATGATGTCGCCATCTTGGAGTTTAGATAATGCAGGCGAAGTAACCGAGGAAGCTGGCAAAGAAGAGCACGCACAAATCAAGCCAATCAGGCAGAAAACAGAGGCAAACCCAAACCAGGTTTCCTTTACTCGGTACCGCAAAATGGCAAGGAAGCTGCTCAATTAGAACTCCAGGGGGCTCTCACATAACAAAGCATCGACTGGCAATAAGATTCAAGGCTACTACGATATTCCAGATTTCAGCCGCCGACTGCAAACAGTTAACAAACTGTTTGTTGGTGAAAAAGGTGCCTGAGTACAGCTCATTTGCAATTGAAAAGCGCGTCGTCGATCAGTTCATTCACGACAACTTTGGTGTAGTCGTAGATATGGCGATATGTCTTTGGTTCGAAACCAGCAGCCTTCAAATGAGCAATTGCCTCCTCAATTTTTTCAGCCGGCAGGCTGCCCTTCTCTGCCATATCGCGAAAAATTTCTAGACTCTTCTCAGATGTTAGTTCCTCGAAAACTTGAGCGCTAACATCTTCCGTTATTGTCATCGTTTGCCTTAAGCGCCTAACAATATAGGTCTCCTTATCGATCCAAACCTCGCAGTCTTCGCTATTCTCGGTAGTGCCGAGCAGATGAAAGCACTCAACTTCATGCAGCAATTCTTCAGGCAAAGCCTTCACATCTGTCATCTCATGCCAGTTCCATGAAAGCTCAAGAGCGCCCGGATGCATGATGTTTAAGATATGATTGACTGAGCCTTGTGATATCCCTGTAGCGCCAGCAAGCAGAATTCCAAGATTTTCGGCGTACTCAATTCGTCCCCAAAAATTGCATGCAAATGTCTCGCCATTGCTCCAAACCGTGTACTCCTTGCCAGGCTTGGACTTTTCGACAAAAGGAAGCCAAGATAGCCAGTGAAACCGAAACTTCAAAGGTCGTTTGAAGTGCGTCTGAAATTCAAGCCTTGAACCAGGGAGGTCTGGTGATTCTACTGTTCCAACATCGGCGTACGAGTCGAATCTCGAATAGACATCGCATACTTTATCTAAGACTTCTTGCTCGTTCACGGCTGTTCCAGTCAAATCGATCGATCAATTCTTACATCATAAAGCAAAATCTTGGAAAACTTAGAGCTTACTTCGAATAGTCCTTCAGTCTCAAGATTTCCTCCATGCCCAAGCCTTCTACTCTACGCTTAGAGAGATGTCTCAGGGCTTGGCGAAGCCCAAGCTCTATAGCATTTTTGAGCTGTTTAAAGTCAAGTATTGCCTGAAATTCGTAATCTCACTTCCTGCGAAAAAATTGAGTCATCCAAGTGAAGTGCGTGAGTCTGAACTTCTTGGTTTCTTTCAGCAAATCTCAAAGCTTCATCTCTATCACGGTCCTTGAGCGCATCAAATAACTCACTGATTGGATTCAACTCCAACATCTGACCTATCTGGTCGCTGTCTGCGTTCATCTCCTTTAGGGTGTTCTCGTTTTCTGCGTGATGCGCAAGGACTTCAAGCGAAGCTCCTGACTTACTAGAAGGCGACAACCTGTCCTGAAAAGCAGACATAGAAGAACGATCACAGAGCAGTGAGCTTGCCTCTCTCTGTAATCGACTCTCAGATAATGACTGTTTGGACGCTATTCTGTCACCTGAATAGTCAGCGCGGTGCGCTCCGGTCCCTTGGTGCAAAGTTTGCATACTTACCTCGTGTCATTTCGGCTGGAAATAGATTGCGAACATTATTGCTCTCACATTATCGTTTTAATCTGACACCAGGTTGACTTGCGATAGACAGTTTCTCAATCAGCATGCAAACGCATATCAAGAGCACCTTCGGAGGCTAAGACACCTTGCGTCAAAGCCTCTCTTAAAAGATGTCTCGACCTAAACCCAACCTCTGTCAACTCCCACAAGGAAATATGAACAAGGACTTTGAGACAGTCCCAAGTTTATTTTTGGGTGAGTTGACGAAAGAGAGACGACCGGTCTAATCTATTCCAATCGCTGCGGCTTAAATCGTAATTCTTCCTCGACTGATTCAAAGAACAGTCCTATTGCAGGTCCTTCAGGAGGTTCCCATGTCACCAGCTCAAGTTCAAACCCAGGCTGTCCAGCCCAAAAATCTGCTTGGTAAAATCGCCATTGTTACTGGTGGTTCCAGGGGCATTGGCGCCGCTATTGCTTCACGTCTTGCCGCCGAGGGCGCAACCGTCGTCATCACATACGCCAAGAGTAAATCAAGTGCCGACAAAGTGGTGGCAGACATTGCTGCCGCCGGCGGCAAAGCCGTAGCCGTCCAGGCAAATGCTTCGTCTGCCGCCGACAATAAGGCTCTCGTAGCCCAAGTGACCAAACACGGCAAGATCGATATTTTGGTCAACAATGCCGGAGTCTTCGAGGGCGGTTCCATCGAAGCTGTTTCTATAGACCAATTCGAGCGGGTGTTTGACACCAATCTTAGAGGCGTGGCTGTGACTACCATGGCTGCCCTTCCTCATATGAACGATGGCGGCCGCATCATAAACATTTCCTCGGTGGCAGCCAGAGCTATTGCACCAGGCTTCGGTTTCTATTCCGCCACAAAAGCCGCTCTTGATGCTCTTACAAGAGCCTGGGCACAAGATCTCGGCAAGCGATGCATTACCGTCAATTCAGTCTCGCCAGGCACCACACTGACTGAAATGCTTGAAGCCGGACTGCCGGAAGAGGCAAAGCAGGCTTACATTCAGAAGACTGCGCTTGGCCGCCTCGGTGAGCCAAATGATATTGCCGCAGTGGTGGCATTCCTGGCTGGCAATGATGGACGTTGGATGAACGGCAAAGTGATGGAAGCCGACGGCGGACTAGCCGTTTAAGGCGGGATGTGAAGCACCACCCGCAGAGGAAGGAGCCGAAAAGGTTCAAGCCGTCTTCTCAAAAGAGCCCCATCAGGGGCTCTTTTTGCTGGTGGTAAGCTTTATGACGAACTGCGGTCCTAATGCATCTCAGCTGATTATAACCGAGAACAGAGAAAGCTAGTCCGCTTGGACAGGTCAGATGCAGCGGCAATTTTGACTTGGCGCACCACTTTTTCCATGGCATAATAAAACCAAGACTATCCATACATCATTATCTATATTTTGCGCATTACCTCGACATTCGTAATAGCATTAAGTGTCACATTATTGTGCTTGGCTCAAGCACAGGCACAAGATAGGATTCAAAAGTTTTTGAAACCCCATGAAGACATAGGCAGTTTCCCTCATTCAAGGTGCTGGATTGTTAAATCTAGAGAAGAGGCTGACCAAGCATTTGAAAGAGAATTGAAGCCTTGGTTTGCGAAAATGGATCAGAAATTGTCTGTTACTGCAGAAAAGCTGAACTTACCGAATTGTAAAAGAACAGTCGTTTTCAAGGTTTTCTTGGACAAGCAAGATGGCTCTGCACTTCCGATTTTACAAAGTTCATCCGGAACAAAAAGCTATGACGAAAAAGCGTTAAAAGTCATCAGGGCAGCTATTCCATTTTCATGTCCAGCAAATGATCTGCCCTATCAACGAGGAATTCTGATCGAATTTGGCAGTCAAAGTGTCAATATAAAGCTTGCTGCAAGTTCCTGAGCGAATAATCAGACGTGCACTTCTTTGGATTTTCGTACTCGGTTGCTCGATCTTCCTTTTGAACAAATTTGTTATCCATCTATGCCTCCTATAGACAAATCAAGATAAGAACAATTATCCAGAAAAAGTAAAGAGTACCAAAGGCGGCGTTTGAAGTGGTGGGAGTTAGTGAGCGCAAAAACTGCATTGCCGTCAGCTTGGCCCGGGGCACTCATCGACACAAAAGCACCAAGAAGGATGAATCTGAACTGCGTGAACAGATAAAGGAGATTGCGCATGCTCGAAAACCATTTGGCTACGAACGAATAACCAGGCTGTTGCAACGCGGCGGTCTGCGCATCAACAGGAAGCGCGTTTACCGAATGTACAAACAAGAAGGACTTCAGGTGCGCAGGCGATGCCGCAAGAGAGAACGCCGACTTCGTAAACCGCTTGAACAAGCCACATATCCGTGTCAAAGATGTCCTCTAGATTTCGTTAGCGGCAGCTTATCCAGCGGCAGCAGACTCAGAACGCTGAACGTCATCGACGAATTTACGCGCGAATGCCTGGCGGTAGAGGTGGATTTTGGTTTGCCTGGAGAGCGTGTTGTGAGAGTCTTGGAGCGTCTCGCCTGGTGCTATGGGACGCCCTGACGCGCGCACAATCACTGAGGAATGGAGGCACGACTAAAACACGATAAGACCGCACGGGTCGCTGGGAAGAATTGCACCGTCGGAATTCGCTCAGCAATTTAGAGAACAGAAATTGTCCGCTTGACGTGGTACAAGAAAATGGGTGGGTTCACCACTAGGTTATGACAGCCGAGTAGTAATGGGAGACGATGAAATGCCAAGATATGCAGATATCTTTCGTGATCCTTTAGATATTTTGACTTTTGAGGATATCAACGAGTTCTGCAATCACAGAATAGCTGAGTGTACTTACCTGGACTACAAAACTACCATCGAGGATCTAGGAGACATTGGGAAAGACGTTGCCGCTATGGCAAACGCGGAAGGAGGATTAATAGTAGTCGGAGTCAAGACCAAGGGTGAAGACAATGGTAAACCAGGCGTGCCATCTGAAGTCATTGGAATACTCGATCCAGAGAAGTTGGCTGGTGCAATTGGACGGAAATGTGCGAATGTGATTCATCCAAGCCTAGTTCCAGAAATTCACTTCTATAAGATACACGATCTGGAAAATAGATTCGTAATGCTTATTCGAATTCCACAGAGCGTGGAAGCACCGCACTGGTTAGGAACAGAGAATAAATGCACTGTGCCAATTAGGACCAATGACTTCACCGTGCACAAGAACGGAATTCAACTATTGACGCCATCAGATCTCAATAGTTACTACAGAAGACGTGAGCAACTAGAGAAGAAAAGCCAAGAAATATTAGAAAGAGCAAAATCACGAGCATCAGCAAGCAGCAGTAGCTCAGCATTCGTAGCAATAGGTATTTTGCCCGCATTGCCAAAAGAACGCTTGCTTGACTGGAAAGCACTTAAGAACCTTGCAGAGGATTTCGGATTTGACCATAGAAGACATTTGCAAAATTTTGGAACTGCACAAGAGACATACTATGTTCGATGCCTCCGCCCCGAATGGCGCTATGAAGAAATTACCTTGTGGGGAAGCATTTTCCAATGCGTTGGAATCGAGAAAGATCGGGAAACCAATTCATTTAATTTTGAAGAAGTTCTAATGAGCATTCATGATTGCACGACAAAAGCATTGTCCCTATACGAGTCCTGTAACTTTAGTGGAAATCTGAGAGTTGAAATAGAACTCATTACTGGATTTGATTCAAATGGATACTACACCTACAAAACACTAAAAAGCAGAAGAAATGCAAGACTTCCAATAGAGCAATCTTCACGTTCTGAATTCGCATACAAACCGCATGAACTCAACAATTCTCATTTCTGGAAAGCAGTAGTTTCAGACCTTCTTTTTGCCTGCGACCTAGGCACTCTCGAGACCGAAGATGTAATTACGGAAGAGACGATGAACCGCATCACCAAAACCAATTAGCTACATATAGACAGACCTGACATGTGGGATCTGTCAATTAAACTGTGGCATTAGGATTATTGGTCACTGATTGGAGTTTTTGTCAAATCTTCTGTTCTGGGGTAAATTAGTCGGTCTCCTTCTTCTCCCTGATTTCGTCTTTAATATTGATGCCGGTCAGCACGTCGGCAAGACGTTCCGGCACATTCAGTCGGCGCCATAGCTTTTGTGCGCTTCCGCATAGCTTGAACACCATCGTTAGCATTGTGTCTCTAGTCAGGCAACCGCGAGTCTTTGCAGTGCGCAATCTGACAGTCGCGAAGATTGATTCAAATGGGATTTGTTGTGCGAATGTGGACCCAGTGCTCAGCAGGGAAATCGAAGAAGGTAAGCAGATCATCTCGATCCAACTCAAGACACTGAGTGGGGTCAACGGAAGCAGTGCAAACCTCTAAGAACCAAAATCATAATATCCTGGACATAAGTTCTTTAGGGGCTGTAGCGGTGCACCTATAATCGATAGGAAGGGATATATTGCCGCATTTGTATGCCGTGGCGACGAAGAAAACTCTACTATAAGTGGCTTTCCAGCTACGAAGGCAAAGGAATATTTGTCGGACTACGTCAAGAATCCAGCAACGTTGCTTCCAGTTTCGGAGCCGACATAACTTCAAAAACAACAGGTATGTTGGGCTTATTGCCGAGCTGGCAGAGGTATGCTTACTGTCAAGTTGGATTGCGTTGACTGCGTTGATGACCGCGCTAGGAGACCCAGCGTCAAACAAAATCAGGCTCGGTCGGTATGGAATTCTACTCAAATCGTCGGCGAACACAATATTCCAACTCTTTTGCCAAATCAGCCATGTCTGGACGTTTTGTGGGATCGTTCAAAGTGCAAGCTTCCAGCATGGGCTCAATCTGATGACTTGCGGAACCAAACGAATAGGTCGTGAGCTTCGTTACTTCTTCGTTTTGCCATAATGTACCAGGTAATGGATTGCGCATTTCTGTTAGTGTGACCCAAATGGTTTTCGCCAATGAGTAAACGTCGGCCTTTTTGCCATCTGCAGAACCGGCATTATTGAGCATCTCTGGCGCTAGATAAAACGCCGGTCCCAGCTTTTGTCGGTCCTTTGTTAAGGCTACCTTCTCTGGAAACGATGCGATTCCGAAATCTCCGATACACCACTGGCCGTTAAGGTAGAAAAGGTTTTCAGGCTTGAGATCTCGATGAGAGATACTCCGATCATGCACAATTGCCATTGTCTTTGCGATAGAAGAAAATGCCACGAATTTTACTAAATCATTCGCTTCTTCCATCACCTTCGGAAATTGTTCCGCCATAGGCATCACAAGCCAAGGAATATCCTGCTTGTCATACCGGCTTGGTAAATAATAGTCGATAATTGGGATTACGCCAGGTAGGTCCTTCAGCCGACTCAGTGCTTCAATTTCGGAGGTGAAGCGAGTCAAAGTATTGGTTCGATACGAGTTCGCTAAGCAGAGTTTGATTGCACCAATCGTGGCGTCATTCTTAGTGGCTTTCCAAACTTCTGCATTGCCACCCCTCCCTAGTTTTTCACGAAGGCGCCAGGGACCGACTTGATCGCCCAATCTGTACCTAATGTGCGCGTCAGGTTCATCTGGCAAAGCTTCAAAAAATGCCCTGAAACGTTTAATCGTTTCCGGACGTGCGGCAAGTGCTTTCGCAGTCCTTGAGATTGAACCATATTTCGCAATTGTCTCATCAATCTCCCGGATGGCCCTATTCTTTCCGACCAGCTGTCCCCACATTTCGATGACGGCATTTCGAGCTATTCCAGATTGCATGCTTCCTGGCTCAAATTGGGCATTCACAGAGTAAACAACCTCCTCGAATGAGGAGGATAAGTCAATTTGTTTCAAATTCAAGTCCTCAAAATTGGTTTTGTTTGCGTAAGTATACTCATCTGACCCAGCGCCATATTCAGTCACCATAAGAACTATGCCCAGTTTTTTTTGCCGAAGGAGCGAGTTGGAGCCCGGCTGCTAGCCGCCAGCAGGAATATGGACATAGCGACTGAATCGGCTTGAAGCATTTGCCAGGCTAGGAGCGGCAGACGGTGAAGAACACTTTCTACTTGCCTCAGTCGGTCGCCGTCTGCCCTACAGTCGGAAAGCACATGTGTAAAGCCCAACCGTGAATTGAGAACTGACAATCGAATGCTGAAAGTTGCAGTAAAAGCGGACCTCTCTAGCGAGACTTTTTCTTTCTTCCAACGTCAACTACAACAGTTTCAATCTTTACATCGAGATTTTCACATACAGCGCAGAAGATGGCGGCGGTATTATCCATGCTTGGGTTACCGCGTTCCGAAAGCATTCGGTGCAAGCTTTTTGCAGGTGTATCGATGGCACGAGCCAATCCTTCGAAACCAATGGTGGCATTGACGAGATCGCGAAGAATTAGACGGGCTGTTTCTGATTCTCCAGTCAGAAACAGCTTGGTTGCTTCATCGAGCAACGCTTTGGCAAACGCAGGTTCTCGATTTACGCGTTCGACAACTGTCTGTTTAAAATTGCGTGTAAGTGCCATATCACTACCTTTTGTCTCTCTTAAGTTTATTGTCCGTCTTCTTGGTTCTGCTGGACTTCTGTTTTTCTTTCTCTTTCTCGGCTTTCGCTTTTGCAGCCTTTCTTACTTTGTATTCTTCGTGCAAGCGCTTAGCCTCCTTAATGTCTTCGTTTTGCCCCTTCTTCGTTCCGCCACCGAACAAGATAATGAGGTCTTTGCCGTCTTGTGCTAAATAGATTCGATAACCAGGACCCCAATCAATAATGTATTCTCCAATTCCATCAAACCATTTGATTGCCGATGTTAGCCCCCGCTCCATACGCACTTTTGCAGAGGTAACTTTTGCTGCGGCTTTGACATCGAGGTCATCGAACCATGTTTTGTAGGGGCTGGAACCATCTTCCAGAAGATATTCTTCTACTCTCATTCCGCCATAGTAACACATATGTTACCATTCGTCAAGCGACACAAGCAAGGCTAGTGCCGAAGCTTGCGGAGCCAACCAACTAGCTTCTTGAGCGGACGCATCCAAGAGCTTCTTGGTTCGACGACATCGCTTAATTGATCGGTAACGTGCGGTTTGGAATACTCTCGAATATCAAAGAACGGGTCACCTGTCTCGTCTACGGGGTGGTGCGGACAGTGCTTGTTTCTGAGCTGCTCTACCCAAAAGCTAGATGCAATCATTGACTTGTTGCCGTCATATTCGAGATAGTTGAAGTCGACCGAAAAACGAGACCAAGGTGTAAGCAATTGCACCATGAGACCGATGGCGGTTGAGGCCAGCACACCATTCGGCCAAACCACCTGAGGACGACCTCCAGCTGCGCCATATTGCTGAGCTTCTTGTACTAGGCGCTCATCAGTTATAAAGTTGCAACATCGCAAACAAGCTTTGCCTGGGAACGAAAGAATAACCTGTCCACTGATGAGAAAATCGTCGAGAAGCGGGCGGTGAGTGACTTCCATGCCGATGTCGATGTATGGAATGATGTATCTACGCGCAAAGCGTTCAAGTTGCTCTCTTTCTGTAAAGGAATCAACAGCACCGATGATTACATCACAAAGCTTCAATTGCTCAACCGCTTCCTGCCACGAGCCAGTTATTGAAATTATCTGAGCATTGGGCAGAAGTGCTCGAATGGTTCGCTTGGCGATCTCAACTTTTGCAAGTTCTCGCTCAACGTCAGAAATAGTGCCACATACTAGGCGATTAGTGTTAGAAAGCTCAATAATGTCTGGATCGCAAAGGATATAACGCCCGATTCCGAGGTGAGCACATTGCAGTACCAGATGAGATCCACCTCCCCCTAGCCCAACCAATCCGATTGTCGCCGCGGAGAGATTATGGTCACTGTCTGGTCCTAAGAAGCTTTGGCGATTATCGCTATTCATTAGGTTCTACTCCATTTCTTGATGGGGCAGCCGACTTCAACAAAACTGTCGACGGGTATACACGGTTGATTTCTGTCAAAGACAGCAAGCCCAGAAGCCAAGTCGTTACTAAGCACTAAGGCGCCATGGAGCCTCATAGGGCTCACTTTTAGAAAATCCAGCATGAACTTGGAGCTCTCATGCAGATCGATTGCACTGAAAGATGGCATGCCTATGCCGCTGTGACTATGCACGTGGAAAACAGCATTGCCTTTGGAGATTGACCATTGAAGAGCTTTCCTGATGGCTTCCGAGCCCAAGAGCGCACCAACGGTCAGGTCAGGCAAATAGTCTTCGTCCTCCACTGGCAGGTAGTCCCGTGCCAATATGAGCACCTTGTTTCCGTCTGCAAATGAGAGCCCGGCCGAAATGAATCCGACCCGTTCATAAGCGAAGGAATGTCGTCGCCTGAGATCGGCGCGAATTTTTTCAAGTAATCGTGATGTGATTTTGAATGTGATGTTCATGCGACGCACCTCAAGTGTTCTAGAAGTATTGCAGTCCAGGGTAGATCGGCAGGCACACCTTGCCAGGACGGTGCCCACCATTGCTTGTCGACCACGCGATGCTGGTTCCAATTCGAGCCGCGACCGTCAATTTTTCGCTCAAAAAAGAGCCTAGTCTTATAGCCTGTATGCTCAAAAGGCACCAGCAGTAGTGTCATCGTGAGTATTTGCCCGGCTGAGACCACCTGCATATTCGGAAGGAGCACCAATGCTTTTCCGCCCTCGGTCAAAATGGTCGCAGCAGGGCATATCTGTTTGAGTGCGTCGAAATGAATAGATATGTTAGTCATGATGAGGCTCCGCAAGGTACCTGGCTGAAGAATTTCATGCCTTCTTTGACACGCAGCTTTTCATCAGACTTGAGTGCAGTAAGTTTTCCGTCGGCATCGAGCAAGTTAAGTACATAACCGGGCTCAACAGGCAGGATCACGATGAGCTGCTCCATCGTGTAAATACCGCGTGGAATCTCGCGTTTGTCGCCATTCAAAGAGACCGTTATGTATCGGCTCTTACTCTGTATATGTTCAGTGCCAGATTCGCTCAGATTGACTTGAGCGTACGGCTCCAGGACGACTTCTCCATCCTCAGATTCCAGCACCAATACAGCGTCGTTTGAAATGCCTGCCAGCCGGCGCAGCATGGGCTCGCCTATTAGCTCAGTTCCCCATTCGTAACCGCGATCATTTATTGTGAATCGAAAGATACGATCATTTCGGAATGCCATGAAGTTTTTGGCTCCTTCTGTTCGCAAGTCAACCATTTCATCAAGTGACACCGATCTGGTTTCGTGATGGAGCAGCTGTATCAACAGATGCTCATCAGCGGGATCGTAGCCAGCTTCGGAGAGAATCTGTCTACCCTGCGGGACAGGATCCGTGAAAGCGATTTGGACCCCATTTACTTCAGCCAGATGGTTGCCGGAATTGAACGGCGTGTGTTCCCTAACGTAATTGCCCATTTATCGACTCCTTTAGAGAATATGGGTTAGTTTGTTTCAGCGCAGTAAGCTTACTCCGCTTACACTCGGACCAAAAAAAATTCCGATCCGATACTTGTATACTAGCGTAAGCTTACATAGCTGACAAGTTTTTTTTTTGTTTTCGAATTAAAATTACCAGATGGCTGTTCATGTGGGGTGGGTGCAACTCGTCGACCCGTATTCGCACAACAACATCAAACAGCTCAGAAAGAACGTTACTTGCCTGTTGGCAGGAGTCATGGTGGACCCTACGTATAATTAGGAATGGCTCGACGGCCTTAGACACCAAACATCGAGGCATTAATAATAAGCCGATCACCATGTTGGCTTGGTGCTTCCACCAATTAACAGAATACGAAGGCTTGCTGAACTTGGAAAGTTCGTAGCCGTCCCGACAAAGAACCTTAGGTTTCGATAGCTCCAGTGCGAGCAGGCTCAGCTGCGTAGCTTCTTGAGCTGCGAAGAGTTTCTCGTGCATCAAGATCTGACCAGCCTCGAGACCTAAAGCGGATCTGACTCGTCTTCGGCTCTGGTCGCTTGGATCTTCGTCAAGTGAGCGACTGATCACGACCGATTCTGCGCCAACATTACTGAAGCACCTAAAACCGAGAATACCTAGTGGCAAATCCTCATATTCAGGCGAGATACCAAACTTTTCTTTCCAAAAACCGATCGAACCTGATCGCCTCGGGATTATCTGGCATGAACTTGACGCTGTTTAGCGCTTTCTCACAGAGGTCTTCAACTTTCTGCGTTGTGAAATACAGTCTTTTGACGGTTGCAAACAGACATTTCACTTGTTCTTTTTCTTCTGCTGGAGCCAATGAAGCAGCTCGCTAGCGCTTACGTCGTCATCTACCATTGTCCGCAATGCAAGAGCATATTGAGGGTCACCTTCAGACATGCGCTTGAGCTCTTCGATTGGGGCCCTTGGATCGAGATCTTTAAGTTCGTCAAACTTGACTTGAAGAATCTTGCAGATCTTCTTCAGAACTTCCTCTGAGGGGAATCTGCGGCCCAATTCGATATCTGATAAAAATGCAGCAGATACCTCAAGCTTTTTGGACATTTCCCGAAGAGAAAGGCCTTTAAGCTCCCGCAATTCCCTAATTTTTTGCCCAAGCGTCTTCATATATAATGTAAGCTTACTTGGCTTACGCACAAAATGTCAAGCTCGAAGTCGTGAAAATGGTTGCCAATTCGCTTTTCAGCTGGTTTAATATTAAAGAACGGTTTGGCTAACCTAAATTGGGTGGATTTATGAGCACAAGGGTTGCAACGAAACGCGGCAAGAGCGCTAGCGGTTCACGTAAGCGCTCCGCTTCCTCATCGGAAAAAGCCAAACAGATGAGATTGTCAATCCAAGCAGCGTACGCTATTACTAAGAAATTGGAAAGTGTTCGCCAAGTCAAACCAGAGAGCTTACTTCAGCCAATGACCTTGTAGCGATTAATTGCTATGACCAAACCGCTTTTCGAGGTAGTACCATATTCACACCAGTCCTTGATTAAGCTGTTGACGGCAGGCGCAAGGACAGCACCCGAATCATGGGAACGTCGAATTCACGGTATATATTTCAAAGAGTACTTCGGCTTTCTGGAAACCAAAACAGTAGTTGCAGAAAACAATTACGTAGATCAGCACTTCCTCGATGATTACACTGCTTACTACGTTGGTTGTTTTCACGGTTATGATCGCATGTGCAGGCGTTTGCACTTTTTCGACATCAAGTTCAGCCCCGAAGAATTCACTGGATTTATCGAAAACCGTCGAGGGAAGCTGTCAGAGGAGCGGCTGCAAAAGGCATATCTTGGATTTGTTGTTGTAAAGCCACTGCCCACAACATTATTAGGCAGAACTTGTTTGAAAACTTATGCTGGCCCTGAACGGCATTATCCAATTACCAAGACATACAAAGCCAATTTGTTTGGAATCTCCTTGTCCGTTGACACAATTGCATTTCAGGAACAAGACACCGTGACTGCGGCTTGCGCTACGAGTGCGCTCTGGTCTGCTCTTCATTGCACAGGTGAAACATTCCATCATGAGATTCCATCGCCTCATCAGATCACGTCAGCAGCAAAAAGAGGATCTGGATCTCTGTCAAGAATTTTCCCAAACAAAGGTCTAACTTTTCCAGAAATGGCTCAGGCTGTTCGAGCGGTCGGGTTGGAACCACTTGTGCTTGGTGGAGGGAAGGACCAGTACACTTTGAGCAGTACATTATATGCCTACCTGAACGCAAAGATTCCTGTGGTACTCGGTCTCGAGCTCTTTGAATTTGGAGGAAAGTCTGTAGGATGGCATGCTGTTACCCTAACGGGTTTTCGATTGCCCGACTCGCGCCCTCGTTCTGTAAGTAGAAATGGTTTCAAATTGCGCGCGGACCGAATAAATAAGATTTACGCACATGATGATCAGGTTGGTCCATTTGCGCGAATGTCCTTCATGAAAGGAAAAAAGAAGGGGCTGCCATCGTTTCATTTGTCTACCTCATTCGGAGGTGTCGGTACGCACTATGCAGTTGGAGAAAACATGCTTGTCCCACTGGACAATAATATTCGCATCCCGTTTGCCACTATATTGGATACCGTTATCCAATTCGATCGCATGCTTAGAGATTGGGCAAATCTGACACCTAGCGCTAAAAAGCTTGGTGAGTTTGAATGGGACATATTTTTGTCATCGGTGAATGACTTTAAGTCAGATATATTCAAATCGTCTACTACGACTCCATCCGTAAGAAAGAATATTCTTTTTCGAAATCTACCAAAGTTCGTCTGGCGGGCAAAAGCACGAATTGGAAAGAAGCTTGTTTTAGAGCTCATTTTCGACTCAACGGATATCGAACAAGGAAGGCTTCTTCTATCCATAGTTGAATTCGACCAATCAATTTCTGCTAAAATCCGTCAGCTGACAGCATTCATTTTCGCAGATCCTCAAGTTGCTGCCCATATGGCAGAACTAAGGGCTGGTCCAATTTTTGAACACTTTAGAGCCTGAGTAACGAACTCCTTTGGTTGTTGATAGCTCGGCGGAGAAGCTTGGCAGAGCGCGGGAGCAGCATGAGATATCTGTCCAGTGATCGACGACTGACCCCGCCCATTTTCTTGGACCCCGTCAAGCGGACAATTTCTGTTCTCGAAATTGCTGAGCGAATTCCGACGGTGCAATTCTTCCCAGCGACCCGCGCGGTCTTATCGTGTTGTACCCGTACCTCCATCCCTCAGTGATTGTGCGCGCTTCAGGGCTTCCCATAGCACCAGTCGAGACGCTCCAAGACTCTTACAACACGCTCTCCAGGCAAACTGAAATCCACCTCCATCGCCAGGCACTCGCGCGTACATTCGTCGATGACGTTCAGCGTTCTGAATCTTCTGCCGATGGATAAGCTGTCGCTAACGAAATCTAGCGACCATCTTTGACAAGGATATGTGGCTGGTTCAAGCGGTTTGCGACGTCGACGCTCTCTCTTGCGGCATCGCTTGCGCACCTGATTGTTTGTATATTCGGTAAACCCGCTTATTGTTGATGCGCAGACCGCCACGTTGCAACAGCCAGGTTATTCGCTCGTAGCAAAATCGTTTTCGAGCATGCGCAATCTCCTTTATCTGTTCACGCAGTTCAGATTCATCCTTCTTGGTGCTTTTGTGTCGATGAGTGCCCCGGGCCAAGCCCACGGCAATGCAGTCTTTGCGCTCACTAACTCCCACCACTTCAAACGCCGCGACAATGGCTATTCTCTGAGAGATGGTCAATACTTTTCGAAAGTGCATACTTGTAGCCGTCGATCAGAAGTGCCTGTTCGCCGAGCAGCCTTTTCATTCTGCATCTTCCCTTCCTATAGTGCTCTGAGGCGCTTAACGTCAGCAGATTGCATGCCACCGAACTTAGCTGTCCAGTTATACAGCTTGTTGGTGGAGATTCCGCGTTTGCAGCAAAGCTCAGCTTTGGTCGTGCCTGTTTCCGACTCCCTAAGTATGTTTACAATCTGTTCATCCGTGCATCTGCTCTTTTTCATTAGACCTTCTCCTGTCTAATTGAAACCATGACTGATATTTGCTCAATCGTCTACTTGGCTTGGTACAAGTGCTGGGGATGGGGTCAATAATCCTAGATATAGAGAGTTCCCGCAGCCTAAATGGCAGAGGAGAAATAGGAGTAGATAATCTTTAGTGCTGCTCAAATTTATAGTACTATAGTGCATAGCTTTGAGAGTAGAGGCTTCTTGTGACCATGAGTGTTGCGCATCAAAAGCCTAATTCAGGTCAGTCAAACTTTCCCAGTATAAAAATAGATTCGGTATTGTATACCGTTTTTTGTTTCCACTGTCTTTGAGGCTTCGTATACATAGATTCCTATTAGTTTTCCTTTTGAGTCAACGCAATGAATAGCTAAAGTAGGATTATGTTGAGAGCCAAATAACTGGCCACTTAGAGGTCCTCCCCTCGGAATAACTTGCTTATTCCGCTGACTCTGCACAGGAATGAAAAGCTCCTTTAGCTGCGTCCATTAACCTTTACGGACAGTTGATGCGCCTAGATGACCAGCAGACGCTCAATGATTACTTACTCTAGTCTTGACTAAATATGACACGGGAATCAATCACCGTTATCGTGGAGTAACACCTAAACACAGATCCACAAAAAACTCACCCTCGGAGAGACTCGAACTCCCGACACCCTCCTTAGGACGGAGGTGTTCTATCCAACTGAACTACGAGGGCCTAGAAAATTAGTTTACCAGACCACCCCGGCATTGGCATCAACTTCCAAACCCTTAGAAACCTGCCACACCTTCACTTGTCATCAGATCCACCAGCCTCATCAGCCCCACCATCTGGCGCAATCACGTCTCCAGCTACCCCACCAGCACTCGCTCCACCAGCCTCACCATCACCACAATGTACAGACGCACTACCCCCACCCACTCCTCTCTTCCCATACGAAAGAAAGAGCACAATCTGCCACAGATGGGGCAGGCTCCAATAAACCAACAACAGCAGGGCGACAGCATAGCCTGCCACAGTCAAATACAACCCCAAGGTAAAAGACCTGGGCCTATAGTCAAACTCAACCAAATGAGCGCCCTTCTCAAGCTTTACAGCCCGCATCAGACCATTTGCTCTGGCAAGCTTTGCCTCAAAGCTATCAACCTTGACCCGCCACCCCGGGTAGAAATGGTCGCACAAAATGAAATAGCCGGGGCTCTTAAGAGTGACAGCAACTGCCAGGTGTTCCGGCTTGTCAACCATTACGCGCACACTGTTCGCCTTGCTGCGCTTGTCGGTCTCGCCGCCATCGCCCACAGTGGTTTTGCCCCAATCGGCTGGCACAAGCAAGGGCAGCCGCTCGCGCACATCGCCGTCCACAAAGGCAAACTCGGGCTTTTCAAAAGGGCTGTCTACTAGTGGGTCTTCCTCTATAAAGTCTTTTAGATACTGGCTATCTTTCTGCTCTAAATATTCAACCAAGGCATCTCGCTTCTTCTCCTTAACCCGGTTATCCTTCGCACCAGCCCCCCCAGCACCCGCCCCCGAACTACCAGTACCCACCGCACCCGAGCCCAAGCCCGCACCCGAGCCCAAGCCCGCCCCCGAGCCACCACCAGTCGCACCAGCTACAACACCATCAACCCCATCAACAACCTCATAACCCTCACTCACATAAGCGCGCGGCGTCGGTTGCAACACCTCATAAACCCGCAAGGCAAGCGCCTTGCTTTCATGCTTGAGGGCAAAATATTTCTCGTCCAGCAAAGACACATCGAGAGGTCCCTTGCCCTTGTTTTTCTTTGTTTGCGAGCCGACAAACTTTGTGGCGGTCAGCCGACAAAACAAATATAGGGGCAAGTCGTCTTGCCCGGCGCGCTCTAGCGAGCTTGTCTTATAGGCTTTCAAAAAATTCTTTTGAAATTGCGAGGTGGCGGCGGCTTCATAACCACCGGTAACCGGGTATGTGCCCACACTGGTATTGGGCAAAAGCAAGTCGCGGCAATATTGCATATAGTTTTCGCCCAGCTGAATCTTGTTTAGATCACCGCGGGCATGATAGCCGCGTGGGCTATACAGCGGGTCGAAATAACCGGTCATATAGCGCCCGACGCCGTTAAACTCGTTTGCTTTATCAAAATTAGCGGTTTGCGACATCGCTGTTAGCCTATCTGCCAAAACCGGTCGCCGGTAAAAGCCACCAAGGCTGGTGCGCTGCGGCAGCATAAAAGAAACCGTGGCAAGAGATGCGATTATGGCACCGATGGCGATGGCATAACGTTCGCTTTCTTTCATGGTTAGTTTATCTGCCACCAAAAGAAAAGCTAGAAAAATTGAGGCAATTAGACTATTGACTGCTAAAGCCCGAAAGAGCATTTCAAAAAAGCCCGGTGCGGCTAGTGTATAAGCGATACCGTTTGCGGTGAAAGGCTTGGCGGCATAAAGATCGCGGCAAAAATATAAAGCGGCAAACACAGCGGTTAGACAAAGGAAAATAGAGAGCAGCGAAATAGTCAGCCGCCCTGGTTTGGTTACTGCCACCTTAAGTCCATAAACTGCCAAAAGGGCTAAAAACAAATCGACAAAAACCATCAGCTTGACTGGGTAGCGCAGTACCGCAAGCGGTGGCACAAGCTTTAAAAGCCAGCCACTTACCGGGGTGTTGCAGCCGGCGGCGAGCAAGGCGGCTATAACAAAACCCAGCAAAAACAATAGTCGCCGTTTTTTATGCTCTTTGGCGCCAAAAGAAAGCAAAGCCAAGACCAAGACTATTGGCCCCACGCAGGCGGTCGGCATAAAGGGATAGTAACCCTTGCGACTGGCCACTTGGGCTAAGTACAAAGACAATGAGTGCTGCAGGTCACCTAAAGGTTGTCCGGTAAAGAGACAAATATAGTCGTACCAGTTGGCGCTCCATAAAAAGACCTGGCTGAGGCTAAGCCCTGAGGCTCTGGGTGAGAGGCGGGTCCATTCATATGTTGGCAAAATAGAGATCATGCTCATGGCTAAAGCCAAAGCAAACGAGACTGCCACTGCGGCAAAGTCAGAGACCACCCTGGTTTTATCAGACTCTTTGCCAAAGCAATGGCGCAAGGGCAAGAGCGCCACCACACCAAGTACCAAAAAGACCGGCACAAATATCTCGGGACGACCGGCCATTATTGTAGTATGGGCCAACCAGGCAGAGGCAGCTATGTATAAAAGCTTTTCTCGCCCTCTGGCTTTGTTGAGCTTCAAAAAGGCGACCATGCTTAAGAAGCCCCAAGAGGCGGTGGCCGGCAGCGAATAATTGGCGGCAAAAGAAAACATATAGCCGTTGAGGGCAAGTATTGCACCAAGGGCGATGGCAAGCACCACGGTCAGCTCTAGCTCTAGGGCAAGAAAAAAACCGGCGGTGAAGGCGACTATTTGGCTTAGCATCAAAGTCAAAGCCATGGCTTTGCTGTATGAAAGAAAGCCAAATAGAAAGCTTGGAAAATAGAACAAGCCGGGCGAGGGGTTGGCGGTCTGGGGCATGCCGCAATATAAATAGGGGTTCCAGAGGGGCAGGCGCCCTTCTTTTAAGGCTGCACTGATGAGCCTGGCAAAGGGTTCAAAGAAATAGGTGTGGTCTGAGACGAAATATTCTCGCCCGGCAAAAAGTACCGGGTAATAGAAAGCCAACAAAATCAGGGTTAAAACAAAAAGGGAAACCAGATAGGCTTTCCCTTGATTTGTATGCACTGTCTTTATTCAGCTTTAAATGTGAGGAATTTCGAGGCTGTGTCTTGGATTGTTTGGCCAACTGGAATGGCTGAGCCAGAAATCTGTGTCACTGCATTTTTAGAGAGTTGCATGAGGGGCTGAACGCAGGTCAGACCGGCAGCGGCAACAATCACTGTGCAGAGCATCAAGGCAAAAGCAGGAAACTCTTGCGGTGAGCCGACATAAGGCTTGGGCTGGTCGCGACCGGGCAGTTGGGCGACTTTTTCAGACGGCTCGGGCACGATCATGGCGATCACTACCTTGGTGTAGTAATAAACCGCCGGTATCGAGGTGATTAGAGCGCAGGCGACCAGTACCCAGCCCAAAGGCAGACCCAAGAAGGGTTGGGTAATTGAAGCACCGGCTGTGAAAACAAAGACTTTGGCAAAGAAACCGGCAGGCGGTATGGGCAGACCAGCCAGGTTGAGCAAGCAGACCGACATGGCGATAGCCAAGAGCGGACGGCGGCGAATCAGACCGGCGTAGTCTTCGATGCGGTCAGAGCCTGTTTCGTTGCTGAACATTATGGCGGCGGCAAAGGCGCCGAGGTTCATAAAGCCATAAACCAGCACATAAAAGACCATGGCTGATAGACCGGCTTCGCCGCCTGCCATCAAACCAATCAATATGTAGCCGACATGGGCGATGGAAGAGTAGGCAAGCATACGCTTGAGTGAGGTCTGAGCCATGGCAATGAGGTTGCCGGAGATCATAGATAGGATGGCGAGCAAGCCGAGCAGACCGAGCCAGACAGCTTGGTACTGACCGAACATAACGCTCAAGAGTCTTATGGCGACTACAAAACCGCCCGCTTTAGAACCTATTGAGAGGAAAGCTGTGACCGGTGTGGGGGCGCCTTCATAGACGTCGGGGGTCCACATGTGGAAGGGCACGGTGGAGAGTTTGAAACCGACGGCGCTGAGTACCAGGGTCAAGAGCAAGACTTGGAAGAACGAGGCATTGCCGCCGGCACCCACTGACAAGGCGTCGCGGATGACGTCGAAATTGGTGCTGCCCGAAAGCCCATAGAGGAAGGAAAGGGCGTAGAGAAGGGTGGCGGTGGTGGCGGCTGTGGAAAGCAAATATTTAAGGGAGGCTTCTTGGCTCTTGATATCGCGCTTTTGGAAGCCGGTTAAGAGGACGCAGCAGATACTGAGTGTTTCGAGTGCCACAAAGAGCATGATTAGGTCGGACGAACCGGCCAAGAAAAGATTGGCTAGAATCGCCGTCAGCAAGATGGCGTAGAACTCGCCGGTATTTTTGCCGAATTTATGGTCATAGCCCATGCTCATGAGGACGACCACGATGCCGACCACGATGCTCAAGAGGGAGAAAAGACTGTAGAGCGGGTCGACTGTGAAAACACCGCCGTAAAGCTTGACGGTGGTGTTGAGGTCGCGAGTGAGAAGAAAACCAGCGGCACCGAGGGCGACCAGGCTGACTATCGGGGTCATGCCTTTGGCTTTGGGAGCGAACAGGTTCCAGAGGGCGGCAAACAAGATGCCCACCGTCAGAACGATGTGCGGCGCCAGGTGACCTAACTGTTGGTAGTAATTATTGATTGCATCCATAGTTGCTAAGAATTCCCCTTTGAGCACCCTTAATTTTACATAGGTAGAAACTGTCCTTACAGGGTTTCGCAGACTCTTTAGCTAAGCTTTGCTTTAGTTTATGCAGATTGGCATATTGACAGCCTAGGCGGCTTCTTTACAGCTTAGTGAAAGCTTGAACTGGTGAGAGCCGCTTGCCGGTATATGCGAAAGGCTTATGAGTGATAAATTTGGGTAAGATAGTTCTTACCGGGCGGCACGCTTAACGATACGACCGACAGCAATGAGAACCGCTAGACTCAAAGGTCGTACACAGGCACTTAATTTTCGCACTCAGGAAGCACTTGATAATGTCCGAAAGAGCAAAGAGGTTTTACAGAGACCAGTCAGGCAAACTGCATATCAAGCCCGATAAAGCAGCAGCTTTATTGGTGATGGAAGACGGCACCGTGCTTGAGGGGCTGACTTTTGGGGCTGAGGGACGCGGTTTTGGCGAGCTGGTGTTTAACACGTCGCTTATGGGCTATCAAGAAGTCTTGACCGACCCCAGTTATGCCGGGCAGGTCATTACCATGACTTATCCCGAGATGGGCAACTATGGCACCAACAGCGAAGACCTTGAAAGCAAGAAAGTTTTTGCCCGCGGTCTAGTGGTGCGCCATCTCTCTAGGTTGCATTCTAATTTTAGGGCGGAAGAAAGCCTTGAGTCTTTTATGAAGAAGCACAATGTGGTGGGCATAAGCGAGGTCGACACCAGGCTTATTACCCGCAAGTTGCGCGACCTGGGCGCCATGCGCTGTCTGATTACTAATTTGCCCGAAGATTTGAAAGCCGGCGGCGAGGCCCTTACCAAGCTTGTCAAAGAATCACCAGAAATGACCGGGCAAGACCTGACCAACGAAGTAAGCACCGACAAGGTCTATAAACTGGGGCAGGGCAATAAACTAAAAGTGAGCGTGCTCGACTTTGGCTGCAAGGCCAATATTCTCAATGAGCTGGTCAAGCGCGATATCGAGGTCACGGTTTATCCGGCTGCCACTGCCGCTAAAGCCATATTAGACACCAAGCCTGATGGCATTTTTCTATCTAACGGACCTGGCGACCCGGCTGCTTGCGGCGCTGTGCTCAAAGAGTTGCCTCATCTGATTGATAGCAAGATTCCCATTTTTGGCATCTGTCTTGGTCACCAGCTTTTGTCTATCGCCATGGGCGCAAGCACATACAAACTAAAATTTGGACACCGCGGAGGAAATCAACCGGTCAAAGATTTGACCACTGGAAAAATAGAAGTAACAAGCCAGAATCACGGTTTTGCCGTTGATGATAAGAGCTTGCCTGAGCATCTCGAATTGACCCATATAAACTTGAATGATAACTCGGTGGAAGGTTTTAGGCACCGCACCTTGCCTATCTTTGCCGTGCAGTATCACCCCGAATCGAGCCCGGGTCCGCACGATTCTACTTATTTGTTCGACCGTTTTGTCACTCTAATGTCTGGTGCAGTCAAGGCCGCCAAATAAGCGGCTTCATCGTCTATCCCTTTCTTTTCGAATTCGGGTATCAAACTTGTATAAGTTAGCCATATTTGACTTTGACGGCACCCTCGTCGACTCTACCCCCGGTATCATCGACGTGATGAAGATCGTTGTTGATGAATACAACTTTCAAGAAGGCATTTTGGAAGAATGGCAGCACCTGGTCGGTGTGCCTCTACCAAGACAGATGGAGATTATATTTCCCGACCGCGACGCCGATTTTCATTTGGAAGTAGCCAATCGTTATAGAGAAATCTATGACAAGATGGCAATTGAAATCTGCCCGCCTTTCCCGCATATGGTTCCTATGCTTAAGAACCTGAAAGATGCAGGCATTACTGTCACCATTGCCTCGTCTAAGCGGTCAAACCTTGTGCAGGTGGTTATCGACCACCACAACCTCAATGAATATTTTGCCATGGTTGTGGGCGCCCAAGAGGTGACCAATCACAAGCCGCATTCAGAATCGGTCGATGTGACAGTAGAAAAATTTGGCACCGCCCGTGAAGAAACAGTGGTCATCGGCGACAGCATTTTTGACCTCGACATGGCTCGCAATGCCCGCGTCGACGCCATCGGCGTCACAACCGGCGTGCACACTGCCGAGATGCTTGCCAAGTCTGAGCCGACTCATATAGTTACCGACTTGGTGGCAGTCGAAAAGATTATTTTGAACGGCAGAAAACGCTAGTTTAAAAGTAAGACAAATAAAGAGGGACAGACTTTTCAGCCTGTCCCTCTTCCCCATTTTGCGATCTCCTTAAGCCGGAGAAAAGTCAGCTTGTGGTCCGTTGGCGGGCTTGTCAGCCTGCTTCTTGGGTTCTTCCAGGAAGTCTTTCGGTAGGTTGACGAAATCAGTCTTTCTAGGATGAGATTCGACAATACCTTCCGAACTGACAAACTTGACGCGGGCATCGGGATCAGCGTTTAAATCACCACCCACAGTGATTATGCGAGATCCAGATCGGGCTTCAACTTTGCCGCCGAAGACAAACACTCTGGCACCGCTGTTGACGACTACATCGGCACCGGGTCTGACTATCCCGGCTGTTCCCTGCATGTACTCATATTTGTCGCAGTTTTCAGCTCTGACGAAGCCTTGTGAGACAACCACTCTCTCGCGGGGAGGGCAATCAACCCCCTGAGCGCGAGCGGCGTCCTTATCTTCTTTTGCTGCCGCCTGTGGTTTGGGTGCTTCCGCCAGCTTCAGGGTGATACCTGGAGGCAGTTGTCCCATGCCATTTTTGCGATTGAGCAAGACGGCCATGTCGCTATTGAGGGCGACTATACGCTTCATCTCTTCGGCGATTTCTTTGGGCGTAGCGTCGGGCTTGCCGGTTACACCGAGCGAGCGACGGGCTATGTCTTTCAATGAATCACCCTTTTGAATGGTGTATTGCTTGCCTTCGAGCACTTCCACTGCCCAGCTGGAATACTGCTTACAGCCTCTTTCGTCGAGGGTGACGGCAGGTACCCAATCTGAGTATTTGTCTTTGCTCGCGGTGCGATTGACTTTCAAATCGGCTTGAGCTTCAAGTGACATTCTCACCTGGGGATCAGCCTCACGACTGCGTACTTCAGCTACGCCTTCGGGCAGTTTCATCGCATCATTTTCTTGCACTATCGACCGCTTCGGCGGTTCTATTTCAAATCTGTTCACGGCAGGTTTCCTCAGCCTTTTTAAGAAAGTGTAGAGTTAGTTATTTTTTCTTTTTGGTTTCGTCTACACAGTCATCAGCTTTGGGCTGCGGCTTAGGTTCCGGCTTAGATTCAGGTTTGGGAGTAGGTCTATGTACCGGTCTGGGAGCAGGTTTGGGAGCTTCCATCTCGATGAAGGTGATTTGGTTCTGCTGAATCACGGCGGTAGGAGTAGACTCTACTTTGCTGACGCGCTTGTCGAGTTCGTCTACTTTCTTGAGCAGAGCTTCATCGATTTGTTTCTGTTCTTGCGGGTTTCTGCCGTCTTCGACGATGATGACGGGCTTATCGAGACCAGCACGCTTGAGGGCTTCCATAGTGCCGTCAGCGGTGGCGGCCATGGTGCCGCAGACAGAGTCTAGTTCGAGAGCGGTCTTGGCTTTGGCATCGGCCATGCGCTTGGCAGACATGGCTACGCTTTGAGCCATGGCGTTGGTGTTCAGTTCGCGACCGGCTTGCAGTTGCAGGCTCCAGCCGTTGAGAGCTTGCGAAGACTTGTTGTCGGCTGCGGTACAGACATTGACCATGGTGCGCTGGAAGTCTTCTTTCTTCATGCAGGTTTCGTTGATAGTGGTCTTACCACCCGAAACACCGATACCGAGCACGTATACACCGGCGCTGCCGCCTTCGGAACAGAAACCGCCGCCGCGTACATCGGGAGCATAGGCAGATCCGCCGTAGACAGTGGTCTTGTTGACGCTGTGGTCATTGATGGCTGCGCTGCCGCCTGCGGCATTACCGCCGGTGGCTCTGGCGTCGGAAGCAGAATTACCGCCGGTGGCTCTGGCATCAGAGTTGCTTCTCGAATCAGAGTTGCTTCTGGAGTTGGAGTTGGCGTTGGCGTCCGAATTGCTTCTGGAGCTGGCGTTGTTATTGTTTGTATTGTCGTTGCGGTTATTGTTGGCGTTGTTGTTGGTGTTGTCGTTACGGTTATTGTTGCCGTTATAGTTGCGGTTGTCGTTGGCGTTGTTGTTGCGGTTATCGTTGGAGTTACGATTGCTGTTGTCGTTGCGATTACCGTTCAAGTTGACCAGGTTCAGGTCGCCAGGAGTGGGCTGAGGCTGGGTGGGGGTCTCATGGGGTCTGTCGTATGTCATTTTTGGTTTCCTCGTCGAAGGCGTCAGAAAACAGTCACGGTGGGTCGCGACTTTTAGCTGATTTAGTGGGATAAAGGAGCTCGGTGCTCTGGGGGAGATGCATTAAGATTGCCATAGGTTTGTGACATATTTGTGAGCGCAAAGTCTTGTTCAGGCTTTGTTTTGCGGTTTCTACGTAGCAAACAGGGAACAGTTTGTGACATTTTGCAGTCATAAGCCAAATGACACCAAACTTAGTCATATCTATATGAGATGAGTTACAAATAAATGCCGCCCACAAGCCCTACTCTTGCAAGCAAAAGCCACATAGCGTGGGCAATACAGCCAATGAGACGGGGTTTATAGATGAAAAGCCTAGGCTTTATAGATGGTTTGTTAGGCGCGTTAAACGGGCTCAAGCCGCCATTCTGCTATCATCAAAAGCCTATGTGGCAAAACACTTTCGGCAGCAAGAGAAATAGCAAGGGCGGGCGGTCGATCGCTGGCTTTGGCGCATCTAGTTTTGCTGTTTCAGTGTCTATGTTGTCACTGTTTAGTGCTTTTGTTTCTTTTTTTGTTTGCGCCTTTGTTTGCGCTTTTGGCTTAGACCTGGGCTTTGCCGGGGCTGCCCTCGCCCAGCAGACTGACAATACAGGCGATAAGGCTAACGAGAAACCCAACGAAAAGCCCGATATAAAATCAAGCACAGCCGCCAGCAGTGAACAGACAGGCAAGCAAGCCCCTGCCGAAACAGCACAGAATGGGGTAAAACAGCCCGACACTGCGCCAGCAGAAACAAGCCCCAAGGTTTTGCTCAAGCCCGGTCAGGCTCTTACTATAGATACCGGCTTTGAAGATATCGTCTGTACAAACGATGTGGAACTGGCCCGCAAACAAAGAGAGGCTTTTCCTGATAATGCCGAGGCAAGCTTTATATATGCGGTGGCGCTAAGCCGTACCTTTAAGGTAGAACAAGCCCTAAAAGAAGTACGACGGGCCAGAGGTCTGGCTGAGAAAGAAGGCGGACCGGCATATTTTAATAAGATGATTAGCACCTATGAAAATATGCTTACCTATTGTCCTACCGACAATCAGGTGCGCTATCACCTGGCTTGGGCCTATTACATGAAGGCTTACCTTTTGGCTCGCTATGACAAACAAGATAAGACCCATCCTTCATATAAGGAATGGATCAAGACTTTGAAGGAAGATCCGGCGCAAGATCAGTCTAAGGATCCAGCTAAAGATCCGGCGTCTGCTAACGCAAGCGCCGCCCGGGTGAAAAGAACAATCGAGATGGCTTCGCCCAAAGCCATTCCACAAATTCAAAACTATTACAAACTAGCCCTAGAAAAGCTCGATCAGATATTAGCCAGTAATCCAACTGATGTCTGGGCACGCATATATAGAGCACATCTGGCTTATGAAGCAGGCGGAAAATTGGACGAATCTATTGCCGAGTGGTTGAGTGTAAAAGATGCTAATCCAACCAATCCGGCGCCCTATTTCTTTTTAGGCGAGGGTTTTCTTAAGCAGGGCAATCTGAGAGAGAGCCTCAAGAATGTCTCGCAGGCAGTAGCCTTGCGAAGCGAAAATAAAGAAGTAAGCGAGAAAAAAGATATCAGCGACAATAAAGAACTGAAAGAGAAAGCAGAAACCGCTGCTAAACCTGCAGCAATTGAAGAACAGAACAAAGCAAAAGATGGAGGGCAGTGAATAGCCACCATGTGGATATTCAAGACAGACGCATTCAAACTAATTTTGGCCCTGGCGATTCTCGGAGTAATCGTCGGTTTGATGTTTTATGCGCAGAAGCAGGCCGAAAAAGAAGAGAAAGAGTACGAAGCTAACAGAAAAGCCAATCCTACAGCCGATAAGATATCTATTGACAACTATAATCTCTCGGAAGTTGACGGCGAAAACAAGGTGAAGTGGAAACTTACCGCCAAGAGCGGCGTCTTCGAGAAAGACAATAACGTTCACCTTACCGACATAGTGATGCAATATTTCGACGGCGACCAAGTAAAGATGCAAGTGAGCGCGCCCATTGGCGTGGCCAACGAAGACAGTCGCGAAGTGAAGCTTGACTCGACAGCCAAACAGCCGGTGGTGGCTGAAGGCGAACAAGGAAAGTCAAGAATGGAAACGAAGCGCCTGGAATTAACGAAAAAAAATGGGTTCAAGGCTACCGGGGGTGTTAACATCGTGGTGGCCGGGGTAGCCAAGGTGACCGGAGATATGGCATCCGGCGTTCTCGGTAAGGCAGATCTTGATGGATTCAAGATTACGGGACATACCCATGCCATCATCGAGTAACCCTAAAGACGAAAGCTATAAGAGATATCAGGCAATAAGCACCAAACAGTTGTCAAGCAGTCGAGTAGAAAAGAAAAGAACAAACGAAAAATGGCGACAAAAAAGATAGCAACCGGTCTCATACTCTTAACCCAGCTGGCGGCGATGATACCGCTGGCAGTGCCGCAAGCAATTGCCCAAGCCCCGGCGGCAGATGCCGGCGGCCCTATCGATATTGTTGCCAACGAGCAAGAATTTGCCGGTGACCATATGGTGGCGCGCGGCAATGTCAGAGTAAAATTCAAAGACACTATTATTTTGGCGCCGCTAGCCACTCTTTATAAAGACCCGGTCACTGGACAATCACAAAGAGCAGTCTTTACCGGGCATCCGCATCTTGTGCAGGGCACCAATAAAATTGATGCCGATGTGCTTACTTTTGAAATGGCCAGTTCAAAGATTATCGCCGAAGGTCATGCCCATTCTGAAGTAATCAATGACGCACCGGAAGAAAAGCCGCAAGAAACAGCTAAAGCCGGCACTAAAGGCGCCAAGCCTGTGGCAGCGAAAAAGGCTGATGAAAACGAATTTGGTGACGATGCCCCCGAGCAGGAAGAACAGACTACAGCCAGTGCTGCCGGCACCGGCGGTAGTGCCGGTTCAAGTGCTGGTGCAGCCAGCCCCTTGGGCGGACCCAGCGAGAGTGGACCAACCAAAATCATCACTGATGCAGATAAACAGATATACGACAAAGCCACCGGCCAATTTGAAGCCTATGGCAATGTGAAAGTGCGCACCGGCGATATCAATGTCATCGCCGACCAGCTCAAGATGGCCTATGGCATAGACACAAGACCGGAAGCGGCTATTTTCACCGGAAGGGTCTCTGCTACCCAGGGTTCAAATAATACCCAGTCAGACCGTATGACTTATTTTCTCAATACCAAACGCTTGCAAGCCGATGGTCATGTCAGATCTAAAGTCATTCAAAACAAAGCCCAACCGGCAAACAAGACCGAGCCGTCTAAGCCTTATGCCGAGCCCACCAGCGAGCCTATTGCCAATGCTGCATCCAGCAAAGGGGCAGGCGACTTCCAGGCCAATCTGGTCAATGGTGCCGATGCTGAAACCGACCCGCCCATCATCATTGTTTCAGACAGCCAAGACTACAACAAATATACTGGGCGCCTTTCGGCCCACGGCAATGTCAAAATCTTTTATAACGACACAGTCGGCATCGGCCCCAAAGTTGTGCTGATTCGCAACGCCGATGGTCAAGCCGAAAAGATAATCTTCACCGGACGCAGCCAGATTACCCAGCCGGGTAAACGCTGGATTGCCGACCGCATTCAGCTCACTGTAGCCGACCGCAAAGTGCTGGCAGAAGGCAACACTAAAGCCTATATCTTGCCGAAGAAACAAGAAAACCCTGGTCTTGATTATCAGCTTGCCCAAAGCAAGAACAAGCAGGTAAGTACAAGTAGGATAAACGCGGCCCAATGACGTCAACTTTAGTTAGTTCTGGTCTGAAGACCCTTGTTATAGACAACCTGCAAAAAACCTACGGCAGAAGAAGAGTAGTGGACGGTGTCAGCTTCCACGTCAGCCGTGGTGAAGTGGTCGGCCTTTTGGGCCGCAACGGTGCCGGTAAGACCACTTCATTTGATATGGTCTTGGGCTTGGTCAAGCCCGAGCGCGGTCGCATCACCCTTGGTGACAAGAACATAGCCCAATTGCCCATTCATGAGCGCAGCCGCCTTGGTATCGGTTATCTGCCCCAAGAAGCTTCAATTTTTCGCAAATTAACCGTCAACGAAAACATCAAGATCATTCTTGAGCTCAAGAACATACCAAGACGCGAGTTTAACCAACGCATCAAAAACTTGCTGGAACAGTTCAGCCTTGATCACCTAGGCGACACCCTGGCTGTGCAGCTATCAGGCGGTGAAAGAAGACGTCTGGAAATCGCCCGCTGCCTGGCATCAGAACCTGAATTTATCTTGCTGGACGAACCCTTTACCGGGGTCGACCCGATTTCAATTACTGAGATTCAGGGCTTAATTAGAAGGCTCAGAGATGAATGGAACCTCGGCGTCCTGCTCACCGACCACAACCCTCGCGCTACGCTCAAAATCACTGATCGCGCCTATCTTATCGACAACGGCAAGATCCTTGTGGCCGGCTCTTCGCGCGAAGTAGCCGAAAGCCCCGTTGCCCGCAAACATTATCTAGGCGAGGACTTTACCCTATGACCTTTGGTCTGAAGCTTGTCGACCGCTATATTGCAAACGAGTTCTGGCAGCCGCTCTTATTTGGTATTGGTATCGTCACCGGGGTCTGGTTCGGCGCCGAACAGCTCAAGTCTATCTTTAACTTGGTTATGCGCTCGGGTGTGCCCCTCGAAATGGCTTTGACCATTCTCGGTCTGCACTTGCCCGAAGTCATCGTTATGACCATCCCCATCGGGGTCTTGCTGGGTACACTCTTGGTTTTCAACCGCCTCTCGGGCGACTCTGAAATTTTGGCTCTGCGCACAAGCGGCGTCAGCTTTTATCGCATTATGGCTGCACCCTTGATGTTTGGCGTGCTTACTAGTTTTGTCAGCCTTGGTTTGAACGAATGTGTTGTGCCCTGGGCCAACCGTACATCTAAGCGCCTTGAATGGGTGGCACTTTATAAAACCGAACTGCCGGCTGGTCAGGCTAACTTTACCTATTTTGAAAGGGGTAAAGACCTGGCTTTGAACCGCATTTTTTATGTGGGCTATTACAGCGGCAGAGACCTGAGCAATATTATTGTGCTCGACTTTAGCACCGATAAGCTGGTGAAAATTATCGCCGCTTCAAATGGTCTCTGGAATAACGGCGAATGGACCCTTATGAACGGGCGCACCTATGTGCTATCGGGCGACTCAGATGTGACTAGGGTGTTGCGTTTCGACAAACTGGTCATTCCCGGTTTGGGCACTGTGCAAAAGGTGATGGAGACCGGTAAGGTCTCGCCCAAAGAAATGAATATGCTTGAGCTGGGTCATTATCTAGACCTGCTGAAAGAGTCGAACAGTGTCACCAATGACCTACTAGTGCGCTACTATCAAAAGTTTTCGCAACCGCTTGCCTGCTTGATTGTTGCTCTAGCCGGAGCCCCGCTTGGACTTTTGGCTAGACGATCGCGTTCAAACATGGGTCTCATCTATTCGGCTGTGATAGTTTTCCTCTATTACGTGCTGCAATCGTCATCGGGCGCCATGGGTGACGCCGGGCGCATACCGGCTATGCTTGCCGCCTGGATGCCCAACCTGGTCATTGGCGCCTTGGGTATAGTGATTCTCTATTTCAAAGCAAAATAGTAAAAGCTGGAAATATTTTCTTTATCGGCATGTCACCGGGGCTGTTTTGCCTTATTAATAGGTATCGGCTTTGAGAATGAGATTTGTCTTATCAGGCACCCGCTTAAACCTTTCCGTCTAGTGCGTAAAAACCCGTATTGACTTGACCATTTAGCAACCTTAATCTTGATCCAGTAAATATATCCCAGGCAGCAAGCGAGACCTACCTTTGGCTAGCACTAGTCAAATCGCTAAATCTCTTCACAGCGGTTCGAGGCGCTCGAACAAAATGCTGGTAACCCTGTTCGTGGCGGGCACCGTCATGGTGGCGGTACCGGTAACCTACCTGGCTTTAAAAGACTATCCACCAGTGAGAGCCCTGCAGTCGGCTCTGGTGCAAGAAACAGGCAAGCTCTTAGGCAAGTTGCCTAAGCATCAGACACAAGGGCAAGCAGAAAGCAATCTGAGCGCCCCGTTGGGTGCAGTAGGCGGAGTCTCTGCAGTCGGGCAAGGTCTGCAAACAGGTGGTCAAAAGCCCACCACATCTGAAGAGATGCGCATAGTTGACCAAGCAGTGGCGCAGTTGCAGAGCGGACTAGAGAAAGATCCAAGCAACACCACCTTGCATAACCGCCTGGGCATGATTTATGCCGAAATAGGCGAGATGCCCGAGGCAGAAGCACAGTTTAAGCAAGCCATCTTGCTTTCGAGGGCCAAACTTTCAGAGCTTTATACCAAAATTCAGGTGAAGCGCCTCGAGGGCGACCTGGCTGCGGCATCGGCAATGATGCTCAATGTTTCATCGATACAACTAGATCTTTCATCGGCCCATTCCAACCTGGCTAGAGTCTATGAAAAGCTCGGCGACAGCCAGCGTGTGGTGAAACAACTAGATGAGCTAAACCGCGATGTGGTTATCGGAGGCGGACTAGCCTCGGGCACAATCAAGGCAAGTGACAAATCCGACAAACCGGCTAAAGCCAGTCCAGAAATTGTGGCTGGTCTAGCCAGAGCCGAAGCCCTTATGCAAGTGGGTAGAATGCTCGATGCCGGTAGAGAACTGCGCACACTGCTCGCGGTGGCGCCCGATCTAGCCGAAGCCCACGAGCTATTGGGCAAGACCGGCATAGCCACCAATAATTTTTTCCTGGCCCGCAGAGAGTTTGAAGAAGCGGCCCGCCTAGAGCCGACCAAAGCCGCTTACTTTAGCAGTCTCGGTTTTATTTATGACCGGTCAGGCAAGAAAGCCAAAGCCATGGAAGCCTATCAACAGGCTTATAAGTTGGAACCCAAAAATGCAGTCAATGCCTTCAACTTGGGCAATGCCTATGCGGCAAACAATCAAAACAGCCAAGCCACCAACTATTTCAAACAGGCTATAGAGCTCAATCCCAATTTGGCCTCCGCCCATAACAATTTAGCCTCGATGTATTCGATGGCGGGCAACTATGAGGCGGCAATCAAACAGTTTGAACAGGCAATTTATCTGGCACCACAGATGGCATCAGCCCATTATGGTTTAGGGCTGGCCATGTACAATCTCAAAGATTATGCCGGTGCAGCCATGTCTTTCAAACAAGCATGTTTGCTCAATCCTAATTTGATAGACGCCCAGGCCAAGCTGCAAGTCTGTCAAAGAAAAGCGACTAGATCACTATAACAAAGCCGTTTTCGATGCCTAATTTGATCTTGCTTGGGCCATCTGGTGCCGGAAAATCTTCTTGCGCCAAGATTTTGGCAGAGCAAACCAAGCTTAGTCTGGTTGATAGCGACAAGCTTATTGCAGAAGGCACGGGCATGAGCCCGCAGCAAATCTTTGCCACCATGGGTGAAGCGACCTTTCGCGAGCTGGAAAATCAACTTTTAGACAGCCTCTTTGAGGAAACGGCGCCCTTTGTACTGGCCTGCGGCGGCGGGCTGCCGATATTTCCCGGCAATATAGAGAAATTGAACCGGCTTGGTTTGACTGTCTATTTGAAAGCCGGGCCGCAAGCCCTTGCCAAGAGAGTTCTGACTTCGGAAGCACGACCGATGCTCGATGGTGAAGGCGACCTTGTCAATCGCGTCAGTCAACTTCTTGCCAAGAGAGCGCCTGTTTACGAGAAAGCCCAATTTACTGTGGATACAACCGGGATGACAGTAGAAGAGACTGTTCAAACTATCTTGAACTACTTGAAATAATTGATATATGCCTGGTTAGCAGTGCTATCATTGGCTATTGAGAAATTCGACCTTGAAAAGGAGCGGTCCTTTTGACAGTCACGCAAGACGAACTAATGTATTTGCAAAGCCAGCTTGAAGGGCTGGAGTCGATTTTCATGGAATTAATGCCCTTCGGCATTGAGCTGAAACGTCAGCATGTACAAGATTATTATGACAAGCGCTTTGACGCAGCCACCAAACCGGTTTCATCGGTAGCCGAAAACGAATTGCGCAGACAGTTCAATACAAAGGCTAACCAAGTGCGAAACCTGGTGGATAGCGCCGAGAGTCTCGGTGACGCCGGCAACCGCCTTAATTTGATTAGAGCGGCGGCATCTTTGCCCGAAGAAAGAAGCAAAGGGTTGCTCAATTCGGTCATGACCTTTTCTAAAGCCCTGGTTATGGAAAACAGGGTAGAGACCGATGTCTTTGGTGAGATTTTGCAGTCTAAAGAGCTGCGCGCCGTCGAAGCAAGAGTTTTGCTTGGTGCCGCCATGTTTATCATCGACCGGGAAGTACCCACCAACGAAGGCATCAATATGCCAATCATCGATGTTCTGGGTGAACTGGTGCAGATGGTGCGCAGAGAGCAACTATTGACCAGAAACGATCCCTTCCTTGTGGAAGCTCAGTGCGCCTTGGAAGCCATGGAAATGGAAGAAGAAGAGCTGCAGTCGTGATCAAGCTCTTGGTCATTAACGGACCTAACTTAAATCTATTGGGGCTGAGAGAAACCAGTCACTATGGCACTTTGACCCTGAAGGACATTGAAGCCAATCTCGAAGTGCGGCTGAAAAACAAGGCTGAACTGAGCTTCTTTCAGTCAAATCATGAAGGGGCGATAGTAGATCGCATTCAGGCGGCTTATCAAGAATTCAAAGTCTCAGAAGAAACCAAAGGCGGCATAGTGATTAATCCTGGCGCCTATGGTCATACTTCTATTGCCATCAGAGACGCCCTTTTAGCAACCGCCATCAAGTTTGTCGAAATTCATATCTCTAATGTCTATGCCCGCGAAGAGTTCAGACACAAGAGTTTGCTTTCTGATATCGCCAGTGGTGTTATCGTCGGCTGCGGTCCCCTCGGTTATGAACTGGCTGCCGAAGCCCTTTTAGCCAAGCTGAATTAAGTTAAGCCAGTAAGCTGAGAGTAATAGGCTGAGACTAATAAGCTAAGCAAACAAAATAAGTTAAGCCAGTAAGCTGAGAGTAATAGGCTCAGCCTAATAAGCGAAGCAAACAAAATAAGCTAAGTCAAAGCAGCTATTGAATGACAACAGAATGTCTAAGCGTTGAAACTCTCTTGGGTCGAGACCAAGCCTGACTTGGCTATGGTGGCAAAGCGCTGGCGTCTGGTGAAATGACCGCCTTCCGATGCTCTTGCTATGGCTGCCACCTTGGCTTCTTCGCTGTGGCGACCACGGGCTTGACGCAGATACTTGAGGGCGCCGCCTTCGCCGAATTGATTGGTCAGGTCTGCCACCAAGGCAACGCCCATGGTCGACTGTATGCCTAGACCTTTGGCTATTTCGGCGGCACGCTCCACATGTTCGCGCACCATCATCACTTGCACTCTTTGAAAAGCCGGTTCTCTGACAGCGGCTTGCATAGCCCGACCCAGTTCATTGCCGGGGGCAAAATGGGCGCGTCTGACAAAATTTTCGTCCATCAAATTATCGGCATTGCGCCCAAATATCTGTCTAAACTTGGCTGGGTCGGCTTCTTTCATGCGATGCAATAATTCAGGCAGGTTGCCCGACTTTTGATTGCTTTGCTGTATGCCTACCGAAATGCCCGAGCCGGCGTCGTTCCAGTTAATGCTGTCGGCGCGCCCTTCGTTGCGACCAATCAAAGCCACCACTTTATCGACATCGGAACCACCCAGTCTGATGCGGCGACCGCGGCGGCTACCGCCTTCGGGCAAGGATTTGTCAAAAAGCTCGATTTCAACATTTTGACCGTTAGCCAGTCTTTCTAGGTCTTTCTGCGAAAAGAAAGAACCGTTCACTTCTTTTAGGGGCGTATTGTCTGCCGGAGAGATAGTCTGAGCCTGGTCGAGATTGCGAATCATGGGCATCAAAGCGCGGGCTTCGGCATCTCTAAATATTTCAAGCGGGTTGGATGCCGCTCTCACGCCATGGTCGAGGGAAGCCATCGTATCGAGCGAACCGTCGGAACTGCCTGTTTTGTAGCTATCGCGAAAAGCCTTTTGCTCGGCACTGACGCCGGCATTTTCGCCTCCATCGCTGCTGGTCATGCCGAACATGCGGTCGAGGGCTTTAAAAGCAGTGCGCCGCAGTTCGTCTGGGCTTATCTCGCCGCCCTTTTGAGCCTTAATTTCATGAACTTCCTGAATGAATTTGCTTTGCGCCATTACAGCATCAGACTGACCCAAGACGTTGGCTTCGCTTGCTTCTTTGCTGTTTCTATCTGAGATGGGACTTTCAGGCTTTAGGGTCATGAGAAAAATTGCAAGCTCGGGGGAGATTACAGCAAAGCATAAGCCCATGCCCTAAGGTCGGCAATGAGGAAAACACGTACTATAATAGACGTTTGTCGGTTATCACCTCGAAACTATGCCATTTAGAACACTCAACTTACTACTAGCGCTTACGCTCTGCCTGACCTTTTCAAAGGCTTATGCAGAGGGCGAAAGCAGCGGTTCTGCCAAGAGCGAAGGGCAGAAGAGCTCGGGCAAGGGCTATAACAAAGAAGCAGTGGCTAAATATAACCAGGGGCGCGAGCTTTACCGACACGGTTATTTCAATAAAGCGGTGGAAGCCTATAAGCAGGCGATCGCACTTGACGACAGACTGGAACAGGCATATTGCAACCTCGGTCTCACCTATATCAGACAGAAAAACTATGCCAAAGCCCAAGAGGCGCTTAACAAAGCTTATGCTCTTAAGTCGGACCGCCCTTCAACCTTAAACGGCATGGCCTCGGTACTGTTTTTTAGAGGCAAGAAAGAAGAAGCCATTGAAAAATGGCAGGCTGCTATCAAAGTCGACCCCAAATTTGGCTCGGCCTATATGAACATGGGCAAGGCCCTGGAAAGTTTGGATAGGTTTGATGAAGCCAAGCAAGCCTATGTCAAATCGCTGCAATTAGAGCCTGATCTTTCGCAGGCTTATTATCATTTGGGGCTTTTGATGCTCAAAGACAGCAAAGAACCTCAAGCCCATTATTTATTGAGCCGAGCCGTTTCACTCGAGCCCGAGTCTGAAACAGCCCGCGATGCCCGCAAACAGCTGGCTAGTCTCAATGATAAGTTTGAAAAAGAGTACAAAGAATTAGGGCTGAATGAAGATGCACCGGCACTCAAGCTCGACCATGAAGAGCACAAAACTGCTGATGCGCACCATAGCGGTCAAGGGCAGCATAAAGGCGAAGAGAAGAAAGGGCTGAAGGGCTTGCTTAAGTTGAAGAGCAAGGCGGCAGCACCGAAAGAGTCGGGTAAAGACGCCAAAGATTTGAAAGAGAAAGATCCTGCTAAAAGCACGGTGATGAAGCTCTATAATCCCAATATCGAGCCTGATCAATAGTCATAAGTAGCGATAGCCATAATTAGCGATAGCCATAAAAATGATAAGCATCGACGATAAGAAAAAAAACTTTGCCCAAATCGTAGATGGCAAAGTTGTCGACGATTCTGAACGGGTAGAGGTATCAATCAAAGGTTCTATCTCTGGTTTCAGAGCCACAATTGAGGCTATCAAACCTGGTTTTCCCTTTAGCACCACTCTCTATATCGAAACCGATGTACTGGGTGAAGGTCAAAAAGAAGCTCTCTTTTCCATCACAGTTACGCCCAGAGTGGCTAAAGGTCTTTCAGGCATAATCGGCAAACTGCTCTTGCTGGACGCCAGAGAGGCACCCACCGGTTCCAAAATCTTCGACAACGAATTTATCGCGACAAGCAATAACGAAGCGATTTGCCAGCGCTTTATCAATTATCCGGGTGTGGCTGAAAAAATAAGAACATTGAGCCGCTATTGCGGTTTTCGTGAATTGCATATTCAGGGCGGCAAAGGGCTTGTCCTGGTCATTCCCAATTCTTTTGACAGCATCTCTTACGACAAAGTAAAAGCCAGCTTTCATGAGCTTGGTGAACTGGCGCAGATTCTCTTTGACTTTTGATGGCTCACTAAAATGGCTTACTTAGACGATATCAGCCGCCTTATCAATACTTACTTAGAGCACTATGCCGATAAAGAAGAGCGGCAGCGTCTAGAAGTCTTGTTGCGCCAAGTAGATGAAGGCGACGCCGAGCTGACCAGCCGCAAAAATATGGTGGGGCACCTGACGGCAAGCGCCCTAGTCTTAGATAGACAAAATAGGGTACTGCTCATCAAGCACAACAGTCTTAACCGCTGGCTGCAACCGGGCGGTCATATAGACTGGCAGGAAGCGCCGCTCAAAGCCTCAGTCAGAGAGCTTAGCGAAGAGACCGGTATAGCGGGGCAAGATTGTTCTTTGGTCAAGGGTTATCCGGCGGCGGCATTGCAATCGGCTTGCGCAGAAGAGCTTGCCGCCTTCGTTTTTCATCAAGACATTCAACCTATAGACATTGACTCGCATGTTATTCCAGAAAACCCGGCAAAGGGCGAAGGGCGCCATTTGCACCATGATTTTCAGTTTGTCTATAGACTGTTGAACGACAGGGCCGAGCTTAACTTACAACAAGACGAGGTGAGCCATTTTAGATGGGTCGGCCTCGACACACTGATATCAAAAGAGTACGGCGTCAGGCTGGCTCGGGTTGCCAGCAAAATCAAAGAAAATAGCCGAGTTTAGTGGTTCTCGCTTTTCTCATTCATAATTTCGGTCAAAGCTTGCAGCCGGGTATTGGTCAGTCTGGCTGCCGTCAGTCTAGTGCTGCTGCGCTGTTTTCTCATACTCTCTGTCGCGCTTTGCTGAGCACAAGCATCGAGACCAACCGCCTCTTTTTCAAACCAACTGTCGCTGCCCATAGGGCAATTGGCTCTCGCCACCGCTCTCAACTTATTCAAGTCACCGGCATGCGAGGCGGTACCTATGTTTCTCAACTTGTCGGCGACTTTCTCGGGCGATATCACTGGTAAAGACTGTGAAACTGCTTTACTGCTCTCTTTTAAACTTGATTCGACGACCGGATGAAGCTCTCGCTCTTCCTTTAATTGTTTGGGCCTGAATTGCCCAAGTCTCAAGATCACGTGCCTGAACGCAGTCTCACAGGCCTCAAAGTAAGAAGGTTTCGCCATAAGAAAAGATACCTGTTGCTACCTAACCACACCTTCTTCCAGCTTATCCTTGACAAGCTCGATTGGGGGGCAGCGGGGGGCAAACTTGAGCGATTATTTACAATTGCCGGGCAGCGTAGAGTATATACTCGCCTTGTGCTAAATTTACTCTAGAAGCACTTAGTTACGGATATGACCGGGAGGTTACATGTCGGAAACAACTACTGAGCCGCAAGTTATCAATTTGACTGAAGCTGCCGCTCAAGAAATCAAAAGACTCCTCGCTGATGAGCCTGATAAAACAGGTCTTCGCATGGAAATCCGTGGCGGCGGCTGTTCTGGTATGTCTTACGGACTGCGTTTTGACAATGCCCAAGAGAAAGACCATGTTCTAGAAGCCTTCGGCGTCAAAGTTTTCATCGATCCCAAAAGCGCCATCTATCTGAAAGGAACCCACCTCGATTTTCAAGGCGGGCTCAATGGTCAGGGTTTTGTCATCAAGAACCCCCAAGCCAAGGGTAGCTGCGGATGCGGAAACTCATTCTCGGTCTAATTAGATATTTCGGTTAAAATTTGAACGGGTCGAATGTTGAGTTCGGCTCGTTCTTTGTTATGTCCATACTTTTCTCAAGCCGCCCTCGTGAATCTCACAGCCAGGCTCAAGAATAGTCTCAATTTATGCAGTTACTTTGCCAATCCATTCAACAGACTCAATAAATTCAAACAATCAAACAAACAAGATGCAAGAACAATCAAAATGCGCCTTTCCTGACGGCATCAAAAGCGATTTCGACTTTGGTCTTTTGTCTCTAAAGGGACCAGACGCCAAAAGATTTCTGCAATCGCAGTGCACTTCAGATGTAAACGCACTGGCAAGCAAGCAAGGTCAACCCTCCAGCCTGCTTGACCGCAAAGCCCTAATCATTGCTTACTTTCATTTATATTGCCTCAGCCAAGAGCATTATTTGCTGGCAGCGCCCAAAATACAAATAGACGCGCTGAAGAGTCATCTTGACCGTTTTATCTTTGCCGACAAAGTCGAAATAGAAGAAGAAGACTTTGACTCCTGCACTCTTTTGAGCGGCGAGACAGCCGCTCTGAAAGTGCGCAACTTGGTTAAAAGCCTGGGCACAAACAACAAGCAAGAGCTTTCATTGCAAGATTTGATTGAAACAGATGCCGGTTATATCTTAAGGCTGCCGATGCAAAGCACAGACTGCTTTCTTTTCTTTTCAAATGAAGGTGGAAAGACCGCCGCTTTAGCCCTGCCCGAGCTTGATGCCAAAGAAATTGAAGCAAGAAGAGTGGAGGCCGGCTATGCGCTTTTGGCAGTCGACTATAAAGACACTCTATTGGTGGAGCTGTCTTTAGCATCACCGGCGGTATCATATACCAAGGGCTGCTTTCAAGGGCAGGAAGTATTGGCCAGGGTGAAAGCCCAGGGCTCGCCGACAAGACAACTAATGGGTCTAGTTTTAGATAGAGCGCTAGACTTAGCGCCGATGTCTGAAATAAGATTAGCCCCCGGCCAAGATTCAGCAAACAAAGATTCAGCAAACAGAGAAATAGCTGGCACCATAGCCAGCCAAGCCTATAGCCCACGACTGCAAAAACATCTAGCCTTGGCTTTTTTGAAGCGCGACCTGCGGGTGCCCGGTCGCAAGCTTGAAATCAGCACAGAAAGCGGACCAGTGACCGGCGAAGTCACTACTTTGCCCTTTATCGAAAACAAAAGTGATGCCGACCTGGCCAAAGTTTTGTTCGACCAAGCCCTAGATTTGTTTACCCGCCAAAACGACACCGAACAGGCTATTGAAAGGCTGGAAGAAGCACTCTATCTAAACCCAGCCTATGAAGACGCTTTTGAAGCCCTCGGTGTGATTTTGTCTAAACATGAAAATGCCGAAGGCTATATAGATAAAGCCATTTCGGTCATGGAAAAGCTTGTGGCGCTCAATCCTGATTCGATTATGGCCCATGCCAATCTTTCGGTCTTTTATTTAGAAAAGGGCGACAAAGAAAAGGCGGAAGAAGAGAAAGCCATCTCGATGAGTATACGCATGCGCGAGGCGGCAAAACTAGCCATGCAAGAGAAGAAAGAAAAGGAAGACAAAGAAGCACTCATAAAAGAATCGCAAGAGCGCATCAAGATGTTTTTGCAAGTGCTTGAAATAGACGCCGATGACCTCTTTGCCAATCAGGGTCTGGGTAATTGCTATAACATTTTGGGCGAGTATGACAAGGCAGAAGAATATTTGCAAAAGGCAATCGCCATCAAACCCAATCATACCCAGTGCTATGAAGATTTGGCGGCGGCTTTGGCAGGGCAAGGCAAGATAAAAGAAGCAGTTTCTGCTTATCAAAAGGGTATCGAAGTGGCGGCCCAGAAAGGCGACATGCAACCGCTTAAACGCATGAAAGAAAAACTCTCGGCTTTGGAGGCAAAAAGCCCGGTCTAATGCCCAAAAGCAAGCTGCTCAGTCTGTTTAGTATCTTGGTCTATGCATTTTTGTATGCACCAATACTGGTACTGGTTGTCTTTAGCTTTGATGAAAGCAAACTAGGTGTATCTTGGACCGGTTTCACCTTCAAATGGTACGCCTCGCTCTTTCAAGACGAAAATGTTTTGCTGGCACTTAAGAATAGTCTGCTTGTGGCAGTCGCGTCGGTCTTTATTTCGACTGTCTTGGGTGTGGCTGCCGCCATGGGCTTGAGCAAGCTCAAAAACAGCGGCGTCAAAGTCGCCCTCAATGCCTTATTGATTTTGCCTGTACTGGTGCCCGAAATAGCTATGGCGGTTTCGGCGCTCTTGCTTTTTATCAGCCTTGGCATATCACTGGGCTTAGGCACAGTCATCGCCGCCCATGTGGTTTTCTGCCTCAGCTATGTGACCATGACAGTCATGGCTCGTTTGCAGGGCATGAACCCCAGCCTGGTGGAAGCCGCAATGGACCTGGGTTTGACGCCACTACAAGCCTTCTTTAAGGTCACCCTGCCACTGATTGCCCCTGGTATCATTTCTGGTGCCCTACTAGCTTTTGTGCTTTCCCTAGACGACTTCGTCATCACCCAGTTTACTGCCGGTGTCGGTGCCACCACTTTACCCCTGCGCATTTATAGTATGGTCAAATTCGGCGTCAGCCCCGAAATCAACGCCCTTTCCACTCTTATGCTTTTGGTCACTGTTTTGATTGCAGGCAGCGCCGAGCTAAGTCGAATCAAGGGCGCAGCAAAGCAAGGCTAGTTTGAGCCTGTTTTATTTGTGTTCAGGCTTACTGAGTAGCTCTTTTATAGTCTTGCAACTACATCGGCACAGAAGCCGCAGAGGTCGCCGAACTGATTGTCGCCGCCGGGCTTGGAGCCGACATCGCCGGTATATTTCCAACAGCGGGCGCATTTGTCGCCCGATGCTTTGTAAGCAGCCACGGTCAAGCCGTCCTCGCTTACAGTTGAAATAACCTCAGCACCATCTTTAGGCAGACCATTGTCTGAGACCTGGGCACCAGATGTGATGAAAACAGTGGCTAGATCTTTTTCCACTTTCTTGATCTTGGCTGCTTTCTCTTTGTCTTCAAATGACATCACCACAGTGGCTTCAAGCGAACTACCGATGGCACGGGCCGCTCTTGCCTGCTCGAGGGCTTTGTTGACGGTTAAGCGCACAGCCATCAGGTCAGACCAATAGGCGGCAGCTTCTTTGTCTTCCAACGAGGCGTCTACAACCGGATAATCAGTGAGCAGAACCGAGCTTTGATTGCCGAAAGATTGCTTGATTGGCTCACTTAAATGTTGCCAGATGTCTTCAGCCAGGTGCGGGGTGACCGGTGCCAACAGACGCACTAAAGTATGCAGCACTTCACAAAGCACAGTCTGCACCGCTCTTCTTGCCTCGTCTTTAGGATGCGAGGTATAGAGCCTGTCTTTGACGATATCGAAATAGAAGGCAGAGAGATCGACACCGCAGAAGTTTTGCAAAAGCTGATAATACTTGAAGAACTCGAAGCGATCGAAATCACGGGTCACTTCAGCGACTACTTCATTGAGCCTGTGCAGTACAAAACGATCGAGAGATGATAGTTTAGACTTATCGACTTTGTCGACGGCAGGATCAAAATCGCTCAAGTTGCCGAGGAGGAACCTGGCGGTGTTGCGCAGTCTTCTGTAGACATCAGCCAGTTGCACGAGCATGTTTTTGCCGATTGGAATGTCGTCGGTATAGTTGACCGAAGCCACCCAGAGTCTCAAAACATCGGCGCCATATTGCTTGATCACTTCATCGGGCTCGACCACATTGCCGACCGACTTAGACATTTTGCGGCCGCTTTCATCGACGACAAAACCATGGGTAAGAACGGTCTTGTATGGTGCCCGGTCGCTGACCGCTACGCTTGTCAAAAGAGAAGATTGGAACCAGCCGCGGTGTTGGTCGGAACCTTCCAAATAAAGTTCGCAAGGAGTACCACCCAGTTCTGGTCTTTCATCGAGCACGGCCGCATGGGTGACGCCTGAATCGAACCAGACATCCATGATATCGGTTTCTCTGATGAAGTCGGTGCTGCCGCATTTACACGAGAGCCCTTGCAAGAAGTACGAGGGTTCGCGCTCCCACCAAGAGTCTGAACCTTCTTTATCAAAGACGGCAGCCACTCTTTCGATGCTTTGATCAGACATTAGCGGTTCGCTGCAGCCTTTGCAATAAAAGACCGGTATTGGCACGCCCCAGGCTCTCTGACGGCTTATGCACCAGTCAGAACGGTTTTCGACCATGTTGAAGATGCGGTTGCGTCCACTATTGGGCAGCCATTCCACAGTATCGATGCACTCTAGGGCGCGTTTGCGGAAGCCTTCCACCGAGGCGAACCACTGTTCGGTGGCTCTAAAGATGAGGGGCTTTTTGCACCGCCAGCAGTGCTGATATGAATGGTTGAAAGTGCTGTGGCCAAGCAAGGCTTGCTTTTCTTTGAGATGCTCGACCACCAAGGGGTTGGCTTTGTCATATCGCTGCCCTTCAAAAATGCCGCCCTCTTTGGTGAATATGCCGCGACCATCGAGTGGCGAGACAACCCCCAAATTGTAGACTTTACCGATGATAAAGTCGTCGGGACCGTGACCGGGTGCGGTATGCACACAACCGGTACCGGCTTCGGCGGTGACATGATCGCCGTTGATTACTCTTGAGAGTCTATCTAAGAAAGGATGCTTAGTCTCTAAAAGCTCCAGTTCATGACCTAGAGCCTGGGCTAATACTTCCACCTTGCTTTCGGCTTTGCCGATGGCAGCCAAGAAAGCCTGCTTCAAGCTTTCGGCGATAACAAGAATGCTTGGTTCGCCTTCCACTTGCAAGAACTGATAGTTGAAGTCTTTATTGAGTGCTATACCGAGGTTGGAAGGAAGGGTCCAGGGAGTAGTGGTCCAGATGACAAAGGCCACTTCTTTATCTTTTACGGCAGCGGGCAATTTGGCGTAATGCTCTTTGCTGCCTTCTTTGTCCACCAAAAACTTGACATAGATTGAGTGTGAATTATGGTCGGCATACTCAACTTCTGCTTCAGCCAAGGCGGTTTCACAGGTAGGACACCACGAGACCGGCTTCAGCCCTTTATAAAGATAGCCCTTAGCGGCCATCTTACCAAAGACTCTTATCTGTTTAGCCTCGAAATGCTGATCGAGAGTGATATACGGCTTTTCCCAGTTGCCCCAGACACCGAGGCGTCTGAAGTTAGTCTCTTGCCCTTTCAAATTGCTGAGAGCAAAAGCCCGGCAACGCTGTCTCAGCTCAACCGGTGTCAGGGCGGCGCGACCGCCTTTTACATCTTTGAGCACGGCATTTTCGATGGGCAAGCCATGGCTGTCATAACCAGGCACATAGGGCGAATAGAAGCCCTTTAGTGCCTTGTACTTGGTGATGATATCTTTGAGAATCTTGTTGAGAGCCGTACCTATGTGAATCTTGCTCGAAGACAAATAGGGGGGACCGTCATGCAGAACATACTTGGGGGCGCCGGCTCTCTTTTTGAGATTAGCCTCATAGACCCCGTTCTCGTCCCAGCCCTTTTGAATCTCCACTTCCCTTACGGCACTATTAGCCTTCATCGGAAAAGCGGTTTTGGGAAGATTGACCTTATAGTCGGGCTTCTCTGACATAGTTTTCTCCTGATAAAAACAAAAACGCCGACATCTCTGCCGGCGACACTTTCGCCAGCTATATTAGTCTCAGATAATGATTGCGGACACCAATAGAGTCGACATGCAGCTAATCCCTAAATCTTGCTCGGGATAATAAGCATAAATAAGCCAATGATGGTCGTCAACAAATCTGCAAGAAGCGTAAAGAGATAGAAATACCGAGTTTTAAAGAGTCTAAAATCTCATTATCTCTACCGGCTGGAAAAACATCGAAAAACATGGAAAAAATCGAGAAAGTAGCAAGAGAAGCAGCGCTTAGAGCAGGCGAGCTGCAAAAGGCAAGAGTAGGCAAGGTGAAATCACTTGACTACAAGAGTGCTTTTAACATAGTCACCGATGTTGATAAGGCCAGCGAAGCTCTCATCATAGAAACAATCAAAGCCAGCTTCCCCAATGATGCTTTTTTGGCGGAAGAAAGCGGTGCCGAATCGGGCAAGCAAGAAAGCGCCCGACGTTGGATTATCGACCCGCTAGACGGCACCACCAACTTCGCCCATAGCTATCCTTTCTTTTGTGTCTCTATCGGTGTGGAAGAAAAGGGTGAAATGGTGCTCGGTGTGGTCTATAACGCCATCGCCTCAGAGATATTTGTTGCCAGCCGCGGTCAGGGTGCCACTTTGAACGGCGAGAAGATTGCGGTCTCGAACCGCACCACCCTTGATACCAGCTTGCTTGCCACCGGCTTCCCGCCGGATACTTTAAAAAGCGTGCACCACAATATGGACAGCTTTCGCACCATCACCAATATGTGCCATGGCGTCAGACGCGACGGCTCCGCCGCCCTTGATCTTTGTTTTGTGGCAAGCGGCCGTCTAGATGGTTTCTGGGAAAGAAAACTGGCCCCCTGGGACGTGGCAGCCGGTTCTTTGATTGTCAGAGAGGCGGGCGGCAAAGTGACCAATTTAGAGGACGGTCCTTTAGATATGACAAGCGGTCATATTCTAGCCACAAACGGCAAAATTCATGAAGAAGTGGTCAAGGCACTGGCTCTTAGTACCGCTGCCAAATAAGGGCAGGGCTAAGGCTAGAAAATAGTGAGGGCAAGAGAAAGCCACAGTGAGGCTGGAGTTTAACTAGAGCCTGGCTAGATTTTGACTTATTCTCTTGCCTAGATTTTGACTGCTTTTCTTGCCTAGATTTTGACTAGACTTTTGCTTTGGCATAGCGGCCAAACCAAGCGCCGATTGTAATTATCAGCACCTCGATGAGCATGCGTGGCGAATCAGTAAGGACATTTACCTTAGAGCCTTCAACGTTGTTCCAGTTGATAGCCACTTCCTTAATTGCATAGCCCTTCAGTCTGGCGATATAGAGAAGTTCAACGTCAAAGGCAAAGCCGTTTAGACGAGCGACTGAGAAGATTTCTTGGGCAGCTTGTCTCTCAAATAACTTAAAGCCGCATTGGGTGTCGTGAATACCCGGCAAAAGCAAAGACTGCACAATTAAATTGAAAGTATTGCCGATATATTTACGATAAGCCAGAGCGTTCACTTTGGCAGTGGGATCTTCCTTAGCCCTGGAACCGATGACAACCTTGGCGGTGCCGCCACCACTGGTAGTTACAGCCAAAAGCCGCTCGACTTCTTCTATAGGCGAGGAGCCGTCAGCATCATTCATGAGCAGATATTGCCCTTCAGCCTTGAGCATACCGGTACGCACGGCAAAACCCTTGCCCTGATTGGGTGCATAAGAGACAAGACGCACGGTATTATCAAGAGCGTGGCGGGCGAACTCTTCCACAACTTCGACCGTACCGTCGAGGCTGCCATCGTCGACCACCAAAATCTCAAAGGTTCGCCCGCTTTTCTCTAGCTCGGCAAGCAAAAACTCATAGACCGACTCAAGAGTACGCGGCAGCCGCCTCTCTTCGTTATAGGCCGGAATTATTACCGATAAAAACGGCATCTAGAGCAAGTACTGCCTTTCCGTGTTCTTCCCTATCTGTCTAGCGGACAGCCGCCCAGGCGGCCCACTAAATAGATACCCTATTTAGCCAGTTGACGCTCGGCTTGTGAAGTAATTTCAGGCGGAACAAACTGAGACTGGAGAGTTCTGTAGTTGCGAATATAGCTCAGTTCATCAAACTGAATGTACTTGCCATAGATGCGCTCACGAGCGGCTCTGGAATTAGGGTCTTCAGCATAGCCGTTTGTAGGTGAGAACATGCCGATGCGATTGTTGGGATTGTAGGCGGCACCATTTGAATAGGCATTGAGATGCTCACTGCCCGAAATGACAATCTGACCAAAGCCTTCGGCGATCATGGCATTGGCGGCCAAAGTGCCTTGCGAGCCACGCAAACCGGGTACCGGTATCTTAGAGAGCAAGGGCACTTCATGTATTTTGGCACCCAAGGGGCTCAAAGCCGCATACATAGCCGTATCTTTCACAAATTGGGTTCCGTCGAAATGATACTGACCAGGCGCACTCATAGCCCATCTAGAGGCTTCATTTGTGGCATTGAATGAAGCAGCGAGCGGTACCGATTTACCGACATTAAATAAATAGCCTGTGGCATTGGCGCTAAAATTGCCGCCGCGATTGGCCACTGCGGCAAGCACCGCTTTCTCTGTATTGCCGACAACAATGGCTGCAGCTGCACCGGGCACCATGGCGCCGATACCGCCGGTTACCGAACCGATGCGATAACCTTGCAGGAAGTCTTCTTTAAAATTGGCTCTATCGTACTCTTTGGTCATTCCCATCCAATCAGCCATATTGTGGGCGCCGTAATAGGTGAGACCACCGGCGGTGCCACCCAGGACCACACCACCGGCAGTGCCGACGGCAGCGAGACCTATACCAGCGGCTGTGGTAGAGACACCCAGTAAGGCAGCTGTACCGGCCACGGCACCGGCCGAAGTGGCGGCGCTGGCGACACCAAAGCCGACTACGGCTCCGACTACACCGGCACCGACAATGGCGTATGTGCGCCAGTCTTTGTACCACGGTACATATTCACAGGCTTTTTCAATTTGTTGTCTCTGCTCATCGTTAAAGCGTGTGTTCCAATATTCAGGATGGTCACGCTTGAGAGCTTCCAACTCTTCGCTGGCCGAGCCCTTCTCATTGAGCATGCTATAGCGGTTGATGACCAGCATACGACGCTCGGCGTCTTCAAAGTCATTGACTTTCTTGGCATTCTCTTCCAGTTGACGCTTGGTCGCTTCCAAAACTCTCAGCTTATCTTCAATTTCTTCTCTAGCCATCTCGCGTTTGGCTTCGACATCAAATGACTTACCAGGCAGTCCGGAAAGTTCAGCCTTGAGCCCTTTAATCTCGGCATCTAGTCCATTGACACTTTGTTTGCGTTCTTCTTCGCGTTTGATGGTGAGCTGCTGCATTGCCTTCAAAATCTGATCGGCACCGATATCAGTACGATTAGCACCGTTCTTCAAGACTTCATCAAAACTAGCGCTGGAACCTCTTCCAGAAGAAGTAAGCTGTCCTTCAGCCATCTTCTTGTTATAGAGGTCTGCTAGTTGTCTAAACTGAGCGGCATTGGTGGTGGTACCAAGCGCCATCTGATTATCGAGAGCCTGCCATTCAGGTGTATTGTACTTAAACTCAAGCTTGTCGCCGTTCTTTTCTAGACGACCGACAGCACCGGGATCATCGGCCTTGATTTGCACCATAAGCTTTTCAGCATCGGCTGTGCGTCCCTGACTGGTGAGAAGACGCATATACTCAAGTCTAGCGTTGTTGGCACTGTCAACAGTGGCTTTAATGCGATCTTGTACTTCCTGACTTTGACGAGCCATAAACTCAGGATCGCGGTATAGAGTAGCCAGTTTATCTAGACCAATCCCCTTGGTCTGCTCCACCGCTTCTTTAAGCATGGCTTCTTTTTTAGCCGGATCTCTTTCGATAGCCGCTTCGGTAACTTTCTTGGTGATTGCTTCACCACGATCTTTGACGCCCAAGTGCTCGCCGACCGAAGCCAATGCCTTTTGATAGGTCGGGTTATCGCGAAAGTTTTTATTCTCGCCGGCTTGAATAATCATATGGGCGGCAAGTTGCACATCTTTAGGATCTACCAAAAGTTTGCCGTTCTCGCCTTTCTCAAGACCATATTTTTCATTGGTCAAACCAGCAGCCATATACTGGGCATAGAGCATCTTGGTGGCGGAAGAAAGCTCACCAACACCGCGCAAACGTTCCATATCGGTCTGCAATTGGTTCATGCGAAGCAGATCGGGATTGTTGGGCTGTTGCTTCATGAGATTATCAATCTGAGTTCTCACTTCGCCAGGGTTGGAAAGAACTATATCGATACCAAGTTTTTGCGAGAGAGCTACTCTTTCAAGAGTGTTCTGCTTGGTCAACTCGGTAAGAGCCTCGGTCGGTACATTGTCGGTCTTTTTGATGGCGGTGGAAAACTGTGTGTCTATCTCACGCTTAAGCTGTTTGACCCGCTCGTCCACAGTCATCTCTACTTCGTTGCCTTTAGAGTCGGTGACTTTGATCTTGTCTTGCGGGTTAGTATGTTCTTTATCAAGTCTGGCAATTTCTACTGCTGCAGCCTTGGCGTTAGCCAAATTAGATTTGACGTCATCGGCATGGGTTGTGACTTTGTCACCTAGTTGGGTGCGATCGACAATTTGAAAATTGTCAGACTGAGCCGGCTTTTCTGCCTTGGCCGGTGCATCTTTCAGCAGTTGCACAGTATCCACCACCGGTTTAGGCTGACCCTTGTCGCCTTCGGTTGGCTTATCTACCGGTTTTACTTGACTATCGCCCATAACACTTCCTCTAGAAAAGACAGCCAGGCTCTAAAATCTGAGGGGGGGTAGGCTGTGCTCTTTCTCTATACAAATGTGCCCAAAATTGGACAAATTCAGTCCTTTTTTTTCATGAAAAGTCTGGAAAGGCAGAACTATTCAGCGCTTCTCTTGACATCCGCCTTGACTTAGGGATTTGAATTTTGCCCTCTCTGCAAAATTGCCCTCTCTACAAAAGAAAGAGTGCAGGATCTGCTCCTGCACTCTTTCTTTCATGTCTTTGAACTGTCTTTCCAGACTGCTTTAGGGTTGATCAAAAGCGCTCAGACCGAGTGGGTCATTTGCAGAAGTCTGGGCTTGTCCGGCAGGCGGCGGAGCAGCTTTGCCTTCTTTAGCAGCCTTATCTCTTGCGGCTTGCTCTCTAGCTTGCTGTTCAGCTCTAGCCTTGGCCTCACTAGCTTCTCTGGCGGCTCTTGCTTCCGCTTCTTTAGCAGCAGCAACTTGAGCGGCTGTATTTTGATCTTGGCTGCCTTTATCTTGGCTCACTTGACCTTCTCGCACTTGCTCGAAGACCAAGCCGGTGGCATTGGTTTCGTTAGTCAGAGGTGCTTCCATACGCTTGGCTTTGGCATCGGCGTCGGCGGCATCGCTGTAGCCTGTAGCCGAGCCTTTATTGAGCTCGTCAAAGCCCTTATAAAAGACATAACCGAGAGCGCCTTTGCCTATTTGCTCGCTGCCGGCAATAGCCGGTCTAAGCAAGAAGCTTCCGAGCAGCACATCAGAGGCCATGTTGCCGGTCATACGCTCGACCAGAGAACCGTTGCCGATGAGTGAACGCTGCAAAGCCTCACCAACTGTGAGCTGTCGACCAAGTTCGCTATCGACACGGGGACGACCTAGGGCATCAGTGTCGATGGCATTGTCATAAACACCGGTGATGCTGCGATAGGCGCTTGAAGCAATGAGCGAACCTCCAAGCGCCGCCCTGGTTCTAATCTGATTAGAAGTTCTCTCTAGTTGAGCCAGGTTGGTGTTATTGGGATCGATCTTGCCCCAGTTGCGGCTGGGACTGGTGAAGTTATAGAAGCGATCGCGGTACAACATGTCGGCAGCGCCGCTTGCGGTTCTAGAGATAATTCCAGGCTCGCGGGTGCGGGTGCCGAGTATGCCGTCGATGCGCTGAGAGGTGAGGTTGCCGTTTAGACCAAGAGCACGCGGGTCGCGGCGCAGAAGGTCGCTTATCGAGGCAGTCTCGGCATCGGCAAAGTCAGGATGACGACGGGTGATATTCAATACCGATTGCAGTTCGCCGCCCATGGCATGAGCTTCCTGCAATTGACGCATGTTCTTGATACCCATACGTTCCAAGACCGGCAAGGACTCATCGAGACGCTTGATGAGATCAGGATCTACATCCGGTTTCTTCTTCAGTTCAGCCAAGACATTGCTTACACTTTGGCTGTCGGAAAGCATCACTGCTTCTTTAGCCCGGGTCATGCGACCGCGCTCAGGCAAGAGACCTTCGCGGGCGGCGTTCTCCATGAAAGCACCCATATCGGCATATTTTGCTTCGAAATAATAGGCTTTCAGGTCGCCGAGATTGCTCACACCAGAATTTTTCAGGAAAGTGATCTGGTCTTTGATAGCTTGTTCGTCGGCATATTTGCCGGGATTTTCTTTGGCTATGCGACGGACAATCGTGTCGATCTTGGTCTCAGGACGCAGACCAACAAAGGGCACATTATCGCCCAGTCGTTTATTGCCGGCCACAAGAGCCTTATCGACTTCACCGGCAAAATCAACCATGCGCTGACTATGAGCTTGGGCTCGTACTTCAAGATCGCCTACGGTCTTGAGGTCGATGAGGTCGGCGGCAGCCAGTCTGGCAGCCAGAGCTTTGTCAGCCGGTCTAGTCTTCATGATAGAACCCATAAACTCAGTCAGCTGAGCCTTGTTCATATCTTTTAGACCAAGCATGCGATACATTTCTTGGGCTTCGGCCTCGGTCATGTCTTTGATGGGTTTGCCCATAAGAGCCTGAGCCCGCAAAGCATTTTCAGAAGGCGAGATAGGCAGAGCCTTAGCTTTAGCTTGTTCAATTGCCACAAGCTCTTTAGCGAGATCGGCACCCTGACCGGAAATTTTGCCTGAAGCAAGCATTTCTTCGGCAAAGCGCACGCCGGAACTGTTAGCATCGACGAGTCCGCCGGCCACTGCTTTGTACGACATATTTTCGGTGCGGTAAGAAGTACCGAAGAGACGCGAACCATATTTGAAGCCGGAGACCATGGCGGCCGAGGCGCCACCGTGGACCAGGGTATCTCTGAAGTTTTCAGCCTCGCCGGTCATGCCGTACATAACCGCTGAACGCACCCCGATGGCGCCCACTAGACCCATGGCGTCACCACCGAGATCGGCGGCAGGTCCCTTGAGTTTGGCATATTTAGCCAGCACTATCTTGCCGCCGGTGTTGAGCACAAAGGCTGCAGCCATCGAAGCCATGTCGGCAGTACCGCTGGAAGAATCGGCTCGCACTAAGCGGGCGGCATCTTTGAAGGCCTGGGGATTATGTAATTCGCCGAAGGCAACAAGCTGGTTGAGCATCGTGTGCGGCACATTGGGATTTTCTTTCTGCCAAATAGCCAAAGCCTCTGAAGCCATTTGTCCAGCCACTTGGGGCTTGTAAAGCTCATCAGTGGTCTTGACCTGGGTGGCAGGAGACTTACTCAATTGCAAATCGAGTTGGTTCATCATGTCGTGTCTCAGATAGATCTGAGCCAGCTCTAGACGGTAAGTAACCGATAGGTCTTTCATACCGTATGAAATCTCAGGCTCGCCTTTAGCGTTACGCTTGATTTCACCGTTCATCGAGAGCTTGAGACCGGCTAGCTGTTCTTCGAAAGGTCCGACATTGCCGATACTCTTGCCTTGCAGCTCCATCTCTTTCTTCATCAGGTCATAAGGCAGACCATCAGCAGCTTTGAGCGCCGACTGCGACCATTTCTGCATATCGGCCAACTGATTGACACCACCTTCGACAAAGGCGGTGGCAGATCTCTGCACCGAACCAGGTTCATATGGTTGCTTGGCAGTAGCCATCTCGACCATCTTGTCGCGGCGGCCAAAATCACCTAGATATTTGGCGTACTGCAACTGCAGGTTGGCGCCATACTGCATATTGACGAAAGAGAGATAGTTTTCGGCATGCAGCTTGTACCGTTCTTCAGGTGTAAGATCCTTACCTTCGGCATTCTTGCCGTCGGCGAGCATCTTCTGGTTGCCTTCGACGATCTCGCGGTTGGCTTTCTGATATTCGGGGCTGCCGAACTGTCTGATCAGTTCTTCATAGGCGGCCTTAACCTCGGGCATGGTCAAGTTACCCTTGCCTTGCTCGGTTCTGATAAAGTTTTCCAACTGCTCAACCGGCTTGTCTCTCATCTGCTCGGCAAGCGGCTTAGACTTATCGATAACGAGGGCGGGTACGCCATCGCCGGCAGTACCGACTGCACTGGTATCACTACCGGTGGCTTCATAAAGTTTCTTCAGTTGCGGACCAAGCTCGGGATCTTTCAATAGAGCACCCAAAGCTTCAGCCTTTTGAGGACCGAGAGATTCGGTTATGGCTTTGACTTGAGCGGCAGCACCGGTCTTATCGTCGGCAGCCACCAAGGCATTGCCGTACTGGGTGCGCATCATCAATTCCATATCGGCGGCTTGCCTATATGAATGAATTGGGCTGGCAAGCAAGTTTACTTCATAGGCTTTCTTAGGATCACCGCCCACCGAAGCAATATAGTCTTGCTGGGCTTTGGCATAATCGGGGAATTTCTCGGTCAATTCTTTTTGAGCAGCGGCGCGTTCTTCCGGCTTTTCCGATTGCCCTTTTTGCATAATCGCCAAGAGAGCAGGATCAGACTGCACCTTAACGGCTTCTTGTCTGTAAACTTTGTTGGCGGCCAGTACGGTTTCAAACTTATCTTCGCCCACTTGCTTAATTAGCTCGGTGGCAGCGGTGACGGCAGCCGGTTGGAAATGATTTTTCATCTCTACCAAGGCATTGATAGAGTCGTCCATGAGCTTTTTGCCGTTATCGTCTATTTTTCTGCCGTCGGTGGCTTTGCCCAAGGCATCGAGATAGTTGGCACCGGCTACGACCCTGTTCTCGACAGAGGCGGCATCGTAAGGTTGGGCAGTAACTTGCGGTTTGTCGGCACCTTCAGCCGGTTTATCGACAGGACCGGCTGGTTTGTCACCTGAGCCTGCTGGTTTGTCGCCTGTGCCTGCCGGTTTATCGACTGGACCGGTTGGCTTGTCGCCCTGAGCTTGGGCTAGGGCTTGCTTGGCAGCTTCATCGTTGAAAGCCCTGACTTTGTCGTGCAAGACAAAATAAGCATCAGGAGGAGCACCGTTTGCATCTTCGATACGTTTCATCTGGCGTTGGAAATGGATGTCGTCGAAGATAGTGACGTTCTGTAATTGCAATCCAGTTTCACCAAGCTTTTGCAGATCTTCAGGAGCAAGCTTGGAGTGTTTCTTAGCAGTGGCCTCATCGATACCGGCAGCCTGCAATAGTTTTGTATTGCCGTCTTCGGCTTTGCCCTGACGGTAGTACCAGAGAGCCATATTGCCGTAAGCAGCATCTTTGATGCGCGACACGCTAAAGAGTTCGCGCTCTTTTTCTTTGAGGCGGGTCTTCTCTTCTACATTAGTTTCGGTCTTGAGCTTTTTCTGCACTTCGGCCAGTTCAAGCTTAGCCTTCTCGATGTCTTGCTTTGAGACCTTTTCGGCTTCGCGAATAGCTTTCTCGTAGGCGGCTTTAGCCTCATCGAGCTTACCGGCTTTATTGAGAGCCGGCACTTCTTTATCTAATATGTCGTTGACTTTCTTTAGCTGCTCAACAGGGTTAACCTTTTCAGGAGCCTGCTGCAAACCTCTATCAAGGCCTTTATCGGGGGTCTTCTCTGGCGCTTTCTCTGGCGCCTTGTCTGGAGCTTTGTCTGGAGCCTTTACCTCGGCCTGACCCGCTGGTTTGGCTGGGGCAGTGACATCGCCGTCTTTTTTGACTGCGCCGGTGGGAGCCTCTGTTGCTTTGCCGTCGGCAGGTTGTCCCGAACCGGTTGGTCCGCTGCGCTTTTCTGGAGCGCCGTTGACAATGTCGAAGTTAGGCTCGTGTTTGGGCTCTTCTTTCTTTTTGTTATCGCCCGACCCGTCTAGTGCAGCCATCTATATAGACCTCAAGAAATGCTTTCCAACGCATTAATTAATTTATTCCAGCATCAATAGCCTTTGAAACTGGGGAAACTACGTAGCAGCGTTGTCAAGCGGACTATTTCCCTTACTTTTAATCATTACTACACCGGTTTGAATTTTTTTGGACAGGGCATCAATTAATTTCTATAACGGTGACGCCGTCGCCGCCTTCATATAATTCGCCCGGTCTAAACTTGATTTTGTAGCGCCCCTCCGAGAGCAGTGAGCGCACGGCTTGCTTTACAGCACCGGTGCCATGTCCATGGATGATCATAAAGGGGCTGATGCGGGCAAGCACACAGCTATCTACAAAAGACTCTGAGAGTTGCAGGGCTTCGTCTACCCGTTTACCTCTTAAATCGAGTGTATTGACCGATGTTCGTACAAAAACCGATATCGGTTCACTGACATCTTTAAACTGACCTGAAAACTTTTCTGAAAACTGCCCCGGCGAGTTTCGCCCTCTCAGTGACCGCCGCTGCTCCTTAAGCTTGCTGCCCGCCACCGCTTCGATTTCAGCAGGGCGCGCCTTTACTTTTAGACTGCCCAGTTGAATAAGCAACTGTTCGCCATCCACTGACAAAACCGAGCCAATCTGATTGAGGGCTAGATGTCTCACCGCTGCTCCCGGTTTGAATTCGGGCGTAGCTTGCACAATTAAACGCTTTTTGTCGGTCTCTTTCCATTTCAGCTCAGACTTGATTATTTCAAGATCTTGTCTAGCCTTCTCGGCCTTTTTCAGCGATGGGCTGCGCTGCAACTCTTTCACTGTTTCTGAGACTAACTTCTTTGCCGCCTCAAATTCAGAAAGCAATTTGCTGCGCTCTTCCCCCATTAGTTTTTCTTTGTAGCCCTTCAGTTCGGCTTCTTGCCTCTGCATCCGTTCGGTTTGGGCGGCCAGTTCCTGGCTTTGTCTGAGGTTTTCTTCTTCTTGGGCACTTAAGGAAGCCATTTTCTCGGTGAGATCTTTGATAAGCAGGTCGACACCGGTATCGTCACCCATTAATGATTTAGCTCGGGCAACCAGGCTTTCGCTTAAGCCTAGTCTAGAAGCCACGGCTATGGCTTTTGACTGACCGGGCACGCCCAATCTCAATCTATATGTAGGACGCAGATTCTCTTCGTCAAATTCGAAACTGCCGTTTAAGAAAGTGGAATTACCGAAAGCTAGAGCCTTGAGGGCACCCAGGTGGGTAGTGGCGACAAAAGTAGCGCGGCGTGTTTCTAACTCTTCTAGAATGGCTTGCGACAAAGCAGCGCCTTCTTTGGGATCTGTACCGGCACCGACTTCATCGAGCAAAACTAATAGGCCGGCGTCGGCAGCTTCGACTATTTCAATGATATTTTTCATATGGCTTGAGAAAGTGGAAAGACTCTGCTCAAGCGACTGTTCATCACCAATATCGGCAGCCACTAGATCAAACAAGCCGAGACGCGAACCTCTCCCCACAGGTGGAAGCAATCCCGCCCGCACCATGAGGGCGCAGAGCCCCACTGTTTTAATAAAAACAGTCTTGCCGCCGGTGTTTGGACCAGTAATTAAAAGAGCACGTTTGCCGTCTTCCAAAATGACATCATTGCCTATAACCGACTGAGCTTGACTGCGCAGCATAAGCAGGGGATGTCTAGCATCTTTCAACATAAGAGAGCGCTCTGCGGTCAATTCCGGCATATTGGCGCCGGTGAGATGGGCCAAGCGGCCTCTAGCAAAGATGCAGTCTAGGTCGATAAGTACTTCATAGCTTGCCTTTAGTTCAGCGGCATAGGGTAAAAGCTGACGCGAGAGGCTGGCTAAAATGCGCTCGATTTCAGCTTCTATTTCGGTACCTTTCAGCCTAATCAAGTTTGATAATTCCATCACCGAAAGAGGCTCGACATAAACTGTTAGACCGCTTGATGAAGCGTCGTGCACCACGCCTTCTATTTGATAGCGCATAGATGAATTGACCGGCAAAACAAATCTGCCGTGTCTAACGGTATAGAGTTCGTCGGTCAAGACCTTGCTGCCGGCAAGCTTATGAATGATATTGCGCAATTCTTCTTTGACGCGGTCTTCCAACTTGCGGGCATCATGCCTGAGGCGGGCAAGCAAACTTGAGGCCGTATCTTTCACCGAACCATCGTCTTCGATTGCTAGTTCAATTTCTTTTTCAACATTGGGGCGAGAAATAAGCAGTTCGCCCTTTAGAAAGAGCAGTGGAAAACTAGGCTTCTCTAAAAGCAAAAGTGAATTTCTTGTTTTGCGCGACACCGAAAGCAAGCGCCGCATGCTCAAAAGTTCATGGGTGCCAAGAGTGGCTCCTATGGCAAGCTTTTCCAATGAGGCCCAGTCTACTTCCAGCGAAGACAAATCGGGTTCGCCTTTTGCCGCCACCAGATATGAAGCTTCCTGACTTTCAGAAAGTCTCAGCCTGGCTATATCTAAATGCTGACTGCCTAGTTCGGGGCGCAAAGCAGCTAGACGAGCGCGCCCTTCCATAGTTTGTGCCAACAGAGAAAGTTCGTTTACCAGCTTGTCCCATTCGAGAGACTTGAGGCTGCGCTTTTCTATACTTTCTAAAGACAATTATTCTAAAAGACGACGATGCTAGTTAACTTGGTTTAGTTCAGTTTAGTTCAGTTCGGTGATAGTTTCAGCACCGGCAGGGGCGGCGACAACCTGAGGATAGTCGGTGGCCACAGCCAGACTCTCGATGCCGAGATTGCCGAGCAGTTTTTTCAGTCTAATTTTTTGCAGCTCGTAGCTGCGATTGTTGCGCTTGTGCACAATACCAATCTTTTCCAGCTGCTTGATGGCATCCATATGTGCTTCCGGTACGGAAGAAACGTCTACGGTGCCTCTCTCGTTTAGCCATGAAATTGTGGGAGAAAGTGTTCCCAGTAGCTTGCGCATCGGCTGTTCGAAAACCGGCATAGTAAAAAATCCTCGTACCAACCTTCCCCATTTCAAATTCAATGATTCACACTAAAATGTGGTCTTATTGAATGAGTTTGGGGTCGGCATGCTAAAAACGGGCCGCCAAAGGAATATTAACAGCTTGACATTCAATATAGTTAGTAAAGCCTTGAAGCCCGTATACGATAATGCTTGCTGCCTAATATGAAGGCTGCCACTGCGGTCTTTCCATAAGACAGGAGCAGAAACGCTTAACAGAGAGTTACAGTTCAAAAGAAGTTGAGCTTGAGGAGAATCAGTGATTTATCAACTGCACGGCGTCAAACCTCTTTTGGAAGAAGGAGTCTATATTGCCCCCAATGCCGTTGTCATCGGTAAGGTAATTGTGCGCCAAGAGGCAAGCATTTGGTTTTCATGTGTTGTCAGGGGCGATATCAACTCAATTTCTATAGGGCAGTCGAGCAATATTCAAGATGGTGCCATTTTGCATGTCACCCAAAGGCACTCACTTTCAATAAGCGAAAGAGTGACAGTGGGACATGGCGCCATTTTGCACGGCTGCCATGTGGAAGACGATTGTCTGATAGGCATGGGAGCCATTGTGCTCGATGGGGCGGTCATCGGTAAGGGCTCTATTGTTGCCGCAGGCAGCGTTGTCGCCCCCGGCACCGTGGTGCCGCCGGCTTCTATGGTCATGGGCGCACCGGGCAAGGTGATGCGGGGCGTGAAAGAAGAGGAGACGGCATTGATAGCTCTCGCCTGGCAAAGCTATGTGAGCAATGCCAGAGACTTTGCCAAAAACCTCGATTTAGTTTGAACTGAGCAAGTTGCGGCTCTGTGCCGAAGGCGCCACATGGTCGTTCAGCCAGCTCTTGATTGTGGTCATGGTGCTTGGCTCGATATGCGAAGTCTCAATCAAGACATGGCCCTTACCCTTGAGCCAGCACATGGTGGTGTCGCGGCTTTTCAGACGGCTCATCAATGACTTAACGGCCTCGCAGCGCAACATGCGGTCTTTATCGCCTTGAATAATAAGCACCGGCATATCAGCAGGCACCTGCGAAACATGGTTGATATTGCCTTTGATATAAGAAGCCGTATTGAGCAAATCAAGACAGTTAAGATGCTTACGCACAAAGGGATCCTGCAAAGCTTCATCGGCAATGACCGGGTCTTCCGAGGCAAATTTCTTTATATAAGGAACAAGGTTGACTTCGCCCATGGGATTGGCCACCAGATGAGCCAAATCTTTGACCATCTCGGGCTCTAGATAAAAGCGTCTTTTAATAGCCGGGCTGGAGAGAACCAGACCATCTACTTTGTCGGGAAGAGCAGCGGCGATGCGGATGCTCATACCGGCGCCCATACTTTCACCCACCATATAAATTGGCAGGTCGGGATACTGACTTCTCAGCACAGTCACCAACTCTTTGAGGTCTTCAAAGCTGCGTTCATAGGCAACTTTAGCCTCGACCTTAGAATTTTCATCGTTGCCTGCGGCGGTCCAACGACCATAACCCCTCAGGTCGGGAGCAAAAACGAGCATGCCCTGCGAAGCCAGTTCGCGAGCCATGGTGTCATAAACCCGACCATGCATGACCAGTCCATGAACGGCGACGACTATTCCGCGGGTGGCGATTTCATCGTCTTTCCACATCGAAACTGGTCGCTTCGGCAAGAAATCGAGGGTTTTCACCGGCTCGTCTTCACGAACAGGCACAGCCTCGGCACTTTGAGCCAAGCTAAAAGTACAAAAACCAGCGGCGCAGGCAGCAAGGGCAGTTGTAAGAAGCAGCCCTTTTCCAATTTTTATGACATTATCGACAAATGGAAAGGAACTTAACGACATCTTTCCCCCTGGGTCGTTAGGCTAGTAGCTGCGAAGAGCGTGGACGAATATTTATTTCACTGAAGCTTATGTACCAAGAAGTAAGTACCTTTGAAACGCACTTTCTGGACCAGTCAAATTAAATCTGAGGATTAAAACCGTGCCCAAACGAACCGATATCGAAAAAATCCTTGTTCTCGGAGCAGGACCAATAACCATCGGGCAGGCATGTGAATTTGACTATTCCGGCTCGCAAGCCTGCAAAGCCTTAAAAGACGAAGGCTATGAAGTTGTACTGGTTAATTCCAATCCAGCCACAATCATGACCGATCCCGAAGTGGCCGACCGCACCTATGTCGAGCCTGTCACAGCCTCGGTGGTGAGAGAAGTTATCGCCCTGGAAAGACCCCAGGCGCTCTTGCCCACCATGGGCGGGCAAACCAGTCTGAATGTGGCGGTGGAACTGGCTGAAAGCGGAGTCTTGGACGAATTTGGCGTCGAACTAATCGGCGCCAAGTTGAAAGCAATCAAGCTTGCTGAAGACCGCGATCTCTTTAAAGAAAAAATGCTTGAGATTGGACTTTCGGTGCCCAATTCGGGCATTGCCCGCAATGCTTCAGAAGCAAGAGAAGTAGGACAGCGCATTGGTTTTCCCATAATCATCAGACCGGCTTTTACCCTGGGGGGAGCAGGCGGCGGCATCGCCTACAACCAGGAAGAACTGGACGACATAGCCGGTCAAGGACTGGCGGCCTCGCCGGTCAGTGAGATTTTGCTTGAAGAAAGCGTACTTGGCTGGAAAGAACTCGAACTGGAAGTTATGCGCGACCGCCTCGACAATGTGGTAATTATCTGCGCCATCGAAAACTTAGACCCGATGGGGGTGCATACCGGCGATTCCATTACTGTCGCCCCCTTGCAGACAGTGACAGACAAGGAATACCAAAGACTAAGAGACGCCGCCATCAAGGTCATTCGCGCTATCGGCGTCGACACCGGCGGCTCCAATATTCAATTTGGCATCAATCCCCAAGATGGCCGCATCGTCGTCATCGAGATGAATCCGCGTGTCTCGCGCTCTTCTGCCCTGGCCAGTAAAGCCACCGGCTATCCGATTGCCAAAATCGCAGCCAAGCTAGCCATTGGTCTTACTCTCGATGAAATTGCCAACGACATCACCCGTGAAACCAAAGCAGCTTTTGAACCCACCCTAGACTATGTGGTCACCAAAATACCCCGCTTCAACTTTGAAAAGTTCCGCGGTGCCGACACCACCCTCACCACCCAGATGAAGTCGGTGGGCGAAGTCATGGCCATCGGTCGCACTTTCCAGGAATCTTTTCAAAAGGCGCTACGCGGCATGGAAGTGGGGTTGACCGGCTTTGCCCAGGTGGAAGCAAGGAGCAAAGCCGACTTTTGGGAATGGCGCCGCCGTCTCTCGCTGCCTTCGCATCACCGTATCACCGATATTTACGGGGCCCTTTCCGCCGGCATATCACCGGCTGAAATTATTGAACTGACCGATATCGACCCCTGGTTTATCGACAACCTGGCTGAAATTTTCGAGACCACCGAAGAATTAAAAGAAGTCGGTCTTAGGCTGGAAGACCTGGACCGCGAAATTTTGCTCAAGCTGAAGCGCATGGGTTATGGCGACGAACAGTTGGCCCGCATTATGGGTGTATCGGAAGCCGCAGTCTGGCAGCGCCGCCGCGCACTAAATGTGGTGCCAAGCTATAAGATGATCGATACATGTTCGGCTGAGTTTCAAGCTTTTACGCCTTATATGTATTCGACCTATGAAAGTGAAAGCGAAATGTTCGAAGCGGTTAAGCCGCGCGTTCTTATTTTAGGAGGCGGTCCAAACCGCATCGGTCAGGGCATCGAATTTGACTATTGCTGTGTCCATGCCAGCCTCGCCTTGCGCGACTTGGGCTTTGAAGCGGTAATGGTCAACTCTAACCCAGAGACAGTCTCCACTGATTATGACGTCTCTGACAGACTCTATTTCGAACCCCTCACTTTGGAAGATGTTTCGAATATCGCTGAAATTGAAAAACCCGAAGGCATTATTGTGCAACTGGGCGGGCAGACACCTCTGAAACTGGCTAAAGGACTGGAAAGCAGAGGCTATAAAATACTCGGCACCAGCCCTGAAAGTATAGATATGGCCGAAGACCGCGAAAGATTTGGTGAGCTTATCAAGGCTCTGGGGCTGAAGCAACCCGAGGGTGCCATCGCCAGAAGTGCCGGCGAAGCCATCGAACTGGCATCAAAAATCGGCTATCCGGTCATGGTTAGACCTAGCTATGTGCTGGGCGGAAGAGCCATGTCTATTGTTTATTCGCAAGACGATCTGGAACGTTGGCTCAGTGAAGGCTTTGCCAAAGGCGACATGCATGTGCTTATCGATGAGTTTCTTGAAAATGCCGTCGAAATAGATGTTGATGCTATCTCAGACGGCAGAGCCACAGTCATCGCCGGCATTATGGAGCATATCGAACAAGCAGGAATTCACTCGGGCGACAGCACTTGTGTTTTGCCCAGCCAAAATATTCCATTCAAAATCATTGAAGAAATTAGAAAAGCCGTCACTGAGCTGGCCGACAAGCTAAAAGTGATTGGTCTAATGAACATTCAGTTTGCCCTAAAAGACGAAGAACTTTATATTTTAGAGGTCAATCCCCGCGCCTCCCGCACCATCCCCTTTGTTTCAAAGGCAACCGGCGTGCCCTGGGCGAGAGTGGCGGCGTCGGTCATGGTCGGTAAGACACTCTCTGAACTGGGCATCAAGCCAAGACTTTTACCGCCCCATGTTTCGGTCAAGTCGGTGGTCATTCCTTTCAAACGCTTCTCGGGCTCGGTGATTTCGCTTGGTCCTGAAATGAGATCGACCGGAGAAGTCATGGGGGTAGCCAGTCAGTTTGGTCTAGCCTTTGCCAAAGCGCAGCTGGCCGCCGGGCATGGTTTGCCCACCAAAGGGCGAGTCTTTGTCAGCGTTTCCGATACACACAAACAAGAAACCATTCCGATAGCGCAAAACCTCTATCAGATGGGCTTTGAGCTTATTGCCACCAGGGGCACCGCCCAGGTGATTAGAGAAGCGGGCATTCCCTGCCTTTTGACCAACAAAGTCTCAGAAGGTCGCCCCAACCTGGTTGACCGCATCAAAAACGGCGAAATTCAGCTGGTAGTCAACATACCCTCAGGCCGCACAGCCAGAGACGATGACCAGCTTATCAGGCGGGCGGCGATCAATTACAACGTGCCTGTGGTGACCACGGTCTCGGGCGCCAAGGCAGTAACCGCCGGCATTACGGCTCTGCAGGGCGGCAATTCGAGCTTTGCCGTGAAGAGCCTGCAAGAATATCACCGCAACATAAGCCACTTAGAGACGACCAGCAATAAAAGAGTCTGAGCCTGCTCTAAATAGAGTTAGACCTAAACAAAGCTAAAACTATATTGCTTAAGCCATAAGTGGAAAAGCGTGTAATAAAAGAGCCGAGGAAAAAGGCTAGAATCTTGGGCGTCTATACTTTCGCTTGAGACTTTAACCGTGTCGAACTCTATTGATCTAGCTAAATATATCGATCACACCTTGCTTTTGCCCCAAGCCACCAAGGCTCAGGTGAGCAAGCTTTGTCAAGAAGCAATGGAGCATAAGTTCTTTGCTGTTTGCGTCAATCCCTGCTTCGTCAGACAGGCAGTGAAAGAACTATCCTCTTCCAAAGTCGCCGTGGCAACAGTTATCGGTTTTCCTTTGGGAGCCAACCTCACCGACATCAAAATTGCCGAAACACAGCGTGCCGTTGCCGAGGGTGCCGAAGAAATCGACATGGTCATCAATGTCGGCGCGCTCAAGTCGGGAGACCTGGACTATGTCACCGAAGAAATCAAATCGATTGTGAAAGCAGCCAAGGGCACGCCGGTGAAAGTAATCATCGAAGCCGACTTGCTCTCTGATGACGAAAAAGTGCAGGCCACCGAATGCTGCGTCAAAGCCGGAGCAGCCATGGTGAAAACTTCCACCGGTTTTGTCAAAGACGGTAAAGGGGCCACCGTCGCCGATATAGAACTAATCAAGAAAGCTCTAGGCTCGGCCAAGCTAGGCATCAAAGCTTCAGCCGGCATCAGAGACTATGCCAAAGCCAAAGCCCTTATCGACGCCGGTGCCACCAGACTGGGAACATCGGCCGGGGTAGATATCGTCAAATTACAAACTGCAGATGAAAAGGCAGCCGCCTACTAAAGCCTTTCGAAAGGCAAGGAGAAAGATCAATGAAATTGAATAAGATTGGAGGCGGTGCGCTTCTTCTTATGGCAGCGCTTCTCAATACAAGCCCCGCTACGGCTCAAGAAGAGTCGGAAGCCATGAAAAAAGGCGAAGCGGCTTATCACAAAATGAACTTGAAAGAAGCCACCAAACAGTTCAGAGAAGCAATCAGACAAGAACCCACCAATGCTAAAGCGCACCAGAGACTGGGCGCCGTTTTGGCAGCCATGGAAGACTATGACACAGCCATTTTGGAATGCAAACAGTCGATTAAACTAGACAGTAAAAGCTTCCTGCCCCATGTCGTGCTTGGTCAAATTCTCGCCAACCAAGGCAAAATACAAGAAGCCATGGTCGAGTTCCAAGAAGCCTGCAAATTGAAGCCGACGAGTTTCCGTTCCCACATGGACCTGGGCTTTGCCTGCACCCACCTGGGCAAAGTAGATGAAGCCATTGCCGCCTACAAAAAAGCCAGCGAACTGAATGATAAAGACGCTTCGCCCTTGATTAACCTGGGTGTGCTCTTGGCTCAGCAAGGCAAGTATCCGCAAGCCATCGAAGCTGAACAACAGGCTATCGCCCTCGATAAAAGAGTACCCGAGTCTTATATCAACCTGGGCAATATCTATGCCGAATCAGGCGATACCCAGTCGGCTGTACAAGCTTTCAAAGACGCTCTCAAAATTGCCCCCAATCATCCAAATGCCTTGAGTGGTCTAGGTTGGATGCTCGAGAAACAGGGCGACTATAAAGGCGCCATCGAAAACCAACGCAAAGCTCTCAAAACAGTGCCTAACTTCTCACCGGCAAAGCGTAGACTGGCCACAGCGCTGGCTGCATCCGGCGACAACAAACAAGCCGAGGCCGAATTCAAAGGCGCCATTCAACTGGCTCCCCGCGATGTTACCGCCCACGTTGAATACGCTCAGTTCTTAGAAAAGCAAGGGCAAAAACAATCGGCCCTGGCCGAATACAAGAAGGCTTTGGAAATCAAACCTGATTCCAAAATTGCTCTAGAAGCAATGAACAAGCTGGAAAAGACAAAGTAAATTGAGAAAGAAGAGGAAGAAAAAATCTTCCTCTTCTTCTTTTATTTGTCTACTTACGCTTGATGTCTTTATCTAGATCGCCCAGTTGGGCTGAAACTGCACCCATCCAGTTGGTATGCCACAAAGTATCTACATAGAGCTTGCGCACGGCACCGACCAGACCCAGTTCGACATTGTTTAGTCGCTTGATGATGCTCAGATCTTCTTTCAATAACTCTTCCGATTCTTTGAATTTATTTTGATAGCTGAGCACCATGGCATAGCCATAGAGGGCGCGCACAGCCCAGATATTGTCGGGCATACCGTGTGAACGCCACCATTCGATACCAAGCTTGTAGAGACGCTCGGCTTCGTTATAGTCGCCTAAGCGTCTATAGATGTCGCCAAACTTAGCAGTCGCTTCCCAGTAAATGGTCGGATGCTGTTCTTTGTCTTGTTCGGCCATGGCGAAGAGTTTGTTGTAAACTTCAGCAGCCTTGCGCAACTTATCTTGTCTCGAATAAATATCGCCCAAGACTCTCAAACATTGAATAGTCTGACCATTCAATGTTTCTTTGCCATAAGAAAGATCAACTGATCTGGTACCGGCGGCGATGGCTTCAGTATAGTCTCCGGCCATAAAGGCCGAATAGGCCACCAAGCGCAAACATTCAGATAGTGGTCCGGGACCTTCCTGTCCGTCCTTCTCTAACTTTTCAGTGACCGAGACCAATTTGCGGGCATACTGCTGAGCATCGCTCCAGTGCTGACTTTCAAAATAGAGTTGCACCAGTGAAAAGACAGAATCGGCATATTCTCTACAATTGGTCCCCATGTCTCTTTCTATGTTCTGCAAAGAGAGTTTGATGGCTTCTTCTTTATTGCCGAAGTCGTCTATAGGTTTAGTCTTGCTGCTGGGATTGACGAGCCAGAGTGTATTACTGTCAAAGTTGGGATACTTCTTACTGCCTTCCGGCTTAAGAATGAACCAAGACCAAAAGCCGACAATACCGACCAGAAAGAAAATGGAAACGCCCCAAATTATTGCTTCCACCGATATGCGCGTACTCTTCTTTTCGCGCTTACGCGGTGTTTCTTCGCGATAGACACCGGCTTCTGCTTCCCATTCGGCGTCTTCGGCGGTCATAAGCAGTTCTAGGTCATCTTTAAGATCGGCGGCACTCTGATAGCGAGCATCGGGATCTTTAGCCAGACACTTAGCCACTACTTCTTCAAAGCGCGACGAGATGGGCTCCATCGAAGGATCTAGCCCCATGTCGCGGGGATTATCATTCATATGCTTGTAGGCGGTTTCAAGCACGTTCTTGCCGACAAAAGGAGGCTTACCGGTGAGAGATTCATAGATTACGCATCCGAGTGAATAGATATCGGAGCGGTTATCGACTTTCTTACCGGCACATTGCTCGGGACTAAGATAAAGCGGGCTGCCGAAAGCCTCACGAGTGCGAGTCATAAACTGATCGGTCTTGCCGCCTTCAGTTTCTTCGGCGATGATACGGGCAATACCAAAGTCTAGAACCATGATGTCGTCTGAGAACTTTTGGTTATCTAAAATAATGATATTGCTTGGCTTGATGTCTCGGTGCATGATATCGGCTTTGTTAGCCGCTGTCAGAGCATCGCAGACCTGGCTGAAAATACCGACGGCGCGCTCTGGTCCGATGTGTCCGGTTTTGGAAAGCAGATCTTCGAGACTCTCGAAAACCAAGGGTTTCATGATTAAACAAACACGACCATCAACAAAGACCACATCTTTATAGGTGGCAATATTTGGACTATTGAGCGCAATCAGAGCCCTTATCTTCTGCTCCAATTTCTTGTAATTTTTGATGGTCGAAATGAGATGCTTATGTATTACCTTGACGATTACTTCCTGACGGTTATTGCTGTCAATGGCCAAATAAACCGAGCTGAGGCTGCCGTCGGCTATTTTCTCTTCTATTTCATAGTGGTCGAGCACCTTGCCGATAAAAGGATCTTTCGACTGGGAAAAGGCGTCGTCCTTGAAACTAAATGTATCTCTACCTGACGTCATATATTGCACTCATATTTTGTACTCATATTTTGAGTCTGCCAAACACCACTGTCTTTAGATGCCATTATGAAATCGGAACAAAAGGGAACCAAACCAATCATAATGCTTCTTCGCTTCATAAGCATAGGAAGCACAGGCAGTTTTCTCTGAACCGGTAAGCCCGGGTAAGGCTCGTTCAAATTCGGCGGCGGCTTGTCTAAAATAGTCGCCCTTTTCGCGCTCAAGCAAGTAGAGCCCATGCCTGAAGCGCAGGCGACTGAGCAGCGCCTTTTCAATTTGCGGCTCATTCTGCATATATTCAAGCGGCTCCAAGTATGGATCTTCGATATCGAATTTCTCGGCGATTCGATAAAGATCGGCTAGATTTGCCCTCTTACTTATCTCTTCCAGTTTGTTGCCATGCACATCTTGTTCCAGTTCGGAAGAACTAATATTTCTGCGCCTATCGGCCAAACGTTGCAAAAACTCCACCGAAAGATTTCTTTCCAGATAACGCCTGGCTTTTTCTAGTTCGTGGTTATCTTCCATGTGCACAATAAAGACAGTCAAAAGATCGTTCAGCACTATAGGGTCGCCGTACTTTTCAATATGAACATCATTGAGAGCGTCTTCGGCGTCATGCAGCACCTCTCGCATATCATTATTGAAAGAATCAGTCGCGCTATCGCGGGGCTGCGAGTTTCTTTGAGCGGCTCGATAAGCAGCTACAGCGCCTAGATTAGCCTTCAAGCTAAGCTCTATATTGCCTTGCCTTTCAGAGGCAACCAGTCTAGTTCCGTCACTTACAGTTTTATCCAGCTTGTCTAGTACATCGACACCGATTTTGACATCTTTGTATTTCTTCAGATCATCTAAAACATCGGCAAAATCTTTGCCGGCTTTTTCATAACGCTGATCTGCATATTTGATATCAGCACAGTTTAGATTGAGCCGACAGATTTTGAGCAAATTCTCCGGCGAGGGCTCCTTTACTCCGCCTCTCAAAAAATCTAGAGTCGGCTGCACTTCCAGCAGTTCTTTCTTTCTTCTAGCATCGAAAAGACGGGGTCGATAGGTATAGGTCAAGAGCGGCTGTGGATCTTTCAACTTCAATTGGTGCTCGGGAATCTTGGGCACCGGCCAAAGAGCAAAGACAGCCACGCCCATTAGTAAAACTGTGACCAGGGCGGCCAGCACCAAAAGTGGTGTCATTATACTGAAACCACTTTGCTCGACTTGATTGGCTCTAGCAGCTGTAGGCTTTTTTGACGAGGTTGTTAAAGGCACTTCTTCTAAGGCGGCAATCAGTTCTTCCACATCGGCAAAGCGACTTTCAGGTTCTTTCTCAAGACAGCGCGCCACTATGGTGTGAAGCAGCGGGGAGCCGACATGGTTCAAAGACTCAAGGGCGGTCAAGTCGGGTTTCTTCTCTACATGCTTGAGCATCACCTCAGTAGGATTACGCCCAGCCATGAGTTTGCGCCCGGTCACCGCTTCATACATAAGACAGCCCAGTGAATAAATGTCGGCGCGCCCGTCCAGCTGACGCCCGCGGCATTGTTCGGGGCTCATATATAGTGGCGAGCCAAATACTTCGCCCGTTTTAGTAAGCGAGTTGAGCTCTCGCCCGGCGGTCATCATAAACTTAGCTATGCCAAAGTCGACTATTTTGACATCGTTATTTTGACGCAAAATCATGATATTGCTGGGTTTTAGATCTCTGTGCACAATGCCGCGGCTATGGGCATGGGCAAGCCCCTGACAGACCTTGATAAAGACGGGAATAGCCTCATCGATGCTCAAGCGCCCAATGCCTTCTTCATCAGCATCGGCCCGCTCGATAAGCAAGTCTTCCAGAGACAACCCCTCTAGAAATTCCAAAATCAGATAAAAACCCTGCTCTGATGCCCCACAGTCATAGACCTGCACCACATTAGGATGAGCAAGACTGCCTGAAGTCATGGCTTCTTGTTGGAAGCGCTTTACTGCAGTTTCGTCTTGCGAAAGATCGGCTTTGAGAAATTTGACTGCGCCAAACTTATTCATGATCACGTGCCGGGCGCGATAAACCTCGCTCATGCCGCCTTCGCCGATACGATCAAGAATCTCCCAGCGATCGAGGGTCAAGCCGGTCAATTTCTTATGATCATTAGAATCAGTCATATAAGCACTAGTTTAGCATCAAGAGCTTGGCTGAGTAGTCGACAAACAACTACTTAGATAAGTCTGTTTAGCAGTTCTGTGCCGCTCATAAATAGTAACTGCTAAAAATTTGGGTCTATAATCTCTGCACAGGAGATCTGAACTTTGCCTTCAAAATATTATTGGTCACTCTTGGCTTGCAGCCTGCTCGGCGGATTCTCTACTCAAGCTGAAGCCGCCGCCGAAGACGGATATATCTTCAAGCAGGATAGTTCAAGATATGGCAAGCTGACCTGCTATGTGACACCGACACGCTTTCGCATGGATGCGATGGATTTGCAAATTCATCTCAAACCGCCCTACAAGTTCATCATCATGTATAACACCGAGCAAAAGCTGCAGTACAAGACTACGGTGGACAGTGTCGCCAAAAGACTGACTCTGCGCACAGTCCCAGACAAAGAAAAGAAACTTGGCACGGTGGAAGTCTTGCGTCGCATAGAAGACCGCAAGATAGCCGGCTTTATGTGTCAGGGTTACCGGTCAGAGCACATATACAAAGATAAGAAGAAGTTGCCAAGGCCGCGCATGAACATCTATGCCACCCGCGAACTCAATCTGCCTAAAGAGATGGAGATGGCCTGCGCCCATCTGAGCGACTGCCCGACCGGCTTGGGTTTTCCTCTGCGCCTGCAGTTTTTTGAAAACTACAAAGATGAAAAGACCGGTTTGAGCGGCATTAAGTTGACACAGCTTCTCAATACACTGAAAGCAGAGAAAGCCAAGCTAAACGACCAGATATTCCAAGAACCAAAGGGCTTCAAGATTGCACGGGATGAAGCGGAAGTAGTTCTTGGCGATACCGGGTATTGATTTATTAAGAATAATTCTCACCCCTAAGATCGATTGCAAGCTGGTAAGTTTTGCAGCCGCTTACCGAAAATACCCACCGGCTGAAATCTGGATATTGTCAAGGCTGAATAGTCGATATCTTCCTGAGAAGCTCTTAATTGACTGAGCCCGGTTGAGACTGCTAGCCTTTTGTACAGCTATTGAGAATTATTCGCAAAGAGATTAGCGGGTAATGCAAAAAGTGGCATTGTCCAAACTTTAGTCAAAACAAATCACAAACCCAAATATAGATTGAACGCAGAATGAGAAGGAGAATGATGATGAATCGCAGAAAGCGCGGTCAAAGTATGGTTGAGTACGCCCTCGGTATCGGCTGCGTAGCCGCCCTTTGCGTAGTCGCTCTGGGATCGCTTGGCCACATCGCCGGCGACATGGTGTGGAAAGTAGAACAAGCCACCAACTATGGCGGCACAAAGTCTACCGAGCCAGGTCGTACAATCCAGATCACCGGCGACAACGCCAAACCCTGGATCATCGACTAGTTCCGAGAGTTTAATTGCCGCCGCTTCGAGAGTTTCTCTTTAGAACCGGCGGCAATTTTTAATCTCCAATTGCAACTTTGATGAGGGCGAGCTGCCTGTGCCGTCAAGAGTCATAACCAGTAAAGAGCAAAGCCGCCGCTCAAAAAAGCGGAACGGTCAGGCCATGATTGAACTGGCCTTGAGCCTGCCTTTCTTTTTGCTGATCATGGTCACTATTCTCTATTTCGGCCGCTTCTTTTATATGAAGCAAGTTGTGCTTAGTGCCTGCCAGGAAGGCGTCACCGACCTGGCTTTGAGCGCCTCACTCTCTGACCCATCAAGACGCGAAGCCATACTTGGCTTTGACCAAACGGGCAAACAAGTAAATGCAAACTCGCGACTCTCGGCCATTTTAGGGTCGGCCAACTTGCTATCAGCCGGCACCAGCGGCGACCTGCCCCCTGGCTCAGTGGTGAAAGTGCTGCCTTATGACGCCGATGCCGCCGACCCCACTCTGGCACCAGGCACAGTGGCAGTAAAGATTACCTATCCTTTTAAGTTTATCGGCAGTGCTTTTCCTGCCCAAAACAGCGATAACGAATTTGGTTCAAATTTTGGAGTTTATGCCGGTGAAGGCACCGCCGTAAATTTCAGAGACAGCTTGATAAGCGAAATAGCAGTCTGCGGCAAACAGCTGGCAGACTGAATCTGTTAAGAGAGGCTCAAAGTGGTACAGACCTTAGAACAAACAAACAAGATGTTGCTGTCTAAAGAAAGACAGCCGGTTAAAAAGCCGCAGTCTTCGCCGCTTACACTCATCTTGGTGGCACTGCTGGTTGTCTTGGCGGGCGCCACTGTTTTTAAGGCTATGACACCAAAGCCGGTGGTACAGACCATCAACGTAGTAGGCGCTGGGCAGGACATTTTGCCCGGCACTAGAATCTCTTACAACAATTTGCACTATGTGACCGTACCGGCATCTTTTGATCAAGAAGGTCTGTTTGCCAAAAACAATATGGTAGTAGGCAGAATCGCCCGCACTTTTATAAGCAAGGGTGAACCTCTGCACGATACAAGCCTGCTTAAGCCAGGTCAAACCCTTTCTCAAGAGCTTGAAACCCATGAAAGAGCGATTTCGCTAAAGCTTGACGACGAAGCCCTTGTCGACCACGGTATCACCGGCGGCGACAAAGTAGATGTCATCTTTACCGCCACAAAAGAAGGCAAAAAGTACACCAAAACAATCTGCCAAAACCTGCCTGTAATTTTCAGCTTGCCCAAAGAAGCAGTGAAGAGCAAAAGTCTGCAAGGTCATGACGCCTCGCGCATCACCCTGGCAGTCACCCCCGAACAAGCCGAAATTTTAAGCCAAGCGGAAGAAACAGGAAGGATCAGATTGGTTTTGCGCAATCGTTTAAGCACAGTCGAGCCCAAGTCATACGGCATAGCCGAGGACGATCTTTTGCCGGCTAAAGCCCACCAGACGCAGCCGAGCTTGCCTGCCGCCCCGGTCTCTGTGCCTTTCAACAGCAATCTGGAGCCAGCCCTGCCGCAGGCCCTTGCCGTGCCGCCGCCGCCGCCACTCTTTGACCTCAACCAAGTTAAGACCATGCCGGAAGTGAAAAAAGCTGCCGACTGGGTTGTAGAAGTATTTACTGGCAACCGTAGAGAGACGCATGAATTTCCACGCTCGCAGTAAAGACAAAGGCAGAAAGACTGCCCATATAAAGCGAAGCAGGCAGGGGGCAATCCTGCCTCTGGCGCTTTTTCTAGTCTTTGTGGGCATTGCTTTTGCCGCCTTGACTGTAGATGTCATGCGCAGCACCTATAATGTGCAGATTCTCAAGTTTGCCGGTAAAACAGCGGCTCTTGCCGCCTATGCCAGTCAAATAAAAGAGACTTCAGATCTTTATGATGGCAACACAGCCAAAAACAATATTGCCGATGCCCTAAATGAAATCTCGGGACAAGGCAATAACACAATCGCCTGGCATCAAGCCCTTTGCGGACCAGATAACGGTCAAAATAACAGCGGCAGTTCGGCGGTACAGTTCAGCGCCGACAAAATCGAATTCCCCGAAAATCAGCAAGACTCAAACGAATTTTTCTTGACCCTAAAAGTAAGAAGGGAAGGGGTGGACGCCTTACGTCAATTCTTTATGCCTCTTGTTTTTGCCCTCAATAGTTCGGTAAATCCCAAAAGCGACGAATTTAGCCTGTTAAGTCCGGTCATAGATGTAGAAGTGGCGGCTCAACCAGCCACTCGCATCGGCGCAGGTGTAAGCCGACTCGATGCCGATCTTGAGAAAAGAAAACTGGCAGGCTTTGCCGCCATGCCAATCGCCCTCAGTAATTTGCAATATGCCGCCATCGCCCAAGCACCGCCGGCTCTTGTCACAATCGATCTAGATAATGCCGCCGCCGCACCGGCAGCCGGACATATAAAGGCAGCCCTAGTCAACTTGAGCGGGGGCACAGGCAATAGCTATTTTGGTGATGCCCAGGGCAATAAGGCCGTAACCGACGCGATCTCCAACTTGAAGTATTTCATCAAGGGTGATACCACTGCCATTCCACCGAAAGCTGTGGAAAGAGGGATGATCTTGTCTGCCATAGACCACGAGAGCGCCGCATTCACGAGTCAGAAAGCCAATCTCACTGCCATAGTCAACACACTAAATAGTCAAAAGTTTCTCTATATGTTTCCGGTGATGAAGGGCAATCCATTGCCCGGCACCCGTTCCGGCCAGCATGAAGTCTTGGGCTTTGCTCTCTTCCAGCTGCAATCTATGGCAGTGGATCCGGCTGCTGGAACTGCCTTGGCTTTGACTGTAAAGCCGGTTAGTTCAATCGTCATGCCCAATGTCTGCCATGCGGCGGCGGCTTATGACGGCAGCGCCCTAGCCCAGGCAACTGCGCCTTTTACCACAAGAGTTTTAGCAGGCGAACACAGCATGGCGCCCAAGAAAATCTCGATGGTCATGGCACCATCTCTGGTGAGGGCACGCTAATGCCAGTAAGCAATATGAAAGTAAGCAATATAAAAGAAGGCCAAATAATTGGCGTGTTGGGAGTGAAAGGGGGCGTAGGTTCCTCTACTTTCGCCCTTAATTTAGCCAGTGCTCTCGCTTTGGCTGAAAAGGTCAACCTGGTGGATGGTAATCTGCAACAACCCGACCTTGCCACCTTGCTCAATGTCTCTCCCCGCTTTAATCTGCAAGACTTGAGCCCGCGACTTGATGGGCTGACAGAAGAAATGCTCGCCAGCATGTCGTTGCCCGAAAAAGATCTAGGCAATCTAACCTTAATCACCCCGCCCCTAGTTCTCGACCAAGCCCTGACTATCTCGCCCTATGCCTTGGTCAACCTGCTTGCCGGGCTGAGACAACTGAACCATACCACCGTTATCGACCTGCCCAAGATAATGGACCAGACCCTACTCGACTTGCTCGACAGCTTAAGTCATCTCTTTTTGCTTATCGAAGCAACTGTGCCGGCCATCGCCGCTGCAGCACGCTGGTTGAAAGTGATAAGCGACCTGGGCTTTGCCGGTGAAAATCTCACCATTGTGCTTAACCGCGCCGGTGGCAAAAACAAAGAAATTGAAGGGCAAATATTGCAGATGGTCAAAGATAGAGACTTCAACTTAGTGAAATTGGCCAACGACTTCAAAGAAGTAGAAAATGCCGCCGTAGTGGGACTGCCCCTGGTGCTCACGGCGCCGCGCTGCGCCTATAGCCGCTCGCTCAAAAATATAGTTGCTTCAATCTCTCTCGAATACAGCAGGAGCTAGACATGACCGATCTTAGATCAATCATCAAAAGTAGAGCCTCCGAGCTGCAAGGACAAGGCAAGCAAAGCAATGCCTCTGCTTCAAATGCAAATGCTTCTCTTGCAGGTGCAATGACACCGGCTGCCAAAGAAGCAAATGAAAAACGCGCCGGTCTAGGCTTAAGCTTGCGCCCAGCGCAAAACAAAGCCCATATGGAACACCATGATCTGAAGATGCGTATTCACGAAAGACTGGTGGATAGCATCGATGTCAGCGTCTTGATGAAACTATCGCAAGACAGCGAACTGGAAGGCGCGGTGCGCGAGACCATCAGAGTTTTGGTGGACGAAGAGAGACTGCCTTTATCTGCCTCTGAAAGAGATACACTAACCGAAGAAGTGCTCTATGAGACACTCGGACTTGGTCCGCTTGAGCCACTTTTGAGTGATGCCTCTATAAATGATATTTTGGTGAACGGCAGCCAAAGTGTCTGGATCGATCAAGACGGCAAGCTGGTGGAAACACCAATTAGATTTAAAGACGACAAACATCTGCTTCATATAATCAGCCGCATAGTTGCCCGCATCGGTCGCCGCATCGATGAAGCTTCGCCGATTGTAGACGCGCGCTTGCCCGACGGCTCCCGCGTCAATGCCATAATTCCGCCTTTGGCTCTAGATGGTCCGGTACTATCGATTAGACGCTTTAGACCAGTACCTTTCAATGTCGATGACCTAATTGAAAAAGGTGCTCTTTCGCAAGAGATGGCTGAATTTCTCAAGAAAGCAGTGCAAGCCCGCCTCAACATACTCATTTCAGGCGGTACTTCGGCTGGTAAAACCACCTTGCTCAATGTTATGTCATCGCATATTTCAGGCTCAGAACGCATTGTCACCATAGAAGATACCGCCGAGCTGCGCCTGCAGCAAAGACATGTGATTAGACTGGAATCTCGCCCGGCCAACTTGGAAGGCGAAGGGGCAGTAAGACAAAGAGAGCTGGTCAAAAACGCCTTGCGTATGAGACCGGACCGCATCATAGTGGGCGAAGTGCGCGGTGCCGAAGCTTTAGATATGCTGCAAGCTATGAATACCGGTCACGAAGGTTCGCTCACCACAGTGCACGCCAATACCGCCCGCGATGCCCTAGCCCGTATCGAAACTCTGGTTTTGTTGTCGGGTGTAGATTTGTCGCAAAGATCAATTCGCGAACAAATCGGCGCAGCCTTTGACCTGGTGGTACAAGTGAAGCGACTATCAGACGGCAAACGCCGGGTAGTAAGCATCTCTGAAATCACCGGCGTGCAAGAAGGGGTGATTGCCATGCAAGACCTCTATGAGTTTAAAGCCACCTTGAAAGAAGGCGGCGAGTTGACCGGGCGCCACCAAGCCTGCGGTATCAGACCGGCCAAATCGCTGCGCTTTCAAGAAATGGGAGTGGAGCTTCCCTCCGAGCTATTTCAAAATGTCGAGATTGCGGGTAGCGAACCATGAACCACACTCTCAGCATCGACCCTACTTATTTAGCGCTCACCCTGCTTTTGACCGTGGTTACAGGCATAGTCTTGACCCGACTTTATAGCAGACTGAGATGGAATCGTCAGGTAAAAGAGCGAGTGAAAGAAGCACTTTCACCGGCTCTCAGTCAGACCTCGGGTCCGTCAGATCAGAAACTCTTGAAAGAAAGAGTACCAGTAAGCAGCGCCATTGCCATCAAGGCACCGGCATTTATAAGCGATCTTGTAGCGATGAGCGGTCTAGGCATGGACGCCTCCGAGTTTACCGGACTAGTGCTTATTTCTGCCTGCTTGAGCCTGCTTGGCGCCAACTATTTTGAAGCCCCTCTCTGGTTGACCTTACTTTTGCCCCTGGCTATTCTTGCCCTGCCGATTATCATTCTCAAAATCAAAGCCCAGGCAGTAAGAAGAAAGTTTCAAGAACAACTGCCAGATGCCATCGACCTCATGGTCTCGGTGTTGCGCTCGGGGCACAGCCTCCCGCAGGCGGTCAAATCAATCGCCAGCGACTGCCCGGCCCCTCTTTCCATCGAGTTTGCCCATATAGATCAGCGCATGAACCTTGGTCTGACTCTTTCAGAAGCTCTCGCCTTTGTGCAGCAACGCTATAAGCTTACCGAGTTGGACCTAATAGGCAGAGCGGTGGCTATACAAGCAGAGGTAGGCGGATCATTGGCTGAACTGCTGGACAAAACCAATGTCACTCTTAGAGGCAGACTAAAGCTAAAGAGACAAATCGGTGTGCTCACCACCCAGAGCCGGCTCACCGGTTTCATAGTCGGTCTTTTGCCCATCTTTCTTGCCACCGCCCTTGAAGTCTTGAGCCCTGGCTATCTCAATCCGCTCTTTACGAATGAGACAGGCAAGCTTCTTTTGATCTTAGCCATAGGTTTGCAATTTTTAGGTATGTTCCTGATGAAGAAAATGACCGAGGTAAAAGCCTGATGCCTGAATATCTAAGCCAATATCCCGAGTTATTTGCCTTTGCCGCCGTCGCCCTGGTGCTGGTCGCTGTGCAATGGCGCCGCAAGACCCAGTCTGCAGGTAGTGGCGGACTTATGGGCACAAATCTCAGTAACAATCTGTTCGGTAACGGTCCTCTTTATTTGCCGGTCTACCTAACCAATCCAGCCACTGAAATTCTCAGACCCTTCCCTGCCTATCTAGAGAAACTGCAAACCAAGCTCAACTATTGCGGCTTCCGCGGCAATACCCAACTGGCTTTTCTAGCCTCAGCCAAACTCTATCCCGCCCTGCTTTCAACAATACTTTGGGCTTTCGTCAATCAACCTCTGATTGTCTTGGGCACGGCCATCTTTCTTTTCTTTGCACCAGATTTGGTGATTACAGTTTTGGCCGGCAGACGCAAAACCGCCATCAGAGAAGCCCTGCCGGAGCTGTTGGACCTCATGGTGCTCTGCGTCGATGCCGGGCTTGGCCTAGATGCCACCTTGACCCGTGTCGCACAAGAAAAGCAAGATAGAAATGATATTCGTAGCAATCGCAAGAGTTCGCCTCTAGCGGAAGAGTTGCTTACTCTCAACCGCGATATTTTGCTTGGCATGAGCAGAGAAAGAGCCTTTCAGGAACTATACAAACGCACCGGCGTAGAAGAGCTGGGCGCCTTTGCCGGAGCCCTCAACCAAGCCAATCAGCTGGGGTTGAGCATCTCAAAGACCCTGCGCAACCAATCTGAATATCTGAGAACTAAACTCAGTCAAAAAGCAGAAGAGAAGGCAGCCAGGCTACCCATCTATATGGCTTTTCCCCTGTGGTTCTGTATTATGCCCGCCCTCATGGTGCTGGTCTTGGCGCCTTCGCTGCTCATCTTCTTCCAGCATGTAAAGCCAGGTGGCATTCTGCCTTAATCTATTGAGAAGGTTCCGCCAGCTCAGTTGAAAAACTGCCTTTAGGCACCCAATATCTATCCTTCGGTCTCAAATCACAGGGCGGCAAACTGTTTCTGTGTATATTCATTTGTCTACTGTAATTTTCTCCAACAGAACCCCGGTCTTGCATTTGAGCCGGTTCAAAGTCCTGGGTTTTCGATGAGTTTAGATCAGTGCTGATTTTGTCTTCTTGAGTAGATTTTCTTTCTTTGAGAGAACTCTGGATATTTTTAGAGTTCTGGTTCTTCTTAGAGTTCTGGATTTTCTTAGAGTTTTTAATTTTCCTAGAATTCGTTTTCTTCTTTGAGTTCTCGGCTTTCTGAATGTACTTAAGAGCGCTATCTGTTTTCGCAGGAGAGACTGTCGCTTCTTGCGAACAAGCAAAACCGACATAAACTTGACTAAATAGGCAAGCCAGCAAAAGTCTTGACCAAACTAGACCAAAGCACCTCATGACTTGATTTTATCAGTTAAAACTAAGTGCACGACATTGAAACGCCCATAGACTTGAGCAGTTTCTGTAAATCGAGCAAACAGGTATAGGTCGGCATCAGCCAAAGGGTCTCGCCCTCTTTTAGTTCATTCAAAGACAATTCCAAAGCTTCTTGCAGCTTGGGCACGCAGACAATCTTGTCTGCGGCATATCCGGCATATTTCATGCGCACGGCCATGTCTTCGGCTCGCTGCCCAGAAACAACCAAACTGGTTTGGGCGGCAGCCTTGGCCAGCTGTTCGAAATCGGCATCCCACAACCAGGAAACATCTCTGCCATCGGCCAAATTATCGTTGATGGCAATGAGCAAACGAGCTTTATCGTCTTTCACACAAGAGCTTACCGCCTGGGTGGCACCGGCTGGATTTTTGATCAGCTGGACAATCACAGGCTTGCCGTCGATAACAAGCTTCTCAGAGCGTCCAAAAAGAGTATTGTATTCCTTCAGACCATAGCGAATTGCCTGATTGCTCACACCCATATAGTGGGCGGCGGTGGCTGCAGCCAGTGCGTTATAGACATTGAATAGCCCAGGCAAGGGCAAAACACAGTCTTCTTCGCTACTGCCAATTTGCAATTTAAAACGCGAACTGGTGGCAAAGACCTCTACATCTTTGGCGACAATATTTGGTTTGGGTCTAGAGTTTTCACAACTGGGACAATACCAATGACCAAGCTGACCATAAAAGACATTATGAAAAGCCACTTCGGCGCCGCATTTAGAACAATAAGCCAACTCTTGATTTGAACTGGAAACCGTGGCTTCTTTGACCGACTCTATGCCATAAAAAAACCTTGACTCATCAGGTACAAGTTGGCTGACATTAGGGTCATCGGCATTGAGTATGGCGCGGCTATGGTTTTTGACAATACCGCTTGAAATTAGCTTGGCTGTTGTATCCAATTCACCAAAACGATCTAATTGGTCTCTAAAGAGATTGGTGACCAGCACAGTCTCGATCTTCACTTCACGCGCCACCACAGGCAGTGCGGCTTCGTCAATTTCAAACAGACAAAGATCGGCTTTAATTCCGCTAGCCCAGTTGGCAGACTCGACCAAAGAGGCGGTGATGCCGGTGACCAAGTTGGCACCCTGGCGGTTATGGGCAAAAGTAAAACCAGCCACTCTGAGAATCTCGGAGAGGATACCACTGGTAGTGCTCTTGCCATTGGTGCCGGTGACGGCTACAACGCCTTTTTTGGTCTGTGCCGAAAGATTGCTCAAAACAGTAGGAGATAATTTGCGGGCGATACGACCAGGCAAATTGGAGCCCAAGCCCAGACCGAGCTTTCTGATCGTACCGGCAGCCAGCTGAGCGACAAGAACGGCAGCCTTATCTGAGACTGTTAGATTCTTTTCTCTAGATTCAGTGCCACCCGGCTCGGTGCGGTTTGTTTCGACCATTTCAGCGGTTCTCTCCCAGACAAGATGTCGACTCGGTTTTTGCTTCGACTTTATTGAAAATATCGTTGACGTGTCTATCTATGAAAGCACGCAAACTATAGGGACTGGCTTTAATGGTCAATTCCTCGCCCAGGCTCAGTGGATATATTATGTGAGGCCCATCGATATAGACTTCGCCGGTGCGCATCATCGACTTTACTTTCATCTGTTTGGCTTGATCGAGCATGCCGTTCAATAAAACAAAATTTTCGCCCGGTCTTGTATAGGGTTCGCGGACAAGATATTCAAAACTGCGACAATCGATGGGGCTCACCTGCCCGCCGGCTGAACGCATCGAGCCGGTGGAACCGGCCGGTGTGCTCACCCAAATGCCCGAAGATCTTTGCTCTTCTTGCCTGCCGTCTACATTAATAAAATACCGACTGGTGGCCGCCGGCGAACTATGGGCAATCAAGACTTCATTCAAGGCCAATTCCTGAATAACTACTCCATCTATAGAAAGTTCGAGGCGCAGTATATCTATTGGATGCAGTCTTTCGTCGATTATGCCTTCCAGACAGTCTTGAAAATTGTCTTTATTGCCTAGGCAGAAATGACCGAAACTGGAAGAGCAAGATGAGTTGACACCAAGAATTGGCACATTGCGCAGAGCATGGGAGGCATCGAGGAAGGTACCATCGCCCCCCACCGATATCATCAAGTCGATATCTTCGACTATGCCGGGCACCTGAGAGCGCCAGAGCGACTGGAAACTGATGCCCAGTCGGCGCAGCTCAGACTCAACCAATTCAAGGGTTTCCACATGCTCTTCATGGGCAAGCCTGACCCGTGAAACAACATCCGAGCCGCTTTCCATAAGCTTGAGAAAACGCGCTTCTTTATGTTCCTGCGCCTGAATCTGATAAGTTGACTTCTTGTGAACGACAAGAACTTTTTCAAGCTTCAAATCTGATTACACCAAACTAAGCTAGAGCTTACGAATGGCTCAGATTAGCAGATTTATAGCCTTCATTACAAGCTTATGTAGCTATCAAATAACATGGCTGGAAATAAGATATAATCAGCCTCTGTCTGTTTTAGCCTGGTTGCGGCATTTGCTGCACCCGAGCCGACTTTTTTGCAATGGAGGAGCTATGGCGCTCACTGGTAACGAGATCCGCGACAAATTTGTTTCGTACTTCGAAAACAAGCGTGGACACCTGCATCTGCCCAGCTCCAGCTTAATTCCTGACAATCCCACCTTGCTTTTGACATCAGCAGGGATGGTGCAATTTGTGCCCATCTTCCTTGGTCAAGCAAAACCCACCGAGCCGCCACGTGTGGTCACCGTGCAAAAATGCGCCAGAGCCGGCGGTAAAGATTCTGATATCGAGAATATTGGACGGACAAGCAGACACCATAGCTTCTTCGAGATGCTTGGCAATTTCAGCTTCGGCGACTATTTCAAGAAAGAAGTGATTCCATGGGCTTGGGAATTCGTTACCAAAGAACTTGGTCTAGAGCCCGAGAAGCTCTATGTCACTATTTTTCAAGGTGACGAGCAAAATCCACCCGACGACGAAGCCTTTGAAATCTGGAACAAAGTAGTCGGCGTTCCGGCTGAGCGCATCTACCGCATGTCCAGAAAAGACAATTTCTGGGGTCCGCCCGGCCCCACCGGTCCTTGCGGTCCTTGTTCCGAGATTTATTATGACCGTGGACCCGACTATGGTCCCGAAAGCTTCGACGATTATTGCTATAAGGGCGTCGAAGGCGATCGCTATATGGAGTTCTGGAACCTAGTGTTCATGGAACTCTACAAAGATGAAGAAGGCAAATTCAGCCCTCTGGAAAAGAAAAATGTGGACACAGGCTCTGGTCTTGAGCGGGTAGCCTTGATTTTGCAAGGCAAGAACAATACCTTTGAAACCGACCTGTTCTTCCCTATTCTAGAGAAAGTTTCAAACTTAGCCGGTGTGCCCTACCGAGGCGGCATCAATAACGGACCTTGGAACTTAAGCCAAGAGACCAAGCAAGACAGCTATCTAAAAATCATTGCCGACCACGCCAGAGCCGTCACATTCTTGGTATCAGACGGCATTCGCACCTCTAATGTCGGACGTGGCTATGTGCTGCGCTTCATCATCAGACGCGCGGCACGTTTCGGCCGACTGCTCGGCATCACCGAACCTTTCATCTACAAACTTGTCGATGAAGTGGTGAAAATCTACGGACACTTCTATAAAGAACTGGTCTCTCAAAAAGAGAGCACAGTGCAGGTGATCAAAGAAGAAGAAGAGCGTTTCGCTAAAACCATCGAGCGAGGCACCAGCCTCTTGAACGATATGCTCGGTGCAGAGGGCAAAATACTTGCCGGTGAAGATGTCTTCAATCTTTATGCCACCTATGGCTTCCCTATTGAATTGACAGCCGAGATTGCCCAAGAACATGGCAAAACAGTAGACATGGAAGGCTTTGCCAAAGCCAGAGCCAAACACGAAGAAGTTTCTTCGGTGGGCAAGTTCAATGTCATCATCACCGGTGAAGAAGCCCTCGGTAAAGTCTTGAAAGAACACGGCGCCACCGAATTTACCGGCTATGGCAAGCTGAAAAGTGAAGCCACCATACTGGCCATCATCGGCAAAGACGGCAATTTGTTGCGCGAAATCTCTGAAGGCGAAGAAGCCGACATCATCTTGAATTGCACGCCCTTTTATGGTGAATCGGGTGGTCAGCTCGGCGATACCGGCTACCTAAAAAATGAAGACGGCATCTTGCAAGTGCTCAACACCAAGAAGCATGAAGGTCTGCATATACACCGGGTCAGATCTATATCGGGCGTCATCGCCGATGGTGCCAAAGTAAACGCCGATGTCGATGCCGGCAGACGTAAAGAAACAATGTTGCACCATTCTTCCGCCCACGTCTTCCATGCCGCAGTCAGACAAATATTTGGCAAAGAAGTTGTGCAAGCCGGCTCGCAAGTCGGACCGGCAGCCATGCGCTTCGACTTTACCTTAAGCAAGCAACCAAGCAAAGCTGAACTGGCCCAGGTCGAAAACCTGATGAACACTTGGGTGCGCACAGCCAGCCCGGTCAAGACCACCGAGATGTCTATCGACGAAGCGAAACAGACTGGCGCCATAGCTATGTTCGGCGAGAAATACGGCGACAGAGTAAGAGTAGTGCAGATGGGCGACTTCTCTTTGGAATTTTGTGGCGGCACCCATGTGGCCAATACAGCCGAGATTGGGCAAATCAAGATAATTTCGGAAGGCAGTATCTCGCAAGGGGTACGCCGCGTTGAAGCCCTCTCGGGCGAAAAAGCCTGGAACTATATCTCAGACCAATTGAGACATCTCACCGATGCCACAGACCGTCTCAAGATCAAGCCTGCCGAACTAGGCAGTCAGATAGACAGGCTGCAAGACAATCTCAAGCAGAAAGAAAAACAGCTGCAAGTGCTGGAAGAGAAATTGGCAGTGGCTCGCATCCCCGAGCTTATCGCCAAGGCTTCTAAAATGGGAGAGACGACTGTGGTAGCGCAGGCGGTGCAAGATATTTCGCCCGCATCACTCAAGAGCCTGGCCGAAAATCTGAAAAATCGCGAAAATCTTGCTGTCTTGTTGGCGGCTCCGCAGCCTGATGGCGGGGTTTCTTTGGTGGCGGCTTTCAGCCCAGAGCTGGTCAAAAAAGGCCTCAATGCCGGCAAAGTCGCCTCTGAAGTAGCGCAGATATTGGGCGGCAAAGGTGGTGGGCGCCCAGACATCGCCCAAGCCGGAGGCAAAGAACCTGAGAAAGTTTCAGAAGCCCTGAACCGCTTCAATCAGATCGTCAGCAAACTGCTTGCTGTTTAAGGAAAATTGCCATGAGCGAAAATAGTCCGCAATCACCAAACCCGATGCCGCAACAAGTGCTTATTTATGCCGACGGCGGCTCTAGAGGTAATCCGGGGCCGGCCGGCTGTGGTGTTGTGCTCAGCAACGCCGCCACCGGTGAAAATCTAGAGAATATCTCGCATTTTCTCGGTACAGCCACAAACAATGTGGCCGAATATACCGGTCTAGTTCTTGGTCTAGAAAAGGCCCTTGCCTTAGGCATACCCGAAGTGGAAGTGCGCATGGATTCGGAACTGGTGGTCAAACAAATAAAGGGCGAATACCGGGTCAAAAACGAAAATCTCAAACCTTTATATCTAAAAGCTACCGCTCTCAAAAGCAAATTCAAAAAGTTTGCCATCAGCCATGTCAGACGGGAGCAAAACAAGGAAGCCGATCGTCTTGCCAACCAAGCTATGGATAGAGGAGCGTAAGTAATGCCGATAAGTAATTGGGTGAAAGTCAGCCCCAAGTGGAAACATTTGGCACTAGCATGCTCCGCCCTGGTCTTGTTTAGCTGTACTGCCGCCCAGGCAGCACCGCCGGTGCGTATTGCCGTCGTCACAGGCAATGGCAGCGGTGTAGAACAAGACATAGTCGACCGTATATCTAGTCAGCTCTCAAATATGCAAGACGTGGCACTTTCTACTGTAAACCCCGACTGGTACGTGGTTTGCAATATAAATGAAAGCATCGACCAGATGTCAGGTTCAATTAGATATAACGGCTCGGTCTTGGTCAAAACCAATTCCGGCCAGGTTATTCATACTGCAGCAGTGCAAAAATACAACCAAGACTTTTCGGTCTCAGGCGCCCCCCAGCTCAATAAAAGGCTTGTGGACAACGCCGCCCGAGATGTAATCAACGCAGCCAGCACCCGCGTCATTGGACCGATACAGCAGGCTGTCATGATTGAAATGGAAACCCGCGACCGTATCATTCAATCGCAGAGTTTGGGTGATGAAGACAAGTACCAAGAAGCCATCTCGCTCTTGACACCAATAACCCCGGACACGCCGCATTTTAAGGACGTAAGAGCTCTTATCGACCAGTTCGAAATGGAACAAGACGCCCTGGAACGAATGCAGGCAGCCCAAGCTAAAGCTCAAAAGGGCAGCCTCGGTGAGGCAATAAATATAGCTTCGGGCGTAAATGCCAAGAGCAAAAGATATAAGGCATCCCGCACCAAAATTTCCGGTTGGAGGGACATGCTGACCAAAAAGAAAGCTAAGTAAGCTGATTAAGCTAAGCAAGCTAAAAGATAGATTAGGCAAAAATAAATCAGCCGCTCAATCCTATCTTTAAGCACCGAAAGGTTAATCCAGTATCTTTAACAAACGCCGTATCAGGTAAGGAGTAGATGATGAAATTGAGGAAGACACTGGCGCTCATGTTTGCGCTCTTCTTGCTGGTTGGCTCGATGCCCCAAAGCTCGTTAGCCGCCACTAAAAGACGTATTGCCATTCTGCCGTTCGAATACGGCTCAGTCTCTGGAGTGGTTGGCACATATGACGTTGGTAAAGGCATTGTCAGCCTGCTCATCACCAAACTAGTCAACGATGGCACTTATTCAGTGGTTGACAGACAGATGCTCGACAGCATCTTGAAAGAACAGAACCTATCGGTTTCAGACCGCGCCGACCCAGCCACCGCCTGCAAAATCGGTAAAATTTTGAGCGTTGACGCGATCATCGTAGGCACGGTTACTCAATTTGGTTATGAAACCAAATCGTCAAGCGCCAGCCTACCCACCGGTTACATCCCCTCCATTCCTTATGTAGGTGGAATCGGCGGCTTCATCGGCACAGTGCGCTCCAGCAAGAGCAAGGTGAAAGTAGCCGTTGATGCCCGTGTTATCGACGTAAACACCACCGAGATTTTGGCCGCCGTGCATGGCACCGGCGAAAGTAAGAGATCATCCACCGGTGCTTTCGGCGTCGACGTTGATTCTTCCGACTTTGCCACTTCAATTGCCGGTGAAGCAACCTTGCAAGCCGTCGAAGATATGGGTGGTCAGATTATCGCTGCTGCTGCCAAAATTCCCGACAACCAGTCTATTGCCGCTCAGAACGTAGAAGGCAAGATTGCCGATGTCACCGGTAACTCTATAACTTTGAACGTAGGCAAAATCAACGGTTTGGCTGTTGGCGACAACCTCGCGGTCGAAAGACCTTTCAAAACCATCACCGACCCCGATACCGGTAAAGTGATCAAACAGATCAAAAACACTGTTGCTGTCATCACCCTAGACTCGGTTGATAAAGAAAGTTCGACCGGCAATATCGTTAAGGGCTCGGGAGTACGTGTGGGCGATTCGGTCAAGAAAGTATCGATGGAAGTATCAGCCATCGTAGTCTCACCTGTGGGTGGAGCCAGCGAGCCGGCCGGTATGAGCCGTTCGATGAGCGCCACCGGCACTATCATCAATAATGCCGCCAAGCAGGTAATCAACGACGCCGCCAACCACGCCGTCAATAGTGCCACCAAATTGCTCAACAAGACCAATAAGCCGCACTAAGGAGAAACTATGAGAAGCTCGATCGGGAGCCTTTTATTGACCGGACTTTTGCTTACAAGCTTGGCCTCGGTTTGGGCCAAAGAAGTAAACTTCGACGAAGTCTTGAAGAACGGTAATTACATGCTTCAAATTGGTGAGTCGGAAAAAGCTGCTGCTTTCTTCGCCGCCAAAGTGAAGAAGTATCCAAGCTCAGGCGCCTGTCACACCGCTCTCGGTCGAGCCCTCAAACGTTTAGGCAAATTAGACCAAGCCAAAGAAGAATTCAAGCAAGCCACTGAAGTAGAGCCCACCTTTCCGGATGGCTTCTATGAATACGGCGTGCTTTCCGAAAGCGACAAACAATGGACCCAAGCCGCTCAAGCTTTTGAAAAATATCTGGAATTGAAACCAGAAAATGCTCAGAGACGCACCATTGAAGATCGCATTCAGTACTGCAAAGGACAATAACCAAAGAGGAGCTCAGCTGTGACCGAGAAAAATTATGCCTACTTCCAGGGTGCAATAGTTCCTCTGGAAGATGCCAAAATCAGTATCATGAACCATTCGTTCATGTACGGCACTGCAGTCTTTGAAGGCATACGCGGTTACTGGAACGCTAAAGAAGAAGAACTCTATCTCTTTAGACTGAGAGAGCATTACGAGCGCATGGCCGACAGCATGAAGATCATGTATCTCGACGTCAAATATTCCATTGACGAACTCTGCAAACTGACCGTGGAACTGGTCAAAAAGAACGCTCCTCGCACCGACACCTATGTGCGCCCCACAGCTTATAAGACCGTGCACAGAGTCGGTCCCTCCCTCGAAAACAACCCTTCAGACATTTGTATTTTCACAGTGCCTTTCGGTGATTACTTTCATGGCGCCGCTGGTCTGAAAGTGCAAGTATCGAGCTGGCGCCGAGTAGAAGACAATGCCATCCCCGCCAGAGCAAAGATTGTCGGCGCTTATGCCAATACCGCCCTGGCCAAGACCGATGCCCTCATGGCCGGCTTTGATGAATGTATAGTTCTCTCTGAAAACGGTCATGTCTCTGAAGGTTCAGCCATGAACGTCTTTATGGTCAAGAATGGCAAACTGATCACCACACCTTCCACCGAGAATATTCTGGAAGGCGTTACCCGTCGCACCATAGTTGAGATGGCCGAAGGCGAACTGAATCTGAAAGTGGAAAGCAGACAAATAGACCGTTCCGAACTCTATATTGCCGATGAGCTTTTCTTCTGCGGTACAGGCGCTCAAATAGCTCCGATTATCGAAGTTGATCGTCGCCCGATTGGTTCTGGCAGCGCAGGTCCTATATCGACTATGATAAAAGACAAGTACATTTCACTCTGTCGCGGCGAGATGCCCCAGTATCACCACTGGCTGACACCCGTCTATTGCAGAAAGAAAGCTGCGACATAGAGAGCTGTGACATAGAAAGACTATTCACCAGTCTAAAAGCAATCCAGGAAAATGATCATGAATAGAACGGCGAAACTAACTTTATCGACACTGATGGCGGTGGCGGCCATTTTGGTTTCACCCATGGTGAGAGCCGCGGAAAGCCAGCAGGCAATAGTCTTTTATCACTATATAAGAGACCTGTATTACGCCAAGAATCTCAATCAGATCACCAAGTTCTGGGCAAAACCAACTCGAGAACCGCTGGAAGCCCTGAAGGGACAAGCAGCTAAATATAAGCTGGAAGAACTGAAAGTGGGCTATGTCTACAAGCCCAAGATCAATGTGCAACGCATGCAGGGAATACGCTGTTTGATGAAAGGCACGGCTATTGCCAATGACCTCGGTCGAACCTTTCCGTGTTCCCTTGATGTGATTATGATCTTTGAAGAAGGTTCCTGGCGAATAGAGCACTATCACTGGTCAGCCACAATCAATCAGTAGTTAAATTTCTTTCTTTACTGAAGACTTGGCTGACCAGTAAGTTGCATCTACCAAGTCGGTCTGGCACTGCCGCTTGCAGCGCTACTAGCAGATTGGCTCATGCCATAACCTGACTGCGGAGCGAAAGAACCATTTTGGCTATTATTGGAAGATCCGCTGCTGCCTTGCTTGTCGTAAGACTTAAGAGCATCGCCTTCACCGGTTTTTGATTCAGAGCCATGCGATTCAGCGGGCTTGCGACCTTCAATTGATTTAGCCTCGCCTGAGTCCGAAGAAGGCTTGCTATTTGACTTCTCAACACCGTCAGCGCCGGTCTGTCCGGTCTGTGATTGATCTTTGCTGCTGCTATCACCGTTAGCTTCACCCTTACTGTCTAGCTTCGCGCCACCGTCCGGCGAGGTTGGGTTTTGACTTTTGCCTCCCTCATTTGCTGATTCAGGCTTGCTATTTTGCTTCTCTATACCGTCAGCACCTGCCTGACCTTTTTGTGATTGATCTTTATTAAGGCTATCACCGCCGGTTTCACCCTTACTGTCTAGCTTGTCACCGCCGCCCTGTGATTTTGGCGAATCACTTTTGGAGTTGGACTCAGAAGCTTTTGATGCACTTTCGCCTGTCTTGCCGGTGCTCTCGCTCTGCGAACCTTCTTTACCGGCAGAATCAGCACCTTCTGCATTGGGAGAACTCTGTGATGGATTATCGCTACCGGCAGCCTGCGAACCATCGGCTCCACTATGACCGCTTTGATTAGCCTGCTCTTGTCCTTTTGATTGTGTTTTCTCAGAGCTGGTTGTAGCCCCGCTCGATTTAGAGACACTGGCTTCCGCACCATTAGCCTCGGCACCATTAGACTGGGTATTGGCATTATCACTTTTACTAGAAGCTTTGTCATAACCACTTATTGGTGCGGCATTGAAGTCGAGATTGCCGTCTTTAGAGACTCCGGCTGCACCATTCGCTTTGTTCTCGACAGCCATGGCGGCTGCTTGTTTATTTAGCTCATGAACATCGAAATTGTTGTTTTCAACAGTGCCTTTGCTCTCGACTGGTTTATCGAAGCGTTCATTATTGTGTGTATCAGCCATGATAAGAAACTCCTTTGGAGAAAAGGAAGTCAAAATAAGCGAAAAAAACTGAGCTCCAAGCAAAGGAAGCTTCTAATTTATTCTCTTAACTGGTAATTTGACTTGCGAGGGGTAGAGGGCCGGTAGAGGGGCATGTAAATTGAAATCTATGCAACGAGCATTTCAATCACGATGTCAGAGTAGCAAAGAGGTTGTAACAGAGTTGTAAATATTTTAAGACAAGGCAGGAGTTAGAAATGTTCAACCTAAACCGTCCACTGAAAGGCACAATGCTGGCTTGCTTGGCAGCATTAGCAGCTCTTTCCACAGGCAAAACACTGGCACAAAACGCAAACGGGCTACCGCCTCAAATAGTTTTGCCAAATTCTTTTATAGGTTCTTCTATGGGTTCTTCTTGGGGCTCGGTTCCTTATATAGGGACTTTTAGGTCGGTGCCTTATGTAGGTTCAGTTCCTTATGTAGGTTCGGTGCCTTACTTGGGGTCGGTACCAAATATAGGCTCTTTTAGATCATTCGGTTCAGTGCCCTATCTTGGCTCTGTGCCAAGTATAGGCTCGATTCCCTATATAGGCTCAATTCCAAGAATCGGTGCCCTGCCTTACAGCAATTTTTATCGCCCCAGCGCCTTTTCCGGCGCTTTCAGCGGCAATTATGCCCGCCCCTTTCAGAACTACGGCATTCCCAATTCGGGCAGGCTTTCCAATACAACAGTCATCCAAACAGCCCCCAGCAAGGCAAGCGGCAACTATTATTCTGGTTCGGTCGGCGATGCCAGCGCCTCGGGCGGTTACTATTCATCTTCCAGTTCCAGCGGTCAGAAAAGCCAAGATGATTATGCCTATCTAAACCGCATACAAAGGCCGAAGTCTCTCAATAACTCATCAGACAACTACTGGGGCTCATCGGGTAATCCTTTCCCTAAAGACTTAAAATCTGTACCCTGGGCCCCCTAAATTATCAAGATAAACTGGCGGTAAGCCTGGCAAAGTCCGGAATCGGGCTTGCAATGGGTATAATCTACTAGGTCCTGGCGCGTAAGTTTGATGAAAGAACTAATAGGTAAGCCTTTATTTGACATCCTAGAAAAGCAGGACCGCCCGGCTGATGCCCTGGCTTTGGTGCATAAAGCCTATGATTTTGCCTATAAAGCCCATGACGGGCAGATGCGCAAGTCGGAAGACCCCTATATCATTCACCCGGTCGAAGTAGCCTGCATCTTAGCCGAACTCAATGCCGACACCGAAACCATTTGTTCAAGCCTTTTGCATGACGTGCTGGAAGACTGCGACGTCAAGCCAAAAGAAATGGAAGAGGCTTTTGGCCCTGATATCAGACGCATCGTAGAAGGCGTTACTAAGTTAGGCAAGTTTTCTTTCAGTTCAAAAGAAGAAAGACAAGCCGAGAACTTTCGTAAGTTGCTTGTGGCCATGGCTGAAGACATTCGTGTAGTCTTGGTCAAACTGGCAGACCGCCTGCACAATATGCGCACTATGGAGCACATGCTGCCCCATAAGCAAGCTGAGAAAGCCAAAGAGACTCTGGAAATTTATGCCCCCCTCGCCAACCGCTTTGGTTTGGGACGGATGAAGTGGGAGCTGGAAGATCTTGGTCTAAGATATCTGCATCCAGATGAATACCAAGAAATCGAAAGATTGGTGGCCGACACTAGAGCCGAGCGCGAACTCTTGCTGGAAGAAGTCGTGCAGAAACTAAGAGTAGAGCTGGATGGTCGAGCGATAAAGGCTGATATTTTCGGCAGACCCAAGCATCTCTTCGGTATCTGGAAGAAGATGAAACAACAGCAGAAATCTTTCCATGAACTCTACGATGTGCTTGCCGTCAGAGTAATCATCGAAAGCAATCCAGACAAAAACTTCTGCGAACTAGAAGCTGACCCCGACACACAAAAGTGTTATGAAGTGATGGGCACGGTGCATGCCATCTTTCGACCGATACCAGGGCGCTTCAAAGACTATATAGCTATGCCTAAATTCAATAGCTATCAAAGTTTGCACACAGCCGTGATTGGACCCAAAGGCAAGCCGGTCGAAATTCAAATCAGAACTAGACGCATGCACCATATAGCTGAATATGGTATCGCCGCGCACTGGGCCTATAAAGAAGCCGGAGAGGCTGTCAAAGCCGATTCAAGCGCCGACAAAAAACTAGCTTGGCTGAGACAGTTAGTCGAATGGCAACAAGATCTCAAAGACGCATCTGAATATCTCGAAGAAGTGAAGATGGACCTTTTTGCTGATGAGGTCTTTGTCTTCAGCCCAAGGGGCGATGTCATCGACCTTCCCTCAGGTTCTTGCCCAATAGACTTTGCCTATCGCATTCATACCGATATCGGGCACCGTTGCATCGGGGCTCGCATCAATGACCGCATCGTGCCCCTCAACTCGGTCATGAAAAACGGCGATATAGTCGAAATCATTACCAGTAAAACAGCCCAGCCCAAAATGGACTGGCTTAATTTCGCCAACACTCATGGGGCAAAAAACCGCATCAGACAGTGGTTTAAGAAACACCACCGGGAAGAGCATATCCAGCAAGGACGCCAGATGCTGGAAGCCGAACTGGGACGCAACACCCTGGAAGAGTTTCTCAAATCGGACAAGCTCAAAGAAGTAGGCAAACGTCTCAATATTGCCGATGCCAACGATATTTTGGCCGCCGTCGGCTATGGCGATCTTTCAATCAACCAAGTGGTTAATCGCATTCGCGAAGTAGACCAAGCTGAAAAGATTCAGAAAAAAGGCTATGCCATACCCACCCCACAAGAAAGCAAGCCAAGCAATATTTCCAGTCTGGGCGGGCTTTTACATCATTTAGCCAAATGTTGCCAGCCGGTGCCGGGCGAACCAATCGTCGGGGTTGTCACCAGAGGTAGTGGCATAGCCGTGCACCGCATCGACTGCAACAATCTGCTCAAAATCGAAGAGTCGCGGCGCATGGCTGTAGACTGGTCAAAAGACCGCAACGCCAGCTATCCAGCCGGTCTGCAAGTAGAATGTCTAGACCGGGTCGGTATCGCCGGAGATATTCTCAAGAAAGTCTCGGACCACAAAGTCAATCTGCGCGATCTGCGGGTGGAAACGCACAGAGACAAGAAAACAGCAACTATCTTTCTTTTGCTCGATGTCAACGACATCGACCAGCTGGCGCGCGTCTCGCAAGCCATATCGCAAATATCAGATGTGATCAGGGTCTTCAGAAGAGATCACCGCCGCCGCAATGTCTCAGGCAACGGCAATGGCAGCGGCAACGGTAATGGCAGCGGTAATGGCAATGGCAACGGCAGTTCAGAAAAGAAAGCTGGCTCCAAAGCCAAAGCCGGCGAACGCTCGCGCAAACGTAAGACTTCTGAATAGCAGATAAGGTCGTAGACGAGACAGCGATAATTGAAACTAATACTGGCTACAACCAACAAAGGCAAGCTAAAAGAGTTCCAGGCTCTTTTGCAGCAAGCCAAGCTCAATCTTGATGTGGAACTGGCGCCAGCCGGCTTCGACCCGGAAGAAACCGGTTCTACTTTTACCGAGAATGCTTTGATAAAAGCCAGAGAGGCCGCGCGCATGACCGGCCAACTCTCACTGGCAGATGACTCCGGACTGAAAGTAGAAGCCATGGACTGGCGACCTGGCATTTATTCGGCGCGCTATGCTCCAGGCACAGACGGTGATCGCCGCAGCAAACTCTTACAAGAGCTAGCCTCAATACCAGAGGGCAAGCGCAGAGCCGCCTTTGTCTGCGCCCTCGCCCTATGCGATGGCAAGCAAGATCTTTTCGTTTGCGAGATAGATTGGTGGGGCAAAATCGGCTTTTCAGAGGCAGGAGAGCACGGTTTTGGCTTTGACCCTATATTTATTCCAGAAGGCTACGAGATTACAGCCAGCCAAATGGAACCCTCTTTAAAGAACAAGCTCTCGCATCGCGGTATGGCCTTTGCCAAACTTGTGGATTTTTTAAGTAATCTTTGCAAGCCCAGTAGCCAAGAGGCAGTTCATTAAGAGCCCAAAAGGCAGCGCTGGTCACCCTGCACCAGCCACTGAAATTACTCTCATGATGGAATTAAAATCAATACAGGTAAATACAGTTCACAAGGGCTAAGCTGTCAATGTAGTGCAGACTACATGACAAGGAGAGCCATGTCTGAGTTTCTAACTTACTTGCAGCCCAAGGGCGCGCCCAGCGACGAGAGTGCCTACAAGGCGCCGACTGTGCCGCAACTGCAAGAAAGCAATGCCACCACCCATACAGCTCAAGAAGCCCCACAGCAGGGTGAATCAGAACAAGCCCTGATCAAGATGCTGGAAGATCGCCATAGAGAACTCTTGCTCTGGATAATGAATCTCGAACTTAGACTGCCCCCTTATAAAGTCTGAATAGATGTCTCTCAGCCACGCTGAACTTGAAAAACTCTTAGAAGCGGCTAGGATGGCAGCCAAACATGCCTACGCCCCCTACAGCAAATTGCCCCAGGGTGCAGCGCTGCTCACCGACAGCGGTGAGATTTTCACTGGCGCATCAGCCGAATTTGCCACCTATGGTGGTTCGATATCAGCCGACATCGCCGCCTTAGTCAATGCCATGAATGCCGGCAAACGCAAATTCAAAGCCCTATGCGTGCAACCCTTCAGTTATCCATCGGGTGTAGCCAGACAGTTCTTTGCCGAATTTGGCATTGCCTTGACTGTAGTAGCACCAATCAATAAAGTCGGCACGGCAAGCGAAAATTCTCAAGACGACGCCTCACAATATCGCACCATAGACTTGCAAAGTCTTTTGCCTGAACACTTCGGACCAGCCAACTTAGAAGCTGCAGACAAATAAGCCAGCGGTTCCGGCTGTATAATTCTTTCATGGAAAATACAGAGACAACCTGCCAAGCTTGCTTTCGTCCGCCCCTACCGGCCGGTGTCGATTTAACAGCAGAGACTAATCAATGGGTTTCTTACTGCCGCTGCCAATATACATATAAGCCCAATGTGCAGTTCACCATCGCAGTTTGCGGAAAATGCAGGCGGCGTATACCTTATCAAAAGGGTCTAAATTACCGAATTCCAACTGATCGCTTTGAACTTTGTAGTTGTGAAACACCGGATGCCCAAAATATTTCAGCGCAGCTCAAGCCGGGCGAGAGCGACCCCTTTAGCCTTGAACCAAATTCGGTTCTAAAAAACAGCTTCCCGAAAGAGAAATACAAACCGATAGCACTCCTGGGTGATACCGTCCGAGCCACCACCCTGCTTTGCCGCGACAAAGAAAGAAACACCAGGGTGGCGGTGAAAGTCTTCAAGAATATTCCCGTCAATTTGCATCAAACTTTTGAGAGCGAGATGCGCAAAATCAAACAACTAACCCACACCAATATAGCCAAAGTAGCCGACTTTGGCATTGAAAACAATTGCCCATATGTGGTTAGCGAATACAAAGACGGCTTCAGCCTCGAACAGTGCATGGCTATGTACGACATTCCCAGCCATGATGTCGCCGTCAAGATTTTGATAAGCCTCTGCGAAGTACTTGCCTATGCCCAAAGCCAAGGTGTGCTGCATAGAGATATCAGACCGGGCAATATCATTTTTATTGATGATACCAACGCCGAGCCAACCATAGCGGTCACCGACTTTGCCATGCCCAAAATCAAAAAGAGTGAAGAACTCAATCATCCATGGCTGACTCTCTATTATTCCGGCGATGAAGCCCGCAATCTGGAATACAACGAAAAAGCCGAGCTATACAGCATCGGCAGCCTTGGTTATTTTCTCTTGACCGGTCAACCACCTTTCAAAGACGGCACCGCGCTCGATATCAAAAATAGTCACGCCCTCAAATTGCCGCCGCGCATTTCGTCGCTTAAATTTGCAGCCGATAGACCGAGAGATTTGGAAGAAGTGATTGAAAGATGTCTTGAGAAAGACCCCAAAGAACGTCTCGAAACCATCGCCAAATTGAAAGAACGGCTGGAAGTCTTTCCCCGCCGTATTCAAATGCAAATAGAGGCGGTAAAAAGAGCCAAGCAGAAGGCAAAAATGTTGCGCCTTGGATCAATTGCCTTGGGTGCAGTCATTGCCTTAGCTCTGGCAATCGTGGCTCTAGGGCATAAGTAATTCAATTTTGAAAAATCTGCGCCCCAAGCCCGCAGCCGACAGCCGAAAAGATAAGACAACAGATGGAAGCGACAAAACAACCAAAAGCCTTGGCACTGCCAAACTCAAGAATTAAGAAGATCAAACCAAAAAAGAGCGGAACAACGGCAAAGAAAGTAAAAGCAATTATCAGCAAAGAAAAAACGCCCTCAACTGGAAGGAGCCGGCACACAGGCTCTAGAAAGGGCTGCTTACTCAAAAACTTGATGCTCATCATAGTAAAGAAAATGAGAAACTGCACGCCCAGAGAGTACTGGACCATTGAATTGTAATTGCGATCTAGTTCTTCGCCTGTATACTTTCCCATCTCTAAATAGCCTCACCCCAACAAGCAATAATTAAACAACAGACTGGAAACCATACTTGGCAATTTTTTCAACATCCAGATTTTCTCTGTAGAACATATTGTAAGTATCAAACGGAATTATGCGACCATCTGGATGCACTATGTGCACACAGGCTCGTTTAACCGACCTGACATCAAAGTTAAAGCGGTCCAGAAATTCGATAATGATCACCCTGAAAATATTCCGGTAAGAAAGCTCTGTTGGCACCTGCAGCTTGGGCAGACAACAAAGCAAATCACCTACTGCATGGGAAGTATTCTTTTCTGCTTGATTGAGAGAGAAGAGTTGAAAGAGCTTTTCTTTCATGACCGGGTCTTTCTCGTACTGAATGGTATTGCCGCCCTTAAGCAGTTCTTCAGGCGGGATTAGCCCCGATAGAGGTACGACTTTTTGGTCTAACTTGAGGGCATAAGCCATAGCTATGCAATCAGGATGACAAGGCACAGGCAAAATATCAGATTCTGAAAATAGCTTGCTCTGGCTCAAAATCTGCTGGCGTACTTCAGATAGAGTAAGCCGGTCGCAAGCAGGGTCAAAAGTCTCAAGGCGACCGGCAGACTGCACAGGCTGAAAAGTAACACCTCTGACGCAAGGTTCTTGCAAAGCAAAGTCGATAATCTCGCCTATTTCGCCGTCATTCAAGCCTTTTTGCAGAGTAACCACCAAGGTGGTGGAAATATCAAACTGATTGAGATGGTCTAGAGCCTGTCGACGAATCTGACGCAGATCCTCACCTCTTAGCACTTTGAGTGCATCGGCTTTAAGACTGTCAAATTGCAGATAGACTTCAAAACCGTCTTTATATTGTGCCAAACGTTTGACGAACTCTTTATCTTTTGCCAAACGGATGCCATTGGTGTTGACCATGAGATGACGAATCGGTCTCAGTTTAGCGGCATCCATAATTTCAAAAAACTGAGGATGTATTGTTGGTTCGCCACCAGAGAGCTGCACCACATCTGGTTCACCTTCATTTTTGACCAGCTCGTCGAGCATAAATTCAATTTCGGCTAAGCTGCGAAAACCGCCTTTTTCGGGTGAAGAATCGGCATAACAAACTGGGCAGGTCAAATTGCAGCGCTCAGCAATTTCGATGAGAGTCAGACAACTATGTTGCTCATGATCTGGACAAAGACCGCAGTCATAAGGGCAGCCGTGCACCGTAGAAGTGTTGAAGCGCAAGGGGGTCTGCGGCGGCTTCAAGAAATTACGAGAGCGCTTGTAATACTCTATATCTACTGAAATCAAAACCCGCTCTAAACCATGCTCTAGGCAGTTCTTGAGCATATAGACCTTTTCATCCTGAAAGACTATTTTGGCTTCCACTTTCTTTAGACAGTGGCTGCATAAACTATTGGTCAATTCATAAAAGATGTAAGGTCGCTCGTTTATTGCTGTCATTGATTTCTATTATTTAGTGAGATAAGACAGATGATTATCACAGGTATAGCAAGAAATTGCTCGGCATTGAGTCCCCAGTAAAGATGAGGCACCGGCTTGATAAAGTCAATTAGAAAGCGAAAAGACATATAAAAGAGCATAAAGCATCGGTATTGCATGCCCGGCTTGGAAAAGAAAGAACTTTTTCTGTTCAGCCTAAGCCAAATCCAGAAAACGACTATGGCGACTATCTCATAAAGTTGGCAAGGATAACGCTTCAGACCATCGCCAAAATCGAAACCGGGGTCAAAACTAAAGCCGAAAAGATCTATTGCGCGGCTTTGTATGCCATAGGTCTGGTCGTATTTACCGCTTAAAAAACAGCCGATGCGTCCAAGGGCAATACCAAGCAGCAAGGGCTCGACAAAACGATCGCCGGTCTTAACTTTGACGCCGGTTAATAGCCTGGCTATTTCTACAAAGAGCCAGCCAAAAACAAGGGCACCGACAAGCCCCTTGCCGCTCATGAAAAACTGAGCCAACTTAGTACTAGATAAGACTTCTGGGTGATTCATCAAGACCACGAGCTTGGCCCCAAAAAAAGCACCAAATAAAGCGCCGGCGGTAACGGCGTGGCGCTTACCAGCAGTCAAAATATTCTTTTGCGGTCCCTTATCTTGCTGATTAATCTCTTCTTTTTCAGTCTCTATTTCTCGGCGCTGCGCCGCTGTATAGAGCCGAAAGCCCAAAGCTATAGCCAAAAACTCAAAAAGAGTATGAACTTCAATAGGAAGCTGACCTAGAGACATTTTTCCTTGCTCTTTCCCTTAGACTCAATCAGCTTTGGAAGTCTTTTCTTTTAGGCTGACTATGCGGCTTTCAATGCTCTGCGACAGGGCATGCTCTTTGCCATAGCATTTCTTAGCTATGGCTAGAGCATCTTCGGCTCGGCGCAAAGCTTGCTTGAAGCGCTTCTGCATTGTATAGAGATCTGAGAGATTATCAAGACAAATAGCCACGTCGGGATGGTCTTCACCCAATAGTTCTTTGAATGTATCAAGTGCCCTCAGTTGCAGGGCTTCCGCTTCGGCTAATTTGCCTTCTTTGATATAAATTCCGGCTAGATTATCCATAGCTGAAGCCACGGCGGGATGCCTCTCGCCATAGTTGCGCTTCATTATAGACAAAGACCGCTCCGAAGCCTGCCGAGCCTCTTCAAGCTGCCCCTTCTGGCTCAATGCGGTAGCCATATTCCCCAGTGCCAGAGCCAGGTCTGTGTGGTCGCCGCCGAGCTTTCTTTCATAAATTGCCACAGACTTCTCAGAAAGCTTGAGGGCATAATCCCATTCTTTTAGCTTCAAATGCAGCACTGCCAGATTGTCCATCACTGCAGCCACTTCAAGCGAATCGCCCCCCTTGACTTTGCTCAGTATGGCGATCGAGCTTTCATAGAGAGTGATAGCCTCATCATACTTACCGGCTTCGGTCAGAATACCCGCTAGATTGCTCAATTCGACGGCAAACATATAACTATCTTTAGACGGGCGACGGTTGAGCAGCTTCAAAGCCTGCCGCGAAAAACCCTCGGCTTTCTCATAGTCGCCTTTGGCCTTATACAAGAGCGACAGATTGCTCAAAGAAACAGCCTTGCGGCTATCGTCCTGGTCAAAAGAATCAGCCAGTTTGAGGGCATTGTCGAACTCTTGGGCGGCGCCGGGCAAATCGCCTTGGTACAAGAGTTTGCGACCTTGCTCGGTGAGGCGATGCCAATTTTGATTGGGCTTCTCTTCAGCAGCAAAGACAGCTTGAGGTGCAGCAAACAATAAGAGACTTAAGCAGAAAAGACTTAAGCAGAAAAATGCAGGCCTAAATGAGCCCCCTGCACTAGGACGCTTGCCTAATCTTGGTTCCGGGGTGAAATGCTTCAAACCTGGGCTCTAGGCTGCATTGGCTAACATCACGCCTTGCGGACGCCTCTTTAGCATAACAGTCCAGCCAGCCCAACTGCCGACCTAATTAACCTTCTCGAAAACTAACTTAAGCTAGTCGCAGCTATAAATGCTAAATCTAGATAGAGCTAAAGCTAAATGGGGCTCATATTGTAAACGGTGTGCGGCTGACAACGGCTATTGAGCTCAATAACCTTATCGTGGGCACCCATCTTCAAATAGATCTCGCTAAGCTGCGAAGACACGAGCCCCACAGCCGGATGAGCCGGTCCCAAACACTCTTCGGTAAGATGCAAGGCACGATTGGCGACCAGGGCAGCGGCGGCTGCCTTGTTTTGCTTATAGTAAATGCGCGATAGCTTGATGAGAGCCTTAACCACACAAGTTTTGCCAAAGGCATGCGAATGTTCTTTAGCACGCACCGCACGCAAGGCATACTCAGCGGCACGCTCTAGCTGGTCTTGCTGCAAATAGAGTTCAACAAACATATCTAGAGTGGAAGCCAAAAATTTCTCTTCCACCGAACTGCTTACTTCAGCTTCGGCTAGAGCCGCCAAAAGCGAGTCTTCGGCATTGCGCCAGTCGCCGTTAGCGAGCGCCCGCTGGGCAGCAGTCATGTACATCGACCAAGCATTGAATTTTGACATAGTAAATCACCCCAGCTCAGTTAATGAGCGAGTCTAAACTAGACGCTAGTAAATAGTAAAAGGAGTTACCGGGAAATTGTCCTTACTATAGGGGTGATTTGTGGCGTTGTTGTGGCGAAATCGGTCAGTTACCACTTATGCTGTTCATTTTTTAGGATTTCCCCTGATTTTGCATCAATCTCCATCTCTATCTTTATACGAGGCTTCATTTTCAGATCTATTTTCCAGACTAGAGGTGTATCGTCTCTTTCCAGTTCGATTTCTTCCACTGATGCCTCTGGATATTTGGATAAAGCTAAGTTTTCAGCCTGTTCAATTGTAAAGGTGACATTCTTTAGCAGACTGCCGCCGCCATCAGCCCAGGCAGCGGGGGCGAAAATGGCAAGAAGTCCCAAAAGAAGCAAAAGTGATAGAGTCGGAAACGATTTACGGGGAAAATACATCTACAACCTCGACTTGGATAATAATGGTTAATTGTACTTGCGGGATAAGCCACTCAAACACTTGAAAGCTGCTGTCTGGAGCCTAATATTTGCTCTCTTTGCTTGGCAATCTAATTTGCTTGCAAGCCAAGCCGTCTGGGCTGGTTCTCTAGACCTTGGGCAAGTCTCAAATAAACTGGCCTTTCAACCGGAAAAGCCGGTCTATAAACCCGATTTTAGTCGCTTTAGCCTGGGGCTTGATGTTGATACTAAAAATGGTGCCGGGCTTTACCCCCTGATCAAAGAAGTTGAACCAAATAGTGCCGCATACAAAGCCGGTTTGCGCAGCGGTTGTGCCTTGGTTTCAATCGATGGAAAAATCGCTGCATTTATGGGCATCGATCAGTTGCAGGCGGCCCTGACCGGCAAAGAAGACTGCAGTCAGAAAATAGAATTTATGCCTGCAAATGGCGTAAGCACAAGCAAAACCAAGACTATCAAGGTCAAGAGACTTGCTTTATCACAGTTTGAGAACAACAATCTGGCTAGACGTCTTGCCGACGATCGCATGATTTATCCTGAAAGATTGGTCCACTTAACAGGCGGCTTCGCCCCCATCGACTTACCAACTTTTTTGAGGAAACTAGCCGCTGAAGGCCCGGCAGTGATCGAATTTTACTTAAAGGAACCGGATGCCACTCTTAATAGCAAAGTGGCATCGACCAATAAATTACTTAGCCAAGCCCAGCTTGAAATGCCTGAAGATGAGAGTAAGGCTGCACCAATCGGCATCATATCTATAAAGATTGACGACCCGGCCACAAGGCCACTGCGTCAACATTTTCGCATCGACAAGGCCCCCGCATACATATTTATCGGCTTTGAAGGCGATACCATCAAAGACTATGTCGACGTGGTCAGACACCAAATTGATGCAGCCGATCTAGAAGCCGAATTGAATGAGATTGCTCTTTTGCAGGGACGAAAACTAAACGGGCTGCCGCTTCTCTACCCAAGTCTGGCGCAGCGATGGAAAGCAATAACCAATAGAGAAATAGAACTGGCGAAAGAGAAACTATTGAAATAACTATTTTCTGTTGCCGTTTTTTATTAGCCACACGTCTACAGGCAACTGATAGAGGGCTCTTATCGTGAGGGCATCCGAGTCGCTTATTTGAGCGGGACCAAGCGGATTATTGACGCCGGCATCGTACATGATGTCATCTTTGTTGCGTGAATGCTGCAAGCCGAATACATGACCAAATTCGTGGCAAGCGGTGCGGTAAAGCAAGCTGGAGTTAGTCACCTTGGTATCAATTTGCACAATGACCGGACAACCACGCACTGCCATAAGAGGGAAATTGACACCGCTCGAAGGCGGATAAATAGTATAGCCGCAGCGGTCCATATTGTTGGTGAAGAAGACAAAGACATCGGCAATGGCAGGGTCTTCCACTAAGGCATAGCTCAGTATTTGCTCTTTCATCAAAAAACTCCAAGGCGCCAAAGCCGAAGCCACCACCTGCTTGGTTGTGGGCTGATAGCCTGGTGCCACAGGCAGAGCCTTGAGATAAGCAGGGCTGTGAAAAGAAGCCGCATAAGGCGCTAACTTATCGGAAGGCAAAATTCTTCCAGCCAACCCATCGGGCAAAAGTTTGCCGTCGGTTACATAGATATTGATCGGGCGTGCGGCTGGATGCCAGCGCAAAATGATGCTGTTTAATTTGCAAGAATAAGGTCTGGTTGTGCCCCTCAATCTTTGAAAAATGGGTTCGGCGGCACAGGTGAAACTGTCTATGGGGGCGCACATGACAAAGAGCCTGGCAAAGGCATTGATAGCCACAGCGCTGTCGCCCTTTGCCGCCGCACAAGAAGCAAGATAAAAGCAAGTGGCAATGTCGCGCGGATTAAGAGAGTTAGCCTTACTGAGCAGGGGCAGAGCTTTTTCATAGTCTCTATTTTGATAATATTTATAGCCCAATGCTGCCAGAACTTTGGGATTACTGGTCTTGCCTTTAGCTAGAGCCCCCAGCGCCCAGAAAGAAACCGAGACCAGGAGTAGACAGATTAGAGACAGTTGCGTTCTTTTCAATAGTATTGACTGAAAGTAAGGTCTAAAAATAGTTTGCTCCCGGTTTTTAGACCGGTTTCCGAGGAGTAACCAGTCTACAAGTGTAACCAAATCCATGAAATTATGAACAGTAGTGAAAAAGTCCTTATATAAATCATGAAACTAGATTCTCCACCGGTAATCATCAGCCTCACCATAGCCGGCTCTCTCTTGCTTGCGTCTTTTATAAACTCGGGCACAAACGCGGGTAAGGGCAATAAACCAAGCGAGTTCAACCAGGTCAAGCAGGTGAATAGTCGCTACAATCCAGAAAACCTGGGGGTTGTCGGTCTGAATATGACCATTGGCGGCTCTAAAGAAGCGCCGCAATATGCTTTAGCACCGTATCCAGTAGTGGTGAAGGTTTCGGAAGGCAGCCCCAGCCAAAGCCTTGGTATCACAGCCGGTGCCCACTTATGCAAAATAGACGGCGTAGATGCCGGTTTGATGCCGCTTACAGTACTGGGCAGCTCTCTTAGGGGGCTCGCCGGTTCAGAAGTAACTTTAGAGATTGAGCCACCGGGAGCAAAATCGACGACCACTTTCAAAATCAAAAGAGCCCCATTTCAGTCACTAAAGAAAAAAGAAGAAAGTGGTCTATATGCCAAACAAGCAGTGATGGAAGGCTCTGAGGGCAAAGGGCAGTTACCGGCATTCTTTCTCTGGCGAAATAGAGAAAGAGCGCTGGTGGTGGAATTTTACAAAGGTCGAAAAGAAAGCCCGGTCGAAAAGCTCATCGAAGAGACAAACAAGGGACATGGCAGTTGTGCCGACTATCTTTCTTATGAGATGACAGATGCCAATATAGTGAAATTGATCGATTATATGGGACTGAAAGAGCCGAGTATTCTATTTCTGCCGCGCCAAGCCTGGCAGTACGAAGACTCTATGATTAAGCCGGCGCAGGCACCCCAAGCTAGTCTTGAACAGGCGCTCGACCAATGTCTTAAGTCTCACGCCTGGCTTGACCATTAAAATTAAGCTGCAAGATGCCTATCTTGAAAGAGACTGATATAGTAAATTGGTGGCATTCCTAAAGAGTATCTTGCAGCATGAAAAACCATATTAAGATTGAGCCTCTTAAGTTATTACTGGCAGTTGGCATTACTTCTGCCGCCTCTATGCAGAGTGCGGTTCTAGCCTCTGACTACGACCAGGGGCTAAAGCTTTATCAAGCCAAGAACTATGCTGCCGCCTTACCCCTTTTAGAAAAGGCTGCCAATGCCAAAACTAATGCCTGGCAGGCACAGTATCTCTTAGGCAATACTTGTTTGGCTCTGGGCAAAATGGACGAAGCCAAAGCGGCTTATCAAAGATGCCTAGCCACTTGCAACGATAGGAGCATTCAAGACCATGCCAAAGGCGGCATCGCTACAGTCGATGCTTATAAGCAAGCCCAGGCGCAAGCACAGTCACTAAGAAGGACCACTAGTACTAGCGGTACATCTGGGACAAGTGCTACGAGTGGCACAAGATCTTCTTCCTCCGCCAGTGCCAGTGCTGCCGAAAGCGAAGAGGATGAGCCGACTGAGAAGAAGGTCGACAAAAATGCCCAGATTCGCAATGAGCTTTTGGCCAAGGCAAGACAAGAAGCAAACAAGATAAGACGCGAAGCAGAAGAACAGATCAAACACGAGAAAGAGAACTCGAATGAGGTCTTCAAATACAGTGACGGTAGCCGAGGCCTAGACATATCAGACGAGCGGGAAGCACAAATTCGCAAAGAAGCGGAAGAGAGAGCCAAGCGTGTCATGTATGAGGCTGAGCAAAGAGCCAAAGGCTACCGCTCCAACTAGAGAGTCTTCTTTGCTAGTTTTGGCAAACGGCTAGTTTTGGCAAAAGGCTAGTAGTCGACTTCGGTCAGCTTTTCATCAAGCTCGATAACATTCCATGTACCGGTGACAAAGCCGGTGACAATGGTTTGCATATGCTCGGCTTCTTCTTCGCGGTGGGTTTCTTTGAGCAAATTGGCGTAATTCTTGAGCACTTGCAAGGTGAGCGGGTGTTCCGAACCTAGTTTCTTGGTGCGAATATTGAGAGCGGTCTTGTAGGCAGACTCGGCATCTTCATAATGTTTTGCCAGGTGTTGCAAGAGTCCCAAATTGACCAAGCAAGTGGCAACCGATGGGTCTTCTTCACCGAAAAGCGACTCGTACTGCTTAAGACAAGCCGAAGCGTACTTGATGGCATTGTCTATGTCGCCGCCGTAATAATGTAATTTGGCTAGACTATTGAGACTTTCGGCCGTGACCGGCGTAATCCCGCCTTCTTTCAATGCCAAAATTTCATGCAGCCGAGCGGCTTGGCTTGCCGCTTGCAAGTGCTTGTCTTGCTTTGAAAGCACGTCTACAAGGGCAGAAAGTGTAGTCCATCTGCGGTTATCGGTAATACTATGCTGCTCGACCAGGGCAAGCGCCTGGGTCAGGCTAGACTCGGAAGCGGCCCACTGACATTGCTCGGCAGCAGCCCTCGCTTCATCAAAGTGTTTCTGCCATAGTTTTTCGGCTTCTTGCTGGGTCAACTTGGGCGGAGTCGGTGCCTCAGGCAACTTAACCGCCTGAAAGCGCCCGGTCTTGCTCCATTGTCTGCCGCTAATCAGAGAAGAAGCAGTGCTTTTGTCTTTGTCGACCGGCACTATACCAAGCGACTGTCGCACCTGACCAAGAACCGAAGAGAGGTGCACCACTTCCGGATGCTGGGCGCCTAGTTCGCGCAATTTCACTTGATGAGCTTTAGCTAAAAGCGGTTCAGCATTGTTGTAATCGTTCAACACATGATAAATGAGGGCAAGATTGGCTACCATACAGGCTGTATCAAAATGATCATGACCTAAAACTTGCCCATAGATGCCTACCAATTCTTTAGCCAGCGGCACAGCATCTTCAAACTTTTTTTGAAACCATAGACACTCGCAAAGTCGCTCCATGACCAAGGCTCGCCTGCGATCTGTACGCGGCAGATCATGGGCTTCTTCTAGTGCGGCATACCAGATGCTTTCTGCATAACTGTATTTCCCTTCGGTCTGGGCTTTCTCAGCCGACTTCCAGTAATCTTCCAGTTTCTGAATAGCTCGTTTCAAAATTCAATACCTTACAAGACAGGTCAGAGTGCCTGCGCCAAATTTTGTCAGAAGTAAGGGATACCGATCAGGCCGGTCATAGACAAAAATCAAGAGACGCCCTGAGTTGCATGGAAAATCAACTGAAAGCCAAGGCAGGCAGCAGCAAGAAGACACAATATACAAGTCAGATTGCGCCGAGCAAACAACTCTTTGCATCGTGACTGCTGCTTCATTTCCTCTACCCCTAAGAATACTCTCTCAGAAAACTTTTGTTTCTATGTTAGCAAACCAATGGGCACCACAGGAAGGGCATTTGCTCGTAAAGCCGGACATGTAAAGAGATACCGCCGGTTATCTATATATAAATTTGGTCTGCCTGCCGCCGCACTGTGCCAATAATATTGAAGTCGGTCAAAACGGAAACAATGCAATGGGCTATACAGACCTAAGAGACTTTATCGATGTTCTCGATAGAAACGGCGAACTGATGCGCATCAGCGAGGAAGTTTCTGCCGACTTGGAACTGGCTGAAATAACAGATCGAGTCAGCAAAATGAATACGGGCAACAAGGCCTTACTTTTTACCAATGTAAAAGGCTATGAGATGCCCGTTTTGATCAATGCCTTCGGGTCGCACAAGAGAATGTGCCTTTCCCTAGAAGTTGATAATCTTGATTCAATAGCTGACCGCATCAGGTCCTTCATAAAGCCGAAAGTACCTGAGAGCTTTATGGACAAACTGGCCTTCCTGCCCATGCTCATGGAAGTAGCCAAGTTTCCCCCCAAGCTTACAGGTGGGCAAGCCCCTTGCCAGGAAGTGGTGATCACCGACCCCGCTTCGCCAATGCTCGACAAGATTCCGATAATCAAGTGCTGGCCCGAAGACGGCGGTCCCTTCATTACTCTTGGCTGTGTCATCACTAAAGACCCCAGGCACGGCAACCGCAATGTCGGCATGTACCGTCTACAAAAATTCGACAATGTCACCACCGGCATGCACTGGCATAAGCACCATGACGGCGCCCGCAACTTCGAAGAAAATCGGCGGCGCTCACAACAAAGCGATGCCAATCAACCGGAAGAGCCGCCGAACTACGGCACTTTCTTTGACAAAGAAAGCTATCAAAAGCCGGGCAACAAAATGGAAGTGGCCGTGGTGCTCGGGCCGGACCCAGCCATCACCTATGCCGCCACCGCCCCTCTGCCTCCCGAAATCGACGAACTTATTTTTGCTGGCTTCTTGAGACAGAGCCCGGTGAGACTAACCAAATGCAAGACTATCGATCTAGAAGTGCCGGCTAACGCCGAGATAGTCATCGAAGGTTATGTCGACCAAAATGATTTGCGCACCGAAGGACCCTTCGGCGATCACACTGGTTTTTACAGCCTGGCTGGTCTTTTCCCGACTTTCCACGTCACCGCGGTCACCCACCGCAAAAATCCTATCTATCAAACCACTATTGTGGGCAAACCGCCGCAAGAAGACTGCTATCTGGGCAAAGCCACAGAGCGCATCTTTATGCCCATGGTGCAGATGCTCGTGCCCGAGATAGTAGATATGAACCTGCCCTGGGAAGGGGTCTTCCACAACTGTGTCATTCTCTCGATAGATAAGCGCTTCCCCGGTCATGCCAAAAAAGTGATGAGTGCGCTCTGGGGTCTCGGGCAGCTTATGTTCACTAAGTTCGCCATCATCGTAGACAAAGAAGTGAATCCGCACGACCTTTCGGAAGTCGCCCTGCATGTCTTTGGAAACACCGATCCACGCAGGGACATGATGTTTGCCGATGGTCCCCTCGACATACTCGATCATGCTTCGCCGCTCATGGGTTATGGCTCAAAAGTCGGGATAGACGCCACACGCAAATGGGCGTCTGAAGGTTTCAACCGCACCTGGCCAGATCCTATCGTTATGTCGGATGACGTGAAACGCAGAGTTGATGAGCGTTGGACTAAGCTAGGCTTCAAAAAGTAGTTGCCAAGAGCCACTATTTAATCTAAGAGTGTTGAAAAACCCACCGGCACGGGAATATCACAACTACGAATTCATATTCGAGTTATCACATATTCTCTCCGGTGTGTTCTATGAGCAAGTGGAAGCGCATAGCTAGTTTTCTCATGCTCGCCTTCGTGGCGGCGACAAATCTCACCCTTCCCGCCATGGGACATCGGGTGCAGCCTGTGGACATCTACCACAGAGCTTGGCAGTTGGTCAGAGACAATTACTACGACGCCAACTTCAACGGCCGCAACTGGTCTGAACTGGAACACAAGTTTGACAGCCAGATCAAAACCACTGCTGACGCCCACAAATATGTCAAAGTGATGCTCGAATCATTGAACGATCCCTACACTCGTTTTCTCGACCCTCGCGCTTTTCAAGACGAGAACGACGCCATAGACGCCAGAATTGTCGGTATCGGCATCAACCTCACCCAAAGCAAAGACTTGCAGAGACTAATCATCAACCGAGTCATCGAAGGTGGTCCGGCTGAGCAGAGTGGTGTCAAATCTAATGACGAAATTGCTGCCATCGACGGTTTCAATGCCACAGGCATGACCCCCGACCAAGCCGCCGACCGCATCAGAGGCAAAGCCGGCACCCCGGTTCAACTCACCTTGCGCAACAGCAAAGAAGTCAAAACAGTCAATATCGTCAGACAGCAAATACAAATTAAAGCCGCCACCTGGAGGCTCGATAAATCTACCAATATCGGCTATATCACCCTGCACACATTCATCTCTAATGATGCCGCCGCCGAATTCAAAGAAGCTCTGCGCAACTTGGCAAAAGCCGACGGCTTGATCATCGACTTGAGAGACAACCCCGGCGGTCTGCTCAGCAACGCTCTCGATATCGCCAACATGCTTCTTGAAGGTGGCGCCATCGTCAGCACCATCAGCAGACACGGCAGACACACCGACATCGCCGATGGCAGCCCAGTGACTCACCAACCGATCGTTATCTTGGTCGACAACGAAAGTGCCAGCGCTTCTGAGATTTTAGCCAGTGCTCTCAAAGACAACGGCAGAGCAATTATTGTCGGTGAAAAAACCTACGGCAAAGGTCTGGTTCAAGAGATTAACCGCCTGCCTGGTGGAGCCGCCGTCCACATCACAGTTTCTCGCTACCTCACCCCAAGCGGTCTTGATATCAACAAAGTTGGTGTCATCCCTGATATCACCATCACTGGTAGAGGCGAGCAAGAAAGAGTAGCAAGAGAATGCCTCAAGGAAAAAATCGCCAGCCTGAAGCCGATTCGCACCAGCAGCCGAGAACTTGACCTGGCACTCACCAAGTAACCACTAAAATGCCAAAGCAAGATATAAGTAATAAGAGACTGAGCAAACCGCCGATTCTATCGGCGGTCTTGCTGCTTAATATCTTGCTTGCCGGTCTAGCTGGACCTGTCTCAGCCCAGGGTGCACAGGGGTCAGACCAGGCGCCTCCAGGCTCATTCTTGCAAAGCGGCGCACAGCCACAACTGCAGCAGCAGCCGGCTCCAAACTATTCATATAATTCGCCACCGATAAATCAGGGGCAATTTATGAATCAGGCACAGCCTATGCTAAATCAGGGACAATTTATAAATCAGGCGCAGCCTATGCCGAATCAGGGTCAGCCTATGCTAAATCAGGCACAGCCTATGCTGAATCAGGGACAATTTATAAATCAGGCGCAGCCTATGCCAAATCAGGGACAATTTATAAATCAGGCACAGCCTATGTATCAGGCGCAGCCTATGAGTCAGGCGCAGCCTATGAATCAGGCACAGCCTATGCTAAATCAACAGTTTCAACAGCAAAACTTCAATGGCGCCCCTAGTCAATTTCAAAGTCAGAGTCTGCCGCCCTATCAGGGCAACCAAAATAGCAACGGCTTTGCCAGTCAAGCACCCGACCTGACACAGCAAAATGGGGTGCAACAAGGTATGGTGCAGCAAAATCAGAACCTTGGTCAAAGCTCGCAGTCGGTAAACAGCAATTTGCCAGCCGGTTGGACAGCCGACTTTCCCAGCATGGACGACTTCAACAAGGGCAATCTACAAAGTCAAAGTCAGAGTCAAACTCAGAGTCAAACTCAAAACCAAAGTCAGTCCGAAACAGCCTCTACAAGTCAAAACCAGCCGAGCGCACTGGCAGGAACAGGCGCTGTGGCAGCCGGCATCGGTTCAGCCCTGGTGCGAGGTCTCGGTGCAGTGATGGCGGCAAAATCGGGTTACGGCTATGGTAGTCCGTATGGCATGTCCCCTTACGGCATGTCCCCTTACGGCATGTCTCCTTACGGCTATTCAGGTGGTGCAATGGGTAGCCCCATGGGCGGCTTACTGGGCAATTCGATGCGCATGATGGGCGGCTCACCCTATGGCATGTCTCCTTATGGCATGTCCCCGTACGGCTATAACGCCAACCCGGTCAATAGTCTGATCAACCAAGGAATCTACAGGATGTTCAGTCGTTAGCATCGGCAGGAACAAGTAGAACCGGCTAAACTGTGCTAATTTGGAAGTAATCTGGAGGAGAAAAGGTGCAGAATTTGAAGAGTACCGCTAAACATTGGGCAAGAACCTTGCTTGCTCTTTCGCTTAGCTATGCTCCGGCAATGGCTCAGGCACCCGAAGCCGCCACTTACGAAAACTGGCAAAGTGCTCCTCCTGGAGCCTACCTGAAAACACCGGCGGCGAAACCGGCAAAAGCTCAAACAGCAGCAAAGCCAGTCGCAAAAGCAGCGGTAAAGACAACCAAAACAGCAGCAGGTAAATCGGCTCAGACTGGACCATCCGGCGCAGTACTGCCTTCTCACAAACCTTTCATCGAAACACCAGCTTATGCCGGACAGCAAGATAATTCAGGGCTCGGGCAGTCCGACTGGGTGACACCGAATACCCTCGGTAATACAAATACCGGTCTCTCAGGCATGTCTACACAAAATATGCCTATGGGAGACAACGGCGCGGATGCTTCTTTTCAAGCAGATCAATCCGCCCAAGCAGAAGAACCGGGGCAATCAGGATGGAATGTACCGGCAAACTCGATGCCTAACAACCAATTTGGCGGTAACTATTCTACACCTGCAAATGCCATGACTGGTGACCAGGGTGGGGGTAATTTCTCAAGCGGCGCGCCACAACAGTCAGGCTGGAACGTACCGGCCAACTCTAATTCTGGTAATTCGAATTTTGGCAATGCTAATTTTGGTAACTCTAATTTTGGTAATTCGGGCTTTACTAATACAGGTTTCAATAATGCTACTTCGCCTGAACAATCAGGCTGGCAGCTGCCCGGCGGTAAGACAGTAAAAACAAGTAAGACTCGACCTGCCGCCACATCGCAGAGTCAAAGCGGCTGGCAGATGCCCCAAGGGGGAAACAACTTCTCAAACCAACAGCAACCGCTCTTTGGGCAAGTGCTTGAACAAGAGGCAGCAGGCGGCGGCGGCAATTTCCAATCAGCCGGTGCCATGCCGGTGGGTAACTTCAACAATAGCGGTTCGGGTGCCGGCGGCAACTTGATGGCGGCACCGCAACAGACTGCAGACGGCATGCCCGCCGGCGGCTTCCATGTCAGCCCAGAGGCTTCAGCCATGCCTGAAACAATGAACTTACTGATGAATATGGCCAAACAAAACCAAGTGCAAAATCGCACCGTCGGCGGTGCGCCTCGCCGCGGCATGACCACACCGCCCATAGTGCGCGGCGTAACCAATCAAGTAGGCAGAACAGTGAACCGCGCCGTCAATCGCAGTGTCAACCAAATGCTTTACCGCGGTCTCAACTCTTTGCGTTTTTAGTAACCATTTTATAAAGCCCATCAACAATGCTGGTGATTCTATCGACCCTAATCGTATAGTCACTGCGCAATGTGGCTGGTAAAAGTCTTACTGCATCAGCTAATTTGCCCTGCATCAAATAAGCATAGCTAAGCTCATCGAGCATGCGCGCTTCTTTGTAGCAAGTCGATGAGAAGAGTGCGTCATCTTGCTTGAAAGGCGCCTTTTCAAAATAATCCAGGGCACGCTCTAAGCAGGCTGAAGCAGCGGCGTTATCGCCGGCACGGGCATGCGCTTGGGCAAGGTCGCAGAGGGGTTCTATCAACAAATGATTGGCAGGAGGTTCACCCTTGTGCCTGGCTTCACGTGCCAGACTGTGCTCTTTCATTTCAAGCAAGTGTCCATAATCATTCACCGCTTCAGACTCTTGATAGGTCTCAAATGAGGCTCGTGCTCGCACTGCTAAGCAGAAAGGGAACAAACTATGTTCGTCGCCTAGACAATTCAAAGCCTGATAGACAGCTTGCCTGGCTGTTTGTAAGGCTTGACTGGGCAAGCCCTGGGCAAGCAGAGCGCGACTGCGAATGAGCAAGGGCTCGACCACGAGGGCGTGCAAATTCTCGTTTTCGACAGTGCCGGGCAGAACCAATTCATAAGCCTGTTTAGAGAGAGCGGCAGCCAAAGCCGGTTTGCCTTCTCTTTCATGCAGCTTGGCCAAACCCAACAAAGGAAAGTAAGAAGAACGATCACTTTCACCAAATTCTCTGCGACTAAGGCCTAGCGACTGCCTAAGATAGCGCCCGGAAAGTTCAAGTTCAGAAAGATCAAGATAAAGCATACCCAGATGACACAAGGCTTTGACCAAGAGCCTATCGAGAGCCAATCTATTTGAGGCGGCGATAGTATTCTTCTTTTGCTCTCGGTCAGCCTTGAGACCATCGACTATATGCTTAAGCTTGGCCAGACACTTCTCTTTGTCGACGGCGAAATCTTTATCGACACTCCGGCTCAATTCCAGCACGATTGCTTCTAAATCAAGGCCATGCAAGAGCGGCTCATAGAGAGGCAGTTCGCGTGCCGTATCTAAAATTTGTCTAGCCAAATCCATGGTTTCAAGAGCATCATCGAACTCTTCCATGCGGCACTGCGTGCGGGCAAATATCACCAAAAATTCGCAAAGGCGCGATATCTGATCGGCATCGACTTTGCCCTTCTGCAAATTTCGCAATTCGGCAGAAATCTCGGACAAGACCGGGCGAGAAGCAATTGTAAGCTCTCTATAGCGACCTTGATCAAAGTCATCTTTGACAGCCTGGTGTACTTCTAAGAGCCTACGTCTATCCATGCTTAAGCACTGTATTTCTGCCGCTCTGGGCAGACTTCAGAGATCACTTCTTGAATTTTGTTGAGTATGCTGCCCAGACCGAAACGCATAGTAGCCGAAGCAATAACCGGATTGGGAACCTGGGCCACAAGCCAGGCGAGGTCTTCTTTGCGTACCCGATCGGCTTTGTTGAGAACAGTAATCATAGGTTTATCGACAGCGCCGAGATCGCTCAAGACATCATGCACCGAGCTTATATGCTCAAGCACATTAGGATGCGAGGCATCCACCACATGCAAGAGAATATCGGCAACGGCGACCTCTTCTAAGGTGGCGCGAAAAGCCGTCACCAATGATGTGGGCAATTTCTTGATAAAGCCTACAGTGTCTGAAATGAGCACCGGACTATGGTCGGGCAGAGTGGTGCGCCTGGTGGTCGGGTCTAGTGTGGCGAATAGTTTATCGCCGGTATAGACATCGGCTTTGGTCAAGGCATTCAACAAAGTCGACTTACCGCTATTGGTATAACCGGTCAAGGCCACCACAGGCAAATGCTCGCTCACACGCCTCTTTCTCTGCGTGTCTCGATAACTCTTAATGCGCGCTGCTTCTTCTTCCAAGAAAGTAATTTTCTCGCGAATGCGACGGCGATCTATTTCCAACTTGGTTTCACCAGGGCCTCTGGTACCGATACCGCCGCCCAATCTAGAAAGGGTCTGCCCTTTACCAATCAGACGAGGATAGAGATACTTGAGCTGGGCCAATTCAACTTGCAACTTACCTTCTTTAGTCTGGGCTCGTTGGGCGAAAATATCCAAAATCAATTCGGTGCGATCAATTACTTTCACCGCCACAGCCTCTTCTATATTGCGCTGCTGGTTGGGTGTCAGCTCTTGATCGACAACAAGCAGGGTGGCACCCAATTCTTGAATAAGCAAAGCCACTTCTTGAATTTTGCCTGAACCCAAGAAAAATTTGGGGTCGGGTCCCTGCCTTGTCTGGGTGAGGCGACCGCAAACAGTGGCTCCAGCAGTACGGGCTAGACGTGCCAGCTCATCTAAGTCGTCTTCTACCTGCCAAGAATTGGCGCCGTCGCAAACCAAACCAATAAGAAAAGCTCTTTCTTCACCTTCAGCCACAGCCAATTCGGGGGCGCGAGTGCGAAACTCTTCTTCGAGTGCCGAAATCAACTCTTCGAAATTATCTTCTTGTACGCCGCGTACTGTTTGCGCCGGCAAAATCTTCCACAGTTTGCCATCTGAATCGCGCCCGGGCAAAAGATGAGCAACCTGAACTAGATCGGCTAATTTAGCCTGTTCCCCTTTAGATCTAGAAAAATTACCACGGGGATCAACCGTCACTTGAGCCAATAGGTCAAGGCGATTGCGCGCCATAAACTGCAGACTTTCCTTAGATGAGACCAGTTCGGCATGGGGGCTTTTGCCTGCTCGTGCGCCATTTTCGGCAGGAGCCTGCACCGCCGAAATAATGCGATGACCACAAAGACGACCAGGACCAACACGTACACCGCGCAGTTCAGGCATCTGCACATCGGCAGGTGAACCGACTGTGACATTCACAACTTGACCACGTCTATTCACGACAATTGAGACTGCATAGCCAGTCTCATGAGTAATTTCGGCGATGGAATCAGCAATTTCCGTCGTCAATATCTTATCTTTAGGAATACGCTTCTGCAGTAACCGATTCAGTTTTTTGATTTCAGACTGCTTGAGTCCTTTAGCTCTTCCCAAATCTAGTTTGCCGTGCAATATGCGACCTCCGCGGGTTTCAGAAAATGAGCGAATCTCACTGCATCATACCCGTTTATCAGTCGAAATACACCCATAATTAATGTATAACAACTACCTGCAGCCGCTATCTAAAAGGCCTTTAGCGGCTCTCTTGCTCAGCCGAAACTTCTTCATCTTCTTCTGACTCGGTGACGGCGCGAAACTCGCGATTCTCGCCCCGAGTGCCTTTTCTGCGCTCACGAAAAACCGTACCGAGGGCGCCCCAGTCCATGACAAGAGTACCGCCGGCAGCACGGTGCTGCTTGTCCCAATTCATCAGCAAATCAAGACAAGCATGGTCGATATATTCCAAGTCTTCAAGATGAATATGCAATTCACTATCGCCTTTGACTCTATCTACGGTATCAGCCAATTTAGGTAGGCTCAAGAAAGTGGCTGCGCCACTGAGAGACACATGGGTGCGATTGCGTTTTGGATCGTAACGTAGTTTGATCTCAAGGTGCGAAAACATATATAGCAATTTGCATACAGAAAGCACTACTCCGGCAATAACACCGGTCAAGAGATCTTCACAGACTATTAGTATGACCGTGGCCAAATAGATGAGAGCCTCAGAGCGTCCGTATTTGCGCATGTCTTTGATTACTTTGAAATTGACCATTTTGTAACCGGTAAAGACAAGCAAAGCCGCCAATGAAGAGGTAGGAATATGCTCAAGTACATGAGGAAAGACCACCACAAACAACAAAATCCAAAAGCCGTGCAGTATGCTCGACAGTCTAGTTTTGGCGCCGGCAGCCAAGTTAACCCCGCTGCGCACCATGACGCCTGTGAGAGGCAGACAACCGACCAGACCGCAGAGGCTATTGCCTATACCTTGCCCAACCAGCTCGCGGTCATAGTTTGTACGCGGTCCATTATGCATTTTGTCTAGAGCGGCACAAGTAAGCAGGGTCTCGGCGGTGGCGATAAAGGCTATGGCAACGGCGTCGAGCAAAACCTCGGTACTGAAAAAGCGCTGAAAATCGCCGATGGTTGTCACCGTCAGCGAGGCAAATAAATTATCGGGAATGGCTACATATCTAACCGGCAAGGCTAAAAAAGTAGAAAATCCTGTCGCCAAAAGAACCGCCACGAGAGATCCAGGCAAAACTTTCAGTCGCCCCGAAGCAAACTTTTGCCACAAAATCAGAATAATGACAGTCACTAGACCCACTGCAGCAGCTAGATGGTGAGTGGTTTCCGCCGCTCCGGTGCCGGGTACGTTCAAACCTTTCCAAATAGCCGAAGGTATAGAAAGTAAGTTATTGATACCGCTGCCTTTGGGCGAGTCATCAACCATGACATGAAACTGGGCGGCAAAAATTAGTACGCCAATACCAGAGAGCATGCCGTTGATAACCGCCGGGGGAACGGCACGAAACCAAGGCGCCGCCTTGAGACAACCGGCGATAATTTGCACGATGCCGGCTAGACAGATGATAACTCCAAGCCTCTCGGTACCATGCTCTTTAATTAGTTCGAGCACAACCACTGCCAGTCCGGCTGCCGGTCCGCTCACCTGCATAGGACTGCCGCCTAGAAAGCCGACAACAATGCCGCCGATTATGCCGGTGACAATACCATGAGCCGGTGTCAGACCAGAGGCAATGGAAATACCCATACACAAGGGCAGAGCCACCAGAAAGACCACCACCGAAGCCAGTAGGTCGGCCGAGAATACGCTTTTACTCTTTTCTTTAATAGTTGAACTAGCCGAACTAGCCGAACTCGCTGCAAGAGCCTGAGCCTCCGCCTCTTCTTTGTTGCGCATACGCAGATGCGATTCGAAAGGCGAAGGAGGTCTTTTCTTTCCTGGACTGTCCGCCAAAGAAATCACCCACTAACCGATATCTACAAATTTTAGCAGATCATAAAACGAGCCCCGATTAGCAACAGATTAGCAACCGAATGGCAAGCAATTAACAGGCGGCAATAGTATGTCTGATTAGAGGGCGCGCCCCACTCTCGCCGCATCTTTTCAAAGAAGGCAAGAGCTTGCCTGGATTGAACAAGCCTTCTTGGTCGAAAGCCTCTTTAATATTTTCCATAAAAGCTAAATCATCAGAGCTGAGCAAGGTCTGCATCTCTTCGACCTTTTCTATACCAATGCCATGCTCGCCCGAGAGAGTACCGCCCAGAGCAACACAAAGAGAGAGTATTTCCTTGCCGGCCAACATCACCCGCTTTACTTCGTCAAGCTTGTCACGGTGATAGAGCATACAGGGGTGTAAATTGCCATCACCGGCATGATAAACATTGGCAATTGTCAGGTCGTATTTTTCACCAATCTTTGCTATGCCATCGATAGCTTCTGCCAGTTTCGATCTTGGTATTACGCCGTCTAAGACATAGCCATGCGGTGCAATGCGACCGAGAGCCCCGAAAGACAACTTACGAGCTTTCCAAATACGCATGCGCTCGGCTTCGTCTTTAGCCCAGGTTACAGATATCACCTGATTTTTTTCCAGACAACTCTGCACAATAGCATGGGCGGCATCAATGCCGTCACCATCTAGTTCAATGATTAATAGAGCGGCCGCCTCTCTATTGAGACCTAGTTTTAGATAATCTTCCACTGCATTAAGAGTAAGCTTATCGATCATCTCCATTGCCGCGGGGATCACCCCCTGCGCCACTATATCTGATACCGCCTGCCCGCATTCACCGACCGTAGAAAAATAGGCAAGCAAAGTCTCGACCCTAGAGGCTTTGGCAGTCAGTCGCAGTAAGGCTTCTTGGACGAGAAACAAAGTACCTTCCGAGCCGACCATAAGCGATGTAAGGTCGACACCGCCTCTACCAAAGCCGCCGAATTCGGCAATTTCACCACGACTGTCGACACCACGCAAAGCCAAAACATGATGGGTGGTCATGCCATATTTGAGGGTGTGCGGACCACCGGCATTTTCGGCTATATTGCCGCCTATGGTTGAAGCTATCTGCGAGCTGGGGTCGGGCGCGAAATAAAGTCCATATTTGCTCGCTGCCTTTGAAACAGAAACATTGGTGGCACCGACCTGCACATGAGCAACCCTTTCGTATGGGTCGACAGCAAGTACTTTAGACATTCGGGTAAAGACCAGCGAGGCACCGCCATGCACACAGGTTGCACCGCCGGATAGACCGGTGCCGGCGCCACGTGCCGTGATTGGAATCTTGGCTGAGGCTAGCAGTTTCACCACAGCCTGGGTCTGCTCGATAGTGGCAGGCAGGACCACCAGGTCGGGCACAGCCATATCGAGTGTTTCGGCATCTGATTCATAAAGAGCCAGGTCAAGACTATCGGTAAGCACATAGTCAGCCCCGACTATGTCTTTCAATTGCTCAATCAAAGCCTTTGCTAATTTGCTCAACTGCCCGCAGACTACCCCTGTTTAAGACTGATTATTGCTGCATGGGCATCATTTGCATTTGCTGCATCATTTGCTGCATTTGTTGCATTTGCATAGGTTGCTGCTGCATTGGTCTGCCGCCACCCTGTTTAACTGTCTCGCGGTCATTGATCATATGCTTGAAGCCTTGATCGCCGTAGTTCCAGGTAAATGTGCCGGTTTTCTCGACAAACTGCCGCTTTGAATTGGGTGGAAACTGCAAAACAGGATTATTGGTCATCGAATTTATAACGCCTATAAGCATGGCATTGTACATAGGGTTAGGACTTTTCTGCAAAACACGCACATTGCCTATGCGCCCATCGCGAGCCACACAATAACCGACCTGGCATAGCAATGGCGGACTGGTCTTGAAAGCCATCTGAGCCAATGTGTTGAACTTAACATATATAGACTCGGCCACACGTTTATGCCAAGCATCCCACAATAGTTGCATCTCAGCCGAATTATCCACTTCGGCGGCTTTCGCTGCTTGCTGCTGCAAACCAGATTGCATGGGCGGGCGGCGCTGAATCGGGGGCTCGGGCGGCAGACTGTCTTCCATAGCAGGCATCTGCTGACCGTTAAACTGACCACCTTGATCTGTCACTGCGGCATTCAAGGGTTTGCGCGGCGGCTTGGCGCTTTCGACATCAAAAGAACCAGGCGGCGGCTCCAGCGCATTATCAAGCGGATTTTCATTGGGGTCACTGCCAAAAGGGTCGCCGTCTACATCTTTGCGCTTCAAGCTGGGACCATCGCCCCTGTGGGTGTGGTCTTCCTGCACACCGCCCTGGAGAGTATTTTGAGCGGTGGCAGGCAAAATTGCCAATTGCGCCCCCAGCAAAGATACGAGCGAAACACCCAAACTGATTGTCAAACTGGTAAAAAGCGACTTATTCATAGCTGCTACTTTGGTAAGAGGGTCTAAATATAAGGAAGCCCGATAATGCTAATGTACTCCATATTCCAAAAAAGTAAATTCGCGTTTCTCCCAGTATTCTAAGGCAAGCAATGTGTAAAGACCAATCTTCTGCAAAGTCGGAACAAAATATCGGCGCTGTCGGCAGCAAAGCCGAGAGCAAGCCAAAGAAAATCAAAGCAGTGCCCACTTTGACCCAGGGCTATGTGATTGATAGCCATGCCCATGTCACCCGTGAGTTCTTTGCCGAAGAACGAGACCAAGTGCTTGCCAGAGCCAAGGGCGGCGGTGTGGGCAAGATGGTCAACCCGGCAGTAACTTTAGAACGTGCCGCCCTTGATGAACTGGCTGAGCTAACCGAAAAAAACGATTGGATCTTTGCCGCCTGCGGTCTGCACCCACACGAAGCCAAAGACTGGCAAGATGATAGCGCCGCCCTAGTGGAAGAATATCTTGCCAAACCAGGCTTTGTGGCGGTAGGAGAGTGCGGGCTTGATTTCTTTTACGACAATAGCCCAAGAGAAATACAGATGCAGGTATTGGCCAGACAAGTAGAGCTTGCCGTAAAGCACAATTTGCCCATCATCATTCACTGCCGCGATGCCTGGTCTGAGACCTTTTCAATATTGAAAGAGTACGGCAAGGGCAAGTTAAGGGGCGTTTTTCACTGCTTTACCGGTGGTCCAGAGCATCTTGATCAAATCAATGGGCTCGACTTTTACGTTTCCTTTTCTGGTATTTTGACCTACAAAAAATCGGTCGCCATACAAGAAGCCGCCGCCCTGGTCAGAAAAGACCGCATGCTGGTGGAAACCGACTGTCCCTTTCTTGCCCCGCAAAGTGTTAGGGGCGAGCGTAATGAACCATTATTTGTTTTGTGGACGGCAGAAAAATTAGCGCAACTGAGGAATATTAGCCTTGATGAAGTGGTCGCCCAAACTACAGCCAATGCCGAGCAGCTATTTGCCATATGACCTCCGAAAACTATAGTAATACAGAGGCAAGCTCGCCTTCACAGGCTGGCAATGCCAATACGGCTCTCACACTTTTGGGTGATGAAGTCTTGCTTGACCTGGCCGGACCCAAAGACCGCTTTCTCTTTGATTTCTTGCTCTTTCTTTTACCGTTTTTTCTCTTACTGGGCATAGTTTTAACAGCTTCAGCTTTCCATATAGGATTAGCAGTTTTAGGCATTATTGCCTGTATTGCTTTGCTTATTGTTCCAATCACTTTGCTGCGTATATTCAACCTCAAACTTGGCTTTATGAAGGGTCAAATCAACCTACCAGGCATCATTCCTGGCACTGTTAAATACAGCGAAATCAAAGCAATTAAACTAGAAAAGGTAAAGCATCCCGCCGGTATGCAAAGAGTCTTGCATTTTACCGTAAAGGGACAAGGCGACAGCCTAGAAAAAATATCGGTCAATATCGAAAATCTCACCATAGAAAGTGCCAAACTTTTATGGCATTGTCTGGCTAAGAACTGCAAGAACAGTGAGATTGACTTTGCCTTAAGACAGTCTTTAAATGACTGGGGTAGTGCCGAACAAGACTCTCTTAGCAAAGCCTTCTCATTGCTTGGCATAGAACCCGGCAAAGAAAGCGATCGAGATCTATCAATCGAGCTTAATTTGTCTAGATTGAAGATGCGCAATTCATATTTTGACTATTTGAGCAGTCCCTTTCAGTTTTTCATCAGGAGCTGGACGATTCTCTGGCTGCTCACATTTGCAATAATTTTCTCAGGACTGCACAAGGTACCGCTGGTCCAAACATTGCTTTGGGCTTTTAGCGCTCCTATTTTGGGCTTGTTTTATTTGCTGTCGTCCCTGCAAGCATTGGGTTCAGCGTGGCTGCCGATATCGCTTGCTCTTGGATTACTAGGCTTGGTCGGTTTAGTTTTGGTTATTAGGGAAGGCATTGCTCATATTCAAAAACTCAGTCAAGCCATCGACCAGATCTATATCGACTATCTCGGCATAACCAGTCGCACCAAAACAAAAACAGGTTATTTGCCTCTCTCGTATATTCAGTGGAAGCACCTGCAGAAAGTGGCCGTTGAAGGCAAGGGAAGAGCGAACCGTGCTCTGGTTTTCACTCCAGATACAGAGGGCAAGGCAAAGATATCGGTTCCGCTTTATAGTCTGAACGACAGTAAAGCGATAGAAAAACTATTCGAAGCACTGAAAGTCTGGGCACCGGAAAGCGCCATCGAGCCAGATCTATTTAAAGAGTTGGGGCAAAATACAGGTGGATCATTCACCGAGCTTTGGCTAAGCTCACTGAGCAGCGCACCGGCGCTAGAGGCGTTGACGCCGCTTATGCCTGGTGCAAGGCTGGAAGGTCGCCCCTATCAGATAGAATCTTTGCTTGGTTCGGGCGGTCAGGGTGTGACTTATTTGCTTAAGTGCACCGAGACAGCTAAGACCTATGTGCTGAAAGAAATTATTTTGCCAAGCCGCACCGGCTATTTGATGAAAGAAAAACTTTTGCAAGACTTTGAAAAACAAAGTCGTCTGCTTGCCAGAGTTAAGCATGACAGAATAGCAGGGCTAAAAGAGAGCTTTGTACATGATGGTAGAGCCTACCTTTTGATGGACTTTGTCGAAGGCGAAAGTCTCTTTGACCATATTTTAGATAAGAGAAATTCTGGCTCTTCTGAAGCTTTTGAACTGGAGCAAACAGTCAAATTTGCCATCTCTTTGTGCGAGATATTAGAGTATTTGCACGGGCTTGAACCACCGGTCATACATCGCGACTTTACCCCTCACAACTTGATTTTAGATAAAGACGGCAAGCTAAACTTGATTGACTTTGGTGTAGCTTTAGAAAGTTCAGAAACAACTGCCTTACAGAAAGCCAATATAGTGGGCAAACAGAGCTATATGCCCATCGAACAGTTGCGCGGTCAAGTAGATCAGAGCTGCGATATCTATGCCTTGGGCGGTTGTATCTATTTTATGCTAACCGGCCTAGAGCCCGAACCATTATCAGATCTATCAAAGGCAAAAGAACTGGCCGACCCCAAATATGCCGATCTCTTGCCTGTACTTGCCGGATGCACAGCACAAGAAGCAGAAAACCGTTTTAAATCAGCTGGTCAGTGCAAAGAGTCTCTGCAAAACTGGCTTACTGCGAGGGCTGGATGAGCATTCACCGACTAACCTATAAAGACAGTTGGAGCGGTCCAGTTTACTGGCTCCTGGTGCTTTACTTTCCCGGCTGGGGCATCGCTAGCGCCATCTTATTATTTATACTCTTTTACGCATCCCTGTCTTATCTGACTGAGCAGGATTTTCATTCAGCCATAACCTTGCTAGGCGCCTGCTTTTATCCCCTGATAATCTTTTTGGGCGGCATCATTCTTTGCAATATAATGCGCGAAAACACAATCGAAATAGATAATACCGGACTGACTCTGCCTCTACGTTTAAGCAAAGGCGAACTCGGTTCTTTCATTCCCTTTCACCATATCGAAAAAGTGGAAGTAACTGAAGCAGATAGTCAAAATAAGCAAGAAAACAAGCAAGAAAACGAGCTGGGCGCAGCCACATTGAAGCTGACACTGAAAGACAAGCAGCATATAGAGATGAATCTGGCTAATTTTAGCAACACCGACCGTGAGCAGATTTTGCTTTCACTTTCACTGCTCAGCCCCGATAGGGCGGTCGACGAAAGTCTGCTGAGAGCAAGAGACAAAATTTCCAAAGAAAACGATGAGAAGAGGCTCTTGAGCTTTACTAGCATGTGGGAAGAGGAGCTAGCCAGTCGCTTTTCATCTTCGGCATATATGCCGCTTTATCCGGGGCAGAAACTTTTGGACGGTCGGTTGGAAGTATTGAGACAGCTTAATTTGGGCGGTTGGTCGGCAGTCTATCTTTGCCAAGAAGACGGCAAGCGCATGGCGGTCTTAAAAGAGTCTGTGATACCGGCGGGTGCCCGTGCCCAACTGAGAGAAAAAGCGCTTTCGATGTTTGAGCGCGAAGCCCAGCTATTGATGCGCATTAAACACCCAAACATAGTCAAGGTCTATGATTATTTCACCGATAATATCAACGACCGGCACTATATTTTGCTAGAAAATTTGAGCGGCGAAAACCTGCGCAAACTGGTGCAACTAACTGGTCCCAGGCATGAGCTAGACGTTATCAACGATGCTCTTACACTTTGCTCTATTTTAGAGTATCTGCATAGCCTCTCACCACCTATGGTGCACCGCGACCTCACTCCAGATAATATAATTTTAGACAAGAATGAAAAATTGATCTTGATTGATTTTGGCGCCGCCAATGAACTAATTGGCACCGCCACCGGTACTATGGTCGGCAAGCAATGCTATATTGCCCCGGAACAGTTTAGGGGCAAAGCCTGCCCCCAAAGCGATCTTTACAGCCTGGGCGCCACCCTTGCTTTTCTCTTAACAGGAGAAGACCCGACCGCCATGAAAACGATAGATATCAATGAAACTTATCGGGGCACGCTAAAAATCAGAGAAGGGCTCAATAGTCTAATCAAGACACTGACCGCCCTTGACCCTCAAGAGAGAGGCACTGCCAAACAAGCCAGCGGCACTTTGCTTGAGTTAATAACCGCCGAGACATTAAGATAGAGGTTAACGCACCCGCCATGAATAACGGCGCAAAAGCTGTTGCGCCTGGGAATAGGCGTTTGACTTTGCTTCCACTTTCTTGAGCAATTCCACCGCCCGAGGGTACTGACCGGCCTTAGCATAAGAAAGAGCCATCTGCACATAGGCATCATTCAAAGTCTGATCAAATTCATTGGTAAGCTTCTTCTCTTTTAGAAGCCTCTCCAGAATAGCCACTCCTTCTTCGCAGCGGCCTTTATTGATGAGAGCGCAGGCAGCGCGGGCTTCTTCCTGAACCATATAATTGCCGGCAAAATAATTACCGGCGATAATCAGCACCGCCCCCAGTACCAGAGCCCTGACGATCATAAACATGCGATTTTCTTTTTTGCGTTTGCGCGGCTTGAGCGGACGGGCTTCTAGTCCATAGTCAAGCATAGCCTGCGGATTGCCGAGAGCGGCATAACTATCCGAGGTTTCCATGGGTCCACCGTCGTCTTTTCCTGGGTTGAAAACCAAATTACCCTTGCCCTGAAAGGGAATCCAATTTTCTGGAGGTTTGACCGAAACAGTTTTTTGTCGGCCTTTGCAGGCGGCTTGAATGTCTTCCCAAAGTTCTTCAGCACTCTGCTGTCTTTCATTGGGATTCTTGGCCATGGCCTTCATGATGGTTTCATTCATTTCAGGCGGGAAGGTGACTTCGGGCTGCACTGCGCCAAGTGAGGGAGCGGGATTATTGACATGCATAAGCATAAGAGCCATGAGATCATCGGCTGAGAAGGGTCTTTTGCCTGTCAATGTCTCAAAAAAAACAACACCCATACTGTAGATGTCGGTTCTATAGTCGACATCTACACCGCGGCACTGCTCGGGGCTCATATAAGCCGGGGAACCGCAGACTTTTCCTTCTAAAGTAAGAGAAGCGGAGGAAGCACCGGAGTCGCTCCACATTTTAGCGACGCCGAAATCTAGCACCCTGATGGCATTCTTTTTGATTAGATCAAGCGCATCAAGATCGCCTTTGATGTCGACATCTTCTAGAACAATGTTCTCAGGCTTAAGATCACGGTGAATGACTCTGCTGCGATGGGCTTCACCGATGGCCGCACAAACCTGCTCAAACAAAGGAAGAGCTTGCTTTAAATCTAAATAACCGCGTTTGCGCAGAACATCCGAGAGGGTGACACCTTTCAAAAGTTCAGTAACGATATAGGGCTGACCTTGGTCCATGACACCAAAGTCATAAAGTCTAATTATATTTGGATGAGAAAGGCGGCTGACGGCACGAGCTTCTCGGTGGAAACGCTTGACCGAGTCAGAATTGGCACCGAGGAAGTGATGGAGCAGCTTGACCGCCATTTCACGACCGGTCGACTCTTGTATGGCCTTATAGACCATGCCCATGCTACCCTTTCCGACCGGATAAAGAATGCGATACTTCTCTCCGAGAATCTTGCCGATAATCGGATCATCGGGCAAATTGACGAGTTTGGAACCATCATCAGGACACTCGCTGAAATCACCCTGGAAGTGTGTATTGCACTCTAGGCATAACTTCATTGCTAGCCTCTTTTTACCTTCTTCTTGAGCTTACGCATCAGCTTCTGGACTTCTTTGTATTTTTTGAACTTGCTTGGGATTTTCTCAAGCATTTTCAGAGCTTCTTGCATTTCAGCTTTTTCAGCGCCCTCACCGGCTTTCGATTCGGCAATAGACAAATAGACGCCATAAAGTTTTTCTTGCTCTGAGGCACTTAACTTAGAGCCTTTGGCTTTATTTTCTAGCATCTCACGGGCCTTATCGAATTCGCCGTTTTTGATATGCTGGTCGATTGAGGTTTTGTCGGAGGGCAAGACATCGGGCAGTTTAGCAGTATCGAACTTGATCAAGCCTTGCTGCATGGCATAGAAGACGCCACCGCCGGCAGCACCAAGTACAACCAGCAGAGCCAAGACCATCACAGCCGGATGTATAGCCGGGCCGGTTCTGCCTCTAGACTTATTGGACATGGGTTCGCGCTTAGATTTCTGCGACTGCCCTTTCATATTGCGCTGCTGCAATTGCTGCACTTGTTCAAGCGGCACAGGGTCAGGCATAGCCGAGCGCACCCCGGTGTCGTTGGGGTTCATGCGTGCTTGATTGAGTATACGATTGACTAGTTCAGACTTAGACTCGGGTTCGTCAGACATAGGCGGGGGAGTCATACCGGCAACACTACCGGTGCCGACGCGACCTAGAGATGAAGAGGAAGCCGAAGCACTGGGAGGCTGTCCCACTCCAATAACGTCTTGTCCTCGCATACCCGAATATGTAGCACCAGGCGGCTTGCTCTGCTCCTCCAATTTGCGGTTGAGAGCTGCGATGCGGGCACTGACTGCATCGCCCGACATGGAAGCCTGTGGCATGCCGCTTGCCGGCGAAGGCGGCTGCATCGCCCCAGAGGCAGCCGCGGCATTCTGTCCGGGATAATTGGTCATAGAACTGCCCGGGCTGGCAAAAGGCGAGGTAAAGGCAGGGCTGCTTCCACCTTCTTGCATGGCATCCATCTGACGAGAAATTTTGCCCGGAGGCTTATTGATCATCTCAGCCAATTTGGAAGCCGAATCGGTTGGGCGATTTGCCGGTGCCGCTCCTTCTTTCTCAGGCGCTTTCGACGCCGCTTCCAGAAGCCGAGACAAGGCGTCGACTTTAGACTGTGTCAGGGTCATGGGGTCTTGACCCTCTATATTGGGCAGACCTGCTTGCCCATCTTTATCAAGATTGGCAGCCATTACCCTTTCTTCGAGAGCTTTCTCTTCTATTGATTTTTCTTTCTCTGCTGCGGGCTCTGAGGCGGAAGCAGCACCTAAGAAGGCTCCCAAAGATGCTCCGGTAGCGGCAGCGGGAGCAACTGGACTATCGAGCAGCTTATCGAGAGCATCGGCTACGGCATCGCCAAGGGAGGGTCCATCGTCTTCATCATCGCCTCCGGAGGACGGCGACTTAGAAATAGATTCAGCTTTCTTTCTATCGGCAAGTTTTTCAGAGATAGGACGATCATCGAAGTTATCGTAATCAAAATCAGGCTTGGTTTTGATTGGTTTGGCAGCTGGTTTCTCAGGTTCGGAAGCCGCTACAGAAGCCGTTGCAGAATCAGCGGCTTGCTCTAGATTAACTTCAGGTTCTGAAGCCGCCTTAGTCTCAGGTTCAGAAGCAGGTCGGGCAAAGGGCGACTCAACTACCGACTCAGAAGATGGGGACTCTTCTTTGTTTGATTCTTCTTTCTTAGCTGGCTCTTCCTGAGCTTTCTTAGACGCTTCTTTCTTGGCTTGCTTTTCTTTCTTGAGCAATGCCTTCAATTCTTCCAGAGAAACTTCTTCATCGTCATGTCTGGGTGTCTCGACACCGGCCAAAAGGCGAGCCACTTCATCGGCTTCACTTACCGGTGTGGATACTGGCGAGGCTGAAGCAGTTTCAGAATTTGTCGCAGCGGCTTCGGGTAAGTTCAAGCCAGCCAATAGTTTAGAGATAACCGGGGACTTAGGCTTAAACTCTTCAGCTTTAGGTTCTTCAGATTTAGGTTCTTCGGCTTTGGGTTCTAGAATCTCAGGTTGACTGAAATTGTCAAAAACAGGCTGCTCCACTATAGGTTGCGCAAACTCAGACTGGCTGCTATCTTGCGACTCTCCGAACTTAGAGTAGTCGGCACCGGAAGTGACAATTTCATTGCTGAACAAAGCAGAGAAAGCCGGCGCCTGACTTTCTTGCGAAAGACGCATCGGTTCAGGCTCACTGTCTGAAGCATAAGAAGCCGGTTCGTCAAAGCTGTCGCCTTCTCTATCTGGGGCAAACTTAGTTGATTGCTGACCGGTGGGGGTCATCAAATGAGTGAGAGCACTTTCTTTGGGCTCGTCTTCTGAAAGATTTTCTCCAAGCAAACTACCAAAGCCGAGCGGACGAGAAGAAGTCGATTCCAATCCATACTTTTCAGGGTTTTCCTGCAGGGCTTCCTGCTCTTGCTGAAAAGCCCGAGCCAGAGCATCAGCTCCGACATCTTCGCTGCTTGCTTCTTGATCTTCAAATAAGGAAGAGAGCTTGCGCTGCGGTCCGGAAATGCGAGTATTAGAAACTCTCGGACTGGGCTTTACTTGAGCTTCAGGTAGGGCGGCGGCATTAAAGTCAGATTCCACTTCACTGGCCATGTCGCTTGGCGCCTCCAAGCTGGACTCAGGGAAAGCTTCGGCAAGCGTCGCCTCAAATGATCCGTTTGTACTTGCTAGAGCGGCTTCGGCGCGGAAAGCTTGGGCGAAATCTATCTCGCCACCACTGGCAGGGGCAGCAGCAAATAGATCTTGTGAAGCAAGATCTGGCTGAGAAGCTAAATTAGGTTCAGAAGCCAGAGTAGACTCCGAAACCAAGTTAGATTCCATAACAGGCAGAGGCTCTGCCGACTGGGGCGGACTAAAAGATGGTTTTTCTTCGACTTTGGCTGCTTCTTCGACCGGCTTGGGGGCGCCGGGCAATTGCACGGCCGGCTTATCTCTATTTAAGTCGGAAGGTAGCCTGACCGGCGAATTGTTCTGCAGGGTCGGCCGACTAGGCACCACGGTCGGTGCATTGCCCGGAGACTTAGGTGGAATACTTACTGCTTTTGGCGCCAGCCCCTCCATAATCGGTTCTTCATCGCGCAGATTGTAAGGCTGCGAAACTCTGCCGGCAGGCTTAGGTGTGGAGGGAGACTTCAATATGGGCGGGGCGCTTCCCGAAGAAAGCGTATTCATAGGTTTGGCTTGAGGAGATTTGAACTTATCTAAGGCAAGCGGACGAGCAGCAGCCGCACCCATCGGTCTTGGCTTTGCCTCTATCGAGCTATGATTATCAGCCGCTCGGCCGTTATTACCGTTATCGTTGCCATTATTGCCGCCGCTTGGAGAGTTATTAATTTCGGTCTGTGCCTCTAAGCGGGCATCAACACTATTTTCAAAATTACTTTCGTCAATGGCTTCCAGAGCATCGTCCGAATTGGAAGCAGAATAATCAACCACCGAAGGTTTGGCTTCAGAGACTACTTTTGCCCAGCTATCAGAAGTGGAAGAGGAGGGTGGTGTGGGGGAAGAGTTAGTATTACTAGAAGATTGACTGGCAGATTGCGGAGGCATCGAGCCGACAGCCGGCACATTGGTGGAGGAACCGGTCGGCTTCTTGACCAAAGCGGACAACTTTTCAGAAATATCTGCCTTGCCCGGCTCGCTCTTGGCCTGGCTATTGCCGCCTTTCTTACTCAGATAAGGTGTCAGATCTGGCACATCGTCCTTCAAAACTACCGTCCTCTCAAGGTCAAAACTACGAGCCTATTGCCCCCTCATTCGCTCACTTACCCGATTTGGTTGATTTTGCAACCTGTCGGGGTCTTGCTCGTTACCGCTGGTAAAGGCAAAGCCTGAACCCTCGCAAGATTTAGTAAGTTCGGACGCGAACAAGTTGATTGAACTATGCCGGTCCTTTGGATTCTTCTGAAGAGCCCTAGCAATAACAAGATCCACTGGCTCAGGAATACCCAGATCTGGTCTGACGGTAGCCATAAGGGGAACTTTCTCGTTAACAGTCTTAACCATGAACTCTTTGTTTGAGTTGGCCCGGAAGGGTTTGCGCCCGGTGAACATCTCGAATACCACCAAGGCCAAAGAGTATATGTCGGTGCGGTGGTCCAGAGGCAAGCCACGACACTGTTCGGGGCTCATATAGGCAGGGGAACCCGCCACCGTGGTCGGACGAGAGATAGCGTTCATACGATTTTCAAAAATTGTATAGCTGATACCAAAGTCGAGAAGTTTCACCATGTCTTTGCCGGAGGAATGATCCAGAACTATATTGTCGGGCTTCATATCTCTGTGCACAAAGCCTTGATCGTGCGCAAACTGCAGCGCCTTGCAGATCTCGAGCGTTATATTTAAGACTCGTCCTGGATTTATCGGACCCTTTTGAATAATTGTGGTGAGCGCAGTGCCTTCCAAAAAGTCCATAACCAGAAATGGCTGACCGTCGTCGGTGATGCCCGAATCGAAGAAACTGACAATATTGGGATGTCTCAATCTCTCAAGGGCGGTGATCTCACGAGAAAACTTTTCTAGACTTTTGGAATCAGCCCCCTGGTAAGTGTGCAGAACCTTGACAGCCACGAAGCCGCCCATCACAAGCCTGGTGGCTTTGTAGACTATGCCGGAGGCGCCTTTGCCCGCCACGCAGTCCACGGCATAGCGGTTATTTATGAGCGCACCAATCAGGGGCTCCTTACCAACATATTCCAGAGGGGCGCGATCATTCGGACAGACGGTGTTCTCGTCGTCGAAGTAGTTATTGCATCGCAAGCACAACTTCATTGGGTTGACCGAATTTAAGGGGAGGGGAAAGGCACAGGAGTTAGTAAAGATCTTATGGTCTTTATTTAACTTACCCAAAAATGTGGCCCTTACACCGAGAGATTTCCCGGCTGGGCTACAGCTAGATAAATTATCAGCTTGGCAATAGAAAAGTTATGATGCCTGATAATTGTCCCCGGCAAGCCTTTCCACCGCGCCAGCCAGCTCAAGCATGATTAGAGCACTGGAAAGCTCGCCGGCCGACAAACTACTTTTCTCAGCCAACTGGTCGAAATGAATTTGCGGATTGGCGCAAATAAGGTCATAAACTTCTTTCTCTGGTCCGAATAACTCCACCGGTACCGGTTTGCCATCGTATTGCCCGGTAATCCAAGCAAACTCGGACAGCAAGTCGTCAATAGAAGAGACAAGCTTGGCTTTATTAGAAGAAATCAGATGGTTGGTGCCATCTGAAGCCGGTGAGTCGATGCGTCCAGGAATGGCAAAAACCAATCGCCCCTGGTCGAAGGCCTGATTGGCGGTTAGTAGAGAGCCAGATTTTTGACCAGCCTCAACCACGAGCACCCCTTGCGATAGACCAGAAATGATGCGATTGCGCTGGGGGAACATCCAGGTCTGGGGCTTGGTGCCAGGGAAATATTCAGAGAGAACGGCACAACCGGGAGTCTCAATGAGCTTTTGATGGAGACGGCGGTTTGTGGCAGGATAGATAACATCGGGGCCTGAACCCAAAACAGCCACCGTCGTGCCACCAGCTTCGATGGCACCCCAATGACTATGCGAATCAATGCCCAGAGCCATGCCACTTATGACGGTGATGCCTCTTTTGCCCAATTCAGAGGCAAATTGCTTGGCAACCTTTTGCCCATAAGGACTGGGGTTGCGTGTACCGACCACGGCAATAGATTTGTTCAAGCGGATAAAATCGGGCTTTCCTTTGATATAGAGCACCGCCGGCGGCTGATGTATCTCTCTGAGACCAAAGGGGAAATTGGGATGGGCGAGACAGAGAGCCCAGACATCTTTATCTTTGAGCTCTTGCATCAAGGCGTCGGGATCGATGCGACTGCGAGCCGAGACTATTTTGCCCACTACTTCATCGGTCAAAAAGGGCAAGCGCGCAAAAGGGTCTTGACCCAACTCGGCAATTTGCAAGGGATCTGCTTTCCAAAGCTTTTCAAGGGAACCAAGCCGGTCGTAGATCAGTCTCAGCTTGGTACCGGACATTGCTATCTCGGCGCGGTCGAAGGCTACCCAATACTTGGTTTCACTCTCAAGGAAATCAAGAGAGTAGCCCGACTCTTGCATCAGTTGGCAAGAGAAAGCCTTTTTAGGCGGACTATTCTCAACCGCTTTCTTATCTTCGTCCATTTCCACCTCTTGCCCTAGAGCTTAACACTAAAGTTCTTGCTAGCATTTAAGACAGGTTTTCCGCGGAAAAAGTTCAATGAAAAGACCAGATTCAAAGATAAAATTTGTCGGGACAGGCAAAATCGAAACGTCTCGAAAGCTCTCGATGCTTACCCTAGCAGGCTTATGGGCTTTCAGCCTCTTTCTGCCGGCAGCCGCCCAGATGTCGAGTGACGACCTTGCCAGACTTAAGGGCATGGAAGAAAAACTCTTCTTTAAAAACTACGAAGACGGCGAGGTGGAAAGTCGCATCACCAGGCTGGAAAAGAAAGTCTTTGGCGACCAAGGCGAGGGCAGTCTGGCGGAGCGCTTTGCCAAACTGAAAGAACTGATCAAACCCGAAGCAAAAGAAGCCCCCAAGAAACCGAATATTGACACTAAGACAGCGCCAAATAAGACAGTGCCAAATAATAGCCAAAAGTCGACTTACCAAGGCTCTAATGACGATCTAATGGACCGCAAGCGCCGCGCCATGCTTGCCAAAGAAGAAGAAGTCAGCCAACTGCAAGCGGAGGCAGTGGAACTCTGGAAAGCTCGCAAAGGACAAGAAGCAATAGAGAAATTCCAGCAAGTACTGCGCCTGGCGCCCGACTATGCCGAGGCCCATTTTAGTATGGGCGTAATTTATGAAGCAGCCCGCCGTTACGGCGAAGCCCTCGACTCATATAAAAGAGCCCTGGCTCTTAATCCCAGCAAGAGAGAATATCAAGAAGCAGTTTCGTCATTGGGCAAAAAAGCCGAAAAAGAACAGGCCGAGCAAGGCGAGAAAGCCGAACTAAAAGAATTAGCCATGCAGGCATCGGCCGCATACAAGCGAGGCGAATACAATTCGGCACTGGGCTTTTATAAAGAGCTTGACAGTAAAGCCCCGCGACAAGCCATGGTCAAATACAACATCGCCACAATCTATCTCGCCTTGAAAAATCCGGTGGATGCCCTCGACTATTTCAAACAAGCCTACAAAATCAAACCCGATGAAGAACGATATAAAGAAGCCGTGGAAAAACTCTCGGCCAACCTCAAGCAGGCTCAACAAGAAAGAGCAGAAGCGGAAGCCACTTATATCTCTAAAGAGGGTGGTGATGCCGACGGCAGCAAAACAAACAAAGCAATAAAGGGCGGCAATCTAGCCGGTCGAGGCAGTACTCAGGCAAGCGCCGCCTATGGCATTCTCACCAAAAAGGGTGAAGGCGGTGTGGAAATAACAGCGATAGCGCCGCAATCTAGAGCCGACCGCGCCGGTTTGAAGAAGGGCGATATTATCAAAGCGGTAGACGGCACCATAACAGAAAACAACAATGCCTTCAACGACATGCTCAAGCGCAAGCAGCTCAATGAAGGAGTGCAAATGATCATTCAGAGAGGGGCTAAAATAGGTCAGTTTGTCATGTAAGACAAGAGTCTAGGGTCTAGTATCTAAATCTAGCTTTTCTAGCCTTTAAACTATAACCGACAAGCGCTCTTGCAGAGGTGGAACTGCCTTTGGTGCGGTGCTGGAAACAGCCTTGATATTGTATATGGTGTCGCGCTCAACCGGTTGATAACCGCTGGAGGAGATCAATTCTTCCATACGCTCTTTGGCCAACTGCAAAGGTGTTTTTGCTCCGGCGGCATGGGTGATTTTCTCTTCGCCGATGGTACCATCCATATCGTCTGCGCCAAAGGAAAGAGCCAGCTGAGCCAGTTCTACGCCAAGCTGAATCCAATAAGCCTTGATATGGGGAAAGTTATCGAGCACCAAGCGAGATACCGCTACATCTTTGAGCAAATCTTGAGCAGTCGGTTCATGAACTTCCGGCTCGATGTCGGTACCCTCGTAATAGCACTTGAGCGGAATAAAGCACTGGAAGCCGCCCGATTTGTCTTGCTGCTCGCGCAAAAGCAACATATGATCGACTTTGTTCTCAACTGTTTCACTGATGCCGGTGAGCATGGTGGCATTAGACTTGAGCCCGAGCTTATGAGCAATGCCGTGAATTTCAAGATAGATGTGAGCCGGTGTCTTTTTGACCGCCATACGCTCCCGTACTTCTTCATCGAATATTTCGGCGCCGCCGCCCGGCATAGAGCCTAAACCGGCTTTGATTAGCCTTTGCAGCACTTCTTCATAGCTTATGCCTTCCAGATTGGCTAGGTACTCAATCTCGACAGCGGTGAAAGCTTTCATATGAATCTGAGGATAATCGGCTTTGATAGCCTGCAAAACCTCTTCGTAATAATTCAAGTCGCAGGCAGGGTTTAGTCCACCTACCATATGTATTTCGTTGATGCCCAGTGCAGCACCTTTACCGGCTTCTTGCAAAACTCTGTCAACCGACCAGGTATAGGCTTTTTCGCGCTCGACCGGGTTGGCATAAGAGCAAAAGCGGCAGGTCTCTACACAAAAATTGGTGGGATTGAGATGCATGTTGTGGATGTAATAAACATGCTTTTCTTTGCCGGCGCCGGCGGCTCTGGCTCTGGCATATTCGGCCAGACGACCGACGGTGAGCAGATCATCACTTTTATAGAGTCTGATTGCGTCTTCGCGGCTGAGACGCTCGCCCTGCATCACCTTATCGACGATGTCTTTCAATTCATGATTTTCCGAAACGAGACAATCAGACATGCCCTTGGAATCCCCCGGATAGCCGCTATCAAGTCAAATCGTAGCACCAAAGCCCCGCTATTGCCCCGCCATGCTTTCTAAGGTAAAGGCAATAAGTCTTTAATTCAGCAATTCTTTAATTCAGCAAGTCTTTAATGCTCTAAGTCATTAATTGGGTGCGAATTTAACGGGCGGTCCAGTTTGGATTGACTATTGAAGTGAGGACATGGTCTTTGAACTTGCCGTTGATGAGCAAATAGTCGCGGGCATAGCCCTCAACTGTAAAGCCCAAACTGCGCAAAAGCCAGCCGCTGCGCTCGTTTGCGGGCTGATAGTTAGCCATGATGCGGTGCAGATTGAGAGCCGAAAAACCATAGGTGATCACCGACTGCAAGGCTTCTTTCATCATCGAGCGACCTTCTCGCTCTTTGTCTATGCCATAACCGAGAATACCGGCATGAAAAGCGCCCTTGATGATATTGGTCAGACTGGCGCTGCCTATGACCATGCCCGAATCAGAATTGCGTTCGTAGATGAAGAAATGCACTGATTTATCGTGCTCGAATTCTTCCAGATTTTCAGTAAGACGCTTAACCCAGTAGGCCTCGGTCAAGAAATCGTCTGGCCAGGCAGGACCGGAGCCCGATAAATGGTCCCGGTTGCGAGAGTAATACTCGACCACGGCCTTGGCTTCACCCGGCTCGGGCAGGCGCAAAATACAACGACCTGTATTTAGCTTGGGCTGCGGCTTTACTAACTTAGCCTGGGCGGAGAGATCTTGCAATTGGAGCCTCACTTCACTCAAATTGGGCGCTGATGGAGAAGAATTATACTAAAAGAGCGATTGCCGATGTCTGCAACCGCCCTCTAATTCAATAACTCGCTTACTCAGCCTATTTTGCTTAGTCTATATTACTTAGGTTAATCTACCCAGTAGCTGGGCATGGTCAAGTTGCCGCCGTGATAGGCGGTGCCGACTCCGATATCATCCGACACCTCGGCGAAGGCATCTAAATTACTTTGCGAATTTTCTTCCGGAGCGAAAGAAGACTGTCCGCTCTGATGGACATATTCGACTTTCACCAAACTATTGCTGCTTTCTTCGAAATTGCGCCAAGACTCTTTCACTGGACGATCGAAGAGATACTCATCTTCCGAAGTCCATGCCAGGAAGCAGTCTTCACTGGAGGGCAGGGGCTCGAGCATGGGCAGGCGTGTGGCTCTGGCGGCGGCATCCAGCCTGTCGTTCAGACTTTTCTCTTGACTTTCTCTTTCTTCTTCGGCCGAGAACCAATAAGAAAGAGCTTTGCGCTGTCTGTCACGGGTGGAAAGACCGTCCGGGCAGGAAATTTCACCAGTGGCTCGGCGCTTGAGATTGCCTAGATTGGCGGCGTGGTCTACTTCGAACTTGCCCTTGATGCTCGACATCTTGCTCTGGTCGTTAACTACGGCTCGCAGGTCGGGCATGGGCAGATTTCCTGAATTGACTTCGGCGAGTACAGCCGGACGGGCCAGCTCAGTAAGACCTTTAACCAATAGCATGACATTGAATAGCATGTCTTTCTCCCTTAACCGCCGCCTTATTCGCCCAGAAGCGCTTGACTTCTCTTGCAAGCAATGTAGGTTAAGCCAGGTACCAAGTCAAGGCGCGACTACGTAGTTTCCCCCCTTAAATTTAAGAGGCGGCTAACTAAACTCAGAATAAACCAGCTTTTTGCTCATGACCATTTAAATACTCCTTAGATATACAGATCAGCAAAATGTTGTCCCTGCAAATATTGAGCATCGCAATGTTGTACTGCCGAACCCACTAGATAAAGCTACGCCGCTTTTTCTGCTCTTTCGGACTGGCAGAAAGACCAACTCCTAAACCAAGCATTCTTTTGGCTATCAGTTCAAAAAAGCGGTCGCGCTCTACACCCCTTATCACAGCCTGATTATGGGCTTCGCTTAGAACCACCGGATAACCAAAACCCTTGTTGCATTGCGACATAACGGCCCTAAGGGCAAACTGAAACATTTCGTCGTCGTCAAAGACAAATCGGGGAAACTCGAGTCTGGCCACTTCGCTTGGCCCAGAAAGATAGGCAAAACAAATTTGGTTTTCGGCCTTAAAGAGCTTAGTGACCGAAGCCTGTGAAGCGAAGACTGATGATAACTGGCCCCGCTCAAGCAATCTCGAATAAATGAGCCTGTCGCTGAGGGGCCAGATACTCGAGCAAGGAAAGGCTTCTTCGTTGAGACCGGCGCAAAGATTTTGGCAATGACTCAGTTCATAGGGACATATGCTGACCCTAAGGGCATTGACTAGATCGGCACTGCGGCTTTTAGAGATATAGCCGACACAAGGTATTTTGGCTGCGGCAAAACTATCGAAAAGGGTCTCCTGCCTCTGCAAATAGCTTTCCTGATAACCCACAGGCATTTTCTCAAGCGACCAACTCAAAAGAGAACCATCCACCAAAGCCAAGACCTTGCCCTTTTCTTTCTCGCTTGCATTGGCTAGCTGACATTCGCGAAAGAGTATCTCCAGTTCAAAGATAGAACGCTCGAGTGCCACATAAAGTTCGTCAATGTGCACACGTCTTCTGTCTACCAAAGGGTAGAGATCATCTGGACGGGCATAGAGCCTGGGTTCGCTATAGAGCCTGGCAGAGCCGCGATAATCTATAGAGGCAACACCGGCGTTAAGCAAATAAGCAGTGGAAACTTCATGATGACTGCTCATAATCTGCGAGCCATCGACTCCGACAGCCACATAACTATGCGGCTCTTCAGTGACTGGGCTGAAACAGCCAAGCTCGGAGAGGGGCTTGAGCAGGGGCCAAAGCACCCAGGGTCTATTCTCGTCTAAGCGACTGGCAAAAGACTTATCTAGGCTGGCTTGATGAAAAGCCCTGAGAGCCAATTCAAGCAACCTTTCACTCTCTTTGATATCTTGGAGGCTGTCGCTGCCAAGCTCATCGAGTAAGGGCATAAGCTTTAGAAAATCGAGCATAACGCCCCTTCTTTAGTTGCGGTAAACTTTAGACGAGACAATTTTAAGCTCTTTTCAAATCTAATTGAGCCACATTCAAATACGAGTGCAATTCTAAACACGTGGAAAAACAAAACTTCTGGAAAATCAGCGAACCACTGGAAACGACCCTCTCTAGGCGGGTTTCACAACTGCGTCGCCTGAGGAATTTGACTCTGGAAGAAGTCAGCGAAAGAACCAATTTTACTGTGGCGCGCTTGGAAGACATCGAAGCCGGTCTGGAAACCTGGCTCTCGGCGACCGACAGACAGAAACTAGCACGGGCCCTCACCGTCGACCCGCCGGTTTTACAAGAAGTAGAAGTAAAACCGAGACTGGAGCCCAGTGCCGACCCAAAACGCTGGCAAGCAATTTTAGACGACTTAACCGAATCAATTTTGCTGGGGGCGCGGGAGCTTTCCTGTCCGCAATGCGGACATACACTGCGTTGCCGCGTGCAAGAAGGTCTGGACATCAATGAAAACCCGATCTTTTTTGCCAAAGCTTTCTGCCAGAAATGCCCCTTCACTTTGAAATGAGCCTCTGCCAATAGGCTTAGGTAGCTGCTCTTTTCACGAAGCAATGCCGAATAGTTTCATCAAGCTTCTCTCTTAGTTTAGATAGACGAGCATTGATCTCTAGGCGACGCTCTTGCAAGCTCAGTAGATGCTTGCGTCTATGATCATCGAGGGCTTCCGAAAAGAGTTCGTTCAAAGCTATTTCTTCGCCCTGAGCCCACCACAGATCTTCAATCACCGAGCCGATTAAGTCATGCTCGGCATCATCGAGCATTTGCGAAAAGAGTCTGTATTCATTAGCCAACATAAACTCGATAGAATTGCGCACTTCCATGCGCAAACTCTGAGCGGCAGCCGAGATAATGGAAGCCGATAGTTCCTTGTCCAAGCCACCAACGCGGCAATTCAACTGGTTGAGGGTTTCTTCTAAAAGATAGCGGCGGAAAGCCATTTGATTGATAAGAAAATCAGGGACATACCCGGTGCAAACCATATGCACAATCTCGGAGCGAGGCGGCAGAGAACCTAGAGCATGGCGGCTGCGCACCGAAAGTGCTTGCAGAGTGGAAATAGCCCTGTAGTGTTTGTCGATGAGTTCGCGCAGTCCGTTGACCACGGCATCTTTCAAACCAGGCAAGGTAGAATCACTGCTCAGATTTTTGGCCATGAGCATCATTATTTGCTTGCGCAGAAAGTCTACATTACCGCCTAAATCGACGATAGTGCGCACCGCTATGCACTCTTTCAAATCCATGATGCCGAGCAGCAAATGCTCGGGGTTGATGTAATTCAGTCCCAAAAAAAGAGCATACTCGTAAGCCCTGTGCAAGGCCTGCACAGTTAGGTCACTCATGCCATAGGCTTTGCGCGTATCACCACTGGCCGAGTGTGCCACCACCGGCAATGTCACCGACGGCAAACCGGAAGAAAGATCCGGGCGGCCGCTGAAAGGCAGCTCCGATTCCATCTTGCTCTTTACCTTTTCTTCCAGCTCTTTGCGCACAGCTTCTTCGTCAATTTTCATGCTGCCTAGAGCTTCAGCGGCGATGCCGGCATAGTCGCTGGTAAGAGCGGCAATGATATGGTCGGTGCAAATATAACCATGTTCAAGGTTGATGCACTCATCAAGAGCTAACTGCATCACTTGCAAAAGACTGTCACTAGAGCGCTCGAATACAGAATCCAACATAGATTTCCCTGGGAGTTGCGGTAACTATATAATAGTAAGTCATTTGCCCTCCTCGTTAAATAGAAGCAAAGAGGTCTAAGGGGCAAGACATACCGAGAACGGCTGGACAGGCGGTTCTATAACACAGGAAACACAAAGTGAGAATTCTTCTATCTAACGACGACGGCATTCATGCACCGGGTCTGGCGGTACTGGCCGCCCATCTAGCTAATGACAGCCGCCACGAAGTTTATGTCTGCGCCCCCGACCGTCAGCGCAGCGCCACTGGTCATTCCCTCACCTTGCATAAACCACTCAGGGTTCAGCACGAAGAATCAGCTTTCGATTTACAAACCAATGCCGTCAAGGGCGCCTGGTCAACCACAGGTACCCCGGCCGATTGCGTCAAGTTAGCTGTTTGCGAACTGATGCCGGCACCGCCCGATGTGGTTGTCTCGGGCATTAATTCAGGACCCAACCTGGGCAGCGATCTGCTCTATTCGGGCACAGTGGCTGCAGCAATGGAAGCCGCCTTTATGGATATCCCCGCCATTGCCGTCAGTGCCAAACAAGACAAACGTTTCGTCTATGAAACCGCCGCCCATTACATCGGCGAATTGCTCGGCAAGTTAAAAGATGCACCGCGCACTGCACGCGGACTGATTAACATAAACGTACCGGCCCTCAAGAAAGATGAAGTTAAGGGGGCTAAACTTGCCGAGCTGGGACTGCGCCTCTATAAAGATAGCTTCGACAAGCGCTCCGACCCGAACGGACGTGATTATTATTGGCTTTCCGGTCATGCCATTGAAGATTCGGAGTCGACCAGTTCTGATGTTTATGCAGTAAATCAAGGCTATATTTCAGTCACTCCGGTGGTTTTCAATATGACAGACTTTGCTCTGTTCGATAAGCTTGCGCAGTGGATATAGAGATTTTGACCAGTAAACTAACCAGTAAACTGACCAGTAAACCAAAATGAACACTTTTACTTTCAAAGAAATGCTAGCCGATCAAAACTGGCTCAGTAAGTTAGCAATTGGCACTTCAGTCAATCTCACCGCTTTGCTCGTCTTCCTTTTCAACCCGCTATTTCTGCCCCTGAGCGTCATCATGGGCGGTATCACGAACGGTTATCTGCTCAGAGTAATGCGCACTTACATAAAGGGCAGCAAAGAGCTTCCCGAATGGGACCAATTCGTCGACCTGATGATTTCAGGAATAAGTTGGCTGGCAGTGACCCTCTTCTTCCAATTCGGCGGCTTGGCGCTTCTCGCTCTTTTCCTCACCCAAGGTGTCGCTTCAGGCAGCACCTTCGTAGCCAGCAAAGGCTTCACCAACTGGGGGATGACGACCTTTCTTTCTGTTTACTGCTATTTTGTCCTGACTTCATTTTTCACCTCGATACTTATGGCTAATTTCGCCCAAGAAGAAAGTATGAAATCAGGCTTTCAATGGTTGAAAGTATCTATAAGAATGATGAGAGCCCCAGGAAAGTTTCTGGTCGTCTGGCTGGCAGGGCTGAGCCTAATCTTTCTAGCTTCTTTCCTACCTGGACTGACCTTTATCGGTCTTATTATTTCGCCCTTTCTCACTTTTCTTGCCCAAGTGGTGCAAGCGCGCATGATCGCCCTGGTTTGGCGAGAGACGGCAAAACCTGGTGAAGAACCCAGCGACTCGGCTGCTAGCGCTGCACTATCGTCTTGATTCTTCCGTCTCGTCCATAGACTATTTTGTGGGCGAAAGTGCCCGGATTAAGCTCTTTGTTCTGAACGTAGGGATAAGCCCCCGGAGTCAATTCAGGAGTATGGAAATGCTGCTTCAGGTAAACACCAATCCAGTGCAGAATTTTGTTCATTTCCTGATAGAGCTGGAAAGCTCCCTCTTTAGAACGCTTGCCGACTTCGGAAAGGTCATCTAGAGCTTGGTCGACTGAACGCGGCAGTTTGACCGAAATATTTGAACCAGACGGCAAACCAGACTGAACAAGCGGTTTGCCGGCTTTGGCCACAGCAGGTGCGGGGGTGACCACTATCTTTGCTTCACCGACGCCGGGTATGGCTACGGCAATCTGCTTGGCTCTTCCGGAACCGGCTGGGCTCGGCAAATTTTGCGCTTGGCTTCCATCCTGTGCAACTAAACCGATATCGGTTGAATTTTTGTCTTTACTATTTTTTGTTTTTGTTTCAGCCAAAGCAGGCTGCAGCGAGCAAGCCAAGAGAAAGCCCAGAGACAAGAACCCGATCTGAACGACCAATGCGCTTTTACTTTTAAGAAATCTCATACTTCTCATTAGTAGCCGAAAGACAGTCAAATTATGTCATAGCAGGGCCAATTTATCGGGACAGCAAAGTAATTTCTTGATAACCTTTGAATTTGCCTGCCAGCCGTTAAAGAAATCCACTTGACGTGCATTAAATTACTGGTTTGCCCCATTAGAGCATGTGGTAGGATTGTTTTAACTCTGGAATCTATATTGGAAGCACTGGAGTTATTTTTCGATTGGGCGACTGCCGCTCAAACCGAATTGGAATTAATTTTCGAGGCAGCTTGAGGCACAATACAGCACTTTGATGGACGACCCTCTTAGTAGCGGTACGGCAAGCAGTACGGCAAGTAAAGAATCAGAAGACCCTCCCCAGTTGTGCAGCCTGAGTTTTTTCGGGGCAAGGCACAGACTCTCAGGCGTCCTTAAAATAAAGGAGACAGGTTCAGTGAGAAACTGAGCCTTTATTGCTTTGTACCAAATCGCCTGGATACCAGTTCTAATTTTGATGAATGCCTTCTTCGTTGCGGCGGAGATGGGTCTTGCCCGCGTCAGACGCACACGTATCGATCATCTGGCTGAGAAAGGCAATATGTTTGCCAAGAAAACTCAGCTTTATCTAGATGACCCTGAGAAGTTTATATCAGCCTGCCAGCTTGGCATAACCATTGCCACCCTCTTGCTTGGTGCGGCCGGCGAATCGGCATTGGCTGAAGGCATAGCCGAACATGCCACACGCGTGGGCGAACAGGCTGCCTGGAGCCACAAGACTATTGAGAGCATGCGTTGGTTCTCTTATGCCGCCGCCTTTACATTCACTGCCTATGTGCAAACGGTAGGCGGTGAACTACTGCCCAAGATGCTTTCTTACAGCCGTGCTGAAACGGTTATTCTGGCCACTGTGCTGCCTATGCACTTTTGGTGCATAATCACCTGGCCCTTTTTGAAAATATTGAACGGAACAACAGCTATCATCGTCAGCGTCTTGAAAATCAAAGAGCCGCCATCCACCCATACTGTTCACTCTGAAGAAGAACTGAAGATGCTTGTATCGGCAAGCCACGAAGAAGGTGTTCTTGAATCGGAACAGGAAGAAATGCTGCACAGTGTCTTCGACTTTGCCGATACAACGGCAAGTGAAGTGATGACACCGCGTATCGACATGGTCTGTGTCTCTGCCGAAGCTACAGTCAAGACATTCGTAACTGAAGCGCTCAAGCACGGTCACTCTAGACTGCCTGTCTATGACGAAGACGTCGACAACATTTTTGGTGTTGTCCATATAAGAGACGGTCTGCGGGCAATCATGGAGCATAAAGAAAACGCCCATATAAGAGAGTTAGCCCGCAAAGTCTTGATTGTGCCTGAAAACAAAAATCTGAAAGACTTGCTCACCGAATTCAAGCGCACCAAAACCCATATGGCAGTGGTCATGAATGAGTACGGCGGCACCCAAGGGATAGTCACCTTGGAAGACCTTCTGGAAGAGCTGGTGGGAGACATTGCCGACGAACACGAAATCGTGGAAGAGTTCATCACCCAGGAAGAAGACGGATCTTTCTTGATTGACGCAAAGCTGACCTTAGATGAAGCCAATGAAAAATTGGGTCTGGAAATGGAAGACGAGGAATTCAACACAGTTGGCGGCCACGTCTTTGGCAGGTTGGGACGCGAGCCTCAACCAGGCGATCAGGTGGAAACTAAGGGTTGCCTGCTGATAGTGGTTGAAGCGGATAGACACCGCATTATGAAACTGCGGCTGATTAAGATTGAAGACAACGACAGCGAAAGCACCCAAGTTCTCACCCAGACAAATAATGCCATAAGGCCTGAACCTGAAGGCAACGATAAATCTGGTGGCAATGGTAAAAATGGAAACAGTTCTGGTAAAAGCAATCAGAAATCTGGTCAGAAACAGCAAGAGGAAGGATCCTGAATGCCCTCTATGACCAGGGAAGAACTTTACCGCCGAGCCATGGTGGTAAGAGCGAAAAAAAGACTTTCACAGAATTTTTTGGTTGAACCGTCCTATCATAAATTAGTGAGCGATTCACTCAATGCCGCTCCCGGCGATACCGTAGTTGAGATTGGTCCGGGTTTAGGCTTTCTCACCGAGCATCTGGTCACCACCGGCGCGCGTGTAATCGCTGTCGAGCTTGATGAGGACTTAACCGAGCGCCTCGGCCAGCTGGCCGCAGAACACAAAAATCTGACAGTGGTGAACCAAGACTTTCTCAAGTTTGAACCAGCCGATCTAGCGGCAAAAAATGTCAAAGTTGTGGGCAATGTGCCTTATCAAATCACATCGCCTATCTTGGTGAGAGTGCTTGGCGAAATAGACAGTCCATCGCCTTGGTTACCCTATTTGCATTCTTTGACCATGATGGTGCAGTTAGAGTTGGCACGAAGGGTAACAGCCGAACCAGGCACTAAAGACTTTGGACAATTGACTGTTTTAGCCAACTATTATGCTCAGACCAAATTTTTGACTAAGGTGAAAGCCGAGCATTTTGTGCCGAAACCCAAGGTAGATTCGGCGGTGATACAGCTTATCAAACGGGCGGAACCAGCTGTGCAGGTGAAAGATTTGCATATTTTCCGCAGACTTGTAGCTAGCGGCTTCAAAGAAAGACGCAAGATGATTCGCAATAATCTTGCATTTCTAGGTCTACCCGACAACGAACTGACGGCCTTGCTGATCAAACTAGGCATATCGCCCTCAGCCAGAGCCGAAACCATTTCGCTTGAGAAGTTCGCCCGTCTGGCAGATGCTGCCTCTGAAATTTTGAAATGAGCTCGAAGATAAAAGTCATCGCCCCCGCCAAGATCAATCTCACATTCGAATTGAAGGGACTTTTCGAAGATGGTTATCACCGGGTGAGTTCGCTCATGCAAAGCATAAGTTTGGCTGATTTACTCACTTTCGATATAGAAAGAAACGACTCCCCCGCCATCGAGCTAAAGGCAGCCAAGGGCAAGTTTACCAGTGAGTTTCCTATAAGTCCTGATAATCTCATTGCCAAGGCGATAAGGCTCTATCTCTCGTCGATGGAAAAACCCGAACCCCTCAAGGTGAAGGTTGAAATAGAAAAAAATATCCCCATTGGTGCGGGCATGGCTGGTGGTTCGGGCAATGCCGCCGCCGCACTCTTGGCGCTCAACACCTATTTTGAAGGGCGGGCAGATCAAGGAAACGCCCCCAAAGCAGCCCCCTTTAGTCAGGATGAATTGTTGAGCATGGGCTCTAAGCTCGGCGTTGACGTGCCCTTTTCCTTTCTAGGGGGAACAGCTAGGGCAGAGGGGCGCGGCGAGATTTTACATGCCTTGAATCTGGCTTGCGATAATCAAGCCCTGCCACTACATATGGTTCTGGCCAAACCACGCCATTTGCATATTGCCACCCCTTGGGCCTTCAAGAAATACGACCAATTTGAAGATAAGTTTTCACTCTCGGAAAAATTGAAAGACCGCGGCATTACCGATGATGCCACTGGTTTTGCTTGCCAAAACTTGCTTGCCGGCGACCAGGAAAAAGCAATCACCGCTTTCGGAAACGACTTCGAGCAAGCAATCTTTCCAGACTATCGTGAACTGAAAGGAATCAAGCAACGTTTTATGAATCTTGGCGCCCGGGTTTGTCATATGACCGGCTCGGGTCCGACTATCTATGCCATTGCCCGGGACAGTGAACATGCGGTGCAATTGAAAGAAGCCTTCGAAGAAAGCGTATTGAAAGAAACAACTATTTCTTGCGCGGCCAAATCTGATCCGGTGGATCTTTTTGTGGTGCAAACCCTAGAGCACGGCGTTAAGATTTTAGATTGATGGCAGAGGGACTGTTAAGGATGACAAAGAGGCAGGCTCAAAGTAAGGGCATAAAAGTTCAAGCTGAAAGTAAGAAAGCTGAAAGCAAAAAGACTGAAAGCAAGAAGACTGAAAGCAAGAAAGCTGAGACTAAGACTAAGAAAACCGAGACTAAGTCCAAGAAGACTGAGCTTAACAAGACTGAGACTAAGAAAGCTCAGACCAAGACCAATAAATCTAATTCTGGTCAAACTAAATCTGGGCATTCTAAGTCTGGGCAATCTAAAGCCGGTAAATCCGATCTTTCTCGGTCCGAAATCTCTCAGTCCAAACTTTCTAAATCTGGTCTCTCGGGAGCCGCAGTTCCCAAAGCTGGTCGCGCGCAGGCAAGAGAGATAATGGACGCCCTTCTCTCTCTCTATCCTGATTCGGCTTGCGAGCTTGTTTTCGCCAGCGATTTTCAATTATTGATCGCCGTCATACTCTCAGCCCAGTGCACCGACCAACAGGTCAATAGGGTGACAGAAAAACTCTATGCCCGCTTTCCAGATGCAAAAGCACTAGCCGAAGCCGACCTGGAAGAAATCAAAGCCATCATCAAACCTACCGGCTATTTTAATGCCAAAGCCAATAATATTCAAAACTGCGCCCGGATGCTCATCACTAAATATGGTGGCAAAGTGCCGCAATCGGTGGAAGAACTGACGATATTGCCCGGAGTTGGTCGCAAAACAGCCAATGTAGTCTTGGGTGTCCTGCACAACATACCCGGCTGGAGTGTGGATACCCACGTGCAAAGATTGTCGAAACGCTTTGGTTTCACCAGAGAAGAAGACCCGCTAAAGATTGAAAACGATTTGCAGAAGCTTTTCCCCGGCGAAGATTGGTCCAAATTATCGATAACGATAATCTGGCACGGACGCAGGCTTTGTTATGCCCGTAAACCGGCTTGCGGAGAATGCCCGCTGCAATCTTTCTGCCCATCTAGCGAAGTCTGATTTGAGCTTTAAGGCAAAGCCTGTTTTGAGAATTAAGGCAAAGCCTGATTTAAAGCCAAACCCGATTTATCAGCCGCTCTGTCGCAAAAGTAAAGGCAAAAGTCAATCTGGCCCCAAAGCCAAGCCGGACCCAAAGCCAAACTGGACCCAAAGCCAATCTGGACCAAAGACTAAAGCCAAGGCCGAGCTGTGGATTGACCGTGCCCTGTTAGCCAATCGGTCAATTGGGTACTATAAATCCATCCCCTTCTTATATCTATTGGAGCAGAAGCATGCCCGAAGAAAACAGCTCTGAAGCGGTTCAAAACCCAAAGAGTGTGCCGCGCCTGGGCTTTATCGATAACGTCCTCGAGGCTCTCAGGCATGTGCGCCAGTCGGTCAAGAACCAAGGCGGGAGAGTACGCTCCAGCGACTATCTTTCCATTCTTCTGGTGCCGGTCACTTGCGTGGCATTGCTGGCCGCATCTCTTTGTGCCTCATGGGCGCGCCTTTTGGTTTCACTTTTGGCTCTCTGCTCGGTGCTCTTCTATGTGCTGGCGCGCATAGGCATCATGCGCACCCTTACAGAAAGACAAGCAGCCCTGATCTGGCATATTCTCATGGCCACCTTCCTGATGGGCATCACATTTGCCTTTGTCTTCCTGGAAATTCTCAACTCAATGCCCAATTAGGCTGGTTTTTGCTGTATCGTTTTCGTTTGCTATTTCTTGACCGGCAAATCAATTTCTCTAAGCGGTCTAGAGGCGGTGAGAGTATCCACCGTCGGAGAGCCGACCGCGTGCACCAAGCGCACCTGAGATTGGTTGAAATCAATCAAGGCATTGGCTTTATCAATTAAGGCATTGGTATAGTCATGCTGAGCGTTGATGACGTCGATATAGGTGCCTACGCCTTCTTTAAAGCGCACCTCGGCGAGCCTCAAGCCCTCTTCGGCATATTGCACGGCGTCAGTGGTTTCTTTGATCAAATTCTCGGCTGAAATAGTAGAGAGATAAGCATCGCGCACTTCTTTAGTAATGCGCTCCAACTCCCGCAAAAAATCCAGCTGGGCTTGTCTGGCCATATACTGAGAAGCACGCAATTGCGATACTTCCTGCAAGCCCAAACCACCCAAATTCCACTGCACGCCGACTCCGATAGTAAAGAGAGCCCGGGTTGTATAGCTTGGACTGCCGCTAGACGAACTGGGCGCAGCAAGCGGTAGACCGGCTGAAGACGAAACGGCGCCGACACTGAGACCATTGGAAGAAAGAGTGGTTTGTTGATTGGAACCGGATAGAGGCGAATTGACCGCCCTAGAACCTGTGCCAATGACATTGCCGCTCACCGCCACGGAAGGCAAAAGAGTAGAGCGAGCCACCTTGACGGCATCTTTAGCGGCCATGCGCAGTTCATCATACTTCTTGAGTTCGGGACGGCGCTCGATTGCGATACGAAGCAAATCGCCAGGCTTGAGGGAAGCATCAATAAGTCTTTGTTTTGAGACAGTGCGAGAGCCGACTGAAAGATCGACACCGGTATCGGCATTAAGCAGGGCAGCAAGCTTGATGGCATGCTTACGTCTTTCCACCTGCTGTTTAATGAGATGCTGACGATCGCTCGCCAACTGATATTTAGCCTGTAGAACATCGAGTTGGGTGTTGACGCCGTTCTCAAATAAATCTTGATTGACCAGCAATAAAGCTCGCGAGACTTCCACTGCTTTGATGCGTATTTGCAAAAGCACATCGGCGCGGACCAAATTATAGTAATCATCGGCGGTATCAAGCAAGACATCATTGACGGTGCCTTTCAGCTGCGCCCGCGAAGCTTTGTAGCGATGCTTATCTTGCAATGCCGTATAGATTATGCCGCCGCCCTTAAACAAATACTGATTGAAGCCGGAGGAAGTGCTGAAAAAAGGATTAGCGATGGGAATGGCTAAACCCGCGGGTGAAACATAGTTACCCTTGATGCCCTGATAGCTGAGTGTATTGGTCAAGGAGGGCAAGAAGCCGCTGAGCGCTCCGTAATAAACCCATTTCTCTTTCTCGGCCTGAGCTTGAAAAATTTTGATTGGTAGGTTTTGAACCAAAGCCTGCTGCAAGACAGAACGCAAATTTATCTCGCGAGATGAAGCAGCATCTAATTCATAAGGATTATCAGTTTGGGTCAAGCTGATCAGAGACTTGAGCAGGGGAGGCTTGACCATGACATTCTCGGCATCAATAAAAATACTGCCGGAAGACTTGCTCACTTCTCGGGTCAGATCATCAAGAGAGGTACGTCCCTCTGGGTCGGCTGCTGGCAGTCCACGCAAACGCGGCATTTCTTGCTGCAATAAGTCGGACATACCGGGGGGCTTAGGACCATCAGGTTTAGACATAACCGGATCACCCGCCCAAGCCGGCGGAGCTAGCCCAACCAAAGATATATAGGAACTGCCAAGAGCGATGGAGCAGGCGAAAAGAACCGCGCCGGCTTTTGAGGCGCAATACTTATTGAATCTGGAAAAGTGGATTGAAGAAGAGGTCAATTTGCAACTATTTGCAACTAAAGATGCTTACCGCTTAAACAATAGCGCAACCAATGCGCCTTGTCTGCCCGGCTGCAAAGAGATAAAGGTAAATAATTTGCCAGAAGCACTGTCTTGCAGATTAGTTTTAGCTTCGGAAGCTAATCTAAGCGCCTTTGTCTCGCTTGCTTCGCCACCACAGACAGTGCGATTGCCGAGCTTTTCTCGGGCAATGACCGCCGAGACGAGCGGCCGCCCAAGTCAAAATACCGTCTGAAAATGCTAAACTATGTCACCTTAATACAGTTTATTCAGGGAAGGGCTATGCTGCATTTCTCGGTTCACAAGAGTTTTACATGTCTATCTGCGTCAATGCTTGCCTTGGCATTTGTCAGCGCACCGGTTTTTTCTGCCGAAGCGACTGACAACCAAAGCACCAAAGCAGATGCGCAGGCAACCAAATTGGTCGCCCAAAAGGCAACTAAAAAGACATCAAAAAAAACGGCAAAATCAGATTCTACTCTCAAGGGCAATAGCAACCTTGTTGAGGTCAAGGCGGCGCTCTTAGCACTGAAAGAAGCCTTGAGCCGCGGCGACGCCGAGAAAGCCGCCGCCGCCTGGTCGGAAGACGGTAGCTTTACCAACATGGATGGTCTTGCCTTCAAGAACCGCAAAGAAATTCAAAAACGCTTTCAAGAAGTCTTTGCCAAGGAAGGCAGACCAAGTGTCACCTTCAATGTGCAAAGAGTAAAAGAACTGAATGATGGCGCTGTTCTAATCGAGGGACTAGTGCATCGCAGCAATGCACCGGCAGCCGAGAGTATCGAATCGAGATTCAGTATGGCTGTGGTCAAGGAAGGCGGACGCTGGTCGATCAAGAGTGCGAGCGAAAGCCCTTACCGAAATGATCTGAGCACCCAAGCCAATCCTCTTGATGCCTTTAGCTGGTTGATTGGCGACTGGAAAGTGGAAAATGAAAACGGACGCCTAGACCTGAAAGTCGACTGGGCTCACGGTAAGAACTTTATCTCCTGCCTCTATCTAATTAAACACGGCAATGCCTCTGAACCGGAAAGCCGCCAGGTTATAGGCTTCGACCCGATTAACCAAGCCCCCATTTCTTGGAGCTTCGATGCTTCGGGGGGTTACGGTCAAGCTCGTTGGATCAAAGAAGGCAATAAATGGCTCATAGACTCGTGTGGAGTAGATAGAGAAGGTAATCAAACCACCTGCACAAATGTGATCACTATGGTCGATAAAGATACATTTACTTGGCAGTCAATCAAGCGCACCATCAATGGTGAATCGCTGAGTGACACGGCTGCCTTGAAATTAGAAAAATTGAGCAAGTAATTGACAGATAAAGACCAATCAGCAAAAGCCTGATTAATCTAGCCTGACTAATCTATCCTGGCTAATCTAGCCTGACTAATCTATAAGGTACAGAAACGTGAAGACAGTAAGGACAATGAAGACCTCAAGCCAAGCCGGCTTTATTCGATTGCTAGCCGCCTTGAGCCTTTCATCATTATTAATCAGTCCAGCCTTTGCCCGCGGTGGTTTTGGTGGTGGCGGCTTTGGCGGCGGTCGTAGTTTCGGCGGTGGCGGCTTCGGTGGCCGTGATTTCGGCGGCGGCGGCTTTGGCGGCGGTCGCAGTTTCGGCGGCGGCGGCTTCGGTGGCGGTGGTCGTGATTTCGGCGGCGGCGGCTTCGGCGGCGGTGGTCGCGATTTCGGCGGCGGTGGTCGTGATTTCGGCGGCGGCGGCTTCGGCGGAGGTGGTCGTGACTTCGGCGGCGGCAGCGGCTTCGGCGGCGGTGGTCGTGACTTCGGCGGCGGCAGCGGCTTCGGCGGCGGTGGTCGTGACTTCGGCGGCGGCAGCGGCTTCGGTGGCGGTGGTCGTGACTTCGGCGGCAATTCCGGTATATCTGGCAAACAACCCTTCCAAGGTCATCTACCCACAGACGGCGGCATGGGCGGCTTAGCTGGAGCCGGAAATCGTCCCAATACTCCCTCCAAAATCAATAACAACGACCTGAATAATCAAGGCGACAAAGTTCGCAACAGCTTCAATAACGACACTCGCAACAATTACAACAACTACAACAACGTCAATGTCAATCGCAATATCAATGGCTATGGCGGCTACGGTGGTTACGGCGGTTGGGGCGGACATTCTTATGCCAACGGCTGGGCACACGGCTACGCATATTCAAACTGGGCACATGGCAACTGGGGCTATCCGGGCGGTTGGTACTGTCCTGGTTGGTCTTCGGCAGCAGCCTGGACTTGCGTCGGTCTGACCGGTCTCAATTCTTTCTTGGGCATGGGCATGATGGCAATGGCCATGGACGACAAAAATCAGCCGAGCGTGACCAATATCACCTACCAAGGCGATACTGTTTATAGCAATGGACAAGCGGTAGGCTCAGCCAGTCAGTACTATCAACAAGCGCAGCAACTGGCCAGTCAAGCCTACAGCCAGGGTTACAGCGATGCCTTGCAAAACGGCACCGGCAGCACCAGTGCCAATACAAATAACGTCTTTAGCAGTTCGCCTATGCAAAGCACCGAGGCCGGTGGCAGCCAAGCAAACGGCTCTCAGACAGCCAGCGCCGAGGCTACTAAAGCCGCGGGCGAATGGCAGCCGCTCGGGGTCTTCGGTCTAGCAGAGCCGGGCCAGACCAACTCTAATATGCTTTTGCAGCTGGCCATAAATAAAGACGGCATTGTTCGCGGCAACTATCTAAACCAACTGACCAATGAAACTTCTCAGGTTTTTGGTGCCCTAGATAAGAAAACTCAACGCATCTCTTTCACAATCGGACAGAATACCCAAACTGTTTTCGATTCGATGCTGCCTGATCTAACCAAACAAGACAGTCAGATTTTGGTGCATTATGGTCCGACCAATACTCAGACCATGGCCTTGATTAGACTGCCGCAACCGCAAGCCACTATGTAGAGCAATTGTGTGAATAATCTGTGTGGATAGTTGAACTGGCATTACGAAAAGGTCACACCTTCGTGGTGCTGGCAATCACTATCTTTTTGTTCGGCGTGATTTCGCTTGCCAAAATGTCAATCGACATTTTTCCGGTTATCAGTTCACCCATAGTCAGCTGTGTCTGGACCTATCAGGGCATGTCTCCATACTATATGGAGAACCTTGTGACAACAGTGACTGAAAGAGCCTTGACCTCGACCATAAACGGCATAGACCGTATGGAATCGAACAGCCTCTCGGGTATGTCGATAATCAAGGTCTATCTGCGCAAAGGTACTCCGATAGGCGAAGCAGTAGCCATGGTCTCGTCGGTGGGCGCGGCTATCTTGCGACAGTTGCCGCGGGGCATAAGCGCCCCTTTCGTTACCCGCTCGTCGGCCACCGATGTGCCGGTAATGCAGCTGGCCATACATAGCGATACCATTGCCGAAGAAAAACTCTTCGATATAGCCAACAATCTCTTTCGCACCCAGCTTGCCACCGTGCAAGGTGCTATCACCCCCTTCCCCTATGGCGGCAAATATCGGCAAGTAACTATAGATCTAGACCCGGCTGCCCTGCGCGCCCAGGCCCTCTCAGCCTATGATGTGATGACGGCGGTAAACGATCAATCGGTGGTGGCACCCACCGGCACCTTCAAATCAGGTCCTTATGAATACACCGTTGTCCTCAACAATATTCCCAATCGTATCGCCTTGCTCAATAATATTCCGGTCAAAACAGCTTTGACTAAGGCTCAGACCGAGGCGGTTGTCTTTCTAAAAGATGTTGCCACCGTACATGACGGCTATCAGCCTCAGCTCAATATAGTCAATCTGAACGGCAAAAGAGCGGTTCTCTTCAATATTCTCAAAAGCGGCGATGCCTCCACCCTTAAGGTAGTGCAAGGGGTGAAAGAAGTCTTACCCAGACTGAAGTCAATGGTGCCAAAAGAATGCCAGATTGAAGTAATTACCGACCAGTCTCGCTTTGTGCGCGAATGTGTCAGTGAAGTGGTAAGAGAAGCCCTCACCGCCGCCCTCCTGACTGCAGTGATGATGCTCGCCCTACTTGGCAGTTGGCGCTCCACCCTGATTGTTGCCACCTCGATTCCACTGGCTATTTTGGCTGCAGTAATTGGTCTCAACATTACCGGACAAACAATCAATTCGATGACTCTCGGTGGTTTGGCGCTGGCAGTTGGCATGCTGGTGGACGACGCTACAGTGGAAGTGGAGAATGTGCATCGCAATATGGCGATGGGAAAAGACATAGAAACAGCCATCTTGGACGGAGCCAGACAAGTGGCTTTACCTGCCCTTGTTTCCACCCTTTCTATTTGTATAGTCTTTGTGCCGCTCTTCTTTCTCACCGAGCCGAGCCGCTCTTTGTTTGTGCCCCTCGGGCTTTCAGTAACTTTTGCCATGTTGGCTTCCTATGGGCTATCGCGCACAGTGGTGCCGCTTATGTCCAAGACTCTATTGGCAAATGAAAGCCACCACGAAAGTGCTTCCCAAAAGAAGCAGAATATTTTCGCCAAAATTTTCCAGTTCATCGACGGCATTTTTGAGGCTGTGAGGGTCTTTTATAGTGGTCTTCTCAACAAAGTCCTCAGCCATCCACTGCTTTCGGTGGCAGGTTTCCTCTCACTTTATGCCGCTCTACTTAGCTTACTACCCTTGATTGGACAAGATTATTTTCCAGAGATAGACGGCGGTCAGCTGCGCATGCATGTGGCTTGCCATGCCGGCACCAGGGTGGAAATCACCGAGACTATATTTAAGAAAGTAGAGGCCGCCGTAAAAGAAGTGATACCGTCAGATGAGATCGCATCTATCTCTGACAATATCGGACTGCCTTGTTCTGGGATCAACTATGCCTATAGCGACAGCCAGACAGCCAGCGAAGCCGACGGCGAGATCTTGGTCTCACTAAAAGAAGAGAGGCAACATGATACGGCCTACTATCAAAAGATAGTGCGCAAAATGATGCGCGAACGTTTTCCTGATTTGGTCTTTTACTTTCAACCAGGCGACATTGTCACCCAAATCTTAAATGCCGGCTTGCCGGCTCCGATTGATATAAAAGTAATTGGCTATAACAAGAACAACTATGCTTTAGCAAAAGAGCTAAAGCGAAAAGTAGAAAAGGTCAAAGGTGCAGTCGACACATCTTTGCACCAGATCACCGACGGACCTCACCTCAAGTGGTCGGTAAACCGCACCTTTGCCCAAGAAGCCGGTGTTACGCAAGCCGATGTTTCCAATTCATTCAATATAAACACTAGTTCTTCATTTCAAACCAATCCAAATTTTTGGGTAAACCCCAAAAACGGCATCAGCTACAACTTAGCAGTGCAGACCCCGCAGCGCGAACTTTCCACAATCAATGCCATTGGTCTTACCCAGATTACAGGTGATACCACAGGCATCAACCCATCAGTGAGCGGAGACCCGCAACCGGATAGCGGTCTCACCCAGGGCGACAGTCTCAAGCGGGGGCAATTACTGATGAATCTTGCCACTTTTCAAAGAGAATCCACACCTCTGGTGATCAATCATATTAACGTGCAACCGGTCTACGATATTTATGCCGCCTGCCAGGACCGCGACCTGGGTGGTGTTTCCGCCGACATTCAGAAAATCATCGACGGGGTCAAGAAAAATCTGCCGCGGGGCTGCAAAGTAATCATGATGGGACAGGTACTGAGCATGAACCTGGCTTTCTTGGCTCTTATCGGTGGACTCGTCTTTGCCTTGGTTTTGGTCTATCTACTTCTGGTGATTAATTTCCAGAGTTGGAGCGATCCAATTATCATTCTTATGGCGATACCTGGTGCTCTGTCAGGCATCGTCCTCAGCCTCTTTCTCACCCAAACTACATTTTCCATTCCAGCCCTGATGGGCACCATCATGACTATGGGTGTGGCTTCGGCCAATTCAATCTTGATGGTCACTTTTGCTCGCAGTCAGCTGGAAGAATTGGTTGAAGTAAAGAGCACGGAAGAGCGGGCTTTTAAAGCAGCCCTTAATGCAGGCTTTGAGCGCTTTCGTCCGGTGATTATGACAGCCTCGGCTATGATCATAGGCATGATTCCTATGGCTATAGGCGGCGGCGAGGGTGGTTCACAAAACGCTCCGATTGGACGCGCCGTCATTGGTGGACTATCTATCGCCACCATTTCTACCCTTTTCTTCGTGCCTTTGATTTTTTATCTGCTGAGACGCAAAACAGGAAGGACTAATTATGTGGATAGTTGAACTGGCTCTTAAGCGAGCCCACACATTCATAGTGATGTCGCTTGCCATTTTGATCTTCGGCATACTTTCGATCAAGCAGATGGCGGTCGATATCTTTCCGATTATCGACGTGCCGATTGTCAGCGCCGTCTATACCTTCACCGGCATGTCACCCTACAATATCGAAAACCTTATCACCACCGTGACCGAGCGCTGGCTAACTTCCACCGTCAATGGTATCGAAAAGATTGAATCGACTTCGCTCTCGGGTATGAGCATCATCAAAGTCTACCTGCATAAGGGCACCGACATTGGTGAAGCAGTAGCCATGGTTACATCGATGGGCTCGGCAGTGCTAGAGTATCTGCCGCCTTCCATCACCCCACCCTTTGTCACCGTCAGCAGTGCCACCGACGTGCCGGTCATTCAGCTTGGTATCGGCTCAAAGACACTATCTGAAGCCGAACTCTTCGACATAGCCAACAACTTCGTGCGCAACCAACTCGCCACCATCCAGGGTGCCACCATTCCCTTCCCCTACGGCGGCAAATATCGCCAGGTCATGGTCGACCTCGACCCAAATGCCCTAGTGGCACTGGGCGTCTCCGCCAATGATGTGGTTACAGCCATGAATTCGCAGACCATTATCGCCCCGTCCGGCACGGCGAAAATTGGACCCTACGAATACATCATGACTCTCAACAATATTCCGCTCAAAATAGAAGAGCTGAATAAAATACCGGTTAAATCGCGCAAAGGGGCAGTAGTTTTTGTCAAAGATGTCGCCAATGTGCATGACGGTTATCAGCCCCAGCTCAACATAGTCAATCAAGACGGACGCCGCGCCGTCCTTTTCAACATTCTGAAAAACGGCACCGCCTCAACTCTTTCGGTGGTGGAGCGCATCAAAAAAGCCTTGCCCGATATTCAGAAAATCGTGCCGCCGGCCTGCGTCATTTCAGTACTCACCGACCAATCTATCTTTGTCAAAGAATGCGTCGACGATGTTATCAGAGAAGCGGTGACAGCAGCTGGTTTGACCGCCTTGATGATGCTGGCTCTGCTTGGTAGTTGGCGGTCTACTTTGATAGTTGCCACTTCGATTCCGCTTGCTATGCTTTGTTCGATTATCGGACTGCATATCTGCGGGCAGAGTATTAATTCGATGACCCTAGGCGGTCTGGCTCTAGCTGTAGGTATGCTGGTGGATGATGCCACAGTGGAAGTAGAGAACGTGCACCGCAATATGGCTATGGGCAAAGATATTGTCACAGCCATACTGGACGGCGCCGCTCAAGTAGCCACACCTGCCTTGGTTTCTACTCTTTCTATTTGTATTGTTTTTGTGCCGGTGGTATTTCTCACCGAACCATCGCGCTCGCTCTTCGTGCCCCTAGGCATGGCTGTGGCATTCGCCATGCTGGCATCTTACGGACTCTCGCGCACAATCGTGCCGCTTATGTCGAAAAATCTTCTCGCCCACGAACATGAGCAGAAAGAAAACCCAGAGACAAGTACTAAGAAGAGCAATATACTAAGCCCAATCTTTTCATTTTTAGGTGCCATCCATAAAGTTATCGATCATGGCTTTGAGTGGCTCAGGGGCGTCTACAAACATACCCTCGACCAAGCACTGGATCATCCATATTTTGCAGTGGGCGGCTTTCTTTCATTCTATGCCGCCACCATGTTGCTTTTGCCTATGATTGGTCAAGACTTCTTTCCGGCTATTGATGCCGGACAACTGAGGCTGCATGTCAATTGTCGCCCCGGCACAAGAGTAGAAGAAACCGAAAGAATCTTCAAAAGTATCGAACGTGCCATTGCGACTGTGGTGCCGAAGGAAGAAATAGAAATCATCACAGATAACATAGGTATGCCGGTGAGCGGCGTCAACTATGCCTTCTCAGACAGCCAGACCATAAGCGAAGCCGACGGCGAAATATTGGTCACCCTCAAAGAAGACCGGTCAAAACCGACTGGTCAGTATCAGAAAGAAATTCGGGACATGCTCACCAAAGACTTCCCCGAAGTATCGTATTATTTCCAACCGGCCGATATAGTCACACAAATCTTGAATGCCGGACTGCCCGCACCTATTGATATCAGGCTGACGGGACTAGACGTGCCCAAAAACTACGAGTTGGCTCAAAAGATAAAGCGCGAAGTGGAAAAAGTACGCGGTGCAGTCGATGTCTGCATGCACCAAGTGGTCAACGCGCCGCAATTTGTATTTGAAGTAGACCGAACCAGAGCAAACGAAATGGGGCTGACCCAGCGTGACGTCTCCAATTCCTTCCTTGTTACACTCAGCTCCAGCTTCCAGACGGCGCCAAACTTCTGGCTCAACACCAAAAACGGAGTCAACTATAACCTGGCAGCTCAGGCGCCTCAGTACAAAATCGCCACCATCGACGATATGCGAGTGACACCGCTCACGTCCAAGACAACCAGCAAAAAGATGCAACCCCCGCTTTTGACGAACGTGGCGGTGCCCTACCGTGACTGCACACCGGCTGTGGTCAACCACCTCAATGCCCAACCTGTGTTTGACATCTATGCTGCTTGCCAGGACAGAGACTTGGGCGGCGTAGCTAAAGACATAGAAAAAATCATGGACAAGTATCGCCCCGAACTTCCCAAAGCAAGCCAGCTCACCATGGGCGGCCAAGTTCTGAGCATGCAGTCAGCTTTCAAAGCCCTAATCTTTGGACTAGTCTTCGCTCTGCTTTTGGTTTATCTGCTCTTAGTGGTCAATTTCCAAAGTTGGACCGATCCAGTGATTATCTTGATGGCAATACCAGGCGCCCTCACAGGCATTCTTTGGAGCCTATTCGTCACCCAGACCACATTCTCTATCCCGGCATTAATGGGCACCATCATGACAGTAGGGGTGGCTTCAGCCAACTCCATTTTGATGGTTACTTTTGCCAACGAACAAATTCACGAGGGTAAAGATGGACGGGCCGCCGCCCTGGAAGCCGGCTTCGAGCGCTTCCGCCCCGTAATAATGACCGCAACTGCCATGATTATCGGCATGATTCCTATGGCTATAGGCGCCGGTCAAGGTGGCTCACAAAACGCCCCAATCGGTAGAGCCGTTATCGGCGGTCTGACTGTGGCTACATTCTCAACACTCTTCTTCGTTCCTCTTGTCTTCAGCCTTTTAAGAAAAGGCAAAGCCAAGGATAATAATAGTGAAAAGGCTCAACATATCAATGACAACCACTAATCCAATGCAAAATAGGCACCAATCGATGTACCATTCGATGTCCCAATCGATGTACCAATCGATGCACAAGTCGACGCACCGGGCAACGCCGATGCAGTCAGGAGCGCGTAGACGAAACAGCAGGGGCATGGGCCGTTTGCTGGTGGTAATCATAGTCGTCTTGATAATTGCGGCGGTTCTACTCACCATTGGTTTTCTTCCAAGAGTCGAAAGGAAGAAAGAACTCGATAAAATGCACGCCGAAACCAGCGGAGCCGTGCCGGTGGTGCGCACAATTATCGCTCGCCCGGCACGCGAAACTGAATCACTGACCCTACCAGGCAATATCGGCGCCATTCAATACACAACAATCTACGCCCGTGTAGACGGTTATCTAAGAGATAGAATGGTCGACATCGGCGATCATGTAAAAACCGGTCAACTACTGGCTCGCATCGATACTCCCACCATAGACGAAAGCTTGGCTCAAGCCCGAGCTGATCTAGCGCGTGCCAGAGCCGGCGAAGACAAATCAAAAGCAGAGCTGAAGGAGTCTATAGCCAAACAAGTCACGGCTCAAGCCGAAGTTGAGAAAGCAAAGGGCAACGTAGACTATGCCACCGTCACCGCCACTAGATGGCAGAATCTTGCCGAAAGAGGTGCTGTTAGTTTTCAAAGCAGAGATGAAAAAGTGCGCCTGCTTGAAGCAATGACCGCAGACTTAAAGGCAAGCCAAGCCAATTTAAAAGCCGCAGAAGCTCAGGTTGTCGCTAGTCGCTCTCAAGTCAATGAGACGATCGCTAATGTTTTGGCGAAACAAGCCGAAGTGAAGCGACTAGAGGCAGAACAGGGCTTTCAGAGAGTTCTAGCCCCATTTGACGGAATAATAACCTATAGAAAAGTAGATCCAGGTGCCCTGATCACCAAAGGGAGTATGTCGGAGAGCCTGGAACTGTTTCAATTAGCCAAAATCGATCGGCTAAGAATATATGTAAATGCTCCGCAAAGAGTGGCGCGTTATCTGAAAGCTGGAATGTCAGCCAAAATTCTAGTACCAGAGTTTCCCGAAAGAAACTTCATTGGAGTAGTTACAAATGTCAGCGGCGCCTTAGACCCGAACACTCGCACTAGACAAACCGAAATTCAGATACCAAACCCCGATCACGCTCTGCTGCCTGGTATGTATGGAGAGGTCAACCTTACAGGCGTCAGAGAAGAAAAATGGATACGAGTCCCAGGCACAACGATTGTAACTAGACCTGACGGGCAGTACCTTGTAATCGCCGAGAATGGCAAAGCTCGCTATCAGAAAGTTACAATTGGAAGAGACTTCGGTGACGAAGTCGAAATCAGAATTGGCCTGAATGGTGACGAGCATGTTGCAGTCAGTCCAAACGACGACATAATTGATGGAGAAGCAGTACAAGAAATTCCACTTAGTGAAGATAAGAGCAAAAGCTAAATTAGCACAAAGTGGAAACCTCCGAGGACGAGACAATCTAAGGAACCTGACAGTCAACCAACGTAGAAGTAAAACCAAAACTATCTCAATTCTATGCAGGCAGGCAGAGGAGGCGGCCCTTCAATCTCAGAACTGATCCATCAGGAGGGCAGCATGAAACTCCGCACAACACGGGCTTTAGTATCATTTGTATTAGCGACTCTCTGCTCGTTGCTCTCCCAAGAGAATTGCCACTGCACAGACAGCATAAACAAAGATTGGGAAGGTTTCTCTAGACCAGCAAGAATTCTGGAATTTCCCACAAATGACTCATACGGTGGTGTATCAATACAGGATAGACCAAGCTTCGAGATCAAACGAAACGAAACTGAGGCGCCTCTAAAGGCAAGAGGAATCATAAAGGTACCGCAAAACAAATTTGTGGTTTTCTTTCCAAATCATAACTTTATCAACAATCCAAAGTCTTTAGACAAACTCTCGCCAGACAGCATAGACATGTTGATTTTCCGTCATATCGTTATTCAGAGTGAAGATGAACAAAAAGGAGACCCAGCGCTCAATTATATGTGTCGATTCTCTGGAATCTCAGTACTCTATGCTGATAGGTCTGAAGCGACTGATGAAGGATTAAGAGATGTCAGCAAACTCAAGTCTTTGAGAAGTCTAGACCTATATATGTCGCACGTAGAAGGTCAATTCTTAGACCAACTCAAAGACTTGAAACACCTCAAGAAGCTGAATCTCAGCGAAACTAATCTTAGGAAAGATAACCTCGGCAAAATCTCCAAACTCACAGGACTGACCAATCTTGCCATCGGGAAGCTATCACTTAGAAATGAGGACCTATCTAGATTTGGGAAAATGCCTTCACTTAGGAAATTGTCACTGCAAAGCAATCTGGACATTGACGACAGAGCGGTCTCCTTGATAATGCAGAAATTCCCGAATCTAGAGTTTATTGACTTGCGATACACGAATTTCACTCAAGCTGGCATCAAGGCTCTTCAGGAAAAGGGAGTAAAGAGTATAAAGAGCTCTATTGATGGAATCAGCAAAGGAAAGACCCGCTCAAAAGACACAGAGAAACAGAAATCTCAGCAACACAACAAAGATATCGAGAGAATTCTAGCGCCATTATCCAAAGGTCGTGGTTTTTAATTCTCAAAAAAAAATTAGACCGATATCGGTCTAATTTTACCAACATAAAATTCCAAAAAACTTTTGAACTTTTTTCGCTGCCATTACGTCTATATATTTAGACATCAGACCGGGGTGACGAAAATGACAAGCGCGGACAGTTCCATTCAAGAAAGACTCAAGAATCTAATGACGTTAGAATACGAAGTCTATAGAGGGAAGTTACTCAAGAGCTTCAATAAACGATTCCCCACGGACGAAAGCTGCTGGTTGGCAGTCGTACGTGACATGAAAATACAAGGCATCTTAAGGTGTAAGAAATGTGGTTCGGAAGATGTAGAAGTATCAATCGAAAATCGCACACAAACATGCAAGGATTGCAAGAAACCAAGTTTCTTCACAGCCGGAACATTCTTCCACCGCGTGAGAAAAATAAGAGCATGGATGTTTGCAATATACATTCTAGATAAGGGCTTTTATGTTAGTTCTAAATGGCTTGGTTACTCGATTGGAGTTTCCCAATCTTCGGCTCTGCACATAATCAAAAGTGCACTGCTCGTGTTCGAACAGAATGAATCAGTGGAAAACGGACTCATGGTCAAGCTTGTACAGTTCAAGAAATTCTTCTGCAAGCGTTCGATTCTCACTGATGCGCTAATTAAGCCAATAGAAGAAATGAGCAACTTAGATGAAGACGAGGAATATAGCGAGGAACCCAAAAGCAAAGGAAGGAGAGAGAAGAAGAAGCAAGCGAATAGCGCCTCCCACTCAGAGACCGCCATCGCACCAGGGAAATCCCAAAGTAATGACAAGACGAAAGAGCTGGAGGAAAAAGTTCTAACGGAACTATCGAAAGGTCAGCGTTCAATTGATGAGCTGGTAAAGCTAACAAAAGAATCTAGCCAAACACTTCTTACTGTGCTCACTGATCTAGAGTTCTCATTCAGGATTAGAGCCATAGCAGGGGGGCGTTTTGAGAGACTCAAAGGCAGCTTAGCAAAGGCGAATGCCAACGATAGACCCTTAGAGAGTTGGTTAGAAGAATACCGCAAAGGTAATCAAAAGGAAGGGGCAGAAGAAAACTCCCTAGATGCATTCGACTCAATAGCAGTATTTTACACAGTGGCGCGCAAGCTGGCGCGCGGACTGAGCAGAAAATACATAGGCTTATTTGTGGCGCTATCAAACGAAATAATTCTTGGTCGTAACTTAGGAGAATTCTTTTCCACCTGCCTAGGAGCTGGCTATTTTGGATCCAGGTTCATAAGAAATTATCAAGCCAGAAAAGAACAAGAGTTTGTGAATAGCGTCTCTTTGCTCAAAGCGCTCTTTGTAGCCTAGCGGTCGCTATTTGACAAATCGACTCAATGTCGAAATGGCAAGCCAAACTTGCAGATTGATACCAGAAACGGCTAACATATGAGTCATGTCAAAAACTCAAGCTTTATTGGAAAAACATGTCGACCTTCTCAAGGGCTGCCAAGCTTGTCCGGAGATGGTGGGCCCAGTAGTAACCGGAGCGCCGGTGCAATCGGAGGTCTTTATGATTGGACAGGCTCCGGGACCTCATGAAGGAAGATTCGGAAAACCATTTGCCTGGACGGCAGGTAAGACACTCTTTAGGTGGTTCGGTTCGATCGGACTGTCTGAAGAGCAATTTCGTTCTCTAGCTTATATGGCGGCAGTATGCCGTTGTTTTCCGGGTAAGGCAAAGACTGGCGGAGACAGAGTTCCAAATAGCGATGAAATATCCAATTGCTCAAGGTGGATGAAGCAAGAGTTCGAGTTGCTGCAGCCGCGACTAGTCATTCCAGTAGGCAAACTAGCAATTGAACAATTGATGGGTAAGGTTCAGCTAGTCGACGTGATTGGGCAGAGTTTTGAGAAAACCATTTACGGTGTCACCTGTGATGTCATCCCTCTGCCTCATCCATCCGGGGCTTCTACTTGGTTCAAGAAAGAGCCCGGAATAAGCCTTCTGGCAGAAGCATTAAAGCTAATCGAGAGCCATTCAGCTTGGCAGAGTTTGCTCAAGCAGGTTTAGACAGAAAGAGCAATCAATGCCAAATGTCAAAGCGTTCAAAGAGGCGTGCCTGAGATGGCACAAGCCCTAGCCTTTAGTTCTTGCCGTGGACCATCTTGCCCCTGATAATACAGAAGATCGGCATAGCGATTTAAGAAAGGCACAAGCGCTATTGAGTCGGGACCATAGAATTCTTCAGCAAGCTTGAGTGCATTGGCTAAATAGGGCTGCGCTTCCTGATATTTCTTTTCAAGCATGTAAACATTACCTAGCGCATAGGCAGCTCTGGCTTCGCTGCCGTTGCGGCTGTTCTCTTCCCAAAACGACTGAGCCTTCAAATAAAGAGCTTCCGCCTCAGCCAACTTGTTTTCCTTAAGCAAGCACTTCGCCAACCTATCAAGTCGACTATAGACTTGTGGATTGGATTTCGGCAAAATGCGTTCAGTTGTTTCTAGGGAATAGCTGTAGTACTGCTCAGCCTGGCGCATATCACCGCGCTCTTGAGAAATAGCCGCTAGATTATCGAAACTATTTGCCAAAGAGAGATGCTCCTTGCCCAGAACGGTTTCTTTCACTTCCAGTGCGACGTTATAGCAGCGCTCCGCCATATCAAGTTTGCCCTTGTTTCGCAGATCGCCGGCGACGGCATCAAGGGCAATTGCCCATTCCACAACAGGATTGGTCATAGTGGAAGCGGCAGAGCCAGCCCAGCCTGCAAGAGGTTGACCGTTCTTCAAGATAATCTTCCCGCTTGTTGCCTCCCGGTACTCTCCAAGGCGACCGTCAATCAATGAAAGCAGTTCGCTGGCTAGTGGTTCTGCTTTACTTTCACTACCATAGTTGAGATAGAAAGAAGCAAGACTGCTCATAGCTGGTATCAGCTCTTTGTAGTCGCTTTGGGCGACCGTGCCCGTTCCAGTATTTGCAGTAATTCCAATATCTGCAGCGCTTCTTGCAGCAATTCCAGTATTTGCGGCGGTTCCAGAACTTGAATCAGCGCTAGAACCTCTTTCAGCTCCAGGACTTAAATCAGCGCTAGAACTCCTTTCAGTTCCAGCACTTGCAACACTGCCACTTCTAGAATCATCACCATTAAATGAAGTCGAATGCCCCGAACCCTGAGCACCGCCCCCTGAAGATCTAAAATGCTCGCGGCACTTAATGCTGTGCAACTCTTCTTCCAGCAATGGCTCAGCTTCGTCGAAGCGAGCTCGCATTGTTAAAAGCCGTCCTAAATCGCCGAAGGCTTTGCCATATCTTTTGTCCGACTCGCCAAACCGTCCTGCCAAAATTATTGCCTTACGATAAAGCCGCTCAGCATCACCGTAACGTCCGTTTCGAAGAGCCTCGGATGCGTCCTTAAAACATCGGTCGAACTGAGCCGACGCCTCAGCGGCATTCAACTCGCGCTTCTGCATAGCTTGGCTATTCGGCAACTGCCCAGAATGCAAAGGTCCGGAATGCACTGCTCCAGAAATCTCTCGACCAGACAACTCTTGAACAGACAACTCTTGAACAGACGACTCTTGAACAGAATCCTCTTGAGCAGAACGCTCTTGTGCCAGCGCCTTATTCGTCGAAGCGATATCGAAAGTGCCAGCCATAAAGACGAGTGAGCCGGCAATCAATAAGTTGCAAGACGAGCAGCAGCGAAAAGCAGTGGAAAGACTGGCGAAACTTTTAAGCAATTTAGCCCCCAAAACGCTGGCTAAGAAAACTATTTCTCTATCAATATACTATAGAGCTTTCGAAATGCGCTCTTCAAATGAGCTTCTTAAAGAGCCTCACAAAAGACTTCAAAAACAGCTGACAAAACAGGTATTAAGGCAAGATGGCGTCTTTAGAGTACTGAAAAAATCTATTTGCCATCATAGAGAGTATCAAGTATTGAGGCAGCATCCTCAAGGTCTTTCTTCTGATTGAGCAATTCTTGCCAACTGGCAGCTTTACAGCCTTTTGGATATATCCAATCCGACAAGGGAATCCAATCTTCCTTGATTGACTCCGTCTCGATGATGGGAAATCGCTTGCCGTCCCCATCGATAAGGTCCTCTTTCAGAATGACACCACCTGCGCCGGTCATACCATAAACATAGTCAGCAAGCAGCTTTTGCTCTTTCGAAAGCCTAATAGAATCGCTGACGAAATACTCCATCTTTTGGAATTTCTTCGCGCTGCGAGTACTTGTTCTAAACATCGCTTCAGCCTTAGAAAAATAAGAATCGACCGGGGCAATCTCAAGTTTGACACGCTTGCCCGGCAGAGAATAAAGACTGCTAGACAACTCCGAGCGACTAATCTCAGTGATGCGCTCCTTCGAAATCGAAGTTCCCTTCCAGGCGCGCATTGGCTCTTCTTTAGCTAGATTCAATTTAGGATTATGAATTACCAAAAGCCACTTCGGACCCAAGCAATAATACTTGAGTCCCTTTGTCTTGATAGCAAATTGAATACCGTCATCAGCAATGAGTATGGTTGTGGCACCATAGCCGACTGTTTTCTGTTCAATCCTCAAGACTTTCTTCTTCGCATTGAGAGTCCCTGGCTTAGTATCTGCCTCTGGCTTACTGCGCACCTCAGGCTTAGCGCTAGCATCCCCTCGCTTACTGCGCGTCTCAGGCTTAGCGCTAGCAGCCCCTGGCTTACTGCGCGCCTCAAGCTTAGCGCTAGCAGCCCCTGGCTTAATCTCTGAGCCTAGCTTACTATCTACTGATGCCTTCATTGGACTAGCTTCGACCTCCGAAGAAATCCACTGACTACAAAACAAATTCAGAAGCAGAAGAGCAATTAGACCAACTCTAGAAAAAGACAAACCAAATTGCCGCGTTATTAACTCTAGTTTGGAAGGAGAAACTTTAGATGAATAAGCAACCATAGAACCCACAATATCAATTTTGCTCAGAACGGTCCAGCAGCAATGTTGAACTTAGAGTTTCTTAGTGAGTTTCTTAGTGAATTTCTTAGAGTTTCTTAGTGAATTTCTCAGAGTTTCTTGGTGAATTTCTTAGAGTTTCTTAGTGAATTTCTCAGAGTAGCCGGTCATCTCGACATAACCATTGCCGCTTGCCGCCTTCTCACCGCCTTCGAAAACATCCACCGCGCCTTCCCAGTAGCTGACACCGGTGGAGCGCGCCGTGGTCAACTCTTGGTCGCGCAGAAGAGGCACCAACTTGAGGCTTAGTTTCTCGGACGGCACTTCGATACTCCACCCCATGGGGTACTCGCCCCCGGTCTTGGGAGACTTCCATGTATCGGTCTTGACTATTTTGAAGTCATTCAGCTTGAGATGACGACTTTTGCCATCGGCATAAACAAGGGTGCCGCTCGACTGCTTCTCAAAGCTTCCATCTTCGCGGCGCATCACATAAAGCATCAATTCGCGGTTTCCCTTCAGCTGTATCGAGTACCAGTCCCATCCAGTCTGTTCGCTGGTCAACTGATTGCTGCCAAATTCATGGTCCATCCAAGCCAGCCCTTCTACAGCCACCGGCTTGTCGCCAACTATAACCATGCCGTCTGCCTTAAGACGACTCATGCTGTAATAGTGAGAAGCGCAGCCCAGGCATGAGGCTTTCTGGCTCACGCCATTTTCGCCATGCACCACTGGCGGTTTGAGTGACTGCAACATCAAATAAATGCCGCAATCGCGTCCGTCTGCTTTCAAAATAAAGCGCTCTTTATCACCCTCGCCTAGTCTGGCTACCGACCAGCCTTCATTATAGACATAATAGGCATCTTGCCTGGCATCGGCAAACTTCAAACCTTTGCGATTCAGTTTCTCATAAAAGCGGAATACTTTGCCGCTTTCATCGGTGAGGGCGAAGTGGGCCAGATAGAAATTATCGAGAGCCCAAGGTTTAGATGACTTACCTTTGACCGGCTCGTATTCGGCGCCGGTGCGGAAGAAAGTCAACTCAAAGCCAAAGCGTCTTTTATCTTTGGCTTGTAAATGCCCAGTGTAATACCACCATTCGGTCTTGAACTGATCATGGCTGAAATGGTCGCGCGGAAATTCATATTTATAGCCAGGCAGAGCTTTCTTGTAGACCTTGGCTTCGCCCTCGGCGGCAAGCGACAGAGATGAATTTGTCAAAAGACAGATTAGTGCCAAAATCAATCGAGACAATCTAAAAAGGTTGAAAAACCCAAATCTACTCATCGATGGTCTCCCACTATTGCTATTCATCTCTGATTACCTCGGGGGCTGGCGTTTTGGCGGCAACCTTGGCCGGCAACGCAGCCGAAGCCACGGCTGTTACCAAAACCAAGAAAGAAGACTGCACAATAAAGTCAAACGGAATTGAATACTGTACGCTCCACCCGAAGGATTGTTTGTTGATGACATGGGTGAGCAAGAGCGAAAGAATATAACCGAGGGCGATACCGCCAATATTGCCGGAAAGAGCCAGAATAGCCGCCTGGGTGTATACGATAGACGCTAGGTCTTTGCCGGCGGCACCAAGATAGCGCAATATGGCAAACTCGCGTTTAGATTCGAGGGTAAGAGCAAAGAGAGCATTCATGACCGACAAAATTGAAACCACCACTGCGATAGTATGCAAAGCATAAGTGATGGCGAAAGTGCGATCAAAAATTGTGATGGCTTGTTTGCGCAACTCTTGGGTGCTGCTAATCGACAAATTACCAAGACGTCGATAAAGCTCGCCTTTCACCTTTGCCAGATCAGCGGTCGCATCAAGATAAATAGCCACATTAGAAACTTGGTCGTCGCGGTACAAGTCTTTGTATACATCGCGAGGAATGATAATGTAGCCGAGGTCTGAAGCATAGTCATAGAAAACATCCTCGACTATGAAATCACGTTTGCCGCCTTCCACATCAAGAGCCAGCTTATCGCCGCGCTTAAGATTACGCCGCACAGCAAAAGGTTCTGAAATTATTGCCCGTAAACCTTGCATACTCTCACAAACTTCTTTATTTGAGCGCTTAGATAGAAAGAGCTGATTGCCGAAACGAGCCAAAACATCAAAGTCTGCCGCCCCCAGAAAAACCGGCATATCTTTGTAAATTATGCGACGGTCGACAAAACCCTCAGCAGCTGCCACTCCTGGAACAGCCGCCACTTCTTTGACTAAACGTTCCGGCAAACGAGCCCCTTTGTTGCCAGCGGCACGTGCCTGCGACTGCATCCAGAGATCGGCTTGGAAGCTCTGGTCTATCCATTGGGTGACTGTTTTGCGGAAGCTTGAAATCATAATAGCCAGGCTGACCATCATGGCAATGCCGATCATCAGAGAAGCGCTGGCCACGGCGGTGCGACTGAGAGTACCGCTCAAACTCGATGCCGCCAGTCTGCCACGAGGGCTGAAGCGACCAAGAAAGCGGGCCAAGGCAGGCAGGGTCAAGGACAAAAGCAGGGGCATGAGCAGAGAAGCGCCCACAATGCTGAGAAAAGCCGCCAAATAACCAAAGAAAGGAAACTCGAAAACCGGACCTTGCAAACTCGACCAATAGCACAAGGCTAGACAGAGAAGACCGACCGCAAACAACCAGCCACGGGCCAAGCGCAATCTACTTTCAAAAGAGGCACGTCTGGTCGCTTCAGCCGGCGCCACTGCCACTGCCTCAAAGAGAGGCGGCAGGCTGGCAATCAAAGTCAAGCTCAGGCCGACTGCAAAGGCCAAAAGATACTGAAATAAATCTGGACTGACCTTTTCTAAGGGCACTTTGAAATAGAAATATTGGAAAGTCTGAGCCACAGCCATAAGCGCCCCCTGTGATAGGAAGGCACCCAGAATGAGCCCAAATACTGTGCCCAAAGCCCCAATAAACAAAGCTTCGAACAAGAACATCTGTAGTATAACCCTGCGGTCAACCCCAAGAGCCCGCAGCACACCTATTTCAGGACGACGCCGCAAAACGGTTATGGTCATGGTGTTATAGATCAAAAACATGCCCACCATTAGGGCAATCAGGGTGAGTGCGAGCAAATTGTATTCAAATGACTTGGTCATTTTAGATGCCTGCTCACTGCGGGTGTCGGGGCTGCCCACCATGACATCGGGGGGCACCACCTCTTTCAGTTTTTCGGCTATGGCGGCAGTGTTGCCGCTGCCAGAAATCATATCGATGCGGCTGACTCGCCCGGCTAGTCCGGTGAGAGATTGAGCCAAAGGCAGGTCGGTGACTAACAAGTTGCCGCTATAGGCACCGCCCAAACCAGACTTAGACATCACCCCGGCCACTTTCAGCCGGGCTTCGCCGTCTCCGGTCAGACAAGTTATGAAATCGCCTGCTTTGACCGCCAGCCTCTCCGCCAGGGCGCCGCCCACTAAGGCGCTGTTTGGTGCAAAAACAGATGAATCAAGTTCGCCCCCATTCGAATCTTTGGACTGGTCTTCATCATTTTCTTCATAGCGTTTAAATTCAGGATCGGCAAGCATGTCAAGCCCGATAATCTGAACAACTTCGCCATTTTTCAAAACAAGATGTTCGTCGATTATTGGAGCAAATTTGACTCCGACCTGACCTAGAAAATAGAGGTCGCCCAAAATGTTTTCGTCCATACTGTCGCTGGACAAAGGCAAAAGCTCTAGGTCGGCCTTGCCGGCCACCTGAGATACAGTCTGCCTGAAACGAGAAAGAGCAGTATCATTGGCGATACTAATGGCTAGAAAGACCGCTACACCAAGAGCAATTCCGGCGACCGTAAGACCGGTGCGCACCATATTGCGCCTAATATCTCGCAGGACGAAATTCCTGAAGAGCTTTAGCCGAAAATCGCTTGCGCCATCAGCCATAAAAATGGACCTTCTGAACAGACTTATTCATCTATATTAACTATGCTTCCGTCTTTCATGTGAATGACAAAGTCGCAATGGCTCGCAGCCTCGCTGCTATGGGTGGCCATAACAATTGTCTGACCATGGTCTCGGTTCAGTTCCTTTAGTAAAGCAAGCACTGACTCGCCGTTCTGCGAGTCGAGGTTACCGGTGGGCTCATCGGCAACGAGCAATCTCGGTTTATGAATAATCGCTCGGGCAATCGCCACTCTCTGCATCTCGCCGCCCGACAGCTGAGCCGGGTAAAAGTTGAGTCGGGCCCCCATGCCCACCCTCTCCAAAGTCTCTATCACAAGCTTTTCTCTTGCCGCTTTACCCATACTGCTATTGAGTTCCAGCGGCAACTCGACGTTTTCTTTGACAGTCAGAGTAGAAAGCAAATTGAAAAACTGAAAAACAAAGCCGATTTTGCCGGCTCTGAGTTTGGTCATACTTTCATCTGACAGCCCTGAGAGGTCTTGCCCGTCAAAGAGAATACGACCGGCACCAGGCTTGTCCAAACCGGCAATCAAATTTAAGAGGGTGCTTTTGCCGCAGCCGCTCTGCCCCATAAGACAAGCAAAACTGCCTTCCGGTATATCCAGCGATACAGATTTGAGGGCCTCGACATTATGTTCACCATATGTCTTTGAGACCTTATCCAGACTAAGAACCGCTTTCTTAGCCGATTCGCCGTCACTGCCTCTGGTCGCGGACATAACTCACCGTTCTACACCGTTCTATAGGGATTCCAATCTTAGCATTAGTAAAACAGAGCCCCGTGAACAAACCTGGAACGGTTTTAAGGCAATTTCACCCGCCTAGGCATGTTATCAACTGAGCATTTAGGGCGGAAGCCGTTCGCTGAAGAGCTAAAGAGTCAATAACCCCAAAAGCGAGTAAATCTAAGACTCGATAAAACCAAGACTCAATAAATCCAAGACTCGATAACTGAAAGTCTCAAAACAAATGCCGACAAAACTAGAGTAAAATAAGGCGTTGCGCGGCAATCCACCATATTAACTAAAAATATCGGCAAAAATTTTGACGACGAAACATAGCCTAGATTTTGAAACTGAAGGCAGAGAAGAGTCTTTGCTTGCCAATCTATCATTTAAGTTTCCGCTTAGAAAATACCAGACCGAAATATTGGAGCTGGTCGACCAAAAGCTTAATGATGGTGAGCGAGAAATACATATCGTAGCGCCGCCTGGAGCCGGCAAGACAATCATCGGGCTGCAATTGATAGCAAACTACAAGCATCCTAGCTTGATTTTGACCCCCAATACCACCATTCAATCGCAATGGGGTCAAAAGCTGGACCTATTTGTACCTGATGATCAGTTGGTAGGCTATCAAAATCTGATCGGCACCCATGAAGACAAGCCGCTCAAGCCAATAACTGTAATGACCTATCAAGTCTTGTCTACCCCCGGCAAAGAGCAGGAATATCTCACCAAACTTGCCCATAAAGGCTGGGTCGATGAGTTGGTGAAAGGTCGCGGGCTGTCAATCGGCGAGGCAGAACTGCGCATAATCGAAATTCTGCAAAACAATCCCAAAGCCCATCAAAAAGAAATTAGCCGCCATGTCAGTCGGCTGCGCAAAAAGCTTTCCGAAATAATGGATCTGAACGATGTTTTGCATCCAAACGCCATGCAATTGCTACAAGCTTTGCGCCGTCAAAAATTCAAACTAGTTCTATTTGATGAATGCCACCATTTGACCGACTACTGGGCGGCAATAATGAAGCATCTCATTGCCTATCTGGACGCCCCCTTGGTGATCGGACTAACCGGCACACCGCCAGAGAAGAAAAGTCAGAGCCAAGAAGGTCGCTATATATCCCTGGTGGGTGACATAGATTATCAGGTGCCCACCCAAGCCTTGGTAAAAGAAGGTGGACTGGCACCTTTTCAAGATCTGGCTTATTTTGTCGAACCGACAGCCGCCGAGTTCAAATTTCTTGAAGAACAACATAATGAATTTCACCGACTGCTTGAGACCCTTGTCGGTCTTGAATATCTAGGCGAAAAGCCTGACAGGACTTTTCAGTCAGGTGAGGCACTTATATCTGATCAGGAGAATAAAGAGACGAGGCAGTCAGCTGAGCCAATTCAGTTTGATCAAGAGAATAAAAATATTACGCCCTGTCTGCCGCCCCTTACTGCTCACATTATTGAAAGCACAGCCCTGATTGAAAGAGAATGCGGCTTCAATAAATTCATAAAAGATAGTCCAGCGTTGGCTACCGCCTATCTGCGTGCTCTTTGGAAGTTTAAGCAGCCAGGACCGAGAAAAATCGAACTATCGGATGAATTTATGCAATCGCCGGTGCTTGATGATTGGATGCTGCTCATTGATGACTTTGCGGCCCATAAGTTGAAACTGGCTAGTGACAGCACCAGCCATGCCCTGCTTGAAGAAATAAAGCTGGCCCTACGTAAACTAGGCTATGGCATAACCGAACAAGGTCTGCGCAAGCAAGCTTCGCCGGTTGATAGAGTGCTTGCTTTTTCTGAAGGCAAAGCAAGAGCAGTCTGCGAAATCCTCGCTCTTGAGTATAGAGTGCTGGATGATAAGCTTAGGGCTTGCGTGGTCACAGACTTTGAAAAGATGTCGGCCACGGCAGTAAAAAATCTTGAAGGGGTGCTGAGCGAAGAATCGGGTGGAGCGATAGCAGTGATGCGCACTCTGCTCAAATCGCCGATTTCACTTTATGTCAATCCCTGCCTTGTCACCGGCTCGCTTTTGCTTATAGACAACCGGGTGGCTGAACAGTTTGCTGAAGCAGCACAGCAATATCTCAGAGAAAATGGTCACAAATTCGAAATCAAACTAGTCGAACGCAATGGCGGCTTTTCCTCGATAGAAGCCTCTTCAGGAGCTTGGGAATCGAGACTTTATGTGGCTCTAGCCACCAGTCTTTTCGAAAGAGGAATCACAAAATGTCTTATCGGCACCCGCGGTCTCTTTGGAGAAGGCTGGGACAGTCAGGGACTGAACACTCTTATAGACCTGACCACCACTACGTCACCTGTCTCGGTTAAGCAACTTAGGGGCAGATCGATTCGTATTCAAAATAATGGTCCTTTTGGCAAAAGAAAAGTGGCTAACAACTGGGATGTGATTTGCATAGCCCCTAGCCTGGAAAAAGGTCTAAATGACTACCAGCGTTTTGCGCGCAAGCACGAAGGCTTTTTCGGCATTTGCGACGACGGTCAAATCGAATGCGGCGTAGGTCATGTGCATCCAAGCTTCTCAGAGCTGACCGCCCATGAAGTTTTTGCCAGTTATGATCTCTTCAATAACGAGATGATGGAAAGAGCCTTAGTGCGAGATGCCATCTATGATCACTGGAAAGTGGGAGAGCCTTATCAAAACAGACTGATTCCTTGTCTTGAAGTATCAAAGATGCGCAAATTAGCCCTGACACCACCGCACCTCAAACACAATCAAAAGTATAAAGAGCACGCCTCGGCCATGCGAGGGGCTCTAAACGGCGTCTATATAGAGCATTTCACCCTAGCATCGGTAGTTTCCTTGGCTCTACTATTTTTCTCGGGGGGCACAGCCTTACTGAGCCTCATACCGCCAGTGGTGGCAGCCTATTTCGCCAGAAAGAAAGCCGACTCTCTGCGCGGCCGTTTCTTTCAAGAAGTCTGCCGCCTTGAAGCTTCACCAGAGCTGCTAAATCAAGAACAACTAGATATAGATCAATTAAATACAGAAAAAAATCTGGCCCTTAGCCCCGCCAAGCACGATGCTATTGTAGACAGCAAAATTAACAAGCAAATTAACAGTCAATTTAACAGCCAAACACAAAGTCAAACACAAAGACAAACACAGGGACTAAGGGACATGGCCAGGGCCGTATTGAGCGCCCTCGAACTGACAAGACAGCTACCGCCCGGCATAGCCGATTCCAGTCTAAAGGTGAGCGTCCGCAAAGACGGCAGCTACCGCATCTTTTTAGATGACGTAGAACCTCGATTTTCAAAGATCTTCAATCAGTCGATGAAAGAATTACTAAGCCCGATAAGCAATCAGCCTTATCTGATTCCTAAATATGAATACCCGGCTTTCACTAATGAGAAAGAAGCCCAGCTGTTCTTCAAGCGATATCTGCGTGGTCAAGCCGAAGCAAGAGCCGCTGGCTATCATGCTGTACCAAAACTATTGGCGCGGTCACAAAATGGCCGCGACGCCTTTCAAGACTGTTGGAATAAGTATGTCAGCCCAGGTTTCATAGTTGCCACCGAAACCAAACCGGAATTGCTCAATAAATACTTTGGCATAGGACCATCCCTGGCTCAGAGACTGCTTTGGGAATAAATCTTTTAAACCCTAAGTAGTTTTGAAAGAGGCTCTACTCTTTCATATGCGCGCGCAGAAGCAGCGCCGATAGAAGGTCGAAGGCGCGCTCTTCGAATTGATTATTGGCAAGAGCCTTTTCAAGTAGGGCTTTCTCGTCTTCTGAAACTACACCGTCAGCCATAATTAATTCGCGAATAGCCCGGGCTTCATAGGTAGAGACTTTGTTGTCGTCAGCTAAAACAGCTTTAAGCGCCTCTTCTAAAGTTCTTGTCATTCTTGCAAAGCTCCTTTCCTTTGGCTTCTGTTATTGATGGCGAAGAAACAAAAGCTAACCGGTCTTATCTCAGATTGATTATACTTATACGGTCTTAAATAGGTGCGGAAATGACAAATAAACAGGCAAATCTAGAGATTTCAGTGAAAGAGTTGAAAGAGCGCCTTGACAAGGGTGAAGACCTGCTGCTTCTCGACATTAGAGAAGGTCATGAACTGGATATAGCAAAACTCAACCACAACAAACATATTCCCATGGGCGAGCTATCAGCAAGAGTCGGTGAACTAGAGGTTTTCAAGAGCAAAGATATCGTGGTTATGTGCCGCTCCGGCGGACGCTCGATGCGTTGTGTTCAGTTCTTGCGCAGCAAGGGCTTCGATAGCGCCATAAATCTAGCCGGAGGCATTCTGGCTTGGTCGGATGAAATAGACAACTCCATTCCCAAATACTAAATTAGCCCGGAGCAGATCTCTGCAAGATTGCCCAGAACAACCAACTAAATCGCCCACGGGGAAGTTCCTCGGGGCGGCGCCTTATGGCAAGCCGCTTAGACTCTTGCTTGTTTTGAGTCTTTTTGTCTTGCTGGGAGAGCGCGCCGCCTGGGGACAAGGCTGAGCAAGCGCACGTGGGATGGTCCCAGGTATGGGGCTAGGGTCTGGTAAGTTTCAGTTGTCTGTAGGTTGGCGGCAAGCCAATGCCACTCGCTCCTACAACGGCACCAATTACAACGAAGATTTCACGCAGCTTTGGGGTCCAAGGATGCGTCAATCAGTCATGGACGTCACCGGTAGATATTATCTCAACCGCCGGGTATCGGTGCTTGCCACTTTGCCCATCTCAATGAACCGCTTTACCATGTTATTTCCGCCAAAGGGTCCACAAGTAGGAGTTCGAGACGGTTGGAGCGTAAACGGAATCGGTGACTTGCAGTTGCACACGCAAGCCACAGTATTAGATCCGAAGGACCATCCTTATGAGAACGTCATCGTCGGCTTAGGTATGAAAATCCCCACCGGGGATTGGGACGAAAGACGCTACATGCCCAACCTCAATGGCACAGCCTATCGGCGCACCGCGGTCTATCCGGCGGCGGTAATGCCGGGCGACGGGGGCACCGGCATCGTCGCCACTGTAGATGCTTTCAAAACATTCAGAGCCCCACGACTTTTGAGAGGACAATCGGTCTTCGTCTCTGGTTCTTATCTTTCAAACCCACGCAATACAAACGGCACATCATCAATTATTAGTTCGGCGGGAGTGCCTCTCACCCCCAACTTCCTAGACGAATTGACCAATTCAGTTGCTGATGCTTATGCCGTCCAAGCCGGTGTGTCACTCAAAGTTCCTGGAACCTGGAACAAACCCAATTTGAAAGGTCTGCGCGCTAGAGTAGTAGGCAGATGGGAAGGGGTAACCAACACCGACTTAATCGGCGCCTCCGGCGGTTTTCGCCAGCCAGGTTGGGCCATGTCGGTCGGACCCGGCATCACCTGGGCTAGAGAAAAAGACATGATCATGGTCGATGTGCCAATTACCTGTCTTCGCTATATCAATCCCGGGCGCTCTGCCGTGCCAGGACCTAGTAACGGCGTAAACCCAGCCCCATTCAACCCAGAAAGAAATTTAGGATTGGTTGCACCAGTGGCGGTGACTTTCCGTTATATACGCAGCTTTTAAAATAGAAACCCCATATATGCATTCTCTGCTCTATATGGGGTTTCTGCATTCACTAATCTAATTAGGGTTTGCTTGTTCTATTGGCCGTAGGCGGGATCAATTGGCTCATCATAATTGACCTCAGCAAAACCAAAGCCAAAGAGCTTCAAGAAGTCAGAGCGATAGGTGGCGAAATCAGAAATCTCTTTGAGATTTTCAGTCGATACCTTTTCCCAGAGTACTTTGACTGCGTTCTGAACGTCGTCTTGCATTTCTTTATCATCAATGCGAATGCGACCTTCCGAATCAAGATTAGGCTTACCCTTACCATAAAGATTTTCAGCAAAAAGCCTGTACATTTGCTCGATGCAACCTTCATGCAGACCTTTCTCTTTCATTATTTTGTAGAGAAGGGAAATATAGAGCGGAACCACCGGAATAGCAGAACTAGCCTGAGTAACCAGCGCCTTATTGATGGACACATAAGCCTTGCAACCAAGGGCTGCAAGGTCTGCCTCAATTTTCTTGGCGGCTACTTCGACATCGGCTTTAGCTTTGCCTATCGAACCATCTCTATAAATGGGCCAGGTTACTTCCGGTCCAATATAAGAATAGGCAACCGTCTTAACACCTTCAGCAAGCACGCCGCCACTCTTAAGGGCGTCCATCCACATGAGCCAATCTTCGCCGCCCATCACTTGTACAGTATCGGCAATCTCTTGTTCATTAGCCGGTTCTATCGAAATGTCTTTAACCACTTCTTTGTCGGTATCCAAAGTCTTTGCCGTGAAGCTCTGGTTGATTGGCTTCAGCACAGAGTTATAGACCACGCCAGTGCGAGGATGTATCCGTCTAGGTGAAGCCAAACTGTAGACAACTAAATCAACTTGACCAAGATCTTTTTTGATCACTTCAACGGTTTTTGCCTTAATGTCGTCAGAAAACGCATCACCATTAATGCTGTGCGTGTATAGTCCAGCAGCTCTAGCTTCCCTGTCGAAAGCCAAAGTGTTGTACCAACCTGCTGTGGCTGGCTTACCACCTTCAGAAGTCTTCTCAAAGAAGACGCCAACGGTAGCGGCACCGCCACCAAATGCGGCACTAATTCTAGAAGCCAGACCATAGCCGGTGGAAGCTCCTATTACAAGTACTTTCTTAGGAGCGTTGGCAATGCTGCCGTTCTTCTTTACGTAAGCAATTTGTTCTTTGACATGGGCTTCGCAGCCCAAGGGATGTGCAGTAACACAAATGAAACCACGAATACGAGGCTTAATAACGATCTTGTTATCTGTGGTAGCAGTCATACAAACTCCTTGACAAAGTAGCGAAGCCGGCTCTAGACCGTTCGAAATTAAGCGCCAAGTTTACCATCTACAATGTCATGACAAGAGAAAGCTCTGAGTCATGTATCTAGTCATGTAATGAGGAATGGGAGAAACCAACGCACGAAGGTTGCAAAGCGGGACTCTTTTTTCCAAACATTTTGAGAAAAAATTGCAATCATCCATCGTAAAAAAATTAGACCGATATCGGTCTAATTTTTTTAGACCAAACTCGTTTCAAAAAACGCCAATATGTCAGGGCTCAGCCCGCCCCCCACCTGACAACCGGCGTCGGCGGAGAAGAAGAGCAAGCCCAAAAGTCACCATACAGGCAACCCTGAAATTAAAGACTAATAAGCACTAGCCAGAAGGTTGTCAAGCAGCGTCAGCGGCGAACATAAACAGAAATCGCCTCATATATATGACTGCAACTCAGTGGTCTCTGCTCTACTTCAATTCGCAATGTAGACATAATTAAATTGGCGAGCCAGCCAGGAATCTCAAGCGTTGAGGGAAAAGGCGGAGGAACCTCAGTACATTTCAGCCGGAATGTCTCTAATGCATTGGTTCCTCGTATAGGAACATAACCAGTCAAGGTTTCATACATCAAACATCCAAAGGAGTAAATATCGGAACGCCTATCAAGCACAGAACCACGGCATTGCTCGGGGCTCATATAAAGCGGACTGCCAAAAATTTCACCGGTCTGCGTGAGCTTCAGAGAGTCGTCTTCGTAGTTTTTTGCCAAGCCAAAATCCACAATCAAGGCTTTGGTTGCGCCAGATTCAGAGCTGGTGAGCATTACGTTAGAGGGCTTGATGTCCCGGTGTAAGACATTATGCTCATGCGCGTAGGCTAAACCTGATGCAATATCGGCAAATATTGGCAGGGCCTCCATCAATGGCAACTTGCCATGTCTTTCGATGCGGTCAGATAGACTCTCGCCCTCCAAATAGTCCATAACAATATACGCCTGACCATCAGGCGAAATTCCGAAGTCATAAATGGAGATCAGGTTAGGATGCTTAAGATCATAAGCCGCCTTGGCTTCCAATTGAAAGCGCTGTACGGCTTTACCATCAGAAGCAAGATGTGCATTGAGCAATTTGATGGCAACAGGCTTTTCCAAAAATTTGTGCTTTGCCTTGTAGACTGTCGACATACCACCAGAACCGAGGGCCTCAATCACTTCGTACTTTTCAGCAAAAACAGCGCCGGGATGGAATCTATCTGCCACTCTCTGAAGTTCGGCAGTGTCGTAGGGGCAAGCAACCCAGCCATCGGGAAATTCCTTGCCGCAAGTGAGACAAACCATCTTATAAGCTTGAATAGCGTCGACTTCTTTAGAAAGTGCCATGAGAACCTGTTCGGTCGCTTCCTTCTCGGTGGCAATCTTCTCCAGCTTGCGCGCGCTGATAATCAGAAAAATCACGAAAATTGCAAGACTACCAGCCATAGACATCGGCAGCACAAATTCAGAAGAAATCAAACGAAATCTTGTTCCATCGGGCAAAAGCCGTTCCGAACTAAGCCACACAATAAGCATGCCGTAGATCAACGAAATGGGGAAGGCGGCCGCAGCCCCTCGCAAAAGACGAGCGGCTATATTATCGGAATAGATTAAGCGAACAAAACCTTCTTCTGGTCGAGATAGCAACAGAGATATAGAGAGGCAAAGTAAGCTGAGAAAATTCAAGAGCTTGAATTGCACGCAGCCAGCCATGGTGCAAAGTCTATCGGCAAAACCTTCTTGACCAAAGGCAGCAGAGGTGACAATAACCAAACAAGGAATAGCTAATAAACCAGATACGGCTTGGAATGGTGACTTTGACCGTTTATCAGAAAACGACAACAGCAAAGCTACAAGAGAAAGCAAAGCCAGGCAAAAGGAAACGTCCACAGAAACTGGTCCGGGAAGCTTCAAATGTCCTCCGCCATTGGGTAGTTCACAGATGATATTGGTAGTATTGAAGTCGAGCCCAAATAAATGCTCTATCCAGAGAAGAGCAGTAAAAAAGAAAGTCAAAGAAATAAGAAATCGAGCAGCAAACAAGAGCTTTCGATTTGTGGTATGCAGCACCACCGGCAAGCAGCCGAGCCCACAAAGAACAAACCAAAAACAAGCAGAGAAACCTATCTTTTGCCCATAAACAAAAGATTTGAGCCATTCGATATTGAAGACATTACCAATTGCGACAGAGCCATGGATGAGAATGGCAGCAATTACTAATGCAGCAGCAGCTAGACGGGCAGAGCGAATGCCGCCTTTGTCAAGACAGACCTGAGTAGCAGCAAGCACACGAGCCTGAATACTCTCGGGCAGAACAGATTTATCAACTGAGGCAGAGGCAACCCCTGGCTGGGCTGTGCCGAATGCAGAATCATTCTTACTTGCGTCCGCTTGGTCCATCCTATTTTATTGCCTTTTCAATTGCGGTTTTGTAGAACTCTTTAGTTTTAGGACCATTAAGCTCTTTGACCAGTCTGCGCTTACCGTCGAAAATAAGCACCACCGGCACGGCCTCGACGTCTTTGAAATAGCTCAGAATACCAAGTTGCTTACACTTTTCGGCCGCTTCCTTGTCTTTTCCTTTTGAAGCATCCACTTCGTCTATAACAACTCTTTCGCCAAACTCTCCAGCTAATTCCTTCATTATCGGTCGAACTTTGCCGCACCACAAAACGCAGTGTTCATCGAACATCATGACCACAAGCACTTTGCCCGCCTCGGTCTTTTCTTTGTCGGCAGCGAAGACGCAATTGCCCTCAGTAAAAGCGCCACCAAGACCTACAACCCCAAGTAAAGGCATGAACTGAGCCAAAATCACCGGTACAGCTAAAAGCAATAACTTGTTAGCAAATCCAACTTTATTAGTAAGAAACCTGGTCAATGTTTTTCTCCCTGAGCCTAGCCTAATCGCACCTGTGAGTTCGCTCTCCCGGCATTTATCTATTTCCAGCGCTAATCTACTTAGTACTAATCTATTTTCAGCTTCCGGCATTTATCTATTTACCATGGTTGGGTCCATTTGTGCCACTACAAGAGAACTATAATAGTGCGCTATCGACTGTCCTGCCCGAAAGTAATTAAAAGTAGCGCATCCCTGCTACGCTTCATTTTCGACTAGCCTTGACCTCCTGAAATTCGGAACTAATCTGCGCCGCCTCCGCCTTCTTTCCTACTTTGTTGTAGAGCCCTATTAGAGCCTCATATGCCATGTCTATGTATGAATTTTGCCAGCCCCGCATTGCGAAGGGATGATATAAATCGACAGCCTGACGATAATACTTGATGGCATCTTCATAAAGTCCTAGATGGCTCAAACAATTGCCAACATGTTGCAGGTTATCGGCTTTAAGGCAAGTAATTCTCTCAATCTCAGCAGTGATCACTCGACTCTGCTCTGGCTCTGCCCGCTCCAGTCGCTCACGCAATTTCAAAAGTTCATCGTCGTAAACACTAATAGTGCCCTTGAGCATAATCATCGAAGATTGATAGTCGCCTTGGTTGAATGCCTCAAAAGCCCTGGTGGTGTCCATACTGTATGCTTTGTCCAGCAAATTGACCTTCCCACCGTTGGCTCCGCCGGCTGCAGCCTGCTGTGATGGTGACTGAGTTTGCAGAGAGCCACCACCACCTGAGACCGTTGCACTAGAGAAGCCAGTGATCATCGATCGACCAAAGAATGTCAGAACAAGCGCAAATAAAGCGAGCGCAAGCAGCGGCAAAGCAAGATTGCTCGAAGATTTGACCGGATTGTTTCTTTTGTCTAGACGAAGTTGCGCACCGGTGGACGCCTTCTTGAATGCACCAATATTGCCGACACTACCCGTGCTGCCGGAACCGCCTGAAAAGCCAATTCCTTTATTTTGTTCCAGTACGACCTGACGGTTCTTACCGGTCTGACTCATCTCGCCGTTATAGATTAGCTCTAGTTCGGCTTTCAGTTCACTAACGCTCTGGAAGCGTTGCCCGGGCTCTTTCGCCATACACTTGGCAATAACATCGGATAAGCCGCCCGGAAGGGGAGGCGCACCAGCTCTAGCTAGAAAGTGGTCAGCATTTGGCACAGGTGAATTGAGGTGCATCATCACAGTTTGAATAGCATTCTCACCCATATACGGCGGCTGTCCAGTTACTGATTCATAGAGGACACAGCCCAAAGAGTAGATATCGGCACGCTCATCGACTTTAGATGAAAGTCCCTGTTCCGGCGCAATATAGAGAGGACTGCCGAAAACCTCGCCGGTGGAAGTTATACCCTGGGTCCTGCCATCCATAGTTACCCGAGCAATGCCAAAGTCCAAGATTTTTGGTACTTGGTCGTTTGAAATAAGAATATTCATGGGCTTTATATCGCGATGAACGATGCCATTGCTATGAGCATGGTGCAGTCCATCGCACAGGCTTATCCCCAAACGCACCGCCTCTTTGGGCTCCAGTCTTGACTTACCAGCAATATAGTTCTCTAGGCTTTGGCCATCTACAAACTCCATCACCATAAAGGCGGCACCATCCTCGGTGACACCATAGTCCTTAAGCATGATCAAATTGGGATGGTGCAAACGACTAGCAGCCTTGGCTTCAGTCAGAAACCGCTTGCGCAAAGCCTCGCCGTCTTTCTCTAAGAGTTCAGGATTGAGAACTTTGATAGCGACAATCTCGTCAAGATCTTTGTGCTTAGCCTTAAAGACAGTCCCCATGCCGCCGCGGCCAATCTGCTCCAACACTTCATACTTGTCCGGCAAGTGATAAGTCAAGCTCTGCACCAGCTTGTAACCACCAGTCAGTGAAGAGAGTGACGAGACCGCTCTATCCTCTACTTGCTCCAATGCTTCGAACTGATCTTTCTCTTCTACGGCTTCTTTCTCTGTTATTTCTTCAGCAGCTGCTACTTGCTCGGTAAGCGAGCATACTGTATCACCCGACAATGCAGAGTGTTCGGCTCTATCTTTAGCAAGATTTTGATCAAGAGCCGGGGCAAGATCTTGAGATTCAGCTTGCCCATCAGCTTGCCCATCAGATTTCATATAAGAGAGAGACTCAGCTTGGGCAAGAGCTTCAGGCGAAAGTTCGACAGAGACTTCTCTCAAAGCCTCCTTTGCTTTCTTGTGTTCTTGCTTCTTTCCCATGCGCGAACCGCTCTATGCCGACAAGAAGCTTCCCAAAGGAAGCTTTCGCAGCCCAGAACTCTCTCCTATCGTTTGAGATTCCGGCAACTTACCCGTTTTCTCAGGCGATTTCCCTTTATCAAGATTCTTCTTGCCTGCCTTATCTTTCTTTTCAACCTTGCCGGAGCTGCCCTTTTCAGCTTTAGCTTTAGCTTTAGCTTCAGCTTTAGTTTTCTGCGACATAGAAGCTGGTTGAGAAAGTCCCTTCCCCTCTTGAACAGCTGCGCCGGCAGAAGCCTTGCCTCCGTCTTTTTTAACCAGCTTAGATTTAGCCAAGTCAGCCTTTCCTAGCTTAGACTTATTGGGGGCGGCACTCTTGGCTGAGCCACTCTCTGTAGTATCACTACTGCTACCAGTACTTCTGCCAGTACTGCTATCACTTCTGTTACTACTTTTACTTACTTGCTTAGCGGGCAAGCTAGGATCTTCAATTAGGACAGGATGTGTGTTGAAACTATAGGCAAAGCCGATGAAGAAAGCATCCACCGTCATTAAGCAAGTTATGAATAAGGCTTTGGCTTTCATTGCTTTTCTCTATTCGACCTTGAAGTTCGTTACGTCGTTGAAGTCCTGAGTTTCGGAAGCATTGCGACTATAGCTCATCAAGACATCTTTGGCGGCGAAGTTGTCCTGCATATGAGTGCCCTTAACAAGTTTGACAGTGACGGCATAAGCCGCATCCCCGGTATGCTTGTTGTACTGCTCGCCGAGGGCTTTTGCCTCGAACCGCACCTGATTCTCGCCGGGTTTGACGAACTTGGTCACCTCTACTATCTTATCTGGACCGAAAAAGGAATCGACCGGATTGTTATTCACATTAACGGTGACCGAATAGCCGCAATAATCTTCCCCGGAAGAAACTAGCCAATAGCGCATCTTGGCGTTCTTATCGGCAGCATTGGGTTTCTTTTGCGCAGCGGCTTCGGTGCCGTGAAGAGAGGCAGCTGCCGCCGCCCCGTCTTTCTTGCCGGTATTTTCGCCGCCCCCGTCATGGGTGGCATCAGACCCAGCTGGTTTGTTATTTGGCGCCGGTGCGGCGCTGGGTTCTGATCTTGCGCCGGCCGTGCCTGGAGGCACCAATACCACCGGCGCTAATCTCTGATTCATGCCCACATAATAGCCGCCGAAACCGGCGCCACCAACCATCAGACAGATGATTAGAAAGTCGGAAAGAGCCCCAAGTACAGTTTTGCCAGTGATCTTATCAGCCCCAGTATTCTTATCAGCCATAGATTAAAGACTCCTCTCGTCTTTGAATTCTTACCCAAGGGTCACTCACCTAAAGCATTTTAGAAAGCTTAGACTTCAAATAGAGATAGTGTTTACCCTAATTCTTATGGGGGCATATATGTTGGCACTTATATTTATAGAACCTGGTTTTGACAGTTGAAAGAAAGAATCCTGCTAATAATTTCGCGCAAACTCACTTCAAGTTTCTTTCTTTTTCTAGTTTCAATTTTGTCCCTTTCGTTGTGGCAGTGCCCAAACGAGGCGACGGCACAAGAATTTGAATCAAAAGAACTTGCCCCTAAAAACAAAGAAACGAATAATCTCATTGCCCAAGCCGTTTCGAACGGAGGCAATAAAACAAGCGATTATGAGAAGGAAAGACAAGCCTATGATGCCTGTCAGAGAGTCAATAAACTTTTGGGCGCCGGTAGCTATAGCGAAGCCGCTCAGCTGGCGCAAAGCGGCATAAGTTGCGACCCGACTGCCTATTCTGGTTATTTGCACAGACAGCTATCTGCCTGCCTCAAGGCCCAAAAGGACTTTCAAGGGGCTATCGCCGAGTTGAAGAAAGCGGCAAAGCTAGACCCAACCTACAAGAACAGTACTTATGACATTGCTTTGATCAACTATGAAAGCGGCAATTTAGAAGAAGCAATCAAGGGACTGGAGGAAGCCCAGAAACAGCCAGGCGCCGACCCGGTCCTGAAACAAGAAGCAAGTAATTTGCTTACCCAAGTCGGCGCCTTCGGCTATCTAAAGCTTGCCGAACGCGCTCTAGCGGCAAACAACCTCTCCGCAGGCAAGAAGCATCTAACCAGCGCCGCCCGTTTTGACCCCTCAACCTATTCTAGTTCTGTACACGGCAACCTGGCTTATGTACTGAGAGAACTTGGTGAATCGGAAAGAGCGATAGAAGAGGGTAAGAAAGCTCTGAATTTTCAACCGAATCAAACCAATCAAGCGCTTCCACAAAATCAAGCAAATACAGTCTACACAATTGGTCTAGCCTATCAAGACCTAGGGAATTTTCAGGAAGCAATAAATTGGTTGACTCGCTATACTCAGTTGGAGACAAATGCCCAGAATCGACAAAAGGCAGAAGTTTTCATTGCCGAATTAAGGGACGATCTGGGCAAGCAAAAGCCAGGGCTCGATAAGAAAGCCGATTATCTGGAAAGCTGTATGGAAAACGGTGTAGTGCCCAGTTGGCCGGCAGCAAAAATGCCGCTCAAGGTCTATATCAAAAGTGGCACAAGCCAAAGTGGCTATAAGCCAATCTATCGGGACTTTACCATTCATGCCCTAGACACTTGGTGCTCGGTTTGTCCCAAACTCTCTTACAAGTTGGTCGATACCCCTCAATCAGCCGACATTTCAGTAAGTTTTTCCAATTCCACTTTGGGCATGAGTGAAAACGGCAGAACCAGACTAAAAGCCGGTATCACCGACATAAAGAGCGATAAGGCTGAAATACTCTCGGCCAAAGTGGCTGTCACCACAATCAATCCTTTTGACCAAAAGCCTGTAAGAGACGGCGAATGCGCCACGATAACCATGCACGAAATTGGCCATAGCTTAGGTTTGGACCATTCCACAGCAGTGAGCGACATTATGTATTTCGGCTCTTCTTGCAAGCAAACCGGCAAACCGACCGCCCGCGACAGAAATACACTCGCCCTGATTTACAAAGACAAGCCGATTATTACAGCCAGTCTAAACAAAACAGTCAAACCGTTAAACATAACCTATTTACCGCCACCGGCTTTTTTACCGCCTGCCCCGGTTGATACAAAGGCCTTGAAGCCTCCGGTCTTTCTGCCGCCGCCTCTGGCAAAAGAAGTGCAGTATATGAAACCACCGCTTTTTGTGCCGCCGCCTCTGAAAAAAGAACTAAACTCTGCTCAAAATAATAAAGCCGAGCCAAGTCTAAACCGTGCACAGCCGGCAGCAAGAGACAAATCGAAGTTGCCCTTCTTTTTGCCACCACCGAAATAAAGCAGCCAAAACCGGTTCTTTGACTTGAGACAAAGAGGCAAGTAGAGATGAACTCAAGCTCAATTTGAATTAAGGGAAAATAGCATTGAGAAAAGAAAGCAAGGCAGTGATTAGACAAAGCCCGCCCATACCATAACCAATGTACTGATTGCGCTTCACTAGCGATATGTGCCCGAGCCCAGCAAATACGGCTGCAAGCAAAATAGCCGGCAATATGGTGCGCAAGCGCAAAAGCCACAAAGGCAAAGCCAAAGGCTGATCATATTGCAAAATACAGAAATAGTTGGGGCGCAACTGAAAACGCGGTCCAAGCCCCATAAAGGCGCGGGCCAGAGGCGAGGTTTTGTCGACTGGGTCGCGACTTTGTCCGTCGACGCTGATGTCTAAATAGACGGCGTTGGCGCCGGTGCCTCGCACAAAATCACCATCAAGAGTTGTGCCTCTAAAGACAATGGCATTAATGGTGCGCTTTGTACTCTTGATTTTGTAAAAACATCCACTAATGCCACATACTTCAGGCGACTTTTCGCCAGGGAAAAGTCCACCCTTACTCAATCTCTCTAATTCACTGTTTAGAGAAGACTCTTCTTTGCCGTCGTCAACATTGATGTCGTAAGCCATGTAACGCGGCATATATTTTCGCTTGGTATAAGCATTAAAGACAGTATAGCTGTCCTGACTTATCCCGGGCTCTAGTTGGTTCTCATCACTACCTTCTGATGAAGCGTCTGTAGAGCCGGTATCGGAAGAAGCCCCCTCGCTAGTTACCGAAGAGCCACCTGTCTCGCCGCTTGAGCTAGAATTAGAGCTACCAAGATCTTGACCAGAAACTTGACTAGAACTTTGACTAATCTCAGGGGCACCGCCCTTAGGGTCAGTCCCGTCTGTATTGTCTTTACTGTTCGTACTGTTTGTACTGTTTGTACTGTTTGTATTTTCTGTGCTTTCTAGCGAATCAACTGTCTTCAAATCACTAAGTGCGGCAGGGTAAGTCTTGTTGCGATTAAAGAAAAGTCTAGAAAGATAGCCGAGCTTTTGGATATTGGCCACATGGTTTGCCAGAGGGCTTTTCTCTTCAAAGAGGAAGGTCCCGTCTTCGTCGACCATGTCGCGACCACGCTCGACACCGCGGTCTAATATCCAGAACTCTTTGTTGAATACAGAAGATGGTATAGAACGCAAATATTCGTCGAAACCAAAGCCGAAAACTGAATAACCAAAGTTTGTTGGCTGAGCGTCAAATTTATAGACTAGCTCTTTATTTGTCTTGAAACGCATTGTGCGCTTGCCGTCAGCCGACTGCCGCAACTTAGCGGTAGAAAAATTTTGTAAGGGCGTAGAAAAAGGCAGCCAAAGATAATAGAGCGCTGATACCAAAACACCTGTGGTCAAACAGACAAGTACAGCTTTGACGACACTGTCGTTGCGTTCCCGAATTTGTCTGGAATGCATTTGCTGACGGTCTCTAATATCTTGCTCGCTGAGTTTGAACTTGCGAGGACGAGAACCTTCATCTTCACCATCGGCAGAGACATACACTTCGCCAGAGAGTTTTTCGACATCATCTTCTTCAGAATCGCGATCTGCAAAAGTCTTATTGCGTTCAGTTCGAGCAGGGCGACGCACCATCTGCCCCGATTGAGATTGCCCCTCTTTTCGCTCGCCGGTGTTAATCTGACTCTGGGTGGCATACTGGCTCTGCTGAAAGCTAGAGCCCTGACCTGTCTTTTGACTCTGGGTTGAGAACTGGCTCTGAGTTGAAAATTGACTCTGAGTTGAAAACTGACTCTGGGTTGAATACTGGCCTGCCGAGGTATTTGACTGTGCTGCCTGTTGGCGCTGAGAACTAGTTTGAGACTGTGCCGAAAAACCAGAGAGCGGATCGGCAGCCATAGAACCACCTTGCCAGATGACGGTCTTATCTTGATTGTCCGGCGTCGGCAGACTGGCAAAATTGAGAGCCGATAAAGGGGGCTTCGCTGCTTGAGCAGGCCCTGACCCCGCACCGGCACCCTGACTAGATTCACCACCCCCAGACCAATTCTGAGTGGAATTTTGACTAGAGAAGGAAGACTGAGCGCCACCATTATCAGTATCGTCGCTTAGTCCGACTGCTGCGCGTTTAGACCTAACTTTCTCTTCCAGTTGAGCCAGTTCCAACTGCCACTGCTTCACCCCGGGATGATCGACACCAAGCAATACCTCGCCTAGTTTTACCAGTCGGCGATTATATTCCAGGGCACCATAAAAGTCGCCTGTCTCTTTCTTTATGACAACAAGACATTCCAGACACTCGGCATAATAAGGGTCATCCTCTTTGAGCACCTTCATCAAGGCAGCATAACACTGCTCAGCCCGCACGGCATCAGCCCGCTCAAAAGCCTCGCGGGCTTGCTGCAATAAGACTGTTTCAGGGCTAAGGGGCAATTCTTGTGACCGAACCAAGTAAAAGGGGGGGCTTTTGATACCAGGTTTACACAACTAATTTAGCAAAAAGCTTGCAAACTGCCAAATGTTGCCGACTCAGCTCTATCCTATACGCTGTTCGATACTGCCTTCGATATACGATTGCAATTCCTTTCTCAGACTCTTAGGATTGACTCTTTCGATTGCCTCTTTAAGCAGCTCGGAAGCACCTTTGAAATCATCCCACTGATGAGCGGCCACCTGGGTATAGTTGATGGCATCGATAAAGGCATTGGCGCTATCTTCGTCAGTCGGCTTAAAGTCTTGCATATTGGCCGAATCAAACAAGAACTTGACCACGAGCGGATTAAAAGCAACCGCCCGGGTCAAGATTTCACGTGCTTCTTTGTTCTCTCCGGCATGCAAGAGCCTGAGCGCGCGACTATACATAGAAACGACGCACTCAGGAATATTCTCAGCCAAGAATTCGTCGAACTCCTTCAGAACCGGCTCTCCGGCATTGAGCAAGTCGAGCAAGGTAATTACCAGATAATACTGAGCCCGTGCCATTTCGGGTCGCAGAGCGCATTCGCGCAGTATGTCGGCTATTTTCTTAAGCTCATCAAGGTTGCGACTCTTAAGCCAGAGAGCGCGCAATTCTAAGACCAGAAAGACTTTGAGCGAGAGCATCGGCATCTCTTTCAGATAGACTTGCAACTCAAAGAATGGGCCATTCTTATCGAGAGCGGCAATCTCAGAGTCTATTTGAGCGCGAATCTTTTCTGTATAGGACTGAACAATGCCTATACGTTTTTCGATGTCAGCCTGCGAAGTACCTTGGGAAGATTCAGCCAAAGCCGACTCCATTGCATCGACTAGAGATTTCACTTCCTCACTGCATTTACCGATTTCTTCTTTGTGCTCGTCGTGGTCGTGATCGTGATCATGATCGTGATCGCAGTTGGGTCCGTGCTCGTGCTCATATTCATGTTCAGGCTTGTGTTCATGTTTTTTGGCACCGGTACTAATACTTACCTTTTCGATAGTGCCATGCTCCTGATCGCAGCTAGGTCCGTGTTCATGATCATGTTCATGTTCATGTTCGTGCACGTGCTCACATTCGTGAGACTCTTCCATCGCTGCTTCTTCGACCCAAGACTCTGGACCACCAATGGTCTTGAGAAAATCCAAGGCCTCGGCTTTGCGGCCGCAAGCAATCAAATTGCGCACATAGCGCCAAATTTCCTCGCCCATTTCGGCACTGACTGCGCCGTAATGAGTCTTGATCAAAGCAACTAGCTCCATCTGTTTAGCCAAAGCCTTTTCAAACTGCTTTGTATCAAAATAGAACTCGACAAAGTCAGCTGTAGTGTCAATTAGACGCTCCGGCTTCTTCAAGGCTTTGTTTATGCCTTCGGCTTCAAGCATAAGCGACTCAGCCAGTTCTGGCTGATCAGCATGTTCAAGCCAGACAGCCCTCACTTCCAGCTCATCTGCATACTGCTCACTCTCGCGCCCATAAGCCTCGGCCATGGCTTCCACACTGGCGGCAATCATCTCGTCGGCTCGCCCGCTCTGGGTTTCCATACAAAGTCTGGCATAAAGTGAAAGCGACTCGGCAATCCCCTTCTTGTCATCGGCTTTTTTAGCGGCTTCCAGAGCCTTAACTAAGTGCCCTTCAACGGTTTTCAGCTTTCCCGACTGAAACTGTCTTTCCGCTATTCTAAAGAACTTTTCCCACATAGAGCCTCAACAAAGAAACAATCGCGCTTAATAAGCTCAGCTATTTTAATTGATCAGGTGCCGACTGGGCGCCTAAGGCATCAAGAAAGCCTTCAATGGCAATGTTTTGGTACGAAGGTCGCTTGACTACCGAGAGAGCGGGACAAAGGTCCCGCTGTTGAAATGATCAAGGTTTGAGTTTCTCTGGCTCTAAAAGATCAATTCTCATGCCCTCTTTTGATTTCTGAGGACTGATCTTCTCGATAAAATCAATCTGCGATTGACTTAGGTCTGACCGAATTAAGCGCAAATGAGTTAGCCTATCGCTTTTCAGAATCCAATAAATATCGGCGTCACTCCATGCCAAGCCATTTACCTCCAACATGCGAACATATGGATTGGTAAGCATTCTCTTCAACTGAGGCATGGTCAAGCCGGTAGTCCAAAACTTCAAAGACCTTATCTGTTTCGACCGCCTGATTGCCTCAATTAGCTCAGGAGGGATGCTCTTGTTCGTAGCCTTCTCAGATCCTGTGAGAAATAGCTGATTTATCTTCATAAAAGATGGCATTTGGGCAACTTTGGCAAGATCTATATTGCCGCCATGAAGCTCAAGCAAGTGCAGGTTTCGTCTCGATAAGAAATCGTAGAAAGACTGATCGACAGTGCACTGTCGGAAGTGAAGCGTGTCCAGCTTCGGCCACTTATTCAATCGATCAAGTAGTTTCTTCCAATCCGCAGCGGAAGAGACTTCTCGCACTTCCAGGTCTCCCACCTCTCCCTCTTGGAATACTTGCAAAAACTCTGTACCAGTCTCATCTGGTCTAAACACGATACGAATTGGGAACTGAACCTCCAGCTGAATAGTCGAATTCGCTAGTTCTCTTTTTCTATCGCGATGCTCGACAGAACTGATGGTAAGTGGTGCATTAAGGTCAGCATGCCAGGTCAGTCTGGCTTGTTTGTCACCAAATCTCTCACATTGCAATGAGAAAGGAATTGGATCAGCCTTATTATCTGCGCCTGCAAAAACCCTATTTGCTATATTCCTTGCTCTCACTTCTGAAACATCTGGCGATGGCAAGTAAGGGACGAACTGGTCAGACACTTCTCTTTTGTGCTTTGTAGGAGCAGGTTTGGAGTAATGTCTCCATAAAAAGACCATCGGCATTACTACAATTAAAATGAATAAACTGAAGAGGAATCTTTTCTTGAGTGTTGACTCTAAAGCGTCTGTAATGCTGCCGACGGGCGAGTGATCGGGCTCTGAAAAGTCGTAATCATCTTGAGTGTTCTTGTTTCCGGCATAGTTTCCACTCTCCTTAGTCTGACCCAATATTGACCTGCCTGCACCAATACGAGAGAAATCATGCAAAATCTCATCCATCGATTGGTAACGCATAGACGGTGTTTTGGCGAGCATCTTAGCGACAGCAAGCTCAATACCTTCTGAAAAGACTAGTTGTGGACAGACCTCTGACAACCTTGGAGGGACCTTGGATTGATGCAAAATAAAGGTCTCATATGGCGTCTCACCGGCAAGCGGTACTTGCCCTGTAAGAGCTTCGAAGAGACTACAACCGAAAGAGTAGATATCGGTGCGGCTATCTAAATCAATACCGCGGCACTGTTCAGGGCTCATATAAAATGGCGAGCCGAAGACCTGACCAAGAGCTGTGAGTGCCTGCTTGTCTCGGCTTCCTTCATTGAGTAGAGACTTTTCCTTCTCGTCGATAAGTCGCGCCAAACCGAAATCAACCAGCTTGAAGACGATTTTTCCAGCTTCATCTCGACTGACTACTATATTCGCCGGCTTTATGTCTCGATGAATTATCTGCTGCTTATGGGCTACCGCCAAAGCCTCGGCTATTGCAGTGAAGCAGGCAAGGGCATTATTCTCAGGCAGCGGTCCGCTAGTCTTGATTATCTCAGAGAGGGGCTCCCCTTCAAGCAATTCCATGACATAGAAAGGCGTCGTATCTCTGTCGATACCCATGTTGTAGATTTGCACGATAGAAGGATGACTCAAGCGAGAAAGGGCGCGCGCCTCTCGCTGAAATCGCTGCCAATTTTCGGCGGTCATTAGCTCGGGCGCCAAGAGCTTGAGGGCAAATTTCTTGCCCATGATGCGGTGGGTCGCGCTAAAGACGACACCCATGCCGCCTCGCCCGAGCAGATCATTCAAAATATAATCATTGCCAACAACAACACCAGGCAAGTAAACAAGTCGACCACTCAAGCTGCGGCGCGGATTCTCATCGAGCTTTCGGGATTGGGCAGGAATGGTCGCATCGGAACTGACACCGGTCAAATCTTTAGGATCAGCTGGTTCATTGGGAATAGTAGACTCTTTGGGAATAGTAGAGTCTTTTGGATTAGTAAAATCCTGTGGTCTTCCGGAGCCTTGGTCCGCCAATGATCATCTCCGCTAAATATTCGGTGAGCGGCGAATCCGCTCGGGTGGTATGCCTAGGGCTCCTGGAATTTTATAACAAGTTAGTTGGAAGTTTAAGGCTAAGGCCAATTCAAGTTAGGTGGAGAGTAAACCTTAAAGACCTGCCAGTAAAGATTTGATTTATCCAACGGATATTCAAAGTCACTTTTGTTATATCCCAAGCTGTTGTAACTAGCATTTGACTTATTCTTAGATGATTCCTTTAACGCAAAATCGTATGTCATGCGCAAATTCTCAGCTGGCCTGTTCGGAATTCCTGTTTTTCCATCAACGCCACCAGATATAGTCTTAGCCACTATAGCGCCTGAAAAAGTCTTGATACCATTGCCCCTAAAAATCACATTACTATTGGGTGCATAAATTACGGCAGAAACATTAGACTGATCTATCAAGATGTTTCCAGAACCGTCATACCAAATCTGAAACTGAGCCGGATTTGCCGGGTTCCCTGCACTCAAGGACCCGGAGATACTTACAGCGTCTTTGCCTGAACCTTCAACGAAATATCTAATTGGCAGGTCACCGCTGGGACTTATTGTAGGAGTTCCGCTTACTGAAAGTGAGTCTACTACATAATCTCCTGATGTAACTGGCGCGGAACTAGTGTTAAGCGTCACATTTCCAGAATTTGAAACTCCTGAAGGCGGCGCTAATGCCGGCGCTATTGTGGGATCAGTATTCGGAGCAGCGTCCAGCGCAGGAGTTACAGCAGGAAGATTGGAATTACCATCACCAAACACATTAGTTGCGTCGCCCCCGCTACCATCTGAGAATCCGGACTGCTGACCATCATTGACTACTAAATACTGACTAACTTGAGAATCGCCTCCATTCTCTAACTTTCCTTGAGGAACTCCCTCTATCTTTAGGTTGACGGCACCGCCGATATCAGCATTTGTCAGCAAGGCATATCCGTAAGTACTGACATTTCCACCGAGATCGAAAAATTCACCAGTCTTTTGATTAATGAGACCGCCCTTAAAGAACGACACATCCACTCCATTAGCGCGAGCTTTAGTACTTGTGCCACTGCCTAACCAGATAGAGTCAACTGAAGTTAATGCAGAATCAGAGAAGTATGAATTCTGCCTGTCAATCATTGGAGAATTCAGCAATGATTTTGCAGACAACCGAGGTCTACAAACTGCATAGACTTTTTTCCTCATTGTGCCATACAAAGCGGTAGCCTCAATCTGCCGCCATAATCCTTTTCCACTCAGAGCGCTTACTGCAGAGGAATCTAGTCCATACTCATCACTGTAAATTTTCAGGCTAGGTTGCGGATTTAACGCTTCTGGTGAAAACTTCGAAACCTTGATCTGAATAGATCCACCAGGAAGAATTTTATCAACAAGAGCCTGCGGAACCGCAACTACTTTGTCGATACTTGCACCAGGATCAAAATTCGCCCGGCTAGACATATCATTGAGACCAGCAAGCGCGTAATCGACCGAGGAGTCTAATGCAACCTGCAGCCTAACTTCAGAGCTTTCTGTGCCAACCCATTTGAAAATTGGCATGATTGCCGCTGCCGTTCCCGCCAAAAACAACAAGGCGGTAGCGCTTATTGCCGTTACTGATATTAGGGAGAACCCCTTTTGCTTTCGACTAAATCTTAGAAAATCGGCTTTCATTGCAAATTCCGCAAGTAGATTTCACTTTTGATTACCTGTTGAGTGTTGTTAGAACCAGCAATATCTTGCTTACTTAATGTGAGCCGCTTTAGCTCCAGAGTCACAGCTACCGAGGATATACGATTGAGATCGTCATCTGAAGGGACAATAGATACCTCTTGGCTATTGGCTGTCTGAATCAGAAATGAAAACACTCTTGCGCCCGGAACTCCCGTTGGACCGACAATTCCTGAAAGAACCTTTACTGGAGCTGAACTTCCTGACGACTTGAATATAACGAAATACCCTGGGTCATCTGCATCAGGCAAAATCTGGTAACGAATAGTTGTCGATTTCGGCAATTGAGCGATAGGGTCAAACGTGCGCCAGTCGGGAACTGTGTAGCATTCGAACTCGATACCACTCTCTGATGCAGCTACAAACTTAAAGCAATGCTTGAGCTCATGCTGCAAGGTAGTGATGAAAGCTTTTGCAGCAAGATAATTATCAAATCTATTATGCAGGCGCCAAGTCCAGGCACTGCTCAATAGAATAGCCTCAGACATACCAGCCATAGCCACTCCCATGATTAGGATTGCAACAAGTAACTCAAGAAGAGAAGCACCAGTCAATCTATTGCGACTGCGGCGACGGTTTTTGCAAGCTTTCATTGACGACATCCTCATTTGCGGCGAATTCCTCTTTTCGCAATGAGAGCGGTTAACTTATACTCGTTTTCTTGATTAGGAGAGCTAGAATCGCTCCAAGTCGCTCTAACTTCAGCAATATCCAGATTCTCTACCAAAAGATAAGGCGAGACCTTTACAGTAACTTCTCCCTTGAACTCCGGTAATGAAGTTCCAGACCAAACAAAATTGTTGTAATCGATCTGAAGATAGCGACCCAGAAGACTATTTGGAGGAATTGCCCTAGGATCATTAGAGGATATCTGCATTTTGTAGAGTTGATCATAGTTCAAGCCACTAACAGGAGCCGCTCGAAGTCTTTCAATGACAGACTGACACAGAGAGGATGCTGCATACCTGTTCTGGGTAGTCACACTCAATCTGAGCAATTCCGAAATAGAATTACCCATACAAACAAGTACAATTCCACAAATTGCCACTGCCACCAAGACCTCTATGAGAAAGGCTCCTTTGGCTGCTCTCTTGTTTACATTCAGGCTGATGTACTTCGTTTGCATTTCATATGACCAAAAGCCCAACTTCTCCTTAATTTGCCCAAAATCGCAGCCTTAGTCCCACTTAGGGCAGGCTTGCCACACCAGAGCTATCGACATTGACCAGCAAACTACGATTTTCCATAGTCACATCAAAACTAGATGGACGCACAGGCTTACCGGTTTGCTCAAAGGTCACCTCACCGACCATTACCACTCCTTTCGGCAGCACGACCTCTTCCAAAATCTTTTTATCAGACTTAATCAGGTAAGAGTTCTGACCGGTCTTCATGCGCGCAGAAGTGATGGTGATAGGCATATCGTAGTTCACCGACATTTCCTTCACCCGGCGAATATCTTTCACCAATTCATGGGCGGCGTTATTGAGAGCTAGCTGGCGAGCTGTATAGTCTACAACCCGGAAAGCAAACAATGGCACGGCTATGAACATAGCCATGAAAGCAGCACTCTCCAAACGTCTGATCAGCGGCCAGGTGAAAATTGGGCTATTTCTCGGAATACTCGAAAAGGTTCCGCTTTGCGAACCGACCTGATTTAGATTGGTCTGACTGCCTGTCTGTGACACCGAAGACAAATTAGACGAAGAAGCCTGTTGGTCCGAACTCTTCGCACCACCATCGCTCGCCGCTTTCGGCGCCTGTGACTGTTTGGCTTCCTCTGACATATTCAACGCCAATTTTATCGTAACTTACTTATACCGCTCGGGTATTGCAATTAACCCCAAAGCCGAATTCGGGACAGGTGAGAGCAAGGCGAACAGTTCGCCAACTTCACTAATTTCACAGCCCGGTTGACAAACAACAGACATTTCGATAATATTGGAAATATGGAAAAACGAAGGAAATATGGAAACAGAGAATGCAGTCAAAGCTTTAGCGGCTCTCGCCCAAACCACCAGACTGGAAATCTTCCGACTTTTGGTGAGGAAGGGTCCGCAAGGTATTTCAGCCGGCAAATTGAGCGAGCATTTCGCGATGCCGCCTGCAACTATGTCCTTCCATCTTAAAGAACTAACTTCATCTGGGCTTATCGTTCAGAGACGGGAAAGCCGCTCTCTCATTTATGCGGCTAACTTTAGTGCGATGAATCAGCTGCTTGCCTTTCTTATGGAAAACTGCTGCAGCGAAGGAAGTTCGTGCTCAAATATAGAGGTAGAAAATAATGAATGAAGACTGCAAAACAAAGAGCGGGGCAGCGAAGAGATTTCATGTGCATGTGGCGGTGAAAGACATTGCCGAATCTGTCTCTTTTTATACAACCTTGTTTGATGCACCACCATCGGTGCAAAAGGAAGACTACGCCAAGTGGATGCTCGACGATCCGCGAATAAACTTTGCCATCTCAAAAAGAGGCAGGGAAGCCGGTCTAGATCATCTAGGGCTGCAGGTTGAATGCGATGAAGACTTACATGTCATCTCGAACCGGCTCAAGGCTGCCGGTGACCATATCATCGAACAAGAGTCTACAACCTGCTGCTACGCCCAAGGAAATAAAGCCTGGGTGCACGACCCACAAGGTATCGCCTGGGAAACCTTCCACACCACGGGCAGTGCCACAGTTTATGGCGAAGACCTGCAGATCGCCTCGAACTCCGCATGTTGCGCGCCAGGTCTTGATTCTAGTGACAGCTTAAACAAGCAATGCTCAGAGAAAGCACAAGATAGCGTCATTAGCGTCAAGATAGAACTTTAATCTAGCGATTGAAGACTGAAAAGATAGAAGAAAAGAATTACAGAAGAATAGAATTACAGAAGAACAGAAATAGGTTAAGTCTCTTATGCACGTTATCTTTGCCTGCATCCACAATGCTGGTCGCTCTCAGATTGCCAGCGCCCTCTTCAACAAACTGGCAACTGAGGGCGGAAGTAACATGCGCGCACTTTCGGCTGGGACAGATCCGGCTCAGACGGTGCATGAGATTGTCGCCGAAGTTATGAGCGAAGAAGAAAATATTGATCTGTCTGCTGTAAAACCCCAACTGCTCACCAGCGAACTGGCAAGCCGGGCCAAAGTTCTAGTAACCATGGGTTGCGGCGAGAAATGCCCATTTGTACCGGGTCTAGAAATAATAGAATGGCAGATTCCTGATCCAAAAGGTCAAGCGAAAGCAAGAGTAAAAGAGATAAAGAAGATAATTGAAAAACAAGTAAGCGATCTTTATTCTCGCCTCAAACAATTGGAAGCCAGAGGCTGATCCCAGCTCTAGCTCATCTAGACGGACAAATCCAATTTACTGCTCTAGGCAGTTTCGATGGCAGCCGCACGGTCGAGACCAAGCTCTTTCACCATAGCATCACGCATGGCAAACTTCTGAATCTTTCCTGTGACGGTCATCGGAAACTCACTCACCACTTTGATATTGCGCGGAATTTTGAAATGAGCCAGACGCTCTTTCATCCATTCATTCAGCTCTTTAGTATCAAGACTTTCACCAGCTCTGAGCATAAGCCAGACACAGACTTCTTCGCCGAGCTTTTCGTCAGGCACACCAAAAACCTGGGCTTGTGAAATCTGAGGATGATGATGCAAAACCTCTTCAATCTCACGCGGATAAATATTTTCACCACCTCTGATGATCATATCTTTCTTACGACCAGTGATGTGCAAATAGCCTTCGCTATTCATCACCCCTAGGTCGCCTGAATGCAACCATCCAGCCACATCTATGCATTCGTTGGTGGCTTCATCATTCTTGTAATAGCCAAGCATAATGCCGTGACCACGGCAACAAATCTCGCCCTGCTCACCGCGCGGCACAACTCTGCCGGTCTCAGGATCAATCACTTTCACCTCGACACCGGCTATGGCTCGCCCAACTGTGGTGGCACGAGTTTCCATAGAATCATGAATGGTAGTGGCGGTCATAAGCGGAGACACTTCGGTCAATCCGTAAAGAATAACCACTTCAGGCACATGCATCTCGCTGGCAACACGGCGCATCAATTGCACCGGGCATGGTGCGCCTGCCATAAAGCCACCCTTGAGACTTGTATAGTCGAACTCTTTAAACTGCGGGTGTTCTAACTGGCCGATGAACATAGTCGGCACACCGGAAATATGCGTCGCTCTTTCGGCAGAAACTGCCTTCATGACCGTCATTTCTTCGAAATAAGGACCAGGAATAATAACCGTGCCGCCTATGGAAAAGGTTGCTAAGGCCGAGCTAACCATACCGCCGCAATGGTAAAAGGGCATGGGTATGCAGAACCTGGTCTCAGGAGAAAGAGCCATTGCTCGAGCAGCAAACAAACCGTTATTGAGAAGATTATGATGGCTGAGTGTCACACCTTTGGGAAAACCTGTAGTACCGGAGGTGTATTGAATATTGACCGGATCATCAAATTGAACAGAATTCTCGCGCTCAGAGAGTTCAGTATCATTAACGGTGCTTTCCAGAGCAAGGAAAGTTTCTATTGAAAAAAGATCGCCCCTAGCTTTGAACTCGTGCGCCAGACCATCGGCATCAGAACCAGGCAATACAACTAGATCTTGCAGGCTTGGCACTCTTGAGCTCTTGACCGCACTGCCTTGAGCAAAAAGACGCGGATTTAGTTCTTCCAGCATATCGAGATAGTTGGACGAACGGTTGCGTGGAATAGTAAAAAGCAGCTTTACGCCAGATTGATTGAGAACATATTCTAGTTCGGGCACTCGATAAGCCGGATTGACATTGACTAGAATTGCACCAACCCGCGACACAGCATAGAGCACAGCCAACCAGCGCCAATTATTGGTCGACCAGATACCGACGCGGTCACCGCGCTCGATGCCTCTTGCAAGCAGCGCCCTAGCTAATTTGCGTGTAGAAGCAACAAACTCACTATAAGTAAGATTGGCTTCCTCTAGAACACTAACCACACAAGGGTGATTAGGATTCAGCGAAGATGTCAAATCCAGATGAGAACTTAGTGTGTAGCCGAGCAGCTTCTCTGCGCAAATTCCGTAATCGTAGCTAAGCGGCTGGGGAAACACTTAATTCAGCAAGCTACATGGGGAAAACTTCAGCACCACCAAGAATGTAGACATGCTTTTCATTGACACGCTTGCTCTTTGTCTTGCTGGCGGGAAGTTGAACTTGATTCTCACGGAGGGCTTCTTTGTGGCTCTTGATGAACTTAACTGCTTCTTCAACAGCTAAATCGGAGTTACCAGGAGCAGCGACCGGAGCTGCATTCAAAATTGCAGCACCATTAAGCTCATCTGCTTGGGCAGGAGCCAGGCTAAACCCGAACGACATTGAAAAGAAAAACGCACCGACTAGTGCTTGAATCTTGCGGCTCGGAGCTTTAGCTATATACATCGAATAACCTCGTTCCAGGTGCCTCTACCTGCACCCTAGGACACGAGTATAAGTGTGCTTTTGCCGAAAGGAAAGGCTTTACTAAATGTATTAACATTCATGTGAGCACATTCTAATGTCAAGAGGAGAGTGCGCTCAAGGGTTGTTTCTAGAACGTTGAACCTGTGGGCTTTTTTCAAAAAAAAGAAATTCTCGAGAATTTCTTTTTTTTGAAAAATCCTATTGATAACGGTTACCCGCGAAATCTATATAACCACTTTCATGCCTAGGGGTGTCACTGTGATGAGTCCAGTGCAAGACACCACCTCTTTGATTCCAAATAAACTCGCCGTGCACTGTCACTATGTCACCGGCTTGAGCAGGCACATAAGGCGCCATATCTATATTGTGAGCGACCAAAACAGTCGTACCGTTGCTAAGCTCCAGCAAGAATCTCTGATGCTTACTACCCTTTCTATCATCGGGCAGAAGTTTCTTAATTCGGGCTGTACACGTTGTGACAACCTTTCGCGCCTGCTCAGCCTGCAGCGCCACGACAGCAGCATCATCCAATGCCGGTTGGGCGAGGCTCGCACCGACTGCAGGTGAGGTCTGAGACTGCCCCCCTCCAGCTTGACCTAGTCCCTGACCTAGACCTTGACCCTGCCCCTGCCCCTGCCCGTTGCCGTTATCGTATGCGACCGCCTGAGATGCCGGTCCGCCAGCAGAAGAAGCATCGATAGAACCGCCTCTCTGCCCCATGCAACCGCATAGAGCCCCGCTCAAAATCGAGGCGAGGAAGAGCGAAACCAAGATAGCGGAACATTTAGAGGCTTTAGAGGTTTTAGAGACTTTAGAGGCTTTAGAGGCTTTGTTTTTCATTTTCTCTTCCCAATCACTTGTGGGCTTGATTGTTGTGATTGCAGGAATTATAGCCAGAGTAAGAAGCCTTTTGCATATAGTCCAAATCTAACAAACCAGTGTTCAAGCTCTCTTTTACATACCGGCAATATACTTTAGGGATTGGTGCAAAAGCCGAAGGCTGTGGTATATAGAGGAATATCGTCGTTTTTCTTATCTGCTTGGTCTCTTCTTTTTTCAGGAATTAGCGATGTTGTCCTCGATCTATCTGACAGGTTCTTCGATTGATCCGGGCGAGCTCAGCCAGGCTCACAAATCAGATTGGCGCACTTTAGCCATTACCCGGCTGATGAACCACGGTCTCAAAGTAACCAATCCTCTAGAAATACCCTGGACCGAAACTGAATTCAACTTTGATGAGGCTATAGATCTAGCCGGCAGCTCAGATCAAAGGGTAAGAAGGGCGCTTGGTTTGATAGACCAGAGCGACGCCATTCTGGCTAATCTAGAACGCCCAAGTTACGGCACGGCAATGGAGATTTTCTATGCCTACCGCAGCGGCAAACACGTTACTGTCTTTGGCTCTTCGCCTTTGAATCCCTGGGTGGCGACCCATTCACAGGCCAGATTCAACGATATCGACTTGGCCCTTCGCCATATCATTGGCAATCAACCGCGCTCGGCCCCCGTAGATTGGGCAATTCACTACGAAAACCAACTCAGTGAACGCTACGAGCAAATGCCCCCCTATGGCGAGCCCGACTATAAATTTTTCGGCGGCGACCTGCCGATTCTTGTCATTGCGCCTCATGCCACAGCATATTTCAGAGAAGGTGAATTCCAAGAGCAGGAGTCATTTACAGGTTCTATGGCTGTGCTCCTGAATAGACGAACCGCCTGCCATGCTCTCACTTCAAATTATTGCTTGGTGGCTGATCCTTGTGTTTATGCCGACACCCCTTTCAAGACCGCCATCAAAGACTTGGTCAAAGCAGGCAATATCGGATTGATTCTGATGATCTTGGGATCGGGACAACAAACACCGGGGTTGCAAATTGACCATTGCGGACCGACCCGCGATTATGACTTCGAACAGCGGCTGAGATTAAAATTGGGAGCTTTGGAAGAAATTGCGCCGGTAAAACTGGCAAAGAGCCAGGAAGAATTGGATAGAGAGACCGGGCCGCTTAGTCGCTTTATCGCAGAAGAGTTGGCAGTGCCGCTTGTCACAGTGAAGCTCTCCAAGCGCTATAGAATGCCTAGACTACAGTCGATGCTCTTCAGCCGAGCCACCGACCTCCTTGCTCAGTTCGTCCTAGAGAGTTCCAGCTATCTCAACTCGCGGCTTTACTGAAACGGGCTAAAAACAAGGTGAATTTGAACAAAGACGAAAGCTGGGAGACAGAAACACTTGTCGTCCTAGTGACGGCGCCAAGCGCGGAAGCGCAGGCATTGGCAACCAAGTTGTTGGAAGCCAAACTAATTGCATGCGCCAATATCCTGCCTTCGGTGCTTTCGATCTATAGCTGGAAGGGAGAGACAGCCGTAGATCAGGAAAGCTTGCTTGTCATGAAAACGAGAAGCGAGATTTACGCTCAACTTGAGGCTAAAATTAAGGAGCTTCATAGCTATGAAGTACCAGAAATTCTTGCGGTTTCGGTGGATAGAGGCTCAAAAGCCTACCTTGACTGGGTGAAAGAGAGTCTTTCAAAAGTCGGCAACTAGCAAAGTAGAAGGCACCGGTGAAATCCCAGCATGGTCGTTAGTGCAAAAACTATAGTGGAAGCTTTCTGGTCGCAAGTGCGCGATAAAGCCGAGCGACCGGCGATTATGCACAAAATCAAGGGCGAATACACCCCGGTCATCTGGCGCGAGCACGGTCTCACCACAGAACTAGCCATGGCCGGTCTAGCACGCAATGGTATTACAAGAGGTGCTCATGCAGCCATTCTGTCTCATCCTAGTCCCCGCTGGACTTGGGCAGACATGGCTATTCTCTCTTTGGGCGCGGTGACGGTGCCAATCTATCCCACTCTGGCCGTACCCGAAGTGGAATTTCTAATTAAGCATAGCGATGCCCAAGCCATCTTTGTCGAAGACTTGGTGCAACTGAAGAAAGTGCTTGATGGCAAGCCCGCCGAAAAGCTCAAATTCGCAGTGCTGATGAATGGTCAAGCACCGCCTTCAACGGCCACGCTCAAAATCATGACCTGGGAAGATCTGCTCAAAGACGGTGAAATTCATCTCTTAACTGCCAGAGAAGAACTGGCGAAGCAAAGAGAAGAAGTCAGTCCCGACGACCTGGCATCGATCGTCTATACATCTGGAACCACCGGCATCCCGAAAGGGGTGATGATTCACCACCGCAATATAATTGCAGTCTGCAAAGCCGTGGGCGAGCGGCTGGACTTCAAAGAACAAGACCTGGTCCTATCTTTCCTCCCTCTTTCACACGTCTATGAAAGAGTCGGTGGTCAGTTTGTCAGCATCTTTTTTGGCGTGACCATGGCTTATGCCGAAGCAATTGAAACAGTGCCGCGCAACATGGTTGAGACTCATCCAACGATCATCAATGGCGTGCCGCGCTTTTACGAAAAAGCCTATCAGCGCATTCAATTTGAATCAAAGAAGTTGCCTAGACCGCAGCAAATTCTTATCAACTGGGCCTTTTCTTTGGGCAAGGAAATCCAGACAAAAGTAGCAGGCAGCGAAGGAAACGGCAGTGTTGAACGCCGAGAGCACACCACCAATTCACTGTTGAAACAATTGAAAGCAGCTGAGCTTAGAGCCGCCGATAGACTTGTCTTTTCCAAAATCAGGCGCCGTTTTGGTGGTCGGCTGCGCATGTTGGTATCGGGCGCAGCGCCCTTACCGGGCGAGGTGCAGAGATTTTTCGACACCATCGGGCTGACCATTGTAGAAGGTTATGGACTAACCGAAACCTGCGCCCCAGTTGCTTGCAATACACCGCTCTCGAACCGCCCGGGTACGGTCGGCAAGCCGCTCGTGGGAGTGGAAGTGCGAATTGCAGGCGATGGCGAACTGCTGGTGAAAGGCGACACGGTCTTTAGCGGCTATTACAAAAATGACGAAGCCACAGCCGACGCTTTTGAAAACGGCTGGTTCAAAACAGGTGATATAGCCGAAATTGATAAAGACGGCTTCATCAGCATCAGAGACCGGAAGAAAGACATTATCATCACAGCCGGTGGCAAACATGTGGCCCCTCAATACATCGAGAATCTCTTCAAGGGAGACCCTCTAATAAGCCACTGCCTGGTTTACGGCGATCGGCGCAAGTTTATTACTTGTTTGTTCACCTTGAATATGGACAACCTCAAGGTCTTTGCTGACAAGAACAAGATAAGCTATACCGACCTAGAAGAACTGACCGATCACCCTTTGGTCATCTCGGCAGTGCAGCAGTCGGTAGACCGAAAGAACGAAGGTTTAGCCAATTTTGAGAAGATTAAGCGCTTCAGTTTACTGAAGAAAGACTTTTCAATTGAAGCCAATGAACTGACACCCACTTTCAAGGTGAAAAGAAAGCTGGTTACCGAGAAGTACAAGGAAGTTTTGGACGGTCTTTATCCCAAAGAAGACCTGGAAATCCAATGAACCATAAAAATCTTTGCCAAATATCTTTGACAAATATCCTTATTTGCAAAAAAAGATCTTTACATTCGCTTGGCAACTAATTACAATAATGCCGAGGTTTCAGGATCGCAGGGTCTGAAAATGGTCTGAACGTCCGAAACCCTTTTAAATAACTTACTAGCAGATGTGCCGCCTGAGGTCATACATCCATGTTTGAATCTTTTGGAAGGGGTCTAAAGCTAATCCTGGCTTCAATTAAGATGGGGTTCCAGGACAAGCGCTTGCTTATCCCCGGTTTGATGACAGTCTTTAGCAACTTCTTTTTCGCCATCCTTCTTTTCCTAGAAGCCAAATCGCGAGTGGCAGTGGAGCATAGCGCCTCTGCCAAAGCAGTCTCGGCTGGAATCAATATGGGCAAAAACGCCCTACAGCACGGAAATCCCGCCGATATCCAACAGTTGATGGCCAAGACAGCCCTCAATGGTCCATGGGACCAGGGTGGACTGCAGGGACTATCGGAAGCTGCCAGCCCTGATGCTGTTCTGGCTGTGGTGGCAATTCTTTCGGTCTGGTGGCTCACCAACCGTTTCTTGGAAGGCGTCACCACCGCTCTTGTCTATAGCCATTTAACCGAAGGCTCAGGCTCCGGAAGGTTTTCCACAGCCTGCGCCGCTGTTTTCAGCTCTTTACCGGCGATCATTACTCTCGGCATCGTCACCCTCATCGCCAAGAAGGTGGCACGTTTCATGCGTGACAAACGCAGTAGTGGCATCTTCGGCATGGGTATCAACTTTATCGCCAGTATCGTAGAAGTATTCTGGACCATGGCCGGCCACCTCATCTTACCAGCCATTGTTATTGAAGGCACATCTTTTTGGGGTGCCCTGAAGCGTGCGGACCGAATTGGACAGGGCAATCTGATTGCTATCGGTGTAGGTGAGATCGGTATAGATACAATCAACCGACTGGTCATGCTGGCAGTATGCCTGGTAGGCGTTGCCGGTTATGGAGCACTCTACGTCTACAAAATCCCGGCTAATGCTCCAATCGTCATGATTGGCGGGGGTTTGTGGGCGATGGCAGTGGTTTTGACCACGGCAATGTCCATCTATATAAGATCGGCATTCTTTACCTGTCTTTATGTCTGGGCTATAGAAGCTGAAGCTCTTTCTGAAGCAGAAAGAGTGAACTGCCAACCACCGGCACCTCTTGCCGCTGCCCTGGCTTAGTCAAGAAAGCAAATTTGAAAATTTGAATTGGAAAAAAGTAAACCGATATCGGTTTACTTTTTTTTTGGGCAACGGCGAAAAATTCAATCTAGAAAACGGTTCAAACTAGAAAACAGTTCAATCTAGCAAGCCCTTGACTATCTTGGGGGTGAGATACCACTTCAAGACTCCTGGACCATCGGGAGGCATGCCTGTGACATCGATACGGCAAACTCCTGCCTTCTTGAAAGGCATCTCGAAACCAGGACCGGCATACAGCAAATTACCAACCAACATACCCATATCAGGCTCATGCCCGACCAAAAATACTTCTCTGGCAGTCTCGTGCCGACCAATCACTCGAAAAAGCTGAGTAAAGTTCACGGCTGGAGCTAAGGCATCGGTAATCTTGATTTCTTGATCTAGAGCCTCAGAAATATACTCGGCAGTCTGTCTGGCGCGCACAAGTGGACTGGAAAAGATCAGATCTGGCTTTACTCCTAGCTTCTTAAGAGCTTTAGCCACTTGCTTCATCTCATCTCGGCCTTCATCTGTCAGTGGTCTTTCGCTATCTTTGGTAATGCCGCCTCTCAAACCTTCCACTGCTATGCCATGGCGCACCAGATATAGTCTCATTACAACTCCATATACATATGAGTAGCTTTCGCGAAGACTAATTCTAGTAGTAATATTTGTTTGTGAGTAACGCTAAACCACGAATTATTGGTCTTGACATAGGTGACCGCCGCATAGGGGTGGCCATCTCAGATCCTTTGCGCATAACCGCAGCAGGACTGGAAACTATCGAAAGAACCAATGTCAGAGCCGATGTGCAAGCGGTGCGTGATATTGCACTTAGGCACGGCGCAGTGCAGATTGTGGTTGGTCTACCTCAAAATATGGATGGTTCGATGGGCGAACAGTCAGAGAAGGTCAAGTCTTTCGCCCGTAAGCTGGCTCGCGAAATCAATATACCGATAGTCTATGAAGATGAGCGGCTCACCACTATTTCAGCCATTAGAACCTTGACCATTCAAGGCGTGAAGACCGGGCATAACAAAGCACTGGTCGACCAGCAAGCCGCTGCCATAATTCTGCAAAAGTTTCTAGACAGAAAAGAACCGCCGCCAATAGCTTAATCAAGCCATTGCTTCGCTAGACTTTAGCTTGATCTCGATACTAGATTTAGATACTTGATCTGTAGGTTTGCTCTAGACGCCTAATTTAGATGCTCAATTTAGACGCTTGCTTGAGACGTTTGATTGAGACGCTTGATTAAGATGCTTAGTCTGCTATTTAACTTTGCGCTTAGCCACAATTAGATCAAAGGCTGTTGCATCATTATCAGAGGACTTTTGGATTGTGTCGGCAAGCTCTGCATCAGCTAAGCGCTTTAGTTCTGCATCAAGCAGCCCTGCCGCTAGCGGATTCAACGCAAAAAGAGTGATGTAGGGCAACCACTGCGAAAGTTTGGTATGAGTCCAAACCTCAACTTCAAAGCCGGCCTCTTCAAAATACTGAGATATCTGTTTAGTATCAGGCAAGCCAAACTGCAAGCTTCTCTGCATCTCACTTTTCAAAGTAAGTTCAACAAGTCCGGACCAGTGCTTTCTATAACCGCTTGCGGGCAGATCAACTATGCACAAAGATTGCGGAATGCGAGCCAACTCTCCAAGCAAAAGCTCTCTTTCTTGTTGATTCAAGGCTTCTAGCACACCGATGGCGGTGACTGCATCAAAAGATCGGGAAGGCAAACTAATGGGAGCAGGTTTACCGGGGGGACAGGCATCGGGTCTTTCAGAACCAGCTATCGCACCAGACATACCATGATTTTGACTATGACTTGGCAGAGACGAAGCCGCTAGAGTCGAGGCAAGAGACTGTACTTGAGTCGGTGCTTGAGTCGGTGCTTGAGTCTGCTCTTGAGACTCTTTCTGGGAAGAAAGTCCCTGAGCCTTACGATTATCGTTCTCACTTTCAGATGAATCGGAAAGAAGAAAGAGCTGCCAATCAGGAATGAAGGCTTGCAATGCACCACTTGTAGTACCGACCTTGAGCAAGGTCGGTGGTTCTTGCCGAGAGGAAAGAGAACTAGCTTCTGTTTTACCAGCACCGTTTCCCTTACCAAGAAAACGATTGAGAAAAATTGAAGCGGCTAAAAGGCGCACGTAGCGCTCTAAAGGCACTTGCGAGAAGTCGACTTTCAACGATCGATCTTGAGGCCTGACGCCTACAAGCATTTTCTTAAACCAAACCTTTCATCATGCCGTACCAATAGACCTGGGGCAAGATATCTCTTTTGAAGACATACATAGAATACCGCTCTTCCGATTGATCGAAAGGAAAAGTCTCCTGAGGCTGTAGCTCATAATCGAACTCAGCCAACACAAGACTGTTGTAACCAGTCACAAGTGGACAGCTGGTGTAGCCGTCATACTGCGCTCGAGCCGGTCTGCCCTGCATAACCTCTGCCAAATTAGACACTACCACTGGTGACTGTTTGCGAATAGCGGCACCGGTTTTGGAAGTGGGCAGACTAGAGCAATCACCTAAGGCAAAAACATTCTCAAACTTTTTATGCTGCAGAGTTCCTTTATCAACATCAACCCAACCAGCGGCGTCGGCTACACTAGATTTCTTCAAGAAATCAGGCGCACTCATAGGCGGAGTGACATGAATCAAGTCAAACTCCAACTCGAAGGTACTGCCGTCATCAATATTTTTGAAAGTAGCTTTGTGCTCAGGTCCGTCAATCGCAACTAAGTCGGTACGGAAGCGGGCATCGATTCTTTTACGCTTCAGCACCTTCTCTAGAGTGTTGGCGTATTTTCTGACAGAGAAAATTGAAGGATTGGCTGAGCAAAAGAAAACATTCGTTCTCTCTCTGACACCGCTTGCCTGAAAGGCTTCTTCGGCAAGATAAGCGATCTTCTGCGGTGCCCCACCGCATTTAACCGGGGTACTCGGCTGAGTAAAGACAGCATTACCTCCTTGAAAGTGCGAGATAAACTGCCAGGTTTTATCGACCAAGTCATAACTGTAGTTGCTGCATACTCCGTTTATTCCCAGTGTTTCAGGAAGACCCGGAATCTTGTCCCAGTCTATTTGAATACCGCAGGCGATTACCAAAAAATCATAAGAGAGAGTTCGTCCAGACTCGAGCCTGACTTGATTGTTCTCAGCCTTGACATCAACCGCGCTTTCTTTGATCCATTTGACCCCGGTTGGTATTAGCGAAGATTCATCTTTCACCGAATCTTCTTTCTTGGCCGCACCACCGCCGACCAAGGTCCAAAGAGGTTGGTAATAGTGCTTGTCACTTGGTTCGACTATGGCAATATCAACATCGCCAATTTTGCGCATCAGCCTGGCAGCAACTGAAATGCCGGCTGTTCCGCCTCCCAAAATGAGTACACGATGATGATTTTCCCGTTTACCGCTTGCCACTTCTAGCCTCTTCCCCCAGCATTTCTGCTTGCTGCCCTTGCACTGATGATATGGATGCCTTAAGTACTCGTCTCTAATGTGTCCCCTGATATGTTTCGCCTGCTCTCGCCCCCTGTCAATATCTCGAGAAAATTCAAGACTGACTGCCAAATTGCCGGCATTTTAAATGCTGCACTGCGCTTAATGTTTGGCGGGGTCTGGCTGCATAATAGGATATAATTTTTGGTGATATAAATCACGTCCTCCGTCAAAAAGAGGACTAAAAATCGGGAAGTGAAGAAGTTATGAGCGCAGCCTACATTGCTCTATTGGTGATAGGAGCCATACTGGCAGTTTCTTTAATCGGTCTAATTTTATTGCATTCGCCCAAAGGCGATGGCATGGCTGGGATAGGCTCTGCCGCCACTGTATTTTCAGGAAAGAGGGGCGCTGAAGCCGGGCTCGACCGCCTCACCTGGATAGTTTTCGGCTTGTTCATGCTCGACTGCCTGGTAGTCGGGTTTGGTTTCATCAAATAGTCAGCCTTCCAATTCTCGGTCTGATTTTGCGAGCCCGATTAAACCAATATCTTTTTCAACCAATATCTTGTTCAGCCCATAACTAGTTCAGCCCATGAGTCTAAGCAACTAAAGTTATCAGTTATCGTCAACACGCACCACCGCAAGCAAATATGTCATTTCAATTACCCACCCTAGAAGAAAAATCTGCCTATGTGCACGACCAGTTCGAGCGCATCGCCAAGGGTTATGACCTAAGCAACGACGTCATCAGCCTGGCCATGCACAGAGCCTGGAAAATGCGCGCTGTCAGCGAATTAGTAGATATCGGCGCACCGGGTCGCTTCTTGGATGTCTGCTGCGGCACAGGCGACCTCTCACTCTTGATCGCCCGCATGGCGGCTCCCGGAAGCCTCGTCACCGGTCTGGACTTTTCACAGAATATGCTGGATATCGCCGGCGAACGCAACCGCAGAAAAGCTCACAAAATAAACGAAAAAACTAGAATCGATTTCGTAAGAGGCGATGCGCAGAATCTGCCTTTTGAAAAAGAGACTTTCAACGGTGCCATCATCAGTTTTGGCTTACGCAATCTGACAGATTTGCAAAAAGGTCTGAACGAAATGGCGAGAGTGGTAAAGTCAGGCGGCAAAGTCGCCAATCTAGATCTCGGTCATTGCGAAGTGCCGGTTTTCGCCCCGATTTTTTCCACCTACTTTGGCAGAGTAGTGCCGGTAATCGGCGGTATCCTGCAGAATGATCGAAAAGCCTACACCTATCTGCCCGAATCTTTGCACACCTACCCGAGACCGGAACGCATCTCGGCGATGTTTGAAGAAGCGGGTTTGACTAATGTCAGACATATACCCTTGGCACTGGGTACGGTGGCACTCCATATCGGGACCAAGCGCTAGAAACAAAGCTACAAAGATTCAAAGCTACAAAGATAAGATACAAAGCTATAAAAGACACTAAGCTAAAAAAGTCACGAAGCAAGAGAAAATACGAAGCAAGAGAAGACGCGAAGCCATATCGGATACAAAGCTCTAAAAGATACAAGCTCTAAAGAAATTAGTCTCGAGCGATTGCAAGTCAATGAACTGTCGGAGGTCAGCTTTGACGAAAGAAGAAGCAAATAAGCCTCTTAGTCACCATCCTGTAGAAGAGAAGCTAACTGCCCAAAAGAGTAGCGAGTCTCTCATGGTCATCGTCGGCGATCCTTCAGCAGACAAACATGCCTCCAAAGTCTTGAAACGCCTGAAAGAAATTGAACCGCATTTGCATATTTTCGGCGTCGGCGGCACTGAGATGCAGAAAGCCGGAGTTGAACTTCTCTTCAATTGCAATGATTTTGCCGTCCTGGGCATTTTTGAAGTAATCAAATCGCTATTTTTCTTTTACAAGATGCGTCAGACCCTTCTCAAGGAAATCAAAGAAAGAAAACCAGCAGCATTACTTTTAGTCGATATGGGCGGCTTCAATATTCAATTCGCCACCGCTGCCCGCAAAGCCTATCCAGATCTGCCCATGTATTACTTTATCTCGCCCCAAGTCTGGGGTTCGCGCCCGTGGCGCATAGATGTCCTCGGCAAAGCAATCACAAAAATGCTGACAATCTTTCCCTTCGAAGAGCCGCTCTACAAAGACAAAAAGATTGATGCGCGTTTTGTCGGTCATCCTCTGCTCAAAGATTTGCCAGAGCCCAGTACACTACCCAACCGAGAGGAATTTCTTGCCGAGCTGGGACTAGACGCCAAAGCTCCTGTTATAGCCATTTTGCCGGGCAGTCGCAAGCAAGAGATCAAAGCCCATATGCCGATTCTAATTGAAGCGGTAAAAGAATTGCACAAAAAGATGCCGCATTTGCAGTTCGTTTTTTCTCGCTCAACCGAAAAGGTCGCGCCCCTTATCGACTCATATTTGCAGCAAAGCCAATTGAGCAATCTCACAAACGGCACAAGCCCTTTGGTCAAGACTGTCAGCCTCAGCCCTAATTATCCGCTCTACAAAAACGTCGATCTCATTTGGGCAAAATCAGGCACCACAACCTTAGAAATCACACTTTACGGACGACCGATGATTATCTTCTATAAGGGTAATTTCTTTTCGTACTTGCTGGTCTTACTTTTTAAATGCGTTAAACATGTGGGCTGGCCCAATTTGCTTGCCGGCAAACTATTGGTGCCCGAGCTCTTGCAAATGGATTTCAGACCCGACCAACTAGTCAAATATAGTATGGACCTCTTCTTAGTACCAGGTCTCAAGGCTGAAATCGAAAAAGAACTGCTAACACTGCGTTCTGAACTAGGTCAAGGCGACTTTGTCGAAACCGGAGCCGCAGAGCTTTTGGCCCTGACCAGAAAAAAAGAGTTATTGACCAATGGAGCGAGTGCTTGATGAGCCGGGAAACTGAAACGAAAGAGCAAAAGCAAGCACAGGCGCAATTTGTAGAGGAGAAAGAAGTGCCAGCACAAGTGCAGGACCCTACACAAAGTCAGCCGCCAGCACAAGTGCAGGACCATACAAAAAATCAGGCGCCAGCGCAAGGGCAATCTGCAAACTATAAACAAGAGCACAAGAAAACAGCGCCTGAAAAAGTTTCCGACTCGCAGTTCCATCTTTACATGAGACTGCTTAAGTATCTCAAGCCCTACGGCACCATGTTCGCCTTCGGCACTTTAGCCGCTATTCCTTCGGGGGGCATGGACAGCGTCATAGCCTGGCTTGCTGGTGAAGGTTTGAAGCGAGTCTTTGATGATCACCAGACACATTTGCTAGCTTTCGTGCCGCTCGGTGTCTTGGCGGTGGCATCGACTCAGGGCATCGCTCGCTATTTCGAAGCTTATTGTATTCGCTATGTCGGCGCCGCCGGCATCAGAGACCTACGCAATGAACTTTTCAGACATCTGCAGAAACAGCCCTTGCTGTATTTCCACGGACAATCATCAGGTGTCTTGATCGGTCGCCTCATCAACGATGTCGCCATAGTCGAAGCAGCCATCTCACAAACTTTCCAATCGCTGGTCAGCCGAGCCATTACTCTTATTTCGCTCACCGCTGTCATTTTGCTCAAATCATTTGGACTAGCCATGATCGCTTTGCCGATTCTCTCTTTGATTGTCATTCCAGTGGCCATACTCGGCAAGAAAATCAGAAAATCTTCTCGAGGCGGTCAAGAGAATATCGGCGACCTGGTCTCAGTATTATCTGAATCTATCCAAGGGGCAAAAATAGTTCAGTCCTATAATCTCGAAAACTTTCAAATCAATCGCTTCGAAACCACCAATGGTGCCTTCTTCAAAAACACACTCAAGGCAGTAAGAGCCGAAGCAATCATGTCACCCATTTTGGCGATGATTGGAGCAGTCGGCATCGCCTGCGTAATCTGGGTGGCAGGCGCCATGGTGATGAACAAGCAGATGGACTTGGGCGCCCTCACTTCCTTTGTCATCGCTTTGATTTTGCTTTATTCGCCCATCAAGAATATCGGGCGAGTAAACGGTATTCTGCAACCCGCGCTAGCCGCCGCCTCCCGCATATTCGAAGTGCTGGACCACGAGTCTGACTTGACCGACTGCGCTAACCCTATTGATCTCAAGAGCGGTCCCCATACTGTTAAGTTCGACCATGTTTTCTTCAAGTATCCAAACCACGACGCCGTCATCCTTGATGATATTTCAATCGAATTACCGCCGGCAAAGATGATCGCCCTTGTCGGACTTTCAGGCTCTGGCAAATCAACCTTCGCCAATTTAGTGCCTCGCTTTTTCGACGTGACTGGCGGCACTATCTTTATTGACGATATACCGCTGCCTCAGATCTCGCTCAAGAGCTTGCGTCAAGAAATAGCCATAGTGACGCAGGACAACTTTCTCTTCAACACTTCAATTGAAGAGAACATACGGTTCGGCAATATCGAAGCCAGTCATGAACAGCTGATTGAAGCAGCCAAGGCGGCCTATTGCCATGACTTTATCGAGGCGATGCCCCAAGGCTATAACACAGTCATAGGCGAACGCGGTCTGAGACTATCGGGTGGTCAGCAACAACGTATCGCCATAGCAAGAGCCTTTTTGAAAAACGCACCGATACTAATTTTGGACGAAGCAACTAGTGCCTTAGATAACGAATCGGAAGCAATGGTGCAACAAGCGCTCAATAAACTTATGGAAGGGCGCACGACAATCGTAATCGCTCACCGCCTAACAACGGTCCAACACGCCGACCAAATCGTTGTTCTAGATCAAGGTCGCATTGTCGAAAAAGGCACCCATAGAGAATTGCTTGCCAAGGAAGCCACCTATGCCAGACTTGTACAAGCGCAGTTCGAAAGACTAAAAGACGCGGAAGCAAATCAGTGATTCTCTCATCGAGTTTCAAGGTCGGCCCACCCGGCGTAAACTGTCTAGTATCTCTGGTCTACCGGGTCTATTCGTTATGCGTGTCCTGCATGGTCTGTATGTTCTGTATGATCTGCATGTTCTGTGTGATCTGCATGTTCTGTATAACCTGCATTTTCTGTGCAGCGCCGCTAGTCTATGCAGAAGAGGCGATGACAGAAGCGCAGCCAGATTCAAAAACAGATTCAAAGACAGAATCAAAGCCAGATTCAAAGCCAGATTCAAAGACAGAATCAAAGACAGAATCAAAGACAGAATCAAAGCCAGAATCAAAGACAGATTCAAAGACAGATTCAAAGACAGAATCGGCGAAGGTCTCATCCTACAGTAAGGAAGAATTGAAAGAAATCACTGCCGGCTTCATCAAAAGCCGAAAGTACTGGGAAGGGATTCAATTCTTCAATAAAGAGCTAGCTAAAAATACTGAGCTTAATAGAAACAGTGAGCTAGCTAAAAGTACAAATCCAACTAAAAGTACTGAGTCTGCCAGAAATACTGAGCCATCTAGAAATATTGAGAGAGAAGTAGCTCTCTTGTTGGCGCGAGGACAGGTTTACTTCGCCTGCTCGGCTTACCGAAAAGCTCTAAAAGATTTCAATGCAGCAGTTAGCCTCCACAAGGGCGCTAGCGAAGCCTGGCTCCGAATCGCAATTGCGCAGTGCCGTAAGTCCGATATGGTGGCGGCTTCAGCTACATTTAAAAATTTAGCCGAGATAATTGCCAAAGACAAAGCCGATTCAGAAATCGCCGCATTGACTGCTCGTGGTTTTCTCGAACTAGGAATGACTGACGCAGCAAAAACTTTTCTCAGCCAGCTTATAAGCGCTGAGAAAGCAGATTTAAGCGTGGATAAGAGCGCGGAGTCTGCTACCGAAAAGACTCTTCAGAGTGACACTCCCGAAAATGCTAGCTCAAGCCCCGAACTTCTTTACTTGTACGCGCAATCTTTGGCTTTATCAAATGAGAATAGCAAGGCATTAGAGTTTCTAAACAAGGCACTTTCAAAAAACTCGAACTCTTTCGAATGTCTACTTGCGAGAGCCAAGATTTATCTGCAACTAGGCAAATCGCAAGAAGCAAAAGAAGATGCCCAAAAAGCCCTTGCACTCAACAATCGCAGTTCTATAGCCAGCTATTACCTGGCTCAAGCTTTGTTCAATTTAGACGACCTAGCAGAAGCTCGTAAGACAATAAACGAATGCATCAGCTTAGCTGGAAACAAAATCTTTTTTGAAGCACTGGCTCTTAGTGCTCAAATTGCTCTAAAGCAAGGAGATATTGCAAGAAGTGCTACCGACGGTGCAGCCTCTCTCAAACTCTCACTGAACGGTCGCGGACTTGGACCACTCCCAGACCGAAAAGTAACGATTCCAGATTTAGTAGCAGGACAGATGCCCTCAGCTGTCTTGACCCCCCATTTCATTCTTTATGGAGATATCGAAGAAAGCCGACTTAACTACTATGCCGAAATCTCAGAAGCATTCATCAATTTCGCAGATCGAAACCTGATAAAGGTAAAGGGAAATTTCCCCAGATCAGTATTTATATTCCATGACAAACCCACATCCCGAAACTTTCTCCAACAAAAGATGGGCTTTTATAGCAAGGTACAAGGAGTCTATCTAGCAGGACCGAATGCCGTAGTCACTTTCGATGGTGTTGGAATCGAAATACTTTTCCATGAATTAATGCATACAGTATTAGGGGAATACAAGCAACTGGACTTCTGGGCGGAAGAAGGAGTTCCAACTATTTTCGACCAGCTTTGGGGCTATCCCAAAACCACAGGGCAGGTAAGCTCTCTCCTCTTGATCTTGGGACTACCTGAAGTCTGGATACCCAAACATATGGGCGGGAAAGAGAGAGTGGCACTACTCTTGAAAGACATAGTCACAAAAGCGAAGCACGCCAACGCAGAGCATGAATACGAACAAAGACAAGTCGCCCTATTCCTAATCAAACATGGCAAGCTCAAGCAATTCCTGAAGCTCGTGGAGTCAAACAACAAAAAGGGATACGAATATTTTATAGAGGCAGTTTTTGAAAAGAAACTAGATGACCTTTCAATTCTCTTCTCTCAATACATGAAAGAACTTGCCACAAATACCGAAAGACTAAGGGCGCTCCCCCAATCTCAATTCTTTGCAAACAAGTCTGAATTCGAGAAATTCTACAATTCCTCGTCGCACGCCGCTTCTCTCTTTGGTTCGCCCTTCGGTCCCTAAATCTGAACTTGCGCGAGTCATCGCGCATAGAATCGACTACCAGGAACTTTGTAATCTCGGGTCCGACCATTCTTGAGATTTGCTGGTCGCGACAATAGGATCTGCAAAACATCACTCGGAGAAAGAGGCAACTTATCACTAATCCACTGAGGCAAGAATTGCCGCAAAGATGCGACAACTTGACGCTCCTTTCTATTTAGACTTGCATAAGCTGTCCTTACTATTTCTTGAGTGCAGAGGTCCTCCCCTCTCAGCCAAATATCCCTAAAGATTCGACCTGCTTTGGTCTCTCCCAGAAGCGACTTTCGATTACCTACGGCTTTCATCTTGATCCTAGAGAAACGAATCGAATATCCAGTATCAAAATCGAAGTTAATGAACTGTTGACTCAGGAAATTCGAACTTCCAGCAAGACTCACAAAGCTGGTGTTATTCTCGTGGTATCTCTCGTGATTCTGCGCTTGCTCTTGTGTATAAAGAGTAATTTCTTCGCTCTTATTTGAATTCGCCAGAGACCCAGTCGTCAAGCATCTTCCGGCAAACGCAAATCGTTTGATTCCCGAAATCTCGGCATCTGGAATAATCCGATTACTCTTGCGAAACCTTCTGAAGACCCCCCGCGCGAGTCTCTCCAGTACCCCAGATTTAACTTGCATGCAAAGAAAATAGTCTAGCGGAGCTCGACGCTCTACAAATTGCAGCAATTCTCGCGTCGTAAAAATCTGTCCCGGTGGCAGCATTGCAATATAACGGACAACATAGGACAACTGATTCTTACGATAGGGACGCTTTTCTGAATTTTGTTTCTCATCTATGTTCATACAATCTCCTCTAAAAAAAAGAAATTCTCGAGAAAATCTTTTTTTTGTTCCTCAATAACTAACAACGTAAAAGCTGTTCAAAAAGTTCAAAATAAGCTCCAAATTTAATCTCCGCAAAAAGTCCAGGGCTAGAAGAGGCGCCCAAGGAATCAATAAATAGCCTCCAGAAAATCAGATGGCGATTGCAGCCTCTTACAGTCAAGCGTTCGAGAAGCCAAGTCCAAAAAAACCATGAATCAGCTTAGTGATAAACTTAGCGTGGTCCGAGGCAATGTCATAAACACATTGCTGCTGACCAAAATGAACTCATTCAGAAAAACTTCGGAATGGCAGACAACTGTTTGCCGTTTGGTGGGGGAAGTGTGGTGCAATTCCACCGCTGTCCCGCAACTGTAATGCTCTTAGCTAGCCAGGCTACCCACCTGAATGAATTTGCAATTACCTCTTCGAGGCAAGGAGGATTTATGCCGCGAAAAACTTGTTTAACACCGAAAGAAACTACAACTCAGAATAGAGATAACGCCCTGCTTTTCGAGTCTTCTGAAGATTCAACAATGGAGACTCGGATGTGCGAGATGGTTTTTCCTAACCAAACCAATCACTATGGAACTCTTTTTGGTGGTCATGCGCTTGAGTTAATGGATAAGAGTGCTTTTATTACAGCCTCAAGATTCACGAGAAAAGCTATGGTGACAGCATCTTCTGAGAAGGTTGATTTCAAGACACCAGTAAAGACCGGACACTTAGTCGAACTTGTGGGCAGAATTGAAAAGGTGGGAAGGACATCAGTGACTGTATCGGTTGATATGGTTGGAGAGAATCTTCTAACTGGAGACAGACAACTTTGCGCCAGAGGAAAGTTCGTGCTTGTGGCCGTAGACCCTGACAATAGACCGATTACGCTATAAAGCAGCGTAATCGGTTAGCCAATAGAAAAGAAGAGAGGAAGAGACTGATAGAAGTCTCTTCCTCTTTAACTTGAATAACGAATCGAACCTAAGCTTGCAAAACAAGGTGCAATCGACCGATTTCGACAGCTTGTCTCAGCTTGCTAACCAAAGACGGCTAAACTTGCAAAACGCTGCGCTTCTTCTTATAGCCCGCTTGTTCTTTGGACTCGTAAGCATTGAATCTTGCAATCAGTTCGTTGCGTAGCGAAAGTGGGTGAACGATATCATCGACAACCAATTCAGCAGCGAGTTTATAAAGATCTACGTCCTCGCGGTACTCGGCGCGCTTCTGCTCAACAAAAGCAGGACGCTCAGACTCGGGTAGTTCCATTATCTTGTTGAAGTAGACAGCATTGACTGCGGCCTCTGGTCCCATCACAGCTATCCAAGCAGTTGGAAGAGCTAAGCAGGCGTCTGGTTCGAAGGCCGGTCCGCACATAGCATAAAGACCAGCCCCGTAGGCTTTGCGCACAACCACAGAAATCTTTGGAACGGTTGCTGAAGAAACAGCGGAGACCATTTTGGCGCCGGCACGGATTATGCCGTCTCTCTCGACTTTAGTGCCAATCATGAAACCAGGAACATCGGCGAGGAAAAGAAGAGGAATATTGAAGGCATCACAAAGCCAGACAAATCTTGAGGCTTTATCGGCTGAATCAACGAAGAGCACACCGCCTTTGACCCGGGGTTGATTGGCTACTATACCGACAGCGCGTCCGCCGATTCGGCCGAAACCGGTGATTAGCTCGGAGGCGAATAGCTTTTTCATTTCAAACCAAGAGCCTTCGTCGATCAAGCGGTCGATAACTTGATACATGTCAAAGGTGACACTCTCTTTCTCAGGGATTACCTGCTCGAGATTCTTTTCTTGTGTTTTTGGCTCTATTGCAGAGAGATTCGGCACCTTATGATCACAGTTGCTGGGCATGAAACGCAAATAGTCTTTGCAGAGTTGGATGGCTTCCTCTTCTGATTTGACCAAGACATCGCCCACGCCGCTCACCGAGCAGTGCATCTTGGCACCGCCCATCTCTTCCAGCGTCACTTTCTCGCCTATGACCATTTCTGCCATACGAGGCGAACCGAGATACATGGAAGCCCGGCCTTCATTCATGATGATCACATCGCAGAAGGCTGGAATGTAGGCACCCCCTGCAGCCGAAGGTCCGAAAAGCAAGCAAATCTGAGGAATATATCCGGAAAGCTGGACCTGGTTGTGAAAAATGCGGCCAGCGCCGCGGCGACCCGGGAACATTTCGATCTGATCTGTAATACGAGCCCCAGCTGAGTCAACCAAATAGATCATTGGCACTTTGAGCTTTGCGGCAGTCTCTTGAATTCGAATGATTTTCTCGACTGTGCGCCAGCCCCAAGAGCCGGCCTTAACAGTAGAGTCATTGGCCATGAAGCAAACTGTTTTGCCTTCTATCTGACCGACACCGGTGACGACTCCGTCAGCTGGAAGTTCTTTATCTCGGCAATTGGCAAAGCGTGCATCTTCGACTTCGAAACCAGGGTCGAGAAGAAGTTTCAGACGATCGCGCACAAAAAGTTTGTTCTCTTCTTTCAACTTTTGGTGATACTTTGGTGCACCGCCCTGTTTGATGCGATTGATGGCATCAATAAGGTTCTCACGTAGGTTCTCACGTTTTGTTTCCACAGCCGAATTTCCTTTTGCCGAAGTTCCTTTTACGGTATTGTCCATAGAGCCTCACAGCTGAATGCCTGGGTAGAATTGTTAATCAGAAAATTGTAACCACTTAGGTTGCCAAGCCCTCCTTATCTACCCCTTATCTAAAGGTTCAAGAAACAACAGCAAGTCAAGAGACAAGTTCGCGCAGATAAGACTAGCCCAAATTAAAGAACGCAAATACAGCCCAAAGCCCGAAAACGCACAAATCAATGCAATAGTGCCCAAAAGAGTAAAGATAACCATGAATATTCAGGAAATCAAAAACAGACGCCATTTCTTGAAAGAGCTCGTGGCTCTATCGGCCTTTAGTATGTTCGGTTGGGAGCCTCGGGCGGCGGCCGGCGAGAAAACTCTCTCAGAACAAGCAATCACAGAGAAAACACGATCTGAAAATACACGAGCCGAAAATATACGAGCCGAAAATACAAGAGCCCAAAATACACGCCTAGAGCAAGCCCTCAATATAGAGCCATACCGAGGTGACGACCCAGACAGAGGTCATGCCTTAAGAGACGGGAATCTACCCGACTTATGCAAGCCAAGTAATCTAGGCAAACTCGAAACTTCAGATTCGGCAGACTTCGTAATTGTCGGCGGAGGCATCACCGGACTGATAACAGCTTACAAACTGAGAAACTACAAGACTGTCTTGCTTGAAGCAGGCAATCCCGGCGGACAAAGCAGTCTCGAAGAAAGAAAGGGGCTGCCCTACTCTCTGGGCGCTGCTTACTTTTGCGACTTAGAACTTGTCAATCCACTTTTGCTGGAACTAGGTTTGAATCCGGTTTGCTCGGGGCTCAGACCGATGGACCTGATTTTTGATAACAGAGAGAAAATCAATCTTGCCGAAAGCAAAGTTCCAAAAGATAGCCGCTTTGCAAAAGACTTGTTTGAGTTAGGTAAGCTTCTCAAAGGCTATAACGAAGCAGGAGCCATCTCAGTTATCGCTGGCGTCAAGCCTGAGCAAAGCAAACTAGACGGCATTAAGCTGGCGGAGGTCCTGACAGGCTTCGGTGAGCCCTTTCTCAGATTCATTGATCGTTTTCTTCTTTCCTCTATCTGTCTAACTGCCGCCGAGATTTCAGCACTGGCAGGGCTTTACTTATTACAAGATCTGTTTGAAACGATTTACGCTTTTCCAGGAGGCAATGGAGCCATTTCAAAGGCTCTGGCAGCCCGTCTAGACGAACATATAAGCAGAAACGCCTTTGTCTGGTCGGTACAAGTGAAGGGCGACGGCGCCGAAGTTATTTATCAAGCGCAGGACAGCATAAGAAAAATCACCTGCAAACATGTAATTATTGCCGCACCGCCCATAGTAGCGGGCAGAATTCTTCAGGGTGTATCAAATGCTGAAAAGGGACCGCTCTTTAGCTTTAGATATGGCTCTTATCTTGTTTCAAACTTTATCTATCAGAATGAGTCGAAACAATTCTCCAATTTTGAGAACTTCAACTTGAGCGACACAGCGGCGGAAACATCCTTAATCAACGACTTTATTCCAGCTGAACTAGTCTTAAAAAGTACAGGCAGCTACAAGCCCTCCATGGGTTCTATTCTCACAGTCTATAGCCCCTTCCAACCCGGCTCGCAAGGGCGAAGCCTGCTTTTCGGCAGCGATAGGGTTGAATTGCTTACACAGGTGGCCCACGAACTTAGCAACAGAACCGGTCTTGAGATGTCGACAATAGAAGCAGTGGTGCCGACCCGTTGGGGGCATGCCATGGCGGCGCCGATACCGGGCTATTTTAGAAGGCTGGAGAATCTACTTTATGCGGGAAGGAACAATCCCGTCTACACCCTCAATCATTCCAGCCTCTTTGGCGTGCAATGTCTGGAAAATGCCTATGTCGCAGCCCACTACGGCGCCGAAAGAGCGCTGAGGCGCCTGAAATAGTCTTCTCTCAGAAAAATTGAGTAAAATTAGAGAAGCTCAAGAAAATCAAAACAGATAACTAGCTCGAAACAAATAAAAAAATCCGGCAGGCAACATCAATGGCGACCTCAAAAAATGTCAATCGAAAGAAAGTAAATTCTGCATCTATCGCCGCGCTATTGGCTTTGCTAGTTTTCAGTTTTATAGCAATTAGCCTACAAGAGGCAAAGGCCGGCAAATCGCCTCAGCCTATCTATGGACTCTCAAATGCTCAGACCGTTTCAAAGGCGCTTGGTGCTTGGGGTGTGCCGGCCGCCGTGCTCATTCAGGGCAAGAGAGTCAGGGGATTTTATGTAACCGGCCTGACCGGCAGCGGCATCGCCAACGATTTAGGGCTTTCCCCCCGTGATGTACTTTTGACCCTCGATGGCAAAGGACTCGACTCCGGTCCCGCGGCAGACTTTATCTTGCAAAAGCGCAACGCCGGCAATCTTAAGGCCAGTATTGCCAGACAAAGAGGCAGCAAAATCAGCACTATTAACTGCCTGGTGAGCTTCCAAGGTTACACCCCCCAAGTTATTAAGCCTAAAGTGCGAATGTCGGGAGAAACCCCGCCTCAAGAAGAGGAAGAAGAAGTAGGCGGCGATATTGCCGACAGACCAAAACCAAATATCGATGCGCTTGAAGATCATATGCTGCAACTAATCAATAGAGACCGCAACACATGCGGGCTTCCACCCGTTGCTAAAAGCACATCTTTAAGCCGACTGGCTCGCGCTTATGCCGAAGATATGGCCAAACGTGGCTTTTTTGATCACCGAGATCCAGAAGGACGAATGCCGATGGATCGAGTCAGAGAGGCTGGTATCGCCGCTGGTGTATGGGAAAATATCGGCTGGCAAAAAGATTTCTACGACTTCCCTAAAATAGTCGAGAAGGTGCAGTTCAATTTTATGAATGAACCACCCGAAGACCCAACCAATCACCGCGCCAATATTCTCAATCCCAGACACAGAGTGGTGGGGGTAGGAGTGGCTGTGATAATGCCTCGCACGGTCTACTGCGTTCAAGAATTCAGCAACGATAGCCCCCCTTAGTTTAGGCAAGAAGTCCAGGTTTATTTGGCATCTGATCTAATTAGATAGAAACCAAAATAGAAACCAGAAAAAATGGGACGCCGGCGAGGAAGTCTCCCCCAACCCCGAAAAAATGACCGGCAGTCCGTAATATATAAGACGTAATTTGAAGCCAAAAAGTTCAAATTTTCGACTTTAAATTTTGCCGCGTGCCGCGAATACAAAAATTAAATCTAGCCTGAACTAGCCTAAACCAAACCGCGTCGCATGGCTTGCACTGCCGCCTGGGTGCGATCGTCCACGGCAAGTTTATTCAAGATATTGCGCACATGGGTCTTGGCTGTTGCCAAGGAAATAATCAAACGATCGGCAATCTGTTGATTGCTCAAGCCTTCTACAAGCAAGCTCAAAACTTCTAACTCTCTTGGTGAGAGCGGCTCGGGCAGTTCCGGCATAGCCGGATGATGAGCAAAAGTAGATGTCGGTGTGCTTTCTCTTGCCGGCTGTCCAGCTTCAGCAGCAGTTCTTTCCGAACTACTGAAAGTGGAACCGGTGAAAGTGGAACCGGTGCTCGCGGCACCACCACCAGTACCACTAGAATAATTGCCGGCAGAGCTGGGGGAGCCGCCTGCAGGACCGAGATTGCTTATATTGCCGGCATTACTCGCCGCACCGCTGCCGCTATAGAGGCGCACAACCCGACTGGCAATTGATGAATCGAGCCAAATGTCTCCGGCATTGACCGAACGAATAGCTGTATAAAGACGCTCAGGCAGCACATCTTTCAAGCAGTAGCCGCCGGCACCGGCAGACAAGGAAGCGAAAATATCGCTGTCATTGTCATGAGATGTAAGCATAATGATATTGACGTGGGGATGACTGACCTTCAACTTGCCGGCCGCTTCAATGCCGTCCATGACAGGCATGCCAACATCCATGAGGACAACATCGGGAGAGAGGGCCTGCACTTTGTCGATGGCATCCTGCCCGTTCTCAGCCTCACCAATTACGACTATGTCAGATGTTCTTGACAAGACTGTTTTCAAACCAATTCTTGTCAGAGCATGGTCTTCGGCCAAAAGCACCTTGATCTTTTTCTGCTCGCTCACGCCTTTACTCCGCTTTTGCTCCACTGGAGCTTTTCTTGAACATTGGCAATACCGCTAACATAGTACACTATGCAAGCGGAAAGGAAGAAAGAGAGCCCAGAGATGGAAACAAATGCAGCCAAGAAGCTTTCAGAAACTGACCAAAATCTAAATAGGCAGATTAGTGAAGCCGGTTCGACAGAGAGCCAGAGCTGTGAGATGCCCGCCCAAGAAGAAGTCGTCAAGCGCAAGAACTTCCTTCGCTTCAGCCCAGAAGACGAAGCCCTGATAAGAAACGTCGATAAGATTCTAGAGCCCCATCTGGCACCGATGATGGATCACCTTTATGCGCACTTTTTATCCAACCCAGAAACTTCGGCTTTCTTTCCCAATCATCAAGTTTTAGAGCGGGCGAAAGCAGCTCAACATCAATATTTCAGCCGTCTTACCAAGGGTAATTACGACGAAGACTATGTGCGCGAGAGATGGAGCATCGGCAGCACGCACCATCGTATCAACCTAGACCCCAAATGGTATCTGGGTGCCTACTGCGACGCGCTCATTTATATGAAAGGCGTGTTGGTTGATGTTCTCGATAAAGAGACCTATGGACGCACTATTGCGGCGCTAACCAAGCTGATTTTCATGGACATGTCTTATGCCATAGATACCTATATTTTGGCTAAAGAAAAAGCCTTACGAGAAAAGCAGCTCTCGATCAAAATTCTTGAAACTGAAAAGAAAGTGACAAAGAATATATTGGAATCTGCACCGGTAGGTATTGTTCGTTTAAGCAGCAGCCTGCTTGTTGAAGAAGTAAATGATGCCTTTTTAGAGCTGTCGAAGAGAAAAGATCGAAGTGATCTTATCGGCAAATCATTTCTGCAAATTTGTCCAGGTCTTTCACCAGAGCGCTTCAGCCCGGCAATAGAGATGGGACAGACCTATCAAGTGCAAGCAGAGGCGGGTGTCTTCGGCAAAGATGATAAGAGATTTTTTGATTGGTCGGTCTGGCCGGTCAATTCTGAACTAGCCGGCGAACCAGGCTTGGTAGCGATGTTCGACAATATTACCGATAGGGTAAAACTTGCCCAGCAGCGAGAAGATTTTGTCGCTACACTCACCCACGATCTAAAAACACCTATCCTTGCCGCCAACCGCGCCCTTAAATTATTGATGGAAGGCGACTTCGGAGACGTCACTGAAGATCAAAAACAGATTCTCAACTCAATCCATCAAAGCAATGATGCCCTATACAACCTCGTTCTCACTTTGCTGGATGTATATAAATATGATTCTGGAGCCAAGCATCTATCACTCGGACCCTTCGACCTGGCCGAGGTAACCGAACGGGTCACCCAAGAGCTGGCACCACTTGCTGATAGCAAGGCAATTCAGCTGACTTTCGAAAAGCCGCATGAAGTCAAGCTTGTCTTATTAGATCCAGAAGAGATAAGGAGAGTTATACAAAATCTCATCGATAATTCGCTCAAGTATTCACAAGCCGGAGCCTTGGTCAAAACCAGTATCTCTTACAAAGACGGCGAAGCAATTCTTACTGTTGAAGATAACGGTAAAGGAATTAGCGAAGAAGACAAACCTAAGTTGTTTCAGCGCTTTTGGCAGGCGGCTTCGGGAAAACGCTACTATGCTTCCACTGGTCTTGGTTTGTATCTTTGTAAGAGAATCATTGACTCGCATGGCGGTCGTATATGGTGCGAGAGCGAACAGGGCAAAGGTTCAACCTTTAGTTTCGCCCTACCGATAATGATCATTGATTGATTTTTATGACATAGGCATCCAATATTTACTTCGCGGTAATCAACCGTAAGCATGAGTCAGATTTGGGTAAACATTGCATCAAGATGAAAATTTGAGAGCTTCTTGATCAGTAAGTAGCTATTTGGAGTGATGTAAGCAGGCAGTCTTTATTGGATGATGGGTCTAGCGTGTCATTATCCTGATTAGACCGATGTTAGACAAAAAACGAGATAGCGAATTCGACCTTTACCTGCAAGCTGGCGCCAGGCTCATTGAGCAAGGCGACTATAGTCAGGCTGAAAAGATATTGAAGAGTGGTCTGAAGAAACTAGAACAGCATCTCAGTGAACAAGAGATGCTTCGTGACGCTTTCTTGTCGAACCTCGAGACCTTACACGGAAGAACCAGTGGTAATCGCTATAGCACAGGCGAAATCGCCGACGAAGTGGCGGCCAAACAAGACTTAAATGAGTAAGTCTTGCTTTATCTAGTCTGTCCAAGCAAATTCAACCATATATATAGCAATTGTTCGCGACGCTCAAAAAGTCTCACGACCTCTTATAGGCAACTTAGCACTTAAACCGAGAGGATGAGAAGAAAAAGGTGGCCCATCAGTTTGAGTTAAGCTGATTCAGCACTAGGAACGATGGCAATACTGTCAATTCGAGCGAACATTAAAACGTGAACGGTGCAGCTGTTTTGAAATAGGAGTTCAGGAGAATATATGAACAATTTAGGAAAAGACGATGCCAGACTAATTGATTTCGGTCTTTCGGTTTTGAGCCCGCGCTGGACTTCTGAAATTCTTATTGATCTCGCAACCGGTCCCAAACGTACTACACAGCTGCTCAAAGACCTTAAAGGTGTCAGTGCCAAAACGCTCTGTCAAAGACTGCGAAAGCTCACCGAGCTGGGTCTGGTATCTCGCGCTACTTTTGCCGAAGTGCCGCCCCGTGTCGAATATTCGCTGACAGACAGCGGCAAAGAGCTAACCGGCATTCTCTATGCCCTAAAGAAACTGGGTGCAGAACTCTACAAAAACTGCAAAACAAAGAAACGCCTTGGACCTACTCAAGAAGAGGCTGAACTGGAATTTGAACAGATGGACTCAGTCCCTTCTGAATTGACCCCCGAAATGAGCTCGGGTATGCCTGCCTATACGATGCAATAAGGTTGCGAACAAATATAGAAAAAACGAGAGAGTGACAAGCCAGGACTCTCTCGTTTCTTTTGCAAGCTATATCTAGCACAGCCTCAGTGCTGTTTGACTATCTCGACTGAGCAAGGCGCTGCTTTCATCACTTCTTCGGCCACCGAGCCCAAGAGCAGACGATTGAAGCCTTTGCGTCCATGACTACCCATCACCATCAAGTCGGCATGCCATTCCTTAGCTATGCCAACCAGTTCGGCTTTCACCATACCAAAAGCAACGCGGCTCTCAAGAATGGCTTCAGGCAAAGCTTCTCTTAGCTCTTTCAGAGCCGCGGCCACAAGGGCATTAGCAGCTTCGGCAACAGCTCCATCAGTTTGACTATAGGCATTAGGCACATAAGCTATTCCTATATCAACCGGCATTGGTTCGACAACATGCGCTATCAAAAAACAATCTTCCTTGCGCCAAGGGCGCTTAGCCACATGATCCAGAGCATTCTTGGAACATTCAGAACCATCGATGGCAAGCATTACTCTCACTGGTCAGATCCTCTTATTGAGATATTTTTGTTTTTTCTTTCTTGTTTATTCTTTTTTGCGGATAATTTGCACCGAACACGGTGCACCACGCAAAACCGCTTCAGCCACACTACCGATGATAAACCGATTGATACCGCGCCGCCCCTGCGAGCCCATCACAATCAAGTCGGCAGCAAAGTCGCGAGCGCAATCGATTATAGTATCTTTGACCGGTCCGGTCAGTATGCGCGTTTCGACTTTATTGCGAGGCAGAGCGGCTCTCACTGAGTCTCTGGCCTTAGTCAAAATTTTCTCACAGTCACCAAAAAAGGCTTCGCTGGTCTTTGTCAAAGCAGAGGCCATACTGACATCGGCTTTGTCTGCCTCGACTACACTGATTATCAAGAAATGGTCTTTATCCAACCAGGGCCGCTGTTGAATAAATTCAATCGCTCTATCCGAACTTTCAGAAGCATCCAAAGCAACAAGGATATTCATATTGACTTCCCCGGTTCTCCAACCAAATTTTCCAAATTCTACAGGATCAACCAGAGTAGAATAGTCCTTCAATGAACAGCACCAAAGAAATGCAAGCCGAATTGATTAGAAGTCGAGCCAAAAGCTTCTCCTTTTCGATGGCGCTTATTCTTATTGTCCTCTATATCGTTTTACTCAATCTCGGTGATCTAAACTTCTTCGCCATGAACGGCGACCTGCTTATCAAAGCCGGCGCCAACTTTGGTCCACTGACAATCAGTGAAAAGGAATATTACCGGCTATTGACCTATTCCTTTTTGCACGCAAGCATTCTTCACCTTCTCTGTAATGCTTATTTTCTTTATGAGTTCGGTCCGCTGGCCGAGGCAGCGCTTGGCAAGAATCGCTATATTTTCATCTATATTTTGGCAAGCATCCTAGGAGGCTTGACCAGTATTCTCTTTGACCCACTGAGAACTTCAGTGGGTGCATCGGCTGCCATAGCCGGAGTACTTGGCGCTTATATAACTGTTTCATGGCTCAAAAGAGAAAAAGCCATCCTTTTGGAGAGAGTATCCAAAGCCCAGATAGTTCTGCTTCTTATTTTTCTCTTTTACGGCTTTTTGCTTGGTCTGACAAGCGAATTTATGGATAATGCCGCCCACTTAGCCGGTTTCTTCACCGGCATATTAGCGGCTCTCTTGCTAACTGCCGGAGACAAAGCCAGCCGCCAAGGTTCCAAGAACTGGCGCTTTACTGTGGCAGCGGCGGCCGCCCTTATTTCATTGTGCCCCCTGCTCACCGAGCTAGCCGGAAAACGGCTCGAAAACAATGAGCAAGTAGAGAAATTCTTGATTAGAAAAGAAGCTTCACAGCTATTGAGAGAGAAGAAATTTCTCCACGGTCTAAGCAAGGTCGAGGACGGCTTGCAGAAATTCCCTGACGACCTCAGCCTGCTTTCAGCCAGAGGACAGGCCCTGATTGAATTGGAGCGCTTTGAAAAAGCCGACAAAGATCTCTCTTATGTTTTAAGCAAAGAACCGAACAATCAAGAATGTCTAAAGCTTTATTCTCTATTGCAAGCCCGCATGAACAACTTTAGCAAAGCCATAGAAGTGCAAGAAAGACTTGTAAAACTTGCTCCTAGAGACGCTATGGCGCTCAATAACTTAGCCTGGTACTCTTTGAACTTTTTCAAAGATCCACAATCTTTGGAAAGAGCCGACAAAGCCATCGGCAAGTCGTTGAAAATTGATGGCGGTCTGCTCACCGCCTACGATACCAGGGGTACTTACAATATAATCACCGGCAATTACGCTAAAGCCCGCGCTGATCTGGAAAAATGTCTCGGCGACAAACAGGCACGTTCAGCGGCTCTATTTCATCTAGCCATTATAGACAAGCTGGAAGGCAAGGAAGCCGCCGCCCAGGAGAAAATGGCCGACAGTCAGACCAAAGAATACAAACCGGAAAAATTTGAGATTGAATTTCTCAAGGAAAAATTGCCGGGCTTTTATATTGGTAAGTAAATAAGGAAAATAAGGTGCAGGCACTTAAAGACAAAATCAAAAGAGAAGGTAAATACCTAGGCAAAGGTATATTGAAAGTTGATTCTTTCATGAATCATCAAATTGACCCCAAGCTCATGAAAGAAATAGGTGAAGAGTTTGCCCGACATTTTGCCGGGCTTGGCACAACCAGAATTCTCACCGCCGAAACTTCCGGTATAGCCCCTGCGCTATCGGCAGCCCTGGCTCTGGAAGTGCCCTTGGTTTTTGCCCGAAAGAATAAACCTGTGACCATGGCCGAAAACCCCTATAAAGAATCAGCCCCGTCCCATACCCACGGTAAGGTGGTGGAGCTTATTGTTTCGCCCGAATATCTGAGCCCAGATGACTCTGTTTTGATCATCGACGACTTTCTAGCCAGCGCCCGGACTATCAAAGCCTTGGTCAAACTTGTGAAAACTAGCGGTGCCAACCTGGTCGGCATTGGTGCAGTAATCGAAAAGTCTTTTGAAGGTGGACGCCAAGCCCTGATCGAACTAGCCGATGAGTTGAATCTACCCTTGACCCGCATTCATTCGCTGGCGGTGATAGAAAAATTCGAAGACAATCAAATAGTCTTCAAAGAAACATAGAGCAGGAATAGTAAAGATTTCACTTCACTTGGTCAATCCTAGGGTTTTTCCTACTTGTCGGTTGCCAAGCGGCGTGTTAAGCCTATAGTTATGCCACAACCATCTATCGGTTTTCTAAAAGGCAGGTTAACTGCGTGGTCTATTCCCAGCGGTCACCAATGCTCGACACCGGCTCTTCCGGCTTTAAATCACCCAGCCTTGTTCTAGCAAGCGGGTCCGGTCATGGCGAGACAAATTTCCCCCATGATTTATTGAAGCATTATGAGCCCCTGACACGCATTGCCGTCGGCGGCATGGGCACTGTTTATAAAGTGAAGGCTGTGCATGATGGCCAAATCTATGCCGTCAAATTGCTCAACGATAAACTGCTGAACAGTGAAGAAGCCTTGGCACGCTTTCTAAAAGAAGAAGCGAGTTCGATAAAACTAGAGCACCCAAATATTGTCAGAACCTATGACAAAAGCTTTCTTTTTGAGGGAGAAGAAACACTCTATCCCCATATATTGATGGAATTTGTCGAAGGTGAAAGTCTCGCCGACCTGATAGAAAGAGAAGGGGCGTTAGACTTTGAGCTTAGTGCCAAAATTTTCAAACAGATTTTGTCTGCCATTGAATATGCCCATCGAGCACAAGTGGTGCACAGAGACCTTAAGCCGGCCAATCTACTTATTGTGCGAAACTCTGACCAAAACTATGAAGTGAAAGTTGTCGACTTTGGTATAGCAGCAGTTCTGCTCGACCCGGAAAAGGAGACCTGTACATTCACAGCCACCGGTGAGTTCTTTGGCAGCCCTCATTATATGAGCCCTGAAATGTGCCAAGGAGAGAAAGCCGATGCCCTTAGTGATATTTATTCGCTCGGCATTATTCTCTATGAAATGCTCTCGGGTAAACCACCTTTTGACGGCAAAATTGGCGTCAAAATAATTCTCAGTCAGCTCAAAGAAAATCCGCCCTTGATCAAAGAAATCAAGTCTCGACCCGAACTGACAGGCTTTATCAATAGTGTTGTCTTGAAAGCTTTGAGCAAAAATCCAGCTGAACGCTTTCAAACCGCCGCCCAGTTCAAAGAAGACCTAGAAAGCATAGAAGCCGGCAAATTGCCGGAACATACCGTTTGTGAAACAGAAAGACTGCGTCAAGCAAGAGTCAGAGCCCAACTTCTCGACGGTTTGTTCAAGGTCTTGGTGGTGGTGCCGCTTATCTTTGTAGCCCTGCCGGCAACCGACCTCAATCATTTTGCTGAACAATATCCACAAATTTCAATTATCTTGGCGCTCTCGCTCATTTGTCTGCTCGAATCTCTCACAGCAGCTCTAGTGCCGATTCTAATTTTCTTTGTCTTCTTCAATTGTCTTTTGCACGCCACTCTCAACTTCCCCTACACAGTTATCTGGGGTCTTAGTTTCATTGCCGTTTATAGCTGGCTCTACGACGCTGTTTTAGAGTCAAGCGCCATGCAATGCACCATCGGCAAAGCCTTTCTTGGTCTCAAGACCCTCGACAAAGAAGGCAAGACCATGGACTTTCTCGAAGCTACAGCCAGACATTTTCAAAGAGCGCGCGATTCTTTTCGAGTCTTCTTTTCTCATCCGCCCCTGCAGGGCAATTCTGCCTTCGACTGGGCGGCAATGACCGAAAGACTGACAGACAACCGGGTAGTCTTTGATAAAGGCAAGGCACCCTTGCCCTTTACCTTAAGTCTTTTGGCAATGTTCATAATGCCCTACCTCTTTCTCTTTATTGAATTTCTCATCGACCGGCAAAGAGTGATACATTTGCTCAAGGTGCCCGGTTCGATCTTAATTTTGCAGCTCCTCATAGGCTGGCAAATGCTCGCCTGCATGGACACAATTTCTTCTTTACGCAGTAAAGACCGAAACGGCATCAGCTCGGTAATTTTCAAGTTTCTCTTTTATGGACTGATCCCCATATTGATCTTCTTCAACCTAATCAGCCCTCTAGCCGGAAAATAAATCTAGCAGGAAAATAAAGTATGAGCGTACAGCTAGAGTCTATCAAACTAAAAGCCAATAGATATGTCCCGACCAGACTGATTGGCCAGGGTGGTATGGGCACCGTCTATGAAGCCACAGATAGCCAAAGCGGTGAAAGAGTGGCACTAAAAATAATGAAAGAAAGTCTTTGGGGTAGTGCCTCTGCCGGCGAAAGATTCAACAGAGAAGCCACTCTCATGAAGCTGTCTCATTTACATGCCGGTCTTGTTAATGTACGCGAATTTGGCAACGAAGCAAACGAAGAAGCATCACCATATATAGTGATGGACTTTGTCGAGGGACGCTCGCTGTCTTACAAGCTCAATCGCGAAGGTAAGCTCAGTTTGAGCGAGCTAAAGCCAATCTTTGATGGTCTAGTTGATGTCCTAAGCTTTATTCATAGCCAAGGCATCATTCATAGAGATTTGAAACCATCAAATATTCTCATTGAAAGAGAAAGCAATACAGTCAAGATAGTCGACTTTGGCATTGCCGGTATAGATGGTGCCGCCGCCGGTGTTTCGCAAAAACTGACCAGCACCGGTGACTTCTTCGGCAGTCCGCTTTATATGAGCCCCGAACAATGTCGCGGCGAAAAGACAGACCGCCGCAGCGATATCTATTCACTGGGTTGCCTATTGTTTGAATGCTTGACCGGAGCACCGCCTTATAATAGTAAAAACGGCATCAAAGTTTTAGTTGATCATCTCGAAGCGCCTGTACCTGAAATCTCAGCAGGCATGCTCAAGGATGAAATGCCAGAAAATTTACTGGAGGATCTCAACTATTTTTTCAGCAAGCTGCTCGCTAAAGATATTGAATCTCGTTATCAGTCAATCGATGAAGTAAAATCTGATTTCGCCAACCTCGGAAAAGACAAGCAGGAAAAGCCCGAGCTACCGCCAGCCCCGCTCAACCAAAGAGTAAAGGCAAGCACAATCGACGCTCTCATCAAGGCAACGCTCTTGGCACCTATACTTTACTTAACTGTTTTTGCCAGTGGTGAATTCGTCCACGACTACTTTGCCTTCCATTTCTATCAGACCAATCTTGGCCACTTGCTCAGCGTTCCCGCCACCTTTCTGCTTTTCTTGTTCGGTATTATCTATTTAGATTCCTGCGTCTTTTTCACCTTGCCTCTTCTTGTGGTATTGCTTGCTTTCAGCATGATCGATCTAGATGAGGTCATGCGCTTCCAAAACTTTCTTACTCTCAACCAGGGCAAGCTCGCTTCCTCGGTCTATGTTCACTTCTCCAGTGAATTGGCCTTATTGCTTTCCTGCGTCTTAGTATCGCTGGGCAATTTTATATATGACTTGATCTTTCTAAGAAGTAAGCTGAGAGCCACCCCCGGCATGCTTGTCAGCAATCTCAAACTGGTGGAAGAAAATTTCGAGCGGAAAAGATTGCAAGAAGATGACTACCTGGAAAATAAGAAGATCTCTTTCTATACAGTTCTTTTGCGTTATGCTACTGCCGCCATAGGTTTGCTCGATCTCTTCATTCCATCGCGCAAAGGCATTTGCAGCCAAGACTATCTCTCCAATTCAAAGTTGATTGCCTCAGAAAGAGTCACTGAGAGCAAATTGTCTTTACCGGCTAGCATAGCTTTTTATCTTCTGTCGCCCTATTTGATAGTTTTGTTCTTACACTTTCTAGTGTCGGAGAATCTCTTTCAATTTACAAGTTTTGCCCAAAGAGGGGGCTTTATGGGTTTGACCGCCTCTGAGATGATGAAGCCTTTCTGCATAACATTGCCTGTCTATTTCGTACTCTGGCACTTGCTTGGCTGCAAACTTCTGGTCAATAGTCCAAGACCGAAGAGCTTCACCTGGTATATGCTCTTTGCTTTGCCTGTCATTCTTTGCGGTCTCTATTCTTTTTCTATCGAAAATTCCGAGAAGTCAACTCTACGGCATTTTGAGAGGCGGATTGAGAGCGACCTCGGCTATGTGCTGCCGCCTCGTCAGAAGTTGCGCATTCAGTCGAAGCTACGCCAGAATCCTTAAGGGCAGGCAGTACATCAAAATGTTTAGCAATAACATTGCAGACCCCCTGCTCTAATTGCAGCCGCCCACGCACTCTCAAATAAGGATTATCAAGGATAAGGCGGCGATAGACTTCAAAAACCTTAGGGTTGACCACCACATTAGCCATACCGCTCTCGTCTTCCAGAGTAAGAAAAACAAAGCCTTTAGCTGTTTCCGGTCGCTGTCTGCAAATCACACCACCGGCTACTTCCACTTCGTCTCCATCTATGCCGTTTCGTAAACCAAGACAACTGACTATCGAACGCTTTCGACACCAGGCGCGATAGAAAGTCATAGGATGAGCGCCAGTGGTCAATCCAGCAGTACTATAGTCGGCTATGACATTTTCAATCTCGGTCATATCAGGCAGTTCTACTTCGCTATCGGTACTATTGGCGCAACCAGTCAAATAATCTAGTAAAGGAGTAGCCGGACGCGGACTCAAGAGAGAAAGTACTTGCCAGAGCGCCTGTCGCCTTCCTTTTACGAAAGTCTCAAAGGCACCGGCTCGGGCTAATATTTTTAATTCGGCGGCGGAAAAGCCGCTTCTCTCAACGACATCGGCTAGACTTTTAAAAGGTCCCTGCTTTAGGGCTGCTTCCAAAAGCACAGCTGAACGACTACCCAGTCCGTCTATAAATCGCAAACCCAGCCTTAAGGCAAAGACTGTGGCTGCGGGCTCTGCTGAAACTGATCGAGACAAGAGGTGAGCGGCTGCAGTTTCTTGACCAGAGGTCTGTTCAGAGATCTGTTCAGAGGTCTGTGCAGAGATTTGTTCAAATTCTTTTTTATCAGAAGAGGCACTGAGAATGGGTTCAAGGGTACAATTCCAACTGCTAAAAGCCAGATCAGCCGGTAAGACCACAACACCATGCCGCCTGGCATCGCCTATCAAAGAAGATGGACTATAGAAGCCCATCGGCTGTGCATTCAACATGGCACAATAAAATTCGGCAGGGAAATAACGTTTCAGATAAGCCGAGGCATAGACAAGCAAAGAAAAAGAAGCGGCATGACTCTCGGGAAAGCCATAACTGGCAAAAGCACGCAACTGATGTGTAACCGTCTCAATAGCCTCCTGGCTAAAGCCACGTCCAGCCATACCTTCGGCTAGAGCATGACAAAGCTGTGCCATCTTCTCAACCGAGCGTTTATGACTCATCACTTTCCGCAACTGATCAGCTTGAGAGGCGGTAAAACCAGCAGCAATTACCGCCAATTTCATACCCTGTTCCTGAAAAAGCGGCACCCCCAGGGTACGCTTCAAGATCGGTTCGAGACTGGGGTGTAAATAGCGAACCGGCTCAAGCCCCTGACGGCGGCGCAAATAAGGATGAATAATATTGCCCTGTATGGGACCGGGTCGGACGATGGCAATAGAAACAATGATGTCGTAAAAACAAACCGGCTTAAGCTTGGGCAAAATATTCATTTGAGCCCGCGACTCAACTTGAAACACCCCGACTGTATCTGCTTTCTGAAGCATGGCATAGATTGAAGCATCTTTCATATCGAGCTTGCCGATATCAAGAGTGATACCACGATGACTCTGCAAAAGCTTCAAGGCTTCTTGAATCATAGTGAGCATGCCCAAACCAAGCAGATCTATTTTGATCAAACCAACCAGATCGAGGTCGTCCTTATCCCACTGAATCACGGTGCGATCAGCCATCGAAGCCGGTTCAATCGGCACCACTTCTGATACCGGACGGGCGGAAAGGACAAAACCGCCCACATGAATGGAACGGTGCCTGGGCAGTTGATGTAAACCAGAAACAATCTTGATAAGCAGCTGTATACGTCTATCCTCAGGAGCGAAACCTAGAGGCGAAAGGAGATCACCTTCACTGCCGGCTAAACGGGCAGCGGCACCGCGGGCTTCACTATGACCGGCGAGAGAAGCCAACATATCTGCCTGTTCCTGCGAGAAACCCAAAACAAAGGCAGCATCTCTTACCGCCGACCGTCCCCTATAGGTAATCACTTCACAGACCATGGCGGCATGGGCACGACCATATTTGTTATAAACATATTGCAGAACCTGCTCTCGTTCATGGTGGGCAATATCCAAATCAATATCAGGAGGTTCACTGCGCCCCTCCGACAAAAATCGCTCAAAGAGCAAATCCATGGCAATAGGATCAACAGCTGTAATCTTCAAACAATAACAAACAGCGGAATTAGCGGCCGAACCACGACCTTGTACGGCGATACCGCGCAACTGAGCAAAACGCACGATATCCCACATAATGAGAAAGTAGGGTGCCAACTTGAGACTGTTGATCAAAGCCAACTCATGCTCTAGTTGCTTGAAGTGCACAGAAGAAGAGGCCAGTTCACCGTAGCGCTCTGCGGCACCACGAAAGACCAGATAACGCAGAAGCTCGCTATAATTCATCGACGCAAGTGAAGGCGGAGCATCGGTAATGCTAGCGGCAATCTGCTCAGACATATGATAATCGGGCAAAGGCGGATCAAGCCAGCCTAATCGAAATCGACATTGATCGGCAATAAGCAGTGAATTCTTGATACCGGTAAGATCTTCCCGCCATATAGCCAGCATCTCTTCGGGGGATCTTATATACCAACTGCCGTTAGGGCGCAAGCGTCTACCGGCTTTATCAAGAGTGACTCTATGTTTCAAACAAACAAGAGCGTCATGAATAATGCGATCAGCCGGTCTTGCATAGAAGGCCGAATTAGCAACAACCCAATTCACCCCACTAGAAACAGCCATCTCAATCAAGCGCCTGGCCACTCGGCTCTCCTGGGCTAAATGGTGATTACAGACCTCAATATAAAAGCGACTGGCGAATACCTCCTTCAGTCTACGCAGATACTTAACAGCACGAGTTTCTTCACCTCTATGCAAGGCGCTGGCAATAGCGCCATTCTCGTCGCCGGAAAGAACAATCAAGCCATCCGAGTTTGCAAATAAATCCTCATACTTGACCCTCGCTTCACCGCGCTCGTTATTCATACGTGACTTACTGATTAGAGAAGAGATATTGCTATAGCCAGTCAAATCGCAAGCCAACAAAACCAGCTGAAACTCGTCCTCCATAATCAGTTCAGCCCCGATAATACCGGCAATACCGGCTTCACGGGCGGACTGTCCAAAACGAGGAATCCCACCAAGATCTAAAGTATCGGTTAAAGCCAGAGCATAAAGACCAACTTCTCTCGCTCTTTCCACCAGGGTTTCAGGTTGATTTGCCCCCGAGAGAAAAGAAAAAGCCGAATGACAGTGAAGTTCAGCATAGTCGAGAGAAGCCATATCAATCGAAAACACCCTCCACATACCAGGACTGTTCTTGGTGATCAAAGACCAAAAGAACAGTCATAAAAGCAGGTAAGTCCGACTTCTTATCTGGCGTAGATCGGCTAGGCTTTCTTCTAGAAAGCTTGTCAAGCAAAGCTACATAATAAGACTTGCGCACCGGCACTTCCCACCATAAGCCCGAAATACGCTCAGGCATAGTGACACGACTAATTTGATACCACTGCCCCTTATAAGTAACGGCAGTAGGAACACTATGAGAAGCCGAAAGAGCAGAATCACTATCTCCTTTGACACTACTGACAAAAACCGGCATAGCCGGCACATGACGCTTAAGCACAAGACCAGGCATCAAGTTATCCTTTCCAGGTGTACCAAGACACTTATCGACATACGCACTATCAACCGGTAGGAATTCAGAAGGCAGGGCTCGGCTCAAGACCGGCTGCCAGAAGCCTGAATTTTCAATCAAATGACCATCGGAAGCCAGAGGCTTAACCAGAGCGGTTTCGCCAAGGCGAGAGGATAATCTTTGCATCAGAAGTAAAACAGAATTATCATTGACCTCCTTTTCACTATTTCGAGACGAGCCCAATTTAGTGTGAATCTGTTCAAAAGCCTCACGACTAAAGCGTGAAACAATCAGCCTGATTGCTGTAAACTCGCGTTTGAGAGGTTTTGACTCAAGCGATAAGCGCACAACATCAAGAAGAAATCGACTATTTACTGATGATCGAAGCAGCTTGATCGCTCTCTCGTCAAACAGATCATTGTCATTATAAAATCGCAAAGTAAGTTCATCGGCAGACAGTCCTTCTTTGAGAAGCTCGGCAGAAAGCTTATCGAGCATGCTTTTTAAGATGAAGAGAGTTTCTTTGAGCGAATCTAGAGCAGAGCCGATATCGAAAAAAACATCAAAACTTTTCTCGACCAAAGGTAAAGATGGAGAGAAAGGATCTGCGGCACTGGCTAACTCGTAAGCCGAGATAACATCAGAAGAAAATCGTCCTTCGTAAGAAACCTTGGGAAGAGCAAGCATCTGAGCAATTGTTTTAATACCCAGAGCCTCAAGATTAGCCAGGGATTCGGCCGAGAGAGGCAAAAGACTAACCGGCAAAGGCGCCATAAAGTCGCGGTCTTGACCAGCCGGAACAATTGTCCATCGCTTCTTGAGCGAACTGCTGGCTATCCTTGCAGTAAAAGCGCAACCAGCGATGCCGACACGCCCGTCAACAAAACCATTACGACTAGCCAACTTAAGTAAATCTCGGCAAAGCTTGCCTTCGCCGCCCAAGTGATCAAGTCCCTGAGCATCGAGGAAGAAGATACCAGGCTCAGCGCAACCGATCCTTGGTGATAGTGCAATGAGTTCTCCCGCCAATTTCTTCTGCGCACTCTTGTATAACTTGTCATCATAAGCCCTCCAGATCAATTGCGAACAAACAGCCCTAGCCTCGGTAAAAGTCATAGACGGCTCAACACCGGCTTTGCTAGCCGAAGCGGAGCAAAGCAAGACCTTACAGCGACCAATATTTAAATTTTCTTGCGATGAAGAAAGAAGAACAAAAGGACGATCTTTCAACTCATCTCTTTTTTGATGTACGACGATCGGGAACCGGGGGATGCGTAAACAAGCGATTCGAGACATAAGGAGAGACACTCACCTCCAGACTCTTACCCCCACCACTAACTCCCATTCCAGCTCGAAGAATCGCCCGCGCGATAGTACTGCGAATAGTGGGAGTAATAGATACCGGACCGTCGACACCATACTCAATACGCACCGGCTCTACAAAACCAAAATCAACTCTGCCTGCTGCAGAAGAAACAGGCGATGAAAACTTGCCCATCTCTGAATCGGATGAAAGGGAGTCATCATCCCGAAGCACAATCAAAGAAGTGTTGGATCTCTCCAAGGACCTCTTAAGTCTTGCATGAACACTGCTTGTGATGACTCCCCTTTCCGCCAGATCGAGAATGACCACATCAAAAGCTTGAGAGCGAATCAATTGCTCACAGGCCCAGAGTGCATTCTTCGTATAATCTAATCCAGCCTCTCTCTCCGGTATGGTTACCCCACCTCTCAAGACCCAGAATCTTCCTTCATTCTTGTTACCAACATCACACCAGTCGGATGCGAGCAGCCTGTCAAAAGTGTCGATATAAACGATATTCAGACCGGACGCACACCATCTAGAGCAAAGGGTTCTTAAGACCGATGTTTTTCCTGAAGATGACGAACCAAACCATTCGGTCAAATGTCTTCTAACAAGAGCAGGACTGAGAACATCCAGAAAGCTCAACCCAGTTTTGAGAGCCCTCGCACTCTCTCCGGGAGAAAGCCACTTTCCTGGGAACAACTGTTCCAGTTCTTTTCTTAAATTAGCGACACCGACCTGGACCATAGCTGGCGCTATAGCCTCCTTTCTATCTAGTTAAAAACTGCATTTCCCCGATGAAGAAATTAAACCATACAGCCGTATGGTAGTCAACCTTTTTCTTTACCGATTTTATATAAAGTCTATATAGCGGCTAAAACAGTGAAATTGAAGGTAGAGCCAAGACCAGCCGTACTTTGCGCCCAGATTTTACCGCCATGGAGATTAACGATAGCCCGGCAAATCGCCAGGCCCAGTCCCGAGCCCCCTTTTTCTTTATGGTCGGCAGAACTGGCTTGGGCAAATCGTTCAAAAATTGAATCAAGCTTATCGGCAGGAATACCGGGTCCCTGATCGGTGACGCTAATCTTTATATATTCACCTTCAGGCATGGCGCTGAGCGTAACTCTAGAGCCTGGCTCAGAAAACTTAACGGCGTTGGAGGCAAGATTGAAAAGAACCCGACTCAGTTTATCTCGATCGGCAAAAACCTTATAACTAGTCTGATTGATCTTCAAGGCGATACGACTTTCTTTCATCCACTGTCCCAGACTCAATTCCACCTCTTGGAAAAGATCACTGACGGCTACCTCTTCTATCTCTAGAGGCATGGTACCGGAATTGATTTTCTCGATATCGAGTAAGTCATTAATAAGATTCATCATACGTGTGCTATTGCGATCGGCCATTTCCACAAGTTCGCGACCACGATCGCTAAGCGCCCCCAAACGACCGGCTTGCAAAAGCTCAAGCAGACCTCTGATGGTGGCTAGAGGTGAACGCAGATCGTGAGTAAGCATGGCAGTAAACTCTTGTTTGGCTTTCTCCAGCTCTTTACGCTCACTGATATCGTGAATAACACAAAACAAAGAGCGATCAGCCTCCGACCACTGACCACTCCAAAGTGTAGTGAGCGGTTCAGCCGAGCCCTTTGCTGCTTTATTGCCGGCTTTATTGCCGGTGCGGCGATAGAGCCTCAGTTCAACGGTATTACCTTCGGTGCCCCTACTTTTCTCACTTTTACTCTTGAGCCCCTGATACCAGGCAAGAGCAATTTCTTTATCAGCCTGATGCAGATACTCGATAAAGCGAGAAGCGATAAGTTCATCACTATAGAGACCAAAGAGTTCCTCACCGGCTGGATTAATAGAAAGGAAGCAACCCTTATCATCGATGGCGCAAATGGTATCACGGGCATTATTGACAATCGCCCCCTGCTTGCGCAAAAGGGCATTGAGTTCGGTGGCCATTGTAGAAAGGGCTCTCGATAGAGAAGCTATTTCATCACCGCCGCTAAGAGGAAGAAGCGGCCTACCCGTACCAAGTTTAGAGACCTCACGGCCGAGATAGCCCAATCGACTGGTCACCCGGCCGACCAAAAAGACAACCAAGATGACGCTGAAGACCACGTGGGCTGCCATTGCCACCACAAATATACTAATTGTGCGCTGCCGGTACTCACGCAAGCGCACCGGCGAATTCTTGAGAAATTCCTCTTCTTCATGCTCAACCAGGAAAAATTCCTGTGAAAGCATCTGCTTATAAAGTTGCTTCAGTTGCTTCTCTTTGTCTTTGTGATTGGCAAAAACTTCTTCTACTTTGCCGGCACGCAAATCTAGGCAGTTCTTATCAAGCAGAGCCTCGGCTTCATCAATAGCTGCCATCGCTTCTTTGGCACATTTGACCAACTTCTCATTCTTTCCCGAGAGGTTAATCAAATAGGTGTACTGCTCTCTCAGTCCATTGAAAGTCTTTTTATAGCTCTGGCTGAGGAAGGAACTGCTGAGCCAAGTGCCGCGAGAAGCAGAAGAAACTGTATTCCAAACTTCGTATATATTGCGTGATATCTGATTGATCTGATCTGAAACCGCGCGGGAGCGATTTGCTCGTTCAGCCTCTTCTTCGGCCTGTTTCTGCAAATCGAGCAAGAGCCAGGCGGAACCAACTTCAAAGAGCAGCGGCACTGAAATTAGAATGAGAGCTTTTGCCGTCAGTGACAGTCTCAATTTAAGTTTCCCTTTGCAAGGCACCTGTATAGTTTAGCGCCTATGATTTATATTGATGGGTATTGCTGGATAATCAGACGGAAAGATGCCCCAAATTTTCTATGCCCAAAATACTATACGTTGAAGACGATAAAGATCTCAGTTCGATGGTGAGAGAATGGCTTCAGGCTGAGAATTTCAGCCTTGAGATAGTCCATGACGGTGCCCTTGGCTGGGAATATCTGAGACAAGGTGAATATGACCTGATCATTCTAGACTGGCAGTTGCCGGGCATGGATGGAGTGGAAATATTGCGACGCTACCGTAATATGAAAGGCATGACACCGGTCTTGATGCTCACCGGCAAAGGCACTATAGACAGCAAAGAAGAAGGGTTTGAAGCCGGTGCTGATGATTATCTGACCAAGCCCTTTAGCATGAAAGAACTCTCGGCAAGACTGCGAGCTCTGATGAGACGCCCCTCGATGATGGCTTCATCAACCATAAAAGTAAGAGATATCGAGTTGGATCCCATAAAGCATACAATTACCAAAGGCGGGCAAGAGCTGCATCTATTGCCGAAAGACTTCTCGCTCTTAGAGTTTTTCATGAAAAATCCGGACAAGGTCTACAGCACAGAAGCTCTGATGATGCGAGTTTGGAACAGCGATGCCGAAACCGGAACCGATGCTCTGCGCACTGCCATCAAAAGACTGCGTAAAGCACTTGATGAAGGTGATGAGAACAACTCGGTAATCGAGAATATCCCTAGAATCGGCTATAGACTGCGCTCAAAATAATCAGAATTTGCTCTTAGAAAGCCAAGTCTCTGATTTCAGTGAGCAAAGACTCTCTTCGGTAGTTTCCAGTCTTTGCGAGTACGCAGCTTATAACAAACGAAGGTTTTCAGCTCTTTTATAGTTAGTTTACTAGCCAGAGTCTGCCAGAGAATCTTGCGAGGCTTATTGCGCAAGCCCCGGTCAAGATCAAAATACTCCATCAGTTCGATCGCTTCTTCTCTCCAGAGCAACTGGGCAATGGCCAAAGCATCGAGTGCTTCGTTATTGAGCCTGGCGGGCCAAATTTCATCGGCATAAGGCTTGCCGTCGCGCAGCCCTACCGAAATCAGCCCCCATTTAGCTGGGACAATCTTTACAGCCTCTTCCACATGTTTTTCATCGGCAACTAGAGTCATCTTCTCAAAGACTTTGCCGTAAAAATCTCGCTGCCTGGGCAAGCGCACTAAATTATCGCGGGCACTTTTGATTTCATAGCCATGCAAAATATCGCCTATCACCGCCACGTCGACCCGCACTTCACCGCGAGCCAGTTCAAGCTCATCGACCACCCTATGACCAGGGTTACCGGCTAGAACACGCCTTATTTCGGTTTGATAGAGAAGGTGACGGACATCTAGTTCATTCATCTCGACAATCTTAATTTAGTAGCAAGCAGAAAAGAATAAAAAGTCAATTTCACTGTCATTGCTATAGTCGAGCATATTGAGCACTTGTTAGTTAGTTGGTGAGGGGCCAGCCCTGGAAAGTCTTGGTTTTTAAGACTGAGTAATGGATGGTGTCAGGACCCCCCTCTGAGAAAAATATTAGCAAATACCAGAAGAAGATTTATCGAAAATAGCACCTTGTCAAGCAGAATTAACCCCAGCTATTTTGCCTGAACCGACAGGAACCCAAGAGGAGCAAAATTTTTCTTGGCTCCAAAACTTATCAGCCGATCGAGATAGAAAATTTAGCCAGCCTAAGGAGCCAAATCGCCTCGGCCAATTGAGTTGAGATATTGCTTGAAACTGGCAACCAGGTCAAAACCATCGAGTTCTGTGCGTGGACTAAAGGCTGCCACTCTATTGAAGCGACTTTCTAAATTGCCGTCACGCATAGGTCGTCCGGCATAGCTAAAAACCCTATTGGAGCTGCGATTGATTAGTTCGCCATCTTGCAAAATGCCATAGTGGTTGAGCGACTCTTGCTGAAACTGATCGGCTATCTGCCCTGTGCCTGCCGAAGTTTCGGTGATCACATAATGAGTGCGGGTGACTAATCCAGACTGGTCTGCGGCTTCCAGACGCCTTGAAACAGCCATAAAGCGAACCATCTTCGAGCCCGACATCGAATCAGTCTCAGCGGGCAAGACATTGGCCTGCCAGACGCCACCTTGCTTATCTACCTGGTGACCAAAAGTGACCACCATACGATTATCAACCCAGCTTTGCTGATTAGATCTATAGCCGGTGTTCAAGTCTGTAGCCGAGAGGGTCATGTCACCTTGCTTAGACCAAGTGCCGGCCATCCAATTAGGTATCTGGAACCATTCCACATACTTTTGCAGCTTGGGCTGGTAGTACTGCTGACCGTAGCGTGTCGCCGAAGAACTTAGAAGTTGCCCCGGATAAGCACTCTGTTGATATGCACTCTGTTGATAAGGACTCTGTTGACCCGAACTCTGTTGACCAAAGCTTTGCTGAGAAGAAAGAGGCGGCATATACTCGGCATGACTGATGCCGCCTTGAATAGTTTCAGACCGCCCGGGCATAGCCCAGAGCGAAGAGCAGAGCAAAAAAAGAAACAGAACTGAAAGACAAAAAATTGACTTAGGGGCTGGGTAAAGACTCATTCACCAATTCCTACCAGTGTTTGAGATATTTGCCTATCTCTTGCGCACGCTTCAAGATAGTCTCTTTCTCTGGTCCATCTTTCACTTTTTTGGTCAGTTCATAGACCATGGACACTTTCTCTTTGGCATTGCGCTTATCATTCAAACGCAAATAGGAACCACTGAGAGCAAGCATCGTTTCGGCATAGCGCAAATAAACATTGTCGGCTCCGCCCGGTATTTTTGCCGTTTTATTGCCCTTTTCCAGACTGGCAAACATGTCTTTGTACTGACCGCCCGCCTTCTCTAACCAGTCCACAGCCTTATGAAAATCTTGTTTCATCGAATAAGCCGTGCCCACGCAAGCACAGACACTGCCAAAGCCGTACTCTTTAGGATTTTTGGCTAGAGCGGCAGTATATTCGCGCTCACCCACTTCAATGACTTGGTCGAATTCGCCCTTTTGCACCATAAACTCAAGCAAGGTCTGAATCGCCCAAGCTACTCCACCGGGAATGAAGGCTCTTGCTTTCACTGCCTTCATACAATACTGACGGCAAGCCTCAAAGGACATTGTCCGGGCGGCGGTCATGACAGCCATGACCAAACTGGCTCTGAATGTACCGATGGCTGTAATCAGACCAAAAATAATGAGGAGGGCGGCCATGGTTATGACCCCCCAGTTAGGCTCAGCAGAGAGAGCCTCGGCTAGATTCTTGCCCCCGAAATAAATCATGACCAAAGCCAGAGCCTCACCCCCGATCAGGACGCCCCAGAAGACCTGGTCGCAGGTCTTGTTCTGAGAATCAATCATCTCGGGCAGCTTGGGCATTTCAGCCTTAGCTTGGGGCTGCCTGGGCACATACTTAACTTCGCGCGACTTAGCCATTGAAAAGAGACCATCTCCACCACTTAACAACCCAATTGTATAGGTTTGAGCCGCCCACATACCTTAGTGTTTTCATATGCAAATTAAAGACTGTACAATTAAAGAAATCGCAGCGAGGAAATGTCATGGACAAAACACCATGTCAGGTATGCCGCGGAATCCATAACATCAACCCTAATTCGGTCAGTTCAATTCAAATTTATTCGTCAGACAGGTCTTCAAGCAGTTCGTCAATAGAGCAAGAGCAAGCAGAAAAGAAAAGCGAAGCCAGTCGGGAAACAACCGGCGACTCTTCTCTTTTGAGCAAAGTGAGCGAGACTGAAAGAAAGATCAAGCTGGTACAAGAACTGCACCATAGCTACCTTGAAGCCAATATTCCTGTGCTAAAGGACCTGGTCAAAAGTCTGCGTCCCCAAATCAAGGACAAGTCTTTCGAAGAACTAGCCGACACAGTGGAAATGCTTTGTCATAGGCTAGGTTCCCATGCCAGAGAAGAAGACGACAGCATTTTCCCCATGCTATTAGAGGTGGCAAACGGTCGCAAGGACGACACTGCTAAAAACTTCATCGAAGACATAGTCGAAGCCCATCGCATTGAAAACGAGACTATTTGGCGGATGCTTGCTCAGCTTTGCAAAGGGTCGGCGCTCTTAAAAGAAAAACACAAAAAACAAGAGCTGGAAGAACTCTACTTGCATATAGCCGACCTGAAAGAAAATATGATCGGTCACCTGGAAAAAGAAGTGGACCTCTACCCAGAGCTCTTAGAAATGCTCGGTCTAGAAGTGCTTCCTCTGGCGCGGCTTAGACTACCGTTTCAACAGTAGCTTTCTTTTCGTCTTGCGCCGCCTTTTTTGATGACTCCGATACTAAGTCGGTGGCTTTTTCCTTTTCCAGACGCTCGAACTCTCTAGTTAAACCAAAGGCGGCAAAAAGCCATACGAAAGAAGAAAGAGCAGTCAGTGCCATAACCCCTTTCACGCCTAAATGCAGAACTTGGGTGAAGTATATGGCTAAGCCGGCAAAACCTCGGGCAAATCGATAAAAGAACATCTCAATTACAGGCTTGATGTTATAGAGAACATCGCGGCTGGTGACAGTATAGGTCAGCTCCTTCGCCGACTTAAACCAAGCATGACGCATGCCCTCATCTAAATGAAAGGCGCAGACAATAAAGAGGGGATTGCCGACCAAAGCGAATAAGACCACCGCCGACAGTATCGTCGCAGCCGAAGAAGAAAGACAAAACCTGGTGCCGGCCTTCTTAAGAATCAGAGAGACAAAACAGAGCTCGACGACAAATTCAACTACCCCCCTTGTGCGCTCAAGCCCGGCATCAAGTTGAGTAATGGCATCAACGCCGCTAGCCATGTTGTGCAGCACATCGTTATAGAGATACTGAATGAAGTCGGGGGTAATCCGCTCAAAACAGACAAGCAGAGAAAGAAAAACCAGAAAACGACTGGCAAGAATAGCTTTAAAGACTTCGTCCCACCTTGACAGATCTGCTTTCTTCACCTCCATGGTCGGTCTTCTCATATGAGTCGCCCGAGAGGTTTTCTCTAGAGTCAAGAAAAGTGCCAAGGCAGAAAGAACAAGACCAGCCGCCACCAAGAGCATATTGTATGTGCCCAAGGCTTTCACCAATGAGACTGTTATTGAACTACCGGTAACAGCCCCCAAACCACCCCCGGCCGAGATAATGCCAAAGAGTGTGCGGGCGGTGGCGCTGTCGTAAACATCATTGGCGTACATCCAGAACAAAGTGACGCCCATAATTGAAAAGACATCAAGCCAAACCCAGAAAACTCCGGCCATGAGACTGCCGCCGCCGGGTAAGGCAAAATAAAAACCAAGCAAGTTGAGAAAGAAGACACTATATATAGTGCCAATCAAGACCCGTCTAGGCAAATGGGCAAAACGAGAATAAATATAGACAGTCAGACCGGTGACCAAGGCAGTGCCCATATAAACAAAGCACATATTGTCATTACCTAGTCCGTCCAGAACGATACCACGCCGCACCGGCCTAAGCACGTAATAGGTGGTGATAAATAGAAAAAGCCAACCGAACAAAAGCGAGGCGCGCTGACGCTCTTCTTTCGGCACACTAAAGAGACCCTGCAGGAGTTCTTTTGCTCCCAGATTCTTTGCCATTAAATTCAATTACCGGTGCGTAAGAAAAAAAAGAGACGCCAACCGGCAATTCTACCTTGAGTGCTATGCATTAGAGCTAAGATTGTCAGGCGATTTAGGGACTGATGAATTACTTTTGCTTAAGCTTACTCAATGGCTGTATTGAAGCCATCATAGACAGCATCAAACTCTTCGGCCAGGGCTTGCAGATTGGCAGCATTAATTGTGGCTTGGGCTAATTCGACCGACTCTTCTGTGACCAGACTAAAGCCTTTACCGTCTTTCTCAAGTGCGACCACCTTGTGTCCGAGCAGCTCTAATTCTTTCGCCAGAGAATTAGCATCATCGGTGGTGAGGCAATAAAAATTATGCTCGACTTGTGCCAACCAACCCCCTAAATCTTTATGGTCTTGAGAAAGAGAGTCAACTCAAGAAGATAATTGTCCATCTCAGAGACCATGGCCCTAAGGTCATGCAGCATGGCTGAACGGGCATCGAGCAAATCAATCGAAACCTTGCTCTGGGGCTTAGTGCCGACGATAGTCTTCAATCTCTCATCCTCGGCCGTCTTATCCCTTCTATTTCTATCAATCAGACCTAAGCGACGCCAATGCTCCATCATAATTTGCCGGCGAGTGCGTGTCTCACTGCCTGCATTAGGCACGGCATTGAGAAAATTCCATACCGTTTCAGGATACTCGACAGCCGGTTTAGAACCCAGGACTCTTGAAAGCATATTAGGTAAACCACTGGCAATGCGCTTTTCACCTCGCTGCTGCTTGAGCGCAAGCAAGGCTAGTCCACTTTGCACGACACCATCGCTAAGGTCGATACTATCGTCAACCCTTTTGTCAATACCGCCCAAATTGAAGGAACTTCCCAATATACCTGTTACACCGCCGCTGACAAAGTTGGCTATAGAGTTGAGGCGCACAGCGCGATCTCGGCGCTCTTCCAACAAAGCTTGCAAGTCGTCTGAATCGGCAATCTCAGTATCAATTTTAGAAATGACCGAACGAACCTCAAAGCCTTGAGACATTATCTGTTCGCTCAGGGCTTGCTTAAGCACAAGCATCTCTAGCCGGTCACGACTGGCTGGCGGTTCTTGCGACAGGGCTTCCAAACGTCTCAGTTCATCGTCAATTCCCAAAGAGGCTGCCAGGTCTAAAGCACTTTTGGAAAGATCAGCGTAGGAGCTAACCTTGGGAGCCCGGAGAAAATCGATGGGCAAGGGCAAGGTGTAGTCGGAAGGTCTGTCGACAGCCAGCGCTGGGCTCGCCCAAGATACGAACAAATATGATGGGAGCCAAAGGCAAATCAGGGCAAAATTCACCACCGGCTGAGAATAAACTGACTTGCAAAGTTGAAACATCAATAAAACTTCTCTATCTGACCTTGGTCATTGGTTTTCATAACAGCTCCTGCCGGCACTTTGGGCAAACCCGGCATGGTCATAATCTCTCCCGTGAGGGCGACAACAAAGCCGGCCCCGTTCGACAAACGCAACTCCCTGACTGTAATATTGAAGCCCGTCGGCGCCCCCAATTTGCCTGGATCATCTGAAAATGAATACTGGGTTTTAGCGACACAGACAGGCAATTTATCAAAGCCGTTCTTCTCAAGCCATTTTAATTTCTTGAGAGCACTATCGGTCAGAATTACCCGATAAGCACCATATACAGTGCGAGCTATTTTCTCTAGCTTTTCAACAATTGTATCGCTGTCGGCATAGACAGGCTTGAAGCTGCCTGCTGCCGCATCGCCGTCAGCCTCAGTCATGGCAATAACAGTCTTGGCCAGGTCCTGCCCGCCTTCGGCGCCGCGCCTATACATTTCAGAGACCCGCGCCTTCAAGCCATGCTGCTCAGCCAGTTCAAGCACCTTCTCGATTTCTTCATCTTGGTCAAAGTCAAATTTATTGACTGCCAAAACCACGGGCAAACCAAATGATTGAATTACCTGGGCATGCTTAAAAGCATTAGCAAAGCCTTTCTCAATGGCGGTCAGAGACTCTTTCAAAGGCAGGGGCTCGGCTCCCCGTGCAAGGGACTTCTCGTTTACTTCGCCATGTAATTTCAGAGCCTTGACCGTGACCACCAGTACCACACATGCGGGTACAAGCTCTGGTCTTGCTGCGGCTACTATATCGCAGAACTTTTCAAAACCCAGGTCGGCACCAAAGCCTGACTCGGTGACGACATAATCACAAAGAGAAAGAGCCAGGCGAGATGATATGACAGTAGATGTCCCATGGGCGATATTGGCAAATGGTCCGCCATGCACGAAAGCCGGCGTGCCATCTGATGTTTGCACGAGATTGGGCTTGATGGCATCTTTCAAAATCACCGAGAGCGGTTCAACTGCATCAAGCTGACTGGCAAAGACAGGCGCACCACTGCGGGTCTGAGCCACGACTATATTGCCCAGTCTTCTCTTTAGGTCGACGAAACTATCAGACAAACAAAGCAATGCCATAACTTCGGAGGCAGCCGTTATATCAAAACCAGACTCACGCAGAACACCGGCGCTCTTGCCGCCGACACCCTGCACAAGGCTGCGCAGACTGCGATCATTGACATCAAGACAGCGCCTGAAAGTAATCGAAGCAGGGTCGATATCTAGTTTATTACCAAAGAAGATATGATTGTCGATGATTGCGGCCAGCAAGTTATTGGCACTGGTGATGGCATGCAGATCACCGGTGAAATTCAAATTGATCTCGTCCATGGGCAATAGCTGGCAATAACCACCGCCTGTACCTCCGCCTTTCTGACCAAAGACTGGTCCCATGGATGGTTCGCGTAAAGCCGCTGCCGCCTTACAGCCCTGAGCCCGCAAAGCCTGGGCCAAGCCCACCGAAACAGTGGTCTTGCCTTCACCACTCTTGGTCGGGGTGATGGCAGTGACCAAAATAAGCTTGCCTAAGTTTTTGGCTGCAGCCGCAGCTGTCACTTTCTCATAGGTAACCTTGGCCTTAAATTTGCCGTAAAGTTCAAGATCATCGGGGCTCAAGCCTAGATCAGAGGCCACCACAGTTATGGGTCTAAGCACGGTTTGTCTAGCCAGTTCAACGTCTGAGGGCAGACCCTTTAGTTCCACGGACATATGCTTCCCTTATTGCTATAGAAATGAGCAGACTGATAAATTTACTATATTTTCTGAAATATGGCTGCTCTCAACTTTTGAGATCTCTAGGCAAATATAGAGCTTCAGAACTAATTTATAGATATAGACTCATGCATGAACTGCTTAGATTTACCGTAGGGTGCGGTGATATGCCCAGCCCCCCTCAGTCTATATTTGTACGTAAGCAGACCCTCCACACCTACTGGCCCGCGCGGTGGCATACGCCCTGTACTGATACCCACTTCGGCGCCAAAGCCATACCTAAAGCCATCAGCAAAGCGAGTGGAACAGTTGTGATAAACCGAAGCCGAATCGACCCCCTGAAAGAAACGCTCAAAAATAGCCGGGCTTTTGCTCAAAAGAGCATCGGTATGACCCGAACCAAAAGTATTGATATGGGTGATGGCGGCATCTAAGCCATCCACTTCCTCAACCGCCAATATGGCAGCACCGAATTCATAGCCAAAATCAGAGGCAAGCGCCCGCTTGCAAAGACTTGGCTGGAAAAACGACTGACTCTCAAGAAGTTGATAAAGAGAAGGAGTCAGGCGCAGTTCAACCTGATTGGCCACAAGCTCTTGGCATAACTTTAGTTTGAAGGCGGCGCTCAATTTTTTATCTAACAAGAGACACTCAAGGCTGTTGCAAGCAGCCGGATAAGTAAGCTTAGCGTCAAGCACAATGGCTAAAGCCTCTTCGCTTGAGTTCTCGTAGGTGTCATCTATATAGATGTGACAGATACCGTCGGCATGACCCAAAACCGGAATCTGAGTATTTTTCTGAATATAAGTAACCAGCTCTTTCGAGCCTCGGGGAATGATTAGATCTATATCCTTGCTCTTGAGCATAGCTTCCACGGCTTCTCTGCCTTCAAAGAGATGGAAGGCAGTAGCATAAGCACCGAGCGCCTCTCTAAGCAAAGCAAAGAGCAGGGCATTGGTCTGCCCGGCTTCTTTACCGCCCTTGAGTAAGGCCGCATTGCCGCTCTTTATAGCCAGGGCGGCAATCTGGGGCAAGGCATCGGGTCTGGCTTCAAAAATAATCGCCAAGACTCCTATGGGTGTGCGTACACGCTCCAGCACCAGTCCGGTATCTAGTTTAGTGGCGAGTTCTATAGTGCCGAGCACCTCGGGCATGGCAGCCAGAGTCTCAATACCAGACAAAACACTATCCAACTTTGACTGATCAAACTTCAGTCTTTTCTTGAGATTGGTATCCTCTTCTCTTTCTAAATCTAACTGATTGGCAGCAAAAATATTCTCAGCCTGCTCTTTCAGCAATGAAGCATAACGGCGCAAAATCTCGCTACGGGGCGCCTTTTGCAATAAGCGACCGCAAGCTCTAGCCTCGGCAGCGGCTTTCTCTATTGGCTCATAAAACGGTGAAGACACTTTATTTATCGACCTCTTTAGAGCAGTGCTAGATTGTCGCGGGTGATCAAGGCATCATAATTGCGTCCACTGATGGCATCTAAGGCATCAGAGCTATGACCGACAACTTTGCGAGCCTCATGCGAGGCATAGTTGACTATGCCTCTGGCGATTTCCTTACCCTTCTCGTCTTCTATAGAGATGACATCGCCACGTTCGAAATCGCCTTTCACAGAAACAACACCGGCAGGCAGCAAACTAGCTTTTCCGGCTCTAAGAGCCTGGCTTGCGCCTTCATTTACTATCAGAGAAGCTTTCACCGTGGTGGCAAAGGCAATCCAACGCTGTTTACCAGAAAGCCCTTTACCGGGCAGAAACAAGGTGCCCAGTTCTTCGCCGTTAAAGAGTCTTTCGATTACTCGTTCGACCTTACCACCGGCAATGAGCGCAGCACAGCCGCTTTGGGTGGCCACTCGAGCGGCTTCAATCTTAGTCTTGATGCCGCCGCGCCCCGGCTTCTCAGGCGCCTTCCCTTTGAGGACCGGCTTGGGCGGCTCCTCTCCCAGTTTATCTATTTCAGGGCTAAAGTTTTCCACCAAACTAATGAGCTTGGCCTCGGGCAGGCGAGGGTCGGCCGTGTAAAGACCATCCACATCGGTCAAGATCAAAAGCACATCGGCATCCATTTTGCTTGCCACCAAAGCCGACAGCTTGTCATTGTCGCCAAAATTGACCTTGACACCAACCTCTTTCAAGACTTCCAGTTCGGCTGTCGAGACTGTGTCATTCTCGTTGATTATCGGTAAGACTTTCTGAGCCAGCAAAGCCGAAATAGTACTGCGCAAATTGAGATAACGCTTGCGATTAGAGAAGTCTTCTTCGGTCAATAAGACCTGGGCTGTGACAATATCCATTTTCTCAAAGGCATCGCTGTAAAGACTCATTAGTCGTCCCTGGCCAACGGCAGCACAAGCCTGCTTGAGCGGCAGATCACGAGGCTTGCTGGGCAATTTCAGAGTGCGCACCCCCAAGCCCACGGCTCCCGATGTCACCAGTAAGACTTCTTTACCAGAGGCCATGAGCTTGGCTATGCCTTCGACAAAGTTATAGAAGCGGCTCAAAGCAATACCGCCTTCGTCACGCATCAAGACAGCAGTGCCGAGTTTTATCACCACTCTCTCGGCGCGGCCGACTATCGCCCTAACTTCACTCACTTGTCTTTCGCTCCCTTTATTTGAATTAAAATCAGCCGGTATTCTGCAAACCTTCGGCAACGCCGTTAATTGTCATCAGTACAGTCTCGAGCAAGCTGCGTTTTTGGTCTGATTGATAAGCTTCACCACCGGCAGTGCCAGAGCGCAATTCTTTGATCAGCCTCACCTGCAAATAGCTGAGCGGATCTACATATGGATTGCGCAGATTGATGGAATGAGCCAAATAAGGCACCCCGGCGAGCAATCTATCGGTCTGCGATATCGCTAGAACAGCCTTCTTGCAAGCCTCAAACTCATCTTTGATGCGGCTGAAAAATATATTTCTTTGCGCTTCCTCAACGAGATTCTCGGCATAGTAAGCGGCTATATCTAGATCGGCCACAGCCAGTGCAGTCTCTACCTTGCCCACCAAGCCTCTAAAGAAAGGCCAGTCTCTATACATGCGTCGACACATATCCAGACCTTCTTCTTCCTTGAAAATTTCCAGACAGGCAGCACCAAAGCCGTACCAAGCCGGCAGCATATAACGACTCTGGGTCCAAGCAAAGACCCAAGGAATGGCCCTCAAGTCTTCAATCGTCGAACTACCGGCGGTGCGGCGCGTGGGGCGCGAACCCAATTTGAGCTCGGCTATTTCACCAATAGGAGTGGTGGCAGAGAAGAATGCCACAAAGCCATCACTTTCATAAACAAGACTGCGAAAAGACTTGAAGGCCAACTGTGAAATTCTTTCCATCAAAGCATAATAGCTTTCCAGATGCTGGTGCTGATCGCTATCTTCAAGGCTAGCCTCAATAACCGCTGCCGCCAAGCGATCAAAATTGCGCACAGCAATGCCGTGCATGGCATATTTAGAAGAGATTACTTCACCTTGCTCGGTTATTTTGATGCGACCGTCGACTGTGCCGGAAGGCTGAGCCAAAATTGCTTTGTGGGTAGGACCGCCGCCGCGGCCAATCGTACCGCCTCGGCCGTGGAACAGTCTCAACTTGATGCCATAACTTTGCGCTGACTCCACCAAGGCTCTTTGAGCTTTATAAAGTTCCCAATTAGCGGTGGTAAAGCCGCCGTTCTTGCCGCTGTCGGAATAACCAATCATAATCTCTTGCAAATCACCGCGACGCCGCAGATAATCGCGGTAAAAGGGCAATTGCAAGAGACGCTCAAATAAGCGCGGCGCGCCACGCAAGTCTTCTATGGTCTCAAAAAGCGGCACCACCGATAGGGCGCAGTCACCATCAAACAAGTCAAACTCGCGGGCAAAGAGCAAGATTGTCAAAAGATCAGAAGGTCTTTCAGTCATTGAAACAATATAGGTGTCGATACTTTCGCTGCCATAGAGCTTTCGCAAATCTCTAACTGTGGCAAAAACTTCGATTGTTTCTTGGGTCTCTGCAGTAAAGCGCAGACGCTCAGAAAGTAAGGGTCGCTTGACCGCAAACTCTTTCTCAAGGAACTGCACCCTTTCTTCTTCAGTCAGAGCTTCGAAGTCGCCTTGTAAATCTACTACTTTTAGCACCTCGGCAAGGGCTTGACGATGCCGTTTGCTATGCTGCCTGATATCTAATTTTGCGAGATGAAAACCAAATATATCGAGAGCATAAAGTAAGCGTCTCAGACCACCACAGCTCGCCTGGCAACCGGCCTCCTCTAGGGCGCGATAAATTAGCTCTATATCTTTTCTAAATTGAGCGATACTCTCATAACCTTGCTCAGTCCCAGAGTCTTTTAGGTCTTTTAGTCTGGCTTGTATAAAGAGCAACTTTAGCCTGAAGGGCTCAAGTTTGTATCTTTCAAAATAGCGAGCCTGCACCGCTCCATACTCTTCACCATCTAAAGCGAGACTTTCAAGCAGCCCGCGCAGTGCCGGTCCGTCTTGCAGCCATTTGGTGGAATGGCTAAGAGCATTAAACAAGACTTCCAATTCTTTCAGATAACGCCCAACAATAACCTGCCTTTGATAAGCAAGGGTTTTGCGAGTGACATCAGGCGTGACAAAAGGGTTACCGTCGCGGTCGCCACCGATCCAAGAGCCAAAAGTAATAAAAGAAGCAGGCTGATCTGACCGGTCACCGGTAAGGTCAGCCAGCTTGAGCATTAAAGACTCATGCACATCGAGCACAGCGTCAAAGACCACATTGTCGAAATGATAAATGCCATAACGCACTTCATCCATCACTTCGGGCTTGAAGTGCATCACATGCTCGGTGAGCCAAAGTGACTCAACCACAGCCTTGAGCCCCTGGTTAAGCTCCCTTCTTTCTCCGGCAGAAAGAGGCGGATGGTCTTGTTTATACAAGAAAGAAGCCAGTTCAAGCTGCTTCAAAAGGACTGTCCGTCTGGTTATCTCGGTGGGATGGGCGGTGAAAACCACTTCAATATTGAGTTTCTGCAAAAGAGCCGAGAGCTTCTCTCTGGGTTGGTTCTGCAAACGCTCAAACAACTCTTCCAGACTTTCCGACTCAAATCTGCCCCGTCCCGGCTCGGATGAACTTAGTCGATCTTCATCGGCTTGAGTACGACGTCTCAGACGATGATTCTGCTCGGCAATATTGATAATGTCGAAATAGGTGAGAAAAGCCTTGATTACAGCAGCACTGTCTTTCAAAGAGAGACTTTCGATATGGTTGCGCAATTCTTCTTTCAAAGCGAGCATTTCTTCGCTCTCGGCTTGTCCCGATAATCTAAGTCGGTGTATTTTCTTAAAGAGGGCGCGCAGAGTTTCTACCGCCTCATAGACAGACGCTCCCTCAAAGCGCTTGATGGTCTCGCCCAAAATAACACCAAGGCGACGCACATCATCCCGCAGAGGGCGAAGCCTCTGCATCAAATCACTCTCAACGACCGCCATCTGCTTGCTTGTCCTCTTTATTTTTTGCTTTCTCTTTGCCTAAACTGAGGCTCTGCTTCATAGAGTCGATTGACAAAAGCAAGGCTGATTGTCCCCAAGCAAGAGGCTTATTGGCATCAGCCACCCACTTGCCGCTCTGCTTATCGACTATATAGGCCTCAGGCAAAAGAAAATCACTGTCGATATGGGCGATACCTCGATTGAAGTGAAAAAGCTGCTTATCGAAATAGGCTTTATCACCGGTACGACGGTAGAGATCACCATAGACGCAAGACAATAAGGGTGAGACATGACACCACTGTGCTTCTTTCCCTTTTATGTCTTTGCGATCTTCTCGACCATCCCAAATATCGCCAGGGTAGCGGGCAAAGCCATTGGCTCCCATCAAATTAGATTCAAGACGCGAGGCCAATGCCGCCACTTCTGCTGCAGTAAAAATGCGTAGATGCTTCATTTCTTTGTCTTGCTTGACTGCAGACGAGACTTTCTCGTCTCTAAGGCCAATGAGATAGGGACGGGGACAGAGAGTCTGCACAAACAAGGCATTGACCAAGGCACTGTCATACTTGCGATTCTTGCTGGTATCGGATCTGGTATCAGACTGATCGCATACGACATATTCATCGGGCAAGATCTGATAGAGAGACTGCGAAACTTTGCCGATAAGCTCACGCAATAGAGCTTCGTCTACCACAAAAGAACGTCCGTCTATCTTATATTTGATTGCGCCAAACCTGGTGACATACTCATAGCTCTCGCGCAAATACAAAAGAACAAGAGCAAGAGAAGAAGCATGCACAGCTCTTTTGTCTTCCCAGGCGCCTGTATCGAGATCGTTTTCGACACCGATGGCTTTAAAATAATGCGGTAAGAGTACTGCATAAGACAATTCGAAGGCATCTCTCAATTTACGCTTGTTCTCGTTGGCGTCATAAAACAAGTCAAAGCCAATCAGAGACAAGGCGTCATTTTGGGCATGCCCCCAAGGTTCACGCAATTCTTCCAGGCTGACCGGATTGTAGCGGATATGGGGACGGTTCATCTGGCTATCGCTCGGGCTTACTTTTTTGTCGATATAGTCGAGGAAGCGCTTACGATAAATAAAATGATGCTTGAGCGAAGATTGCAAACCCTGGTTAAAGCAGTCTTGTGATTGCAACCGTTCGGCTAGACATTGAATGGCATTATCGCGGTCCCATTGCATAATCAAGAGCCCGCCCACAGCCGACTCATAAGTATTTTCTTTACCGGGCAAAACAGTAACAGCCGATCCGCCGCCGCTCTGAAAGCGCTTCAAGGTGAGAGTGCCTTCCTGTTTCAGGGTCTTTTCTAGTTTCTCGATTTTTTCTGGTGAAGAAAAACCGGAGGCACCGCCGCAGAGTTTCTCCAAATGAGGGTTATGGAAGCTAACCTGGGCAAAACCAGAAGAAGAAAAAGAAGAAAAGACAGTGATAAAAGAGAGACCGAGCAATAAACTTGTCTTGAGACGGTTATTCATTTACTTACCTTGTCCTTTCTCTATAAATATTTTGGCTTCGGCCGCCCTGCCGGTCATCATCAGAAGGCTACCGTATGCTGTACAAGCCTGCCGACAAAAGGGCTTGTTATCGGGGTGCTTACTGAGCACATCGATGCCGTTTTTGAAGAAAGTCTCAGCCACCTTAACATTGCGAGCCATCAAATTAATTGAACCGAGATTGACATAAAGTCCACCCAAATTTCTGGCTATAACTGCATTAGTAGGATCAGCCTGATAAGCTTCTTGGTATTTCTTCAGAGCCAGGTCAAAGTTACCGGCTTTATAAGCGGCACTACCTTCATTACTGATGATCATGGCCCGCCCGGCAGCCGACCGTTCCATACCTTCCACCTTCACTATCGGCGACGGTTTTTCAGACTGACTATAGATTGCTTTGAGGGTATCGATATCTCTGGCCGAGAGCTTGACCTCTTTAGGATCGACATTGAGATCAGGCTGCACACTAAAGTACATAACATCTCTTTGGTCAGGACTATGACCGGCGATGCCTAGAGCATGACCGATCTCATGCAAAGCTACTTTCTTTATATAACAGTCACGGCGAGGCACTAGTATAGTGATCTTGGCTTTCATAATGCCGTCACTGTCCATAACAAGTTCGGTCACTCCGCCTTCCTGGGCAAAATGCATCTCTTTCTCATTATCGGTGAAGCGACAGGTTATCGTTGCTTCTTCAGCCTTATCGGTATAGACAAAGCTTAGAGCAGGCAAGAAAGAACCAGCAGCAAGACTATCTTGAAAGTGAGCAAAGGCATCTTTGAGCATGACCTGATAGCTGTCTTTAAAATTGACACCCTTAGGCATTGGCGCCAGATAGACCTTGATGGGCAGACGAGAAGCAGGAATACGCACAGTGCCTGACAGGGAAGATAAATAAGTTTTGCCATCGAGCTCCGATTTCTTATCTGGCTCTGTTTTGGTATTAGTTTCTGGCTTGCTATTAGTTTCTGGCTTTTTATTAGTTTCTGCTTCGCGATTTTCTTCTAAATCTGCTGAAGAGACAGGAGCACAGCCAAAAGAAATGACGCCAAAACAGGTAAAAGCCAAGAGCCAGGACAGCCAAGAGATAGAAAGATGGCGGGCAGGGCTAAGCAATATCTTACTCCTTAGGCTTTTGTTTCTCTTGACGCGCCTTATCTTTGGCGATACGTTGCGCCTTTTTCTCGGAAGCTTTGCGTTGACGCTCCTCTTCTTCCCTGAGCGCTTCCATCTGCAAGCGCTCCTTTTCTTTCACCTCTAAGTAATACTCGTAACCGCCGTGATAGAGAACCAACTGTCCATCTTTAATTTCGACAACTTTGTTGGCCACCTGCGAAATAAAGTACCGGTCGTGCGACACAACAACCACGGTGCCGTCAAACTTTTTAAGGGCGGCTTCCAGTGTTTCTTTAGCCGGTATATCTAGGTGGTTTGTCGGCTCATCGAGAATGAGAAAATTGTTGGCACTCAAAAGCATCTTTGCCAGAGCCAAACGAGCCTTCTCGCCGCCACTCAAGGCGCCGACATTTTTAAAAACAGCATCGCCTGAAAATAGAAAGCGCCCGAGTAAGCCTCTCACTTCATCGGTTTTCCAGCCGGGCACTTCATCATATATGGTGTCAAGGACTGTCTTATTTAAATCAAGCGCTTCTGCCTGATTTTGCTCAAAGTAAGCCATTTTGACATTGTGTTCGCCTAATTTGATCAAGCCGTCCATCGGCGGTTCGCTGCCGGTCAAAAGCTTTAACAGGGTCGACTTACCCGAACCATTGGGACCCAAAATAGCAATACGATCACCGCGACTAATATGCAGTGAAGCATCTAAGAAAATCACTTTGTCATCATAAGCATGGGTCAAGCCTTTGACCACAGCCACTTCTACGCCGCTGCGCACAGCCTCGGGGAAGCGAAATTCCAGGGTACGCTCTTCGCCCTCGGGGGCTTCAATAAGTTCAATTTTCTCCAGTTGCTTTTCTCGGCTCTTAGCCTGGGTTGAGCGAGTCGCCGAGGCCCGGAAACGATCCACAAATGCCTGCTGCTTCTCCATCTCTCGACTTTGTCTTTCAAAAGCAGCTTGCTGAGCTTCGCGATTGGCGGCGCGAGCCTCGATATACTGACTGTAATTGCCTAGATACTGAGTGGCTACACCCTTTTCCATTTCAATGATCGTGGTGCAGAGTCTATCTAAGAAATGTCTATCGTGGCTGACCATCACCAAGGGTAGATCTCTTTCCAGCAAGAACTTCTCAAGCCATTCAATAGTTTCTAAATCTATATGGTTTGTGGGTTCGTCGAGCAAAAGCAGATCGGGTTCGGTGAGCAAGACTTTGCCGAAATTGATGCGCATCTGCCAGCCGCCGCTAAACTCTCGCACCTTGCTTTGCACATTAGGATCAAAACCCATTGTTACAAGCATCTTCTCAATCTTGCCGTCGATTAGATAACCGCCCTTTGTTTCATAAAGACGGTGCAAATCATCCATGCGATGAATTAGTTTGTTCAGTTCAGAGCCTTGCGCAGTCTCCATGCGCTTGTGCACATCGTCGAGTTCAAGCTGAATCTCGTTCAAATCCACAAATGCGCGGTGGAACTCTTCTTGCACTGTATTATCAGGCAAGAGATCAAACTCTTGACAAAGATAGCCAATCTTCAGACCCTGGTTTCGCACCACCTGACCCGAGGTCGGATCTTCCTTACCGCAAATAATCTTGAATTGGGTAGTTTTGCCGCTGCCATTGGGGCCCACCAAGCCAACCCTCATGCCGGGCTTGACTTCCCAGGAGACGTCTTTGAGAACCTCGCCGGTAGGATAGATTTTAGTTACGTTTTCAAGCCTGAGCAAAGTGATTCCATCTTTTGAAAGGGGCAGTAGTTAATAGCAAGCATGGCTGAGAAGCTCTAGATTTGCCGCAGGGCGAATTTTAGCAGCTCTTTAGAACGACAAAAAGACGCATCAGTTAAGCTCGGCGCGGTCGGACAAAAATGTGTAACGCTCATAAAGGGCGTCTATTTTTCCCTTGGCAGCTTCAGCTTCTTTCATCATTTCATTGAGCTTGACATGATTTACAGCAATCTCAGGGGCCGACATCTTTTCATTGATCAAAGCCAAAACTGCCTCGGCTTCGGCAATACGCCCCTCCAGCCCAGCCAATTCTTTCTTCTCATTGTTGGAGAGAGGCTTGCCGCTTCGATCCTTTTCAGACTCTTTCTCTTTGCCGCCCTCGCTCTTTCTTACAGCTAAAGCCGGTTCGACCTTCTCGCGGCGCTCTTTCTCCCTTGCCGCAGCCAGATCTTGCCATTGCAAATAATCGGCGAAATACTCGGGCTTTTCACCACCCAAGACAAGCAGATGAGTAGAAATAGAATCGAGCATATAACGATCGTGGGTGACAAGCACCACAGCGCCGGGAAAATCGGCAAGGCTCTCTTCCAAAACCTCGAGGGTGGGAATGTCTAGATCATTTGTCGGCTCGTCTAAGATAAGCAAGTCGGCGGGCTGTCGCATCAGATTGGCGATGAAGATTCGCGCCTGCTCGCCGCCTGAAAGATAGTTGAGGGTAAGCGGCAACTGCTCTGGTCTAAAGAGAAAGCGCCTGGCCCAGCTTGCCACATGCATGCTGCGTCCGCGAAATTCCACCTGATCACCAAGGGGCGAAAGTGCCTCTTTCAAAGTCAAACTTTGGTCGAGCCCTTCTCGCAATTGGTCAAACCAAACGACTTTGAGATTTTCTGCCCTTTTCACAGTGCCCTTATCTGGTTCTAAAACACCGGCAATGATTTTCAGCAAGGTGCTCTTGCCACTACCATTGGTACCAGCCAAACCCAGTTTCATGCCCGGGCTCAAAATCAAATCTAGGTCTTTAAATAAAACCTTTTCACCATAGCTCTTGCTTAAGCCGCGCCCCAGAAAGAGTTCACGGCTCTGCCTGCCAGAGGCACTAAAATCGAGAGCCGCGCTTAGCTTCTGATTGTTGCGCAGCTTTACATCAGAGAGATCGTCGACCAGTTTGCCTGCTTCTTTGATGCGATGCTGAGACTTGGTCTGCCTGGCCCGAGCACCACGGGCCAACCAAGCCAGTTCGCGCCGCACTTTCGATGCCAGGGCTTTCTCTTCATTAGCCTGATAGCTCTGATATTGTTCTTTGCCTTCGACAAAATCGCTATAGCTGCCGCGCACCGAAAGATAGCCTTCCTTATAGAAAGATGACAACTCCACCACTCGGTTGGCAAGATTTTCCACAAAAGAGCGATCGTGACTGACTAAAATGAAAGGACAAGAGAGCCCTTTCAAAACTTCCTCTAGAAAGAGCACACCTTCAAGATCAAGATGGTTTGTCGGCTCATCAAGCAATAACAGATCAGGTTTGCGAGCCAGCTGTATAGCCAAAGACAAGCGCTTCATCTGTCCGCCTGACAAGCCCTGGGCCTTGGCTTGGGGGTCATTGAAGCCTAAACGAGAGAGGGTGGCCTCGCCGTAAGCCTTCCATTCAAACTGCTGATGCTCGAGGTCTTTAGTTTTGGTAAGCTCACCCATGACAATTTCAAGCAAACTCTGGCTTTCGTCAAAAGTCTGGTACTGAGGCAAGTAAGCCACTTCCAAGTCTCGCCTGGTTACCACCGAACCGTTATCTGGTTCGTATAGCCCAGCCATTATCTTCAATAAGGTCGACTTGCCTGAACCGTTTGGACCAATAAGAGCCATACAATCGTCTTCTTCGATGGTCATATTGATATCGTCGAAGAGCACCCGCCCGCTAAAGGCCTTTCCAACCCCGGTCAAGGTGAGCAAAGGAGCAGCCATTAGAGTGACTCCAGATGCTTGCGAAATTGAGGCTGCATTGGGCTTGGCTTTTTGCTTTGCTCATCGATGACCACGATCACCGAGCGGGCTGACGAAAAGCAGGTTTCACCAATAAAGATTGCCTGACCGACCTCAAAAGATGATTTACCGAGCGAAAAAATCTTGGATGCCACTTCCACTGTGCCTGGAAAGTTGAGTTCTTGCAGATAATCTAAGGAGATAGCAGCAATGACAAAGGCAGTATCGCCGCCGGCTAGACTCTCACCCTCGCCGGTAAAAAGGAAGTCCACCCGCCCTGATTCGTAAAGGGTGCAATAGACGGCATTATTGACATGGCCCTGGCGATCTGTATCGCCGTAGCGTAGAGTGACCGGTGTAAAAAACCGATAAGCCCCTCTTTCAGTATCACAGGCGGTGGCGCGCTTGGCGTTCATTGAAATATCCGTTAAATAAAGTAAAATTATCTGCTACTTGGAGCTTGCCATAAAGGTCTGGAACCAAGACTGTAGCCTTTCGTTAAAATCTGCGAGGAAAACATGCGAATTCTGCCCGGCAAACCCTATCCGCTTGGAGCGACCTGGGACGGCATGGGTGTGAATTTTGCCATTTTTTCAGAACATGCTTCCAAGGTCGAACTCTGCCTCTTTGATTCGCCCGAAAGCAAGCACGAAAGTACTCGTATCGAACTGACTGAATACAACAACCAGATTTACCATGTCTATTTAAAAGATATTCGCCCGAACCAAGTCTATGGTTATCGCGTCTACGGTCCCTACGACCCAGAAACCGGCTTGCGCTTCAACCCCAATAAGATATTGGTTGACCCCTATGCTAAATCTATCGTGCGCACAGGCACTTGGGACGACAGTCTTTTTGGCTATGAAGTGGGCGCCAAAACCGCCGACCTTTCTTTCGACGGGCGCGACAGTGCCCCTTATGCTCCACTTTGTGCCGTGGTCGACCAGTCTTTCACCTGGGGCAACGACACCCCGCCCAACACCCCCTGGCACAACACCATAATCTATGAAGCCCATGTAAAAGGCATGACCGCCCTGCATCCTGATATCGACCCCGAACTGCGCGGCACCTATGCTGCCATGGCCTCCGAGCCGATCATCCGCCATCTGAAAAAACTAGGCGTCACGGCTCTAGAGATTATGCCTATTCATTCTAGAAGCGACAACCAAAATCTGGTGGAAGCTGGACTGAATAACTATTGGGGCTATAACACCCTCGGCTATTTCGCACCAGATTTGAGATATTCGCACTATAAAGGCGCCACCGAAGAAGTGCGTGAATTTAAAATGATGGTGAGGGCTTTGCATGCCGCCGGTATCGAAGTGATACTAGATGTGGTGTACAACCATACTGCAGAAGGCAATCATCTGGGTCCCACTCTTTCTTTCAGAGGTGTGGACAATGCCTCTTACTACCGTGTCGGCGGCGAAAAAACCAAACGCTTTTACATCGATACAACCGGCTGCGGCAACACTCTCAATATGACCCACCCCAGGGTCTTGCAGTTGATTATGGATAGCTTGCGCTACTGGGTGCAAGAGATGCATGTGGACGGCTTCCGCTTTGACCTGGCATCGGCTCTGGCGCGCGAACTTTATGAAGTCGATAAACTTTCATCTTTCTTTGACATTATTCAGCAAGATCCAGTTATCTCGCAGGTCAAGCTCATTGCCGAACCCTGGGATCTTGGTGAAGGCGGCTATCAAGTCGGCAACTTCCCAGTACTCTGGACCGAATGGAACGGACAATATAGAGATACAGTCAGGTCTTTCGTCAAGGGTGACCAGGGCTTGCTTGGTCAAGTGGCCACTCGTCTAGCCGGTTCATCTGATTTGTATGCCCACAGCGGCCGCAGTCCTCATGCCAGCATCAACTTTGTCACCTGCCATGACGGCTTTACTCTTAAAGATTTGGTCAGCTATAACCAAAAGCACAATCTGGCCAACTTAGAAAACAACCGCGACGGTGAAAACAACAATCACAGCTGGAACTGCGGTGCCGAAGGTGAAACCGACAATGTGAAAGTGAAGGCGATAAGACAAAAGCAAAGAAAGAATCTAATGGCTTTGTTGATGCTCTCTCTTGGTGTGCCGATGATCTCGGGCGGCGATGAGATAGGCCGAACCCAAAAAGGTAATAACAATGCCTATTGCCAAGACAATGAGATTAGCTGGACCCACTGGAACCTCAGTGAAGAAGACGAAGAATTTTTGCACTTTGTCCAGAAACTAGCGGCAATTAGGCATAGCCAACCGGTTTTGAATCGTCGTAAGTTCTTTAAGGGTCAGGTGCATGAAGCCATTGCCGACGGGCATGGCCAGGTCAAAGACATAGTCTGGCTCAATCCGGACGGCACCGAAATGGGAGATAAAGACTGGGATCCCAAACGTCTCTATTTCGGCGTCATGTTCGAAGGTTCCAGTATCGACGACACCGATGAAGACGGGCGCCCGATCGTAGGCTCGACCTTGCTTTTGATTTGCAATAGCTATTGGGACGACATCCAATTCACCTTACCGCCCAACCTTGTCTCGAACTATTGGCGCATGTTTGCGCCCCAACGCACAGACAAGACCTGGAAGCTCCATTTCGAGACCTCAGGAAAACTGAGCCCCAGTTGCTGGCCGCTGCAAAGTTCTTTCAGACTGGAAGGACGCAGTCTAGCACTCTTTGAACTGACAGATAAAGAGAGAACTTAATTTACCTTCTTCAAAATCACCATGCCCAGAGGCGGCAAGGTCAAATTGAGCGACTGCTCGCGACCGTGTTTCCAAACCGGATCGGTATCAAAGCCGCCGCAATTGCCTAGTCCGCTGCCGCCGTACTCGGCTGCATCTGAATTAATTAGCTCTTTATAGAAACCGCTTTCGGGAACACCGACGCGGTAGTTGAAGCGCGGCAATGGCGTAAAGTTGAGAACGACTACAACCGGCGTACCGTGCTTATCTTTGCGCATGAAAGAGAGCACACTCTGCTCGCCGTCATGGCAATCAATCCACTCAAACCCATTGGGATGGCAGTCCATCTCATAGAGAGCCGGTTCATTTCTATATAAGTGATTGAGATCGGCGGTGAAGCGCGAAAGACCGGCATGGGTGCCAAATTCCAATAAGTGCCAGTCAAGACTCTGCGCTTCATTCCATTCAATCCACTGCCCAAACTCACCGCCCATAAAGAGCAGTTTCTTACCAGGTGTGGTGTATTGATAGCCGAGCAGCAATCTCAAATTAGCGAACTTTTGCCAGGTATCGCCGGGCATCTTGTTGAGAAGCGAACATTTACCATGCACCACTTCATCATGCGAAAGAGGCAGAACAAAGTTCTCGGAAGTAGCATACATGGCTCTGAAAGTCAGTTTGTCGTGATTGAACTTGCGATAAATGGGATCCAGCGAAAAATACTTGAGCGTATCATTCATCCAACCCATGTCCCATTTCAAACCAAAACCAAGACCGCCTAGATAAGTCGGTCTGGTCACCTGGGGCCAAGCCGTCGACTCTTCGGCAATCATCATCACCGAAGGATACTCAAGATAGACTTTCTCATTGAGACGGCGCATAAACTCAATTGCTTCTATATTTTCACGCCCGCCATAGTTGTTGGGCAACCACTCGCCGTCTTTGCGCGCATAATCTAGATAGAGCATAGATGCCACAGCATCGACCCTAAGACCGTCGATGTGATATTTGTCGAACCAAAACATGGCATTGCTCAAAAGGAAGTTGCTTACTTCGTAGCGTCCATAATTAAAGACATAGGTGCCCCATTCGCGATGCTCGCCCTGACGGGGGTCGGCATGTTCATAAAGATGGGTGCCGTCAAAAAGGCCGAGGGCATGTCCGTCCCGAGGAAAATGCGCCGGCACCCAGTCGATGATCACGCCTATATCAGCCTGGTGCAGGCTATCAATCAGGAACATCAAGTCTTCCGGCGTGCCAAATCTGGAAGTGGCAGCAAAGTAGCCGGTGGTTTGATAGCCCCAACTACCATCCAATGGATGCTCTGAAACAGGCATCAGCTCCACATGGGTGAAGCCCATTTTCTTAACATATTCGACTATCTGTTCAGCCAGTTCACGGTAAGAGAGAAAGGCTTCGCCGTTTCCGCCGCGTCTCCATGATCCCAAATGCAATTCATAGATTGACACTGGACTAGCAAGATGGCTTGCGGCATCGCGCTTCTTCATCCATTTCTCGTCGTTCCACTTATGCTTATCGAGCTTGGCCACCACCGAGGCAGTGCGCGGACGCATTTCAGCGGCAAAGCCTACCGGATCTGTCTTCTCTGCCCGGTAGCCATTTTTACCGGCAACAAAGTACTTATATATTGCACCATCAGTAATACCAGAGACAAAAGTAGTCCATACTCCTGTTTCTCCCGCTTTCTGCATCTGCCCTTTAGAGGCGTCCCAGTCGTTAAAATCACCGATAACAGAAACCGACTCGGCATTGGGAGCCCAAACAGCGAAGTGCACTCCTTTTTTACCGTCTACAGTGAGGGGATGCGCCCCCATCTTTTCATAGATGCGATAATGCGAGCCCTCGCAAAAAAGATGGGCATCAAAATCTGAGAAGAAAGCTCTTGTGCTTGTAGTCACGTGCTCGACCCGTAGTTAAAATTATCAGAACAACTTTATCAGAATCGTACATTTATTGGGGTCATGTATTGGTGACAATGATAACTTTTGCAATGCAAGTGGTGGTCATGGGCGTAGCCGGAAGCGGCAAGACCACGGTGGGCAAAGCTCTAGCTGGCCGCCTCGACCTGCCCTTTTTCGATGCCGACGACTTTCATAGTGAGGCCAACAAGGCAAAGATGGTAAATGGCATAGCCCTAACCGACGCCGATAGATCTAGCTGGCTGGATGCCTTAGCCAAGCTCTTGCAAGACAATCAAGCCCAGGGCCAGGGCCTGGTTCTGGCAGCGTCCTGCCTAAAGAAGAATTATCGGACCCAGCTATTCAAAGCCAAGCCTGAGGGAATAAAGAAAGCAGGCGAAGCAGTCGAACAAATAAGAGAAAGGGCTGAGAGCAAACAGGCTTTGATTAATCTCATCTATCTTGAGAGCGAAAAGGAAGAAATAATGCAAAGACTAGCTAGTCGAAAAGACCATTTTTTTCCAAGCAGTCTCATCGAAAGCCAGTTTCAAACACTTGAGGTACCAGAGCCTGAAGAGAATGAAAATATCAATCTCATCAATATCCCCTCCGCTCTAAACCTAGAGGCAAAAATCGCACTGGCTGCCACAAAAATATTGGCTAGGAGCCACCAATTTGGATAATGCAAAGAAATAACCATGATTATCTCAAGCAAGTGAAAAGAAAGCGGTCGGCCTCACTATTGACCGCTCTAATCGCTCTAGTCTCTCTAGTATTTTTCTCAGGATCTTTTTCAAGCTCACAGCCGGCTCTGGCCGCCAAGTCGAAGACAAAAGAAGAAACCAATTACGCCCCATGCCTTTCTTGGCCGGCACAAGGAAAGCCAAAAGCAGTCTTTCTGCTTATTCATGGTCTGGGTTTAGATGCCACTTCTTATGGTGCCTTCGCTAGAGAGATGGCCGGTCAAGGCATCAACTGTTATGCCATCGATGTGCGGGGCTTTGGCTCTTGGGCAAGAGCAGCGGGACACGAGCAGGTGGACTTTGATGCCTGCCTGAAAGATATCGAAATCACCTTGCGTTCAATAAGAGAGAGCAGCAACAACAAAGACCTGCCCCTAATTGTGGTGGGTGAATCGATGGGCGGCGCCATTGCCCTTAGAGCTGCCAGTCTTTACCCCGAACTGATGACGGCAGTGATAAGCTCGGTGCCCGCCGCCGAACGCTTTCAAGAAAAGCGAACCGACCTTAAAGCAGCGCTCGATTTTCTCAAAGGTCCCAATCGCCCCTCCTCTGTTTCAGCTTCAATTATCAACCAGGCTTCCACCGACGAAACTCTCAAAACAATGTGGAAGTGCGATCCCCTCAGCCGCTTCGACCTATCGCCCCATGAACTTTTGCAATTTCAACGCTTTATGAACGAGAATCATGAAGCGGCCAAAAACATCACAGTGCCTGTGCTTATGCTGCAGGGCTCTAAAGACAAACTGGTGAAGCCGCAGGGTTCTTACGATCTGTTTAATCGCATCAAATGCGAGAGAAAGATTTTTATCTCTCTGCCCAGTGAGCACTTGATTTTGGAAGAGCAACAAACCAAGAGCGATACATTTACCGAAGGAGTGAACTATCTAGTCACAGGCTGGATAAATGCTCTCACACAAGCCGCAAGACCGCAGACAAAAGAGCCTGAGGCGGCGCTGGCTGAAATTGAGAAGAAAGAGGCAGCTCCTCAGCCCCCTCAAGTAAACAGTCAGCCGACCGAAACACAGAAAGAAACCGCTGTAAAAGAAACAGAAAATCCAATCAAAATAGAAGAAGTCTTGAAAGAAAGCAGCGTCGACCCACTCGATAAAGAAATGGCTCTAGCCATAGCCGAACTGCGCAAGCAAAACTTTAATCAAGCCAAAGAGCTTCTCAAAGGAATCACCGCCACCGAACCGCTCAATTCAGATGCGCATTATTGGCTATCGGCTGCGCTCGCCGCCCTTGGTGAAAACAAAAAAGCCATAGAAGAACGCAATCTAGCCATGTCTTTGCGCAAGCTAAATCCGGGCAATAAGGCGACTTCGGCGCGGGGCAATTATTTGACTAGCAACGCCGAGACCGGTCAGTTAAGCCCCGATAATGGAGCGATGACGACCGACCCCCAGACCCTTACCGCAGGTAAGCCCACCGTACTAATTTTCCAGGCGCCCTGGTGTGTCGAGTGCACAGGCATAGAAGCTGTTTCAGAAGGAATTAAGAAGGCTTATCCGGATCTCAATATTCTTTCAATCAATGTGGACGAGCCTCAAAACAAAAGCCTGATAAGGTTTTATAAACTGGGTCCGATTCCGTCTTTTGTCTTTCTCAATAGAGACGGCAGCCTTTCGGCGACAGTAATCGGACGTTCAACTTATGCCGGTCTTTCAGGCGAGTTGAAAAAGATATTTAACCCGCGCTAATTCTAAATTTGGGCAGATCCTGCAAAATAGAGGTTTTACCTTATAGCTATAGTTTTCAGAGCACTGAAGACCTTCAAAATCAGATATCAAACAGGTGCCAATCATGCCGCCCGCCGATCGCAACGCCGACAAGCAAAGAGAAACCGAATCCACCTTCACCGGACTCGACTCGTTGCACTCTATGAACAATACGGCGGCGGTGAATGCCCTGGAAGCCACCAAACACAAGCATACTTTCAAGCATGCCATGGGCATTTGGCTGCATCCTTTCACGCGCTTTCACCAAATTCCGGTGGCCAGTCGCGTCTGGGTTTATCTAGCAGTGATGACTGTTTATTGTGTCTTGGTCGAATGGGTAGCCGGCAGAAACTTCAATTCTAGAGTAATGAAAGAAGCTGGGGCAGCGGCTTTTAGCAGTGCCGTGCTTGGTCTACTTCTGGTTTTTCGCACCAATACAGCTTATGACCGCTGGTGGGAAGGTCGCAAGCTCTGGGGACAATTGGTCAACGATTCGCGCAACCTCTGTCTGAAAATTTATCACTTACACGGGCTGCCCACAATCGAGAAAGTAAGACTGGGCGAACTGGTCATCACCTTCGCCTATTCGCTCAAGCACCATCTGCGCAATACCAAACCAAGCCGCAGACTGCCTGGGCTGCAAGATCTACCGACAGACAAAAACGTCAACATCCCTGTTTTTGTGGCCAATAAAATGTTTGACATAGTCTACGAATGGCAAAACAAAGAAAAAATCGACGGCTTTGCCCGTCTGCAGCTTGATTATCATATGCGCGCCTTTATGGACATACTGGGCGCCTGCGAAAGAATCAAGAATAGTCCGCTGGCCCTTTCTTATCGAGCCTTTATGCGTCAGGGTATTGCCATAAACTTAATTGCCTTGCCCTGGTATGTCTTGCCCGAATTCGAGTTGCTCTGGAGTTTGCCGCTCATCTTGATTGGCGCCTATTTCTTGATCGGTCTTGAACTGATTGCTGAAGACATCGAAGAACCTTTCGGCAAAGACGGCGACGATCTTCCGCTTGATACTATATGTAACACCATTCAAAACACAGTCTCAGATATCCTGCCCTTGAAAGATTCTCTAGAATACACAACCAGTCTCAAGGCCCTCCGCGTAGACCCTCTCAAAGAAAGTCCCTGATATGTCTACAAAACCAAAGAGTTTACTTCTTCTTCTCAATCTTGTTTTTTGGCTCGGAGCGCCAACCTGGGCTTTAAGCGAAGCAGAAATAGATGAAGTTCTCACAGCCGCCGAAGACAAGCTTTCCTCCACCTGGGCACGCCTGCAGTATCCTCAAAGTCTCTCAGTTTCGGTGCAATTTATGCTTTTGCCCGACGGCGGCTACAGCGGTGCTGCCGTGGTCGGTTCTTGCGGCAACAAGTCGGTCGACCAACAAGCAATTAACGCAGTCGACAGCGCCGTTCCTTTCCGGCGCTTTTCCGACAGCCCCTTTCTTGTTATCGCCACTTTCGATACCAAAAGAGATCGAGTCACCTGCGGCATGCCCGGCAAAGGACGCGGTTCATCTAAGGCCGACAAAAAAATCGCCATCCAAAAGAAATATCATCAGAACGCCATTAGCATTGTCCTCGATAGAATAAGCAAAGCTGAAAAGGTCATGGGCAAAGACGACATTCGTCTCTTTGAGAGTTTCTTTTTTTTGGGCGGCGAGTATAAAAAGCTCAAAGACTACAGCAAAAGCGAAGAAGCCTACAATCGAGCCCTCAATATAGTGAGCAAAGCCAAAACAGCCACGGAAGCACAAAAAGCAAAAGTGCTTGTCGCTCTGGGCGAAATGTACTTAGACAAAGGCGATACACAAAATCGAGAGAATCGAGAAAAGGCAGAGGCGCTCTTCAAAGAAGTGACCGAAATGAAAGAGCCAGGCAAGGAAGCCCTGGCGAGCGCCTTGGAAAACCAAGCCAAGCTGCTCTACAAAGACGGTAAAGCAAAAGATGCTGATCCCTTATATGCTCGCATCAAAGAGCTAAGAGCCAAAACTAATAAATAATAGATCTAGCCACTATTAGATTTAGCCATTATTACTAATAGAATCAGTCCTTAATCTATAGAGATTCGAGACTATCTCTCCTATAGTCGTTCTCTAGCTTGTCACGCATATAAGCCTCATCGATTTCAGCCTTAAGGCGTGCCTTTTTCTCATCGGCATCGGTCTGAAACAGCCAGCCGCAAAGAGGCAGGGCTAGAGCAAGACCAAATATCTGCGCCCCAACAAAAGGTAAAACCGAAGCCGGGGCAATACCGGTCAAAGTATCGGTAAAGATGCGGGCGATGGTCACAGCCGGATTAGCAAAACATGTAGAAGAAGTGAAATAAATGGCACCAAGCACATAAGCGCTAATTGCGGCCGGCTGACTTTCAGGTCTGCTCTTGCCCGAGCCGAAAATAACCATAAGCAGACCGGCACTGGCAACTACCTCGCCAAGCAAAAGGGGCAGACCGCTGCGCACTGTCTGTGAAACAGTCAAAGCCGGCAGATCGAACATCAAATTAGTCACCAAAACGCCGCAAATACCGCCCAAAATCTGGCTCAAAACATAAAGCGGCAGTTCTTTCCAGGCGAACTCGCCGCGCAGGGCTAAAGCTGTGGTCACCAGGGGGTTGAAGTGAGCCGATATAGAAGAGAATGTATTGATTAGGGCAAAGAGAACCGCCCCGGTAGAAATCGCAACACAAAGCACAGAAAGGGCAACATTGCCCATATCGAGCTTATGAGCAAGGATGCCCGAGCCGACAACAACGGCAAGCAAAAAGGCGGTGCCCAAGAACTCACACACCAAGGCTCTGGCTCTTTTTTGCATGTCTGTCCTCATTTGCTTTGCCGTTTCTGGATTAGACTTTGAATTTTACAAAATTCAACCTGAAAGCACCTTAAACACCGAAAGCCCTCAACCCATATAAACTTTGAAGCAGTAGAAAAGTTAGCGGAAAGAACCATTATGGCTGTCAAGAAGAAAAGCGAAGCACCAAGTAAGAAGATAGAAAAAACAGAAAAGTCGCAAAAATGCCGTTATTGGCTGATGAAGTCTGAGCCGGATGTGTTTTCTATATTTGATTTGGAAAAGGCGAAGAACAAAACCACCCATTGGGACGGTGTGCGCAATTATCAAGCTCGCAATTTTCTTAGAGACGAAATCAAGCTCAAAGATAAAGTGCTCTACTATCACAGCAATAGCGAACCCTCAGCCATAGTGGGCGTGGCCGAAGTGGTCAGGGAAGGCTATCCGGATCATACTGCTTTTGATGAAAACGACGACCACTATGATCCCAAAAGCAAAAAAGACGAACCAACTTGGTATATGGTCGATATCAAACATGTCGAAACTTTTGCCGAGCCCCTGCCGCTTTCAATGCTCAAAGAGGTGCCAAGCCTCAAGAATATGGTGCTTTTGCAAAAGGGCAGCAGACTCTCAGTACAGCCTGTGACTGAGGAAGAATTCGAAGCCATATTGAAGCTCAGCCAAAAGAGAAAGTAGTGCCAAGAGAGAAAATAAAAGTAGCCTTGGTGGGTTTCGGCAGTGGCGGAGCGATTTATCATGCCCCCTTGCTTGCCTCTTTAGATAGCTACGACCTCACTGCCATAGTCACTTCAAATACAGATAGAAAAGCACTGGCGGCAAGTCTTTATCCCGAGAGCGAGATTTTTGCCAATCTTGATAGCCTTTTGCAAGCTTTGCCGCGACTGGGCATAGACTTAGCCGTTATTTCAACTGTTAACAGCGCCCACGCTGAAAACGCCATTCGTTGCCTGCAAGCCGGTCTGCATGTGGTGGTCGACAAGCCTTTTGCCCTAAGCCGCAAGCAAGCCGAATCGGTTATAGACATAGCGAAATCAAACGAACTAGTCGTCTTGCCTTACCATAATCGCCGCTATGACAGCGATTTTCTCACAGTAAAGAAGTTGCTTGAAGAAGATAGAGAAAAGCTAGGCAAGATAAAATCGATCACTTCTAGAATAGAAAGATATCGAGAGAAGCCAAAGCCGGGCGGCTGGCGCGAAACCACCAAACAGCAGGAGGGCGGCGGCACGCTCTATGACCTAGGCAGTCACCTTATCGATCAAGCAATCGCCTTGTATGGCGCACCACAGGCGGTGAGGGCCTCGGTCAAGCAAATTAGAGGTCTCGGCACCGACGACGATGTCAGCCTTACCCTGGTCTATGATGGGCTTGACTATAACATCAAAGCTTCCATGGTCTGCCCAAACCCGGGACCCCGCTTCGAAATCATTGGCGATGCCTTATATATCAAAGAAAAGGGCTGCCCCCAAGAGGACATGTTGAGAGCCGGCATGGACCCAAACCACACCCACTATGGTCTAGAAAAGCCTGAAGACTGGGGCTATATAAGACCTGCAGAGGGGTCTGAAATAGAAGCACGAAAGCCCTATGAGACAGTAGCAGCAGGTAACTGGCAAAACTATTACAAGCAATTGGCGGCACATCTGGAAGCCCCGAAAAGCGCACCACCACCGGTACCGGTAGAGGATGCTCTTATCGGTCTTTCCATCATCGAGGAGGCTTTGCAGCATGGACAAAACTAAAACTAGACCTAGAACTAGACCTAGAACTAGACCGGCTTTATTTTCCACGCTCTTGCTCCTTCTCAGTAATACCAACTCGGCGATATGGGCAGCGGAACCGCTCTTTTCCACCTTTCTTGAATCGGGACAGAAAGAAATCAAAGCCTGCCATTACGACCAAGCTGAAAAGCAGCTGGAGATGGCTCTTGCCAATAGCGAACATTTAGGCGAGACGGCAGAAGGGCGCATGAAGCTCTATTGCGAACTGGGTGCCGCCTATTGTTATACAGGTAAATTTGAAAAATCGAGAGAATACCTAGAGAAAGTCGTGCAGTATAGAAAGTCAAAAGTGGTGCCGGGCAAGAAGCAAACCTTGGAAGCACAACTGGCGCTATATGAGCCGGTCTGCATGCTTGGTACGGTCTATCGCAATATGGACCGCTTTGCCGACTCGGAAAGACTCTACAAAGAATCGCTCAACGTTTTTCAGGGTAATAACAGTCTCAATTTGCTTTGCCAAGCAACAGTGCTCTATGCCCTGGGTACGCTCTATTTAGAGATGCAAAAGCCCAAAGAAGCAGAGACGATACTAAAGGCGGCCTTGAGCACAAGAGAGAAAACAGCACAGAAAAAGTATCTGTCTGAAAACGGTATTTATGATGCTTTGGGACGCTCATATTATTTGCAAGACCGCCTTAGCGAAGCGGAAGAGACCCTGAAAAAGGCTCTCGAATTTGCCAGGGAAGAAAAGAGCGCCACTTCGGAAGCCTATACAAAAGCCAACTTATCTTTAGTCTATGGCGCCCTTGGCAAATACGAAGAAGCGCGCAAACTCTTAAAAGAGAGCCTCGAAACGATAAGCAAATCACACGGTGAAGGCAGCAACCAAATGGCCACTTGCTATAGCACCTTGGCTAAAGTAGCCATCGAGCAAGACCAATACGATGAAGCAGAAGAACTCTTGTCCAAAGCTTTGCAGACTCACCGCAAATTATTAGGCGAGGACCATACATTTACAGCCCGCGACCTGATGCGGCTTTCGACTTTGATGAAGAATCAGGGTCGCTATGGCGAAGCGGAAGAGTACGCACAAAAATCGCTTTCAATTTATGAAAAGCTTTTGGGTAGCGATAATGAAGGAACAAACCAGGCAAGGCGAGATCTTGCCCAAATAATTGCAGAAAGCGGCACAAAACAGCCAGAGAAGCTTAATCAAGCCATCGAGCTTTTGTCTAAAGCAGCATCAAGCGGCAGTATCGTCGATAAGGCTTTAAATGACCTTACTCTTGGCGAAGTACAAATTAGAAAAGGTCAAAAGAAGGAAGCCGAACAGTCAATCAAGAATGCCGTCGCCATGCTCGATGGCAGCGGCGATGAGACCAGATTACCGCTCTATAAATGTACGACGGCACTGGCAGACTTTTATCTAAGCCAAGGTCGTGAGCAAGATGCCGAGCTCTATGCCGACAAGGCGCTCAAGTTAAAGCGTCAGATGCTGGCTAGCGACGCTTCAGACCAAGCCCGATTGGTGGTCGATTTGCGTAAGGCAGCCGACATCAAGATGCGCTTGGGCAAAAGTAATGAATATCAGAATCTAAGTGCTGAAATCAAAAGCATCGTTGAAGCCAGTCCTCAGATGAAAGATGCAGTCAGTATACGTAAATTTGAAAGGCAAGAAAATTCACAGTCAGTCAAGCAAAGACCGGTTAAAAACAAATGGGCTCTGGTAATCGGCATAAGCAACTTCAAAGAGTCAGACATAAACTTGCGCTTTGCCGCCAAGGACGCCATCGACTTTTCCAACTATCTAGTCAATGACGCCGGATTTAGCCCCACCAATGTCAAACTAATGACCGACAAGAATGCCACCAGAGACAATATCATAAGGGAACTCGGCGATGGTTTCTTGGGACGCAAAGCCGGCTTGGACGACTTAGTTGTTATCTACGTATCAAGCCATGGCAGCACCAGTATGGAGAACGCCGACGGCGTCAACTTCTTGGTTGCCCATGACACAAATCCTCAGGCTTTGCTCTCTACCGGCATACCAATGCAATGGCTTTCGCAAATTATCAAAGAGCAAGTACACAGCGACCGAGTTATATTGATTATGGACGTCTGTCACAGCGGCGCTGCCTCAAGTGGCGCCAAAGGACTAAGCCGCGAAAAATTCAACACCGACAAAATAGCGGTCGGAGCCGGACAGGCAATTATCTGCTCGAGCGCGCCGGAGCAAGTTTCTTGGGAATCTAAGAACTATCAAAACAGCGTCTTCACCAGAAAACTAATTGAAGCACTGAAGAGACCGGGAAGCAATCTAGATACTGCCTACGACTATCTTAAAGAGCAAGTCTATGCTGAAGTTATGCAAGACAGACACAAAGTACAGACTCCTCTCTATTTCAGCCGTGCCTGGCAGGGTCCACCGCCTGTTTTGGCAGTGCCGGTAAACGTTGGAGCTGGGGCTGGGACAGCAAACCCTTCTAGCAATCAAAAGCCCGGTATTAAAAAAGCCGGTAGTGTAAAAGCTGGTAATGCCAGAAATCGCTAAACAAAAGACAAGTTGGAAATATAGCTTAGCGAGAGCCGCTGAGCATCTCGCCGTAACGGGCTTGCAAGGCGGCATAGCGCGGATCGGATTTATCAAAAATAGTACGCCCAATTTCCAGCCCTTCTTTATAGCAAGCCAGGGCTTCTTTGCGTCTACCGGTGGCAGAATAGAGAGTACCCAAGCACTGCAAACTATCAGTGACTAGGGGCGCAGCAGCCTGCCCGGCATGGCGTCTAGACTCGAGCGCTTGTTTGTAGAGTTTCTCAGCCATCGGATAATCACCCGAAAGCTGGAAAGCTTGACCCAAATTATTGCGCGCCTGAGCCGCCGCTAGACTGTTCTCGCCGTCTTTATCAATTGTGATTTGCAAGGCTTCTTTCAATTGCTCTAGCGCGTCCTGCAACTTACCTCTGCGCAGATTGAGGTCGGCTAAGCCCGATAGAGAGTCGGCAATGAGAAGGTCTCCCGCTTTAAGCTTATTGGTTCTTATGTCGTAAGCTTCCTTCAAAGGACCTTCAGCCGAGGCAAAGTCCTTCAGCGCCGCCCGCGCTCTACCAAGCGGTACCGCCACCATGGCTAGTTCCAGTGAGCCTGGATTGACAGCCTTGATGCGATCGTAAGCCCTCTCTAAATTGGCTTCGGCATCATCATAATCACCCTGGGCGTATTGTATCTGGCCAAGCAAATATCGACTTTTGTAGGCATTGAATATCTTGTGATCGTCTTCAAACTTGATAGCTTGCCTTACTGTTTTCTTGGCCTGGGCATAACTACCTACTTCATACTCGCGCCTGGCTTTGCTAAGTATGGTATCGAGGTCTCGGAAAGTTTGATCGCCGACAAAGGCTTTATAAGCCCAAAGACCAAGCAATAAGACAATCAGAGCAAGGGGCAAAGCCAGCAAAAGTCGGGTCTTGCCCTTTAGGTCTAGGGCCCGTCTTATTGCTGTTTGCGACTGGGGACGGGCCGCGCTTGCGGAACTTGCCCCCGATGGCACTGCCGATTCAGCCGTAGTCACCTCTTGCGCCTTATCAGAAATCGCTGCGCCCAAGGCTTGAGCAGTCGCTTCACCAGACTGCAATTCTACTTTCGGCTTCTCTGACTTATCTTGAATCGCTTCGGCCTTGCCGGTATTGTCGACACTAGCTGCGACGGGATTATCGCCGGCTGTCTCAGCCTGGGAGGCGGCCGTGGCACCGCTGATGGTGCTTTCTATTTTGAGAGCCGGAATGTCCACCCTTGAGAAAGTTCCGGTATAGCTATCAGGTTCGAGGATGTCCATTGCCGCTTTAAACTCGAGCATGGTTTGAAAACGGTCTTCTGGATTTTTAGCCATAGCCTTAAAGACCAGAGCTTCTAATTCGGGAGAAAGATCGAGATCGGGTGCGACAAATTTGAAAGGTCTAGGCATTTCATTGACATGCTTATAGAGACATTCGATTAGGTCGCCGCCGGTTATGGGCAGTTCACCAGTTAAGGTCTGGTACATGACGCAGCCTAGGGCATAAATATCGGCACGTCCGTCCACCTCTTGGGCTCGACATTGCTCAGGGCTCATATAGTGCGGCGTGCCAAAGACTTCCCCGGTACGAGTCAGGTTATCGATCGAACTTTCTGATGGGTTGAGCTGTTTAGCTATACCAAAGTCAAGTATCTTGACGAAATTATCGTCTTCATCGAGACGCACCAGCATAATATTGCTCGGCTTCAGGTCGCGGTGCACGACGCCCTTATCGTGAGCATGACCAAGACCGGTACAGACCTGTTTAAAAATATGCAGACTGCGCTTTACAGGAAGAGTCTTTTCATCTTTAAGAATGTGAAGCAGTTCACGCCCTTGCAGATAGTCCATAACCAAATAGGGGCTGCCAGCCTCGGTCACCCCAAAATCATATACAGTCAATATATTGGGATGATTCAAGGAAGAAGCCAGCTCAGCTTCCTTCTGAAAGCGCTTCAGAGCCGCCTTGCCCGAGACAAGCTGGGGGTGCATCATCTTCACCGCCACTTGGCGCTTCATAAGCTGATGTTTGGCTAAATAGACCCGACCCATGGCCCCGTCGCCGATGACATCGAGAATCTCATAGCGCCCGCCCAAAACAGTGCCCACAAGAGAGCCGCTATCAAGAGGCGTTAGGACCGTGCCGTCCTCCGGACAAGCCGCTATATCCGACTCGTATTCACGGTTACAAGTCAGGCAGACTTTTTTCTGTACACTGGAAGAAGACATCCTGGTTTTTGTTTTTTGCCGGTCAGGGGTAATAAAGGCTCAAGACTGGGAAGATTTTTATTGTAGCTTACCGGTAGAAAGCGCGGTTATTGGAAAGGGGCAATTTGTGGACGGGGAAGAGAAAAAAGGCGCCAGTCTTGCATCTTTGCATGACAATACAATTTCACCAAGAGATGACCGCCGCGACCGCGGACGAATCTTGCACGAGGCGATTCCGCATGCATCCCATGCCAAATGGGCAAAGCCCGAGAACCGACCAGACCCGGTGGACATAATCGAAAAGACCCACGAGGGACGCATCCAAGAACTGGCACCTTTGCGCTGGGGGCGGATGCTCATCTCGCCCTTTACCTTTTATAGGGGCACAGCGGCGATTATGGCCTATGACCTCTCGCATACACCGACCACCGGTGTGCGAGTACAGGCCTGTGGTGACTGCCATATGCTCAATTTTGGCGCTTTCGCCACGCCAGAGAGAAATATCATCTTCGACCTGAACGACTTTGATGAAACCTTGCCAGCCCCCTGGGAATGGGACATAAAGCGTCTAGCGGTGAGCTTTGTTCTAGCTGTGCGCGATAACGGACTGAAGGACAAATATGCGCAAGGCGCAGCAGAGGCAGTGGCGCGGGCTTATCGCAAGAAAATGCTCGAGTATTCCAAGAAAAGCATCCTCGATATATGGTATGACCGCATCGACTGGGAGGCAGTGATCGAAAAAACATCAGATCCTGAATTGCAGAAGAAGATCAAAGCCAAAACTGAAAAAGCGATCAAAAGAACCATCCAGGGACATTATTTCCCTAAGATGTCTGAACTGCACGACGGACGCTATATCTTCAAAGATAGCCCGCCTGCCCTCTATCACCTCAAGGGTGAAGAGTCGGAAAAATTCAGACAAGATACGCTGGATGCCTTTGCCATCTATAGACAAAGTCTGCAAGATGATAAACAGCGCTTATTTGACCGCTATAAGCTCTCTGACGTAGCCATCAAAGTAGTTGGTGTCGGTTCGGTCGGCACCTGCTGCGCTGTCGCTTTGATGCTGGCACCCGATACCGAACCTTTGATCTTGCAATTAAAAGAAGCACGTGCCTCTGTTCTAGAGCCATATTGCGGCAAGAGCGAATTTGAAAATCATGGGCAGCGAGTAGTGGCCGGTCAAAGGATTATTCAATCTGCAAGCGATATCTTTCTTGGTTGGACCAAGTTTGGAGACGGCAGACATTTCTATCTGAGACAACTGAGAGACGGTAAGGTGAAACTTGAACCTGACCTCTGGGATGGTCCCCGCATGATCGAAATTGCCGAAATCATGGGAACAGTGCTGGCAAGGGCCCATGCCCGGTCGGGAGACGCTGCCGTAATCAGCGGCTATCTCTCGGAAGAAGGTACTTTCGATGAAGCAGTGGGCAGTTTCGCCGTTTCTTATGCCAATCAGGCAGAAGAAGACTATGAACTTTTTGCCAGAGCCTGCAAATCGGGACGACTGCCGGTGGCCGAAGATTTGGGACTTTAATAGATTTGGGACTCTAATAGATTTGGGACTTTGATAGTCATAAAAGAGGTAACAAATAATCTCGGCAAGCCTATGGCGGCTTAACCGTGCTGCTCAAACATGGAAGAATTAGGCGTTATATTCAGATTCAGCTTCTGCCCATGCATTGTCCTGGCAAGCTGCTACCCTCGCTCTAAACAGTTCACGGCAGCCCTGTGCAAACTTTGACAGCCCAAACCAATACCCTAGACAAAAAAGATGAAAGCCTGAAAACCGGGCTCGCCGCCAGCGCCGGCTTTCTCACCTTTGTAGCCGGCTTGAACGGTGGTTGGCTGGGTCCGCTCATACCTTCCATAGCCAAGTTTCAAAATCTGCCCCTTTCTCAAGTAGGTTATCTGGTCAGTTTTCTTTGCGCCGGCTGTTTTATTTCTCAGCTGAGCGGACCCAAAATATTGAGCCTCTTGGGCGGGAAGAAAGCTCTCATTGTCGGCAGTCTGCTTCTGGCTGCGGGAATGGTCTTTCTTGGTCTGGCTAAAGGGCTGCCTGCCATTCTCATTTCCTCTCTTTTGGTGGGCTTGGGCACCGGACTGAATAGCATTGCCGGGCATGTGGCGATTCTCAGATACTTCAAAGAGCACGCCGCTTCCGCCCTCAGTAAACTCAATATTTATTACGGCATCGGTGCCTTGCTTGCACCACAGATAGTGCAGTTGAGTGGTGCCGACAAAGGCGGTAATTATCTTTTCGTCTTTCTAGTTTCTGCCTTTTTGGCTGCCCTCACATCGGTCAAACTCAAGAAACTTAGCGGTCTTCAAGATGAAAGCCCAGAAGATGAAAGCCCAGACGATGAAAGCGAAGCAGACAAGACCTTGCCTTTACCAGTGACCTTGAGCGAAGGTCGAGTGGTGACCTTACCATTGGTGCTGGTTTGCCTGGTAGTCTTTCTCTATGTGGGCACTGAGACTGCCACCGCCACCTGGCTCTTTACTTATATGCAAGACAATCAAAAGCTGGCGGCCCAGGCTTGTTCTCTTGCTGTCACCTGCCTATTTGTCGGTCTCACCAGCGGCAGGCTTTTGTCAATCAAGGCATCTAAAATTTTCAAGAACGAACAAGTGACACTGGCAGCCTTGAGCATAATGTTCGCCGCCTTCATGGTGCTCAATCTTATAAAACCGAGCCTGCCGGTAAATATAGAATTTGTTTGCCTCTTTACCTCATTTATGATCGGCTTTGGCTTTGGTCCGATTTTTCCACAAATCATCGCCCAGACTGCCGCGCTCGTTAACAATCGACCGCCCTTGGTCTCGAAATATACTTCTTATGCCATCAGCTCTGGTGCCGTCGGCGGTATCATAATGCCTGGTTTAGCCGGACAAATAATGGCGCACACTTCGATTGGCTTGACCATGCAGGCAATCACCGCCCTGTCGGCAACATTGACTATCGCTTATCTCATCTTTCTTTCCAATAACAAGAAATACCGAAAAGTAGAGTTATAATCCAGATTCTTTCTTTGGTATCAATAGCGTGATCATAGTAAATCAAGTTTCAAAGGGTTTTGGAACCCGCACTTTATTTGACAACGTCTCGGTCAAATTCACCCCCGGCAATCGCTATGGTCTAACCGGACCAAACGGAGCCGGTAAGTCTACCTTTATGAAAATATTGACCGGCGAAGTAGAACCGTCCAATGCCGGCACGGTTGTCAGACCGACCAAGGTGGGAGTTCTCAAGCAAGACCAATTCGCCTTTGACAACGAAAGAATTATTGACACGGTAGTCATGGGCAATGAGATCCTTTGGCAAGCTTTCAAAGAACGAGACAGTCTCTGCGCCAAAGAAAATCTCAGCGAAGACGAAATGAATCGCCTGGGTGAGTTGGAAGTGATCATTGCCGACGAGAACGGCTATAGCGCTGAAATTGAAGCAGCCGAGATCTTGCGCGGCATCGGGCTAGACGACGAAAAGCATGAAGACCTGATGAAATCGCTGCCCACCGACTACAAGTTTAGAGTCTTGCTGGCTCAAGCCCTGTTTGGCGAACCACAAGCGCTGCTTTTAGACGAACCGACCAACCACCTCGATCTTGATTCTATTCACTGGTTGGAAGAGTTTCTTTGCTCCTATGAAGGAACCTTGGTGGTAATTTCACACGATAGACATTTTCTCAACGCAGTCACCACCCATATAGCCGACATAGACTACGACACAATCATCATCTATACCGGCAATTATGACGATATGGTGGCACAGAAAGTGCAGGCCAGACAGACAATCGAATCGGCAAATAGAGACAAGGCAAAGAAAATTGCTCAATTACAGGAATTCGTTGCTAGGTTTGCCGCCGGTCAGCGCTCTTCCCAGGTGCAATCTCGCAAAAAAGAAATTGCCAGACTGGCTCCGCAAGAACTAAAAAAATCGAACATTCAACGCCCCTTCATTCGCTTTGAGCAGGAAAAACCATCGGGCAAAGAAGTGCTAATCGTTAGAGGCCTGAGCAAAGGTTTCGATGACAAGCCGCTTTTCAAAGGTCTAGACCTGGAAGTAATGCGCGGCGATAAAGTGGCGATAATTGGTGCCAACGGTGTTGGTAAGACCACATTGCTGCGCACGCTAATAGGAGAAATAGAGCCGGACGAAGGCTCTATAAAATGGACTGATTCAGCCAGCTGGAGCTATTATCCCCAGGACTACCATGAAGAGATCAAGCCCGGCAGCACAGTCCTTGATTGGCTGATGCAGTTTATGGTCGATGAAGGTCAGCAGTATGTCAGAGGCGTGCTTGGCCGCATGCTCTTTTCCGGAGACGAAAGCCTTAAAGCCACCGATGCTCTATCTGGCGGCGAGGCGGCACGATTGCTTATGTCGCGCATGATGATGCTAAAAAATCCGGTGCTTATCTTCGATGAACCGACCAACCACCTCGATCTTGAGGCTGTCTCAGCCCTGGGCGAAGGGCTCGCGCAGTTTCCCGGCACGGTCTTTGTAGTAACCCATGACCGCGATCTGGTATCGAATGTGGCGACACGCATACTTTCCTTCAAGGACGATGGGCTGATTAATTTCGCCGGCACCTACGAAGAATACTTGCAAGATTATCCCCAGAAAGAACTGGCACGTAGGCCGAGATGATGGAAGGCGAATCCAACAACCCAGGTATATTGACAGGGACTGAAGCCCTCAGATTGGCGCTGGAAGCACTGGAAAATCCCAACAGTGAAAGAGCGCACGAAAACTTCAAGACCATTGTTATGGCAATGGAAGCTCGACATGGTGAAAATCAGAAAGAAGTGGCGGGCGAGTTGCAGAAGCTCTCAAAAGAGATAGAAGCGCTGGGACAGATTGAAGCAGCCATGGAGTTCAAGCAAAGAACCACCGAAATGATGCTGGTTCTATCTATGGAAAGACGACGTAAGCAGTCGCAAGCACCAAGCAATAATCGCAGTATTTCAGGCAGTAACTCAGGCAGCAACTCTGGCAGCGTCGGGGCAATGCCTAATACTTTTCAGACGGCGGCCAGCTCGCCACCCGTCTCTCCTAATACGTTTCAGACAGCGCCGGCAGCTGCACCTCTGCCCAGTCGTCGCCCAGGCGACAGCACCAGCACTCGTCTGGTCAGACATTCGCATTCAACCAACTCCGGCTTATTTCAACGGCTGATCTATCTGGTACATACCACCACCAGTTTCGACAACGACCTTTTTCTTTATACGCGCACAATGGGCGGTAAAATTGATTGGGCTCTTGATTCCGCCGGCAAACGCTACCGGGCTGTCAGCCTACCGCAAGAGCCGGTAATTCTTTTGGTGGAAAGTGATACTTTGCCAAGACTCTTACCGGTCTATGCAGTGACCGATTTAGAGAAAGCCGGTCATGACCTGGCAGAAAGAGGACTGACTGAGAAAGAGACTCTAATCACGCCCGGCGGCACCTGTCGTGTCTACAAAGCCAATGTAGGTATCGCTATTGCACTCTTACTTGTGACGGATCAGGCTCTATGACCGCTTCCTTTTTGTTCAAGGCCTTTGCCGAACACAACCAAAAGAATGAGAAGCTCATTCCAAAAGCACTGATTTTTGACGTGCTGGAAAAGAGCGGCATTAGAAAAGACGACAAAAGGTTGGCTTCCTTTTTCAATACACTCAAGACCCTGCCTGTAAACTTGAGCGAAGACGACTTCGAGAAATTACAGGGACTATCACCAGCCCTGCTGGAACAAATTTTGACAGGGCAATTGACGATTCCACGCTTTGATGAATTTTGTCATGATTTGTCCGGACTTTATGAAATAGTCAAAGAAAACAGAAGCGGCAAATTGGCAGACTATATTCCGCAACTTGCCAAAGTTGATCCTGAAAAATTTGCCGTATCAATCTGCTCGGTGGATGGTCAGAGATTTGATCTAGGCGACTTTGACGATTTTTTCTGCGTGCAAAGTTGCTCTAAACCGATAACCTATTGTCTGGCCCTGGAAGCAATCGGTGAAGCAGTTCATAAATATGTAGGTGCTGAACCAAGCGGTAAGACCTTCAACGAACTGACTCTTAATGCTAAGGGTCAACCACATAATCCCATGATTAATGCCGGTGCCATCATGTGCGGTGCGCTCATCTCCACCGTCCACAAAGATGCCTCCAATCGTTTCGACTATGTCATGAAAATGTGGAAAGAGTGCGCCGGGCCAGAGAGAATCGGCTTTGACAATGCTGTCTATCTCTCAGAGAAACAAACAGCCGATCGAAACTATGCCCTTGCCTATTTCATGCGCGAAAAGAAATCTTTTCCACAGGGCATTGACTTGGTCGATATTTTGGAATTCTATTTTCAGTGCTGCTCTATCGAACTAAATACCAAGGCTATGGCTGTGGTAGCAGCCACGCTTGCCAACGGCGGGGTTTGTCCGCTTACAGGCGAGCAGGTTTTTCGCAGCGATCATGTCAAAAACTGCCTTTCACTAATGTCATCGTGCGGCATGTATGACTTTTCAGGCGAATTTGCCTTTAAGGTCGGCATACCAGCTAAAAGCGGCGTGTCAGGCGGCATCATGCTGGTTGTACCAAATGTAATAGGCATGGCAATCTGGTCACCGCGTCTAGACGAGCTAGGCAATAGTGTCAGAGGCGTAGAACTCTGTACAAAACTGACCGAACGCTTCAAGTTTCATACTTTCGACTCGACCCTCGGTCTCAAAGATGACCGCAAAGACCCAAGAAGAGGCGCCTACGAATCTAGACTGGCTGGAACCATGGCACTCTGCCTGGCGGCATCGGAAGGGGACTTAACCGAGCTTAGACGTCTAGTGGGAAGGGGACTTGATGCCAACGCATGCGACTATGACGGCCGCACCCCCTTGCATCTTGCCTGCGCCGGCGGACACATGCAAACACTGCGTTTTCTCATTAGTATTGGCGTAGATCCAAACCGCGCCGACCGCTTTGGGAACAAGCCAATAGATGATGCCCGCCGCTCTGGTAAGGACGAAATCATTTCTATTTTGCAGGACTATATCAATGCCGGTAAGCGAAATATATAGGAGCACTTTCTGAGATTGGGGCTAGAATAGGACTAGTTCTTTGGAAGAATCTACTAAAATGCCAGAAAGCAAGATGACAGCAAGCAACAGTTAAGGCAGCACGCTGTGTGGGGCACTCTATATGGAACCAAGCAAGCTAAAGACCATATTTATACTGGGTGTGCTTATAGTCTCAATCGCCTTCCTTGGTCTGGCTTGGTATTTGCATGAAACGGCTGTAGGCAGCGACCCAATCGGCACCATTGCCTTTTACATCTTGATTGCTGTCGGCAGCATCTGCTTTATTTTCGGCGGAGTCATCTTTTTAATCAGGCACGATATCGACCTTTAATTTCTTAGATTAAATTGTGTCGAAAAATTGAACTTTTTGGAGCCAAATTACGTTATCTAATTACGGCCCTACAAAACTGGACAAAAGTTATGACTGAGAAAAGAGTTCGCCCCGGCCATATAGCTTCTCTTTGCCTGGCTACCCTGGCCGGCGCTCTAATCACCTCATTTGCCCCGGCAGTACAGTCAAAAGACGAGAAAACCGACGTGGACATAGAAGGCAAAGTAGCCCATGTCCTCAGTCGGATTACTTTTGGCGCCAAACCTGGACAGATAGAGGAAGTAGAAGAGGAAGGGCTGGAGAGCTATCTTGCCAGACAACTGCATCCCGAAAAAATAGCTCTTTCAGAAGAAATTGAAAAATTAGGCAAGGTTGAAGCTAGAGCAAAAGACCCAGTCTATCTCTTTCTCAACTATGGCAGACCGGCTTTGATGGCGCTAGCCAAAGGCAATCAAAACGGCTCGCCCAAAGAAGACGAAGCAGTCAAAAAGGTTATAGGTGAATACCAGCGCAAGCTCTACGAAGAAAGTGCACTGACCAGAATCAAGCGGGCCACCGAAAGCCCTCAAGAGCTGAAAGAAGTGATGACCGATTTCTGGTTCAATCATTTCAACATCTCCCAAGAAAAGGGCTTGGACCATGTCTGGATAGGCTCTTACGAAGAAAGAGCGATCAGACCCTTTGTACTCGGCAAGTTTAGAGACATGCTCGGTGCCACTGCACACCACTCGGGCATGCTCTTTTATCTAGATAACTGGCAAAACACCAAAGATCCAGGCAGTTCTGCGCCGGCAAACGAACTTGAAGGTAAGAAGCGGGGTCGTTTTTCTGGAATCAACGAGAACTACGCCAGAGAACTGATGGAATTGCATACCCTTGGGGTGGATGGCGGCTATACCCAAAAAGATGTGCAAGAACTGGCTAGAGTATTGACCGGATTGGGCTTGCCCCCGGGAGCCGGGGGCGGCGGCAACCTGAAAAACAGCGCCGACATCACGGCCATGGGCATGGCCGGTCAGGCTATGCTCTCCAAGACAGGAAGAGACCGACTGGCAGAGGTTGGCGGCGCCGCTCAGCCTGAGAGGACTCGTCGGCGCCTCGTGCGTGAATACGGTCCACCTCCCCAGATTAAGGGAAACCGAGAATTGGGCTATTACTTTGACAAAAACAGACATGACTTTGGCGACAAGGTTTTGCTGGGACAAGTAATTAAGGGTGAAGGCGAAGCTGAGATAGAAAAGGTCTTAGACCTGCTCGCCCGCCATCCAGCCACAGCTCGTCATATCAGCTACAAACTGGCGCAGTACTTTGTAGCCGATAGCCCGCCCAAGAGCCTGGTCGAAAAAATGTCCAAGCGTTTTCTCGATAGCGACGGAGATATAGCGGCTACGCTTGATACTCTCTTTCATTCAAGCGAGTTCTACGAAAAGAAATATCGCGGTGCTAAGTTCAAATCACCTTATCGCTATCTGCTCTCTTCATTGAGGGCAACCAATTCAAAGGTTGAAGATCCAAAATTGATATTAGGCTTTCTCAAGCAAACCGGTATGCCTCTATATCAGTGCCTGACACCCGATGGCTACAAGAATACTAAAGAAGCCTGGCTCAATCCGGACAATCTGCTCAACCGCTTGAACTATGCCACTGCCCTTGGTACCGGACGCTGCCCCGGAGTGAAAATTGGACACACAGACCCAGCTATGATTGCCGATGCCTGCACGCAAGACCTCTCCTCCCGCACCATTCAAGCAGTGAAAGAGGCGCCGCAAAACTTAAAAGCCCCGCTTGTCTTGGGCAGTCCAGAGTTTATGGTCTACTAAAAGACTTATCTGAAAAGACTTATCTGAAAAAGGCTCCAATATAAAGGCTGAAAATATGAATAGAAGAGACTTCCTAAAAACAATAGCCGGAGCGGCCATGCTCAACTCGGGAATACTTGATCTTCCCTTTTCCTCTTCAATATCGGCGTTTGCTCTCGACCGCAGCCGCAGCACCCAGAGCGCCAATAAATTAGTAGTGGTATTTTTAAGAGGCGCCCTAGACGGCTTGAGCGCCGTAGTGCCCTATTCAGACCCGCAGTATTACAGCCTCCGCCCTAAGATTGCTATTCCCAAACCAGGACAAGAAGGCGGTGTCCTCAAATTAGACGGGGACTTCGGACTCCATCCCAATCTCGCCCCGCTGCTTTCCTTTTGGCAAAACAAAAATCTAGCTTTTGTGGCTAACTCAGGTTCACCTGACCCAACCCGTTCACACTTCGACGCCCAAGATTATATGGAGAGCGGTCTACCCGGCGTCAAAGCAGGCAGCACCGGCTGGTTAAACCGCCTGCTCAAAGAACTGCCCGATAACGGCTCACCGGTAAGAGCTCTCAATGTGGGCACCACTACACCGCGCATACTGCAAGGACCAATAGCCTGTGCCACGTACGCACCTTCTAACCGCAAAAAAGTGAGCGCCATCGAAAGCCCCTATATCGCCCGCGCCTTCGAGAAAATGTATGAAGATCGAAAAGACGATCTGGGACAAGCCTTTAGAGAAGGTATGGAAGCAAGAGCCACAATCAACGAGAAACTCTCCGATACTATGACCGCCGCCGACCAAGGGGCGGTACAGGCTAATAAATTCAGCGGCTTTGGTAAACAAGTCGGTAAGCTTATTAGAGAAGAACCAAAGATTCAGGTTGCTTTTGTCGACCTGGGCGGCTTTGATACCCATGTCAACCAGGGTGCGGCACAAGGACCACTGGCCAACAATCTCAATGTGGTGGGAAGAGGTCTGGCAGAACTGGCCAACAGTCTTGGTTCAAGTTTTGAGCGCACACTTATTGTAGTCATGTCTGAGTTCGGACGTACTGTCAAAGAGAATGGCAACGGCGGCACCGACCACGGACATGGCAACTTCATCTGGCTGCTTGGCGGTCCTGTGGAAGGCGGCAAGATCTTCGGCAAATGGAACGGCATAGCCCAGAAAAATCTATACGAAGGGCGAGATCTACCTGTCTACTCCGACTTTAGAGGCGTCTTGAAGACCACGGTGGCGGAACATATGGGACTCAGTCAAAAACAAGCCGAAACAATCTTTCCAGGCTTCAAAGCGCAAGAAAATCTGCGCCTGCTTAAGGGCTAAACAAGTTCAGTAAGTAAGCTTCCTAAAGTCTGCTTCAAACGGTTGGTGCTGTAGCACCATTCGTAGATCTTGAATGACCGAGTCGACCCTAAACATATAGTTGTGCAAGGTCGAGTAAGAAAGCTCTTCAATAGAAAAAGTGGAAGGACTGAAAAACTGTCTGATACTAACAGCAGTGGTATCGACCAAATGCAAATCGGTTTCATCTGGTTTAAGCGGGTTCCTGCTCTTACTCAAATACTCGCCAAAATGAAGCGGATCGGGCTTTAGACCAAGCCTTTTCCTTCTATGAATGCCAGTTGAGATTGAAAGCAAGACATCGGTCTTGTTTCCATAAATGTGCACCCTGCGAGCAAAGCCACTATCAAGGCTATAGAGCTGTTCCGAATTCTCATCTAGGTCAGCCGCCATATGCACAATTTCATTAAAGACCTTATTTTTGCCAGACTTCTCAGAACCCGACTGTCCATTGGCGACTTTATCTGAGGCGTCTAAAAGCGCATCGGCTAAAGCATTGCTATCAAGCACCAGTTCTTTTAGGGCTAAATCGAGAAGGTAATTGCCCATAGAGACAGCCACTAGATTAATGCGCTCGAGAAATCGCGATTCAGATCTAGCTGTCTTGGCATAATTCTTGAGGTCTGCAAGAAATATGGCGAAATTTCTTGCACTCTCCTCTGCCGCCTTTCTATCAGCAGCGTAAAACGCCGGAAGACCGAGCGAAGGCCAGCTATAGACAAGGATGACAAATTTATCACCGCCATAAAGTCTATGAAGCCGCTCAGCAGAACCTAGCAACTTATTGAAAGAATGAGAATAACCGTGCACGAAGATCAGAAGTTCATAACCTTGCAAGAACTTCTCTTCCAGTTCTTCAAACAATTGTCTGTAAGAAGGCAAAGAAATGAAATTCAGAGGTCCACCGGCTTCTTTTCTTATCTTGCCGAAGTTTAGCGAACCCAAACCGGAACTCTTATTCGAATACTTGCCAGAGCGCTCAAGTTTACGGTCTGTAAGGAAATAGTGCTCAAACTCTGTCAAAAGAAGAACTCCTGGACAATACCTGTTGACTGGTTCTCTAAGATGCATAAACTGCTCAATTTGTTTCTTTCTAGAGACCCCTCATAGAAGACCAGCTATTTCTCTAGATTATTTAAAATATCAAAGAAAGACAAACTTCTCTATTTAGCATCATGCAAATAGCGCGACGGACCATCTGGAACATTTAGAACATTTTCTTTGAGAAGCTCGAACATATTAGGGCGTATTCTAAGCTCACCCGTGTAAGGGTGGCTGTACGCTGAGAGCAACCAAATATTGAGAGCCAAGGCCGTTGCCACCAAAGTAGTCATAAAGCCTTGCACCTTGGGGAACTGAGAAGCAAAGACATAGCTTAACAAAACAGTGATGACCGCGCCGAAGCCGACAATCAACCACAAGCTAGCCTGAAGGCCGGTCTGGGCAAGCAAAATACGCGCCCTTCTATTTTCTCCGAGACTTTGCATAGATGCGATCAGGCCCTGCTGCAGATTACTCTGGCGGTCATTCTCTGGAACGCTTGCCACCACTGCTTCCCAGAGCTTCTGATAAGTCTCCCAGCCATGGTTGATCTTGACGCCTTTCTCCATCTTGGGCCACTCAGAATTGATGACATCGTCGACATACTCACGACAGAGCTGCCTGATGCGAGGTCGATCAATATCGGACAAGCCGCGCGCCACGCGAAAAACACTGGCGACATTACTAGCTTCCAGTTCGTCGTGCATGCGGGCGTCGTTATATTTATCCATTGCCGACGCCACCATAAAACCGAGCAGCACCGAAAAGAGTGTGCCAACCACGCCCATCATGGCTTCGCCTGCGCTATGGTGCACTTCAAGCACTTCGCGCTTGACGAAGCGATTGACCAGTACCTGACCGAGCAAGGCCATGCAGACAAAAACGACTATAAGCAGTAGAGCATGAGCTAGTGAATTCATTATGAAGAGAATAACAATAATGAGAGCGCCTTCAAAGAAGTTAGTTCTAAGGTGCCATTGTTTACTTTTGTTTATGCTTACCTCAAGTCAGTGCTGTAATTCGGTTGGCGCATAGCGGAGTGGATTTATGAAGATAGTTATTTTTGGCGGCGGTCTTCAGGGTAAGGTAATTGCCGATAACTTGGCGGCAAGACCGGAAAAGCCGCAAATAGTAATCGCCGACATAGTCGCCAAAGAAGAAAAGTCTGGCCAAATCACTCATAAAAAAGTCGATGTTCTCAACCTCGCACAAGTGAAAGAAGTGGCTGAAAATGCCGATGTTTGCATCTTAGCCGTGCCCAGCGCCATTGCTCATGAGAGTCTCAAAAACTTGCTCAAATGCGGCAAACCAGTCGTAGACGTTAGCTTTACACCAGATCCCCCGCTTTCACTAAATGACGAAGCCCTTCAATCTGGCTCCTGTTGTGTCGTAGATTGCGGCATCGCACCAGGGCTTTCGCATATTCTGGTCAGCCATGCCTATACAGAGCTAGGTGGCTTGGACGAAGCCAAAATCTATGTAGGCGGCGTGCCGCAGAAGCCGGCAGATGTCTTCAATCATGCAATTTATTTCAATCCGCAAGACCTTATTGCCGAGTATGTAAGACCGGCAAGGGCCAGAGTGAAGGGACAAGATATAGCCCCACATCCACTAGAAGCCGAAATCGAACCATTCAAAGACAAAGAACTAGGCGAGATGGAAGCCTTTCTCTCCGACGGTTTGCGCTCCCTTTTAACCAGCTTCCCCGATATTCCGGAAATGAGCGAACGCACTCTGCGCTGGGCTGGGCACCTAGAGACTATGAAAAGCTTATGGCAAATGGGTTTCTTCGCCGATGATCACATTCCGCAAACAGCCAGAGTGCTCAATGAAAGCTACCCGGCTAGTAAGTTCGAAGATTGCCTACTGATGACAGTTATGGCCAGAAAGGGCAACAAAACTAAGACCTATCGTCTCCTAGACAAACACACCGACAATATCTCAGCAATGAGCCGCACTACCGGATTTACAACCGCCGCTACGGCTATGATCCTAGCCCGGGGTCAGTTCACACAGCCGGGTGTGCATGCACCTGAAGTATTGGGCAAAGACAAAACAATCGTTTCGGCTCTGCTTGAGGACCTGGCTGAAAGAGGCGTGAAGTCACACGAATTGGTAGGCAGCAACTAATGACAACCGCAGCTTGGGCGGCTCTGTTTTAGCCTGTCACACCGCCTCAAAGACTTATCTAGTTGAGTGACTTTTCTATTGATGGGTGATTTATCTAGAAATGGGCGCTTTCTCTACAGATAGGCTCTTTCTCTACAGATAGGCTCTTTCTCTGATTCCAGCAGGAGATTAAGCTTTTCAAAGCCTGCTGCGAGCGATAACGGTACCGCCCATATGTTTATCTGGCGAGCAATCTATTCTTAGAGAAGCTCTTCGATATTCTCGGTTGGGCGACCCAGTACAGCGCGCGAACCTTTCTCGACTATTGGTCTTTGCATGAGCTCAGGATATTGGACCATAAGCCGAATCACCTCAGAATCTGCCATCTTAGCCTCAGAAAGCTTCAGCTCCTTATATCTAGCCTCCGACTTACGTAGCAAGTCACGGGCAGGCAGCTTCATTTTCTTGAGAAGCTCGGTCAGCTTGGCTTCATCGATAGGCGTTTCAAAATAATTGACCTTCTCGAACTCGACGCCCTTACTCTTAAGCAACTTTACGGCTTCGCGACACTTGGAACATGTGGGCTTCTCGTAGAGAGTAATTCCTTTACTCATCATAACCTCAGGCAATTTAGATAGAAACATCAGCAATCATAGACGCATAGATTATCGCAGATGAGCCAAATTTCGCAGTAGCGTTAGACACAGAATCGAAATCTTTGCCTATTGCTGCGGCAAACCGCCAGTGGCAGCAGCCGCGCCGACACAGCTCATCTTGCCGCCCGCATACGGTCCATAACCGGTAGAGACAGGAAGCCAAAGCTTGACTCGGCAAACTGATGGTAGGTCGCCCGATGCTATTGAATGAAAATTACCAGGCAAAATAATTCGTGCTGGCGGAGTAGAGTTCTTCACCGTGGCTGCAAGGCTCGAAATTTTAAAGTCCAAATCACTATCAGGTCCGCTTAGCTTGGCATTTACATGACTCTTATAGTAAGGATGCAGATCGCCAACGACATAACCTTTTTCCTTATCAAAACTAGCCAAGCCGCTCAAGGTCGCCATAAACTCCACGTTAGATTCCACACCGGTACAGCGACCACACTGATAGCCAGCTAGTTCGGGAGTCTCAACTTTCATCCAAGGAAGAAACATGGCGTAAGATCCTTTCACTTCGTCGAACTTACTCTGCACTGCTATATTTGCCTCAGATCTGGCTACAACGTTCAATAGACTTCTCTGATTTTCTAGTAAAACTGCCGATTCGTGAGCCTCATCGAGAAGCTCATTAGCAAGAGCAGCAATCCCTGGATACTTGTCGTTCGCTTCCTCTAGCTGCCTGCGTCCTTCAAACACCAATTGTCTGGAACGAGCAACCATATTATTCATCTGCCCAAGTCGATCAAATTCGTTTAGCTTGCGTGCGCCAGCTAAAGCAACCTCGTTAGCAGAAGCCTGAAGTCGATTATGCTCGAAAAACAACCCACCATAGCTATAGCCAATCAAAAGAGCCAAAGCGAGAAACGCCATTAGGAAAGATCCAAGAACCAACACTGATCCTCTGGCTCGTCTCTTGGGCGACACGTTCACAAATTTGCTGATTGCAGTGCGGCAGCGCCTACTCATTGACGAAATACTCCTGCGATACTGGATCAATACCAAAGTTCTCCCACGGTGAGCTAGCCTTTAGCTTCATCACCACTGGACTGGTAAAACCCGGCAACCCCGGGCTAGTTTGGAACAACGGAGCGATCGCGCAATCAACTGAAATTTCTAAGCTGAAGACAGAAGCTTCCATGCTTCCGCCTGGCAACCACTCACTTGGAATCGGCTCCGCACCAACAATACTTAACTTGCTGTTGTCTTTACCCAAAACTGTTAACCCAATCTTGGCATTGGAGACTTCTACCCCGCATTTCTGCAGAACGGACTTAGACCAAAGCTCGTTTGTGAAAAGGGAAATCGCTTCAGACCTTCGCTCCGAAAGAACCACTCGGTGACAAAGCTCAGTGAGAACACCTTGCGCCATGAGATATCGAATAGGCACGATACCAACATTAATCAATGGAGCAAAAACAAAGGTCACCAAAACGATAAGAGCAGCAGCAAACTCACTAATTGCATGCCCAGACTTTCTTCGTACGGCTCTCACAGTAAATTCTCCCCTTTATGCGAAATAACCAAAATTGCCTCTCGCCAATAGGAAACTGAAATGCAGAAGAGATTTAGGAGCAAGATTGGCAATTTTCCAGTGCGCAGGCTGTATGAATAATCTTCCTAATAAGCAAGATTTTGAAGTCAGCACTCAAGGGTTAAAAATGAACCGATATCGGTTCATTTTGCAAAACCCGAAGTTTTCAAAATGGCAAATTATTATGACAAGAAGAAAAACTAGAGGACAAGGCGTTGCGGAACTAGTAGGAGCTCTAGTGCTACTAGTTCCAATTGTCCTAGCCGCAATCGACCTTGGAATTTTGGCAATCGGCGCCGCAATCAATGACTCTATATGCAGAGATGCAGCAAGAGCAGCCGCATCCGGTCCACCTTCAGAATTTTCTCTCGGAGATTCAAGAAACCTTACTCCGGATAAAGCCCCTTACCAAAGAGCGCTATCGGTTGCAACAAAACTCTATTCAACTAATTTTCCGGCAAAGATAAGAAATACACTAGTGGCTGTGGAAACTGTTCGCGACATTCCACCAAACAGCACGGGTGGCGCAATAGATGGAGATGTTGCAATTACGACCACCATCGATATCTATCCACCTTTTCTAGTTGGAGCCATTATGGGTGGCGTATCACTTAGCTCAAGCCACAAAGTACCAATCACCTATGTCATGAAATCTGATGGATAGTGATACTGTCCACGGAAATTTAGACCACTGGTTAAGTTCAACTTCTGCCCTTAAAGTAGTATTTGGAGGAGCAGAATCCCATGAAACAAACCCGCAAGAAACACAACGCCGAATTTAAGGCAAAAGTGGCGCTGGAGGCCATTCAGGGAGAGTTTACTGTCTCTGAGCTGGCAGCAAAATACCAGCTCCACCCCCAGCAAATCAACCGTTGGAAGAAGACCCTGATGGAAGAGGCCGTGAAAGTCTTTGCTGGAGGCGAGGCCAAGACAGGCGACGGCAGTCCGGAGCTGGTGGCCGAACTCTACAAGAAGATTGGCAAGCTTGAGGTAGAAAGAGATTTTTTAGACAGAGCGCTCAATCGCTGAGCCGAGAGGAGCGTGAAAAGCTTGTTGTTCAAGGAGATCAAAAGGTCTCCGTGCGCCATCAATGTGAACTGCTGGGGCTGTATCGGTCGACACTCTACTACGAGCCGGCCGAACTCAGTGAAGAGTCGCAGGAAATCATGCGGCTCATCGACCGGCAGTATCAAAATACGCCCTTTTACGGGGCCAGGAGGTTCGCCGAGTGGCTAAAGCGAAAGGGGGTCAAGGTAAGCCGAAGGCGTGTGCGGACTCTCATGAGGAAGATGGGCTTGGAGGCCATCTACAGAAAGCCGAGGACGACGAAGGCGGCCCCCGACCACAAGATCTATCCATATCTATTGGGCGGTCTTGCTATCACACGCCCCAACCAAGTCTGGGCCACCGATCTGACCTACATTCCAATGAAGAAGGGTTTCATGTATTTGGTCGCGATCATGGATTGGTACAGCCGAAAGGTTTTGTCCTGGAGGCTTTCCAATAGCATGGAGCCGGACTTTTGCGTCGAGGCCCTAGAGGATGCGATCGCGAAATACGGTAAGCCTGAGATATTCAACTCCGACCAGGGCAGCCAGTTTACGAGCAACGATTTCACCAAAGTTCTTAAAACAAACAAGGTCGAGATCAGCATGGATGGCAAAGGTCGCTGCATCGACAACATCTTTGTAGAGAGGCTTTGGCGAAGCGTTAAATATGAAGAGGTCTACCTGCACGCCTACAACAGTCCACTCGAAGCGAGACTCGGGATAGGCCAATACTTCAATTTCTACAATCACGAACGTCCGCACCAGGGGCTGGACTATATGACGCCAGAGGAAGTGTACGAAGGAAGAAAGGAGGTAGTGCCCGCCTAGCCTTCCATGCCGGCACAAAGCCTATCACCGCCCTCCCGGAGGCAACACGTGGCTCCGCCACACGGAGTGTTGCCTCCGGGTCCCAGGGCTGGCGATTTTCGGCATGTGCCGCATGGGGTACGGCAGGCAAATCATATATAGTTTAAGTCTAGCGCCACTACTATCGGTGCCACTGATGATATACTTAGTCTGTATTTAGAAGCTGAACTTAAAAGTCCCGGTCTTTGGTCCAAAGAGTCGTAGCCAGGACAAGTTCTCAGAGACATCAAAATAACGAAGAAGGAAGAATTTTCAAGAATTATAAAAACTCAGATCTATTCTTGGCACTAGCTCAAAATCTTAGAAAAATGGAAAGAGGGTCTCATTTGAATGAGACCCTCTTTCTTGTTGTTTCACTTAACTATCGATATAGAACCCTCTTCAATCCGTCCGGCTCAGAATAGAGATAGAGTGTGAGGTTTGAACTATAACCGCCGGAAAAATCATCAGGACTATCAGGAGCCACCTGCATACCCAGCTCTTCAAGTCGATTGGCGATGTCGTTAAATGAAGAATGCGGTAATCTTACTTGCACTACTGGATTCTTGTTTAGGAAAGCATCAAGCGCAACTCTAAGGACAGCTCCAGCACAAGCCTTCTTCTCGCCTTCTGTAGGCACTGCACTATGAGTAACCCGAATGGCAACACCTTCGCCCTCAGGCAAATCAAACTTGCGTTTCTTCTCAAGACCGAGCGCCTTACCCTTGCTATACCAGAGATACTCATATTGAGTCTTGGTCTCATTGTCCTTGGCTGGATGATAATGAATATCAAGCTTCTCGACCTGCTTCAGTTGAGATCCAGAAAACTGAAACTGGCGAATCAATGGCTTACTCTTTATCTCAATTGTCCAGTCGTAGGGATAGCTAACCAGCTCGGCTTGCGCGCAGCCCTGCCAAAGAAGCATAGAAACGAAACAAATTGCGGACCCCCTTAGCAGAAATTCTCTTTTTTCTTTTGACCAAAACATAATTGCACTCACCCTTGCCCACTTGCCTTACTCACAAAATAAGAACTAAAAGGGACAAGAAATTAGGGTTGAACCCACTAAAGGCTAGAAGTATGGCGATAAAGCTCTTGCAGTACTGCCTCCTTATCTATCGGGAACTTCTAGCGGGGCGAATTTGAGAAAGGCTGGCGCAATATATGACCGAAGGACCTTGCGCCCAAGATATCCAGTCCGCAGGCAAATCTCCATGAAGCTTTCGTCTAGATCAGCGATGACGAGATGATTGGCGCAAGCAAGATAAAGAGACATATACTTACGACTCACTCCGTGTGCGATATCAAGAATCACACGAAAAAAGCATCGCACCGAAATGTAGAAATTCTCGCGAGTATATTCAGCGTCTGCTTTAGCGTCAAATCCCTTAGATTGTTCACTTGCGAAATTCTCGGACCTGAGCACAACACCGTCCACGTTATCATTGCTCAAGATATACGAGCCCCCTGCCAGCCCTGTCACTAAGCCGTCAAACTCAAGTTCTGTCAATGCCGCTAGAATCTCCTGCCAGTCCAATCCAGTTATTGCAGAGATTTGGTCAACTGTAAGTGGAGTTGATCCTAGTGAGCGATAGACAGAGGACAATCTATGATTTTCAAAATTCTCCTCTTGACCATCTAAGCTGCAGCATTCGTTAGCAGACTCGACTGCTGATGAAACCTCAAACTCAAGAGGTGAAGAAGAAGAAGAAGAAGATGATGATGATGACAAAGCCTCTGAGTCAAAACTGGAAGCAGCTGAATCTTTCATAGATGCTGCGTTCATAGACGTATCGATAGCTTCGAAGTCCACGTCAACAATCTCAGTATAGTCATTCTTTCCTGACTCTGATTCTCTTCCATCATCATTTGGTTTGCTCTGCGAGTGAGTGTCGTAGACAAATGATTCATCTAATTCTTGACTCGGCTTAAGCAGAGCAGGAGTAAGTATTGTGCGCTTTGCGAAAAAACGATTTAGATTAGAGAGGGGGACTTCAAGGGATGCAACAACATCAAAGTTCCTTTCTGCGGCAAGGAGAGTGGACTTAATAATATGAAGAGCAGAGGACTGCGCTATAGAAATAGCAGAGGCAAACCACTTCGAACTGACATAAAAGCCGTGTTCAGATATCCAAATAGAGAAAAGCCAAGCTCTAACTTTCCTCACGCCATGAAAAAACGTGCCCGCAGTAGAACGACTTTCTGCGGCGCAATCTTGACAGAAAAGCACTCTAAAATCATCAGACACAATGACATCAGGCGAACCACAAATTCGGCAATTCAATAAGCCCAACACTCTCAATTTGGAAATTATGTACTTCCAGCATGAGGGTTCATCAGGATAGTCGGAATTAAACTTATCAAGTAGACATTGTCGACGCGCTGCGTACTCGTCAGAAAGAAAGATCTTAAGCCGACTAAAACGATCAAGATCGTCAGATTTCATATAGATAGTCTCCGAACCCTCACATATCTATAAACGTAATCGGAGGGCAAAAAGTTCAAAAATTTTCGGAGAATTTATGTGCAAAAACAAACCGATATCGGTTTGTTTTGAAATACTGAATTTTCCTTCGAAATTTTCTCTTCCAGTTGATTCGCCCCAATGCAAAGAGGAGGGCGATTAAGCCCTCCTCTGCTGGCGTCTCTCACGGGAAAAACCTAGAGTCCTAACGTAGCCATTTCCACTGCTTTTTTGGCATCTGGCATACCCCAGCCGAAGTAAGGATTCCACCCAGGCGTCGAATTGACACAACTCTTACGCAAGATTTGCTCCACTGCCACGTTAGGAAGAAGTGGATTCTTGCTCAGTATCAGAGCGGCAACACCAGCAACGATTGGACTGGAGAAAGAAGTGCCATCTACTGTCTTGTCTGAACCATTCACATCGCTAACCACGATTCCTTTACCAGGAGCAGTAAAATCAACCATGGTGCCGTAGTTGGAAAAGTTTGCGAGTGTTCCGCTGCTGTCAATAGCAGAAACCATATTTATATAAGGACAATTGGGAGTACCATCAAATATGGCATCGTTGCCAGCTGACAGGAATATCAAACCCTGCCTGGCATAATAAAACTCAGAGAAAATTTGATGCAACGGTGCATGGATTGCTGGATTATGAAAGCCGTAGTACGGTCCACCATAGGACAGATTGACAATTCTCGCTCCAGAAGTGAACACCTTGAACATGGCGCAGGCGACTGAAAGATCATCGGTCATTGCGGTGCCACCATAGGCAGCATCAGCGATTCTTATAGGATAGACTGTTGAATTGGGAGCAATTCCCGCAGTAACAGCATTATTATTCATGGCGGCAACAGCGGCAGATGCAACCCATGTACCATGGCCATTCTGATCGGTATTAGCGCCTGATGAAGCCTCAGCAGCGATGGCGCCAGCAAGATCGGTTACGCCGGGAAGACTGCCGGAAGCCATAAGTATGGCGCCAAGAGCTTTTGCAGCTGGTGTATTTGCGTCGAAACCCTTCTCAACCTTTCCAGAGAGGTCTGCAACTGCAGCCTGACAGCCCGAATCTAGAACGGCGATTTTGGCGCCACCCTTGGATGTATCCCAAGCCTTGGGGCAATTCATCGCGGTCAAATGCCAACTATTGGGAAACTGAGGATCGTTGGGAACGACATTAGCAGCGAATCTATAATTCCTACCTATTGCCTTGAAATGCTTCTTGTCTTTGGTCAGTTTTTCTTCTGTTTTGGCGAACTGACCTTTTTCGCATTTGACTACTAACATCTTCAGGCGCGCGTCGCCGAGTGTAGCCACGACGGTACCGTGGACATCTTGTAGCGCTTCATTTACTTCGTCTTTATCAGCCTTCATATCAGGCATGACTAGTAATATGTCATCCTGCCAGGTTGGAGCCTGGACTTTAGGTCTATTAAAAGGTTTGTTAGTCGGATTCTTTAGCTGTATATCTGCGCAAAGAGCCGGCAAACTGGACGAAAGAGCAAGAATACCTGCAACAAAAACTGACACTTTCCTGCGAAACATATAAGAATTACTCCTTGCTTAGTTGTTAAGGCTCCCCTCACAAGGGCATCAACAACAAGCAAGAAAGATTTAGAGAGGGTAAATCGAAATTTATCTAGTCGAGATCAATCTCAGGCGTTGGGAGCCTGCATATCCTTGAACATCACGATGGGATAGTTGTTTCTTTGAGCCACCAGTTTAGACGCCTTGGCTGCGCTGACTAAAAGACCCATATCTTTGCAATCCTCAGGAATACCTGCTACACCAAAAGCCATCGCCAGATTATCTACACCTGGCAGCAAAGGACCGCGAAGATTCTCAAGAATTCTATGAGCCAGCATCGCAGCCGAGGCAGGTTCGGTATTCGGCAGCAAAATTGCATAAGAGATCGTCTCAAAATGAGCAAAAACGTCCAAGGGACTGAGCATTCCCCGAATCCGAGAAGCAGCTTCTTTCATTGCTGGTATCGAAAGTGGTTCAAGACTATTTGGTAAAAGCATGCGCAGTTCGAATACTATAAGAGAACAGGGCACCTTATATAACTGATAGCGGGTGAATTCCTGATCAAGAAAGAAGTGAAAATTCGGATAGGACACAATGCCTGTCTCTGGTCGAGCAAGCAGAGTGCGTACTCTTTCAATGGCAGCTTTATCAATTAAGGAAGACTCGAGGAATGAGGTCTTATCTATCTTGGAAGGCTTTTTGGCAATAGTGATTAGATCGCACTGTACCAAGTTGAAGATAATAGCGACCCAGTCTTTTTTGACCATTGGTTTGCGGCGCAGTAAATCGAAAAGGCTGGTGCAACCGTCAAGGGCTATATAGAACTGTTTCTGCAGTTCAGCCGGCACGGGCGCTCCAGCACTGACACGTCCATCAAATTCCGACTCGCTGAGATTGGGATACTTCTTATCTAGATAAGACTCCATCTTCAGTCCCTGTTCCATGAGGAACTTACTCTGGTCTAGAAGGGTGATGCCTTCCATCAATATGGCATCAAGTCTGCGACCGATGGTGCGCTGAATTGTTTTCTCGTCGCGATAAAAGTAGAACTTGCCCTTTTCCCAAGTGACTAGTTCCATAAGAGCCTGATCCCCAGCCACATCAAGGGCGCTGGCATGCAGGAGCACACCATCTTCAAAGAAGAGTTCGGATGCAGCATTGCCGGCATCGACAAATAGACGTCCAGTCATTTTAGCCATCACTATCGATTGCAAAAGGTTGGGAATGGACATGTCCTCGAGCTGCCCTTCCATAGTGGCATCTCGAGTCGACTTGCTTGTATTGACCACAGGATAGCGAGTGCCCGATGTTGCCTGCATACCGAGCAAGGAAGTGCTGTAAGAGCTGGTTGTGTTGGAAGTGAATTTGGAAGCGTCTAGAACCACCTGCTGCGACCCGTCGTCGTTAGCAACGACCTCACCGGTGCATTCCGCCAAAACCAAATTGTAAATCAAGGTAGGATCTCCTGAGGCATAACGCCACAGTTCATTGATGGGCTGACGAATTTCACGCTCACCAAAGGTCCAGAGTGGGTCTCCACCTCCGGCAATGAAAATGACAGTAAGCAAGAGCTGCAAATTATGCCCGGGCTTTGGCCAGGTTAATTCCACCAGGCGACCTTCGTTGTTACGAGCCTGGTCTAGAGCCTCAGTCAAGTGTTCTACATCCGGCATCCTAGAGAGCGGATCCATCCGGAGAGGAGGCAATGTATTGTCTTTCTTTGGTCTGTACATTCTGCCTTAAGCTTCCATCTATCTTTTCGGACTCTACCGCCCCCAAAGCTTCGCGCTTGCCTCCTTTTCCTTTTAACCAATACCCACAATTGCCAGCCAATAATCCGACGCTTAATTATCTCCTTCAATCTAATACCTTTTAGGTTAGCGAGCGCCCAGGCGAGGCATAGCAAACTGGGAGGACCAAATGTCCAAAGGAAAAGACCGAAAAGCTCATCTAAAAGACCTTGAGAAACTCCTAGTCAACTACCGCGTAGACTCGGGGGATGGCTTCAAACTGCAGGATTTCGACCCTTCCAGCACAGACGGAATGGAAGAGGGTAAGGAAAGAGCGCAAGAACTGCTTGTCAGAGGAGTCGACTGGTTATCAGAACTTCAGGACAGACTTTATGCCCAGGACAAGTACGCCTTGCTGTGCGTCTTCCAAGCTATGGACGCAGCCGGTAAAGACGGCACAATCAAGCATGTAATGTCAGGGGTCAATCCCCAAGGCTGCCAAGTCTACTCTTTTAAGCAGCCGAGCAGCGAAGATCTGGACCATGATTTCATGTGGCGGTATATGAAATGCCTGCCTGAGAGGGGCCGAATCGGTATTTTCAATCGCTCTTATTATGAAGAAGTTTTGGTGGTTCGGGTGCATGATCAGCTTTTGCAAAAGGAAAAAATCCCCGAGCGGCTGATAACAAAGAAAATTTGGGATGAGAGACTGCAAGACATAAAAGCCTTCGAACGTTATTTGAGTCGCAATGGTGTTGTTGTCCTCAAGTTCTATCTCAATCTCAGTAAGCAAGAACAAAAAAAACGGTTTCTCGCCCGCATCGATGTGCCTGAAAAGAATTGGAAATTCTCCTCCGCCGACGTCGAAGAGAGAGGATACTGGAAGGACTATGCTAAAGCCTATCAAGAGGCGATTGCCGGAACCGCAAGCGAAGAGGCACCCTGGTATGTCGTGCCGGCAGACAATAAGTGGTTTACACGCTTGGTTGTTATTGCAGCCATAGTTAAAACCCTGGAAAAACTTGATCTCAGATATCCACAGTTGGAGAAGGATCAGCTCAAGAACTTAGAGAAAGCAAAATTGATGCTCCAGTCGGAGAAGAAATAAAGGAGAAGGATTGTGTTCGACCGCCTCATGAATATATTCAAAGCCATGTTCAATGCCGGTGTCAGCAAGATGGAAACACCGGAGATTCTGGCTGAGCAAGCCCAGATGGAACTGGATTCGAGTGTGAAGAAAGTACAAGAGGCTCTCACCGCTTCTATAACCAATGAAAAGATGCTGGAACAGCAGCTCAAGAAAGCGGAAGAAGAAAAGCAAAGCTGGGAAAAACGTGCCGCCTTGGCAGTCGGGCAAAACAACGATGAAGTAGCTAGACAATGTATCTTGAAGAAGGTCGAGTTGACCAAACATCAAGAAAGTCTCACAGCCCAGCTCACAGAGCAAAAGAAAGCATCAGCCGATCTGAAGCGCCGTTATGGTGAATTGGAACTGCAGCAAAAAGACTTCCAGCGCAAGAAGCAAGCCATGCAAGCGCGGTCGAAAGGTTCGGATGCCATCGCTAAAGCCAATGAGCTGGCTAGCGGCACAGGCACCTCAAGCATGGACAAATGGGAAGAAAAAATCAGGGCTAAAGAAATTAAGAATGAAGCCCTACAGGAAATGCGCGGCATTTCAACCAATATGGAACAGCTGAAAGCCCTTGACCAGCTGAGTGAGGTCGACCAAGAGTTAGCCTTGCTCAAAGCCAAAGTTGAATCTAAAGACGAAGGCAAGCCCAAGCTAATTGTTCAAAACTCGGCTGATGATGCTATCGACGCCGAAGTTGTAGATGACAATGTGCCCATGCTGCTCGACGACAAAGAAAAGAAATAGTCTGCAATTAGCTAGAGAGTGAAGAGATAATCGACTATCTTTTCTGCTTCATCTTTAGATATGGCTTGGTGCGGCATCAAGGCAGCAGCCCTGCCACTGCCGAAAATCTCAGGGAACTGCTTACTTTGTTCTTCCGGACTGAGCAAGCGAAAAGTAAGCCACTGCCGCCCCCTGTGCCCGCCTATACCGGCGAGATTCGGTCCCAGCTTGCTGTCACCACCAGAAATGGCATGACAGCCACTGCATTGATATTTGGCAAAAAGAGCCCGCCCCTCTTCCGACCTCTTTGATTGCGGCGCCGCTTGATACTCTAACGGCGGCAAAGAAATAAGATAGTCGGTCAATGATTTCAGTTCATCGGTCTTCAGGGCAAAAGCAGGCATTTTCACCAAGCCAGCTTTGCTGGTTTTGGTCAAATTAGCTCCTGCTCCTATCTTCCGCTCGATAAGGCTCCGTCCCAACTTAGACACCCCGTCCAGGGGCGGCGCGAACCTTCCGCCTCTGCCCTCCACGCTGTGACAAGCCATACAGCCTTTCTCAAAGAAAAGCTTGGCACCCTTTTCAATTGATTGAGCAGTAACTTTAGCTTGCATCGGCGAAGACCGCTCTTGAGACTCCACCAAAGACTTATCTGAAGCTGACATATCTTTAGCTGACTTATCTGAAATCTTGTCTGTTGAGCTGTTCTTTGATTTACCTGAAGCTTTATCTCCTGAAGCTTTAGCTCCTGAAGTTTTAGCTGGTAAATGTGACTGCACCAATAGTTCGCGGTCCGGCTCGGGCAAGGTGAGCAAGTAAGAAGCAATTAAGCGGGCATCGGCTGAACTCAGCAATACATGACTCATTTGAATACTTTCCATGAGAGTATGCTCTCGCTTTTCCGAAATACGAGCGATTATTTGATCGCAAGTCAAATGAGCCCCTATGCCTGACAACATTGGTCCTATCTTGCCACCCTTTAGCTTGCCCCCATCAAATAGAGAATGACAATTCATACATCCGCGGCTTTTGAAGACTTTCTCACCGGCTTGGCTGTCTAAAGTAGGAAAGGCGGCTTTATAAGTCTTACTGGGCAGATAAAAATAGTCGTCTTTATCTGCAGACGCCGACTGCTCTATCTCTGGCGCCGTACCGGGTCTAGCGGCAACCCAACTGAATGAACAGAAGAGAAGAAAACCCAGAGAGAGAGCCCAGAATGAACCGGCTGCTTTAGATAGTCGGGCATAGATAACTTTCAGCATGTTTGTCTCATAATTTACTGAATTGCTTTGACTATATTAAAATCTTCAGGTCGGCAGCGTCTCGTCCAGAAGAATGAAATTGCAAATGAAACCAATCAGCCAGTCAGTTATGAAAATCCTAGTTTGCAGGCGGCTAGACTCAGAAAAGCCCCGGAAGACCATGGTAGCCTTGGGTCAGACAGCCCTTTTACTCTTCTATCTTGCCCTTTTATCAAAACCGGCAGCCCTTGCTATTGATATTGAGGGAGCCGGTCAGGGTTATCACAAAGACTTTTCCAATGCGCACCACTGGTCAAGCAAGTTCGACGACAAAAAAAGAGACCTTTGGCAAAAGCCTGAACAGGTTATAGACGCCCTCGCACTCAGGGGTGATGAGCGAATCGCCGACCTCGGCGCAGGCACGGGCTATTTTGCCTGGCGCCTGGCTGAAAAGCTCAAGAACGGAGAAGTTTACGCCCTCGATAGCCAACCTGATATGGTGCAGTTTCTGAAAGAACTGGCCAGCAAAAGAGGCTTGAACAATCTAAAAGTAGAGCTTGTGGACAGTCAACAGCCTAAGTTGCCAGAGAAAATCGACTTGGTTTTGATTGTCAACACCTATCATCACTTAGACTATCGCACGGCTTACTTCGAGAGACTGAAGTCACAACTGCCGAACCAGGCTAAAGTTGTGATCGTCGACTTTAAGCCCGAAAGTCCAGAAGGTCCGCCCATAAAGATGCGTATCAGCAAAGAAAAGGCCTTGGATGAAATGGGTAGAGCCGGCTTCACCCTAGAGAAGAGTTTTGATCTGCCGAGACAGTACGGACTAATTCTCTCTTGCCAATCTGCAAATCAAGAAAAGACAGAAAAATAGATGAGAATTCTGGTCGCTATCGACACCAAGAGTAAAGACTCAACCATCATTGAGATTCTCGATACAATTTTGGGCATGAGCTGGCCTGACGGCACCGAAATCAATATTTTCACAGCCCTAAGAAAAGACGATGCCGCAATTCTTGAGCGACTGGCGGCGCTTGCCCAGTATATTCAAAATGAGCTCTCTCATTGCCGCGTCTTTTATGATATCGCCCATGGTGAGGCAAAAGATGCCATCATCAAAGAAGCTCGCAAGTGGAAGGCCGACCTGCTTATCTTGGGCAGCCGGGGCTACCGAGGCATCGAGCTTCTTCTCACCGGCAGCGTCTCTCAAGGCGTACTTTCCCAAGCCCATTGTCCGGTGCTCTTGCTCAAGCCTCACCTGAAGGATTTAGCCCAGCAACTGAACCGCAGTTTTCATAGTGTCATCGTTGCCACCGACGGCAGTATTTACAGCAGGGCCACAACTCGCTGGCTAAGCCGACTGGGCTTTCCCTCTTCGACTCGCTTCAAATTGGTTTCGGTCTTGCAAGAAACAAAAGAGCGTCTGCTTAGTATCGCCGATACCGATATTGAGATCGATCCCGAGCACTTGCGAAGAGCCGCACATCAAGAAATGGAAGAGGCGGCGCAGCCGCTTTTGGCGGCATTTGGAGCAGCCAATATCACACGCCATATAGCTGACGGCGATCCCCGCGATGTAATTATCGAACTAGCCGACGACTGGCAAGCCGATCTAATCGTCATGGGCTCACATGGTAAAACAGGCTTGACCAAACTGTTGCTCGGTAGTGTTTCGCAGTCAGTTTCTATCTATGCACCATGTTCGGTGCTGATTACCCGCGAGATTCTAAGCGACGAAGACCTCGATGAACTCAAGCAAGAAGAGGCGGAAGCACGGGGCTATAAGCCCGATGACGGCTTTGATGTAGACTTCCGCCCCCACGTTCATCCAGGCGGCATGTGAAGATAAAAAGAGCCAACAAAGAAGACTAAAGATCTACCTAGTAAGCCTTTCTAAGTAAGTCTCAGACAAAACAAGAAAGTCGCATCAGTCGCCGAAAACGATCTGCTTTGGCAAGGTCAGATCGTGGAACTTAGCCATGTTCAAATGGTCTTCTGCAGCGATTCTGTTGCCCAAGCGGTGATAGCAATAGGCACGAGCCAGATGATAGGCCGAATTATTGGGATTGTCGACGAGAAGCCCCTTCAACTCTTGATCGGCTTTAGAAAAATTACCCAGCTGAATCAGTATCTTGGCTTTACGAAAGTAATATTCAGGCTCATTGAAGTGTGCAGCCTGTTGAGCGCAGGCTTCCTGGTAAGCCCTGCGGGGATCGCTTTCATTGCAGAAGTATGCTTGGGTCAAAGTCAAAACTTTGGAATCGCCCACATAGGTGGACCTAAACTCTTCAGCTAAGCCACCGGGCTTGACCAAAGTATTCTTATCGTTGGCGTTCTTTTTAGCGGCGAGTTTGGCTGGTTTGCCAACCAAGGCAGAACTATCAGGTTCCAGATCGAGAGAAACAGTCTCAGGAATTATGCGCGGTGCAGAGGGGACGGCAGCCAAACGAACATCGCTACCTTCCCATTTGGTATGCAAAACAGGATTCTGTTCAGCACCGGCATAATCTTCCTTTACTTCGTCAGAGACCATGCCGCAGATTTTTTGAAAAACCTCAGAAACCGTTGCCCCTGGATTACTTCGCAGTCCTTCAATAAGGTTATGGGTGAAGACACCATTCTTATAGCGCTTCGACTCCCAAGACCTCTCTTCGGTCTGACTGGAGCAGATAACCATCTGCCCTAGCCCCTCGGCTAGAGCCTTGGCGTCGAAGTTACCAGTGCGCACGATTCCCTTGCCTCCGGCAGCAGTGCTGCCACTGTGACAGGCATCCATAATCAAGATGATGCGATTGGCTTCGGTCCGCTCCTTGAGCCTGGCAAAAATCTGCTTCATATCGACACCAGACACATAAAGATCGTCGGGGTCGGAATCATAAGCAACAATGTAATTGGCGCCTTTACTGTCCAGCTGCGAAGGACTGCCATGGGTAGAGAAAAAGATGACGACAAGATCATCGGGTTTGACCAGGCGAGGCAGCCCATGGCTGCCCAGTTCGGAGAGTATGCGCCTCTGTGTCGCCTTTTCGTCTAAGAAAATACGCACATGGTCGGGGGCGAAGCGGGCTTCTTTCACTAAGTATTGATAGAAATCTTGGGCATCCTTACTGGCATACTTCAACTTAGGAATCTTGGCATCGGCAAAGTCGCCGATACCGAAAATCAAGGCCCATTTATCTCCGACAGGTCTATTCACCTGGGCACTCAGGGTCTCCTTTGCATCTTTGGCGCTGACGGCTTCCTCAGCCGCCACAGCCGGAGGCTGAAGACTGAAAAGCCCGGTCAATAGAGACACCAAGGTCACCAAGGCGATCCTGTATACCTGCTTTACCGGCTTTCCTTTATCTCCCCTTTGCTCCATTTCTCCCCCTAAATGCTCAATTTCAAGCTCTATTTTACACTTGCCTGACCTACCAAAGCAGAAGACAAATTAGGCTTGCCTCTTCCCTGTCTATACAAAGTTTGCCTATACATAATTTACATGCCCGGCGCCTCTGCACAATTTCGTCACAAGTGAAAGCTAAGGTGAAATATATGGGTCAAACAGACAAAAGCTTGCAAACAGAGGAGTCGCATATGAAAGATAACTGCTTCACAAGAACGCTCTCACAAATGAACCTGCCCGATAAAGAAGCGTTGCAAGAAGTCAGACGCAACCGCAATCTCAGTGAAAAGTCCGAACTGAACAAGAGACACCTAGCCACATTGCAAAATATACCAGCCCTTCTAAACCCGAACATAAGTAACGAAAAAGAAGAGAAAGTGCTCCAAGCCAAGGACCTGCCTCTCCATCTAAGAGCCGCAGTAGAGCAGGGCCAGTCACCGGCTCTTCTCATAATTTATTTTCCTGGTCTGGAAAGTCTAGCCCAAGTATTCGGGCAGGAGACACTCTTGATGGCTAAACAATTCGCCCTCGGTACTGTTACTTCAATGTTAAATGCCGGTGAGAAATTGGTCACACTCACAAATGAAAAACTCGGTATCTTGCTTTGCAACACGAGCGAAGTGGCATTGACCAATTTGGCTAATCGCATCGGCATGTACTTCAACAACCAATGCTTCTATGCTTTTGGACAGCCACTATATTTGATACCAAGTGTGGGCGCCTCCAGCTTTCTCGATCTAAATAGAGATGCGAGTCGAAAAAACTGGCAGAATATTCCTCAACTCATTGAGAACGCCAACCTGGCAGCCGATCAAATAGCCTCACAGGGAGGTAATTCTTACAAGCATATCCCGGTTTTCACCGGTCTGAAAAGCTGACATGATTTTGCCATTTTTCCGCCATAAGTTTGCCATCTTCTATAGGGCTTTCTCACAATAGCCCTTAATTAGTGTTTCTCCCATTGTGAGCGTCCAGGCACGGCCATATTGTGGGGGCCACCCCCAAGCGAAAAAGAGGCCCTAATCTTGACTGATAAAGTTGCCGAAAAAGCACCCGATAAACTAGAAGAGGCACCGCTCAATCTCAGTTTGCCTGCCGATTTCGATAAGCAAGCCTTATCGAATCAATCATGGGCTTTGCTGGATAAGAATGGAAGCAAAGAAAAATTCAAAGACGCCGGTATTAGCTTCAACAAGGAAGACGGCAAGCTGAAATTTGATCTCGAAAACAAGCATGATACCTGGTTGCAGCTCGGAGCTCTGTCGTATCACCAGAATAGAGAAGCAAATTACCGGGAGACAAACTATGGCATTGGCATTTTGCGCCGACTTGATGATCAGTCGGCATTTTCAGTCGGCTACTATCGCAACAGTCTAGACAAAGACAGTTTCTATGCCGCTTATCATTACACCCCTTACGAACTGGGTCCAGTCAAACTGGGCATGCAGGTGGGAGCAATTTCAGGCTATAAAGCTCTAAAGGGTCTTCCGACACCGATGCTCTTACCCTTGGCTACAATTGAAGGTAAACACATAGCCGCCGACCTCACCTGCATACCACCAATAGGTGGAGTATCAGCCGTCTGCGCCGCCCAGTTTCGAGTAAAATTCTAAGTGATAAAGTGCTTCACTTTTGGCGCTTCCTTTAGGGTGGCACCAGGCAGACTTTCGAAATAAGCCAACATCTGGCGAGCATCCCTTTGCCCGAGCTTCACGCCCAAAACAGCCACCAGAGAGACAAAAGAAGGCATCAAAATTAGCGGCAACATGATCAGAATGGCGCGACGCCAATCGACAAAGATTTCAGAAAAGCCGACAATCATTACAAGCAAAAGACAAAGCATAACCACCGGCACAAGCAGCTGCACAGCCGGGCTCATCACTATGCGAAACTCTAATCTACTATAATGACCTCCGGTATGACCTCCGGCATGCTCCCGACCAAGGGACGAGCCGTTCTCGCCTATTTCGACAAAGCAACCGGAGGCTATCGGTCCCCAGGAATTTCTCAGTTTGGAGAATATCCAACGCAAATGGAAATCACGACTGCTGAGCCTACCGCAAAAACGCTTCCCGCTTTGGCTGGCAAAGATACCACTGGCGGTATTATCTTTCAGTACCGCAAGAAGCTCCTCCGGGCTCAACTCGACGTCGACTTGATAGAGAGTGTCCCCATAAGGCTTGAGGAAGAAATTGAGAAAATCGGCAAATTTCATTTCAGCTTTGTCTGGAAATAGAGGCTTGTAGAAGCGCTATTTTAACCTTTAAAAGGGAAGCATGTCGGCCTCAAGTTTCTTGAGCGCTGTTTCTTCTTTCTGAGCGCCAGCAATATCTCCGGTCTTCTTCAAAATTGAGATTAGTTCTAGACGAAATTTGTGATTAGTCGGACCTAGTTTCACAGCTTCCCTCAGCCCAGACAGGGCCAGGTCGGTCTTACCCAATCTTTCATAGGCAAGCGAGCGCCTGGCAATTAATTCGGAACGAGCATAAGGAGTACCGTGCAAAACCTCAAGAAGCCCATTGATATGGGAAATAGCTCGACTCCAGTTCTGCCTTTTCTCATCCACTAGAGCCATTAAATCAAGCACCACTGGGTTGCGAGGCTGCTCTTTCAAAACCGGCTCCAAAATTTGGGCGCCTTCTATATACTTGCCGGCCCCCACTAAAGCCCGACCATAAGCGATGCGAGCATCGGCATCGGCAGGCGCCCCTTCATAGATCAAGCGTGCCGTAGAAACAGCCAAATCTTGGTCCCCCCGCTGGGCAGCCAATTTTGCTTTCAAGGTGAGAGCCTGGCGATTACGCGGACTAAGCTTGAGAGCTTTATCAAGCAGCCCAAAAGAGGTTTTCTCGTCCTCTGAAATCTCATAGACTATCTCAGCTTTGCGCACCAAATAATTGGCATTTTCAGGTTCGATGGACAGTGCCCGCTCAATCGAACCGAGCGCTTTGTGCAAGTTATTCCTTGAGGACATATAGCGACCGGCCAGCTCATAGTGCGAATTTCCGGCACCATTGGCGCCGTAAACGGCAAGAGGGCCAGGCGCCAAACAAGCCAAACAAAAGCAAACTAGGCAAACAAGAATAACTGTTAACTGTCGGCTGGGCTGAGCCATCTAAGATCACCTCTACTTAGATATAATTGCCCAGAGAGCAAGCTTGATAAGCATATGGAAATTCAAACTCAAATTCAAAATATTTCTGCCTATATGTTTAGACAGATAGAAGAGCCGGAAAAATGGCTGCCTATCTTGAAAGAGAAAGCCGAAGAGCTTTCTTTGAAAGGGACCATACTGCTTTCCAAAGAAGGGATAAATCTCTTTCTAGCGGCACCAGCAGACGATCTCAACCAGTTTCTCGACTTTCTCAGACAAGAGTCTTATTTGGGTAGCGATTTCGCCAAGAAATTAGTGGTCGGCTACACAAACTATCAACCTTTTGGGCGTATGGTGGTGCGCTTGGTGAAAGAAATCATCACCATGCGTGTACCTGGCATAGCTCCCGAGAGTGAAAGAGCCCCTTGGGTGCAGCCTGAAAAATTGAAAGAATGGCTGGACAAGGGCAAAGACGATGAAGGTAGAGAGATAGTCATGCTCGATACCCGCAATCTTTTTGAAGTAGAGATAGGCACTTTCGACCAGGCAGAATATCTGAATATCGACAAGTTCAGTCAGTTTCCTGAAGCGATCAAGGAATTGGTGGAAAACCAGCCCAGCCTGAAAGAAAAAACAATTGTTTCTTTCTGTACCGGTGGCATACGCTGTGAAAAAGCCGCTCTATATTTGCAAGAGCTTGATTTGCCCAAGGTCTATCAACTTGACGGCGGGATTCTTGGCTATTTCGACAAAGTGGGCGGCAGCCACTGGCAGGGGGAGTGTTTCGTCTTTGATGACCGTATTGCTCTTTCGCCCGACCTAAAAGAAACAAAGAAAGACTACGCAGGACGCACACGGAAAAACATTTAACTAAATTAGCCTTGGGAGCCTTAGGCTTTACTGCCGAAAGCGCGCCGCCAGCCAGCTGAGCACTTTATTCTTGGGTTCCCATTGCTGTCCTTTGTCGAGAACATCGAAAGCGGCGCGCAGATCTTTTTGAGCATCCTGGGCCGACTGATAGCGCTTCTCTCTATCTTTGGCCAGACAACCGGCAACAACTTTATTTAGACGATTTAGAGCCTCGCCCTCCAGACCTCTGACCTCAAGCTTTGGCACAGGCTCTTTCAAATGTTTCAGCATCACGCCCACAGGCTCATCGGCACTAAAGGGCAGACATCCTTGCAAAAGCTCATAAAGACTGCATCCAAATGAATAAAGATCGGAGCGGTGATCTACTGTCTCGCCACGACATTGCTCGGGGCTCATATATGGCGGACTGCCGACCACCTGACCGCTTTGGGTGACTTCAGTGTTCTGGGGCTCATTTTCAGCCATACGAGCCAGACCAAAGTCGACTATCTTTACGATAAAGCCCGCATCATCACTGCCGGTGAGCATCATATTGCTGGGTTTGATATCGCGGTGCACAATGCCCCGCGCATGTGCATATGAAAGCCCCTCCAAAACCTGCATGAGAAAACCCAAGAGTTCTTTGGTGGAAGGAGCACCATGCTTATTGACGATTTCTAAAAGACTGGCGCCATCCAAAAGTTCCATAACTAGAAAGGGCTGATTGCCTGTATCTATGCCAAAATCTAGAACTCGCACAATATTTGGATGAATCAATTCGCTGTTCAGCCTGGCTTCGCGATCGAAACGCGCCTTGGTCTCGGCATTGGTGCGGGAGTGAATAATCAACATTTTCACTGCCACTGGGTAGTCGTCCTCACGGCGCAGTCCTTGATAGACGATACTAGAGCTGCCTCCGCCAATATAACGAGTGAGCACATAACGCTCGTTTAGAAGCCTACCGATATAGGGGTCTTTTTGACGAGAGAAAGTAGCGGTCTCAGTGCTTGAGAAAAGATGAGGAAAAACTATCTCAGCCATCGGATCTAATTTCTGGCGGAGCGAAAGAATAATCTGAGATAGTCTTAATTCATCCACCGGATGCTCATCGGTGGAGACCGCCTGGGCAAGCTCAAGGGAAGTAGCCTGCCAGTTGGGATACTTACAGGCGGTTTCGAGCACATGCAACTCATCGAGCGAAAGCTCACAGCTCAACTGGCCTCTTTCAGCCCGCAGGCTTTCGGCATCGAAACTGATATCACCCAAATGGTTCGAATAGTGCATTTATAAAGATTACCATTCAAGCCTAAAAAGATTAAGTGAAACAAATAGAGGGTCACTTTACATAAGCCCCAGTCCTTTTGACATCCCGCAAGCCATGTGCCATACTCCAGATTCTGCCGATTTTCCGGCTATATAAGGACATCATTTTGACCACTTTTAAAGATCTCGGTCTTTCCGAGCAAATACTGGAAGCGCTTACACAGCTTGGCTTCGAGACTCCTACACAGGTGCAGGAAGCCACCATACCGGAAGCGCTAACCGGCAGAGACTTGATAGTCTCGGCTGAGACCGGCTCGGGAAAGACTGCCGCCTATGCATTGCCAATTTTGGAAGCAATGAAAGACACCGAGGCGGTAAAAAAGACTTTTGATAAAGACGCTTTTGAAGCAATCGGAAAATCAATGCGCAAAATGCCGCGCTGGCAGAAAATGAAATGCTTCAAGTTCGAACCTATTCATACCCAAGCCCTGGTCATTGCCCCCACAAGAGAACTGGCACAGCAAGTCAAAGAGCAGTTCTTATTGCTCAACCCCAATCGTGCACTGCATGTAGTGGCACTCTATGGTGGCTCAGACTATGAGAAACAAATGCGCGCCCTCAAGCGCGGCGCCCATGTTATTGTCGCCACACCCGGACGCCTTATAGACTATCTCAATAAAGGACTAGCCAAGCTTGACCAGGTCAAAACAGTGGTCCTAGATGAAGCCGATCGCCTACTCGATCTGGGCTTCAGCATTCAAATCAATGAAGTACTTCCCTTTCTGCCTCCCTCTGAAAACAGACAAACTCTGGTCTTTTCCGCCACAATAGACAAACAGGTGGCTGAACTCGCCAATTCTTATCAGAAGAATCCACAGATAATCAAGATTCAGGGCAAGCGCATCGAGCCCAAGACCATTACCCAATCCATTCATTATCTAGAAGAATACGAAAAAGAAAGCAAGCTCATGGAGTTGCTTATCGCCCAGGAAGGCGCAGGCGCCAGTTTAGTCTTTACTCAAACCAAGATAAAAGCAAGCGAGCTGACCCAAAGACTGCGGGCTAGCAATATCAAGGCCGAAGAAATTCACGGCGATGTGCGCCAGAAGCAAAGAGAAAAAACTCTACAGCGCTTCAAAACAGGCGAAATTAGAACTCTAATCGCCACCGATGTAGCCGCTCGCGGCTTAGACATCAAAGACCTCAACTTGGTGGTCAATTACGACTTGCCGCTTTGCGCCCCCGACTATGTTCACCGCATTGGCAGAACAGGAAGAGCCGGCAGAAGCGGTGAAGCTCACTCTTTCGTCACTAGAAGAGAACTGGATTTGCTGGATGAGATTGAGACTCTGGTAGGCAGACAGTTGGGTGACGGCAGGAAAGGCAGACAACGTCATGGCGGCGCCAAGGGTGCCGATAGACGCCGTGGCGGCGCCCGCCCACAATCACAAAGAGCAACAGGCGGTAGAGACAGTCAATTCGGCAGAGAAAAAATTGCCGGCTCTTCTTCTGAAAAATCTTTCGGTAAATCTTTCGGTAAGTCTTTTGCTAAAGCCGGTGTCAAAGGGCGCGGACCTCATAGCGAAGCTAGAGGAGAAGCTAGAGGAGAATCTAGACCCGAATCTAGAGGAGAATCTAGAGGCGCGAGAGGCGGCTATAAAGGCGGTTTCCAAAGCGGCACCAAGCAATCAATGGGCAAAAGCAAGTTCAAGCCTGCTAGAGGTCGATAAAGCCTCGTCTTTTCAGCCAGAACAAAAGTCCACCTGAAACAAAAAACATACTGGCCAGGCAGAAGTAATAGCCAGCCGGGATATGCACTTCCGGGATGTTGAAATTCATGCCGTAGATGCCGGCAATGAGACTGGGCGGCAAGAAAAGAGTGGCTATGACAGTCAGTATTATGGTGGTATCGTTTGTACGCAAACTGAGCCCCGAGACATATACATCCATTAGGTTGTATGACATGGCGCGGTAGGTCTCAAAGAGGCGTACTATGGCGGCCGCCTCGTCTTGCCTGAAAGCTAATTGCACTCGCCCTTCTTCCGAAAGCACCGGATTAGCCGAGCGGTGCATTATCTGAAGTGAAGTTTCGATGGGCCAGACAAAGTTGAGAAAGATCCAGATAACCTGCTGGGCGCGGTTGATCAGCGCTAGTTCCTTCTTTCCCGGTTTCTGAATGATACGGTTCTGAATATCTTCCAACCGCGTACCGCCCAATTGTAAGAGGGCAAAGTAAGCCTCCACCACATCGTGAATCAGTTCCGCCGCCAATCTATCGGCGCGTTCCGGTGAAAAGAATTCGCCTCTCTCCATAAGCCTGTGAGTGACCAGAGAAAAGGCGTTATCATGACTGAATTGTCTTGTGACAAGCACATTCTTCTGAAAGAACAAATTGACGTCTTCTATGGCATCGACCCTCTCGCTCACCGAAGGGCGGGGCAGAGAAAGAAACATGCCGTTATGAAAGTCTTCAAAAACCGCCTTACTATGAGGGCTGCGAATATGCTTAATCTGTTCATCGGTGAGATCAAGAAAGTCTTTCAATTCTCTCCAAAAATCAGAACTGAGTGTGCCCGATAGATGCAGCCATAGCACCTTATTTGATACCAACATCTCTGGCAATTGCTTAAAGTCGAAAAAACCAGTCTCTCTCAATCCATCAGCATCGACAAGATATAACCTGACTCGCATTTCCACCTGATCCGGCAGACAGGGGAGCATAGTCAAAGTCTCTTCATTGAAGGCGAGACGACCTTGTTTAAAATCCATTTCTTTCATGAGTGCTTATGATACCAATCACTCGCTCAAAAATCGACGCAAGAGCATCTCGCCTTGCTCATGAGCACGGGCGGTATCACCTTGTAGAGGCAGTCTCTCTTTGTAATAGGCTGAAATTTCGCGGCCGACGCCATCCATGCCACGTTGCAGAGCGGCAGGATTTCTCTTTAGCAAGGCAAAATCGACCTTATGGGCCAAGATAGCCGCAAGCGCCGTCGGCTTTTCAGCCGATGCCGCCGCACCAGTGCGACGCAACAAGGCATTGGTCTCAGCATCACTAGATATGCCTATGGATGGCAAATGTCCCTTCTTGAGGGCATCCACCACATGAGCCCCTTGCAAATAGCTACCCTCTAGTTCGCCGTCCACCAGGGCTCCTTTAAATTTACGAGTATCAAGCAATACTTCCTCACCAGAAGCACCGATACCTTTCAATTGATGAGGTAAGCCGTCTGCTCTTTTGACACCGCGAAGCCAAGTGACCTGCTCACCTTCAAGCTCTAATGCCGCCTTCAAAGCCTTACCAGTGTAAGGCGTGTCTTCCACAAGCAGGACACCGTGACCAGCCCCTGAAGCCAGATAACGACCTATCGCCCGTTTAGCAAAAGCCCCCGCCCCCAAAAGAGCGGTCGCCGCCAAGGCGGATTCCACCGGATGCTCTTTCACCACTTTCACTTTCTCTTGCAAAATTGAAAGATATGAAAGTCCAGGTTCTTCTGCATTTTCGGCGTTTGCAAAAGCTTGGTCTTTTCTTTCAAGACCTTCTTTACGTTGCGGCTCCAAATCAAAAGCCTCGCTAATTTCCCGGCCCTATGGATACCGGTAATAAAATAGCGAGGCTTTCAATTAAAGTCTCTGGGACAAATACGAAAAGAACTAGCTTCTCTAGAACTGTGATTGCTGGAAAACGATTTTTACTGAAACTATTCTTTAGAACCGACCAGAATGATATTGCAACCAACTTGATAGGGCAGACCATTCTTAGGATTCTTCAGTTTACCGTTGGCGTAAAAACCGACCGAACCGGTCTTAAATTCTTTCGCTTCAGCGGTCATTGTAGCCCAGACTTCACCTTGCGGTGTCTTGAATTCAAGAATGAGCGACTTGGGTGCGTCTTCATCAACTACTTTAGCCATCTAGCTTCCTCACTTTACTGATCATCCGCGCCGAATATATTAGCAGTCTCCCCTGCTGTCTGCAAACTGAAACCTGCATCAGGGCTTCTTCGGAGCCTTATTGCTATATTTCAGACGGTCATTCTCTAATACCTTCAATATACTGAGCAAATTTTCGTTCTCTTTGAATTTTGTTTCGCCATAGTGAAAATTCTCAAAGACATAGCGCCCCTCTTGCGCTGAGAGCTCAGCCACGATGTCCGGTCCCTTGCTCTTTGGCACAGATGGCTCCTTCCACTCAGCATAGACATCGACAAAAAACTTTCCATCTTTCTTTCGACACTGACCGACTCTGTATCTATCGGCTACATCTTGACCATTTACTATTGGATCAAAGTCTAAACCTACTATTTCACCAGGAGACTTACTAGCGGCGTCTATATCTTTCTTGAGCGCCTTATAGAGCTTGGCGGAGAACTGCCTGCCTCTTACTTTCACAGCATCTTCCAAGGTATGTTTGGGCACATACCATTTATAGAAATCAACAACAAATTGTCGACAGGCAGCACTATCATCGGCTTTGCCGCGAGCATTAGTAAAATTATCGGCAATTACTAGAGAGTGGCCCGCGGCTGAAGCTTGAGAAGTTGTCTTATCGGCTTGGGCGGCCGGGAGCCAAATCAAATTGAAGCAAAGTGATGCCACGACCATATAGCCAATAAGCTCTTTGCCACCAAGAATGCTACTTTCCTTCATCATCTGCCCTTTTGATTCTTTCTGCCTGCTCGTTCTATATGTTTGTTTGTCTATATGTTCGCTTATTCTTTTACTGGTACTGACAAAACCGGCGGCGGACCCTGCCAGCCTTTGCTGAAATAAACCGGTGTCTGAAGTTTACCGCGATCGCTCAAGACTTCTCGCTCCACAGATTCTTTCAAGTTATCAAAAGCCTCGTTGAGATTGACCTTACCGCCATTAAGACGAAGGGACTCGATAAGCTTGCGGGTAAAAACCGAATTGGGATAAGTCTTCGACTCCCAAGAGACTTGCTCTGGGGCACTGGAACAAATAATTGCCTGACCTTCACCGAGTGCAACTTTCTCAAGATCGAAAGAAGCCTGCCGGACCAGACCCTTCTCACCGTTGGCACCGGAGGCTCCAGTACCGCCAGTGCCGTGCACCGCGCCACTATGACAAACATCCAAAACTAGAATTACTCTTCTGGCATGCACTTGTTCCTTAATCATCTGAGAGAGCCATTGCATAGGGATACCACTACTCAGTAAAGCCTCCGGTTGAGTGTCATGAGCGACTAAAAAGTTCACTCCCCCAGCTTCACTTTTAGAGGTGCTGCCATGACTTGAAATATAGACCACCACCAAATCGTCGCTGGCGGCCCTGCGCCCCAACCAGTCACCGCCCAATTGCTTGATTATGTTCTCTCTGGTGGCATCTTTATCGGTCAAAAGTTTTACATGGTCAGAGGCAAAGCCGGCTTCTTTGATCAGATATTGCGAAAAATCAGTAGCGTCTTTAGCGGCATACTTAAGGTTGATCTGAGAGTCTTGAAAATTTGATATGCCAATCACAAGCGCCCATTTGCTCTTTACAGGAAACTTGGGCGAAGTGGGGTCGTTCTGAGATTTGATCGGCATGTTCAAATTGGCAAAATTCTTGCCCTTCAAATCAGGATTCTTGGCTAAAATTGCATCCAGTCTTGCTTGCAAAGGCTGAATCTCATCTTCTTTCCCTAGTTTGTGCAAGACTTTGATCAACTGCTTCAGATCGGCTACAGTTCTGGGGCTTTCTAAGCCGAATACCTTTTCTCTTACGGCAAGGGCTTTCTGCAAATACTGCGCGCAAAGCAATTGATCGCCGCTACTTTCTTTAAGCTGGGCCAAATCACTCCACAGCCTGGCCAAAGCTACAGGCTCGCTGTCTTTGCCGCTTTCCATAATACCGGCAGCGGTACTATATAAAGACAGGGCTTCCTCGGTCTTTCCTTGGACCACCTTCACTTCAGCCATGCTCATTAAAGTCTCAGCTTTTTCTTGATTGAGACCGGCGGCTTCAAGACACTTAAGAGCTTTTTCTTGATATTGCAGGGCTTCATCATAGCGCTTCTGATCTATTAGGACATCAGCCAATAGCTTATATGCCTGACCCGTATTTTGATTATCTGCACCAAGGGCGGTGCTAAAGATAGTGATACAGCTGCGAGCGACATTTTCGGCATCGCCATAGCGCCCCTGATTGCGCAGCACACTGACAATCTTGCTTTTGTCAAAACCGACAGATGTATGACTATCGCCCAGCTGCTTCACATGAATAGCCAGAGCCTTATTCAGCAAAGACTCGGCTTCTTCGTATCGATCTTGAGCAATGGCTACTTCGGCCAAATTTGAATAAAGTGTAGCCATCTGATTACTCTCTTGCCCATAAAGAGAATCGACCATATTGATTGAAGCTTGAATCAATTCGCGGGCTTCTTTATAACGGCTCTGTTCGATATAGACCAAAGCTAAATTAGCTTGACTATAGAAGACTCCACTTTCATCCTTCTTGCTTTTTGCTATCTCTAGAGCCTTCTTCAAGATCGTTTCAGCTTCGCTCAAGCGCCCTTGCATCTGATAAGCACGGCCTAGGGCATCAAAAATCCCTTGCTCTTTCAATGCCGCTTTCAAAATGGTCTTGTCTCTCAATCTAAGAGCTTCTTTCAAAGCTACTTCAGCCTCGCTGCCTTTGGCTCTCTCTAGATAAAGTGTGCCGAGGGCGTATAGAACAGTAGATTGACAAAGATACTTGATTGGTCCATTGCCTTGAAATAAAGCCAGCCCTTTCTTATAGAGCGTCTCTGACTCAGCAAACTTATTTTGATTGCGATAGACCGTGCCGAGCAGCATAATTGTGCCGAAAAGCTTTATGTCATCCTTTTTTAGGGCCGGATTATTCTCGCGAATCTCAAGAGCACGACCGAGAAATTCCTGCGCTTTTCTTTGATTACCGGTATGACTATAAGCCTGGCCGAGCAAATCATAAAGATCGGCTATTTTTGCCCCTTGGGGCGGCAAATGTTCGGCATTTTCCAGGGCAGTTTCCAGTTGCTTCAAACTATCGACATAACGATTTTCATTGAAATATTTCTGCCCAGCCTCAAAATAAGTGGAGTAAAGAGGCTCCGCCGCTAAAGTCGGCAAAATAGCGGACAATGAAATGACTAATGAAGCAGCGAGCTTTAGATTCCCGGAAACAAAAACAAGTTTCTCAGAAAGAAGCACATCGGCAGAAGCCCCCACACGCAAGCTTGCTTTGCGGTCGGTACAAAAAACTGAAAAAGCTTTCAACTGTCTATCCTTATTGTTTATCAAGCTAAGATACAAGATTTATAGACTTCAGCCTAATTTTCCTGCTCTTTCTTTTAACGGGTCTTATATTCTCATTTAGTCTTTATTTTGGTTCTATATTCTTACTAGCTCTATTTTTGCCAAGTCTTTAGTTTACGCTGGTCGACCTTATATTTGCTCAGTATTTTACTGATACCAGGGTGATTAGAAACGGCGACATACTGATCGCTCAACCAAACGGCAATCTTATAACGACGCCAGCCCCGATCGCCAAGAGCAATCTCAATAAGCGCCTCAACCAAGCGCGGAGCACTTTCACTGGCAAGGGAAGAAATTGACAGATACGACACTTCCTGCAGGACCGGCTCAGCTAGTTGTTCATTTCCAAGCAGTTCAAGAAGGAATTCCGCCCCCCCACTAGAAAGTCCCAATTGCGGGGAATCTGCCTCTTCCTTAGAGAACAAAGCGATATGTCTGGTCAATGCTCTTATGGCAGAACTCAGTACTTGAGGCAGAGAGGAACCAGGATCGATGGCGCTAAAATGAGACCTCAGCTTGAGAACCATTTGCTGCAAAGGAAACAACGCCTTTCTAAGCGGAGCTTCGCCAAGTAGGTCAAAGAGAAGATCGAGACCGACTAAATCATCTCTATCTAAAAGAGGCAAAAGTGACTCTAAGAACTGAGGGTCTTTCAATATATCCCCTTCAAACTGCGCCAGATCAGGCTGTTTTGGATCAGGCTGTTTTGAGCCAGGCTGTTTTCTGGCAAGCTGCTCTAGACCATGACATACAAGAAATGGCAGGCTGACAACAGTCGAAACCGATGCTTGCTTTACTGGCTGACGAGAGTCTAGAACCTTTTGCCAGGCGCGATGCAATGAAGCCCCGGCAAAAGGCAAAAGCAAGAGCGGCTCAACCTTATCAAGAGATAAGTCTTGATGCTTTAGCGCTGTATCGCAAAGTAAGAGGCGAAAATCAAGCCATCTTTCTTCACCATAACAAGAGAGTTCGGCAATATTCTCTAGAATCTCTTCGATAGCAAAAGACTGAAAAAGCTCAGGGAAACGTTTGCTTAAGGCAAGAACAGCCCGCCCATAAGCAAGAGTGACAGCACTATCGTTCTCGTCCGGATTTCTAAAGCTCAGAGTGGCAAATTCACGCAGATTTTCTTCACTAAACCTGTCAATCAAATCTTCTATGGCTAAGAGTGCTGCTATCTGAGGGGGGCTATCGTTAGCAGACAAAAGAGCGCTTATTGAACGAAGAAGCTGATCGGCGTCTGCCCCCAAGGCTATAAGAGTAACTAGCAATTCGGCAGCGTTCTCAAAACTATAGTTTTTAAGATACAAACTTTGCAGCGCTAGAAGATTCTTGCAAGTCAAGCCGCTCTCTTCGATTTGCTTCTCTTCAAGAAACGGCAGAACATATCGAATCCCCTTCATAAGCTCTTTTAAGATCTGGTCGTAACTGGATAGCGCCATTCGAGCTTCGAAATCTTTGAGCCCTGCGCATTCAGCCTCAATTTCTTTGATTAGACGACCGGCATAACTAAGTAAAAACGGGTCTCGGCCCGCCGCTATCACCAGACAAGCGATGGTGCGCTTGATGAAATACTGATCAGTAACATTTGTCAGTGCAAAAAATTGTCTTACTGCATTTTGCAAATCTGGTGTAGGCGTCAAACAACCTTTATCTGATATGGCAAAGCAGAGCCCTAGCGGTGCCGGTTTTCCTTGCTCAAGAAGTCGCCAAAATGCCCGCTCAAACTCTTCTATAGCTTGACTATCTCTTTCTTGCAAAAACCAAAGAGCTTCCTGAAAATTAGCTTGCTGCCCTGCTTGACCGACATTTTTGTTATTTTCCAAAAGGTAAGATAGGACAAGCCTATTTAGGGGAGAAAGGTCGCAGAGCGGATCTTCTGTCTGCACTTCGCCATGGCAGGACTCGATTGCGTCTTGCTTATTGATCAGCTTGCGTCTCTCAAGCAAATCTATCTTTTCTCCGTAAGAGTCTAGAACAAGCCCTTCGCCGACCTCATCCAATAGCTCTACAAGGTCTCGCACAATCTTGGCTTTACTGCCTTTAAAGACTGCCGCAGCTTCCTTTAGTCTCTCTTCTTCAGCCAAGAAAAAGAGAGTAAATAAAATGTTGATCGCTATCGGAGGTATCTCTAGACCAAGGGCAAGACCTTGAGAAAATGATGGCGCACCGCCAGTGATATCAAAGCAACCGGGAGTGAGGGCTTCTTTGAACTGCGAAAGCTTGAAATAACTTGGCGCCTTAAGAAGTTCGATTATCCAATAAGAGCGCCAGAAATTGCGGCGATAGAGATTGTCTCTGTCATGTTTCGCAACTTCGAAATCAATTGCGTCACTATCGGTGATGCGCCCGGAAAGATGATAAGGAGTAGCTACTCGTCCTGCCAATTTCGCCCAGCCTTGCTCTTCACATGCTAGCGAAACGCGCTCGCTTACTGAGCCCTGGCAGAGCGCTACTTGGAAGGCAAAATCATCATAGCCAAGAGCCAAAACATCATCGATACAATAAGTATCGTGACTCCATTGGTAGATTGCTTCATGGGGCAGACCCGACGCTTTCGAGAAAAGCGTCCCCCAAATTCCATCGCTGTCGCCAGTTCTACCTAACTTAACAGCCCCCATAAAGGCTCCGGCAATCTCCTCGTTTATATTCTCATAGGGATTGGTGATTAATGCCTGCCAAATATTCCCATCGAAGCTACGCACTGTAGCCGGACCGTTTGTTTGAAGACACTGGTCATCTTGAACTTGACCAAGCCAGTAAAGTGTGTCAACGAGAGAGGGCGGCGCCACTCCCCATATTTCTTGCAGGTTCTGAACTAGAGTTTCTCTTTCTCTCTCTATTTTATGAAAACTCTCAGCTAGCTCAGACTGAGAAGACTGAGAAGACTGAGAAGACTGAGAAGCCAGAGAAGACTGATAGAGCCTGGCAAATTCAGGCAGTTTCATCTGAACGAAATTATCCGGATCGGCGTTCAGAAAAAAATCATCAAGGTCAAATGCTTCAGCGAGTGGCCGACCATCCGATGTGCATTCGGTACCGTCCTTCAGGTACCAGTGCTCATCGTGCTCTTCCCAGTTGGCATTGCTATCGAATTCATAGCGCCAGGTTTCATGATTGGCAGGATACGCCTGATCAGTCTCGCCCTCACATCTAATAAAGACGAAGTGACCACAACGACTGCCATTCTTCCAAAATCCACGGCTGGCTAGGCTACCATCTGGATGAAAACACTCTATAGAGCCGTCATAACTGCCGTTCTCATCAAAATGAGCAATACAAACTAAAGAGCCTGTCTTGCTCCAATAATGCCATTGTCCGCTCGGTACTTGCTTTTTTTTGAATTTCGGACTGAAAGCTCCAAGTTGCCAAAGCTTATCATCTTTGTTCCAGGTTGCAGCGTCGGGGACTCCCTTTGGACGAACGATCTCCATCTTGTGCTCCTTCAAGCAAATGCTCTAGGACTACAACAAGTCGGCAAAAATTAGGAACCCCGACGCCGCCTGATAGTTTTAATATCTCAGAATCAGAGCCTGTCCACCCCACTTAGCCAAGCTGGACTTCGGCATAAACTCTACTTTACCGTGGAACTTGACCACTTCGGCAATAGCTTCATGAATAGTGGAGAACTGCTGTTCTTTTTCTACCATCCACTCTGGATCTTCCAACAGTAAGGTCTCGCCTTGTCCGGCTTTTGCCAAATCTAAGATTTCTTCAGACGATAACACAAGCTTATGGGCACCCTGAGCAGTCTCAAGCCGCTCAGCGTAGGTTTTGGCCAAAGCATTTCTATGTTCTTCTTTGAGAGTCGATAGAACTGCCTTGAGATCGCCTTTAGCAGCACTGTGCCCTGTACCATAAAGCATATCGATACCGAAAGATTTGACCTCATCGAGGCTAACGCCGATCAACTCTAGGCCGGTTGCATAGCAGGGATAAGCATGCTTGTAGGCTAATTTCTTCCAGGCATCGAACAATTCACTATGAAAATGATGATCAAAGCCTTCCGACTTTCTACCGTCCTTATCGCATTTTGCAATCGGACGCTTACTGTAGACAGCTTGGAAGTGCTGTAGCTCCTCACTCTTGTCGAGCATTTCGGTATGCAGACCCCTACCCAGATAAACATCCACACCGGCTGGACTAAAGTTGAAATAAAGATAGGGTGCCGATATCTGCCTGGCGTAGGTAGACTCTAGAGAGGAGAAATTCTCGCCGCAATAAAAGACCTCGGGCAAGAAGAGATAAAAGGTTTCAGCTTCAGCCTTTTCAGTGCTGACAAAAAGAGCAAGCGAACTTGCACCGCTCTGAAAATCAATTTTGTCAATTAGGCTCTCACATTTTGCCGCTAGAGCCTCATAGTTATCAGTGTTATCAGCTGTATGGCGCTTAAGAATCTCGCGACAAGCCGACTTTATATGAGAACGGTCATGAAGTTGTTTCTCCGATCCGCCATGGGTGCGAAAGACGAAGGTAAAAGCAGGGGACTGTTTCTGAATAATGCTGTTTGCCATAAAGTGCCATCTCCAAATCTGTGGTCAGATCTTAGCTGGGAAGGCGGGTCGGCTATATCAGCCAGCAGGATGATGCAAGCCAGTATCTAAAGGCTGAAATTTTGGTTTAGCTGTAAGCTTTCTCTAGGATGATCTGAGCAGCAAAAGCAAGATCTGTGGCTGAGATGCGCCCATCACCTTCAGTTAAGGAGAGACTGCGAGCTTGCTCTAAAACTGCTACGGTGGTACGAGAATAAAAGATAGTCTTGCCGCCAGCATAAGATTTAGTCTCATTTTCTTTAGGCAGACTTCGCTTTAGTTTTTGAATATCAAAACTCTCGCCAAATGATTCTCTTACCGAATCAGGATAGGCTCTGGCCAAACTGAAGAGGAGATATTCGGCGGTAAGAACACCGAGACCGGCTTGCTTGACTGCTTCGATGGCATCAGCCAATACGCGCAGACAGCCTTCGTCAAGCAGAGACAAGGTTTCAATTGATGGCTCGGCTAATTTGCCATCATCAGCCGATATCGGTTGATTTTTTGATATCGGTAAAGAAGCCTCGAGACCAGAAAGCTCGGACTTGAGAGATTCAGCGCTGCGGCAGGTGAGGAGAACAGCGAGAGCCTGCCATAGCTGAGGCTCTGAGGAAAAACTGCGAGCGATTCCAGCTCTTGCCAAGATTTCAGGAAGCTCTTCACTAGCTAGGGCTCCGGCAAGGCTTCTTAAGACGAGATCCGAAGGCAAGCCTCTGTAAGTTACAAGAAACCGTTTTAAGTCTTCAGCATTGCTTATCTTGCCTATCTCACTCTGCTGAGGCACCTCTAAGAACTTCAGCACAGATTCGAGAAATGACTTGACGACTAAAATATCGGCGCACTCTTCGGTGAAATTGCGCACCTGGATAGTTACTTTACTGCCGTCTTTGAGCCTAAGAACCAGTTCTGGACTGACATTCAGCTCGATCGCAGCCAGGGATGTAAAGGGAACAAAACGGGCGATTTCGCCTTTTATGTAATGCAAACCGATATCGGTTAATAAAAAAAAGTCGTCACTCTCATTCAAATAAACGCCTATGAACCGCTCTCCCGGCGCAAGCAGGCTGGCGAATACATCGTGAGACTGCGCCACAAAAGACTGAAGAGAAAGCACCTGACAAAGCTCTTCTCTGGGCAGTTTCATCGGCATAGGCCTTGATTAAGTTGTGACTTATAAAATTTGGGCGATGAGAGACTCGAACTCCCAACCCCCTCGGTGTAAACGAGGTGCTCCACCATTGAGCTAATCGCCCTTGCCGAACGCAAGAAGACTTAGTCTAGCATTTGCCCAAGAAAGCGAGCAAGAAATTACAAAGACTCTTTGCGATTCCTAAAGCAAGTAAAAAGCTAGGATTATGGATGTCCTGCTATCCTATTTATTACCTATTCAGATGGGCGATTTTTTTGTTTAACTGACTTTAGACTGATTGATGAATCTACACCTAGGAAACGAGAAAACAAAGCTAACCAAGGGCTGCAAGAAAGTCCTTGAATACTTGAAAAGGCTGGACGACCTTTCATCAGCCCAAGATATTTATGGTCTGATGCGTACTGAAGACGCGAAGGCGCCAGGATTGACAACAGTCTACCGTTCACTGGAAGCCTTAGTCTTGCAGGGTCTAGTACAGGAAGTAATGCTGGGCGACGGCGAAAAGCGCTATGAGGTGGTGCATCCCGGCGAACATCACCACCATCTGGTCTGCCAGAACTGCAGCAAAAGCGTCCATCTCGACGAATGCTTGATCGAACAGTTCGAAGAAACAATCAAGAAAAGCCACGGTTTTCAAATCAAAAGTCATATGCTTGAACTATTCGGTATATGCCAAGATTGCGCCAATAAAGAATCGCGCGACTAGTGAAAGTAGTCCGGAGGTCCTGAATAGTGACCGAAAATAAGACTAACCAAGATACTCCGGATCCAATTGATCTAGGGCAGGACAAAGCTATTTTATCTCTGGATAATCTTGGCATTTTCGCCTCTATCGCTTGCCTAATTCACTGTTTAGCCTTGCCGGTCTTGATAGCAGCTGTTCCTTTCATTGGGCTTAACCTCAAATTTTTGGAAGAACCCTGGGTTGAAAACACCCTCATTGGCGCCATTGTTGCCTTTGCTGTTTTTGCAATCGTGCCCGGCTATTTCAGGCATAAAAAAGTAATTGCCTTAGTGGGCTTGGTGATTGGCATGTTAACCGTATTGAGTGTCGCTTTCGGACGCGACACTCTTGTTTCGGAACACCTGGAATTACCCTTGATTGCCTTCGGCAACCTACTTTTAGTAGGAACTCATCTTTTAAACAGACGCTTCACTACCGGTAGTTTTCTTGGCCATAGCCACAGTGGCGGGCATGAGAACTGCAAACACTAATTAAAGCCAACAATGAGTCTGATTTTAGCCAAGAAAGCCCTCTTTCTTAACCCACCCTTAAACCACTTGGCAAGATACTAACAGGGTCGTTAGCATCCAATTCAACAACTAACTAACGACCTAATTCACTAAGTAACCCAACAAACAGATCAGCAAAAAATATGGTCAGCATACTTTTTTATTCAGTGGTCTTCACTTTCCTGGCGGTTTTCCTATATACAATCGCCCACGACGAAGTTACAGCTTTTCTAGACAGAGCTCTAGATCTCTTGCACATGAGACCTTTTGGCCGTTAAAGCTGTAAACTAACGCTCAGTCACCTAAATTGACCAAACTTAAGAGGTACTGGCGTGAACTTGGACTCTTACTTAAGCGGCGCTGCCTTGATTTTGGGGGTTTCTCTCAGTTCGGTGGCGGGCTTACTTTTGGTGAGAAAGTATTTTCACCTCGATAAATTGAAGCAATGCCATGAAGTGGGCGGCTACCTGCTTTCAGTGGTTGGCACCATGTATGCAGTCTTGCTTGGTCTGGTTGTGGTAGACGCTATGACCAAGTTTCAAAATGCCCGCGCTGTTGTAGAAACCGAAGCTAATAGTTTGGCTGATGTTTTTCTATTGGCAGAGAAATTGCCTCAGCCCAAGGCAAATGCGATACGCGCACTCTGTCATGCCTATGCCACTGAGGTGATAGAGCGCGAATGGCCGGCCATGAGCAAAGGCGAAATTGACAGAGAAGCCAGACGTGATGTGGTTATTCTTATGAAAGAAGTGATTTCATTTGAACCGGTAAACGAAAACCAAAAGGCCATCTATCCAATAATCGTACAAGAAGCTTGCCAGGTCTGGGATAACCGACGCGCCCGCACCAATCTTGCCACCTACGGTGTGCCGCCGGTGGAATGGTTTGTTTTGATCTTGGGTGGCATCGTCACTGTCGTCTTTACTTACTTCTTTGCCATTGAGAGCCTGGCAGCGCAAGTGGTGATGACAAGTATGGTATCGCTTTTGATATCACTCAATCTCTATCTAGTGGTCTTATTCGGCGCCCCATTTTCGGGCGATCTGCAAGTGGGCGCCGATGCCCTTAAAGTAGACAAATTGATTTTTGAAAACCAGCTCGGCCTTAAAACCGACGACTCAAACAATCACAGCTAAAGAAAGAGCCCCTAATGGGGCTCTCTCAAATTCTGTCAGCAGGCTAGATACTACTTCTAGTGTGCGTATTTATCTTGTCTTTTAGCGCTTGCATATTGCCTTAACTATCTATAATTGGCTCAAGACGGCTTACTTTCCTTCAACCACATAGCCGGCGATATACGCTGCAAGAGACTACCGAAAGAACGGTCAAGGTCGCGCACTATATCGCGCCAAATCAACCAAGATTCTTTCTGTCTCAAACGCGAGACCATTCTAAGACGGGAACTGCTTTCTTCCTTTTCGCCGTTACGGAAGGCACGGGAGGCATGACGCCCAGCCAAAGTATTGTCGCGCATAAGAGCCCGATAGCCGGCTGTTATGTCGACCTTGACTGGACTATCTTCCTGACTGTTTTCATCACCGGATAGCTTTTGCTTGATTATCGAATGGTCCGTAGCTCTCATCAGGGCTTTGGTCGACATTTTTGTTACCTCATTAATAGAGCGTCAGAAAAGCTCTTGGCACGACAATATTATGCATGACAAGATGTTACAGAGCAAGACTGATTAAGGTCTGATTGCAGTGCCGTGCTTGCCAAGATTTTTCCTGTCGATTCTCAATTTCTAAAACAGGCATTGGCAGAAGCCTCTAGCATTGCTCACTTTCTTAGAGACAGAGATTGCTAGAAAATGTTTCCGCCACCAATTGCGACATCATGCAGACAGGCAGAATTAATCTAGACGGCTGCCAAGAGGCTCATCTTGGGACACGCTTGTCATCCAAAAGAGCGATCTACATATACAATATTGTCTGGTTAATCCAGGCACCCAAACAGTGGCAGACAAGCAAGAAGAAGAGAAAAGCAAGCAGGAAGCCACCAAATCTGGTACCGGGCAAGCGCCTGTACAGGCCAATAGCTCAGGCGTATCAGAAGATGTGGAAAGCTCAGGCAGACATCCCGACCTCTTTGCCGGACTAAACTATAAGCCCTCTGAAATAGACGCCTGCGCTTGGCCCGGGCAAAAGGCACCAAGTAGTTCTAGTAGCTCTAGTAGTTCTGGTAGTCCTGGTAGTTCTGACAGCTCTAGCAATCCTAATAATTCAGCTAATGCCGGATATAGCGCCGGCGAGAGTCTTGCTTCGCCCAGACAGGGCGAAACAGGACAACCCTATGCCAACCAAGGTCTAAGCCTGGCTGAAGAAGTGATCAAACATGCCCTTGCCGGCGAATTCACAAGCCCGGTCAAAATAGAAAGGGCTGAGCCGCAGTGGCCGCAGGGCGAATTAAAACGCAAGAACGGCGACACAGATAATGCGGCTAAGCCGGAAGCAAGACAGCCAGAAAATCAAAACGATAAGAAGGCTGACGACGGTGCGCCGAGCTATCGCCCCCTCGAATTCAAGCCGGAAGACAGTAGTAACTTTCCCAAACTACAGTTGCCGCCCCTACCAACAAAAAGTGAGCCACGCCGCGAGCTTAGCCCGGCGCCTTATGTCAGGCGCAATGAAACAGTCGGGCAGGAGAGCAGCTTCAATAGCCCCATGCCGACTAGTGAAGAAATCGCAGCCATGAACGAGGCTTCGCGTACTTTTGAACGCACCGCCGCTAATACCAATGCCGCCCAAAAGTCTAGTCTAGACCCCAATTGGGGTCCCAAACCTGGTCAAACCAATAATAAATTGAACGCCCTAAACGACCTCAACGCCCTAAAAAAGGAAGACCTGCCTGAACAAGCACAGCCAATCAAAAGAACAGATCTAAGACCGCCAGGCAGCGACCGTGAAAAATTCGCCAGAGAATATGAAGAAGCGCTCAACCGCGCCAAGCAGAATAATCAGGCGCCGGAACCAATTAGAAAGAAACAGGAATCGGCACTGAACGAAGCCCTCAAAAAAGCGCCGGAGAAAGAAGTTTCTAGAGGTGCGGCAGCTCTTAGAAGAGCCGGTATCACTGAACGCAAAGAAGATGATGGGAAAGACTATAGTGAGGCGGCACGCATTGGACGGGGCGATGTTTTCGGTATTGCCGCCCTGAATATTATGATCGCCCGCAACGTCTTGAAAGATCCCCGCGACTTTTTTGATCGTCTGCCCCTGGACGGCTCTAACGCCGAACCGATTTTCTTTCTTCTATCAATTGAGTTTGCTACCGCTCTTTTGCGCTGCCTCTTCAAATTCAGCCTTTTTCCCCTCTTTGGTGAGCTGACCTTCGGTTTGGTTTCTACCTTGGTGGGCGCCTGCTTAGTCAATTTCGTCTTCGAGAGAATCTTCGGCAAGGGCGACTTCAACGGCGTCCTGAGAGTACTCTGCTATAGCCGAGCACCCATTCTTATTTCCTTTATCGCCTTAGGTAAATTTGAAATAGGGCTCTATGTCTCGCTCTTCTGGACTCTCTACCTCAACTATGTAGGTCTCAGTCGAGTCTTTCTCAAGTCGCAGGCAGTGATAGTTATTGTGGTCTTGGTAATGGGCTTTTTAGGTGCCATGGTAAGACAGGGCGCGCCCTAAACTGGTCTAAATAGACAAAGAAAAGACAGACCTAGAAAAGACAGACATAGAAAGAGAAATTCAAAAGAGAGAAATAAGGTTCTCGATTTGAGAACTATTTTTTGAACTGGTGCTTGAAATAGGCGGCACAAGTGCCCGCCGTCGAGACCATGGTCGCCCCCTGGGGACTATCGGGCTTACAAGTTTTGCCAAAGAGAGGACATTGCAGAGGAGACTTGAGACCAAGCCATATCTCAGAAGAAATACAGCCGGTGCCCTCTATATCGCAAGCCCCCAGGGGAGCAAAAACTTTATGGGCATCAAAAGCAGAGAACTCCGGTTTGAGGGCGTAGCCACCGGCTGGCACGACGCCCAATCCACGCCATTCACGCTGACATACTTCAAAAACTTCTGAAATGAGAGCCCGTACTTCTAAATTACCCTGACGATTAGCCGCTCTCTTATACTGATTCTCGACCGCGGCCTTGCCGTATTCAAGCAAATTGACCGCTTTTAGAATGCCTTCCAAAATATCGGTCGGTTCAAAACCGGTGACCACAATCGGTCGACGCATTGTTTCGGCTATAGGCTCATAATCTTCAAAGCCCGAAATACAAGCCAGTTGACCGGGAACCAAAACAGCATTGACTTGGCTATCGCGATCGGCCAGCACTCTCGATACAACCGGGGGCAGATTGGCATGATCGCTGAGCAAATAGAAATTGCTTACGCCCAATCTTCTTGCCTGCCAAACGGCCAGGGCATCCATCTGTACACTGCTCTCAAAGCCGACATTAAATAGAACAACTTTCTTGTCAGGATTGCTGCGGGCAATGCCGATACATTCAATCGAAGAATAAACAACACGAACATCAAAACCCTGGGCTTTCACTTCAAGCAAATCTTTGGTGCTGCCGGGGATGCGCAAAAGTTCAGCAGTTGCGCAAAAAATCACATCGGGTTCTTGGGCGATAGAAATGGCTCGGTCATAAATATGCACCGGCACTGAAGCCACTGCGCAACCGGGGCCGTGAACGATTTTCAGATCAGGCGGAAGATAACGGAAAAGATCATGCCTGAGCATTGTTGAAGTGAGTTCGCCCGATACTTCCATGATCTGCCAGGAATGGGTCATGCTTGCCGCAATCTTGCGGGCAAGACGAGCTAGCTGCTGCTCATCACTATGATCGGCTCCATTGAGCTTGAGACCAAACATTTAAGGTCGGCGCTTCCCTTACAACTTACAACCATAATTAGCTTACTGAGAATGCCCCTTATCAAGTTGTACTTTGTAGGCATGTTACGCATATTTGCAATTTCGCAACATCTTGACAGCCTTAACTAAATTTGACCTGGCGCCAATCTGTATCGGCTTGTCTTTTTTTAATTTGGTGCCAATGCAGACTTAGTGAGTATCTCTAGGTAAGGCAAGCTTGGAAGATAGAGGCTTGAGGCGCTCAAGACCGGCTCTATCAGTCATGATCAAAAGTCGATCACCGACACCCAAAGGATTACTGGGAGCTGGGTTCCAATCCACTACACCGTCAGACTTTTCATGGCAGAGTATGGTCACTTCATAGTTGCCGCGTAGATAGTCGATATCGTGTCCCACCAATATGGTGTTAGGCTCAACTGTCAGTTGCACAGCATTGATAACTGTGCCACCAAACTCAAAACTGTCGAGTATGTCGCCTGATATAGCAGCTTGGGCAAAGAGACGGGCTGAACGCGCCGACGAGCTATAGGCCCCCTGAATCCCCATCGACTTCTCTACTTTTTTGGCCAAATTTTGGTCGAACATTCGAATCACCACCCTGATGTCGGGATTCAACTCTCGAGCAGTCAAGGCTGCCTCAAGATTGGCCAGATCATTATCGGTGACACAAATAATGGCCTTGGCTTTACGCACCGAGGCTTTAACCAGGGCGGCCGAATCTCGCACATCGCCAAAGAGAACAGGAACATCAAGACCACCCACCTCGGCGACAAAACGCGCCGACTCATTGCTCTCTATGGCGACCACATCTTCGGCAAAACGGCGCAGGTGTTCAACCACCCGCACCCCCACATTGCCCAGACCGCAAACCACCACATGATCTTCCATAGTCTCAGCAATCATCGACTGCCACTCCTTCGAATAACGTTTATGTTGAAAAAGTAGATTCCCAAGATGCACCACCCCTTCAGCGATTATGATCAAACCCAAGATGGGCAAGACAAAAAAGATTGGTGAAAGGCGCGGGTCTTCCACATAGTTGAGCGGGCTCTCAAAGAAAATCATCAGCAGGGTGTAGTAAGCAGCCTGGGTGAGAGTCATTTTGTGACCGCCCAGTTCAGCTGCTGGGTAAAAGCTGTATAGCAACCCTACTGAAACCGAAAAAGCCAGGCCCATCGAAATCAGGAACCCCTTGAACTCTCTCAAGAGGACTTTCAGCAAAAGGATGAGTCGTCGGCTACGCCTTCTGGCGTAGTCGTAATCCTCCAGATAATGTAAAGTTTGCGCCCTGAAATCCACAGGCTTAGTATACCTAAAATGGAAATCAGCCTTGATTGTAAAGATGGCTGGGTGATATCCTTGTCTATATAGAGATACTTGAGTGCGATTCTTCTTTTTGTGAGCAAGCTCGATAAATTCAGTAAATCGAAATATGCCGCCCATGACACCATAAGCGGTATCAAGCTCTTTTCGATCTCCTGGCTTGCCGTCAGCGTCTTTTTTGCAGCACCAGCTTTTGCCCAAGAAAGTGAAAAGTTAAGCAGTCCAAATTGCTTGCTCACTCTGCACGATCCCCTGCCCTTAACTGATACAACCACAATTGCCGACAAGGCACTTGCGCCCTTGGACGGCTCGATCATCAAAGCCAAAATGGGCACCAGCATAGCCAATTTCGATCAAGTATCCGGCTCGGTCTTTAGAGGAGCCGCTCCCGGTCACGACGGCATGGCCAGACTGGCCGCCACCGGTTTTAAGACCGTGGTCGATCTGCGTATGAATGGTCTTGGCACACTTATGGAAGAAAGAGAAGCGAAAGAGCTTGGTCTCAATTATGTGCATATGCCGCTGACTTTCAACAAACCATCTTTGGACAAAGTGGCTCATTTCATGAACATCATTCAAGACAAGAAAAATCAGCCTGTCTTTGTGCACTGTCGACACGGCGCCGATAGAACCGGTACGCTTTTCGGCATTATGCGCCTCACCCAAGATAAGTGGAGTTTTGACCGCACCTATCAAGAAATGAGAGAGCACCATTTCAAACCATGGTTTCAAAACCTGAAGAACATGGTGGCATCTTTCAGCAAACAAGAAAATGTCAGATTGCTTTCCAAAGCCATAAAGAGCGACCGGGCTATACAAGCTTCATTGTCAGCCGGTGCCGATCATGACAGCAACAGCAGATTGCAAGCCAGCCGTCCTCAAAATCTCGAATAAAAACTAGATAAAGCTTTGATTGGCCCGGCTTGACAGACTTATTCTTTGGCTTTGATGTCGTTCCAAAGAGACTGCTCATCATAGCTGTCATCAGCTTCGGTGGCCACAGTAAACTCTTTGATGGTGGCATTTCGTCTGTTTCTATCAAGATTTTTCATGCCCGGATCAAGATCATAAAGCCTGTAGAGCGGGTCGAGAGAAGACTTCATTATGGCCAATATATTGCTCACTTCCGAACCGATTAGATTGAATGCCGCCTTGGCTTGCGGCGTGGAGGCATGGGTATCAATGTCGTCGGCTAGTCTAACCAAACGATCGGTCTCCTTGACTAGCTTGGTGAGCAGTTGCAGAACAGATATATCTTTAGTGTTATTTGATGAATCAGTAGACATTTCATCCTCCTTTATATTTATACAGTCTAAAATCATGCCTGTCAGCAACTATTTGAAAGGGTTACATGCCACTTCTTGAGATCCAGAATCTAGCCACAACCTTCCCAACCCAAGCAGGAGAGGCACGTGCAGTCGACGATGTGACCTTATCGGTGGACCGCGGAGAAGTGCTTGGCATCGTAGGCGAGAGTGGTTGCGGCAAGTCGATTACATCTCTTTCAATTTTGCGGCTGGTGCCGCCCCCGGGCAAAATTGCCGCCGGCAAGATTATCTTTGACGGTGTCGACCTCTTGAGTTTGGACGAAGCTCAGATGAGAGCAATTAGGGGCAATCGAATCGCCCTCATTCCCCAAGACCCTATGACTTCACTAAATCCGGTCTATAAAATCGGCGACCAGATAATTGAAGCCATCGAACTGCATCAAAAGCTTTCTTATAAGGAAGCAAAACTAAAGGCTATTGAAGCACTGGAGAGCGTGCGTATCCCCGAAGCTAAAAGTCGCATAGACGACTATCCTCACCAGTTCTCGGGCGGTATGAGACAACGTGTCATGATTGCCATGGCTCTTGCCTGCGAGCCGACCTTGCTCATTGCCGACGAGCCCACCACAGCCCTAGATGTAACTGTACAGGCGCAGATACTCGACCTCTTGCGCGATATCCAGAAAGAACGGGGTACCGCCGTTGTTTTGATCACCCACGACCTGGGGGTGGTGGCCGAAATGTGCGACCAGGTTGCGGTGATGTACGCCGGCTCCGTTGTCGAATATGCCGATGTGAAAGAGCTCTTCCAGAACCCTAAGCATCCCTACACAATAGGATTACTCAATTCCATTCCACGCAAAGAGTCAAAGCGCCTCAAGCCAATTGATGGCCAGCCGCCTAGCTTAACCGAATTACCTAAAGGCTGCCGCTTTGAAGACCGCTGCCATTTTGAAAAGAAAGCCGAATGCCGCCAGCTTGTGCCGCCCTTAGAAGTGAAATCTTTGGCGGCAGGAAGCGGCAGCGAGCATGTGGTGCGTTGTTTCTTAGTAGATAAAGACCGGGCTGACAAAAAAGACCAAAAGAAAGACGAGGCTGTCGATGATCTCAAGTAATTTGCGCATACCAACCACCGCTCAAATTAGAGAGCTTGAGAAAAACTATATCGATTTTGTCAAAGAAAAAACCGGAGCCGACTGGGGCCAATCCCTTATGGAGATTGCAGGAAGAGCGGTAGCCCACTGCCTTTTGCCTCTTTGGAACAGCAGTCCCGGTCATGTGGCCATTTTTGCAGGCACAGGAAATAATGGCGGAGACGGAATGGTAGCGGCTCGCTATCTCAATCTCTGGGGCATTCCTGCTTCGGTTTTTATTTTGGGAAGTCTCGACGATGAAAGATTTTCAGCCGAGACCAAAACAATGAAGAATCTATTGCAAGCCTTGGATATTGAAACTGTAAGCCTCACCGAAGACTATCTCGACCAAGAGTTGGAGGAGACCCTCGATAGTATCACCGGCGGGGCTAGCGTGATCATCGACGCCATCTTCGGCACCGGTTTAACTAGACCGGTTGAAGGTCTGCACCGCAAGGTAATCGAAGCAATAAACAATAGCGCCAGACCGGTTCTATCTATAGACCTTCCCTCAGGCATCAATTCAGACAGTGGTGCCGTCATGGGGGTGGCGGTAAGAGCTGATCATACAATTACCTTCGCCCATCTAAAGCCGGGGCACCTTTCTTATCCGGGGGCTGAATTTGCCGGCGATATGAGTTTGGTCGATATCGGCTTACCCGACTTTGACGACGCCAAAGAGGACATCTATAACCTAACGGCCGATCGCAAAATCTATCTCACCACCTGTGGTGCGGTGCAAGGGCTCTTGCCTCTGCGCCCGCTTGATGCGCATAAAGGCACTTTCGGCCAAGTATTGACCGTGGCCGGCAGTTTGGGTATGAGCGGTGCTGCCGTCATGGCAGCCAAAAGCGCCCTCAAGGCAGGGGCGGGCCTTTCTTATCTGGCCACGCCTCGTTCTCTCATTGCCGGGCTGCCGGCCTGCGAAATTGTTTATAAACCTTTGAGCGAAACCAGCAAACAATCAATCAGTGCCGAAGCTCTCGGCGAACTATCTGAACTGCTTGGTTCAGTCAAAGCTTGCATCATCGGACCGGGACTTTCTCAAGGCTCCGACAGTGTGGAACTAGTCTTTGGCTTTACTGAAATGCTCGGAATCAGCTGCGTCATCGATGCCGATGCACTCAACTGTATTGCAAAAAATCCAAACAAATTCTGCGGTGGTAAGAACTTTATTTTGACCCCGCACCCTCGCGAATTGGCTCGCCTGCTTGGCAAAGAGACTGAAGCAATCCAAGCAGATAGAATTAGCCATGCCCTCGAAGCAGCAACCAGGTTTAATGCCGTGGTTGTGCTGAAAGGCGCTTATACGGTGATAGCCGAGCCGGGCGGAAGGGTCTTTATCAATCCCACCGGCAACCCCGGCATGGCCACCGCCGGAGCCGGCGACGTACTCTCGGGCATCATCGGCGGACTAGCCGCCCAGGGGCTGGATACTTTCGATGCCGCCTGCGCCGCTGTCTATATTCATGGAAGAGCCGGCGACCTGGCTGCCCGAGGGGAAGAGAACAATCCGAATCCGATCTTGATTGCTTCCGACCTTATCTCGCAATTACCTAAGGCTATGGCAAGCATCGTCAGCGGTGAAGTCTCATACTTGGAAGAAAGGCTGGCTCAGTCTATTTCAGGTCTCTAAAATGTTGGCAAACCAATCAATTAGAAATTGCGCCCTCACTCTGCTTCTTTCTTTGACGCTCTGTCATTCGCTTAGCGGCTGCCGTGAAGAAAAAGAAATGTCAGCCGAAGATAGAGAAAAGGAAGCCAAAAGTAGAGAGCAAAGAAGAGAAAGAGAAAAGAGCGAAAGGGCTGCTCATCAAATCGAAATCAGACGCTATGTCAAAGACCTGCAAGAACATATCAAGTCTAAGTTTCATCCTACTTTTGCCAGCGCCCAATTCGGCATCATCTCTTTTGAAATCGATGGCAATGGTCGACCAAATAGAGTCAAAATAGTAAAGGGCGTCAACCCTGAAATCAATCGAGCCATGATACTAGCAGTAGAGGCAGCAAGACCGCTGCCAAAACCGCCCGCCTTCATGGATGATCCAGTCAGCATTTATTTTTCCTTTGATCCTAGAGTTCTACATTCAAGCAGTCGCTTCGACGACAAAGATCGCATCAAAGAAACTATAAAAGCGAGCACGGTCAAACTGCAGGAAAATCCTCAAGACAAAGAAGCCCTGGCCAGTAGAGGCAGAGCCTGCTTGGCCATGAACGATCTTTTGTCGGTCAAGCAAGCAGCCAAAGATCTAAGTCTGCTCTGCAGTCTAGAACCCGGAGAAACAAAATATCTCACCCTGGCAGTTAGAGCAGCAAGAAGACTCGGCGATGATAAGAGCTTCCTGGAATTGAGTGAGCAAGCCTTTCAAGCAGAGCCCGATCTGGAAAACACCTTGAATTATATTGAAGCGCTCACCTATAGCGGCAAGTATCAGGAAGCACTGAGCGCCTGCTCAGCCGCCCTGAAAAAATTCCCGAACGATCCCGACCTCGGCTGCATGACTGCCTATGTTTATTTGCACTATGACAAACCCCTAGATTGCCTCAATCAATGCGAGAGAGTGCTAAAAATTGAACCAGACCAAGCCATGGCTTATGCCTACAAAGGTGATGCCTATACCACCCTGCAAAATTACAAAGAAGCGATGCAAGCCTACAATCTCAGCATCAGCCTCAATGAAGATGATGAATTCAACTATCTAAGAAGAGCTCGACTTAATAACCTGCTTGGTAAATTCGATAAAGCAATTAAGGATGCCACTGCCGCCCTCACTATTGATCCTGAATGCGGTCAGGCTTTTTACTATAGAGCCTTTGCCAATGCCGCCCTCGGTCTCAATGGTCAGGCCCAGAAAGACAAAAGCAGAGCTGCCAGTCTTGGTTACTTGCTAAGCACAGACTCCAAATAAGTCAGCCTGCCAGCTAGGCTGTCTAAAGATACTTCCACCCCAAGGGCGAGCACGGTGCCGGCTCCATTTCCCGAGGGCAAATTGAAACAAGAAGGCAAGCCCATTTCTATCAACCTATCCATAGCCAGCTCTTCGAAAGAAAGCATATTGAAAGCACCGCGGCTATCGCAAGCATCAAAACAGCCAAGGGCAAGAGCGGCTAAACTGGACAATTTCCCCGAAAGGTACAGGGTATTGAACCAACGATCGAGAATATCATTTCTTTCTTTGTAATCGTCCAAGACCAGCACCGCACCGCCAAGATCTGGCTCGAACTCGGTGCCGAAAAGCGACACCAAGGCAGTGAGATTGGCGGCTATCAGCTTGCCTTTGCCCAAACCCTCAACCGCTGGAAAGCCAAAATCACCAAGCACGGCATCGGTAGTCTGCAAGGGCTCATACTCACAATGCGTCAAGCTGCGCTTCACCCGCTCAAAGGTCTCTTTACTATTGACTTTATCTAAATTGGGACCGTGGAGGGTGACTAACCCGGTCTTGACGTGAACAGCCAAACTGAGATGACTGAAGTCATCAAAGCCTATAACCAGCTTGGGATTTTTCTTGATTGACTCATATGGCAGATGAGGCAAAAGAGGCAGAGCACCATAACCGCCGGTGATGCTCCAGACAGCCCTGACTTCGTCATCAGTAAAGGCTTCGACTAAATCAGAAAGCCGCTCTTGATCGGCACCGGCGCTAAAGCCATGTGTCTTGAAGAGATTCTTGCCCGGTCTAGCCCGCAGACCCATTGACTCTATAATAGCCACGGCGCGCCTTAAGTCGGAAGGACGAGCCGGACGCGAAGAAGGGGCGACAATAGCCACCAGATCTTTATTTTTTAGATGGGGTGGCTTTATCACACAAAGCTCCTTCTTCTATTTTCAAACGTACCGCCGACTGACCGCTTTTATATCTATTTAGATAGGGTAGACCGGCTTGGTCACCGGCATAGAGACTGGCTTCCACCCCGATGGGCAAGGTAACTTTGTCGGCGGTATGACCTATTTTAAAGCCATAGACCACAGGAATATCGAGCTTGGAAAGACGCTCTCGCAAGACCTCTTCGAGAGCATGATTGAGGGTGAGACTGTTTCTTTTGCTGCCGCCCGGTCTGCAACCGGAACAGTCGCCAATAATAATGCCGCGCGCCTCTTTGAACTTGCCGGCCAAAACCAGCTGGGTGAGCATTCTATCCATGGCATGCGGTTCTTCATCAACATCTTCGATAAAGACTAATCTGTCTTTGGTTTCTATTTCAAAAGGTGTGCCCATCAGCCCCCGAATTAGAGTCAGACAGCCGCCGGTCAATCTTCCAGAGGCGCGCCCAGGGTTTATCACCATGCGCGAGGGATAACTAGCCCCCCAGGCATCACCTTGCTCCTTGTCATTTTCCTCTGGTTCGGTGATCAGGCCGATTGGCTGAGTTTTCATCAAGGCTTTCTGCCAATAAGCATGGGTGTAGGCGCTTTCATACATGAGATTGAGAGTTGGTCCATGAAAGGTAACAAGCCCTGTCTTTTGATGAACAGCCAAGAGTAAGGCGGTGATATCGCTAAATCCACAGATAATTTTGGGATTGGCAGCCAAAAGACCATAGTCGAGCTTTAGCAGAAGCCGACTGGCACCGGCGCCGCCCCGCAAAGGCAGAACGGCACTGACAGCTTGGTCGGCGAAAGCCTCATGCAAATCGGCCAAACGAGCTTCGTCGGAGCCGGCATAACTGCTGTAAGAGCGAAAGGTGTTCTTGCCAAGCTTATATTTGAGACCGAGCTTGCCAAGCCAAGCCAAGGTCGATTCTAGATAGCCCGGCTCGAAAGTAGGCGAGGATGGGGCAATCACCCCGATGGTATCGCCCGGCTTCAAAACTTTAGGCTTGACTATCTCTGACACAGATTAATTGTAAAACAGAATCGCCCTCACTGTAAGCCTCAAGATGTAAGCATTGAGCTTTTGGGGCAATAAGAAATGCTATGATCTATTGTTTGAACTAGAGGCAAAAACAAGGCCAAGAACATGATAAACAAAGACGCTCTAGATAAAGAGGCGCTACTAAATCAATCCGGTCTTTGCACCGAAACCAGCACAAAGACTGGCAAGTTCACGCCGGACCAGTTGAAATGGCTCGAAAAAGCCAAAGCCTTTGCCAAGAGAATTCCTTTGGCCGAGGTGATGGCCAGCGACAGCGAAAATGTGTTCAGAAAAGACCTTTTCCAAGCAGCCTGCAAAGAAGGACTGGGCGCCCTGCCTTTCCCTGGCGAATATGGCGGTGCTGGCGGCGACTATTTATCATTTAGCTTGGTAAATGAAGAGTTTGGTCGCACCTGCGTACCAATTATGAGTTCACTAGGCGTGCATGTGCTTTGTCAGGAGCCGATTTATCGCTTTGGCACAGCCGAGCAAAAGCAGAAATATCTAACAAAAGCCTCAACCGGCGAATATCTCGGCGCCTTCGGTTTGACCGAACCCAATGCCGGCTCCGATACTGCGGCTATAGAAACCACTGCCCGAGAGATGGACGATCATTATCTGCTCAATGGCACTAAAACCTTTATCACATCAGGGGCTTCAGCCGATTTCTATATAGTCATGGCCAAGCTCTTGGGTGGCGAGAAAGCCCAGATTACCTCCTTCATTGTCGAAAGAGATTTCCCAGGCTTTTCTATTGGTCAAAAATTCGACATGCTGGGCATGCGCGGTTATTCCACTTGCGAAATAGTTTTCGACGACTGCAAAGTGCCGAAGGCAAACCTTTTGGGCGCCCATGGCGAAGGTCGGAAAGTGGCTCTTTCCAGCCTGGCTAAAGGAAGAGTGACAATTGCGGCGCAGTCGATAGGCTGGGCGCAGGGTGCTTTGGATGCCTGCACCGAAACTCTTAGAAGAGCCTACCTTGACGGTCACTGCGGCGCCGACCTGAACGGTCAAGCCCTGGCCCTCGGAAACTTGGCTGTTCTCACCGAATCAGCCAGAGTTTTGACCTACCAAGCCGCTCGTCTAATAGATGCCGGAGAGCCATCGGTAACCATTGCCGCCATGGCCAAGACCCAGGCCACCGACGTGGCCATGCAGGTCTCCACCCAAGCCATGTCTCTTATCGGTATCGAAGGTTTGAAACCAAATCTTCTTATCGAAAGAATTTTTCGGGATGCCAAAGCCGGTCAAATCTATGAGGGTACAAACCAAATTCAACGTATGCTCATCGCCAGAGACTTGCTCAAATAAGCGAGAAAAACATGTCAGATTTACTTGAACCTGAAACTGAAACTAAATCAACTTATCTGATGTCGCCAACGGTGCCTCAAGCAGCGGCCGCTTCGGCTGTAGTCTTGCCCAGCCAGGCTTTGCTTATGGTCATGGACAAAGTTCGTACCACGATTCTCTTGGTGGGCTTTTTCTATTCAGCATTAGGTTTTCTGCTTGCCGCTCTAGCCTTGATCTTGCTTGCGCCAAATGCCTACTGGATGATAAACAAAAGCAGCCCCATATTGATGTGGGTGGCTCAGCTCGGTATCTCTGGTATAGCCTTGATTCTAGCCCTCGGTTGTCTGGTCATTGGTCTAAACCATAAAAAATTGCAAGCCCAACTGACAGAAGCTGAGACTCTCATCGACACTCTACGTGACCGCGCTTTTCTGCAAATTCAAGCGACTCGCTATAATCTCGAAGATCTGACTGAAAGGCTTACCATGCCAAAAGAAAGTCACTCCCCTAGCCCCCTCGACTATATCGACGTGGCTAAGAAAATTGGTCCCTTACTTTCTTTGTGGAATGCCAAGGAAAGAAGCCTCGTCACTCTAGGTGTTGAAGGTTTGAAGTTTATTCAAGCCTTGAAAAAAATTCTGAAGTAAGCAATGCAGCAAACCAATAAGGAAGCCATTTTTGATTTCACTTCTTATTTAGATGTGAGAAGAGCGAGATTGGAAAAAGCTCTGGACTTTTACTTGAGCGAGAGAAGTGAAAGTCGTGAGAGTCTTGAAAAAAATAATTGGAAGCCTTCTACCTTATATGAAGCAATGCGCTATTCGGCTTTGTCCGGAGGCAAGAGACTTAGAGCGGCTCTAACGATTGCAGGAGCCGAAGCAGTGGAGAGAGCCCCACAGCTTAAAGACTTGGACCCGGTCGAATTGGTACTGCCTCTCTGTGCCGCCATTGAAATGATCCACGCCATGAGTCTGATTCATGACGATCTTCCCTGTCTAGACAATGACGATCTGAGAAGGGGTAAGCCCACCAATCATAAAGTCTTCGGCGAAGCCATGGCACTTCTGGCCGGCGACGGTCTACTAGTCATGGCCCAGGAAGTGCTGCTCAGCCATTGCCACGAGAAAATTGATAAAGGCGCCTTACTTTCAGTCAGCCTTGAACTTTGTCGTGCCACCGGCCCGAGTGGCATGGTCGGCGGCCAGGTTCTCGATATGGAATTTACCGGGCAAAGCGTTTCTGAAGAAGTTGTGCGCAACATTCATGCCCGTAAGACCGGTGCCCTTATAAAATTCTCACTCTGGGCGGGCGGGGCCTTGCTGCAAGCCCCTGAGAGACAGCTACAATCATTATCCCGACTGGGTGAAATTATTGGTTTAGCCTTTCAAATTACCGATGACCTGCTTGATGTCACCGGCAGTGCCGAAAGCCTCGGCAAAACTCCGGGTAAAGACCAAGCCAGCAATAAAGCCACCTGGGTCAGTATCTTTGGAGTAGAAGGGGCAAAAGCGAAGTTGAAAGAAATGGAAAAGGAAGGAAAGGAACTGATCAAAGGATCCTCGCTTGACAACCCTTCTTACCCAGCGCTGCAATCTTTGCTTTCCTATTCTATAAATAGAGAAAAATAAACGAGTTTAGTATGGACTACCTTTACCAAAGCCTTTCCTTTTCTATCTTTGCCGATCCTATCTTTGCCGATGTGGCTACGCCCTCATTGGACGGCAGAGGCTGGCAGGTAATTCTTGTCACTTTGATGAGCAGTTCTATAGCGCAAGTCTTGAAAGTAATCATCAAACTACTGACAACCGGCAAGCTTGACATGCGCATGGTGGCAACCACCGGTGGTATGCCTTCATCGCACTCCAGCTGCACCATGGGCATGGCTGTCTCAGTCGGTCTAATTGAGGGCTTTAACTCGGTCTCATTTGCCATTGCCCTTTGTCTTGCCTTCATTGTTATGTACGATGCAGCCGGCGTAAGAAGAACGGTCGGACTGCAAGCCAAGGTGCTCAATAAGATGATGATCGAATTGTTTTCAGATCACCCAAAGCTATCTCATGAGCGTATTAAAGAATTTCTAGGACATACACCTGTAGAAGTATTTGTTGGAGCAACTCTTGGATCTCTCATTGCTCTTGGCTTCAACAATTTGGCTATAAGTCAGCACTGGCACGTGAATTAAGCGGTTGTCATGAAGCCCTCGCTTAGAGAGTTATGAAAAGATCGTAATACATGACTACTGCATCATTCTTGTAACTTTGCTCTATAATCAAGGTCTTGGAAAGGGTTGCCATACTCTTGAGAGCGAAGTAAAAAACGATTTCAAAGAGTACTTGTCTAAATAACTCATAAGCTAAAAGCCAAGAGATAAGTCGAGAGATACGGTATACTTTCCAAGAACAGGACGACACAGGTCGTCGGGTCGGCTAGCTTTTGCTAATCGACTGAAAGATGTGCGTTGGAAACTTGATGGCTTTAGCCGTCGCAATTTACAAGACAGAGTCTTGATTTCGTACCAGTAGGGTTCCGTTTTCTGAGAAAAGGAGGAAAGGCAGAGTAAATACCAGCGAGCGGGGGAAACCACTCCGGTAGCACTGCCGAAAGTTAGATGAATACAACGGTCCAGACAACACCAGCTCCAGCCAAAGCCTCTTCCCCGAGACGTTCACGCTTCCCGGGCAAAGAGTCGGGTTCGGTCTCCTTCAACCTGACGGCTCTCGGCCGCCAGCTCTTGAAAGAGCAAGCCGCTGCCGCAGGCGTTTCCAACGGTGATTACGTTGAAATGCTTATTCGCGAGCGTGCCGGCATGCCCCCATTGAGACTGCCCCCCCAAGCCAAACAAACCGGCCCCAAAGGCGGCGCCAAGTCTTTCTTCTTCGGAAAGAACAGAGGCACCACCACTGCCGTTTGCGTAACTCCCATGGCCCACAGACTCCTCGATGAGCAAGTAGCCGCCTCCCGCATGAGCCGCGGCGACTATATAGAATATTTGCTCCGCGAAAAATCCGGTCTTATCGAAGAAACCTTCAAGACCTACGCTCAGCAACAAGCCGCTGCCCAAGCAGCTGCTCCTGCTCAGCCCCAGTCCAACTTCGCTCCTCCGGCTCAACCGGTGGTCGAAGTGACCTACGCCCAACCGGTAATCACTCCTGTGACACCGGTTACCGACTGGTCCAACAACAACAACTAAGAATAATTAGATAGCCTCACGGCATTTAATCTAATTCTTCCTCCTTTTTCAAACAAAGGCTCCTTCGCTAGAAGGAGCCTTTTGAGGCTATATAGGTCCCCTTCGATAGAAGGAGCCTTTTGAGGTTATATAGATCCCCTTCAAAAGAAGGAGCCTTTTGAGGTTATATAGATCCCCTTCGACAGAATGAGGTTTTATAAATCCTTTTGAGGTTCTATAAATCCATTTTGAAATTATTCAGGACAGATCAATTTGCTTAGAGACTAACTTCTCAAATCAATATCGTTGAGCTTGAGAGCCGCACCCTGCGGTACCAGATTGACTGCCGTCTTGCCTACGACATGGCGCACATCAAAGTAAGCGTCAAACTTTGAAGCCATGCGAAAATCGAGAGCCACCGAACTAATTGTGATCACTGTCCCAGGTCTGATATCTCTTGTGGCGATAACCACTTGCAGACGCTCTTGTTCGTCGAGCTTCATGGCAGTCATTCTGAACTGCGTACAAGTCGGACACTGCGCGCCTTTATAAGGGCGATGACAGGTCCGACAAATTGTCTGCGCTTCGATTGGTTCAGGCGGCGGGGGCGGGGGCGCACCGCCGGTTACTTCTCTAATATCAAAAACTTTTCCCTGCCGCTGATAAACGGCACTAAGCTGCCTGACTATGTTTGCAGCTTGCGCACTTTCCAAACCAAAGCGAATGATAGTAATGAGCAAGGCTTGCTTATAACTATCTTCGGCTTCTTTCATTCTGTTTTGAAAGTTCTGACAAGAACCGAGTTTGATGAGAGTATTTGCTACTTCAGGGTGGTCTAGACCGAGACCCGAGATCTGCTTTTCGAGGTTATCACTATAGATAGACTGTGCCTCACTAAAGCGCTTCAATCGGTAATAGAAATCACCGAGTGAGTCCATACAGAGAATCAGCTTAAGTGGTGAATTAGTCTCAGCGGCAGCATCTATGGCTTTCCAGAGATACTCTTCGGCAGTCTTAAGGTCGCCGTTTTGAGCAGCGTTGTCAGAAAAGATCTTGAATAGTTCCCAGCTCTCGGGCATCAGTCAAACCAAATCACGACTAGAGCAAACGTCCTTACAAATGGCATCAGCTTTCAGAGCCAGACTTGCCGCCGGCCACATCATTCGATTTCTCTTGGGCGCGACTGCGGGTACCGGCATATTGCAATATAGCTTCCACTTGCGAGAGATAGTTGGCGATATATTGTGCTCTAAAACCTCTCTGAATGAAGGCTTCCAGCCTGAGCCATTCTTTCAAGGTCGAATGCAGACCGGTTACATCTTTGAGGAGGTTATCAATTTCATCGGCGCTGGCTCGGCCACTGAGATTGTGCATCGATCTCTGCACTGTATCAATCTGATTGACCACATCATTAGTGCTGGCGGTATCAGACATAATGCGTTTCTTGGGATCTTGCAAATAGCGATTGACCATTGCGGCAAAATCATCGAACAAAACCCGACTGGCCTTTAGTGGCTCCGCCTGTGGTGTCAATATAGTTGCTCTTCTATAGGGTCCGACCTTTAGAACATTGACTTTCTTATCATCAAGGTGAGCAGCCGCAAACATGGTTGTACCAAGAGTACCGGTCACACGAGAAGAATCGAGCAATTCAATTAGACCGGCAGTATCAAGCTGTCTAATAGAAAGACCGGGATAAGCCAGACCTTTGTCCTGAGTGGACTCTCTCACAAAGGAAGCTTGTTCAGTAAATTCTTTGGGCACGGCCACATAAGTCATCGGATTGATGGTATCGACCCAACCATTGGCCACCCAGGTTTCCCATTCCTGCTGAATGGCGTTTACGCGCATACGCCTGGGGAAAGCATAGACCGCAGCCGAAATGCGGATTCCAGGCTGCATCGGTCTAATCAAATCAGAAACTTCTTTGACAAAACTAGTGATCTGCGCAGCTTTCCAGTGCACCCACATCTGCCTGGTCTCATCATCCAGTCTATCGAGAGAGAGACCTGTCTCCCTTTCAAATTTCTGACGGGCAAGCCAGTTGAAGCCCATTTCTGAGCCCTTGTTGTTGAAAGGATAACGAATATAATCGAGCTGAATACCGTCGACTTTGTAAGTGTTCATCACTTCCACAATCAAGTCTTTGCAGTATCTGCGGCAGTCAGGGTTGGACGGGTCCAACCAGTACTCGAACTGTTTAGGCGGCAAAAGCGAACCAGTACTCGATGTCAGAGCCCAAGTAAAATCGTGGCTGGTGAGAACCGGTCCAGGATAATCGGCTTCTTTTCCGATAATCGGATTGTGCTTTGCATTTCCCACGTTGAAGATCCAGAACCAAGCATGAAACTCCATCTTGCGCTTGCGCGCTTCGGCAAGGGCGGTACCGAAAGGGTCCCAGCCCAAAGTCTCGGGATTTTGACTGGCCATCTTAGATGGATACATGGTGAAGCCGGCATTATTGGTCTCGAAATAGACGACGTTGATACCTGCTGACTTCAACTTATCAAAAAGATCAGCCATGCCTTTAGGACTCTTGGTGGCAACAATAGTGCCGCGGTCCAACCAGATACAACGTGCTTCGACGGGCCTAACCGGCATGGCTTGAGCAAATGCCATGGCGAAATCTTGTCTAGCTTTTTGCAATCTCTCGTCGGCTTCCAAGAAACGACGGTCTCTATAGGCCTCGTTAAAGGCTTTGACATGTTCCAGCCCTGAATCATAAAAGCTTTGAATGGTCTTAAGTGGAACGCTAAAGTCAGCCTGCTTGGCTGTCTTCACAGCTTCATCTGTGCGCTTGGCCAAATAATCCAATTCGCTTGATAGAGTCTGATACTCGGCATAACTTATCTGCACAGCTGCTTGCTGGGTAATGCCAGGCGCCAGTTCATCAAGAATCTGGGCGATTAGCTGACTATTGGAAGAAATTTCACCTTGCAAGCCCGGTGCCCAACCAAGGAAAGCACAATTACCACTGCGGGTGATTACGGCTTGCGAATTCTGCCATGAAGCAAGCGCTTTAGCTGAAGCCGTGGGAGTCAGCTCACTGACCACCGAAGCGATGGCAAACTCAGCCGACAAAGGCAAGGGTTCGCGGGGCCAGTTGAGATTGCCTACTTCTTTTAAAGTCACCCTATTTAGAGCCTGTACACCAGCCAAAGCCATGAGTTGCAAGGCGCCACTGCCGGCGACACCAGCACCATCGGTGATGAGCAATTTACCACCGGCTGATTGATAAGCGTTCAAGGCGGCTACTTCAGTGGCGGGAATATCGACCAAGAGCGGCACAACGATTAGCTTATAACCGGAAAGTTTACTCTGCCCGGCTTCAATATCGGCATCGCTCAACTCGTCAAAACGAACGTTGGCTCCGTCCATGGTCGACTTGAAGACTTTGAAATCATCTTCGAATGTGCCTATATGTTGATCTTGATAAACAGCCGCATTTCGCGCACTTTTCAGCACAGCGACAGGAGAAGCGGCATAAGCTGCAGTGGCCGACCAGAGATTGACGAGCAAACTAAGCACAAAGGAAAGCGAGAACAAAACAACCGTGCTGACAACACCCACTTTCTTCACCTTCGCTCTATCTCCTGTTACTTCTTAATAGCGGCTTGTTTTAGTAATTCTATCGAGTTGGCGCTTGGTTTCGCGCTTGGCAATCGTGTCTCTCTTATCATGCAATTTTTTACCTCGCACCACCGCCAGATCTACTTTTACTAAGTTTCCTTTGAAGTAGAGTTTAAGCGGTATCAAGGTCAGACCCTTTTCCTGGGTCGTAGCCTTTAACTTGAGAATCTGCCTGGAATGCATGAGCAAGCGACGTTTTCTGGTTGGCTCATGATTGAATCTATTGCCATAATCGTAGGGAGATATATGACAGTTATAGAGCCAGAGATCGCCATCCTCTATGCGGATATGGCTGTCTTGCAAATTAGCTTTACCGGCGCGAATCGCCTTAACTTCAGTACCAAGCAAACTGATACCCGCCTCATGGGTCTCTAATATCTCAAAGTCGTGCCGCGCCCGGCGATTATCGGCGACAGTGCGATAAACCGGTTTGTCCCCGTCTTTCTTTTTCTCGTTTTGAGCTTTGCCTTGCTTAGTCATGCGAAGTATTCTAGCGGTAAATAAGAAGTAGAGCTTGAGAGCGGCTAACTTGGCAGCCATTCTGTAAGTGGTATTATTTTCATATGATTAAGATCCAGCCTCTATTTGCCACCGATTCGACCCAGGTAAGGGCACTTTTGCGTTACCAGGAAGAACCTGTGCCTTATGAGAGCTTTTGTGCAGAAGAACGTTACTTAATCACAGGACTGGCTTTCTGGCAGCATTGGCTGCCCTGCCACCTGCATGTTTCCCCATCTGTATATATAGCCAAAGAGGACGGTCTTATTCTGGGGCTGATTTCACTGCATCCAATTGGCAGATCAAAGTCTTGTTGGCAGGTAGATCACTTGGTGGTCCATCCCAACCATCGCGGTCGAGGTATTGCCCAAGAACTTCTGCGCTTTGCCTGTGCTCTCTTTGGTAGTCAGGGAATCAGCCACTTCATAGCAGAAGTGTCGGATCGCAATCCGGCCGCCCTATCGCTGCTTGGTAGTTGCGGCTTTAGAAGATCAGCCCGCATCACTCATTATCAAGTGCCAAGCGACCTCAAGCTGCAGGCTGCTGAAATCAATTCAGAAGCCTTCCGCCTGGCGCTGCCCGAAGATCAAATCGGACTTTACCAGTTGCACGAAGATATTCTGCCGGCCGATATCCGCCTTACTTTCCAACACACTCCGCTTGATTTTAGAGTCTTTCCTATCAAAGTCGAAAGTCTGGACACTCTAGCAAGAAGGTTGCTGCGCCGTCGTAGTTGGTTCTGGGTTTCGCAAGACCAGGAGCGAAAAGTGATTACATCAGCCTGCCGGGTAACCGCCCACCGCGAAGGCGACTATCATTTAGAGTTTGCCGTGCACCCGGGCTTTGCCCATACAGCCCCCGACATGATCAACTTTGTGCTTTCGATAATGCGCCGAGCCGGTATGAAAGGCATGGTAGTCGTAAAAGCCTATGACTTCCAAAAGTCGGTGGTGGAGGCACTAGAGGCGGCTGGGCTGGAAAGACTGGGAGACTTCTCGTTGCTCACCAGAGACTACTGGATGAGAGCGAAGAAGCCGCGCAAACTTTCTCTAGAGACCTCGGTCAACTTACCGGCACTTGGCAATCCAGCCATCAATATTAATAGAGAAATGACCGACATCTGGCCGGGCTCGCTTAATTAAGCGCTGCTAAGAAGCCGCCCCATATGGGGCTTCACAGCTAATAATTCGATAATCTTGGCTTAGCATTGTAAATGATTTGCGAAGTTCTTATATATCCAGTCGCTCTTCTGATAATCTGAACGTTCGCGGTATCTGTTGGGGATACCTGTTTTTAGCTTGTGTTTTTAGGAGTTAAGTGGTGCCTACCATAAACCAGTTGATCAGACGCGAACGTGCCAAAGTGACTTACAAGACTAAGTCCCCGGCCTTGAAATCTTGCCCGCAAAGACGCGGCGTTTGCACCCAGGTAAAGACAACCACCCCGAAAAAACCGAACTCGGCTCTTCGCAAAATCGCCAGGGTAAGACTGACAAACGGTATTGAAGTTACCGCCTATATCCCCGGTGTCGGCCACAACTTGCAAGAGCACTCGGTTGTGCTCATTCGCGGCGGCAGGGTCAAAGATCTTCCGGGTGTTCGCTATCACATCGTCAGAGGCGCCCTCGATACAGCCGGTGTCAAAGACCGCATGCAGGGACGCTCCAAGTATGGCGCCAAACGTCCTAAGCCGGGTCAGGCAGCAGCTGCCGGCGGCAAGAAAAAATAAGCAGTTAAGAAGTTCAATATAGGAAGAAGATTGAAATGTCCCGCAGAAAAGTAGCCGACAAGAGAATTCCGAAGGCTGATCCCGTTTACAACAGCCAACTGGTCTCACGTTTCGTCAACCGCATGATGCAGCGCGGTAAGCGCAGCACCGCCCAGAGTCTCTTCTACGAAGCTCTGCAGATTCTTAAAGACAGAACCAAGCAAGAGCCCTTGGATGTTTTCAACAAAGCAGTGAAAAACGTCACCCCCTTGGTTGAAGTAAAAGCCAGAAGGGTTGGCGGTTCGACCTACCAAGTGCCGGTTGAAGTGAAGCAAACTCGTGGTTTCGCCCTCGCTACCCAATGGATCATCAACAACTCCAGAAAGCGTCCGGGCCGCACTTTTGCTGAAAGACTTTCCTCTGAACTCTTCGATGCCGCCAACGGCACTGGAGCTTCCGTCAAGAAGAAAGACGAAACCCACAAGATGGCTGAAGCCAACAAAGCTTTCGCTCACTATCGCTATTAAGTCTAAGCAGGGCTCAAGACAGGGCGATTGAACAGGCTTTAGAAACGCTTCGGCATGAGCCGGGGCGTTTGCCTTTAAAAATGTGAAGCCGCTTCTGTAACAAATAAAACAGCCAAACTTGGAAACTTTATGAAGAATCAAAGGGGCTGACCACCTCAGTGATAACCTCAACAAACCGGTTACAAATAAGAAGCTCACTTCAAGCAGGTCATGTATGGATAGCGTCAAAGAAAGGAAAACAGAACCCGTGTCAGGAAGGACAGTAGAACTCAAAAACATACGTAACATGGGTATTGCCGCCCACATCGATGCCGGCAAAACCACAACCACAGAGCGCATCCTCTTCTATTCGGGTCTGATTCACAGAATGGGCGAAGTGCACGAAGGCACAAGCTTCACCGACTGGATGGAACAGGAAAAAGAGCGCGGTATCACAATCACCGCCGCCGCCATCACCAGTCAGTGGAAAGGCAAGCGCATCAACCTAATCGACACCCCCGGACACGTCGACTTCACAGTTGAAGTTGAGCGCTCGATGCGCGTTCTTGACGGTGTCGTCATCGTACTTTGCGCCGTCGGCGGCGTGCAGCCCCAAACCAATACAGTTTGGAAACAAGCCAACCGCTACGAAGTACCCCGCATGATCTTGGTCAACAAAATGGACCGCACCGGTGCGGACTTCTTCAAAGTAGTCAAACAAATTAAAGAGCAACTGCCCGGCATGACTACCACTTGGGCTAATGCTCATCCCATCCAGATTCCGATTGGCGCTGAAGGCGATTTCAAAGGACTCATCGACTTGGTCGAAATGAAAGCCCATGTCTATGATGAAAAAGATCCGATGGGTCAGAAATTCAATATCGTCGACATTCCCGCCGACATGAAAGAAGAGACAGACATGTGGCGTCACCAGCTGGTGGAAGCCATCGTCGAAACCGATGATGAACTCATGGGCAAATATCTCGAAGGCGAAGAAATAAACACAGAGTCTCTGAAAGATGCTTTGCGTAGAGCAGTTTGCAACAACAAACTGATCCCGATTCTTTGCGGTTCAGCTTTCAAAAACAAAGGCGTTCAGCAGCTTCTCGACGCAGTAGTCGAACTGCTTCCTTCTCCCGATGACGTTGCCGCCATCAGAGGCACCTTGCCCGACGGCAGCGAAACAGAGAGAAAATCTGACGAAAACGAGCCCTTCTCGGCTCTCGCTTTCAAAGTCATGAACGATCCTTTCGTCGGCAAACTGACCTTCATCCGCGTTTATTCCGGAAAACTCTCGGCTGGTTCTTATGTATTGAACAGCACCAAAGGCAAGCGCGAGCGCATCAGCCGTCTGGTGCAGTTGCAAGCCGATAACCGCACCGACGTTGAAGAAGCCTTTGCCGGCGACATCGTTGCCGCAGTTGGTTTGAAAGACACCACCACCGGTGACACACTCTCGGCAGAAAACTCACCGATCATTCTTGAATCGATGAACTTCCCCGACCCTGTTATCTCGGTAGCCATCGAACCCAAAACCAAGGGCGATGCCGATAAACTGGGCGTATCTCTTGGCCGTCTGGCTGAAGAAGATCCCACCTTCAAAGTGCGTGTCGACCATGAAACCGGTCAGACCATCATCTCTGGTATGGGCGAATTGCACCTTGAAATTATCGTCGACCGCCTGCTTCGCGAATTCAAAGTAGAAGCCAACGTCGGTAAACCGCAGGTTGCTTACCGCGAAACTTGCAAAAAGGCTGTCAAAGCCGAAGGCAAGTTCATCAGACAGTCTGGTGGTCGTGGTCAGTACGGACACTGCGTCTTGGAAATCGAGCCTCTTCCCCCGGGCGGTGGCTTTGAGTGGGTCAACAAAATCGTCGGCGGTGTCATTCCGAAAGAATACATCCCTGCTTGCGAAACCGGTGTCAGAGATACTCTCGTGGGCGGTGTAATGGCCGGCTACCCAGTTATCGACGTGAAAGTTTCATTGGTATTCGGCTCCTACCACGATGTCGACTCAAACGAAATGGCTTTCCGTACAGCTGCTTCCATGGGCTTCAAAGAAGGCTTCATGAAGGCTCAACCCACTCTGCTCGAACCAGTTATGAAAGTAGAAGTGGAAGTACCGGAAGAGTTCATGGGCGATGTCATCGGTGATATCTCCAGCCGTAGAGGCCGCGTAGAAGGTATGGAAACCATCTCCGGACTCTCTAAAGTAAGAGCGCAGGTTCCGCTTTCTGAAATGTTCGGTTATGCAACCGACATCAGAAACAAAACCCGCGGTCAAGGTACCTTCACCATGGAATTTGCCCAGTATGAAGAAGTGCCTTCCAACATCGCCGAGACTGTAATCAGCTCGAGAAAAGAGAAATAAGCACTGCCTCAAACAGTGAAAATAGCTCTAAGAAGGCCCGGGTCTCCCGGGCTTTCTGCTGTTAAGATATTACGTCATGAAATATCTACACAACGGCTACATACTTTTTTGCAGAGAAGCCCAGCACGGTGAGAATGGCGAAGTGGACGCGCTGGGTCTATTCGACCTTTTTGTCGTACCGCAATTTCCTTACCAGATGAATTGCACCTGCGTACTTGGCTTCGGCACACCGTATGAAAGACGGCAATACAAAGGTATCGTTACTATTGAAGACCCGGATGGCAAGGTCATCTTCACCAAAGACTTCCATGCCAATGATCCAAATGACATCTACAAGGGTCACTATATTTTGAAGGTGGACTGCAAGCTGCCCAGAGAAGGCGGCTACAGTGCCAAACTCAGTTTGAGTAATTGGAAAGACGATAATATTTGGGACTTTGAACGAAAGTTCTTCGCCATGCTGGAAGGCAGCCCCACCGACCCATAGCTTTGGCATTTAACTAGGTAAAAAGAGCCGAGCCTTGCGGCTCCGGATTTATGTATCTAGAAAGAGCCGAGCCTTGCGGCTCCGGATTTATGTATGTGAAAAAACGGAGCCTTTCGGCTCCGTTTTTGGGTTCAATATTTGGACGGTACTGGACTCGAACCAGTGGCCCCCACTATGTCAAAGTGATGCGCTACCAACTGCGCCAACCGTCCGTGAGCTTTCGGTCACTATTGTAGCGAATTCTCGAAAGCTGATCACGGCTTTCAATCTCTTTTAAGATTGTCACCGCGAAGGAAATGGAGGCGGCACCCAGATTCGAACTGGGGGATAAAGGTTTTGCAGACCTCTGCCTTACCACTTGGCTATGCCGCCGTAGACTACTCGCAAGTCCTTTCTAAGAATGTACCATAGCCAGACTGAATACAAAGCTCTTGCGCCAAATTGTTTATCATAGTCAATACATTTACCAAAATGTCGATGACGAGAATTACCTAAATATCAATGAGCTTTTTGCTGAAAAGAACAATCTATGCCTTAGTGACCCTGCTCGTCGTCTCGCTGGTCAGTTTTGCACTGATGCGCTCATTACCGGCAAGCCCCATAGACGTTATGCTGGGCTCAGCCCAGAAAGATCTCAGTGAAGCAGACCTACAAAAAGTAAAAGATGAACTAGCTCTAGATCGCCCAGTAGAGCAGTATGGCCGCTGGTTATTGTCCTTTGTCGACAGCAGCCAGGCTAAGAGCAATTTGGCTATGGGTCTCTCCTATAAAGACGGCAGAAACGTCAAAGAAGTAATCATGGAAAGGATTCCAGCCACAGTTGCCCTGGTGGGTTTTTCGCTCCTTATCTCTTTTACTGTTGGTATTCCTTTAGGCGGCTTTCTCGCCTTCCTTGAACAAGAAAAAAAACTAGATAAAGACAGGTCTGGAATTAGAGCCCTAGCAGCCTCATTACAAACGACCATGGCCTTTCTTTATGCACTGCCCAATTTCTTTTTAGCCTTTCTCTTTTTAGCATTGTGCGCCACTCTTCCCTGGCTCTATCCGCCACCAAGTTTGACAATCTTCGGCGGCAACCAGGGTGAATGGCTCTACCTCATCGCTCCCGCCTTCATTCTCAGCCTAAGGCGACTGATAAAAGCAGCCTTCTATACTCGCAGCCTGCTTATCGCCGAACTAAACAAAGCCTATGTCATCGCTGCAAAAGCACGAGGACTCTCCTTTTCTCGAATCTTCAAGCATGTGCTGGCCAACTGCAAATTGCCCCTAGCCGGTCTCCTCAGTGTTCAGATTCCAGCTCTAATAGGCGGTTCGGTGCTTATCGAAACAATTTTCTGTATACCTGGACTAGGCAGACTCTCGGTCGAATCAGCCCTCAGTCGCAACTATCCTGTCATGATGGGGCTGACCATGCTCTACGGTAGCGCAGTAGTGCTGGCTTCCTTCTTGAGCGACCTCTTCAGCCGGAGGTTGATCATCAATGAAGATTGAGGGCAAAGTCATCGGCAGCGCAATTTTGCTCTCTGTCCTGCTCTTTTCACTATCCGGTCTCTTTGCACCTGATAGCCTCTGCCAATTAGACAAAGCCGATATCGCTCCCTTCCAAAATTGGCAGTATCCGCTAGGTACCGACGGACTGGGGCGCGATCTTTTGCTTTCAGCCATGAAAGGCGGAGTGGGCACGCTCTCAGTCGGACTGGCTTCGGCAATGCTTGCCAGCCTGGCAGGCTTTATCTGGGGCTCAGCGGGCGCGCTCTCAGGCGGCACCATCGACAATATCAGTACAGCAATTGTGGATGGTCTGCTTTCCATTCCTACAATAGTTCTTTTGCTTACCATCAGCTCTCTCATTTCGGCTCCCGAGCTGACCCATGCCATGCCGCAGACAGTACAGACCCTGCTCAAGGTGAGCGAACATTCACTTGGCTACCTCCCCATAATCAGTGTCGTTTTCGCCATAGCCTCTACCTCATGGCTGGAAGCAGCCAGGGTAGCCAGGGGTATGACTTTGAAGCTAAAGGGCGAAGACTATGTATTGTCCGCCAGAGCCATGGGAGCCAGCAATCTAGAGATACTAGTTCGCCACTTACTGCCGGCCCTAGCCGGACTCGCCGCCTTAGAAGCCACCTTGCTCACCGCCGACGCCATAATTTTGGAATCGGGACTGAGTTATCTAGGTCTAGGTCTTGGCTCAGGCACACCCAGTTGGGGCAGTATGTTGAGAGAAGGGCAAATCGGTCTTTTCTGCGGGAATGCCCACGCAGCCATCATTCCCGGGCTTCTTATTGCTTTCACCGTGCTTTCTATAAATCTCATTTCAGACAGCATTGCTGTATCTAAAAATAGCGGCTGCTAAAATTCTTTCAGACAAGTGAATTATGCGATCACTCACTGAAAGGTAAAGCTTGATGCGAAGCGAAAGAAGACTAATATTTTGCCTAATAGCCCTTTCGACCCTACCTCTGGTTATGTTTGGCTGCAAAAGCGGTGAAGTAAGTTATTCATCAGGCAATATGAAGCATACTTCATCGGTTAAGGAAGCCGGTGTGCCGGAAGACCTGAAAACTTTGATTTATCCCGGCGCCACCACCAGTGGTGTGCAGACTGCGCAAGAAGAAGGCAAAGACTCAGCCGACTACAGCAAATATATGCAGCTGGTCTCAACCGATTCAGTCGAGAAAGTAGCTCAATGGTACGAACAAACCCTCAAAAACGAAGGCTGGAACATCGAAAAGAATGAACAGATGTCTAAGACCATAAGCCTGGAAGGACGCATGAAAGAATCGGAAATTAGCGTCACCATGGTCGACGACTCCGGTAGCACCAATATTATAGTCAGCAAGAGCGCCTCCAGCGGAGCCATACCGGACGAAGAAAGTATCGAAAACTACAAGCCCAATAAAGAGGTTACTCCCACTGACTAAGAAGCACCTGCCGGCAAATGAATTGGAAGATATTGCCGCCAAGCCTCTAGCAGAGGTAATGAGCGGCAATCTTGTTTCATTTACGGCAGACCTGAGGGAAGGTGCCCCTAGACCAGATTTTGGCAGCTTCATCACCTCGGTACTGGACGAAGAGGGAGAAACGCCGCTTTCCATTCTGGCTGTGGTATTAGATGTGGTGACCTGTCCGCCCGACTCTATTCACAAACCATCGGCTCTCGGTCTAAGTCGCAGAGAACTTAAAAAAGAACAGCCTCATATCTTCGCCTTGCTCAAGACCGAAATCAAGGCCGCTATTCTAGGCTACATAGAAAATGGTAGGGTCTACAATCACTTGCCGCCTCGCTCACCCTTGGTGCACGACTTTGTTTATAAAGCAGGCAAGAGAGCAGTCATCGCCCTAACCGATGATTTTGAGTATTTGCGGCTACTCTTCAATTTTTCAGGTGACTTACCGAAAGACGAAATCTTGGCGGCGACAGTGAGACAAGCCGCCCTGAACCGCCCCCAGACAGAGAGAGAAGCTTATTTGGTAGAGGCAGGGCAAGCTCTTTGCCAGCTTCTTAGAAGCGACTACGAACGCATGGTGAGCGTGGTTAGAAAGATCAAGCCGAATCCAATTTACATGTCTTTGGAAGCATAACGTAGATAGAGAACTACGGCGAAACTTACCAAGAAAATCAAAATTGTCGACACAGCCGAGCCGAATACCCAGTCTCTGACAGCTAAAAATTGATTCTGAATGAGATTGCCGATAAACATCGTTTTTGCTCCGCCCATGAGGTCGGGTGTGACATAGTCACCCAAGGATGGCACAAAGACCATGATGGAACCGGCAATGATACCACCCGAGGTGAGGGGCAAAAGCACTTTGAATATGGTGGTAATCGGCTTGGCGCCAAGGTCGGATGAAGCTTCCAAAAGCCTGACATCAAGCCTCTCTAGAGAAGTATAGAGAGGCAAGACCATATAAGGCAAATAGTTATAGACCATGCCCAACCAAACGGCAAAAGGTGTATAAAGCAGGGGCGGCGCCTCAATATTCAGCAAAGCAAGCCAGCTTGGCAAGAGCCCGGTCGGATGCAAAATAGTAATCCAGGCATAAGTGCGCAAAAGAGAAGAAGTCCATAGAGGCAAGACGACAAGCAAGGCTAATAGATTTCTATAGCGCGGCGAAGCTTGGAAAGCCAGATAAAAGGCAAGAAGATAACCAAGCACCAAGGTGGTAAACATGGTGATAAAACTGAGCGCTAAAGAACGCCATAGACAAGCCAGATAGGGTCCGCAGAAGAACCTCAAATAGTTGTCGGGATGAAATGAAAGCACCACTCGACCCAAATCGTCTCTCAAACCGAGGCTATAGACAAAGAGTATGAGAATTGGCAGAACTACCATCACCGCCAAAACCAGAAAGGCAGGCGCGATGAGCAGTGGCAGAGATCTTGCCGTTTTTGTGGAAAACAAAGTACACCACAGCCAGGTAGAAGCAACCAAAGAATTATAATTACTCTGGTAATCTTTAGGAACACAATGCTTAAAATAATCTATCTCGGTACCCCCGAATTCGCCGTTCCTTGCCTTCAGGCGCTGCTTGAAGATAAAGACAGTTATGAAGTGTTGGCGGTTGTCGCCCAACCGGACCGCCCCAAGGGTCGAGGCAATAAACTAACCGCCCCTCCCACCAAGGTCTTGGCAGAAGCGCACGGCATTCCGGTCTTTCAACCGGAGAAACTAGCCAAAGCCCCCGAGATAGTGCAAGCCATGCGCGACCTCAAGCCCGACCTTTTGGTGATGGTCGCCTTCGGTCAAATACTGAAGCAAGAGGTTTTGGACTTGGCGCCCCATGGGGTAATAAACGTACATGGCTCACTCTTACCAAAATTGAGGGGAGCAGCCCCGATAAACTGGTCCATTATCAATGGCGATACCACCACCGGTGTCACAACCATGTTCACCGAACTCGGAGTAGACACCGGACCGATGCTACTCAAGGCTGAAATTGAAATCAGCCCCGACATGACAGCCGAAGAACTCTCACAGGAAATGTCGAAGGTGGGAGCCAAAACCCTGATAGCCACTCTAAGAGAGTTGCAAGCCGGTACCCTGGTTGCCCATAAACAAGATGATGCAGCAGTTACCTTTGCGCCTATTCTTTCAAAAGAAATGGGTAAACTGGATTTTTCAAAAAGTGCAGAAACCATTCATAATCTAGTGCGCGGTCTCAAGCCCTGGCCTGGAACTTACACAAGCTTCAGGGGCAAGGGTCTAAAGATTCTTCAAACAAAGCTTTGCCCGAAAGAAACATGCTTGCCTCAAACTAAAGGAAAAGCCGACGGCAGCCTATTTGTTTCAGACAAGCGCCTCTATGTAGTTTGTGCAGGCGAGGCTCTAGAGATCTTGAGCCTGCAGCCAGAATCGCGGGCGGCTCAAACCGCCCAGGCTTTTTTAACCGGCGCTCATCTCACCGAGGAAGACAGACTTGGATAAGACAAAACAGAAAAGAAGGTTTTCCAAAGAAGATCTAAGAAAGAAGAAGGGATTGAAAGCCCGCAAAATAGCCGTAGAAACTCTCACCAAAGTTGATTTGAGCGGTGCCTATGCCAATATAGCTCTCGATAAAGCTCTCGAAAAAAGCGATATGGAAGAGCGCGACCGCTCTTTCACAACAGCCCTTGTGCTAGGAGCCTTGCGCAATAGACAGTCTATCGATGCAACCTTGCAAAAACTCTCGACAAAACCAATCGACCAGATCAAGGCGCCTGTGCTCAATCTCTTGCGCGTGGCGATTTTTCAGCTCAACGAAATGCCTGACATTCCCCAAAGTGCCGTACTTGACACCGCCTGCGATATCGCCAGACTGATTGCTCATGAAGGGGTGGTGAAATTTGTAGCGGGTATCTTGCGGTCGCACCAGAGAAGCATAGACGGCGGGCTTGCTCAGCCTGCCGAGCCAAGCACAAATATATCTTTAGACCAAGCCGAAAAGCTAGCTCTCGAAAATTCGCTGCCTGAATTTATTGTGCGCAGTTGGCTAAAAAACTACGGCGCTCAGGCTCTAGAAATCATCAAACACTGCCAAAAGGCACCGCGACTTACTTTGAGAGTCTCGAGCTTGGCTATTGAAACTGCCGCCTATAAAGAAATTCTAGAAAAAGCCGGCATAGAAAGTGACTTTGGTGAATTGGTACCCGAATGTTTAGTTCTTAAGAAAGGGGCGCGCCCCGATAAATTGCCTGGTTTTGCCGAAGGTCTCTTTGCTGTGCAAGATGAGGCAGCCGCCTTTGTCTCGAAAGTAGTAGATCCAAAAGCAGGCGAAACAGTTGTGGACCTCTGCGCCGCTCCCGGCGGCAAAACCCTTCATATGGCTGAATTGATGGAAGGTAAGGGCAGAGTCATGGCTGTTGACATCAGCGAAAGCCGTCTCAATCTTTTGAAAGAATCGAGACTGCGTATGGACTTGAGAAATATAGAGAGCAAAAGCGCCGACGGTAAAAAATTCAAACCAGGCTTTACAGTGGATAGAGTCCTGGTAGATGCACCCTGCTCAGGCACCGGTGTAATCGCTAAACGTTCCGACCTTCGTTTCAATCGCCAAGAAGAAGATATCAAGACCCTCTCTTATATACAGACAGCCCTCTTGGAAAATGCAGCCGAAATGCTCAAACCGGGGGGCGTGCTGGTTTATTCCACCTGCTCCATAGAGCCGGAAGAGGGTCCCGAGATCGTGGAAAGTTTTCTTGAAAAACATTCGAATTTCGAACGAACCGATATCGGTTCATTTTTCCCAGAAGGACTTCTTGAAAAGTGGAACATGACCAAAGCTGCCGCCCAAGGCTCAGTCATGTTCTTACCGCCAGCCAATGGCAGCGCCGGCTTTTATATAGCCCGCCTGGTCAAGAAGTCTTGAAGCAAAAGGGAGTATAATGCCCAAGCTACCGTCAGAGGCTTAATCTATGGAACTTTTGCTGGTTTTCCTCTTCTTCCTCTTCGGGTACACACTCAGTTCAATTCGAGTAATTAAGGAGTACGAAAAAATCGTAGTCTTTACTCTCGGTCGCGCCGATGGTGTAAGAGGTCCGGGTCTTCAACTTGTCTTTCCGCTCTTGCAACAGTCCAAGAAAGTAGACCTGCGTGTTCTGACCATGCCGATTCCTATGCAAGAAGCAATCACCAAAGACAACGTCTCGGTCAAGACAGCAGCAGTATGTTTCTTTCAAGTAGATGATGCTTTCAAAGCGGTAACAAAAATAGAAGACCCTTTGGCGGCGACCATGCAAATTGCTCAGACCACGTTGAGAAGTATTCTTGGTCAACACGAATTAGACGAACTATTGACCGAACGCGATGCCATCAATGCCAAACTCTCTGCCGTTATTGATAGACAAACCGAAGGTTGGGGCATCAAGGTCATGGCAGTAGAAGTCAAAGATGTGGAAATTCCGCAGTCTATGCAAAGAGCTATGGCTAAACAAGCCGAAGCCGAAAGAGAAAGAAGAGCCAAGATTGTAGCGGCAGAAGGCGAAATGCAAGCCGCCGAAAAGCTGGCTCAGGCTGCCGAAGTCATCTCAGCCACCCCGGGCGCCATGCAACTAAGACAGTTGCAAACCATGGTAGAGGTCTCAGCTGAAAAGAATTCCACACTTATCTTCCCTATTCCAATCGAATTCATGGACATGGCTCGCGGTGCCGCTAAGCTATTTCAGGAAGATAAGGGCGAGAAAATTAAAATCAAAGAAAAGCAGAAAGAAGAAGCGCCCTAGACTTAGATTTATCACCGGATTTTTCCAGATTTATCACTAGCCCGGCGATTGATTTTTGAAAAACTCAGGCAGAGTGAGATGCTTAGGTTTATTCAAAACCCAACCCATACCTTCTTCTAGTGCCTGAATCAAGTTGCTTTGAGGCACCTCTTGATGTTCATCGGCATCTTCTAGTTCTTCTTCAAATATGAGCCTATAGGGCGCTATTTTTTCTCCATACCAGAGAAAGACTCTGGCAGTCTTGCCGCATCCAAAATTGACCATTAGGTGATCAAGCGACTGGGGCGGTGTCACATCAAAACCTCGAAGCATCTCGGTGGCTGTGTCTAAACCAAAAGGAACATCCAAGCCGGCTCGCCATTTTCCCATTCCCAACAAAGATGGTTCTTTGAAGGCGCGTCCGCGAATGACAACCAGATCGCCTGAGAGCCTGCGATAGGTAAGCCAACCTTTGAACTCAGGTGGACAAACTTGACCAAGCTTCAAGCCCACTTCATGCTCGATATGCACTTTTAAAATCTCAGCCTCAGGCGGCAGATTCTTGCTGGAAAGAGCCTTCTGCGCTTCATCGCGAGCCAGCTTTTCAGCTTCCATTTCAACTAACCGAATCCTGAGCAAGGCCAACTTTCCTTCTTGATTTACCGACCGAAGCCCTTAATGACAGCCTTTTATAGCGGACTCTGATTGAGAGGCAAACAATTGACTCAATAGCCAATATTACATCTGTAGTTCGCTGTAAATCATCTGCCCCGCCATGAAAAGCATCAACAGACCAAAGCCTTTCTTGAGAAGCTTATCTTTGACCATTATAGCGATCTTGCTGCCCAGAAAAGAACCAGGCACAGCACCGCAGACTAGCATAGCGACAGTGTCAAATCGCACATGACCAAGCCAGGCATGGGTGATTATGCCCGGTATCGAAATCAAAGAAACAGTCAAAAGTGAGGTGCCAAGAGCCATCTTGAGGGGCATGTTGAATAAAGCCAGAAAGATTGGAATCATGATGAAGCCGCCGCCGACGCCAAAAAAGCCGGAAAGAAAGCCGGCTAAGAGACCAACCGGTAAAGCCCTGGAAAGAGTTGGACTAATATAGATTTCACTGTCACTCTTGCTCTCGCTATCAGCTGGCGAGATTTCATTTGTGAGAGAAACAGACTTCTTTGCTCTTTTGGCCTTAAGACCATCGCTATAGCCAAATAAAAGATCTAATGCCGCCAGAATAATCAAACCGGAGAAGGAAAGCATAAGCAGTTTGGCGCTGACCGATCCGGTCAAGGCAGCGCCGCCGGTGGCCGCCAGCACTGAGGGTAGGGCTAACTTAAGGGCTAATTTGTAGTCGATAAGATTTTGACGATAATAGTTGATGGCACCGGTCAAAGATGTGGGCAAAATCAAAGCTAAGGTTGTGCCAATCGCCACCTGGGCTGAAAAGCCCATAAAGACTTTCAAAAGGGGTGTGGCTACGATACCGCCGCCGACACCAAAGGTACCAGCCATCAAACCGGTGCCTAGCCCAATCAAGCAAGAAGCAAGCAATTGAATCATCTAAGAAGATGCTTTCTAAAGATAACGAGAGAGTACTTTGCCAAGCTCAGGATTCTCGACCACCATTTGATTGAAGTATGGATTTTTTGAGAGCAGTTTGGCATAAGACCGGTCATTCTTGATTGCTCTGTAAATTCCTTCCGGGTCTCGTGCGATTACTTTATAGGCCCTAGAATTGCGGGCCAATGCCCGCCCGGCAGAGCGCCATTTTGTCAGACGCCGACAAAGATAGGGATCGGCTTCGGCTATTTTATCTATATGTGGGTGTTGAGCCAAAATAGTGGCTGAAGAAGAATAAGAGGTAATCGATGCTACCACTTCAGGTTGAGCCAAGGCGACACGATCGAACCAGCGCAAAGAGGCTAATTTCTTGCAGGCGCCGACATCTTTTCGCAAATGAGATGGTGAATAGACAATGCCTGAGCCATTCTTGATTGCAGGCTTGAGCTGTGGTTGCGCCGGGGGCTCATCGCTTGCACTGTTTTGTGCCGACGCAGTTGCCGACACCAACAAAAAGACCGAGGCGGTCAGCACCAGGACCGTCGAATAATAAACTATGCGCTTGATATGAACAGCTTTGTCGAACATGGCTGTATTCTAGCATCATAGTCAGGCGCGATTGACAAGAGATTGGCAATGGCAATAATTGAGCCCTTCAAGAGCCTGAATAGTCGAGATAAATTCAAGAATATGAGTAATTCAAGAATCTGGGTAATTCAAAAGCATGAGTAATTCTGACCCTGAGGACAATTTAGGCGATTCAGCCCCAGTCGATAAGACAAAGCGACCGGCCGGCGAATTGCACGGCGAGAGCGCTTTAGGGCAGAATCAGGACCAGAATGCGGTCCAGCTTGAGACCCAAATTCAAGCGCAAATCCAAGCTCAAGCCCAGGCTGAGCTTCGCCAAAGCGAGTTCAACCAAGTGGCGCCCTCCCTCGATGATCCGCGGGTGACCCGCGAGAAGCTCTCGTTTCTTACTGAAAAGGTTGAGACCGGCATCAAGACTAGTCTAGACCTAGATAGTGATGCCGATGAGAAGAAGAGTCGAGAGTTTACAGTAAGTGCCAAGGGAGTCAAAGAAGGAGGTAAAGAAGGCGGTAAAGACAAACTCGATGCTTCCGCCAATGCTGGTCTATTTTTCCCCATCGGCCTTAGACAGCATTTTCAGCTTAGAAAAGCAGACACAGGGAAAGACAGCCTTCTTAACGAGCAAGAATTAAAGATTTTGAAGTCGCACCTCGACGAACTCATATTGCAAACGTATATAGGAGACGATGCAAGGCTGACGGCCGGGGAAAAAGCAGCACTATTCCAGGTGCAGAAGAACCTCAGCCAGACTCGCAACCTCGGCGAAGCTCTCTCAAATGCGCTTCATCTAGCCCGTTTGCTGCAACATTTACGCTATATTGAGGAAGCAAAGAAGGCCACTAGCTTTGCCCTGGGGATAGACCCTGACAACCATCTGGGCAAACAGCTTTTTAAGGAACTGGAAAGAGTGCACCCGACTGACCTTGGAACAACCGCCGCCTTGGCGACATTCAACCCAATCTCGAAAGAGAAATTAAAGACCCGCATAATCAATTTAAGCGGCGGCTCAGTCACCGTCATAGGCGACCTTTTAATCGATCGCCTGCTGGAAGGCAAGCCGGAGCGTATCTCAAGAGAAGCACCGGTCTTGATTTTGGAGCATGTTTCCACCGAGCATATACCAGGTGGCGCAGCCAATACAGCACACAACGTTACTGCTATAGGCGGTAAGTGTCATGCCATAGGCATCTGCGGCAAAGACGAGTTTACTGAGAAGCTGGGCGAGTGCCTTGAAAATTACGGCATCACCCATGATTTGGTACAAGACGAGAGTAGACCGACTACGGTCAAGACCCGCATCATCAGCAAATCTCACAGTCTCATGCAGCAGCTATTGCGCATTGACCGCATCAGCCATGAGCCGATTTCAAAAGAAGTGGAAAAGCAGTTGATTGATAAGGTCAACGCCCTCTCACCCAAAGAGAATCACGCTCTTGTTCTGTCAGACTATAAAGCCGGTGTCATCACCGATGGTGTCATTGAAGCAGTTAAGAATCTGGCGAAAACTCATAATCTGCTTGTCATAGTGGACGCTCAAGGCGATTTTCAGCGCTTTCAAGACTGCACACTGATGACTCCCAATCAACCTGATGCCGAGGCTTACGCCCGAGTATCGATTGCCGACAATAATTCTTTGGCTAAACTTGGCGAAATCTTGCTTGCCAAATCTGGGGTTAAAAACCTCCTTGTCACTAGAGGGGGCGAGGGCATGGTACTTTTCCAGAAAGGAAAGCCCATGTTTGAGCTGCCTGCTTTCAATCGCTCCGATGTTTTTGACGTTACCGGCGCCGGCGACACTGTTGTTGCCACCATGGCACTGGCTCTCACCACCGGAGCCACCATGGAAGAAGCGATGGCTCTGGGAAATCTGGCTGCGTCCATAGTGGTGAGAAAACCTGGAACTGCGGTCACAAGCCAGAGAGAGATGTTGGAACACCTGGACAAATTGAATCTACCCGACTGATAGCTACTTAGCTTAGCTAACCAGAATCGGTCTGGTAACTATTTTCAGGCAGTCATAGTCTGATTGAAGTTGCGGGCTTCAATATTCTTGAGGAAGGTGTTGTAGACAACATCTTCTGTGCCGTAATTTTCGGGTCTGAGACCGCGAACCAGTTCCATCTGGCTCTCAAGAGGCAGACGATCGAAACTCTTCATCACGCTGGCAACAATTCTGGCAGCCTGGATTTCAACGGCTTGGGCGATTTCCTGACTGCGGCTTACTTCTTTCATGTTGTCGCCGGCAAAATTCTGATTATCCCAAGCTTCTCTGACCATTTCATGTTTGTGGTCGTTTTCATGACCATGTCCATCAGAGCGGCTCTCGATTCTGCTGTTTTCAATTCTTTCGTTGTTAAAATTCGCCATTTTTAAAATTCCTTCTCAGTTCCATTTTCAGTTCTCTAACCGAGGTTTCTCACCTTGTGTATGGATTTACCGACCTTAGAGAATTCTTCGACAGCGCCCTACGTAAAAACCGCAAACAAATTATGTTGTCAACTTCACTGTCTGAACCATCTGTAAAAACCGCCTCTATTCAAGCTGCTAAACTGTGCATGTATTTGGCACTGCTTCGGTAAGATGACTGAAATTTCTTCCAACATGAGCGCTATGGAGCTACTGCAAGTAGCCAACGAATTCCATACAGGCAGACTGACCTTAAGCCAAGAAGAGAAGGACAGACTTTTAGACTTGCTGCGTTTGAAAGGGGCAGAAGAACTAGAGTATGGACAGGAAGTAGAACATGAGAAAGTCAGATTAGTAAGAAGGGTGACAGGAGCGGTTTCAATATTTTTTGAGAAAGAGACCGAACCCACGGCTAAGAAAAAGGCAAAAGAGTAGGTAAAGAAATTGGCTGAGCGAAAATATCTAAAACTGAATATCATCGACTACTCGATATTGGCTTCCTGCATAGTGGCGGCGCTCGGTCTCGGTCTGGCCAAAGCTGGCTATGCCGGCGTAGATCAAAAGATTCAGGGCACACCCAAGGTCAATATAGAAGTCTTTATCACTGGGCTCAAAACCAAAGATCCATCGCTCTTCAAGCCTGGTGAGAAAGCCTCAATCACCATTAGAAACCAACCAGTGCACCCACCCATGACCATAGTCAAATGCGAGCACTGGCAAAAGCAGATTTCTTTTTTGGCTCCAGATGGCAAAAAGGCAGTAGCCTTCCCAGATCCAGCCAATTCAATAGCCCATGACTTTTTGGTTACTGTGCAAGACGATTCAGAAAAAACCGAAGACGGCTATGTCATTCGCGGCAATAAAATAAAGGTTGGCAATCAGATTGAACTGGAAGCCTTTAAATACCGCGTACAAGGCGTGGTTGTAGATATTTATCAGGCTAACTAAGCAGACAGGCTGAAAAATTGAGTTTTGTTCTAGAGCTTGTAAAGAAAGCAGCCCTGATAAAGATGGATGATTCGTTTGCCCTCAAGGTAAAAGAATCGATGCTTGTGGGCGGGCTGCTATCGGTATTTGAGAAAAGCAGAGAATCACTTAGTCGACTGACGGGCGGCAAACTGGTTTTGTTGGGCGATATCTTTGCTAAGTTGTCCTTTTTCTGTCTGTTGGTTTTGCTGGCAGGGCTTGGGTTGCCGCAGTTTGCCGAGGGCAAGGAAGGCTTGGCTCTGATATCGCTTGCCGCCTCGGCTTTGTACTTAATGAGCCGGCTCTGGCAAGCCAAAACTGAAGAGAAAGCCGGTTTCAACCTTTTAGACCTGGCAGTGGGCGCCTACTTCACCGCCAATATCATCTCGACCTTTGCTTCGCACTATATGGTGCCCAGCGTCAAAGGTCTATCTAAAGTAGTGGTCTATATAATCACTTACTTCACTATCAAGAATGCTCTTGTGCAGCGCAAAGAGAGATTACCCTGGCTCATAGCATTTGCCCTATTGAGCGGCATAGCAGTTAGTCTTTACGGACTTTATCAGTACAAGATCGGAGTGGCGCCTCTGGCTACCTGGGAAGACCCCAGTGTGGAAAATAAGGGCACTCGCATTTATTCCACTTTGGGCAATCCGAACTTGCTGGCCGGCTACCTATTGCCTCTGGCGCCTCTGGCACTTGCCTTAGGAACTACTATTTGGTCTACATATATAGGTAGGTGGCAAGGTCTTGTGAGAAATCTCAGCTTGCCCATGTCAATTGCAGTCACAGCCTTATTGGGCCTAGCCATTGTTTTGACCGGCAGCCGGGGCGGCTATCTATCTATAGGGGGGACGGCCGCATTTGTACTTCTGGCTTTGTCTTTTTATTTTCTCAGTCGCAAACCAAAACTAATCTTCCCGACATTAATAGGTCTTGGCCTAATGCTTGCCGCTGCGGGTTTAGCGGTGCATTTCCTGGCCCCTAGCCTCGAGACTAGAATTCTCTCGATTTTTGCCGGTTCGGAACATTCCAGTAATGCCTACCGCATGCATGTCTGGAGGGCATCGCTAGCCATGTTCCAGGATAACTGGTGGCTGGGGGTAGGACCGGGCAATACCGCTTTTCGCCTTGCCTATGGGCTATATATGAAAAGTGGCTTCGATGCGCTCGGTACTTATTGTGTCCCCCTGGAAGTGGGGGTGGAAACCGGTCTCTTTGGTTTATTCAGTGCCGGCGCCATTATATTGATGTGTTTAAGCCGAGCCCATTTAATCTTCTATAGCGATAGTTCCTATAGATATCTGGCCCTTGGTCTTGCCGCCGCCCTCGTTGCCTTAATGATTCAAGGGCTGGTCGATACGGTTTTCTATCGCCCCCAAGTGCATTTCATTTTCTGGTTCGTGGTTGCTGCAATTTCTGCATTAAGCAGTACTGAAATAGATAAAATTAGACGCAAGAAAGATTAATCCAGACTAATTTAATCTATATTTTTCAGAAAGCGTGGAATATTAGAAGCATGTAATCCAGGGTTTTCTCGACTCTACGGGGTTTACAAGGGATCCAAGTTTAAACTGACCACCCTTGACGACGGGGGAAGATTAGAGGATGATAATTAACAGAGTTTCACTTTACTAATCGGGTTCAGTATATTTAAGCCTTCGGAGAGCCGGAGCACCAATTACAAAGCAAAGCCGGACAGTCGGCAGTGGAGGAATAAACATATGACAGTACGACGACAGAGAGGAGCAACACTAGGCTTAGCAGCTGCTTGTGTGCTCGTCGTAATAGTAATAGGCGTCGGCTTCTTCTTCCTATCCAAAATCATCGGTGGTGGCAGAGAGGTTGCTAACGCGACTGACGCCGGTGCCCTCAACGTCGCCAAACAAGCGATTAGAAGAGGCGCGGTCAATCTGACATCTGCTGCTGACCAGGAAGAGTTCGGAGCACTTTGCGAAACGCCGAACAGATTAGATCTTCTTAGCTACAACCGCATCGTCGCCAAAGCGATGATCGTAGCCAAGAACGCAGCTGATCAAAATACAGCAACTGCTCTTGCCAATGCCGGTATCATGCACAACCAGGTCAACACCCTGGGTAACACATTGAAAGCTCAAATCGCTGCTGCTTGTGCCACTCCCGGTGGTGCATTGGCCAGTGATTTCCACGCGATCTCTACCAACAGCAATACCAAAATGTGGAACGGCAGCCCAGTTCAACTGGCAAACGACATTGTTCCCGGCTATATGAAAGTCGGCAGCTCTGCCAACGTCTACTTCCACTCTGCTACCAGAGGCTCTCTCGGTAACTGGCAGCCTCCAACAAACACTGCCGGTCAAAACGCCCCTTCAGGCGACCCCTACTCTGCTGGTTATAACGCGGTAACCGTCGGCGGACACCAGTTTGCCTTCGTTCCCTTGTTCCCTGAAACCAGACCTCACCTTGTCGATAGAGGCAATTTCTCTAATGCTGCTCCGGCTGGCATAACTGCCGCTCCGGCTCTGCCCAACTCGTTCCAGACCAATTCCAGAGCCCTGGAAGGAAAGACTGGTGTGTTCGGCGGCTCGATGGCATGCGCAATCGTAGGTTGTATCGACAGGAACTTCGCCGCTCGCATCCCGAAAGGCTTTGTCAGAGTAAGCAACGGACCTAGCGCCAATACTGTAAACACTTCAGTGTTCCCTCTATCCACCGTGGTCAATGACGGCTCCAACGATATCTTCAACAACGAGCTGTTCCATGCCCCCGGTATCAACATGGACCAGAACACCAACATCTTCTCGCACCACCCGAGCGGACCGGCAGCTATGCAGGCCATCGGCGCCTATAACGCCACCCGCGGCAACTTCCCGTTTGACCCCATGGTCGGCAACGTCGGTGGCGGCGATCCTTCACTGTGGACCGGTCTGGCTGAAGATGCCTACAACAACCCTGCAGCTTATGACCTCAGGTCTACATCGGCCCAAGATCATTTCGCTACCCAGGCTGAACTTGATGCTATAACCAACAATCCCAACATCAAGAACTGCATCTACACCATGTACGATGCCGACCCGAGCACCAACCCGCATTGCTCCAACGCTAACACAGCCATGTGGATGGGCAACTACAACAGAGCCGCTGGAACTGCCTCGGACCACATTGATACCTCCGCTGGTTTCACCAACGTAGAATTCATGAAAGCCGACCTTCTAGCCCAGAGAGCTCACGGTTACAGATCTGCTACCACCAATGCTCCCAATCCTTCCGGTCTCAAACTGTGGGGAAGAAGCGGTGGCACTGTACTCCGTCCGCCAGCCAATGGCAGCGCCAAGCCCTTCCTTGGTGGCAAGATCAACTACCTGGCAGCAGGCTCACCCATGGAACTCCTGAACGAGATTGGCGGCTGTGCATCGACATCGACCATCGATAAGATCGTCGACAGAATGCGCCAAGTCAACCCCGAAGACGGCAACCTCGCTCAGCACGTCAGAGATGCACTCTCTTCCAGCACCCTGCCCCTCGGCAAATCCTTCTACATCTACGCCGATGGTTCCAGTGTGTACATGACCGAGAGCTTCACCGCCGCCTCCGGTTACGTGACCAAAGCCAAGGCTGATTCGCTCACTCCCGATGGTGCCTCCGGTGCTGGTGCCAGCACCTGCGAGACCGGCAAGTACCCGCTCAGCGGATGGACGGTCAACACTCACAAAGGTGTCGGTGGTGCATCGATTGGTGACGCAGGCTATCACGAAGTACCCTTCACCAAGTACACACCTGGCACAGGCCCCAGCGCTTCGACAGGTAACGACCAGGCTATCTGGACTCCCAGCTCCGGTTACAACAACTTCCTCGGAGAACTGAGATTCGAACAGACTGCCACCGGTGATACCTACTCCAAACCTAACTAAGAAGGAGATCTTCACTAAGCACAAGCTTAAATCCGATAGATAGAAAAGAAGCTGGGTCACAAACCTAGCTTCTTTTCTAATTCCAAAATACTGTTTTGAACTACATTAGGTTATGATCAAACTGGGTATCTTGATTAATAGAATAATTGCAGTCAATACCGGGAGGATTTACTGATGCACGGGTCTAAAGCCAGTTTGAAAGCATGGCGTCTCTCTTTTGTACTGGTGGGACTGGCAGCCGGACTGACTTTGTCAATCGAAAAGGCCAATTGCCAATATCCCAGCCAACAGCAGAATTCTTCAAGCAGAGGTCAAATTGACCCGAATAAAGTAAACAAAAAGCCGGCTTGGATGAAAACTGGTGAAGCTCTGGCGAAAGTACCGGAAGGTTTGAAAGAAAAGGTCAGTTTGCCCGATGTTCCAGAATACACAGGCAAAGCAAAATTTATCAACGGCTTGATCTATGACCATGTGGGCAAGATGGGGCCTTGTTATGTTATGAACTTCAATACTAGAGAAACAAGCAACCAAGTGATTGATTGGTACAGAAGCGTCTTTCAGATGTACGGATGGAAAATCGACTATCAAGATAAAGACTCGATCAACGCCACTAATCAGAAAAGCGGCAATATTTGCATATTGCAAGTAAGCGGGCCGGTGGCCGGTTACGATGCTAAAGGCGACAACGGCAGTTACTCCATTCGCTATCAGTACGCCAAGCCTCAATAATTGACAACCCAAAAGACACAGGGTAAACCCTATGTTCACAAGGCTTGTCAATAACTATCCTGGTAATTGAGGCCGCCGTCCTCTGAATAAGCCAGGGAAAGATTAACCACCTTACGGCGGCAACCCCATTAAGACAGTAATGTCATAAAAAACTCAAAGAGGCTGCGGATATAGCAGCCTCTTTTGTTTTGCAGCCTTTATAGCGCCTAGAACTGTCTTTAGAGAGCTTCTACCAGCCTGCAATGAGAAACAAAGAACTAGGCATTCTTAGATTATTAAGACAAGCTTATCTAGACCGGGTGGTCTACTTGTAACTGCTTAAATGGAAATAGGCTCGAGCAGAATCATTCCACTTCAAATACTTTTCAGTCGCAACTTACTAAGTGCCGCCAGTGGCGGTGCAGCTTGTCACCTCTATGAGGAGGAATTATGAAAACCATGCCGCTCAATCAGATAGATTTTCTTGACCCTGCTGATATCGCAGATAGTGCCGAGAATATGGAACTTAGTGAGAAAGTCGAAGTCGCCTTTCAGCATGGCGATGACGCACTCAGTGAATATCTCAAGAGTCTTGGCCGCTTTAATCTCTTGAGTGCAGAAGAAGAACGTCAACTGGCAAGACAGATCAAACAAGGCTCGGAGCTAGCCAGAAAACGCCTCATTCAAAGCAATCTGCGCCTTGTGGTCAACATCGCTAAACGCTTTGCTAGTAAGGGTCTACCGTTGCAAGACCTAATTCAAGAGGGCAACTTGGGACTAATCAAGGCTGTCGAAAAGTTTGATCCCGAGAAAGGCTTTCGATTCTCAACTTATGCCACCTGGTGGATTCGCCAGGCGGTGCAAAGAGCCATTCAAGATAAAGGGCAATTGATCAGAGTGCCGGTGCACATGAGTGAGCTTGCCACAAAGATAGCTCGAATCACCAGAGAATATTTGCTTTTGGAAGGTCGTAGACCGACATCTTTTGAGATAAGCAAAGAACTAAATATCGAAGAAGAAAAAGTGAAGCGGGTTTTGGCAAGCCTAAACGAACCGCTCTCTCTTGATTCGCAGACTGTCGGAGGAGTAGAAGAATTCGATTTGGCATCTTCTCTGGCTGACGAAAACACACCCGGCCCGGAAGAGAAAGCAATAATCTCACTTTGCAAGATGGACGTGAATACTGCCTTACTTAAGCTGCACCCAAGAGAAAGAGAAGTTCTAAAGCTGCGCTTTGGTATCAACTACGATAGACCACTCTCGGCCCAAGAAGCAGGAAAAATCCTGCACATCTCAGAAGAAAGGGTGAGGCAGCTTGAACACAAAGCAATCAAAAAGCTGCGCCATCTCAATGAAACGGGCAGCCTTTCGGAATTGAGAGCTTATCTAAACTAGCTTAGAATTCGGCGACGAGGCCGAAGCAAGCAATGAGAAGAATACAGACAAAGTAGAAAACAAAGAACCACGCCCATCTATAGATGACGTCAATCTCTGAGATCTTGTTTGATTTCTCGGCCATTTCCAATAACTCCCTTAGTCTGTGAGCTTACGCACATAGTTGACGAACTCTTTCGCCTCAGACAAGAATCTTTCTTTCTGTGGGCGAGAAAGCCACAAAGCAAGAATGCGTCTTCTGTCGACATTCTTCTTCAAGCCAGGTGTACGCTCACCGAGCAGTCTCTCTCTAATCATGCGATTACCTTCACGGTAATAGCAATCGCCAATCTGACAGCCGGTGACAATCACTCCAGCTGCTCCGGCTTTCAGCGCGGCTTCTATCATGAGGGGCTGAATCATTCCACTACATGGTAGTTTGACCACGTGCAGGCCTTCGACGTCTTTAACTTCGCCGCTGGCGCTGCATGCCGAATCTAGATCGGCAGCCCTTTCACAAATTAGCGTTATTACCTTCTTTTCGGACATTGCTATAACCTTTTAAAAGTTGACTAAGTTGATTGCATTACTGGGCTTCAGCGAGCGCCTTGATCTTGGCGGTCACATCGGTATCGAGCAAGTTAGGCAGGTCGATGGCGTCGAAGGCACAAGCCCCCACACAGACTCCGCAGCCGGAGCAACGATAAGCCTTGACTGTAGCCAGTTTCTTGAAGCGTGAACCGGAGGGAGCCGGTACCATTTCAATAGCCTGATAAGGACAGTCTGCGGCACACATCGAACAACCGGTGCACTTATTGAGCACCACTTCGGCAGGCTCGACCGGATGTGCAGCCTTGTAGAGACTTGGCAAAGGAATCAAGCAGAGAGCCACTGAACCACCAATAATCAAGACCCAATAGGTGGTGATGTCCACGTGGGCGAGCAGGTAATAGGGCCAGAGGAAGAACCAGTCAATCTCGAAGCTTGTCGGTTGGGTGTTGATGTCAGCCATCTTGCCGGAAGTGACCGGAACCAAGAAGACAAAGACCAAGAGCACAGCCACGAGCATATAGTTGATGGCAGGCGGAGGTGTAATTACCGGTCTGGTCATGCGCACATAGTGCAACCAGAGACCGAAAAGTAGAGAGAAGGAAAAACCAATATGAATGAAGAGGAAGTTGGAGAGTGTCAGGTTGGTTATCGCTCCACCGTTCAAGAACCAGGTCTTGAGCCCAGGTCCGATAAAGGGAATGGCTTCTAGAGCAGTCGAGGTCATACGGGTGAGGATGAGGGAGCGCTCGTCCCAAACCAGGTAATAGCCGGTCTGACCGATGAACATGACCATAAGGAAGAGTACGATACCGCTCACCCACTGAAACCAGCGGTACTGACGATAGCGGTCGGTAATCCAAACACGCAAGGCGTGCAAGACAATGGTGATTACCATGGCATCGCCGGCATAGCGGTGTATAGCTCTGACCACGGCACCATAAGGCAGAGTGTCAGTGATGTAGTCTACTGAGGTCCAGGCGTTGACCAGGTTCTCAGAGAAGTAAGCATTGTCGATTGTCGGAATGTAATAGGCAAATAGCAACAAACCAGACAGAAACAAAACCCACAAATAAAACTGCGGTAGAGCACCGTGGTAATAAAAGGGGTTGTACTTATTGGTTAGAACGGCGTTTACCGCTTTCTCTATTGCTAGAGTCAGATCGGTCATGCCCTTCGGTATCGACGAGTACATCTTGAGGATCTCCCAACTTTACTAATTACTTCTTCACCGGCAATACAGTTTTTTCTTCGCCTTCTTCTCTGCCTACAGCAGCGATACCAATGGCGGATGCGAACATGGCTAAGCCCATCAATAAGGCATAGGCATAGTCGCCATAACGGCTCTCAGCACCGGCTTTCTTGAGATGCGCTGTCCACTCCGAGGCATAGTTGGACATATGAGCATAATCAGGAAGCGGCACATTAAGGTTGATGGAAAGCCATTTCAACCACTCGGGCCAATTCTGAAAAGAGGCATCCATACCAAGCTCAGCCCAAGGCATAGCCAGGGTGATTAATACACACAGGACACCGCCGACGATGGCGAGGATGCTGTTTATTCCCTTACCCACGACTTTACTTATCTCCCTTTTCAGTGAAATGTCTATACCAACGATCAAATAGCGGAATGTTGCGAATCGGCGACCCCTTGGCTCTCTCCTCAGCATAGATAAAGAAGCCGTAGACACCAACCAGAATGATGGTCAGGGTGGTGCCACCGAAAAGGAGAGCTAGTCCCCAAGCGGTAGGAGCTTCATTAACCTGTCTGAATCCTTCGAAAAACCAGGAAAGAGCTAATGTGGCGAGAACAAAAACAGACAACTTGATAGAGAAGCGAACTTTGAATTTGGGCGCGGTGCCGGCACCGACTTTATCGGTGTTGGCATTTCTTCCTTTCAGAACCGCGCTCAAATTCATTTTCTTCTTGTTCTTTTCCTTACTATTTTCGTTATCCAGATTGCTTTCGTTCTCTGAGGTCACGACTAGCTACCAGAGGCTGGCGCCGGTTTTGGCTCGGGCTGCGGCTTGGGCGGCTCGGCTTGAGACTGCGCTTGTTTGCACTGCACCATAACGAAGGCAGCATAAACCGCAGAGACAATGCCACCAATGATCCAATACCAATCAACGTCAGGCACACTCATAGGATAGCCTTTCACTACTCCACCCTTCATTCTGTCGACGAGAGTGCAATAGTCCCAGCACCAACGGTTGTTGACCATAAAGTCGACAAGACCGTGATAGGTCGGGTGGGCACCCTTCTCTTTATCAGAGAGCATGCTTACTTTCTTGCCGTTCTCATTGATAAGGAAGGCACCGTTCTGACCCATTGGAGTTTCGAAGGTGGGAATGGCTTTGACTACGAAATCGAGAGGTGTCTTGGTTTCGACGCAAAGTTTCTTCAGCGCCTCTAGATCTTCCTTACCGGCAGGGCTGCCGATGCGGGCCATATAGCCCGGGTCGAGTAGCACATGCAGGTTCCAGTATTCTTGGTTGACAGGCTTCTCGCCAGATGGCGGGTGCATCTTACGCACCAGTGTTTCCACTTTCTCAGCCGAATCACCCATCGCTCCGCGACCAAGACTATATAGAGCAGCATGGCCAAGTGGGTCGATGAACATTTCGGTCTTAGCCATGTAGTCATAGACCCATGACCAAAAACACTGAACCAGAGCCAGACCTAACATGATGGCGCAGGCAACTGTTTGCTTAGCTTTCCATTTCAAATCTTTGTTTGTAGAGATGAGATAGAGCTGCCAAATGATGCCAATGTCGATGGTCAAGTAAAGGAAAGATCTCCAATACGGCGGGTCGGTGTGAATGTTGGCGATGTTGACGATAATCAGTACCGAGAACACTATCCAGCAAACAAAACCCATGAAGGTCATCATCAGCATGAAAGGACGCTTCATTATGTCTTTCTCGGGACCAGTGATATAGCTGTCCATGAAAGGCAAAGCAAACACTGATAGCGGAATGACAAGGGTTATGTAAGTGGCAACAACCGGCTCTAGATATTTGTACATCTGATACAAGCCAAGGAAGTACCAGTCGGACAAAATCGGCAGAGGGGTGACATCCGGATCAGACCGGGAGCCTTGAGCCGCCGGCAGAGCGATGGCAACGAAGGCGAGCATCAATAGAATGATGCTGCGTTTGATCCAGTTAAGCGGGATTCTCTTATAAGCATTCTTGTAGAAGTAGAGTTCGACAAGAATGAGCGGGATAAGAGAGAAAGCCAAGTGCAGAGAGAAGAATCGAGTGATTGTATTCTGCGTGATGGCGGCACCACCGCCGAGTAGCACTTCGGCGGTGTTCCAACCTAAGTGCAGTGATTTGTAGAGGGGCAAATAGTAATCGCCCATCACAGCAAATTGGTCCATATAGGTCGGGAAGGTAGCGAACACCTTGGTCGCCCAGAATGCCCTCTGGTTCCAGATTAGGAGGTAGCCGGTCAGACCGGAGTACATTGCTAGAAGCAGAGTAATAAGGGCGATGATGATGTTGAATTCTTTGGAAGGCTTGAAGTCCGCCATGATAAACATGCGATAGAGACGCATTGTGGCAGCGATAATCATGGCGTCTGCACCGTATTTGTGCATCCCCCTGATTAAGGCGCCCATCGGAATACCATTCTGAATATTAAGGATGGAATCAAAGGCGGCAGACTTTGTGGGCACATACCACATGATCAAAAGCAAACCGGTTGCCATGACCGTAAACCAGACTAGATAAAAGATCGGTCCCAGAGCATAAAAGGGATTCGTCTTTGCTTCTTCCTGGTGATGCTCATCGAAGATATCGATGTTCTTTATGCGTATCTTAAGCCAGTCCCCAACCGAAGTGAGGACGCCTTCAAGACTTCTGTCGTTAGTTGTACTAGGCAATTGAACCAGCCTCCAATGCGACCACCTTGTAGCTGTCCCCTTCTTTCTTCACTTCGAATTTTCTCGGAGGACGAGGAGCGGGACCGCTCACCACTTTTCCAGCCTGGGCAATGTCGTAAACGCTCAAATGGCACGGGCAGGCAAACACCGGACCATTGGGTTTGAAGTTGTAACCCTTAGCGCATTCATCCGGATCTTCGACGAAGTTGAAGATACAGCCAAGGTGAGGACAAATGCGGCTGTAGGCAACAACATCGCCATTCGGCAATTTGACGATGAAGCCGGGGATCTTGCGAACTTCCTTGCCTTCAGGGTTATATTCCAGATACTTCTGGTTAAACATGAATGGCAAGCATGTCCAATCTTTGGGGAAGTCTTTGTCGGTAAATGTAGGAATCGGGGGCTCAGCCAGGGGCTGATCTGATTCACCGAGCACATCGAGAGGTCTTCTTGTCGGCAAAAGTATGCGCAAGAAAGGCGATGCCAAAAGCCCGAATGTAAGGGCTAAGGGCAGTGCTGCCACCGTCTTCAGTAAGGCTCTTCGTTTGACGCCGTCTGTCATTTTTCTCTACCTGTATTTGTCCCTTTAGCTTTTGTTCTTCAATATTCTAGTGAGATTTTGCTTCTTCTGCCGCTTCTTTCTTAGCTGCTTCACGAGTGGCTATCTCGGTTTTGTTGCTTTCATGGAAGTGGCGAATATAACCGACCATGCGCCAGATATAAGGCTCATCAAATTTAGCCTTGTTACGTCTGTCTTCTTTGCCTAAGAAATTAGGCATGCCTTCCCACTTTATACCGTTGGCGATGTGGTCCCAGAGGGTCTCATCGTCGCGGTCATAGAAGCGAGGGAAAGATTGGAAGTTGGCAGGCAAAGGTTGCAGGGTATTGGCTTTCATAAGAGGACCGTTACCGTAGCCCTTCTTGCCGTGGCAAACAGCACAGTTTGCACCAAAGACCGGGTCTAGTTCGGCTATCTCGGCATCAGTCAAGGGAGGTGTCGAGAGCGAACGCACATAAAAGACCAAGTTCCAGATTTCGCTCGGGCGAAGCTTGTCGCGCACCACAGGGTGCTCAACTGTCTCACCAGCTTTCTTACCGAAAGTGATGAAATCATACTGCTCAACCGGCTTCTGCTTGCGAGCCCAAGCTTTGTCGGAGAAATCTATCTTGCTCTTGCCTTCCACAGGCTTGCCATCGGCACCGTGGCATGATGCGCAATTTTGCTTCTCATAGATACCTTTGCCGTCTGGAATAGAGGGGTCATCGTTTGGCCAGATTGGCTCGTGACTGCCTTCGGTGGCTTTGGTCGAAACCAAGGCGCTATCGGCTTTTACATTAACCTGACTGTCCGAGCATCCAGATAGAGCGCTGACAACCGGAAAGAGCGAAAGCGAGAGAACCAGGGTCAGTGCCCTTTTGACCGCCTGTGGCGATGTGAGTCGAGAAATCAACTTATTTTCCTTAGTAAGTGCCATCTGCCTATTAATAACCAAAGAAGGGAATCCAGGATACTGCTGCGTATATAAAGATAAGAATGAAACTGATGACCAGGAAGGGCGGCGGCGCTCCTTCTCCGATTCGATACTCGGAGACTACTTCGTAGTGCTCTTCTTCTGTGTTTTTGACTTCTTCAGCCATTTGCTTTCACCTATTCTCTTTCGTAGCTCTTAATTCGATAGCTTAGGCTTCACCCGAAGCTTGCATGGCGCGGTGTCTTTCCACCGCTTCACGAGCCTTTCTGCTCAAAAGTTCATCTTCACCGTCGTCAAGCATATCGAACTTGACCGATTCGAGGTCTTCAAACTCGCCATTACGGAAAGCCCACCATATGCCCACCATGGCAATCAGAAAGAAGACTCCGCAGATGCCGAAAGCAATATAGATTCCGGTTCCGAGGGCGGCTTGATTGAGTACGCAGTTTGGGCACATGGTTATGACTCCATTTAGTTTGAATTTCTGAATCAGACGATTAGAACTTCTATCTATTCCTTACCGTGGTGCGGTTCCCATTGCTGTCTAGTCAGTCTAGGCAGATGGATGGGCTCGGCAACGTTCAGGTCATCGAGACTATCCACGGTCTCTTCGTGCTCTTTGGGAAGAGTCTTGAGGTAAGCAACCAGATACCAGCGCTGCTCTTCAGAAAGAATTTCTTGGAAGCGGGGCATGCGGGTACCGACTACACCTTCAGAAATTCGGTAGTACCAGAACTCATCAGGATATTGTTTGTAGTAGTCGCGGGTGAGGTTCGGCGGCTTTTTCTCAAGAGTGATTGCGTTAGGACCATTGCCGCGACCTTCGAGACCGTGGCAGGCAGCGCAGTTCTGAGTATAAATACCGCGACCGGCGTTGGCGGCTGCATCAGAATTGGTATCGACACTCTTACGAGCGGCTAGACCACGACCTTGCGGAGTGGTGAGCAGATACTCGTCGGGAGCTTGCACAAAGGTAGTGACTGTACGCTTGTTACCCAAGGTCTGAATGTAAGCGACCAAGTCATTCATATCTTCTTCAGATAGATAGCTGAAGCTGGGCATGATTGAACCGGGCTTGACCACACGGGGTGCAATCAAGTGTGCTTTTTGCCATTCGGAGGGGAATCTTCCACCTTCGTTGGTGAGGTCGGGACCAGTACGGGCAGTGCCCAACTGGTGCGGAGTCTCAAACACATAGTCGCCTTCTTTAACAAGAGGACCATAGCCTCTGTCTTGGATACGAGTGAACTGTGTATGGCAATAGAAGCAACCTTCTCTTACATAGATTTTGCGACCGCGTTCAGCATCGGCGATTTTAGGGTCGATAGCCTTGTAGTCGTTTCCACGACCGCTCGCCTTAGGTTGGAAAAGTACCATCGGCATAAGCACTGTCGAGAAAATGATGATGAAGAAGGTGGTGACAATACCTATTGCACCAAGCCTGTAACCGTACATTAGACTTTGACCTCCCGAGCCGCCTTGGCTTTTCTATCAGCCAGACTGGGCTTTGTGTATAGCGTTTTGTAGACGTTGTAGGCAAAAAGTGCTTGACCCAGAACGATCATGATGCCGCTCACTGTACGCAGATACCAGTAAGGTCTGATCTGCAAGCCCCACTGGTCGACAGGCATACCCATCGCCCAACCGGCAGACTGAATCAAGCCGGCGGTAGTCAGTGAAGTCATCATCAGCAAGAAGCCCAAGAACTTGAGCCAGTAGTGAGCGCGAATCAAGCCTTCAGAGTGCCATTGCTTGCCGGTCAATCTCGGCATACTGTAATAGAAAGCCGAGGTGAGGATGAAGGAGAAAGTACCGAGCAGTGCCAAGTGAGCGTGCCCGACAACCCACTGGGTGAAGTGCAGATACCAGTTAACCCAACGAGTAGCTTGGAAGGGTCCCTGGGTGCAAGTGACCAAGTAGAACATGCAAGATGTAACGGCGAAGCGCAAGGGCATATCAGTGACCACCTGACCCCACTTACCTTTCATCGACATGAAGAAGTTGGTGAGAACGGTGAACACAGGAACGAGAAGGAAGATTGACGAAATGATGGCAATAGCCTTCAGCCACTCCGGTACCGGCGACTGAGTGATGTGGTGAGTGCCGGTAGGGGCATAGAAAAGAGCGATACCCCAGAAGCCCAACATGGAAAGACCATGACTATATAGAGGGGCTTTGGTGTATCGCGGAATCAGGTAATACATCATACCGACACCGACGGTGGTGAACCACATACCGAGAATATTGTGTCCGTAGAACCAACCGATGATGGCGTCATTAAGACCGGGTAGCGAAACGAAGGTACGTTGACCGATAACCCAGACCAGAGGGAACCAGAAGAGCGAACCGAGGAAGTACCAAAGGCTCACATAGAGCTTCTTCACTTTACGGTTGACGATGGTCATATATAGGTTGAAAGCTGTGAGCACCAGTCCCACAACAACGAGAGTATCGAGAATGGCACCGAGCTCGGCATATTCACGACCTTCTGTATTGCCGTTGAGCAAGGTACAGAAGGCACCGGTCATGACCAGGTTCCAAGCCCACATGGTGAAATTGCCCAGACGCTCGCTGTAAAGCTTGTTTTTGCAAAGCGTCGGAATCATGTGGAACATGGAGCCGACATAACCCATCGACAGCCATCCAACCGCAACTGCATTGACGTGCCACATACGCAGGTGAGGCATCGACAACTGCGGTACGTTGCGAATCAGGTCGGGCATGGAAAATTCCGATGCCGCCAGCATTCCCGCTCCCATACCGAGAAGCGACCACCACAGCGCAGAAAGGAAGAAATTGCGGCTAGCGCTACCTTCCTTCGGGCTAAAGAACCGATCCAGCAAACTGGTTTGTGCCAAACTGCTCACTTAACGAATTTCCTTTTAGAGGGATTCAAGCCATTTCTGAGAACCGAATTCGAACCAAATTTGAAGCAAACTTGAAAGTGATTCAAAGTTGAGGCTTAAAACTAGAACTCAGAAGAGATTCTAGGCTACTGACATCACCCATTCCCCACCCTAGGGTCATGAGTTTTCACTCAAAAATTATTTCAGTGGCTGGGCGGGTTCCCGCGGATACTCACCTCTTTGATACAAACGTTAACGGGGCGACTTACCGATTGGAGAGCAATTGCATAGCCACTGCATAGAAGAGTGACCTAGCTCTTCAGCCAGCAAAGTAAATACCACTTGTCAGGATGCTGATTTCAGACTGTTAGCGGGGTCAATTTTGAAACCAATTTGGCAACCAGATTAATTATTTTTGAGCCTGCCCTATGGTTATCAAGCACCACTTTCGATACTAAAGGCAAAAAAACAGCTTCTAAAATGACAAACCATTTAGATCATTGGCGGCTTTTAAGATTCCACTATCTAGCCACAACATGAGACCTTCTTCACCCGCAGCAAGTACCCGCGAGAGAAGCTCAATCTCGCTGTCCGAGAGCCTGGCAAGCACAAAAGCAGCCCGCTTATCACCGCCTGGATCTGGCCCGACGCCGATTTTAAGGCGATCGAAACCTTTATTGCCGCCCAAGGCTGCAATTATAGATTCGATGCCATGCTGCCCACCGGCACCGCCCGCCGATTGAAAGCGCAATTTACCGAGGGGCAAACTAACGTCGTCATGAACGACTAAGCAATTTTCAGGCTTGCCCTTGAAAAAGCGCACCACCTTTTGAAAACAGATTCCAGAAAGATTCATATAAGTGAGTGGCTTGACCAAAACCAGGTCAAGACTGCGACCGCCCCTCACAATCTTCTTTCTAGCGTACTGACATTCCAAATCTTTCGAATCGCGAAACTCAGCACCGAGTGTAGTGCCCAGGCGATCTATAAATAGAAAGCCAGCATTGTGGCGAGTTCTTTCATATTGTTGACCGGGATTGCCAAGCCCGAAAACAAAGCGCAAATTCTCACTCATGGGGCAAGCTTAACAGAATAGAAAGAAAACTCGGGTCATTGCCGCTAAACTTATAGCCATAGATTGTCAGAGGAATAGAAATGCCTGCCAGCGAACCTAGATTGAACTTTGCTTATCTGCCAGCCACTCCTCAAGATAGAGAGGAAATGCTCAAGGAAATCGGTGTGAGAACTTTCGAAGAACTTCTCAGCCATATTCCTGACAATGTACGGGCAAAGCCACTGGCTCTTGAGAATGGTCTTTCTGAGCTGGAGCTGACCAGAAAAGTCAAGCAGCTCTCTGCCAAAAACAAACCGATATCGGAACAAATTTCATTCCTAGGCGGCGGCAGTTATCGCCGTTTTGTCCCCGCCGCAGTCTCAGCCATAGTTTCACGCTCTGAATTCGCCACCGCCTACACCCCTTATCAACCGGAAGTATCCCAGGGCAGCTTGCAGGCCATCTACGAATTCCAAACCGCTATCTGTCTGCTCACCGGCATGGAAGTAGCCAATGCCTCTATGTACGACGGACCGACAGCTTTGGCTGAAGCAGCCTATATGGCGGTGAGACTCTCCAATAAAAAGGCGATTGTTCTCTCTCCCCTGGTCAACCCCGAGTACAAAATGGTTTGCAAGACCTATGCCGACTCTTGTGACCTGCCCTATATCGAACTGAAAAATACTCTCTGCGGCGGCGCCGCAGGAGCAACCAGCGTAGAAGAAATCAAAGCACTCAAAGGTCAAGACATAGCCTGCGTAGCGGTGCAATACACCAACTATTTCGGCGTTATCGAAGACCTCGAAGCTCTCAGCAAAGCTTGCAAAGAGATAGGCGCCTTGCTTTTGGTGGTTACCGATCCGATAAGCCTGGGAGTGCTCAAGGCGCCAGGCGATCTTGGCGCTGATATAGTTGTCGGCGACGCGCAAAGCTGCGGTAATTTCCTTAGTTTCGGCGGACCTTCGGCCGGCTATATGGCTTGCCGCAACGACTATATTAGACAACTGCCCGGTCGTCTTGCCGGTGTGACCACCGACAACCGCGGACAGAGAGCTTTCACGCTCACCCTGCAAACCCGTGAACAGCACATTCGTCGCGCCAAAGCCACCTCAAATATTTGTACCAACCAAGCCCTAAACGCTCTGGCTATGCTGGTCTATCTAAGCTGTATGGGTCCTAAAGGGCTGAGCGAACTTTGCGAGATTAGTGTCACCCGCGCCCACTATCTGCAAGAGAAACTTTGTCAGATTGACGGTGTTAGCGCTGTTTTCAACAAACCGTTCTTCAACGAATTCTTGGTCAAAATTGAAAACAGCGAAAGCGTTCTGAATAAATTGCAAGAACGCGGCATTCTCGCAGGTATAGCGGTTAGCAAATTCTATTCAGAGCAAGAACTGAAAGACTGTGTCTTAATAGCAGTTACCGAGATGAATGAGCAGAGTGAACTTGATGCCTTTGCCGACACCTTGGCCAAAGCCATGAAAGAAAGCGTCGCTGCTAGACAAAAAGTTTTGACTGTTTAACTAACTCCACGACCAACCAAGAAGGACAGAAATTGACCTCGCAAGCGCCCCCTCAGACCGAAAAGCCAGCATCCGGCAATGCTGTCGTCGGCTTTATCAAAGAAGCAGTAGAACTGGTAGTTGTTACTCTGGCTTTGCTGATAGCCATACGCTGGGGCATAGCTGAAGCCCGCTATATACCATCCAGTTCGATGGAGCCTACCCTGCAGATTAACGACCGCTTGATTGTCGAAAAGATTTCAGGGCACTTGGGCAAGAAAATTGAGCGCGGCGACATTCTGGTCTTCTATCCTCCGAAGGAAGAGATGGGCGGACAAGATTTGTCCAATGATCCCCTGCACATTATGGGCAGACTGACAGGTCTGCCTTGCTTTCCTAATGATCCGGCCTTCATCAAGCGGGTTATTGGCATACCGGGTGATCAGATCAGAGTGCAAGCCGGCCAAGGTGTTTATATCAACCAACAATTGCTTGATGAGTCAGCTTATGTCAAAGAGCCGCCCGCCTATAACTTGACTGTTATGGGCGACATTAGAGGGGCCAATGCCCAACATCAGCTGATCATGGCCGAGGCAGACCCAAAAAAACAGATGGACCCGATTATTGTTCCGGCCGGTCATCTCTTTATGATGGGCGACAACCGCAACAACTCTGAAGACAGTCATGTTTGGGGTTTCCTAGACCAAAGAAGGGTGATTGGCCGGGCTTACCTTCTGATTTGGCGCCGCCTCGAGGCACCCAAGTATCCGGCGTCCTTGCAAGCGCAAGAATAGTCAGCTAAGTTAGCTGGACAACACAGCCAAAAGCTGGCTACTGTTACAATCTTAGAGACTGGCTTAGAGAACTGGCATTTTTGGCGGAGCAAGAAATATGGTGAAAGGGACCCCGGGTGGACAATCCCAGAGTGGACACAGTCATGGACATAGCCATGGCGGCTCGGGCGATTGCGACGCCAAGCCGCAAGGGCGGGCCCTTATCGACCTCAAGCAATTTGAAGAAGATCTGAACAAACGCGAAATCAATCTTATCGAGCGCGAAATCAAGTCTTTGCGCATCCAAGAAGAGCTGGACCGCCTTAGACCTTTGAGCGGTCTATATCGAGTGGTCAAGGCTATGGCCACCGAGCGCAAGCTTGATTCTCTATTGGAGACAATCACGCGCGAAACCCAAGCCATTGTCAAATGCGACCGTTGCTCGGTTTTTGTTCTCGATGCCGATAAAGCTGAACTATGGACCCAGGTAGCGCAAGGTCTTGTCGGAGTGCGCACAATCCGCATTCCCCTATCGAGTACTGCCATAGTCAGCCATTGCGCCCGCAGCGGCAAAATCATCAATATTCCCGATGCCTACAAAGATGAACGCTTCGACCCAGCCGTAGACAAGCAAACCGGCTATAAAACAAGAAGCGTTCTTTGTGTACCGATGCGCAACCGCGAAGGTGCCGTGATTGGTGTCTTCCAGGTCTTGAATAAACTGGCCGGTCCTTTCACCTCTGAAGACGAGGACTGGCTCGAAGCTCTCACTGCCGTAGCCTCGGGCTTGATAGAACAAGCACAAGCCTATGCCGAGATCGAGCGCTTTGTCGACAAGACTTTGGAAGTACTGGCCCAGACAATCGATAAAAGAGATCCGCTCACAGCTGGACATTCGGTGCGGGTAACCAACTATAGCCTCTTGCTGGGCAATTCACTCGATGTGGTTTCGCAAGAATTAGATGTTCTGCGATATTCGGCCATGATGCACGACTATGGCAAAATCGGCGTGCCAGAGCAAATTCTCTGGAAAGACGGTCGTCTGTCGCCGGAAGAGTATGCCACAGTACAAAAGCACGCCAGCATCACTTATGAATTGCTTATCAATCTACCCTTCACCAAACGCCTGGCGGCAGTACCTTATGTAGCCAGCTGTCACCATGAAAAGCTTGATGGCACGGGCTATTATCGTGGTCTCAAGGGCGAGGAAATTCCTTTTCTGTCGAGAATCATCGCCGTTGCCGATGTGTTTGATGCTTTGACCTCGGTGCGTCACTACCGCAACCGCATGCCTATAGTGAAAGTTTCTGAAATACTTGATTCGGGTAAAGGAAACCATTTCGACAGTCGTTGCGTCGATATGTTCAACCGTCTGCCCTGCGAAGCAGTTCTTTCGGTGATGGAATCTGAAAGAGATCGCAAAGCCAACGAAGACCTGAGCGTGTTTAAGAATGTCAGCTGGCAAAGGTTGGTAGAGTTGGTAGCAGGCTCTAAACCCAAGCGGGGCGAGGAAGGCGCCCGTGAGACTTTCGATCGCCTCTATAATTTCGGCTTGCCTGAAAACTATAAGGCGCTCGACTGAGGAACACTGCAAAAGAAATGACCAGTATTCAAATTAGAGAACTACTAAGAGGCATGACTCTAGTATTTCTGTCTCTCTTGCTCGTTACTTGCCTCAGTGCTAAGGCTGCCGACAGCCCGGAAACAAATGCGCAGGCTTCACCGGAAGCCCTGCCGCCGGAGGAGGACCAGCCTAAAGCGAAAGCTAAGGTGAAAGTCAAAGTAATAGTGCCGCAGATGAAAGAGCCGCGCACTAGGTTCACCATCTTTCCCTACATGGTCAAACCACCCAAGCTAATCACCCAGATAGAACCCCTTCCAGAAAAAGATGTTGTGATCAAGAACATGCTTCTTGGCACAGGTTATTCCAACCGAGTTTCACTGGAAAAACCTTATCCGCCAGGCGGTTGGCGTTGGCAGTATGCCTATCGTAATGCCCTCAAACGCTCCGGACTAAGCACGCCCAAGCTCATGATGGGCGCCTATTCCTTTAGTAAGGATATGGTCAAATACATCAAACCCGAAATCTTGCGGCTCAATGAAATCGAAGCAAAACGCAAGCTTAAATATATGAAGGCTGTTCAAGACTATGAGGACAACCATAAAGATGAAGAGATGGAAGCTCTCAAACACGGTCTGGAACCGGTACCGCTAAAGCTCAGAGCGCTCACCAAAGACAACAAGATTTTTGCTTTCGAATCGCAATGCGAGCTAGGTGAAGGCGAGTGGTGGGTTACCGGCGAACATAAAGTAGCGGGTCTTATCTATTACTGGCAGGAACCGGTGAAAGTAAAAGCCGGCGAAGTATTGCAGTTAACCATGGACGATAGCAATGCCATCTTGATTCAAGGCGGCTGGTAAGAATTTTAGAGAATTTAAAACAGCGAATTTTAGATACTCAAAAATAGAGAACTTTTGAGAATTTAAAATAGCGAATTTTAGAGAATCAAAAATAGAAAAATTTAGAGATCTAGAAATTCTCTTTGCTTAGTTGCCCACTTGGTGTATCTGAACCTGGACAGTGGTCTTGGCGCCCATACGATTGCGCAAAACTTTCACCACCGCCTCACGCACAGCCGAGCGCATATAAGGTCCCGAATCTCGTTCGTCATTGATGCGCTCCTGCACCACTTTAGTGACAGCCGCACGGGCAGCAATTTCTATCTCTTGCCGCACATCGGGCCATTCATCACTCAACAAAAAGCCAGAGGCACCACAGCTGAGATTGGGACCAGAAAGCAACTTACCATCAAGCCCCAAGGTCAAGCCCAGAGTCATAAAGCCTTCCACCGACAGAGCCTGTCTTTCTTTGATCGAGGCAGTAGTCACCCTCTCACCTTGGTCGCAGTTAAAGAGAACAGGCTCTGCTTCAATACGTCCAAAAGGTCTGACATAGCCGTTCTTCATCTCTAGAACATCGCCATTCTGCAAGTTGAAAATCTCATCGGCACCCAGGTTGAAAAATTCGCCTAAATTGCCGTGCTGCACTATATGCCTTGACTCACCCATAGCCGGCGCAAAATATCTCGGCTTGGTTATGGAAAGCATCAGCTTAAGTTCTTCCCTGGCACCATATCTGGAGACATTGACGCCCTGCCGATTACCGTAATAGCAAGGCACCGATAAGGCGAGGAGTTCGTCGAGAATATGAGCCATCCGGCGAACTTGACCAGGCACCACATCAGAAGAAAATACGATGGTATCGCCAACTTTAAGCCTGGTTGTGGGATGCTCGAAACGACTGATAGCTTGCAGCACATCAATAGGATCAGCTTCCTTACTACTCTCTAGTATTAGAACCTGGCGATCTTCGGTCGTATCCAATTTGTCCGCTTCGCCTTCGATATTGCGATCGTAGGTAAGATAGCCGGAAATAGCGGCACTGACCGCCACCTTGTGTAAGGTCGGACTCTGCAAAAAGACCTTACGTCCGGTGCGCCTAGCAACTTCAAATAAGACCTTGAGTCTATGAGTATTGGTCGCCGGCATCACCACAATCAATCGACCTTCGGCGCTCTGCGAGATCTTTTCTATGCTGCGCAAGACAGTTTTCTCAGATGCCGAATAGCCGCCTTCCTCGACATTCACCGAAGACGAGATAAGAAGCATCACACCTTCATCACCGCAAGCAGCAAGGCGACCGATGTCGAGCATGACACCATCAAGTGGGGTTTGCTCTAGTTTGAAGCCGGATGTATAAAGCACAGTGCCGGCTTGGGTGCTTATCTTTAGACAATAAGCATCATATATAGAGTTATTACCGGCGATCCATTCCAGCAAGAACGGGCCCACCTTGAGGGTTTGCCCATTTACTTCTTCGAAAGACAATTGGCTCTGGTCCAAATGACCTTGCCCATAGAGATCAAAAATTTCCTGCCTAATCAGATGCCCGACAAAACGCGGTCCCATAATGCGGGGTATAGAAAGATGCTTCATAAAATAAGCAAAGGCGCCTAAGTGCTCCTCATGCCCATTGGTGAGAGCCAGCCCGATAATCTTGTCCTGATTAGCTTCTAGAAAGGCTGTATTAGGCAACAAAAGGTCTACACCGGGCAAATCGAAGGCCGGATAAGCAGCCCCGGCATCGACAAGCAATATTTTCGATTGATGAACAAAGGCCCAAGAAACCAGACCCAGTTCGTTCTGCCCGCCAAGCGGCATGCAATAGAGGTGAGCCGGGTCGAAATCTTCAAAGCTAACCGGAGTGAATGCCATTGCTTCCTTAAGTGTTGGTTGCCGGTAACAATTCTATCTTCAAGAAGTTAAGATCAAGAGCAGATTAAAAATAGAGCCATTAAAACTTTAGAGTAAGGAGCGGAAGAAATGGTGCTGACACAAGAAAACAACTTGGAAACCATTAATCTCATCCAGAAACTGGTAATGCCTGATCTGGCAGCGGCGTCGCCGGATGCCCCGGCTCTCATTCAAATTACCGCCGACGGTGAAAGAAAGCTTTCATATAGGGACCTACGCGCCTTAATTGATAAAGCCGAGAGCCGTCTTCAAAGTTGCGGTCTGAAAGCCGGCGAGAAACTCTTGATTTTAGCGCCCAATAGTCCCGAAGTAGTGGCCGCCTTGCTTGCCGCCTTTCGCCTGGGAGCATTGGCTGTGCCTGTCGACTTTCGCATGACCCTGCCTGAATTGACCAATATCGCCGAAAAACTGGCAGTCAAGCATCTCCTTTCCACAAACTCTGTGCTTCAACAACTAAAAGATGATTTCAGCGCTTTTGCCAATGGACATACATTGACGGCAATAGAAACAATTGAAAATGAGGTGCCCTCTCAATCGGTGAAAGAAAGAGAGAAAGTGACGGATCACAGGCAACTTACTGATCCGGCTTTCTTGATTTTGACCTCGGGCACAACAGGCATGCCCAAAGGGGCGCTGCACGACCTGCATTCACTGGTGCACAATATCAAAGAGCTGGCTGAAATGGCCGCCCTCACCGACGGCAAGAAACTGGTCCTGCCGGTTCCACTCAGCCATGTGCTGGGGTTGGAGGTGACCATGGCAGCCCTTCTAGGTAATGGCTGCGTGATCATCGCCGAGATGAGCGTCGAAGGCATAATTAAAGCCAATAACTTGCATCAACCGGAATTTTTAGTGGGAGTCCCCACCATATATGGTGCTATATTGACCCTCCCCAAAGAGCTTATTGACTTAAGCAAAGCCGAAGTTTTGCTTTGCGGCGGCGCCCCTTTACCCCTATCTTTAGCCGAAGAGTTCGAGAAAAAATTTGCAAAGCGCCTCAATAATGGTTATGGCTCTACTGAATCAAAGATCATCGCCGTCAACCTAGAAGGGCCAAGACAATCAGTGGGGAAAGTTGTGCCTAGCTGTCGCATAGAAATACTGCCCATAGGCGAAGAAGCAAACAACAAGCCCTTAAGTGAAGGCGAAACAGGCGAAATTGTCATTTGTGGACCGACCTTGATGCTCGGCTATATCGGTCAAGCGGAGGCGACGGCGGCGGTGATGAGAGACGGCGGCTACCGCACCGGCGACATTGGTTATATGCAAGATGGTTATCTCTATGTCATGGGTCGCAACAAAGAAATGATCATTGTGGCCGGCAACAAAGTTTTTCCAGCCGAAGTGGAAAGTGTCCTGCGCAAATGCCCGCTGGTGAAAGACGTAGCTATAATCGGCGTAGCCCATTCTCGCTTAGGTCAAATAGTCAAAGCTCACATCATCTTAGGTGATGAAGAATTGTCCGCTGCACTGACGGCAGAAGAGACAAAGAAAGAAGCCTCTGTCAAAGCAAAAGAACAATTACGATCTTACTGTCAAGAAAACCTAAAGAGAGAGCTTAGACCGATGGAATGGGTTTTCTATCCAGCCAGTCATGTCTTTGCTAAGACCTTTTCAGGCAAGGTAGACAAAAAACAATTGAGTTGACCGATCTGTCCGCTTTATTTAACTAAAGGGGCTATCAATTTGCCGCACGCAAAAGCTCATAGAGAGCTGCTTTCAGCCCGTGGTCGAACAGATAACTAAAGTCTTTAACGCTGACCACATCTCTTTCGGCACCTAAACTCTCAAGCGACGAATCGAGTCGCTTGATGATCTTCTCGCCATCTTCATCTTTGCCAATTTGAAAAATACAAATAGAAAGATCAATTTCCTTGGAAGCTCTGGCAATGAGCTGGTCTACACTTTCTCCACGATTGGCAAAGCCGTCGCTAAACAAGATCACTAACAAAGGCTGAGACTTATACTTTTCAAAGACATAAGAAAAGGGCTTGCTAAAGTTAGTCGCCCCCTCAGGCGTCAAGCCATCAAAAATAGCAGTGAGACCAGCGCTATCGGCAATCTCTTTTTCTTCAAAATCTTCATTGAAAGTAATCACTGAGACATTTTTCTTGTCGCCCAGCAAGGGCAAAACACTGCCCGAAAAATCTTGCAACTCTTGCCGCAAGTAAGTAAACCTGGAAATATCACTTCTGCCATAGCGAAGACCGCCATCCATAGAATCAGATCGATCAATCAAAAAGACAATGCGATAGTGGCTCAATTTTGCCGCCAGAGCTTTCAGCATAGTATCGTTAAAGTTCAAGCCGCTTTTGATGCTCTTATTGACAGGGCCTGGCTGGGGGTCGCTTATTCCTTCTTTCAGCTTGCGTCTGTAAACACTGAGCTTGATTGGCACCATAGAGGAATAGGTCTTTCCAGCGCGTTTAAATTCAATTCTGAGAAAGTCTTCTGAAGCCTGAATATTACTTAGCAAATCGCCGCTTTGAATACCACAATAATAAGCGCTTGAGCCGTTGCGGACAGCCTCCACCTTGGTCTTACCAGGTTCAAATTGACTGGACGAAAGTTTCATGCCGGCCATAGAAGCAAACATGGCCAGTTCATCCACTCTTCCTTTCAGCTTCAAAGTCTGATTCTGAGGCTGGCAATAAACAATCGCAGAAGAAAAGCAGAAATACACCAAGCAAAAGAGTGCCAAGCGAACATTCACTCTAGAAAACTTCAATGTTTTTTCGCTCCCTTACTCGCATCAACTTTGTTCTTAATCATCAAGCGTCCAGTCTTTGCCGATAACTCCAGGGGTAGTGGAGGAGCAGCGGCTCCAGCTGAATTAGGCATAGAATCTTCAAAGGCGCCGCCGAAGTTAACATAATTGCGCACAAACAGCCCGGAACCTAAGGAAACCGCCTTATTCTCACCGCCCTTAGAGGCGTATTGACTACGAAGGTTTTCCCCGCTTTCCTTCAGCTTAGTTTCTTCACCATCAAAATAGGTTTTCTCACGGGCCAAATCTTTGGCATTCTCTTCGCTTAGTTTCTGAAGGCGAGCTGCACTCTGAGCCTTTAATTCGGCAATAATCACCTCTCTATCAGGATTCTGAATACGTTCTCCAGCAAAGTAGATATGTCTTGGCACTTGAGCAATATCTTTGGAGAGATTTCTCTCAATAATGCTGCGCTGACCGAGGTAAGTATCATTTATATCTTTGATCCTCGATGTTCTAGAAAGACGCAACCGTTCGAGCGCCTCCTGCAACTGCCTGCTCAGTGCAGGCGGTGGTTCTGTACTCATGAAATTAGGAGCAGGCTTAGCAAGACTTATAGTCGGCGGGCTTTCGCGAAAACTTTTAGATTGCCTGGCCGAATGAATCTGCTCGAGAGCATTCCAGGCCTTGCTCGAAACCTCTAGGTCGGGATTGAGACTAAGACAAGCGCGAAAAGATGCCACCGCATCATCTAGACAACCCAGTTTAATTAGGCAATTGCCTAAATGATAACGAAGGCGGGCGTTATAGGGATCGATTACCGCAGCCTCTCTAAATTTGCCATAAGCCAATCTATAATTGCCGGCTTCGTACAAACAGAGGGCTTCTTTCAGTTGCTGAGAATAAGCCAGAGCCGGGCTCTGGGCAGCGAAAAAGCAAAACAAGAAAACGGCAAGTAAAGATCCAATTGGACCCGGACTCTTGCTCTTGCCACTCTTGTCTCTTCCCATGCAATCCAGTCTAGATCAACTTAGACAATCTATGGAAATAATCCACAAACATGACCTGCCCGCCTCTGGCTTGCTGCCAGTCAAAGTTTTCATTAATGGCATGATAGCCGTGTTCGGGCAGGCTCAAACCCATAAAGGTAATGGGCACATTTAATTTTTCCTGCATACTGACCACAGCCCCAATCGATCCGCCCTCGCGAGTAAAGGCCGGTTCCACACCGAAAGCAGTCTGCATGGCACCTTTGGCTGCTTCGGCAAAGGGTCCGACAAATTCACCCAAGAAAGGCTTGAGTGAACCTTCTTTGAGCACCTCAAAATCTGGGTTATAAGACTGCACAAAAGCTTTGATTAATTCAAATATTTTCTCTGGATCTTGATCTGGAACCAATCTAGTCGAAAGTTTGGCTTCGCTTTGATAAGGCACAATTGTCTTCACCCCCGGACCAGCATAACCACCGGTGATACCATGCACCTCGAAAGTAGGATGCGCCCAAATTCTCTTTGCCCCTTGGGCGGCATCCATGGTACGCGTGCTGCCCAGCTCATGGGCTCGCTTGAAATTCTCTACAGTAAAGCCGGAAGCAACGAAATTATCCAACTCGCTCTCATCGACCGGGCGAACAGCGTCATAAAAGCCTGGAATTCTTACCTCACCAGTGCAAGGATCGTATATTGCAGCAATGAGACCGGCCATTTCGCCGATGGGATTGCGGGCTAGACCGCCGGTGGTGCCGCTATGTACATCTTTGGTGCCGGTCTTGAGCTTGATCAGAAAAGCCTGCAGACCTCTCAGTCCATAAGGTATGGCCGGGCGCTCTCTCGACACCCAGATCGTATCTGAAACCACAACCGAATCGGTCTTCAGTTTGGCTAGATTTTCTGTCAAGAAAGACTCGAAAGATGGCGATCCTATTTCTTCCTCCAGTTCCCAGATAAACTTGATATTGATTGGTATACCGGCTTGATGGGCAAAATAAGCCGCCGAAAGTACAGTCAGGGCCGGTCCTTTATCATCGGTTGTGCCGCGTCCACGGTAAACCTCTCCATCGATTTGCATATCGAAGGGCTCGGTAAGCCATTCACTGGCCAAGGCAGGCTGCACATCGAGATGGTTATAGACAGTCACGGTCGGAGCTTTGGCACTATGATGGAACTCGCCAATCACAACCGGATAGCCTTTTGTCTTGACGATCTCGCCCTTGGCACCCATCTCGCGCAGGTAAGCAAGGGCCAATTCGGCAGTGCCATCAATCTCAGGACGACGCTCCGGTTCCATACTGACAGAGGCCAGGTCGACTATTTTTTTGAGTTTAGCCTCGAAACTACTGCGTTGCTTGTCGGCATATGACAAAACAGACTCTTTCTGACTGTTGGCTTCTTCAATATTCAAGGTCACTGTTTCCCTCTTTTAATTTAGACGACTCTAGACTGTCGCTCTAAATTATATAGGTTCTATGCCACTAGAGCCTTATCACCAAGTTGCTCGGGCTTATTGCCTTGATTGATCGCCTTATCCAAATTAGCTTTCAGGGTGGTACCCGACTGATAGCCAATTATGCGAGCCTCTTCTTTCACTTGTCCGTTCTTCTCAATATTGAGCACCGAAACAGTGGGGAAAGCCTTTATGTCTAAAGCCCTGGCAAGCTTCATCGAATCGTTCTCGACACCGTCGCGCAAGGCGACCTTGAGGAAATTAGCTTTCCCTGCTAGGGCGCCTATGCTAGGGTCTTTGAAAGATGTATCCATAGCCCGGCACCAGTCGCATTCCTTGCTGCCTTCGATGGTGAAATAGACCACCAGTGGCTTACCATTCTCGCGAGCCTCGCGCACCTTGTCTTCAATACTCTCAGACCACTGGATGGGAGTTCTATCCCCTTTACTATCCCCTCTATTAAAGACTTCAGGCATCCGGTAAGGATTGATCAGATTGGCTACTTCGCTGTTCTCATTCTTCTTGCTCACTGCGTCACTGAATGCAACCGGTCGGTCAATCATCGTCAACTCCTCTTTCGCCAAGTGAAGAGTTCTATGCGCAGGTTGGGCAAACTGGACATTAAATTTGCCTATTCGTTTAAGTTAAGTATTGATTCGCTCGGTCATCTTTATAGCAATACCCCGCCCTGAAAGTTCAGTCAGGAATAAACGGGTGGGTACAGACTCTTCCTGCCTGAGTACACCCCTTTTGTTTATGTCGCCACGAGCGAGCATTTGACCCAAAATAGAAGCCGGGAAGGCGGTCATGCGCATCATGGCCGACAGCCCCACAGCCTGGTCGGCATAGTCCACACAGTCAAAGACCAATTGAGAAGGTTTGCCGCTCTTATTGCCTGAAACAGAGACTCGTAACAGAACGGCATCGGGCTCGCCCACTGGCAAATGTTTAGCCAATTGACCAGCCAAAACCGCCCTGGGGCTAAGCTCGCTGCCGTTAAATTTCTCGGGGCTGAAAAATCCTAATTCTTGCATAGCTCTGATTGCTTGACAGTGCCCGATATAGCGCACTGTTTTATAGTCTAAATGTTGAATGCGGTTCAGATAAGACTGAGGCAAAGTAGAAATACCACCTGAAGTATTGAACGCCTCCATGCGGCCAAAAGGCGGCGGGAATTCGATTTCTTCCAGCTCAGACAGAGCCGGCAATTGAAGCAGCTTACCATCGCGAATGAGAGTGCAGTCTTCACTATATTCGTTGATCAGACCCTCTACCGAAAAGACCTGGGCATAACCGAGGGTATTGATCTCGCGGTCAATAGGTACCCCACCGACACGAATGCGCATATCATAGACTTCATCGAGACTTTCGGCGGCAGAAGCAGCCAAAAGCGATACCATACCCGGAGCCAAACCGGCATCGGGTATTATCGATACACCTCTTTCTTTTGCCAATTCATCAAGCAAGAACTGTCTGCGCACAAGCTCTTCATTGCCGCCCAAGTCGACAAAATGCGTGCGGGTGGAAAGTGCCAATTTAGTGAGCTCATAGTTATGCTCATAGGTGACGCAACTGATGGCTACATCGACTTCTTCCATAAGCTGACCCAGTTCGCGCTCATTGGTGACATCCACCAGAGCTGGTACCAGTTTAGGATCTTTCAAACGGTCGGCGGTGCTTTTGAGAATCGCTTCAGAACGGTCGGTGAGAACAACTTTTTCGACCTTAGGTGAGCGAATTAAATCATAGGCTACGGCATAGCCCATTTTGCCGGCCCCAAGCACTAGAAATTTCATCTCTACACCTCAAATATGGCTAAACTTAATAGGTACTTCTGCGCTTGCCGCCGTCAATGGCAATGGTCGACCCGGTAATATAGGCAGCCTGCTTAGATGCAAGATAAGCAACACAACTGGCAAATTCTTCCGGTGTACCGAGACGTCCGGCCGGAATTGCCGAAAGGTACTGTTTTTCGTACTCTGCCGCACTTTGCCCGGTGCGGGCTATACGCGCCTGCATGAGAGACTTTAGTCTTTCAGTATCGATTGCTCCAGGGGCGACACAGTTTACTGTAATTCCATCTGCCGCTACTTCATCGGCAAGGGTCTTAAGCATGGCTGTAACAGCCGAACGCAACGCATTTGAGACCGCCAGTCCGGCGATGGGCTCGACCACCGATAGCGATGTCACACAGATTACTCTTCCAAACTTCCTTTCGCGCATACCCGGAATAAAGGCTTCGTTCAAATGACTGACCGATTGAAATAGCCTCTCAAAACCACCTTGCCAAGCCTCAGCCGAAGTAGAAAGAACATCTGAAGGAGCTGGACCACCGACATTATGCACAAGAATATCGACTGTACCCAAAACTTTCTTTGTCTGCTCAATTAGTGCCTTGCGACTTTCCACCTCGGTGAGATCACAAGGAAAAACTTCTATACCGGAACCGAGATCTGCTTTCTCGCGAGCCGAAGATAAGACTTGCGCCCCCTCAGCAGCTAGGGTCTGGGCGATGGCACGGCCGATGCCCTTTGTACCTCCGGTAACCAGAGCTTTCTTACCCTTGATGAACAGATCCATGATTTAGCTTTACTCCACTAACGATATTTATAAGAGATGCATTTAGCTTCAGAGAAAAATTCCAGACTGTAGCGCCCGCCTTCACGGCCGATACCTGATGACTTTTGCCCGCCGAAGGGTGTGCGTAAATCGCGCAAGAACCAGGTGTTGATCCAAATCATGCCGGCCTTAATGCGCGTAGATAGTCTATGCAGTCTATCGACATCTTGGCTCCAAATTGAAGCAGATAATCCATAAGGTGAATTATTAGCTAGAGCGATCGCTTCCTCTTCATCTTGGAATGCCACCACCGGTAGGGTCGGACCAAAGATCTCTTCCTGCAAGAAACGCGAATCGCTCTTGAGCCCGGCAAAAACAGACGGACTAAGGAAATAGCCGTTCTTGAACTGAGAGCCTAGTTGGGCGCCGATAGGCTCGCCCCCAGTGAGAAGTTGCCCTTCTTGCTTACCGATTTCAATATAAGAGAGCACCTTATCGAGATGCTCGCGCGAGACCAGGGCGCCCATCTGTGTAGTGGGATCGAGCGGATCTCCTACTTTGATAGTTTTTACTCTTTGCACGAGCCTTTCCACCACTTGGTCGTAGACCTTTTTTTGTACAAACAAGCGCGAACCGGCCAGACAAATCTGCCCCTGATTGCGGAAAGCGGCACGCACAGCCGTGGGTATCGCCTCATCAAGATTGGCATCATCAAAGATGATATTGGCCCCCTTGCCGCCCAGTTCAAAAGAGAGTTTCTTGAGCGTATCGGAAGAAGCACGCATGATGGCTTTGCCGGTGGAAGTCTCACCGGTAAAAGAAATCGACCTGACATCTGGATGGAGAGTGAGAGCCTCGCCAGCCGACTTAGCGCCAAAGCCGTTTACTATATTGAATACACCAGGCGGTAAACCGGCAGCTCTAGTGATATCGGCAAATAGATAGGCAGTATAGGGCGTCCATTCTGCCGGTTTCAAAACAATCGTATTGCCCATGGCCAGTGCCGGTGCAATTTTCCAGGTAGCCAGATAGAGCGGCAGATTCCAAGGTGTAATCAGACCACAGACACCAAGCGGTTCTCTAATTGCCACGTGTCTTTCATCCAAGCCGCCGCTATAGGCCTCATCAGCATGACTGGCGGCAAACTGGCTGAAAAAATGAAAATTGGAAGCTGAGCGCAATATGTCGCCATCAAAACTTTCACTGATAGGTTTGCCGTTATCGGTTGATTCAGCCACAGCCAATTCTTTGCGCCGCTCCATAATCAGATCACCGATGCGCTTCAAATACTGACAGCGCTCAGCCACAGATAGACCCGACCAGTCGCCTTTCTCGAAAGCGCGACGGGCGGCAGTGACCGCCCTATCGATATCGGCGGCATCACCACTGGCCACCAAGGCATGAGGGGCGCCGGTGGAGGGGTTGATACTCTCAAAAGTGGCAGCACTCGCCGACTGAGTGTAATCACCATCGATAAAATGATCGATCTTGGTCAGGGCTGAAGACATTTTTAACTCCCTAAAAACTAGATTTCTTTAGCGAAACTGGCTATGGCTTTCATCTCGATATAGTTACGCCCGGGCAGACGCGCCACCTGCACAGTAGTTCGACAGGGCGGTACCGGTAAGTGCGAAAAATAAGTGGCATACACCTTGTTGTATCTTTCAAAATCGTTCATGTCGTGCAAGAAGACAGTAATGTCGACAACATCGCTATAGTCGAGGCCGGCATGCTTGAGAACAACGCCTAGATTATCGAGTACACCCCTGGTCTGGGCTTCGATGTCATAAGCCAAAACTTTACCGCTTTCATCTAAAGTAAGGCCGCGCTCCACGCCTGTTTTGGCATCGCGGCAACCCTGACCGCTGATGAAAAGCAGATCACCTACTCTAATGGCGTGCGAATAAGCACCCAAAGGTCCGGGCGCCGACTGCCCCGGATTGATGGCTTGTTTTCCCATGAGACCGCTCCGCTTGAAACTCTCTAAGCAGTTAATTTAAACTGGCTTACGTGCATTAGATCTTTAGAGAATAATCATGACACTCTGTGCCGAAGATAAGGCTAATCCCGCCCTGCTGCCATGGCGCCCCCTCTACACCATTGAAAGGGGAGAAAAGACCGAAGTAACCGTATACGGCATTATTAGCGCAGTGGTGAGAAAAGCCCGAACCAATAAAGAACAGGAGCGAGCTTCTTTGGGCGAGCCTTTTGCCCTGCCGCTTGAAGACCGCTACCAAAAGCTGGTCGGTGTCGGTGATGATAATTTCACCCTCTGGACCAGATCTCTGCTTAAGCCCTGGCAACTACTCTCTCATATTGAAATATTGAAAGCGGCCTACCCGGCGCTCAAAGAAGAACATTACGCCCTTTTCATGGCTTCGCATTCGGGCGAACCAATGCATATTGAGGCCCTTGAAGAAATAATCAAGATTACCGGTATAGAAGAATCAATGCTGGCTTGCCCCCCAGCCACACCGGTCTCTAGCGAAAGCAAAGCCTTGATGAAAGAACGGGCGGAAAAGCCTCGCCGGCGATACCACAATTGCAGCGGCAAACATGCTGGTTATCTTGCCGCTCTCAAAGCCGTCGATCAAGAAGCATACGGCAACTACATCAAGAGTAATCATCAACACCACAACGACTTGATCAATATTTTGTCGACCTTTACCGGGCGCAGCAAAGAAAGTTTTGTTGCCACCACCGATGGTTGCCAACTGCCCAATTATGCTTTAAGCACCTTTGAAATCGCCTGCATTTATGAAAGTCTCTTCGGCTTTCGCCGATATAAAGAAAGTCTGCCCAGCCAGTGGCAGGCTTGGGGAGAACTTGGTTCCATCATGAATCACTATCCCCGTCATCTTTCCGGTCTAGGCCGTGTCGATTACAAAGTCATGACCGGTGAACTGTTCCCCGGTCAGACTTTTACTGCCGCCGCTAAAGAAGGGGCAGACGGCTTACTCGGCGTCTCCATTGTCAGCGATCAATATCCAAATGGTCTGGCTATTTGCATCAAACTAAGCTCCGGCTTTGAAAACAAACATATGGAAATTATCTTGAAGGAACTGCTCCGACAGCTGCATTTGTTGCCTCCTAAAGGAGAGACAAAAACCGATGCCGCCGGCGGTATCAAAGTCGACCACATAAAAACCCATTTTCACTTCCAAGTGCAAGGAGCTTTCAGTGAAGAAAAGCAGCCTGAGCTTCAATCGCATCATTGATATCTCGCAACCGGTAAGCAGCCGCACCGCCTGTTTTCCTGGCGATGTGCCGTTTTCTAAGCGAGTCACCTTGTCTTATCAAGAAAGCGGCGTCATCAATCTCACGGCTTTCACCATGAGCCCGCATGTGGGCAGTCATGCCGACGCCCCGGTGCATATCAAAGGCGACTTGAGCGATCAGAGCCTCGGGGCGGCGGCTATGAAGCTCTCAGCCTTCCTCGGTACTGTTTTGGTGATTGACTTGACCAGATTGGCAAACCAAGTTGAAGATTCTGAAAATGAAGCCCAAGACTGGCGAGAAGAAATTGGCGGGGAGCACCTCGGCGAAATCAAGGCTAGAATTGCCTCTTTGCTAAAGCAGTTTGACTTGCAGATGCCTGAGAGAGTCTTGTTCAAGACCCTAACCAAGGTAGCACCGGAGCAGTTTGAAGCGAGCTATGCCTATATCGGCACTGAGACCGCCAAATATCTTGCTCAGGAGAAAACCAAGTTAGTCGGACTTGACACCCCTTCAGTCGATCATATAAATGCCAAAGTATTGGCCACCCACCACATATTAGAAGAAGCCGGTATGGTCTGGCTGGAGAATCTAGATTTAAGTGAGGTGGAAGAGGGTGTTTATCAACTAATTGCCCTGCCTCTCAAGATGGAAGAACTGGAAGCCTCGCCTCTGCGAGCTGTCTTGCTTGCCTAAACTTAGCCTAAGCTAAACTAGATTTGTCTATTTCTGCCGGAGATAAAAAATGCTAGACAATTTCAACAAAAAACATCCGGCTCTGATTGGCGCCGTGCATGTCAAACCGCTGCCGGGTGCAGCCGACTTCAGAGGGGCGAAGAGCATCGATCAAATTGTCGATGAAGCACTACAAGATGCTGAAACCTATTTAGATGGGGGCGCCGATGGCATCATCCTTGAGAATATGCATGACTTGCCATATTTAAGAGGAAGGGTTGAGCCTGAGACAACAGCCGCCATGACCAGAGTGGCGGTAGCTATCAGACAAAGATTTACCTGTCCCATAGGCGTGCAGCTTTTGGCGGCAGCCAATAGAGAGGCGCTTGCCGTTGCTATTGCCGCCGAACTAGATTTCTTGAGGGTAGAGGGCTTTGTCTTTGCTCATATCGGCGACGAAGGACTACATCAGTCTTGTGCGCCAGAACTGATTAGATTGCGCGCGGCGCTCGGTGCTCAGCATATAAAAATTTACGCCGATATAAAGAAAAAGCACTCTGCTCATGCCATCACCGAAGACCTCAGTCTAGAAGAAACAGCTCATGCTGCTGAGTTTTTCAAAGCCGACGGTGTGATCGTCACCGGGCTGCGCACCGCCGACGCCCCTGCACCACATTTAGTGCACGCCACCGCTGGTGCAGTCAAGATTCCAGTATTGATTGGTTCAGGCATCACCCCGGAAAATCTAGACAAATATAAAGACGGTGCCGCCGGTTATATTGTCGGCACATATGCCAAGAAAAACGGCAACTGGCAAGAACCGGTAGATCTTGAACGTGTCAAAAAGCTGAAAGCAAGCTTGCTTTCTATGTAAATGAGTTTATGAGGCATAACTGGCTTATATGTGAAGGCTTATACATGAATGGCTTATATATAACTGGCTGCGATAATTCTAGATTTAGGCAAGTTTGCAATAAATTCTGCAGCAAGAAGGTTCTAGCAATTTACCTCGGTCTATTTGTATGCCTAGGCTGTGCAGCACATGCGGCAGAAGACCTCCTAAATGATGCTCTCACTTGCTATAAGAGAGGCATGTACAGCCGCGCTCGCAACAGTCTTGAGTTGTACTTAAGGAAGAAACCTCTGGATCAATCAGCCAATTATCTGATGGGTTGTATTTTGCTCAAACAGAACTGCCCCGACCTAGCAAGAGCACGCTTTGAGTTTTGCCAAAAACTGCAACCGCAAAGCGCCGCAGGCAAGTTAAGCGCCGAGGCGCTAAGAGGACTGCAAAACCTACAAACAAACTCACCAAACCAAGGCAATGAGGCAAAGCTGTCTAGTATCCCAACCGAGCCAATCGAACAAGAAAGACTGAAAGAAGAGAGGGCACGACTGAATAAGGAAGCAGAAGACAAAATTGCCGTCAAGAAAAGAGTGATGGAAAATAAAATTCATGAAATGAATCTGCAAGAAGAGCAAGCCTTAAGAAATTTCCTGCCGGTGCGGCGACGCTTTGGCGGCACCTATGTCAACCAAGAAGCTAAAGATGCGGTCAAGAAAGACTATGACGCGCGCAGAGAGGCTATAAAGAAAGCCCACGAAGAAGAAACCGCGCAGATTATGAGGCAGTACCAAGACAGAATACAAGCCTACGAAGACACTCTCAAGAGTTTGGAAAGTCGAAAAGTACAAAGACGCAATTAGAAGCTCTTGCGCCGCGCCAAAGACTTGAAGGGATCCGACGATACAGCCGGTGCAGCAGCAGCCGGTCTTGGCGCTGGTGCCGCCGCGGTTACAGCCGGGCGTACTTTTTTTACTTTCTTGACCACCGGCCGCTCCAAGTGACTTGCTGTAGGTTTGCCGCTCACGGCAGCTTTCTTCACGACCGACTGAGAATCATCTTCAGATTTGCTGCCGTTTTCAGGCTTACTATCAAGACTTGGCTTAGAGGCAGACTGCGCCGGTGAAACAGATTGCGGCGGTGCAACAGACTGCGGCGCCTCTGCCGGTGGTGCGACCGCTTGGGGGCTATTATTAGGAACAGTCTTAACCGGAATGACTGCGGCATTATCTTTTTTGCCGTTCATCATAAAGAAGCCGGCAACACCCAAAACCAGAAGGAAGACTGCCGCTATACCAAGCACGACAGGCGAAATCTTCTTAGCCTTTGTTTCAGGCTCAGAACCAGGCATGGTGGGGAAATCAGTACGTAGAACTTGACTCTTTCCAGGCTTAGGAATCGCAGTTTCCAGATCTCGACAAAGTTCAGCCATACTCTGGTGACGGCTAGCGGGATCTTTAGCCATCGCCTTCCAAATAACCGCTTCCAACCTTTCAGGAATATAAAGGTCGGGGCGAATCTCGCTAAAGCGCGGCGGCATTTCAGAAATATGCTTACTCATGGTTTCGACCATAGTCTTACCAATGAGAGGTAGTCGACCGGTCAAGGTCTCAAAAATGACGATACCCATGGAATAAATATCAGATCTAACATCAAGCTCCAAGCCCTGACACTGCTCGGGACTCATATAGACCGGGCTGCCGCAAACTTCTCCCATCTGGGTGAGGCGCTGTTGTTCACCGCCGGCGCCAATCAACTGGGCGACACCAAAATCTACTATTTTGACAAAGTCTTTTTCGTCTTCATACTCGATGAGCATGATATTGCTGGGCTTAAGATCACGGTGAATAACACCGGCACGGTGAGCATGATCTAGAGCGTCGGTGGCTTGAGTCAATATCTTGATTGAGCGCTCGACTGAAACCTGACCATCTTGCTTAATCATGTCAGAGAGCGAAATGCCCTGCAAATAATCCATAACAATAAACGGTTGCCCGCTCTGGGGGGTGATCCCGAAGTCATAGACCGTGATTATGTTGGGATGATTCATACGGCAAGAGGCTTTACCCTCTCGCAAGAAGCGCTGCACCGACTGGCTATCGGCTATGTGTTGCGACTGCAACATCTTGATGGCGACAGTGCGCTCCATAAGCACTTGTCGCCCCTTATAGACAACCCCCATACCGCCATGACCGATAACATCGATGATGTCGTACTTGCCCATCAGACAAGTGCCAATCATTGGGTCGCGAGCAAGCGGAACGAGAGCCGCCCCATCATGGGGACAGGCTCTGACTATACCGGTGAACTGTCTGTTGCACTCAAGACAGATTTTCTGATCTAGCCCGTCATGTATGTTTCCAGCGTGCACTTTTGTCCTGATTAGAGTTGAGGGGGTGTAAAGAGAGAAAGTCATCAACTAAAGTGAAGATGGCATTACAGACACCTTAACATATGCTAATGTACCCTGCCCAATGCAAATCTAACCCAGAAGTGAGCTTTTATTCAGTCAGTTGCCCATTTACAACCTTGACTATCTGAGCACCAGCTAACCATTCTTCCTTAAATCCATCCAGATGAGTGGTGGTAATTATCGTCTGCATGTCGCTCTTGACCAACTCCATGAGCATGCCTTGCCTGCCTAGATCAAGCTCAGCCAGTACATCATCGAGCAAAAGCAAGGGAGGCTCACTGAGAGCATCTTCCACAAGCTTTAGTTCGGCCAGTTTGAGGGCTAAAACAAGCGACCTTTGCTGCCCCTGACTACCGAATATATGAGCCGGCATGTCGTTGATGACAAAACTCATATCATCGCGGTGGGGACCTGCCAGGGTCTGCTTTCTAGCCAGTTCTTCGGCACGGCGCCCTTTCAGGGCCAGATAAATTCTTTTGGCCAGTTCTTCTTCTTTATGCTGGGCAAACTCAGCCAAGTTCACCACCAGATTAGCTTCCGAATCACCACTCTCTTCTTTGAAGAGATAACCTGCTTCCAGTTTTTCCCGATGTCCCGAAATTCTAGCTAGATTAGCCTCCGCCACCGGCAAAAGGCCCAAGAGAACCTCGCTGCGGGCTTTGACCAGACGAGCCCCGAGCTTGGCCAGTTGCACATCCCAGACCTTCAGTTCTTCTTCATCCGGGGCAAGTGATCTTTCAAACCAACTTTTGAAGAGGCGGTTGCGCTGACTAACTACTTTGTCATAGCGAGCGAAAATCTCACTAAGCCCTGGGCGCAACTGCAAGACAACGTCATCGAGCCAATCACGCCTTTCTTTTGGTCCGCCTCTAAGTAAACTGAGATCTGAAGAGCTAAAGGAAACAGCAGTGAGACGAGTCATGCCTCTAGTCTCAGAACGAGGCACTTTCATGCCGTTAATTTTAATAGTTCGAGACAAGCGCGGCTGGGTATTGAGCAGCAAACTAACAGTTTCTTCTACGCCTTGACTGCGATAAGTCACTTCCAAATAGGTCTGACTTTCCCCCTTCAAAACCAAGTCCCGGTCTGAAGCGGTGCGCCGACTACGAAATCCGGCCATCACCTCGATTGCTTCTAATAAATTGGTCTTACCTTGGGCATTCTCGCCAATTAAGATATTGCGCTGAGGATAAAGACAGAGAGTTGTATCTCTGTAATTGCGAAAGTTTTTGACAACAAGACGCTTGACCTGCACTTTAGATCAAACAAGGCAGACTGTGTCTGGCCAGCTGACAATCACGGGCAATCTGCTCTTTCAAGGCATCGAGCCCGTCAAATTTTCTTTCATCACGTAGATGTTTATGAAACTCCACCTTTAAGACTCGGTCGTAAATGTCTCCATCAAAATCAAGCAAATGGGCTTCCACTGTAAAGTTCGGCTCAAGAGCCCCAGGAGAGAGTTCAGGATTCTTGAAAGTAGGACGAACACCAATATTGATTACACAGAGTCTTTTCTCATGATCTGTGCCACCGACCACTTCGGCAAAGCCGGCATAAACTCCGGGCGGCGGCACAAGCTGATTAAAGGCCGGGCGCACATTGGCGGTGGGGAAGCCAAGCGTTCTGCCGCGCTGATCCCCTTTGACAATGGTGCCACGCAAACTAAAGGGACGAGAAAGCAAACGGCTGGCCAAATCTAGATTCTTGCCAATCACCAGATCTCTGATTCGACTACTTGAAACTTCCAGCCCATCTACATAAACCATATCGGCAGCATGCACGACAAAATCACGCTCCGAACCGATAGATCTGAGCATATCGGCATCGCCCTCGCGGTCTCGACCAAAATGATGGTTATGACCCACCGATATAGACTTAGCCCCAAGACAGTCAAGCAGCATTGTTTCCACATACTGCCTGGGTGAAAGACGACAAAGCTCTTCCGAGAAAGTCAAGACAAGGGCAAATTCCACCCCAAGATTCTGAAAAAGCTCCAATCTCTCTTCGATAACGGATAGCAAAAGAGGCGCCTGACCTCTGGTCAAACCACGGGGATGGTCTCTAAAGGTGACTACACCAGCAAGGCCGCCGAGACGACGGGCTTCATCCACGGCCTTCTTGATTACAACCTGATGACCGGGATGCACCCCGTCAAAGAAACCGAGAGCTATAGCCGAACGGTCTACCAGACTGGGTTTGGGCTCGTAAAAGACTTGCAAAACTACTCCCCTGAAAAGCTATCCTGTCAATACTTTGGTTGCAAGTGTTGATCATAACGCAAGTTGGCAATATCGGGTTAAAAAGGGCATGAGATAGGCATCTATGCTAAAATTTTTTAGTCGATTCGGGCAACCGATCGCACTGAGCAAAGAAGCCGCACTCTCTGATATATCGAGACGATATCAGCTTGCGGCGAGCAATTGCCTAGATATTAGGCCTTGATATTAGAATATACGGGATCTCGATAATGGCGAAAAAAGAGCAGGGGACAGTGGCATCTTTGACAGAGCAAGAAAACAACGAAGAAACAAGCAAATCCACCGGCGTCGTTGCCGAAGTAGACAATAAAGTGCAAGGCGATTATGACGCTTCCGCCATTGATGTCTTGGAAGGCTTGGAAGCAGTCAGAGTTAGACCTGGTATGTATATCGGTACAACCGGTCCGCGTGGCTTGCACCATATGGTCTGGGAAATTGTAGACAATGCCGTAGATGAATCACTAGCCGGCTATTGCAGCCGCATCGAAGTGACCATTAATGCCGATGAATCTTGCACCGTACTCGATAATGGCCGCGGCATCCCCACCGATGTAGTGGAAAAGACCGGCAAAAGCGCCGTTGAAACTGTATTTACCGTGCTGCACGCCGGCGGCAAATTTGGCGGCGGCGGCTATAAAGTTTCGGGCGGTCTTCACGGCGTAGGCGCTTCGGTCGTAAACGCCCTTTCGGAAAAATTAGAAGTAGAGGTCTCTAGGAACGGTAGAGTACACAAACAAGTTTATTTGCGTGGTGTCGCCGATGGTGACCTGCAAGTCCTCGGTGAGACAGATTACCGCGGTACTAAAGTTACCTTCTGGCCAGACGACCAGATCTTCCATGACTTCAACGAAGACAACGAAAGAATCAGGATTTTCTTTGAATGGGACGTACTGGCTACACGTCTGCGTGAGATGGCCTTCCTCAATAAAGGTCTAGCAATTATTCTCACCGACAATAGACCTGGTAAAGGCGACGGCAAGACCGAAACCTACCACTATGAAGGCGGTATATCCAGCTATGTGGAATATCTCAACGAAACTCGCGATGTATTGCACAAGCCGCCGATTTACTTTGAACAAAAGACCGAAGAAGTAACGGTTGAATGCTCGTTGCAATGGACTGCGCAGTATTCTGAATCTATCTATAGCTTCGTCAACAATATCAATACGCATGACGGCGGCACCCACGAGACCGGCTTTAGAAACGCTCTTACACGCATAGTCAATGACTATGCCAGAAAGAACAACCTACTCAAAGAAAACGACTCAAACTTTACCGGTGATGACGTCAGAGAAGGTCTGACCGCTATAGTCTCGGTGAAAGTACCAGACCCTCAGTTTGAAGGACAGACAAAAGAGAGACTGGGCAACAGAGAAGTGCAAGGCGTTGTGCAGAGCATAACTGCTGAACGTCTCTCAGATTGGTTGGAACTAAACCCTAAGTTGTCTAAAGAGATAATCAACAAGGTCGTGCAGTCGAAAGCTGCTCGTGAAGCTGCTCAAAAAGCAAAACAAACAGTAAGACGTCAATCGGCTCTTTCAGGCGGAGGACTGCCCGGCAAACTGGCAGACTGTTCCGACAAAGATCCTGAAAGATGTGAAGTCTACCTAGTAGAAGGTGATTCAGCCGGTGGTTCGGCAAAACAAGGTAGAGACCGTTCTTTCCAGGCGATTTTGCCCCTACGGGGCAAAATCCTCAACGTAGAAAGAGTGCAGCCAAGCCGCATCTATGACAACGCTGAAGTACAAGCAATGATTCAAGCCATTGGTCTTGTAGTCAAAGAAAATGACGAAGACGGCAGCAAGACAGCTGGTTTGCTTAAACCCAATGCCGAAAATCTAGACCTGAGCAAACTGCGCTATCACAAAATCATCATCATGACCGACGCCGACGTGGACGGCAGCCATATCCGCACCTTGCTCCTCACCTTCTTCTTTAGATATGCCAGACAATTGGTCGAGCGTGGTTATGTGTATATTGCCCAACCACCTCTATATAAAGTTGAGAAAGGCAAGCGGGTAGAGTACTGCTACAACGAACACAAGTTGGAAGCCTTACTGGCTGAAATGGGCGAAAAGGCCTCGGTTCAGCGCTTTAAGGGTCTTGGTGAAATGATGCCCCAACAGCTTTGGGACACCACTATGAACCCGGCCACCCGCACCCTTAAGAAAGTCACTGTGGCAGATGCTTCTGAAGCCGATCACTGGTTCGACCTGCTCATGGGCGAAGTGGTCGGACCGCGCCGGCAATACATCGAGGAAAATGCTCACAAGAGCAACCTAGACATCTAGATGGTCAATGTAGCCAATATAATCACTGTATCTAGGGTTTTTCTGGCTCTCATTACTCTGACTCTGCTTTTCTTCCAAGAAGACAGCTTTAGATGGATAGCCTTTTTCCTGACGATATTCGTTATTTGGGCCGATGGGCTCGATGGTTACTTTGCTAGAAAACTAAACCAGACTTCCAAACTAGGCGCAGTCCTTGACATAGCCGGCGACCGTGCCGTTGAAATGGCTTATTGGATAGTCTTCTCCACCCTCGGTTGGATTCCCGTTTTTGTGCCCCTGGTTTACTTGATCAGGGGCACCTTTGTTGATGCAATACGCTCACTTGCCTCCGAACAAGGTTACACCGCCTTTGGTACCAGCACCATGATGCAAAGCCCTTTGGGTAAATTCCTGGTCACCTCTAACTTCAGTCGCTTTACCTATGCGGTGGTGAAAGCTTTAGCCTTTTGTGCGGTTATCGCCGCTCAAATTAAAAGCGATTTCCAGGTGCCTTTGCACAACAGCGCTGATGTTTTGGTTTATACATCGGTATTCTTTTGCCTGGTTAGGGGTCTACCCGTACTGGTCGAAAGTCCCTTTTTGTTTAAAGATAAAGAAAAGCCCTAAGGCCAGGGATTTTCTACCTGACCCTGGTTGGGATTATTGTCATTCTTACCGGTAGGATTGACGAAGCCGCCACCCCAGGGAGTCTGCTTCGAATCACTTGAACTAACACCCAACTCACGCTCTAGACGAGCAATCATCTCGCGTGTATTCATGATCTTGCGATTGAATTCCACCTCGATATTGTTTGTTGGCACGCGCATACAATTGTGCCCTTCGCCCAGAGACCGCCTGGCAAAGTTCTTCAGCCGGTCCCAGAAGCGCAAGTCTTCTTCGAAGTCGCGCATCTGCCCCTTCAAGTTATAAAGATAAACCTTGCGCAAATCAGGATCACGCAAAGGTTGTAGCCCTTTTGGTGTGAACTGCGGCGTGGCCCCTTGGCTGGCAAAATATGGCGGCTTATAATGCGAGTCTTTGAGAAAGTACATCAGGTGGTTGATTAGACTGCAAGTGGCTTGCTCTGTTTCGCTGGACAAACCACCGGCGCGCTCAGCCGGCACTTCTCTTTCGGCAATCTGTAAGGCGGTCATCCAATATTGCCTGGCCTTTTCATAATCACCATGGGCATAGTAGTATCCGCCACCCTGGTCATAAGGTGGGAAAGTGATTTTCTTTCTTTGCTTTGGTTTGAGGCTGGAAAGATATTCAATACTCTTTCCGGGATAATGTTTACCGCCTGTTCTTTCGAAATCGCCTTTATCTTTAGCCCGGCAAGACAAACCACCGGCGAGAACTAAACTCAATCCAAGGCTTACAGAAACTAAAGCGACTCTCAACTTACACCTCACTGCCAGACACCTTATCTCTAAATCTTATATTTAAGCACCATCTCGACCATTTAGCATGGCAGTGCAAGCCTCATAGACTAAATCAGCTGAAAGTTCAGTAAGACAAGGTCGGTTATCACAGGTCTTTTTGTAATGACAGGGACGACAACTGAGAGAGGCATCAAAAACGGCGCGACCTCCGTAAGGACCCCAACGCACCGGATCGGTCGGACCAAAGAGCGTAACAACCGGCACCCCAGCGCTGGCTGCTAAATGTGAAGGGCCGCTGTCCACACAAACAGCAAGCTTCATCAAAGAATAAAGAGCCATACTTTCACGTAATTGCAGCCGACCGCTCATGTCTATAAAGGGCATGTCTTTAGGCAAAAGAGCCGCCAACTCTGCATATAAACCAATGTCCTGTTTATCGCCGCTGAAAACAGGGATAAAGCCATCAGAGTAAAGCAACTTTATCACTTGAGCAAAGCTCTCAAGTGGATAAGTCTTGTCTGGGTGGGCGGCGGCAGCGTGGATAAGGACATAGCGCCCGTCCTTGAGCCGAGGTTCAATAGCCAAGACGGCCGCTAACTCTTCCTCGGTAGTAAAACTCTCAAGATGCCGATCGCCAACGGTCAAGCCACAACCTTCCAGAACCGACAAGACCGAATCTACTTCATGAATATCAGTGCGAAAAGGCACTTTATCAGTGAGTAAAAAGTGTCCGTCTCCCTGATAGCCAACCCTTCTTTTGGCACCACAGACCAAAGAAAGAGCAGCGCTGGAAAAGGAACGCTTCAAGACAAAAGCCAGATCGTAACGGCGCTTACGCAACTCGAGTGCATAACTGAACCAGTTGCGAGGTTTACCCTCGCCTGAGTCATATTTATGAAAGCGAGTGGTATCAAATGCGATTAACTCATCGACATAAGGACAGCCCTTGAGCACCTCTCCGCTCTTGGGGCCAACCAAAACATCAATTCTCGCTTCTGGATAATTAGCCCTTAGGTTGCGCAGAAAGGGCACGGTCAAAATGGTATCACCGATGAAGCGATAGCGAATCACCAAGATACGTTGACCGCGAGGCTTCATCGAGCCACCTCTTTTGACAAGAAACTCGGCAAGTCAGTTAGCCATTCCACATCCTGAGCCAGATAGAGAATCTTACCGGCAGCAAAAAATTGAGAAAGCCTGGCAGAGTTGGCATACTCTTTGATGCGCACCATATCTTTGGCAGTGGTAACAATATAAGCCGAAGCCTCTTTGGCAGAAGAAAAGATTAGCTCCAATTCCTTCTCACTAAACCAGTGATGATCGGGAAATGCATGACTCTCTATGAGATTCAAATCAAGGGCTCTTAGTGAAGCGGCAAAACTCTCAGGTCGGGCGATGGCACACAGAGATACCACCGGAGCGGAAGCAAGTTCAACAAATTGATCAACAGCATTGCGCAGCCGGCCCGGGCGAAATCGGCAAGCACTGAAATCGGCTTTAGCACTATATTTGGCCAGCTTGCTCTTCAGTTCATCAAAGTGGCTAAGACTGTCCACCTTGGTGATTATGACATGATCAGCCCGGCCCAATGCCGAGAGCGGTTCACGTAAGCGACCACCAGGCAAGAGCGACTGTCTCTCAGGATCATCATTGGCGTCCCAAAGCACAATATCAAGATTTCTCTCTAGGGGCAGATGCTGAAAACCATCATCAAGAATTAGCACTTGCGCAGCCAGTTCGCGACAGGCAAGCTCAGCCAGTTCCACCCGGCGGCTGCCCACCAAGACAGCTAGTCCCTCAACCAGGCTGGCGATCAAGAATGGCTCATCACCACTGTCCTGAACTGTGGCGACAGGTCCCTGCCCGCGGCTGACAATGACATTTCCTTTACTGCGGCGACCGTAGCCACGGCTGAGCACCGCAGTGCGCAAGCCCTTCTCGATATAGCGCCGACCTAGCTCCATGACTATAGGTGTTTTGCCGGTACCACCAACACTGAGATTGCCGACACTTACCACAAAAGCAGGGCTGCTATCTCGTTTCTTAAGACCGCTTTGATAAGAGAGCAAATGCAGGTAGGCACCGACGCCGTAAAGACAATTGAAGGGCGCAAGACAGTTCCTAAAGATCTGGTTCTCCAAAAGCGCTTTAATTTGGCAGTTCTGATCAGTAATCTTCATCGCTCAAGTACTGGGTCGAGCCCTGGCTCCAGTACCGACTCGATCAAGCCAACAGCATGCTGAACAGCACCCTGGCTGGCAGTCAGGACAGCCTGCCCGCGCTCACCCAATTGCCGAGAATGCTCTAAATCTCTAATCAGTTTGATTAGGTTATCGACAAGGCTAGAAGCATCTTGGCAGATTGTTAGTGCCGAGGCTTCAAGTAGACTATTAGCGGTATCACGAGTCTTTTCTATGTGCGGACCAACCAAGACAGGCACTGCATAAGCATAAGGCTCCATGATATTGTGACCGCCGATGGGTGCCAGAGTACCGCCCACGAAGGCGAGATCGCAAAGACTGTAAAATTCGAAAAGTTTGCCGATAGCATCGAGCAAATAAACTTCCTTGGCAACATTTGAAAAGGACTCTGAGCGAGAATAACGGCGCACTGTATAGCCTTGCGACTTGATTAAAGAAGCCACATGCTCAAAGCGCTCGGGATGACGCGGCACAATGATCAGTCTTATGCGCTCAGCTAAGCTTGCATCCAAACTCCACACTCGGTCAAGAAAGGAGAGCAGGGCACTCTCTTCGCCTTCATGGGTGGAGCCGGCTACGATTGTGATACTACTTTTGGTATCGCCACCATCGGTCTGAACTGCCTTAAAAATATTGGTAAGTTTCTGCAATTCCTGCCGACGCTCAGAAGAGACTGGTACCAAGCCGTCGAACTTGAGATTACCGAGTACCTTTACGTTCATGTCGGCCCCGGCTATTGCCCGATAACGGTTTGCTTCTTCTTCGGTCTGTACACCGATAGTATGCATACTGCGCAAAACCGGTCCAAAGAATGCTCTAAAGCGATGATAGCCCTTGAAAGAACGCGGCGAAATACGACCGTTGACCACCACCATGGGTATATTTCGCTTACTGCATTCATAGGTAAAGCCTGGCCAAATCTCGGTTTCAGCAATAGCAACCAGGGAAGGCTTCAAGACATCAAGCCAGGGTCGGGTGGCAAAAGGCAAGTCATAAGGGAAATAAAAGACATCGGCCATGCCTTGGCATTTTTCTTGAGCGAGCGCCTGACCGGTGGCGGTGGTGGTAGATACCACCAGAGGTTCAGAAGGATGCTTACGATGATAAGCTTTCAGAAGCGGCAAGACGGCATTGAACTCACCCACGGAAACAGCATGGAACCAAAGACAGCCGGCTAATTTCGCCTTCTTTGCTTTGATTGCTTCAGGCACGCAGCCGAGCTTCTGCCGAAAACCGGCTCTGGCTTTCTTTTTGAAAAGCAGAAGCGGCGCCACAATAATAAGAAGCAGTGCAAATAAGAAATAGTATCCATTGATGGTAAAGCCGAAAAGCGGATCGGCCTTTTTGTTGATTCGGCGCAATGTGCTGGCGTTTACCATGAGAGAACTCTGTTTAACTTACTCTTTTATTGTCTTGGTCAATCAGTCAGACTAGCTCGGGCGCTGAACACGTTTCTACTTCTGACTTTGCGTTCACAGATTTTACTACATTGGCCAATCTATATAAGGTCGATAGCATCGACATCGACCGCCAAGCTAACGGCAGGACCAAAACGCCGCCCCCTGAGATAATCGACCAATAACCGCTGCAGTCTCTCGCCGCCTTTATTTTTGATAATTAAGTGATAGCGGTAGCGTCCCTTGATTCTCTCAATAAGACAGGGCGCTGGTCCCAAGATTTTCAGCTCATCTTCATCAGCTTCATCTTCCATCAAATAACTTATTTCTTCAGCGACAATCTCAGAGACAGACTGCACCAGCATTTCGTCTTCACCCGAGAGCAAAACTCTGGTCAAGCGGGCAAAAGGAGGATAGTCTAGATAACGCCGACTTTCGATTTCGGGGGCAAAAAAGCCGGCGTAATCGTGCCGGCTGGCTAAATTGAGCACAGGCAACTCAGGCGTGTAAGTCTGCAAAATAACCGAGCCGGGGGTTTCACCGCGGCCGGCTCGCCCCGCCACCTGGGTGAGCAATTGAAAGCCCCGCTCGGAAGAGCGGTAATCGGGCAGATTGAAAGCCGAGTCGGCAAGCAAAACACCAACCAGGGTTACTTTTGCGATGTCGAGTCCTTTAGCCACCATCTGCGTGCCAATCAAAATATCGGCTTGCCCTTCGGTAAACCTTGCCAGCACTTCTTCAAAGGCGCCCTTTCTGCGCACTACGTCAGAATCGAGCCGAACAATACGGGCGTCAGGCAAGAACTTGCTCACCTCTTTTTCTACTTTCTGAGTCCCAACGCCGGCGATCTTTAGAAAAGGTCCCTGGCAACTAGAGCATTCTTCTTTGAGAGGCTGCCTATAGCCGCAATGATGACAAGCCAGATAACCACCGGCAGAAAACAAAGATTGGTCGGCAGCTTCTTCAAGATTGACTTTATGTCTGAGATTGGAATGGAGAACCAGAGAGACGCTGCAATTTCTGCAAGTCTGTGGAGTACCGCAAGCCTGGCAAAAAATATGACTGGCATAACCGCGGCGATTGATCAAAAGCACCGACTGTTCGCCTTTCTCTAAGCGGTCTTTGAGAGCATCAGCCAGTCTTCTTGAAAATATTTCACTACCAGCCAGCATGGCGCCCTTACCCTGCCTCATGTCCACAATCTCGACACGAGGCATAACAGGCTGATGCACTCTATTTTTCATGGAAAGAATACGATCGTTTTGCCTGGCTCTTTCAAAACTAGCAAGATCGGGAGTAGCAGAGCCGAACAAAACCAAGGCCCCGCAACGCCTGGCTTTCTCTACGGCTAAATCACGCGCATTATAACGGGGGGCAGGGGTTGACTGCTTATAGCTGCCATCATGCTCTTCATCTAGCACAATCAAACCCAGATCAGGGATATTGGCTAGAATAGCCGATCTGGCACCGAGCAAGACCCTCACTTCGCCCGATCGCAAACGCCGCCAAGCATCATAGCGCTCACCGGCACTGATACCACTATGCCAGACAGCGACAAGGGCGCCGAAGCGCGCCTTGAGGCGCCCAGACAGTTGCGGCGTCAAGGCGATCTCCGGTACAAGAAATAGGGCAGTGCGCCCTAATTCTAGACAGCGGGCAATCAATCTCAAATAAATTTCGGTCTTGCCCGAACCGGTGACACCGTGCAGAAGCCAGGGTTCATAGAACTTTTGCGGTTGATCTTTTAGAGAAAAACACTCTTCCAAAGCGGGCAAAAGAATACCGTAAACAGTTTTCTGTTCTTCGGTCAGTTCGGGCAGGGCAATATAGTTATCGACAAGAGCGCCGGGCAAGCGACCAAGGGCGTCGCGCACCACCTCTTTCTCAAAGCTCTCGAGCATGCCTTCCTTGACCATCTTGTCAATAGTCGCTCTTGATACTCCCGATTTTTGCAGCAGTTGCGCCAGACTGAGAGCCGTATCAAGATTTGCATTAGAACTTGTATTCAGACTTGTAAGTAGACTTGCATCAGATTTTGCATCAGAATATGCATCAGGACTTGTATTCAGATTGGCATCAGGATTTTCTGCTAAGCCTGAGCTTTCATTTACTTGGAAGGCTGCCAGCACTTGCTTTTGCTTGGCGGTGCGGGGTGGAAGCCCTGAAGCTCTCAGCCAAAGCTCGGTCTTCATAGAACTACCGTTTTCTTCCACTTCATCAATAGTGATATAACCAAGCCGACTCAAATGTCTCATCGACTGCAAAAAGTCTTGCACGGTCAACTTAGGTTTGCGTCTTTTGCCCTCACTTTCAAAACGTCTGCGCAAGGCAGACAAGCTCAATATGCCTTTAGCACTGCCCTGAAGAAGGGTAAAAACAAGATAAGCAGCAGGTGAAAGTAAAATTTCCGCTCCTGAAAGCGTGCGATCGACAAGACGCACATGCCTTTTCACCTTACTAACCAGACAACTAGGGACGGCGGCACTGACCACATCCTGCATGCTGGCGCAATATTTGGCGGCGATGAAAGCAAGAAAATCGATATAACTTTCGTCAAACAAAGGAAGCGGATCTACTACTTCCAATATTTCTTTTACTTTGAAGGATTCGCGCTCTTCGTCAAAGTCGGTGAGCAGACTAATGACATAGCCCGCCACCATTTGCGAACCAAAAGGAACCAGGACCTGAGCGCCGACAAAGACTTCGTCATGAAGCGATTCGGGCACACGGTAAGTGAACAAACGATCTTTCAGATCCTGCACTTGTATATCAAGCAGAATCTGAGAATAAAGACGCGTTTGCGGGTTAACGCTCTGAAGACCTAATTCGGTTTCGACCATTCCCTAATTATCAGGCACCGATCACATATTTCTTCCAGTTATAGCCTGAAACATTTGGATGAGTGTGCTTCGATATTTCAAAGAGAACATGCGAAACAGGTCGCCTGGGGGTGGACATCAAAGGCATGGATGCTTCTTTAGGTGTGCGATCGCCTTTCTTGACATTACAGCGCAAACAAGCCGCCACAACGTTATCCCAGGCATCAAGACCGCCGCGGGAGCGCGGAATAATGTGGTCAATCGTCAGATCGTGCCTTTTGTCGCCGCAGTATTGGCAAGTGTAATTATCTCGGTGCAAAATATTGCGCCTGGATAAACTGATCTCTTTGTAGGGAATCTTGACGTAGGAACGCAGCCTAATCACTGTGGGCAAGGGCGTGTCGGTATAGATGAAGTTGCCATTGTCTTCAATCGGTTCAGCTTTGCCCTTCATGAGCAGAACCACGGCACGGCGCCAGGTACAGATATTGAGAGGCTCATATGATGCGTTCAGTACCAGTACCTTAGACACGTTCCCACCTTTATTTATTAGTAAAAGTTTACGTTGTAATATTATAACGACTAATGGTCAAGATGTCCAGAAATAGGCGATTTTCAGACTCCATATCAACGGTGGGCGAGGAAGTTGTAGTTTTTCTATCGTTTGCATATAAAACAGGCAACAGTGCGCCTCTGGGCGAGATTTGCCGAGCTGACATTGCCCTAGAGTACTTTCAGCCAGAGACAAGTGTTAAGCAGCGCGTAATCCAGACTCGATGGCAATTGCCTTTGAGCAGTCTTTAGTGCTACTTTGGTCTACTTACCAAGCGCGACTGGGGCAAGGAAGACCCAGGAGCAAACCTATTATTTGGTTTTTTCTTGGTTCTGTATCGGCTTCCGTCATACCTACCGGCTCACACATCAATATCAAAGGAGTATTAAGCCTTGCCAGTAGCATCGATGAGACAACTTTTGGAAGCGGGCGTGCACTTCGGTCACCAGACCCGTCGCTGGAATCCCAAGATGAGACCTTACATCTACGGGGAGCGTAACGGCATTTACATCATTGACTTGGAACAGACCACCCGCGCTCTCGACCGGGCCTGTGAATTCGTCAGAAAAGCCGCTTCTGAAAAGAAAAACATTATTTTTGTCGGCACTAAGAAACAAGCAGCCGAAATCGTCGAAGAAGAAGCGAAGCGCTGCGGTGCCCACTTTGTCAATCGTCGCTGGTTGGGCGGTATGCTCACCAACTTCGAAACAATCAGACTGCGCATCAATCGCCTCAAAGAACTCGAAGAAATGAGAGATACAGGTGATTTCTATCGCCGCGGCAAGAAAGAGCAGTCTATGCTCAACCGTGAGCTGACCAAGCTTGAAAAATCGCTCGGCGGCATTAAAACAATGCGCGGCAAGCCCGATCTACTTTTCATCATCGACCAGAAACGCGAACTCATCGCTGTTTCAGAAGCCAAGAAAATCGGCATCGCCACAGTCGGCATCATCGACACCAACTGCGATCCCGACGGCATTGACTATGTCATCCCCGGCAACGACGACTCTATCCGCTCAATCAAACTAATTACGAGCAAGATCGCCGATTCCATCCTGGAAGGCAAGCAAGGTCAAGCTTACAGCTCACCGGCTGAAGAGAAAGCCTGGAAAGAGCCCGAGCCTCAGATGGCTTCGGTAGGCGCCGCCGCCGGTGAACATGCTGATGCTCCAGACGCTTTCGGCGACGACGAAGCAAAAGCCTAATTTTCAATATCACTCCAGAACAAACGAGGTCACAGGAAGGAGATGAGTACAGTGGTTGAGATATCAGCATCCATGGTCAAAGATCTGCGCGAAAAGTCAGGCGCAGCCATGATGGACTGCAAGAAAGCCCTGGTGGAAGCCGGCGGCGATTTTGAGAAAGCCTTCGAAATCTTGAGACAAAAAGGTGCTGCTGCGGCTGGCAAGAAAGCTTCCCGCATCACATCGGAAGGTCTCGTGGTCGGACAAGTATCAGAGTGCGGCAAAGCCTGCGCCCTGGTCGAAGTCAATTGCGAAACAGACTTTGTTGCCCGCAACGAAGAGTTCCAAGCCTTGGGTAAAGAACTCGCCGCTATCGCCTTGAAAGAGAAGCCCGCAACAGTGGAAGCTCTGCTTGAGAAACCCTCCAGCAAAGGCACTGTTAAGGAGCTCATCACCGAAGCCATCGCTAAAACTGGAGAAAACATCCAAGTCAAGCGACTGGAAGTTTTTGATTTGAAAGAAGGCACTGGCTCGACCGGTCTTTACATCCACACCCTCGGCGGCAAGATGGGCGCCATCGTCGAACTTTCCACCGACAAGTGTGTAAACGGCTGCGCCGACACCAAAGCCTTGGCTAGAGAAGTAGCCATGCATGTCGTTTCGGCTAAACCAACTTATCTAGATCGTGAAGCAGTTCCTGCTGAAATGATCGAAAATGAGCGCCGCATTGAATCGGGCAAAGCCGACCTGGCTGACAAGAAGCCCGAAATGCGCGACAAAATCGTAGCTGGACGCGTAGATAAGATCTTGGCTGAGCGTTGCTTGACCGAGCAGCCCTTTGTCAAGGAGCAGTCTACTTCGGTAGGCAAGTACCTGGCCGCCAAAGGCAAAGAATTGGGCATCACCATCAAGCCCGTGCGCTTCGCTCTCTTCATTCTTGGAGAAGGCGATGCACCGCAACAGGCTGAAGCCTAATTCACCTTAGAAGCAGCACTATAGAACTGAGAGCCGGGTAAGAGTTATGATCTACCCGGCTTTCGCACAGAATGCCCCTCTCAATACGGAAACTCGGAGTTAATAATGTCGGAAGTGCGCTACAAACGGATCTTACTGAAGCTCAGCGGCGAAGCCCTGACTGGGGCTCAAGGCTTCGGTATCGATCCAGAGATAATCAGCGGCATAGCCGACGAGATATCCAACGCTTATTCGCTAGGCATACAAATAGCCATCGTAGTGGGCGGTGGAAACATCTTCAGAGGCGTGCAAGGGTCTTCTTGGGGGATGGACAAGGCAGCAGCGGACTATGTCGGTATGCTGGCGACAATTATGAACTGTCTCATTCTGCAAGAGGTCTTAACCCGCAAGGGCGTTCCCACCAGAGTGCAGACTGCCATAGCCATGCCGGCAGTAGCCGAACCCTTTATTAGATTGCGTGCCATTCGCCATCTCGAAAAGGGAAGGGTAGTTATTTTCGGAGGCGGCACCGGCAATCCGCACGTCACCACCGACACTGCCGCGGCCCTGCGAGCCGCCGAAATGAAAGCCGATGCCATCCTCATGGCTAAGAACCATGTCGACGGTGTCTACGAAGATGATCCCAAGAAAAACCCGAATGCCAAACATATCGACAGCATCACCTTCGAAGAAATGCTATCTAGACAACTCAAGGTTATGGACCCAGCTGCGGTATCCATCTGCCAACAAAATTCCATCCCCCTAGTCGTGTTCGATTTTGCTCGTTCCGGCTCTATCGAAAAGATAGTCATGGGCGAAAAAATCGGTACTCTCATCGGCACAGCACAACAGGCAACAGGAGTAAGTAAATAGCAATGAGCGCTCAGGAATTACTGAAGTCCGCAGAAGATCACATGCAAAAGGCGGTAGAGCGTCTTCATAAAGAGTTCCAGACCATAAGAACCGGACGCCCGAGTCCACATGTTCTGGACAAGATTGAAGTGGACTATTACGGCACCATGAACCCAATCAAGGGCCTCGGCAATATTTCCATCCAAGACGGTCGAACCATCATGATTCAGCCTTACGACAAAGGCTCTCTGAAAGCGATCGAACAAGCTATTCAAAAATCAGACCTGGGTGTGAACCCTAACAACGACGGCAGCGTCATCCGACTGAGCTTCCCGCCCCTCACCGAAGACCGCCGCAAGGAACTAGTCAAAATGGTCGGCAAACTCGCTGAAGAATATAGAGTGACCGTTCGCAACGCGCGCCGTGACTGCGACCAGAACATGAAAAAGCTGAAGGGCACAATTTCTGAAGACGAAATCAAAAAACACGGAGATTCTCTGCAGAAGCTGACAGACAAATACATCAAAGACATCGACAAAACCCTAAAAGACAAAGAAGAAGAGCTAATGGAAATTTAGGTCAAGATCTGGGTCTAGGTCATAGATCTAAATTCAAATCTGGATTGAGATTTAGGTTGCAATTCAGATTTAAATCGAGATTTAGATTTAGATCGAGAATCAGATTGAGATTTAGATAGAAATTCAGATTGAGATTAAGCTCGCAACTTCAGTTCATCACTCAGTTAGAACCAAGCAAGAGGCTATAAATATGTGCGGTATCGTTGGCTATCTAGGCCCGTCCCAGGCGTTTCCGGTTTTGCTCAATGAGCTCAAATGTCTTGAATATCGAGGCTATGACTCGGCTGGGGTTGCCGTCATCGAAGAGGGACGGCTTTGCGTACTGAAAGCCGCAGGCAAACTCTCTAATCTGGAAGCCCTGCTAGAAAGCAAAAGACCAAAAGCCAGCGTAGGCATCGGGCATACAAGATGGGCGACCCACGGCATACCCAACGACCAGAACGCCCACCCCCACACAGACAAATCAGGCACTATCGCGGTTGTTCACAACGGCATCATCGAGAACCACGAAGAACTGAGAGACGAGCTGAAGTCACTCGGTTACGAGTTTGCCTCTGAAACTGACACAGAAGTAATCGTTCACTTGGTCTCGCACGAATATGCCAAAGACCAAGATCTGCTGCAATCAATTTTGCGCGCAGTCAAAAGACTAAGCGGCATCTTCGCCCTCGGCATCGTTAGCCAAAAGCATCCAGACCGCATCTATGCCGTTAATCACCACTACTCTCTTTCGGTCGGTCTGGGCGATAACGAGAACTTTCTTGCCTCAGACTCAATGGCTGTCAGGCAGTACACAAATAGAGTTATCAAATTAGACCAGAGCGAACTGGCCGAGATCACGACAACCGGGGTAAGGCTGTTCACTTTTGACGGCAAAGAGGTAAAACGCAGCCCTATCGCTTTAGATACAAGCCCCTATGTCATTGATAAATGCGGCTACAAGCACTTCCTCTTGAAAGAAATTCATGAGCAACCGCTGGTACTGCGCCAGACGCTCTCCAAATATCTCAGACATCCCAATCATCCAATCGATCTAAACATAGATCATCTCTCCACCGGCTCTGGAGAAACTGCATACGGGGTCCATCTTACCGAAGAAGAGATCAAGGGACTGGACAGAATTTCAGTTTTTGCTTGCGGCACCGCCTATCATGCTTCTATGGTCGGCAAATTACTTTTAGAAGAACTGGTCGGCATTCCTTGCGAGGTAGAGATTGCCTCAGAGATTAGAGGACGAAAAGTACTCGTCAACGAGTCAACTTTAGCCATTGCCGTAAGCCAGTCCGGTGAAACCGCTGATACCTTAGCCGCGCTGAAAGAAGCAAAGTCAAAAGGAGCCTACACGCTCGGCATAACCAATCGTGCCGACTCCCACTTAGCCCACTTAACCCAGAACTTGATGGTCACCGAATGCGGTATCGAAGTATCGGTCGCCGCTACAAAGACCTACCTCGCCCAGCTTGCTAGTTTTTATCTGCTCGCTATTTATCTTGCAGAAAAACGCGGCACCATCAGCAAGGAGAGAGCAAAAGAACTAAAAGTGCAGCTAAATCTCGTGCCAACTATGATTGAACAGATCCTGGCAAGAGAAGAACAGATTCGTGACGTATCAGTGAAATACGCTGAAGCGCACGATGTAGTTTTCATCGGACGTGGTCTAAACTTCCCCACCGCTCTGGAAGGGGCTTTGAAGCTGAAAGAGTTAAGCTACATACACGCTTCCGGCTATGCCGCCGGCGAACTCAAACACGGTCCTATAGCGGTGCTAGACCAAAACGTACCGGTCATTACAGTGCTGGTTCCCGGAGCTGTTTACGAAAAGACATTGTCGAATGCACAAGAGGCAAGAGCAAGAAAGGCGAAAATGATCTGCGTGGCAGTAGACGGAGACGAGCAAGCAACCAAAACATTTGACGCGGTTCTAGCTATTCCACCTGTTGACGAGCTCTTTTCGCCAATGACGTCAGTAGTTCCATTGCAGTTACTTTCTTACTTTATTGCAGACTATCTAGGTAAAGACGTTGATCAGCCAAGAAACCTTGCTAAATCTGTAACTGTCGAATAGACAATAAGTTCAAATAGCACCAAGTAAGTAAAAAAGAGAAAGTAACTTGGAATGGTTACTTTCTCTTTTTTTTGCGTCCGGTAGTCAAGAGATTAAATCTGATTTTGCCTTTGAACTTTTTTGCTCTGATTTTCGTTTAAAGGATTGAAAGCTACTTTTAGAAATTCCCGAAAATTTCTTTTTTTTTGGAGTATCAGAAAATGAAACAAGAAAATTCAAGCAAAAGAAAACGCAACTACATCAAAGACCAACTCAAATTCGCTGTCAGATTCATAGCAAAGCTGGCGCACTGGGAAGTATTCACCACTAGAGAATTATTGCCTTTGGTACCAAAGAGAGCGCCCCTTGATGTTTTCCTTTCCAAACAAGTGGCATCTGGCTATCTTGAAAGACTCGCAAGAGGGGTATTCAGGAGAAGGCATAAATTCAATAGAGTTCTGACGGAAGAAGCTATCGCAGGAATCAAGCGGCAATCCTTTGCCGGTAGGTGCCTAACCACCAAAGAATCTAGAGACTCTCTTCATATTGAGAAGCGGGCCTTCATTGATCAGCTGGAACTAGCAAATGAAAGGAATCCTCTATATCTCAGTCAAGGTACAAAAAGTAATTTCAAAATCGAGCAACTAGTACAGGCCAACAAAAATAGGACTTGGTCATTCAGAGAATCGAGAGTAGATATGAAGGCGGTAGGCAATAGAAAAGCCAAGTTAGGCGAATCACAAGCTGGACAGTGCTTCAGAGAAATATGGCGACAAGGTATCAAAAAATGCACTGACGAGATCGTGGAAAACGCCTACCTTTCGCTAAGTAAATCAGCGAGAGAAGAGCTACTTAGCCTGAAACAATATCTTCCCCAATGGATAAGCGATCGGATTCCGAGCAATGACAACCTAACCCTATCAATACTGGTGAATAAAAGAGAACTGCGAAAGAAAGGCTCAATCAAGCAGTACTGCAAACCCGGTAGCAGGATCTTTGCATAGCTAAGCTCTATACATCCATAGCATTTCAGAAAGAGTAAAACTGACAAGGTCCAAAACCAGCGGAGCGGCAAGCCTTACTTGCCACTCCTGGCGATACCGCCTTTCCATCTATTTCAGCTTTTTCAATTCTCCGTATTCAGCGGAAAATGCGTTTGGACCAGCATGGGATTCCTTGGCGTTTCGGATTTCGTTGCGCGTTTGCTTTTGCACCACATCTAACATCCATAAAGCCCAAGATACTTCATTGACAGTTGCACCTTGTGCTACACCCTTAAAGACTTTATAGGGGTTTCTGTCGTATCTATATCCAGCCCTTGCAACGTTTATGCCGAAAGCAATCTGAGGACCGCCCCGGGCCGCATAGGAAATGAAGCTCTCGATCATGTCCTGCTTTTGAGTCTTGCTATCAGCCTTGAGGAAAACCTCCCTATCTTCGAGAAGCTTAGCCATAACCGAATAGGTTTCAGTATTGTTGCCACCCATAAGTTTATTAAGATCAGTTCTAAGCTTTTCTGTTGTTTTACACTGAGCCTCACCAAGTAGTTTAGAGAGGCGAGAACCAGCAACCTTAGCGGTGACTGCGGCACCACCATGAATTAGCACGGGGGCGGCAGTCAGGGTCGCACCAGATATCAAGAATCCGATACCGCCACCACCGATAGTATTAATTCGCGTTTCTCTTATACCTCTAAGAACGTTTAAGGCACCCGGAAAAGCACCGGTGGCACAAACTGCCAAGGTACCGATAGTAGTGATATCTCTGGCGGTGTGTTTCTTGCGGGAGTCTATGTAAAGCTTGCTGAATTCTAAGATGGACAAGTCACGCAAATCACGCAAGACGGCTTCTTCGTCGATAAAGTATTGCTTCTGGGCTCCATCTAAATTCGCCACAATTGTGGCACGCTTTGCCAACAGAGAATCAATTTCTTCCTTTATGCTGTTCACTCTTTCTCTGATTGACTTTGCGTCGAAGTGCTTGCGCTTTCCCTTATAGTCGGCAATAAGATCTGAAGCCCCTTCGAGGGAATAAAGACCACCCAAAATACAGTATGCGACAAAGACAGTTATTACTCCAGATTCAAGACGTCCGCGCTTAGCCAGCCCTTCTCCCGGTTTACGTTGATACTTCCAAAAGTTGGTCAACAAAGCAATGTCGCCGGCATTGGCCACGGCGCCGGCAGCGAAATCATAAAGCTTCATGCGGCGCTGTTTATTCTTGTCTCGGGCAGTGTAGTGTGTTCTGAATTCAGAATTCAACCTTAGTAATTCAATCTCCTTTGCCGAAATCTGCCTATTCAAATTATCGATTTCACTATCGCTTTCGTAGGTTGCCACTGCAGTGCCAGGATTGAGCGGATTCAATTGCAGCGCCAGAGTTTCATTCGCCTTGGTTGAATCTGCCGCTTCCGCAAAGGACTGATCAGCCAGCGCTGCCAAAGGAGCATTAAGCAGGGTTATTGCCAGGGAAAGAGTGAGCGCTGCCGCCCGTCTAGTAAATTGAGAAACCGCCATAGACACCACCATATAACTGCAAAAACAGCTTTTAGAAAAGCAAAGACAGTGTCCTAAATTTCCCTCTGCAGATCTTCCGCCCCCAGATGGATGGCGAAGATTCCGCTAAGTGAATGCGCGCCCAACAAACCTCTCTTGACTTCGGCCTGGTTACTAAGCAGAAACCGAGGACCAGCCAGCCTTCAGAGACAAAAACAAGACTTGTTTGTCCAATTTTGTGACAACTCTCGATTGCACTATTTCAAGAAACTGCCCGGCAAAACATCAGAAACAGAAAGCGAAATTGGGCGTCACAAAAAGAACAGCTCTGGAGGAGAACAGCCAAAAGAAACTCCCGCGAACACGAAAAGGTAATCATCCCTGAGACTGACTCTATCCAAAAACGCTTACAAATTCAGACACGCTTGCTGTTCTCAAAGGCTTACTTACTCTTACATGCTCGCTAGTTCTTACACACTTACAAGCTCTTACACACTTACTAGCTCTTACACGCTCGCTAGCTCTTACATGCTCGCTAGTTCTTACACACTTACAAGCTCTTACACACTTACAAGCTCTTACACACTTACTAGTGCTTACATGCTTACCGAACCGCGACCTTCGGTGAGGGCGGCGTTTGGCTCTTCTTCGACGATCTTGGGCGTAATCAGAAGCATTAGTTCAGAACGATTGCGTCCTTTCAAAGTATTTCGGAAGAATGCACCAAGTACGGGAGCCTCTGCCATATAAGGAACCTTGGCCATCTGGGAAGCTTCTGTTTCGGTGAAAAGACCACCTAACACCAAGGTCTGCCCATCCTTAATGCGCACTTCCTGGGACATGATGTCGCGCACGTTCAAGAGTGTGACCACAGTGGTGCCGAAAGCCTGCGGCGGTCCAAGTGGTGTCGACACTTGGGGACGCAAGCGCATGGAAATGAAACCATCCTCGGTGACACGCGGTAAGACGTTGAGGAATATTCCCGCCTTGGTCAACTCCACGTTAGTTGTAACAACACCAAGGCTGACCGTGGCTGTAACTTTGTGCACGACTTCCTGGGCAATCGTAATTAGAGCCTCGGTATTGTCTACAACCACAACTGAAGGGTTGGCGACCAACTTAGCTTTGTTGGTCTGCAGCATCATGTTTACCGACAAATTTACGACCGTTGGCACTGTAGCAATGTTGGCCCGGCCTCCAGCTAGGCGGTCGGCAGTAATGAAGTTGAAGGCAGACTGAGCTGTCGGCAGAGCAGTTACGTTAGCAATAGTAGGAGGATTGAGGGGCAAGAGCGAACCGACCAAGCCGTTATAACCGGTACCAAAAGTGTTGACCGCAGAACCTGTGGTGTTGTTACCGGTGAAAGGAATAGCAGGAATATTCGGGTTGGCGATAGAACTAGCCGGTGAACCCAAACCGGGCAAGAACGACTTGAGCGGCGCCTGCGAATTACCCATAATCGAGGTGGAGAGTCCATCACCCTGCATGTTGAGAGTGGCGCCCAACTGCCTAATGCCTTGGTTGTTCAGCTCGACAAGGCTGGCTTGGATGTGCACTTGTTTCGGTCTGCGGTCCAGAAGCCTGATCGACTCTTCCGCTAAGTTGACGTCTTCCTGGGTGCCGACTACCAAAACTTGTCTATTCTTGACGTCGGGCAAAATGATGGCGCCACCACCATTGGGGTCAACCTGAAAATCGGCATTGACCTCTAAATGAGCCCTGATCTGCTGAGTACCAGGGTCTACGGCAGCGTTGTTAAAGCCGACGCCCTCTTGGGTCTGGGCTCGGGTGATACCACGCAGAGTGCGAGGCTGAGTCTCGAGTTGATAAGTCTGGGTGTTATCAGTTTCGACCGACTGGCCGTCCTTGTCTGTATTCTTGGTTCCAGATTTCTCAGCGGTAGGACCGCGCAAATCTGCGCCTTGCGACTGCCCTTCTTTTTCGCTGGCGGTCTCTTCTGAAACTTCGTTTTGTGTGCGACGCTTTGTCTGTGTCTTAAAATCGGGCAAATAACCTTTGTTAAAGACCGAGGCAGCAAGCAGTGCAGCCACGTCATACGGGTGAGCGTAGCTGAGTTTGAAAGCTTTGGCTACAGGTCTGTTTAGACCTAACTGCACCATCGCCTGGGTAGAGGCAACAACCACTGTCGAACTATCGAGAGTGCGGCTGGTCAGACCAGCAGCGGCAAGCACGCTGTCCATAGCCTCGTTGAGAGTAACATCGCGCAATTCACCAGTGATCTTGCCGGCGCAAGACTTATCGATAATTATGTTCAAATTGCCGCGCCGAGCGATTTCGCTTATCACTTCACGAACTGGAGTGTCGCGAAAACTCAAATTATGAATTAGAGATTCTTGAGCGAAAAGCTTGAAAGGTCGCCGAATTTTAACAGTGCCGGTCACGCCAGGCAGACTCTTGCGACTCTGAGGACGCATCGTTCCTTGAGCTATCGCTCGCGGCTCCGGCTCAGAGCTTGAATTTGACGAAGTAAGATTGTCGCTGCCTTTTTGCTCTTCGGCATCAGGCTTACCTGGACTGACGCCGAAAGCAGAACTGGAAGCATCAACGGCGTTGGAAGAAGGGGCGTTGCCGGATTTATTTGCGGAGTCAGAGGAAGAGGAAGAGGAAGAGGAAGAGGCGGCTGAAGCGGAGCCTTTAGAAGCAGATATTTTAGAATCAGGTCCTTTACTGGATGAACCGACACTCGGGTCTGCAACACCAGGGTCGAAGATCAGATCTGAATCGGATTTAGCAGCTAAAGCCTGACTTGCCGACAGAAGCACTATTAGCAAAGCGACTGAAGCTGGTAGAAATAAGTTTGTCTTCTTCAAAAGAAAACCCCTAGACCAAAAACCGAAACTAAACCTGACTCTTGAACGAACTCGAACTGTAAACTAAACCTGATTCTGAACTAAACTTGACTCTGAACTAAACCTGATTCTGAAACTAGCCCTAAATTCAAACTAGAAACCAAACCAGAAAACAAACGAGGAAATGCCCCCAAAGCAGAACCCAAAACCCAAACCTCTAAAGAAATTAGAATCCTCAGGGTCCTCAATATGCAGAGGAAATTTTACCGCTTAACTTCCTCTTTTCCCTTAACTAGAGCTGTTATTAGAACTGGTTAATTACTGGCAGGCAACTTCTTTAACCCGGTCAGACCGCCCAAAGCTATCTCTAAATTGTTGCGAGCTTCGGCCAAATGCGGGTTGAGACGCAAAGCCAGGCGTAACTCACTGACTGAAGAGGAAAGATCGCCCCGCCCATAAAGGGCAAAGCCCAAATCATTGCGGGCTTGAGCATTGAGCGGATCGAGAGCGACGGCGCAGCGAAATTCATCTACCGCAGCATTGACTTCTTTTGTGGCATATAGCGCCCGACCGAGAGCCATATGCCCCTCGGCGGAAGTGGGATCAAGCAGAACTGCTTGTCTCGCCGTGCGCCTGGCGCAGTGATAATCGCCTGACATTAGCAGGGCTTTGGTCAAGACCGCGTGGGCTATAGCCGATGATGGATCGGCGGAGACAGCTTGCCGCCCGGCCTTAATTGCGCCGTGTAAATCACGGGCCGAAAGCAGAGCTTGGCTGAGCCCGGCTAGATTGAGGTCATTGGCATTCAGCTTGGCAGCCTGCCTGTATTCGTCCACGGCTTCCGAGATTTCGCCGCGACGATATAAACTTTCGCCGTAATAATAATGGGCTTCGGCAACATCGGGCTTAATCTGCAAAGCCCGTTTGAACTCCAGTTCCGCTGCCGCTTCTTCACCGGAAAGGTCGAGGACCCGAGCCAAAATAATATGAGCGAGATAATCTTCTGGATTGATTGAGACGGCTCGCTTCATCTCAGTAGCTGAGCCCGACAGGTCTCCAGCTAAATAGAGATAGGTGCCCAAACGCAGCCTCAGGTTACCGTCTTGGGGATTATCTGTCACTTTTCTTCGCAAGAGCACTATGACATCGCTTACCGAACGCAGGTCGGTGGTGACTGGGTTTGAGTTGAGCAGCTTAATCAGAGACTTCTGCGTACCGGTCAATGCCAGGGCGCTGCCCGCCCCGCCCGTCCCACCCAAGGCAGATGCGCAGCAAATCAAGGTCGATAAAAGATATACAACAGACTTTTTCAGGGATGAAGATTTAGTCAACGTCGTCTCATTCCAATTCGGATACTGCAAGAGGCTAGCATATAATTCTGCAATGACTGCACCCAAAAGTGTCTATATACACATCCCTTTCTGTTCGCACAAATGCCATTTTTGCGACTTTGCCGCTTTTGCTGGGCTGGAAAGCCGGCAAGAGGAATATCTCAATAGTCTGCTGGCTGAGATTGATGAAAGATTGACTGAATATTTTCAGAAATCGGACGGCCCAAAAGACGACTCCGCTCAAGACCCAGGCAAAGGGCGAGAGGCTTTTGCAGACAAACCGGTCTTAGAAACAATCTTCATCGGCGGTGGTACGCCCGGCTTGTCTCCCCTCGAGCACCTACAGTCAATAACCGAGTCTTTGAGCCGTTACTTTCGTTTTTCAACAGATTTAGAGTTCAGCCTAGAGACGACTCCGCACGCCATCACCGCAGAAAAGGCTCGCGGCTGGCGAGAAATAGGCATCAACCGCCTTTCCATTGGGGTGGAGTCATTGCATGACTTCGAGCTAAAAGCCATGGGGCGTGACCACAGCCGGGCAGAGGCCCTTTTGGGCATAGAAACAGCCAGCCTGGCAGGCATCGACAATATTTGTCTGGATTTCATGTATGGCTTACCCGAGCAGACACGCGCCTCTTTCCAGGCGACTCTTCTGGAAGCGGTCAGTCTCTCCAAACAGTTTCCAATCAAGCATATCTCAGCCTATGGGCTTGAAATAGCGATCAATTCCCCTCTTTTGCTGCGCTATCCGAGAGAATGCCCCAGTTATCCCGATGAAGAAACTTTTGTGCAGATGTTCGATGACCTTTGCCAAATCATGGAAGACGCCGGCTTTATGCAATACGAGGTCTCCAACTTTGCCAAACCTGGCTTTGAAAGCAGGCATAACCTCACATACTGGCGCAACCAGCCGTATTTTGCTTTCGGAGTCGGCGCACATCGTTATGTGGACCGTATAAGAAGCGCCAATAGTAAGTCTTTTAATGCCTATGTACGCAATTATAGAGAGAGCGAAAAAATAGAAGAAATCTCACCCCAGGATGTCTGGGTGGAGGGTCTGATGCTTGCTTTACGTTTGCGTCAGGGCTTAGACCTAGACGACTTTAAGAAGCGTTACGGAATTGACCTTGAAGAAGCGAAAGCGGCGCCAATTAAGGACTTAGAAAGCGCCGGTCTGCTTGAAAGAATTAGTAAAGCCGGCAAAAAAGAGCTTTCTAGACCAGCAGACGAGCAAGGATTATCGGACACCGAAAAACCGACCAAATTTCTGCGAATCACCCGAAAAGGCTTGCCAGTAATGAATTCGATTATTGGAGCCTTGATCTGAGGAAAAGCTCAAGGAAAAGCTCAAGGAAAAGCTCAAGGATAAGACATACATAAATAGCTCTGGGCTGGGTATGCTGAATTTAGCATTTACTGCATTGAGCACTTTCTGCATTTAGCACTTACTGCATCTAGCACTTTCTGCCTCACCAGATGACTCTCCAGTCGAGCTTTCCCGCCATCCCCTTCATAAAGTCCTCCCCGCCTCGATATATTTAAACTCCCCTTTCTAAGCCAAGACCAAATTGAAAACTTGCCCTGAGTGCTACTCAGAATATGATGACGACACCAAAGTCTGTCCTGCCGATAACTCACCTCTGAAGTCGGTGGAGATGGATCCTCTGGTGGGAACCAGGCTGGGCGATCGTTACGAGATAGTTTCGGTCGTCGGCAGGGGCGGAATGGGTATTGTCTACAAAGCCAGACAAGAGCAAATGGACAAGCTCATGGCTATTAAGATGCTGCATTCGCATATGGTTTCAGACTCGGAAGCGGTAAAGCGCTTCTATCGAGAAGCTAAAACTGTATCCCAGGTCAGGCACCACCACATAGTCACACTCTATGACTTTGGCATGAGTTCGCAGGGTCAGCCCTTCTTGGTCATGGACTTTCTGGAAGGTGTCAGCCTCAAAGACGAACTAAAAAATAACGGCCCGCTAAGTTTTGAGCGAGCCGAAAAGATTTTTGGACAGGTTGTCGACGCCCTCGCTTCAGCCCATGCCCTCGATGTGGTGCACCGTGATTTGAAGCCTGAAAACATCCTACTCTCGCAACAGAACCAAAGCACCGACTGGGTCACCCTGGTTGACTTTGGTCTTTCCAAATTGAAAGAGCCGAAAACTCAAGATGCTTATACAATCACAAAAACCGGCGATGTTTGCGGCAGCCCGCCCTATATGAGCCCAGAACAATGTCTGGCAGCCTCGGCGGTTGATCCCCGTTCAGACATCTACTCCCTAGCTGTAGTGGTTTATGAATGTCTTTCCGGTACCCTGCCCTACACAGCCAAGTCGGCCATTGAAATGATGGACTGCCACCTTTACGGCACGCCCATACCGTTTAACCAGTCCACCCAAGACATGAAAGTGTGCAGCGAGTTAAGCAATTTCTTTGTTAAGGCCCTGCAGAAAGAGCCTGAAGCTAGACATGCCAATATCATCGAATTTGGCGAAGATCTGAAGACTTGCTTGCGAAGAGACAGTATCAAGCTGAAGAGCTACAAGCATCGCATGGAGAAGGCTTCCTTCAAAGATATGGAAAGCGAAGCCGAGGCCCTGATGTCCGGCACTTATCCCACCCTCGGAGCAGACGGACAGCGCAGTAACCTAGCCAGTGTCCGAGCCATAGAGTTGGCAGGACAGCAGGCAATGAACCTACAAGAAATTGCCACCAGCCACGATATCAGTGCCCATCCCGGTCAACCGATAGCCGGACAAAGCATGGCCACAGGGCAATACAATAAAACCAACAATAACAAAACAGCCAACAATGGAGATGGCGCCGAGGGCGCAAGCAGGTCTTGGGTCTCAAAAGTCATGAGCGCGGTCTTTGGTCATAGAGACAAAGAGAACGAACCTGCCGATTTCGACGAACCGGACAATGCCGCCTTACCCTATACCAATTGCCCCTACTGCGGAGCACCGGTGCGGGCACTGATCAAGTTTTGCATCTCTTGCCAGAGACAACTGCCTTCAGCGGCTGAATATGCCCGCATGCGAGTGCGCGGCGGCGGTCGCCTGGCAGTAGCCTCCGCTCAAGTAAACACCGGCAGGCATCAAAGAGTAGGCTTCAGCAATCGCGCTAAAGACGCAATGAGCAGCCGCACCTATCCAACCATACAGACTTGGCTTATCGTTATTCTGCTCCTTGTAATTGGTCTTTCTTTCTACAATGCTCTCAATAATCCGAGTTTCATCAATGCCATGAAAGGCATAGTGCAAGCCATAAAGAAATAAGTATAGCTGCTCAAGAAAATGAAGGCAGAAAGTTCTTCTATATGCCATATTCTTCTCAGACGAAAGACACACCACTGGTGGAGCCATATTGCGCCTCCCATTCGCTCATTGCCGGTCCAGCCTTCTACCTTGTTATGCTGATCATGAGCATGCTCTTGACACTAATAGTGGTGCTGGCTTCCGGTCGCCGCAAACAAGTCAACAAAAGACTTGCCCTCTCTCTTGATGAACGCATGGCAAAACTCTACTTGCTGGCCACCGAGCTAGGCGACCGCAGTGACTATCTAGGCCGCTCCCTGGCCCAAGACAGTGCAGCGGCAGTGCAGAAAGAGGCTATTTTTGAGTTTTATCGTAAGCTGACAATATTAGATGCAGCCTATCTATACACAAAGAAACTGACTGGTGAACTAGCTATAGAGAGCCTGGCTAAATGTTTGAGATTTTGCGACCTACTTATATTGGAAGCAGAAAACTTTGAGGCTCTTGCCTTGCCTAAACTGACAAAGGAAGAAAACTCGAAAGAAAAGCAGTTGCCGATAGAGACTGAAGAAAATCAGGCTAAATTTAAAGCCTGCCGCTTCTATAAGCCATCTTGGTCGGAAGTGGACGAATATGCTTCACGGCTGGTTATAGATTCGCAAGGCGCCATGGCCCAGCTCTTGCAAGAACTGAATCAGTTGGAAGAAGTGCGCAGACTGACTAAGTCTTAAAGGCGAAATCAGCTGGGCTGATATTTGCCTTTCATATTTTGACCGATGCGAAAACCTTGGATGAGATTATGTCTAGTTAGTTGAAAGATCTCATTCAAACAAGCCGGATCATTGATGCCGTGCTTGGCGGCAATGGCGTTAACTTGTTCCATCGCGATTGCCGAAAAATAGACATCGACATCGTCGTGGACTGAACCTCGCCCTTGATTTGGCAAGCGCAGAATTGCCTTGCCGAAATCATTGGTGACGGCATCGGCAATCTGAGCGGTCAACAGGTCTGCATAGAAACTTTCTGCTTTAGTCGCCATTTTAATCCCCGAATTATGCATCCAAACTACTGAGAGTCTTACGAACTTCTTTGATGTCCTGCCACATGTGCCATTTTGGAGAGCCGGGCTCTCGCGATTCATTCCTTAGCAAATATGAGGGGTGGAATATGGGCATTACTTTAGCACCGCTTGAGTAGTTAAACCACTTTCCTCTGATTCTGCTTATAGGATCCTTTACCTTGAGAATATGCTGAACTGCTGTGGATCCTGCCAGTAAAATGAGCTTTGGTTTAAGAAAATCTATTTGAGCGAGCAAATACTTTCGACAAGCATCAGCCTCATCTTGAGTGGGGACGCGGTTTTGCGGCGGACGACATTTTACGACGTTGCAGATATAAACTTCCTCATCTTTAGATATCTGTCCGGCTTCAAGAATTTTATCGAGCAACTGACCAGCTTTACCGACAAAGGGTAAACCGGTCTCGTCCTCTTTCTGACCGGGACCTTCACCGATGATCATCAGCTTAGCTTTACTATTGCCCCGCGAAAAAACGACATTGCTGCGAGTTTCACAAAGCTTACAGTCTTGGCAAAGTTTTGCCGCTTCTTCCACCTGCTCCAAACTTTCCCACGAATTTTGCATAGGGTCGCTCTAAAGAACAACTGAAAAAGCGTTGAACCGGTCTAAAGGCTTGAGATGATAATTGCTGATATCAGCTATAGATACTTCGCGGCAGCCACCAATTCTGCCTACGCAAGAAACAGCGGTGCGCTCGAAGTCGCGAACTGTTCCGGTGGTGAAATATTTGAAGGCCGGCAAGCTCAGGTCGACTTGTTGTGCTTTTGCCATTTCATTCAAACCAGGAAAAATGTCGTCTACCAAACAAGTGGCAGGATCAATAAGAGTCAAACCGGCAGGAAAAAGTTTTGCCATCTGCGCATCTTCACTGATTAGCCTTTCTATTTGAGGCGCCACAAAAGGAAAGTGAGTACAGCCAAGTACAATTGCTTCCATACCGGCAAGCTTGGTGAGATATTCGCGCAAGGCCCCTTCGAGATCACACATAGCGTTGTGCTCGGGCAATTTACCCGATTCGATAATTGGCACCAAGCGAGGACAGGCGACTTCCCTTATATCTCCTTCATATCCAAAGCCACGCAAGCCCTTGCTAAAAGCCTGAGAATTGACTGTGCCGAAAGTAGCCATCACACCTATCGATGAGAAGCGGCTGCGGCTGAGACTTTTGCATGTCGGAGCAATCAAGTCGTAAAGCTTCACTGAACTGCCAACGGCAGCTTCGGCATGGCTGCGAGCCAGTGCCGCCGAAGTATTGCAAGCCATCACAAGTGCATCAATTTTAAAATCGCTCAGAAACCCGACAATCTCTTCTACGAACTGTCCTATCTCGGCAGCGTCACGATTGCCGTAAGGGCAACGCCCGGTGTCGGCGAAGTAGATATAGCGAGCCGGCACGGCACAAGCAGCCAGACGGGAAAGAACAGACAAGCCACCTACGCCTGAATCAAACAGACCAATAGTCAATTGCTGTTTGGAGACGCCCGTCGACAGGGGCGCATTTTGAAACTTCGTCAAGTCTGAATTCTCAGCCAATTAAGCTATTTCGCCGATTTGGAGTTGCCTGAAGCTGCTATCTGGGAGGTCTGTTTTCCGGCCAGTTCTTCACTGCCTTTGTTTACATCCTGCAGGTAGAGCATAACACCACGAGCCAGAGCATTGGCAATCTTATTTTGGTAATCAGAAGAGATTAACCTATCTCTTTCTGTTTTGTTAGTTATATAACCAACTTCGGCCAAAATCGCCGGTACTGGAGTGTGGTTGATGACATAAAAACGAGCCCGCCTGACTGAACGATCAGGCGCAGCCAAGCCGGTGACAAGCGATTCATGTACTCTTCTGGCTAAGGGTAAACTGCGGTCTGTTTGATAATAAGTTTCTATGCCATGGATATCGGAAGTACTCTGCAACGAGTTAATGTGAACAGACAAAAATAGATTGGGATTGACTTGATTGGTTATCTTCACCCGATCTTCCAGTGAAACAAAAGTATCGTCGCTGCGAGTCATGACGATTCGAGCCCCTTTAGTCTCCAGGACCTTCTTCAGCTTGGCGGTTATGGCCAAAGTGACATCTTTCTCGTTTACATCAGACCTTTGCGCACCAGGATCACTGCCACCATGGCCGGCATCAAGAACAATTACAGTTTCACTGGGAGCACGCGGTACGACAATAGGCTGACCCATAGCCTGACTGATAGAAAGACTGGAATTTTTCTGCGAAAGTCCCTTGCTCAGGGTGATAGTCATATATGAAGAACCTTGATTGAAAAGTTCGTCGACAGTGACCCCCTCTTCAAGTTCAAGTACTAAACGCCCTGTAGAGACTTCAGCATTAGGCACGCCTACACGAATGGAGCGCACCAGCGGTGATGCGGCAGCATCAGGCAAGGCGGCATTAACTATCGACCGCATATCTTTGATATCCATGACATAACGGTCTGGAGCTTGCAGCCTAAATGACTTGTATTCAAGATCTTTTCGATTAGGCAATTCCACTCTGAATATCTCGAGAGCGCCTTTACCGGCATCGTCGACCTTATCTAATGTGATTAGGGGCGGCGGTCCTAAATCCTCGACCCGCTCCGGCAGCACCCGCTCAACCGGGGCAGCGCCCACATTGTCCTTTTCCGGTTGCTTCGGCTGCACCTGTCCTGCTTCAGACGACTCCTTCATTTTGTCATCCGGCTCAGATTCAATCTGCGATCTTTCTTCCGAAAGACCAATAATATCTAAAGTGCGTTCTTTCAGGCGCGAAAACCAACCCCGGCTGGGCTTTTCGCTAACTTCATTACTATCGGCTTTGGCTTTGGCGACTTTTTTAGCGTCTTTTTCTTTAGTTGCGCTTTTGTCTTTTTTATAGATCGGCGGTGCCAAAGGTGGCTCGGCTTCAGAAGCAGCGCTTTTGCTGCTTATTTTTGCAGCCGGAGCCGGAGTAGGCGCCGACGCCGACGCCGACGCTAAGATTGGTGCGGCTTGGGCAGATTTTGAAACAAGACTAGAACTAGAGCTAGAACCAGAGTTTGAACTAGAGCCGTATTTAGACCCTGAAACTTCCCCCCAGCTGACCTTAAGGACAGAAGGGGCGGCACCCACCGATACAGTCTTCAAGACAGCCGGATCATCGGCGGTAAATGAAATGCGCAACTTGGGAGGACTGACTTGAGCGAGAGCGATATGCACCGACTTGATGCCGGGAAATTTAGTATAAGAAGGATTTCTAAAACGATTATCAGATGAATTGCCTCTTACCTGACTGCTTGAGCGCTCCACCAAACTAATGTTTCGCGACTGTGTTTGATTGAGAGTGAGCCCATCGAAATCGGCAATGAGAACTGTCTCACCTCGCTCGCCCGGCAAGTAATTGAAGTGCGGTCGACCGACAGTAACCGCCTCGGCTAAATGCAGATAGATTGTGCGTTTATCAAGTTCTTCCTGGACAGAAACAACTTTCAAACCAGGGCCTGAAATAGACTTGTATTGCGAATAAGACTGGGCCAAGACCGCGGCAGACCGAAACGGAGCCAGGGCTGAGGTCGTCAAAATGCAGAAAAGAGCCGCCGCCACCTTCAAAGTCGCCACCTTGAAATAGGTAGCACCGCTGCTTTTGCTTTCGAACTTGGAGACCCTATTCAAGTGCTTTCGCTTTTCTAGATAGATACCGTCTTTGATGCTGCAGTGGAGAGCTTAGGCAGAGTCTAAATTCCCTGTAAATGACCCTGTAAATGCCCCTCTAAATGACCCTGCAAATGCCCGGAAAGTGCCCGGCTCTCGATAGATTTAATTGGTTTTACTTATATAGATCTAAAGAGGGAAAATCATAACACATGCTCAAATTTGTTAAGCATTTGAACTATCTGCCTAAATTAAATTGAGTTCCGGCTAAAACACCCACCACCTGGTAATCTGACTCTTAAAACAACTGAAATATTCCGAATGCGGACAACCGTTGATTCGTTAAGCGATTTTAGGGAGTAAATAATGGACACGACTCTGATGGGTGTGCTGGGCTGCGGTGCAGTCGCACTCGCATATGGCGGCTGGGCTGGCACCAGCGTTCTCAACTTAAGCGCCGGGAATGAGCGCATGCAACAAATTGCATCGGCCATTCAGGAAGGCGCCAGTGCTTATATGAACAGACAGTACACCACCATAGCTGGTGTCGGTGCTGTACTTTTCCTCATCATCGGTCTCACTCTGAACTGGACCACCGCGGCAGGCTTCCTGGTCGGTGCCGTTCTTTCCGCTCTTTCCGGCTTTGTCGGCATGTATGTCTCGGTACGAGCCAACGTGCGCACCGCTGAAGCCGCCAAAAACGGGCTGGAAGCAGCTCTTTCGGTAGCCTTCAAAGGCGGCTCGGTAACCGGTCTTCTGGTTGTCGGTCTCGGTCTTTTGGGCGTGGCTGGATTTTACATGGTCACCAAAGACGTGAATGCTCTAGTTGGTCTCGGCTTCGGAGCCAGCTTGATTTCAGTATTCGCCAGACTGGGTGGCGGCATCTACACCAAAGCAGCCGACGTCGGCGCCGACTTGGTCGGTAAAGTGGAAGCCGGTATTCCTGAAGATGATCCAAGAAACCCCGCTGTTATTGCCGATAACGTCGGCGACAATGTCGGCGACTGCGCCGGTATGGCAGCCGACCTTTTCGAAACTTATGCCGTAACCGCCGTAGCGACAATGCTGCTCGCTCATCAAATCTTTCACGCCCAGATAGAAGCCGGCACCGCCCCTAATGTCATTGTTTATCCTCTGGTATTGGGTGCCGCCTCGATTGTCACTTCTGTTATTGGCGCTCTTTGCGTCAAGCTCGGTAAGAGCACCAATATCATGGGCGCTCTCTATAAGGGTCTGATCGTCGCTGGTGTTCTTGCCGGCGTTTCCTTCTGGGTAATCACCGACAAGATGATGCAAGGTCTGACCATCGGCGATAAACCTGTCACCACGATGGCTTTCTTCCTGGCTGCCATGGTTGGTCTGGTTGTCACCGGGCTTCTGGTTTTCATCACCGAGTATTACACCTCAACTGACTATGCACCGGTGAAATACATCGCCAAAGCATCCGAAACAGGTCACGCCACCAACATCATCGCCGGACTAGCCGTATCGATGAAGTCCACAGCCTACCCTGTTATCGTCATTGTCGCCGGTATCCTCATTTCTTATTCACTCTGCGGAGTATTCGGTGTGGCTCTGGCAGCCATGTCTATGCTCTCGATGGCCGGCATCATCGTCGCTATCGACTCATATGGACCAATTACAGACAACGCCGGCGGTATTGCCGAAATGTCTGAATTGCCCAAAGAAGTAAGAAATGTCACCGACCCCCTCGATGCCGTAGGCAACACCACCAAGGCTGTGACCAAAGGCTATGCCATCGGTTCTGCCGGACTTGCCGCCATCGTGCTCTTCAGCTCTTATACCGAAGAACTGAACCTAGCCATGGCCAAAGCCGGTGCCCAAGGTCATATCACCTTCGATCTCTCCAGCCCCTATGTGCTGGCTGGTCTCTTCATCGGCGGTCTCATTCCTTTCGTTTTCGCAGCTCTGGCTATGGAATCGGTAGGTGCCGCCGGCGGTATGGTCGTCGAAGAAGTGAGACGCCAATTCAGAGAAATCCCCGGCATCATGGAAGGCACAGCCAAACCTGACTATGCTAAGTGCGTAGACATCGTTACCTCGGCAGCCCTCAAGAAAATGGTTGTACCGGCTCTCTTCCCAGTCGGCACCCCGGTCGTTATCGCCATGCTCGGCGCCTTCTGGCTGAACAATGCTCTGCCCGGCGAATATGCAGCAGCCAAGATTCTGGGCGGCGTACTGGTAGGTTCAATAATCACCGGTCTATTCGTGGCTATCTCTATGACCTCCGGCGGCGGAGCCTGGGATAACGCCAAGAAATATATCGAAGAAGGTCACCACGGCGGCAAGGGCTCAGAAGCTCACAAAGCTGCCGTCACCGGCGATACTGTAGGCGACCCCTACAAAGATACCGCTGGTCCGGCTATCAACCCGATGATCAAAATCTTGAACATCGTTGCCCTTCTTTTGGTTGCTTTCTTGGTCAAATAAAGACCGAATAGGCAAAGCAAAACAAATAGTTAGCGGAAAAATAACCGGCCAGGTGCCGGTTATTTTTTTTGCTCTGCTATCATCATCAGCATGAGCGACCAAATTAGACTAGCCAATAGACAAGACGAGAAAGAAATCAGAGAGCTGACTGAAAGCCTCTACCAGGCATCGGGGCAGACTTTCTCATTAGAAGAGCAAGACAATGACCTGCGCAACATCGAAGGGAAATATATTGGTCCCGGCGGTATTTTTCTGGTCTATGAATTAGACGGCAAGCTAAGCGGCTATCTAGCTGCTGCCTGCGATAACGAAAACGAAACAATAGAAATTAAGCGCAACGGCTTTGCCCCCGCATGTGTCAGTCCTAGCCCGGCAGAAATTTATGGTCGTATGTTGGCAGTGGTTCGCAACCATGCCTACCAGATGGATATCAAGTCGGTCTTGATTGACGACAATAATGCCAAAGTCTTTCAAAAAGAGTTTCAATAAAATCAAAAATTAGGCGCACAAAAAAAGGAGGTTACCCCTCCTTTTTTTGCACTTTTATATAGTCAACCTATTTCTCTAAACCAACTTTGATCACGGGTAGTTTCTGACCTAAATTGACCAAGGTTTGATAGGTGAGCGCGGCCACGTCAGCTCTAGAGGCGTTGAGATTGGGCCTAATCTGGCTCGGGTCTGGATAGCTCACTATGATTCTTGCTTTTGCAGCTTTAGCCACAGAAGGAGCAGCCCAAGAAGGCACCGAAGAACCATCTTGATAGCTATTCAAAATAGAGACATCGGCGAGACCGGAAGGTAGAGCCTTGGCTAAAATCACCAGAGCTTGGGCTCTTGTAATCTTATCTTCGGGCTTGAATGTACCGTCAGGGAATCCGGTCACCAAACCAGCCTGGCTTACCGCCGCAATCGCTTTGGAAGCCCAATAGGTAGGCGAGACATCTTTGAACTGAGCGGCACCGGCAGCCGGCGGCACATTGAGAGCCTTCATGGCAATGGCGGCAAACTGTGCACGGGTGATACCATCATCCGGCTTGAATGAACCATCTGGGAAACCACCGATAATCGAGCGCTGTGTTAGCTGCCCGACATAGGACTCGGCCCAATGTCCCTTTGTATCGAAAGGCGCATTGGCAGTCTGAACCGGCGCCACCGGATGGGCGGCCTTCAATCTAACAATGTCGTTATTGAGTCTATCGAGATCTCTATTGACGGTCATCACTTCCCAATCGGTAAAGGCATTATCCGAAGCACGGAAACTAGCTTCCACAGTGGCGATGCGATCGAGTTCCTTGCGCATATCCTGCACCTGGGCGGCAGTCAAGACACCAGAGGCCTCGCCTTCGGTAATCTGCTTAGTCACTTCGGTTTTCTTGGCCGCGACATCAGGCAGAGCAGCCATCGACTTGTCCAGTCTGGCGCCAATGGCGGCATACTCTCTAGACAAATGGGCAATCTGTTCATCATTTAAGGCTAAATTACCAGAACCACTTTTGAATGCAGACTCCAACTGCGAAACGCGGCTGAGATCGGCACGCACATCAGGCTCGGCAGAGGGGCTGAGGCGACCGCTTGCCAAACCATCTTGCAGCTTCTTCTCCAGCGCACTGCGGGTGGTGCTAAGATCGGGCAGAGCCGTCAGCGATGATGTAATCTGAGCTGAAAGTGTGTCCAGCTCATTAGCCAATGAAAGTGTTTCGTAATCACTCAAGACGCCGTCGGCGCGGAAAAGTCTTTCTCTAGCGCTATTTTGATCAAGCTTGTTTTTGAAGTCTTGATATTGGGCATCAGTCAAACGCTGAGCTGCTTTAGCCGAGTCTAGTTTTTTGACCAGCTCACTCTGCTTGGCTGAAAGTCCGCCGCCGGGAGTGGGAGCATTACTGCTTAGAACTGTATCGATGCGCTTATCGAGCGCTTCCAACTGATTGGAAAGGGTTAGTGTTTCACTGTCTGAAAGAGAGCCGTCTGCTCGATAATTGCTCTCCACTTGATTGATACGGTCGAACTCTTGCTTGAGCTCGGCATATTGATTGAGGGCGAACTTACCGGCAGCTTGATTGTCTGCAATTTTCTTTTCAATAGCCTGTTGCATGGCATCGATGCCGGGCATACCAGTGGCAGTGGCACCGGTATAACGCTCAAGGGCGGAATTGACCCGCTCTAGATCAAGAGCCAAAGACAACTGATCGGCCACGGTAAGCGGCGCACCGGTAGCCTTGAGAGATGTCTCGCGACTTTCAATACGATTCAATTCTTGGGTATAAGTATCGGCTTCGCTTTGGCTCATACGCCCAGTGGTGACCAAGTCTTTCAGACGAGTACGCAACTCAGTGCGGCGAGCGGCATAATCAACATCGGCTCCGCTCCTGGCTTTCAGCTGCGACTCTAACTTACTAGATAGCTTATCTAGATCAAGAGCCAATTCAAGAGTCTGGGCGTTAGATAAAGCCCCGCCAGAAGCAGCCTTAAATGTAGACTCTTTGGTTTTTAAAGCATTCAGATCTGCAAGCAGCGCGTTTACTTCAAAGGTGCTTAGTCTGCCGGCTGTCTGGGCCGCATTGAGCCGAGCAGTAAGATCGGCCTGTTTTCCGGCAATATCGGTGAGTCCGATTTCTTTTCTTTCGCCCAGAGATTTTTCAAGGTTGGAAGAAATCACATCCAACTCTAAGCCGAGCCTGGTCTTCTGCCAAATTGAAAACTTACCGGAAGCTTTATAACCGAGCTCAAGATCCTTGATGCGATTCAATTCTTTCTTGAAACTGTCGGCGTCGGCAGAAGAAAGACGACCAGCCAACACAGCATCATTAACTGCTTTCTCCAGCTGGGTTCTTCTACCCTCGACATCCAATAGAGCTGGAATTTGAGATAGGTCGATACCACCAAGTTGTGCCTGAGCAGTCGCGCCCGACATTAGAACCGAGACCAGGGCCAATGTAGCCGCAAGCCTTGCCTTGACTTTCATGCAAGATCTCCTCTGAAACTTTCGATAGCGCCTATTTTAGCCCATCGACAAAGAGGATGATCGGCTCTAAGCGCCTATTAAATTGATGACCAGAGCAAAATAGCTTTCCAAATCATCTCTTGATATGCCGCTTTCTGGTCCAGATTTCTCTTCCGAGACCATTTCGGCAATTGCTTCTTGATTATTGAGCAAAAAGGTGATGAAAGACTTCTCGCGGCTGGATACTTTATCGCTCTGCAAAAAGGTAAAAAGTTCGCTGCGCTCGATAAAGCCGTTCTTGTCTAAATCAAGACGGTCAAAAGCCAATCTGGCATAGTCCCTAATCTGTTTTATGTCTTGATAAACCGGTTCGGCGCTTGTTTCGCTGCGCAACCAATGTCTGTCAAATTCAGCACTCTCATTTATCTGCTCTGAATTGGAAGAATTAATATCGGAAGTCATATCACCCTCAAACATTCCTTTCTTTTGCTCTGTTTAGAGGCGCCTGCAGGCGGGCACATTAACAAGCGTAAGACTTGCAGTATATCAGGTATGGATAATGCTCAGAGATCAGGAAAAGGTAAAAGTAGCAGTTGCAACAAAAGAAGACGACACAGTCAAGCGAGTCTTCCTGGCTGTCATCTTTGGACTGCTAGCGGCGACAAGCAATACCTGGCTCTACAGCAGTCAAAGTCACTCAAATTATGACGCACCCTGGGTTTACCCTGCGCGCTAGCTCAAAATACGCGATAGCTCAAAATAAGCGATAGAGCCAGTATGCCAGAAAGGCAGAAGATGGTATGGTCAAAACCCAAGCCATTAGCATGTCTCGCGCCACAAGCCAGTGCACGCCTTTTCTTCTTTCAGCACAACCAACCCCCATAACTGTTGAGGCAATCACCTGAGAAGCGGAAAGAGGTCCGCCGGTGAGTGAGCCCATTGTGACCACCACCGCCGAGGCCAGCTGAGCGACAAAAGCCGGTGTCGGTCGCAAGCGATAAATGCCGGTACCCACCCTTTTGACAATACCGGGTGCCATGGCCAAAACTCCAGTAGTTAGAGCTATAGCTATCAAGAGTCTAATTTCAATGGGAATAGTGGAAATATTGCCAAGCAAACTGAAAGCGATTAAACCCATTACCTTTTGCGAGTCGTTGGCGCCGTGGCCGAAAGCCAAAAGCGGCAATGCCAGCCACTGTAAGCGCTTGAATAGACGAGTGAGCGAGGCAGTGAAGAAAACACCAAAGATATAAACCAGCTTGAGCAAGATAAAGCCGGCAAGAAAGCCTATAAGAGGCGAGAGAAAAAGAGTGACAATCACTTTAGTGACGCCGGTGGGATGCAAAAGATATCCCAATTCGCCCACGACAATATAATCAAAATTACCGCTGGCGGCGTAAAGAGCGCCAATCAACCCACCCACCAGGGCGTGCGTCGATGAACTTGGCACTTTTATAGCGCGAGTAAAAAAATTCCATGAAATGGCTGCCACTAAAGCTGTCAAAAGAATGGGCAAGAATCTCTCGTCTAATTTAGTTCCACCATATCTGGTGATACCAACTATCGAACCAGCAACAGCCTGTCCGCCTAAGAGAGCACCTAAAAACTCGAATATCCCCGAGAGCAAAGCAGCCCAGGCAGGCGGTATAGAGCGAGAGGCGATGGGAGATGCCGCCACCGAACTGCCGTCTTGAAAGCCGTTTGTATAAGAGAACAAACAGCCAAACAAAACGATCAAGATGATGATGGTATTGTGGTCCAAATTTCAGCCCATCTTGACTATGACATGATGCAATTTCTCCGCCACCGAGTCGATGCGCTGCGCCGCAGTGACAAGGGTGCGATAGACTTCGACGGTGCGCAAGATGGTTTTGAAATCGTTCGTCTCAAAGAGATCTCGCATGCCCTGACGATAAATCTTCTCAAAGCGATTCTCGGCCTTACGGGCCAAAGCCGCCTGCGCAGCAGCTTCTTCTTGGTTATTCTTGAGATTGGCAAAAGAGTTGAAGAGACAGCGCGCCCCTTCTTTTAGGGTGCGAGCCATTTCGGGTAAGGTTTCATCACGAGGGCAATAATTGAGAGCCTCCACCTCGCGAGCAGCATTCTTGGCTGCATTTATCACTTCATCAAGCCGAACCGAGAGGTCATAGAGATCTTCTCTATCTAGGGGCGTGACAAAAGACTCGACTAACTTCTTTTGCAAAACAAGCTTCTGTTCATCGGCCTGATGCTCAAAGTCGCGCACCTGCTGGCAGCGATCATAAGCACCACCACTGAGCCAAACTTCTAAGGCTTCGATCCCCTTAACCGTGGTGGCGGCTTGGGCTTCCAGCAAGGCGAAGAAATCTACCCTAGGCTCAAACAAACCCTTAGCAAAGAAAGAGGCAAAGGGCATCTTCATAAGACTACGGGCAAGAAGACTACGCTTATGATTGCTCACTAGAGAGAGCCTCCACTAAAAGCTTAAGAAAGTCATCTTCGGTAAGTACCGAGTCTTTTTCCTGCATATAGAGCCGGGCTATTATATCGTCGGTAGAATTGAATTGCCAGCGTCCTTTACGGTCTAGGCGGTTAAACTGCTTGGCCAGGGCACTTAAATCAAGACGAGGCAATAAAGTACGACTTTGATAATCGACCCAAGTCTCATAACGAAAATAAACTTCACGCCGCCTGCCCTTTAGCACGGCAACTCTCATCATGCGGCTCTTATTGTGTATGAACATAGGATGCAATACCGACGAGATCCAACTGGAGGCTCGTTCTTTATCGGCGCGTTGCGGTACCCTCTCGTCTATATTGACTATGAGCAAGTCGAGCTCGGGACGTTCTTCAAAAGTAATCAGCCCTTTTTCATACCATTTCTCGGTCTCGCTCAAAAAATCATCTTCTTCCTGCCAGAAGCGGCTGAATGAGCTTATTTTGGCGATGATCTTGGGCAGGCGCAAAAGCAATTCTTCATACAAGATGGCTTCAATTTCTGGACGAGGCAAGGCAAAGACATCGTCACTAAGCGGGGAAAGCTCGGGGCAAGCCCAAGCATTGAGCATAAAGGAAACCCGCGCCATATCGCGATCGCTGTAAACCCCAAAGTCCCCAGCCGAAGCAATATCCATCAGTTTATCTTCCAATTCGATGGCTTCTTCACTATTGGTCAAGGTAAATAGAGAGACCAAGCCATCTTCATCAAAATGGTTATTGGTGACATAAGGACAAGCAACAGACAAACTGCCTTCTTTTATGGCTCGCAGAGCATTAAATGCGATACCACAAGAGAGGTCATGCTTGAGCACTGCCGGCGTGTTGTTACCGCGCCAATGAGATAGAGTCAAGACAGATGCAGAGTTTGGTGCGCCATCTACCATTATGTGGTCGGTTGCAACTAATTTAGCAGCTGGCAAATACTCGAACATTGCCTTAAAAATGCCCCAACCTGGAATATGATTAAATGGGTGGAAGATGGAAGAAGCTTCGCAATCCATCCCGCAGCTTCCAGGCCAAATCGCCGTCTCTTTCGCGCAGACGGTCCTCTAAGCGCATCAAAGCTTGATTGCAGGGTCCGTTGTAGGGCAAAAGAGCATGGGCAGTTTTGTATGATTGCAAGGCTCCATCATAGTCGCCGAGATAAGTTTCTTGCAGTTTGCCCTTAAATATAAGGGCGTCCACATTCTTAGGGTCGGCTGACAAAAAAGTATTGATCTCTTTGTATGCGAGCTCATAGCGTCCGCCTTTTTCTAAGGCCGAAGCCAGATAAAAGTGGAAGGGATTACGCACCAATTCTTTGCTATTGCTGGCATAAAAGTTATCGAGTATGGCACTCAATTTCTTGGCTGAAATATGCGGTACGGTCTGCGCAATCATCTCGGCACCAGGCATGCGTCCCCCCAGGTAGGTGGCTGACTTAGCCAGGGTTACCAACATGGGTAGAACTGCTTCTTTGTAGCGCCCATCCCAAAAGAGACAGCGAGCATAAATGTCCGAAATATTGCGCCAGCTGATGGACTGCTTGACCAAAATCTCGCAGGGATAGATAGCTCGGCGATACTGCCCCTGGTTATAAAAGGCCTCTGCCAGTACAGCCAGAGCCGGAGCATAGTTGGATTGCCTTTCGATGTCTTCAGAAGCTAGATTTACAGCCAATTCCGGATTGGTAGCCGAATATAATTCAGCCAGTTCGGTGGCTAGCCCGATGGGGCGGTTGGGCAAGTTATGCGCCCGCCATAAAGTTTTTTCAGCTGAGTCGAAATCTCTATCCTGCTTGAGAGTCTTGCCCAGCATAAAGAGAACATTTGCATCTTCCGGAAAGCGCTTCAAAGCTTGGTCGAGCAAAGCTCGGGCCGCTTGCTTGTCACCTTTGGAGACGAGGTGGTGAATGATACCGACAACTGCATTTGAATCTTGCGGTCCAAGTTTATCGGCAGCCTGGAACTGTTCCAGAGCCTGATCATTCAAACCCACCAGGTCGAGGGCAAGACCATACACGAGGTGAACTTTAGCCTCGCCGGGAAACTTCTGGGTGAGGCCGGCCAATTCATTCAATTGTGCTTCTGAAAGACTGCGGCTTTCGATTTTCTGCTGATAGTCATTGAGCTTTTCAGTTAAAGCGGCATCGAGCGCCCAGACCGGAGAGAGCAAACTGAACGTACCCAAAGTCAGGGCCAGCGAAGTCGCCAATTGTAAAGAGGTTCTTGCCAACACTGCGGTTACACCTTTCTCGATTGAACATACAAAATGCTTACCAAATGGAATTCTACAGGGATCACAGAGGAAGGGGATTTTGTAGCATTAAAATATTTTCATACCTTCACAGACAGGGCGCGGCGACGATTAACAACCGCATTGCTCTGGGAATAATCTGCACAGACCAATATATATATTTGGTTTGGCGTTTTCTGTAGCAGCTAGAAGCTGGGGGATTGAAGCATGAGAGTAAAACGGAAGCGTAGAGGCTCGCAAATTGCCGAACTTGCTCCATCTTTGGTGATTCTGTTGTTAGTTGTTCTCTTTCCGATGCTCGATATTATGTATCTCGGCATCGGCTATGCAGGCGGCTGGTATCTCAATCAGATGACAGCCCGCGCCCTGGCCACCACCGAGCCGACAGATTGGCCAACCGCAGCGAGCCGCATGACCACAGCTTGGCAGGGCAGCTCACTGGCCAATTTCACAGGTGCCTCGGTCGTGTCTAACGGCTCATCCAACGCCACGGGAGGTACTCTCAGCGGCGGCGACAAATACGATAAGTTTGTGCAGGTAAATACCGAAGTACGTATCAATCCCTTCATCTCACTGGCTTCTGTCCCCTTTCTCAATGCGCTTAGCATCGACGGGCTGACCAAACCGGTCACCTTTAGATATGTCGATAAGCGCCCCCGTGAAGAACTTTCCGTCAGCGAACTCTAGTAAGGGCTCAATTAGAAATGAAAAAAAGACTGAGAAGAAATAACTCCGGCAATATGGTAGAGACTGTTTGCGGGTGCATCATTCTCGTTATAGTGGCTCTCTTTCTAGTAGATGTTGCAGCCATAGTCATCTGCCAGACCCAGAACGATGCCCTGGCCAAGCATTGTGCCAGAGCTGCGGCTAATAAAGACGACTACGCACTAGCCAACGCTGCTAAACAAAAAGTTGTGGACGAATTCAACGCCTCGAACGGCGGCTCCAAAATTTGTGTTTCTAATGGGGCTACTCTTGATGCTGGTTACTTCGCCAATGCCCAAGCTTATGTGCAGTCGACAGTCACCTGCAATTTTCCTGTGCCGATACCGTTTGGACCATCAAGCATGCAATTCAGAGCCGATGCCATTGAGCCTGTAGTAGCAATTATGCCGCCCTAAGGGTTTGATCAACAAAGCCAAAACCCAAAATCTAGTCTTTTTTGAGCCCGTTGTGTTTTGGCAAAAGCACGACGGGTACTTCTTTGACCGGCTCGGCAATAAAGTCAACTGCCCGCGGATGGGTGCCAGGGTCGGCACTGGCGACAACGTCTTTAATTTTAGCCTCATTGGCCTTTGCATCGGCAATGATTACAGCACCATAGGGCTTACGCAAAGCCACTTCGCACTTAACTACCCCGGCAGTCTTTCGCAGAGCCTGCCTGATATTGAGCAAACACTTAGCACAGCTAATCTGCTCCAATCTGAAGTCGTAGCGAGTCAAGACTTCTTTAGATGTTTCTTTAGCCGCCGCCAAATCAGCCCAACCCGAAACCGAGAGAAGAGAAGATATTGCTAAAATGCTCAACGCCTTGCTTAACGGTTTCAGATTTATCGCGCTATACCTAAATACATTTGAGACCATTTCTGCCACCATTTTCTACTTTCTCCAGATAAGCTGTATATATTTATAGCAAATGAATAACCAAGATAGTTTCCAAAAAAATCTAAATTTAGCAGTAGGCTGGCTTCTTTACCCGACCGGCGATTTTCTAGGTCAATTAATCCTGCACCCAGGCCACATTTCAATCGAAAGACTACTGGCTATCACCTTGATGGGCGGGCTTGTCTACCGCTTCGAAATTCCTCGTTGGTTCAAGACCTTAGATAGTATAAAGTTCGACGAAGAAACAATCGAAAAGTTTCAACTGCTCAAATTACTTACCAGAGAAAATCCAGCCGAGACTGCCCACAAACAAATACTTAACTGGCTGGGAAGGACTCTGGGAGCCATGCTCTATTTCAATCCGCTCTGGATCTCAAGACATATTTATGTAATCTTCATCAGTACCAATCATCAGTTCATGCCATCAAATATGACACCACTGACAGCCGTCGGTCACTTTCTAGCGGTGGGCGGCAATTCTTTTTTGATCAATCTACCGATATCTTTTCTAGGCAATTACATCATTCAGCAAAGACTGCCTATTACCTATCGCTTTTTAGGAAGCGCCACCTTGAGCAGCTTGATGGCCATACTCTATGCCGTGGCATACTGGCTCTTTCATCATTAGGAAGAAAGGGCAGCGGCTATACTCTCTTGGAACGGGGCTCGCAAAATGCCCTTTTCAGTGATGATGCCGCTGATTAGTTGAGAGGGTGTAACATCAAAAGAAGGATTTATCGCCTTCACTCCAGGCGGGGCGTGTCGTGCCCCGTCAAAGGTGAGTACTTCTTCCTCAGCTCTAAACTCGATAGGAATAGAGTCACCATCAGTGGTGACTCTATCGAAAGTGGAAAGCGGTGCGGCTATGAAAAAAGGAATCTTATGAAATGAAGCAAGCACAGCCAAGTTATATGTGCCAATCTTATTGGCTGTATCGCCATTGAGGGCTATACGGTCGGCGCCGGTAATGACCAAATCAATTTTGCCGCACTTCATGAGAAAACCACTCATCGATTCACAAACAAGAGTGACCGGTATCTCTTCTCTCTGCAATTCAAAGGCGGTCAAGCGACCTTGATTGCGCGGTCTAGTTTCATCGGCAAAGACCTGGGGTTGAAGACCGGCATAATGAGCCGCCCTAATCACCCCCAGTGCCGTTCCATAACCACAAGCAGCAAGTGGTCCGGCATTGCAGTGAGTCAATATCGAAGCCCCTTTCGATATCACAGAGAGACCATGGTTGCTTAACTGATAGTTGGCATCCAGCACTTCCTGATAAAGGCGATGGGCTTCCTTAAGCGCCGCTTCAGCCGGGTCTGCATTAGTATTGGCATTACTATTTGAATGCTCAGACAGTGCTTGCATAAATGCCTTGTGTACTTGCCTGGCGCCATACTGAAGATTGACGGCAGTAGGACGGGTGGCAAGCAAGCGCTCCAAGTCGGCTTCAATAACAGGCAGCGAAGCCCCTTGCCGCATGCGCCTGGCAATGTTGAGGGCATGACCATAGCCTGCCACCACACCTATTGAAGGGGCGCCGCGCACAACCATTTCTTTAATAGAAAAGAGTAGATCATCAAAGGCGGTGGCATCGAACCACTCCTCTTCAAAGGGCAATTTCCTTTGGTCGACAAGCAAGAGATTGCCGCTCTCTTCATGGAAGCGAAGAGGCAAGAGTCCGGCTTTCTCCATAATTAACTTCCTTATCAATCACAATTGCTGAAATAATAGATTTCATGAGAAGAAAAGACAAGCCAAACTATATTTACCTGCAACTAGCTGCTGTTGCCATTGGGTTATTTGTTTTAGGGCGCCTGGCCTATATGAAAGTGCAAGCGCAAGCGGTCAATAGACTGGCGGCTGGAGATAGAGCAAAAGCCGAAACAGTGCGATTAGAAATAAATCCGCAAGCCAATCTAAACTTTCTCAGTCGACAAGAGATTTTGGAGAAAAGACGTTCTTATCTTTATCGTCATCCAGAATTGCTCATGTATCAGTATGTGCCGACCGGCGCCATATTTGACTCGATGGAAGAACAAAAACCATGGTGGGGATTGAAGGGGCAGCTCTTTTTTGGTCCCGGCAATCGCTCCATCGAAGGCGATGCCGAAGAAAGTCGCTTCTTATACAACCCATTTTTGCTTGCCCAGGCCAATCTCTTTCTCAAGAAAGTCTCTTGGGACGAGAGTTTTTATGCCAGCCGCGAAGATCTAGCGGCATCGGCCATGCCCCTAGACTGCCCGCCGCAATCAGCCACTATTTATCCGCGGGTGAAGAAAGAAGAACTTGCCTACAATGTCTCTGACTTTCTTAGACAATGCGAAAACGCCAGCCGGGTCAAGACCGGCTTAGATGCCTTAGAGTTTGACCTAGTGGTCTATAACGCCAGAGATATGGGCTATAACTATCTGGCTGTTTCCAACTATGAAAGTCAGAATATTGAAAAGACAGGGTCGATAGTAAAAATCGATCAGTATATACATTGCGGTGATACCTGCGGCTATCCAGGTGGATGCAACAATATGAGCCCTTACAACGACAAACTCTTCGACCTCGGTATCAAGTCTTTACCGGCAAAGGCTGTGGTCAAACTTTGGCAGAACTATCCGAGATCAGCCAACGATGCCGGTGACTTTGAAGTGACCTTGCTTTTCAATTGATTCCAAAAAAGAGCACTAAAAAGTTAGAGCCCCCGCTTTGACGAGGGCTCTTTTACTCTTTGGAATTTAGGGTCTCTTAGGGTCTTTACTTTGGGACTTGCCTAGAGAATTTGCTTAGCGACCCTGACCATTTCTTGCTTTGAGAAACTCTGGAATATCCAGTATGTCAGAAGCCACTTTCTTGACCTCATTGGCCGGCTGAGCCTGCGGTTGAGGTTGGACTTCACGACGAGGCGCCGGTTGCGGCTGTTGCGCTTTATGCGCACGGGGCTGCGATTGCACGAGCATATCAAAACCGGTGGCGATAACAGTGATGAGCACTTCACCGTGCAATCTGTCATCGAGAACGGCACCAAATATGATATTGGCTTCGTCCGAAACAGCGGAGTAGATAACGTTGGCAGCTTCCTGCACTTCGTGCAAGGTGAGATCTGGTCCGCCGGTGACGTTGAAGATAACGCCGGAAGCACCATCAATGGTGGTCTCAAGCAAGGGGCTATTGATGGCATTGCGAGCCGCTTCGACAGCACGACCTTCGCCGGTGGCTCTACCGACGCCCATGAGGGCGGAACCGGCAGTTTGCATGACGGCTTTGACGTCGGCAAAGTCTACGTTGATAAGACCAGGAACGGTGATGATATCGGAGATACCCTGCACACCTTGCATGAGCACTTTGTCGGCTTCAACAAAGGCTTCTTGCATAGAGGCTCGGTGATCGACAACCTCTAATAGGCGCTGGTTGGGAATAACAATGAGCGTGTCAACACGAGAACGAATCTCGTTTATGCCGGAATCGGCTTGGTTGCTTCTGCGCTTTCCTTCGAAGAGGAAAGGACGGGAAACGACACCAACGGTGAGAGCTCCTTGCTCTTTAGCTACTTCGGCAACTATAGGAGCAGCACCAGTGCCGGTGCCGCCACCCATACCGGCGGCGATAAAGACCATGTCGGCACCTTGAAGTGCCTGGGCGATTTCTTCGCGACTTTCTTCGGCAGCTTTCTGCCCGATGTTGGGGTTACCACCCGCACCTAAACCGCGAGTCAACTTGGAGCCGATTTGAAGACGGTTCTTTGCTGCCGACAGGTCCAGAGCCTGGGCATCGGTATTGCAGGACCAGAACTCGACTCCGTTCAAACCAGCCGCAATCATACGGTTAACGGCATTAGAACCGGCTCCGCCGCAACCAACAACCTTGATGTTGGCCTTCATCTCGAAGTTTTTGGCAGGTTTCTCTTGTTTATCCGCTCGCTCAAGCACAGCTTCAGGACCTCACGCTATCTAGTTGACTTTGGAAATGAATCGTTCTAGCTGGACCGACAATAACAGCTCATGCCATCTGCCTTTCCAGTATCGATTAACTATTAAGGTATGGTAGAACCTATCTAGTCTATTTGCAAGTTGCTAGCCGTCGTATGTCGTTAACCTTTTTACATTACATATGCCGATGCATGGCAAAGCAAAAGGGTTGCCAATAGATTAAGCGTACTCTTTTCAACTACCCCAAAATTAACGCCGAAGCCAATTCCGCGTCAGATAAAATTTTGCTATTTCTAGCGATTACCTGAATCAGCCTTCTTTTTGGCGGCCAGAATCTTGTCACGGGTTTGCACATAACGGGCATTGTCAGGATTGATGCTGACAGCCTGTTCAGCCAGTTGCACAGCTTCCTTAAACTGTCCTTCCGAGGCATAAATACTGGCCAGCAAGCGCAGAGCATCGGCATTCTTCTTGTCGTGCTCGGTGCACTTCTTGAGTGCGGCAATCGCTTCTTTCTTGTTTACTTTCTGGGCATAAGCAGAACCAAGGTAGAAGTAAGCATCGGCATTTTTGTCATCGATAGCGAGGGCTTTCTTTTCTTCAGCAATCTGCCCATCGACATCACCTTTGAGTCCCAGGCAAGCACCATAGTCACGGTGAGCATTGGCATCTTTGCCATTGAGTTTGATGGCAGTCTTAAACTCGGTCACGGCTTGATCGAGTTTGTTGTCACGAGAGAGTAGCTGAGCATATTTAAGGTGATACTGACTTTCATTGGGTTGCAAACGCACCGATTCTTTGATGTTGTCGCAAGCCTGCTTGATATCGCCCTTTCTTGAGTAGGCTCTGGAAAGCCCCATAAAGGCTTCGGCATCTTCCGGATTGATCTTCAAAGTGGCTCTGAACTCATTGATGGCATTATCCAGCTCACCACCCATCAAGTATGACTTAGCCAGCTTGAGATGATTGGTGGCACTATGGGGATTTTGTTCCAATGCGGCTTTGTATCTAAATATGGAGGCCGAGATATCTTCGCTGTCTTTGTCCTCGGCGGCTAGAACCGGCTGAGACAATGAAAGAGCCAGGACGCCCAGTGCAACTGTCAATATTTCCTTTTTACCTAACATTTTTCTATCCCCATTTTTACTGTACTTTCAGTGTCTGTGTCTGTCCTATCAATTCTTTTTGGCGATTTAAGATGCGCGCCAATGCCGACTGCGCACTCTTGTCGCCGGGATTAGCCTCCAAAGCCTTGCGCACGCATTCGATTGCCTTCCCAGTCTCTTTGCGGGCTTCATAAATCTCAGATCTGGTCAAAAATACATAGCTGCTTTTCGGGCTCAAGCTCTCAGCCCGCTCAGTTAGTTTTAAGGCAAAGTCGAAACGCCCATTCTGACAATAAACCCTGGCCAAACCCAAATAAGCCATAGGCAACAAGGCTTCTTTGTTCTTCTGACCACTGGCTATAGCCTTCTCAAATGCAGAAGCTGCCTTTTCGGTCTGTGCGGTCAGTGTGTATGCTAAACCGCTGTTATAAAGGGCTATAAAGTTATCGGGCTCTTGCGCGAGAACTTGTTTAAATTCGTTCAGAGCCGCTTCGCCAAAACCCAGCTGCAAATAACATATACCGAGATTTCCTCGAGTTTTGCAATCGAGCGGTCGCGTCTCGAGGATGCGCTTTAGTTGCCCGCCGGCCTCATCATAATTCCCTTGTCTCATATAGATTGTGGCTAGCTCAGCCCGGCTCTCGGCTGCAACTGCGGCATCTTCCGCTCGTCCCTGGGTCAAGACAAGAGCTTCCACAAAGGCAAGTATGGCTTTGTCATCTCTGCCGCTTATGCCTAACTTTGTATAGGCCAGCCCCTGCAGAAAATGCAATCTGGCGCTGTCAATCTGCTTTTGTTGGGCAAGCTCAATAAATTGAAGCGCCTGGGCGATGTTCTCAGGCTTATTGCTTTCAATTAAGGTCTTGGCTTGCTCTTCTATTTCTGTGGTTCGTGGCGCACTCTCACGACCCAAACCTAGACGTGGCACTTTGATATCAAGACCAAAAGAAAAGGCAGGCGTTGTAAAGAAGCCGCTTAGCAAAACAGCGTTAAGCAACAGATAACTGCTCTTGCCCCGAGATTTAAAGCCGAATTTTGCTAAATTGCGCAAGAATGCCTCATTTGTCAAAATGATTAAGCTGGATATGACGTCACTAATTATAAGAGGAGGTCAAGCAGACGCTTCTGCTTATAGAATAAGTCTTGTCTTAAATTCGGAAGCTAACGTATGGAATTTCATTGGGCTGCACTCTTTCAAAGTCAGGAAGCCATCCTCTGGAAGGTGGTCGTGCCGCCCATTTTGTACTTCGCCCACGGTTATCTAGCGACTTGGATGGCTGTAGCAGCCCTTTTCCGACCATATAACGCTTATTTCATTCCCGGCACCAAGATCCAAATCCCCCTCACTCCGGGCATCTTTCCCAAGCGCCGAGCCAAACTTGCCCAGGCGGTAGCCGGCACAGTCACAGATACTTTGCTCACTCCGCATGACATAAAAGCTCAAGTTGAAAACCTCTTGACCGAAGATAATATTCGCCTAACAATCGGTTTGTTGGTCGACTCGGTATTGAAAGAATTCAGAGATACGACCAAACTGCACCGTCTTGCTTCAGACATAGCCGAACTGAGCCCGACTTTATTAGAACACTTCGTCACATCTTCAATTGAGTCTTTGCAGGCCGGTACAGACAAGAAAGTAGCGACAGTCTGTGAAAAGGTTTTCGACCAGGTAGTGCTCACCACGCGCATTTCGCTTGAGCAAGCCAATGAGTTCGCTTCGCGTATATTAGAGGCTTTTGCGACACCACCCAAGGTGCGCGCCGCCATGATTTCTATTTTGAGCCCCAGCAATATAAGCTCCCTAGAAGAGTCTATCTCAGCCCATGCCAGCGGCCCATATAAGTTATTAGCCAAAATAATCGGGGTTAAGAGAGTTTGCTATGAATGGCGTAACTTCCTAGAGAAAGAGCCTGAAGAAGCAGACAAAATCATTGCCGACATGACCAAGCGCTTTGGCATCAAAGATCAGCTGGCCTTGCAAATTGCCAATTTTGAACTGAGATCTTTGCCCTTGCAAACAGTGAATAAATTCAAAGCCAATATGGTCATGTTCGTAGAAACTTTCTTAGTTGAGCATAAAGACGACATTGTGGCAGCGGTTCGCAAGATCGAAGGTGAAGCCATGAGTTCGGTGCGCCAAGCCATAGTCGGCTTCAACCCTGAAGATATACCAGAAGCCTGGTTGGAGCGTGCCAAGCAAGACCTCTCTCAGTTCTTGTTGAGCTATCTGAAAAGAGAACTGGGCGAATTGCTGGAACAAGCCATACCAAAATTGGGTATGTACAATGTGATTGCCCAGAAGATAGATTTGTTTTCGGCTCAGCAACTGGAAAACCTAATCAAAAAAATCTGTAAACAAGAGTTGCAAGCTCTGGAATGGTTCGGAGGCTTCATCGGTCTTGGACTAGGATTCTTTCAGATTGTGGTTAATGCCATTGCCCCCTAAGTAAGTTACTTCCTGAGAAAGTTAGATGAAGAGAATTGTTAGAAGCCCAGCACCGCGGTTAGTACCACTAGCCGGCGCTGGTCGCTATCCTCTTTATCGCATCAGAATCTCTCCCAATTTTAAAGATTGCCTGATAGGATGCACCCTGGGCAGCAAGTATTGGGTGCTGTCGTCTATCGGAAAAGGCGGCATGAGCGTGGTCTATAAGGCCAAGACAAAAGGCACAGGCAAAACCGTAGCAGTGAAAACCTTGCGCACCCAAGGGCTAACAGATGAAATGCTGGTCAAGCGCTTTCAAAGAGAAGCCGAACTCTTGAGCCGCCTCAATCATCCCCGCATAGTCAATCTGCATGCCTATGGGACCAGTTCGAGGGGCCAGCCCTACTTTGTCATGGACTATCTGGTCGGTCAAAACTTGACCGAATTACTAAAGAAGATTGATCATCTGCCGCCTGAGCGCTTTCAAGATATTTTTGTGCAAGTTTGTGCCGCCATTGAACATGCCCACAAACACAATGCTATTCACCGTGATATCAAACCGGGCAATATCATGCTTACCCGACAAGGGCAAACTAGAGACTATGTAAAGATAGTCGATTTCGGCATCGCCATGATTAGCGAAGAGGCCCAAAGATTGACCCGCATGGGCGAAGTCTGGGGTTCGCCCATTTACATGAGTCCGGAGCAGTGTATGGGCGCCACGGTCGATTTGAGATCAGACATCTATTCGCTGGGCGTGGTTATGTACGAAAGTCTCACCGGCCGTGTTCCCTTTCTAGGCAAAAACTACGGTGATACCATGGGCAAGCAAATATCTGAACCACCTCCGCCCATGAAAGAAGTCAGACCAGACCTGGAGATACCAGCCAGCCTGGAGAAAATTGTTATGAAAGCGCTGGCCAAGCTGCCCGATGAACGCTATCAAACGCTCACCACTATGCGCAAAGAACTTGAGTCAGCCTTATCGTTCAAGCAAGATAGCGGCGGGCCCGGGCGAACAACCGGCACCAAGCATAAGACAACTTCTCAAGAAAGACTGCCAGATAGAAAAAATGAAAAACAAAAGCTAGAGCTAAAAAGACAGGAGTATAGACCCCAAGAAAGCGAAATAGATTTCGATCTTGAGGAAGAGAAGCCGGTGCGTCGCCCAGGTGCAAAAACACGCAGCAAAACCAGAACCACCACAACATCGGCTAAGCCTGCTCTCAAGTCGGTTAGACAAGTAAAAAGCAGCAGAAAGAAAGCGGCAGCAACAAAGGGCGTAAGACTTAAGCCTATGATTCTGGTTGTCTGTACTTCTATATTTCTTTCAGGTGCAATTATTTTTGCCATCAATAATATGCAAAGCTTGACCAAAATCTTGGGCGAAGCAGCGCGCTTTCTGCTCAAGGGCGCAACCGAAGAAAGCCATTACTAAAGGAAAAACAGACGAAATAAAGAAAATTCAGGAGAAGTTCTCTTTATTGTCTTCTAGAAAAGACGCAATCAATTCTTTCATTTGACTAATTTCTTCAGCCAACTTGATCATCGACTCAGCCCCTTTCAGATCGCGCTTGGCAAATGCTTCTGAGCCACGCGCCGCTATCGCTTCCATCTCTTTGTCAAAAGATTCAAGCAAACTGGTTACTTCTGCTTTAAATGAAAATGGCTTGGCTGAGACTTCTGCACCAGAAAGAGCGGGAGGCGGTGCGGCTAAAGGTGATGAAATTTCTGAAGAAACACTGGCCGCTTCCTCTAAAGAAGCTTTATCTGCAGACAATTTTTCAACGGCAGCATCCGCCTCGGGCGCTTTATTGGCTGAAAGGGAGCGCGCTAATGATTGGGCGAAACTGGGCTTGCCCTGGCTCTCTTCTTGTTTAGTTGAAATCTCTTCTTGTTTGGTCGAGATCTCTTGCGACTTTTGAGAGAGCAACTCAGGCTTAGCTAGAGGCTCTTCCGGCTTGGCGAAATTGGCGGGAGCAGCAGGAGGCTCGGGCTTGAGAAATTCGAAATCGGGCCGATTTAGTTGGGGCTGGCTTTGGGACTCATAACTAGAAGGCGGACTGGGCGGCATAAACTGCGGAGCACCACTTGGCAGAACCGGGGACTGTGGAGAACTAGATGTCTGCGGAATATTGGGCGCTGGAGAAGCTTGATTTGACATAGGCGCAGCCTGATTTAACCCGGACTGAGTCTGATGTGAGCCAGACTGAGCCTGATGTGATCCAGTCTGAGCTTGATGTGAACCAGACTGAAAAGAATCGAGTTTGAAGCTTGAATCTTGTTTGAAGGCAGACTCTTGCTTGAAGGCCATTTGCCACTGCTGTTGCTGCACGTTGGTATTGGTCTGGGAAGGACTATTTGGCTTGCCGCTCGGTTCAACGGCGTTCCATTTACTATTGTCCTGAGACTGCCTATTTTCTTGAGCCTGCTGTTGAATGATTGATGGTCCAGTAGCTTGGCTCTGGAACAAGGCTTCGGCGGAAAAGCCCTTCGGATTACTCGGGGGCAAACCAGCGGAGGAATTAGGCATCGAGTTCAGCGAATTAGGCATCGCGTTCAGCGAATTAGGCAAAGATTGCGAACTGCTCCGTCCTGCACGCGAAACCGGCTTCCAATCGTCGTCTGATTCTGAAGAAGAAGAAGATGATGATGATGATGATGACGGAGACGAAAAGGTCGACGAAGCGGCTACTTGCGGAGCGGCAATATTTGGACTATTGAACTGACCGCTGTTGTTGCTGCCTTGCGCCATCTGCTGCTTGTAGCGGGCCGAATAGTCTATTTCTTGCTCGGCAGCAGCACCGTAGACATAGCCCTGCCCTCGATAAACCCCGTCGTAGTAGGCGTCACCTTGGGCGGCCACTCCTAAAGAGACCAGGTCAAGATGACTGCGCGGAGCCTCGTTTGACTGAGCCACATCAATTAAAGATTCTAAAAGAGCCCGAAAACAGTTATCGAGAGAATCGTTGTCGAGCATATAGTCTTGGGAAGAATAGCGCACCTGACTGCCGTCAAAAGCCGGCAAAAGAGCAAGAGCACAGACATAGCTTGAGGGCTGGGTGCTGAATGAGAGCAGCTTATCGGCAGGAATTATGTAGGAATGAATCCCTTCGAAAGTACCTCTGACAACGAGAGTCCAGTATCTAGTAGAGATTCGCCCGCTGAATACCGAAATAAAGTTGGCACTTTGGTGCCAACTCGATATATTCTCTTTCGAAATACTCGGTCTGATCCAGCTCAGCTCTAATTCAGGTACAGGATTTACTTGATTAAAGTCATAAGCTAGATTTTGGAAATAATCGAACATGTGGTCGACAAGATTGACCATTGATTCATGTTGAGCTTCCTGTCTCATTCGCTCCGAATGGCTTTGCACCTGCCTTTGACCAAAAGGAGTGTTCTCTACAGAGCCGCTCGGGCGCGCCGCACCTAGCATACGACTCTTCCAAACCCCGGAAATTTTGTCTTCATTGCTCTCACCGGCTGAGGCGGGCAATCTAATAAAGTTATTCTGACTATCGGCAGCCTGGCTTTCTCTGGCTTGACTATCTAAGTGGTAGCTCAGCCCAATCTGTCCCGAATCGGAAGATGAGCCCGGCTCGTCCATTTCGGACTCAGCGAAGTTACCTTGCTGTTCCTGCGCCCGAGCCGCTTCTTCCGCCATGGCTTCGGCGGTCTCTTGAGTCATAGCCTTCAGTCGAGCTTTAGTGGCACGGGCCTTCTTATTGTCGTCCTTCCCCTTACCCTTACCTGGCCACATATGTAAGTCTCCGAACCTAACTTAAAGCCCAATTAAATTGAATCTACCCGCCTAAGCCTGACCTATAACCATATCTAAAGTTGAAAAGCAGCTTGCCAGGGGTAAAAGCCCCGCTTGAGTTGCTAATATTTATCTGGGAGTTAAGGAGCCTTTGAATGGCAAAAAGACATGACCCCCACTTTGACGAACATATTGTCGTCAGGGGGGCGAGGCAGCACAATCTCAAAAACATCGATATAAAGATTCCGCGTGGCAATCTTGTCGTGGTCACAGGGGTCTCAGGCTCAGGCAAATCGTCGCTGGCCTTCGATACTATATTTGCCGAAGGGCAAAGACGCTATGTCGAATCACTCTCAGCCTATGCTAGACAGTTCCTCGGCCAATTAGACAAACCTGATGTTGATGGTATAGACGGCTTATCTCCAGCTATTTCAATTGACCAAAAATCAACCAGTCATAACCCTCGTTCTACGGTCGGTACAGTCACCGAAATCTATGATTACCTGCGTCTGCTCTATGCCCGGGTCGGTACCCCCCATTGCCCCAGCTGCGACAGACTTATCAACCCGCAGACCATAGATCAAATAGTCGACCAAGTTTTAGACCTGCCGGACGGCACCAAAATACAAATATTGGCGCCGCTTGTGAGCGGCAAAAAAGGCGAATACCAAAGTTTATTTCAAGACCTTCGCAAAGAAGGCTTTGTGCGCTGCCGCATAGACGGAACAGTGGTCGAGTTGGAAGACGAGATCAAACTGGACAAGAATAAGAAACATAATATCGACCTCGTGGTTGACCGTCTAGTGATCAAAAAAGGCATTCAATCACGACTGGCAGACAGTCTTTCACTTGGTCTAAAGTGGGGAAAACAGAATGTCTTGGTCGATGTGCTGGCAGTAAGCGAAAGCAGCAAAGAAGGCCAGAAAGAAAATATCAAAAAAGGGGACATGCTCTTTTCTGAGAATTTTGCCTGCGCCGCCTGTGGTATCAGTTTCGCCGAACTATCGCCCCGCATTTTTTCTTTCAATAGCCCCTATGGAGCTTGCGATGAATGCCATGGCTTGGGCTGCACCTTTGAAGTAGATCCCAAATTGGTTGTACCAGATCCAAAAAAATCACTGGCCCAAGGTGCAATCTATCCCTGGTCTAAAACCAATAATCCCTACTATGATCAGTTGCTCGCCTCGGTGGCTAAGCACTATAAATTTTCCACCCGCACCCCTTTTGAAGAGCTGACAAAAGCTCAGCAAGGTGTGATTCTTTATGGCTCAGGACCGGAACGTATCAAACTTGGACACGATTCATTCGACGGTAGAGAATTTTGGGAATACAAAAAATCTTTTGAAGGGGTGATAAGCAACCTCAAGCGCCGTTATGAAGAATCGAACTCGGACCGCATCAAACAAGACATCGAAAACTATATGACTCAGATGCCTTGCGAAACTTGTCGGGGCTCACGTCTAAAGCCCGAGAGTTTGGCTGTAAAAGTGCATAGCCGTTCCATAGCAGAGGTGAGTGCTCTTTCGGTTGAGAAAGCTATTGGTTATTTTGCCGAAGTACCAGCTAACTTGACGGCAAAGCAGCGCACCATCGCCCACCAAGTCTTGATTGAAATCAATGCCAGATTGAAGTTCCTCAGCGATGTCGGACTAACTTATCTCACCCTGGATCGACAAGCCGGCACCCTTTCAGGCGGTGAAGCTCAGCGTATCAGACTGGCCACCCAGATAGGTTCGGGCTTATCAGGCGTTTTATATGTACTGGACGAACCTTCTATTGGTCTGCATCAGAGAGATAACAATAAACTGATAAGCACCCTCAAACATCTGCGCGATCTAGGTAATACGCTCTTGGTCGTAGAACATGATGAAGACACGATGCGCGAAGCCGATTGGCTGATTGATATAGGTCCGGGCGCCGGCGTGCACGGCGGCGAAGTGGTGGCAGAAGGCACCATAGAAGATATCATGAAAGCACCGCGTTCATCGACCGGAGCCTATCTGAGCGGTCGCAAGCAAATTCCGGTGCCAAAGAAAAGAAGAGGCGGCAATGGTCTATCTATCAAAGTGGAAGGCGCTTGCCTCAACAATCTAAAAGATCTCAGTGTCGAAATTCCGCTCGGTTGTTTTGTAGCTGTTACCGGCGTATCTGGTTCGGGCAAGTCGACCTTGGTGAATGATTTGCTTTATCAGTATCTCAAACACCATGTGAGCGGCACTGTGCCAGCCCCCCGTGGGGTCGACAGAGTAACCGGACTAGAGCAGATAGACAAAGTAATTGATATCGATCAATCCCCCATAGGCAGAACCCCAAGGTCAAATCCCGCCACTTATACCGGCTTGTTCGACGTCATTCGAGAAGTCTTTTCTATGACCACCGAAGCAAAAGCGAGAGGCTATCTGCCCGGACGCTTTAGCTTCAACGTCAAAGGCGGACGCTGCGAAGCCTGTCACGGCGAAGGTATGAATGAAATCGAAATGAACTTTCTGCCCTCGGTGTTTGTCACCTGCGATGTTTGCAAAGGCGCCAGATATAACCGCGAAACTTTAGAAGTAAAATTCAAAGGCAAATCAATTTCAGATGTGCTTGAGATGACTGTAGAAGAAGCCCTGGGTTTCTTTTCTTCGATACCGAAAGCGCTGAGCAAGTTGGAAACCTTGCAAGAGGTCGGGCTCGACTATGTCAAACTCGGTCAACCGGCCACCACATTATCGGGCGGTGAAGCCCAGAGAGTGAAACTGGCGGAACAGCTGAGCCGAAGGTCCACCGGCAAAACAATCTATATTTTGGACGAACCGACAACCGGTCTGTCTTTCCAAGATGTGGACAAGCTTTTGCATGTGCTCAATCGCCTGGTGGATGGGGGAAACACAGTTCTTATCATTGAACACAACCTAGATGTCATTAAGCAGGCCGACTGGATCATCGACCTTGGCCCGGAAGGCGGCGACAAGGGCGGCAATCTGGTTAAAGCAGGCACGCCTGAAACAATAATCAAGGCCAAATCTTTCAGCCATACAGGCCAGTACCTGGAAGCCCACCTAAAACACTGCCTGGCTAAATCTTGATCTATTTGGGGTATGATCATGACCTAAAGGAGTGCTGGCTAGCAACTGCCATGCCCATATCTATAGACCATGCGCGAGACAATGGAAGATAGCCCAGAAACAGGTACTGACCCGCTGTTCGACAGTCTACGAAAACGTGGACATAGAATTACGGCGCAGCGCGAGACGATTTTGCAGATTTTCAAAGAACAAGAGAGCGGTCATCACCTCTCGGCCGAAGAACTGCATGCCAAATTGTTGGAGAGGGGAGGCAATGTTTCGCTGGCTACAGCCTATAGAACGCTCAAATTGCTTTCATCTCTCGGCTTATTGCGCGAATTGGATTTTGCCGAAGGTCATAAGCACTACGAACTGAAACAAGACACTTTGCCGCACCAACACATCATTTGCACAGGCTGCAACACAACCCTCGAGTTTGAAGACCACTTTCTCGAAGAAGCCGGACAAAAGATTGGAGCCAGGTACAATTTCGAAGTAATCGACGCCCAGTTCAAGATTTTTGGACTGTGTCCCAATTGCAAGACTGGCAAGTCCAGCAAAGGGCGCTAAAATAAAGGCAGAGGAATAAAAAATGACACTGGCTGAAGCAAAAGAAGGTAAGCATTTTATAGTCACCGCCACTCGCTCTGACGAAGTAACCATGCAGGCGGTGAGATTTGGCATTGGTGAAGGCGCTCGCATCGGTATTGCCAAGAACATTAAGGGGGGTCCGGTGATAATCGCCCTCAATGAAATGGAATTAGCCGTCGGCCGTGATGTTGCCTTTCAAATCGACGTCTCAGAAGTCGGCTAAATTATGTCCAGCCAATTACATTGTCAAACTTGCTCTATGCCTCTTGATGCAAGCGGAGCAGTAGGTCAGCTTTTGCATTGTCAGCGTTGCGGCAATTGGAGTGAATTTTCAAGCGAAGTGCTCAAGAGCGGTTGTAATAGCTGCCAGTCAGGCAAAAGTTGCGGTCAAAGCACAGTCGCAAAGAATAGCTTTAATATATTCAATAGTTTGAAGGTTATTTTCAATGGCAAATCATGCTCGCAAGAGACTGATTTGCAAGAAAGAGCTGCCAAGTTTAAAAATCGTTGTGATAATCAATGAGAAGCCCAAAAAAACGCTTGGATTTGACCCTGCCGGGGAATAAAATAGAAGTCTATCTATTTATGGCTTAGGCGCATCTGCGCACTCAAGGGAACCAGAATGTCAAGACCAATAAATCCCTGGAAAGTAACAGGGTACAAAGCTGGTCAAAACGTAGTTTGTAAGGTCATGAAGGCCGAATCGGGCGGCTATGCCGTCTTGATTCCTAAAGACAACCTGCCCGGATTTATACAGACTGCGGCGAATCATCAGCCAGGGGAAGAAGTTCTGGCTCAGTTCGTATGTGTTCACAATAACCGCATCCTTCTTTCTCCCTTGTTTTCTGGAACCATAGGAAAAGGCGCATCGCTGCCGGTCAAATCCTCTAAGAACTGGCTGGAAGAGCTGGAAAACCCCGATCAGCAAGCAACCTCGCAAGGTGGCTTTCAGGGAAATTATCAGGAAGAAGCCATGGGTCAGACTCAATCGCCCTTTGCGCCGCCCTCCCCTGATGCCAACGAAGCTTATGGATCTAACAGTTACGGCGCTAATGGCTCTAATAGTTATGCCGAAAATCATATGCCCAGTGATGCTCAGCAAGACATGCAGGCTTATCAGCAATATCAAATGGGCACCGAATACACTCAGGCTCCTGCCGAAGCTTATCAAAATTATCAGCAAGAAAGTACCGACTATGCCCAGGGTGGACACAGCGCCTTTGCCGAAAGCCAATGGCAGGCACCGGTAGAACAGACTCCCACGAAAAGATTTAGACTAAGACGGGCTATCGACCTGGTTATGCCGCCAGTAGATCAAGAGTCGCTCAGTGTTTATCAGATGAAAGATTATGACCTGGAATGGCTGATCACCGACCTGGAAGGCGGGATGCGCACAGGTTGTATGAAATGCACCTCAGAGCAGCAGTTATCCCGCTCTGCTGTTTTGCTATACAAGGGTAAGGCAGTAGGTTGCATTTATGGCTGCAAGTCTTCACCCGAAGCAAGACCGACCGAAGAGTCATTAACCAGTATGCTCAATGACCTAGAAGCAACTGATGCTGTAGTCAGTGTCTACGACCTGCCTGAAGATGTTACCGTGGCTATGTCTGCTCTCTTCTTGGGCTTCCCGGTGGAGCGCACAGAAGGATTGGATGCCAAAAGCCAGTTTGATTTCTTCATGACCTATTTCACTCAAAATGGCAGCACAGCTTGTTTAGCTATAACACTACCGAGCACAAAATCGACCTATCTGGTCTTTGTGCATAGAGGTAGGTTTGGTGGATGTTTCTTTGTCGAAGAGCAGATCTTTACCCAAGATCCCAACGACATCTACAAACTATTCCAGGTCGATCCGCAAGCCCGGGTAGAAGCAAGTCTATTGCAACCAGAAATGACTGCACCGGGAGCCCGTTTTGGTTATAGCCTTTCGATGGCCAAGCAAAAGCGCAATTAGTTTTTATTGGCATTAAGTTATTCATTCATTTATGGCTACGGAAAAAGCCCGGTGTTTTAAGAACACCGGGCTTTTTCCATCAGACAAGCTCTTTGACTTGAGCCATTTTTCAGACGACTCTTTCGATTGCTCGGGATATTTCTAAACCGAGCTCTCTCCTTACTCTTGACCTTCTTCCTGAGACTCGCTTTGAGTGTCAGCCTGGAAAGCAGGCAAGGTGAGCTGGCTCACTTCTTCCCTTTGCAGAGTGAAATTAGGTGTATAGTCGCTGAGAGCTTCAGACTGCACTGCCACCGAAACCGGTTCTTCAGCCGACATGGCTTTAGAATTAGAATCGCCGGCACCAGATTCGATATCATCGCTCTTAGTCTTCAAGCGATAGACACCTGTAACAGGGTCTACTTCAGCCGAATAAGGGCTTTCTACTTCGTATTGGATAGCAGGCTCAGCTTGGCTGCCTGCCTGAGAAGCGATTTCATGCTCTTCGTCGGCTACTTCAGCCTCGATAGTGGCGGTCAAACCTTCACTATCAAGATCCAGCTCCTGATAGACGCTCTCTACAGCAGAAACGCTCTTAGCCAGGTCTGAAGCCAAATCGGAAGCTGGTTCCTCATCTGCATCTTCGGTCAAGCCATCTTCATAAAGTGCTTTCTTGGGTTGAAATACATCGGCTTTCAACTCGATAGTCACTTCTTCAGCTTCGCCATTCTCTTCATCATCTTCAAAGCTTACCGGCTTAGAGTGTGGCTTCCCCTGTGCTCTGGCATCGAGAAGATCTTCCGGCATCATTTCCAAAATTTCTTCCGGCACATCATCTAACTCAAGGGCTGCTTCAGCTTCCAGCTCTTCTTCATCTAGAGGAGCGGGCATGATTCTTCCACCATAGGCGGTGGCAGATTTAAGCGGCTGCTGCAAGCGGTTCTTATTGCGATTCTTGCGGCTGACCGGCTCGTCTTCCTTACTCTTGAAGGTGATTACCCTTCTATCTTCGGGCGGGCCAAGTTCCAGCGCCGGCACTACGCCATGAGAGAGACAGCTTGTGCAAGGTCTGGTGAACAATTCGCGCAGGCTCTGCCCTTGTCTACGTCTAGTCAATTCCACTAGACCGAGATCTGATAGCTGACCAACTTGGGGCTTGGCTCGATCTTCTTCGAGGGCGCGCTGGAAAGCTTCCAAAACTTGCTGCTGGTCTTTGCGGCTATCCATATCGATGAAATCGACTATGACCATACCGCCGATGTTTCGCAATCTCAGCTGACGCGGAATCTCTTGAGCCGCTTCCAGGTTGGTACGGCGTACGGTCTCGGCCTGGGTGCGCGAACTGGTGAAACGACCAGAGTTAACGTCGATAACGGTGAGAGCCTCGGTGGGCTGAATGACTAGGTGTCCGCCGGAGGGCAACTCTGCTCTATTGGAGAGGGCTGCTTCGATTTCTTTGTCTATGCCTTTGGAAAGCAATAGATTTTCTTCGGCTGTATGGAAAATCACCTTGGTCTGCTTGTGAGCCCAACCTGCCAGATACTCTTGAGCGCGTCTTTGCCCTTCTGGACTATCGGTAATGATCTCGGTCACTTCATGTGAATAAGCATCACGAATGACCCGGAACAACAAATCTTGATCTCTATATATAAGAGTTGGCCCAATTGAAGCTTCAGCTTCCGAAACTATTGTCTGCCAACGATCCCAAAGTTGTTCAAAATCTTCGTATAGCTCTTGATCTCCCTGACCCTTAGCTTCTGTACGAATAATGAGACCAACGCCGGGAGGTTTCATGAGATTGACCACGGCTTTCAGACGGGCTCTCTCTCTAGCTTCCGAAATTCTTCTTGAAATACTGACGCCACGCTCTTCCGGCACCAAGACCAGAAAACGACCGGGCAAACTGATTGCGGTAGAAACTCGCGGTCCTTTGTGACCAGTAGGTTCTTTGGTTATCTGCACCAAGAGTTTCTGCTTGGGCACTAGGCGCTCTTTAAGCGGTCCTTGCCCCGGCACATCATTGGCATGCAAGAAGCCCATCTTGTCTTTGCCGAGATTGACGAAAGCAGCATCAATACCAGGCAGAATATTCTCTACTGTGGCGGTATAGATATCACCGAGCAAGAGTTCGCCTCTATTGACGAAAAACTCGACAACCCGGTCATTCTCGAGCAAGGCAGCAATATTGTCCTGCTCTGAAATTACGATTGACTTTCTCATACGTTTCCTCTAAACACGTTATTTTTGCGGAACCAGGGGCTCACCATCTAGAGAAAGCATCTCTAGTCTGGTCACATGAAAAGTGAGTTCGGAACTAAGCAAAGCCAAAAGATCTTGAGGCTTTAAGTGTCCCGACGAGCCGGTCGCCAGCTCAAGCTCCAACCAGGGAGTCGGCGTGGCTAAATCATGTAGTTTGATCAGGTGAATCAAAGGTCTCAAATTTTTCTTTCCATCAATATTGAGCTCACCCAAACCCAATATCTCTTCTATTCGGGCACTGAGCCTCGAAAGCTTGTCTTGTTCAATTTCAGCCGGTCGAACCAAGTCGACCCTATATCTGGCCCTGCCCACAAGGGAAGGCAGAGACTTCTTATTTTCGGCAAGATCTTTGCCGATTTGGAAAGCCGAAAGTATTTGCACCTCCGGCGGTAACTCACGATTGAGGCGCTCCATAAACTGGTCGGCAGTGATAGCCTCCGCCACCTCGACATCTATAAGTTCGCCCAAACCTTCTTGGAAAAGCGGCAACGGTGCAGCCACAGAGAGCTTGGGCGAAGGATTGAAGCCCTGGGTATAGCTCATTTTTATTTCGGCTCGGCGCAGCGCTCTGATAAATAGATTTTGCAGATCTAAGTGACCGATGAAACGCAAGTCGTCGATCTTCTTGAACACCGCTCTGATTTTGACATTGCCTGTATTTTTAGATTGCTCAGCTTGTTCAGCTTGCTCAGCTTGTTCAGAGTCTTGAGAGTTTTCATCTGTCTGGCTCTGAGCGCTTGTGGCGGGCGCCAAGAAAAAGAGGGAAGGATGAGAGTCTTCATCACTCTTATTGGCATTCAATTCTTTGACAAAAGGATTCTTCTTGATTGTGACCGGACTGGGATTAGCTAAGACATGATTGGTATCAAGCTCGGTACAAATGCCGCAGGCATGGCAGGTATTCTCTGTGCAAGCAGCGGTTTCAACTTCCTTGACGGCCTTTTCCCATTCACGCACAAGCCACCAGTGATGGAGACCAATATGCACGATATCGTAAGCCTGCATACTGCCTACCGGTCTGTCTTTAGCAGCTTCAGCCAAGAGAGTGGTACCAAAATGCTCTGCCACCTGATGCCAAATTTCGGGCTTGAGATGCTCATCCCAAGCATCAAAAACACAACCACGTTTGAAAGCTTCCAAGATCATCTCGCCGGTCTGTCTGTCACCGCGCGAAATCACAGCCTCAAGCAGACTTATTTGCGGGCCTGTGACATTGAGCTGTACATTGCGCAGACCAGACTCTTTCAACTTCGCCCTTAGAACACTGTGTTTTCTGGCGAATTCTTCCGGTGAAACTTGAGGGAACCACTGAAATGGCGTAAATGGCTTAGGTACGAAATTAGAAATGGTGCAAGTCAATTCCAGATCTCTTCTATACTTGGCCGGCTCAGCCTTACGCTTGAGACGGGCATGCACTGTAGCTTCTTTCAAAATAGCAATGATGCCGGCAAGGTCATCATCATCTTCGAAAGGCAGACCACACATAAAGTAGAGCTTGACCGACTGCCAACCGGCTTCATAGGCCGAGTCTATGGCATTGATAATTTGTTCGTGCTTGAGCCCTTTGTTGATGACAGCTCTGAGTTTTTCACTGCCGGCTTCAGGCGCAAGTGTAATACCACTTTTGCGAACCGTCTTCAGTTCTTCCGCCACGTCCAAATTCATGCGGTCGGCTCTCTGCGACGGAAAGGAGAGCGAAGTACGCTTATGAGCGTGCTCTCTGTTTAGTGCCCGCACGCTGTCATAAAGACTGGTATAGTCGGACACACAAAGTGAAAGCATGGAATACTCTTCGTGCCCCGAATTCTTCAAAGCCTGCTTGGAGAGCTCCACCAGTTCTTCAGCCGAGCGCTCACGCACAGGCAAAAAAGTATAGCCAGGCTGACAAAAACGACAGCCCCTGTCGCAGCCGCGTCTCACTTCCAACACTTCGCGATCGTGCACCAGTGCCAAATAAGGAACTAGATTACGGGTCGGTTGGTTACTGGGCAGAAGAGGTGCAACTTGACGCATTACTCTTTCCGGCAACTGAGCTTCCTTGCCCGGTTCAAAGAGATCAAAATAAGGAAGAGCCAATAGAGCTTGGGCATCAATACCGCAAGCAGTCAAGTCATTTTGAGCAATCTGACGCAGTTCGGCTAAAGCTCTAGGTTTAACCGGGTGCTCAGTGAGATTGAAGGTATAGAGCTGCGGCGCATAAACACCAGATACGGTGCAAGCCAGACGAGCCAAAAGTAAATTGCGCACTGCTTGCACAGCAGCAAAAGACATTTTGTCTAAGTCTAGAGTCGGATAAACCTCTTGCTTAAACTGGTCGATTTGGCGCATTACAGCAGGCAAGGCTTCTTCACCATCGCCAATTACAAAGAAATCAAGAAATGGCGCCATCGGTTCTGGATTAACGGCAGAGGGCCCGCCTCCGAAAACCAAGGGGAAAATAGTCTTGCGCTCACAAGCTCTCAGAGGTAGTTCAGCCAGCTCAAGCATGTTGAGGACATTTGTATAGGTAAGCTCATACTGCAGCGAAAAACCGATCAAATCGAAATTCTGCACCGGCTCTTTCGATTCAAAAGCAAAAAGCGGCAAGTGCTCGGCTCGCATCAAGGCTTCCATATCACCAGCCGGTGCATAAGTTCTATCAACCATATAGCCATCTATATCGTTTATCAGTTGATAGAGTATCTTCAGCCCAAAATTGGACATACCAAGCTCATACAGGTCGGGAAAAGCAAGAGCCATTCTTACCCGGCTACTTGAAAAACTCTTCCGACGAGCGCCCCATTCATTGCCGAGGTACTGCCCTGGTTTATTCACCCGGGGCAAAAAATCCTCTCTGAGTCGTCTTTCAATCGACTCGGCAGAGTTGCTTTCTGTATGTTTAGAGCCCGAACTTCTAAGCAAGGCTTCAGTGCTAACTATGACTACACTCCCAACCGCAGCGGCGGTCAAAATTTTTTCAACGACTGAGGACTCTGATCCAGCACTGCAAAGCTCGCGCTGGTGCGACTCAAACTACTTTAATAAAGTAAAGGGGTCTTGAGCAAAATGCGTCCTCAAGTGCTCCAATTATATAGCCTCTTGAACCTATATATAGAAATCTGAACTTAAAATTACTGAAGTATTTCGCCATTCAGATACTGACATCTTTATATAGGTCTGGATGTCTAAGTCTGACCGGTCGAGAAAGAGCAAGCAGGTAGAGCCCGATTGCAAAGCACCGTCCGGAAATTCGGCTTTGAAAGCGATGAAATTTCGGACTTCTTGCTCATTTTTAATTCTTCACACAACCGCCAATAACCAAGCGGACACGTCCTCCTGACTACTATGATATATTCGCTTCAGGAGGAAGCCCCTTGATTTTAGAAGCCTTTGCCCAGTATCTGCACAACAACCCAAGCCTACCAGCTGGTCAGGCTTTGTCGGCATGGCTCTGGGATAGACTGAACGCCGAACCGGCCAAGCCGGTCGATCAAGTTATTCAATTAGAAATTGCAATTGGCAGAAAACCCGAGCAATTGAGCAATCGAGACTTGGTATTTTTGCCTAGTGAAGCTATAGAAACTTTCCACAAAACCTATGGCATAACCACCGCCAAAGAAAAAGACCGATTTACCTTGGTTTTCACCGGCGCCTCCGAATCGGGCAAAAGACTTTTGTCGAGCTTAGTTGAATATAGCCATAGTTATGAACAACACCGCTGGTCTAAATTCGTGCATAATCTCAAGGCGAGCGACTTTCACTAAAGAGCTCATAATGCGGAACAAATTGAGCAGCAAGCAGTCAATTACAGCATGTGCAGTGACAGGAGGATGAAAACTAGCTAGCCATGAGTACTAAACGCAATCTGGCATTCTTAGCCGCCTTGACCATCGCTATGGGCTTGCCGACTCTTTCACAAGCGGCAGAAGAACTCAAGCTGAAGAAAGGAATTTCGTTTAGCCAGGACACCGATAGCGGCTTCCCAATCGAAGCAAGCAAAATGGAAGATGTCGACGTAGAGCCGGGCAAGCCAGCCCTGATTTTCTTCGGCGCATCCGGTGACCTCAATGTCAATCGGCAAGCCAAGCGAGTAGTCGACCTTTACAAACAGACTTCGCAGGCCGGTAAACCAGTCAAGTTTATCTTGATAGACGTTGATCATCCTTCCGGTTCGGCAGCCAAGGCTCTCATCAAGAACCACTACAAAGGGTATATACCGTTCCAAGTTATTCTCGATAAAGCGGGCAAAGTTGCCTGGAGCCAAATCGGAGAAGTCGAGACCGGTACACTCTCAAATCAAATAGACAAAGTCTCGCAGTAGCCAATCGGACTACTAGCTAAGAATCTCTTCAGTCTCTCCTCTGGTAGCTTGATCGCTCCCATAGTAGATGGATAGAAAGTGCCGCTCTCTTTATCGAGATAGGGTCCATGACAATCTGAACCGCCTGTGACTAAAAGTCCTTGGGCGTCGGCATAATTCTCATAGTAAAGTACCAGCGGCTCGTCATGAACCCGGTGGTAGGCTTCTATACCGGCCAAGCCGGCGGCAACAAGCTCGGGCAAGAGTTCTTTCATATAGGCGCCTTGACCTGGGTGAGCAATTGAAGTGAGCGCACCGGCTTTCTGCAAAGCTTCCAAGGCCTCAAAAGGACTGACGCTCTGCCGGTAGACATAGCAGGGAGACTTGGAGGAAGTAAATCGCTCATAGGCATCCATCAAGTCTTTAGCTAGCCCTAAGCGCACTAGCGCCTCGGTCAAATGGGCCTTTCCAGGCGCCGCCGGACCAGATACAGCCAGGACATCTTGCAAACCCACGGCTCCAAGGAGCGCAAGACCACCCCCCGAGTTCCGCAAGCTAGCGTTTATCAAAGCGATGGTCTCTTCCAATTGCCTAAAGCGAGCCGCCTTTTGTCGCTCCAAAAGCTCATGGAGAGCTGAATTATGTAAATCTGGGAAATAGCCCAGAATGTGGACATCTTGGCGCTGCCCTTGCTTATCTATATAGACAGTATTGACTTCCACAGCAGGTATAAGCTTTGGCAAGACACGATCACTCGCTGCGCTCAACGAGCCTGATGCAAGTATGGAAACCGGGGACTTACCGAGAGCCTCTGGAGAGTTATTGAGAGAATCTTGGGAATTACTGATGGAAGCTGGGGACTTACAGAGATCTGGGGAGTTGCTGAATGCCTCTGGAGAATTACTGATGGAAGCTGGGGACTTACTGAGATCTGGGGAGTTGCTGAATGCCTCTGGAGAATTGCCGAGAGACCCGGGTTTTTGCCGATTGAATTGGGCAAGACAGGCTTCTGCCTCGGCCAAACCTTCCACAGTATCATGATCAGAAAGAGCGATGTAGCGCATCCCTTTCGATACAGCATGCTCGACTAAGGCAGTAGGCGACCAAGTTCCATCAGAAAAGTGGCTATGCAAATGCAGGTCGGCAAGAGCGGCAGAAGTCCGGCTTGACGCCGCATTTTCATCTGCAATCGTGCTCAAGAATCACCTTCGAATCGAATTCTTTCAATAGAAAGGGCGCGACCTGTCTTCCTTTCTACTTCTATGAGCACACCACAGGCAGTGGCAGGACCTTCAGCAATCTCAAAACGAGAAGGCAGCTGCTTTACCATGCGTCGAAAGACTCCGTCCAGCGCCATGCCAATTACACCGTCTCGAGGACCGCAGGCCCCGGCATCAGAGATGTAGGCAGTGCCCTTATGGAGCAATCTCTCATCGGCAGTCTGAACATGGGTATGACTGCCCACTACCGCCGAAACTCGCCCATCGAGATACCAGCCAAGCGCCATTTTCTCAGCGGTCGCCTCGGCGTGCACATCCACAAGTATCACATCCGGTGCTTGCTCTTTGAGCTTCTCCAAAATCGAATCAACAACCGCAAATGGAGATTGCAGCGGTTCCATAAAGATACGGCCCATTAAATTAATAACAGCAAACTTGAGCCCGTTCTTCTCAACCACTGTAAAGCCCCGTCCCGGTGTCCCTTCTGGATAATTAGCCGGACGCAACATAGTAGTCTCAGTATCGATAAAATCGAAGACATCTTTACGATCAAAAGTATGATTTCCGCCGGAAAGCACGTCCACGCCCATTTCCTTGAATTCAGTCACATTGTCGCGCGAGACTCCGAAGCCATGACTGGAATTTTCCACATTAGCCACAACGAGATCCGGCAAAAGGCGCTCTCCTCTTGCCGCTTCATCCTTGAGACTAGCCAAAAGATTGCGAACAACAAGCCGCCCCGGCTTGCCGATCACATCCCCAAGAAAAAGAATTGAGACAGATGAGCTAGACTGTAATTCAGACATATTAAAAGCTTACTGCATAAGCTCACCGAGTAGGAAGCTAAGATTCAATAGAAAACACATAGTTTACCTAGCAAAGTCTGAAGCTCCGGTATCCCGAGAAGTCAACATATGATAAAGAGAGAAACAAAGACTCAGCCAATTCCAAAGCGCTGCTTCCTGCCATCAATTGAGCAAGAATACATCAATCGACCAAGACTTATGGACGGCAGAGCTATGTCGCCGTTTTGGCTGGCTGCAGCACCTAGCGGTTCTTTGGTGCTGGCTTCGGCTTCGGCTCTGGCTCTGGCTTTGGCTTTGGCGGCATACGCTGACAATATTAGTTCTGTGCCAAAACGAGAAGCTAAATTAAGTACTCCGGCTTCGGTCTTGAAGGCTTCTGACTTGGGTTCGAAAGCAGCTGACTCTGCTTCGAAAGTGCCGACACAAAAAAGTCAGGTTTCTACTTCACAGCCTAAAGTGCAGCAAGCACATGAAGCGAATGAACCGGTTCAGAAAAACAAGAGCGATGCAGGAGCGAAGTCAGGACAGCCGGCAAAGCAGTCACAAACGATTAAGCCAGACCAAGTTTCTAAGTCTGGGCAAGTTTCTATGTCGGGACAAGTTCCTAAGTCGGGTCAACTCTCGAAAGAACAGAAAATTTACCGAGTTATAAAGAGTCCGCCAGCAAATTCAAGGCTGGTCCCGCCTCCTCCTCCGACCACTCCGTCCTTCCTTGTGGATCCTTCTATGGTAAGCCTTTATGGACTCTCCATGCCGATTGATTCTTTAAGCAGGGAAGCCTTGAAAGATAGAGAAAAGGAAATTTCTGTGCAGTTCAAGGATGCTTCTGCAGAACTAGAAGCGAAGAGAAAAAAGCATAACGAACGGCAAGAGCGAGCAGAAAATTTCAAGGAGCTCTATAAAGAGGGCGTGGTATCGAGAAGAGAAATGGAAACTGCTGAAGCAGAAGCCAGCGAATTTGCTGGAGAGGTTGAAAGACTGGATTCAAAAACAAAGGAACTGAAAAGTCTTCTTGATCGAATAAAGCAACGCCTCGCACCTCCGACAAAAGCCGCAACGCGAAAATTAATACATTAAGTGCCAAACTTGAGGCCGCCGAAGAGCTGGACAAATAGGTTCGATCAGTCGAAACGAGGCTCACCCATTATTGAATCGCCTGCCAGGATGCGGGTGTCGGGAGACTGACTCTTATATTAAACCTGAAGAACGCTAAGCAGCCATACCTCCGAAGTTCACAAGATGGCTGCGGTCGCCACCTAAAATCTTGCAATGATCTTAGAAAAGTGGGCTACGATTAACAGCACGGAACGCAAACATCTTTTTCACACAACTAGTTCAATAGCTGATGCCGATGATCTCCCTCAGCTGCATCAGCACACAATCACTGCCATCACCAGCAGTGCACTTGTCATTGCCTAAAAATTGAAAATCAGATTGAATCCTTCCGTCGAACTCAACACGAAAATACCAATTGGAGATTTTTCAATGTTTTACAACCGCACACTCAAGGCTCACAACTATGAATGGAGAAGCGAGCTTCCTGCGCATCAAGAATTCGGTCACCAAAACCACCTCAATTCCCACCAGAGAGACTGGGAAGTGCCATGCGCAGACGTTCTGGAGCTAGACGATCAATTCATTCTCGAACTTGCTCTGCCAGGCGTTGTGCTCGACGATATCGAAGTAAAAGTAGAATACAACTATCTCACCGTGCTTGCCAAACGCACACCGACAATGTTCCAAGAGCGCGCTACCTACCTCATGAAAGAACTACCAACAACTTACATGATTCGCGAGTTCGAATTTCACACAGATATTCTGCCCGAGCAAATTGAAGCTCGCTTGGACCGCGGACTGCTCTTCGTAAGCGTTCCCAAAGCAGAAACAGCTCTGAGAATCCCTGTATCGGCTGGAACTATCGATGCAAGCATGACCTATAAGAATCGTGCCCACAAAACCGAGATTCGCTCAGCGAAGGAAGTTCTGGTCAAGTAAACGCACTACTTGATTGGGAATCAGATTAATTAGCAATAAGTTCTAGATTCTCAAGCAAACTTCAGCAGGAAAGAGAAAGTCACAGTTTTGTGGCTTTCTCTTTTTTTGGGAAAGACCGTGCAAGAAAAACAGCGAAATTTCTTGCGAGGGAATAGTAACGGCGCAATTAATATAAATTCTTGAGTAATTATTGAACTCTTTGCATTGATTTTTCGTTTTTAAGAATAGTAGAGCGCAAGAAAAACAGAGGTTTTTCTTGCGCAATTGAAATCTCAAAGCAAGACGAGGTCTCACAAATGGAAAGACTAAGAGCACAAATAGAAAAGGCGCCAAGGAACAGGTTTCCAGACTACAAGATTGATAGGTCTACTAGTACTCACAAGCTCACCTGCTGCGAAGATATTGAAGAAGATCCACAAGGACAAAAAGACTTTGAAGATTTAGATGACGACGATGAAGTCGGCATAGAATTTGGCGAATCTCTCAATTACTCAGAAATTTCTGGATTGATGCGCACTTATGTGCAACGAATGCCGGATGACGCAATCTTCACAAGCAGAGATCTTTTACCTTTTGCCTCAAGAACTGCTGTTGACTCGTTCACATCAAGGTCAGTGAAGTCCGGATATATCGAGAGACTAACAAGGGGCGTATTCAGAAAACTTCCTTTGAATCGAGTTCTTCCCCCTTTGCCTGATGAAGCAATCGTACAGATCAAAAGAGCTGGTTTTGCTGGGGCAAGCCTCCTTCAAACCCCACCTAGACCTCATTACTGCGAAAACGCAGACCATCTTCGGACACCTAGAAAGGGTCTAGACCAAACGATTTACACAGATGGCAGAACAAGTGCCTTGGTTATTGAAAGAACAAAGCAAGAGGTAAAGCTCAGTGGCATAGCCAGACGAAAATTCGCTCTCGGAGGTTGCGCTCTCGGTAGGGGGTTACTGGCCATCTGGAAAGCCGGAAGAAAGAAATGCACCAGAAAGGTCTTAGAATGCTTTCTCTTACAATTTAACTATAGAGAATTACTCAAACTAACGGATTACAGGAAAATTCTGCCGCAATGGCTGAGCGAAAGAATAATCTTTAGACCGGCGCAACCTCTCGTTGATAAAATCAAGGGTCTTTGAACTGCCGCTAAATCTTTCGATATCTTAAGAGTAAGCCTTAGGTAGCAGTCGCAGGTAGACCGAAAGGCCGAGCACTTTAACGGCTATCTATGCAAAAATGCTAACTTACAGCTCGACTCTCAAGTAAATTGCTTCAAATTTGAATGCAATGTCAAAGCTAAGTATTGAGTATGAGCATAAAATCTAGGTCTAGACTAGCAAAAATAGGACCTAGAATAAGGTCAAGATTATAGGAGATTAGGCAATGGTTGCCGCCAGCGAAACGACTAAAGAGAACGATATCACAGCATTTGGACCAGCCAGATCTACAGTCAAAGGTCGTCCACTTAACCAAACCGAACTCCAGAACATCGATAGATATTGGAAGGCATGCTGCTATCTAGCTGCCGGAATGATCTATCTAAGAGACAATCCGCTGCTAAAAGAGAAGTTGTCTCTTTCGCATATCAAGAAAAGACTGCTCGGACACTGGGGTGCCAGCCCTGGCCTAAGTTTCGCCTATATTCATCTTAATCGCCTGATTAAAAAGCACGACCTCGATATGATCTTTCTAGCAGGTCCTGGGCATGGCGCACCAGGCGTTCTCGCTCCAGTATATTTGGAGGGGACCTACTCAGAGATCTATCCAGATAAAAGTACAGATGAAAGAGGAATGCAGGCTTTCTTCAAGCAGTTCTCTTTTCCTGGCGGTATTGGAAGCCATTGCACGCCGGAGACTCCTGGGTCCATCCATGAAGGTGGAGAATTAGGATACAGCCTTTCTCACGCCTACGGAGCAGTATTTGACAATCCCGAGTTAATCGCAGCAGTTGTAGTTGGGGATGGCGAATCGGAAACCGGACCATTGGCAACAGCCTGGCATTCCAACAAGTTTATTAATCCAAAGCGCGATGGCGCAGTGCTTCCGATACTGCACCTGAATGGCTATAAGATAAACAATCCGACAATTCTAGCCAGACTTGATCATGATGAGATCGAAAAACTCTTCCAAGGTCTCGGCTACCGTCCCTATTTTGTTGAAGGCAGCGAAGCAGAATCAATGCATCAAGCCATGGCTGCTACCTTAGATCAGTGTTTTGAAGATATCAGGCTAATTCAAGAAAGAGCTAGACAAAAAAACGACCTAAAGCGCGCGCCCTGGCCGATGATTATACTTAGAACGCCTAAGGGCTGGACCGGTCCCAAACTTGTTGACGGACATAAAGTTGAAGGCACCTGGAGAGCGCACCAGGTACCACTGGCTCAGCTGGAGAAGAAGCCAGAACATCTTCAGCAATTAGAAGACTGGCTAAAAGGCTATCATCCAGAGCAACTCTTCGACGAAAATGGCACTCTCTGCAAGGAACTGAGAGAACTAGCGCCGGTGGGAAATCGTCGCATGAGCGCCAATCCACATGCAAACGGCGGTATCCTCCACAAGTCACTGAAGATGCCCGAATTCAAAGACTACGCTGTCCCCGTAGAACGCCCGGGGGTGCTGGAAGTGGAAAACACCAGACCGCTGGGACGCTTCCTGCGAGATATTATGTTCGCCAATCCTAATGAATTCAGGGTTTTCGGACCTGATGAAACCACTTCAAATAAACTCGACGACATCTACGAAGCCTCTAAGAAATTCTGGATAGAGAATCGTCTACCCGAAGACGACGATGAAGGCGAGCTTTCCACCGATGGTCGGGTCATGGAAATGCTCAGCGAACACACACTAGAAGGCTGGCTGGAAGGTTATCTATTGACTGGGCGCCACGGCTTCTTCTCCACTTACGAAGCCTTCGTGCATGTCATCGACTCTATGTTCAATCAACATGCAAAATGGCTTGAAAGCTGCAACAAGCTCGGTTGGAGAGCCAATATCGCGTCGCTCAATCTTCTCATCACATCTACAGTCTGGAGACAAGACCACAACGGTTTCACACACCAAGATCCAGGCTTCCTCGACTTGGTGGTGAACAAGAGTCCGAGAGTAGTAAGAATCTACATGCCACCCGATGCCAACTCTTTGCTATCGTGCGCAGATCACTGTTTGCGCTCAACCAATTACATAAATGTCATTGTCAGCGATAAGCAGAAGCATCTTCAATATATGGATATGGACTTTGCCGTCAAGCACTGCACCAAAGGCATCGGCATTTGGCCTTTCGCCAGCACCGATCAAGGACAAGAACCAGATGTGGTGCTAGCCTGCGCAGGCGACATACCAACTCAAGAAGCTCTTGCCGCAAGTATTCTTCTCAGAGAAGAGTTCCCCGACCTCAAGCTGCGCTTTATCAACGTAGTTGATCTGCTCAGGTTGCAGTGCTCGAACGAACATCCGCACGGAATGACTCATCAAGACTTCGACGTGCTCTTCACCACCAATAAGCCGATTATTTTCAATTTCCATGGCTATCCTTGGCTCATACACAGATTGACTTATAACCGCACCAATCACGGCAACCTACACGTCAGAGGCTACAAAGAGAAGGGCAATATCAATACTCCACTTGAGCTAGCCATAAACAATCAGGTGGATCGCTTCAGCATTGCGATGGACGTCATTGATAGAGTACCAGCCTTGCAGACTAAGGGCGCTCACGCCAAATCGAAGTTCATGGATATGCAGATAGATTGCCGTAACTATGCCCATGAACACGGCATCGATAAGCCCGAGTTCGCCAACTGGAAGTGGCCACTTTAGCGACGAAAGAGATATTAATAGCCGGCCGCTAGAATTGCATTCCGGCGCTTATTCCTAAGAGTCCTTCGAATCTCTCGAGTCCTTAGAGTCCTGTGGTTCTGCTTAGCAGTCCTCTACGGTTCCGGCGCTTTTTCCTTCGAGTCTTTCGAGTCTTTCGAGTCTTTCGAGTCTTTCGAGTCTTTCGAGTCTTTCGAGTCAGGCTCGCCGCCCGCTAGACTTCTGGAGTAGGCTAATCTCGATGTGCGTCGCAGTCCATACATAAAGTAAATGGCAAAACCAAGTGCCATCCAGCCGATAAATCGAACCCAGGTAATAAGCGGCAAAGAAAGCATGAGAATCAGACAAGCTACTATTCCAGCCAATGGAACAGCCGGCACCAAGGGACACTTGAAAGCTCTGGGATGATCCGGTTCGGTCTTGCGCAATACCATTACACCGCCGCAGACGATGATGAAAGCAGCAAGAGTTCCGATATTAGTGAGCTCGGCAGCCTGCCCAATGTCAATCAACAAAGAAGAGACACCAACAAGCAGTCCGGTCAAAATCGTAGGAATAAAAGGAGTTCGATAGCGGGGGTGCAAACGAGCGAAGAAATCAGGCAGTAACCGGTCTCTAGCCATCGCCATAAAGATGCGAGGCTGCCCTAATTGAAAGACAAGAAGCACTGATGTCATTCCAGCCAGAGCACCGACTGCAACAACCAAATGAGCCCAAGCACTGCCTCCGTGTGCAAGGGCAGTGGCAACCGGCGCTGCATCATTAGCATAGGACTTGTACGGCATTATGCCTGTCAGAACCAAAGAAACGCCGGCATAGAGCAATGTACAGATAATGAGAGAGCCGATCATGCCGATTGGCATGTCGCGCTGGGGGTTCTTGGTCTCTTCAGCGGTAGAAGAAACAGCATCGAATCCAATGAAGGAAAAGAAAACAATGGCCGCCCCGCCCATGATGCCAACCAAGCCGTTGGGCGCGAAAGGCACCCAATTTTCAGGCTTTACCAAAAAGGCACCATAACCAATGAAGAAAAGTACAACCAAGACCTTGATCGCCACCGCTATGCTATTGGCTCTGGCAGACTCTTTGATGCCGACCACCAGAACATAAGTAACAAGAGCAACAATAAGTAAAGCAGGCAGGTTTATTGCAATCGGCTGCCCCCAAAGAGTCGGCAAATCAAAATTAGAATAAAGCACCGACTGGGCAGAACTAGCCATTTCAGCTTTACGCTTAAGCGCTGTCGCTAGGTCGCTCGTAAGCCATAGAGGCAAACCTTGACCAGTCAGACCATGATATAAGTGCAAGAAATGGTCGCTCCAGCTCACCGCTACAGCAACGTTACCGACCGCATATTCCAGTATCAAATCCCAGCCGATTATCCAGGCAATTCCCTCACCAAGACTGGCATACGCAAACGTATAAGCCGATCCGGAAACAGGTATCATGCTTGCCAATTCAGCATAACAAAGAGCAGCAAGACCGCAGGCGATTGCAGCAATAATAAAAGACACAACAATGGCGGGGCCGGCGCCCTCCCGGCCTAGGGTCGAACCCATTATAAAATTCAATAAGGGCGTTGACATGATGGTTTGCTCGGCTACAGCTTGACCAGCTGCGGCCGTGCCCGTCAAGGCGAAAATACCTGAACCAATAGTGGCACCAACCCCAAAGGCAATAAGGTCAAAAGCAGAAAGATGCTTGTGCATCGGTCCATGCTCTCCGCCTTCAGCTTCAGAAAGCAATAGTTGCGGAGACTTCCGTCTCAGAAAAGCTTGTTTAACTAAATCCATTGCGGTCCTCTTTTAGCTCATGGTAGAGAATGAGTGCTTTTGTGAGAATTTCCAGCGCGGTCGAAAATTTCAATAGTCACCTTGTGAGCCTCCTTCATACCCCGACTGGAACTTCGAGGAGCAACTACTCTAGGAGCATAAAGGCTCAAGGACTTGCCATCAGCAAGGCCATCCACCACAGAGAAACTAAAGGGTTCATATCCATCAATTCGATAGGTAACATCGGAAATCTCAGATGTTTTGTCTGATACCTTCAGCGAGATGTTCAATCGGTCGTCTCCCACCTTTTCGAATGTAGGCCCGGAAACTATGTAAGGCGGGCTGTTATCGATGATCACATCGCGTAAGGCAAATGCCAGCCCAGGCTTATCAGCATTTGAAGGTCTGTCACTAAGTGTAAGGCGCATCAAGTAGCGACCATCCTTCTGCTTCTTCGTCTCAAACTGATAAGTAAACTTCTCGCTTGCGTTGAAGCCCTCGCTCTGCTTCTCACCGGCTATCTCTATTGGCTCGCTTGCCTGCGCCTTTCCGCCCTTGGCTTCATTGCTCTCTGCAGCGTCAGCGGTCGAGGCGGGCTTGCCTTCGCCTTCTTTCTCGACTTCTCGCTCGCTAAACTTCGGCGCCTCCTCCTTCGGACTTTCTTCCAGACGCTGGTCGAGTCTGAATCGTCGAGGCTCGATAGAAAAGTGAGGTAAGTTGAAAAAGACTGAAGCTTTGCTGTTCTTATTCTGCTTTTGCCCGTCTATTTCAGGCTTTGAATCCTTGTCGGGAGAACGTTCGGTTTCTCTGCCAGAAATTTCGCCGTTTTTCTTGCGCTTGCCATCTTCCGATTCGGAATTTGCATCCTTGTCTTTCCGCTTGTCTGCATCTTTGCCAGAAATTTCGCCGTTTTTCTTGCGCTTGCCATCTCCCGATTCGGAATTTACATCCTCTTCTTTCTGCTTGTCTACTTTCTTGCCAGAAATTTCGCCGTTTTTCTTGCGCTTGCCATCTTCCGATTCGGAATTTACATCCTTGTCTTTCCGCTTATCTGTATCTTTGCCAGAAATTTCGCCGTTTTTCTTGCGCTTTCCTTTTTCCCCAGAAGACGAAGACGAAGATGATGAATTTCCTTTCTTGCCCTCGTCCTTAGGTCCTTCTTTAGGACGTTCTTTGTCAGACCCTTTAGCAGTTTCAGCCCCACTTGCTTTCGCTGAACCATCAGCATCATTTACCTTAGCGGTCTCAGGTTTCTTCTTCTTGCCCTTCTCTCCGGATTTACGCGAGCGAATATCGCCGTTCAAAACAGTCCAGGTCTTGCCCCCATCATCAGAAATCTCGACAGCCAGCAAAAGATTATCCATATCAGCATCACTGCCGGTAACCGTTATAGTTTCACTGCCCGAAAGAGCATCACCAGCCGATAAAGAGACAGAACCAAAAGAAGGAACAGAATTACTTGGCTGGTAGGTAACCTCGATACCGCCTACAGCCCGTTTGCGCAGAATTTTTTCAGCAAGTAGTTCCGGCTTCCAAGTCAAGCGGTATTGGATATACTTGGCGGCTGGAGAAGGAACCAACCAGACAGCACCAAGAGTCTCACTATCCGGGTCAACCTGACAAAGCCGCCAATCGCTCCAGGTTTGGTCTGGTTGAGAAGAATCACCACTTCTGGTTTCCACCTGAAAGAGCCGCGTATCCTTGCTATCACTTACACCATCGGCATTATAAAGACGAAGACGTGAAAAAATACTCTTCTTTGTAGCATCCAGAACTGTCGAAGTGTAAGCACAGTTTCCAGTGGGCGAAACATCGACGACCTTCAAAAGTCCGACATTGCTGGTCAAGACGAAAATGTGCCCAGCACCATCGCCAGCAAGAGACTGCACGGCTTCTTGTTCGGTATGGCAGACAGGAAAGAAAAAAGCTTGTCTTTGAATGCCGTCATAGGCTACGCGTGTGACATCACCTTCTGCATCGCCCGTGTAGATTCGGTCCTCGGCACCATCATAATAGAGGGTATAAAAGGCTTCGCTCAATGCAACGGTCTCGACTTCGCCGTCCTTAGATATTCTAAAGAGCTTGCCTTGACCAGCTGTTGCCACATAAAGGTTACCGGCTTTATCGCGTGCCAGACCGGTAACTAAATGCTCGCCGCTTTCAAATTCGGTACGCGGCGCTTTATCACCTTCAGTAGATAGAGAAACTACCAGTCCTCTCTCTGCCGTGCCGACATAGATGCGTTTGTCGTAAGTCGAATAACTAAGAGCGCTGACATGCGCTTGCTTGCAGTCATAGAACAAAATCGGCTCGGCTTCCATTCGATAAAGACGCCCGCTGCCCGCCGTACCGATATAGAGTAGCCCTTTGTCGTCCAGAGCAAGAGACGTGATTATCTCTTCCTCAACTCGAGCAAAAACTGTTGGCTTAGTGGGCGCGCCATTTAACTTCAGACTCAAGACTTGTCCTTTGGCGCCATTACTCTGGGCTGTGCCAATAAAGGCAGTACCATCGCTCTTTACCACCATTGAAGTGGCAAGCAAAGCCGGCAGTTCGGCTATCAAAAGCGGCGTCTGAGCGTTATCATCACGGGCAACGCCATCTTTCTCTGCCGCCTTATCCAGCGCAAAGAGCTTGTTCTCGCTCAGGTAATAGAGAACCCCATTGAAATAGGCGGATGCCACCGGGCGGGTCTCGCCGCCCAGTTCGAACACTCTGCGTTCCTTGAAACCAGGATAAAGCCGACCGAGACTATCGACCACTACGCCTTCACATTTGCCGTTACGCAGTTCGCTTTCGTCATGCTGATAGAAGCTGCTTACGCCCCTCAAATGAGGAAAAGCACGAGCCTGAGACCAGAGAGTCGGAGGCTTGGCGCTGGCAGAGGACGTAGAGGCGGTCTGACTCGAACTAGCGGAAGATCCGCTTGAAGACTGGCTTCCCTGTGAGGTTGAACTTTGCGAAGCGCCAGAGGCAGTGCCGGCATCTTTCGACTTTTGATCCAGAGCCTTTCTTGCTTGCTCGGTCATCATTATTGAATCGGTAGCAGAGACACTAGGCGGTGTAAAGAAGAATGGCAAAGGCTTGGTGAAAACCTTATCAGTCCTTTTCACGGTTAAAGCGACCACATGCGAGCCATCGATTATGCTTTCGAGAAGGCGTGACACCTTCTCTTCGCCTCTGACCAGCGCAGGCGGATGGGTAGCACGATCGCTAAAGTAAGGCTTAATCCAATGAGCTGGAGGGTTACGTAAAACTTCTCCAGAAAGAATCATTGACTGACGCGGTAAAGCAATGAGTCCGCAGAGTCTATCCGACCGCTCCTTCCTTTTCATTCTGGCAAGAACCTGAGAGAAGTTCTCCGGCGAAGGATCCGCCACGCCCATGCGCTTGCGCAAGGCTTCTAACTCATCACCGCCGCAGACACCAATGGCGATATCACCATCAGGCAGATCCCGAGGCAGAGTGAAGCTGAGCTTCTCGACCACGGCTGCACCATCGTAAGGCTTAAGGCGACAGTAAACAGAGACAGTTTCACCTGGCGCTGCACTGCCGCGGTCCAAATAGATTTTCTCAATGCGTGAAACATTGCGTCCGTCTTCAATTGTTATATCGACATCGACATTTCTGATGCGCGTCCTTTCGTAATCGTTGTCGACGATGCGATCGACGAGAGTACCGACATAGCCGCTGACTGGTTCGCGCAAGATCTTCAAGCGTCCAAGTATATCGGTAGACGGATGAGCTGGAAAATTGACGGCAAAGCGATCGACCCGCTCAAGTTTGCCTCGCTCGACCATATCAACTACGGTCTTGACCTTCACCACATACGGTGACTGAGACTGATAAGTAGCGTCGAGAGCCGACATAACTATGGCAGTAGTGAGGCTGGCAGTCAGGTCAGGATGCTCGACGATCTTGCTTTGATATTTTTTCGATACTTTTCTCACTTCATCGCTTACAGTCAAGTTGAGCGGCACCAGTTCAGCCTGACGTCCGACCTCTCCCCCTATTGACCAAGGGCGATCGGCAAAAATTGTACCGATCACTTCTATGGGTGAAGCGAGTTTAAAAGAAACTGCTAAGCTGGGCAAAATCTCATGAATATAGGCCGAAGCCAGTGGAAAAGAAACGCCGCCTGCTTCCAAGAAACTATGCCCGAAAGCAACAAATTTCTTGCCAAAACTGCAGGTGGCAGTTCCGGTACCGGCAGCAGAGAAGTCGCCGGTAGAAAGCATGACTGCAACAGCACTGCCGGGCGCCACCGGCTTTTCGGTACTCGAATTAGGCTTAGAGCCAGAGCTAGAGCTAGAGCTAGAGCTAGAGGCAGAACTAGAACTAGAACCAGAATTAGAACTAGAATTGGAATTAGAATTAGAATTGGCGCCGGCTTGCTCGCTGCCTCCATGGGCGGTCCCCTCGGCAGCCAGCTGAGGGTTGATACCACCGGCGGCACCACTAAGGGTCAAGCCGAGACCAAGGTTCTCAGCAAATTCCTTTTGCAGATAAGCCTGAGCTCGATTGGAAAAGCCTGCCAGAACAACCGGAGCAAGCAAAGGCACCATGCGTGGTGCGGCACCGGAACTAAAGCCTGAGTCAAAGCCAGAACCAAAGCTTGAGCGTGACCAAGCGCCAGCACCAGAAGAAGAAGAAGAAGAAGAAGAAGATGATGATGATGATGAACTGGTCTTGGGCGAAAACTGAGGCGGTAAGGGAAAGCCTCTTTCTTTCAAATTGGCTTGCGAGATGTGGCGAGGCTTTTCAGAACGATTGTCGAAAGACAAAGCGTCAAGCATGTCAACAATTGGTGTGATGCCGACGATCGGTTCCTTGGAAAAATCAAAACCATATGAAAGGGCGCCGATAAGCCGGTTATTTATGTAAATTGGCGAGCCGGACATACCCTTGATGATATTGTTCTTGCCCATATGAGGGCCGCTTAGCCGCACCAAAATAGCGTCTCTGCCGCTCAAAGCCTGCTTTACTACGCCGATAACCTTGACCTGAAAACGCTCCACCTTGGTGCCTTGAAACACCGTTAATCCATAACCTTCCATACCGGGCTTGATTTCATCCACCGGCATGTACTCCGAACTCTTCAAATAGCGCTCTATAAAGCTGCGATCCAGTGGGTTGTAATGAGAATTCTTGTTATCGGAGGCAGCTGCAGCCGCAAAACTGAAGCCAACTGTGTTGGTCAGAAACACAGCAGTGATTGCAGAATGAAGCAGAAAAAAACTGGATTTTCTAAAAGAAGGAGAAAACATTGAATCCAAATTGTGCATAATTAGCACTTCTAAAAGGCGACGGGCAAACAGATTAACACATTGGAAAGGGGCAGACCGGATGAGCGGTAAATCTGAAAGAAATGCTTACTGCGAGAGTATTTACAGTAGCCTGGCGAATTTACAAGTTCGGAAGATGTCGGTTCCTAAGATACAAATTCGCCCTTTGACCTTAAATTTACGACAAGAACAGCCCCCGCTAGAGCCCGTGCGAAGCAATAACCATCTTGGGTCTCTTGGTCCTCTTGGTCCTCTTGGTCGGTTTGATCGGTTTGGTCGGCTTTTCAGATTGGCAACGCTTGCCATGTTCAGCTTCGGCGCGCTCTCTATCAACTTTCTAGGAACTGCTTGCCTGATTCAGCCTGCCTTGGCCCAGGGTTCCCCACTGCCCGGCTCGGCCAACTACAAGCCCGCAAGCTCGGCGCCGGTGCCGGGCGCGAGCGGCTTTAACAAACCCATGAGTGCGGAAGAAACCATGCGCAGCCGCTATAAAAGCCTGCCTATAACCGCTGCCGACGCCAAAATTAGATTGGAAGAATTGCGAAGCGCTCTTGAAATGGGCACGCCCGCCCGCGAGCTGCAAGAGCGGGTTTTGGAACTGGGTGAATGGCTCACTGACGCAGCAGACGCTCACTACCGTATGTATCAAGCCTTTGCCAAGAGCGAGCTGACCAAAAACCAAGCGGCCAGCGAAAAGCAATTAAATCAGTCCTTCTCGCAACTCAAAAGAGAAGCCCAGCTTCTCAAAGCAGACTTGCTCATCAAGCAAGGCAGAGGACCGGAAGCACTTTCCCCCCTAGTCGAGATTGTGGTGAATGACCCACGTTCCCAAACCGGCCAGGCTGCCTACAAAAAGCTGACCGAACTGGGATTTAGCCGCGATGTCGGCGAAGACAAGCAGATATCCGGATTGGAAACAGCAAAACCGGCAAAATAGTAAATTCAGGCTGGCGTTTTTCTCCACCACAAACCTCAATCCAGCACAAACCCAAATCCTGCCAAAACATAAATCCTGCGAAAAGATAAATAAGGTAATAAAATAAAGCCAGTGTCGAAAGACAAAGCTAAATCGCCGGAAAGAAGAAATCGAGGGATAAGATGAGAGAAGCCAGGTTATTTGCAACCATACTGACACTTGCAGCTTTGACCGGCTTATCGGCAGGGCAAGGGGCAGCCGCCGATCCCTTCCAGCTGGGCGTAGAACAGCAGCAGTTCATGGATTCAAACCCCGGTAGTTTCTCTGGTTCATACGGCTATCCCGCCCCGCAAGCTGTGCCAACAACCCCCAGGCTAAGTGCCGGCGCCACTAGACAGCAGCCACAGCAACAGAGACAAACCCAAACCATTCAAGCTGGCGTGCAAAAGCAGGCAGTCTTGCCTAAAGGCTTTATGGGTGCCTGGCGGGTCATGGGTAACCGCACCACGGTCGACGCCCAGCCTCAATATCAAAACGGTATCGGTCAAATCTTCCAGCAACGCACTCAAAACGTCTGGAATATTGGCGGCAATGCAGGCAACTACACACTCTCCACAGATCAGGGCGTGACCACCCAGCTTTATGTGCAAAAGGTAGTGGGCAACCAGGCTTTCATTCGCTATCAGCATCCAATTTCCAAGACAATGGCGCAAGAAGCCATTGTCCTGCAGCTGGGCGACGGCGGCATGACTTTCGAAGGGCTTGAGCGCATCTCGATAGTCAAAGAAGGCGAGCCCCAACCCAGAGCTAAAGTGACCTATCAGCTGATGGGTCAGAGACAGTAGAGAACAGCATAGACCAAAAGGCAGAGACCGAAAGACATAGACCAAAAGGCAGAGACCGAAAGGCACAAACTTAAAGGCATCATGGTTCACTTTTTATTGAAGCGCAGAACATTTCAATTGTTTTTCCTGGCGTTAACTATGTATGGTTCTCAAAGCGCAGCAATTGTTTTGGCTCAACCCTATGCAGACGGCGAGCAAAAACTGGAACTGCGTCCTGCAATCAATATCAAGGGCGGAGATGTAATCGCCGATCCAGAAACCAGCCTGCCCTTGACTCCGGAGCAAATAAATAAAAATCAGCTCGATACTAATCAAGCTGCTAATAATCAGGCAGCTAATAATCAGACAGGCAATAGTCAGACAGAGAAGCTGAAAGCAGTGATTGAGAAAAGCAATCTGCTGGGCTCGGCACGTCTGCTCGATGCCAATCCAATGACACGTTACCGCGGTCCAAGACTGGCTATCATCAATCTCAAACTCACCAACAAATCAAATGATCCTGTGGTTTTGTTGGGCGATACCATCAAGGGCAAAACCAGCGCCGGAGAGATAGCAGCGGTCACAGCCGATAGAGTGATCAAGCTAGATAATTCAATCTTGTCACCGGCTGGTAAAGCGGCAGTAGCTGCGGTGAGTGCCGCCACTCTGGGACTGGCGGGACCGATTTTTTATGAAATGCTCACCCCGCAAGAAAACGCCAAGAGAGGTCTGGGCACAGCTATCGGCAGAGATGCCGGACGTCACGAAATAGAAGCCGGTCGCTTCAACCGTCGAGTCGTTCTGCCCCAAGATGCCACAGAAGGCTGGGTGGCTTTTGAATTACCGGACGGGGCTTCAATTGAAAGCATCACTCTGCCTCTTTTGTTACCGCCCTTCCCGGCAAATCAAGGCGGCATGGTCACTATACCGGTCTCGGGTCAACTTAAGTCTAATCAAATACAGCATAGCCAAACAAAGTAAGTAAGGAGAAATAGAATGCAATTGCAAAAGGGCTCTTTCAGGTCGTTAGTCATGGGCGGCGCCGCAGCAATGACACTAGTGATGGTGGCAGGTTCAGCCCTCTTCACCACCCCAGCCGCATCTGCTGCACCGCAAGCCAAGGCAGGCGCCAAGCGGGTAGCAAGCGATCCTGTCGTTCTCATCGAAACCAGTAAAGGCTCAATCAAGGTTGAAGTCTTCAAGAAAGACGCCCCCGCTACTTCCGAAAATTTCCTAGATCTGGTCAATAAGGGCTTCTATAACGGTCTTAGTTTTCACCGCGTCGTACCTGGCTTTGTAATCCAAGGCGGAGACCCGCTCGGTAACGGTACCGGCAACTATGTCGATCCTAAAACCGGGGCCACCCGCTACCTGAGACTAGAAACAAGTCCCAATCTTTTGCACGATAAAGGCGCCTTGGCTATGGCCCGCGCCAACGATCCTAACTCGGCCAGCTGCCAGTTCTATATCACCCTAGACGCCCAACCGGCTCTTGATGGCAAGTACGCTGTCTTTGGTAAAGTCCTGGAAGGTCAAAATGTGGTCGATTCCATTCGTATGGGCGACAAGATGACCAAGGTCAGCGTTGTTTCCGAAGGCAAATAATTCGGCGCAAGTGATAAAATCTACGGTTTAATTTTTAAGGAGGTTGGAAGCTCAAGCTTTCAATATTAGTGAATGTCAGATCCAATCGTCTCAATTGAAACAAACAAAGGCACAATCAAGGTGCAGGTCTTCGTATCGGAAGTGCCGACCACGGCTAACAACTTCCTCGACCTGGTAAACAAAGGCTTCTACAACGGCCTGACTTTCCACCGCGTAGAGCCGGGCTTTGTTATTCAAGGCGGCTGCCCCCGCGGCACCGGCACCGGTAACTATGTAGACCCGGCCACCAATCAGACCCGCCGTATTCCCCTGGAAGTAAAGCCGCACCTGAAGCACCACAAAGGCGCTTTAGCCATGGCTAGATCAAATGATCCTAATTCGGCCAGCTGCCAGTTCTATATCACTATCGAACCAGCTCATTTCCTCGATATGAACTATGCTGTCTTCGGGAAAGTTCTGGAAGGACAAGATGTGGTGGATGCGATTCGCGTCTCCGACAAAATGACTAAAGTCTCGGTAACGACCCCGGCTGCAATCTAGCTCTAAATCAAGATCTAAATCTAGGTCTTGATCTAGTCAAAATTAAAGCAAGCAATTAGAGGGACCACTGAAAAGCGGTCCCTCTCTCTTTAGCTTTGCAGTTTAATCAACCGCTAGATCTTGATATAACGTCCTGAAGTCCAGAGACTGCCGCCGGCACCGACCACTACGCCGAGAATAGCCATAAGCACGGCGGTCTGGCCCATTGAATATTCGAGATTCTGGGTGAGAGCCGGTGCCAGACTAAGCAACTGGTCTTTGACATAAGGGTCGATGTAGAGATGCAGACCAACAAGAACCACTGAAGCCATGATGGCGGCACAGGCTCCGTATACGGCCCCCTGAAAGACAAAGGGACACTTGATATATAAATGACCCACGCCCATAAGGCTGAGAATCTCAATTTCTTTATGTCTGGCCTTGATCACCAAGTGTATTGTATTACCAATAACCACAAGCGTTGCCGCCGAAAGAGCCGTGGTGACAAAGAGACCTGCCAGCTCTAGAAAATGTCTGACATCGTTTATTTTCTTAGCTACCTTAAGGGGATAGCGCACGTTTTCTATAGCCGACATCAGTCTTAGCTTGGGAGCCAAGACTTCAACTTGATCGGGGCTGGATAGTTTGACATGAAGAGTATTAGGAAGAGGGTTCTCGATTGATGCTACTTTGAAAGTATGCTGCATCTCGTTCCAAGCCACATCTTTGGTGACAATCTCAACCTGCTTCACTTCAGGAAAGCGCGAAATTTCATGGGCGACTTTCTTAGGATCAGCCCCCTCAGCCAAATAAGCCGAAATTTGAATTTGATTACCCCAAGCATTGACTAGATTTTTCAAAGTCATAGTGACTTGTAGTACACAGCCGAAAATAGTCAGTGCAATAGCCAAAATGCTCACTACCAGCCAGTTGGACCAACCACTAGCTCTGAGTCCAAGCAAGGTTTCCACACAAACGCGATTGAATATTCTAATTGCTCTAAGCATCTTTAGGCCATCTCCAGCTCATAATAGCCGTTGTCGACATCCGCCACTACTTCACCCTTTTTGAGGGCGATAACTCGTCTGCGCATGGCGTTGACGATGGGCTGGTCGTGGGTTGAAATCAAAACAGTGGTGCCGCGTTGACTGATGCGCTCAAGTAACTGCACAATCTCTAGAGAGGTCGCCGGGTCTAGGTTACCGGTCGGTTCATCAGCCAATAGAACGGGCGGGCCGTTGACGATGGCACGGGCAATGCCGACTCGTTGCTGCTCTCCACCTGATAATTCGGTGGGATAAGAATCTCTCTTGTGTTCAAGACCGACAACAGCCAAGGCACTGCCCACCCGCTTGCCGACTTCGCGCTCATCGACACCGAGGGCGCGCAAAACATAAGCGACATTGTTGAACACAGTCTGGCTGTTCAAGAGTTTGAAGTCTTGAAAAATAATACCGAGCCTTCTGCGCAAGAGCGGAATCTGCCCTTTGGAAAGACGATTGAGGTTGACGCCCGAAATCAATACATTGCCTGAGGTCGGTACTTCTTCCCGATAGAGAAGGCGCATCAAAGTAGACTTACCGGCACCGCTTGGTCCGACCAAGAAGGCAAACTCACCAAGGCCTATGTGTAAATTCACATTGGAGAGAGCGGGGGTGCCGCCATAGTTTTTGCAAACATTCTGCAGACGAATCATATCGATATGCTTACCTGGTCTCCACTGGGACCTCATGATAACACAGTAGTCACGAGGCAAATCTAAGGGTTTAGTAAGCCTAGTATAGATTAACCAAAGAAGACCCCGTCGATGCCCCAAAGAGCCAGCCAGAGAGGCTTATATGCGCCGCATAGACAACATTAGTCGTTAAGCTCTTTTTCGCTTGCATCTTTGGACATACCAGAGGCGAAGCAATAGGCACAGATAAGATCTGTCCCATGTAAGCGAGGTGCCACATCGCCACAGCGACCGCAGCGTGGATAACCGTTTGCTTCACGCCAGCGCTTCAGTCTTAGTTCTTTTTCATAGAGGGCACGCATGCGACCCTTGAGGGCGTCATCTTCAATATCGCCCTCACCAAGAAATCTAAAATCGGCCAAATCATCTTCACTCAGTTGAATGGCGGCAAGATCGGCTGCTGTCGGTGCAGGCAATACGGCAGCGCGCTCACGCATTTCGGCTTCACGCTCCAGCTTGCCTTCAAAAAATCGCTTCATATCAAAGCGTAAACCGTTCAGGTTGAGCCCCACGCCCCTGGCTGCCGCACCGACAAGCTTAAGTATTTCGCCCCGTCTAAAGCCAAACTCTTGCCCAATGGCAGCATCTTGCACAGCCACAACCAAGTTGCCATCGGCATCTATAAATAGAGGCCGAGCTCGGCTGGCAAAGGGCTCAGGCACAATATGGGGCCAAAGATTCATCAATGTATGTTCTTTCAATCTGCGATCAATGCCCAGTGCCCGCACCACTTTCGGCAATAGATTAGAGACTCCGGTCATCTGCGAACGTCTGAAGTTTGTGCGTGGTTTATTTGCCTTAGGGCCGCCGGCCTCGGAAGCCCCATTGCTTACGCCATTCTTAGAGGAAGACATGTATGAATCCCCTTGAGATATCCATATAAAAGATCATAAGAGGTTATAATCTGAGCCTATCTTAGAGGTAAATACAGTGCTAGCGCAAGAAACAATAATCAATGAGTTGAAGAAACGCTTCAAACCGCAGGCAGCTAAAGACATAACCGCCGCCTACTTGATCAATATCAAGGGCGAGAAAGGCGGTGCCTGGCTGCTAAGCATCAATAACGGCGAACTCAACGTCACCGAGTACCAAGAAGGAGAGGCTTACAACTGCAAGCTCTCAATCAATGCCGAAGATATGGCTATGATTATAGAAGGACGGATGTCGGCAATGACAGCCGCTCTCTCGGGAGTACTCTCTGTAGAGGGCGACCTCGGACAAGCGATGAAATTAGTGCCTATCTTTTTTGAAGGCTAAGAACGAAAATTCATCTATGCCGAAAGCGCCTCGTCGAGGGCTTTCAAGCCAATTTGAAAAGACGGCAACAATCCAGTCCACAGTTTGAATGCTTGTCGAGCTTGCTCGACAAGCATTTCTCTTCCATCGGCTACTTTGCAGAAACCCAGGTCGTAAGCCAGTCTTGTTATTGGAGTCAGGCCCTCTCTGGCATAGACCATATCAAAAACCAGGGTTTCTCTTACAAAACCATGCAAAAGGGGTCTAAACCAATCGGGCAAATCAGAGGCTCCCGCCTTTTGTCCAAGCGGAGTGGCATTGATAAAGACCGAAGCTTGACCAATCAGTTGCATCTCTTTCATAAGCCTATCTGACTCATTTGTAGAGATGACAGTTATGCGTTGCAAAAGCCTGGGGTCAAAGCCGGCTTTATCAAGATCACGCAGCATGGCATAAGCCGAATCAAAACTACGAACCAAAAGGACGAAAGAAGTAAAGCCATAGTCGGCCAAAGCGACAAGAGCGGCTCGGGCAGCCCCGCCGCAGCCAAGCAAGACGGCTGGACCAGTCAATTCGTCTTGCTCACTAAGCGGACTTATCTTGCCGGTTACGCGCAAGGTGTGCTTGATACCAGCTATATCAGTATTATGACCGCTAAGAACAAGACCTTCTTCTCTATCAATAACAATTGTATTGACCGCACCGGCTAAACGAGCCTCATCGGACAACTGATGCATATATGGCGCACAAGCCACTTTATGAGGAATGGTGACATTCAAACCATCGAGGGCTTCCATAGTGGCACCACCAGTGGTAGCAGCAGCCAGCAACTTCTGCAAATCGGCATCGGCATATAACCTATATTGGCCGGGCAAATTGAACTGCCCAAGAAAAGCAGCATGGATAGCCGGCGAATTTGAATGCCCTAGGGGATAACCAATCAGGCCAAGTCTATAAAAGGTAGACATAAGACCTGCTTTTATCTATAGAAAAATAGCTCTAGTAGTTGGTCTGCTGCTGTGTAGCCACGCGCATTTTCTTGATGCCGGCGGCAGCAGCGGCACTCATCACTTCCACCACATCTTTTTGCTTGGCGTCGCCATCGGCATTAAGGGTAAGGTGCAAGTCTGTATTTGGCGGAGCAGCGTTTTTCAACTCGACTATCATAGCCTTTATGGTTTCGATATTGTGATCGCGAACATACTTACCATTTATAGCCAGCTGTCCATCTTTATCGATATCGATACTGATGCCTTTTGTCGCTTCGTCTTTCTTAGCGTTCTTTGTTTCCGGCGGCTTGATCTTGAGGTCTGATTTGTCGATCAAAGGAGCAATCAAGATCATGATGACGAGCAAAACAAGGAACACATCGGTCAGAGGTGTAACGTTAATATCGGTGAACTGATCACCGACCGCCCCCATTGCCATTTGCCGACTTCCTCCAGACCTAGATCAATTAAGTTTAGTGAGCTGACTCGCCGCCGCCGCCTACAAAGCTCAAGAAAAGAAGCTTGAGAAGTAGGAAGTCGTCGTTGAAACGCTTCACAGTATTAGTATAGGTATTGTTGAAGATAACCGCCAAAATGGCGACGATCAAACCATAACCAGTAGCGATGAGAGCCTTAGCCACACCGGTAACAACCACAGGAGTACCGCCGCCTTGGGCGCCGAGTTGGTCCAGGGTGAATACAACCCCAACCACAGTTCCGAACAAGCCGAGGAAGGGGCAGGTGGCACCAATTGTACCGAGCACAGCCAGGTGTTTCTCGAGCTTACGGGTAACTAGACCGACGGTGATGTCGAAAGCTTTTGAGAAGTCTTCCTTCTGGTCAGCCATCAAACGGACGCCTTCTTCAGCCACTTCACCGACTACACCACCGAGGCGGCTGCAGGTCTGCTGAGCTTTCTGGAGATTATTACTTTCCAAATCACGCTGTAACTGGTGAATGAAGCCGGTCACATCGCGACGATTTTGTTGGTAATACATGTAACGCTCAACCATGACGGCCACGGTCAAGATCGAGCATATGGTAATCGGGATGGACGCAAACCAGTCATGCACCATGAACTCGAGAAAGTAATTGAGGAATTTGCTCTCCATAGATGTCTATCGACTTCTCCTGTTAACTGAACCTAACTGGTGATATCTGAGTCTATCAGAATTGACGGAAGACGCCACGACCTCCGCCGTTGAAAACGTTATAGTCGAAGGTGAATTCGATGTCTACGTCGTCAGGGGCGCCATCGGGCAAGGGACGGAAGGGAGCTGCGTTTTCAACAGCTTTGAGGGCAGCCTGGTCGGCGATTGTTAAGCCGGAAGATACAAGCATACGCAAATTAGTCATCTGACCGTCTCTGTGCACCTTGAATACAACCTTCACCCTCTTGGATTCGTTACCTTTGGGTGGGAACCAGGCTCTTTTAATACGTCTCTGCAGGTCGGCCATATAAGGTCCGAAATCCACATCTTTACGAGCGGCAATCGAACGGTCGCGGCCAGGACCATCATCGGGGTTACCGGCTTCACCGTTGCCGCCACCGCCGCCGCTGCCGCCACTACCGGGGGCACGTCCGACTGAAGGAGCAACCGCTATGCCAGGGCCGCCACCGGCTGAACCACCGCCGCCGCCGCCACTGCCGCGACCGGCACGGGTAGGAGCTGGGGCTGGTCCAGGGCCAGTACCACCGCCTCGCGAAGAGGCACCACCGCCGACCGGCACAGGAGTGGGCGGTCCGCCACCACCAGCGGCACCGCCGCCGGCAGAAGCAATAGAGATAGGAGCAGGAGCCGGACCAGGAGCGGCAGCACTGCCGGAGCCGACGCCGGCTCTAGGTGTGGGAGCCAAGGTCGGTCCGCCAATTTTAGGCATGGCCACCGGTGCTGCCACTGGCGATGGGCTGGGTGAAGGCGCCGCTGAAGGGGCGAAGAATGGTGTTGGGATCTTCGGCAAAAGCGAAGGTGAAGGTGAGGGCGAAGGAGACGGCGATGGTCTAGGCGAAGGTGAAGGAGACGGCGACGGAGAAGGACTGGGGGTCGGGCTCGGTCTCGGTGTAGGCCTAGGTGAGGGAGTCGGCGATGGCGAAGGCGAAGGGCTGGGAGTCGGTCGCTGAGCCGGTTTCTGTTGTTGTTGTTGTTGCTGTTGTTGCTGCTGCGGCTTGGCAGGCTCGGAAGCCTTGCTGGGCGCCTTAGGTGCTGCCGACGGCATGGCGCTGGGCTTGGTTGGATCGTGCTTACCGGCAGCCTTGGAATTATGCTGCGCCCTGCGCTTAGTCTGGGGCGGGGTCTTGGTATTTTCTTCGTTCTGGACAAATTCGATGTCGGTGACCTGTGAACGAGGCGGCGGCGGAACCAAGAAGAAGAAAGCAAGGATGAAACTACTGATAAGGATTGAGATATGGAATATATATGAACCCGAAGTAGCCTCGGTCATCTCAATGGCATAATCGCTGTAAAGGCTCTTGCGTTGCAGCTTGGCAGCATGGTCGTAGGCATCACGCGCGCAATAAGCGGCGTAAGACAAGAACAAAACCATGATGAAAAGCGAAGCAGGAGAGCCAAAGTGTAGAGTTTGAAGCGACATATAAAGCTCAGCATTGAGCTTCATATTGTTAGCCTGACCAAAGGCCTGCAGCCACTCAAGAATCGAACCAGAAAATACCAGGAAAGCCAAAACAACATAGTTGAGGACGCCAACTATGGCAAAAAACAACCCTTTGCGACTCTCGCCGTTATAGAACTGCCCGAGCCCCGGCAATACGAAAGACAAACCGCCTGCCATATTGGGGTCACGTTGGGGTCTGCCGCCACCTGAGTTTTTGCGATTACCGCTCATCTATTCAAAATACCTACCGAATCTTTGAAATAACTCAAAAAAGTGGGATGGGCAAAAGAGTGCTAAATAGTAATTCCGAGAGTCTATCATAGTTCATAGTTCTATGAAAAACATACTTGGCTACTCTCATGTCACAAAGACAAATTATCATCCCTCTCTCGCCATTATGCCGTCAGTCACACTGAAGGTTATCAGGGGTTTACCCCAGATTTTGAAAATACGTTGTAGTCAAAGGAAAATTCAATGGTTACCGAAGGTGGTGAATACTCCGGAAGAGGCGGAAATGGGGCGGCGCTGTTGATGGCTTCCAGAGCAGCTCGGTCGATAATGCTGATACCGCTGGACCGGACAAGTCTAAGCCCAGACATAGTGCCGTCCCTGGATACATCAAAAACTGCCTTAACATGATTAGCCATAGGATGACGCGGCGGAAACCAGCGTTTCTTGATGAGGGCTTGCAGCCTGCTCATATAGACTGAGAAATCCGGCTCTCTGGCAGAAGTCACCGGAGATTTACCTTTGCCTTCTTCGCTGGCTGTGTGATCGTCTTGACCGCCCCGAGCACCAGATCCGGCCGCCGGTCTAACCACGGCTGTAACAACCGGCCCTTTGCCTGATAGCCCTGAGATGCCTGAACTGCCGGCATTAGAGGCAGTGTTACGCACTGGGGAGGGGGCCGGCCCTGAATAGGAACCCGATCCCGATGGATCTGCCGCCGTACCAATAGCAACCGGACTAGGCCCAGAGCCCGAAGTCGGAGAAATAGAAATGGGCTGCGGCGCAGCCGCACCACTAGCAGTACCAAAGTGCGCAGCCTGACCGCTGACGGCTCTAGGCATGACAGGCTCTACCACAGCAAAACCAGTCATACTTTTTAGTGGCAAAGGACTCGGGATGACCTGGGCAGCGGCAACCGCAGTCGGCACCGGCTTCAAAGACATTGGTTTGGTTGACATTGGCGCAGAATCTGCAGACCTCGCCTGCGGTGTCAGAGAAGGCAGCGCCGAAGCCAAGGCCGTATTCCTAGGTTGGATTGCAGTTGGTTGCGGTACTGGTATAAGCAAAGAGTTTCTATGTACCGGCACCAAATTCGGTACCGGGTTTCTTGATTGAGATTGAACCTGAGCCTGAGATTGAGACTTAGATTGAGATTGAGATTGAGATTGAGCCTGAGATTGAGATTGAGACTTAGATTGAGATTGAGCCGTCAGCTTTGCCAAAGCCGGAGACCTGGACTGCTCGGCAGTGGCAGAAGCAATGCGATTGTGAGAAGTCACATGATTGTGCACAACCGGGGGCTTAACCGCCTCTTCCTCAGGCGTATCGTAAAAGACGAACTCGGTGACAACCTGTCTAGGCGGAGCCGGAACCAAGACGAAAAAGGCAAGGACAAAACAAGCCAGAATGGCAAAAACATGGGCCAAATAAGAACTGCCGCAAGCTTCCGACATTTCGATATAGAAATCTCTATATATGGGTTTCTTGCGCGTCTTGACCGCTGTCTGAAATGCGTCACGGGCGCTGAAGGCAACAAAACCGAGGATGATCAAAGAGAAGACCAAAAAGAAGGGAGAGAGTCCGCTTTCATGCAAAGCACCAAATACGCTGGCAAGTTCTTCATTGACCTTAAGCTTAGAATCTGAGCTCACCTTGACGAGAAGTGCTGTTATCGAAGAAACAAAGATCATTAGAGCAAAGAGAATATAGCTAGTGAAGGCCACAAGCTGGAAGATAAGACCTTTTCTGAACTGTCCGTTGTATAGCTGACCAAGCCCCGGCATTAACAAAGACAAGCCTGAGACCTGTGAGGGAGACAAGTTGTTCTCATTTCTAATAGACATAAAATCACCTGGGCCGACAAGTCTTCCTATCGTAGGCAAGAAAGAAAGTCCCCAATATGTGAAATAACCCTGAGCATTCCCAGGGTTATCACTGATTCTTTTATTTAAATTGTCTGGCTATTTTAGATAACTACATTGTCGGCATGCGCAATTCTTCGGCAAGCTCGATTTTTAGTTCATCTCCGGGTCTGACTTCTACTTTTTTGCCTTTCTTGGCAAGCAGCACAGCCACCCCGACTGCCAGACCGATACCCGCACCAATCATGGCGCCACCGGCGCGACCGACTCCAGAAGACGAGCTGGAAGAAGACGATGAAGAACTGCCTCCGGCTAGAACACCGATACCCAAACCAGCCAAGGTGGGTAGCGAAACTGTACCGCAGTCGAGGGCGACATCTTTCATGCCGCGTCTAGCATGTACCACTCCACCCCGGGCGACGATATTAGCCACCAAAGGTATCTGTCTATTGTCGGGAGTGGTGATGGTATCGAATTTGAGGGCAACTGAGCCACTGCGATTGAGAGCCCGAGGTCCATTCATCTGGGCGATACGCCCCTTGATTATGGAACCGGCTGGTACCACGGTAGAACCATCTATGGTGAGATCCTCAGCGGTACGAGCCGAGAATTCATCACCTTCCTGGCTGGTGTCTGAATCAACGGCAGTGTCCATGATAATTGGAATCTTGGTGCCGGTAGGCACAACTCTTATATAACCTTGCAGCACTTTCTCGCTGCTGCCACTACTACTAGTAGATGAAGTGGTACTCGACTCTGTGCTTGGCGAAGATGACTCAGAGGCAGTTGTGCTGCTGGTTTCGGCGGTACTCTCAGTGGAGCCGACCTTGCTTTCGCTAGAACTAGAGCTAGTACTAGATGTAGAACCGGATGTAGTTTTGCTATCGCTTGAGGTTGCTTCATCTAGTTTAGGCGCTTCAGATTCAAAAATAGAATCGGAGCCGCCAGCACTAGAGCTTGAAGAAGAAGAAGAAGAAGAAGGGGAAGACTCTGAAGAGGCAGAACTGGAACTGCTTTGGGGCGGTTCTTGAGGACTGTAAATTTTGAAATTGACTGAAGATTCAGCAGCCATTACAGGCGCTATTGCCAATTGTCCAACCAGTGCCACCATCAATCCAGCGCATAGCGAAATAGATTTTGACGTTCTCACGCCATTGCTTTTTCTTCTGCCTTCCAACATCAAGACGTTCCTCTGAATTACTAAGCTTATATTTGAGACGTGGCTCACTGGTACGCGTTCCCGGCTTAAGGCAGGTTAACCTAAAGCAGTCAAGCGGTAAACCATTTGGAAGTCTAACATTGCCTGCCCCAAAGATGGGCAGAAAGTAAAGCTGATTAGCACATTCAAAACTAGTGAAAGATTCAAACCTCGCAATAATAAATTTGCACTAAGCCTTCAATATATATAAAATCGAAAGACTTACTCGTAAAAGGAGCTCGCCGTGGTTCAGTGTGACATTTGCCAGGTCGTCAACGATGAAATGGCTCAATTTTGCAAAGAATGCGGCGGCAGACTGCCGGTCAGACCGCAGGCCAGTGCCTCACCGGGTTCTGTTATGCAGATCGAGCAGCCGGCTGAACCGATCAAGAAACCGCGCCCCCGCTTGAAGTCGCCAATCTTGGGCAGCAGTGAAGATGACAACGATTACCAAGAAGATTATCAAGATGATTCATCAGATATGGGTCATGGTTCTGCGCCGGCGCCCAGAAAGAGAAAAGGTCTACGTTCTCCTATATTGGGCGGCGCCGACGATTATGAAAACGATGAGCCGGATGAGAAACCCCGTCCGAGAGGCAAAGGCGGCTTGAGATCGCCCATGCTTGGAGGCGCGGGCGGACCGGGCAGACCAGCCTATGATGATGACGATGATGATTTTGAAGAAACACCTAAACCCAAGCAGAGCCGAGCCAAAGGGGGTTTGCGCTCACCCATGCTTGGCGGGGCTAATGACTTCGATGATGACGACGATGATTATTCCGAACCTCCGGCTCCGGTAGGAAAAGGCGGTCTACGCTCGCCCATTTTGGGCGGGGGCGAGCCCCCAGCCAAGGCAAAGCGCAAATCTTCAATACTGGGCGGCGGTGGAAGAGAACCAAGAGAGCAAAAGGACCACATCGAATTCCCGCATCGCAGCCATAGTGAAGAAGATGATGAACCGCATCTCAATGCAAGACCAAAGGGTCTGCGCTCGCCACTTCTAGGCGGCGATGACGGTGATTTCGAAGAGATGCCCGAGCCGACCAGGAGAAAAGCCCCCGGTACCCACGCCGGAGAGCCTCACCACCAACCATCAGGACGTAAATTGCGCTCTCCTATTTTGGGTGGAGCCGATACTGATGATTTCGATGATTATGATCAATACGATGATGAAGACGACGACGAATACGACGATGAAGATGAAACAGTACTCAGGTCTCCTCTTTTAGCAGCCCGTTCTCCCAGCAAAAAGCCTAAACCTCGCACTGATAATCAGAGCCAGAATTCTAGTCAGAATCCCAGCCAGGCACCGAATGCGCCGAGTAGCGGGGCGGCGCCACAGGCACAAACCCCTTTTGTGGCGGCCAATCAACCGCAATTCAGTTCCAGCCCGGCTCAGAATCCAGCTATGGCTCCTAATGCCGGCGTAATGCCCAATGCCGGTCAGGCATACCCGCCGCAAAATTATCAGAATCCCGCCGCTTCGCAGACCCAACTGCCGCAAATGCCCCAGACTCCGCCGCGTTATCAACCCCAGCCGGCGCCTAAACCAACCAACAGCAACTATCGCATGCCCGAGCAGACCCTGGTTCAGCTTGAGCCCTTGCCCGGCCAATCCCAGCCGGCTCTAAACCAAGAGACTCTAAATCCTCCGGCCTTGGCTCAGCCGGCTTTAGCTCCAGAAATAAGTCCAAAAGAGCCAGCAGTTAATAATCCAGCCATTAATAATAAGGTAGACACCAGACCTCAAGAAAAACTGCGCTCGCGTTTACTGGCCTCTGATGCCGACAGCGATGCCGACGACCAAGATTATTCCGGTGCATACGACCGCCGCCTCATGGGCGACAGACGCGGCACCGGCTCAAGAAGAAAGAGTGACAGCTTTGCCGCCGAAGAAGTGGAAAGTTTCTCGACCATGAGGCAGAACTCCACCGGTGGTGCCGCCGGTATGGCACCAGTAGTAATGGCACTCGTGGGCTTAGCCCTCATAGCTAAAGCCTGGTTCATCTTTTCTTATCTAAAACAAGACAGCATGCTTGGTATTGCCACTATTGCCGACCAGCTCACAACGGCAGCAGCACTTGTGGCAACAATAATGATGGCCTCCAAAATCAATCGCCCCATGTAATCTTGTAAAGACTGACCCATATTGAGAAAAGGTAACTTTCAAAGAGATTAGGTCATGGTATATTGACTACGGTAAAAGCCCAGGATGAAACGTGTCTAATAACACAACAACTGGTAGTTTTTGATGGAACATTTGTCTTGCCTTCTCTTTCTAATTAACTAGATACGCAGACAATTATGGAATCCACCAGTCACTTGCTAGAAAAAATCTCAAAGGAAGCCGTCTTGAAGAAGTCTTCATGTGGTCAAAACAAAGCAAGAATAAGAGCCTTGATGCTTTCTTTCAGCCTACTGCTTGCCCAGGTCGGCCTTGTCACTCTACCTGTTAATGGTGCAGCGCTTTCCAGCCGGAAACCTAGTTTCGATCTGCCCGCCAATGACATTATTGATGAAGATCTTCCAGTGGAAGACAGCAAGAAAGACGGTGCTGCCGATAACGCCGATCTTAAATCGATCAATCTAGCCCCCTTAAAGTTAAAAGATGCCACCCAAGCGGATGAAGCCCAGAATGCCGGAGAAAAAGCCGGTGGAGATAATGGCAGCGGAGATAAGGCTGGCGAAGAGAGCACCTTAAAAGTAGGCGCCACGATCAATCAGTTTGTTCCCAAGGAAAATCAAGGCGGCACCGCTGGCGGTGACTTACCCAAGTTAGACTTAAAAGACAGCGCCGCGGCTAAAGATGAGAAAGCTGGACGCGGCTTTCGCAAAGGCAAAAAAGATAAAGTATCTGACCTAACTAAAGGCACAGTGCAAGACCAGGCCAAAGCTCTCAACCTGCAACCGGTCGCTCTTATGGAAAGCCCAGAAGAAGTGCAAGACAAGGCTAAGCTTTTGGAAGATTCTGAGAGACAGCAAATTGCCGGTCTATGGGAAAGTACGCTGGAGCGCAATCCAAAAATTCAATTCGTCGTGCAAAAGCTTGTGCCCACATCTGAGAAGGGTCATGCCACTCATATCATGATGAAGTCAATGAGTTCGCTCTTGTTTGGTGCGATTGGCTCAATGGGTATGATTGCTCCCAACCAGGGCACCTATATGGCTCAGAATTTTGCCGCCAGCCTGCTTGGACAATTGAATGGTTCGCTAGACAAAAAAGCGCTTGAACGCATGTCGCTCAATCAGGCTGAACTGATCATGCTCTACGAAATGGTCACCAATACAGCCCAAAACGTGGTAGACAACTATCGTTCTTATAAAAAGAACGTGCAACATATGTCGAGAGCCACCACCGACCTGGAAGAACTGCGCAATATGGCCGGTCTGGCGGCCAAAACACCGTCACAAGAACTAGAAATGCAATACACACTGCGCAAAGCCCAGCGCGATGTAGACAGCTTGGTGGATGACGTGCACCGCTACAGACAAAATCTTATCGACCTGGCAGGCCGAGAGGCTGTGGACAAGTTGGACAATCTCATGAACGACGAGATGCAAAAGCTTGAAAACACTCAGATTGCCCCCTCCCTAAAGTCAAAACCTAATATGTGAAAGCGTTAAATAATCGGATAGCCTCTTAGAGACTGTTTACCGATACTATATACAGGTTGCATACCGCAATCTGAGGTTTTCAATGCGCTTAAATCAACGCTGGTTTGTCTGGATAATTCTGACAATCTGCTTATTATCTATACCGGTGGGTGTCCTGACCCAGAACCTAGGACAGGCGAGCGGCACAGCTAAAGAGTCGACCTCAGATGGCTCTTTCTTGACCAAGTACAAAGACCGCATTGAAGTGATCAAGCTATCCGGCATGATCATCGAAAAAGCTGATTCGGGTCTGCTCTCTAGTTCCACCGGTTCTGCCACGTCCACCCTGAAAGACTTGCGCAAAGCAGCCAAGAACGACAAAGTAAAAGCGGTTCTGCTGCGTATCAATTCACCCGGTGGCACAGTACCGACTTCGCAAGAAATCTATGAAGCGGTCAAGGAACTGCGCAAGAAAGGCAAGCCAGTAGTGGTTTCGATGGGCGACATGGCCGCCTCAGGCGGTTATTACATTGCCTGTGCCGCCGACAAGATTTATGCCAACCCTGGTACATTGACCGGCAGCATCGGCGTAATCATGAACTTGATGAACTTCAAGACCCTGGCCGATAAGATTGGGGTTGAACCAGATGTAGTTAAATCTGGTCTCTACAAAGACATTGCCTCGCCTTATCACCGCATGACTAAAGACGAAAGGCAAATTCTCACCGACTTGATAATGGATTCTTATGATCAATTCACCCAGGCTGTTTCGGAAGGAAGAAAACTGCCTATCGAAGAAGTGAAAAGAATCGCCGACGGCAGGGTCTATAGCGGCAGACAAGCCTTAAAGCTCAAGCTGGTCGACGAATTAGGGACATACAGCGATGCCCTCAACAGCCTACAAAAGACTTGCCGAGAAAAGTACCATCTCAAAAACGATCTAGCCGTGGAAGATGCCGGTAGTGATAACTTTCTCTCCTCGCTTCTTGAATCTAATAGTCTTGTGCCTTTGCAAGGCAAGCCTGACCTGACCGAACTTGTGCCAATAGATCTCACCCCCGCCCTGACTAAACAACCACTGTGGCTCTATCGCTGATACAAAATCGCAGATAATTAAAGATGGAAAAGCAAACCCCCGATTTTGAAGAAGCAAAAGAAGAAAAGCAGCCGGCTCAAACAGAAGCAGGCGAGGCGGAATTTGGTGAAAAGACTCTGGCAGAGTCGGAGCCATTCGAATTAGAACAGGCTTTTCGTCAGGTCATTAAGAATACAGAGGAAGAGCCAGAGAGCAGTAAAACCAAAACTGAAGCAAGCAGAGACTATTCAAATAGCTTCAATCTCTTTGCCGACATATTTTACGGAGTACTGGTGGCACCCAGGCAAACAATGCTCATCTTGAGCGATCAAAGAAAATTCCCGCCCAGCGCAATCAATATGTCAATGGCGATTTTCTTTGTCACTCTAGCTCTTTCCATGACCGCCTGGTTACGTTTCAAACCGCAAGCTGCTCTAGCTTCAGCCGGTGCTGGTCTGACCTTCACCATCTCAGGGTTATTGAACTGGATTTCAATTTCAGTAGTTCTCTACTACCTCAATATCTTTCTCAGAGGTAAACTCAAGTTTGCCAATGCCCTCATCGCTTGTGCCTGGGCCTTCCTGCCCTTTCTTTTCTTTCCTCCTGTCCTTTGTTTCAAAAAAGCGCTTGGGCCCGCCTTTCCATTACTGGCTAGTTTCCCAGCCACGTGGTTCCTGATTCTTCTATTCATCACTTTTCAGTCGGCACTGCGCACCACCACTTTCAAACTTTCACTGATCTTGATAGTGCTGCCGCCCCTACTTTTCGGTGTCTACACTTTCTGGCTATTTCTGGCATTCGGACTAACAGCCATACAACTTCTCAGTCGCTAAAGCAATGCACGCCCAATCCAAAAGACTTGTGGTTGCAGTGGTAGGCCCCACTGCCTCAGGCAAAACCAAATTAGCAATAGAACTGGCTGCCGCCCTCGATGGCGAAGTGATTGCCTGCGATAGTCGCACTGTCTATAGACATATGAATGTCGGCACGGCAAAGCCAACCATGGAAGAAAGGAAAGGAATCGAGCATCACCTTTTAGATGTAGTCGACCCCGACCAGGTCTATACGGCGGCTAACTTCAAAAAAGATGCTGCAGCGGTTATAGAAGATCTTTTCACTAGAGAGAAATTGCCCATTGTCTGCGGTGGTACCGGTCTATATAGCCGAGTTTTGCTAGAAGGCTTGAATATTCCAGAGGTGGAGCCTGACGAAACTCTGCGCAAAGAGCTTGCCGAACTTGTCAAAGAAAAGGGCGTCGAAGCTCTGGAAGAAATTCTAGAAAAGCTTGATCCCCCTTCACTTGCGCGTATCGAAAAGGGTGACGTTTTTCGTTTAGTCAGAGCAATCGAAGTCTCGCAAAAGCTCGGTCCATTTTCACAAATGGCCACCATGCAGAGACCAGATTTTGATGTACTCTGGCTCTTCCTCAATGTGCACAATCGTGAAATCTTGAGAGAAGCAATCGTCAAACGTCTACTTGCGCAGGAAGCAGATGGCGTCATTGAAGAAGCAAAGGCTCTCAGTCAGCGTTTTGGTCTCACGCAAGCTTTGCTCAACTCGGTACCATATAAGGAATATCTCGCTTACCTCGACGGCAAAATGAGCCTAGAACAAGCCCGGGAAGAAGCAGTAAAACACAATTACCAACTGGCGCGGCGACAAATCATGTGGTTCAGAAAATCACCCAAATCGCTGGAGCAAAAAAAGCTGACTTTTTTTATTGACGAAAGCACTGAAGCAGAGCGCCTCTCGGAAAGTATGAGAGAAATCTTGCAGAGTAGTAGGGCATAAAAGTAGCCTAGCAACATATTCAAGGCTAGACGTAAACCCAATAAGAGCTATACTAAAAGAGCACCTCAATGGTAAGCATCTGCAAATGTTCACAAAAAACATCGGAAATATCCGAGAAGTCCCTCTGCCTTTCAGTAATGGACTGCTCTCGGCAAAATTTTGGCGCACAGAAACTCCCCAGACTGCAAAGGGTTCTCAAAGCAAAACTCTTCCCAGCCAGACTCGTTATATAGCCTATGTTCCTGAACTTGGTCTGAGCAGTTTCGGGCTGACCGATTCAGAAGCATCATTCAGACTGTTCACCACCTTGATCAAGTATTATCGCCAACTCAAGGCCAACCAAGACAAACTCGGCGAGCGCGGGCTCAACCATCTTGAACTATTGAAAGACTGGATGAGCGGCATAGAAGAGAGAATGACGGTCAAACAAGTAGATGAACTGGCCGGAGAAAAGCGAGTCGTCTCAATTCTCAGCCGTCTTCGCTAGAGCCAAGCTAAGCCTGTCTAAGTGGTGAGAAAACCACTCAATCTTTTTCAAAACCTCGCTCTTTCATAATCAAAGCCAACTTGGCTTTGCTCAAGCCTGCTTCGATTCCCACCGGATACTGGTGAGGATTGAGCAGTCTGAGAATACCTTTGTGAAAGCCTTTCAGCCTATCTTCACGGTACTTCCTCGCTGCCTCCAAACCAGGGGACTTATAGACTAACTGCCCCCCTCTGAATATCGGCTTCAAAAGTTCCTCGTACTTAGTTCCTTTAGCAATGGCTTTGCGGCGGGTAAAGTCGAGGGGGTCGACCACCATGTTCTCAGGCGGACAAGTGCTCTCTTCGTCATAGACCATATCGGCCAAATAAGTCCGAACGCCTCTCTCTTCGGTGTAGAAACGCCGCACTTGTTGCACACCGGGTGTAGAAATCTTGATCACCTGCTCTGAGAGTTTGATGCGATACTGCCAGGGTCCATTACCAGCTTTATCGACATCACGCACACAAGCAAGCTTATAAACACCGCCGAGAGCTGGCTGATCGGCAGCGGTAATCAACTTGGTGCCCACACCCCAGATATCCACTGCCGCGCCCTGGTCAATAAGAGACTCGATTACGTCTTCGTCGAGATCATTCGAGGCAATGATCTTGGTGTCGGGAAAGCCGGCTTCATCGAGCATTCTCCGAGCTTCCGAACTAAGATAAGCCAAGTCCCCCGAATCTAGCCTTATACCAAGCAGTTCATGACCTTGGGCCCGCAAATTGCGACCGGCCTCGATGGCATGCTTGACACCGCTGAGAGTGTCATAGGTATCCACCAAGAAAACACAGTTATTGGGCATAGCATTTGCATAAGCAGCAAAAGACTGCGCTTCGCTGTCATACGACATAACCCAGCTATGAGCATGGGTGCCCTTGACCGGTATGCCGAAAAGCCGACCAGCCAAGACATTGGAAGTGGCATCACAGCCACCCAGATAGGCGGCCCGACTGGCAGTAAGGGCGCCATCCACCCCTTGAGCGCGGCGCAAGCCGAACTCCAAAACCGAACGACCTCGACTGGCATAGACTACCCGAGCCGCTTTGGAGGCAATTAAGGTTTGAAAATTGAAAAAGTTGAGCAAGGCAGTCTCGAGCAGCTGGCACTCAATTATTGGTCCCTTCACCCGCACCAGTGGCTCATGGGCAAATACTATCTCGCCTTCAGGTACAGCATCTATGTCGACATGCAATTTCAACTGCTTCAAGTAAGCCAGAAAAGCCTGAGAAAAAATCGGCTTGCCATCACCTCCACAAAGCGAGGCTAAATAATCGAGATCTTCTTGAAAGAAATGAAAATTCTCCACCAGATCGACCAGCGATTCTAAGCCGCAAGCCACCGAATATCCGCCCTGAAAAGGATTATTGCGGAAGCTGAGATGAAAGACCGCCTCTCTCTGTTTATCAGCCTCAGCATTTTGAAAATAGCCGTAAGCCATGGTCAACTGGTAAAGGTCGGTCAATGTGGCAAGCCCCGGTCTGTATATATCGCTTGGTCTGGCGCCGGTTTCCATAGACATCCTTCCTTTGAGATTACTGCAGTTGCCTTGGCTGCAAATTTTATTTTTCCTGAGCCCAAAATTTTGAACTTTAAGACCGATTTTGACGTCTTACTATCAGGCTGGTTTATTTTACGAGTAAAAACGTGCTCTCTCATCAAAAGTCACTGCTTATCTTTGGATATCGATTTAGCTTTAGCGCTTTGCTCAGCCTATTGCTGGCTGGCTCAATGGCACTAGAAGCCAATCCGGCACTTTCTCAAGATAATTTCTTGAGCCAGTCTGCGGAAATTGGTGAGCCAGGTCAAGAGTCAGATCAATTAAGAGAGAGTTCGAATAGTTCAGGCAGCGAAAATAACAACTTTATCGGCAACATCATCACTCTCAAGCTGCATCGAAAAGATTGCCCCTACGCCTCAATTATGGCCTTTGCCAAGCGGAAATATTTCAGCAATCTCGAGACTGGACTGAGCGAAGGCATGCAGCCCTGCCGCTTCTGCCTGCCTCGCTATGAAATGAGAGTAAACTGCCGAATTGTCAACGGAGCAGGGCATTTATATTCCAATACACAATCTGAAACGCCTTAAATCTTCGATTTGGTATGTGGTATAAACGACTAGAGAACAGTTATTAAGGGCTATCTAACTAAATGAGTTTTCAATCATTGGAACAGGACATGGCCAATGCCATTGGCTTCGTCTTCGACCGCAGCGTAGACCCGCCAGCCTTGCTGGGACAGGGTTTCCTGGTCTCGAAAAGCAGATTCGTTTGTTGTGCCGGTAAAGTCTTCCACTACACCGATGCTCCCTGGGCTCTGGAACTTTATTTTGTGCATCCAGAAATTCGTATGGGTGTGAAATCGGTTAGTATCCACCCCGATTTCGATAAGCCGCTTGCCCGCAACGACTATCTCGCTCAGACAGGCAGACCTGGTGAAACACTGCCCATCTTGCCCAATGACATGGCCATGCTCATAGTCGACCCCGATCCAATTGAACTAATGCCCGAAAGAGTGGGCGAGTTGGTCAGGGCGATGTCTCTTCCCTTCAATAACCGTGGCGTGGAAACTTCCGGACCGGTGAAAGGGCATGAGTATCTGCAAGTAATCAACAACTTGCTAGCCCAAGGCAAACAGGGTCTTCTCACTCTCTTCGACATTCACAATATTCCAATTGCGCGCCTGCTCTTGGCGCAAAACAGCATTCCCCTGGTTTATTCGTCCCTTTACAATATGCCGCCGGCTTATACCTTTTTCGAACTGGCTATAAGACAGCCGGCTCTTGGTTTTGCCTTCGAACCCCAGGGCGAATTTGCCTGGCCTGATATGACCCCAATTAACGCACCGGCAGATCGTCTGATCTGGGAAGCAATGCGCAGAGCCAATGAACTGGAAGGGCTCTTTGCTGGTCTGGGCGGCATCAATGGTCGCTATCAGAAAGTTGTGCAGTCCTATGACCCCACCTCATCATCAGAAGAAATCAGGTGGATGGTCGGTAATCTCTGGGAAACACTTGACGGCTTCATCACCCTCGACAACCTTTCCACCAGGGTAGGCGCCGATACTTACACAAGTCTGGTGGCTGTGCGCGAACTAGTCAACCGCGGTGTGGCCTCTCAAATCAACCGCTCTTCGCCCTTCCATGGTAACGGCACAGTCGGTCCTCCCTTGATTTCGCATACCGACTTCGAAGTACACAACTGGGACAACCTGCAAGCTTTCTATCTAGATCCGCTTTCGGGCAAACCCTGCTGGGTGCAAGGCAACTATTTCGGATCGGCAAGTGCAGTGCAGCCTAAAAACATGTTGCACACCATTCCTGTACCACCGGAAGTTTCCGGCGCTCTGATTTGCAAAGACTACAAACTGATAGGATTGCATAACGGTCCGCAGGCTCTTCGCGGCGGGGTGACGGCGCCTCCTATGAAGTGCTCGCAGTTTATGTGGATGGGAGCATTACTTGATGTAAGCAGTAAGAAAGCCAAGTTTGGTGGAGACGGCGATGAAGGCGGAGTAACCAGTCTCAAGAGCCGTCTCGATGTTGAACCATCCCAAGCACCGGCGGCTGAAGACCGCATTGTTTGCCCGGTCTGTTTCTCTTCCAATCATGCTTACGGGGCCTGCAGCAACTGCGGTCATATAATCGAAGCACCACCGGAAGAACCAGAAGCCAAAACAGTCAAGGACAAAGCCGGCAAAGCCGTCAAGAAACTGCAGAAGAAGACAGGTTTCACTAATAAACAAGCAGCCATTGCTGCTGTAATTTTGATCCCGCTTTTTCTCATGACCATCATGAGCATGCTCAAACCTCCGGCCCAGCCGACTCCTTCAGATCAGGTCAAGCTGCCCGGTGAAATTGCCCATCATGATTCAAATGAAGCAGCAAGAAAGATGGCAGTGGAGAAAGCTGGTTTTAAGTTAAAACCGGAAGAAGACTATTGGTACGAAGATACAAGTGAACAAACCAAGCCCAATCCCTCATTTGGCGTGTTTTCAGAGAGAACAAACCAAAAGCTCACCTTTATGTTGCACCAAGATATGTCGCCTTACAATAACCTCAAGGCCTTCGAGAAAAGACCTCCTTTTGTGCAAGATTTCTTCTTTGACGAAGGTGTACCAAGTGAAACCGGTGAGCAGGTTTTGGGAGACAGCACGCTCAAATGGTTTATCTTGAGCGGCAGCGATGCCAAAGGCAATAAGCTGAAAATTCTGCTTGGCGCATTCCCCGCTGTAGAAAGCAGCAAATGCTTCTTGGTGACCGGACAAGCTTATGCAAAAGATGGTCAGACCTATATTCCAAATAATGCTCTTTCGGTTATAGAAAACCTGGCCGCCGACCGCACCCAGAAAGCAAACCAGGCTAAGCGAGACGGCATCAAACCTAATGAAGTAGATGAAGACGAAGTCGAAGACGAAAAGAAAGATCTGGCTACAGAAGAAGACATCGTCAAATTTATGAATTCGGCCAAAGAAACAATTCAAGAAAACCTCAGCCTGCCAGACTGGGCCAAGGAAGAATTGAAGAAAGACAAAGCTGAGCGTCGTAAGATCAAGACCAAACTAAAGATTGGCATAGACAACGAGGGTAATGTCAAAGCCCTTGAAAAATTGGATGCCGATGAAGGTGATGAAGAGCAGAAACTCCTAGAAGGCGCTCTGCAGAGTGCTATCACCAAGTCGTCACCTTTCAAATTTGTGCCGAACTTCAAAGAACCGGTTTTGAAATTTATCGTCAAACTGAGCGGCAATAAGATCAAATTAGAAAAGGCCACGGCAGCAACCACGCTCTAAGCAAAGTCAATAGAGGAAAGAAGGACTGGCAACACTGCCGGTCCTTCTTCATTTTGATACCGTCCGCGGTACCAGCTCTGATCGGTATTTGAAGACTATTTGCGATCGCCCCCCCTTGACAAATTGGCAAAAAGTTGTACAGTCTGCTTTAGCCACTTTAGGCTGTTAGCAACTTACCACTACAAACAAAACCGCTAGGCATTAGCTTTGCCTCAGACTTGAGCTTTCCGCTTTAGTCTGAATCAAGGTCTTAGCTTGGGGCGTGACTAATCTCATGCTATGCCAGGCGGAACAAGCAGCGAGCAAATTTCAGCCCGCTCTTGCAAGCACGCGTCAGTCGATTTTAGACTGCCAGTCTTTGCAAGGGGCTGAATAAGCTTGATACCTCAGACTGCCGACTGAATGCCGGCTATCGAGATGACTATTCATGCCATTTTAACGGCATGAATAAGCGTCGAAGCGCGAGCCGATAGCCTGGTCAGTTAGCACCACCTGCGGTATTACAGCTTGGCTTGCTTTTACTAAGGAGAAAGACCATGACTAATACCTTAAAAGATCTACGCGAAAAGACTTGCGGCACCGCAACCTTAGAGAACCGGACCTTTGAAGAGATTGATCTGCCTAATGCCCAAGAAGGCGGATTAAACTACATGAAGAAGCCGCTCTCCTTTCAAGACATGACAATAATCACCGCCGGCACAGCCTTACCGGCGGGCTTACTTATCTTTGCGGCGCTCTCTAATCTCGTCACAGCAGTCGAACTGGTCATGAGACACCCAGTCGAATCACTCTTGCAATATGGCTTACTGACGATGATTCCTTTAGGTAACTATTTAGTTTGGGATCGTCTCTTTCAAAGCAAACTGGGCAATAGCCGCCGGCTAGGGCTCTATAACGGTGCAGCCATAGGAGGCTCAGCCCTGGTGTTTATGGCTTGTGCGGCAGCCTTATATCTTGGTACACCGCTACTCTACAATTACTACAACAGCCATGCTGGCGATGCGATAATCGGCGCTTGTGCCTCTCTCGCCGCACTAATCACAAGCCTGCATTTGATGAAAAAACTCAGCCAGGCTTGGGAGACCGACAATGCCCGTTTCTGCCAAAAGATTTATAGTATCGCCGGTGTCTTACTGTCATTTATGACCACAGGGCTATCGGAAGCCCGCCAGACTTTTATAAAGGTCAACGAGAAAGCAGCTCTCTCAGAAGACTTAAAAGAGAGTAGCGAAGCTCTAGAAAGACTCCGTTTACCCTTTCTAGACAGCGAAACTGAAATAAAGAGGGATATTGCCGCGCCCAATACCGGCGGACTCTCAGGTCTATTCTTGGGACTGAACGAAACAAGCGCCCGCAAGGTCTTTTTTGCTCTCACAGCCCAGCCCTATGAAGCCGTATCAGAACTGGCAGCCGGCGACCAGTCCGGCGACTACACCACATCGAGCGCCTATGACAACTATCTAGCCAGACAAGTTGTCGGAGAGCAAATTAAGGGACTGAGCCTGAAAAGATCTCAGATTGGCGGCTCGGTCAATGCCGACCATCTCACAGCCAACCTGAACTGGACCTTCGTCTTGAAAAACACCAGCACCGAAGCCCAGGAAGCCAGAGCCGAACTGGCGTTGCCGCCAGGTGCCGTGGTTTCCAACATGACCCTATGGATTAACGGCAAGCCCACTGATGCCACTATTACTAGTACCACACAAGCACGGGGCGCCTACAGCGAAGTAGTGACCGGCAGGAGAGATCCGGCACTTGTCACCTATCTGGGTAAAGGCCGGGTGCTTTTGCAGTGTTATCCAGTGCAGGTAAATCAAGAAACTAAAGTGAGCCTATCAATGACAGTGCCACTCAAGCTTGATTCGGCCAGCCATGCCTCAATGGCTATGCCACGCCTAGTCTCGACCAATTTCAAGGCAGCCAAAACGCATGCAGTCAGACTAAACTCGCAAAGCAAGCTCAATTTGGCCACTGCCGGTCTGCATGAAATCTCAAATAGCGCCAGCAACCATACTTATTTAGGAGAGATAAACGAACAGGAGGTTAAGAACTCAGGCATCTCACTGCAAGCCGAAAGAGAACATAGCTTGGGTGCCTTTGCCGCCCAAGATCAGGTGACCGGCGGCTATGCCGTTGAAACGGTGAAAGCCGAGCCTAATGTTACGCCCCAAAACTTAGTAGTCGTTGTGGACGGTTCGAGTCAAATGAAGACCTATAGAAGCGATCTTACTAAGATGCTCAAGAAAGTTTCGAAGTTAGTTCCGACCAAGGTTTTGCTCGCCGACAACCATAAGGGTGAAGAACCGGAAGTAATGAACGTAGAAGAAGCAATCAAGTCCATGGAAAATGCCACCTACCTAGGCGGTCACGACAATCTGCCCGCCGTGGTCAAGGCTTCTCAACTAGCTTCAGATCTAGATCAATCGGCAGTTCTCTGGGTACACGGGCCGCAACCGGCTTTCAACGATGAGATCTATATCACCACGCCCGGCATTACTAAGCCTACTTACTATGAGCTGGCTCTCGATGATGTTTGGACCAATACCAGCCAATTCCTGAAAAATCATCAGGATATTGGACCGATGACACCAGTTATGCGCAGCGGCAAACTGGAAGACGATATGAATCGTTTCTTTGACCAGTGGAAACCAGGTGGTTATCACTATTCGGTTCGTCTTTACCACACCGACGTAAAGCCGAGTTGTGCCATTATCGACGGGCAGGACGCGCTTAATCTCTCCACTTTGGTGGCGGCGCAAAACTGCAAACATTTAATTGCCCGCAATAAAGCAACCGAAGCCATAGAACAAGCTCTGCGCTACCACCTCGTTACACCCCTCACCTCGGGCGTCATACTGGAAAATCAAGACGATTATTTGCGCTGGGGTATCAGACAAAATAGCCCACTCAAACAACAAAACCCCAACCAAGAGGCAAGCAAATTGGCCAGCACCGATTCGCTCTCGGGTTTTGGCAATGTCGAGCAAGGTCGCGGGCAAATTGTCGTAGGAACGAGCACCGGGCAGGTTGCTATCGGCACCTTAACAGGAGGAGACGCTTTGGCTAATTCAGTGAACATGCCAATACTACAAGGAGCGACAAACGGCCTGATCAACCCAGGCTACACCACAGTACAAGGAGTAAACACCGCCGGCACAGTCAGGGTAAACAATCTAGCTAATGTCGAAGCTGTTATGAATATATCCGCCATGATGCTGCAAATCTTGAGCGTACTCTTCGGAGCCTTCAAAATATTGCAGGGCGCCAAAGCCGGAATGACCCCTAGCGGTCTTAGACGCGGGCGCACAGCTATTGGTATAGCCATTGTCGCCATCGGTTTGTCTATACCCTCTATTGTTACCTGGTTCATTCAGACCGCTCGCGACTCGGCTCTCTTCAACTAACAGAGTGAAAAGAGAAAGAGACCGGCGCTGGAGGAGCAGGTCTCTTTCTCTTCCTTTTTAGGTTCAGGCGGAAGACCGACTGTCGCTCAGACCTTTTCTATATTTACACCATTGAAATAATGAGAAAGTATAGCCCTATAATCAAGCCCCTTAAGAGCATGTCCCTGAGCGCCTTGTTGCTGAAAGCCGATACCATGTCCATAACCAAGACCATAAACTGTAAGACTCCTGAGAGTCTTTACTTTTGCGCCCCTTGGCGCTGCCTGAAAATCTTGATCAAAAAAGATACGAGCGCTGTTTAGCCTCTTCAGCTTCAGATCGGCATTTTCAAAAAGCTTTCTAATGACTAGCTCTTTCTTGAAGATCCAGTTACCTTTGTCTGTATCAACTGCCAGTTCTATTGCCACACCAGAGAGGCCACGCTTCAAGACTCTCAAGCCAAGTATGCGGCCAAAACCAGAAGACGCCGGTACTACAAATGGTGCCGACTCTCTATCACCGGCTAATTTCTCGGCCACATGATGCATGTGAGCTTCCAGGCTCTCAGAGCTAAAACTATGCAAGAAGTGAAACTTACCAGACCAGGTATCGGCACTAAAAGTTTTGTTCTGTCTATTGGCCCAGAGATAACGCAGAAAATCTTCGCCTCCAGCTGCTACGGCAAAGCGGCCTTCTGCTACCCCCTTGAGGTAAGGCAGCGGCGGCGGCGGGAAAGCCCCAGTTAGAGGGTCTGAAAAACAATTTTCATAATTTTCAGTGTGCCCACCGGCATTACTACTAAAAAGCGCCAAAATGGGCTTATCATCAAAAACCAAAACTTCCGAAGCAGTTGCGTTTATGGCTTTGTCTATGCGGGCATCGAGGGCGGCACTGTGCCCGGCAAAATATTGACAACAAAGAAAAGAATCGCAGACATTCACCTTGTCTAGGTCGTGCGGTAAGCGCGGGTGCAGAGCATAAGTACGGGCACAAAGAGCTTGTCCTTTGAGGGCCTCGATATGATAGCTGGCCGGCATTTCCGCCGCTAATACTCCGGCCAGATAGCTATCTAGATCTAGAAATAGCGAAACTCTAACTTTGTTGCCGCTTTTAGCTATGCGGATATCGCCGCGATAAAAAGGAGCCCCCTTGATGCCGGCTCGCTTTAAGTTATCAATATAGAAACCGGAAGTTCTGCCGACGGTCTTTAATATAACCGGCTCCCGCAAACTGACCTTCTTGCCCTCGGCGCTTAAGACTTGGTCGGCGCTATGTACTCGCAATGAGGCAGTATCAAAGAGGACCCGCCCGCCCTGACAAACCTGCATAGTGCCGCTCTGGGCTCTAAAAGAAAGCCCCGGGCTATGTTCCAGTCCGGTCAGATCGCTAGTTGTCAGGCCAACCCAGACTTGCATTTCACCGGTTTCAAAAATCCGGAGCAGGAGGGACTCGAACCCCCAACCCCTTTCAGGGCAGCCGCTTTCAAGGCGGTGTCTTCATCCAGCCAGGTCTGCTCCACAGATACATTTATATCCTACTTTGTTATTCTAACTAATTAAATGCGCTAAAAGAGTAACCAAGATGTCACAGAAGCAAGAGAAATCTCAGAGGCTGGATTTACTTCTAATTGAAGAAGGCCATTTTGCCAGCCGAGAGGCTGCCCGTACTGCCATTATGGATGGTGGCATTCTCGTCAATGGCAACAAAGTTACCAAAGCCGGTACAGCAATAAAACCAGGCAGCAAAATTGAGATTCTCAGCGCCTATAAAGAGAAACCTTATGTCAGTAGGGGCGGTCTGAAACTGGAAAAAGCCTTGAAAACCTTTGCTGTCGATTGCCGTGACAAGATTGGTATCGATGTCGGCGCCTCCACCGGAGGCTTCACCGACTGCCTTTTGAAGCACGGTGCCGCCTTTGTCTATGCTGTAGACGTGGGCTATGGTCAGATAGATTGGAGCCTGCGCACCAGCGAGAAAGTAAAAGTACTGGAGCGCACCAATATCAGAAATCTTGATAGCGAAACTTTGTTGGCAGACAGTCCCGGACAGGCACCAGAGCTAGCGGTCATGGACGTCTCTTTTATATCAGTAGACAAAACTTTGCCAAACACTATCAATCTTATGAAAGACGGTTTGATTGAACTGGTCATTCTTGTCAAACCACAATTTGAAGCCGGCCGAGGCAAAGTAGAAAAAGGCGGCGTGGTGCGCAACAAAGAGACCCATGTCGAATTATTGGAAAACACCCTAAAGCTTTCTTCTAACCTTGGTCTAGAAATAGCAGGCTTGACCTATTCGCCTATCAAGGGTCCATCTGGAAATATAGAGTACTTGCTTTACCTAACCGGCGATAAGAGGGCAGAAGCGCCTAAATCAGAAACCGATTTAGAATCTAAATTTGAGCCTGAATTTTCTAAAGCAGCAAAAGAGGTGGTCGAAGAAGCCTTCAACCACCTCAATAAAAGAGACTAACTCTTAGCTGCCCTCAGTCTAACTAGACTTTATTTGTTTTTCTTGGCGTTCTTATCTGCTTTTTTGTCAGCTTTCTTATCGCCCTTAGCCTCTTCTTTCACCGCTCTGGCTGTGGCAGATATCTTGACGAAGACTGTGTCGGCCAACTTTTGGAAGACGATCTCGGGTCTTTTGATATCGTGATCTTTGAAAGCCACAGGCAGTTCGGCTCTTATCTGCAACATGGCGCAATCAGGAAACTTTACGCCCTCTTGCTTGCAAGGCTCGAAATAGGTCACATCCACCGGCACTGTCTTGCTTACTGTTTTGCCATGCACAGTAAAGTCGCCGACAGCCTGGACTGTCACCTTCTTGCCGGGCTTTAGCTGGGTAGTGGCAGCGCTCACGCTTTTCACTCTAAAAGTAGCTTTGGGAAACTTCTTCGTCTCGAGGAAATTGTCGCGCATATGTTCGTTGCGCAGGGCTATGCCGGTGTCGATAGATGCTAGATCGACATCGAAAACAGCCGAGAAGGGCTGTTTACTAAAATCAAGACTATCATCCATTGAGATGCTGCCCGTGATCTTATTGGTATTACCGACGATAAGCTCTACCGGGGCATCAGAGGTAAAACTGACAGTGTCTCGTTTCTTGGGATCGTCAACCACAAAATTGGCAGTACCGGCAAAAGCAGCATTGGCTGTAAAAACCAGTCCCAGAGCAAGTCCCATGGCCAATCGCAACGAGCGCGAGCAACTGCTTACGGTCTCACCCTGTAGAGTTCCTGTTCTTTGCATAATTTCCTCCCTAGATTTAGTTGACAATAAGATTGCAGGCTTTCAGTTCTTCCAATAATTCCAAAAAGGCTTCCACTGTCTCGGCTGGCCCATCACTGGAAGACTGACAAACAGATTTGAGCAGTTCACCATAGGTGATACCGGGTTGAGCCTGCACCATCTGCAAAGCTTCAAAGGCCATTGCACCAAGCTCAAGAAAGCGGCATTGATGCGACTTATTGTCGCGATAAATAGCCATATTGGTTGTCTCTTTCTTGACCCGTCGGGGCAGTTTCTCACCATCCAACAAAGTCTTTGAAATAGTCATAACCGGATACTGATATTTATGCAGAACCACCACATCGGCCAGACGAGGAGAGGTACTGACAAAGTCTTGTGCCTCAGCTTCCACATTGGTTTCGTTAGCCGGCTTGCCGCCGCGCCCACGTTTACTGGCATGGGCACTGCCCAGGGCAATTAAGTTTGCACTTTCAGCTTCCATTACTTCCAATTCAATCCACTCAAAATGGGCCAACTCCACAATAAAGGGGTGGCGACTGACCAAGGTAGACTCATACTGCTCTAGATAGCCGGCAAAACGATTAGCCGAGCGGTTGAGATTGTAATGATCGGGGGGCAGAGTCTCGTAATAGGCCAAGACTAAATCTCTGAACTTCTTGCCGAGCAAGGCTTTTATGCACGGATAGACCGAAGCCATTAGGTCGAGACGGCCTATCTCAATCAAAGAAGCGTAGAGATTGACTCCACTTCTATTGATTGGCAAATTCTGAGAAAAGACATCTTCTCTGAAGTCTCGGCGGGTCCAGAGCTTGTAATAGAAGTCTTGAATCTCGGCTAGATTTGCCTTGGCATTTACTTCAGGCACTGACTGATTTCACCCTCTTGCTGTTACCAGACGGCAAGACTTTGTTCTTATCGGCTATGTTTCTAATCTGTTTCAGTTCGGCGAGAATCTCCGAAAACTCCGGATAATTCTGGTCTCGCTCAAGCAGGATTGCCTTGACCTCGGTGCGTTTGAGCACATAGTCGAGCAGTTCGAAAACCGGTTCAATAATAGCGGCGCCATGGGTGTCGATAATCATCTCGTCGGTGCGACTATGACCGGCTATATGAATCTGGACCACGCGCTCCAGAGGCAACCGGTCTAAATAAGCGTAAGGGTCAAAGTTATGATTGATTGAATTGACATAGACATTGTTTACGTCTAAAAGCAAACCGATATCGGCTCGTTCCATAACCTCAGCCAAAAAATCAGCCTCGTCCATATTAGAGCCGGGCATGGTCATGTAATAGGAAATATTCTCCAAGAGCATGGGCCGGCCAACAAAACTTTGAGCGCTTTTGGCGCGTTTGGCCATATTCTTGGCTGCTTCCATATTGAGCGGAACAGGCAAAAGATCATGCATGTATGCACCACCTGCTGTGGTGTAGCAAAAATGGTCGCTCCACCAAGGGGCATCGATAAAAGAGAGCAGACGCTCAAGATCTTTTAGATAATCTCGGTTGAGTGGATCGCTTGCCCCGATGGAAAGATTGACGCCATGGGTGACAAGGGGAAACTTTGCTTTGGCCTCGTCAAGGCGGGCTCTAGCTCTGCCGCCTATAGCCATATAGTTTTCGGGTACTAATTCCAGCCAGTCGATAGCGGCGGACGAAGCCAAAGTCTCTTCGGCAAGTTCGCGGCGTAAACCCAGCCCAATACCAAGATCGGGAAGCTTAGCCTTGTTTGTCAAAAAGTCAGTCACATCGCACCGCCGCTATCAAAGCAAGCTAGTTATTTTTCGGCGCCTTTGCAGGAACCTTCTTTGCCTTTTTCGGCACCTTTGCAGGAGCCTTCTTTGCCTTTTTCGGCGCCTTTGCAGGAGCCTTCTTTGCCTTTTTCGGCACCTTTGCAGGAGCCTTCTTTGCCTTTTTCGGCGCCTTTGCAGGAGCCTTCTTTGCCTTTTTCAGCGCCTTTGCAAGAGGCTTCTTTGCCTTTTTTGGCTTTCTTGCACTCTTTCTTGCACTCTTTGCTTTCTACTTTCTTGTCGGCTTTGGCGTCGCCTTCAGCATCAGCGGCACGGGCAATTCCGTTGAAAGAAAGTCCGAGAACTGCAACGAGGGCAGCTGCCAATTGAGTCTTTTGCATTTCGACCTCCGTGAACACAAACTATTTTGATTAACCAATCACCTTTGAATGAATTGTTGATGGAAAAGTTCCACGCTTTACATCCCGGGTGACATGAGCATCATGCTAGGCCAGGCTTATTAAAAAAAGTCCAAATCTTGGTTATGGCTGTGTTAAATCTGCCAACCGCGCACCTATACCCGAAATAAACCCGGCAAACAAACTTAACAATTCCTCATTTTGCTTTGTGTTTTTCTTTTGCCGCTTCCGCCCCTTTCTTGTCTTTGCCACAGCTACCTTCGCCGCAAGACGAGTCTTTGCCTTGCTTTTCAGCCTTTTTCACTTCTTTGCCTTTGGCTTCGTCGGCTTTATGTTTCGACTTGGCAGCGGCGGCGCCTTTCTTGTCGGTACCACAGCTACCTTCACCGCAAGATGAATCCTTGCCCTGCTTCTCGCTCTTCTTGCTTTCCTTGGCTTCCATTTTGCCTTCCGACTTCTTTTCCTCTGCGCCGGCAGGCATCTGACTGACACCGTAAGAAAGTCCCAGTACGGTCAAAAGGGCAATTGTGTCAAGTTTTCCAGGTTTCGCCATTTGCAACCTCCAAGTTACTATTTCGCACACCTATATATAAAGAACGCTCGCACAAGAACGCTCTCCTATGCAATCTACCCATTATGAAAAAATCCAAAAGGCTGAAAAATGCCACCAATGGCAGTATCATTGACCGCTTTAGCAAGTATAAATATGTCTTGGCTAAACGGGTATAAAGTGTTGTGTTGCCTGAGGGCATGGGGTAAGCTAACAAAAAAACTGAAGGGAAACCAAGATTTATGTCTCCAAGTTTTAGCTCTCAAAATACTGTAGGCAACTACTTTCAGCAGATTCTAAGAGACTGGGTAGTCAACGGAAAATTTCCGGAGACCACGGTAGAGGCTTGTTCACCGTCCTTGGCGACAAAGATGGGAGCAACCACCGAGAGTTTTACTTTTGATAACTACATCCATTCAAGCCAAACACCCGAATGGAGTTTGCGCCCCCTTGATTTCGGATCAGACTTGGGCGGTACTTTATATATATATCTGCCGACCACCTGGGCACAGTTAAACAAACTTGACAATGCCACTCAGGTGCTAAGCGGCGGCTTGCCTCGTCAGACCCTCTATCTTATGGACAAGCCGGACTGGTCAAAAACACTGGAACAGTTTTTGAGCCAAGGCGAGATATCGGCCTTTGTCTACTACTTGATTCAGCCTCCGGAATTTCATCAATGGATTTGTTGTATGGAAGCCGGAAAAAAAGTTTGGGTTTTTGGCTTCTATACTGCCCCAGGCAAGCTCTTGATCACAAAGGCTGATGCCACAGATAAAGCCTCACTGGAATTACAGCTCACATCGCTGATCAATTCCAATCCGTGGTACGGCTTTATCAGCACAGCTTCATCGACTTCACTGAGCCCTGTCTGAGAACCAAGCAAAAGACAAACGAAGTGTCAATCAAAGTTCTCTATCTGCACGGATTTGCCTCTGGTCCAAGTTCTAAAAAAGCAGCCTATTTTAGTCAGCGCTTTCAAGAAAAGAATATGACTTTCATGGCACCAGATCTCAATGTGCCTAATTTTTTCAAGATGACGCTATCAAGCCAACTAAAGGTTTGCAGAGAAGCACTTCTGCAACTAAGGGCTGATCAGAACGACAAACTCTTTGTTTTCGGCTCAAGTTTAGGAGGTTTGCTCGCCTCTATCTTGCAGGCAGAAATACCGCAGGCTACTTATGTTCTCTTGGCCCCCGGATTTGGTATCACACAAAGATGGACATCATGGCTAGGCAAAGAAGAAATGGAAAAATGGGAAAGAGAAAATTCCAGACTCTTCCCACACCATGCCACAGGCAAAGATGAAGCCTTGAGCTTTGAATTTGTCAGAGACTTTGCTAACCACCAGTTGGCGGTGCAAGATCCGCTCACTGAAGCTATTCACTTACCGGCCCGCACCTTCATCTTTCATGGCCAATTTGACGAGACTGTACCCTGTATCATGAGTGAAAAAGTTGCCCAATCGAATCAAGGCAAGTCAAAGCTCTATAAGCTAAGGGATGGGCACGAACTTATAGAAAGCCTGCCCTTTATCTGGCAAACAGTAGCGCCCTTGCTGCTCATTGAGTGAACTAGACAAGAGTAAAAAGGAAAAGAATTCAGGAAAAGAAAAAGTCCGCAAATGCTTGCGGACTTTTATTCAACTCTCTTAAGAGGATTACTCTTAGGAAGCTTCGCCTTCTGAAGGAGCGGAAGAAGGAGCATCGGAAGAGGCTTTGCTACGCTTGGTAGAGCGCTTAGCAGCGGGCTTCTTCTTGGCGGCTACTTTCTTGCCGGCGGCTTTCTTAGGAGCAGCTTTCTTGGCTACAGTCTTTTTAGCGGCAGCTTTTTTGGCAGTGGCTTTCTTAGGAGCGGCTTTTTTGGCAGCAGCTTTCTTAGGAGCAGCTTTCTTAGCTACAGCTTTTTTGGCTGTGGTCTTTTTGGCGGCAGCTTTTTTAGGAGCAGCTTTCTTGGCAGCGGCTTTCTTAGGAGCAGCTTTCTTAGCTACAGTCTTTTTGGCGGCAGCTTTTTTAGGAGCAGCTTTCTTAGCTGTGGTCTTTTTGGCTACAGCTTTTTTGGCTGTGGTCTTTTTGGCAGCAGCTTTCTTAGGAGCAGCTTTCTTAGCTACGGTCTTTTTAGCAGCAGCTTTCTTGGGGGCAGCTTTCTTAGCTACAGCTTTTTTAGCTGTGGTCTTTTTAGCTACAGCTTTTTTAGCAGTAGTTTTCTTTGCAGCTTTCTTAGGCTTAGCAGCTGCTGTAGTTTCTTCGACGGCTGCAGCAGGATTAGCTCTCTTACTTGCAGTCTTCTTCTTGGTTGGCTTGGTTGCCATTATTATTCCTCCCTTGTAATAAACACAGAGGGAAACTTCCTTATATAAGGATCGCTATATAAGGATCAAAGAGGTTACAACCGACTCATAATTTTTCAGAAATTATCGGCATATAAATGTCGATACAGCATTCGCTTTTACTATTTGCTTGGGCTCTTGCAATGCGACATATGCCTTAGCCGCCTTTCCTATATCTATTTCGATGCGAATTCAAATACGATTTCAAAACACGATCTTGATAAATATGATCTGGGAACGGCTTCAGGTCGGTTCAATTCTTTGCTTTAGTTTCACCACCGTTTTGAAAAGAGCAATCAGCTTTTTTTGTAATTACTCTTTTTTGTCACACCACACGCAGCATAGAGTAACCTCGAATTCAATAAATTGCAATAGAAATTATTGAACTGAATTTTGGCGAGACGATCCAAATTCAGTTACGAGCTTAGTATCACCATTTACAGTGGCTTAGCGCAACCAGCTCTACAAGCCACTTTCAGCATGCATTATCAAGAAAAATCAGAGTCAAAAAAAGGACCTTATCGACCGAAAAAAATTTTTCAAAATGCTACGAGATTTTTCCTTTTGGGATCACAAATCATAATTCGAGTTCAAAATCTTTTCCTTCTATCGGGTTTGCCCCTAAGCTGCTTTCTCGAAAAGTTCCAAGAAAAAGCTTGGGGCGACTAAATGAAACCGAGTGCTAGTGCGCCTTCTAGTGCCTGGCACTGCCGACAAATCCAAATGCCGATCTAAATCCTTCATTCTGGATTTCCTTCAAGTCACCAAAATCAATCACGTCATGATCGATCAATCGTTCATACTCGCCAGGCAAAGTACAAGGCGCCGGGTTACGTCCGGGGTTGTCCGTACACACTGCCACAGCCACGCCTGCATCCTTACAGCGAGCGAAGACTGTACGTAAATCTGAGAAATCTTTGAGCACACCGGTCTGCCTATAAGAAGTCGGACAAACTTCAAGTGTGATCTGACGCTTAGCTAACTCTTTCAAGTACTCGGGTTTTGCAAGCGGAATATGGATACCATGACCGATGCGATCGAGTATAGAAAAGAAACGCGGATCAACGTTGTCGACACTGGTTTCACCAAGGTGGCAGGTAGTTTTCAGTCCACTGGCCCTTGCCCTGGCCATTAGCTTGATCCACTCTTCGGTCTTTTCTGTATTGATCTCGGGACCAGCAAGATCAACCCCGACAACTGGTCCAAGATTATCCTGCGCTACTTTGAGAATGGCCTCATTTATGTTCTTCGGTAGACGTCTGTCAAAGCAGAGAATTTGCTTGACCGTGATGGGATATTCAGCCGGTCTCAGATTGGCAGTAATAACTTCAACAATCAAATTCATCTGCCCCAATCGTTTCGGAGTAGGCAAGTCGTGATCAGTACGAAAGAATGGATTGTAACGAAGTTCTAGATACTGCAAATTCTCGAAAGTATATGCCCCGCGACATAAGCGTAAGCAGAAATAGGGCAGATGCTCCAGACTCTGCAACTCTTCCACTAGAGAGTGAATCTTGACGAATTCCTCAAGAGTACGGCAAGGTCTGGTGAACCAGTTATAAAAGCCGTCATAGTCGGGGAAATAACTCAAGACTTTGTGATCCTGCCTCTGCAGAAATTTATAAATAATGCGAGGGTGCAGTGCTCCACCAAGATGTCTGTGAAGATCCGCATAAAGTGTCATTATGGCCGCCTTTCCTGATTTGAATTCCCTTCCGGTTCTTTACCCTGGCAAACATGTTCCCGCATTACAGGGTTTAGAAACGCGAAGCGGGGTGGATTAATAATTCTGGAAATAGGTGAAAAATAAAGAGATTGCTCAAAATGAATCTGCCCAGCCTTATAACCATCAGAACTTGGACTAAAAGACTCCAGACCAAAAAGCTCTGCTCAGCAAAATTGTTACTTCCCCTTCTTGTAGTCATGTTTGCTCATGCCAATCCGGCCCCGGTCTATGCCGGCCAAGATCCGGTAGTGCTTATGTCGACCACCAAAGGCACAATTGCCATTCGAGTCTTTGCCGGTATGGTGCCTCGAACCGCCAACAATTTTCTCGACCTGGTCAATCGAGGGTATTACAACGGCAAGATTTTTCACCGCGTTGAAAACTGGCTCATTCAAGGTGGCTGTCCATTCGGCAATGGGCAGGGCAACTTTGTCGATCCTGATACCGGACAAGTTCGCTATGTTCCTTTGGAAATAAATCGCAATCTAGGTCATGGTCAAGCGGGCATGGTAGCTATGGCAAGATCGGCAAATCCAAATTCGGCCAGCTGTCAATTCTATATTCTCAAAAAGGGAATGCCCCAGCTCAATGGACAGTATGCTGTCTTTGGCATGGTGGTAGGCGGTTTGCAAAATGTCTACCGCATTGGCATCGGAGACCAGATCATTTCAGCCCAGATAGCAAACAATGAAAATCATCGAAATAATGAACAATCGCAAAATAGTTCACAAAGTTCAGATGAAGGAAACAATCAAAAAAGTTCTCAAAACACAGGCAGCACCGAACAGGGCTCTGGTGGCTCAAGTGGAGAGAGCGGCTTTTGAGTCGAGCATGTCTGCAACATAAAAAGCGTCGCCGGCTTTCTCAGTCAGGCGTCCGTTCTCATCCATGATCTCTTTTTCTATCAACCATGCTTCGAATTCAGGGGCGGGACGAAGCGAGTTCAGTTCGCGCAGACTGGCAATGTCGTGGAAGCTGGAAGATTGATATGACAACATGACGTCGTCACCCATCGGCACACCCATAAAATAATTGACACCGGCACTGGTCAAAAGCATAGCCAATGTTTCCAAATCATTTTGATCTGCATCCATATGGTTGGTGTAGCAAACATCAACACCCATCGGTAAGCCCATCAATTTGCCCATAAAATGATCTTCCAAGCCGGCTCTTATCATCTGCTTGCCTGATGCCAAATACTCGGGACCAATAAAGCCAACCACGTCATTGACCAAAAATGGTTCAAATAGACGACAAAAGCTGTAGCAACGGGCCTCCAGTGTCAGTTGGTCGGCTCCGGCATGGGTATTAGATGAAAGTTCAGAACCTTGACCGGTTTCGAAATACATAAATCTCTCAGGGGCACCTTTACTTTTAGCAAGCGCAAAAGCTTCGGCCACCAAATCATAATCAAGACCAAAGGCCTTATTGCCGGCCGCGCTGCCGGCAATACTCTGAAAGATAAGACCGGCGCGAGCCCCACGCTCCACAGCTTTCATCTGAGTAGTGATATGAGAAAGCACACAGTTTTGGGTAGGCAAGGCCAGCTTGTCGATCAAGTCGGCTGTTTCATCAAGCAGACGAGCTACTGTATCGGGACTGTCAAAAACAGGATTTATGCCTATTACAGCATCCCCTACGCCGTAGGAAAGCCCCTCAAAAATACTAGCCTTGATACCCTCAACATTGTCACCCGGATGGTTTGGCTGAAGTCTTGCAGCCAACCGCCCCGGTAAGCCGAGGGTGGTTCTAGCCTTGACCACAACAGCACATTTCTTTGCCGCCAAGGCAAGATCGAGATTGGACATGAGCTTAGTAACGGCGGCAGCGATCTCGCCGGTGAGTGCCGGTCGAATCTTTTCAATGTCGGACAAAGTGGTGGTATGAGAAAGGAGCCAATCGCGAAATTGACCAACCGCCATAGAACCGATCAGAGAAAAGGTCGCCTCATCAATCGAAGCTTCAACCTTATCGCTTATCTCATCGCCAAAAGGCAAGACCGGATTCTCTCTCAGTTCTTTTAATGTAAGCTCGGCAAGACAAGCCTTGGCTGCCACTCTCTCCAACTCTGTACCGGCTGCTATACCAGCTAGACGATCACCTGACTTCTCTTCATTGGCCTTGGCAAGGACATCTTTAATAGATGAAAAATGGAAATTCTCGCCGCCTACAGTCGCAGATAGTTTCATACAGAATTGATAAGTGGTTACAATTTAGAGATGTTGGAAAAGAGCAAGAATATCACAACTGCCAATCTCGATTACCTCACCAGACTGACACCGGCAAGACTGGCGGTTGGCAGGGCGGGCAGCCGTCCTCGCTTTGACACCTGGTTGAGCTTTCGAAAAGATCATGCCCTGGCTAGAGATGCTGTGCTCGGTGATTTAAAAGCCTCTTTCATCAAAGAATTTGTCCAAACTTACGATTTGCTTGTGGTCGAATCGCAAGCCGGTGATCGAAAAAACTTTGTCCTCAATCCGCCGTCGGGCAAAAGACTGAAAGACAGTGAAGTCGCAGATCTGAGCGCCAAGCTAGGGCAAACCAGTCCAGATGTACAGATAGTAATGAGTGATGGTCTATCGGCTTTGGCCCTAGAAGAGAACTTGCCTGATCTCTATCCGATGTTATTGGACGGCTTTAGACAAGAAGGCATTACCATGGGTAGATCTGTCATTGCCTTACAAGGACGAGTGGCCATTGCCGACCAGATAGGTTATCTGAGCGGTGCCAAAATCGCTATCAACCTCATTGGTGAAAGACCAGGTCTGAGCACAGCCAAGAGCCTATCAGCTTACATAACCTATAATCCTTCGCCGTCTACAATCAGCTCAGATCGCACAGTTGTCTCCAATATTCACCAAGAGGGAACCCCTCCCGTTGAAGCCGGTGCCTTTATTGTCAGGACAGTAAAGCGAATTCTCGATCTCAAAGTATCGGGTGTAAGATTGCAGGCTCTAAGCTAAGCGGCAAAGCATACAAGATGTCTCAATCTATTCTTTCAGTCGGTATCGACATAGGCACCACTACTACCCATATGGTGCTCTCTCGGCTCAGTATCGACACTATCTCAATCTTCAATAGACTGCCTGAAAATTCAATTGCAGCAAGAGAAATCGTCTATCAAAGCCCAATCACATTTACACCAATTGTTTATGAGGGCGAAAATAGACTTATAGACTTTGAAAAGATAAGCCTTGTCCTGGAAGACTTTTATAAACAAGCCAAAATAGACAAAAATGAAATCGAAAGCGGTGCCCTGATTGTCACAGGCGACTCAGCCCGCACAGACAATGCCCAAAAGGTAGCACAAGCCTTGGCCCAGGCTGCCGGAAATTTTGTAGTAGAAACAGCAGGACCAAAGCTGGAAGGAATATTAGCAGCCCGAGGCAGTGGTGCCGTCGAAGAAAGCTACCGTACAGGCAAAACCATTTGCAATGTCGATATCGGTGGAGGCACAACCAATCTGGCCTTTATCGAGAAAGGTCGCATAGTCGAAACCGCCTGCCTAAACCTGGGCGGTCGACTGATTCAAGTGGAAGAATGCCAGCCTGATCTATTTAATGCGGAGCAATTTAAGACAGTACAGTGCAATAGAAGCGGCAGAATGCTTTTGCAGTCGCTGGGGCTCTCTTCTTCGGCGCCGCTGTCCAAAACAGATCTGAGCAAATTAGCCTCTAAAGCCGCCGCCCTCATTGCCGAGTACTGCCGCATAAGCATAAAGTCAGGTGAAGAGACAAGCCTTTTGGAAAGCTTAAGCGAGACCGATGTGCCCTCTTTAGCTTGGCTTGAAAAGGTTGATGAATACTGGTTCACAGGTGGTGTCGGCACCCTGATGAAGAGCCAAGAGAGAAAAGATACTAAGTCGGAGAAAAGTTCAGCGGTGCCCTTCGGCGATCTAGGACAGATGCTTGCCCGGGCGCTTCTAGATTTGCTTGATAGAAAAAGAGCAAGATTTGACGCGTCGGGAATCTATGCCACTGTCATTGGAGCCGGCTTGCACACCATGCAAGTTTCGGGATCAACAATAGGTATTCAGTCCTCTCAATCTATTTTGCCCCTAAGAAATGTCCGCATTTTGAAGATAAGTGCAGAACAAAACAACAAAGGTTATCTGACGGCGCAGGTGACAAAACAATTGAACTTTCTAGATCAGTTAGACGGCAGCGAGCCCCTCGCCTTGTATATAAACGATCTCAGTCGAGACGATATCAGCTATCGTGGCATCAAAAACTTAGCCGCCGAAATTAGCAATTTGCTTGAAAGATTGCCGAAAGTTGCAGTAAAAAATGCTCTGGTAATTGTATTGAAAGAAGATATAGCAATGAGCCTGAGCCAAATTTTAAAAGGTATGCTAAGAGATAAGATAATACTCACCATCGATGGTATCGATGCCCAAAACGGAGATTTCATGGACCTAGGCAAGACTCTAGGCAGCGCCATCGACCCCAATTGTCTTTCGATTGGGGTAGTTATAAAGACTCTTCTATTTTATAAATGAGCCATTTATTGGAAAATAACGACACCATCAGTTTGAGGAAGCAAAAAATGAAAGCAAAATTAGTACTGTCTCTACTTGCAGTTTCACTAATCAGTGTGTGCACAAGCCAAGCAGCGCTTGCCGACAATAAAGTAGTAGACGGCGCCAAAGCAGTGGGCCGTGGCATCATGTGGGCTCCCAAGAAAATTTGCAGCGGCATTGGCAAAGGCTGCAAAGCTATCGGCAGCGGCATGAAAAAGCTGGTCGGCAAATAATCAGTCGAACCGACAATCCAGCTCTAAAGCTCTAGACAACCTGGCCAGATACTCTTTACGCGCAATAAGCTGAGAGTTGAAACTGGCCAGGTGTTTATTTTGGTACTGGGTATCAAGCAAGATAAAACCGCGTTCTTTCAATCTTTCTACCAAGTAAACCAGAGCTACTTTCGAGGCATCGGTGCGCCGAAAAAACATCGACTCGCCCATAAAGGCACCACCCAGACTGACACCATAAAGACCACCCACCAGTTTCTCTTCAAAAAATGTCTCAACACTATGAGCCAAACCCAGCTCATGCAGTTCGACATAGACTCGCACAATTTCTTCATTGATCCAGGTCGATTCTCTGTCGGCGCAAGCCCACATCACTTCTTCAAAGCAAGTATTGATGCGGACATCATAGATACCTTGTCTAATAGTGCGCTTTAGCCTCGAAGAAACATGGAAAAGATCGAAATCGAAGATACAACGCGGATCTGGTGAATACCAGGAAATTGTGCCGTCATCGTCACCCATCGGAAAAATACCTTGGCAATAAGCGCTTATGACAAGCTCTTTGCTAAAGGGAGGCGGCTCGGCATTTCTATTCATCGACTAACCCTAGACCTAAAGCACTGTCTTGAACGGGCGGACAAAAGCCCAAGAGAAGAGAAGAAAAAGAAGAAGAAAATGCTATTTATCATCGTCCTCGCCATGCAGGCAACGCCACCATATATGACACCAGCTATAAGACCACTAAATAGGACCACAAATAAGCCCCCACAAGCCTCCGCATAAGACCAACTGCGCATTAGCGTGCAGGCGGTGTCAGGCTGCGAATATAGCTTATCACGAGACTGAGATTGCGGTCGGAGAGCCTATCGGCTGGGAAAGACGGCATTCCTTTATCTTCAGCCCCTTTACGAATAAACTCAGCCAGACTCTCATCATCAGGATAACGCCTCAGAAAACCCGGACCCTTGAGAGGCCTATCCCCATTGATTGAGTTCTCGCCGCGCGGATGACAGCTCCAACAAGTAGCCTGAATAAAAGCAAGTTTGGCTTTGTCGACATCGCCTTTTTCGCCTCGCTCATTTTTTTCAGACTTGTCAGTTCTTTCGGCTTTCTCACCTTTGCCCTGGGCAGAAAAGCCGTTGGCAAAAAAAGAAAGCGAAACGAGCAAAAGAGCGGCGGCTCTAAAAACTCTCAACCTGGGCAAGGGGCATATTCTCTGCTTCGCTTTACTTTGATTCAACTATTGGGCACCTCTTCCGCCGGCTCAGTCGATTCAAAAACAAGAAACTCAGGATAATTGAACTCATAGACTTTGAAACAAAAATCCAGACCGTTTTCCTGCATCACTTCCGAACAAGACAAGAGTCGGTAAAAGCCCTTGAATTGTTCCGCATTGAGGGGGAAGAAAGTATCACAATCAAAGCGGGCGCGTACTTCGGTCAGATAGAGCAAGCCGCATTTCTCGTGAATAAGTGCCTGTCTATAAATTTCAGCACCGCCTATGATAAAGACTCGGTCAACCGGTCCTCTAGCTAAGAGCTTGAGCGCTTCATCTAAAGAGGGCGCTTTCAATACGCCTTGAGGCAGAGCATACTGAGGATTGCGAGTGAGAACCAGGTTATATCTGTCTTTCAGAGGTCTAAATCCAGAAGGTATGGACTCCCAGGTTTTGCGACCCATGATTACGGCATTCTTACGACCTTCCGCCGCATAAGGGCTGGTGGATGTAAGCTCTTTGAAATACTTCAAATCGGTGGATATTCGCCAAGGGAGAGTATTATCACGGCCTATGCCTCGCCCTTGATCACAGGCGACCACAATGTCGAACTTTTCCCTCAAAAGAACCTCGAACCTCTGTTAGACCGCCACTGGGAACTTTATAAAACCCTGATGCACATAATCATAGAGCTTGATATCATCGAACTTGATTTCAAGTACCGGCTTGGGCGCCACTTCCACTCTGGGCAATGGTCCAGGTGTACGCTCCATTTGTTTCTTTAGGCCGTCTAGATGATCTAAATAAATGTGGGCATCGCCAAAAGTGTGGGTCATGATGCCCGGTGTCAGACCGCACTCTTGGGCAATCATAATATTGAGCAAGGCATAACTGGCTATATTGAAGGGCACACCGACAGCAATATCGGCTGATCTTTGATAAAGCTGAATATCGAGCCTTCCGTTCACTACATAAAACTGAAACATCATATGACAGGGCGGCAATGCCATTTTGTCGATATCAGAAACATTCCAGGCCGTGACAATAAGACGTCTGCTGTCTGGATTGGTCTTGATTTCATGGATGACATTGCTGATTTGATCTATATGCTCTTTGCGATAGAGACCGTTCTCAGTCTCACGATAAACCGGCCAACTGCGCCATTGATAGCCGTAAATTGGTCCCAGTTCGCCGCCTTCACGAGCCCAGGCATCCCAAATAGAAGTATGCTCGGTCAAATCATCATTGATATTGGTTGAACCACGCAGAAACCAAAGTAATTCCCAGACCACTGCCGGGAAATTGACTTTCTTTGTTGTCAGAAGGGGAAAGCCTTCCCGCAAGTCATACTTTGTTTGCAAACCGAACATTGAAATGGTGCCGGTGCCGGTCCGGTCGGTTTTTCGCTCGCCATTTTCCAAGACAAGTTTAACCAGATCATGATACTGCTTCATGGATATCCACCAAATATGCGCGACTTTGAGGCAACAAGATAAGTATAAGCCAAAGACTAAATCTAACGAGGTTGAGGTTTGGGTAGGCAATAATCTTTAGTTAGCAAAAATTTTTAGACAGTAAAAAACGTTAAGTATCAACTAATTTCCACTGTTACTTCACTGGAGTTTTTAAGATGATCCCTGAGTTTCGCAATGAACCCTTCACAGATTTCAGTCAGGCCGGCAACAAAGAAGTTCTGAAGAACGCCATAGCCAAAGTGCGGGCTGAACTCGGGAAAAAGTATCCGCTTGTCATTAACGGCGAATATATCGAAACCTCGGACCTTCTGACTTCTACAAACCCCGGTAAGCCTAAAGAAATAATCGGCACTTTTTCAAAGGCTGATAAAGACCTGGCTGAAAAAGCCATGCAAGCGGCGCTGAACGCCTTCGAAAGCTGGAAGCATGTTTGTCCGATGGAGCGCGCTCGTTATCTGCTCAAGGCAGCAGCGATCATGCGCCGCAAGAAAGCCGAGTTAACAGCCTGGCTAATTCTTGAAATCGGCAAAAGCCATGCCGAGGCTGATGGAGACGTGGCTGAAGCTATAGATTTTCTGGAATTCTATGGCAGAGAGATGATCAGACTAGGTGGACCGCAGCCTGTAGTGCCCTACCCTGGTGAAGAAAACGAACTTTATTATGTCGCCCTCGGGGTTGGTCTTATCGTTCCGCCATGGAATTTCCCCCTGGCTATTCTTGTGGGCATGACTTCAGCCGCCATCGTTGCCGGCAATACGGTTCTGCTCAAGCCTTCTTCCGAAACACCGGCCATCGCCTATCAATTCGTCAAGATTATGGAAGAAGCCGGTCTGCCAAAAGGTGTACTGAACTTTGTACCAGGTCCGGGAGCATCGGTGGGAGACATGCTGGTAGCTCATCCCAAGACCAGATTTATCGCCTTTACCGGTTCAAAAGAAGTCGGTCTGCGAATCAATGAAATGGCAGCCAAGACCCAGAAAGGTCAACTCTGGATCAAAAGAGTGATCGCTGAAATGGGCGGCAAAGATTCGATAGTCGTAGATAAAGACGCCGACCTGGAACTGGCAGCTGAAGGAATTACAGCCAGCGCTTTCGGCTTTCAAGGTCAGAAATGCTCTGCCTGCTCAAGAGCCATCATCCACAAAGATGTCTACGATGAAGTTTTGGCCAAAGTGGTGGAAAGAACCAAGAAATTGACCATAGGCACACCGGAAGACCCAGCCAATTATTTTGGTCCGGTCAGCTCAAAATCAGCCTATGAAAGCATTCTTGAATATATTGAAATCGGCAAAAAAGAAGGCAAGCTAGAATGCGGCGGCAAGAAGATTGACACTGCAGATGGTGGCTTCTACATCGAGCCCACTATCTTCTCGGGCATAGATCCGATGGCACGCATTTCGCAAGAAGAAATTTTTGGACCAGTGCTTGCCTTTATCAAGGCTGACAGTTTTGATGATGCTCTCAAGATTGCAAACAACACCGAGTTCGGTTTGACCGGAGCTGTATACAGCAGAAACCGTTCCCTCTTGGAAAAAGCACGCCGCGAGTTTTACTGCGGCAACCTTTATATCAACCGCAAATGCACGGGCGCCTTGGTGGGAGTCCACCCCTTCGGCGGCTTCAATATGAGCGGTACAGATTCGAAGGCCGGCGGCAGAGATTATCTCTTACTTTTCACCCAAGCTAAATCGGTATCGGAGAAGTTCTAACCGGTTGTCATGCTGCTAAACTTTGAACGCTTCAATTAGCTTAGGAGGTTAAATGGCTGAGTCGATTAGCCTGATTCGTCAAATTGCCGTACGCGCCATCGTCACGGAAAATTTCAAAAGTCAGGTAGCCAATGAAATTTCACGCAATATCCAGCAGATAGACGCTGAGCTACAGCAGTTGGAATTCAAGGGAAAGAGAGCCATATCTGACATCGAAAAGAGAGCCGGCGGAGCCGTCTCAACCGATGCCAGGGTTCAAATAGAAACCATTAGATCTCAGGTGGAAGCTGAAAAAATGCGTCTCATGCAACTGAAAGAAGAGATGCAAGGGCAGAACCAGGCACTGAACGAATTGCCGGTCGGTTCGGTTGTCACCCAGTTCACAGTTGAGAACCCGGTAGAAGTGCGCATCGGCGAAAACATCTTCCAAAGACTGGAAGGTGGCGAGATTCTGGTCAAGGACGGCATCATTCAAGAAATCCGTATCTAAATCAAGATCAGAAACTATATCTAGTAAAGAGAAGCGCGGGCAAAGCCAGCGCTTCTCTTTTGTAAAGGGCAAGATAAATCGACTCCCGCCTGGGAGCAGGGGCTGAAGTGCCAGAACTGGCGCCCCAGCGCACATTAAGGCGGCACTTTACTTGCTTAACCCAAAACTAATCTAGGGTTTACCCGGTTTCCAAGTGATATGTTGGAACATTTTAATTGATAGGGGCGTCACCTGCATCGGTGAGCACAAGCTGACCAGACCAAAACAATTTTCCCAAAAAACTCCTCCTTACTAGGGGCGGCTTTGGCACGCCTCCCTGGAAACCTCAACACAGGTAACCCCAACCAGCGGCAAAGGCCGCCACAAAAATGGCAAGAAAAGCAGCACAAAAGAAAATCGGATATGAAGATACAGCTTTCGAAGACTCTTACAGAGATCCTTTGGAAGAGGATTCCTTCGCTTTTGAAGACTCAAGTTTTGAAGAAGACTTTGAAGAGAGAGTTGGTCATGAAACTGAAAAGGGACGCCTGATAAGCACACAGGGTGAAGATCCGGTGCAATTTTATCTACGGTCCATCGGTCGTATCTCACTGCTCACTGCCAGAGAGGAAATCGAGCTGGCCAGACGCATCCAACTGGGTGACGCCCTGGCTAAGCACAAATTGGTGCAGGCCAACCTGCGCCTGGTGGTCAGCATCGCCAAGAAATATCAAAATCGAGGCTTGCCCTTGCTCGATCTCATTCAAGAAGGCAATCTAGGTCTGATTAGAGCAGCCGAAAAGTTTGATGCCGAAAGAGGCTATAAGTTTTCCACCTATGCCACCTGGTGGGTAAGACAGGGCATAACCAGAGCTATCGCCGACAAATCTCGCACCATCAGAGTGCCAGTGCATATGGTTGAAACAATCAACAATTTGCGCAAGGTGACTCGTAAGCTTTCGCAAGAACTCGATCGTCGCCCGACCATCGAAGAACTGGCCAAAGCAATGGGCACAAATATCGAGAAGGTGAGAGACATTCTTGCTGCCAATCGTTCGCCGCTCTCTCTAGATACTCCCTATGGAGAAGAAGAAGATAATTCACTGGCGGAGGTGGTGGAAGATCAGCAGGAGCGAGGACCGGAAAACTCGACTTCCAAAAACCTCATGTCGCAAGACATCAGAGGTGTACTCTCGATGCTGACCCCACGCGAGCGCGAGATTATCATTCTGCGCTTTGGACTTAACGATGGTAAGCCGCGCACATTGGAACAAGTGGGCAAGCTGGTCGGCATTACCAGAGAAAGAACCAGACAGATTGAAATTAAGGCCTTGCGCTTTCTGCGACAGTCTGACGCCGGAGCACAGCTGAAAGACTATCTAGAATCTTAGTGAAACTAGATAATCACCAATTCGAAATGACAGGATAGCCCAGGGCGGGGGAAGCGCAAGCTTCCCCCTTCTAATTAAATTGCGCAAGCTTCCCCCTTTTTAGATGGCGCAAGCTATTTCACCAAATACTTAAATTTGAGAATATCGGGCTTTCAGTTATGATCGTCACATGAACGAGAGCCGACAGATCTGTCCCAAGTGCAAGCTCCGCAAGCTCGATCCTTCCAGGTTGGGCTCAATGACATCATTTGTGCTATCTGACTTAAGTCTTTGCCGCTGCCACTTAGACGGGTCAGCAGAGAACCAGAAAAATACCGGTTCCCCCAAAAAGCCATCGTCCTCAAAGCTTTGCCGCCGCTGCAACAAACTGGTGACCAAGAACAGTCGAGTGGGCAGCATGACGTCTTTCTTCTTTCAAGAGCAGCGCTGTCAATGCAAAGTGCCCCTGGTAGACGCCAAAATCAAAGCGGCACGTTCTGCCATGCCCGCGGCTTTGCCTTTTGGCACTCGCACCGGCTTTGCCGGCGACGATGAGAAGCTTAGGTTGTCGATTAAAGAAGGTGAATTGGTAGCCAATGCCTTTCAAATTATCGAACTCTTGGGTGAAGGGGGCATGGCTAGTGTTTACAAGGCTAGACAGACAGCCCTAAATCGCATCTGTGCCATTAAGTTCCTTGCCCCCTCCCTTGTTTCAAGCGAAAACTTTCAGCGCTTTAGAGACGAAGCCTTGATATCAGCGGCACTAAATCACAAAAGCATCTGCCACATTTATGACATGGGCATACACAAGGGTGTTTTGCCTTACTACGCCATGGACTATATCGATGGCGGCAATTTGGAAGAAGTGATCTCGTTTAACGGACCGATATCGGTTGGTTCAACGCTTGAAATCTTCCTTGAAATTTGCGACGGTCTAGCCTATGCCCACCGCAAAGGCGTCATCCATAAAGACTTGAAGCCAGCCAACTTCATGCTCTTTTATGGAGAAGAAGACAGCATCGGCGTAAAGATCTTGGATTTTGGCATTTCTGAATTAGCCCAGCAAAAAAGAAGCCGAGCCCACTCAGAAGTGGTGGGTAGCGCCGCCTATATGAGCCCCGAACAGTTTGGCAACATTGGAGTCGATAAGAGAACCGATATCTACAGCCTCGGCGTTTCAATGTTCCAGACTCTCACCGGCGTTACTCCCTTTGAAGGCTCAAGTTTGGAAGAGTTGGAAAGAGCGCACAGAACAATTCCGGCGCCCAGCCTGCAAGATAAGACAGATCAGCCGTTTCCTGCTGCTATTGAAGCCATCGTTGCCAAATGTCTTGAAAAAGACCCGGACCGCCGTTATCAAAGTGCCAGCGAACTTGCCATTGATTTGCAGAGAGTTCTAGATGATAAAGAACCTCAGTTTGCAGACAGCCTTCTGCCCGCCCAGGAAAACGAAAAAAAACGAACCAATCTAGTCTTGCCTATTGTTTTGACGAGCCTGGTGGTCACGGGTCTTACGGCATATACCCTAACCTTGAGCAAAGATGTTTTCAATAAAACTAGGCTGCCAAACTCTGCAAAACCTAACTTTTCAAAACCAAACTTTGCAAAAGAAGAGAAAAAAGCAGCGGTAGAAGTCAATAAAGATCTGCGCAGCGCCGTTCCTAAAGATGACAGCCCCTTTGAGAAAGTCGATTCTCTCACTGAAGCAGGTCAATTAGAAAGTCAGTTTTCCAACCTATACAATCTCGATACAGCAGCGGTGGAAGACTATTGCAAGAAACCAGTCGAGCCTTACCGTTCCCAATATGAACGTGAAGGCAAAAGGTTATACCGTTTCACCTTCCCAGCTAAATTTTCGCTGGGCGGTATATCGGTATACAACAAAGACAGTAAAGCTCTTCTCTTCAACATCATTGCCCAAAATATTGCCGACGTTCCAATAGATACAATCTGTGCGCTCACGCCCGATAAAGCCCTTTATCTATATCCTCAACTTCTGAACGGATTTAAGAGGGGCGACATAAACATGCTCATCTTTACCGGCGACGAGGTGCTCACGGCAAAGATATTGAAAGACTTCTCTCGCCTAAACGGCATAAAAGACCTCTGTTTGATAGAGAGCATAGAAAGTGAAGCAGGCACTGTTCAGCGAAATCTATGCCTCTACCCAGAGTTGGAACGCATCTATGTTCAAACAGTCAGTCTAGACTTTAGCCGTCTAAGCAGAGCCGATTTACCGGCGAGGCTAAAGAATTTCACTCACTTTGGCAAAACCCAAGAAGCAAAGTTACCATCACTTTCTGCCTTTGCCGGTCTGAAACTGCAGCACCTAGAGACAAAAGTGAAAGCAGGGGATTATCAAAACCTCTCGCAGCTTAAGTCAGTGGAGACCTTGGTCTTGCACGAGGCTAGCCTTAAGCCGCAGGACATTAGGGCAGTGGCTCAAATAGCCGGTCTAAAAAAACTCACATGGCTTGATTGCAACATTCAAAACATGCCCATTGGCAAAGCTGAAACCAGCGAAATAGTGGCTGCTATTTCTCAGTTACCCAAGCTAGAGGAGGTTCAAATTCAGCTGAGACGGGGTACCAAGAAGGAAATAGAGACGACTATCATAGGAGCCTTAGAGGCAAAAGTGAGTGATAGAAAGAACTTGAAGCTCTTATCATGGAATTAGATAAAGCTTCCAATCATTCAAACAATTCCAATATCTGCCCAAAGTGCAAGCTGCGCCGGGTCGATCAAAGTCGACTCGGCTCGATTACATCTTTTGTTCTTATCGACCTCAGTTGCCGTTGCGATATCGGTGCGGCAGCGCCTAGAGAGATACTGAGCGGCAAGAAATCACCGTCAAGATTATGTCGCCGCTGCCATAAGTTAGTCGCCGAACAAAGCGCCGTCGGTAGTCTAACCGGCTTTTTCTTTAAGGCTCAGCGCTGTCAGTGCCAAAAGCCCTTACTTACAGATAGTGAACATCTACATACAAGATTTAGAACCAAAAGAAACAGAACCGCAAATTATGGCTTTAAAACTGGCTTTGCACGCCAGAGTTCGCAGCTCAAGCAATATATCAAGCCTGGGACTGTAATTGGCAATGCTTTCAAACTGCTCGTCTTGGTGGGCGAAGGCGGCATGGGTAGCGTCTACAAAGCCAAGCACTTAGCCACCGGTCGCACCTGCGCCATCAAGCTTTTGGCGCCTGACCTGATTTCGCAAGAGAGCTTCAAAAGATTCAGAGACGAAGCAAAAATAGCTGCCTCACTTAACCACCCAAGTATTTGCCATATCTACGACCTGGGTATAGATACAGGTGTCGAGCAAGAGGTCTTGCCCTACTATGCCATGGACTATGTTGATGGCGCCAATCTGCAAGAGCTCATTGCTGAAAACGGACCGTTATCGGTTGGCGCCACACTTGAGATCTTTATAGAAATTTGCGAGGGACTAGCCTATGCCCATCGCAAAAGCATCATTCATAAAGACCTCAAGCCCGCAAATTTTATGCTCTTCTATGAAGAGGACGACAGTCTCGGTCTGAAAATTCTCGACTTTGGCATTTCAGAACTGGAATTCAACCGCTGGCAAGACAGCGAGATAGTAGGTAGTGCCGCCTATATGAGCCCAGAGCAGTTCAGAGTCGGGGCAATCGATAAGCGCAGCGATATCTACAGCCTCGGTATCTCTATGTTCGAGACCTTAACAGGCGAACCACCCTATGTCTGCGAAAGTTTCGATGCCTACGAGAATGCCCATCAAAACCTTAGCCCACCCACACTAAGTGATAAGACTGGTCTTGAATTTTCACCGCAATTAGAAGCAATCATCTCTAAATGCCTGGAAAAGCAAAAAGAGCGTCGCTATCAAAGTGCCAGCGAATTAGCTATAGATCTAAAAAGAGCGATAGAAAGCAAACCTCTTCAGTTTGCCGATGATGAGCTTGTTTTCGAGCAAAACCGAAATACAAAGACCGAAGGCAGCAAAAAAGAAGGTTATCGGGGACGAGGTTTCTTGAGAATCTCTCTTGCCTTATTTGCCGCCTTAGTCTTGATTGGCGCCGTCACTTATGCCTTCTTAAATCTGCAAAAGATAGACCGCGAAGTTACTGCAAGACTCAATCAGGACCCTAGTTCGCCTCAGTTGCTTGAGCAGTCGGGACGGCTATTAGATGGAAACTGGGCCGTTTCAAGATCGCCTAATGAAGTGGTTATAGACCTAGATAAATTCGGTTATGGCACATTGAGAACTATTGATGGACCGCTGCCAGCCGATAAAGGCTCAATCGCCTTACCAAACAATGCCAAACTTGTTTTCCTGCCCAACCAAGCTTTTATAAAAGACCGAGCCTCTTGGTTCAACATAGACCAAATGCCCTTTTGGGAAATTCGCCTGCCGGAGAACTGCACAATTGAGGCCGATGCATTCAGAATGATTCTGGACACCACTCCAGAACATACGCATAGCATCGTCATGCGCAAAATAGAAAGTGCCGGAGAGGTACCCAATTATGCATCACCGAAGCTCTACAACATCGACATAGGACATTCAAAGCTAAGTCGATGCAAGGCTGCAGACTTTACCCAAAAACTTAAGTCTTACCGTTTTGCCTTTGATGGCTTGAGTGCAGATGAAATTGACCAGGCAATCAAGTCAATCAAATGGAAAAGAGAAGTCTTTTCGCTCAGGCTTGATGACTGCAAGCTCAAAGATAGCACTCTCACCGAGCTTGCCAAACTCGAAAATCTTAAGACCTTGGAAGTGCGAAACTGCGATATCGACAACAAAAAACTAGCACTAATCGCCAAGATAAAGCACCTCAAACGCTTGCACTTGGGCGAGGCAAAGCTTTCACCTGGTGCAGACATTATTGTCGATAGAATGCACGAATTACAGTATCTAGCAGTCAATACAGGCAAAACAGAACAAGTGGAAGACGAACTCTGGCTGATGGCTAAGCTGCACAATGTCGAGTTTCATCCTAAAGACGACGGCAAAGACGACTATAGCGAAATTCGCAACTTGCCCATTAACTGATTCCATTAACTGACACTATTAACTGATAGCATTGACTGATAAATAAATGAAGTTCCGCCCTTTGCCCTCAAACCAAGGCTGCTGGGCTAAGATGGTTCTATGCCAGACTCTCGATTATGTCCAAAATGCAAGCTTCGCATCATAGACCCGGAAAGGCTAGGTTCGCTCACTTCCTTTGTCTTGCTCGATCTCTCCTGCCAATGTAATTCGCTCAGTCAGGGAGTTGACTTACATAAGGCACTTTTGCCTCGCCAAAGCAGCCAGAACAGTCTATGCCTCAAGTGCAACAAACTTATAGTTAAGGTGAGCAAGCAGGGCAGTCTCACTAACTTCCTTTTTCAGTCAAACCGCTGTCATTGCAAAGTACCGCAGCCGGCTAAAGATGCTGGTAGACAGCTGACCGCGCGCTTTAAGGGTGATAGCAATTTAGAAAAGAGAAGAATCTTTAGAGCGGCCAAGTTAACCAGAGTTGCCGGTTCTAGAAAACAGCTGGCTGAAACTATTGAAGAAGGACAAGTAGTCGCAGGCACCTATAAGTTGCTTGATAAAATCGGCGAAGGCGGCATGGGCAGCATCTATAAAGCCAAACATATTGCTCTAGGGCGCACTTGCGCCGTCAAGTTTCTCAACCCAGGGCTGCTTTCGCGCGATAGTTTGGAACGCTTTCAGGAAGAAGCAAAAATTTCGGCTTCTCTCAATCATCCATCTATTTGCACAATCTATGACCTTGGTCTGCATCAAGGCATCTTGCCCTACTATGCCATGGACTTTATCAAAGGGTCTAATCTAGAAGAGGTAGTTCACCGCCATGGACCGCTCTCAAGCGGCGCCGCCCTCGAACTCTATGCCGAAATCTGCGAGGCTCTAGCTTACGCCCACCGTCGCAGCATAATCCATAAAGATCTTAAACCAGCCAACTTTATGCTCTTTCATGAGACTAACGGCAAGATGGGGGTGAAGATTCTAGACTTCGGCATCGCAGAGTTCTCAGATCGAGAAAATCGCGAAAATCAAGAGAATAAAGAAAGTGGTGAAACAGTAAACGAAGTTTCAGGCAGCGCCGCCTATATGAGTCCCGAACAGTTTAGAGGTGAAAAGCTGGATAAACGCGCCGACATCTACAGTATCGGAGCTTCAATATACGAGACTCTAACCGGTACACCACCCTTCGATTACTACGACTATGAAAGCCTGGAAGAGGCTCACCTAAACGAAGACCCTGAGACCATGAGCGAACGCACCGGTCTAGACTTCCCCGGTCAAGTGGAAGCGATTGTGGCTAAGTGTCTAAAGAAGTCGCCGGCAGATAGATATCAAAATGCAAGTGAACTAGCCATTGATTTGCGCCGCGTACTTGAGGGTAAAGCCCTGCAATTTGCCAGAGCGCCTCGTGGCACCGGCAGTCAGCCCGAATCCCAAGTAAAATCTCAAGCAGAAACAGGCCTTACAAAGAAAACTCTAACCCTTATCTTTGCTTCTGCCTTAGTACTCTTTATTGCACCGGTCGCGCTTTTCTATCTGCTCAATCTCAGTCATAACAATGCAGAAAAGAAAACAACTTTCAAGACCACAAACGCACTTGAAAGACATATCAGCCATTCGCCTTTAGCCAGCGAAGCTTCAAAATTTATGTTTGGCAATCCTAGTGGCGTGGAGAAACTAGCTGAAGAATTTTGCAAGCAGGAAATAAAGCCCTATAGACAAAACGATGGTGAAGACTGCGAGAGGATTTTTGTCTTTCCGAAAGACTTCACCCTAGGCGATATATGTGTTCTCAAGCCTGGCGCGAACGCGGTCAGCCACACAATACCTGCCAACGGTAGAGTAAAAATTAAGCGCGACGATAATATCATCTATAAACCTGATGACATAGTTTTCAAATACAAAAAGCTCTATAGCGGTTTCAAGAGCGGTGACTTTGCCCAACTATGCGTCAATGAGAGCCCCCAGGCCATGGAACCGAACAACCTCAGCTTTCTCGCCTCAGTAAAGGGCATAAAGAGAATAGTTTTCTCAGATTGCCCTGACGATGGAGGGGAAGTGGCAAAAGCTCTGAAAGAGTTTAAGGACCTACGCAGTCTCGAATTCAAAACCAGCAGAATAGACCTAAGCAAACTAAAGAGCGCTGATCTACCTGCCGATATCAATTACTTCGGCTACTTCGATGATTGCCCTGTAGCGGCATTTGCTCCGCAAATTGCAGCCTTCAAGGGAAGAAAACTAGACGGTCTCAATATTCCGCTGTCGGGTAACGATCTGCAAACCCTGGCGCAATCGGTATCTGTAAACATCCTCACTCTGCGAAATCTTCAACTAAACGACGATGTTGTGCGCACTCTCGGAAAGATCAAAGGTCTCAAAAAACTTATCGTTGTAGGACTTGTTTATCGCCAAGGACTAGAAAAGACTCTGGAAAAACTGCCTAGTTTGGAAGGTCTTCATATACAAGTGCGCAACCAAATGGAGCCAAACGAGATCGCCAGCCTCAAGGCTGTGATGGTGAAAAGAGCAGGAAAAGACGCTGTCCTTCAGCTAATTAGCACTGGTCTAGAGCCTGACACCTAGAATCTAGACTATCTTTATTTGATTTTGCCGTATGAGTGCAAACCGCCAAAACCTAGCGAGTTAAAACCCAAATAGGTAAGAAGGGTGAGAAGTAGACCAAGTACTGCCACCACAGATAGTTTCTCAGCGCTAAGCTCTCTTTGTATGCGCAGATGAATATAGGCTGCATATGAAAGCCAAGTGACCAGAGCCATGTCTTCTTTGGGGTCCCAGGACCAATAGCTGCCCCAGGCATGGTTTGCCCAAAGTCCGCCGGTGATAATGCCGAAAGTCAAAAGTGGAAAACCGACGGCCACACAGCGGTAGCCGACATCGTCGAACACGGCTGCTGCTTTAGCTTTTTCAGGGCTGAGCGCCTTAGCCGAGCTGCCTTTGCCCAGGGTGAGAAAGCCTAGGACGGTGCCAATTAGTGAGCTTCCGACAAAAAGCAATTGCAATACATAGACTTCCACTTTGTCATTGAAAGTACCAAGCCCAATAGCAGTGGCAGCCAAAACTATAGTGGCTACCAAAATAGAGAGGGTGACTTTCTTTTCGCTCTTCCAAAGATTGAGAAGACCAGACAAACCAGCCAGAAAGAACATGGCATAAGAAACAATCAATGGGGGCACATGAATCCAGCGCCAATAACTGACCAGTGCCGGCACCAAAGGTGTAATGTCGTGCTGACTTTGGGGCAGGCAGCTGCCATAAAAGAAAAAGACAAGAGCAGTGAGTGAAGCCAACCACCCAAGCTGATAGATACCGTAAGCGCGGGAAACAAATATGAAACCACCCATGGTGGCCCAGGCGAACCACAGTAGTGACTCATAGAGATTGGCCAAAGGGAATCTTTCTGCTTCGATGCCACGGGTGATGATGGCGGCGGTAAGACAGACAAAACCCAGAATCATCACCCAGTTGCCAATCTTGACCGAGCGATCATGGAAACGCTTAGATAGATTGGAGACTATAAAGACCCAGAGTGACATTACCGAAGAAACTCCGGCAGTATTGGTCAAAGTCATCTGTAAGTCAGTCACGACAAACTCCCTCTCCTCAACTCTCTTTACTCAACTCACTTAACTCATTCTGTAAATCAACATCGACAATCTTGTCCAAAGACCTCTCAAAACCAACTTTAGCCTTGCGGGAAGTGCCGCCGATATAAAGATTATTCTTGCCCTCTTCATTTTTGATGATGCACCAAAGATGGCGATGGGGTACAGCCGCTAAAAATACACCTACCATTATGATCATGAAAGCAACATAGGTAATAGGCAAACCAGGATCGCATTTATATTGCAGTCCGGTAACAGCCAGAGCCTTTTCAAAGACCATATCGACACCGCCCAGCTTGAGCGCTTTGCCAAGGCCCACGGTTCCAAGCATCTTAGGCGCTTCCCATTCTTTGCGCTTAGCGAAGACCCGCAGTTCATTGCCTTCCGAACCGGTAGACATAATCAGCACAGTATCTTGATCTAATGGCAAGAAAGCAGCGAATTTCTGACCCATGGCATTAAGCGAAAGTCGGCGTTTTTGACCGTTGAAAGAAACTTCAATTTGATCGAGCCCCCAGCTGCTCTGATAAATGTCTACACCGTCAAAGCTGAGCGGATTATTGACTGAAATCTCGCCGGTCTTCAGCACTTTACCTGAGGCATCAACCACTTTCAGCTTGGAATACCATTGCTTGGCTTCACCGCTGGGGTAATTCTCGCGCCGACTCTCTTCCACTTCGGCTCTCCATTCCGGCAGCTTACCAACCCAGAGCGATGCATGCTTGGCGTCTTTGAAGCTTAGACTTTCGCCCACTAGAACTGGGGTGAAGCCGTTGAAACCGGTCCAATTGGTAATGGTTATACCGGCAAGCATGCTAAGCAAACCGATATGAGTAATGGTGGCAGCCAATCTGCCGTATCTGCCGCTTTCAGCCTTGAGCGCCTTTTCATGCTCACCCTGGCCAAACTGCACCTTATAGCCAAGGCGAGTCAAAGAACTGGCAATACGACCAAGCGCAGCCGCATCACTACCGTCTTTCAGCTCGGCTTTGCGATGAATGGCTAGTTTTTCAATTTCTTTGGCGCCAAAGAAGGGCATATCGCGCTTGTAGGTCTTGAGCTTGGGAAAGACCCGCTGAAAGCTGACCACAATCATGTTTAAGGTCATGAGAGCAGTTAAGGTAAGAAACCACGGCGAATGGAAGATATCACTGATACCGCTTCGGATGAGAAATTCAGCCGTCTGTCTGTCAAAAGCCTCAAAGACTTTCTCTTGACCGACCTGGGCTTCTTGCGGGCACCAGGCACCGAGCAAGACCGTGGCAGCCATCAAGCTCATTAGACAAACAGATAACTGCACCGAAGCCAAGGGCGAAATCTTTCTTGGCGCGGCAACCGCCTGATTGGCAGTCTCTTTCATTTGCATTTCGTTAGAAGAGGCAGACATGAGATTTCACCGTCCCTCAACTAATTCTTGGTCTAATACTTGCTCTTCCTCTATGAATGACTGCACGCCGAAAAACTTTGTGCAGTGTTCTTGGGCAAGACGCAAAGCTTCATCATAACTAGAGCGGGACAAAGCCCCTAGAAAGGTTTCTGAATTCTGCAAAGAATCCACCAGGCGGCTTCTCATGCTTTCTTTGCCGCTCAAATGAGTTTCGAGCAGTTCTTCCAATTGTCCAATAAAGATTGACATACGATCGAGTTGCGACTGCAAAGAAGCTTCCAATCTACTGAGCAAGACCTTTTCAAACCCGGGTAAAACCTGATCGCTGTGCACGGCAATTTTGAGATGCCCGCGCTTAAGATAAGTCGGCAAGCTAAAGTCGGAGAGCCAGGGTCTCAGTTGTACAGATACTGGTATATTCCTTTTGCGGAAGAAAGCCACAAGCTCTTCTTCTTCATTTACTTCCTTATCTTCATTTTCTTCACTGCCGAGGGCTTGCCCAAAAATCAATACCATCGATGGTGCCTTCAACTCGCCGTCAAGCAATTGCATCACCTGACGCGGCGCTTTCTTGAGGAAGCGCAAGCGCTCACCATGGGTGAGAAGAGCCGACTGCAGGTCGGCACTGGCATGGGGAGCTACCACAGTCACCGAGGCACCACCGTCCAGAAGTTTGACGATCTCCGGAAAAGCGCCCTTACCGGCGCCGAGAACAAGCACCTCTTTGCCGCCGCAATAGAGCCCTATTGGTAGGAACTGCCCTCGATTCAGCACTGAATTGCGACTTTCGCCGGGGTTGGACACGGTGGCGCTCCTCTAGACCTCAACTCTTGCGCAAAAGCACATAGTCTATGATGTCCGAAAGTGATTGCCTTGATGGTGAATCAGCCAATACGGCAAGAGATTGTCTGGCTTTCTCGCCATACGACTGAGCCAGCCTTTCGGCTTTCTCCACACCGCCATAGTCTTTCATAATCGCTATCGCTTCTTGCAAGCCTTCTTCTTCCTCAATTTTGCCTTTCTGTATAAGCTCGGCAAAGCGCGAGGAAACATCATCTTGTCTTTCCAAAATATAAAGTCCAGGGGCGGTGATGAGACCGTTCTTCAAATCTCCACCGACCGGTTTACCAGTGCTGGCAGCCGAACCGGTGACATCGAGCAGGTCGTCAACGATCTGGAAACAAATACCCAAGTTGAGACCATAGTCTTTCAGACTTTGTACCACTGAATTATCACGGGCGTTGAGAATTGCCCCGCAATGGGCACCGGCGGCTATCAAAGAGGCGGTCTTACCGATAGACTTTTGAATATAAGCGTCAAAATCGACCTTGAGTGAAAACTGCTGCCGCATTTGGCTTATCTCGCCGCTGCAGAGGTCACCGAGAACTTGACCATAAACCCCGACGATGTTGGGATTCATGATGCGAGCCAAACAAATAGAGGCTTGAGCAAAGAGCAAATCGCCCAAGAGCACGGCCATCTTGTCATTGAAGCGCTTATTGACGGTGGTCTTGCCGCGTCTGGTATCGGCCTTGTCTATGACATCATCGTGAACGAGACTGGCTGAATGAATCAGTTCGGTCAAAACCGCAAGAATGATGTGCAGACGAGACATTTGGCAGTGATGCGGGTCGACTGTTTCGTCCTGCAGAGAGGCTTTTGAAGCTAAAAGTGAAACCAGCGGGCGTATACGCTTGCCGCCTGACATAAAGAGTTGCTTGAGAAGGTCACCGACAAAGGCGCTGTCGTCAATCAAATTGGTGGTGAGCCACTCTTCAACCAATTTCATTTCATGGGCAACCGGCTCGATTATGGCGGTCATATCTAGTTTCGGCTCTAAATTGCCAGGCAAAACCGGCTGCGCGCCTTGGGCGGCTTTGTCGATTTCGTTGCTTTTATCGGAAGCTAGATCCGAGCTTCTCTGTCCGGCATCAGCGGTGGTCATGCACGCCTCCCTTGCTGTTCATGAGAGATTATTGCAGCTTAGAGCCGGATCTTCCCGTGCAGTTGTCTCATGCAAGCAAATCTTTGCACTTTTAGCAGTAAAAGGCAGGTACAAACTGATATAGTCGTGGAACAAAATACTGGGTAACATTAGCGCGCTTTTGTTTTCCCGCTTACTACAGTCTTAGCTTGGCGCGCGACCGACGAGGTGCATTGTGTTTCAGCAACTCAAAAATCAACTCTTATCAGGTCAGATAAGCTTCAACGAAGCCCTGCCCAGAGCCCTTCCGGAGCTTAGAGGGAAGATTGGCGACGATAAACTGCTCTGGCTGGCAAGCGAATTGTCCGGCTATGAAGGAGCTGTTTCTTATTACCAGAGCGATGACCATGGCTTGCCCCAGTACCGCATTGTGGCAGGCGCTTTGCGCTATATGACCCCCGATGGACAAATCACCGAACTGAAGCACCCCTATGCCAAGAAATCGCATATCTTCCTCAGTTCACCGATTTCCTGGCTGGAAGAATTTGCCACCTATCCAGGCGACATGTCGCTGGTGGAAGTGCCTGAACTGACAGCCTTTATGGGCGCAGGCGGCGGCGGGGTCATCTGTGAATGCCAGAAGTCTGAACTGAGGCGCATTATCGCCACTTTCCGCAACGAATTTATAGCCATTCTTGACAAGGTATCAGAGACCAGCGCCGCCGGCAGCTGAAGCTCGGTAAAGAGTAAAACTGGCTAGCTTCTTGCTAGACCGGCACAAGGAGAGGTTCGCGAACTTTTTGACCGGGCTTCTTTAGGCGGGCAAGGGCATCGAGTAACTGTAATTCGAGCTCTTGCACGAGAACATGCCTCTGCTCGAAGGAAACTCTGCCGTAACCAGCCATATCGTCAGCCAATTCGGACCACTGTATGCCGCCCACCTCGGACACAGCCAGGCGCATGGACAGGTCTTTCATCAGCTGGCTGAAGGTATAGTTGCGGGCTCGACAATTGGCATAACCTTGATCTTTCTCGATGGCTATGCCAAGCCGCATGGCTGAGATATAAGCCTCGGGATCGGGGCGCATGCGCAATAGCTCGTCTTCCAACAAAATCAAATCGTAGTCGAAGAAAGTTATGGCTTCTTCCACGTGCAGGTTGCCTGCCGAAATGGCAGAAGTAATCACCGTTCTTTCCACATCATCGACAAGGTTGCCACCCTGGGGCGACTTTTCAAACAACTGCGCGAAAGGCTTGGCATCAGGGCGAAGCTCTAGACGAGCCAGGGCCTGGTTGTAAGGACTGGGCTCAGCCAGTACTTCGAAAGCTTCTCTCTTCTGGATGAGAAAGACCGAATTGATTCGTTCATATATAAAACAAGCCACAGCTCCGGTGGTGAGCAGCCCGCCATAGTAGACCACTGAAATAACCATCAACTCAGAGCCGAGCCCAACCTTGGCACCATTGTCGAAAAGCAAGACAAGCGAAGCCAACTGCAGACAGCCAATGAGGAAGGCAACAAGGGCTGTGACCAAGACATTGTTGCGCAGACGCAGCCGCGGCTGCGCCGAAGAAGCAGTCAAGACCGCACCGGCGCAGGCAAGACAATTGCAGAGCGAAACCAGAAAAGCAGTTAGATAAAGAACATTATTTTTGCCGGGGAACATCGCCGCCAGTCGGTCACTGGCGCCATAGAGCCAGACCACCAATAATTGGCAGGCACCGTATACAAGAAGTGACGAAGCAATTGCAAGAGTATACGGGAGCATGGACACCCCGAAAAATGATGAGCTGTGAACCATTTAACTATAGCACTTTACATTGTCTCTTTCGCATGAGAATTCTTGATAAATGCCCTCAATAAGATTGACATCATCTAATCTTTTCAAGTTCAGAATGCTTCTAGCCTCTGCCCTCGACTTTCAAGCTAGACTTTTAAAATAGACTTTCAGAATAGATTTTCAAAATAGAATTTCAGAATAGACTTTCAAAACAAATGTAAGCAGCTTTTGGCTAGCTTTTTTCTGTAGGTCAACCGCTAAACTAGGCTGCATTCAGATAAGTTCTTGGAGATGAGTTCTTGAGATAAGTTGTTGGGACAAGTTCTTGGGATAAGTTCTTGAGATAAGTTCTTGGGATAGATAAACGCAATAAGTCAACTTAGGTACGGCATGGCTCAAAAAGATTTACGTATTGTCTCGCTCATAGCCAGTTCCACCGAATTGGTGCATGCCCTTGGTCTAGGACACTTCATGGTGGGCAGATCGCATGAATGCGACTTTCCTCAAAGTGTGAAAGAGCTTCCAGTTTGTACCGCACCAAAATTCAACGTCGAGGGCAGCAGTAAAGAAATAGATGACCGGGTCAAGGAGATCTTGGCTAAATCGCTGAGCGTCTATTTAGTGGACGCGGAAAAACTGGACGAACTAGCCCCCAGTCATATCATTACCCAAGCCCAGTGCGAAGTCTGTGCCGTCAGCCTGAGGGATGTAGAAGAAGCGGCCTGCGCCCTCATTGCCAGCCGCCCGCAGATTATTGCCCTAGAGCCCAATTGCCTTGAGGACTATTTTAGCGACTTGCGGCGTGTCGCTGCCGCACTAAATGCGGTATCAGAAGGAGAAGCCTTGGAAAAGGCGGCGCGCAAACGAATAGATGCCGTCAGAGAGCTGACCGAGCGCGCCCTGCCCCAAGATAGCAAGCCGACTGTAGCGGTGATTGAATGGATAGAACCGCTTATGGCGGCAGGCAACTGGATGCCTGAACTGGTTGAAATGGCCGGGGGCATCAACTTGTTTGGAGAGAGCGGCAAGCACTCGCCTTGGATGTCGTTAGATGATTTGGTGGCAAGAGACGCCGACATAATCGTGGTCACGCCTTGCGGCTTCGACAACAAAAAGACTCTTGAAGAAATGCCGGTCTTACTCAATAATCCCCGCTTCCAAAAATTGCGCGCCGTGCAAAACGGGCGACTATACGTAGCTGACGGCAATCAATACTTTAATAGACCTGGACCGCGCCTGGTCGATTCACTAGAGATGCTGGCCGAGATCTTTCACCCTCAATTGTTTGCAGGCGGCAGCGGCTTCAAATACAAAGATGCCTGGCTAAAACTGTGACTAGAAAAGACCAGCTTTTACTAGCATCGGGACTGCTGCCCTTTCTGCCCTTGTTCGAAAGCAAGCCGACGTTTTCACCCCTGATTTACAGCGTCTTTGTCGCTCTTTATTTTGCCAAGACCAAACAAAACAGCGGCGTCACCATACTAAAGGGCAAGCTCTCTAAAGCACACTTCGCCTTGGTCTTTATCCTGGCTTCGGCTGCCGCCTTTCTTATATACAAAGCAGAAACCAGCCCGCCTCTGACAATCTCAAACCTAGAAAAACTGTTTCAGCCGGCGGCTCTAATTGGGCGCACACTGATTGTGGCGGCGCAAATCCCGCTTATAATCTCGCTCTACGAGCTTTGCCAAAAGCGCCTTTGGTATCTCTTCCTCGTCTGCGGCTTAGCCGGACCAGAACCGCTAATGGTATCAGGTGCGGTGGCAATGCTGGCCCTTGCCTTAGCCAGCGAAGCAAATATAAACAAAGCAAATATTACAGAAGCAAATATAAACGAAGCAAACATAAAAGAAGCAAAAATTAGCGAAGCAACTGCTAGCGAATCTCAAGACAAATCCGATAAAGCCGAAGACACTAGCGCTGTCATGAGGCGAGCAGTGCTCACTTTGACACTTTTATTTGCCGGAAGAACAATTCAGACCCTGGTTAAACTGTGCTTTGGCGGGGGTTGAATTGCATTTTTGACGTTTGCGTCGGCGTCTGATTTTGCGCCGGCTTTTTCATCTGCTTTTAAACCGGATTTAAAATCTGTTTTTACCCCGGATTTTGCATCAGATTTTGCACCGGATATTGCATCGGACTTTGCATCGGATTTAACACCGGATTTTACACCGGATATTGCACCGGATATTGCATCGGATTTAATACCGGATTTTACACTGGTGGCTTTGAGCACGCCTGAATGCTTAAGCCCCGCATCGATATGCATTCGGGCATGGCAAACGGCGATAGCCAGAGCGTCGGAAGCATCATCGGGTTTGACAATGCGATTCAATCCGAGCAGCTGGGCTACAGACCACTGCACATCAGCCTTCTCGGCCTTGCCATAACCCGAGATCTGTAATTTGACCTGCATCGGCGTATATTCACCCGGTATATGACTGCGACAGGCTAAGGCTTCCAAGATCACACCCCGAGCCTGCGCCACCGGCACTAGAGTCTTAGCATTCTTAAAGAAAAATAGGGCTTCAACAGCTGTCTCATCAGGGCTATATTCATCGATGATCGCCAGGATATCTTCTCGAATCATCTTCAAACGCTCGCCGGTGGTCATTGTTTTGGGCGTTGAAATGACACCTGAGGCTACATATGTAAATGAGTTCGGGAAGTGAAATTCCACCACCCCGAAGCCAACCGTGGCTGTGCCGGGATCGATGCCCAATATGCGTCGCACATTTTTGTTAATTGCCTCTACCCTCTCGTCTTGGGCACCCTTAATAGCTCAGTTTAGTGTAACATTTGCACTTGATGTTCAGCAAAGAAATGCAATTCACTCCCACAAGCCTCACGCCACAGCCGGGTCTGCTGGAAACCACGCGTCCGGGGCTGAAGTTGCCTTTTGCCTTTTTGGGGGGCGCCTTGCTCGGGCTTTCCACTCCGGGCTTCGACCAAGCCTTTCTAGCCTGGCTGGGACTGGTACCGCTTCTGGTGCTATTGCGGGGTGCCCGCAACACCTTCGAGGCGGTCTGCACCGGTTTCACTTTTGGTTTTGGCTATTACGCCGTTGCTCTCAGCTTCTTTGCCGGTCTAAATCCGCTCAGATGGATGCAAATTCCAGACATTCTCGGCTATCAACTGATTTTCCTATCGTGGCTTTTAGAAGCGGCTCACCAAGCCCTTCTTATCGCCTTGTTCTCCTTTTTCGTCTATCACCTGCCGGTGAGACCGGGCTTTCTGCCGCATTTCAGACGACCTTATTATCCATATATTCTTACTTTACCGGTTATCTGGGTCTTCATCATGTGGGTGGTCAGCCCCTCGCCAATCTTCATGAGCATTCCCATCTGCCAACTGGCCTATAGCCAGGCGCGCAATCTCGACCTGATTCAAATTGCGGCGCTGGGCGGCAGCGCCGCCGTAGATTTTCTTTTGGTCATGGTCAACTGCGCCATCGCCTCGATCATCATTGAAACAACGCCGCTGGTGAAAAAGCTCTCGGAAAGAGCTGACCAGCTCAATCCGAAAGCCGGCATGATTAGCGACCTAGTGATCTCGATGCTTGTGATTGCGGCGGTATCAGGCTGGGGCGAGTACCGCCTCATGGCACTCAATGAGGCTCAGAAACCAGAAAAAGCAATCAAGCAGAATCCCGAGTCACCGCCGGTGCCGGTGGCGATTGTCCAGGGCAATGTCTCGATAGAAGAAGAACGTTTCAAGACTATATCTAAGGAAGAGTTCAAAAGCCGCTATCAAGAATTGAGCACGGCGCTGGGAGCAGCCCTCTTGGTATTGCCCGAAGGGGTAGTGACAGCCGAACAAGACCAAGCCGGTCTAAGAGATGCACTCAAGAAAATCGTGCAAAGCGAAAAGAAAGAGATTATCTATGGCGCGGTCGAACCGCTCAAAGAAGGCTATGCCAACCAAGCCAAGATTATCTCGCCGTACAATTTGAAGAACGACAGCTATATAAAGCAAAAGCTTGTGCCCTTCGGCGAATCAATTCCCATCAATTTGGTCTATCAGCGCATTCCTGAAGAATTGCGCGAGAAGATCCCGGCTTCCAAAGAAAGATTTATTGAAGACAAAAGTGCTCGGCTGCTCAATAGCGGCTACGGCAAAGTCGGTATAGCAATCTGTAACGAGATTGTTTATCCGAGCCTGGTTAGCGACGAAGTGAGAAAAGGCGCCTCTCTAATTGTCTGCCTAGCCAACCTCGGCTGGTTCCACAACTCTTCCCTTGGCAAGCAATTTCTTGCATGCGCAACCTTCCGCGCCGTAGAGAACAAGCGCTATCTAATACTCTGCACCAATACCGGCATCTCATCGGTAATAGCCCCCACCGGCGTGCTTTTGAGCAAATCATACGGACTGAAGCGCGGGATACTGTTAGACACTGTACAATTCATCTATTCTAAAACCCCATTCTGTCGGATGCGCTGGTTGTAAGGAAGAGACTCTAGCTGGCTTGCCCCTCGCCTGGAGCTAGAATAGACCAACTGTGAGCAGGAGATTTATCAAGAAAATGCGCGGTCACGAAAAGCTCGGTCACCAAAAGCTCAGTCAAAAGAAGCTCAGGCATAAGAAGCTCGATCACCAAAAGCTCGGTCATAATAAGCTCAGTCACCAAAAGCTCGGTCATAAGAAGCTCGGTCCTCTAACATTCTTCCTCGCCCTAGCGGCGGCGCTAATTTCATCAAGCTCTTATCAAGGATTGGCAATGATGCCTACAGTAAAACTTGGCGACCAAGACGTAAAACTGGAAGTGGCACAAACAGATAAAGAAATTCAACAGGGCTTGATGTTCCGCACTTCGTTGCCCGAAACACAAGGCATGGTTTTTCTCTTCAAGCCACCAAGACCGGTGGCATTTTGGATGTACAACTGCTTTATCAACCTAGACATGCTCTTTGTTAAAGACGGCAAAATCGTCAAAATCAGCCATAACGTGCCGCCCTGCAAATCGACCAATCCGGACGAATGCCCACGCTATCCCAGCGAAGGCACCGTAGAAGTCTCTGAAGTTATCGAAGTGGCGGGCGGTTACTGCAAGCGTCATGGCGTAAAAGAAGGCGATACCGTCACTTTCGACTTTTCCAAATGAAGTTTCAGCGTCTTCAGCATGCCAAAAGCAGTGGCATCGTTACTTTTCAAATCAATAGACCAGAAGCCCATAATGCCCTCTCTGAAGACATGTGGAACGCCATACCGCAGTTTATTCAGGAAGAAGCGCTAAACGCCACCAAAGTAATTATTCTGGAAGGAGGCAACGGCAATTTCGGAGCCGGCGCCGACCTCAGTCAAATGAAAGAGCTAAAGTCAGCCGAAGATGCGGGACGGCTCTGGCACGCAATCGTATCGGCCCTCGAATCAATATATTTTGCGCCCCTGCCTGTCATTGCAAAGGTAAGGGGCTCATGCCTGGGTGGTTCTTGCCTGCTCGCCACAGCTTGCGACCTGAGAATTGCCGCAGTGGACGCCCGCTTCGCTATTCCTGTGGCTCGCTTGGGTATAGTTTTAGACGACGGCTGCCTCGACCGCCTGCGCGAACTCATCGGTCCGGCATGGACAAAGCAGCTCATTTTCTCAGCCTGCACAATTGACGGCAGCAAAGCCGAAAAAATAGGACTAGTAAACGAAGCTATTGCCCCGGAAAGCTTAGACGAATACTGCGAACAAGTCGCCCTGCAAATAGCGGAGAATTCGCCGAATACAATTCTAGAATGCAAACGCAGTCTGAGAAGACACCGCCTCAAGAGCGAAAGCGAGACGGTACGCCAGCAACTAGAGGTCATCAAGAACAGTTATGTCTCATCCGAATTCAAAGAAAGACTGAGCAAACTAGGCATCACAATCTAAAAATCAAGAATCAACTATGGACTCACCAATACCGATAATCTCAGTAGGACTGATAATCTTCCTTGCTCATCTTTTCGGGGCCATTTTCGAAAAGACACGCATACCCGATGTTCTGCCGTTGGTAATTTTAGGACTCTTGCTCGGACCGGTGAGCGGTTTCGTTCACAAAGAATCTTTCGGCGATGTTGGTCACGTTTTTACAACGGTCGCCCTAGTCATCATTCTCTTTGACTGCGGACTAGATATTGATTTGCAACTTTTAGCCAAGAGTCTACTCAAATCAGTAAAGCTCGGCGTAATCAATTTTTCGCTAACCGTCATCACAACTGTAATCTTGGCACACCGCTTAGTCGGTCTAACCATTCCTGAAGGCTGTATTCTCGGCTCGATTGTTGCAGCCTGCTCACCGCCCGTAGTGGTGCCGATGCTGGCAAAACTAAAAGTAACAGAAGAAACTAGAACCACTCTCATTCTGGAGACAACAATCTGCGAAGTCTTAGGTATAGTGTCAACCCTAGCTTTTCTCAACTTCGCCCAGAACAATTCAGTTAATCCCACAGTAGTAATCGGTCAAATAATTGCCTCTTTTGTTCTCGCCGCAATAATGGGTGCAGTCGCAGGTGTAGCCTGGGCAAAAGTTCTAAAATTTGTCAGAGGAGTAGAAAACAATATCTTCTGCACACCAGCTTTTGTCTGCATTCTATTCGGAACCGCAGAACTTTTCGGTTATAGCGGACCAGTAGCAGCACTTGTCTTTGGCTTGGTCCTCGGAAATGTTTCAGAAGTAAAAAGCCTGAGCAAATTCACAAGATTGCCAGGTGAAGCACTCGCAGTTAGTCACATGGAAAAGACATTCTTCCGAGCACTCGTGTTTCTCCTCAAATCGCTTTTCTTTGTCTATGTTGGAATTTCAATGAGATTCTCTTCTGCCAGCCTTTTGGCCGCCAGCCTTCTGCTCACAATTTGGACGATGCTTGTTCGCCTCCTTGTCACCAGATTCACCATTTCCAAAGACCTTTCTACTTACGATGCTTCAATTGTATCCACAATGGTTCCAAAGGGACTTGCAGCAGCTGTACTTGCTTCTATGGTAATGGACTCGGGTTTGCCTGCAGCAGGTCTTATTAGAGAACTTGCCTTCGGAGTAATCCTTTTCAGTATAGTTCTGGTTGCCATCAGCACCTTCCTAATTGAGAAAGGTTGGCTTAACGGTTTCTATACCTATATTTTCTCAAAGGCACCAATTAAGGAGGAAACTAGCGAAAGCTAGAGGCTGTAAAGAGGCGATTTCCATTTAATGTTTGAAACGGCACGCCATGGGAGTTTGAAAAATTTACCGTCAGCGTCTTTTATAAAATTTCGCCATCGCTTTGAACTTTTTGATTAAAACCGACGTCTATATATTGAGCAGGCGGAGTGTTCAATATGGAAGACAACCTATACTCCCTATTCAAGGTTCTGAGCCACAAGAGCGTATCTGCGGAAAGACGAAAGCTTATTGCGCTCACATGGGTCAAGTTCTGCGAATACTGCCCAGCAGAAAAGAGTTCTTGGTCGCTTTTCTTAAGCAACCTCGAAGAAGCCGAACAGCTTAGATGCCTTAGATGCTCTGGAACAGATCTTATAAAAACAAGCGGCTCAAGATATGTCTATTGCAAGAGTTGCAAGACTGACTCTTCTGTTACCGCCGGAACCTTTTGGCATGGCATCAAGAAACTCAGGCCGTGGCTCGCTGCTATGTTTTTCTTTCAAGAAAAGGCATTCATTAGCGCAGCCTGGTTTGCGGAAATATTGAATATCAAAGCTTCCACAGCTCAACATATTTTCCGTTCAGTTCTTGCAGCAGAACACTCTGCAATTGAAGAAAATGAATGCTTGGTCAGTAGCTGGCACTTTATAAAACTATTCAACAAAAGAAGTTACGCATCTGTGTCCTTCCAGCATGCAAGCAAGGAAGAGGAAGCAATGCAGAACCGCATGAAGGAAGATTTCGAGAAAAAGGAAACGGGAAATAGCGACTTTGCAAAGCAAGCTGAAGAGCCGGATTCATCATCTCAACTAGTTCAACAACCTCAGCCAATTCAACCGACAGATGAACCAAGTTCGAGCTTCTTTCAGAAGAATCCGTTGAATGAATTGTCTGAAGAAGCTCAAAAGGTATTCTCCGAAGTTCTAAATGGAAGTCAAACAATTGACCAGCTCTTTGAAAATCTCGGTATCGAATTATCTTTGCTCAATGCCGCAATCACAGATTTAGAAATGGAAGGTCTGATAGAAGAGCAGAGCGGAGGACGTTTCAGAGTCATTCCTGCAGTCGAGAGACTGCAAAGAAACAGAAATCTCGGGACCGGCACTTACTGGCATTTGTCAGGCGAAAGCTGCGCCGGAGCGAACTGCGCGCTCTGTGCAGATACAAAAGCACCTACAAAAGCAGTTACAGAAACAAATACAGAAACAAGTACAGAACTAGATATAGAAATAAATACAGATTCAGATTCAAATGATATCCGAGCACAGATAGCAGATTTCTGTCTATTCATAAGAGAAGTGTATCAAGGCTTCAGCAGACGATTTAGTGGGCTCTATCTGGTTCTACAGAAATTTAGAAACGACTCAAATGTTCAGAACGAGAGAACGAGTCTTTTCTATAGGTGTCTGCAAATGGGTAGAAGTGGGACTTTGGCGGATTGTACAAGTGGCTACGTGACGCCGCTTTTGACACCTTTCTACTTAAATGAAAGAGCCTAACGCAAAAAAAGCACAGCTGCAATTAGTTGAACTGTGCTTTTCTTTTTAAGTTAATCGGCGGCTTGCCAGAGCAGCGAAGTGATGCTTAGAAGACTCTCTTCGGTTCTAGACTTGCACGACTCTTTTGATTTCAGGAATTTCTTCTTTGATGGCACGCTCGACGCCCATCTTAAGAGTCATGGTAGAGCTAGGACACATGCCGCAGGCGCCGACGAGATGTACGAAAACTTCGCCGTCTTTGACGTCGACGAGCTCGATGTTGCCGCCATCCATCATTAGCATTGGGCGAATTTTCTCTAGAATTGCTTCTACTTGTTCCTTCATCGGTTTTTCCTCGTATCCACGTTTATGGCTGTAATTCAATGATTCTGATATGGTCTTGCCAGAATGTTCTTGCCAGAATAGCTTTGTTATTTACTAATCTGATGTCGGTGCCGGGCGCACCCGCCGACCAGGGACATTCTACAGGGTCAACAAGAGGTCTGGGCAAAAATTTTCCTTGATGTTAAGGATATAGGGTAGCAAAGCCTTAAGGACTAATAAAAAACAGGGGGTTTTGGACCATTTGGGCTTATCCTCTAATCTTGCGCCAACCAGGGCTAAAGCGAAAGCTTGAGAGCCCGTCTTATCCAATGAGGAGTTAGCAACAGATGGCAAGAGTAGCAATCAATGGCTTTGGTCGTATCGGCCGCAACGTTTTTAGAGCATATTTGGAATCCGCTCCCAAAGACTGGGAAATCGTAGCAATCAACGATCCCTTCCAGAATCTTGAACAGTCCGCACACCTTCTTCAATACGATTCAGTGCTTGGCGAACTCAAACATGAAGTTGGTCATACTGCAGACGCCCTTGTTGTAAACGGCAAGAACATTCACTTCACCGCCGAGAAAGATCCGGCGAACTGCCCCTGGGGCAAATTGAACATCGACATGGTTCTGGAATGCTCCGGCGCCTTCACCGATGCCGAGAAAGCTAAAGCACACATCACAGCCGGCGCCAAGAAAGTTCTTATTTCGGCCCCAGCCAAGAACGAAGACATCACCATCGTTCTGGGTGTCAACCACGAATCTTATGACCCCGAGAAACACAACATCATCTCAAACGCCAGCTGCACAACCAACTGCTTGGCGCCTCTCGCCAAAGCTCTTGACGATGCTTTCGGTATCGAGCATGGCTTAATGACAACCATCCACAGCTATACCCTCGACCAGAAACTGCTTGATGCCGCTCACAGCGATCTCAGAAGAGCTAGAGCCGCCGCTGTTTCGATGATCCCCTCCAGCACCGGCGCCGCCAAAGCCATCGGCTTGGTAATGCCCCACCTGAAAGGCAAGTTGAACGGCTTCGCCATGCGCGTGCCGACTCCGAACGTTTCAGTGGTCGACCTCGTGGCTACTCTCAAGAAAGAAGTCACCGTCGATGAAGTAAACAAAGTGCTCAAAGGCGCTTCAGAAGGCAATCTCAAAGGCTATCTCGCATACAGCGATAAGCCTCTGGTATCGGTTGACTTCTGTGGCAACAAAGTTTCATCGATCGTCGATGCCGACCTGACCATGATTGTTGGTGAGCGCATGGTTAAAGTATTGGCTTGGTACGACAACGAGTGGGGCTACAGCAACCGCCTCGTAGAACTGGCTACACTAGTAGCAAAAAAGCTGCCCGTATCAGCTAAGAAGTAAGAAAGGCGAGCCCCCGAGTGAGAAACCGGGGGCTCTTCATATCTTCTGGTGGCACAAGCGCATCAAACTAAAGACTCGAACCAAGCTCAGCAACAGCTCAACTAATGAGGCTATAAAAATGACAAAAAGCTCTAAGAAAACTATCCGAGATCTAGGCAAAGACGCCTTCAAAGACAAAACTGTTTTGGTGCGGGTCGACTTCAATGTGCCCCAGAAAGAAGACGGCACGGTCAGCGACGATTCCCGCATCAAAGGCGCCCTTTCTACGATTGACTACCTGGCATCTGCGGGTGCAAAAGTGGTCTTGGTCTCGCATCTCGGTCGCCCCAAGGGCAAACCGGCGCCCAAGTATTCGCTCAAACCGGTGGCTGAGCACCTCAAAGGGCTGCTTGCCGGTATGGGACATAAAGTGGTGCACTTTGTCGAAGACTGCGTCGGCGAGAAAGCCGAAAGCGCCGTCAAGGCTATGAAAGCCGGCGAAGTAGCCCTTCTTGAGAATGTACGCTTCTATGAAGAAGAAGAAAAGAACGCCGAAGACTTCGCCAAGAAGTTGGCGAAACTAGCAGAGATTTACGTTAACGATGCCTTCGGCACCGCTCACAGAGCCCATGCCTCAACCGAAGGCGTGACGCGCTTCATCAAGCCGGCTTTGGCGGGCGACCTAGTCGCCAAAGAAATCGAAATGCTCTCATCCGCTCTCGATGAAGCCACCTGCGTGCATCCCTTTGCCACTATCATTGGTGGCGCTAAAGTATCGAGCAAAATTGGCGTTCTAGAAAATTTACTTTCCAAAGTAGATGTCTTGATCATCGGCGGCGCCATGGCTTTCTCATTCTTGAAGGCTCAAGGCTTGAATACCGGCAAATCACTCGTAGAAGACGATAAATTAGATTACTGCCGCGAGCTTATCGAAAAGGCTAAAGCGAAAGGCGTCAAGCTGGTACTGCCTCTCGATGTGGTGGTAGCAGCTGAAATCAAAGAAGGTGTGCAGACCGAAATAGTCGACGCCGATAAGATACCATCAGACAAAATGGGACTCGATGTTGGTCCCAAGACCATTAAGGCTATAACCGAAGCTCTCAAAGACGCCAAGACTGTGCTTTGGAACGGACCCCTTGGTGTATTTGAGGTAGCGGGCTTCGAGAAGGGAACATATGCCCTCATAGACAATCTAATAGAACTGACTGCCGGTGGTGCTCGCACCATCGTCGGCGGCGGAGACTCGGTCTCGGCTCTGAAACAGAAAGGCGTGGAAGATTCGAAGGTGACCCATGTGGGCACCGGCGGAGGCGCCTCGCTTGAGTATCTAGAAGGTATCCCGCTGCCGGGTATAGCCTGCCTGGAAGAAAAAGAAGCGGCATTGAGCCACTAAATACACGAGAGGCAGAGGCAGAGGCAGAGCGAGAGCCAGAAGCAAAGGCAAAGGCAAAGCCAAAAGCAGAGCCAAAGCCAAAAGCAAAGGCAAAGCCACTGCCAAAAGCAAAGCGAAAATCGAAAGTAGACAAAACATGGAGCCGCGAGGCTACTTAGAGACTGGGAATAGAATCTGCTCTGGGAGTTCAATATGAGTGCAATCAGAAAGACCGGAAAAGTAATGCTTTCAGAGCTCCATGTTTTGTCACTGCCAAAGTCGGCAGCGGCTTTCATGCTTCTTGCTGCATTGAGTTTGAGCCCCGGTCTCTTTGGTCGAAACGCATCGACTGAAGCGCAGGCTCAGCAGCAGCAGATGCAATATTTCACCTCCGACGGCAAAGTCATAACCGGTGAAACGGTTACTGCCTACAAGCTGCTGCAAGAGTCTTTGCCGCTCTTGCAGAGCAATCGCAACGAAGAAGCCGTAGCCAAACTAAGCGAAGCAGCTCGACTGGCGCCCAATCTAGCTGAAGTACACAACAATTTGGGGCTTGGTTTAGCCAAACTGGGACGTACCGACGAAGCCCAGGCCGAATTAGAGCAGGCGGTGAGACTCAAGCCCGAGCTGGCTGTGGCCCTAATGTCTCTAGGCGGCATCTATCAAACCCAGGGCAAAATTCAAATGGCGATAGACACCTATAGCGAATTCGCCCGGCGCTTTCCCAACCATCCCGATGTGTCGAAGGTAAAGGCTATAGTGGCCGGTATGCGCAAAGAAATTGCTGAAGGCACACTGGCGGTAGAAAGCACTGCCGCCCCAGCCGACAATTATCTTACCGAACTGAAAGGTTCGCTCATGACCTGGCCAAAAGAGCGCATGCCCATCAAAGTCTATATAGCCCCAGGCAATAATCTCAACGGTTTTCGTCCTAGTTTCGACCAGATTTTGCGTCGCAGTTTTGATGAATGGGCGGCTGCCAGTGCTGGTTTAGTCAGCTTTCAATTTGTACCCAGCCCGAAAGAAGCCAATATTACTTGCAGCTGGAGCGACAACCCGGCTTCGTTTCGCAACCGCGCCGAAGCTGGCGAGACCAACCTAAAGGCAGACTCTAAGGGACTGATCGAAGGCACTATAGTCATGTCCACTGTGCCTCTGGTGCAGGCCCTGCCTGTCACCGACAACTTTCTCAAGCAGACCTGCCTGCACGAGATTGGGCACGCCTTGGGCTTTGGCGGTCATACAAATAATCCTGCCGACATAATGTTCTTCACCGTGCGCTTTGCCGACCGAGAGCCTCATTTGGGGCAAAGAGACACCCGTTCGGTGCAGCTGCTCTACAGCCGCAACGCAAACAATATGAATAGTCCGAATAATATGACTAGTCCAAACAATGCGTATAGCCCAAACAATATGAACAGTCCGAACAATATGAACAGTCCGAATAACACTAACTGAGCGCAATTTTCCTAGCCAATTTCTATTGCCGAATTTATCGCTAAGTTTGTCGCCAAATTAGTCGCCAAATCTGTCTCAAAATTTATTGCCGAATCTATCGCTAAGTTTGTCGCCATATTAGTCGCCAAATTTATCTAGACCTTCTCCAATCCGGCTCTAAATCCATCTCCAATCTATCTCCAATCCATCGCAAGATATCGCCGCAATTATCAGAGGGGAATCTTACGAAGCAGTGGGGGATTCCCCCGATTGTTGACAACCCGCTAGCCCACTAAAGTAATGCTCAGATTAGTTCCGGCGCTAAGAGGCACCAAGAAAATGAGCATGTTCAATCACCCCTCCGATGAAGAAAAACTTTGCCAGGTACTCAAAGCTTATGTAGAAGAGTGGGGTCCGGAGAATGTCATCGTATCGGTACCAGAACACTGGTCTGAATATTCAGCCAGCAACCTAGGACGCGTGCGACTGGAATTCGCCACCGAAAACACTGTCTCTATAAGAGTTGAATATGACTTTGTCAGACTGAGCTATAACGTCAACTTGGTCGCTGCCTAACTGCAGCCAGAGAGCTTGTTATAGAAGCGTAGTCCCAAGTCCCCAAAGCTAGCCATCACAAGCTAGTCCAAAAGCAAGTCCCCAAAAGCTTGTCCCAAAAGCGTTGTCCGAGAGCTAGCCCAAAAGCTAGTCCCAAAGCTAGTCCAAGAGCTAGCCCAAAAGCTTGTCCCAAAGCTAGTCCAAGAGCTAGCCCAAAAGCTAATCTCAGCGAACCTAATTCAGCAAACCTAATCCACCATACCTAACCAGAATCAAAAGAACTGAAACGGCATTATGACCAATCAATGCCGTTTTTTGTTTTGCTTATGCTTTTGCTTTGCATACGCATTTGCTTCTGCTTCTGCTTGTGCTTCTACTTCTGCTTGTGCTTCTACTTCTGCTTGTGCTTCTACTTCTGCTTGTGCTTGTACTTCTGCTTCTGCTTGTGCTTGTACTTCTGCTTCTGCTTCTACTTCTGCTTCTGCTTTTACTTATGCTGATTGCGGATTGAATTGCAGAAAGGCATCTTGAAGCATGCGCACTGCCATCTCTCTAGCAAACTCGCCCGATTCAACAAGATTGGCTAACTTGACGGCACTTTCAAGAATGTAGTTTGATCCAAAACTCTCAGCAAAAACAGTGCGAAAAGCAAGATTCTGTTCGAGAGAATCTTCGATCATGCTAAGTACCGAAAATTCATCCATGACGCCGGCGCTCAAAATCAGCTCCAGCCCTTTGTTTAGACCATTCTCTCCCAAGGCCTTTTCATAGGCGGAAAGACTATTAGTAAGGGAAACATTGTGCTGCTTACTGCCATTGATGCCCCGTCGCATAAAGTCGAAACCGGCGCTCTTCACCAGATCACGCAAGACACTGACGTCTTGACCTAGGCATTGCAGGCTGAAACATTGCAAGAGCAGCTTATAAGATGTACTGCAGAGATAACCCAGATTGACAAAGCTTTGTCCGATGGTAAAGCCGTTCTTGAGACTGAAGCGGCGGGCCTGTTCGAACTCCATGGCGGTGACTAACTGGGTCGCGATAGCTAGACGGCCAAGCTTGCTATCTGAAAATGCCGTCAGTGGGTGCAGTTCCATACTTTCCAGCATCGACTCGAAGGGCACGAATTCGTTGAGACTGCGCTGCAAACAGGCAATAGCCCAAGGCTTATGGAGCACGCCGGTCAAGACAATATTGTGGCAACCTATAAAAGCTTTGTAGTCGGCGGCAGCAATGAAGCCACTCTCGAATAAAACATTGAGACTGCTCTTACCGTTCAACTTAGAGAGTACCAGCACTTCTTCTAGGGTTTCGCGGCTAACGATGTCGCTATTGTCGATAAGTTCGATAATCAGAGCTTCGTCAATGCTGGTGGTCTGAAAAGAGTTAGCCTGACTGGCGGCTTCTTGCGAGCGTCCACCTGGTACTAAAGCAGGGCTGAATGTTTGGGGTGTAGTAAAGGTAGACATATTTATATAGCCGGGGCAAATGCTTGAGGCATTTAGGGAGTGTAGAGCTACCTGGTAAAAACAAGATAAGTACAGGGCATTATAGTTTCAAAGAGAGTGGGTGTGTCAACGGCTCTCTACGTATAATCACGCAGTCACTATTTAAATTTTTAACATTCCGCGCTCAAAACGGCTTTCTATATACAACCAACTACTAGGAATCAGCCTTTATTCGACCTTCTGTCTAAAGCAGATCTTTCTGGTCTTATGGTCTAACCAAATAAGCTCGTGGGGCAGTTTGGGATATTCAGTATTGAAGTAAAGCCTGGTTCTCAGACCAGAATACGGCTCCATAATGAAATCAAAGCCTGAATCTTCCTCGGGTCCCATAGAAGTGGGGTACTTATTGCCGTTAGCGTCCCTGGCAAAAAGGTCGATGGCGTTCAGTCTTTTCTCTGAATGGTTCTGTATATTCACGTCTAAGCGCAGAAAGCTGCCGCCCAAGCCGTCTTTGACTACTTTACGTTTTTCCACTTCGATGGACAAGCCTTCTAGATTGTTGGAAGCCACTTTCTTGGTGGGTTCGGTCAAGGCCGGCATCAGCAAGTCTGTATCTATGGAAAGATTGAGATCATCGCCTGGTTCGAGTGAAGCATGGGTGCCCTTTTTAGCCATGGCATAACCGGCGGCGATCAAGGCACCGGCGGCGGCACCACCGGCGATATTATAGCCGTGCATGGCGGCTGTATTCTGTGCCCCAAAGACCTTATAAGCCACCAAGGCGCCGACGATGGCACCGCCGGCGGCGTGGGCGGTAAATTTACCGAGTGCACGCGCCTTCGACTTCATGGTGGAAGGTTTATAGTTATTGGCTTCGGCTCTAAAGGCAAACTTAGCGCCAGAGGGCAATTCCAACTGGTTGAAAGAAACCTCGAGCCAGCCCGGTCTCTGCAGACGACGGGGTGGATTTACATTAGATACCTTCCCCTTAAAGACGGTACCGGCGGGAATAACCTTGCTGTCCTCCACATAGATATCTTCTGTGGTTCGGGCTGTAATTACGTCGCCGACATGGGCCGGCAGCAAATTACCGTCTAGGTCGCGGTCCAAGAGCCTCATACCATTGGTGGGCACCGATGCCAATTTGAGCTTGATGCCCGTGCCGCGAGGCACACAATAGCTGACCTCACCCTTAAGGGTCAGCCCTGAGGCTTGATTTTGTCCTGAACTTTGGCTCTGTCCTGAAGCTTGGTTTTGTCCTGCAGCTTGGTTCTGTCCCGAAGCTTGGCTCTGTCCTGAAGCTTGGCTCTGACCTGAAGCTTGGCTCTGTCCTGAAGCTTGGCTCTGACCTAAAGCCTGGTTTTGCCCTGAATCTTGGGCGAAGCCGCCGGCACCCGCCTGGGCATTGGTCCGAGAATAAGCTGGGCTGGCCTCGCCGCTGCTTGCCTGGCGGCTTTGACCACTTGCTCTTTCATTATCATCTAGCTGCCCTTGCGCCGAACAGTAAAAGCCGAAGCCCCCGCCGGTCAACAAAAGCTGACAAGACAGTGCAAAAGTCAGAATCCCTCTCAGACTGCGTAATTTCAAGCTCTGACCCTCATTTCTTTGCCACTTAGCTACCGCTAGCAACTGATAGAAGATACCTTAATCGGGTCAAGATATCATTATAGTGATTTAGATCTGGTAAGGTATTGAATGGCGGGGTTGCCCATAGCTTTCCAAGAGAGAAAGATAACGAGACTGAAATGGCGGTAGATTCAAGCGACGCTAGATTGAATCAGGGCAAGAAAGAGCAGGGAAAGGCAGCTCAGAACATTATTGTTCTGAAGTACGGTCCTGAGATTCTCAATGAGATTGCAGCCTTAGCAAAAACTAAGCGTCTTTATGACGCGATCATCATAGACGCCACCCTTTCAGGCTATCTTTTCCCGGCCGAAACTCTTATCGAGGCGGCTCGCTTGGGCGGCTCTCTGCTGGAACTCTCCGGCGCCCTTATCTTTCTCAAGACAGACAAAGCCACTGCAATCATTAGAGAATCGCTGTCGGGCATGATGACTTTCCATGTTTTCGACAACCATGCCGAATTGTTCGACTATTCGCCCTCTCTCACCAAATTTATTCAGACAGCCCTGGGCGACGCCACCACCTTTGTGGAAGAAAGCACCGACCTCTCACACCAAGTCTTGATGTCGTCGGTGCCGGTCCTGACCAACCAGGGTCTAAACTGGAAGCTGAACATGGAAGCTCACCACAAAAGAAACCTCTTGCTGGCGGCAATCGACAATTACACCCCGGTGGTTACTCTCTGCAATCGTCTCACTGCCACAGGCAGAATCAGCCAAGAAGAATTTTTTACCAGGTTGAAAGATTTGGAAGCTGAGAAAGCAATCTTTCCAATTTTCAACAAAATCCCTTTTCTGGTGAACTGTTTCAAGACCCAAACCGCCTTTTCATTGAAAGAGTATCTCGTCGCCAGTAGCATGCTCTCGCGCCTGCAGCTGGACGACTTGATCATGGAACAAAACAGCATGCCTATGAAACAGCGACTTTCGCTGGGGGCACTGGCCGTCAAGAAAGGCATGATCAACAGCCGACAGCTAGAGATTGCCATTCAAGACCAAGCTTTCTATGGGCAATCGGAAGAATCTGAAAAGGAAAAGCTGGGCAGCGTCGGTCAAGAAGAAGAAAAAGTACAATCTCTAGTCGGTCATCTTGGCTCCACCGACCCTTCCAACCTTTTGCAAAACCTTGCCACCAACAGAGAAAGCGGCGTGCTCTCGGTAGAATTCAGAGACATGCAGTTTAGAGCCCTTTTTGAAACCGGCAAAATCACCCATGCCAAACTAGGCAAACTTTTCGGCAATCCAGCCGTTATCGAATTTGCCTCGGTGTGGAAACAGGGAATTTTCGTCTTTATTCAGCGCACCCCGCCTGCCGACTTGGCTCAAGACAACTGTAAGGTGACAAAAGCCCTAGATAAATTGCTGCTCGATGCCGCCCTGGCTGCCGACAATACCGAGGTCACCTGGAAGAAACTGCCTAAAGGCGCCGACTCGGTGCTGGAAAAGCTGCCCGATAAAGACAAGCATTTAGAAAATGAGAAGCTCATAGATCCAAAAGAAAAATTCGAGCTTTCCACCCACGAAAAAAATATGATGCGCAAACTCTGGAATGCACTTGACGGCTTGCATTCTCTTTCGCTTGTCATACGCAACCTGCAAAATGTCACCACTGCCGATGCCGCCGCCGCCATCGACAGACTGATGTCTTACGGTCTAGTGTCGGTGCCGCAGGTAGACCTGAATGGTCCGATGGGCAAGTTTCAGCAATTGGTCAAGCGCATTACCGAAACAATCGGAGTGGAACGCTCGGAAGCTTTCTTGCGCCTCAGCCTGAGGGACACCCTTGGTTATTCGGGCAGAGCCAGAGTATTTATCTTGTCGAGACAGGGCGATGTTGGCGTCGATATGGCAGCCGCTCGCACAGCCGGCACTTCTTTGTCGGTGGTCTTGCAAGACTTAGAAGACTGGCAAGTCAAATATATCGAATATGCCACGCAAGAGCTGGACCGCAAAGTCTTACTGGGCATCATCAAAGAAGTGCATAACGCTTAATTTGGTAAGGCGACTCGAACAAATAAGCCAATAAAAATAAGCCCATACAGAAAAGCCTAAAAAGAAGAGCCTAAAAAGAAGAGCCAAAGAAGAAAAGCCAATAAAGAAAAATCGATAAAAATAAAGAAACAAAAGGAAAGCGAACCGGCGGAAAATGAAGACTAAGAAAGCGACACCATTACTAAGAACAGACCGATTCAGTACTTCTCAAATTTTATCGCTGCCAAAATTCTCGCTGCCGTTACTTTCGCTGCCATTACTTTCGTTGCCAATATTCTCGCTGCAAATCTTATTGCTAACAAGCCCTGCCTCAGCCCAGCAGGCTAAAAGAGTAGAGCTTGACAGTTACCCGATGCAAGCGGTAAAAATGGCCACCGCCGCCAACCCTCAGACACCGCAGGCGGTGCTAGAAAGCTTGAGCGACAGCCCAGACCCGATGGTGCGCCGGGCTCTAGCCGGCAATCCAAATATCAGCGACAAGGTAAAAACCAAATTAGCCGACGACAAGACAGCGGCAGTGGTTGAATCACTTTTGCGCAACAGCCAACTGCCCAGTGAAGCTGTCCTGCTAAAGATAGTCGATAGAGGACAACCGAAGCTGAAAGAAACCCTGGCTGGTCATCCCGCCTGCCCCCCGGCAGTGCTCAGTAAACTATCGCAAGGTCCGCAGTTCACCGAATATCTTTTGCTTTCACTGGCCAGAAACCCAAAGACTCCGCCCGAAGTAATGCTGCACCTGACCCGCATCGGTGATAGATTGGTGCGTACTTTTTTGGCCAAGAGTCCGCGACTTTCGCCGCAAGCCTTTGCCCAATTGGCCAATGACGGCGATCTCGGCGTCAAATCAATGCTCGCCACCAATCCGCTTTGCCCAGCCAATACTCTCGCCGACTTGAGCCGCGACAGCCATGCCACAGTACGCGAATCAGTAGCCCAGAACCCCTCGGCGCCAAAAGAGATTTTGACCAAATTGGCAGGCGATGACAGGCAAGAAGTGCGCCTCAATGTCGCTGCCAATGGCGGCACTGATGCAGCCACATTGTCAAAATTGGCCAAAGACCAAGATGCGGCGGTGAGAGCCACAGTAGCAGGCAATCCAAACGCCGACAAAGATACCTTGACCAATCTGGGTAACGATAGCGACCCTTCGGTGCGAGCCGCCGTCGCCCTCAATCTTTCCACCCCGCAGACTGTGCAAGATAAACTCACCGACGACAAAGCAATCGCTGTCGGTCAGGTCTTGGCCATCTGCTCTAACCTCAGCCAGGGCAATTGTCTAAAGCTTGCTTCCCATACAAGCGCCCTCGTAAGAATGAATCTAGCCGCCAACGAACTCATGGCCGGCTGCGAAGAAGCCGCCAAGCTCTTGAGCAAAGACAGCGATGCCAGAGTGCGGGCAGCACTGGCTCGCAACGAGAAAGCAGCCGACAAAGACAATCTCGACCCCATCTTTATAAGTTTGGCAAAAGATAGCGATGCCCTAGTAAGAGAAGCCCTGGCAGTCAACAAAAATGTGCCCAAAGATGCCCTGAGCGCTCTTGCGCAAGATGACTCGATCAATGTGCAAACCGCCCTGGCCAAAAACCCAGCCATAGACTCGGCAATTTTGTTGCGTCTCGCCAATAGCGATTACAATTCGGTGCGCAATGCCCTGCTCAATCGCAAAGATTTGCCTAAAGACGCTCTCACCAAGCTGACCGCCGCCGAAGAAGTAAAATTTGTGCTGGCCACAAGGGCGCAGACCGACGCCCAAGTTCTCAACTCTCTGGCTAGCGACAGCGATACATCACTGCGCACCCAAGTGGCAATACACCCAGCCACCACCCCCGCCACTTTAGACAAACTGTCCAAAGACAAGAGCCAATATGTGCGAGCCGCCTGCGCCTCCAATCCAGCAGCCAGCATCGACCTTCTGAAAGCCTTGGCTGCCGACGCCGAGCCGCTCGTGCGCTCAAGGGTGGCGGCTAATCCCCATAGCAATGCTGATGTGCTCAAGCTGCTCACTCAAGATAAGAGCCCTGAAGTAAGAAGAGCCCTGGCCAGCAATCCAAACACCCCCCAAGATGTCTTGACCGTACTGGCTAACGACGACACAATCTGGCTCACCCGCTAATTATCGAAAGCACTGTAAAGAAGGAACAATGGTAAAAGAAGTTGTAATTGTCGACGCTGTCCGCACACCCATCGGTCGTTATGGCGGAGCCCTCAAGGACGTGCGTCCTGATGACTTGGCTGCCCATGTCATCAAAGGACTTTTGCAAAGAAACCCCGCCGTTAATCCAGAAGAAATCGAAGACGTCTTGCTTGGTTGCGCCAACCAAGCCGGTGAAGACAATCGCAACGTTGCCCGTATGGCCGCACTCTTAGCCGGTCTGCCGGTGACTGTGCCGGGCGGCACAGTCAATAGACTTTGCGGCTCGGGTCTAATGGCGGTCAATGAAGCAGTCAATGCCATCAAATGCGGTGCCGGTGATATTTTCATTGCCGGCGGCGTCGAGTCGATGACCCGTTCTCCTTTCGTCATGGGCAAGCCTGAAGCAGCCTTTCCCAGAGGCGACATGAAGCTCATCGATACAACCCTCGGCTGGCGCTTTGTCAACAAAAAACTAGCCGACATGCATCATCCTTATTCTATGGGTGAAACAGCCGAAAATGTTGCCGAGAAATTTCAAATAAGCAGAGAAGAACAAGACGCCTTCGCCTTAAGCAGCCAACATAAATATAGAGAGGCTAAAAACAAAGGTCTTTTCAAAGACGAGATCTTGCCGGTCAGCATCGCCAAGAAAAAGGGCGACCCGACCATTGTCAGCGAAGACGAACACCCGAGACCAGAAACCACAATAGAAGAGCTGGCCAAATTGAAACCGGCATTTAGAGAAGGCGGCTCGGTCACCGCCGGTAATGCCTCGGGCATAAACGACGGTGCCTCGGCCCTATTGATTATGTCGGCAGAAAAAGCCAAAGCTCTAGGCTTGCAACCGATGGCTCGTTTTCTCAGCCAAGCTGTCGCCGGTGTAGACCCAGCCATCATGGGCATAGGTCCGGTACCGGCCACCCGCAAAGCGCTTGAAAGAGCCGGTCTAAAAATAAGCGAACTAGACCTGATTGAATTGAACGAAGCCTTTGCCGTGCAGGTGCTTGCCTGCGCCGGTCAACTAGGCATGGACATCAGCAAGCTGAACGTCTTGGGCGGCTCCATTGCTCTAGGACATCCGCTTGGAGCAAGCGGCGCCAGAATACTGACCACCTTGGTGCACGAGATGGGCAGACGCAAAGCTTCGACCGGATTAGCCACGATGTGTATCGGTGTCGGCCAAGGTATCGCCACAGTCATCGCCAGAGACTAAAACTGAGACTGAGACTAAAGAAAGTTAGGAACATTAAGGATATTAGGATGAGCGAAAATACATTTAGATTCCTGCAGTTCTCAGACATCGCTCTAGACAGCAAACTGACTTTGGGGGGCAATGGCGCCGCCCTCAACTGCGGCTATTCTCTGCCTAAGGCAGAAAGGCAAGAAAGAGCCTCCGAACTGCTTGAAACAACAATGAATGCCTTTGCTCTGGCTGCCCAAGAAAATGTAGACGCCGTGCTCATCCCCGGCGGTTTGTTCGAAGCCACCACAGTAAGCGGCTATACCATCAATACACTAATCGAGTCGCTCGCCACAATCGAACATATTCCAGTCTTTATCAGCCCCGGTCTCTGCGATCTCTACGCCCGCAGCTCGCTCTATGCCTCCGATATGCTGCAAGCCCGCGGTCTAAAAGCCTGGCCCAAGAACGTCCATATTTTTCAGTCTGAACACTTCCAGTCGGTGCCGGTCCCAGGCAAACCAGAGGTGAGCATCACCGGCAGAGCGATAACTAAAGGTGTAAGGAAAACAGAAAGAGTACTCTCTGGAAAACTGCCCAAGGGCGCAGGCAGCGCCATCAATGTCGCCATGTTGGTCGGCTCGCTTGAAACCCATCCCGAAATGGAAGGCAGAGAACCCAAAAGTCTAATCTATCCTTTCAATATGTCTGAAATGAAAGCCATGGGTATGACCTATTTTGCCCTCGGCCTAGCCGACAATGCCTTCAAAGTAGAAGATGACGATGGCACCACCCTCGGTGCTTATGCCGGCTGCCTAGCCAGCGGCAGCTTTGCCAAGCCTGGTCCGCGTTATGCCCTCTTGGGCGAAATTGTGCAAGACGGACAAACTGTCAATGTCGAACTAAACCCGGTTGAAGTAGACCAACGCCGCATGATGGTAGTGGCTCTTGATGTATCTGGACTGGGCGACAATGACATCAAAGAAGAAATAATGGTTGGTCTGGAAGATGCCGGCATACGTTTTGATACCGATGTGGTCGCCCTCTCTCTGGAAGGCAGCAGCAAGCCTGGTGCCAACCCCGGCAGAGTAGCCGAAAGTCTGACGGCAAACTTTCACTGCCTCTTGGTCATCGACAATACAAGACCAGACTATCTAGCCGAAAGATTCGACGAGCGCACCACCGAATGGAAATACATTCAAGCAATGCTCGACATGAAGACAAAAGCCGAACGCGTCAACGCCAAACTGAACGACACAAACCTGCCGGGCGACAGCCTTTCGGGAATACCAGGTGCCGACCTGTCGGGCAAAACGGTGGAAGACGCTCTCTATTATGGACTGGATGCCTTAAGACAGAAACGGGTGACAATTAGAAATGTGGGTTGAGAAGATCGAACTAACAAGTTATGGCGGCATTGCTGGAGAATCGATCATCTTCAGCAAAGACAAAGTCAATCTTGTCGTCGAGCCCAACGAATACGGCAAAACCACTATGGCAACAGCCATTTGGTCGATACTCTTTGACTTTGACATAGATCAATCAGTAGAAGGCCGAGCCGAACGACTTACAGACAAAGAAGCTCGTCGCCCCAAAGCCGGCAATGCCTATAAAGCGCGCATCGATATCTGTACCGAAGACCGCCGCCTGGCTGTGGAAAGAGATTTTGAAACCGGCTTTTACAAAGTCATGGACCGCGACCACAATAAAGATATAACCGACGAATTCAAAGGCGAAAACGGCGAAGACGAGGTCGGCTTGAAACTCACCGGCATGACCCGTGAGCTATTCAAAAGCACCTGCTTTGTTGGACAACGCGAACTCGATGAGCACGCCTTCGGCAATGACGATATGGCTTCACTGGTGCAAGGCATCGCCGACTCAGCCAGCCCCACAGGCAACTGCGCCGGCGCCATCAAGGTATTGAGTGACGCAGTCGAAGACAATCTAAACGGCGACCGCTCAGCCTGTGTCGACAACTTAGTAAGAGACTTAGAAGTAGTTAGACAAGATCTGCTTTCTAGGTTGAAAGCCTACGAACGAGATCGCCGCGATGTGGCAGCGTCCTTCGACCGACTGATGATTATCAACCGGGTACTTTCGGGCGACAACAACAGATACAAAGCCACAGAATACCAAAACCTCAAATACCAGCTCTCTGATGCCCAAGCAAGAATAGCCAGGCTTAGGGAAGTGCGCAAACGCATGCAAGAAATCGAAGCCGAGATAGAAGACTTGCCGCCAATCGCCCCCTTTCCCGATGAGCTGAAGCGTCCCCTAATTGATATTTGGGAACGAAGAAAATCGAGAGAAGCCGAGCTGGAAAAACTAAAGCTTGAACTATCGCCCCACGAGCGCCTTTTCAAAGAGAAGCAAGAAGAAATAACCAATCGCCTGGGACATCTCTCAAGCTTTTCGCAAGAAGAAGCCCACATGGTGGCCTCACTTGCCGGCAGCATGAAAAGCGCCGAAGACGAACTAGCCAGCCTGAGCAAGAGACGAGACGGCGAAGCCGAAAAATTTCAGAAAGACTCAGGCACGGGCGACCTAGATGCCATCAAAGAATCAATCGCCTCGCTGGAAGCCGAGGGTGTAGACAGCGCCCGCTCTTATAATTCACTCATCGTCGCCTTTCAAGAGCAGTTGCAAGACTCTGAACGCAGTTTGCATCAAAGTCGGGCGCGCAAGACCGAGCTTTTGTCAAAACGTGTGGAAGAGCGCAAGAAAAAGCAGCTGACCAGCTTACTGATAGGTTTTGCCGGTGTCTTAGCAATAGTGGCATCGATAGTCTTACTGGTCGCCTTCAAGGCGCTGGCTCCTATCGCCATTGCTCTAATTGTTCTGGGTGCAATCTTGCTTGCCGTCTCTGGCTTTATGATGACGCCGGTATTCAAACCCGAAATGATTCTCAAAGCAGAGTTTTCGGCAGTAGAAGCAGACATAGCGCGCATCACCACCGACATGCAAGACAAGCAAAATAAAGTCGGCGCCCTAGAGATAAAGCTAGACACCCTGGCTCGCAAGGTCGGGCTAGACAATCGCAATGAGCTAGCTCAAAAACTGGAAGAATATAGTCAGCAGGCAACTAGAATCAAAGAATTGAACCTGCTTGATCAACTGGTCGAACAAAAAGAACAAGTAGTAAAACGCTACAAGCTAGATTTGAAGCGCTTTCTCGAAAAAGCCATGCGCAAAGACGAACCGAGCGCTCAGGCGGCGCATGAACTATCAACGGCTCTTTCACAATATATGGAAGAATCGAAACAGCTAGCCGAAGCCCATCAAGAAGCAGCCAGCGCCAATAGAAAACTTGCCGCCATCGAAGATGAAATCATCGATAGCGAAAAAGCGATAATGCATCTTTGCCAGAAAAACGGCATCGAACTTGCTCCGACAGAGCAGGAAGCCCTGGAAGAAGCCCGAGCCCGCATGAATATCTTTCATGCCTGCCATAAGCTGGAAAGCGAGTTTGCCGCTTTCGAGAGTGAACTTAACGCACCCTTCAGCGATCTACCAGCTCTCATAAAGAATGCCGAAGACTTCCTCGCCCGCGTCTCGCAGCAAATCGAAACAGTAAAACAGCTCTATCCGGGCATCGAGAACATCGCACCACTCACCGAAGAAGAGCTGGCCGCCGAAGATGACGGTCCCAAAGACATGAAAGAGTTGGAAGGTCTAAAGCTAGAGAGAGAAGACCTGCTGGTCAGAATTAGATCTTTATCGAATACCTGTGATGAACAGTATCTGACTGCCATGGAAGATCTCGACTTGACCGAGTTTAAGCTGCAAGGCGCCAAGCGCGCTAAGCTAGCCTTAGAATTGGCTCGCAATACTCTGCGCAAGCTCTCTGGCGAGAACTATATAGATTGGTCGCAGCACCTCAACACAATCGCCTCAGAAATGCTGCAGCGCATCGGCATGGGTTATGACGAAATTCGCTTTGATAACGAACTGCGCCTGGTGGCAAGACGCAAAGCCGACGGCGACCAGATAAGCTCAGCCCAAATCATGAGCCAGCTTTCCACCGGTACGAAAGAGCAGCTACACTGGCTCGCCCGCATGGTGGTAGCCCGTTATCTGTCGCGCTCGCTGTCTTTGCCCATTATCATGGACGAGCCCTTCTCTGAAGCCGACGACGACCGCTTTGTCAAAATGATGCGCTTCCTGATATCGTCTCTGGCGAAAGAGCACCAAGTCATACTTTTCTCGTGCCACCAACAAAGACATAGCTGGCTCAAGCAACAGCTGGAAGAGTCGGAAAGAGGCAACTTGCTCTTTTGTAGACGGCAGAGAGCTTAGGGCTATAAATTTCCAGCGAAAAGCACCTATGAAGATTGGACTGCTGTTAGCGACAACCAAACTTACAATCTCTTCTTAAATTGGAGAAGTTTGTCTTGTTTGGACCGACTGCATTCTGTATCTCTTCACCATTACCCCGAGGTAAATATAGTCACCGCATCGAATTCTCGGCAGGTTGTTTTTATCGTTAAGCAATTGATTGCGCCTGCGAGATTTAACAAAGTCTGGATAAAGCCAACTGTTGCCGGTTCTACAAGGTTTGTACTGCCAACCCGAAATTATTAACAAAATCCAAGAAATCCAAAATGATTGACAGGTATAGCATTTGCTGAATTGACTAGGGATAGACAAACGGCAGAGGCGTATATATACTGCAAATCAGTGGCATCCCAGCTCTGAATTTCTATAGAACTGTGTCGACGGGAAACTAAAGTCACAAGTTTTTGGCAGTTGGATTGGAATCCGCAAGGCATCCCCGTAAGCAAGCATTATTCCGGCTGTAACTACAGTTGGCTAATTTTTTGCGACCTCGTGATTCAAGGTTGCACCATATTTGCCACCAATTTTTATCTCGGTAGTTGAATTAAATGAAGCTCTTAGACCAAATAAAATTGCTCCAGAGAAGAACCCCTGCCTATTTTGCAGTAAGTGTGTTTCTTCAGATAGCAGCCACTGCTGCTGCCTTAGCAACGACAGCCCCAACTATCACGCCAGGAACAGGAGTTTACTCAAAGGTTGAGTCGTCGGTGACTATATCGGGAGATCCCGGAGATTCCCTGTATTTCACCACAGATGGAAGCAATCCAACGTCAAGTTCGACACCGTATACGACACCAATATCAATTGGTTCTAGCGCAACCATAAAGGCGATAGCCTATGCGTCCGGCGTGCCGAGCTCGGTGACTACAGCTTACATAGACAACGAAGTGAATACGTTGCCGGTCCCACGCTCTGGACTCAAGCTCTGGCTAAAGGGCGATTTTGGTGTTACGAGCAGCGTAACTTTGCCTTGCTTGAACAGAATAACTTTGCGCAGTTGCGTTTGGCAGGTTTAGCGAATTAGTCGATTTCGGCACTTTCTAGCTCTCAGCCTTTTTCTAAACTGTTTTAGCTTTAAGACATCGCGAATGGTATCACAATAATCGGCTGTGTCCGGCAATCTTGATAATGTTAGTAACCGCCTTCTAGATCCATCCTAGAGGCGTTTTTGAAGAGGCGGAACGCGCTCAGCGCCTTTTGGGGTATCCTTAAAGGTATGAAACCGGCAAAAGCTGGAAGGCATTTACACTAAACTAAGAAGGAAAACTGTCTCAAAGTCGTTGACACGTTCCGTAAAGCAGGATCTTTCAGACTATGACCAATATTTTTGGAAAATTGCACGATAGCTGCTCATTTTGCAATCGCAAAAAATCTGAAGGTATTTTAGTAATTGCAAAACCATCCCTCGGCATTTGTGATAAGTGTGTCCATAAATTGCTTCAGGACTGTGATGATGCAGACAAGTATGTCGAACTCGACTTATATAGTCGGTGTGAATTTTGCTCATTTATGCGAGAAATGCCGGATCCATTTAGTCTAGGGTTGCGGGAACAAAAAAAGACCAGGAATGTATTTGTATCTAATAGGTGGGTCTGTCAAAATTGCTTAAACGTGTGCATGGAGATCATAAACTACAAGTCCAAATGACCTATCCCAAGAAAAGTCGACACCTAGATTTGTACGAAGCCTCCATATATGAGGTCACTAGCAAGGGGGATCGACGATGGCGAATGAATGAAAGAAATACAGCCAGGAATTCAAGGATGTAGCACTCCATCTAGTTCTTACAGGAGGAAGTACGTCCGCGGCAGCAGACAGAGAGCTTAGGTTAAAGGACTGGCAGGTGCGGTCTTGGGTCCGAAAGGCGGCAGGAGCAAACTCTTCCACCACTGCGGGCAATCAGCTCGACGTCGCAGAATTCGAGCGCCTCAGACGTATCCGTCAATCAGAATGGCGTTATAGTAAACGCATACCCGGTGGTCAGGTAGGGATAATAAGAAAGATGATTGAGCTAGATTTCACTATCGCTCCTGATGCTAAGGGACCCGGTAGTGAAGATCCCAAAATGTGGGTAACTGAGATACTTCTTAGTTCGTTCGAGGGGTTCCAAGTATTTATTGTCAACGGAGTGGACTTCTCTTCATGGCTTGCGATCCTTGGGTTTGCCAGAAGCATTAGGGCGATTGCAAATCGTATGGCAAGAAAAGTGATTATTGAAGAGGCGTACCTCGATTTAACGTCTGAATGGATAATTAACTTTCGACTCGACGGCGATATTGTCGAGGTCTCAGATCAAAGATTCTCAGTATCAGTCCCAGTAGAAGAACTTAAAGAAGCCGCACAGCGTTATGCAGACCGTGTTTATGCAGTATGCTATCCAATGTCGCCGGAGATTATCGATAGTAAAAATGTCGCCATGTGGTGGAATGACGATGTTCGTCGCCCCTGCTGATTCGAGCCCCGGTGTGCCAATAATATTTGGGAAGATGTCGCTCCGGGCAGTAAAACTGCATAAAGAACAATCGAAACGATAAGGTAGGACTCCGGTTAGTGGGAGCAATAACATGTTCGAGAACAAAGATGGCGCCCGAAAAATCAACGATATTCTGACTCAAATCTCGGCTCTTATTGAGCAAGGTCGAGACGCAATGATCGGACCAGAATTCGGTGAAGATGAGAGAAAGCTATTCAATTCGAAAATGTCCAAAATCTTGGGCAATGAAATTCTAGAGCTATTTTCCGAAATTTGGCGCCAGCATCCAGATCTGATACCACCCGGTGCTCAACCTTGGCCAACTGAATACAAACGTAGGCGCGGCAATTCCAGGAAGTGAGTGAGTTCGCAACGTGTAGCTTAACACAGCATGACCTATCCCAAGAAAAGTCGACACCTAGATTTATACGAAGCCTCCATATATGAGGTCACTAGCAAGGGGGATCGACAATGGCGAATGAATGAAAGAAATACAGCCAGGAATTCAAGGATGTAGCCCTCCATCTAGTTCTTACAGGCGGAAGGACGTCAGCGGCTGTAGCCAGAGAGCTTGGGTTAAAGGACTGGCAGGTGCGGTCATGGGTTCGAAAGGCGGCAGGAGCAAACTCTTCCACCACTGCAGGCAATCAGGTCGACGTCGCAGCATTCGAGCGCCTCAACTGTGAGCAAAAGCGTGTTTTTAGAGGAGAACGAGATTCTAAAGTATGTACAGCCTAGCAGGACGCACTTAGCCGGCGCCCTAGAGCTCGTCCTCTAGTTCTCTCTGATCGCGGCTCTCAGTATGTAAGCGCAGAGTTCCGCAACATTCTCTAGCACCACCGCCTGAAACAAAGCAAGAGTCGCAGAGGCGAATGTTGGGACAACGCTCCGACTGAGTCATTCTTCAGAACACTAAAGTTGTAGCTCGACATCTACTCCTTAAGACCCTCAGCCACCCTAAGAGAAGAGATTTTTGAGTATATTGAAACCTTTTACAACAGGCGAAGACTTCACAACTCACTTGGGTATAAAACACCAGAAGAATTTGACAATGAGTACAGGTAAGCTAAAGCAGCTTCGTAATTCTCTAGTTGTCTACTAAACCTAGGACAGGTCACTTTCGTCTTGCCTCTTCTCGACTTCGATTTCGCCACTTAACCCAACCCCGCTTGCTCAGCTAATCGAAAGCATTTAACGACACGCCTTTCTTCACTTCAAGTATGGGGTTGCTGTGAGGCTCTCAATTCTCTAGTTGTCTACTAAACTTGGGACAGGTCATGATACGAACTTTGAAGAATGCCATGGTCGCTGTGATAGACTATATCCGACATACTCAACGGCATGGTTTTACTGCAAGGATTGCTGCGATGCAGTGAACTTGACGTGCCATGAAAGCGCATCTCAAGGACAAACATTTGGAGGTAGTCGATGGGGACGGTGCGTCACCAGATACCGACCACATCGTTGGCCTCGTGGCTGGCGATGAAGGAGGTCTGATGGAAAGGCTTTATGAGCGAATGACGGCTCTCTTAGGTCAACAGTATGATGGTGATGCTTTCCAGCAGTTCATCACAGAATTGGAGATGGAGCCTGTTGTGATTTCAGTCGGCAATGAGCTTGACGTGGCATTCCCAGAATTGGGAGTAGCCTTCGCAACCAAGGGGGGGACGTTTGCAACAATCTTCATTCATATCAACACACCATCGACACCAAAACCGTTCAAACCATTCGACGGCGAACTAGCGGATGGTATAAGACCAGGTGATAGCAGCGAGACAGTTAAGGAGAAGCTTAGAATGACTCCATCAGCTTCTCGGCGAAGTCCAAGAGACTCAAAAGTTGAATGGGACCTCCGCGAATCGTATGACCTGGGAAATCTCCGGCTATCGTTTACATTCGATGGAGTGACGGGCTTAATGTACTTTGTTTCCGTGTCGCATCATGCGAACTAACCACCAAACTCTTGTGTTCGGAGTTGGCGTCTTGAATCTCTTGCTACCTTTCGTTTCGCGGTTCTGGCTCCTCGCATGGCACACAGAGAAACATCTTTTGCCTCACCGCTGGCGGTGACGGAGGTTTGATGGAAAAGCTTTATGAGCGAATGACGAGTCCGCTTGGCGAACCGTATGAAGGTGCAGCTTTCAGAAACTTTGTCACGGAATTGGGGATGGAACCTAGTGTACTTTCAGTAGGTAGTGAATTAGACGTGTCATTCCCCGAATTGGGAGTATCATTTAGAACTGAGAGCGGATCATTCAGCGCAATTGAAATTCACATTTGTACACCTACAACACTAAGGCAGTTCAAACCATACGACTGACCTATCCCAAGAAAAGTTGACACCTAGATTTGTACGAAGCCTCCATATCTGATGTCACTTGCAAGGGGGATCGACGATAGCGAATGAATGAAAGAAATACAGCCAGGAATTCAAGGATGTAGCCCTCCATCTAGTTCTTACAGGCGGAAGGACGTCAGCGGCTGTAGCCAGAGAGCTTGGGTTAAGGGAATGGCAGGTGCGGTCATGGGTCCGAAAGGCGGCAGGAGCAAAATCTTCCACCACCGCAGGCAATCAGGTCGACGTCGCAGCATTCGAGCGCCTCAACTGTGAGCATAAGCGTCTTTTAGAGGAAAACGAGATTCTAAAGTGTGTACAGCCTTACAGGACGCACTTAGCCAGCGTCCTAGAGCTCGTCCTCTAGTTCTCTCTGATCGCGGCTCTCAGTATGTAAGCGCAGAGTTCCGCACCATACTCCGGCGCCACCGCCTGAAACAAAGCAAGAGTCGCAGAGGCGAATGTTGGGACAACGCTCCGACTGAGTCATTCTTCAGAACACTAAAGCTGGAGCTCGACATCTACTCCTTAAGACCCTCAGCCACCCTAAGAGAAGAGATTTTTGAGTATATTGAAACCTTTTACAACAGGCGAAGACTTCACAGCTCACTTGGGTATAAAACACCAGAAGAATTTGACAATGAGTACTGGTCAGTTCGGAACGTGTCAACAACTTTGAGACAGTTTTCCGTTTTAGATTAGTGTAAATGCTTTTCAGCATTTGCCGATTTCATACCTTTAAGGGTACCCCAAAAGGCGCTGAGCGCGTTCCGCCTTTTCAAAA